>JAESFS010000003.1_pt1 | contig 830624 bp, 777 predicted proteins | sample 9269441 | NCBI WGS metagenome assembly JAESFS01 (sample SAMN14502548, study PRJNA617105) | algae metagenome | isolation source: Scytolyngbya sp. HA4215-MV1 and co-occurring heterotrophs from sample from... | place: USA: Laie Falls, Oahu, Hawaii | collected 2010-08-22 | reverse complement strand
TTCTTGGCGACCATAGCGCGTTGGCCCCACCCCTTCCCATCCCGAACAGGACCGTGAAACGACGTTGCGCCGATGATAGTGCGGTCTTACCCGTGCGAAAGTAGGTCATCGCCAAGACCTTATTCAAAACAAAACCCCAACACCACTCAGTGTTGGGGTTTTGTTTTTTATACGAGCAGAAAGAACAGCAAGCGAACAACGAGCACCCCATGGCACGACCCATGGCACGAAGTGCCTTGACAAAAAATAGCGCGCTTGACAGTGTCCAGAGCCTAAACGCGCGGCAGCGTTACCGTGAAACACACACCATTGTCATCAGCCAGATTTTCCGCCTTGACCGTCCCATTGTGAAACTCGGCGATCATGCGTACGATGTACAGCCCAAGTCCCAAATGCCCCCCGCGACCATCGGTTTCAGCTCGTGAGGAAATCATCGCGACAAACAGATGTGATGTTGTTGCCGGCGGCAATGCTGGCCCTTCGTTCTCCACCATCAAGTTCAGCAGTCCATGATTTGTTGCAAGACGCAGGCGAATAGTGCTGTCGACCTTGGCAAAATCGGTTGCGTTTTGCACCAGCTTGTCCAGCATCTGCGCAATCGATTCGGCATTGCCATTTATTCGAACAGGGCTCTGCTCATCGATCCGAAGTTGGAACTGCCGGTTGGGAAACGCCAAACGATAACCCTCCACGCAGCCGGCGACGACCTTAACGATGTCGAAAGTCTCCCGCTCCGCACCCCGAAGCATGCTTTCCAGCTGGGTAGCTTCTGACATTCGCGATATCAGCGACGACAGCCGTTTAACGCCTTCCTCTGCACGCTCAATGTAAACACGCTCCTGTTGCGGCACGGCACCTTGCCGGAGATTGTCCAGCGACGACCGTACCACGGCGACCGGTGTACGCAACTCATGCGACAAGCGTGCCGCCATCTTCTCCAGGTAATCGTTGTACTGCCGCAGTCGCTGCAGGGTCGCATTCAGCGTTCTCGATAACGCGCCAATTTCGTCCAGAGCGCGGGAGCCGGCAATATCGCCGCGAATGCGTCCGTGCGCATCAATGGCCCCATCGGCTTCCTTTTGCAACCGGCGCACCCGAAACGCCAGACGCCATGCGAAAGCCAGCAGAGCAACAAACCCAACCGCAAACACAACCAGTGTGGTCGCTAGCAATGATTCCAGCGCCGCAGTCTTCAGCGATTGCCCGCCGCTGGTGGTTTCTTCGACTACCACTGCGCCAACAATATTGTCGCCTTGCCAAATCGGTTGTGCGACTGAGAGGATCACAGCGGACGCACTCCCTGCTGCGCGCCAACGCGCATTAGCCTCTCCCATCAGTGCGCGATCAACTTGCGACATCACAGCGCGCTGCGCTATCTGCGGGTCCTCATGCGGGGCAATGGTGTTATCGGCGGTGAACGCACGCAGCATCGGACGAATACTGGACGCGTAAAATCTTGCTGCCCAGCCGGCATCGGCGCGCGGTGCCGTGCGACTTGCGGGCGCATTTAGCGATCCGGAAAGCCCACGTACCCGCGAATGCGAATCTACCACCCAGATACGCGAAGCGCTGGTTGCGACGACGCCCAGAATGCGTTCAATATCCTCTGACGGAAGATATGCACCGCCAAGATTGGCCGCTGCCTCAGGGTCCGCGCTGCTGAACAGGGCCAACAACCGTCGCCTGTCGGTTTCCTCGGTGGCGCCCTCGGTGTTGTCGGCGCGAAACAGCTGCGGCCGATCGGATAGTGTCGCCGACAGCAAGCGCGCCGTGCTGCTCAAAACCTGCTGCTGACCCTCGCGAAGATAACCGTCCATCTCCTGAATGAAGCGAAAGCCGATCAGCGGAATCGTCAGCAGCAGTAGCGCGATCAGCAGCAATCGCGCACGGATACTGCGAAAAAAAGGCGTTACTTTCACAGGGGTCGATGCATAGCTAAAAAAGCCAAAACTCAAGCACTGGCAAAGCTTTCCGGGCAAAAAAGCTTGGAAAACCGCGCCAATCCTTGGGTTTCTCAGGTCGAATGCCAGCGATAGCCCATGCCATAAACAGTCTCGATTTCATCGAAAGCGGCATCCACGGCGACGAATTTCTTGCGAATGCGTTTGAGATGCGACGTGATCGTATTGTCATCGACAGTCAACTCCGCCTCGCGCATCAGCTGGTCCCGATTCTTCACGTGGCCGGGAAATTTCACCAGCGCATGCACCATCCAGAATTCGGTCACGGTCAGTGCGACTTCATGGCCGTTCCACAGCACGGACAATTTATTGATGTCCAGCGTCAGCGCCCCGCGATGCAGAATGTCCTCCGCCCTCGATGGCTGGCGCGCGGCTTCGAGGCGGCGAAATAGCGCCGCGATACGCGCCAAGAGATGCGGCATGCTGACATCCTTGGTTACGTAATCGTCCGCACCAAGCCGCAAGCCGGAAACCACATCGAAATCGCTGTCGCGCGCCGACAGGAAAATAATCGGCAGCGTGGCCGACATCGAACGCAAGTCGCGACACAGGCTGAAGCCGCCGTCGATTTCATCGCCCAAGCCGATGTCGAGAATCGCAAGATCCGGCAGCCGTGCCTTGAACGCCGCGGTTGCGGCGGGCCGTGCGGCGTGCGACTCCACTTCATAGCCGCTGCGAGATAACGCATCGACGTAGTTTTGCCGAATGGCGGCATCGTCCTCGACAATCGCAATACGCTTCATGTTTCCTGCTCCTGCTTGTTTTGACACGATGCCCTATTGGGCGTTTTGCCGCCTTGTCGCGGACTATACCGCAAGGCTGTCGCATGCAAACGCCAAAGACGGGCAGATCATTTTTCTGCCACATTCGTTCCCGCCGCCATCACTTTTAGCGCAGGGGCGCGCCTGAATTGCGGCGCCAAATAGCGCCGTAGACACCAACCATGGAGGCGGCAATGGCAATGAGAATGTTCTGGGCAAGGAGAAAAGCATCACCGCAGGCAGCAGTGGATCGCATGCATTTTGTGGTGTGGGATTTTCTCAAGATGTTCACGGCGGCCGTATTGTGCGGCCTTGCGGTCAGCATTGCCGCCGCCGGACTGACGCTGTTGCTCACACCTGCCGCAGAGGCGGCGACCATCGACGTCAAGTCCACCGATGATGACGCCAACAAACCGGATGCCGCGCCCGGCATGCTGATTCTTGGGGACGGTTGCGATGGCATTACGCTGGAGGCAATGGAACGCGATTGGTATGTCCGCATTGACGGCAAAACGATAGAAGTGCGCGTGATGCAAACGTGGCTCCTCCCTGAGGAGGTGGATGGCGCGGCCGTGTTTCAAGTGCTATTGCCGCGTAATGCCGCACTCAAAAAATTGTCGGCGCAAACGGCCGGCCGCGAATGGGCGGGCCGCATGATAAGTCAACCCGCGTATGAAAAATTGTCTGCCACCGAATATCGGCGATTGACCCGGAATCAACTTCTGGTCGTCCAATCGCCGGAGGCGGAAATTACCTCCAGCCCAATTATCGGTCTTCAAGCGGGCGATGCCGTGATTGTGCAATACACCTATGTAATCAATTCCCGTACGTCGACAGGTATCGACTCCCTGGAGCTGCCGTTGCAATCGCCCGACACCGGATCGGCCCTTGATAATTCTCCGACCGATGGCATCCACACAATTGCGCCGACAAGGCGTCCCGCGACCCCGGGCAGTGTCTGGGTGGAATGGGCCGGACAGAAACCGGCTCGATTGCTGAGCGCACCCGGCGAGTCGGACATCGAGCGGATTGCAGGAAAAATTGCCGGATTGTCGTGGGCATCGCCTGCCTTGCAGCCAGGTGAGCGTCTTCGTCTTAGCTGGCTGATGTAGCAAAAAACAAAGCGAAAGCACGCGTGTGTCCGCATGCGGGCACAAGGAACCTCGGAGCGTGACGCCTGCGGCGTGGTGCCGACACACCATCCTCCCCTGCCGCCGCAGGCGTCCTCTGGGCCAAATTCAAATACGGATACGAGTAGACCCATGCAAAAGAAATTGTTCCTGCGCCTGCTGGCGATCGGGTTCCTGATGTTGCTGTTGCTGATTCCGTTGGGCCTGATCCGCAGTGTCGTTGCCGAGCGGCAGGGACTGCAGACGCAGGTGGAAAACACCATTGCAATGAATCTGGCCGGTCCGCAGCGCATCGCCGGCCCGCTGCTGGTGGTGCCGTATGTCGAGCGCGAAGTCGTCGTGACCACCGATGAAAAAGGTCACAACACGAAGAAAACGGTTGAGCATTACCGTAAGGCGTTATTCACCGCCGAGCAAATGACCATAGACGCCGCCACAGGCGTCGAGAGCCGTTACAAAGGGCTATACAAAGCGCTCGTCTATCAAACACGCGCCGATTTTCGTGCGCGCTTTGCGGTGCCGGCCAATCTGGGCCTGGACATTGACCCGGCCATGGTCACGGTGGGCCGCGCCTGGATTGCCATGGGCTTGAGCGATGTCCGCGGTTTGCGTGCCTCGCCGGTTTTCCAGTGGAACAAGCAGGCGCTACAGGTTGCCAATGGCACGGGAGTTGATGTTCTGGGCGATGGCCTGCAAGCCAAGGTGGGTACGCTCGATGTGCGTAGTGCGTCCACCCATGAGGTCGATATCAAGCTCGATTTCGCCGGTACCGGTGCATTGGCCGTGGTGCCGCTGGGTAACACCACGGTGATGCAGTTGAAGGCGAGCTGGCCGCATCCGAATTTCGGCGGTCGCTTCCTGCCGCAAAGCAAATCGATCGACGCCAATGGTTTCACGGCGCGCTGGGAGGTATCGCATCTTGCCAGCCGCAACGGTGCCTTGATCAAGCAGGGATCGGCGAGTGACGACCGCGATCGGCAGAAGCTGGAAGCGTTCGATGTAACTTTCATCGAGCCGGTGAATATCTACCAGCAGGCCGAACGTGCGGTGAAGTACGGCATCCTGTTTGTCGTGCTGACTTTTGCCGCGTTCTTTTTGTTTGAAGTACTGAAAAGCCTGCGCATTCATCCGTTGCAGTACGGTTTGGTGGGCTTGGCACTTGCGCTGTTTTTCCTGCTGCTGGTGAGTCTTTCCGAGCACATCAGCCTTATCTACGCTTACCTCGCGTCCAGCGCGGCCTGCGTACTCTTGATCGGCTACTACTTGTCACACGTTCTCGGTGGCTGGCGTCGCGGCCTCTCGTTTGCGGCTCAGCTTTCCGTTTTGTACGCCGTTCTGTACGGGTTGCTGCTGTCCGAGGACAACGCGCTGATGCTGGGCTCGCTGCTGCTGTTTATCGTGCTTGCGCTGGTGATGGTTGCGACGCGAAAGATCGATTGGTACCGCTTGGGCGAACGCAGTTCGGAGCCGCCATCGGAGGTGCCGCGTACCTGACAACAAGCCGCTGCAAGCATTGCCATACGCCTCAGAAAACTATATATTTATACAGTATACGGTTCTCAAAGGAGGTCGCCATGGCAATGCGCACAGTCAATCATGCGGCTGGGTTTCAGCGGGATCAGGTTCATAAAGGGCGTGGCGCCGGATTGAATCTTGAAGGGCGCTTCGAGCGCTGGCAGCGCGAAGCGTTCGATGATGGCTGGCTGAATGAGTCAGGCGAAATCGCTGAGGCGGACGGGACCGGAAAGCTCAAAACCAGCATCACCGAGGAGCGTGCCAAGAGCATCATCAACAGCAACGACTCGCCAGACATTCCTTTTCGCTATTCGTTGAATCCGTACCGCGGCTGCGAACACGGCTGCATTTATTGTTTTGCCCGCCCATCGCATGCCTATCTAGGCTTGTCGCCCGGTCTCGATTTCGAAACCCGCCTGTTTGCCAAAGTCAACGCACCGGAGTTGTTTCGCAGTGAGCTGTCACGCCCCGGGTACCGCAGCGATGTCATCGCCTTTGGCGTCAATACCGATGCTTATCAGCCTTGCGAACAAAAGCTCAAAATAACGCGCCGATGCCTGGAGGTCGCCGCCGAGTTCAATCAAGCGGTGGGATTGATTACCAAGTCATCGTTGATTGAGCGCGATATCGACATCCTGCAGGATCTGGCAGCAAAAAATCTGGTCCGCGTGTCGGTGTCGATTACCACGCTGGACCATCATGTGTCGCGCTATCTGGAACCGCGCACGGCGGCTCCCCGGCGACGGATGCAGACGATAAAAAAACTGGCTGAGGCCGGCATACCGGTCGGCATCAATGTCGCGCCGGTGATCCCTTTTTTGACCGATCACGAACTGGAAACGCTGCTCGATACCGGACATGAAATGGGCGCAACGGCCGCCGGCTATATTCTCCTCAGGCTGCCTTGGGAACTGAAGGACTTATTCCGCAACTGGCTGGAGAACCATTTCCCGCTCAAGGCTGCGCATGTGATGTCGCGAGTGCAAGAAATGCGAGGCGGCAGCGATAACGACCCTAATTTTGGCTCCCGCATGGTGGGCGAGGGCATTTTCGCGCGCTTGCTGGAGCAACGCTTCATGAAGGCATGCGCCAGAAATGGGTTGAATATGCACGGTCGGCGCGAGCCGCTGGATATTTCAAAGTTTGCGGTGCCCGGACAGCCGGTGCAGGCACAGCTGAATTGGTGACGTTCCCGGTTACGAGCGAGGCGACCGGTTAGAGCGTGGCCCAGGCCGGTTGCTGCGACATCGAGCGGCGCCAAGCGCGCGCACCGGGCAGGCCGCGATAAAGGCCTAGGGTGTGCCGCATGATCGAGTGGCGTGGCACGCCATGTAGGGACTGTTTGGCGCCGTAAATCGCCAGCGCGGCCTCAACTGCATCGCGCGAGATGATCGGTTGATCGCTGCTGAAGAAGTCGCGATCGACCGATGCCAGCCAATAAGGGTTGTGATAAGCCTCGCGTCCGATCATTACGCCGTCGACGTGCGCCAGGTGGTGCCGCACTTCTTCCCATGTTTTGATACCACCGTTGATAACGATCGTCAGGTGAGGGAATTCCTGCTTGAGACGATAAACGAAATCATATTTGAGTGGCGGTACTTCCCGGTTTTGTTTGGGACTGAGTCCCTTCAGGATGGCGTTGCGGGCATGAACCATGAAGACGTTGCATCCCGCCTCACTAACGGTACCGACAAAATCGCGAACGAATTCGTAGTTTTCGTTGTGGTCAATGCCGATGCGGTGCTTGACGGTTACCGGGACTGAAACCGCGTCGACCATAGCCTTCACACAGTCAGCGACCAATCTGGGCTCGGCCATCAGGCAGGCACCAAAGCTGCCGCGTTGCACCCGCTCGGAGGGACAGCCGCAGTTGAGGTTGATTTCGTCATATCCCCATTGCGCTCCCAATTTCGCGCAGGCGGCCAGATCGGCCGGCTCGCTGCCGCCCAATTGCAGCGCAACCGGATGCTCTTCGACATTGAAATCGAGGTGCCGCGGCTGGTCGCCGTGCAGCAGGGCGCCGGTGGTCACCATTTCGGTGTAGAGCCGTGTGTGCTTACTTAGCAGGCGATGGAAATAGCGGCAATGCCGATCGGTCCAGTCCATCATCGGCGCCACGCAAACGCGAAATTGGCTGGGGTCGAGGTCGGTCTTGTTCTGCATAGCATCAATTTTACCAGCCGCGTGTTGAGGCAAAATGCAGGAATGGCAAAAGCAGGCAGCAAGGAACAACTAAGACTGGCGGTGGAAGCGCTGGCAAGGGGCGAACTGGTGGCGCTGCCGACCGAGACTGTCTACGGTTTGGGCGCGGACGCGGCCAATCCCGACGCCGTGGCGCGGATTTTTGCTGCCAAAGGCCGCCCCGCCGATCATCCGCTGATTGTGCATGTCGCCAAGAACGCAGACCTGGAACACTGGGCGATAGACATCCCCGTTGTCACGCAAAAACTCACCGATGCGTTCTGGCCGGGGCCGCTTACGTTGATCCTGAAAAAGTCAGCAAAGGTGCCGGCAGCCGTAACCGGCGGACAGGCAACGGTCGGCATTCGCTGTCCCGCACATCCGATGGCGCAAAAACTATTGCAGGAATTTTCAAGGCTTGGCAGTGGAATTATCGCTGCGCCATCCGCCAACAAATTCGGTCACGTCTCGCCGACCACGGCGCAACATGTGCGCGATGAGTTCGGCGACGATCTGATGATTCTTGATGGGGGAGCGTGCGAGGTCGGGATTGAATCGACCATCCTCGATCTGTCGAGGATGAAAACGCTGAAGCGGCCGGTGGTGCTCCGTCCCGGCGCGGTGACGCCGGAAATGATTCGCGACGTGCTGGGCGAAATGCCGCTGCAACCGGACGATATACCGGCTGAAAAATCCTCTGGCGTAGCAAGACAGCCGCGCGTCTCCGGCTCCCTTGCTGCGCACTACGCGCCCATGACACCGCTGAAACTGGTCGATGCCGTTGCGTTGCAGAAGGAAATGGATACAAGATTGGGCAAAGGACAGCGCGTCGCTGTACTCGCGTTTAGTACAAAGCCGCGCGTGAAACCGTCGCCGGTTGGCGTGGGGGTTCGCAATGCGCGCAGCCTGGTGTGGATCTCGGCCGAAGCGGATGCTGCCGGTTACGCGCAGAGCCTGTATGCCAACCTGCGCACATTGGACGCCGCGCAAACGCAGATCATCCTGGTCGAAGCGCCGCCGGGCCTGCCCGATTGGGCAGCAGTCAATGACCGTCTTGGTCGCGCGGCCGTCGGCTCGGGCGCACGAGGCGAAAAAAGTTCGTCAGCGTAAATTCGCCGAGAACGAGGCCTGACTTGTCACAGTGCCAGTGCGATCGCGCGTGTATTCGGTGAACTGCAAATAACGGCTCGCATCGATAGCCAGCACGGTCGAGCATCGCGTACCGTAGGCATCGGTCACGATCAGCGATGGCGACAGCACGCGCTCCCATTCCAGTCCGACACCGGTATCCGGCAGTACCGAATCCGCCGGGCGGTTGTCATTCGACAGGAAGTCGTAGATCGCCATTTGACGGGCTTTCCAGGACATTTTTGCCCGGAGAGCCGCTACCAGAGCGGACTTTGCATTCTCTACTTTGGGCCAGGGCTCGTTCAGTGTGTGATTGGAGAGCGCGTGTACGCCCGGCGGTACGGCAAATATTTCGCCGATGCGGCTACCGAAATAGAAGAATGAATCAAGATCGCCGACCAGCAAGTTGAAGCCTTGGTAGCGGTTGGCGGTTTTGCGTAGCTCAAGCAAGTAGTGATGTGGGCTCAGCCCGCTCAACAGAAAGTCGGGAATCAATTGCCCGCGTGATGGTGCATCTGCTTTTCGGTCGGAAGGATCGCGAAAATTGGTCAGCGCAGCAAACCGGCCTTCGCGCGTTACGGCGAGCCAGGTACCGCCGGCTTTCAGATCGCGACCGGCAAGAATGTCCGGATGATCTTGCCACCAGTTGGCGGGGGCGGCAGGGCGGTCGTGCCACTCGTCGCGGTTGGCACCGACGACCAGCGGAAATTCGGCGTCGGCCTGCCATGCGAATGCAATCAGGCACATGGATTACAACTCGGTACGCAGATCCCAAAGCTCCGGAAACAGGCGCACCTCCAGCATGGACTTCAGATAGCCCACTCCCGCCGTACCGCCGGTACCGCGCTTGAAGCCGATCACGCGTTGCACAGTGGTGACGTGCCGATGGCGCCACTGGCGGAAATAGTCTTCCAAGTCGACCAGCTTCTCCGCCAATTCATATAGATCCCAGTGCTCGCGCGGGTTGGCATAGACCGCACGCCACGCTGCCATCACCGAATCATTGCTCGCATAAGGAACCGACCAATCGCGATCAATCGCCACCTTGTCGAGCGTGAAACCGCGGCGCAAGAGTAAACGAATCGCTTCGTCATAAAGCGACGGACTATTCAGCAACGCCGACAGCGCCGCATGAATTTCCGCGCGATGCTCGACCGGCTTCAGCAAAGTCGCATTCTTGTTGCCGAACAAAAATTCCAGCGAACGATATTGATGTGACTGGAATCCCGATGACTTGCCCAAGCTCTCGCGGAAGGAGGAATACTCGGTTGGGGTCAGCGTCGAGAGAATGTCCCACGCCTGGATCAGGTTGTTCATGATGCGCGATACGCGAGCCAGCATCTTGAACGCGGGAGACAGGTCACCGGTGATCACCTGCTGCCGCGCAGCCAGCAGTTCGTGCAACATCAGCTTCATCCACAACTCGGTGGTTTGATGCTGAATTATGAAAAGCAATTCGTTGTGCTCTTGGGAAAGCGGCTTTTGTGCTGACAGCAATTGATCGAGTCCGAGGTAATCCCCGTAGCTCATTTCATTCTTAAAGCTGAGATGTGCGCCTTCCGGCGGCAGCGACGTGTTAGTCAACTTCGCGCTCATGATCAGTACAGCGGCAGTGTGGCTTTCAGCACCGTGCCGGTTTGCGATTCGGTGATGAAGAGCTCGTTTGGATGATGCGGATGAATGGCGAGGTTGGTGGTCCAGTCGCCGCGGGAAGAATCGATGCGATAGCGTGCTTCGCCTCGTTTGTCGAATTGCCACACGCAACCCAGCCCCTGATGCGCAACATAAAGATTGCTGTCGCTGTCGATCGCCAAGCCATCAGGACCAACGCCGCCGGACAGCTGAATGAATTTGCCCACCTTCGATACGCCGCCTTCCACCAGCGGCACGCGCCAGACGGCGTTGTCGCGTGTCACGGCCACAAACAGAAAATTCTCATCCGGGCTCAACACCAAACCATTGGGGCTGGGAATGCCGTCAAGTAACTGCTGCAATGTGCCGTCGGCCTTCAGTCGATACACCGCGCCACAGGCATCATGCAATCCGCTTTGGCCTTGGTCGGTGAAATAGAGATCACCATTGCTGGCGAAGGTGAGGTCGTTGACACCGATAAAGCGGCTGGAAATGAAGTGCGTCACCAGTGGCGAAATGCGCCGCGATTCCACGTCCATCGCCAGCAGGCCATGACGATAATCGGCGATCAGCAGGCGCCCATCGGGATGAAACTTGAGTCCATTCGGCCAGCCGTCATATTTGACGATCAGATCCCATTCGCCGGTGGGCGTGACGCGGAAGATGCGGCCAAACGGAATATCCACCAGCCACAGCCGGCCATCGGCATCGAAGCAGGGGCCTTCCAGGAAGCTGTGGATGTCCTTGCCGTGAAGGTTGGCATCGACCCACGGATTGTGAGCGCCGGATTCGTGCAGGTAGCTGGGCAGCTCGAAGGCGGTTTCGGTGGTCAGCGACAGGGGGGCATTGAACATGGGGCCAAGCGTGTCAGGGTAATCAGGACGACATTATGCGATATCGTCGCCCGGCCGCGCATTTGCCATGCCTCACCTCATCTGCGCCGGTAGCCAAGTGATGATGCCGGGGAAAAAATAGATCAACAGCACCGCAAGAACCATCAGAAAGAAAAACGGCAGCGCGACACGGGCGATATAGGCGATGTCGCGTTTGGTCATGCCCTGCAGGACAAACAGATTGAAGCCGACCGGCGGCGTGATCTGCGCCATTTCCACCACCAGCACGATAAAAATGCCGAACCAGATCGGGTCGATGCCGGCTTTCTGAATGGTCGGCAGTATCACGCCCATGGTCAGCACTACCATCGATATGCCGTCGAGAAAACAGCCGAGGATAATGTAGAAAATCATCAGGCCGAACAGCAGCCAGAACGGTGTCAATCCCAAACCGCCGATCCACTCGGCCAGCTGGCGCGGAAGGCCGATATAGCCCATGGCCAATGTCAGAAACGCCGCACCGGCCAGGATTAGTGCAATCATGCAATACAGACGCGTTGCGCCCATCAGGCTGTCCCTGAAGGTGGGCCAGCTCATCGAGCCTTGCACGGCAGACAAGCCCAGCGCGCCAACTACTCCCAGCGCAGCCGCTTCGGTGGCGGTGGCAATGCCGACATAGATCGAGCCCAGCACCAGTGCGATCAACAGCACGACGGGAATGAGGTGCCGCGACTCGTGGAGTTTTTGCGCGAGGGTGTACTCGACATCCGGCTTGGGCACCTTGTCCGGATTTAGCAGTGACCAGAAAATCACATAGCCCATGAATAGCGAAGCGAGCATCAGGCCGGGAAGCACGCCGGCGATGAACAGCTTGGTGATAGAGGTATCGGAAGCGACGCCGTAAACGATCATGATGATCGAGGGCGGAATCAGCAGTCCCAGCGTACCCGCGCCGGCCAGCGAGCCGATGGTGATGTCATCCGGATAGCCGCGCTTTTTCAGTTCCGGTAGTGTCATCTTGCCGATGGTTGCGCAAGTCGCTGCGCTGGAGCCCGACACAGCGGCAAAGATGGTGCAGCCAATGATGTTGGTGTGCAGCAGGCGGCCCGGAATGCGATTGACCCACGGTGCCAGGCCCTTGAACATGTCTTCGGACAGTTTGGTGCGGAACAGGATTTCACCCATCCAGATAAACAGAGGCAGTGCAGTCAGCGTCCAAGACGAAGCCGAACCCCATATGGTGACCGCCATGGCATCGCCGACCGGTCGATTGGTGAACAACTCCATCGCGATCCACGCAACGCCGACCAGCCCTATACCGATCCATACGCCTGCGCCGAGCAGGATAAAAAGAGCGGTAATCAACGCAAAGGTAATCAGCAGGTCCATCGTTCGGGCTCGCGTCTATTCCATCAACTTGAGTTCGCTGGGTTCGGCCGGCTGTTGCTTGTGGCCAGTGGCCAGCAGAGCAAGCTCGTCCGCCAGTGCAACGAACAGCACAATCGCGCCTAAAGCCATGGCGATCTGTGGAATCCATAGCGGCGTCGCGTCGTTGCCCTGCGAAATATCGTTGAAGATGAAAGATTGATAGGCCAGCCGCACCGAGAACCAGGCAAAAACGCCGGAGAAAAACAGCGCGATCGCGTGTGCCACCAGTTCCATGCGATGGCGCGCGCTCGCGCTCAGCCGCTCAAGCACCAGCGTGACGCGAATGTGCTCGCCGCGTTTCAATGTGTGCGCCAGCGCCAGAAACCCGGCTGCCGCCATCGCGTATCCGGCGTAGGCGTCGGAGCCGCGCAAATTGAACCCTATCAGCCGTCCCGCCACGCTGGCGAGTACCATGAACAGGCAGCCAATCATGAAAATCGCGGCCAATGCACCCGCAGAGTTGTAGAGCAAGTCGAGAAATTTGCGCATGACAGGATTCAGCGAGAATCAAACTGATTTGCGTAGACAGAAATAACATCGTGGTGCTACTGCACCCCGATGTTGTTCGCATTATTTGCGGTAAGCGTCCAGTACCGCCTTGGCGTCGGCACCGGCGCTCTTCTCCCATTCGGCCAGCATGGTGGCGCCGATTTTTTTCAGGTCTGCCTTGAGGGCGGCGCTAGGGGCAGCGATCACCATGCCGTTCTGCTCCATGATGACTTTGGTGGATTTGTCGCGCGCTTCCGAACGTTGCCAGCCGCGGGTCTCGGCTTCCGCAGCGGCCTTCAATACGGCGTCCTGCGTGGCTTTGTCCAAACCGTCAAATGCTTTCTGGTTTACCACCACCAGATTCTTCGGTAGCCAGGCTTGTGCATCGTAATAGTAGGAGCCCTTGCCCATTGAATCCCACACCTTGATATCGACGCCTGTGGCGCCGGAAGTCATGTGCGCCTCGACCACGCCGGTGGAGAGTGCTTGCGCTAACTCCGCAGCCTGGATGGTTGCCGGTTGTGCGCCCAGCAGTTCACCGATGCGATTGGTTTGCGGGCTGTAGGCGCGCCACTTCACGCCCTTCAGGTCGGCGGCGCTGTTGATGGCCTTTTTCGAGTAAACGCCCTGCGGCGGCCAGGCGACGCCGTATAAAACCTTGATGCCTTGTTTGCCCATTCTTTGCTCAATCGCTGCGCGCGAGACTTTCCAGAGCTTCATCGCGTCGGTGTAGCTGTCGGCCAGAAACGGCACCGAATCGATGCCGTACATAGGATCTTCATTGGCCAGTGCCGGCAGCAGGAATTCGCCGGCCTGCGCCTGTCCGGACTGAACAGCGCGCTTGATTTCATTTTGTTTGAACAGCGAACCGTTGTCGTGAACGGTGATTTTCAGTTTGCCGCCCGTCGCCTTTTCCACATCGGCGGCGAATTGCTTCACATTTTCGGTATGGAAGTTGGTCGGTGCGTAGCCCGTGGGCATGTCCCATTTGGTTTGCGCTTGTGCCGCGCCGGAGAAAATCGAGGCGGCGATGCCGATGCCCGCCAGTGCAGTAGTGATGCGATTCATGAAACCCCCTGATGGAATGATTTGGAGAAATCGACTGAAGCGACGACACGATGATAGCGAATGTATTCGCGCAGCCAGACAAGCTGGCCTGCGGAATCGCACGCTTGCCAACTTATCAATACGTTGATAAATTGTCAATAAATTATCGATGAAATTTGGAGTTAATGTGGCCAAGACAGCCAAAGCGACCAGACGCCATGCTGCCCCTGTCCGTGCAAAGCCGCCGGCAGCGCCGCTTGAGCCCGTGGCGCCGCGGTTGTTTGTTTCCTCTTCGCATCTGGTGTCGCCGAAGAGCCGGGAATTATCCGAGTTCGAGTTCGGCCTCATCATCGCCGGCAACGCCTTCAATCGTTGGGTGATTCGCTGCATGGCGGCTGCGGGATTGAAAGATCTCACCACGCTGGACGCGCTGCTGCTGCACCACGTCAATCATCGCGCACGTGAGAAAAAACTGGCGGACGTTTGCTTCATGATGAATATTGAAGACACCCACGTCGTTTCATACTCACTGAAGAAGCTCGTGAGCATGGGGCTGGTCGGGTCGGAAAAGCGCGGCAAGGAAGTGGTTTTCTTCACCACAAAAGTCGGGCAGGACTATATCCAGCGTTATCGCGAGGTGCGTGAAGCCTGTCTGGTGGCATCGCTGTCCAAGGACGGCAGCGAAAATGCGCAACTGGGCGAGCTAGCAGGATTTCTGCGCATGCTGTCCGGCATGTACGATCAGGCGGCGCGCGCCGCGACATCGCTATGAGTAAGTGGCAGTTCTGGATTGATCGCGGCGGCACGTTTACCGATATCGTCGCGCGCACCCCTGAAGGCGCCTTGGTCACGCACAAGTTGCTGTCGGAAAACCCTGAGCGATACCGCGATGCTGCGGTCGCCGGTATTCGCCATCTACTGGATGTGCCCGATGGAATGGCAATTCCAACGGAGAAAATCGAAGCGGTAAAAATGGGCACCACCGTTGCCACCAATGCGCTGCTTGAGCGCAAAGGTGAGCGCACGGTGCTGTTCATCACCCGCGGTTTTCGGGATCAATTGCGAATCGCGTACCAGAACCGGCCGCGGATTTTTGATCGGCATATCCGCCTGCCGGAGCTGCTCTATGGCGATGTGATGGAAGTGGCGGAAAGAATCGGCGCTCGTGGCGAAGTGGTGTTGCCGTTGGATGAAAAGCAGACATCGGCGCAATTGAAGACTGCTTTTGAGCGCGGCTATCGGTCCATCGCCATTTTGCTGATGCATGGCTATCGTTACGCCGAGCATGAACAGCGCGTGGCCGAGCTCGCGCGCGCCGTCGGCTTTACGCAAGTTTCCGTGTCGCACCAGGTCAGTCCGATGATGAAAATCGTTTCGCGCGGCGACACCACGGTAGTCGATGCCTATCTCTCCCCGATCCTCCGACGTTATGTGAATCAGGTAGCTGCTGAGCTGCCTGACACGCGGGTGATGTTCATGCAGTCCAATGGCGGCCTGACTGACGCGCAGAAGTTCCAGGGCAAGGATTCCATCCTATCCGGCCCGGCGGGCGGCATTGTCGGCATGGTTCGTACGGCGGCATTGGCCGGATTCGACAGGATCATCGGCTTCGATATGGGCGGCACCTCGACCGATGTGTCGCACTATGCCGGTGAACTGGAGCGCGAATTCGATACCCAGGTCGCTGGCGTACGCATGCGCGCACCGATGATGTCCATCCACACTATCGCGGCGGGCGGGGGCTCCATCCTGCACTTTGACGGCCAACGCTATCGAGTTGGTCCGGACTCAGCCGGCGCCAACCCTGGTCCTGCGTGTTATCGACGCGGCGGGCCGCTAACGGTGACTGACTGCAATGTGATGCTGGGCAAAATCCAGCCGGCGCATTTTCCAGCCGTGTTCGGCCCCGGCGCCGATCAACCGCTGGATGCCGATGTGGTTCGGGAAAAATTTCTGGCCATGTCGGAAATGATCGCCAAGTCAACGGGAAAGCATCAGACGCCGGAAGACATCGCGGAAGGCTTCCTGAAGATTGCGGTGGCCAACATGGCCAACGCGATCAAATTTATTTCGGTACAACGCGGCCACGACGTCACCGAATACACACTGAGTTGCTTCGGTGGCGCAGGTGGGCAGCACGCCTGTCTGGTGGCGGATGAGTTAGGCATGAGTCGCGTTTACGTGCATCCGCTCGCGGGCGTGCTGTCGGCCTATGGAATGGGATTGGCCGATATCACGGCAATGCGCGAGAAAGCGGTCGAAATTCGTCTCGACGAACACGCGATTGGTTCGCTGCAGCAGGAACTCGAACGGCTTTCTGCAATGGCGATGAAAGAAGTCTCGGCGCAAGGAGTGGGCGACGCACAGATTTCGGTCAAGCGACGAGTCCATCTGCGCTATGACGGAACCGACTCTGCGCTGATTGTCGATTTTGGCGATATCGCCTTCATGCGGGAACAGTTCAACGCGGCGTACAAAAAGCGTTTCAGTTTCCTGATGGACGGCCGCGCGCTGGTGGCAGAAGCGGTCAGCTGCGAGGCAATCGGCCGCACCGAATCGGCCGATACGCACGTGGTCGATGCGGCGCCACCCGAGCCTGCTGCGGCAAAGGCCATTGTTTCCATGACCAGTGGCGCGCGACAGGCACAAACACCACTTTTCATTCGCGAGCAATTGGCGTTGGGACAGAGAATCAACGGCCCGGCCATCATCGCCGAGCGGAATGCAACCACTATCGTCGAGCCGGGCTGGCAGGCCGAAGTTTCCCCGCTAAATCACCTCGTCCTGACCCGTGTTCAGCCGCGTGCAGTGACCTACGCCGTCGGCACCCGGGCAGATCCGGTAATGCTGGAAGTGTTCAACAACCTGTTCATGTCGATTGCCGAGCAGATGGGGCTGCGGCTGGCCAATACCGCTTACTCGGTCAATATCAAGGAGCGTCTCGACTTCAGCTGCGCGCTGTTCGACGGCAAAGGCAATCTGATCGCCAACGCCCCTCACATGCCGGTGCACCTGGGCTCCATGGGCGAGAGCATCAAAACGGTGGTGCGAAAGAACGATGGCCGCATGCGGCCCGGTGACGTCTATGTGTTGAACGACCCCTACAACGGCGGTACGCACCTGCCTGACGTGACGGTAGTAACACCGGTATTTCTGGAGGAGGGCGAGCCCGAAGTGTTTGGCGAAGGTGCCGGCGAACCGGTATGGCCCGATCCCCTGTTCTACGTTGGTTCTCGTGGACACCACGCCGACATCGGCGGCATTACCCCCGGCTCCATGCCGCCCTTTTCGCGCACCGTTGAGGACGAGGGCGTGCTGTTGGACAACGTGAAGCTGGTTTCACGGGGAGTGATGCTGGAAGCGGAAATGCGTGCCTTGCTGGCCGGTGCTCGTCATCCCGCGCGCAATATCGACCAGAACATGGCCGATCTGCGTGCGCAGATCGCGGCCAATGAAAAAGGCGTGCAGGAACTAAAGCGTATGGTGGCGCATTTCGGCTTCGACGTGGTCAAGGCCTACATGAAGCACGTGCAGGACAACGCCGAGGAGAGTGTGCGGCGCGCCATCGGCAGTTTGCAGGATGGTGAATTTGCTTATGAAATGGACAATGGAGCCGTTATTCGCGTCAAGGTCACGGTTGGCGCCGACCGGCGAAGTGCGACGATTGACTTCACCGGCACCTCGGCTCAGCTCGAATCCAATTTCAACGCGCCGTCAGCCGTGGTCTATGCGGCGGTGCTGTACGTGTTCCGCATGCTGGTCGACAGCGACATTCCTTTGAACGCCGGCTGCCTGAAGCCGCTGACCATCATCATTCCCGAAGGATCAATGCTCAATCCCAACCCGCCGGCGGCGACGGTTGCGGGGAACGTGGAAACGTCTCAATGCATTACCGATGCGCTGATTGGCGCGCTGGGCGTGATGGCGGCGAGCTACGGCACCATGAACAACGTCACCTTTGGTAATGATGAATACCAGTATTACGAAACCGTTTCCGGCGGCACCGGTGCCGGCCCGGATTTCAACGGCTGCGATACCGTGCAGGCGCACATGACCAACTCACGCCTCACCGATCCGGAAATTCTCGAATGGCGTTATCCGGTGCGGGTGGACGAGCACTCCATTCGGCACGGCAGCGGCGGCGCCGGCAAGTGGCATGGCGGCAATGGCGCCACGCGGCGGATACGTTTCCTGCAGCCGATGACGGCAGCCATTCTTGCCGGTCATCGCCGCGTGCCAAACTTCGGCATGGCGGGAGGAGAACCAGGTGGATTGGGCAAGACCTGGGTGGAGCGCAGCAACGGCGGACGCACCGATCTGTCATATTCCGATGAAACGCAGATGAATGTGAACGATGTGTTCGTGCTGGAAACGCCGGGCGGTGGCGGCTACGGTGTCGCCTGATGGCAACAGCCGGGCATGCCGCGATTGGGTCATTGAAATGGCATGTTTCTTTCCGTACCAACAAATCAGCCAGTTAAGAAACACATCTCGAAATCACAAATTTCGTTTGCGTAATTTGTAGGCGCCTATAAAATAGGCGGCTTTCCCCGAACGACCGTCGCGCGCAAAACGCTTGGCGGAAAGCCCCTTGCAAATCGGCAGCATCAAGCTCAACAACAACCTGATCGTCGCTCCCATGGCGGGCGTGACGGATCGGCCGTTTCGCCAGTTGTGCAAGCGGCTGGGCGCGGGCATGGCGGTGAGCGAGATGGTGGCATCGGACAGTCGCCTGTGGTCGACGGAGAAGTCATTGCGCCGCGGCGATCACACCGGTGAAGTCGAGCCGATCGTGGTGCAAATTGCCGGAGCCGCGCCGGAAATGATGGCCGAGGCCGCGCGTCACAATGTGGCCAAAGGCGCCCACATCATCGACATCAACATGGGCTGCCCGGCCAAGAAGGTTTGCAAGGTCGATGCCGGCTCGGCATTGATGAAGGACGAGCTACTGGTCGCGCGAATTCTGGAAGCCGTAGTCAGCGCGGTGCCGGTTCCGGTTACGTTGAAAATCCGCACCGGATGGGACCGCGAACACAGGAATGCGCTTACTATCGCGCGCATTGCCGAACAGAGCGGAATCCAGTCGCTGGCGGTTCATGGCCGTACCCGTAGCGATCTGTACGAGGGCGCCGCCGAGTACGACACCATTCGCGCAGTGAAGCAAAGCGTCAGGATTCCGGTCGTGGCTAACGGCGATGTCGATTCGCCGGAAAAGGCGCGTTTCGTGCTCGATTACACCGGCTGCGATGCGGTGATGGTCGGTCGCGCTGCGCAAGGCCGGCCGTGGATCTTCCGCGAGATCGCTCATTTTCTGGATACCGGCTCGCATCTCGCGTCGCCGGATTTCGCCGAAATCCACGCCATTGCCACGCAGCATCTGGCTGAGTTGCACCAGTTCTACGGTGATTACAAGGGCGTGCGTGTGGCGCGCAAGCACATCGGCTGGTATCTGGCCGATTTGCCCGGCGGAGCGGAAATCCGCCAGACGATGAATGCGATAGAAGATGCGGATCAGCAGATAGTGGCAATCGACCGGTTCTTCGCCCGGTTGATCGATGGAGAAGCAGCCGCTGCGCGACAGGCAGCGTAGGCGGCTTAGGGGGCAGGAAAAACAAAAGCAGTTCCATAAGAAAAGAACAGGAAACAAAGAACATGAATGTGCAGCGCGATAGCAAAGACAGCGAATTGTCCGCATGTGTGCGGAAAATGATGCGACAGTATTTCAAGGACCTCGATGGCGAGGGTGTGACCAATATCTACGACATGGTGGTTGCAAACGTGGAACGCCCTTTGCTGGAGGTCGTGCTTCATCATGCCGAAGGCAACCAGACCCGCGCAGCGGAAATGCTGGGGTTGAACCGCAATACCCTGCGTAAAAAGCTCAATCAGCACGGCATCGAATAGAGGCGATGGTGTTCGCCGGCCTCAAGTTGTCATTCTGAACGGAGCGCAGCGAAGTGAAGAATCTGCTTCTTCGCTGCTATAAGACAGTCGCAAACAACGCAGATTTCCCGCCATGCTTGAAACGACAATTTGTCGTCCCCGCTCCAGCCGATACCAGACATGTCCAATAATCTCATCTCCATCCAACGCGCGCTGATCAGCGTGTCCGACAAGGCCGGCGTGGTCGAGTTCGCCCAGTTCCTGGCGAGCCGCAACGTCAAGATTCTTTCCACCGGCGGCACCGCCAAACTGCTGGCCGAAAACGGCATCAAGGTGGTGGAAGTCGGCGACTACACCGGCTTCCCGGAAATGATGGACGGACGGGTCAAGACATTGCACCCGCGTGTGCACGGCGGCATCCTCGCCCGCCGCGACCAGGCGCACCACGCTGACGCGATGAAGAAGCACGACATCCCCGCCATCGACATGGTGGTGGTGAATCTCTACCCCTTCGCCGCGACCATCGCCAAGCCCGATGTGACGCTGGAGGACGCGATCGAAAACATCGATATCGGCGGCCCGGCCATGGTGCGTGCTTCGGCCAAGAACTATCCATTTGTCGCCATCGTCACCGACGCCGGCGACTACCATAAGCTGATGGACGAGATGAAGGCCAACGATGGCGCGCTCGGCCACAGCACACGTTTCGCGTTGGCGAAAAAAGCCTTCACACATACCGCCGAATACGACGGCATGATCAGCACCTATCTCTCGTCGCTGGACGAGGACAACAATCGCCGCCTGTTCCCGGACCAGATGCACCTGACCTTCACCAAGGCGCAGGACATGCGCTATGGCGAGAACCCGCATCAGGACGCCGCGTTCTATGTCGAGAAGCATCCCGCTGCCGGCACGCTGGCGCACTACCAGCAGTTGCAGGGCAAGGAGCTCTCATACAACAACATCGCCGACGCCGACGCTGCCTGGCAGTGCGTGCGCGCGTTCGACGTGCCGGCTTGCGTGATCGTCAAGCACGCCAACCCCTGCGGGGTGGCGATCGCGGCCGATACGCTCACGGCCTATCGTCGCGCTTTCGAGACCGACCCGACTTCGGCCTTCGGCGGCATCATCGCATTCAACCGTGAACTCGATGGCGCCACTGCAGAAGCGGTATCGAAGCAGTTCGTCGAAGTCGTGCTGGCGCCTTTGTTCAGTGTCGAAGCGCGCCGCGTGTTTGCCGCCAAGCAGAACGTGCGCTTGATGGAAATCCCGCTGGCGCCGTCGGTGAAAGATGTCGACATGAAACGCGTTGGTGGCGGCTTGCTGGCGCAAAGCTCGGACGATTTCGATGTTTCGCAACTCAAGGTCGTGACCAAACGCAAGCCAAGCGCCGAAGAAATGAACGACCTGCTATTCGCCTTCCGTGTAGCCAAGTTCGTCAAGTCCAACGCCATCGTTTTCTGCCGTTATGGCATGACGCTGGGTGTGGGGGCGGGACAGATGAGCCGTGTGGATTCGACTAGGATCGCCGCCATCAAAGCGGGCAACGCCGGCATGTCATTGAAAGGATCGGTGGCGGCCAGCGATGCGTTCTTCCCGTTCCGCGATGGGCTGGATGTGATTGCTGAAGCAGGCGCCACGGCGGTGATTCAGCCGGGTGGATCGATGCGGGATGATGAAGTGATCAAGGCGGCGGATGAACAAAATGTTGCGATGGTGATGACGGGCATGCGGCATTTTCGCCACTAAAGGGAATGGATCAACGTTCGCGTTCAAAGAGCAGTAAGGTGGTGGACGCTATTCGCGCATTAGTTGTTTTTTCTTTACTTCTGTTGCTCTCTCCTCTGCTTATCATTCTATTTTCTGTGCACTTCGCGCAGAAAATCATGCTCTACGCTTTGCTTTGGGGGACTTGGTACAAATCAAGAAAATGCGCGTTGGTTGTTACATCCGAAAGCACAATCTGGAAAGACGATTTTGGGAAGAACGTCGTAGATAAGTACGTTGACAATGTGCTGGTCCTAAACTGGTCGGACCGAAAAAGGTGGCGCTTCTCGTTGTCCCGGTCAGCCTTTCGTCACTTTGGCGGCGACCGAGAGTTCGTCCCACTAGTGATCTACTTCAAGCCATTTCATCGAAACAAGTATTTTCGATTCTATTCGGCCTATAAAGAATGGAAGCATGGGAAGCCCGAGGCACTTGAATTGTTGCTACGAGAACTAACAGCACTGCTGGACCGAACATTACAACCTGCGAAAACATGAAACTCCTCGTCATCGGCTCCGGCGGCCGCGAACATGCCCTCGCATGGCGCCTTACGCAAAACTCCAAGGTTCAATGCGTTTATGTCGCTCCCGGCAACGCCGGCACAGCACGCGAAGACGGCCTCATCAACATAAACATCACCGCTATCCCCGATCTGCTGAAGTTCGCGCAGGACGAAAACATTTACCTCACCGTCGTCGGTCCGGAAGCACCGCTGGCGGCAGGCGTGGTCGATGCGTTCCAGGCGGCGGGGCAGCGTATCTTCGGGCCCTCGCAACGCGCGGCTCAGCTTGAATCTTCCAAGGATTTCGCCAAGCAGTTCATGGTGCGGCACAAGATTCCGACCGCAAAATATGCGACCTTTACTGGTGCTGCCGAAGCGCGCGCTTATATCGAACGCGAAGGCGCGCCGATCGTGATCAAGGCCGATGGCCTGGCTGCGGGCAAGGGCGTGGTGGTAGCGATGACGCTGGGCGATGCGCTGGAGGCGATCGACAAGATGTTTGCTGCGGACTCGCCCTCTCCCCCAGCCCCTCTCCCGCAAGCGGGCGAGGGGAGCGACGGTTCATCCCCTCGCCCGTTTACGGGAGAGGGTGGCCGAAGCGCAGCGCAGGCCGGGAGAGGGGAAGTCCGTGTAGTAATCGAAGAGTTCATGGAAGGCGAGGAAGCCAGCTTCATCTGCATGTGCGATGGCGTGCATGCACTGCCGTTCGCATCGTCACAGGACCACAAGCGCATTTTCGACGGCGACGAAGGCCCGAACACCGGTGGCATGGGCGCGTACTCGCCCGCGCCTGTTGTGACGCCCGAAGTGCATGCCCGCACCATGCGCGAAGTCATCATGCCGACTTTGCGTGGCATGGCAGCCGAGGGCGCGCCATTCACGGGATTTCTGTACGCAGGACTGATGATCGACGAAATGGGAAGGCCGCGCGTCGTCGAATTCAACGCGCGCATGGGCGATCCGGAAACGCAACCCATCATGATGCGGCTGAAGAGCGATTTCCTCACCCTGGTCGAGCACGCCATCGACGGCAAGCTGAACCAGATCGAAGCTGAATGGGATCGCCGCGCCGCGCTTGGTGTGGTGATGGCGGCGGCCAATTATCCGGAAACGCCGACAAAGGGCGATGAGATTACCGGCCTGCCGAAAGCCACCGATGACGCGCGTGTGTTTCATGCCGGCACCACTGATCAGGATGGCAAAGTTGTCACCAGCGGTGGCCGCGTGCTGTGTGTGACGGCATTGGGCGATACGGTGAAGATCGCGCAACAGCGCGCTTACCAGTTGCTGGAGCCGATCCGCTTCAATGGCATGCAGTACCGCCGCGATATCGGTTATCGCGCCATTGGTCGTAGGCCGTAGCCCGGATAAATTAACAAAACTCTAGCACTGGTGCGGGTTTCGGGCCAAAAATGGTCGGAAAGCCGCACCAATACTGGAGTTTTAGGTTGTCATCCTGAACGCAGTGAAGGATTTCATCCACTCGCAGTTTGCACGATCACTGGCGGATGAGATTCTTCGTCACTTCGTGTCTCAGAATGACAGAATAGCCACATGAATATCGCCGACGTCAAAACCTACCTGCTCGATCTGCAAAACCGCATCGTCGCGAAAATGGAATCGCTGGACGGCAAACCGTTTTTGCGCGATGAATGGCAGCGTGCCGAAGGGGGTGGCGGCATCTCGCGCATTCTCGAAGGTGGCAATCTGCTGGAGCGCGGCGGCGTGCTGTTCTCACATGTGATGGGCAAGAATCTGCCGCCTAGCGCAGCTGCCAATCGTCCTGAAATCGCCGGTCGCGCGTGGGAGGCGATGGGCGTATCGCTGGTGCTGCATCCGAAAAATCCGTACGTGCCGACCGTGCACATGAACGTGCGCTTCTTTATCGCCCGCTCCTCGATCGACGGCGAGCACGACAGCTTTTGGTTCGGTGGTGGCATGGATCTCACGCCCTACTATGGCTTCGAGGACGACTGCGCCCATTTTCATCGCGTCAACAAGGCCGCACTTGATCCTTTCGGCGCTGACTACTATCCGCACTTCAAGAAATGGTGCGACGAATATTTCTATCTCAAGCACCGCAAGGAACCGCGCGGCATCGGCGGCGTGTTCTTCGATGATTTTCATCATCCCGGTTTCGAGCAATCCTTCGCCATGAAGCGTGCGGTGGGCGATGCCTTTCTCGATGCCTACGTGCCTATCGTCGAGCGGCGGCGTGATATGCCATATGGTGAAGCTGAGCGCGAATGGCAGCTATATCGGCGCGGGCGTTACGTTGAGTTCAATCTGGTCTGGGACCGCGGCACGCACTTCGGTTTGCAGTCGGGCGGGCGTACCGAGTCGATTTTGGCGTCGATGCCGCCACTGGCGACGTGGCGCTACAACTGGCAGCCGGAGGCGGGCACGCGGGAGGCGGAGTTAACGGAGAAGTATTTGGTAGGACGAGATTGGGTGTGAGCGATCGCTTGGTTCCGAATTCGTGAGTATCGACTTTGTTTAGTGTCCAATTCTTCGCGGGTCCGAGTGATGCCTCGCAAGGTGATGCGTTGCCGGATTCTTGGTTATGGCTGACATTCGGTATAACCAATATTCGAGTTGGAATGACGTCGCTTCGTGTCTGGAACTATGCAGGAATGAATTACCTTGCATTTTTCCGCGTTGCTCACCGAATTCTCGAAGTCGTCCCCAGCGACATGCGTGAAAGGTGCTCCGCTGAGAGCATGGCTGCCCAACACTTCGATTTTGAACTGTTGGATCGACAGCTGCGCCTTCGCAGCGACCTCGACTATGAGGATGTCAGCGGAGATGCGCTTGGTGCACTGTGGTCGTGGCGCATGGATAGGACCGTTTCAATTGATCGTGGAAATATCGATCCTGATCTTTGGTTTTGGTGCGACGGCGTGAACATCCATGCTGAGCTGATCGCCGAGCGCCTGGTTGAGGATTCGCAACGAGGTGCGGCTGGCTGGGACACAGGCAAAATGTCGTTACACGAGTTCTTCGTGGCTATTGAAGGCTATCGGCTTGAAACACTGCAGACGGTAATGGACCGGCTCTATATGATTCAAGTGGATGACGACTTGCGCTTGGAATGGGAGAGGGAAAACCTTGCATTCCTCCGGACTCCGTTCATGGAGAGTATCGCGAGCAGTCAATCTGAAGAAACCGACTGGGACATGGTCCGAGACTGGTATCGAAAATTTGAACTGGCGAAGCGAGGCGCCATCCCAATTTGAGCTCAAGTCAAATCTCTTGGTACGCCACCCTCACCGGCTCCGCCCCATAAGTCTTCTCCAGTCGCCGCACGATAAAGTGCCCGCGTGCCATGTCCTGGAAATGGCCGATGAAAATGGTGTTGATCAACCCACCCGCCACCGCGCCGATGATGGGTACCGCCTGTGCCGCCGCTTTTTCAGTAACAACAATGCCGAAGCGCGCACTGATCAGTGACACCAGCCGCACCAGCGCCGGCGCACCGGTCTTGGCGAAACCTTTCTCGGCGAGAAACTTGGTCGCCTCCGAGACGGCACCGGCCATCGCTGCGCGCGCCGCGAAATAACCGGATTCGGCGGCGTTGTCGCGCTCAGATTTTTCGCTGCCCAAAGCAAACACAGTGAGGCAGGCGAGCTTGGTGTCGATGTAGTGAATGTTCTCGCCCTCGCTTTTTGCGATGTCGGCGATCGAGCGCAGCATGATGGTGGTGGAGACGGGCAGCTCGACTGTGAGCGCCATCAGCCCGAAGGCGCCGCCCACTGCGCCGCTGGTGGCCGCGGCGATCTTGTGCAACCGGCTCTGTGCGGGCTTTTTGGTGTTGTCGCCCAGCGACTTCACCGCCACGTCGAGCGCCTTCATCATCGCCGCTTCGGATGCCTTGTGAATGCCGGTCTGCACCGCCTTTGGCAGCAGGGCCACGCTCTTCTCGATCGGCGAGCCCAGCGCGGCCGACATCTTGGCGGCAAGGCCGGGGTTTTCCAATAGTTTCTTCGCGCGCTTCAGATCGGCCAGGTCGGCTTTGGTCATGTCCATGAGGGCAGTGTACTGCGTGCCAGCACCGACCGGAAGCGAGTGTGCCAAAATGCGCCACGTTACTGCGCTTCGGGGGCACCATGTTCGGCAAGGGTCGTCGCTTGTTTTCAATCGCATCCGTCGGGTTGATCGTGATCGCCATCATGCACCTCATCGGCCATTTCCAGCCTCCGCCTCCAGACTTGGTCACGGCTACGTTGTATGCGGCGATGCGGTCTTACGAAGTCAATGCGGGCATCGGCGCGCCATCGATGATGAACGTATTCGACAGCCTGAGCTTTGGCACTTGCATCATGCTGGCATGGATGGGGCTGATCAATCTCGCTATTGCCAAGTATGTCGCGGTGGGCGATCGATTGATCCGCACCGTGTGCACAGTAAACATCTTCGCAACCTGGGCGCTGGCGGCAGCTTACTTGTATTACGAGGTGCCACCACCGGCAATCAGCCTGGCGATTGTGGCAACGCTCTTTACTGTCGCACGATTCCGGGTGCGCTTGTCGCACCCGCATTTGTAACGGTCAGCTTTCGCCCAGATAGGCTTCGCGTACTTTCGGGTTGGCGAGCAGCGCTGCAGATTCACCGGCCAGCGTAATCAATCCGCCGTCCATCACGTAGCCACGCTGACTGATCTGTAGCGCAAGCCGCGCATTCTGCTCAATCAGCAGGATGGTGACGCCGCTCTTCGATACATCGCGCACCACTTCGAAAATCTTCTGCACCATGATCGGTGCCAACCCCATCGAAGGTTCATCCAGCAGCAGCAATTTCGGTTTTGCCATCAGCGCGCGGCTGATGGCCAACATTTGCTGTTCGCCACCGGACAGCGTGCCGGCGGTCTGCTTGGCGCGCTCTTTCAGTCGTGGGAACAATTGGAACTTGTGTTCGATATCCGCCGCGATGCCGTCACGATCATTGCGCGTGTAGGCACCCATCTGCAGGTTCTCTTCAATCGTCAGACTGGGAAATACGCCGCGTCCTTCCGGCACCAGTATTAACCCCTTGCTGGCGATCGCGTGCGACGGTTGGCCAACGATATCGCTGCCGTCGTACATCACACGGCCTTCGCTGGGTTTCAATAGCCCGACAATGGCTTTCAGCGTTGTCGTCTTGCCTGCGCCATTGGCGCCGATCAGTGTGACCAGTTCTCCCGCATTGACCTCTAGGTCGATCCCTTTGACGGCTTTAATACCGCCGTAGCCAACGTGTACATCTTCAAGTTTGAGCAGGCTCATACCGTGACTTCCGCGCCCAGATAGGCCTCGATGACCTTGGGATCTTTCTGCACCTCGGCGGGCAGGCCTTCGGCGATTTTCTTACCGTATTCCAGCACGGCGATGCGATCGCACAGGCCCATCACCAGTTTCACATCGTGCTCGATCAGCAGGATGGTGATGCCTTGTTTGCGGATCAATTCCAGCAGTTCGCGCAACGCGAGTTTTTCGGTGGCGTTCATGCCGGCGGCCGGTTCATCCAGCGCCAGCACGGCGGGGTCGGTCGCCAGCGCACGGGCGATTTCGAGACGGCGCTGATCGCCATAGGAAAGATGCTTGGCCAACTCATTTGCACGCGCGTCCAGGCCGACGAACTGAAGCAACTCGTGCGCGCGCTTCTCGATTGCGACTTCCTCCGCACGCGTGGCTGCATTGCGTGTGATCGCGCCCCACACGCCGGCATGCGTGCGCACATGGCGGCCAATCATCACGTTTTCCAGCGCGGAAAGATTGGCAAACAGGCGGATGTTCTGGAATGTGCGCGCAATGCCTATCGATGCGATGCGGTCGGGCGTCATGCCCTGCAGCGCCTGGCCCTTGAAGGTGAAGGTGCCCTCGTCGTGCGAGTAGAGACCGGTCAGCACATTGAACATGGTGGTCTTGCCGGCGCCGTTGGGGCCGATCAAACCAAAGATTGAGCCAGTGGCAACGCTGAAACTCACACCCGACAGCGCCTGAAGACCGCCGAAACGCTTACCGACGCCTTTGATCTCAAGGATAGGCGGGCTCATTTTCTGAACTCTCTGGAAGTTCGGCGGTGTTTTTTGGATCGCGCTGTGTCGATCCCCGCAAAAGCGGCGGGGCCCCTCGCCAGTGCGCTCCCAAAAAAGCCAAAGCGCTTGCCGACGCCACGGATTTCCAGAATTGGCGTACTCATGCGGAATCCTTCGCCAGTTCGCGCTTGCGCACCGCCGAAGGCAGCAACCCGGCCGGCCGATACAGCATCATCAGCACCATGGCGAGTCCGAATAAGAGCATGCGCAGTACTTCGGCCTCGATGATCTGCTTGCCGAATAAAGCGTGCTGGGCTGGTTCCACCGTGTAGCGCAGCAACTCTGGGACAAAGGACAGTAGCACGGCACCCAGCACCACGCCCCAGATGTTGCCCATGCCGCCCAGCACCACCATCGCCAGCACCATCACGCTTTCGTTGAGCACGAAGCTCTCCGGACTGATAAAGCCCTGGATGGCGGAGAACATGCCGCCGGCGATGCCGCCGAAAGATGCACCCATGGCAAACGCCAGCAACTTCATGCGCGTAGTGTTGATGCCCATTGCACGCGCTGCCATTTCGTCTTCGCGTATCGCCTCCCACGCGCGGCCGATGCGAGAATTCTGCAGGCGGAAATTGATGACGATGACAATCAGCAGGATCGCCAGCAGGAAGAAGTAGTACTTGATGGTGCCCGACAGAACGAAATCGCCGATGCGGGTGTTGCTGCCGAAATCGAGTCCGGCCAGCTTGATCGAGTCGATGGTGCTGATGCCCTTGGGACCGTTGGTAATGTTGATCGGGTCCGACAGGTTGTTCATGAAGATGCGCACGATCTCGCCAAAGCCCAGTGTGACGATGGCAAGGTAATCGCCGCGCAATTTGAGTGTTGGTGAGCCTAGAAGAATGCCAAACACGCAGGCGACGAACGCACCTATCGGCAGGATCATCCACCACGGCAAATGCAAACCGAAGTGTGGCGAAGCCAGCAACGCGTACACATAGGCGCCCACGGCGTAGAACGCGATGTAGCCGAGATCAAGAAGACCGGCAAAGCCGACCACGATATTGAGCCCCAGCGACAACAGCACGAACAGGATGGCGAAATTGGTGATGCGTACCCAGGCGGTGCCGGCCATCGCCAACACAAACGGCAACGCGATCAGCGCGATGGCGATGCAAGCGATGCCGATCCATTTGTTGCGCGGATTATTTGTCCAGTTGCTAGCGCTCATGCGCGGTCTCCCACGCGCTCACCGAGCAAGCCGGAGGGGCGGAACACCAGCACCAGGATCAGCACGATAAAGGCGTACACGTCCTTGTAGTTGCTGCCGAACAGGCTGCCATTGGGATTGGTGTCGCACATATTGGCGAAGCCGGGCAGGAAGCCGTTGAGGAAGCAGACATTGGTGATGTCGCCCATGTAGCCCGCACCCAGCGCTTCGATCAGCCCGATCAGCAGTCCGCCCAACACCGCGCCCCCTAGGTTGCCGATGCCGCCCAATACCGCCGCGGAGAACGCTTTCAGGCCGAGCATGAACCCCATGGTGTAGTTGGCGATGCCGTAGTAGCTGCCGACCATCACGCCGGCAATGGCGCCAAGCGCGGCCCCGATCATGAAGGTCATCGAGATGACGGTGTTGATATTGATACCCATCAGACCAGCCACCTGCGGGTTCTGCGAAGTCGCGCGCATGGCAATGCCCATGCGGGTTTTATAAATCAGCATCAGCAGCGCGATCATCATCGCAATCGAGGCGACGATGATGGCGATCTGGATGTTGGTAATGGTGGCGCTGGTCTCAGAACTGCCGAGGTGGTAGCTCTTCAATTCGATGATCTGCGGGAACGACAGATTGTTGCGCGACCAGATCATCAGCGCGACGTGCTGCAGGATGATGGAGATGCCGATGGCGGTGATCAGTGGCGCGAGACGTGGCGCGCTGCGCAGTGGACGATAAGCCACTCGCTCCATGGTGTAGCCCACGGCCATGCAAACCGGAATCGCCGCCAATGTCGCCAGCAGCACAATGAAGACCGGCGGCATGCCACTGCCGGCCAGTGCGGTGATGACGGAGAACGCGACCATCGCGCCGATCATCACCACTTCGCCGTGGGCAAAGTTGATCAGCTGAATGATGCCGTACACCATGGTGTAGCCCAGCGCTACCACGGCGTAGACGCAGCCCAGTGTGAGGCCATTAATCAACTGCTGGATGAAGGTATCCATCGGCGCATGTTACCCGCGAAAATTGTCGGACATAAAAAAACGGCACCATCGCTGGTGCCGTTTTCGGGTGGGGCCGTATTACTTCTTCGGCGCCTCGGCGGGTTTTGCGTCCTTGGCGGGCGCTGCAGCCGGGGCTGCAGCTGCGGGGGCCGGTGCAGCTGCAGGAGCGGCAGCGGCCGGAGCTGCCGCAGGGGCAGCCGGGGCAGCAGCAGCAAACTTGGTCGAGGTGCCGCCCTTGATCACGGCTTCCGGAACCACCTTGCCATCCTTCAGCTTGAAGATGGTGATTTCGGCATCCTTGCGATCGCCTTTGGCGTCGAATTCAACATTGCCGGTGGCACCGGTGAACTTGACGTTGTAGAGCTCCGGACCAAATTTCGCCGGATCAACCGAGTTGGCTTTCTTCATGGCTTCGATCGCGGCCAAGGCGCCGTCATAGAAGTACGGAGCGTATTGTTTGATTTCACCAAACTTGGCGGTAAACGCCTTGGTGAATTCCGGGCTGGCGGCTTCGCGCGGCAGACCGGCTTGCGAGCAGACCAGGCCTTCGGCAGCTTGTCCGGCCAGTTTGCCCATTTCGTCGGTACAAGCACCGTCGCCGAATACGAATACAGCCTTGATGCCGAGTTCACGAGCCTGCTTGATCATCGGGCCACCGGTTTGATCCATGCCGCCGTGGAAAATCACGTCCGGGTTCTTGGCTTTGAGCTTGGTCAGCACCGCCTTGAAGTCGGTATCGGTATCGGTGGTGGTAGCTTTGTCGACGATGGCAACCTTGTCGGCCTTCAGCTTCTTCTCCACTTCCGCACGCAGGCCTTCGCCGTAGGCGGTCTTGTCGTCGATCAGCGCGACCTTCTTGGCTTTCAGTTCGCCGGCGATATAGGTGGCCAGTGCCGGGCCTTGCTGGTCGTCACGGCCGACGGTGCGGAACACGCCCTTCAGGTTGCGTTCGGTCAGGGTCGGGTTGGTGGCTGAGCCGGAAATCATCGGGATGCCGTTCTTGGAATAAATTTCGGAAGCCGGGATCGATACGCCGGAATTCAGGTGGCCGATAACGGCGACAACTTTTGCATCCACCAGCTTTTGTGCCACGGTGGTGCCGACTTTCGGATCGCCCTGATCGTCTTCGCTCTGCATTTCGAACTTGACCAGCTTGCCGTCGATCTTGATCTTCTGTTCGTTGGCTTGTGCGACCGCCAATGCGACGCCGTTTTCGTCATCCTTGCCCAGATGCGGGGTCTTGACCGTCAACGGACCGGCGTGGGCGATCTTCACCGTCACAGTCGGCTCGGCGGGAGCAGCCGGCGCGGCTGCTTTGGGCTCGGCCTTGGGTTCTTCCTTGCTGCAGCCGACGATTCCCGCTGCCAGCATCGCAGCGAACATGAGTTTGTATGAATTCTTCATTGGTGGATCCCCAGGAAAAAGTTGAGAAAAATCAAGAAACCGGCAACTGCAAAAGCGCAATTATGTGAACGGAAAATCGGCCTTGTCAAACGATTTACCGCAGGCACAAAAGATGGGTGGAAGATAAACAAAAAGGCCGGTGAAACACCGGCCTTTTTGCCATGTCAGCAACCGCTTACTTGGTTGCCAGTATCCATTTGACGAGCGTCTTCACGTCTTCGTCCTTGACGGCCGCGTTTGGCGGCATCGGTACCGGACCCCACACACCCATACCGCCTTTTTTGACCTTTTCGATCAGCATGGCTTCGGCTTTTTTGTCGCCCTTGTACTTGGCGGCAACGTCCTTGTAGGCCGGGCCAACCAGCTTGGCATCCACTTTGTGGCAGGCGGTGCAATTGTTTTTCTTTGCCAACTCCTCATTGGCGTAGGCGTTGCCGGTCAATGCGACAGCGGCGGTGATGGCTAAAGTGGCTAAGGCGGAACGTTTCATGGTGTTCTCCATTGGCTAGGCAAAAAAACAAGCAGAGTTCTTTTATTCGGCAGGCCGCACTATAGGCGGATTCAATGCGGCTTGCAATTCATCCCAGTCCGATATCGCAGGCAGGCAGGTAACACCGCGGCAGAGCCAGGCGTTGACCCGTTCGCCGGGCGGTCGCGTCAGCACCGCCGGCAGTCCCTCGCGACGTATGCCGATATTGACCACCATCAGATCGGCGCGATATTGCGACGGCAGCTTCGCCTGCCACGTCGCGGCTTCGCCTTCCGGGCCGGAGAGAATCAGCATTCGTGGGGGCGCCAACAATTCCTCCAACGCGATCAGCAGCGATCCATGACCACTCGGATGATCTTCGATCATCGCGTAAAAATGAGCCAGCGTACGACGCGCTGCTTCCTCGTAACGCAACTCGCCGGTGAGATGCGACAGGCGTTGCAGGGCAAAAGCCGCCACGCCATTGCCGGACGGCGTAGCGTTGTCAAAACCGGGTTTGGGTCGCTGGATCAGCGGCTCGTGATCGTGGCTGGTGAAGAAAAATCCGCCTCGCTCGCGATCCTCGAACTGATCGAGCAGCGTATCCGCGAGCGCGCGGGCGAATGCAAGATCGCCGGGATCAAACACGGTTTGCATTATCTCGATCAGCGCCTTGAGCAGATAGGCATGGTCGTCCAGATAGGCGTTAAGGTGGGTCTTGCCATCCTTGTGTGTAGCCAGAAGCCGGCCCGATTGCCACATGGTTGTGCGGATGAAATGGAGCGCTTTCTGTGCAGAAGCAATCCAAGCTGGTTGTTCAAAGATCCGGCCGGCATGCGCCATCGCCTCGATCATCAATGCGTTCCAGCTGGTGAGGATTTTTTCGTCGCGGCCGGGCCAGATGCGTGCGGAACGCGAGGCCAGCAATTTGCCGCGCGCACTCGCAAGCAATGACGCGACCTGCGACAGCGGCAAACCCAATGCCTGCGCAACGTCGGGTAAAAGCACCGAAACATTCAGGTGCCAGAATTCATTCTCGAAGTTCGCGGCCCGGTCGAGACCGTAGTGGCTTTGTACAACGGGCCATTCATCCGCCGTCAGCAGGGCTTCAACCTGCGCCGGCGTCCAGACATAGAACTTGCCCTCGTGTCCCTCCGAGTCCGCGTCCAGCGTGGAGTAGTAGCCGCCCGCGGGCGATTGCATTTCTCGCATCACCCAGTCCGCCGTCTCTTTGACGCATCTAGCAAATAACGACTTCTGCCCGTCGTTCTCCGCCACCAGCCAGGCATCGGTCAGCAGGCGCAGCAGCGGGCCATTGTCATAGAGCATTTTCTCGAAATGCGGAATGGCCCACTCTGCATCCACCGAGTAGCGGGCGAATCCGCCGCCGAGCTGGTCGTAAATGCCTCCCAGGCACATGCGTTCCAGCGTGAAGCAGGCGATGTGACGTGCTTCCCCGCTGCCGGTTTCGGCAAATCGCCGCAGGCAAAACTCGATCATTTCCGGATGCGGAAATTTGGGCGCGCCGCCGAATCCGCCGCGTTTTGCATCGAACGATTGCGAAATCTGCGACAGCGCCGCATCGATCGGTTCATGTGAAAAAGCGTCGGCATCTGTTGTCGAAACCTGGCCGCGCGAATTCAGGGCGTTGCGCAGTTGCTGATTCTGTTCGCGGACTTCATCCGGCCGCTCACGGTAGTACTGCGCCACCCGCCGCAGCAGATCGCCGAATCCGGGCAGTCCATATCGCGCTGTCTTCGGAAAATAAGTGCCGCCGAAAAAAGGCGTGGTATCGGGAGCCAGAAACATGGTCAGCGGCCAGCCGCCGGAGCGCTGCGTCAGCATCGCGTGCGCGCTCTGGTAAATCTGGTCGATGTCCGGGCGCTCCTCGCGGTCCACCTTGATATTGATGAACAGATCATTCATCAGGGCCGCAATACCCTCGTCTTCAAACGACTCGTGTGCCATGACATGGCACCAATGGCAGGCCGAATAACCGATTGAGAGCAGGACCGGTTTGCCCGACTCCTGCGATTGCCGCAGCGCTTCCGGTCCCCATTCCTGCCAATGCACCGGGTTGTCCGCGTGCTGCTGCAGGTAGGGAGAGGTACTTTGTGCTAACTTGTTGGTCACGAAAAAAATCCTGGTTTGGAGTGCGTCATGCCACTAGCCGTCATTTGCGTCATTGTCTTCCTCATGAAAATCCTCGACATCGATCCCGTTGCCCGCTGGTCGTGGTTCTGGGTATTGCTACCGTTTATCGCGCTGATGTTGTGGTGGAACGTCATTACGCCGCTGATTGGCTGGGACAAAAAGATGGCCGAAAAAAAGATGCGTGACGAAGAGCGGCAAGCGCAGGAGACCAAGAAGAAAAATCGCGGCTTCTAGCACGCCGGCTTCAGCGCACGCTCGATCGCCGCGCCGATTGCCAGCACTTTCCTGTCGATCATCGATTCACCCACAATCATCAGACCCACCGGCGCACCGCCCGGCTCGTGACACGGAATTGACAGCGCCGGCCGGTCCAGCACATTGAACGGCGCGCAATTGCGCAGCAGCAGCCCGTTGTTGCGGAAGAAAACTTCGTCCGAGGACTCCATCTCGGCAATGGTCGGTGCGATCACCGGCACCGTCGGCGCGAGCAAGGCATCGAAGCGCGCTGTGGTGTGATCGGCTGAAGCCATAAGATCCGCGCGCAGTTTCAGCAGATCGACATAGTCCGCCGCTTTCATCTCGGCACCGGCCGCGAGTCGCAATGCCACGCGACGGTCGAACTTGTTGGCCGAAGTTGCCAACCGCTCGCGATGCAGGGCATAGGCTTCCACCGCCGAAAAATTCGCACGCAGACTGCCATCGCGTTCGCGTGCGAGCTCGGCAAATTCGAATTCCTCAATCAATGCACCTGCCGCAGACAGCGCAGTCAACGCGCGTGCGAACGCGGCGGCTACCTCAGGCGCCAGACCGTCGAGCAGGATGGTTTTTGGCACCCCGAAGCGAAGCCCCTGCAATGGTCGTGCTGCCGGTGCAGCGATAGTCTCGCCGGTCATCGCTGCATCCAGCCACGCGCAGCAGGCGACGCTGTTCCCAAGGGGGCCGATCGAATCGCGTGTGAACGAGAGCGGAAAAGCCCCTGCCAGCGGCACGCGGCGCTGAGTAGGCTTGAAGCCGGTGATGCCGCAAAGCGCGGAAGGAATGCGTACCGACCCACCAGTGTCCGAACCGATGGTGGCTGCGGCCATGCCGTCGGTCACGCTGATCGCGCCGCCGGAGGTGGAGCCGCCCGGAATGCGCCGGTTGCCGCGATCCCAGGGGTTGAGCGGCGTGCCGTAGTGCTGGTTCATGCCGTTGGCGCCATAGGCAAATTCGGTCATGTTGGTGCGGCCCACGATAATTACGCCGGCAGCCCGCAGACGGGCGATTGCCGGTGCGTCGCACGTTGCGGGTGGCGCCTCCGCAAGCACCACCGAACCCGCACGCGTCACCTCGCCACCGATGTCGAACAGGTCCTTGATTGAGATCGGAATGCCGGCCAGCGGCGAGGCGACGCGGCCCGCGCGTCGAGCGGCATCGCTGGCACGCGCCTCGGCAAGCGCAGCCTCGTCGTAGACTTTGATAAATGCACGGGAACCTTCACCGGCCGGATCGGCAATGCGCGCCAGGCATTCCTGCGCCAGTTTTTCCGCCGTGGTTTTGCCGGTGGCCAGGTCTTGCGAGAGTTGCGATAGAGTTTTCATGAGGGCGATGGTGGGAGCTGACGAGTGGCGAAGCGGAACGAGTTTGTCGATTATCTCTTGGAACTGTTGGCGCCATGGGGCCGCGTGTCTTCGCGCGCCATGTTCGGCGGCCACGGCATCTATCGTGATGGCATCATCTTCGGCCTCGTCATCGATGATGCGTTCTATCTGAAAGTTGACGACGTGAACCGTGCTGATTTCGAAGCACACGGCCTTGGCCCGTTCATGTACCGCTCCGCACGGCGCGAGGAAGCGGTTTCGCTGGGCTACTACTCATGTCCCGAAGAAGCGCTGGAAAGCGCGGCACTGATGCGTGAGTGGGCGGATGGCGCGTTCGCGGTCGCGTTGCGGGCTGCGGCGCGCAAAGGGAGGAAGAGCAAAGGGCCGAAGGAAAAGGCCGCCGGCGCGTCAAGTAGAAAGTAAAACTCAAGCACTGGCGCGGTTTACGGGCCGAAAATGCCCGCGAAACCGCGCCAATGCTGGAGTTTTTCTACTTTATGCGGGGATGGCGGCCTGGTGTGCCGCCGCGATCTCGCGTATCTGCGGCACGCCGATCACACGCAGATTGAACGGCGAATTTTCAATCGCATCGACCAGTGCGGCAATCATTTCCGCTCGCGTCACCAGACCCATCGCCGCCACATTGTCGCGCTTCGAAGGCACCAACGAAGCCAGCCAATAAAGTGGTTTCAAGAGTATTGGCCAGCGATGCCCCGGCCCAAGCACGTACCAGGGCCTCACAAAAGTCGCGCACAAATGACCCGCGCTGACTTCCGCGGCAATGCGTGTCTCGGCCTCGGCGCGAGAGGCGACGTAGGCCTTCATCGCGGGCACCTTGCCGTCCGGAAACTGTGTTACCGAAAGATAAACGAAATGGCTGGCACCGCCTTTTTTCGCTGCGGCCAGTCCAGCCAGCGCGGCGGCAAGATCGATATCGCGAAACGCCTGCGCCTTGCGCGGGCTGGGATGCGGCACACCGACCATTTGCACAAAGGTGTCGCAACCTCTGACCGGATTGGCAAATGTGGCCGCAGCTAGCGCATCGCCCTCGACGATTTCGCAATTGGCTGGCAGGAGTTGAGCTGCTCGTGTGCGTGACGACGGCCGCACCAACGCGCGCACGCGGTGACCACGCGCTACCAGCGCGTGAATCAGTGGCGCGCCGATATAGCCGGTGCCGCCGGTGATGAAAATGGTTTTTCGAGCGATTTCAGTCATGCCGGCATTACGCGGATCGCTCCCGCGTGGATGCAGGCACTCAATGACTGCTCGAAAAATCAGGCCTCCACAATCTCCGCTTCATGCCGCACCGGAAAATTCACCGAGTTGGCCATAAAGCAATTGGCGTGGGCCTTGTCGTGGATCGCCATCGCATCGGCGAGGTCGGTGCCCTTGGCCACGGTCACTTTCGGCCGCAGCACCACTTCCTGCATCGACATTTTTCCCGCAGGGCCGCTTTTAACTCCATCAACGCCCATGCCCAGCGTACCGGTGGCGCGGTCTTCGTAGGCGATGACGGTCATGCGCTTTTTCGCCGCTACGGCGAGATACGTAAGCATGTGGCATTCCGACAGCGACATCAGCAGCAGCTCCTCCGGGTTGTATCGTGCCGGGTCGCCGCCATACACCGCGGGGGCGGAGCCCGCGACTTCATGCTTGCCGGGCGTGTGCATCACGTTGTCGCGCGAAAACACCTGCTCCGGCGGACGCGGCTGGTCGGCGCGGGCCGGCCAGGTCAGGCGGGCTTCGAATTGTTGGGCGTCGGACATAGGGAACTCCCTTAGGTTTGATGGACTTTGAGCGGATTTCTGCGGCCATTATGGGGAAAAGTGCGAAATATTTTGCCGACCCATGTCATTTCCCACCTGTTTGGGTGGGTTCACGAAATGCGAAACGGACTATTCTGGCCTCGCAGTAAATTCACCCCTCCGAAGGTGAGTGCATTCGCCGCCCCCAACCCGGGCGGCATTTTTTTGCCCGGAATTTGTCCGGGCGCAAGGCGCGGGAACGTGGGACCGCCGACAATCAGGTATTGGCTCATTCATCAGGGAAGGCACCGCCATGGCGCACTGGATACGCATCGAACATCAAGGCAAAACCGGTTTCGGCACGCTGAAGGACGGCATCGTTCACTTGCATACGGGCGATATGTTCGCCGGTGCCACACTGACGGGTGACACCGTGCCGCTGGCCGAGGCGCGCGTGCTGACACCCTGTGTGCCAACCAAGATGGTCGCGCTGTGGAACAACTTCCGCGCGCTCGCCGCCAAGTTGGAGCAAGCCATTCCGCCCGAGCCGCTTTTCCTGCTCAAGGGCAACAATTCCTTTCACCCGCACGGCGAGCCTATCCGCGTGCCGCCGTCCTACGCCGGCAAGGTGGTGTACGAAGGCGAACTCGGCATCGTCATCGGCAAACGTTGCCGCGCGGTCAGCGTGGCCGAGGCGCCGGCGCACATCTTCGGCTACACCTGCATCAACGACGTTACCGCTGCTGAATTGCTGTTCAAGGACGCGAGCTTCGCGCAGTGGGTGCGCGCCAAAAGCTTCGACACCTTCGGCGTATTCGGCCCGGTGATTGCAACCGATCTCGACCCGATGACGCTCAGCGTCAAAACCATCCTCAATGGCCAGGAGCGGCAGAACTATCCCGTCGCCGACATGATCTTCCCGCCCGCACAACTCGTCAGCCTGATCTCGCAGGACATGACGCTGGAGCCGGGCGATGTGATTGCCTGTGGCACTTCAATTGGCGTGGGGTCGATGAAGGCGGGGAGCGAGGTGAGTGTGGTGATTGAGGGGATTGGTGCACTAACGAATCGCTACGAATAGCGTACTCACCTATTCGTCTGGCACCGTTTGACGACACACCGCATGGGGCGCATGATAGTTCCGGCTCGGTAAAGAGCCGCGCGCTTGCATGCAAATCACAATAACACTCAGGAGGATCCGATGCTTGCTCCCACCCCCTACGTCCCTGATTTCCATTTGAACGGCCACGATGATCACGCTGCACCGATCGCGCACGTATCGCGCCGCAGAATACTCACCGGTGCGGCCGCAATGACCGGTGCGGTGCTGGCGGGCGGTCCGCTGGGCGCGCTGGCGCAGGCGCTCCAGGGCAGTCGCCCACACACGCCGTTTCAGACCATCGGCCCGTTCTATCCGGTGGATGTGCCCGCGGACCAGGATGCAGACATGACGATCCTGGGAAATAACAAGGAGCGCGCCGCCGGAACCGTTATCTACGTCTCCGGCCGCGTGCTTGATACCTACGGCAAGCCGGTGGCCGGTGCGATGCTCGACATATGGCAATGCAATGCAGCCGGTCGCTACGATCATCCGGCTGATACCAATCCGGCGGCGCTTGATGCCAATTTCCAGGGGTTTGCACGTATTCGTACGGCGGCTGACGGCAGCTATAAATTCAAGAGCATCAAGCCCGGCGCATATCCAACCGGCGAAGGCGATTGGATGCGTCCTCCGCATATCCATTTCGACGTGCGCGGCAAGAAGAGCCGCGCCATCACGCAGATGTATTTCGACGGCGAACCGTTGAACGCAAAAGACCGGCTGTATCTCAATATCCGAGACAAGCAGACGGTCACCGCCAAGCTCGATGCCGCAAGCAATGCGGCCGAGAAGGGCGCGCTCAATGTGAGTTGGGACGTGGTGCTGGTGTCGGGCTGAGTACATTGGCTGGCAAGTTTTACCTGCCCAATGTTGTCCCTAAACGAAACTCCAGCATTGGCGCGGGTTTCCAGGCATTTTCTGCCTGAATGCCGCACCAGTGCTTGAGTTTTTCTTCCAGTCAAAAATAAACCACACACGGCCTCGCCGTAGCGCATGTGGTCCCGTTTGGCATGCGCTCCGGCGAACAGGAGTCGTGACGGCTAACCAGGCGATCCATCACACTGGAACCGCAAGCCACACATACTGCGTTGCAAGCGATTCCCGCACCGCCATTTCGGCATCGGCACCGGCTGCAGTTGCCATGGCGCCGATTGCCGGGAGAAATTGATCGCGCCGGGGGTCGTGAAAAATGATGGCGTGGCCTTGGGTGATCTTGAATCCTGCCTGCGCGAACATTTCGTGCATCGTGCGCCGGGTAAACCAGCGCAGGTGGGTACGGTCCAGCAGTCCGGCGTCCTCATAGCGAAATTCGCCGCTGTTGAGACGCATCTGCACCGACCAGTGCTGCGCATTGGGGATGCAGGCGGCGATGCAGCCATCCGCCGGAATGGCGGCGCGGATCTTGGCAAGAAGCGCCCAGGGGTCGCGCAAATGTTCCAGTGAATCGCCGAACACCCAGCAATCGGCGGCCAGGGACGAGCGCAGAAGTTCGGGACCGACGGCGTCCATGTCCTGTACCAGCACTTCATCGCAATGCCGGCGCGCCAGCTCGGCATAGGCGGGATCGATTTCCACGCCGATATAGTGCGCCTGCGGATTGATCGCTTTGTAGGCGCGTGCCAGCGCGCCTGTGCTGCAGCCGACCTCGACGACGCGGCGGGCGTTGTCCGGCATGAATTTGAGCAGCTCCGGGTTGTGGCGGTCGTGTGCAGGTGTCTGTTCCATGATGTTTGAATTATCGGTCAAAACGCGACGGCGAAATCCTGTCGAATACGCTCGAAGCGTTGCGCAGTGGTGCCCAGGCATTGGCGCGTCTTCCCGGCCATTTTCGGCACAAACCCCGCGTCAGTGCTTGAGTTTGGCTTGTCGTCTACAAATAGACCACGCACCCTTGTGCTCGCAATGCGTCTACACATCGCGGCACGCGCTCCAGCGGACACCAGCGCAAATCCAGCTTTTCCAGTCGCGTTAGTTCGCCAATCGCATCCGGCAGTACGCGCAGCGGATTGGCGCGCAAATCGAGGTGCGTAAGCTGCTCAAGCCGCGCCATGCTCGCGGGCAGTGATGTCAGTTTGTTATTGCGCAAGTTCAATCTTCGCAATGCGCCCAGGTCGCCAATGCCTTCAGGCAATGAGGTGAGCGCGTTGTCCGCCAGGTCGAGTTCGCGCAGCCGCTCCATGCCACCGATGCTGTCCGGAAGAACGGTCAATTGATTGCGCGGCAGATGCATCTCGATCAGTGAGTGGAGCGCGCCAATGCTCTCCGGCAGGCGCTGCAAACGATTGTCGTACAGCCGCAATTCCACCAGTGAATGCATATTGCCGAAAGCGGTGGGCAATTTGGTGAGTTGGTTGTCGCTGGCGTTGAAGTAGGCCAGTTGCGTCAATCCGCAGATTGAGTCGGGCAGGCGTTCGAGCTGGTTGTCGGCGACGTAGAGGTAGTCGCTGAGGGCGGTAAGTTGACCGATGGCGTCGGGCAGTTGAGCGAGACGGTTGTGCGCGATGTCGAGCATGCGCAGCCGCATGAGATCGCCCATTTTTTCTGCGATGGAAGTGAGCGCGTTCTCGGCGAGATTCAGTACTTCCAGCCTGGTCAGCGACCACAGGGCATCGGGCACTGCTTGCAACTGGTTTTTGTATAGATTCAGTTCGCGCAAGTCGCGGTGCGCGAATACTTCATCCGGGACAGCCGTGAGCGCGCGATTGCCGAGGTCCAGCTTGCCCGCCGTGTTTCCCTCGCGCATGAAAAACGTTCACCCCACCAGTGAATTCATGTGTCGCAGCCGGTCGGCGATCGATCGCATCATGGCGATGCCGATTTCCGGTTGGCGGCGGACAACGTCGAGCAGCGCTTGGCGATTGACCGACAGCAGCTCGCAATCCTCCGAAGCACCGGCAGTGGCGGTGCGCGGCGACTGGTCGACCAGCGCCATCTCGCCGAAGGTACCGCCGGGATTGATCATCTCGACGATCTTGTCGCGGATGGCGATGGCCACGCGGCCTTTCATCACCACGTACATGCACACACCCGCCTCGCCTTCACGCATGATCACCTTGCCGGCGTCGTAACGCACTCGCGCGGCGTGCTGCAGGGCATCGTCCAGCTGCGAGAGCATTTCCGGTGGAAACACCGCCGCCTCGCGCGCGGTCGCGGTGCCGGGTGCGACCTTGCGCATGGCAAGACGCGCGGCGACAAAACGCAGGCGATCGAACATCACGCTCATCAGCATCAGCGCGAATTCGGGTGTTTTTTGCAATGCAGCCTGCAATTCGGCACCATCCAGCGACAGCGCTTCGCAATCGGTTTTCGCGGTGGCCGTGGCGCTGCGCGAGCTGCCGGCCGCGGTTTCGCTGATCACGGCCATCTCGCCGAAAATCTCGCCGGCCTTGATCGTGTCCAGCGGCTTGCCGCCGGCCGAGAGCGCCACTTCGCCGCTGCCGACGAAATACATGCGGTGAATCACCTTCTTGCCGAACAGGCCCTGCTTGCCGGAGCGGTCGTTTTCGACGAATAGCGTTTCACCGGCGGCGAATTTCTCCGGTTTGCCCGCAGCCTTGAACAGGCGCATCGCCACCACCGGATCGTAAAACTTGCTGACGCCGGGTTTGAACGGTGCAGAGGCCGGCGCGGCGGGCGCGGCAGGTTTTGCGGCTGCGGTAGTTGCGGGGGTTGCGGCAGCTTGGGGCTTGGTGAAATCGAAATCGTCGTCCATCGGAGGGCTGTTTTGTATGCGGATTGAGGGGGCGGGTAGCGATTGCCACGATTGGCGCGGGAAAGCGAACAACCATTATGACAAATCGCGCAAGCCGGAACTTGGCTCCGTACTATTGGTCACTAAGTGTGTACCGTGGCGCAATATCGCGCTTGGTAGCACAATCCTCCACAATAAGAAAAAACGCCCAGCGATGTAGGTTTGCACCTACCCTGAATTTATTGTTTCCATCCGCTTCATTTGCTCTATCGGACTTGTCATGTCGCAACCCCCGCTCTCCGCTGACCTCACGTCAAACAAACCTTCCCGCCGCCGCTGGATTATTGGCGCTGCCGTGGCCCTGCCACTGCTGTTCATCGGTATCTGGTGGTGGACGATGAAAAATTCCAATGCCTCGGTGGCCGCCAAGTCCGCTGCCGGCCCAGCGATATCGGTGACTACCGCGTTGGCCACGCAGCGCGACCTGCCGGTGACGCTGATTGCCAATGGTTCGGTGGTCGCATTGCAGGCGGTTGATGTGCGTGCGCAAGTGTCCAGCACCATCAGCCAGATTCACATTGCCGAAGGCCAGACCGTGGGCAAGGGCGATCTCCTGTTCACGCTGGATGCGCGTACCGAGGAGGCCAATCTGCGCAAGGCCGAAGCGCAGGTGGTGAAGTCGCGCAGCGATCTGGCCAACGCAGATCGCAACCTTAAGCGCCAGCGCGAGTTGTTCGAACAGAAATTCATTTCGCAATCGGCGCTGGATACCGCGATCAACCAGGCGGATGTTTTGAAAGGCCAGTTGTCGGTGGATGAGGCCGCGGCAGAGGCGGCCCGTGTCGCGCGCAGCTTCACCGAGATCCGCGCGCCGTTCGCCGGCCGCACCGGCGCCATCGTGGTGCGCGTCGGCAGCCTGGTGCAACCCAGCAGCGCGGCACTGGTCACCATCAGCCAGATCGATCCGATCGGTGTGTCATTCGCATTGCCGGAACGCGAGTTGGCCTTCGTCCAGCGCGCCTTGAGCAAGGGCGATCTGCCGGTCACGGTCGATCTGCCGGGCGGGCAGAAGCAAACGCTCAACGGTAAGTTGACCTTTATCGAGAGCACGGTCGACAGCGCCAGCGGCACCATCGCCATGAAGGCCGCGTTCGCCAACAATCAGCGCCAGTTGTGGCCCGGCATGTTCGTCAATGTGTCGCTGTCGCCGCGCACGCTGACCGACGCCATCGTGGTGCCGGTGCAGGCGGTGCAATCGGGACCCGAGCGCAAATTCATTTACACCGTTGCCGAAGGTAACAAGGCGGTGATGAAGCCGGTGGAAGTGGAAATGATCCAGTCGGGGCTGGCCGCAGTGAAGGGCATTACGGCCGGTACCAAGGTGGTGGTGGAAGGCGCGCAGAACGTGCGCAAGGACAGCGTGGTGGCGGAGGGCGGCGCGGCTAAAGCAGGCAAGGCTGGTGATGGGGCTGCAAAACCCGTTGAAGGCGCTGCCAAGACTGCGGACAAAGAACCCGCCAAGCCGTAGGGAGGCTTAATGAATATTTCTGAACTCTGTATCCGCCGTCCGGTGATGACGGTGTTGATCAATGCCGCGGTGATCGTCGCCGGCGCGCTGGCGTATTCGAATTTTCCCATTGCCGCACTGCCGACTTACGACACGCCGACGATCCAGGTGTCGGCCAATCTGCCCGGTGCCAGTCCGGAGACGATGGCTTCATCCGTGGCCACTCCGCTGGAGCGGCAGTTCTCCACCATCGCTGGTGTGAACACCATGAGCTCCACCAGCTCGCTCGGCAGCACGCAGATCACGCTGGAGTTCGATCAGGGCCGCAATATCGATGCGGCGTCCGTCGATGTGCAAGCGGCATTGCTGCGCGCACAGCGTTCGCTGCCGATCGAGATGACCACGCTGCCGTCCTATCGCAAGGTCAATCCGGCCGATGCGCCGGTGCTATTCCTGACGTTGATTTCGCCATCAATGCCGCTGTCGGACCTGAACAGCTTTGCCGAAAACCTGATCGTGCCCTCGCTTTCCACCCTCCCTGGTGTGGCGCAAGTGGAAATCAACGGCCAGAAGAAATTCGCCATCCGCGTGCGCGTCGATCCGGAAGCCGCCGCGGCTCGGGGCATGACACTGGACGATGTATCGGCCGCGATCCGCACCGCCAACGCCAATACGCCGGTGGGCACGCTGGAAGGCCCGCGCCAGACGCTGGTGATCACCGCCAACCGCCAGCTCACACGCGCCAACGAGTTCTCGCAGCTCATTATCGCCACCACGGCTTCAGGTCCGGTACGTCTGGCCGATGTGGCGCGGGTCGAGGATAGCGTCGAGTCGGTCAAGACTGCGAGCTGGGCCAATGGCGAGCGCGCCATCACCATGTCGATCCGCCGCCAGCCGGATGCCAACACCGTGGCGGTGGTCGATGCGATCAAGGCAATGCTGCCCAAGCTGGTCGAGCAATTGCCGTCGTCGGTCGATGTGAAGCTGCGCAATGACCGTTCGCAATCGATCCGCGATGCGATTCACGATGTGCAGCTGACGCTACTGCTGACGGTGTTCCTGGTGGTGATGGTGATTTTCATTTTCCTGCGCCACGCCATCGCGACGCTGATTCCGACTCTGTCGCTGCCGATTTCGTTGCTCGGTACACTCGCGATCGTGTTCTGGCTTGGGTACAGCCTGGACAATATTTCGCTATTGGCGATTACGCTCGCGGTGGGGCTGGTGGTGGATGACGCCATCGTGGTGCTGGAAAACATCGTGCGCCATATCGAGGACGGCATGGAGCCGATGAAGGCGGCGCTGCAGGGTTCGCGCGAAATGAGCTTCACCATCGTCTCGATTTCGGTGTCGCTGGTGGCGGTGTTTATCCCGATCTTCTTTATGCCCGGCGTGATCGGTTTGCTGTTCCACGAATTCGCCGTGGTGGTGGGTGTGTCGGTGCTGGTGTCGGCGATGGTTTCGCTCACGCTGATCCCAATGCTGGCCAGCCGTTTCCTGAAGCCGCACAAGGCCGACGCGCACGGCAGCTGGGCCGAGCGCTCGACGGCGTGGTTCGAGCACATGTTCAACTGGATACACAGCCGTTACGAGCGCACGCTGGATGCGGCGCTTGGGCATCGCAAGTTCATCCTCGGTGTGGCGCTGGGTACTTTTGTGGTCACCGGTTTCCTGTTTTATCAGTTGCCGAAAGGCTTTTTCCCCGACGAGGACATCGGCCAGATTCTCGCCACGGCGGAAGCGGTGGAAGACATTTCCTTTCCGGCGGTGAGCGAGCTGTTGCAAAAAACCGGCGATGTGATACGCGCCAACCCGGCGGTGGATACCGTGATCGTCAATGCCTTCGACGGCAATTCGGGGCGCATTTTCATTTCGCTGAAACCGCGCGGGCAGCGGCCGCCAATCGGCAAGGTGGTGGAATCGCTGCGGCGCGATACGCGTGTCGTGGCCGGTGTGAACGTGTTCTACAACCCGCTGCAGAATCTTCGCCTGGGCGGACGTCCCAGCAAGAGCCGCTACCAGTATTCACTGAAGAGCGTGGACAACACGGCGCTGCGTGCTTCCACCGATGGGCTGATCAACCTGATGCGTAACGATCCCTTGTTTCGCGACGTGACCAGCGACGCGCAGTTGAAGGGTTTGCAGGCGCGTTTCGATATTGACCGCGAGCGCGCCAACAGCATGGGTGTGAATATTCAGGATATTCGCAGCGCCATGTATTCGGCGTTCGGCGAGCGGCAGATCGCCAGCATCTTTACTTCCGTCGACAGCTATCAGGTGATCATGCAAGTCGGCAATGAAGACCGCGCCGACGAAAGCGCCTTCAACAAGGTGCACGTGCGCGCCAAGGGCGGCAAGCTGATTCCGCTGTCGGCATTGGGAACCGTGAAGCGCGAAATCGGTGCTACCGCCATCAATCATGCCGGCCAGCTGGAAGCGCTGACGATTTCATTCAACCTTGCACCCGGCGCGCCGCTGGGCGACGCGTCGAAGAAGATCGAGCAGTACCGCAATCAGCTGAAGATGCCGGCGTCGATTCTGACCTCCTGGGGCGGCGATGCGGCGGCGTTCCAGTCTTCGCAGGGCGGCCAGGCGGTATTGATCATCGCGGCACTGCTGGTGATTTACGTGCTGTTGGGCGTGCTGTACGAAAGCTATATCCACCCGCTGACCATCCTCGCCGGTTTGCCCTCGGCGGCGGTCGGCGCGTTAGCCACGCTGTGGATTTTCGGCATGGACCTGTCGATCATCGCCACCATCGGTATCGTGATGCTGATCGGTATCGTGAAAAAGAACGCGATCATGATGATCGACTTCGCGCTCGATGCACAGCGCACCAAGGGCATGTCGCCGCACGAGGCGATACGCACCGCTTGTTTGCTGCGTTTCCGGCCGATCCTGATGACGACATTGGCGGCGTTGATGGGCGCGCTGCCGATTGCACTCGGCATTGGCGCCGGCGCCGAGTTGCGCCAGCCGTTGGGTCTCGCGGTGGTCGGCGGGCTCGCGTTCTCGCAGGTGATCACGCTCTACATCACGCCGGTGATTTATCTCTACCTCGATCGCTGGTCCGGCACCGGGCCGCTGGTGATGGCGGGGGATAAACAAGAAGGCAAGCCGATGGGTGCGCATCAACCTGCCGCTGCGGACTAAAGATAAAACCCCAGCGCTGGCGCGGGTTTCCGGGCTTTTTTGCCTTGGAAGCCGCGCCAATGCTGGAGTTTTCATCTATTGATTGTGGTTTTGCGTCGAAGACGTCACCACGCAGCCGGCGGAATTCTGCCGCCGGTTATCGACTACACTTCCCCGCATGGGAGGCGGTTCCAACAACAATGATGACGCATTGCCGTCATCGCACATTCGCGCACTGATCGAAGCCGGTCGTCTGGACGATGCGCTGGCGGCGGCCGACGCTGCGCTTGCGACGACAACCGGAAACGAACGTGTGCTGGTGCAATCGCTGAAATCACTGGCCGAGGTCACGCATGGCGATGCGATGGACGGCATGCGCACCGCCACCGAGGCGCACGAATACGCACTCACGCTTGGTGAGCCCATGGCCGAGGCGGAGGCACTGCTGGCCATCGGTTTCGCCCTGCAGTCGCTGGAAGATCACGCCCGCGCCATCGACGCCATCACACATGCCGAACGCCTCGCCAAGCAGGCCGGCGATGCCGCGATGCATGCGCGCGCGCTGCGCAGGCTGGGCATTTCCTGCTCGGTGCTGGGCAGGCATGAACAGGCCGCCGGCATCCTGCAGCAGGCGGCAGCCGTGCTGGAGCAGCATGGCGCCGTGGCGGAGTGGTGCCATGCGCGATTCTCGGTGCTCAATGCCCGAAGCCGCGCGATGGATGCCGACTCGTCTGCAGCGGAGGAAAAGGCCGCGCGCTACCGGCAATTGCATCAGGACTGGCGCGCGTTTGCCGACGACATGTCTGAGCGGAACCTGGGCCGGCTGCAGGCGATGGCGACCGGCAACAGCGGCATCGCCGCGCGCCATGCCGGCGATCTTGAACTGGCGATGGAAGTACTCGAAAAGGCCACCGCCATGCATGCCAGCGCGCATCTGCGCGGGCATCAGGCAGTGACGCAAAATCATCTGGGCGCGGTGCTGCTGTCGCTGGGCCGCAAGAGCGAAGCGATCGTCGCGCTGCAACGCGGCATCGAACTGCTGGAAGGCGGCAGTCCGCGCGAGCAGATGGAGGCGTGGAACGAACTCGCCGAAGCGCACGAGTCGGTCGACGATGCACGCGCGGCGCTGGCCGCGTTCAAGAAAGCGCGCAGCTTCGAGCAAAAACTGCATGACGACGATGCGCGTGTCGCCGCCGCACGGCGCGAGCAGCGCGAGGAAATCGCACGTCTTGCGGACCAGTGGTCGCGGCTGGCCGAGCAGGATGCGCTGACCGGCATTGCCAATCGCCGCGCCTTCGATCGCGACCTGGCACGAATGATCGAAGGCGCCGCTGAGGGCGCGCACTTTTCGCTGCTGGTTATCGATCTCGACCACTTCAAACGCATCAACGACCGATTCGGCCATGCGATCGGCGACGCGGTGCTGCGACGTTTTGGCGCCTTGCTGGCGGACGACAGGCGCGGCGGGGATCAGGCGGCACGCATTGGCGGCGAGGAGTTCGCGCTGCTGTTGCCCTGTGGGTTGGATGATGCGGTCGAAGTTGCGGCGCGTCTGCAGCGCGCTGTGCGCGCAACGTCCTGGAGCGATATATCGCCACAGCTGGCGGTCACGGTCAGCATTGGCATCGCCGCCAGCAGCGAATTGGCAAGTGATGCGTTATTGGCAATGGCGCTGTTCGAGTGCGCCGACCGGCGTCTCTATCTGGCGAAGAATGCGGGCCGTGATCGGGCCGTTTCCGTTGGTTAACGGGCGGTGATTTCCAGCGTTACCGGCGCGCAATCGATATCGGCTGCGGTCTGCTGTTCAAACGAGCGCGGAATTTTTCCGCTAGTGGCATCCGATATCCGGCCGACGAATTCGATTCGGTATTTCCCGGGCGTTTTCAATTCATATGCCTTGGCAAGATCGGCCGATTTCGACACCTTGCCGCCAGGTGGCAGGATCACATATTCCTCGCGCGTCGGCAGTGCGCGCTTGACCACGGCGCCACCGTATTCGACCTCGCCTTGCGGCCCGGTCACGGTTAGGTAGCGGCCGAAGAAGCCTTCCAGCGGTGTATTCCAGTTGAGCGCGTAAATCGCCTTCTTGCTCTTGTTGCCCAGTTCGAAAGTGAGTTGGACAGGTGAGCCCGCACGCACCTTGGCCGGCACACTCATCTTGCAAGTGATCTGCGTCAGCGGATCGACAGGAGCGGACAAGGCAGCGTCAGGATGAATCAGCAACGCTGCCGCCCAGGCAGCGTAAAACCCGGGCAGCAGACGTTTGCGCATTACTGTTGTGCCGGTGTGTTTTCGGCGAAGTATTCGTGGCTGTCTGCGTTCATCCGTGCTTGCGCCGGATTGGACAGGGCCAGTTGCTTGGCGGCAGTCTGGCCGTAGGCGATATCGTCGGTGCCGGCAATGACGTTGAAGTGCGACAGCTCATGGATGATGGTGCCGCCCTTGGAGTCGGTGCCGGTCAGCGGTGCGGTCCAGAAGGCGCGGCAGAGATAGACCTTGTACGGCTGCGTCGGATAGACGTAGGCGTAGTAGCTCTTCTTGCACGAGCAGTCGTAGACCAGCGGCTTGTTGTCCAGCGCGTCCTTGATATTGACGTAATGGCCCTTGACTTCATTCCAGCCGGACGTGGAGAAGGTACCGAACCAGGTGGTGTAGCGCGGCGTTGCGGAAGGGGTGCCGCCCAGATAGCTGACCGAGCCATTGGCCATGGTCGACGCGGCCGAGTGCGCGCTCTGGATGGTGCTTTGCTGGGTGGCGCTGCACTTGCCGGAGAACGAGACCGAAGCTTGCAATGCGCTAACCGTTTCGCTGGCGCGCATCAGGTTGCCCTGTTCGATGATCGGATTCTTGCGGCCTTCGACGAAGGTCATCACTTCGTTCGAGATCAGCTCTTGTGGTTCGCCAAGGGTCTGCTCCAGGTCGCCGCGCAGCAGGTTCGACGATGCGCGCACCGAGGTGCGGCCGAAGATCTGCGTGGAAGCGACGCCGTAGCGGATGCTGTACACACCCGAAGCCGACAGGTCGTACAGGCCGGAAATTTCCACGCTGCCGCTGTAGCTCTCGCCCGGCGCCAGGGTCATCATGTCCTGGCTGGTAGGCTGGCCGCGCTTGATAACCGGACCGACATAGGGAACAGCCTGTCCATCGCGCGACAGCAGGAACAGATCGCCTTCCAGTTCGCCATCCGGCACGAACCAGCGCATCAGGCTGACGGGCGTCGCACCGGTATTGGTAAACGTGACATCGACCATGACGTCCTGGTTCGATACCGTGGAGCGATCCGATAGTGACAAGCTGACCACCAGATCCCGACTTCCGGCGAACGAGGACAGTGAAGCAAACACCATTGCAGCGGCAAGCATGAAGCGACCTAGCATTGACATCTCCCAAACGTAAATTGAGTGAATAAGTGTTTTCTTTTCTTCTCGCCGTTCCACGGGATCGCCGCAAAACGGCTGCTGAATCCTAAAGTGGTATTTGACTTGCGTCAATAAAATTCGGTCACATTCGGTTGCGCGCCGCAACATTCAACGCTTGGTCGCCGGAATGCGTATCCAGCGTGCCGAACAGCCGGTCGCCAATCGGAAAGGTGATGTTGAAATTGCAGCGCGTCATCAGTGTCACGTTGTGGTGTGCCGTATGCAGACGCCGCAGTTTTCGCACCAGCCAAGACCGGCCGATAAAACTCTCGGCCGGCAGGTGATACGACAGGTGCAGCCATTCGTAAGTGAGGTAGTAGGTAATGGCGACGGCGAAGAACAGCAGGCCGATGTTGTGCGACAGCAGCAGCGCCAGCGGCCAGGCGAACAGCGCAGCAGTGATAATCACCAGCGCGATTGCCCACCACGGGAAGAACACGAAATAGTATTCGCGTGCCGCGCGCGTCGACATGTGACTATCGTCGAAGAAAACATGGTGCTGGTGCGTGTGGCGATGGAACAGGATTTTCCATGGCGGCCGCAGGTGATGCATGGGGCCGCGATGCACGCGGTACTCGACGATGTTTGCGGTGAGGACGGCCAGAGGGATGACCAGCCATTCCCACCATTGGACGGCGTGCAGATTGGCGATTGAAAATCCGATTGCTGCCAGCGCCATCAGGTTGGCGGCGCCGAAATAAAGCACCGGGTGATAGCCGCGCGGAATATCGGCACCGAGCCGATCCCGATGCGCATCGATCTGCGCATCCCTTGTTACCCGCTTGTCGTCTTCCAGCATGTTTGTGCGTGACGACCGGCGACGCTAGTTGAACAGCGAATTCATGTAGCGCACACGCTGCGCGACCGAACGCATCATCGCCATGCCGATGGCGGGATCGGTTTTCACCAGTGCGATCAGCGCCTCGCGATTGATCGCCAGCATGGTGCAGTCGGTACGCGCAACCGCAGTCGCGGTGCGCGGCGACTGGTCGACCAGCGCCATCTCGCCAAACACGCCGCCAATCGACAGCTTTTCGACGATGCAGCGGCCAATGGCAATCGCCACCCGGCCTTCGAGCACGATGTACATCGCCGTACCCGGCGCGCCTTCCTTCATGATCTTCGCACCTTCGGCGAAACGTGCGGTGGTCGAGCGCTCCAGCTTTTCCTGCAGGCTGGCCAGCGTGGCGGAATCAAACACCGGCTCACTCTTCAGGCTGCGGTGATCGTCGGTTTGCGTACGCGCGGCCAGCCGAGCGGCAAGAAAGCGCAGCCGCTCGAACATCACGCTCATCAGCATCAGCGCGAATTCGGGATTTTTGGCGAGTCCGGCCTGCGTTTCGGGGCCGTCGAGCGAATAAGCGATGCAATCGGTTTTGGCGGACGCGGTTGCACTCCGCGCACTGGCGATTTCCAGATCCGGGATTTCGCTGATCACCGCCATCTCGCCGAATACATCACCCGGCCACACTGTTTCCAGCAACTTGCCGCCGGCGGTCAGTTCCACAGAACCATCGGCGAGGAAGTACATGCGATGGATGTTGCGCTTGGCAAACAAGTTCTGGTTGATCGGCGTCGCCAGTGCTTGGTTGAGCGGCTTGGCGAACAGGCCCTGCTTGTTGGATTTTTCGTTTTCCTCGAACAGTACCGTGCCGGCGGCAATGCTGTTGCGCTGCCCGTAGGCTTCGAAAAAAGTCTTGGCGACGGCGGCGTTATAGAAACCGCTGTTGCCGGTTTTCAGGGATTCGATCGAATCGGGCATGGGGGGAAGATTGCAGGTTGGGAAGTGCATCATAAATGAAGGTGCTGCCTTGCAACCGAACGCGCGAATACGCGAACGCGCTATCACGTTGCTGCGGTTGCATCGATTATCATGCTGCGATGATTTCCTCCGATGCAATCGACACCGACGCTCAGTCTGTGCTCGCGTTCTGGTTCGGCAAAGGCGATGAGCGCGGCAAGAGCCGTGCGCAGTGGTTTCGCAAGGATCTGGCGTTCGACGAAGAAATCCGCAGGCAGTTTCTTACGTTGTACCGAAAAGTTGCGGCGGGTGAATACGATCACTGGAAAGACAACGCGCTGGATTGCCTCGCGCTGATCGTCGTTCTCGATCAATTTCCGCGCAATCTGTTTCGCGATTCGGCCGAGGCTTTCGCCACCGATGCGGCGGCACGTGCGGCGACACGCCACATGCTGGCGCGTGGCGATGACGCGCGATTGCTGCCGGTAGAGCGCGAGTTCGTCTACCTGCCGCTGGAACACAGCGAGTCGCTGGCCGATCAGGACGAGTGTCTGCGATTGATGAAGTCACTGTCGGTATTCGACGAAACCCGCGACCTGCATGTGTGGGCGGAGAAGCATCGCGTCATCATCGAACGTTTCGGCCGCTTTCCGCATCGCAATGCAGCGCTGGGGCGCGAAAGCACAGCGGAGGAAATCGCTTTTCTTCAACAGCCCGGTTCTCGGTTCTAGCGGCGGTTGCGGCCATGAATTTTCATTCGTGTTGTTTTGCGCGTGCCTGCCGGCTGACAATGCTGTTTACTCTTGGCGTGATCACTGCCGCCTGCACCCATATGAGCACACCGAACGTGAATTCCGCTGCACCCGCACAGCCCGCCCTAGATGCCGGCAAATTCGCTGCGATAGATGCGGCCATCGATTCGTTTATCAGCCGCCAGCAAATGCCGGGCGCGGTGTTCCATCTGGAGCGCGGTGGCATTGTTCATGAAAAAGCCTACGGTCGGCTCAATTTCGACACCGACGCCCAACCCGTGGCGCCGGATACGATATTCGATGCGGCTTCGTTGACCAAGGTGGTGGCGACCACGCCGTCGATAATGCTGCTGATCGAGCAGGGAAGCATCGCGCTGGATGCGCCGCTGGTGCGCTATTTCCCCGATTGCGGCGGTGGCGGCAAGGATGCGATCACCATTCGCCATTTGCTCACGCATACCTCCGGCCTGGCCGCCGGTTTGCCACCCAATCCGCCGTGGCGCGGCGAGCAAGCCGCGTTCAAGCTCGCCTGCGCGCAGACCGTCAACCATCCGCCGGGCACCAACTTCCTTTATTCGGACATCAATTTCCTGCTGCTGGGACTGCTGGTGCAGCGTGTGAGCGGCATGCCGTTGAACGATTTTGCCCAGCAGCGCATTCATCGCAAGCTGGGGATGCGCGATACGTTTTTCCTGCCACTGCAGAACATCGCCGCATCGCGCATCGCACCGACGCAGAAAATGCTCGACCGCGCTACGCAGCCGCTGCACATCGATTTGCGTGACGGCGAAATGCTGCGCGGCATCGTGCACGATCCGACGGTGCGTTTCATGGGTGGCGTCGGCGGTTCGGCGGGATTGTTCACCACCATCGGCGACCTGTCGCGCTATGCGCGCATGGTCGTCAACGGCGGCGAGCTTGATGGGGTACGTGTTTTGAGCGCCGAAAGCATCCGCCTGATGAGCACGCTGCAGTCGCCTGCCAGTTTGCAGAGCGTGGACGGACGCCGGACCGCAGGCTGGGATCTCGATTCGCCCTATGCCCGTCCGCGCGGCAGCATCTTTCCCATTGGCAGTTTCGGCCACACCGGCTTTACCGGCTGCATCCTGTGGATCGACCCGTTCTCGAAAACGTTCTTTGCCTTCCTGTCGAATCGCGTTTATCCCAACGACAAGAACAATATCCTCGAGCTTTACACTCGTCTCGGAACGCTGTCAGCCGAGGCGGTGAACGGCTTCGACTTTGGCAATGTTCCGGGAGCCCTGCCGCGCCAATCACCGCCCAAATAGCGCGAGGGCCTAAGTCCGGCCGCGCAGCAAACGCGCCGGCAACAGCACGATCGATTTCAATAACTGAAACACGCCTTCGACCGCAATGCCGACCAGGCGGAACGGCAGCGTGATCAGCCACACCAGCGGGTACAACACCAGCGCCAGCAGCGCCAGCGGCCAGCACAGCACAAACAGGATCAGCCAGAGAACGTATTTCATGGTGCCGCCTTTCGTCGGAGGATGAAGGAACACGCGTGCAGTTTAGTTGCGAACTTTGCGCACAGCGTCCGGTTTCGGACGAGATGCAGGTAGCGCAGGATGGAATGAAGGTGGGGCTGGTTTTCGAAAAGCCAAACTCAAGCACTGGCGCGCTTTTCAGGGCATTTTCGGCCTGTAGGCCGCGCAGGTGCTGGAGTTTTAATTTGACGTTGAGCGTAGCGGTTCAAGGTTCCATCCGATTAACGCAAGAAAAACGCTTTTCGCCGCTTCGCTTTTTTACTGACCGAGAGCGCGAGACATAATAGCGCCCATGACACGTATCACCATTGCCGCCCGCGACGGCCACAATCTCGCCGCCTACCGTTTCGATCCTCCCGCAACCGCACAATCGCCGAAAGCTGCCGTGGTCATCGCCCCGGCCATGGCGGTGCCGCAATCGTTCTATGCTGCGTTCGCGCGCTATCTGGCCGAACAGGGTTACACCGTCTGGACCTTCGACTATCGCGGTACCGGTGAATCGCTGGCCGGCAGCATGCGCGGCGCCAAAGCCGATCTCACCGACTGGTACGCGCGCGATTACGATGCCGTGCTGGCGCACGCCGCCGACGCCTTGCCCGATGCGCCGCTGTTCGCCATCGGCCACAGCTTCGGCGGCCAGTGCGCGCCGCTGCTGCCGTCGCGCAACAAGCTGTCCGGTTTGATCAATATCGCCGTCGGTAGCGGCGCCATGCGCCACAACACGCCGAGTACGCGGCGTGCGGCGCCGCTGCTGTGGTACCTGCTGGTGCCGTTGCTGTGTCCGCTATTCGGCTATTTCCCGGGCGCGAAAATCGGTGTGATCGGCAATGTGCCGACCGGCGCCATGCAGCAGTGGCGTCACTGGTGCCTGACGCCGGACTACATCCTGACCGGCGAGCCCGGTGCGCGCGAAGCCTATGCCAGTGCATCGTATGCGGTGCTGGCGTTGACGTTTACCGACGATGAATTGCTGCTGGAAGATGGTTCTCGCATGCTGCACAACGCCTACCGGCAGCGGCCGGTCGATTACCGGCTGATCGACGCGAGACGCGTCGGCATGCAGCGCATCGGCCATTTCGGCTTTTTCAAACCGCAGAGCGCGGAAAAACTATGGCCGATGGTGTCGCAGTGGCTGGAAGAGCGGCGTCATGAACCGTTGCCGGGGATGTCCCGCTACTAAGTGCTGGGTCAGTCCAGCCAGTCGACAATTGGCTGCCACTGCGCGACGTCCTGCGCAACGGTCGAGGGCGCCATGTCGAAAATCGATTTGCCCTCGAATGCAGCGGTGACGTAATTCTGCGTGTCGCGCAGATGGGTCAACACCGGTAGTTCGATCGGCGTCAGGAACTCGTCCAGTTTTTCCGCGGCCTTGGTGCGGGCATCGACCCGCATGCCGACGATGGCGACGAAGGCTTTGCCCGTACGCACGGTTTTCTCCTTGCGCAGTTCATCCAGAAAGACGCGCGTGGCATCGAGGTCGAAACTTGACGGCACCAACGGCACCAGCACTTTCTCCACCCGCTTCAACAGTTCGCCCAATTTTTCGCCGTGCAAGCCGGCAGGAGAATCCAGCACCAGTACGCCATGGGCTTTCTGCCGCGCGCTATCGAGGCGTTGTATCGGCGGCAAATGCGCCGGCCGGTGCGATAGCCAATGCAGGGCTGACTTCTGCCGGTCCAGGTCCCATAGGTAAACGTCCTCGCCAGTGGATGCCAGGTAGCCGGCGAGATTGGTGGCGAGGGTGGTTTTGCCCGCCCCGCCCTTGGGGTTTGCAATCAGGATGGTCTTCATGGCGACAGCATTTGTTTTTTGGTGAGCGCTTACGCTAACAGATAAGACGTTTTGCAGCCACGGTGTATTGACCTCATTAATAGTTGACAATATCGTTAATTATTCACACAATGGTGAAACATATTGTGCGAGGAGCTGACATGAAACCCATTCCTGCCGACTGGCCGCGCTTATCGACCAGCGTTTTCTACCAGCAGGCCGGCAGCATGATCGACTGGCTGTGCGAGGCCTACGGTTTTGAAGTACGGCTGCGCATCGAAGGCGACGGCGGACGCATCGAACACAGCGAACTGACCTTTGGCGAGGCGGTGATCATGGTTGGCGATGAGCGCACCGGCTCGCAGTTGAGATGGGGTGTTCCATTGCTCAGTCCGAAAACCGCGGGTGGAAACACGCAGTGCATCATGCTGTTTGTCGACGATGTTGATGCACATTGCGAACAGGCGAGGAAGCACGGCGCCAATATCGTCGATGAACCCTCGCTGCACGATTACGGCGAAGACTACTGGGCCGATCGCAGTTACGGCGCAGTCGATCCCGAGGGACATTTCTGGTGGTTCACGCAACGCATCCGCGATCCCAAGCAATGAACACTGGCGAAGGTGGCATGGCGCGCACCTTTGCCGCGTTGTCCGATCCGACGCGTCTCGCAGTCGTGGAGCGGCTGTCGACGCGGCCGCACCGCGCCGGCGAACTGGCATCTGCGCTGGGCATGAGCGCGCCGGCGCTGAGCCGCCATCTGCGCGTGCTGCGCGAAAGCGGCGTGATCATCGATGAAGCGTTCGATGGCGACGCGCGGGTGCGGGTGTTTCGCCTGGAGCGTGCGGCATTTTCGTCAATGCAGGATTGGCTCAGCGAAGTGGAAGCGTTCTGGGGTGATCAACTGGCGGCGTTCAAGGCGCATGCGGAAAAGGGCGCTGAAAGGCGCACCAAGCAAAAATGACCGAAACGACCGGGCAGCAACGCGCAGGCGATCAGGCCAAAGCGATGGTCAGCGTGGCGCTGCCAATCGCCGAGGCATTCCGCGTCTTCACTGAAGAAATCGAATTGTGGTGGCGGCGCGGGCCGCGCTTTCGCTCCGCGCCGGGAACCAGCGGTCTCATTTGTCTGGAGCCCAAACTCGATGGTCGTGTGTTCGAGTCGTTCACGGATGAATTCGGCGAGACGGTGATCGAGATCGGTCGCATCAAAGTCTGGCAGCCGCCGGAACGTGTGCTGTTCGATTGGCGCAATGTCAATTTCGCGCCGGATGAGAAGACCGAGGTCGAGGTGCTGTTCGAGAGTGCCGGAAGCGGTACGCGGGTGACCGTGATCCATCGCGGCTGGCGCGATATCCGCGCCGATCATCCCTCGCGGCACGGCTTGCCGCAGGCGGAATTCATTCGGATGGTTGGTATGTGGTGGGGAGATTTGCTGGGTAACTTGCGGCAGCGGGCGGTGCAAAAGAAGTCGTGACGCGCGCCAAGGACGCGAGGCTGCCGGACGGGCGATAATGCAGCGAACGCATTGTCCAACCGTATAGAACCTGCAGCAGGAGAGCCCCGCATGATGACTTCGATCGTACTCACCATCATCGGCCCCGACCGGCCGGGACTGGTCAGCGCCGTATCCGATGAAGCGAAAAAATTCGGCGCCAACTGGGCCGACAGCCTGATGGCCAATCTCGCCGGCCAGTTCGCCGGCATCGTGCATTTGCAGGTACCGGCAAAAAATGCGGAAGCGCTGATCGCGGCGCTGACTGTGTTGGAGTCGCCCGGCATGCGCATCACGGCCGTCAAAGGCGGCGGCGCGGAAGGTGCGCCATCGCGCCGCATCAAGCTCGATCTGATCGGCCAGGATAGACCCGGCATCATTCACAGCATTTCCAACCAGCTCGCCTCGCAAGGCGTCAGCATCGAGAAACTGCAAACGCAGATCGCCAGCGGCGCCATGTCCGGCGAGCAGATGTTCCAGATGCACGCCGTGCTGGTGGTACCGGCGGGCCTGGCGGACGACAAATTGCGCGATGGCCTCGAAGGACTGGCCAATGAGTTGATGGTGGATATCGAGCTGGATCAGAAATAGAAACTCCAGCATGGGCGCGGCTTTCCAGGCATTTTCGGGCTGGGAGGCGCACTGGTGCTGGAGTTTTTTTCATTTATAGCCGACGCGTTGAGGAGAACGGCATGAAGGGTTTCAAATGCGGCTTGGCCGCATGTCTGGTGTGGACACTGTTTGGCGGACAGGCGGCTTTAGCGGCTGCTGGCGATACAAGGCGAAACATCACCGAGCACGACCTGTTCAATTTCCAGTGGATTGGTGACCCGCAAGTCTCATCCTCGGGCAATGACGTGGCGTATGTCGCGGTGACGGTTGATGAAAAACGTGCCGACTATGAAACCGCGTTGTTCCGCGTATCGGTTGCCGGCGGCGATGCGCGCCGTCTCACTTCGGGCAAACGTGATTCCTCACCGTGCTGGTCGCCCGATGGCAAATATCTCGCTTTCCTGCGCTCGACCGAAAAAGACGGCAAGCCGCAACCGCCGCAATTGTGGGTGTTGCCGATGGCCGGTGGCGAACCAGCGCAGCTGACGCGCTTGCCGCTGGGCGTGCAGCAACCGGCGTGGTCGCCGGACGGCAAAACGATTGCCTTTCTCGCCGTGGCCAATGAGCAGGACATGGCGCGCGCCGAATGTGAGCTGCGGAAGGATGCGAAAGATGAGAAGCCAACTGCGTCCGACAAATGCAAGCCATTGCGCGAAAGCGATGTGAAGGTCATCACCCGCGTTGAGTATCGTTTCAATGGCGTCGGTTATCGCGATTTCGCGCATCCACGTCATATCTGGTCGATTGCATTTGCGGCGGAATCTGCGGAGCCGGCAATGCCGAAGCAGCTTACGCGCGGCGAGTTCGATGAGAGCGAATTCGTCTGGGCACCGGATGGGACCAAACTTTACTTTGCCTCCGACCGCGATCACGAGCCTTACTATCAGACCGGCAAGCGCAGCATTTATTCGATCTCCGCACCTGGTGGCGACGCGACGGAAGTCACCCGCTTCCCAGGACGCCTGTCCGCGCTGTCGGTCAGCCCACAAGGCAATCGCCTGGCCTTTATCGGCACCTTGAGCGAACCGGTGCAATCGCACACGCAAAGCAATCTCTGGGTCTTCGATCTCGCGAAGCCCGCGCCAGCCAAAAATCTCACCGAAAAATACGATTGGGAAATCGGCGACGGCATCATCGGCGATCAAGGCACACCGCGCGCCGGTGGCGGCAGCAAACCCATCTGGAGCGCCGATGGCAATGCGATCACGGTGGTGGTGGCAAAGGAAGGGCGTGCCAATCTGGAGCGCTTCGATCTGGTGAGCGGAGCGATCACGCCGGTGACGCGCGGTGATCAAGCGCTGACGCACTACGCCGCAAACGGCGGCCAGTTGGTGGCGCGCATTTCGAATGCGATGGAATTGAATGAGCTGTATGTCATCTCATCCGACGCGCAGCGCCGCATCACTAACGTCAACGAAAAGCTTTTTACAAATCTCAAGCTGACACCGCCGCAAGAGGTCTGGTACAAGAGTTTTGACGGCCGTCGCATCCACGCGTTGGTGCAGATGCCGCCGGATTTCGACGCGCGCAAAAAGTATCCGCTGATCCTGAATATCCACGGTGGTCCGCATGCGGCTTATGGCTACACCTTCTTTCACGAGATGCAGTGGATGGCGGCGAAGGGTTATGTGGTGCTGTACCCGAACCCGCGCGGCAGCACGACTTACGGCGAGGCGTTCGCCAACATCATCCAGTACAAATATCCGGGCGACGATTATCGCGACCTGATGGCCGGTGTTGATGAACTGATCCGCCGTGGTTACATCGATGAAAGACGCTTAGGCGTCACCGGCGGTTCCGGTGGCGGACTCCTGACCAACTGGGCCATCGGCCAGACCGATCGTTTTGCGGCGGCCGTGTCGCAGCGCGATATCGCCGACTGGAGTGCCTGGTGGTACAGCGCCGATTTCAGCCTGTTCCAGCCGGCATGGTTTCGCAAACCGCCATTTGAAAACCCGCGGGAATATCGCGACCGCTCGCCGATGACGTTTATCAACAAGGTTAAAACGCCGACCATGTTTATCCTGGGCGATGTCGATTCGCGTACGCCGGCCGAAGCGGGCGGCGACCAGATGTTTCGTGCGCTCAAGTACCGCAAAATTCCCACCGTGATGGTGCGCTTTCCGGGCGAATCGCACGATCTTTCACGTTCCGGCAAACCGTGGCACCGGGTCGAGCGGCTGCAGCACATCGTCAACTGGTTCGATATTTATCTGCAGGGAAAGAAAGCCAACGACTACGCGGTGATGCCGCCTGCCGTTCCCGATTTGCGCGCAACCCAGGCGCAATGATGGTGGCGCAATGACGGCAGGGACGTTCAATCGTCGTGACTGGCTGAAGTTCGCGGTAGCGGCGGGCGTGGCAAGTTCGGCCGGTGCAATTGGCGGTTGCGCGCTGACACCGCGCGGCCCGATCGAATACCGGCGGCCATTGTCGCTGCGCCCCTTTGCGCGGCCCGCTATCGACATGAGCCTGATCACCCACACGCGCGTTGGGCTGCGGCCCTACCGCGCCAGCGGTTTTGTCGTTCGCGGTGAACGCATCGGCGACAAGGTCGTCGTTCACAACTACGGTCACGGTGGTGGCGGCATCACCATGTCGTGGGGATCGGCGATGCTGGCGGTGCGCGAGCTACCGGACATCGCTGATCGTCGCGCCGCGGTGCTGGGCTGTGGCGTGATGGGGCTGACCACCGCGCGGCTGCTGATGGATCGCGGCTGGAAGGTCACCATCTACGCAAAAGAGTTGCCGCCGAACACCACCTCCGATGTTGCCGGTGGATTCTGGGCGCCAACCAGCGTCTACCGGCTGGGCATGGAGACGCCGGCATTTGCCGCGCAATTTGCCGATGCGCTGAAGTTCTCGCATCAAACCTTCAGCGCGATGGCGGGTCGCGGCGCGGGCGTGAACTGGATTGAGAATTACTACCTCAGCCGCGATCGAACCCAGGCGCAGGATTTCTACTATCTTGACCGCTGGCCGGAATTGTTTCCGGCGATCGCTGAACTGTCGCCCGGCGAGCATCCGTTTGCCGCGTCTTATGTGCTGCGCCACCTGTCGCTGCTGATCGAGCCGGCGATTTTCCTGCCGCGCCTGATGCGCGAAATCCGCGAAGCCGGCGGCGCGATCCTGCAACGCGAACTGCGCGCGGACGAATTGCCATCGTTGAGCGAGCCGGTGATTTTCAATTGCACCGGGCTGGGCGCGAAAGAATTGTTCGGCGACACCGAACTCACACCGATCCGTGGCCAGCTCGCCTTCATGCCGGCCGATGAGCGCATCGACTACGTGACTCACGGCAGTGGCGATGGGCTGCTTTACATGTTCCCGCGTGCCGACGGCATCTTGCTGGGCGGCGCCTACGAGCGCGGTGCCACGCATCTGGAACCGGATGCGGCGACCACCGAACGCATTGTCAACGAGCATGCGCGCATGGCGCGGGCGATGCGGCTTTGACAGCCTAGTCTTTCTTGACCAGCTGTTTCTGAAAAGCGATATCGTTTTTGGTCATGCGTTTCGGCGTCTGCGGCCCCATGCCGTTCACCAACGTGACGAAGCTGTCCAGATCGCAGGGCGCGGTCACCGGCTTCGTTTCTTCGCCCACCCATTCGCTAAGGATGAACATGCCGTCGCGAGTGCTGGTCAGCACGTAATCGTGCCCCGGATCCCGGGCATTCAATCGTGCGATGGCGGCGGTGGCGCGGGTGGAGCGCATTCAGGACCTCAGTGACATCTGCAGGACAAGACCCTATTCTGGTGCCTCGGCGGCGGAATGCAAGCCTGCATGAGAAACGACTTGAAAACAAAAAACTCAAGCAATGGCGGACTTCTTCAGGCAATTGTTTCTGGAAAGCCGCGCCAGTACTGGAGTTTCAGCCTTCGAGCAGCGCGCAGGGCCGTATCGACATCGATATTGCAAGCGTTTGCCCGGGTGCGAGTATTCGCGTGCCGGTATCGCCAACGCCTGCCGCAGCGAGCGCAAAAGCATTGTTGACGTGGCTGACCGGCTCCAGCGCGATGAAATTGCGGCCATCGTTGGGCGCGAAACACACTAATTGACGGCAGTTTTCATCGGCATCGATTTGCACGCGATGGGATGGGTATTCGAGAACGGCATGCCGGCTCCAGCCGGTGAAACAGTTGTCCACCTGCCAGTCTTTGATTTGTCGCGATTGCCGAAAGTTTGCTTCCGGCGGCGCCTCAACCCTTCCGATCGGCAGCTTGTCGCCACCCATCGCCCACATCGCTTGCCACGCTGCCTCAAAGCTGGTTTCGTCGTTGATCGGGAAGAAAGGGTGAAATCCCAACCCGGCCGGCATTGCACGCGTATCGGTGTTGGTTAGTTGCAGGCGCAGATGCAGCGAATCGCCGGCAAATGAAATGTGTTCTGTTGCGTCGCAGGCAAACGGCCAGTCGGTGTCGGGTTCATGAATCAAACTCAGTGTTGCGGCGTGATCCGAGTGCGATTTCACCTGCCATTCGCGTTGCCAGCCAAACCCGTGCAGGGCATGCGGCTCCGGCGGCGCGTTGGCGCGGAGTCTGTATTTATCGGTGTTGACAATCAGCTCCGCATAGCCGATACGATTGGAATACGGCACCAACGGATAGAAGCCCATCTGCCGCACCAGGCCATCCCTGATTGCCGTGTCCGGTGCAGGCCGCAGAACGTCATGGCCGCGCCAGGTGAATTGTGCAATTGATCCTCCGATCTGCGGGCAGACCGTTACCGCGCTGTCGCCGCTGGTCAGATTCAGGATCATGAAGGTTGTTGCGCTATTCGTCTTTGGTGTTGAATTCGCCGAGAAACGGTTCGGCCGGATTCTTTTTCGCAGCGTAGCCTAGTTGCCGAACCGGATCGATGCCGACTTTGACGAGGTTATCCCAATAGTCGTCCGAACTGTACTGCGCCGGACGGAACTGTCGCGCGCCGGGGAAATTCCAGTCATGCCAGGGACGGTTGCGGTCGATGTGCGGGCCGATGACAGAATTGAGGATCGCGACTTTGCCCACGGTCTCGATTACGCCTTTGCTGATGCTGCCGGCGGGAGATTCGACGCTGCTTTGCACATCCGTGGCGCCGAGCGAGCATGCGTAGCCCGGAATGCTGGGTACGTTGCCGTAAGGGGTACAGCGCTGACCACGAAACCATTGCCGGCCCAGATGGAATTTTCCGGCCAGCGCATTGGGCGTGCTGTCGTGCGTGAACTTGCATTCATTGAAGACAAAGCCGAATTTGGCGTCGACATGGGTACTGGGCGCGGTGATGTAGGAATAGTTTTTCAGCGCGCCACGCGATTTGATCTCACTCTTCAGGAAATACGCCGTGGCATCACCGAAGATGAAATCGGTGTCGCCTTCGATGTATGAGCGATGGAAGAAACTGCGAATCAGCTTGCCCGGCGCGCCGGCTGCAAGGTAGAGCGTGTCCTGAAAACCGAGGACGCGCACGTTCTCAAATTGCACCTTGTCGGCGCCGTCCACCGTCAGGGCAACGGCCTGATTGAAGGTTTGCACCAGCTGGGTGGTAATGGCGGCTGGCGTCTGCGTCACCGTTTCGCCGCGATTCCAGGCATTTTCAAAGGTGATGTTCTTCGCCTGGAAGCCCTGATTTCGTATCCAGGCAATGGTCGAACCCGGCGTACTGACGACCGGCTTTTCCTTGAGTGAATCGAACATTGCAGTGATGGCTGGATGAACGGCCTTGAACTGCGCGCCGAAATTACGCGCGTAGGTTTCGCCGCTGGTGCCGGCATTGAGGTCGGCGACGATGCGGGTTCGCGCTGCGTCGGCGTCGTTGCTGTAAAGCGTGATCGGTGCGGGGGAGGGCGGCACGTACAGCAGCTCGCGATAGGTGCCGGGCTTGACCTGGATGTACTGGCGAGCGGTGCGGCCACTCTTGGCAGCGTCAGTGATCGCCTGGCTCACGGCAGCTTGCACGCTAGTGAATGTCTTCGGCTCGCGACCATCGGCGGCAGGATCGACGGTGTAGTCCGGCTTTAGAGGCGCGCCGGTCGCCAGGCCGTCGGCGAGCGGATCCCATGTATCGATGGTCTCGCGGCCAATGGTGCCGCCGTATTTCAGCACCTCGTTGTAGGTGTAGCGTTCGGCTTGCTGCGTTGTCAGCTGCGGACGGCGTGGATTGATGGCTTCGGGCGCGCGCTCAGGGAAAGGAGCAAAACGCGATTCGCAGGCGATGCCTTCTGAGGCAGTTGAATTGTCCGCAAGCGTTACGCCTTCGCCGACGGGTTTGAACGATACCGGCCCAGGCCCCAGCGTCAACTTTGCGTTTGACGCCTGTACTGCGGGATTGCCGTCGATGACCACGTTATCGAGTTGCGCCACGATCGGATGCGCGGCATCGTGACCGCCCAGAATGACGCGTCCCGGTGTCAGGCTGCGTACACGCTCGAAGACAATGTCGCGGTAGAACGGTATTTTCCCGCCGCCGGCCTTGGGGTCGTAGCGTGTGTTGAGTTCGATCGGCGAACGAATATTGCGCAGGCACACATCGCGGTAACGCACGTTGCGCACTTCGCCGCCGCGTGATGCGTCGCTCTTGATGCGCAATCCCGATGTGGCGCCATCCATGCTCAGGGTCTCTACCAGCACATTGCGCACGCCGCCGTCGGTCTCGCTGCCGATGGACATGCCGTGTCCGTTGTAGAAATGGTTATTCAGCACCGAGATATTGCTGGTAGCACCTTTGCTGCCGGCCTTGATGGCGATATTGTCGTCGCCGGTACGTATGAAACTGTGGGCGATGGTGATGTTGCGGGACGAAATCGGGTCAATGCCGTCGGTATTGCGTGCGTCGGCAGGCGTGTCGATCTTCACGCCCCAGGCCGTTGCGCCATTGACTTCGTTCAGCACAACGTGGAAGTTGGCGGAATTGCGAAGCGTGATGCGATGCAGGGTGAAATCGTTGGAGCGATTCACTTCGATCAGCCGGGGAACATTCTGCTTTGCCCGCTCCCGTTGTGCGCGTCGCGCGAGCTGCCACCAGGTTTCCGTGCCGCCCGCCATGGCATGGCCGCCGCGCCCGTCGATGGTGCCTTCGCCGGTGATGCCGCTGCCGATGGTGCGATCGGCGGAGATGAAAGGCCTGCAGCCCTTGCCAGACTGGTCAATGGTGCCGCATAGGCCATGTTTCAGATCGTAGTCGCGTGGATTGGTGCTGGCGTAAAGCGTGACATCGGCATCGAGCAATAAAGTAACGCCGCTTTTCAATGCCAGCGGGCCTGCGATGAATGCGTTGTTGGTCACTCCCGCAGCCAGTCGTACTGCATGACCCGCCGGACACTGGTTAATCGCACGCTGTATGCGAACGGTGTCGTCGCTTGCAAGATTGGCGGAAGTGCCATTTGCCATCAGTGCTGCGCAAACTGGCGGTGCAACGGGTTCAACGACATTGCGTGCGTCCTGTGCAATGACGTGACCGGAGACGAAGAGTGCTGAGACGAACCAGGCGACACGCATTACTTGGCAACCTCGCCGGACTTTAAGCGTTTCGACAAGTCCGGTGCGACCGCTGCCAAATCGCGCACAACCATGCCCGCGAATAACGCTGCACCCTTGGCGCCAAGATGAGTGTAGTCAAAACGCGACTTCGGGGCGCCATTCGGCTCGGCCTGCGCATTGCTGACAGGCGCGAGCGGCTTGGGCGGCGGTGGCTCCTCGGCCAAGGTGTCCGCCTCTGCGCTGCCCATAGCGGAGACGGCTGCGGCACTGATGGAGTTCAAGTCGATTAGTGCGACACGCTGTGTTTCCGCGAGGCGTCGTGTTGCGTCCGCCCATGGAACCAGGTCGTTGTGCAATTTCCCGTCACGAAAAATTCGCCGGGTAAGCGGTGTTACCAGCACCGGGATCGCCCCTCCTTTTTTGACTTCATCCACATAGCGCGCCATGTTGACCGGAAATTCCGTGACAAGGTCGGTGGAGCGTCCCGGTTTGCCGGGTTGATCGTTATGCCCGAACTGGATAAGCACATACGTTGCCGCAAACCCGCTGTCTGCCGCGAGCGACGCCATCATCTGGTCCCATAGACCTTCTGCGCGGAAGCTGCCCGAGCTGCGGCCACCGCGTGCAAGGTTGATGCAGGTGACGTTTGCGTCGAACAGGCGGCACAGCGCATCGCCATAGCCTGTGCGCGTGGCCATGGTCGAGTCCCCCACCAGGATTACCCGCAAGGCATCCGTGTTGTTCAATTTGGCCTGTTGATTGGTTGAACAAGATATCGTTGCCAGCAAAAGCAACGCGCAGAGAAGGAGACGATGACTCATCTGGACAAAGGAATTGACGTTGAATTGATAGGGACTTTGCATGATCGGGACACGGAATGAAATTCGCCGCCTTGGAACACCTGTTCCCAAGGCGGCGAATTTTTCAAGCGCACGAGTTTAGCGGGGGATATCAGAACTTGTAGCGTGCACCCAGCAGATATTCGCGACCGGTCACGTGATAGACCACCGAGCTGTTGCGCGCACGGCTGATGAACTGATCGTTGGCCTGATTGGTGAGGTTCACGCCCTCCAGGGTGAACTCCAGATTCTCGCTGTACTTGTAGGACATGGACGCATCGACGTTCTTGGAGCTGTTCTTGCCTTCCACGTCGTTGTTGTTTTGTCCCGGCACGCGGGTCAGGAACGCCTTGCGATATGAAGTCGAAACGCGGGCGCTGAATTTGCCATCGTCGTAGTACAGCGTACCGTTCCATGCTTTCGGCGACAGGTTAAGCAGGTCGTCGGTAATGGTGGCTGAGCTGGTCGGCGAGATCAGGTAGTCGATCTTCGATTTCACAAAGGTATAGTTCAGCAAGGTGCCGAAATTCTTGAAGTTACCCGGCAGGAATGTGAATGGCTGTTGATAGTTGATTTCATAGCCCTTTAGCGCCCCGCCGTTGGTGTTGACCGGCGTGGTCAACTGGAACACTTCCGCGCCGGTGAAGTTGGACGGCAGCAACGAGAGCGGCAAGCCGGTCTGGTTGAATGGCACATTAGTGCGGAGGCTTTGGATGTAGGTACCGATCTTCTTGTAGAACAGCCCAACACCCAGAAGTGCATTCTTGTCGAAATACCATTCGAAGCTGCTGTCCACCGTCTTGGCGCGGAACGGCTTCAGGAACGGATTGCCGGCGGTGATGGTGAGCGTCCCGGTCGTGGCGATCGAGCCGCCAGGCGAGAGATTACCCAGCTGTGGTCGCGCCATTACCTTTGCCGCCGCCAGGCGGACGATGAAGTCCTTGGTGACATTGACCGCCAGATTCGCCGAGGGCAGGGTGTCGTTGTAGGTATTTTCCACGATGACTTCTGTACCGCCGCCGGTAGCCTGATAGCCTTGCGCAACCTGCCTGGTTTGCACGTAGCGAACGCCAAAGTTGCCGCGGATCGGGTAGCCGAACACTTCATGCGCGAACTCGGACATGACGAACGCGGCCTTATCCGTTTCGGTCACCGAGCGGTTGTTGCCGCGCGCATTGCCGTTGGTGATGGAGCTCAGCGTGAAGTCGCCCGGACCGCCGGCGGGGCCGGACTGGATGCAATTGCAATAGATGTTGTAGGCGGCTGTAATTGCGTTCAGATTGGGAATGACCCATGAGGTGATGCTGCCGCCGGGCAGGCTGAGGCCATTGCCGAAACCGGTGAGCGTCGTGGTCAGGCTTGCGATGGAAGTCCCGGCCGGCGGGGCAAAGATGGTGTCGTTTTGATTGACGCGACGGAACTCGTAGGTGTTGAAGTCGTACTTCTTGTAGTCGCCGCCGGCTTTGACGTTGAATTTGTCCGGCTCGACTTCCCATGCGACATCGACATGCGCCACATCGTTGCGATTGTTCGAGCCCTGCGGCCGGATGCGGATTTCGCTGGTAGTGGTGTTGGTGACCGTGGTGGGCTGTGTGCCGCTGGTGACTTGCGGCACCGAAACCAGTGTGAGTGCGCCGCCAATTTGGGTCGGGTTGAAGGGATAGGTGATTACCGGTAGACGGTCGTTACCGCGAAAATCAATGCTGTAACCATTCACATTCAGCGCGTCCAGCGTGGTCGTCGTTTGCACCGGATTGCGGAACTTGGAGTCCGCGCGGCCGATCTTGGCATTGAGCCGCAAGGAATCGGTGATGGCGTGCTCCAGCTGCAGGCTGGGCTGCGTGAAAGTGGTTGAGAGCACGTCAAAGCGCGACTCGGCACGGATGTCCACACCGTTGTAAACGCCATATAGCAGCGCTCCATTGGTACCATAAGCCGCATCGACGACGCTGGTCTGCGGCTTGCCGCCTTGCGCTGCTGTGCGGCTGAAGGAAATCGCTTCCAGGAAATCTTCCTGGCGCGTGGCTTTCAACTTCGAATACAGCATGTCGAAAGTCAGCAATGTTCCCTGCTGCGGCCGGAACTGCAGAGAGCCGGTAAGACCAACGCGATCCTGATCGTGTGTCAAGCGGCCATAACGCGGCAAGCGCGGATGGAAATTGGCCGGGTCGCTGGAGGCGTTGTAGGCGGCGATGGTGCTGGTATTGCCGGCAAGGCGCGCAACTCCTTGGGCCGCCGGGCCGCAGGTGGTTGCCGTCGATGTGGTCGGATTTGCCGGGGTCACGCCAGTAGGCGCGCACCAGCCGCCGGACGAGGCACCATTGTCCCAGCGCACGGTGCTGAAGCCTTCTTCGTAAAGATTGCGCTTCGAGTAGGCACCTGACAGCAGTGCGCCGAATTTTCCATCTGCAAAAGTGTTCGTAACCAGGAACGCCGCACGCGGATCGACTTCTTTCGCCAAGTCGTTATAACGGCCTTGTACCGAGGCCGAGGCCTTGAAGCCTTTGAAATCGAATGGCCGCGAGGTTTGCAAATCTACCGTTGCACCCAGCGAGCCTTCCTCGACATCGGCGGAAGAGCTCTTGCGCACGGTGATCGAGTTGAACAACTCTGCGGCGAATACGTTGAAGTCGAACCCGCGCGAACGGTTCGCGCCGCCCGAGCTATCGGTACCGCCGGTGGTGGCCAGTGCTTCGATGCCGTTGATGCGAACGCGAGTGAAGTCGAGTCCCAGGCCGCGCACGGTGATGTTACGGCCTTCGCCGGCGTCGCGGTCGATGACCACGCCGGGAATGCGTTGCAGCGACTCGGCAAGATTGGTGTCGGGGAACTTGGCAATGTCCTCGGCCTTGATTACATCGACGATGCCGTTGTCTTCGCGCTTTTTGTTCAGCGCGCTTTCAAGTGAGGCACGAAAACCGGTGATGACGATCGTATCGAGCGGATTCGTTGCCGGTGGCTTCGCCGCCGTGCTCGGGTCGGATGCCGTTTGTGCCGATGCCTGCGTGATGGTGGTCAGTACTGCCAGGGCGATGGGGGACAACAGAAACTTGTTGTAGTTCTTCATTCGATTTCTCCTCCTGCTATTGAAAACTCCGGGGCGGTTACGCTTGGGTCCTTGTGAAGCGCTTGGCGCCCACCAGATCCTCGTGTAGTCAATTTCCACTGCGCTGCCGGCTTGATGCCGATCTTTGTCGCAGTCGAACAAGCATTCAAAACTCTTGCGGCTTCACCGCATTTCCTTCATCAACCCTGGTTCGGTGAGATCGTCATTTCGAGATCGCTCGATCTGATGGTCTTGGCGGAAAAGCTCGCTGACCGCATTGAACCGCTTCCATCTGAACTTGTTTAAGGGAAACGTTTTTCTAATTTATCGGCAATGTTTGTTGTTGTCAACAAATGCTGATTGCTATTTATTGGCCCGGTGACGACGCCACCTATTCAAAATATTTGTTTTAATTTGTTGATAAATATCAATAAATACAATTTCTTCGAGATCGGCTAGAGCGGCAGCCGGAATATTTTTCGACAATAAAAATCGTCAAAGTAAACGTTTACTAAGATTAGGAAAATGTTACCTAAATTGCCTTTTGTTTCCGATGGACGCGGAAAAGGTTTTCGTCAAAATACGAGCTGAATAGCTGTTTTGGCAGTCGCGATATGGGAGCGAAGCTTGCCGTAGCAAGTACGACGGGCGGGACGGGCGGAATGCGCGAGCTTTAGCTGGCTACGATTGGCTTTTTTGCGGTGGCTGATAAAACCAGCGCGGCAATCCCGGCTTTACAGCGACAACTATCGGGCGCGTTTGCGCGCTTTCGGCATGGCCAAGTCCTGCACGGCAACCAGTCTTGTCGCTGTGGAGTCGCGCATCACCAATCGCGGCTCCAGCATGACGTGGCCGACATCCGGCGGGTTTTCTCCGGCGATCTGTCTGAACAGCAGGCGCATCGCTTCCTCCCCCAATCGCTCGCTTTGCGTATCCACGGTGGTGAGCGCGGGGCTGGTGAAACGGCCGAAGGGAATATTGTCTATGCCGACCACCGACATATCGCCGGGAATCGATACGCCCAACGATCGGGCAACGCCCATAAAACCAATGGCAACCATATCGTTGTAGCAAACCACGGCGTCTGGCTTGTCTTTACGCAGGATCACGGTCGAACAGGCCTGCTCTCCTTCAACCACGGTGGGACCGCGAACCTCGAACCGCGTCAGCGGCAGGCCATGGGCCTCAAGGCAATCACTCAGGCCGCGCATGCGCTCCTTGTCCGGCCTTGCCGGTGCGAAACCCAGGTAAGCGATATTGCGGTGTCCCTGCTTGACCAGCAGCTCGCCGATCATATGGGCAGCTGCATAGGCGTCGATGCTGATGCTGGGAACGCCAACCGGCGCCGGGCGGCCTGAAAACACCACCGGCTTGCCGAACCCCAGCACCTTTTCCATATGTTCTTCCGGCATCCGCGTGCTGACGATCAGGCCGTCAACGCGACGGCTTAGCGCTTCCAGCAATTCATCTTCATGCGCCTGGCTCTCCTCGGTATCAACGAACAACAGGTTATAGCCATGTTCAAGCGCGATGCGGTTGGCGCCTTTGACGATATTGGTGAAATGCGGATTGCATATATCCAGAATGGCAACGCCGACCGATCCGGTCTTGCCGGTAATCATGCTGCGCGCCAGCGGGTTGGAGTGGTACTCCAGCTCTTCGATTGCAGCCTGGATCCTGCGCTCGACGCCGGCAGTAAAGCGCTGGGTCGAATTAATGAACTTCGACACGGTGGCGATGGAGACGCCGGCCTTGGCGGCGACATCTCTGATGGTAGGTTTCTTTTTCATTGGCAGTAAACGTTTTCCGCAATTATACCCATTGTGGACAATATTGCATCATTTGCCAATGGATCGCTCCCTTTGCCTGGTTTGAGGCACGCAGGGCCAAGTGAATTGCCTGCGTTTCGCCTCATTCTGCTAGCTACTTGCTATATCCGTTCTTGTGGCTGCCAATGCGATTGCGACAGCGCAGACAACAACTTTTTGTTGACCAAGCTGAAATTCCGCTTGACAACGTTTGCGGCGTTAATTGAAAATACGGAAAACGTTTTCCAATGGATTTTCCCTGAATCCCAATGGTCGGGGTTGCGAATGGCTTGTCGTCCGGTGGGCTGCCGGGATGGATATCGGTAAATCATGACTGAACAAAAAAAATACTCCCGCTTACTGCTGACCGGCGCCGCCGGTGGCTTGGGCAAGGTGTTGCGACAGGGACTGAAACCGTTCGCGGATGTACTTCGAGTGTCTGACCGGGTGGACCTGGGGCCAGCCGTGTCAGGCGAAGAGCTTGTCTTGTGCGATCTTGCCAATAAGGCGGCGGTTCACCGGCTCGTTCAAGGCGTCGATGCCATCGTGCATTTTGGCGGCATTTCCCTGGAGGATCGTTTTGAACCGATCTTGCAGGCCAATATTGTCGGCGTGTTCAATCTCTACGAAGCGGCGAGAAAACACGGTGTGAAACGCGTGGTGTTCGCCAGTTCCAATCATGTCACCGGTTTCTACAAGCAGTCGCAGACGATAGATACCGATGCGCCGGTACGCCCGGATGGGCTTTATGGTGTCAGCAAATGTTTTGGCGAGAACCTGTCCCGCTTTTACTTCGATCGCTACGGGATAGAAACGGTTTGCCTTCGAATCGGCTCCTCATTCCCCATGGTCAAAGACAGGCGCATGTTGGCGACTTATTTGAGCTATGACGACTTGATCGAGTTGGTGCGCTGCTCGTTGTTCGCCGCGAATGTTGGCCATACGATTATTTTCGGTGCGTCCGACAATACGGTGAAGTGGTGGGATAACAGCAAAGCCGCCCACCTCGGTTTCAGGCCAAAGGGGTCTTCCGAAGACCAGCGATCGCGGGTCGAGTCAGCTTCGCCTCCGCTGAGACCCGACGATCCGATCGGCATTTTCCAGGGCGGCGCGTTTGTGCTGGCAGGTCCATTCGATGACTAGCCTTTAGCGACGGTCGTGTGATGAAGATCGAGCGATTGACCGATTCCCTTTGCACCGTTGGGGAGAGTCCCCTGTGGCACGCTGCCGAGGCGGCCCTGTACTGGGTCGATATCCCATCCAGGCGAATTTATCGTCTGCGCGCCGAGACAGGAAAGTTCGACTATTGGACCACCGACGAAATGATCGCCTGCATTGCCTTCACGCCGGCGGGCGATTTGATTGCCGGAATGGAAAGCGGCGTCTTTCTGCTGACACTATTGCCACAACAGACCGTGGCGGCAAAAAAGCTGGCGTCCCCGGAATGGCCGATGCCGGGTATGCGCTTCAATGATGGTCGTTGCGACCGCCAGGGAAGATTCTGGGCTGGCACCATGCATATGGATATGCCGGCGGCTCATGCGGTCGGCAGTTTGTATCGATACGCGATTGGTGAGGGGTTGAGCGCACCCATTGTCGACAATCTGCTGACCCAGAATGGGCTTGCCTGGTCCCCGTCCGGCGATTTGATGTATTTGTCCGATTCGCACCCCAAGGTGCAGCTGATATGGGTGTTCGACTACGACCGCTCAACCGGGACGCCGGCCAATCGTCGCTTGTTCGTCGATATGAATCAGCATCCGGGGCGGCCTGACGGCGCTGCCGTGGATGTGGATGGCTGCTACTGGATCTGCGCCAATGATGCCGGTCTGTTGCTGCGTTTTACCCCTGCCGGCAAACTGGACCGCAGTATTCAGCTGCCGGTTAAAAAACCCGCCATGTGTGCGTTCGGTGGATCGAGATTGGACACCTTGTATGTCACGTCGATCCGCCCGCAGAGTGAAGCAGATTTGGTCGGCCAGCCCTTTGCTGGTGCGTTGTTTTCCCTGCAGCCCGGCACACAGGGCATAGTCGAAACCGAGTTTGGGGCCGCCATGACCTAGCAGCTCTATCACCCAAGACAGCCTGAGAAGACAAAGATCTTCAAAATTTGCACCGATGTCTCAAATCTGGAGGAGAGTCCACATGTCCACCGAGTTTCGTTATTCAGCGCTGACACGTCTTGCCTGCGCTGCGTGCGCTGCGCTTGCCATGAGCGTTCACGCGAAAGACTTCCGTTCTGCAGACGTGCATCCCACCGACTACCCCACCGTCGGTGCCGTCAGGTATATGGGCAAGCTGCTGCTGGATCAGAGCAAGGGGCGCTTCGGCGTGCGGGTTTATCCCTCCGGCGCGCTGGGCACGGAGAAAGACAACATCGAGCAGCTGAAGATTGGTGCACTGGACATGATGCGCATCAACGTCGGCGTGCTCAACAGCGTGGTGCCGGAAACAATCGTGACCGTGCTGCCGTTTGTATTCCGTTCAACCGAGCACATGCGCAAGGTGCTGGATGGCCCGGTCGGTGATGAAATCCTGTCATCGATGGAATCGCAGGGCCTGATCGGACTGGCTTTTTACGACAGCGGCTCGCGTTCCTTCTACACCACGAAAAGACCGATCGCCAGCGTGGCTGACATGAAAGGACTGAAGATTCGTGTGCAACAGTCCGATCTGTTCGTCGCCATGATCGAGGCACTGGGAGCGAATCCGACGCCGATGCCGCTGGGCGAAGTCTACACGGCGCTAAAGACCGGAATTGTCGATGCGGCGGAAAACAATTGGCCGTCGTACGAGTCGACACGGCATTTTGAGGCGGCGAAGTTCTACAACCAGACCGAGCACTCGCTGGCACCGGAGGTGCTGGTGTTTTCCAAGAAAGTCTGGGACACGCTTGCCAAGGAAGATCAGGCATTGATACGCAAGGCGGCAAAGGAATCCGTTCCGCACATGAGAAAGCTTTGGGACGAACGCGAAGTCAAGGCGCGCAAAACTGTTGAGGCCGCCGGTGTAAAAGTTGGCGCTGTCGCCAACAGGCAGGAATTCATCGATGCCATGAAGCCGGTATATGCCAAGTTTGCCAGCACGCCAAAGCTGAAAGACCTGGTCAAGCGCATACAAGAAACGAAATAAAAAACACAAGGCAGTTTCAACGTCCAGCAAAGCGGAGGCAGGATGAACAACCCGGAACATCCGGAAAGCAAGGCACCGGCGGGGGGATTTACCCGTTTCAACGCGCGGCTTGCGCGCTACGGAATGTATTTTGCCGTGACCGGCTTGTTCGTCATTGTCGCCATCGTCGCCTATCAGGTGTTCGGGCGTTATGTGATGAATAGCAGTCCGACCTGGGCGGAGAATCTGGCCCTGGTGTTGATCCTGTACGTCACACTGGTCGGTGCTGCGGTTGGCGTGCGCGATGCCGGCCACATCGGCATGGAGTCCCTGCTGGTGCTGCTGCCGGACGGCCCGCGCAACAAGGTCGAGATGCTGATTCATGTGTTGGTTGCGATATTCGGCGGGGCAATGATTTACAACGGCATTGTTCTTGGCGTATCGGTCTCTTCGTACAAATTGGCCAATATCAACCTATCCGAGGCCTGGCGTTATGTCCCGCTGGTGATTTCGGGCGCATTGATTGTTTTGTTTTCCATCGAGCATCTGATCGCGCTGATCAAAGGCACGGAAGTGGAGCCAGCATGGCACTGACCATTCTTTGTCTGTCGTTCCTCGCCCTGCTGCTGCTGGGCGTTCCGGTCGCGTTTGCGATTGGTCTTTCCGCCATTTGCGCCATCCTCTATGAAGGACTGCCAATCGCGGTGTTGTTCCAGCAAATGATGTCGGGAATGAATATTTTTTCGTTTCTGGCGATTCCGTTTTTTGTCTTCAGCGGCGAGTTGATGTTGCACGGCGGCATTGCCGACAAGATTGTGGCACTGGCCCGCAACATGGTGGGCCATATACGGGGCGGTCTCGGCATGTCGAACGTCGTTGCCTGCACCTTGTTCGGCGGCGTTTCCGGTTCGCCGGTCGCCGATGTGTCGGCAATGGGCTCGGTGATGATCCCGATGATGAAAAAAGAGGGTTATCACGCCGACTATGCCGTCAACGTCACCACTCATGCGTCGCTGGTTGGGGCGCTAATGCCGACCAGCCACAACATGATCATCTATTCGCTTGCCGCCGGTGGGCAGGTGTCGATAGGTGCATTGATTGCAGCAGGTGTAGTGCCGGCACTGGTGCTGACAATTTGCATGCTGGTGGCCGCGTACTTTGTGGCGGTGCGACGCGGCTATCCGGCGGGGGCGTTTCCTGGTTACAACGCGGTATGGCGGTCGATGGCTGCCGCGGCGCCGGGCTTGCTGATCATCGTCATCATTCTTGCAGGCATCCTGTCCGGCATTTTTACCGCGACCGAATCTGCTGCCGTCGCCGTGGTGTATTCGATCATCCTCACCTTCTTCATTTATCGCACGATGACGCGGGAGAAGTTTCTCAAGGCGGCGGCGCGCGCGGTAAAGACTACCGGTGTGGTGCTGCTGCTGATCGGTGTCTCGACCATGTTCCAGTATTTGATGGCGTTGTATGAGGTCGCCGATTTGGCTGGTGATGCGCTGGCCGGCATCTCCACTTCGCCGTGGGTCATCTTCCTGATGATCAACATCATCCTGTTCCTGCTGGGCACTTTCATGGACATGGCCAGCACCATCCTGATCTGCACGCCGATCTTCCTGCCGATCGCGATGAAATACGGCATGGATCCGGTGCAGTTTGGTATGGTGATGCTGATCAACTGTGCGCTTGGGCTGAATACTCCCCCGGTGGGTACGACGCAGTTCATCGGTTGCGCCATAGGCGGTATCAGCGTCGGCCAGGTCATGCGCACGATTCTTCCGTTTTACGCCGCTTTGCTAGCTGCGTTGCTGCTTGTCACCTATGTGCCATCGTTTTCGATGTGGTTGCCGCGGCTCTTGATGGGCGCGCAATAGCCGACAGGATTGGTGCGTCCGTAGTGCTACGGCAAGGGGCGAAAGTGACGGCGTTCATATCGAGCCCGGCTCCTGGCGGCTTGAAGCGGATAGTCCCCAGACCGTGATTTTCCGGTCGCATTGAAGCGGCTTTTCCTATTTCGCGATAGAGCGGCGCCTTAACGCTTGCGATTACGCGGATAGCTGATTTGCTGCGTCAGGCGGTGCGGCCATCGGAAAATCCGCGGAAATCGTCACAATCGGTTGGCGCGGGGCCATTGGCGAGCCAAAAACGCGATTGGCGCGGATTTGCCGTGCCGTCGTCGGATAATGCTCGAAAGCGATGTGCCGGCCCGCCAAACTGCCGTCCATCGACAACTCTTGCACACATTCACATGGACGACAATCTGCCACTGCCCGGTATGGGCGAACGCGAAATAGCCATCCGCCGCCGGGTTCACCGCCTGGCCGAGTTCTACCGTCACTTGGTCACTTTTGTGCTGGCGATTGGCCTGATGTGGATTGCCAATGCCATCATGCTGATGAATTCGGGCGTGTTGACGCATTTCTCCATCGGCAATGGCACTATCGTGGTGAACGAAGCGACAGCAAAGCTCAAATGGTTCTACTGGTGGGCTCTCTGGCCGACGCTGGGCTGGGGCATCGGACTCGTCATTCATGGCATCACGGTACTGCCGTTCTGGCATTTCTTCAGCCAGGACTGGGAAGACCGCAAGGTGCGCGAGCTGATGGAGCGTGATCGGGCATGAATCAGCCGACCATGACCATTTCGCAAATGCGGCATGACGAAGCACTGCGCCGCGCCCGCAAGCGTGCCAAGGAAATTCGCTCGTTCTATATGTCGGCGACGATGTATGCCATCGTCATACCGACACTGTGGATCGTCAACCTGTCCACCGGCACCAAGATCTGGGCGCACTGGGCGACTTTCGGCTGGGGCATCGGTCTCACCATTCACGGACTGTCGGTATTTGCCGGCCGCTCCTTCTTTGGCAGTGAGTGGGAGGAGCGCAAGGTCGAAGAGCTGATGGCGCGCGAAAACCTCAAGCTGGTCTCGGGCGAGAAGCAATTGGTGCAAGCACAGATGCGCATGCTGCAAGCGCAGATCGAGCCGCACTTTTTGTTCAATACGCTGGCCACCATCCAGAGCCTGATCGCGAAGACGCCTGACAAGGCCGAGCTGATGATGGACAACTTCATCGCTTACTTACGGCAAAGCCTATCCGCCAGCCGTTCGCAGGAAGGCACGGTCAAGCAGGAATTCGATCTGCTGCGGCACTATCTCGACCTGCTGAAAATTCGCATGGGCGCGCGGCTCGACTACGAACTCGATATCGCCCCCGGCCTGGAACGTGAGCCGCTGGCGCCGATGCTGCTGCAGCCGGTGGTCGAGAACGCCATCAAGCACGGGTTGGAGCCCAAGGTGGAAGGCGGCCGCGTGAAGGTAAGCGCAACGCGCTCGGACAATCTGATGCTGCTCCGTGTCACCGACAATGGACTCGGCTTTGCCGAGCAGGCGGACAGCAAGGGGCAGGGTGTGGGGCTGGCCAATCTGCGCGAGCGCCTTGCCGTGTTGTACGACGGCGCTGCGGCATTGACCATTGCCGATGCCAAGCCCGGCACCGATATCACGCTGTCGGTTCCGCTCTCTCCGATCACTACACCGACCAACCTGCGCTGAGTATGACTACCGAGACCATTACTGCCGTATTGGCGGACGACACGGGAGCGGGGAATTCGGTCGATGTGCCTGCGCACATCGACTGCCCGCGGGCGCCCAAGCCGCATGCAGGCGGCGCGGGAGTAAAGCTAGCGAGAAAAGAGATCGACCCATGAGTACAAACATTACCGCCGTGTTGGCGGACGATGAATCGCTATTACGCGAACACCTTCGCGAAAAACTCGCCGCCCTATGGCCAGAACTCGATGTCGTCGGCGAGGCCGCCAACGGTATCGAAGCTTCCGACCTGATCGCGAAGCTGAAACCGGATATCGCTTTCCTCGATATCAAGATGCCGGGCAGAACCGGTATTGAAGTTGCGCAGGGCATCGAGACCGCGACACGCGTGGTATTTGTTACTGCTTACGATCAATACGCGGTGGAAGCGTTTGAAAGCGAGGCGGTGGATTACGTGTTGAAGCCGGTGTCCAGCGACCGCCTGTCCCGTACCGTCACACGTTTGCAGAAGGCGATGACCGAGCAAGCGCCGATGCCGGAGATTTCGCAGATCCTCAACTTGCTTTCGCGCGCGACCGGTGGCAGCACGCCGGAAGGCAGTCAGCCTTTGCGCTGGATTCGCGCCAATCGCGGCGATACCACCTACCAGATCGCGGTGGATGAAGTGCTGCTGTTCCAGAGCGACGACAAATACACCGTGGTGTACACGGCAAACGGTGAGCACCTGATCAGCAAGACGCTGGCGGAGCTGGTGCGATCACTCGATAGCGAACAGTTCTGGCAAGTGCACCGCGGCACGCTGGTGAATGTGCGCTATATCGCTTCGAGCAAGCGTGATGGTGAAGCGAAGTTGACGCTCAACATCAAGGGATATGCCAAGCCGGTGCAGGTGTCGCGCGCCTACCAGCATCTGTTCAAGCACATGTAGTGTATTGCTCAGGCCGCTGTTAAGTCACACGCAGACGCCACAGCGACGTCACTTCTTTTGCTCTCGCTGCATGCAGTGGATCGGTTTTGTCAGCCGCGCGCGGATGGCTGGGCTTTACATCAATCCGGTCGGCAACCGTAAGTCCGGCGGCGGTAATCCATTCGAGCAATGTTTCCCGCGAACGCAATTGCAGATGCTCGGCTAGATCGGACAGGATCAGCCAGCCTTCACCGTTCGGTTCCAGATGCGCTGCAAGTCCGTTGAGAAATCCGCGCAGCATGCCGCTGTCGGGATCGTAAACCGCGCGCTCCAGCGCCGATGAAGGCCGCGCCGGCAGCCATGGCGGATTGCAGACGATTAGCAGTGCGCGGCCTTCCGGGAACAGGTTGGCTTCCACCACTTTGACGCGACTGTCGAGCTCCAGCCGGATCATGTTGTCGCGCGCGCACGATATCGCTCGCGGGTCCATGTCGGTGGCGACGACGCGCTTGATGCCGCGCTTGGCCAGTATTGCCGCCAGCACGCCGGTGCCGGTGCCGATATCGAACGCCAGCGTGGGTGCCGGCTTGGGTAGCGGAGCACTGGCCACCATCCCGACATACTCGCTGCGGATCGGCGCAAATACACCATAGTGCGGATGCACCCGATCGCCCAGTTCCGCGATCTCCACACCACGCCGGCGCCACTCATGCGCGCCGATGATGCCCAGCAGTTCGCGCAACGACGTCACCAGATCAGGGCCCGATTTTGCCGCCGGTCCCCAGGCTTCTTCGCAGGCGCGCTGCACATCCGGCGCGCGATGCAGCAGGATGGTGTAGTCGCGATCGAACGGAATCAGCAGCATCGACAGCGTTCGCGCGCGCTGCGATTGCGCGAGGCGATGCAGGTTGAACGCGTCCTTCAGTTCTGCCGGCTTGCGTTTCTTCGCTGATTGAGCCGCATTGGCATCGATGCGCCGCGCCATCGCTTGCAGCAACTGCTTGGCATTCTGGAAATCGCCGCGCCACAACATGGCGGTGCCTTCGCAGGCGAGGCGATAAGCGGCGTCGGCGGTCTGCGTGTCGTCAACCACGACCACCCGCTTGGGCGGTGGTGTGCCTTTCTCAGCCTGCCAGCGCGCTTTCTGGGTGCGGTTCTGTTCTTTCCACGCGATCAGCGGCTGGTCGTTTGCCGCCGCAGTTTTGTTTGCCGTGCTCATGATGTCACCGCCGGTTGCAGCATGGCGATGGTGCCAGCATCGGCATCGATTTCCACATCCAGTCCGATCGGTAAAGTGAATTTCTTCTTTACATGACCAAACTGGCTGCCGGAAAATACCGGAATATTGAGCGGCTTGAAGTAATCGTCGAACACGTCTTCCAGCGCCAGGCGGCCATAGCCTTCGCCCGGCTTGCAGTCGGTGAAATTGCCGATCACCACGCCGGCCAGTTTGTCGAACGCTCCGGCGAGACGTAGATGTCCCAGCATGCGATCGACGCGGTGAATGTATTCATCGACGTCTTCGATGGCGAGAATCGCGCCACGGAAATCCGGCTGGCACGGTGTACCGAGCAAGGTATTCAATACCGACAGATTGCCGCCGACCAGCCGTCCGCGCGCGCGATCGCCGCGAATGGTCAGGATGCGATCCTTCACTTGCGTCAGTTGATCTTCCTTGTCGGGAATATTCTTCAGCGTCACTGCTTCACCATCCATCAGCACGCGACGGAAGTGACTCAGTGTGAATGGATTCCAGTCGGACGCGCCCATGGGGCCTGAGAATGTGACCAGTCCGGTGCGCGCCTGTATCGCATTGTGCAAAGCCGTGATGTCGCTGAAACCGACCAGCGCTTTCGGATTGCGGCGGATGTTCTCGTAATCGAGCAGGTGCAGGATGCGCGTGGCACCCGCACCACCGCTCATCGCGATGATGCCGTCAACGTTCTTGTCGGTGAACATCGCGTTGAGGTCTTCTGCACGCTGCTGGTCGGTACCGGCGAAATAGCCATGACGGGCGCGCAGCCATTTGCCTTCCTTTACCTTGAAGCCCAGCGCCTGCAGGTTCTCATTGGCGATGGCAAATGGCGTGCTCTCGTAGCGCGCCTGCGCCGGGCTGATGAGGCCGATGGTGTCGCCGGGTTTTAATCGTTTGGGGCGCAACGCAGGAGGAGACACGGTGGTGGCACGGGCCTGGGGCAAAGCCAGCGCCAATCCTGCCGTGCTTACTGTGGCGGTTTGCAGGAATTGTCGGCGTGGTGGAGTGGTGGATGACATGGGGGTCTAAAGTGAAACTCCAGCACCAGAGCGGTTCGCAGGCCGAAAATGCCCGGAAAGCCGCACCAGTGCTGGAGTTTGTGAATTGAAATGTGCCGCTGCGCTATTGACGCTTGCGCTCCTCCTTCTTCAGCTTCTTCGCTTCCTTCTTTTCCTTGGGCGTCTTGGCGGCGACTTTCTTGGTTTCCTTCTTGGTGTCTTTCGATTTGCTCATGGCGATGGCTCCTTGGCTGTGGGAATGCAATCAGTGTGCATGACCGGCAGACAAATCATATACGTACCTACTCGCCGCAGCGAAACGGGATCGATATCGTTTGCGTCGCAGGAGAGGTGCTCACTCGCGCCACGATCTTCAGCGGAATGCAGCCGGTTTGCTGCAACAGGAACGTGGCGTGATATTCGCCTTTGTCGCTTAGCACACCGGTCTGCGTAGATTGCTGCGTATGCGTCTTGCCGGTCTCGGCATTGATCACGTCGATGGTTATCATCGCCGTGGGCTCGAACGATCCCGGCTCGCCTTTCAGCATCACATCGATTCGCAGCGACTTCGACGGTTCGGCCGCGCCGCCTTCACCGATGATCACATTCCAGAACCTCATCTTGTCGTCGATGACTTTCGAGTAGGTACCGGAATGGGCGTAGTAGAGGCGCGCTTCGACCCGAGCCACGGTCAGCGGCTTGGCGACTTTTGCTTCGGTGGGTGGTGGCGCTTTCGCCGCATCGGCTGCGGGTTTGGGAGGCTGCTGAAATGCGGAGATGCGGCGATAGGTTTCTTCCCAGTTCGCCTGCGCTTTCTCACATTTAGCAGCATCAAGCGCGAATCGGCTGCAGCGATCGGATTGATAGTCCTTGCGCTGACAGCACTCGACCTCCGCCGGTGGCAACAGTGCGAAAGCGATGTGAGAAAACGCCAGCAGCGCGGCGCCCAGCAGGAGATTCTTTTTCATTTGGATTGCCTGTGAGAATGCAATCCGCAGCATAACTTATCGCGCGAAAGGCCGTGCTAGCCCTTCAGTCCCAACTTGGCGCGTCGTACGATCTCCTCCGTCGACATGTCCTTCGCGCACCAGCCGGCGACAATGCGGCCCGAGCGGCCCATGCTGTGCCGCGCTGGTCCGGTGCCTTCGCCTTCGAGGATTTCATTGGCGACGCCAATCTCGCTCAACCGCTTTGCAAGAATCGTCTGCGGTGCCCACAACACATTGCTGTCCTGCGGATCGCCGACCACGAATACACGCAGGTTCGCGTTCATCTTCGCTTTCACCAGATGTTCGACCGGCTCGTAGGAGTCGTCGTAGCCGGTGGCATCCACAGTCCAGTTGCGCATCGTCTGGCGCAATCTCGGTGATGACACCGACGAAGTGGGCACAGCACAGACGATGTCGTTGCGCGCGGCGACCAGCGATGCGGTGACGTGGCCACCGCCGCTTTGTCCGGCGATCACCAATCCCTCGATGCCGTAGCGTGCCTTGATCGCGTCCACCGCCAATGACATGAATACCGATTCGCTGACGCGCCGCCGCTGCGTGTGTTCACCCGAAGAACCATGAGTGCCCGGCCGGCCGACGAAGACATAGGGCACGCCCAAGCGCTTTGCCCATTGGTCGGCATCGCGCTGAAGTTTTTCCGGTGTCTGCGCTTGATACTCTGCCGACACACCGCCGCTGGCCAGTACATCGCCATGGAAGAAGATCACGGCCCGCCTGACTGGTGTGGCGCCAAATCCGGCTGGCCAATAGCGTATGCACTCGGCACCGTGCGCTGTACTTTCAACCCAGGCAGCATTGGCGATCGCGCGGCAATCTTCTGTCGTTGCCGTTACGCCGCGACGTACCGCGCGTTCGGAGAAATCGCCCTGGATCAGGAGCGGTATGCGCGGCAGCCTGGGGCGCGCCGACGCGCGCATAGTCGGCACGTTGTCGACCATTGCTGTCGCTGGCGATTCCGGTGGCGTGTTGCCGGGTGTGACTGCGCAGCCGCCGAGCGTGAGCAACAACAGTGAGCAGAGGAGTGCGGTTCCAGCGGGAATGGTTTTCATGTTCGCAGTTTAAGCCGCCGGATACGAACCTTGTCGTCGCATTTGTGACCAGTCATTTCCGCTAGTATTGATGCCGCAAGACATACATGAGGAAAAACGCATGCCCCACACTATCGATGGTCTTGTCGTACCGATACTGAACAAGAGCATGGCTGCCAGCCGCCGTCTTGCGCACAAGTGCGGGAAGATCCGGATCGAATATGGCGCGCTGACGGCGATTGCACTTTCATTGTTGCCCGTGGCGAGTTTTGATGCACTTGCGACATCGGGCGCGCCTGCCACATCGCAGGCATTGCCCCAAACGCCGCCCCCAACCCTGCCATCATCTCCACGTTCAGGAGCAAAAACCATGACACATCAATGCAGCGGCGCGTTCGAGGTAAAAATGGCGCCGCAACCCGCCGACGCAGCAGCAGCCGGCGATACCATCGGCCGCATGCTGCTCGACAAGAAATATCACGGCGCCCTCGATGCTGCCGGTAAAGGGCAGATGCTCGCCATGCGCACTCCAGTAGATGGTTCCGCCGGCTACGTCGCGATGGAACTGGTAGTGGGCAAGCTCGATGGCCGCAGCGGCAGCTTTGTGCTGCAACACAGCGGCATCATGAATCGCGGCGCGAAGAATCTGACGCTAACCGTGGTGCCGGATTCCGGTACCGGTGAGCTGACCGGCTTGTCGGGTACCATGGATATCGTCATCGCCGATGGCAAGCACGGCTACAAGTTCGACTACAGTTTGCCGATGCCATAAATGGTTTCGACTGTTCAGGCTGAAAACACGTATTGCTCTGGATAGTAGTCGCCCGCTTCGCTGCCATCTTTGCTGTACGAAATGTAGCCGCCGCTGCCCAGCGTGCGCTCTGTATCGTAGATCAGTGCAGCAACAAAATGCGCCAGCGACTCGAAGCGTGGCTCATCTTCGATTGCATCGGAGTCGGACAGCATGATCTTGCCGGCATGCTCGCCTTCCGTGATCAGCAGCCAGCGTTCATAGTCGCCGGGAATGTAGCCGAAGGCGATTGCAGTGCGAAGATACGCCGGCATTTCGTCGATAGCGTCGTTCCAGGTAACTTCCGTTGCCCAGGACATCACGTTGCCGTGATGTTCCGCCCATGCATCCACCGGCAGGAAGTAAAACGTGGCGTCGGAAGACACGGCGAACAATTCCAGTCCGTCGTATTTGGCGTAGATATCGAGCAATGGCCTGGCGGCGGCACCGTACTTCTGCGCGAGTGCGGCCAAACTCTTGGGCGACAGCGGCTTCCCGGCGCGGTGTTCGACCGCCAGTTCGATCCAATCGGTGGCGGTCCCGGTACGATCGCCGTCGCGGATCTGCGCGCGAATCCGGGGATCGCGGTGCCTCAGTATTTCGTCGATGATGTCAGCCGCCGGTCGCGCGGTTGCCGCGTCGCCGACCTTTCCGGCGATCGCCTCCCTCTGCGTCACGGATGCGGAGGCCGCGATTGCGATATCAGCTGTATTTGCCCCGGCAAAATCCAGGATCGCATCGTTGAGGCCTTCATCGGTCATCGACAACGCAAGGTCGGTCGCGCCCCAGCGATCGGACGGAAGCGGGATGGTTTTCTCCACACCGAGAAAGTTGGCGATAAGCGAAACCGGGCCGGCAACAGGCTTGTCGTTTAGCGCATCGGCGAGAAGTCCGGCGGTTTCGGTAAATCCTTTTTCCCTGGCGAAGTTCGCCGCGAATTCGATGCTTGAGCGATGTGTATGCAAGATTTCCTCGATGCCATCGCAAGTCTGTACTGTGCAGATGTGCATCAACCGTTGTTCTGCAGTCGAGAAAGTTCCGCCTCGCTGCTGTTTTTCCGTTAGCGCTTGCTGCAGCTCCCAAACCAGGACCGAGGGGGCATCTTTTCCGCGGCGCGATAGCAGCCTGGTCAGATAGTCACGGCTGTTTGAAGTAGTCATGGCTTTGTTTGCGTTTATTTTCGTTTTTCCTTTCGATCTGCACCAAGTCGGGCCGGTCGGAGATGATGCCGTCCACGTTCATATCCAGCAGCTTGTTCATCATTTCCGGTTCATTCACCGTCCAGGGGATGACAATCAGCCCGAGTGCCTTTGCCTCATCGCGCATGGCAGGGGTGAGGAAGGTTTGATTCGGCGCCCATATTTTTCCGCCGGCGGCTTTGATCGCCCTAGGCACCGATCCGCCATGCAGCTCGATGTTGAATCCCGCCGACCACGGCGAAGGTTTGCCGTCAGCGGTTGGGTTCAGTGTACGCGGTGACGATAGGTACATGGTGCGGATTTCCGGCGCCTCTTTCTGGATGATCTGCAACGTGCTCCAGTCGAAGGATTGCACCATCGTCCGTGTGGCCATCCCCGCTTTGCGAATTTCCGCGATCGCCATGCGGGTGAACTCTTCCACCGGCCTTGTCGCCGAGCGCTCCAGCGGCGACACCTTGGTTTCGCAGTCGAAATTGACTTTGGTATTGCCGGATTTTCTGACAAGGTCGAATAGCTCGGATAGCTTTGGGATGCGCGTGCCGTCAACAGCTTGCTGTGCGCTGAAGGTTTTCGCGTATTCGGTGCCGGGCTTGAGCCGACCGACATCGTATTTCTGCAACTCGGCAAAGGTGAGCTCGCTGATTGCCGGCCCGCGGCTCTCCAGCCATTTGCCATCCGGTCCGCGTGTCGTATCGGGGTTCAGCCACAGATCGTGATGAATCACCACCACGCCATCCTTGGTGATCGCCATATCGCATTCGATGGTATCGACGCCCAGGTCCAGCGCCTTCTGGAATGCAGGTAGCGTGTTTTCCGGCAGCAGGCCGCGCGCGCCACGATGGCCTTGCAGGTCGAACGCATGAGCGGGTAATGCAATGCAAAATGCGACGATCAACGACAGGCGGAACATAAATGGCTCCGTGAAGGACGGGCGAAAACTATAGCAGTTTGCCCTCGGCGGTTTATGCGGGCTATAGACTGCCGCCGTCGGGCCAGTTGCTCCAATGTGTATTGGGGGCGAGCGTCGGGCGATAGTGCTCGGTCGAGCCGGTAGCCAATACCTTGGCAAGCTGTTGAAAGGTTTCCGATCCGCTGGGTCGTGCGTCTTCATCAACCACATTGGGATGGTTCCATTCCTCAAGCTGCAGTATCTGCGTCATGTCCGGCGGCAAACTGGCTCGTCGCTCTTCCACCGTTGCCAGCAGATCGTCGCGCACCATCGCCGCAAGCGCGCGACAGAACTCGAAGATCTGGATGCATGGCGGATCGCCCGGCTCAACGCTGGATCTCACGTAGTCGTCAGTATCCGGGACTGAAATTTTCCGGCCGCGCACGGTAACCGTGGTGGCATCCTCCGCAACAGATTCGCCCTCATCCTCATCCTGCCAATCACCCGCCTCGATCGGATGGACGAAGCGCGATTGGTTGTGCGGGTGGCTCGCCAGAAAATTCTCGTAAGCCTCCTTGCTTCTGTGCTGATCAACGCCGTCGCGATTTACCAGCGTGCTGGCAAAGGTGTAGATGTGCGTATCCGGCAAACCCGCACGTGGCGAGAACCCGAACACCTCGATCACCATCCCCCAATCCAGTGGCGAGCGGTAAAGCGACAGGCGCGTCGCCGCCAGAAAAACGTAGCCGTTGTCCAGCATCGGAAAGGTAAAGGCGTCGCAGCATTTGTCGAGGATGGCGAGGATGTTGTCGGGTTGCCAGTTCATGGTTTCGAGGTTGAGTGTTTGACGGAATAAATTGCCAATATCATTTTTTCGGAATAAGCAACATCGTCGCGCGCAGTTGCGCTTGTGCGATATTCATCGACCACTTTGCACATAGAGCAGATTCGGGTCGCGTCCTTCGCGATATGCCTTTGCGATGGCCTCATGAATGCGTGTGTTGCGACTGGTTACGTAGAGCCCATACAGCGCGAAACCCAGCGAGACCGCGCCGAAGACGACCAGATAGATCAGTTGGAAGCGAATCTTGATTGCCAGCACCGCCAGAACGCCGATAGGCACCAACGCCAGACCGAAATAGAGCTGCGACAAGTCCAGCCTGGTAAAGCCAGCCTGCATTTCCCGGCTGATCGAATAAGCCCGATTCAGCGACAACAACTGCATCATTGGCGCCGGACCGATCGTGCTGTCGCTGGCATATACGCCGTGTGCATGCACCTCGCGGCCAACCAGCGCGGCGAAATATTCGTCCCAGCCCATGGGTAGAAACACGCGCCGATCACCGATGTAATCTTCAGCCACATTGCCCTTGCCCGCCGGCACGCGCCGCACAATTCCAGACCAGTTGATCACCCGCCAGGAAATCGGCTTGGCGGTCAACTGTACCAACGGAAAATAGACCAGCGAGAGCAACGCGAAAATGCCTGCGGTCAGCCACATGCCGATGACGTCGATGCCGCGCAGCCATTGAGTCACGAATGCGGCGATTCCCATCGCCGGCAGAAAAGCCCAGAACACCGTACGCAACCAGGCCAGCGGCGGCCATTGAAAGGAGCGAAGATACTGTTGCTCGTATTTGTCGAGAAAATCGCTTGGCATGCGCCGATTATGGCGTTTTTTGCCGGCAACATTTTCTGGCAGCTGATCGCGAACTGCGAAGTGACCTAGCCGTGGCTTGTCAGCAGTTTGCGTATGTGCGCCACCAGCGCCACCTTCAGTGCCTTCGGCTTGACGATCTCGAATTCCAGGTGCAGACGCGCGAGGTCACGCGCGAACCAGGCGAGGTCATCGGCCTGCGCATCCAGGCGTACGCCGCTGGCTTGTTGCGTGAGTTTTCCGAGATACGGTGGAATCGCGCGCCGTACGTTGGCGAGATCGGCATGAAACCGCAGCACTACCGGGTGTGCGCGGCGCATGGCGGCGACCGATTCGCGCAAGTGCTTTAACACATCGAACGATGCCGGCATGGCAAAGGTCCTGGGTAGAGGCTCGATCACACGTACCCGGTCCAGCCGGAATGAGCGCAAATCGCGTCGCATATGACACCAGCCGACCACGTACCATGCGCCATGCCGGTAACCGATGCCATAGGGGTCGACTTCCCGCTCGGTGGTGGTGCCGTCCGGCGCGCCGTAGGTCATGAGGATGCGTTGCGATGCGCTGGCGCACTTGGTGATGGCGGCGAAAAACTGGCTGCCGCTTTCGGCGGAGGGCGGGGTGAGATCCAGCGAAACCACCGAATTGAGATTGCCGATTTTTCGCGTCAGCGTTTTCGGCATCACCCGGTCCAGCTTGGCCTGCGCGCTGGATACCGCCGGCGTCATGTCGGACAAGCCCAGTTCACGCGTTACGCGCAGGCCGACCGAGATTGCCAGCGTCTCGTCATTGGTAAACATCAGCGGCGGCAGCTTGTAGCCGGGCATCAGCGAATATTGCCCATCGCGGCCCCGCGTGCTGCGGATCGGCACGCCCAATTTGTCGAGTTCGACTATGTAGCGCCGCACCGTGCGCCGGTCCACGCCGATGCGCGCGGCAAGCTCGGCGCCGCTCAGGCCAGGGTGGGCTTGCAGCAGTTCCAGCGCGGTCAATACGCGATGCAGGGGCTTTTCCATCAACGCATCATACGTCGATCCTGTTCGATATAGGGCGTGATGTGACCTATATAAAAATTACACTGCCGGCACGTTTCAACTTCACCGAGGACAAACATGACTTCCGATCTATGGCTTTACTTTGTTGCCGTGCTGGCGGTGATTCTGCTGCCCGGCATGGACATGGCCTATGTGCTGGCCAGCAGTCTTTCCAGCGGCGCACGCGGCGCAGTCGCCTCGGTCGCCGGGATTGTCAGCGGCGGTGTGATTCACATCGTCGTTGGTGCCACAGGCATCGCCGCACTGATGATCGCGTTCCCGCAGTTGTTCCACCTGATGCTGGTTGCCGGCACGGTTTATCTGCTATGGATTGGCTGGAGCATTTTTCGCAGCGCGGATGGCGATGCAATGCAGGATGCGCTGCCGCCCGAGGCCAGCACCGCCATTTATCGCCGTGCCGTGACCACCTGCCTGCTGAATCCCAAGGCCTACGCCTTCACCTTCGCCATTTTCCCCGCCTTCGTGCGCAGCGATGCGCGTTCGCTGCTGGCACAGACGGCAGCACTCGGTCTCATCACCGCCGCGACGCAGATCGTCGTCTATGGCGCCGTGGCATTGCTGGCGGTGCGATTGCGCTGCTTCCTGAAAGCAAGACAAAAGACCATCGCGCGCACCATGGGCGCCATGCTGATGGCCGCCGCGCTTGCCACGGCAACACAGGCTTGGTCCGCCCCGCAGGAGAAATCAACCACCATCAAGGAGACCCCCATGACCCAGCCCGCGGCGGCCGTTGTTTCAACATCCCCCTTCGCCGGCGAAAAGAAAGGCCGCGACGATTTCGATTTCCTGGTCGGCGATTGGCAGACCGTGCAAAGACGCATGATCAAGCCGTTGCAGGACGATTCTCCATGGGAGACCTTCAGCGCCACGATTCACATGGAGAAGCTGCCCGGCAATCTCGGCAATATCGACGCCATGCTGGCGCCTGAATGGCGGCCCGGCTGGACCGGCGTCGCCATCCGCATCTTCAACGGCGAAACCGGGCTTTGGAGCATTTACTGGCTGGCGGGTAAAAACGGCGGCATCGACAGTGCCACCGGACAACTGATGGTGCCGGTGGTCGGAAAATTCGACAATGGCATCGGCATTTTCGAGTGCGATGAAGTGATCGAAGGCAAGGCGTTGCGCACGCGCTACATGTGGACACGCGTCGATGCGGACAACGTCAAATGGCAGCAATCGTTCTCATTCGACAGCGGCCGGACCTGGAAGCCGAATTGGCACATGACCGGGACGCGGATCAGGAAATAGACGTTTCGCGGCGACGTAAAAACTAAAGAACTGGTGCGGCTTCGGAGACGAAAATGGCTGGAGAAGCGCTCCAATGCTTGAGTTTTGTCAATAGTGCTAATCTCGGTCGCGCCAGCTTTTTGTATTCGATTCGTATATGTGTTTGTTCATGACAAAAGTAGGACATGCAAGCCAAAATGCTTCCGTGCCGTTTGTACCGTAAAACGGCTGCCGGTCTTTCCGGCCCCGGCAAAAAATCGGAGGCGCGGGCGAAAGTTCGCTCAGTTTCGCCGGATACTTGCCGTGCTTGGCAAAGTGCCGATCCAGCAAGTCGATGAGCGGCTGCACATCTCGCTCTACCAGCGCTGTGTGGACGGCACATCCCGTTGGCCCGGCGACCAAAATCGCCATCACGCTGGTATAGGTGAGCGCACGCAGTCCCCACGAACGACGTTTCTTGTCCAGTACCAGTCGCGCCAGCCACGCCAAGCCGAACGGTATACCGATGATGCCGACCATCATTGCGAAGTTGGCGTCAAGCAGAGCAGACCCCGTGCATGCCAATGCGACGCCACAGACGGCAACGTCCGAGTCCTGAATGGCGCGAATAGGGGTACTAGATGTCATCTTAGTCACGTGCCTTTATGTTTTCGCAGTGGGTCTAGCAGCGACGACAACCCATTGTGATCGATCTCGCGCATCAGCTCGAGCAGGCGGCCAAGCTCGCCTTCGGGAAAGCCTGTACGGGCAAACCAGTGAAGGTAGTTGCCCGGGAGGTCGGCCAGCAGGCGGCCCTCGTATTTGCCGAAGGGCATGCGCCAAATCACCAGTTTTTCGAGATCTTCGGGATTCATGCAGATGCGATGCCGCAGTGTTGTACGCAACATTGTATTTGCGTTCCGTTTGCGCGTAGGGAAATCGTCCTTAATCCGTCCGCCCGGATCGTGGCCTGACTATCGCCGGCCGTGGCTCATCGCATTCGACTGGTAGCGCGAGGCATGGCGCGATTACCTTACCGGCTTGCACGGCCTTCCTCGTATCACTGGAGGTTGCCGAACTCGTAACATGATGGGAGGACGATATGTCGAATCTATTGAGCCGTTGGTTTCTGATCGCAATGGCGAGCTGTCTGTTGATGATGCAATCGGCCATGGCGGCGGAGCAGGACCGGCGAAATCTTGCCAGCGTCGAGTGGCTGGCAAAAAATCTCGGGCGCGAGGATGTCGTTTTGCTCGATGCATCGCCGGCAAAGGTGTATGCAGCCAAACACGTCCCCGGCGCGGTGAATATCGATGTGTACAGCTTTGGCGGTCGTGAAGTGCCGCTGGCCGAAATGGAGCGGCGCATCCAGTCATGGGGCGTGAGCCCGGGCAAGAAGGTCGTCGTCTACGACCAGGGTGGCACCATGACGGCGACCAGTTTGTTCTTCGATTTGTATTACTACGGATTTCCGCCGGAGGACCTGTTCGTACTGGATGGCGGATTGTTCAAGTGGCAGGCGGCAGGTGGCACGGTAACAAAAGATGTGACGCCTGCGGCCCAGGGTTCATTCCGGGTCACCAGGTCAAAGGAAGACGTGCGCGCCAGGCTGCCCGAATTTCTGGTTGCGTCGGGTGACCCGGCGAACAACGCGCTGGTGGAAGCGCTGGACTCAAGCTATCACTATGGCGCGACCAAATTTTTCGATCGTGCCGGCCATGTTCCCAACGCCATCAGCCTGCCGCTGGAAGATTTCTATAACGCCGACAAGACGTTCAAATCGCCGGCGGAAATCCAGAAGATGCTGAACTACATGGGCATCAAGCCCGGGCAGCGGATCCATGCGCATTGCGGCGGCGGCATTGCCGCCAGCGTGCCGTTTTTCGCCATCAAGTTCCTGGCCGATTATCCCAAGGTAAAGCTGTACAAGGAGTCGCAATTCGAATGGCTGCGCGATGATCGCGGCCTGCCGTTCTGGACCTACGCCGCTCCGGCAATGAAACGCGACAAAGGCTGGCTCGATGGTTGGGGTGGTCAGATGATGCGGATGTTCGGCATGGCAAAAATCAGCGTGATCGATGTGCGGCCTGCCGATGCGTACAAGCTTGGCCATGTGCCGTACGCGCTGAACATTCCCGCCGAGGTATTTCGTCGTCACCTCGACAGCCCCGGCAAGCTGGCAGAAATTCTTGGCGCCGCCGGCGTCGATGCCAGTCACGAGGCGGTGATCATTTCCGACAGCGGATTGAACGCGAATTCGGCATTGGCTTACCTCGCGCTGGAGAAAATCGGGCAGAAAAAAGTGTCGGTTCTGATGGACTCGGTCGACGATTGGGCACTGGCCGGTTTTACGCTGACCAAGGAGGCGACCGTGGTGGGTGCCAGGAAATCGCCACAGGATATGGCGGTGCCGGCAACCTCGTATCCGGTCGCGTTGCGCAGCGGTATTACGATCAATGAACTTGCAAAGACGACGGGCCTGTACCCGAAAATCTTTATCGCCTCGGGCAAGACGCTGCCGGCAAAAATTCTTGATGGCAAAGTCATACACCTGCCTCACGCCGATCTGCTCAATGCCGACGGAACGCCAAAAGCGGCAAAGGATATCTGGAGCCTTCTAAACAAGGCCGGTGTGCCGCGTTATGCGGAGATCATTTGCATTGCCGACGATCCGGGCGAGGCGGCGGCCAACTTTTTCATCCTGAAATTGATGGGCTATCCGGATGTGAAGGTGCTGGTGGCCTAGAAAGCTGAGGCACGATCTATACAAAGAACTCCAGTACTGGTGCGGCGTTCCGGGCAAAAGCGGCTGGAACGCCGCGCCAGTGCTGGAGTTTCGTCTTGCAGCACTGCCTCCCCCGATTGCGTCGTTGTTACAGCGCGCCCTTGACCATCAATCTTTGACGGCGATACAGTTCCTGCGGATCGCGGGCACCGCCAAAGAAAATTGGCGCAGGTAAGCATTTCCAAACGTCAAGATGAAAGCGAGGCATCACATGATTATTCGAAACGGAATCGCGCTGGGCCTGCTGGCGGCCTGCGCGCACATGGCTCACGCCGAACCACTGGGCATCAAGCTGGGTGCCTGGGAGATGACCTATACCTCGCAGATCAGCGGCGACACCATCCCGCAGGCGATGCTGGACAAGATGAGTCCGGAACAACGCGCGCGACACGAGGAACGGATGAAGAAGCGCGCCGCTGCCGGGCCGAGCAAACGCACCGAAACCACTTGCGTGAAGAAGGAAAACCTCGAACGCGATGCGTTCGGTTCGCGCGAACAGAAAGATTGCACTTACAAAAACACCTCGCAAACGCGCAGCTTGCATGCCGGCATTTACGAGTGCACCGGCAGCATGGCGAGAAAAGGCGAGATGCGCTACGAGGCCATCGGCAGCGACAAGGTAAAAGGCATGGTGAAAATGACATCCGCCCGCGGCTCCATGGAAATGCAGCTCGAGGGTAAATGGGTGGGGCCGGTCTGCAACAAAGACAACGACTAGACTTCCGCTCCTGCCGTGCCTGCCGATATCGTCGGGCACAACAAATGCTGCCCGAATGCGATCGGGCAGCACACCGGGTGCGCTCGCAATTCACTGCGCGCCGGACCCACCTATGCTTTGTCCGGTATCGCGCTTTGCTACCGCAGGATGCACTGGTTTGTACCGGGCAGAAAACCCGTTTGATGACGTTGCCGAAAGGCTATGCTCGCCCCGATCGATAACAAGCGCGGATCAATGAGCAGTGCGCTCAGGGAGCGCATTTATCTTGTCGTCCGGGGAGGGTAAACATGAAGTTCATTCTTTCGCTATTCACGGTGATCACAATCGCGATGACCAGCGGCTGCGCCAGCACCGCGCAACGCGAGTCGAAACAATCGGCAAGCATCGTCGACTACTTGTACCCCGCCGCCGCCGAGGCGCCGAAAATGCAGCCGGGCATTGCCTTGCTGAAGCCGCCGGTACGGGTCGGGCTTGCTTTCGTTCCGGCCGATGCCAAGGCGCGCACGCTGCCCGAAGCCGAGAAGATGAAATTGCTGGAGCGGACCAAGGCCGCGTTCGCCAAGCAGCCCTATGTCGGCGCGATTGAGATCATTCCCACCCAGTACCTGCGCGCGGGTGGCGGTTTCGACAATCTTCAGCAAGTGTCGCGGTTGTTCAATGTCGACATCATGGCGCTGGTGTCCTACGACCAGGTGAATTTCACCGACACCAATTCGCTTGCCTTTCTATACTGGACCATCGTCGGCGCTTATGTGGTGAACGGCAACGAGTTCGATGTCAAAACGCTGCTTGATATTTCGGTATTCGACGTCGCCAGCCGCAAGTTGCTGTTCCGCGCGCCGGGAACCAGCCAGATCAACGGCGGCTCGAACTGGGCCAGCTTCAGCGAACGCTCGCGCAACGCGCAGATCGAGGGCTACCAAAAGGCGGTGGATCAATTGATCCCGCAATTGAATACCGAAATCGAATCGTTCCGCGAGCGCCTCAAGGCGGCCACCGATATCAGGATGGAACCGCTGCCGGGATACAAAGTGGGTGAGGTGCGCAAGTAATTGCCCGGCTGTCGCGGCGTTCGGAGAAAAAACGGCTGGACAATTCCGCCAATGCCGGGGTTTACCGTTCATGACGCAAATTGTGCCGTTGGTGTTGTCGTGGATCTGTCCCAGCGCCACTCGTCAGCAGCAGCCATACGTGTAGCAGCTACATTTCATTGGTATTCGGGCCCCTTGCTAGAGTTTCTCTACAAGAAAAAAGGGAGCCAGCATGTTCAAGCAGTTTTTTGCCGCCTGTGTGATCGGATTGGGCGGCTTCGGCGTCGCAGGCAATGCCGCTGCCGCCACGGTGCGGCCACTGCTGCTAGATGAAATTGTCGATTCCGCTGCCATCGCGTTTCACGGAACCTGTATCGCCAATCGCGTCGAACGCGACACGGTAACCAATTTCATCGTCACCTACACGACCTTCGAGGTCAGGGATGTGATCAAAGGTGGCGTCGCGTTCACTCACGTCATCAAGCAAATCGGCGGCATCCTGCCCGATGGCGAGTCAGGCATGGTGGTGGACGGCGTACCGAAATTCGCCGTTGGCCAGGACTACGTACTGTTTCTGGCCGGTGTATCTTCGCTGGGGTTCTCCAGTCCCGTCGCTCTCGCTCAAGGAAGTTTCTCCGTCCGGCACGACAAGGCGGGCGGGCAAATTGTCATGAGCCGCGACGTGCGCGAATTGACGGCGAAAATGCCGCGGGCGGTGCTGCCCGCCAAGGTTGTCGATGCCGATGCGGAAGTGCCGCTGAGGCAGCTCGGCCTGGATGATTTCAAGCAAATGGCGCGCACGTACGCCAAACAAGCCGAATGAGCGCGGCAACAAATTGCGCAGCACGGGGGCTGATCGCATTGGCAGTTGCGTTCGCTGCCACGGGAGCACAGGCCGCCGGCCCGAAAGTTGTTTGCGCCACGACCAATGCGCCGATCAAGTTTCCCGGCACAGGCACGATCAATCTCAATTACGACTTGGGTACCCTCGGTACGCGTTCAAAAGCGCAGGCTGATGCGTTTGTTACCAATGCGGTGGCAGTCTGGACCAACGTTGGCACCTCCACGGTCGTGTTTGGACGCGGGCCGGACCTGACGGAGGATGTCACGACCGCCAACCTCGCCACCTACTATCCGAACAATGCGGCCAATACCTCCGACGGATTGAATCCCGTGGTCTACGATACCGACGGTTCGATTATCGACGCCATCTTCGGTGTCGGCACGAAGAACAATATGCTCGGTTTCGCCACGACGCGGTTCGCCAACTGCCTTTTCACAGAGGGGACCATTTTTGTCAGTGGGTTCAAGCCGGTTTCAGACACCACGCTGGGTGTGGTGTTCGCCCACGAAGTTGGCCACCTGATCGGCCTGGATCACTCTCAACTCGACAATTCGCAAGGCATCGCATCAACAGCCAACTATCCATTGATGTACCCGATCGCCAATCGTGGAACGGTGTCGTTGCATGAGGACGATGTGGCGTCCGTGAGCATGCTTTACCCGGATCCGGCATTGAGCAGTGTTTATGGTCAGATCAGCGGTACTTTCGTGCTCGCCGATGGTGTGACGCCGGTGCGCGGCGCCAATCTATGGGCCGCGGAAACCACCACCGGCAAGGTCTACAGTTATGTATCGGACTACCTGAAGCAGGGCACCGGCTATTTCCGGCTGTTGCTGCCCGGCGGGACATACAGCCTGCACGCTGAAGCGGTGCAATCCACATACGTCGGCGCCTCAAGCGTAGGACCGTACGCGACGCAGAATACGGACCTTTCTTTTCAGCCGCCGCTATATCCCGGCGGCATCGGCGGCGCGCCAATGGCCCCGGTCACCCTGGGCAACGCGACGCCGACCATGTTCACCATTGCAGCAGGCTGTGCGGCGACGGTGACCTTCGGCATCAACGGCACTGGCGCCATCGGCGGAAACTGCCCCAGCTTCCCCGGCAGTGTGCAGTTCGCGGCGGCGACTGCGTCGGTTGGCGAAGCGGCCGGCAGCATTGTCGTCTCGGTTTCACGCATCAATGGCAGCGATGGCCCCGCGTCAGTGAATTTTTCCACTGCCGGAATGTCCGCATCGGCCGGTGCCGATTTCATCGCGCAGTCCGGCACGCTCAACTGGGCGGCCGGCGATAGCGCGACAAAGACGATCGCCGTGCCGATCATCGGCGATGCGTTGATCGAGGGCGACGAAACGTTTTCGATAACGCTGTCGTCGCCGACCGGCGCCAGCCTTGGCGCCACCACCGTGATGACGATCACCATCGTGGATGACGATTTTGCGACGGTTCCCGGCGCGCCCACCAATCTCGTTGCCACACCCGGCGATGCGCAGGCGTTCATCGCGTTCACACCGCCGGCATCCAACGGCGGTTCGCCGATCACCGGTTACACCGCGACCTGCGGCGCATTGACCGGCGTCGGCACAGCATCGCCCATCAATGTGAACAATCTGATCAACGATACGGCTTATGACTGCAGCGTCACGGCCGGCAACGCGCTTGGAAACGGGACGCCGTCCGGCTCAGTATCGGTTACGCCGTCGGCTTCTGCGCCCCTGACGTTGATCGGTGCGATCTCGCGCAAAACCCATGGCGTCGCAGGCACCTTCGACCTAGCCGTCGACATCACGCAGCCGATTGGCGGCCCCATTTCGGTTGAGCCGCGCGCCATTGGCGGTGGCCATACATTGATCTATCAATTCAACGCGCCGGTCGGCCTGCCGGCGACTGCAGATATCGTCCCGCCGGGAGCCGGCATGGCAAGCGTTGCCGCGGCCGGCAATGGCATGACCGTCACGCTGACCGGCGTCGCCGACAATCAGCGCCTCACGGTTTCGCTGACGGGGGTCAATGGCAATATGACCGTATTCCCGGTTTCGCTGGGATTTCTGATCGGGGACGTGAACGCCTCACGCTCGGTCAACGCCACCGACATCATTGGCGTAAAAGCCAGGTCGGGACAAGTCACCGACGCCAGCAATTTTCGATTCGATCTGAACACATCGGGCGGCATCAATGCCACCGATATTGCGGCCGTCAAGGCTCGTTCGGGCCTGGTACTGCCATAAATTGGCGCCCAAACCTTGGCACCGGCACCCCTCACGAAGTGGTAATCGTGCGGCGCGCCCCCTATGGCGCTTTGCGATTTCGAATATTGTCGCCGGCGCATTGTGCGATGCCGATCCCGTCGGCCCCTCAATCCGGCGACATCAACATGATCTGATTGATCGCGCGGCGAACGTCCATGCATGCTTCATCAGACCCCCAGATGTGCAGCCACAGGAACGCACCGGCGACAATCAGCAGGAAAGCGAAGGCAAGCTTTCCCCATGGCGAAGGCAGAAACAGGGCAGCGCAAGCGAAAACAAAAAAAATCACCGCGTTGATGCGCATGCGCGTGCGCGCAATGCCGGCTTCATCCTCTTCCTTTTCGCGATGCTCAAGCATGGTGGTCTGTCGACATGCAAATGACACGGCAGTAAAGCAGGAGAAGCAATCGCCCGTCCAGTGCCAATGCGGGGATAGCGGCCTGCCAGCGGCTATGCGTCATGTCGTGGTAAAAGCCAAAATCCAGCACTGGCGCGGTGTTCCGGCCAAAAATGCGCGAAAAGGCGCGCCAGTGCTTGAGTTTCACAAGCTGATTCGATGACGCTTCGATCCCGGAATAATCGCTTTCGCGCCGATTACAATCGCACTTCATGCCGCCCCTGAAAATTGAAACCCTATGACCGACGCTGTTCTCGAACCTGGCCACCTGAAGTGCCCCAACTGCATCGCGCCGATGAACCGGCATCGCTTCGACAGCACCGATGTGCGGCCGCTGGAGGTCGATGTCTGCTACGACTGCCATGCGATCTGGTTCGACGCGCACGAAAGCGCGCGCCTCTCGCCCGATGGCGTAGTCGATCTGTTCCGCTTTATTCACGGCAAGAATGGCGCAGCCACGGCGCGGCTCTCGGCGAAGATGAATTGCGCGCGCTGCCGGACGATGCTGGAACCGGCCAGCGACATCGCGCGCAACAACCGTTTTTCCTATCACCGCTGTCCCAATGGCCACGGGCGGCTGACCACCTTCTTGCACTTCCTGCGCGAGAAGCAGTTTGTGCGCGATCTCACGCTGACCGAGCGGCAGAAGCTGGCCGCGCATGTGCGGCAGATCAAGTGCACCAGTTGCAGCGGGCCGATTGACATTGCTACCCACGCCGCCTGCACCTACTGCGGTGCGGCGGTGTCAGTGCTGGACAAGGATGCGACACAGAAAGCGCTGGATCATTACCTGAAGGAGCGCCAGCGACAGGGCCGCCCCGTGCCGGTGATGGCGCCCACGCCTGCACAGGAACGGAATTACGATCTCGATTACCTGATGTTCGACATCGGCACCGACATCGTCGGCGCCTTTGCACGCATGGCCGCGCGGCCGGCAGCGAATGTGTTTGCGCAAGCGCCGGCACAGGTTGACGCCATCGCCGCCGCCGCAACCGATGCGGCTTCGTTGCCCACATTGGATGCGGCGCTGGCCCAATCGGGCTTGGGCGAATCGCTATCGCTGGTCGATATTGGCAGCAGCGGTGGCGCCATCAGTGAGGCGTTGGCCGGCGATTTGGGCACGGGGCTCGCGGAAAGTGCGGGTACTTTTGCAGAGGGGGCCACAAACGTTGCCGCCGATGTGGTCAGCGATGGTGGGCTGGTCGACTTGGTGAGCGACGGGATTGGGGCGATTGTGGAGGGGATATTCAGTTAAACGCGTTTTCCCGACGCTCGGAAAGCGCGAACGCCTCTACAGTCAACGAGTAATTATTGAGCCGGTTTCTGCCTAGGCTTTATCGGTACCCGATTCAGTATCGATATCATTGCCCTTACCCGTTCCTGGCCCCATGCAAAATCCTTGAGCACCGGCATCAGCATGCGGTTGAAAGCGCCCAGGGCATGAATCCGGATTTCGTCAGGAATGTATCCGCGCTTCACCAGCAGGCCAAACGCGAATGAAATCACCAGTTCTTCGCGAATCTGAAAACTGACGAAGTCTGTCGTGTTGATCTTCAGAATCTCGGCTTCGGCGTTTCCGTTCCACGTCGTTGACTGAGGATAGGAGTCGACGACTTCCTGAAAATACGCAACGACGTTTTTGCGCGGGTTTTCCTCCAGCCACTCGCAAAGGCCGTCCATCATGTCCCAGCCGGTATCGTTGCCAAATGGTGATTGATCGGAGGTGATATTCCACATCCAGTCTTCGGTCATGAGCGCGCGCGCATTGGCATGAGCCTTCTTTGGGTTGTCCCAACTGTCCTCGTCTTCATCGCTTTTGACTGGCGCCCGGGATTTGAGCCAGGCCTTGAACTCGGGCGACGAATGGGAGCCCCCGAGGATCAGGAGGTCGCCGAACCCGCGGCGAAATGCGATGAGATTTTCGTTGCCGGCCGGGATTTTGTAGCCGAGCCAGATAAGCGCATTGAGCGACAACGCCAGCAGCAGTCGCCGCTTTTCCACATCGTCCGAGTTTGCCCATTGCGCTTGCGCCACGGCGATTCTGGTGGACCACAACTCGGAATCGCGATCGGCGGAATAGCTCTCCGGCACCGATAGAAACTGATCATTGAAACGCACCTGGAAGCGAGCGGTTTGCGGCCATGCACCGATGTCGCAACATTGACGCTGTGCCAGCTCGACGTTCAAGTCCGCAGCGCACTTATTCAGCAGTGTCCGTGTTTCATCCACCTGCACATGGTCTTCTTCGAACCATTCAAAGCTGACATTCATCGGATTGCGTGCTCCACAAAATTAAACATCCTCACCAGACTGCTTCGGCAACTTTGAGGAAATTTTCTCCAAATAGCTTCTCGATCCGCCGGTTGGAGTGCCCCCGCTTCGCCAAGAGCCCCGCGAGCTTCCTGAATTTTTCCGGTCCCGTCAGATCAGGCAGAAACTTGACGATATCAGGCCGCTCCCCCGCCGCACCAATACCAGCGGCACGACGTGCTTCGACTTCCTTGCGGAACTCGACCATATAGGCGGCCATGTCGTCGATCTTCGGCACAGTGCCGTCGGTGCCGATGCCGACATGATCTTCGCCGCAAATCTTGATCGCGTGCTCGATGTGCGCGATCAGATCGTCGGCGGTCGGCTGCCGGTCGATGGCGAGGAAGGGCATGAAGTAGATGCCGACGAAGCCGCCCTTGTCGGCGAGCAGGCGAAGTTCGCGATCGGACTTGTTGCGTGGCAGATCGGTGAGTGCGCGGCAGCCGGTATGCGAAATCACGATCGGCTTGGTTGAGCCGGTGATTGCGTCCAGGCAGGTGGTCTCGCCGCTGTGGCTCAAGTCCACCAGCACCCGGTTGCGATTCAGTTCCGCCAGCACCTCGCGACCGAACGGCGTGAGGCCTTTGTTCTCCGCCACCATCGAACCGTCGCCGATCTGGTTGCGGCCGTTGTAAGTGAGCTGGATCACGCGCATGCCGAGGTTGGCAAACAGCGCCACGCGTTTGGCATCGTTGCCCATCATCGCGCCATTCTGGAAGCCGTAGATCACGCCCAGCTTCCGCTCCGCGTGTGCACGGCGGATGTCGGCGACCGAGTGCACCTTGATCAGCGATTCCGGTTTACGACGAATCAGTGCATCCCAGATGCCGATCTCGCGCATGCTGTATTCGAACGGATCTTCCGGTCCGGCGACATAGCCCAGTGTTTGATTGAAGGCGACCAGCCCCGATGCGCGCGCGTCGGCCAGAGCACGTGTATCGACGCCCTTGTCCGGCGTGTTCTCGCCGGCGTCGGGCAAATTGGGATTGGAGATGCCGCCGAGTGCGTCGATGATCATCATGCGATGGGGTCCCGGTTTGGCCGTGGTTTTGGTAGCGCTGCTCGCGTTGGTTGGCAGGCTCGCCGTCGCAAGTCCGGCTGTGGCAACCTTCAGGAACGTCCGGCGCGGTGTCGAGGACTCGCTCATTTGGCCGCCGCCGCGATGCACTCGACTTCCACCCGCGCGCCGAGCGCGAGGCCATTGGCCCCCAGCGCGCTACGTGCTGGATAGCGGCCGGTGAAGAACGTTTTGTAGATCTCGTTGAACGCGGCCCACTCCGACATATCGGCCAGCATCACCGTGCATTTCACCAGGTCGGACATCTTGTAGCCGTGTGCTTCCAGCGAGGTCTTGATGTTCTGCATGGTCTGCTTCGCTTCCGCGGGCATGCCGCCGGCGATCAGCTTCAGGCTACCCGGTACCACACCGATCTGGCCGGAGAGGTACAGCGTGTTACCCACGCGCACCGCTTCGGAAAATGGCAGTCCTGTCGGCAGCACCTTGCCCGAGTTGAGGAATTCAATCGTCTCGGCGGGGGCAGCGCGTGCAGAAAGCGGAGCCGTGAATGCAGCGATAGCAGAAAGCAGAAACAGGACTTTTTTCATTGTCGTTCCTTGTTCGTTTTTATGAATTCGAATGCCGATCGGGGGAGCGGTACAGCGCTTGCCTGAACTCAATATGATTGACTCGCGAAGTCTACTTCTTCCTGGACTTGGAACAAACGCTGTTCCGGTCAAGGTTGTAAGTGCAGTCAATCCACACACCATTCTGGTCGCGGATGACCGATATGCGCTTGCTGTCGGACAACGGCTTGGTGGGTTCGCGCTGTCCTTCCCACCAGATGGTCGCCATCAGATCCACACCGCACTCGTACATGCCGGGCGGGTCGACTGGATTCTGCCGGCACTCGCCCTTGCGAACCTCGTAGAGTTTGCTGCGAATGTTGCCGCTCTTTCCGGTCGCGGTAACCGTGGCGGGGACACCGCCGCGCTGATTGAGCACTTCGTACTGGCGGAACATCAATTCACGCAGCACCTGTTCGGAAGGCTCTTCCTCGACCACGATGGGTGTTGCCGACACAGGATAAGTCGCGGCAGACGGCGCCAGTGGAAGGGTTGCCTGTGTCGCCGGCTCCGGGCCGGATTTGGAGCACCCAGCAGCCAACATGCATAGCATGAGGATTGAAAAATGGAAGCGCATTCTGTGGGTGATTTGAAATCAGGCCAAATTGAAAATGACGACGGCTACTTCAGTGGTTTGCAGCGTTCCGAGAAATCGACGTGATAGTGCTCGTCGTGTCTGACCCATGCCTTGCCACGCATGAATGGTACGTTAGCTTTGAGGTAGCCGCCCTGCCTGGTGGCAAATAGCTTGGTGAGATAGCGTGGGTCGAATATCACCAGCTTGATCGGCGCGCTATGTTTCTTCGCGGCCAGATCAAGTTGATACAAATGTTCAGCAATGGCCTCAAAATCGATTCGGTAATTGTCGAATTTTCCGTTGGCATCAAACTCGATGTTGTATCCAAACTTGTTGGTCACGTTGGTCGGCAGGGGAACCGAGCGATCGGCGGTATCACGTACCGGTACAAAGAAATCGACCGACAGTCCATTCTGATGAGTGCGATGCGGCTTGAACGAGCCGCCTGACTTCCAGCCGGTTTCACCGTAAACAAAGCGCACGTCGGGCATGCTTTGCTCTGCTGCGCGGTACGCCGCGGCGACAGCGTCAGCCACGCTGGCGTGAACGTGCGTACGACCCAGTGCCACACCGGCATCGCTGTAAGGTTGAAAATTCTTGCCGGCGGTTGGCAGTTGCATAGCGCCCTCGATGCGACCGTTACTGGTAGTGCCGAAGCAAGTGCTGGCGGCGTGCGCATGTGCGCAGATGAGCGGGATGATCGTGAGCAGCATGCGCAAACATGAAGACACTCTCATCCAGAAGTCCCGTCGAAACTAGCCATTCGTTTTCGAGGATTGAGTTGTATCGGGTTGGTCGGATTGAGTTTGCCCCAACTGCGCCTTTGCCGCGCGCTCCTCGGCTTGAATTCGCTCCAAGTCCCGTTCCATCCAGGTGAATGCACGTCCGATCCAGTGAAACACTGTCCACAAGAGAGCGGCGAGAATGAGGAAATACTGAACGCCCTCAGGGAGGTGATCGAACAGCCAACCGGTGCCCCAGTCGATGAAAAATACCGCAGCCAGCACAAATATGGCTGCAACCCCGAGCAAAAGGTCGGAAGCAACGCCCTTCCAAGTTGAGCTCTCCTGCGGGTCGTGTTCGTCTGACATGCCGCCGAGTTTAGCCTGCGTTGCGCTGTCGGTCATCGACTCCCGAGTGAGCCGGTCGTGGTGATGCGAAAAATAAACTCAAGCACTGGTGCGGTTCTCGGGGCATAAATGCCCGAAGAGGCGCGCCAGTGCTTGAGTTTTACTTGTGTGTCACGCCCGACCTTCTAGTCGATGGTCACATTCGCCTGCTTCACCAGCTTGGCGAATTTCTCGGTTTCATCCTTGATCTGCTTCGCCATCTGTTCGGGCGTGTCGCCGATCGGTTCCGCGCCGATATCGGCCATTCGTTTCTTGAAGTCGGCCGATTGGATCACCTTGACCATCTCGGTGCTGAGTTTTGCCACGATGTCTTTCGGTGTCGCGGCGGGCGCCAGTACGCCGAACCAGGTGCCGATATTGAAGTCCTTGAGTCCCGCTTCGTTCATGGTTGGAACGTCGGGCAGCGCGCCGGAGCGTGTGCCTGTCGTTACCGCCAGCGCACGCAGTTTGCCGGCTTTGATGTGAGCAAGAACCGGTGTCACGGTGTCGAACGACATGGTGATCTGACCGCCCAGTAGATCAGTGGTCAGCGGGCCGCTACCCTTGTACGGCACATGCAGAATCTGCGCGCCGGTGGCGTTTTCGAATTGCGTACCGATCAAATGCTGCGCGGTACCGTTGCCGTTGGAGCCGTATGAAAATTTGCCCGGTTGTGTCTTCGCCGCCGCGACCAGTTCCGCCACATTCTTTGCCGGATTGCTGCTGTTGATCACCAGCACATTCGGCACCAATGCAATGGTCGTTATCGGCGTGAGATCCTTCTGGAAATCGTAGGGCAGCTTCTTGTACACGCTGGTGGCAATGGTGTGATGGACTGCGCCGACCAGAAGCGTGTAGCCATCCGGCTTGGCCTTGGCGACGTAGTCGGCACCGATGGTGGCACCCGCGCCGGGTTTGCTTTCGACGATCACTGGTTGGCCGATGCTCTGCGACAGTTTCTCGCCCAGCGAACGCGCCAAGACGTCGGTCGTGCCGCCGGGCGGGAAGGGGACGATCAGGGTGATGGGTTTGTTGGGGTAGGCCTGTGCGTGCGCGGGGCTGGTCACGCCGAAAACAGCCGTGGCGGTGACGGCCAGCACAGCGACCTTGATTGTCCAGTTGGCTTTCATGTTTTCTCCTCGTTATGTTTTTTTGATCAGGCAGCTTTGCGTTGTACGGAGAGCGCATCGCAAACGGCCGATGTCACCATTTCGGTAGTCGCTTTTCCTCCCAGGTCGCCGGTATGCAGCGAAGGATTGGCCGTCACGCTTTCGATCACGCGCATCAGCTGGTCGGCTGCGGTCTGTTCGCCCAGATGCTCCAGCATCATCACGATCGACCAGAATGTGCCGATGGGATTGGCGAGACCTTTACCCATGATGTCGAACGCCGAGCCGTGAATCGGTTCGAACATCGACGGGTAGCGTCGCTCGGGATCAAGATTTGCCGTCGGTGCAATGCCGAGGCTACCCGCCAGTGCTGCGGCCAGATCGGACAGCACGTCGGCGTGCAGGTTGGTGGCGACGATGGTGTCCAGGCTCGCCGGGCGGTTCACCATGCGTGCGGTGGCGGCATCGACCAGTTCCTTGTCCCAGCGCACATCGGGAAATTCCTTCGAGACCTGCAGAGCGATCTCATCCCACATCACCATCGCGTGGCGCTGCGCATTGCTCTTGGTGATCACCGTCAGCAGTTTGCGCGGCCGCGATTGCGCAAGACGGAAGGCAAAGCGCAGCACCCGCTCGACACCGGCGCGGGTCATGATCGACATGTCTGTGGCGACTTCAATCGGATGGCCCTGATGCACGCGGCCACCGACACCGGCGTATTCGCCTTCCGAGTTTTCGCGCACGATGACCCAGTTCAGATCTTCCGGCTTGCAACGCTTCAGCGGCGCATCGATGCCGGGGAGGATGCGCGTCGGCCGCACATTGGCGTATTGATCAAAGCCCTGGCAGATTTTGAGGCGCAGGCCCCACAGCGTGATGTGATCAGGAATGTGCGGATCGCCGGCGGAACCGAACAGGATCGCGTCCTTGTCGCGAATGGCATTGAGGCCGTCGGCCGGCATCATCATGCCGTGCTCGCGGTAATAGTCACCGCCCCAGTCGAAGTTTTCGAATTCGAAGCGGAATGCGTCTTGCGCGGCCATTGCCTCCAGCACGCGTTGCCCCGCGGGAATCACTTCCTTGCCGATGCCGTCGCCGGGAATGGTGGCGATGCGATAGGTTTTCATGTTTGCGCTCCTCAATGTCGCAGTGAAATCAGGTATCCACTTTAAAAAGCCGCAGCCGCATCAAACCGATGCTAAAGTGAATCCATTGTTTACCTGCATGCAACAATCAAGGCGGCCATGAAGCACGGCATCAACCCAATCGATCTGCAGTTCTTTTCCACGCTCGCCACCAGCGGCAGTCTTACCGCCGCCGCCCGCGAACTGGGTATCACCACACCCGCGGTGAGCCGGCATCTTGCGCAGATGGAATCGGCCATTGGGGTGGCACTGGTCAACCGCACCACGCGGCGCATGAGCCTGACGCCCGAGGGCGAGCTCTATCTTTCGCAGGCGCGGCGAATCCTCGGTGATATCGACGACCTGGCGGAGATGATAGGCAGTGCAAAGGTAACGCCCAAGGGGCTGCTGCGAGTGAACGCCACGCTGGGTTTTGGCCGCGGCTATGTGGCACCCATCATTTCTCAGTTCGTGCGCGAATATCCCGACGTGGAAGTGCAGCTGCAGCTCTCGGTCAACCCGCCGCCGCTGACCGAGGACGCATTCGACGTCTGCATCCGCTTTGGCGAGCCGCCAGAAGCTCGTGTGATTGCGCGCCACATCGCGCCCAATCGTCGCGTGCTGTGCGCGTCACCGAAATACTTGAAACGTCACGGCATACCGAAGTCGCCCGCCGATCTGGCCAAGCATCAATGCATCGGCATCCGTCAGGGTGAGGAGGCCTACGGTGTGTGGCGGCTGCGATTGGGTAGCGGCAAAGGAGCACGCTCGACGAAGGCGGCCAAGCCCGAGGCAATCAAGATCCGCGGCAACCTCACCACCAACGACGGCGGCGTGGCCGTCAACTGGGCGCTGGACGGGCACGGCATCCTGATGCGCGCCGAATGGGACATCGCGGACTACCTGAAAAATGGCAAGCTGGTGCTGGTGTTGCCGCAATATCACACGCCGGATGCCGATATCTACGCGGTGTATCCGCCACGGCATCAAATGTCGGCGCGGGTTCGTGCGTTTGTGGATTTTGTCGCGGCGGCACTGAGGAAGTCGACGAGCAAGTAAGCCAGTCGCGCAGACCGCCTATTTGCCTTCCATCAATACCGCTGCCGCCGCAGCGGCCATCTGGCCGTTCGAGTGCGCTGCACCCGGCACGATCTGAAGCTGCCAGCCGAATTTGCATTTCAGTTCGGCACAACGCTCACCGGCCTGCTTGAAGAAATTCTGCCCGCGCTCCAAGCGAAAGCGGCCCTGCGCCATTGCCTGCGTTGTCTTGCGCAATTGCGGATGGTTAGGATCATTGTCGCGGCTGCCGAGCAGCACCGTGAGATTTCGCTCCAAGCCTTGCTTCATGGTCCGCTCGGTCGTGGGTGAATTGCCCAGTCCGTATGGCAGCGCCACTGAAAGATCGGGCATGGTGTACCAGCCGGGATTGGCCGCGACTGCTTTCTCGTAGCGCGCTTCCGGCAGGAACCACACCAGGCGGTGAACGAACTGTCCGCCCTCGGAGTGGCCATAGATTCGATAAGTGGCGCTCTTGTTGCCGGTGGCGGTTTTGATCGCGTCGAATAAATGCTCGATCACGCTGAACGACCACATCGCTGGATCGGTGGGCTTGCCGTCGCGCATCATGCCCTGCCCGGTGGAATAGGTGCTGCCCCAGGTCTCGGGATCGAACAGCGGCGCCACCACCATGAACCCGTGCTTGTCCGCAAGTGGAGCCCACACGTCGCGATAACCATCGGCGTTCTTGCCCGCGCCGTGCATGACGAAAACAATCGTTGCTGCCTCGGCCTTGAGTTTGGCGGGAACATAGGTATAGACCGACATTCGCTTTGATGCGTCACCCTTGCGATCGACAAAGGTGAATTTGCCGGCACCGGACTCGATGCGCACGCCGTCCTCCGGTGCGTTGTCCGCCCATGCCATCGAGGCTGAAACGAGAATCAAGCCGGCAAGCGCGGAAGTACGAACGATCGCTGCACAACGCGAGAACACGTGGGTGGGACTCATGGTTCAACTATCTTTCAAGTCGGTCGTGCGGGAATATTGAGGCCGGCAATCACCGCCGGCCGCGCCTTGAATTGCGCCAATACGCGTTGCACGTTCTTGAAATCGTCATAACCAACCAGCTCGCCGGCACCGTAGAAGCCAACCAGATTGTTCACCCACGGCAACGTCGCAATGTCGGCGATGGTGTAGACATCGCCGATGATCCAGTCGCGCCCATCAAGCCGCTGGTCCAGCACCTTCAGCAAACGGCGCGACTCGGCGATATAGCGATCGCGTGGCCGCTTGTCTTCGTACTCCTTGCCGGCAAATTTGTGAAAGAAACCGACCTGCCCGAACATCGGGCCGATGCCGCCCATCTGGAACATGAGCCACTGTAATGTTTCATAGCGCCCGCGCGCATCTGTCGGCATCAACTGCTTCGTCTTCTCAGACAGATAAACCAGAATCGCGCCCGATTCAAACAACGCCAGCGGCTTGCCATCAGGCCCGTTCGGATCGAGGATCGCCGGAATCTTGTTATTGGGATTGAGCGAAAGAAATTCCGGCGACATCTGGTCGTTGGTGTCGAAGCTCACACGGTGCACTTCATAAGGCAGACCGATTTCTTCGAGCGCGATGGAGACCTTGACACCGTTGGGCGTGGGCAGCGAATAGAGCTGCAAGCGGTCCGGGTGTTGGGCGGGCCATTTGCGAGTGATGGGAAAGGTGGAGAGCAGAGCAGGAGCGGGCATGTTCTCGTTTGCGGAACTTGAGTGGATGAAGAAAGGGGAAGCAGGCAATGTCGAATCAAATTATTCACGACAATGGCCGGTCAATGTGAATTCAATCCATGGCGGGCACCTTATTGTGCACCACCGTGTTGTAATTTACGGAGCGTACTCTCGCTCCGGCGCATTGCTATACTCGAAGCCTATTTATCAATCAGCCAGTGCCGTTGCAAATCTGGCGGTAACTGTACTCATTGCGGCGTCGTTACGTGTCCATGCCGCGCAAGAAGCAAAAGGGTTCATATGCATATCCTGATCGGCCTGTTACTCGTGGCAGTGCTGGGCTTTGTTCTCTATCGTACTTTTCTTGCTCCGGCCGCGTCCGCGGAACCGGTGTCTGGCGAACGTAGTCAGCGCGGTTTCGCATTCCTGTCGAACGGGTTGCTGTTTCAACGCGTGGATGGCGAGGTCAAGCAAGTGCATAGCGCGTATGTGCAGGAAGCCGTCGCCCGGCGCGAGCGCACGCGGGACCGGCATAGCTGGAAAGAGGGCACCAGCTTTCAGATCGGGGCGGGCGGCAGAAACCGGAGTTTCGAGCCCGGCGACCGGCCGATACAGGCGACGTCTGCCGTATTCGAGCCTGGCGGTGACCTGCTCTATTTTCTGAAGGACGAAAATGTCGGCGGCATATTCCGCCTGGAAAAATCCTCGGGCCGCGAGCTGCGGGTGGTGCTGAAACAGAATCTGCACCTGAGCGATCTCAGTCTCTCCGCCGATGGCGCAAATCTGGCGGCATGCTCTCATCATTCGGGCGGCATTGCCAACATCATCCTGGTGAAAAGCGATGGCAGCTCATTCCGCGAGGTAACCGGCGGCGATACGGTCGATTCCGCCCCGGCGTGGATTCCCGGTGCGCCCAATCGGCTGCTGTTCCAGTCCGCCGGACTGGCGCGTGACACCAATGGCTACATCATCGCGCAGGGGCACGCCAGCATCCAGAAGCTCGACATGGATTCGGGCAGCGTGACTCCTATTCTCGACGAGCCCGCGTTCGATTTCCTGAAACCGCGCGTCTGCCCCGCCGGCAATCTTCATTTCATTCGCCGCCCCTACGAAGCGCCGAGCTACGGCATGGGCTCGGTACTCACCGACACCCTGTTTTTCCCGTTTCGTCTGGTGCGCGCAGTGTTTCACTATCTCAATTTCTTTTCGCTGATGTATTCGAGGAAGCCGCTGACCAGCGCATCAGGCCCGGCGTTGAACGCCGACATCAAAGACATCCTTTTGCAGGGCCGCCGGGTCGATGCCGAGAAGGCCATGCGCAGTGCGCGCACCGTACAGGGGGTGCCCTCGCTGGTGCCGGATAACTGGGAACTGGTGCGCCGCGATACCAACGGCAACGAAAAAGTGCTGGCGACCAATGTCGCCTCATACGACATCAGTCCGGATGGAACGGTGGTCTACTCCAATGGTCGCGGTGTTTTCATGCTGGAGCGCGATGGCAAATCGAAATTGGCGCTGACCGATGAGCTGGTGGCAGATGTGGTGGCTGCGGCGGTGTAGTCGACGGATTTGCGACTGCCTATAGGCTGCTTTCCATTGCGCTTCCTAATTCGTAGGTTAGGCGCGATTCGGTCACTCCGAGTACTCATCTGACTTGAGGTTTGTCCCAATCATTCAGCAATGCGTCCAGTCCTTGGCGTGGGTTTGAGGGGAAATCCGTTCCAATACGGGGGTCCATGATTCGACCCATATAGGTCCCGGCATCGGAAATTGTTGAACGACACGCCTTGAGCCGATCTACCTGATTGCGTGCATTCTCTCGACGCAATATCACCAGCCCCATAGAGAGAGTCATTGGGTGGCCCTTGCTGCCACAAACAAATTCTGCAACAGCTGTCATCCGGTCACCTGGACCAGCGTAAGCGACGTAAGCCAGTGCAGACATTTGCACGTGGGATGCCGTTGCCGACAAAAATCTGTCGATATGGCGCGAGTCCACGGATAGCTTTGCCGCGGCTGCGGTTTCCAGCGCTGCGTGTTGTCTAAAGAATTGATTCATTTCATCCGGCGTCGATGTTTCGCTCGGACTCGAAACCGGGTTTGCGAGGACCTGTTTGACATAGTCTCGCACTGGTTGACCCGCGCACTCTCTTCCGTGCGTCGCTTCAAAGATGCAAATCTGCGTCATCTCGTATATGTCTGCTGAAACCAGAGCCTTGTGCATGCTGTGGCGGTAGGTGGCTTGCACCTTTCCGTCGGCTTCTATTGGGTCCATGCCGGCGGAGGGTGTCGCAAACTGCCAGTTGCCCTTCTTGCTCTGCCTCAGGAATAGGTAGGCGGACATCCCGGGGCGAACGAAAAACTCAAAATGGTCCGTCGAGCCGGACGTGATGCGATGAAGATGGAATTCTTTGATCTCGATCTTCCTCGGCGTTACGCTGCCCACAACGTGTTTTTGAAGCGTGATGGTCACTTGGCCGTCTTTGATGGAATCAATTTTGTACAAACCCAGCGTGTTCGACAGACCGACGACTTCGCGATGCCAAGGTTCGTCCCAGGTGGTGGCACCTGCAGCAACAGACAACCCAGCAATAGTCGAAATGAGTCCCCGGAAGATGAGGCGCAAGCAAGAGATCATGAGATTAGCTTTTTTGGGGCTTTTGGTCCGCAGTGTATTCAACGGACCTGCGGGAAGAACGGGTTTGTGGTCATATCCTACTTGACACTGGCCTGTATGCTTGCCAGCTCATAAGTAAGCCGTGACGCGGCCGCCTTCAGCAGTTTGGCGTGGCGCTCATAGGCCACTTTGGTGAAACGCGCCACCGGCCCCGTGACGCACACTGAACCGATCAGGGTATTGTTCAGGCCAAATACCGGGCACGCGGCGCTGGCGACTTCGGGATCGCGTTCGCCGGCGGTAATGAAATAGCCGGCGCGACGGATGGCGTCGTAAGGCGCGCCAGGCTCGCCGGAAAACGCCAGCAGCACGCGGCCCGCGGCGCCCTTGGTGAGCGTGATCGCCTCGCCCATGCGCGCGTGATGGCGTATCGACCGGTTGCCATCGACACGCGCGATGCACACGCGGCGATCGCTTTCACGCACATAGAAGGCGGCGCTCTCGCCGGTTGCTTGGGATAGCTCGCGCAGTAGTGGCTCCACCTGCGCCGCGCGATCGAAGCTCATCTGATATCGCGCACCCAACCACCCCGATGCCGGCCCCAGCCGCCAACCGCCGGTCGCGGTTTGTGTCATGTAACCGTGTTGCGCCATGGTCCGCGCCAATCGCAGCACTGTGGTCTTGTGTAGCGATGTGCGCCGGGCGAGCTCACCCAGGGACACATCGCGTTCGCCGCTGGCGAACGCATCCAGCATGGCCAGTGCGCGGCTGACGGCGATGACGCCGCCATCGGCAGACGCATTGTCCTGTTGACCGGCGGTTTTTGGTGCGGGGCGGCTGTTTTTCATCGTTTCATTCCATGAAACAGTGTTGCACAGTATAAAACACGAGTTTAAAACATCGCCTGCACACAAATCAACGCGGGAACCCCGAACATGAGCACCCCAATCAAGCCGGACATCATCAAGACCATCACGCGGGTGTCGCCCGAACAGGTGAAAGCCGCCGCCCAGTACCAGGCCGCCATCCTGGCTGATGTCAACGGCCGTCGCGGTACGGCCCACAGCCGCATCCGCCCGCTGGCCACACACATGAAGCTGGCGGGACCGGCGATCACGGTCGAAGTGAGGCCCGGCGATAACCTGATGATTCACGCCGCTATTGCGCTCGCCAAGCCGGGTGATGTGATTGTTGTCGATGCCAAGGGCGACCAGACCTGTGCGCTGATCGGTGAAATCATGGTCACACTGGCGGAGAAAGTTGGCATCGCTGGTTTTGTGCTGGACGGACCGGTACGCGACGCGGAAGCGCTGATCGCCAAGGGCTATCCGATCTTTTCTTTCGGCACCAATCCCTGTGGCCCTACCAAGAAAACGCCGGGCCGTGTCAACTGGCCGGCCAGCATCGGTGGTGTACCGGTAAATCCGGGCGATCTGGTGGTCGCGGATGCCGACGGTGTGACCTTTATCGAGCGCGAGAAGGTGGACGCGATCATCGCGCTGGCAGCTAAAAAGGAAGCCGACGAAGTGGCGCGCATCGAGGGCATACGCGCCGGCAAGCAACTCTCGCCAGCCTGGCTGCCGAAGGCGCTGGCTGACGCCGAAGTCACCACCGAAGCTTGAATGCCATGGATACCGTCGTTCAACAAACTATCCTGGTCACGGCCGCCGATCTCGCGCCGCAGGCACTTGCGTTGCTCACGGACTATCGCGTCGTGTTTGCCGGCAAGACACCGCAACCCGATGAGGTTGTCACTCTATGTCGCGAGCACAATCCGGTCGCCATCATCGTCCGCTACGGCAAAGTCACCGCCGCAATGATGGACGCGGCGCCTGCGCTGAAGGTTATTTCCAAGCACGGTAGCGGTATTGACACTATTGATGTCGCCGCCGCGAAGCAGCGTGGTGTCGAAGTGAAAGCTGCCGCCGGTGCCAATGCGGTCGCGGTGGCCGAGCACGCCATCGCACTGCTGCTCGCCTGCGCCAAATCGGTGGTGCGCATGAACCAGCGTATGCACGAAGGTCACTGGGACAAGGCCACACACAAGAGTGTCGAGCTCAACGGCCGCACACTGGGTCTGATTGGTCTGGGCGCCATCGGACGTCGCGTTGCCGTGGTGGCGGACGCAATGGGCATGAAAGTAATCGGTTTCGATCCCTTCGCTTCTGATCTTCCGACCTGCATCACACCGGGCAATCTGGAAACGATTTGGCAGCAATCGGATGCCATCTCGCTGCACTGTCCGCTCACCGATAACAACCGCAATCTCATCAACGCCGCCACTCTTGCGCAGATGAAACCCGGCGTAATGCTCATCAACACGGCGCGCGGTGGTTTGATCGATGAGGCTGCCTTGCTCGCTGCGGTGAAGAGCGGCCGCGTCGCCAGTGCCGGGCTGGACAGTTTCGCCATCGAGCCTGCGCCTGCCGATCATCCATTCTTCGGCGAACCCAACATCACTTTGTCACCGCACATCGGCGGCGTGACCGGTGACGCCTACATCAACATGGGTGTCGCCGCCGCCAACAACGTTCTTGCCGTCGTCAATTCACTTAAAACAAACTGAACCGAGGAGTACCGCTCATGAGAATCGCCACAAAGCTATTGGTCGCAGCACTTGCCTTCACCACACTGCATACGGGCTCGACTCTTGCCCAGACCGACTATCCGGCCAAGCCCATCCGCATCATCGTGCCTTTCCCCGCAGGCGGCGGCACCGACATCATCGGCCGTCACGTTGCCAACAAGATGAACGATATTCCCGGCTGGAAAACCATGGTCGATAACGTCGCGGGTGCGGGGGGCAACATCGGCGTCGGTGTCGCGGCGAAAGCGCCGGCGGACGGACTGACTCTGGTGTTGGGACAGACCAGCAATCTGGCGATCGCTCCATCCCTCTACGGAAAAATCCCTTACGACCCGGTCAAGGATTTCGCGCCGGTCACGCTGGTGACTTCCGTGCCGGTCACCTTCATGGTCGCGGCCGATTCACCCTACAAGACGCTTGCCGATCTGGTGAAAGCGGCGAAAGCCAAACCGGGCGAGATCACCTTCGCCACTTCCGGCAATGGCACGGTCGCGCACCTGGCAACGGAAATGTTCAAACGAACTGCTGGCATCGATATGCTGCATGTTCCCTACAAAGGTGCAGCGGCGGCCTTTCCCGATCTGATCGGTGGGCGCGTGAACGTATTCGTGTCGTCGCTTGAGACCGGCATCCCGCAGATCAAAAGCAAAACAGTACGCGCACTGGCCGTCGCCTCGATGAGCCGCACGACGTCCGTTCCCGACGTGCCAACCTTCCACGAGTCGGGCTACAAGAATTTCGAGGCACTTACCTGGTTCGGTGTGCTTGCCCCCGCAGGCACGCCGGATGCACTCATCACACGGCTGTCGGCAGAGATCAGCAAGATCCTGAAGATGCCCGACGTACAGGAAAAATTTGCCGCCACCAGCGGCGGCGAAATCAAGACGGGACCGAAAGAGTTTGCAGCGCTGCTCAAATCCGAACTGGTCAAATGGTCGAAAGTCGTGAAGGAATCTGGCGCGAAGGTGGATTGATATTCAGAAGCCCAGCACCGGTGCGGCTTCCCGGCCAAAAATGACTGGAAAGGCGCATGGATGTTGGGTCTTTGTTTAGCAATTCACCGGCACCATGAATTCCACGCGATATTGGTGGCGATATTCAATCGGTGCGACGGTGTGCAACTTGCCGTCGATTTCGATGGCGGGAAGTTGAACGAGATAACCTGGCGCGGGCAAGCCGCCCAAAGGAATACTGATGTTGAACGTCTTCGCCGGGTTATGGCCGAGGACGCCATCACCGTCGTTGGGTTTGCCACCGATCAAAGGCCCGGCGGCCGGCGCGGTCTCGACAGTCACGCGCTCCAGGCGTTTGCTGTTCGGTTTCATGAAGCGTACGACACTGCGCTCCCATGTTGGGAGTGAATGGATTTTTTCAGGGCCTTCGCTCATCGGCTTGGTTCGAAGCAGCGGTGCGGGGATTTGCGCGATGCGGCCCTCGGCCAGCGTGAGCACAACGTTTAGTCGGGATGGTGGATCCTCGGAGCCACTACCGCTTAGCCAAACGCTCACCGGTACGCCATCGAAGTTGTAGCTGACTCGCTTGGTACCCAGGCAGTTCGATGTGTGGATCTTGCCGTCTGTGGCTATCGGGACAAATTCGCCAATTGGCAAGACTGCAATGCAACCCGCGATGAACGAAAGACACAGGACCAGCGCGGTGCGCAGAATTGTTTGCATGATGAGACGCCTTGAGCACAGCAGACGCGAAGCGTGGCAAACGGCGGACCCGATGACAAGCGGAAACTTCCGAAGGTGCAAGACGCGCACCGGGCGGGCGCACTTTTTTCATATTGGAGCGGTTGATACCGCTCCAATCAAACCAGGTCGAATCGAACGAACTGCCGAGACTCTATCGTGATCCCTGCGCCAGCACCACCACGCGCACCGAGTAGAACAGGATCAGGATATCCAGCCACAGACGGTGATTTTTCACGTAGTAGAGATCGTATTCGAGCTTGTCCGCTGCGTCTTCCACCGAGGCGCCGTAGTTGTGACGCACCTGCGCCCAGCCGGTCACGCCGGGCTTTACGCTATGGCGTGCGGCATAGAAAGGCACGGTCGCGGTGATCTGGTCGACGAAGTAGGGGCGCTCCGGACGCGGACCGACCAGGCTCATTTCACCACGCAACACGTTGAAGATCTGCGGCAGTTCGTCGATACGTGTGAGGCGCATGAAGCGGCCTACGCTGGTGACGCGCGAATCGCTCTTCTGCGCCCATTGCGGCTTGCCGTCCTTCTCCGCATCGGTGCGCATGCTGCGGAACTTGAGCACGTTGAACGTGCGGCCACCCAGGCCGACACGTTCCTGGCGATAGATGACGGGGCCGACGCTGTTGAGTTTGATGGCGATTGCGGCGGCGAGCATGATCGGCCAAGCCAGTGCCAACAGCGTGAGGCTCGCGGCGACGTCGAAGCAGCGCTTCACAGCCATGCGCACTTTGCCTTGGCGGAAACCGTGGCCGAAGATAAACCAGCTCTCGCGCAGGTTGTCGATCTGCACCTTGCCGCCGTGGCGTTCGAAGAATGCGGACAGATCGAGCACCTTGATGCCCTGCAACTTGAGATTCAGCAGATCCGTCAGAGGCAATGCGCCGCCACGGCGTTCGCGCACGGCGATCACGATCTCGCTGACGTTGTGCTGCGCGGCAATCTGTGCCAGCGGCAGCGACGAACAGAGAAGTTTGTCCGATGGGATGGATGCGTTGACTTCGGCATCAATCCTCGGCATGCAAAAACCGATCACCTTGAGGCTGCGGTTGCCGCTTTTCTCAATCGCATCATTGACCGCGACCGCATCGGCGCCCACACCATAGACCATGATACGGCGCTGCATCAGCGGCGACGTGCGACGCAACGCAAGCGAAGTCAGCTTTTCGCTGGTACCGCCCAGATTGCTGAACCAGCTTACCGGCGGGAAGCTGGGGTCGTTGGCTGCTTGTGCCTGGGGTAGTGGAGTGTCGCGGAGGAGTGCCGTTCTTTCCATGATCTGGAAGTCCTTTGTCTCAGGAGCGGGTTGTCTTGAACTGGGCACATGATCGACCGAAGGAATGTGAACGTATGTGACGTCGAACACAAAATCAGGCGGCGTAACAAGTTTTGACAGATTTGCCGGTTGGCCTTTCGTGAAACGGCGCAGCTTTGTTCGGTTCGATGTGAACTAGTCAAAACCTAGGATTGGCGCGGTTCCCAGGCTGAAAATGGCTGGAAAGGCGCGTGGATGTTGGAGTTTTCCTTGGCCGAACGCACCCGGTGCGGGATTTCCGCGATCGCGCGTCGAATCGAGACCGGAGCCTAGCCATTTCCGGCGCGGGTCTTGAGCGTTCTCAGCAGTGTGTCATACACAAGCCGCACTCGCGCGGGCACGGGTTGGCGCCGCGGGCGGTATACGTACAAGGTCCACGGTTGTGGCGCCTCTCTCTCCAGCACACTCACCAATGCGCCCGACGCCAGTGCGGACTGCACCATGTATTGCGGCAACTGGCTGAACCCGATGCCGGCCATCGCCGCCGCGCACTCTGCTTCAATGCTGTCCGTCACGAACACCGGCGATGCCGGGATCATCTGGCGGTCCGTGCTGAAATACCACGGCCAAGGCCGGCCGCTGTTGTGGTCGATGAGTGCGGTGACCGGGCGCTTGAAAAGTTCGTCGACCTTGCGCGGTCGTCCGACACGCTCCAGCAGTGAAGGTGCTGCGACGACACGGAATGCCGTGGTGGCCGCTGGCTGCGCCACGAACAGGCTGTCGCGCATAAAGCCGTTGCGAACGCCTACATCGATCTGCTGGTCGACCACATCGGAGACGCGGTCGGAAAGCCGTAGCTCGACCACCAGCCCCGGATTGGCGGCAAGACACGGTGCGAGTGCGTCGATCAGCACACCGCGACCCAGCGCCACCGGTGCCGCGACCCGCACACGTCCCGACAGTAATGCGTCATCCTTTTCACCGCCGAGGTTGAACACGGAATCGACCGCGGCCAGCGCCGTTTGTGCACGCAGGACAAACGCCTCGCCGAATGTGCTGAGGCGCACGCCACGCGTGTTGCGATGGAACAACGTTTCCCCGGAGATCCGCTCAAGCTGGTGGATGGTGCGGGTGACGACCTGCGGCGATACCCCCAGCTTTGCGGCGGCCTCGCGGAAATTCTGCGTCTCCGCTGCGGCACAAAAGACTCGAAGTTGCTCAAGCGTCGGCTTCATGGCGACTCCATTGTTCCATTTTAGGGAATTCTCAAATCGCAATAGTTCCATTTACAGGCATATAGTGCAAGCCTACATTGCGTTCTCGTCATCAATCACATCGGAGAACGTCATGAACGCCAATACCAGCAACCCCTTGAAGCACCATGCAGAAATCAGCGGCAAAGTCGTTGTCATCACCGGCGCCAGCAGCGGCTTGGGAGAAGCGACCGCCCGCCATCTCGCGGCACGCGGCGCGCGCTTGGTCCTCGCGGCACGCCGCACGGAGCGCCTGCAATCCCTGGCAGCAGAAATACGCAAGAGCGCCGGCGAAGTCGCGATTGTCACCGCCGACGTGAGCCGGCTGGGCGACGTGCAGGCAATTGTCACCGAGGCCATCAAATCATTCGGCCGCATCGACGTCTGGGTCAACAACGCAGGACTGATGAGCCTGGCGCCCATGGCGGCCGGCAAGACGGACGAATGGGATCGCATGATCGATATCAATATCAAGGGCACGCTCTATGGCATCGCCGCCGCCATGCCGGTGATGGAGAAACAGGGCAGTGGCCACATCATCAATGTCGCCTCGATCGCCGGCCACAAAGTCTTCGCGCCTATTGGCAGTGTCTACAGCGCCACCAAATTTGCGGTGCGTGCGCTAAGCGAAGGGCTGCGCATGGAAGCGCCTGCCGGTATCCGCACGACCATCATTTCACCCGGTGCGGTCCAGTCGGAACTCAAGCACGGCAGCACGGACGCCGCAGCGTCGGCAGCAGTGAACGCGTTCTACGAAGCCAATGAAATCCCAGCCGATTCAGTCGCTCGTGCGATTGCCTATGCGATCGAGCAGCCGGCCGATGTGGAAGTCAGCGAAGTCCTGTTGCGGCCGACCGTACAGGAATTTTGAAGATGACTTTCGCACCGGCGCGTTCCCATAGTTACTCTTTCTGCCGTGAACGCGCCGGTGCTGTTGTTTTGCTGTACGCAGTGGCAGGTCGGCGTGGTGGCCTCTCGCGGCTACCGCGCGTCTGCCAACGGATAGACCGTCTTCCCACCACTGATCGTGCATCGCGCCTTGCTGAAATTCGCTGCGTCGGTGAACGGGTCGGCGTCCAGCACGGTCAGGTCCGCATCCAGGTTGGCGGTCACGGTACCGCGGCGCTGACTTTCCTTCCAGCGAGCGGCGGGCGTGGTGGTCAACGAGGCCAGTATTTGCGCCGGTGTCATGCCGGCCTTGGCCATCAACACATACTCTTCCGTCGGGTCGAAATCGCTCATATAGCCCACGTCGGTGCCGAACAGTATCTGTCCGCCAGCCTGCGCGTATGCACGTGTGTGGGCCACCGAGGCTGCAATCAGGCGCGCCGCAATGTCGGGCGGTACGTCTTCTTTTTTCAGTTCATAGCCCATCAGCTTCAATGTCGGGATCAGCGTCATGCCGCTGCCGACAGCTTTTTTCTGCAACGCATCCGGCCAGGGCGTTTCCACGCCGTGTGTGGTGTGGGCAAGGATATCCACGCCGGCCGCCAACGATTGCTCGACACCTTCCATGTCGGTGGGATGGGCAAACACCAGTCCGCCGCGACGATGCGTTTCGTCCGCAGCGGCGCGCGCGATATCGGCGGGCATGCGCTTCACCACGCCCCGGCCCTGTGGTGTGACGAGGAAAAGCTTGGTGGCCTCGGCGCCGGCGGATATGTTTTCGCGTACGACCTTTACGGCGTCTTCCGCGTTCGCCGGTTGCGGCATGCGATCGATGAAGTCGCGCGGCAGATGATCGATGTAAGCGGGCAGGCCTTTGTGCGGGAATATTGGCAGGCCGGCCGTCATGATGCGCGGCCCCTGCACTTCGCCACGGACGATGCGCGCACGCATGGCCAGCGTGTTGTCGCGGTCGGAGGCGATATCGAATACGGTTGCGTAGCCGTAGCGCGTCAGCATGTTCGCAAGTTTCTTCGATAGCTCAGCCGCGGGTTGCGTGCCGGCCGCGTTCCACGTCTCGCCGATAAAGTGAACGTGGCTATTCTGGAAGCCGGCCGTGACGATGCCGCCGCTGCATGAAGATTCACGCGCGCCGGACGGAATCTTCACCGATTCTTTTGTGCCCACTGCCGCGATCTTGCTGCCGCGAACCACGACCACGCCGTCGACAATCGGTGCGCGATCCGGCGCGACGTACACCTTTGTGCCGCGTAGCACCCAGGTGTCGGCGGCGGTTGCGGCATGGGCGCTGGCGGCTGCAGGTAGTGCAGTAATAGCCGCAATCAGTGTGAAAGTCGAAGCGGAACGGCGGTTGTGGTGATTGAGTTTGACCATAAGATTGTGATGGGTGACCGCAAAGCGCAGCTAGATTGTAAGGTGTACGTGCTTTCTCGCCCCGGTGGGTGCGATGTTGTGAGCTGGAGCGATCGAAGCGCATTGTGGGAAATGGGGTCGTTTGGAATATCGGGCCGCAGGTCAACCTGCGATAGACTGCCCCAACGAATTCCTGATCCGGGGTGGTTCGAATGAGTTCTCATATCGCAATTGCCGCGCGTTCGCTGGTGCTGGTTGCGCTGCTCTTGCCCGGAGTTACCGTGGCCAAGACCCTGCGTGTCTCGCTTTCGGATGACGCTACCACGCTGGACCCGCACGTGGCCAACCTGGCGATCAATAACCGACTGCTCAACAACGTCTACGAAGGGCTGGTGCGGCGAGACAAGGACTTCAATATTGCGCCGGCGCTGGCCGTGTCCTGGGGCCAGCCAGACGCAAAGACCTGGCGTTTCAAGTTGAGGCCGGATGTGAAGTTTCACGATGGCAGCGCGTTCGGCGCCGACGACGTGGTGTTTTCAGTGACGCGTGTCCTGCATCCGCTGTCGAACATGAAGTGGACCGTGCAGGGTGTGGTTTCGGCGAAAAAGGTGGATGTCCTCACGGTGGATCTGGTGATGGCCGAGCCGAATCCGGTGCTGTTGCTTCATCTGACCGGCCTCAACATCATGTCCAAGTCGTGGTCGACCAGGCATGGCGTGGCCACGCCGCAGAATTACAACGATCGCGAGGAGACTCACGCCGTGCGCCACGCCAACGGCACGGGTCCTTACATGGTCGCTTCGCGGCTGCTCGACGTAAAGACCGTGCTTGTTGAGCACAAACAATGGTGGAACCGCGATGCGCCCGAGTGCGGCAATGTCACGCGGGTGGAGTGGACGCCGATAAAATCGAACAGCACACGCATGGCCGCGCTGATGACGGGCGCCATCGATTTTGTCCCCGACCCACCGGTCCAGGATCGCGAGCGCATCAAGAACCTGCCCGCCACCAAACTGCAAGCCGGCAACGAACCGCGCACGATCTTTCTGGCGCTCGATCAGTTTCGCGATGAATTACAAACCAGCAACGTGAAGGGCAGAAACCCGTTCAAGGACCTGCGCGTGCGGCAGGCGATTGCGCATGCGATCGACGTCAATGTCTTGATCGAAAAAGTCCTGCGTGGATATGGCCGTCCCACCGCGCTACTGGTGGGCCAGGAAGTGCAGGGTTATAGCGCCGAGATCGACCGGCGATTGCCCTACGATCTCCCGCGTGCGAAGAAACTGATGGCGGAAGCGGGCTACGCCAACGGCTTCGACGTCACCTTCGATTGCGTGAACCAGACTCCCTTCGCGGAATTGTGTCAGGGCATTGGCCCGATGCTCGCGTCCATTGGCATACGGCTCAACATGAACGTGATTTCCTTCACGCACATCTTCCCGAAGATCGACCGGAACGACACCAGTGGCTTGGTGATGGGCTACGGCGCTTCGACTATCGACGCGCAGGCAGTGCTGCAGGCGCTGCTGGGCAGCAAGGGCAGCAAGGTGGGGCGAGGCGATTCCAACTGGGGCCGCTACAGCAACGCTAAATTCGACGCTCTGCTCGATCAGGCTGGCCGCGAAGCCGACAACACCAAACGCAACCAGTTTCTTCGTGAGGCGCTCGTCATTCAGCGCGATGACCTTGCCATCATCCCGCTCTATCAGGTGAGGCTGGCGTGGGCGTTGAGCAGGAATGTAGACGCGCCGTATGTGCCGAATGGCATGCCTTACTACTATCGGTTTAGTGTGAGGTGACGCAGGTGTTCCACCGGGCAATAGAGGCAGACAACGGCACCGCCCTGCGGCCATGAGCACACATGAGCAGTCAATAGCGCGAACGTCAACAAATAATCAGGGAAAAACCATGAACGAACACACACCGGCGATGACCGCCGAGATGGAAACGGTCAGGAAAATTTACGCCGCCATCAATCGCAACGACATTGCTGCAGCGATGCAGTTTTTCGATGCGGAGGCAGTGCGAATCGAGCCGCCCGGATTTCCAACTGCCGGAACTTATCGCGGAGTCGCTGCTATCCAGGCGCATATCGCGCATGGCCGCGGCACCTGGGCCGAAGGAGTCTGCGAGCCTGAACGGCTTGTTCCCGCCGGAGACAAAATGGTTGTGTTCTGCCATGTGCGAGTGAGACTCAAGGATCACACCGACTGGATCGACGGACGTTTTGCCGACGGCTACACGTTTCGCAACGGCAAGGTCATCCAGTTCAACTCATTCGGTGAGCGGCAAGAGGCACTCGATTGGGCGGGCGTTAAAGCTCCTTAAGCCCTTGTTGTTCCGGTCAGTCTTGCACCGCAAATAGCCGTAGAAAAAGTTCTTGCCAAACTCATCAGACAGGTTTAACGTACAACCATATGGTTGTATTTAAAAATGAAAGCGAAGAGTCGCTCAACCAGCTTTTCCGTGCCCTGGCTGACGGTACGCGGCGCGACATATTGGCGCGCTCGCTCACAGAAACGCCGTCGGTATCCGCCCTGGCCGAGCGATATGAGATGAGCTTCGCTGCGGTGCAAAAGCACGTCGCCGTGCTTGAGCGGGCGGGCCTCATTCAGAAACATGCAAACGGCCGCGAGCAACAGGTTTCCACCAATCGCGCCAGGCTCAAGCGTGCTACCGAAATGCTCGACCACTTCGAGTCCATCTGGCGCCAGCGCATGTCGCAACTGGACGATGTTCTGCAAACGAAAGGAAAATGATCATGCCCGTCACCTCCGTCACCAAAGATGCCGAAAAGCTCACGCTAACCGTGGTGGGCGACTTTCCGGTTTCGCAGCAACGCCTGTGGGATGCCTACACCGACCCGCGCCAACTCGAACGTTTTTGGGGACCGCCAACCGCACCCTGCACATTCACGCGTCATGACTTCCGGGTTGGTGGCCGCGCTGAATATTTCCTGACCCTGCCGGACGGTGCAAAGTGGAGCGGTTCCTGGAAGTTCATCGCGGTGAATCCCATCAGTTCGTTCGAAGCGCAGGATGGTGACAATCCCGAAGATGAGGAAGGGCCGTCCTCGGGACTGTTTGCCTTCGAGACCACGTCGACCGGATCGCGCGTCACCGTCACCATGCGTTTTTTCAATCTCGACGCCATGGAACACGCAACCGGAATGGCGGAAGGGATGCGTGCCGCGATGCCGCAACTTGACGCGCTGCTCGCCGAACGAAACGCCGCATGAACGTAAAACAGCAAATCAACAATTACATCGACAGCCAGCCTGAACCAAAGGCGGCCGACATGCAGGCGCTACACAGCAGGATTTTGAAAACAATGCCGGCGTGCAAATTGTGGTTCCTCGACGGCAAGAACGCCGAAGGCAAAACGGTTTCCAATCCCAACATTGGATATGGAATACAAAACATGAAATATGCCGATGGAACATCGAAAGAGTTCTATCAAATCGGCATGAGTGCCAACACCACGGGCATCTCCGTCTACATCCTCGGCATTGAAGACAAGACATTCCTGGCCAGGACATTTGGAAAACAACTCGGCAAGGCGAGCGTGACCGGCTACTGCATCAAGTTCAAGGCGGTGAAAGATATCGACATCGATGTGCTTGAAGCGGCAATACGATACGGGGTCGGGGCATCCGTTGCCAATCCTGCGCGATAGTTGATTGTTGGTACGAATCGTCACGAACGACTGGCGCACGCCCTGTTATCCTGCGTCACCAGCCAACCCGTAGGCCGATATGAAAACCAACTTGCGCCGCATCGCCTTTCTCGCTGCCTTTCTTTTCGTTGCCCCGATATTCGCCGTTGCCAAGACCCCCGCCACACCAGAAAAGCTGAACCAGCTCTACGCCGAATATTGGGAAGAAAATCTGCAGGCGAATCCGATGTTCGCCACGCGAATCGGCGACAACCGTTTCAATGATCGTTACGGCGCAGTAACTTCTGCCGAGCGGCGGGCGATCAGCAAGCGAATGGCGGAAAAATATCTCGCGCGTACGGCCGAGTTCGATCCCGCCGGTCTTTCCGCCGATGACCGCATCAGTTACGACCTCTTGCGTTACAACCTGCAGCAATCGCTGGATGCGCAGAAATTTCCGTCGCACCTCATCCCGATCAATCAGACCTTCGGCGCGCACTTGTCGTTTGCGCAACTGGGCTCCGGCCGCAGTGCGCAGCCGTTCCGCACCGTAAAGGATTACGACAACTGGCTCGCGCGCGCTGCGATTTTCCCGACGGTGATCGATGACTGGATCAAGGACATGCGCGAAGGCATCAAGACTGGCGTAGTGCTGCCGAGGGCGCTGGTGTTGCCGATCCTGCCGCAGCTGGAAGATCTCTCCAACGACGACATCAACAAGAACGTCTATTTCTCGCCGGTGAAAAAATTCCCGGCCGGTGTGAGCGAGGAGGATCAGAAGCGCCTGACTGCCGCCTATACCAAACTGGTGCGCGAAACGATCGCGCCTGCGCATCGCAAACTGCTCGCGTTTATGCGCGACACCTATCTGCCGGCCAGCCGCGAATCCGTCGGGCTCTCCGCCATTCCCGGGGGCAAGGACTGGTACGCCTTCCAGGCGAAGAGTTCGACCACCACCGACCTCACCCCCGAGGCGATTCACAACATCGGCCTGAATGAAGTCGCGCGCATTCGTGCGTTGTTCGAAACCGCAAAAGAACGCACCGGCTTCAAAGGTACGCTGAAGGAATTCATGGCGCACCTGAACACGGCGCCGGAGCTGCGTTTCAAAACCCGCGAGGAAATCCAGGCCGCGTACGAAAGCCTGCGTCCGCGTGTGGATGCCAAGGTGCCGGCGTTCTTTGGCCGGCTGCCGAAGACGCCGTTTGAGATTCGGCCGGTCGAGGCATTTCGCGAAGTCGCTGCCGCGCCAGCGCAGTATTCGAACGGCACGGCGGATGGATCGCGCCCCGGCATTTTTTACTACAACGCTTACCAGCCGGAAACCCGCACGCGTTTCACCACCACCGCCTTCTTCGTGCATGAGGCCATTCCTGGCCATCACTTTGAAACCAGCCTGAAGATCGAGCATCCCTCATTGCCGGCGTTTCGCCGCTTCGGCGGCAGCGGCGCCTACAGCGAAGGTTGGGGCCTCTATTGCGAAATGCTGGGCGAAGAAATGGGGTTGTATGACGACCCCTGGCAATACGTTGGCCGCCTCTCCGCCGAAATCTGGCGCGCGGTGCGGCTGGTGGTCGATACCGGCATGCACACCAAGGGCTGGACGCGCGAACAAGCGATCGCCTATTTCCTCGAGAACGTCCCGCAGGGAGAAATCGTCGCCAAGCAGGAAGTGGAGCGCTACATCGGCGTACCCGGCCAGGCGCTCAGTTACAAGATCGGCGAGATCAAGATCCGCGAACTACGCGCCCGCGCCGAAAAAGCGCTCGGCAAGAAGTTCGATATCCGCGAATTCCACGATGAAATTCTCACCCATGGTTCGGTGCCGCTCAGCGTGTTGGAAGCGGCGGTGGATCGGTGGATTGCGGCAAAGGGCAAGCGCTAGATCGATCACGCTGCGGCGAGGCAGCGACTATCAAACCCTAGAACTGGCGCGGCTTTCAAGACGTTTTAGGTCCGGAGGCCGCGCCAGTGCTGGAGTTTATGCTTGATGTTCTGCGGCAGCGAGAGCGCTTTTGATCTGATCCGGATTCGCGCTCAAGCGATCAGGCCTTCAACTCTTCACTTTTCCTTTGAACCAGTGTTCGATCGGCGCCGGGTTCTTGCTGAAGAAACCGGGCTTGGGATATTGGATGAAGGTACCTTCGATCGCGTCGCCGCGTATCACGCCTTTCCATGCGAGCTTGCCGTATTTCTCGCTGAAGGTCTCGGCCTCGAAGCTGATGCCGTCGCTGGCCGATGTGGACTTGTAGTCTCCTTTGCCATAGCCCCACTGATCGCAGGCACTGGAGTGGAACTTGCCGTCCTTGAACGAGATGACGTCGTCCTTCTCATCGGCCGGTTTGCCTTTGATGCCGGCGTCGGCGACAAATGTCTTGCCGTCGAGAGTCGCCGGCTGTGCGGCGGTTGATGAGGAGTTCATGGCCCATGCAAAGAGGGCGATGAAGATTGCAAACGCGGCGGGCTTGCGAGAGTGGTGGGTAAACATGGATGACTCCTTTCTCGAGGTGCAGGAGAGGCGCCGGCCGGCAGGCGGCCTTCAATAAGTCGAGAGCGCAGTGCACACCATACACCCGGCGTGCAAATCCGGTTGCCGTTCAGGCGATACGTTGCAATCCGAAGGCTGCGATTAACTGCAAGCTGCAGTTGCCCAGCCACGCACTACTGTTTCAGCGACCGCTGCGGTGGTTGGTTTTTTGTCCTCCAATCATTCATGTCTGGTGTAGGATTGCACCGGCATTACATGAAAATTCCAATAACTACTCACGGAGATGACACATGAAATTGCGTCCTATAGCAAAGGCTTTGCTGTTGGCTTTCCCTTCCGGTTTGGCGATCTGTGCGGCGAATGTTGCCAGTGCTCAGGATGCACAGCCTGCCAAGCCGGCCACTGAGCAGTCCAAAAAGGCGGACCCCGAAACCCTTGATCGCATCGTCGTCACGGCGACCAAGCGCGAGACCGCCTTGCGCGATGTGCCGTTCTCGATCAACGCGCAGACGGAAGAAGACATCCGCCGCACCGGCGCCGTCACGCTGGAAGATCTGTCGCGCAATGTCGCCGGTCTCGCCATCCAGAATCTCGGGCCGGGCCAGAGCCAGGTGGCGATCCGCGGCGTGTCGTCGGGGCAGATCGTACGCGATCAACCCGGCGTGAAGGAACAAGTCGGCGTATATCTCGACGAAACGGCGATCTCGATGTCGTTGTTCACCCCCGATCTCGATCTGTTCGACCTGAAGCGCGTCGAGACGCTGCGCGGCCCGCAAGGCACGCTCTATGGCTCCGGCAACATCGGCGGCACGATCCGCTACATCACCAATGAAGCGAAGATCGGCGTCTCCGAGGGCACCGTCGAAGCCAACGCCAACAAGATTTCCGACGGCGGCAGTGGCGGCAGCCTGAAGGCGGCAGTGAATATCCCCATGAGCGACGCGGCGGCCATGCGCATCGTCGGTTACTACACCAAATTCGGCGGCTGGATCGATGCGCTCGGCCCCGGTGGCGGCAAGGACGTGAATCAAGGCGAACGCACCGGCGGCCGGCTGACCTTCACCTTCAAGCCAACCGCGGACATCACCATCACGCCACGCATCATTTCGCAGAAAGTGACCGCGGACGGCTTCAATCGCCAGGAGTCATTCAACCTGTATGCCAACCGGTTTACCACCACGGTGGCGCCGGTGACTTTGCAGGATCGCCAGCAATACCTGTTGCAGCGCGAGTCATTCGAGGACAAGACGACAATCGCCGATGCGACCATCAAGGTCGGCTTCGGCAGTTTCGACCTGACCTCGGTGACCACACATACCGATCGCGACATCCTGGTCAGCCGCGATGCCAGCGCACTGACCGGCTCGGTGTCGGTCGATCTCGGCTTTCCGAGTGCCGGTGTGCTGCTGCCCTCGCGCCTCAACGACACCACCGACTTGAAGAGCTTCACGCAGGAATTGCGCCTGAGCTCCAAGGGCAAGGGCGCGCTGCAATGGCTGGTCGGCGCTTTCTTTGCCGACACCGATCGCAAGTATGCCCAGCGTCTGCCCACTCCCGGCTACGATGCATTCACCAACGCACGATTCGGCGCCGGCACGGCGGCAGCCGTGGCCAATGGCTTCCCGCTGAATTCGCCCTACAACGCCGACATTCCGTACAACCTGAAGCAGACCGCGTTCTTCGGCGAAATGAGCTATGACCTGACCAAGGAACTGACGGGAACGCTAGGCGGGCGTTTCTACAATTACAAGGAGGAGCGCACGTTCAAATCGGGCGGCTTGTTCTCCGACGGCAACAACAACTTCGACAAGACGAAATCGGACGGTTTCAACCCGCGCGTGCTGTTTGCGTACAAGGCATCGGACAAGGTGACCTTCAATGCCCAGGCATCAAAAGGATTCCGCCTGGGCGGTGTCAACGATCCGCTGAACGTACCCCTGTGTACGACGCAGGATCGCGCCATCTTCGGCGGCTATCAGCGCTTCAGTGACGAATCGCTGTGGAACTACGAAGTCGGCGTGAAGATGCAGCAGCCGGGCCTGAGCTTCAATGCGGCGGCGTTCTACACCCAGATGAAGGATCTGCAGGTCACGCTGGATGCAGGCTCCTGCTCATCGCGCGTGGTGTTCAACGTGCCTAAGGCGCACTCGTCCGGCATCGAGCTGGAAATGACGGCGCGACCGACCGATAACCTCGAACTGTCGTTGTCCGGCGCCGCGGTGACTGCGGAGTTCGACTCCACCGTTCGCGATGGCACCGGGGCTGTGCTCGGCGGCATTCGCGAAGGCAATCGCCTGCCCTCCGTGCCGAAGCTTGCCTTCACCGCCAGCTTTACCTACAACTTCAGCCTGGCCGGGCGCGATTCGTATTTCACCACCTCGGTGCAACACGTGGGCAGCCGCTTCACCCAGCCCTCGGATCAGGAAAACAACCCGCGCACCTTCACGCACAACCTGCCTTTCCTGGGCGCGCCGGCGAATGCGGCGACCACGCTCAACCTCGAGCTGCCCAAGTACAACCTGGTCAACTTGAGTGCGGGGATGGATTTCGAGAAAGGACTCTCGGCCACCATCTACGTCAATAACGTCACCGACGAGAAGGCGCTGCTGTCCTTTGATCGTGAACGCGGTGGCCGCGCACGGCTTGGCTTCGCGACCAACCAGCCGCGTACCATCGGTGTGACGATTCGCAAGTCGTTCTAAGTCGCTGTCGTAAAACAAGCCTCAATCACGCCGCGGGTCGAAAGGCCCGCGGCGTTTTTTTTGCGTCGACCACGAACTCGCTCCAGATACGGGAGCCGAGATTTCACCGTTCAATTTCTGCAGGACAAGCATTGGCGAGGCTCGTGGGCCGAAAGTGGCCTGGAAGGCGCGTGTACGCTAGGGCTTCGTGATCTTGTCGGATTCTTCCTGCGATTTTTTTGCGTTTGCTTCGACATTCTTTTCGATCCACTTTGCAGCCTTGCCAAGCAGCAAGAGCAAGCCGGCGATGTACATGAGCACTTGCACCCACATAGGGGCGCGAAAGACCAGCCAGTCTCGCCAAAAGTGCAACACCGCGAAGATTGCCAACACGGCTATCACGACAACGACGATAAGGACGCGGTCCTCATACTCCTTGTCCTTCTGTTTGGTCTCAGTCATTTGTCATTTTGCTTGCGTCAGAAAAAAGCGTGCACACGCCTGGATTTCATCAAAAAAATAGCCTGTTTTCCACCCCTATTTTTCTTGACCAAAGTCATTGCAATTCAACGCGCGATTAATTTTCGGCTACGACAGTTCACGAATGATTTGCAAGATTTTTTCGCTGCCGTCACGCAAATATAAAGTCTGTGACACATCGTCACATTTGTTCGAGCCCACCTAGAATCGTGCAGCCATCATGCTCAAAAAGTGTGATGCGCTGCAGCAAAAAAAGCGGCGCGGACGACCCGTTCGACGTCAAAAAATATCACTCACAGACAGGAGTTCCAATGCAGCTGTTTCATTCAGCAGTAAGGCATCTTTTGGCTTCTACCATCTGTAACACCCCCTTTGTTTATCTTCGGAGCGGCAGTCGAATCATCGCAAGCGTAGTGCAGCGACCATTGCGCGTAGCGCATCTGGGTGGCGTTGCTCTCGCATGTTCGTTGATGGCGTCGACCGCGCACGCCGACGGACCACCACAGCGGATCATCGTCAAGTACAAAGACGGGGCCGGCACCAGCGCCAGCATTGCTGCCGTCGACGCCGTGCAAACCATCAGTCAACGTCGCGGGACGATCATGAGAACGCTGCATTCCACCGCTCACGGCGCGCACGTCGTGCAAGTGACGAACCGCCAGGAGCCGGCTGCGTTGCGGGCGCTGATCGCGGACTTCGCCGCCCGCGCCGACGTCGAATACGCGGAAGAGGATCGAATGCTGAAACCTCTGCTGACGCCCAACGACACCCGCTACAACGAACAGTGGCATTACTACGAAGCGACCGGTGGCTTGAACCTGCCGACGGCATGGAACACGAGCACCGGCTCGGGCGTGGTGGTTGCCGTGATCGATACCGGCTACCGGCCGCACGTGGATCTGGTCGCCAATATCGTCGGCGGCTACAGCATGATCAGCGATGCCTTCGTTTCCAACGACGGCAACACACGCAACAGCAATGCCCAGGATCCGGGCGACTGGAGCACGGCGGGCCAATGCGGCACCGGCGAGCCGGCCAGCAATTCGAGCTGGCACGGTACGCACGTTGCCGGCACGATCGCTGCTGTCAGCAACAACAACGGCGGCGTGGCAGGCGTGGCTTTCAATGCCAAGGTGCTGCCGGTGCGTGTGCTGGGACGATGCGGCGGCTACACCTCCGACATTGCCGACGGCATCATCTGGGCATCGGGCGGAACGGTTGCCGGTGTACCGGCCAACACCAACCCGGCCAAGGTCATCAGCTTGAGCCTGGGCGGCAGCGGCGCCTGCGATACCACCACGCAGAACGCCATCAACTCGGCGCGTTCGCGCGGCGCCACCGTGATTGTTGCGGCCGGCAACGAGAACCAGGATGCCGCCAATTCCAACCCGGCCAACTGCGCCGGCGTGATCGCGGTGGCGGCGATCGATCGCGGCGGTGCGCGTGCTTTTTATTCCAACTTCGGCACCACCGTGACTGTCGCAGCGCCGGGTGGCGAAACGAGTCCTACGGCATCCAACGGCATCCTCTCCACGCTGAACACTGGTACCACTTCACCGGCTTCCGATAGTTATGCCTTCTACCAGGGCACCAGCATGGCGACACCGCATGTGTCCGGTGTGGCCGCGTTGCTCTATTCGGTCAAGCCGACGATCACGCCTGACGAGGTCGCCAACACGCTCAAGAGCACGGCACGCGCCTTCCCGGCATCGTGCAGCGGATGCGGCGCAGGCATTGTCGATGCGACGGCGGCCGTTGCCGCAGCCTCCGGTACCGGCGGTGGTGGCACGACGGTGGTGCTGCAGAACGGCGTGGCGGTCACCAACCTGTCGGGCGCGGCCAATGGGGAATTGAAATTCACGCTGGCCGTACCGGCGGGCGCCACCAACCTCAAGTTCGTGATGAGCGGTGGCACCGGTGATGCCGATCTCTACGTCAAGTTCGGCTCCGCGCCAACCACGACCAGCTACGATTGCCGTCCGTTTCAAAGCGGCAACAACGAGACCTGCAACATCACCACCGCGCAAGCCGGCACCTATCACGTACTGGTTCGCGGCTACTCCGCGTTTTCCGGCATCAGCCTGACCGGTAGCTACACCGCCGGCACGGGCGGCGGCGGTTCCTGCGCGGCCGGCTACACGACGTATACCGGATCGCTGGCTGCCGGAGCCTCGGCCATCCAGCCCGGCGGTACCTACTACCAGAGCACCACCAGCGGCACGCACTCGGGCGTTCTTACCGGCCCCGCCTCTGCGGACTTCGATCTCAGCATCCAGAAATGGAATGGCAGCAGCTGGGCGCAAGTGGCATCGTCTGCAGGAGCCACCTCCAGCGAGACCATCAACTACAGCGGTACAGCCGGCTACTTCCGCTGGAACGTACTGTCCTATAGCGGCAGCGGCAGCTATACGTTCTGCCTGAAGAAACCCTCCTGATCGAAGCTCAGGTGATCAGGCCCGTGGCGTTAGCGCCACGGGCCTTTTTGTTTGGGAAATACGCACGCGCACGCGAACGCTCAAGTTCACTCTGCTGCGATCACCGCCGCCGCAGTGGATCGCCCCCGAATCATCCACTCAGCGATGAGCAGATTCGGCACCCAGCACAACCACGCGATCGCCGGATAGGCGATAGCCATCGAGAAGCCGGCGATCTGGCTCCCTGGCAGATACAAGCGCAGCGTCACGGCAGCGAGGGTCAGCGCGTAGCTGCGTGTCATCCAATCTTTGTGGGCGATGACATCGCCGCGCCGGATGTACAGCCAGGCCTGGATTGTTGTGTAGAGCCATGCCACGGCCAGCAGGCCAAAGCCCAACTGCGCCACCAAGCCCGCGGACGATTGCACTGCCAAGGCCAAGCCCGCGACTCCGCCAGCGGCAATCGCGCAGAGATATACGCGCCCCGTCCAGCGGTGCACCGCGAGAAACCGCGAGCGGATACCGGCATGGAATTGGAACGCACCCGCTGCCAGCGCGATGGCGCCCCCAAGAAAATGCGTGATCGCCGACCATGGCCGCTCGGCGATCAGCGTCTGCATGTATGGAGGCCGCAACTGCGGAGTCGCCGTCATGATGATCGCGTAAGCGGCGACTGCCAGTGCCAGCAAAGTCATGACTGCCCATGCAAACATCTTCCTGTTCATCGAAGAACTCTCTTGCAATATGCGGCGCCGATTGGCGCATCTGCCGGGCAGTCTAATCGAACACAGTGTCGAAATCCTGTCATAGCGGTATCGTGGCGACGGCTGACGTGGCGGAAACTTGCACCGTGTTCATCTGGACTTGGCGGGCCAAACTCAAGCACTGGTGCGGCTTTTAGACCGAAAGTGGCCGGAGACCGGCGTAGATACTGGAGTTTCGCGATGAAACATCGTGAAGTTCGAGCCATCCGCCTGCGTGCGATCGGCAAAAGCAACATCGCATGGCTCGGCGACCGACCGCGCAAATTTACTTGCGATTTCGCAGCGCCGCTGAAACATGCCCGTAGCGCCGTCCATACCACTCAGGACGTTCGGCCAAGCGGACCATCGCACCTCGCTCACACTGACTTTCAAGTTCGCGGAACAACGTGGTTACGTGGTCGACGAATACGCGCACCCGTGCCGTTCGCCGGTTCGCGGCGCGGTAGTACAGATTCACCGGCGGCGAATCCTTGATTTCCCAATCCGTCAGTACCGGTACCAGACGCCCATCCGTGAGATAGGCCAGCACGGAAAGATCTGAGACGCGAGCCACGCCTTCGCCGGCCAGCACGGCATCGAGGATGACATCGCGGTGATTGCTGGAAAGCCAGCCTTGCACGGAAACGTCCTCCTCCTCGCCGCCACGGTGGAAGCGCCACACATCTATCACGGTGCCTTCCGGATTGCGAAGCGCGAAGCAGGGGTGCCGGGCAAGGTCTTGCGGCTGTTGCGGCGTACCGTGGCGCGCCCAATACTCGGGTGTCGCGCACACCAGCTGCCGCGTCTCGGCGATACGCCGATGCACCAGGTCGCCGGCGTCGGGCCACCCCAGAAAGACGAACACATCCACCGCTGCAGCATCCGCGTCGTTGATGCGGTTCATCACCCGCACGTCGAGCTGGATATCCGGATGGCGCGCATGGAAGCGGGAAAGCGAAGGGCCGATGCAGTGCCGCGCCAGCTGCGGCTGCGTGCCGATCACGAGCGTGCCGCGTGCGCGGACCGCCGCGCTGCCCACTGCTTCATCGGCTGCGGTCACCTGTTCAAGCAACGGCTGGCACGCCTCCAGATAGCGAACGCCGTCCGCGGTCAGGGTGAGTCCTTGTGAGGCGCGGTCGAAAAGCTTCGCGCCCAGATTCCGCTCCAGCCCGTTGATCAATTTCGCGATCGCCGGGATGCTCACCTCCAGCCGCCGCGCTGCGCCGGAGAAGCTGCCTTCCTCAGCGGCTGCAACAAAATATTCAATCGCGCGGAGCTTGTCCATGAAGCCTTCCTGTGGGAGCCCCGATTGTGCTGAAACTTTTGGTTGAAGGCAACTTTGCCGGATGGCATATTCCCCGGCAGCAAACACCGGGCTATCGTGCGTCCATTATTCCAACGGAGCCGAACATGAAAACCATTCTCCACATCTGCGTCGCCGCCTGCGCAAGTCTGCTGGCCACCTTGACCGCGCCGCCAGCCTGGGCCGCCTATCCGGACAAGCCGGTAAAGCTGGTGGTGCCGTTCCCACCCGGTGGCGCCTCGGACACCGCCGCTCGCTCGCTGTCGCAGGTGCTGTCCAAGTCGCTGGGCCAGGCGATCGTCGTCGAGAACAAGCCCGGCGCCAGCGGCGCCATTGCGGCGCAGTCGGTATTGACGGCACCGCCCGATGGTTACACCCTGCTTTGGTCCAATGCTTCCATGGTCGCGATCCCGCATCTGCAGAAGGCGGCACCGTTCCGCTCCTTCGCGGAATTCACGCCGGTCTCGATGGTCGGCCGGCTGACGTTCTGCATGTTTGTGCCGAACAGCGTGCCTGCGACATCCGTGGCGGAATTCATCAAGCATGCCCGCGCCAACCCGGGCAAGCTCAGCTATGCCACCGGATCCCTCGGCGAATACATGGTGACCGCGGAATTCTTGAAGGCAACCGGCCTTGATCTCGTCCAGGTGCCGTACAAAGGCGGCGCGCAGGCCATGCCGGATCTCATCACCGGCCGCGTGCAGCTCAATTTCGGCCCCTATGCCGGTGGCTATCCGCATGTGAAAGACGGCAAGTTGCGCATGCTGGCCCTGGTCGGCACGGCGCGCAGCCCGGTCGCGCCGGACTTGCCCACGCTGGCCGAAGCGGGGGTGCCGAATATCTCGAGCCCGACGTGGCAAGCCGTGTTCGCGCCACCCGGCACGCCGCGCGCCGTAGTTGACCGGCTGGCGCGCGACATCGCCGCCGCGCTCAACGATGCAACCCTGCGCGAGCAGTTCCAGCGGCAGGCGGTGCAGCCCGAAGCGACCACGCCCGAGGGGCTGGCGAAGGTGGTGCTTGAAGACACCGAGACATGGAAGCGCTTTATCCGCGACCACAACATCCCGCAGGAATGAACATGGCCGTGACCAATGCAAACGCCTTTTCCGGGATAGGCGGCACAGCCCAGCGCCTGCTGGACCAGATCGGCGCCAGCTGGATGTCGCAGGCAATCGGTGTGGCGGCCGAATTGCGGCTGGCCGACCGGCTATCGGCCGGGCCGCGCTCTGCGCTGCAGCTGGCCGGCGATGCGGGCTGCAACGAAGATGCATTGCGCCGCCTGCTGCATGCGCTGACCAGTCTCGAGATATTCAAGGAGCTTGAGGACGGACGCTTCGCACTGGACGACGCCGGCCGGCACTTGTGCGGCGATGCGCCGCAATCGCTGCGCCACTGGGCGATCTGGTGCGCGCGCTATCACTGGCCGATCTGGGCAAACCTGCTGGAAAGCGTGCGCACCGGACGCAGTGCCCGCCAACTGAACGGTGTTGATGAGGGTGCCAGCGGCTACGCGCACATCGAGCGCGATCCACACGGCGCAGCGGTGTTCAATCAGGCGATGGTGGAAATCACCGGGCTGATCGCCGCCGGCCTCGTGACCGCGTACGACTGGCGGCAAGTCCGGCATGCAGTGGACGTGGGGGGTGGCTATGGAGGTGTCATCTCCGCGTTGCTCGTCGCGTACCCGGCAATGCGCGGGACACTGTTCGACCTGCCGCACGCCATGCAAGGCGCGACCACGCACCTGGCCCGTGCAGGCGTGGATGCGCGTTGCGCTCTGGCGAGCGGCAGTTTCTTCGACGCCGTACCCGAAAATGGCGACATCTATTTGCTGAAGAGCATCCTGCATAACTGGGATGACGAGCGGTGCAAGGCCATCCTCGTTCAATGCCGCCGCGCCATGCGCCGCGATGCGAAGCTCCTCTTGGTGGAACGTGTGATGCCGGCGCGGCTGGGCACCGAGCTCTCCGATCGCGCCATCGCCCGTTCGGACCTCAACATGCTCGTCAGCCTGACCGGACATGAGCGCACCGCGGGCGAACTGCGTGCGCTGCTAGACGCGGCCGGATTTTCGCTCACCGAGCTGCGCCCGGTTTGGCGCGAATTCAGTTTGCTGGAGGCGGTGCCGCGCTAAAAGACCGGGCTAGACATTATTGAGGCGGCCAAAAATGCGGGCTTGGTAGCTTTTACTGTGCCGGCAGATTCGAAGCTTGGTGCAAACCAAAACTACGTTCATCCGATTTCGGCTCGACAAACTCAAGCACTGGTGCGGTTTTCAGGACAGAAATGGCTGGAAAAGCGCTTGGATGCTAGGGTTTGATTAGCAAATCACGCTCAACCGATTCGACGTGCAAGTCTGTCACACGCGGCACAGACTGCAACAGGCCTCGCAGCGATTCAGCGTCATCATGGCTATTGCATCTCCAACTCGCATCACTATCGAGGAACCGATGACATGAAAGCGTTTCTGTTTTGCATCATCGCACTGGCCAGCGTCATATCGGCGCCTGCATTCGCGCAATCGAAAGCCAAGCCGATCAACCTTGCAACGATCGATAAACCGAAAGCGTGGAAGACCATCAACGTCATCGCCAACCCGGTCGAGCGCGATGGCCGCGAGGGCGCATACCTGAAGTCACTTGCCGATTCGGCCAACGGCATCGTCGGGCTGGCGTTACCCATCGGCGTGGAGTTTGATACCGGCGTGATTGAACTTGAACTAAAGGGAAAGAGCGAACGCGGCCGGAGTTTTCTCGGCGCCGCATTCAATATGGCCGACGAAAAGACATTCGAAGCCATTTATTTCCGGCCCTTCAATTTCAAGGCCGATGAACCGTTTCGCGGTCGCGCGGTGCAGTACATCTCTTGGCCGGCCAATACCTGGGAGAAATTGCGAAAGGATCATCCCAACCAGTTCGAACAGCCGGTGAACCCGGTACCCGATCCGGATGATTGGTTTCGCGCTCGCATCGAAGTGAGTGAGAAGCAAGTGCGCGTGTTCGTGAACGATGCAAAGTCGCCCAGCTTGGTGGTTGACCGATTGGCCACGGGCAAGGCCAAGCGCGCGATGGGCTTGTTCGTCGATTCGGCGGACGGGCTCTACGCCAATGTGAGGGTTACGCCGGGCAAGTAGCCGGCGATCATCTTTGGTTATTTAATGTCTGCGCGATCGATTCCAGCGCCTCCCCCGCACGCTGATGTGCTCTTACAAATCGCGATGCGAGCACGATGAAATAGATCACCAGACCGATGATCAGCGCGAAATACAACAATACAAAAATGAAACCGCCGCCTCCACCCATTGCGTTCCCCCGTATTTGAAGTGCCTCGATTGTACGTTCTGGATGCTGGAAGAGCGGCGCGCTCCATTCCCGTCATCAAGCCGTCATTGCATTGATCGACCATAAGCGCCTGGGAGGTCAACGTGCAAAAGACATTCTTGGCGTTCGTGTTCCTGCTCGCCCTGCTGGTGACGGGCAGCTTTCAGACGGCGCATGCGCAGGAGGGCGCCGGCAACGCGCTCGATGGGCAGGCGCGATTCTTGAGGTTTTGCACGCGATGCCATGGCGTCCCGCCCGACCATCGCGCCATGAACGGCGCCAATCGTCCGGATGTCATCAGGCTCGCGGCGAACAATGCCCCCGGCATGGGATTCCTGATTGCCTTGTTGACGTCCAAGGATTACGACGACCTCGCCGCCTTTATCGCCGACAAAGCGCTGTCTTCGAATGTCGTCACCGTTGCCGCGACCGGCGACGGCACCGGGTTCATTACCTCCACACCGAACGGGCTCGCCTGCGGCGGCGTCTGCGCTTGGGGATTTCCTTTGGGCACCAGCATCACTGTGCGGGCGACGCCGAATCGCGGCACGGCATTCGCCGGCTGGACCGGCGCGTGCCAGGGCAAGGAAGACTGCGCGCTGGAAATGAACGGCGGCAAAGTGGCCTATGCCCGCTTTGTGCGCAATGGCCCCACCGCCGATTACAGCGGCATGTGGTGGGGCGGTGCAGCGGAAAATGGCTGGGGCGTTTCGATCACGCATCGCGCTGTGTCCGGCCAGCAATTTGTCGCACTCTATATTTACGACCAGAACGGCGAGCCCATCTGGGTGGCCATGCCCGGCGGCGTGTGGTCGGAAAATTTCAGCGTCATTCGCGGGCAGGTCTACCGGCCCAGCGGCGCGCCGCTGGATCGCTACTCGCGCGAAGCCTTTTCTGCAAACGCCAGCGTCGGTGAAGTCTCGCTGCGCTTCGTTTCCGATCAGCAGATCGAGATGAGCTATCGCATCGATGGCATCGCCGGCGAAAAGCGGTTGCAGCGCCAGTCGTTCGGCACGGCAAACGAAAGCTCGCCCATCAACGTTGGCGATCTCTGGTGGGTGGGCGATGAAGAAAACGGCTGGGGCATGTCCATCGCCGACCAAGGTGCGCAACTGTTCGCGGTCTGGTTCAGCTATGACCGGCAAGGCCGCGCCACCTGGCTCGCCATGCCCGGCGGCGTGCGCAACGGCACGGAATTTCGCGGAGCGCTCTATCGAACCCAAAGCGCTAAATGGCTGGGCGCGCCCTACGACGCCGCGAAATTCCTCGCCACGCCCATCGGCACGATGGCGTTCAACATCAGCAACGCCGCAAGAATCGAATTCTCCGCGCAGATCACGACCGGCGAATTTGCGGGACTCCATCAAACCAAGACACTGGTGCGGCAGCCGTTTTGAGCGGGGCAAACTCTAGATTTGGTGCGGTGTTTGGGGCAAAAGTGGCTGGGGAGGCGCGTGGGTGCTTGGGTTTGATGGGGTTGTGCTGGGGAAATCGAAACTGGTCCCTTTAATTGTCCTAGGGTTTTATTGGAAATTCGGTTAGCCCCGTTGGTCCCTGGACGCCTTTCAAAACCTACCTGATCAGGTAGGGACGAGCCGTGTTGCGGCGAGTATCCTAGCAGGAGCCAACGCACAAGAAAATCGCGCGCACTCTCATGCCAAACAATCAGCTACCGGATACGGGTGTACTGGTGAGGACGCTGATAACAACTGGGTTTGTTGTTACCCGCGCCACCAGACAGCCGACGCACATTGAAATCTACTGCGAGAGAATGGATATCTTTGGATGCGTCGTGCCGTACTTCGTGGCGTTGCTGGAGACGTCAAGCGCGGATTTGATATCTCAGGTGCGCACAATAGCCCAACAAGACGGCCGAGTTTTCTTGCCAATCGCACAAGACAACACCAATGGGTGCGTACCCTGGCTTGCGGCACTTGCGGCTATGGGTGGTGAAGTACCCTCTTGGCGAGCGTTAGGCGCCGAGTATAAGGACTGGCTGAAAACTACAGGCGCAAACGAACTGCCGGCCGGCGCGTCTGGAGAGGCCTGGCAGCTTTTCGAAATAGCGGTCGCGGATGGTCTCGAGTACTTGCTTGGGCGAAGAGTACTAAAGCTGGGTGGTATCGCTCGCGGCCAGCGCGTCAGTGACTTAATCGCGCGCTCTAGCGATGGCGCGGTAATTGTGGTGGATGCAAAGGCATCCAAGAATCCATATGGCGTGACTATGTCCGCGCTTAGACCGTTGATTGAATATGTAGAAACGCAGCGCGTTAGGCAGCAAGGACTCGATGAAGTATCAGCGGCATTATTGGTTGCAAACTCATTCGAGCAGCCACCTTCTGACTTGGCAAATGTAGGCGCCGACTTTTTGGCAGCGGCGCGTGTGCCGCTAGCGTGCCTCCAAACATCCACGCTACTCAAAATGATTGAATTGATGTCGATATCACCGACGTCAAGAAACAAGGTCATTTGGCGGCGAGTTTTTTGTAGACCGGGATTGATCGACGAAGCCATTTTGGCTGCGGAAGTAAAGGCTGCAAACGCTCATAGCGTCTAAGAATATCAGTCAAGGGAAATCTCATGGGCACTTCAAGCAATAGTCCCTCACCCCGGACTTCTGTGTGGAATCCGATTCATCAAACGCTCGCCCGAACTGCTGTTCCGATAGAGCTTCAGAGCAGAGAGCTGTGGCGAGCCGCAGATGGGGACCGGGACGGCGCACTTGTTTCCGACCTGTCCAATCAAGTCATAGCTCAGTGTATTCGGCTCGCAGAGACAACAAAAGACCCTAGAGAAGCCCGAAGAGCGTTCGATGATTCGGCGATAGAGAGTGGTTCATGTGGTCTAGTGGTGGACATGGGACGCCGAGCCCTCGTGCGTGCCGTCGCGACCGGTGGAGGTGCACTCGCGTTTGCAAGCGAAATTTTTGCCGAAACCGCCTCCTACTACGTCTCACGCGATCTACCCAGCTATGTGGGCCAAGAAGGGTGTGCAAATACTGCGAGCGCAGGCATTGAGGTTAAGGAGAACATTCGCAAAATTGCGCGCAACGCGGCCCAAAAAAACGCAAAGAAAATTTTGCTCGACAAAACAAAAGGGATCAGTCAAGAAAACTGGCAATCGTTTGTATCTTCGGTAGTCAGTGATCTTAAGCGACGGGACCAAAAATGACCGCCACTTACGCAATTCGCCGAAAGAAAAAAACGGGTGGCTACGAAGAGCCAACTGCGCCCATAGATGCTTCTGTATTTGCAGAGCGCACGAATCTATTTACAGGCCTCGCTGAATTCGTCGATATACACGGCCCGCCGACTCCGCTTGAATGTGACCTACTCGCCATCGCAGCTGGCATATTTGCGGCGGATCGGGCCAGCAAGCGCGGTGAGCGCGAAGACCTGAGTAGAAGAATTGATCTTCATGTGCCAGTTCATTGTCTGAGCGAGCTACTGCCGCAAGTCCCGCTTTTGCAGAGAATTTTGCGCGACCTCTCACAAGACCATTGGAACTTGGTTTTCAGTCAGATGAAATCGGACTCTGACATTCAGACCATTACTGAAGAGTCGATCGACAAGACCGTTGGCATGGGAAGCACATTACTATTTTCTGGCGGGCTTGACTCGCTAGCGGCGGCTGTTGAATTTGGTGGCGATGATCTGCTACTGGTTAGCCACGTAACACGCAATACTGTTACCGATCGCGCGCAAACTGGTCTAGTGAAGCTTCTTGAGCAGGCCGGCTTATCCTCGAATCACAATCAATATTTCGTTTCCTCTTCCAACGCGCCACCATACAAAATTGAACATGCCGTGGAAGCGAGTCAGCGAACTCGATCATTTGTATTTCTGACGTTGGGCGCTCTTGCCGCGAGGCGGAATGGACATCGCGAGTTGTTAATGATGGCCGAAAACGGCCAGATGGCGATACATCTGCCGTTGACTAGTGGCCGCATTGGTGCGTTTTCTACTCACACAGCCAATCCCACAGTTCTAGCAGAAATGGAGTCATTCTTAAGTACTGTATTGCAATTCGGTTTGAAAATTCGAAATCCTTATGTGTACAAAACGAAAGCTGAAGTAGTTTCCGTAATACTCAAAAATCTCCCCAATTCCATAGAGTTATCGACTAGCTGCTGGAAGAACACGCGCATTACTGAGCACGGTGCAACACATTGTGGAGAGTGCATCCCCTGTTACATTCGGAGGATCGCAGTCGAGGTAGATAGAGTAGATCCCACCGTTTACGCACGCGATGTGTGGGCGCTGAATATTTCGGGGCTACCCCCAGACGATGATGGAAGGCGAAATCTTCTAGATTTGCTGGAGTTTGTACGTCGGTTTCTTACGGGCCATTCAGACGATCTAATGTGCGAATTTCCAGAGCTTTACTCTAGCGAGTTCGATGGAGCAAAGGCTCTAGATATGTACAAACGATTCGCCAGCGAAGCCACTGCCGTTTTCAAGAATTATCCAGAAGTAGCCAAGCTCCTCAAGTAGGTAACATGAAGCGAATTAGTCACCGTGATCTTGAGTCTTTACGCAGCGACCCAGCTGCTTGGGTAGCATCTAAGAAAAGCGGCGGTTTCCCAAGATTTGGCTATGGAGCAGCTCTACGAAACGCGGTAAGTCATTTTCATAAAACTGGCGATTCCTCAGCTGCTCTTGCGCACATGCTCGCCAGTCTGGACAAGAACAACCTTAATAATCAACAACGGCGACAGGAAAGCGAAGATGATTTAGCGGCGTACATACATGCCTTAGCGAAGAGCAATAGTATTTTCATTGAACGCAATCCGAAGGTGTTCCTCCCACTTGGCAATGGTGTGATCCTGGGCGGTCTCATCTCAAAGATTGATCTTAATCCAACGGACGGTTCGTATCAGGCCATTCTTCTTGGACCATTTTCTGCAACATGGAAAGACGAATTACGTATGCCGCTTATTCAGCGTGCAATCGCTAACAAGATGAAACGAGACGAAAGTGATGTGCAAGTCGGCGTCCAGGCGCTGGGCGATGCACTAATGCTCGCTAGCTACAGCGCGCATGAAATTGACGAGGCGTTTGATGAGGCAACCGAGCTCACTACTTCTGTGATCGATGCTGTACCTTAACGCTACAAGTTCCCGTTGATTGATAATAAGTAATGGCATATCACCATTGGGCGCAGGTCAAGAGTAATCTCAAAGCAACCTCTGCTCGTGATTTTGAACGGGCTGCGCTGCCATATCTTCGGGTCAGATGGCCGAATCTCACTCAACCAATCGCACTGCGCAAACTCGACTGCCAAGGCATCGATCTAGTTCGAATCCTCGACGATAACCGATTGGACGTGGTGGTTCAATGCAAGGGTTTTCAAGTTGAAGAGCTTGGAGCCTCGCAAATATTGCAGGTGCGTAAATCCGTATCAAGTTTTATGCAATCAGGGCATTGCTGCAATACTTATGTGACTCTTTACAACAGGCACGGTCACGACAGGGTATTTGCAGAAAAAGCGAAGGCGGCGCTCGCTGAAATTACAGATGCAGGCAGGGCGCACACCGCCGAACTATGGGACCTCGATCGATTTGCGAAGGAAATTGACCAGGCGCTTTCCGTACACATCATCCAGGAAATTCGGCGACTCGCAAAGCAACAGACAGAAACCCAAGCTTCCCATTTTTTGTTTGGGGATGTTTGTATCAAGAATGTCCCCATTCGATTGGGCGAGTTGGAATTGCAGCCTCATTCGCCTGCAAAGATCAACTTCAACTCAACTGATTTTTGCGCGGAAGACCCGTTGCCGCGCTTGCTTGACGATAGCGCCAAACGAAACTGGACTCTCGTTTTTGCGCCTTTTGGTTCCGGTAAATCGACACTTTCGCGTCGACTTGGTGTAAATGAAGACTCGCATTTACTATACGTTCCGGCCTCTGCGCTTCACCACGCCAATCATGGCGCTGGTGGTGAAAATAATCTCACGCGAGAAATTATCGAATACATGGGCGTCTTCGCGGAGGCTGAATTACTGACAGATGACGAGCGGAATATCTTGCACCGCTTATCCGCCCCTCTTTTGGCTGCTCGACTACGGGATCAGGAAACGCAATTTATTCTGCTCATAGATGGAATTGATGAGCATCGTTTTTATGGGACCCTGCGTGGACTCAGGATGCTTACTGACGAATTGTCTCGCGTAAGTTGTCAGGTAATTTTGACAACTCGTAAGGAGCACTTTTTCGATAATTTTGGTATGTATTCGGAGGCAGTCCCTACAAGAAGTCGGTTTGCGACGAAAGGGTTGCGGCTTATGGAGCTAGGCCCATGGGGAGACACGGAGATTCTTGAGTATGTAGACGACGCAATTGCAGCCTCTTCAAATTCCCAGCAGATTGAGAATCTGGGAGCGATGAAGAAATTGTTACTGGCCGACGACCATAGCATACGGTTACCACTGCACAACCCGTTGCTCCTCGCGATCTTTGTCGATCTGACTGCCATCAACGGAGCATCGGTATACGCAAGTCGTGCTGAGCTCTACGAGCGTTGGGTTCGACAAAAATTGTTTAGGGACTTTCAAGTGGAGCGCGAGAAGTCAGTCAACGCGCCATCAAATACCGAAAAACTAGTTTGGACCGTATTTGAGTTTATGTGCGACGTTAGTCTTCTCATGACAAGCAGTAAGGATGGAATAGTTGAATTGCTCGAGTACACCACTGAGCAAGCGATAGAGAAAATAGCGGCGGAACGATTCTTAGGACGTGTACCAACTACGCTTTACACGACCACATCACTCCTGCAACCCATGAAGGAGCGCGATAGAACGCTTACTTTGTGCTTTTTTCATCGATCTTTTCAAGAGTACTTTCTTGCGTCGGCTCTACACCGAGGTGGGATCTTGCCTAATCTCTATCCGAAAGCAGTGAGGGATTTTTATGATGAGATTGTCAGTTCAAGTGCACGCAAGTCTTGACGTTTTTCAGATCAATCCGTCACCGCTCCCTTCGACGCCGTCCCCACCAACCTGAAATATTTCCCCAACACCCCTCTCGTATACCTCGGCGCCGGCGCCTTCCACGCTGCCCGCCGCTTCGCAATCTCCGCCTCATCCACATTTAGCTGAATCAGCAGTTGCCGAGCATCGATGGTGACGGAATCGCCTTCATGCACGAGGCCGATGGTACCGCCCACGAATGCTTCGGGCGCCACATGCCCCACCACCATGCCCCATGTTCCGCCGGAGAATCGTCCGTCGGTGATGAGGCCCACCGTTTCGCCGAAGCCTTTGCCGATGAGTGCGGAGGTCGGCGCCAGCATCTCGCGCATGCCGGGGCCGCCCTTGGGGCCTTCGTAGCGCAGCACGATCACGTCGCCGTGATTGATCTTGTCCGCCATGATGGCTTCCATCAATTGCGGTTCGGAATCGAACACGCGCGCGGGGCCGGTGATGACGGGATTCTTGAGGCCGGTGATCTTGGCCACGCAGCCTTCGGGCGCGAGATTGCCTTTGAGGATGGCGAGGTGGCCTTGTTTGTAAAGCGCGTTTTCGATGGTGTGGATCACCGGTGCTTCCGCATTGGGGAAGTTGTTCGGCACATCGGGCACGTCCTTCAATGTCTCGGCGATGGTCTTGCCGGTGATAGTCATGCAGTCGCCATGCAGCAGGCCGGCGTTGAGCAAAATCTTCATCACCTGCGGGATGCCGCCGGCCTTGTGCAGATCGACCGCAACGTATTTGCCTGAAGGCTTCAGGTCGCAGATCACCGGTACTTTCTTGCGCATGCGCTCGAAGTCGTCGATGGTCCATTCCACTTCCGCCGCGTGCGCGATGGCGAGGAGATGCAGCACCGCATTGGTGGAACCGCCCACGGCCATGATGACGGCGACGGCATTCTCGAATGACTTGCGGGTGATGATGTCGCGCGGCTTGATTCCTTTTGCGACCGCTTCCACCAGCACGCGCGCGGATTCGGCGGCGGAATCTTTTTTCTCCTGGTCTTCCGCGGCCATGGTGCTGGAGTAAGGCAGCGACATGCCGAATGCCTCGCACGCGCTGGACATGGTGTTGGCCGTGTACATGCCGCCGCAGGCGCCCACGCCGGGGATCGCGCAGCGCTCGATGCAGCCGAAATCTTCTTCGCTCATCTTGCCCGCATTGAATGCGCCCACCGCTTCGAAGACGGAGACGACCTGCAAGTCCTGACCCTTGTGATGGCCGGGCTTGATGGTGCCGCCGTAAACCATGATGGCCGGGATGTTCATGCGCAGCACGCCGATCATGGCGCCGGGGAGATTCTTGTCGCACGCGCCGATGGCCACCACACCGTCCATGAACTGCGACTGGCAGGCGGTTTCGATCGAGTCCGCAATCACCTCGCGCGAGGCCAGCGAATACTTCATCCCTTCCGTGCCCATCGAAATGCCATCGGTGACGGTGATGGTGCCGAACATCTGCGGCATGCCGCCGGCTTCGCGGATGGCGGCGTCGGCGGCATCGGCCAGCGGCTGGATGCCGGCGTTGCACGGGTTCAGCGTGGAATGGCCGCTGGCGAGGCCGATAAAAGGTTTCTTGAAGTCGTCATCCTGGTAGCCGATGCCGCGCAGCATGGAGCGGTTCGGCGCGCGTTCGTTGCCCTGGGTGATGGTGAAGGAGCGGTATTTGCGATCTGTTGTCATGGTGAGCTGATTTTTGTGTGGGTCGTTTTGCGGTGGCTGCCCCTCTCCTGCCCTGCGGGCATCCTCTCCCGTGAACGGGAGAGGAATTCTGTTTGGAGAGTGGTGCGTTGAATTCTTGTTGCTGCCTTTCTGCAATGGGTTTGCAGCTTGCGAACTCCGCTTTAGCTCCTCTCGCCCGTTTACGGGAGAGAGGCCGGGAGAGAGGGCGGCTTTTACAGCGTGACGACATCCCGGTAAGGATGCAGAATTGACTATGATTCTACCGGATGCACGATTTTCACTTTTGATCAAAAACGAACAAGGACGAGGAGCAATATGAAAAAGAGACTTCTGGCCGCATGCGCAGTGATAGGCGCGCTGATTAGCGGTGGCGCGCAGGCGCAGGCGTACCCGAACAAACCGATCCGCCTGCTGGTCCCCTTCGCGCCGGGCGGCTCATCGGATATCGTCTCGCGATCGTTTGCGACCGAGATGTCAAAGATCCTCGGCCAATCGGTGGTGGTAGAAAGCAAGCCGGGCGGCGCCGGCAATATCGCCATGCAGGAAGCGAAGAACAGCCCGCCCGATGGCTACACCATCATCCTGGGCCACGTCGGCACGCTGGCGGTGAACCCGGCCATGTTTGCGAAGCTGCCATACGATCCGGTGAAGGATTTCGCGCCGATCACCATGCTGGCAAAAGTGCCAAGCCTGTTGGTGGTGAATTCGGAAAAGATGAAAGCGAAGAACCTGAAGGAGCTGGTCGAGTACGCCAAGAAAAATCCCGGCGCGCTGAATTATGGTTCCGCCGGTAACGGCAGCTCCGGCCATCTGGCGATGGCGTATGTCGCATTGACCGCAGGCTTCACCGCCACACACGTGCCCTACAAAGGCACCGGCCCGATGATGACCGATCTCTTGGCCGGTCGCCTTGATGGCACCTTCACCGGCGCGCCGCCGCTGATGGCGCATGTGAAAGCCGGCACCTTGCGGCCCATCGCCATCGGTACCGCCAAACGTTCACCCGCGATGCCCGATGTGCCGACGGTGGCAGAGCAGGGCTATCCGGGATTTGAAACTTCGCAGTGGTATGGATTGATCGCGCCGGCTGGAACGCCGGACGCGATTATCCAGAAGCTGCAGCAGGCGGCGGTGGCAGCCGGGAAGACGAAAGAGGTTTCGGAGCGGTTGTCCGCTGAAGCCGCAGAGCCACAGACCAGCACGCCGAAAGAGTTTGCGGATTTCATCAAGGTAGAAGCCGTGCGCTGGGGTGAGGTGGTGAAGAAGTCGCAGATTAAGGCGGATTGAGGGTTGAAAGTCTAGTATTGGCGCGGGTTTTCGGGGGTTTTTGGCCTGGGAGGCGCGTGGGTGCTGGGGTTTGGTTATCGGACTGCCCTCTCCCCGACCCTCTCCCGTAAACGGGAGAGGGGGCAAAATCATTGCGATGTCCTTTGCTTGATACTCCCTCGCCCGCATGCGGGAGAGGGCCGGGGAGAGGGGCCTCAAAGAATCACCACAACTAGAAGATCCGCTTAGACCTCCATGCGCCCCGGCGTAAAAACCAACTTCGCCAAATCCCTGCGTCGCAATATGACCGACGCGGAAAAGAAGCTCTGGTACTTCCTTCGCGCCAGTCGCGTCAATGGCCACAAGTTCAAACGCCAGGTGCCGATCGGCAATTACATCGTCGATTTCGTCGCGCCATCACTAAAGTTCATTGTCGAGCTCGATGGCGGTCATCATGCGGATCAACAGGAATACGATGCCGCGCGAACTCGCTATTTGAATGACTGCGGTTATCGCGTGCTGCGATTTCGCGATGACGAAGCCTTGAAGCAAACTGATGCAGTGCTCGAATCCATTCTGCGAGCCTGCGAAGAGCCCTCTCCCCCAGCCCCTCTCCCGTAAACGGGCGAGGGGAGGCAGAAACTTAGCGATTACCTCTTTGCAGTTACTCCCTCTCCCGTTTACGGGAGAGGGCCGGGGAGAGGGAAGTCAAAGCTGGTCGTTACTCGTGCCGTCGACACATCAGTAGAAACCATAACCCTGCAACCCAGTCCTACGATGCCATAATCCCGCGTCACTTCAACACCAAGTCTCCATGCTGACCCACCCTCAATTCGATCCCATCGCGCTTTCGCTCGGCCCCGTCGCCATCCGCTGGTACGGCCTGATGTATGTCGCAGCTTTCGTGCTGTTCATGGTGCTGGGGCGCATGCACATTAATCGCCGGCCGGACCTGGGTTATAGCAAGGAGAGCATGGATGACTTGCTGTTCTACGGCATGCTCGGCGTCGTGCTCGGTGGGCGTCTGGGCTTCGTGCTGTTCTACAAACCGATGTATTACCTCGCGCATCCGATCGAGATTTTTTATGTGTGGCAGGGCGGCATGTCGTTTCACGGCGGGTTTCTCGGCGTGTTGGTGGCGATGTGGCTGTTCGGTCGCAAGACCAAACGCACGTTCTGGCAGGTGACGGATTTCATCGCACCGCTGGTGCCGACAGGCCTGGGGGCGGGACGCTTGGGTAACTTCATCAATGGCGAATTGCCGGGCCGCGTGACCGATGCATCGACCTGGCCGTGGGCGATGTGGTTTCCGCAGGTCGATGCGACACCGCTCGCGCGCCATCCTTCGCAGCTATATCAGTTCGCCACTGAGGGCGTGCTGCTGTTTTTGATTCTTTGGTTTTATTCGAAGAAGCCGCGGCCGGTGGGTACGGTGTCGGCGTTATTCCTGATCGGTTACGGCAGTTTCCGTTTCTTGACCGAGTTCGCGCGTCAGCCGGATGATTTCTTGGGCTTCCTGGCGTTCGGTATGTCGATGGGGCAGTGGCTGAGTCTGCCGATGGTGATTACCGGCATCGTGCTGTTCTGGCACTTCAACCGCAAGGCCGCTATTTCGAAGTAGTCGTCTCGCCGGTAATAAACATCGAGATCGGCGTGGTCTCGCCGACGCGGCCTTTGTGGCCGATGGCGGTGATCAGTTTATGCAGGCTCTCGTGCAGATCGGCGAGATCGCCTTCGTCCATCGTCAGCAGTGCGTTTTGTAGCAAGCCGATGGCAGGTGCGGGTGCTTGCTTGATCGCCGATTTGCCCGCAGTGGTGAGATAGATACTGACCACACGCTGGTCGGAAGCTTCACGCCGCCGCTCGATAAATCCCAGCTGCGTCAGCCGCTCCAGCAGATTGCTCGCGGTCGATTGGTGAACTGCCAAGTCGTGCGCGAGTTCGCCGACTTTGATGCCGGGCTTGCCGGCGATGATTGATAGCGCCCATAGCTGCGCGCCGCTGACGCCGATACTTTTTTCCACATCCTGGTAGTGCGTCTTGATATTGCGGATGACGATGCGGAATTGCTTCAGCACTTCCAGCATGTGGTGATGGCGCGTATCGCGCACGTTGGCGATCTTTACCGCCGCACGCGGAGCGTGGGCGGTAGATGCTTTCGCGATGCTGGTATTTGCGCGGGGCATTGTCGACGCTGGAAATAATCAGGGGCACCGACGTTGCCGTCGCGTGCCCCTTTTTGTCAGGCCGCTAGGGGTTTACTTGCCCTTGATGTCCACGCGGCGATTCTCAGCCCAGGAGGCTTCGTCGTGGCCGGTCTTGCGCGGCTTGTCTTCGCCATAGCTGATGGTTTCGATCTTGTCGCCCTTGGCGCCCAGTGCGGTCATGGCGCGCTTCACCGCATCGGCACGCTTCTGGCCCAGTGCCATGTTGTATTCGCGGCTGCCACGTTCGTCGGCATTGCCGCCGAGTTCGACATTGATGTTGGCTTTCATCATGTATTCGGTATTGGCGCGCACGTCGTTGGCGTATTGGTTGGCGACGGCAAAGCTGTCGTATTCAAAGTACACCGATTGCGCCGATGGTCGGGTCAGGGCGGCGGAGTTGATCGCCGGTTGCGCGGCATTGGCGGTGGATGACGGTTGCGCGCTGCTGCTGGACGTCGCAGCGGTGCTGGCTTGCTGCGGGGTGCTGGCGGCCGGTGCGGGTTTGTCGGATGCGCAACCGCTGATGATGGCGAGGGCGGCTGCGGTGGCGACTGCGAGGTTGGAACGGGATGTGGTTTTCAATTTGTCCTCCGCGACTGTTGATGGAGCCTAAGCGGGGCTCGGCGAGCCTCACAAAATGCGTGTTACAAATATATTGGCTGCAAATATATATTGCAAGGCACATTTCCACGAGTTGACCGCATTTGGTGCTGCAAGGCTGTAGGAAAAACCCCTTTTCTGCGATGGTGGCGCGCGATTGACACTTGTCAAGGCGGATGCTGCGTTGCACAATTAGGCTTCAAATATCGCAAGCAAAGTCGGCATCACGCTCCTCCGCGCGCCAGAAGCGTTTGGGAGGAAATGCATACGGAGTATTTGCAAAATCCCGCAAAGACTCAGCCCCACCCGTGTGCAAGTGATGTAACGGTCAGGCCGAAGAGCCAAATCGCAGGCGATGGAGGAAAAGAGGCGGCAGTCGTCGATGGCGGCAGCCGTTCCATCACGCTCCAGGGGAATTGAATTATGCGTTTCTGTATTGTTGGCGCGGGCGCCATCGGTGGGTTTGTCGGTGCAAAGCTGGCAGCCGCAGGGGAAGACGTTACCTTTATCGCGCGCTGGAAAAATCTCGACGCCATCCGCACCCGCGGCATGACGGTGAAGATGAATGACGGCACGATGCTGGAAGCGCGTGGCGCGAAGGCGACTGATAGTGTGGCCGCGGTCGGCCATGTCGATTGCGTGATCCTCGCCTTGAAATCGCATCAGGTCGAATCGGTGGTGCATCAATTGCCACCGCTGTTCGGGCCCAAGACCACGGTGGTTACGATGCAGAACGGCATCCCGTTCTGGTATTTCCACAAACATGGCGGCGACCTGGCCGGCAGCCGGGTGAAATCGGTCGATCCGAATGGTGTTTGCCTCGACGGTATTCCGGCCGAGCGCATCATCGGCTGCGTGGTCTATCCCGCTACCGAATTGGTCGCGCCGGGCGTGGTGCATCATGTCGAAGGCGATCGCTTTCCGCTGGGCGAACTCGACGGCAGCATCAGCAACCGGGTAAAAGATTTGTCGGACGTGTTCGTGAAGTCCGGGTTGAAAGCGCCGGTGCTGGACAATATCCGCAACGAAATCTGGCTGAAGCTGTGGGGCAACCTTACCTTCAATCCGATCTCGGCGCTGACACACGCGACGCTGCAGGATATCTGCCAATACCCGCTCGGCCGCGAACTGGCGGCGAACATGATGAAGGAAGCGCAGGCAGTGGCTGAAAAATTAGGTGCGTCCTTCCGTGTGACATTGGAAAAACGTATTGAGGGCGCGGAGAAAGTCGGCAAGCACAAGACCTCGATGCTGCAGGACGTGGAAGCCGGCCGAGCGATCGAGATCGACGCGCTGGTGGGCTCGGTGGTGGAGCTGGGGCTATTGACCGGTGTGCCGACGCCGACGATTACGGCGATCTACAACGCTTCCAAGCTGCTGGCGCACACCATCGAGACCGAGAAGATTGCGGTACGGGGGATTGCGATTCCGCAGGTGTAGCGCCTATTTCCGTTTCTCTCCTTCGCCGGGGGGAGAAACATCTGGCGGCTATACTTTCGCCATGCGCTATCAACACACCCAAATCGGCTGGGTCAGCATAATCGGTATCGTCTTCGGCATGTTGCTGGTCGCCGGGCTGCTATGGAATGCGGAAAGGATCGTCGTTGGCCCGGGGGTGATTGCGGCGTTGGCGTTGACCTTCCTGCTGGGTATCGCGATCTTCGGCAAGCTCACAACGTCAATCGATCAAAACGACTTCCATATTCGCTTCGGCTGGCTCGGCTGGCCGGGCAAGACCGTGCCTCTGGCAGAAATTGCCGGCGCAATTCCCACCAAAACTTCACCGATTTCCGGCTGGGGAATTCGCATTACCACGCGCGGCTGGTTGTACAACGTATCCGGCCGCAACGCGGTCATTGTGGCCACCAACGATGGCAAGCAGTTTCTGGTCGGCAGCGACGAGGCGGTGAAACTGGCCGATGCGATCAATGGCTCATTGGGGCGGTCGCCGGTATTCACGACCATTCGCGGGGCGGGAATTCCGCCGGCCTGATGGGTCAGTTGCATCAATTGCGGTATTGAGTAGAATTTAGTCATCGTTTTCGGGGATGTAGCTCAGCTGGGAGAGCGTCGCGTTCGCAATGCGAAGGTCGAGAGTTCGATCCTCTTCATCTCCACCAAATAAGAAGGCCACCCACGGGTGGCCTTCTTATTTGGTGGAGATGAAGGGTTGCGAGAACTCTCCCGAGCTCGACTAAGCGATGTCCAGTGGACATCGCTTGGATATCAATCGCATAAAGCGATTGATGGTTCCGAGGCGCATGCGCCGAGGAATTCATCTGTCGCGACGGCTTCGCGACAAACAAACAACCTCTTCATCTCTGGCCCATGCAGGGTAACCTGCCCGTTACCGGCCCCCACAACTTTCCCGCTATAATCCGCCTGCCGATTTTCCGTGGGAGAGCGTCCCGCAGTGCGGGGCCGCCGAAGGCGCATACGCCCGTAATCGCTCAGGCAAAAGAACCAGGAAAAGTTTTCGGCACTCTGGAGAGACTCGGAGCCCGCATCGTGGGTGACGAGCGCCGAAGGGGCACGCGACCAAACGGTTGCTCAACTCTCAGGCAAAAGGACAGAGGGGCTGGCACTCATTGAGTGCTGTAGAGTCTGCACGGTACTTGCATTCGCTGCCCTTCGTCACTTTTCCAGAGAGCCTTCATGACCCTGCTACGCACCCCCCTGTTTGAAACCCATGCTGCCAGCGGCGCCAAGCTGGTCGATTTCGGCGGCTGGGAAATGCCGCTGCACTACGGTTCGCAACTGAACGAACATCACGCCGTGCGCAAGGACGCCGGCATGTTCGATGTCTCGCATATGTGCGCGGTGGACGTGGGCGGCGAGCGGCCCAAGTCCTATCTCCGCCGCCTGATCGCCAACAACGTCGACAAGCTCAACGCACAGGGCAAGGCGCTTTATTCGGCGATGCTCAATTCTTCCGGCGGTGTGATCGATGACCTGATCGTCTACTGGCGCGGCGGCGACAATTTCCGCGTGGTGGTGAATGCCTCGACCGCGACCAAGGATCTCGCGCACATGAAGCGCGTGGCCGAATCCTATGATGTGGATCTCACGGTTCGTCGCGAATTGGCGATGATTGCGGTGCAAGGACCCAATGCGCGTGAGAAAGTCTTTTCCGTGCGCCCGGATTGGCGCGCCGCGGGTGAATCGCTGGGCGTATTTTTCGCCGCCGAAATCGGTGATGTGTTTTTGGCACGCACCGGGTACACCGGAGAAGATGGATTTGAAATCACACTGCCGGCCGAACAGGCGCCGCGCCTGTGGGCCGACCTGAAAGCCGCCGGCGTCGCGGAGTGCGGCTTGGGTGCGCGCGACACGCTGCGGCTCGAAGCCGGCATGAATCTCTACGGCAACGAGATGGACGAAACGGTGAGCCCGCTGGATGCCGGCATGGGCTGGACCGTGGATATGAAAACCGACCGCGATTTCATCGGCCGCAACTCGCTGGAAAACAACGGCCAGAACAAGGCTTTCGTCGGCCTGAAGCTGCTGGACAAGGGCGTGATGCGCGGCCACATGAAAGTACAGACCGCGAACGGTGATGGCGAAACCACCAGCGGTACGTTTTCACCCACGCTGGGTTTTTCCGTGGCGCTGGCGCGCGTGCCGATGGACGTCAAGGCCGGCGACACGGTGCAGGTCATCATCCGCGATAAGCCAGTCGATGCGCTGGTGACCAAGCCTTCTTTCGTTCGCAATGGCAAAGCATTGATCTGATTTCGTTTCGCATACTAAAAATTATCTTTCCAACTTATTTACCCGGAGCTTTCACATGAATATCCCCGCCGATCTGAAATACACCTCCAGCCACGAATGGATTCGCACCGAAGCCGACGGCACGCTGACCGTGGGCATCACCGATACCGCGCAGGAAATGCTCGGCGACCTGGTATTTGTCGGCGATGCGAAGGTTGGCGAGACGCTGAAGCAGGGTGATACCGCCTGTGTGGTGGAAAGCGTGAAAGCAGCGAGCGATGTGTATATGCCAGTGGACGGCGAGATCACTGCGTTCAACGAAGAACTCGATGCCGCACCGGAAAAGATCAACGGTGACGCGTTCGGCTCCTGGTTGTTCAAGGTGAAGCCGGCGGCGGGTGCCGATATTTCGGGCTTGCTGGATGCGGCGGGCTATCAGGCCGTGGTCAGCGCGGGCTAAACCGATGACGACACACACACTAAACGAACTCGAACACCACGACGAGTTCATCGCGCGCCACATCGGGCCGGACGAGGCCGATGTTGCCGCGATGTTGAAGACGGTCGGCGCCACGTCGCTGGACGATATGGTGGCCAAGATTGCTCCCGCCAGCATTCGCTCTGCCAACCCGTTGGGCTTGCCGCAAGCCATGTCCGAAGCTGAAGCACTGGCGGAAATGCGTCGCATCGCTGGTCGCAACAAGGTGCTGAAGAGCTATATCGGCCAGGGCTACTACGGCACGCGCACACCGGGCGTGATCCTGAGAAACATCCTCGAGAACCCGGCCTGGTACACGGCCTACACGCCGTATCAACCTGAAATTTCGCAAGGCCGTCTTGAAGCGCTGCTGAATTTCCAGACCATGGTGTGCGATCTCACCGGCATGGAGATCGCCAACTCCTCGCTGCTCGATGAAGCCACCGCCGCGGCGGAAGCGATGACGCTGGCCAAACGCAGCGCCAAGTCGAAGAGCAACGTCATGATCGTCGCCGGCGATATGCATCCGCAAACGATCGCCTTGCTGAAGACGCGTGCCGAGCCGCTGGGCATCGAGCTCAAGGTCGGTGTGGCACCGGTATTGATGAACGAGGTCGCCGATTATTTCGGCGTGATCGCGCAATATCCTTCCACCGTCGGGCTGATTCACGACATGAAGCAGTTCGTCGATCAGGCGCACTCCAAAGGTGCCGTGTTTGTCGTGGCTGCCGATTTGTTGGCGTTGACGTTGTTGGCTGCGCCCGGCGATTGGGGCGCCGATATTGTCGTCGGCAGCGCACAGAGATTCGGTGTGCCGATGGGCTTCGGGGGGCCGCATGCCGCGTTCATGGCCTGCAAGGATGCCTTGAAGCGCAATATGCCGGGCCGCCTGGTCGGACTCTCGCAGGATGCGATGGGCAATCCGGCACTGCGTCTCGCCTTGCAAACGCGTGAACAACATATCCGCCGCGAAAAAGCGACCTCCAATATCTGCACCGCGCAAGTGCTGCTGGCGGTGATGGCCAGCATGTATGCGGTGTATCACGGACCGGCGGGATTGAAGCGCATCGCCGAGCGCACGCATCGCTTCGCGCGCATCGCGCAGGAAGGCTTGAAGAAGCTGGGCTTCAAATGTCCGCTGCCGCATTACTTCGACACCATCATCGTCAAGACCGATGCCGATACCGATCGCGTGATGGAGTGCGGCGTGAAGCACGGCCTCAATTTCCGCAAGGTGACGGCCGAGATCATCAGCCTGTCGTTCGACGAAACCACCACGCGCGCCGACGTTGAAAAGCTCTGGCATGTGTTCAATAACGCCGATGCGCCGTTCACCGTTGCCGATATCGAAGCTGCCGGTTTGCCGGATGCCTTCCCTGCAGGGTTGGCGCGCAAGTCGCCCTACCTCACGCACCCGGTGTTCAATCAGTACCACTCGGAAACTGAAATGCTGCGTTATATCCGCAGCCTGTCGGACAAGGATCTGGCGCTGGATCGCGCGATGATTCCGCTCGGCTCCTGCACCATGAAGCTCAATGCCACCAGTGAAATGATTCCCGTCACATGGCCTGAGATCGGCAACATCCATCCATTCGCACCAACGGACCAGACCGGGGGCTACCGCGAATTGATTGATCGCCTGTCGGCAGCGTTGTGCGAAGTCACTGGCTACGATGCAGTCAGCCTGCAGCCCAACTCCGGCGCGCAAGGTGAGTACGCGGGCCTGCTGGCGATTCGCGCCTATCATCGCTCGCGTGGCGACATGCAGCGTGATATCTGCCTGATCCCCACTTCGGCACACGGCACCAACCCGGCGTCGGCGCAGATGTGCGGCATGGAAGTGGTGGCCGTCGCTTGCGACGATCAGGGCAACGTCGATGTGGCTGACCTCAAGGCCAAAACAGCTCAACACAAGGACAAGCTCGCCGCGTTGATGGTGACCTATCCCTCTACTCACGGCGTGTTCGAGGAAGCCATCACCGAAATCTGCGCCATCATCCACGCCGCCGGCGGGCAGGTGTACATGGATGGCGCCAATATGAACGCGCTGGTCGGTACCGCCAAGCCGGGTAAATTCGGCAGCGATGTGTCGCATCTCAATCTGCACAAAACCTTCTGTATTCCGCACGGCGGCGGCGGGCCTGGCGTTGGTCCGGTGGCGGTGCGTTCGCACCTTGCGCCGTTCCTGCCCGGCCATCCGATGGATGCGAGCGCCAAGGTAGGCCCGGTCTCGGCTGCACCCGAAGGTTCAGCCAGCATTCTGCCGATCAGCTTTATGTACATCCTGATGATGGGCGGTGAGGGTCTCGCGCGCGCCACGCAGGTGGCGATGCTGAACGCCAACTACATCGCCAAGCGCTTGGCGCCGCACTACCCGACGCTGTACAGCGGCAAGAACGGATTGGTGGCGCACGAGTGCATCCTCGATATCCGGCCTATCAAGGATGCCTGCGGCATCAGCAACGAAGACATTGCCAAACGGCTGATCGACTACGGCTTCCACGCGCCGACGATGAGCTTCCCGGTGGCGGGTACGCTGATGGTGGAACCGACCGAGTCCGAGAGCAAGTACGAGCTCGATCGCTTTATCGACGCGATGATTGCGATCCGCGATGAAATCCGTTCGGTGGAAGCAGGCAAGGTCGATGCCGAGGACAATCCGTTGAAGAACGCGCCGCATACCACGGCGATGTTGATGGCGGACAACTGGGCGCACGACTACACCCGCGAGCAGGCGGCGTTCCCGGTGGCGACACTGAAGGCGCGCAAGTACTGGTCGCCGGTGGCGCGCGTGGATAATGTTTACGGTGACCGCAATCTGGTTTGCGCCTGTCCGCCGATGGACAGCTATGCCAAGGAAAGCACCGCAGCTTAGCGTGGGTTGAAAACAAAAAAGCCACCTTCGGGTGGCTTTTTTGTTGTCGCCTTTCTGCTAGCTGCCGCGAATCTTCAGTATCTGTTCGATCTCGCGATCCAGGTGCGCAAGGTGCAGACGGGTTGGTATATCGGTCACGCGTGGTCGCGCGCCGCGAATGTCGGCCTGAAGGTCGCGCAATGCCTGCACAGCAGCAGGACGCAGGTCGATCGACAGCTCGCTCATGGAGAACGCCACGAAGGAGGTCATGTTGGTCACACGCTGCACTTCGCCGGAGAAGCCTTTCAGCTGATCGATATAGGACTTGTGCAGTTCGCGGCGATAGACATCGATCACCGGTTGGGGCTTGGCGAGTTCGCTGAACACCCCCTTTTGCAGCGTGGACAAATAGCGGCTTGCGCTCATTCCGGTTCCGGCCGCCGCCATCTCGGCATCTTCCAGCAAACGGAAGCGCACTGGCGACATCATCTCGGTCAGTAAGCCGGTTTGCGACGCAATCACCGGGCCGGCGACATCGAACACGCGGATGCGGTTCAGCAACTCGGGCTTGGTCAGCCATTTCGGTGTTTGCAGTGCGTCGTCGAGCATATAGCGGATGGCCGCCTGCTGTTGCGGTTTCGGCGTACGTACGATCGAATCGCCGCCGCGCCCGCCCATGTAGCGGGTCTCGCGCACGCCGCCGATCTGCTTGACCACCGAGTTGAGATAAATGGCCCGTTGGCTGATCAGCAGGCGGTAGGTTTGCTGCAGCACGGCGTAGTCTTCGCCCAGTTTGGTCGTCGCCGGGATCAGTCTGGCGGCAGCGCGCTCCAGCGAGGCCACCGACAATTTGGTCGCGGCGACGCGTTCCTTGCCGATATTCTCGGTCAGCACCTCGGTGTCGAAGAACGACACCAGGTCTTCACCACCGAAACGCAGCAGCGGTTGATCGATCTGTTTTGACGCCAGCAGGTCGAGTTCGGCAACTTCTTCTTCCGAATCTTTCCTGCCCAGCGGTTTGTAGCCCCACTCGATGGCGAAGTCGTCGTACGGCCCGATCTTCGGCACGAAGCTGGTCACGCCATCGCCGGGTTGCGCGATCGAGTTGAAGCGGCCATAGGACATGATCGAGGCGACGGTACCGTTGGCTGCGGTGAAGGCAGGATCGCGCAATTGCTTGATGCTGTAAGCGGTGCTGGCGCGATGGTTGTGGCGCAGACCCAGTGCATGACCGACCTCGTGAGCGGCGACGTTGCGCAGCAGTTCGCCCATCACCTCTTCCGGCAGCGGCAGATTTTCCACGCGCTTGTCGGCGCTGCCGGCCTGGATGAAATAGAGCTGCTCCATGATGCGGAAGATGTCGTGCCAGAAAATAATGTGCGCGGAGATGACTTCTCCCGAGCGCGGGTCGTTGACTGACGGACCCATTGCATTGGCCACCGGCTGCGCTACCCAGCGGATCACCGAATAGCGCGCGTCTTCCGGATCCCAGTCCGGGTCTTCCTTCTTGCTTGGCGGATCGAGCGCGACGATGGCCTTGCGGAAACCTGCCTTCTCGAACGCCGGTTGCCAGTCTTCGATGCCCTGCTTCATGTACTTGCGCCACTTCGCCGGCACTTCGGGCGCAATGTAGAACGTGATCGGTTTCACCACATCCGAGACTTCCTGCGCCGGATCCTTTTTCTCCAGCCGGTAGCGGGTAATGAATTCGCGGGTGCGCATGCCGCTGCGGGCGCCGCCGTACTCCTGAAACCGCTCGGTGAAGAAACCGACACGTTGATCGGCATAACGTCCCATCATCGGTTTTTCCGGAAGCAGTGCGAGGCTGTAATGCAGCACGGCTGTGCGGCTGGGGTTGATCGGCATGCTGGGCATCGCCGAAGGTGTGGCTGGATTGAACGTCGGCATCTGGAAGGTGGTGAAAGTCAATGTCGAACGCATCTCGACATTGTTCGGAAACACCTTCACCTGATTGATCAGGCTGCGAGTGGGATCGGCAAGGCCCAGGCCTTGCGGTCCGGCGAAGCGCGCGTCGATCATGTCGGTGGAAGTGGTGAGCAGCAGGCGGCTCACGTCGATCACCGGCCATTTTTCCTTGGGTGCAATTTTCTTTTCGGCCTTGGCGCTGTCTTTCTCTTCTGCCCCGGGTTCTGCTCTCTTCCCGGCGGCTTTTGCCCCAGCCAGTTTTTCTTCGGACTTGGCATCGACGGTGTTGGCCACGCTTGCCAATGCAGTTTTTTCGGTGCTCGGTACGGACTCCGGCGTTGCGGTCTTTGGCGTATCGGCCGATTTATCTTTCGATTTTTCCTCGGCGAGTTTTGCTTCCGGCGAAGGAGCGTTATCGGCGCCATCGATTTTCTTGTCGGCGGCTTTGTCGGCCTCAGCTGTCTTTGCCTTCTCAGCCTCCTTTTTCGCGGCTTCGATTGCCTTCTTCTCGTCTTCGCGCAGTTCCAGCGATTTCTCGTTGCCCTCGGCTTCGATATTGAAGGTCATCACAATAGGGGCAAGATCGACCGCCTCCGTCGCCGCTTTCAACTCCTCGCTGCCACGTTTGCGAAACGACACCGCGCGCAGCAGGATGCGATTGTCGATGCGCTCGAAGCGCAACACCTTGAATCCCAGCGGCAGGCCGTTGAACGCGACATCGCCGCTCGCCTGCGCGACTTCGGCCGACCAGAACAAATCGCGGCCCAGCAGTTTTTCCGGGATCTCGAAGTAGTGGCGTTCTTTTACCTTGTGATAGAGCAGCATGCCGCGCGAGGTCTTGGCCTCCTTGGTGACGACTGTCTCGTATTTTTTCGGTTCACCCGGCGCGGTGGCGCCCATTGCAGCGGCGAGCGCGGCTGCTGCGCTGGCAGGCGGGGACGCGGATGCGGGAGCGGTGGTGCTGGTCGAAGGTGAGGGTGTCGAGCCACCATTCGTTTCTTTTTTTACCGGTGCCGGCTCGTCCGGTGTACTGCCCGGGCCATGCAGATTGATGGTGCAGGCGGAGAGAGACAGCAGGCCGGCGAGTGCGGCGGTCGCTGTGGAAACGCGTGGGCAAGACGGCATGTGGGATCCGGAAGAAAGTTCGAGGGCTTTGCGGGGTGCGCAGTGAGCATCTCGGACATTGTAGCGCCGACAAAATTCCTCAAGAGGGTTGACCGGAAAGCCAATATCCATGCGCTTCTCCAAGGCAATGCCTCGGAAAGCCGCGCCAATGCTTGCGTTCGGGTCATTGCCCGGATTGTTTTTTTATTTGACGCCGGCGATGTTCGCCCGGTACCACGAGGTCAGCGCGTCTCGGTGACCTTGCGCAGATGCGGCGGGCGATCGGGATCGCAGCCGCGTGCGATCGACACCGCGTTCGCCAGGCGGTAGAAACTCTGTGCCAGCAGCAGTGGCTGGATCACCGGATGCGTATCGACGGTCGGCAGCGCAATTGCACCGGGGACGGCGTTGCCGGCGATCAGTACTTTGACGTCGCGGGCCAATAGTTCGGCTGCGAGCGCTTCGAGGTCGGCGCGCGTTTCGTCGTTTTGCGTCAACAGCAGCGCGGGGAAGTTGGCTTGCAGCAATGCCTGCGGACCGTGGCGCACCTCCGCCCCGCTGAATGCCTCGGCATGCAGGCGGCAGGTTTCCTTGCACTTCAGCGCCGCTTCCTGCGCGATACCCAGGCCCACGCCGCGGCCGATGACGTACAGATGGCTGCTGCCGCGCAGCAGCGGCATGGCTTCGCTCCAGTCCATCTGCCAGGCGCGGGACAGCGCATCGGGTGCTGCGACCAGTGCGTCGAGCAACAGATTGTCCGCCGACCAGGCCGCGACCAGATGAACAATGGCGGCGAGCGAGGCGATATAGGATTTGGTGGCGGCAACACTTTGTTCGGTGCCCGCGCACAAGGGCAGCACGTAATCGGCAGCGTTGGCCAGTGGCGTGTCCTCGGTATTGACCAGCGCCACCACTGTGGCACCTGCGCTTTTTGCTGCACGCGCAGCGGCAACCAGATCCGGGCTGCGGCCGGATTGCGAAATCGCCAGGAACAGGCAATCGCGCAGATTTTGCTGGATGCCATAAACCGAGCTGACCGAGGGCGCGGCCGATGCGGTGAGCACGCCGGTGCGGGTTTCGATCAGGTATTTGGCGAAAGTCGCAGCGTGATCCGAACTGCCGCGCGCGCAGGTGACCACTGCCCGCGGTGCCAGCGTGCGCAGATGCGCGCCCAGCTTCAGCGCGCGCGCATGATTGGATTCATATTGACGGCGGATCGCGTTCGAGGCATCGGCGGCCTCGCGAAACATATGCGTGGTCTCTGGATCGATCCGGTTCGAGTCGTGGTCCGAAGAGTTCTTTCTGGCTTGTTCTGCGGCGCTAACGATGGGCATGTTCAAAATGGGTCAGAGTTCAGGGCGCGCTCAGTTCGGCGACGAAGTCGTAGGTATCGCTGCGGTAGTACGACTGCGAAAACTCCACCGCGCGGCCGTCGCGCAGGAAGCCCAGCCGTTCGACCAGGAGGCCGGCGTCGCCTTCGCGTGCATTCAACAGTTTGGCCTGCTCGCCGGTGAGCAAAAGCGCGCGCAGGCGTTGCAGCGCGCGGACCGGGCGGTTGCCGGCCTTCTCCAGCGCTTCATATATCGATGTGTCCACGGATGACAGCGAAGGCAGGCAGCTGGCGATGATGGTGGCGTATTCCGCCGACATCGGCGAATCGTCGGCATAGCGAATGCGGTGGAAGCGATACACCGGTGTGCCCGGTGAAAGTCCCAGCGCCAGCGATTCTTCCGGCGAAACGGTGCCTTCAAGTTTTTTCAGCCACACGCTGTGTGGCCGGCGACCGCGCGCGCGCATGTCTTCGGAAAACGAGGTTAGCTTGGCGAAATTCTTTTCGATGCGTGCCGAGACGAAGTTGCCCGACCCCTGACGCCTCACCAGCAGGCCTTCTTCGACCAGGCCTTCGATGGCTTTGCGCACCGTGATGCGGGAGACCGACAACTCGATCGCGATCTGGCGTTCGGCCGGCAGGGCATCGTCCGGACTGAGGACCCTTTTTTCAATCGCTTCGCGAATTGCGCGCTGCAACTGCTGGTACAGCGGCAGGCTGCTGTTCGGGTCCAGTGGTGTCAGAACTTGAGCAAGTGAGGTCATTCGATTTTCCCGGTGGTATTCGACTGCAGGGCCAAATCACTGAAATTTTGGTGCTATCGCATTAGAACCATTGCATTACCAATTGGCCTGTTGGCCTGTCACTGGCAATCCCCTCAAGCATGGCCGCACTGGGCGCCTCCCCAGTGCGATCGCTTGCAAGTCGTTGATTCCCCGTCTGTTGCCAGAATACCACTTCCGCAAAAAAAATGGTAGCGTTTTGGAATTAAATGGTAGTATATTGGAACTGTATTGGTTTTGTAGGGGTTGTGAATAAAGGGGGCCAGCAGCGCCGGTCGCATCGGCGATGGTCACGTTTCAGGGGCAAATAACAGGCCGTGCGCGTTCAACAACGGGGTCGGCTAATTACTGGAGGCAGTCATGAAATTGAAGCAAACACCCATTGCAACTGCGATCGCGTTCATGTTGATCAGTGCGGCATACCCCGCGATGGCGCAGCAAGCCGACAAGAAGGAGCCGGACAAACCCGCCACCAAAGCGGCGGACAAGGAAGCCAAGGAAAAACTGGAAACCGTGGTTATTACCGGCATTCGCGCATCGCTTGAGCGCTCGCTGGATGTGAAGCGGAATGCAGACTCGCACGTCGATGTGATCACCGCCGAAGATATCGGCAAGATGCCCGACAAGAACGTGGCGGATTCGCTGCAGCGCATTCCGGGTGTCAATATCAGCTCGGCCGGTGCGACCGAAGGCGGCTTCGATGAGAATGATCGTGTCAGCCTGCGCGGCACCAATCCCAGTCTTACGCAAACGCTGATCAACGGCCACAACGTCGCCTCCGGCGACTGGTTCGTGTTGAACCAGACCGGCACCATCGGCCGCAGCGTGAGCTATACCCTGCTGCCTTCCGAACTGGTTGGCCAGGTCGTGATTCACAAGAGCTCGGAAGCCAGTCTGGTTGAAGGCGGCGTTGCCGGCTCGATCAATATCATTACCCGCAAGCCGCTGGAGTTCCGCAATCCGGTGACGATGGAAGCGTCGGTCGGCGGCGTGCATGCGCAGTTGCCGAAGAAAACCGATCCGCAAGTGAGCGCCCTGATGAACTGGCGCAACGACGATCGCACCTTCGGCGTGATGCTGCAGGGCTTCTCGGAAAAACGTCATCTGCGTCGTGACGGCATTGAAGTGCTGGGTTACGAACAGATTGCCGCCGGCTCGAAGATTGCGCTGGCCCGTCCCGATCTGTCCGGCGTTTACTATCCGGTGCTGATCGGTTCGGCCCTTTTCGAACAGGAGCGCAAGCGAGATGGCGGCTTGATCGATGTGCAGTTCAAGGTCGGCAAGGACGTGACGCTGGATTTCAGCGCATTCACCTCAAAACTCGATGCGGCTAATTACAACCGCAACTATCTGCTGTGGGCAACCCACTTCATCAATGCCGGCGCGGGGCAGATTCCCGATCCGGGCTATGTGGTACGCAATAACACCCTGGTTTCGGCCAGCTTCGCCGGGGTGCCAGGCACCCAGTACGGTATCTATGACCAGATTTCCCGGCCGAACGAAAGCGCCGATTCGAATTTCTTCGCCTTCGACGGCAAATATCGTATCAGCGACAAGCTGACCCTGACCTCAAAGCTCGGCACCTCCAAGGGCCACGGCAAGACACCCACTCAGGATGTCACGGAGTGGGATTTTGCTGTCGGTTCCGGCGCGTCGTATCGTCTCAATGGTGTCGGCAGCGCACCAAGCTTCGGCTTCGGCAACGTCAATAACGGCAATCTTTCCGGTGTCGCCGGCCTCGACTGGATGTTCGGCTCGCAAAACGTGAACGTGGTCGACAAGGAAAACTGGGCGCAGCTTGACGGCGAGCTGGCGCTCGACAGCGGCGTGTTCACCATGCTCAAGTTCGGTGTGCGCCGCAACGAACATGAACGCAGTTCCACCGGCATCATCTCGCAGCGACCCGCACTCGATGGCAGCGCATTCAATTCCGCCAACTGGCCGACCACCTTCTCCAACTACCCATCCAATTTCGGCAGCGGTCTCGGCGGCGGATTCCCCTCGAACGTCTGGTACTACACCGCAGCGCAGCTGGCGGCATTCTCTTCGAAGTACGCCTACCGTCCGACGGATGGTTCGCGCGAATATTATCCGCAAGAGTTCGCCATCAAGGAAACCAACTCGGCGGCGTATCTGCAGGGTAATTTCGAGGGCCAGGGCTGGTCGGGCAATGCCGGCGTGCGTTTCGTGCAGACCAAGGAGCACATTCTCAACTACAACAGCTCCACCGCGCAAACACCCGGCGCCATCACAACTTCCTTGTTCGGCCCGTTCCTGATCACGCCAACCGATCACACCTACAACGACGTGTTGCCGAGCGGAAACATCAAGTTCGATCTCGACAAGAACTTGGTTGGCCGTCTCGCGGTTTCGCGCACCATGACACGTGCCGATTATTCGGCATTGGCCGGTGGCGTCAGCCTGAGTCCGCCGGCGGTGGTGGGCGGCCTGGGCAGTGGCAGCGGCGGCAATCCGGATTTGAAGCCGATCCGCTCCACCAACTTCGACGCGATCATCGAGTACTACTTCGCGCCGCGTTCGCTGGCTTCCGCCACGTTGTTCCACATGAAGCTCGACAACTACATCGGCCTGGGGCAGGTGCGAAAGACCTTCATCGACTTCAGCAACGCATTCCCGGCCGGCCACCCGGTGGACTACATCCTGTCGGTGCCGATCAACAGCAAAGGCAAGGTTACCGGTATCGAGCTGTCATATGAACAGCCGGTGTTCGGCAACTTCGGTATTGCCACCAACTACACCTACGCCGATGCCAAGGAGCAGGGTGGAGGACCGCTGGTGGGCGCGTCGAAGAATACCTACAACGTCAGCGGCTACTTCGAAAACGATATGTTCAGCGCGCGGCTGGCCTATACCTTCCGTTCCAGCTTCTATAGTGGATTGGATCGCAGCACGGCGTTCTATCAGGATGACGTCGCCAACGTGGCCGCCTCCCTGGGCTACAAGTTCAGTGACAACCTGAGCCTTCAGTTCGATGCGCAGAACCTCAACAATCCGAAGCTGAAGTACTACGCCCTGAACAAGGACCAGCCGCGTTCGATTTACCAGAACGGACGGCAGTTCTATCTGACGGCACGCTTCAAGTTCTAGTTACGGTATCCGCCCACGTTGGCAATCTGCGGCGTGGGCGGATGTCGTTCGAGACCCGGTAAATAGATAAGTTGTAGCTCGGGGTTGCCGTGAGGTCCCGCTCTTCTCCTGGCGAGATCCCCTGCGGCTTTGGACGGCGGGGTAGCTCGATACCCCGCCTTCCCTTTTCCCGGTTCGTGATTGAACTCGACAAGATCAATCCCTGTTGTGTCGTCGTGATCACGGCACAATGCCCGTTAAACTGCGGATGATCAGTACAATCCAGCGCGCGACGGCGCGCCTCCGATACAACTCAATTGTTGGGGTGTCAGCCGTATGGGCAAGGTAGTCAATCAACAAAAAGAAAAGTCTTCGTTTACGACGCACGTACAAGCAATTGCCGGGATATTTTTCTACTTCGGAGCGTTGATGGTTGCGGCGCAAGCGTTTGCAGCCGACGCACCTGCCATCATTCCCAATCCGGCAACGCTGACGGTGCGGCAGGGGGAGTTCCGTGTTGCGCCGGAAACGCCGATCGTTGTATCTGCGGGCGATACCGAGGCTCGCCGCGCCGCCGAGCATCTTCGTGACCTGATCGAACGCACGCGTGGATTGCGCTTGAAAGTGCAGAGCGGTGCTGCGCGCAGCGCTGCCATCAATCTGGTGCGCGATCGCGCCTTGCCCGCCGAAGGCGCGTACCGGCTCAATGCCGATGCGTCGCGCGTAACCATCAGCGCGGGTACTGCCACCGGATTGCTGTATGGCGGTATCAGCCTGTGGCAGCTTCTGGATACGGGTTCAAGCGTACCGGCAGTGAAGATAGACGACGCTCCGCGCTTCTCCTGGCGCGGCATCATGCTCGACTCGGCGCGTCACTTTCAATCGCCGGAATTCATCCGCCAGTACATCGACTGGATGGCGTTGCACAAATTGAATGTGTTGCACTGGCATCTGACTGACGATCAGGCATGGCGGCTGGAAATCCGCAAGTATCCGAAGCTGACCGAGTTGGCGGCATGGCGCGTGCCGGCCGGTCCGGCGGCGCAAGCCGACATCGACCCCGCCACCGGCAAGCCCCGTTTGTACGGCGGTTTCTACACGCAGAAGACGGTACGGGAGATCGTCCGCCATGCTGCCGAGCGCGGCATTACCATCGTGCCGGAAATCGAGATGCCAGGTCATGCCACGGCCACGCTGGCGGCTTATCCAAAGCTGTCGGCCATTGCAAACCCTCCCGCCACCGTACCTGCGGATTGGGGCATCTACCCGAATGTCTATGGCGTCGACGACGGAACCTTCAAGTTCCTGGAAGACGTACTGACCGAGGTGATGAGCCTGTTTCCGGGCAAATATATCCATGTGGGCGGTGATGAAGTCGACAAGGAGCAATGGAAGCATTCGCCGGCTGCGTTGAAGCGCATGGAGCAGTTGGGCATCAAGGAAATGACCGGCTTGCAAACCTATTTCACCCAGCGCATCGGCCGTTTTCTGAAAAAGAACGGGCGGCGGCTGGTGGGTTGGGACGAAATTCTCGAACCCGGGCTGCCGGCAGGCTCGGTGGTCATGTCATGGCGCGGTGTCGACGGCGCATTGACGGCTGCACAAAAAGGCTTCGACACCATCCTCTCGCCTTGGCCCACTTTGTACTTCGATAACGTTCAGCGGCTGGCAGCGGACGAACCGCCCGGGCGCGGAAAACTGATGACGATTCGCGAGGTCTACGCGTTTGAGCCGATGCCGGAAAAACTGACGCCTGAACAACAGAAACATGTAGTCGGCCTGCAGGGCAATGTCTGGACCGAGCACATACGCACCGAAGAGCGCGCGGCGAGCATGACCTTTCCGCGTGCCGCCGCCATCGCCGAATTGGGCTGGTCGCAACCGGCGCAACGTAACTGGCCGGACTTCGTCAGGCGCCTGGGTTTCCAGGTTGGCCGCTATCAGGCCTTGAAGATGCCTTACTCGGACAGTCTGTTTGCGGTCGATGCTGCGACGCGCTACGCGTCGAATCAGGCAACCGTCACGCTCGGCACCCAGGCGAATGCCGGTGACATCCGCTATACGCTGGATGGACGCGCACCGACGTCGCAGTCGACGCTTTATCAAGGACCGGTCCCCGTGACCCTGCCGGCGGAAATGCGGGTAGCGTTGTTTGCCGGCGATCGCCAGTTGTCGCGCGAGCGGGCGATCCCGCTGCGCCGCGAAGTTGCCCAGCGTCGTTCCAGCCAGGAGTTGAAACTCTGTAGCGAAAACATTGCGCTCTCGCTGGAGGATGACGCGCCGCTGCGTGGCAAGCGCGCGGCATTTCTGGTGGATATCCAGAACCCCTGCTGGATTTTTTTGCAGGCAGACCTCGATCGGGTGTCATCGGTCACTGCCGCAGTGGGTCAGTTGCCGTTCAACTTTCAGATTGGCGAGTTGGTCAAAAAAATCCAGTTCGGCAAGCCGGTCAATGCCGAGGGTGAACTTGAAGTTCGCATGGATTCCTGCGAGGGCGAGGTGATCGCACGCCTGCCGCTGAAACCGGCGTTGGATTCAAATGCCGTCACATCTCTGCCCCCTGTGCCGTTTGCCGGGCATGGCGGACGTCACGATCTTTGCATTAAATTTGCCCAGCCTTTTGCCGACTGGACTCGCGATCCGATCTGGGTGCTTGACTGGATACAGCTCGCCGAATTTCCTGCATCGACAAAATGACCACATTGATGCTGAAAGCGCCGCTGGCCGGATGGGTGCTGCCGATAACCGAAGTACCCGATGCGGTTTTTGCCCAGCGCATGGCCGGGGACGGGGTTGCCATCGATCCCACCGGCAACGTGCTGCATGCGCCATGCGATGGCGAGGTAGTTCCAATGCAGGGAGCGAAGCATGCGCTGACGATCAGGGCAAAGTCCGGGCAGGATATCCTGTTGCATGTCGGTATCGACACCGTTCAACTCGGCGGCAGCGGTTTTGAAATGCTGGTTATGGCCGGGCAACAGGTTGTTGCGGGCCAGCCTTTGCTGAAGTTTGATCTTGATCTGGTTGCACGCAAGGCCAGGAGTTCAATAACGCCGATTCTGCTGGCAAGCGAAGGCGCCATATTGCGTCGCGTCGCCAACTGCCATGTCGCCGTGGGCAATTTTCTGTTTGAGATGGAAGCCGTGGCTGCGCCGCAAACGGCATCGGTATCCGAAGCCGTTTCGTCCGCCGCACTCAGCCGTTTTTTTAGTGTGCCGTTCGATCATGGTCTACATGCGCGGCCGGCGGCAACCATCGCTGCGTCACTGCGACCGTTCAACGCAACGGTGACGCTGGTGTCGCGTGGCCGCCAGGCGAATGCGCGCAGCACGGTGGCCACCATGTCGCTGGGCATACATCGTCACGAGACGATCGAAGTCAAGGCGACCGGCGCCGATGCGGAACGTGCGATGCAGGCGCTGGAAAAATTGCTGGCCTCAACGGCCGAAGATATTGTGCCGATCCGGTCTGGCGTTGCCGCACCTGAGACGATAAACGAAATCCCCAAACGTATTGACGCGGTCATCGCCTGTCGTGGCGTGGCGGTCGGCGCTGCGGCGCAAATGTCGGAGCCGGAATTGCCGGTGATTGAACTGGGTGCCGGCTTTGCCGGTGAACACCGTGCATTACGAACCGCGATCGATGCCGTTCGCGGGCATTTGCAGGGGCTTGCGTCCACCGCGCCGGAAGCGCAGCGGTCGATTCTCGATGCGCACATCGAGTTGATTCAGGACCCTGAGCTGGAATCGCGCGCCAATGACTGGCTGCAGCGCGGCAAGAGCGCCGGCCATGCCTGGCGCGCATCGGTACGCTCGACCATCGAGGCGCTGCGTGAGCTGGATGATCCGCACATGATGGAGCGGATTGCCGATTTTCACGATCTGGAAAATCAGGTGTTGCGAGTACTGGCTGGACATGCGCCGGGCGTATCGCGACAACTGCCTGCCAGTGCGATATTGCTGGCGGACGAATTGTTGCCCTCGCAGCTGGTCGCGTTGGACAAGGGCCGCATCGCCGGTATTTGTACTGCGCGCGGTGGACCGACTTCGCATGTCGCGATCATTGCCGCGGCAATGGGTATTCCCGCACTGGTGGCGGCCGGCCCAAGGGTGCTGGCGATTGCCGATGGCACCGCGCTGATCGTCGATGCCGACAATGGGTGCCTGCACATCGATCCACCCCGCTCGGAGCAGGAGACGATCGAACGCGAACTGGGCCAGCGGAAATTGCAGTACGCAAATGATGTGGCTGTTGCAACACGAGAGGCACAGACGGTCGATCATGTGCGCATAAAGGTTTACGCCAATCTGGGCGCGCTTGTCGAAACTCCACCCGCGGTAGCCAATGGTGCGGAGGGATGCGGCCTTTTGCGCAGCGAGTTTCTGTTTCTTGATCGCCACTCGCCACCCGACGAAGACGAACAGTTGCGCGAGTATCAAGGTATCGCCGATGCCCTGGGTTCGCGCCCGTTGACGGTGCGCACCATGGATATCGGTGGCGACAAGCCGATTCCCTACTTGCCGCTGCCGCGTGAAGAGAATCCAGCGCTGGGACTGCGCGGGTTGCGCACCAGCCTGTGGCAGCCGGAGTTGCTGCGCACCCAGTTGCGGTCAATCCTGCGGGTGACACCGGCGAGTCGTTGCCGCATCCTGCTGCCGATGGTGACCGATATCGGTGATGTGCGCACGGTTCGTTCCGTGATTGACGAGTTGCGTGCGCAAATGAGTATTGCCGAGTCGCCATCATTGGGCGTGATGATTGAAACGCCGGCGTCGGCGCTACTCGCCGACCAGCTGGTGCGCGAGGTCGATTTTCTGTCGATCGGTACCAACGATCTGTCGCAGTACGCACTGGCGATGGATCGCGGCCACCCCGAGCTCGCAGCAAAATTGGACGCGCTTCATCCGGCCGTGCTGCGCCTGATCGCCACTGCCGCGTCGGCCGGCAACGCGCATCACAAAGAGATCGCCGTCTGCGGCGGACTGGCGTCGGATCCGGTGGCGATTCCGATTTTGATAGGCCTGGGTGTGCATGAACTATCGGCGGTACCGGCGATGATCCCGCGTATCAAAAATCTGGTCCGCTCCCTGGATGCAAGTGCCTGCCGTGACCTGGCGCAACAGGCGCTTGACTGCTCGAACGCGGCGATGGTGCGCACATTGGTCACGCGCTGGCAATCGGCCAGAGCCGCTGCAACGAATCAGTCGTAAAAACGTTCGGAGAAAACTCATGAAGCGTCTGATCGAATCGACCCAGCAACTCGGCCGCGCGCTGATGCTGCCGATCGCCGTGCTGCCGGTGGCGGGATTGCTGTTGCGACTGGGACAGCCCGATCTGTTGAACCTGATGCCGGTGGCAGCGGCCGGTGACGCGATTTTCTCCAATCTCGGCATTCTGTTTGCCATCGGCGTCGCAGTGGGTCTCGCGCGCGAAAACAATGGTGCTGCGGGACTGGCGGCGGTGGTCGGTTTCCTGGTCGCAACCAAAGGCGCGGAAGTGCTGATCCAGGTGCCGCCTGATGTGCTGACCAAAGGTGATCTGGCGATCGCCGCACACAAGGCCAAGCAACTTGCGAAACTTTCAGTGCCGATCGGCATCATCTCCGGCCTGATATCGGGCTGGCTCTACAACCGTTACAGCGAAATCCGTCTGCCGAGTTATCTCGCTTTTTTTGGCGGCCGCCGTTTTGTGCCGATCGCTGCCGGTTGTGCGGGGCTGGTGGTCGCCGCGGTGTTCGGTTTCGGCTGGGGTACGCTGGAGTCGGCGATGGATGCTGCCAGTCGCGCCGTGCTTGGTGCGGGTGAGTTCGGCCTGTTCGTCTACGGCGTGTTGAACCGCCTGTTGATCGTCACCGGCCTGCATCACATCCTCAACAACCTGGCGTGGTTTCTGGTGGGCGATTTCAACGGCGTCACCGGCGACCTGAAGCGCTTCTTCGCCGGCGATCCGACCGCAGGCATGTTTATGAGCGGCTTCTTCCCCGTGATGATGTTCGGCCTGCCCGCTGCTTGCCTTGCGATGTATCGCACCGCATTGCCGGAACGGCGGCGCGCCACCGGGGGGCTGTTGCTGTCGATGGCGCTGACGTCGTTTTTGACCGGCGTGACCGAGCCGATCGAATTTACCTTCATGTTCCTGGCGCCGATTCTGTATGCGATTCACGCCGTGCTGACGGGGCTGTCGATGGTGACGATGGATTTGCTGAACAGCAAGCTGGGCTTCGGTTTTTCGGCAGGCTTGTTCGATTACGTGCTGAATTTCAACAAAGCCACACACCCCTTGTACCTGCTGCCGGTGGGCGCGGTTTACTTTGCCCTGTATTACGGGCTGTTCCACTGGTGCATCGTGCGTTTCGATTTGAAAACACCGGGGCGCGAGAAGGAAGAGCAGGCGAGTGTCGCCGCGTCGGGTTCGGGTGACGCCGCGACATCGGACGCGTTTATTGACGCGCTGGGTGGTGCTCAGAATCTGCGCAACGTCGATGCCTGCACCACGCGCTTGCGGTTAGTGCTGGCGAATCGCGATTTGGTGCGAGAGGACGCGCTGAAGCGCCTCGGTTCGCGCGGCACGGTAAAGCTGGGTGGCGATGGTTTGCAGGTGGTGCTAGGCCCGATCGCCGATCAGGTCGCCGGCGACATTCGCAAACGCCTGGGGAATGTATCGCAAGTGTTGTCCAGTGCGCAGGCCACGCCGGCAAAACCCGTGGACCCGGTGGCTGCAATCGCGGGCACCGCTGTCGATAGTGCAATCGCACCGGCGGTGCTGGCGGCGTTGGGCGGCAGTGCCAACGTGAAGCGTATCGAGCTCGCCGCCGGGCGCGTGCTGATCACAGTTACCGATCCGGCGAAGGTGGATGAGAAAACGCTGCGTTCGGTGGAGACGCGTGGCGTCGCACGTCCGCAACCGTCCAGCGTGCATGTACTGCACGCCGATGCGGCGGCACTGGAACAACAGATGGTGATGTTGCTGACAGCGTAAATCAAGCACTGGCGCGGCGTTCCAGCCAAAAATGGCCGAAACACCTCACCAGTGCTTGAGTTTCAGTATTGGTTGATGTTGATTGTCGAGCAGGAGGGCATGGTGGTCATGGCACAAATGAACCCGAGATGGCGCGATCTGATTGCAGCATTCGTCACGCTGACGACAACGGCTGCGATAGCGCAGAGCACACCAGGCGGCACCATTATCGGCGCCACCACCAAGGACGATGTCGGCGGTTTGGCAAAAAGCACGACAGACGTGGGCCGCGAGCTTGCTGCGGCAAAAGCCAAAGCCAACGCCAACGCTGCCAAGCCCGCTGTCTTGTCGCGCGAGGACAAATTCAAGCTTGGACTGCAATCGGCACAGGAAGCGATGAAAGCGGGGAAATATCCCGATGCTCTGGCCATTCTGGCCGAGCTTGATTCGCTTCCGGCGAAGACTGCCGACGAAGCGTTTGCGATCGAACGCAATCGCGTTGCCGTTGCATCGCTCTCAGGTGATGAAGCGTTACTCATGAAATCGCTTGAGATCGTACTGAACGCCGGCAAACTATCGCCGGCTGAGAGTGTCGAATTCAGTGAGTTGCTGGCGAGAAAATATTTCAATCGCAAGGATTTCGCCAGGACGATTACTTGGGCAAATCGCTACGCCAGCTTCGGCGGTACCGATCCCGCCATTCGCCGCGCGCTGGTGATGTCCTATTACTTCAACAACGAGTTCGCCCGCGCCGGCGATGAAGTCAGTGCCGATATCCAGGCGGCGGAAAAAATCGGTGCCAAACCGACCGAAGAGCAATTGCGGCTCCTGGTCAGCTGCGCGCAGAAGCTGGACAACAAAGTGGCTTACGCCAGCGCGATGGAAAAGTACGCTGCCTACTACCCAAAGACGAAATAATCGGCCGCGCTACATCGCGGAAGAGAAAACGTGCCCCGCATGTTCGCGCAGCGCATGGAACTGCACTGACGGATAGCGTTCCTTCGATACTTCAAGTTCGGACACATGTGTGGCCAGAAACGCCGGCGCATCGACCACGTCGTGCGCGATGCGATGCGCATTGGCGTCGATGAATTTCTTCAGCATGTTTGCGTCGTCGCAAGTCACCCAGCGCGCGAGGCGGTAACGCGACATTTCCAGTCGCGCATCGACGTTGTATTCGCTTTTCAGGCGATGCAGCACCACTTCGAACTGCAGCGTACCGACTGCGCCCAGCAGCAGGCTGCCGCCAGCGATGGGTCGGAACACCTGGATTGCGCCTTCTTCACCCAACTGCTGCAACCCGGTGCGCAATTGCTTGGACTTCATCGGGTCCTTGATTTCCACCGTCTGGAACGTCTCCGGCGCGAAATAGGGTAGGCCGGTGAACTGCAGCGTTTCGCCTTCGGTCAGCGTGTCGCCCAAGCGCAGTGTGCCGTGATTGGGAATGCCGATGATGTCGCCGGCCCAGGCTTCGTCCAACAGCTCACGGCGTTGCGAGAGGAACGTGACCACGGTGCCGGGGCGGATGTCCTTGCCGGTGCGGCACACGCGCAGCTTCATGCCGCGCTCGAAGCGGCCCGACACCACGCGCAGGAACGCGATGCGGTCGCGGTGCGCGGGATCCATGTTTGCCTGAATCTTGAAACAGACACCGGAGAACGCTGGTTCTTCAGGCTTCACGACACGGGTCAGCGTCGCACGCGGCGCCGGCGGCGGGGCCAGATCGACCAGCGCGTCCAATACTTCGCGTACGCCGAAATTATTGACGGCCGAGCCGAAAAACAAGGGTGATTGTTTTGCGTCCAGAAACGCCGCGCCGTCAAACGGCGGGCTGGCTTCGCGGATCAGGCCGATCTCATCCATCGCCTGCGCGTGTTCGCTGCCGAAGCGGTTCACGGCATCCGGATTCATCAGGCCTTGCAGTATTTCGTCGTCCTCACTGCGGCGATCCTCACCGGGTGTGAAGACGCGCATGCTGTCCTTCGTCAGGTCAATCACGCCGCCGAAGTGCCGCCCCATGCCCACCGGCCAGGTGAACGGCACCACGTCCATGTTCAGCACGCCTTCGACTTCCTCCATCAATTCCAGTGGTGATTTGACCTCGCGGTCCATCTTGTTGACGAAGGTGAGGATGGGCGTGTTGCGCGCGCGGCAGACTTCGATCAATCGCAGTGTCTGCGCTTCCACGCCCTTGGCGGCGTCGATCACCATCAGCGCCGCATCGACCGCGGTCAGCACGCGATAGGTATCTTCGGAAAAGTCCTGGTGGCCGGGGGTGTCGAGCAGGTTGACCACGCAATCGCGGTATTCCATCTGCATCACCGAGCTCGCTACCGAAATGCCGCGCTGTTTTTCGATCTCCATCCAGTCCGAGGTCGCGTGGCGGCTGGCCTTGCGTGCCTTGACCGAGCCGGCAATCTGGATTGCGCCTGCGAACAGCAACAACTTTTCGGTCAGCGTGGTTTTACCCGCGTCCGGGTGGGAAATAATGGCGAAGGTACGGCGACGGGCGATTTCGGTGGATTGTGCGGCCATGGCAATTTGCGGTGAAAAAACAGTCAATTATCGCATTTAGTGCTGTCCCGGGCCAGTTCGCCCAACGGCAATGGCCGGATGGGCGCCGGATACGCGTGATATTCGTTACCGGATGTAAGTGGCCACCTCCGTCGGTACAAACTGGCACAAAAGCGCGATGGGTCTTACCCGACAATGTTCGACTTTCCCGTGCCACCCGGCATGGGCCGTCTTGAGATGAGGAGAGGCGTCGCATGGCAACCCCTGTAACACTGAAACCCAAGAGAATTTCGATCGTGATTTCGTCGCTGCTGGCGATGGGCACATTCGCCGCAATGAGCACCAGCTTTGCGCAGACCCCCCCGGCTGCACCGGCGGGTGCGCTTGCTGGAGTCCCTGGCGCTACAGCCCCTGCTGCCGCTGCCGCGCGTCCTGACCCGGCCGCGCCGAAGCCGTTTGCCGAAATCATCAAGGATGCCAAGCTGACCGCAGGCTACTTCAACGTTTATCAGAAGGACGACAAAGTCTGGATCGAAATCAAGCCGGAGCAACTCAACACCGGCATTTATTTCCAGGCTAACTCCACTCGCGGCATTGGTTCCAGCGGTTTCTACCCGAACTGGATGCTGCGTGGCCACATCGTCGAATTCAAGAAACTCGGCACCACGGTGCAGATGATTGCCAAGAACCATCGCTTTGTCGCCAAGCCGGGTACGGCCATTGCGCGTGCAGTGGAAGAAAGCTTCACCGACAGCTTGCTGGCAACGACTACCGTAGCCAGTGCACCGCATCCTGAGCGAAAGTCGGTACTGATCGATGCCAATGCGCTGTTGCTCGCCGATATCCCCGGCTATGCGACACAACTGGAGACGGCATTCCGCTTGCCATATGCCTACGATGCGCGCAACTCGGGCTTCGTCAATGTGCGCTCCGCCGACGACATGACCGCGTTCAACGTGACGGCGCACTATGGCCTACCCAAGCTGCCGGCGCCGCCGTTGGTGCCTTCGCCGGTGCCCATGCCGCCGGCGCCGAACACGCTGGAAGATAACCGCAGCATGTTCCTGGGTTTCTACTACACGTTCTCCAAGCTACCGGAGACACCGATGGCAACGCGCCAGGCTGACAGCCGTATCGGCCATTTCACGCGCCAGCAATGGAATTACACCGACGACGTGTCACCATTCCCACGTAATTACGTGGTCAATCGCTGGCGTCTGGAGAAGAAGGATCCGGCAGCGGCGATGTCGGAACCCAAGCAGCCGATCGTGTTCTGGCTGGACAAGAACATTCCGGTGAAGTACCGCGAGAAAGTTGCCGAGGGCGTGATTGAGTGGAACAAGGCCTTCGAGAAGATCGGCTTCAAGAATGCGCTGCAAACCAAGGTGCAGCCGGATGATGCCGATTTCGACAACAACGATACCCGTCATGCGTCGATCCGCTGGTATGTGGACACCAGCGAAGGAGCATTGGCCATCGGCCCCAGCCGCACCGACCCGCGTACCGGTGAAATTCTCGACGCCGACATTTCCTTTTCCGACGGCTGGACCCGTCTGCCTCGCCGCCGTGCGGTCGAGCAGCTGACCAGCGTTGCGATCGAGAAGAGCCACAAGCATTCGCACAGCGACGCGCAGATCAGCCAGGCGCTGGCCCGTGGTGAACTGTCGACCATGTGCGAATACGAGAGCCATGCGATGGACGAAGTCACGTTCGCCCTCGACTTGCTTGCCGCACGCGGTGAAATCGATCCGGAAAGCCCGGAAGCGGAAAAGATCGTGCTCGATACGCTGAAGGATGTGGTCACGCACGAGGTCGGCCACACGCTGGGCTTCATGCATAACTTCCGCGCATCCACCATTTACTCGCTGGAGCAACTGGAAGATGGCGAGTTCGCGCGCAAGAACGGCCTCGCTGGCTCGGTGATGGAATACAACGCGCTCAACATTGCACCCAAGGGCAAGAAGCAGGGTGAGTATGTGCAGCCGACCATCGGCGCATATGACTACTGGGTGGTCGAATATGCGTACAAGCCGCTGGATCCGAAGACCGAAAAGGAGGACCTGCTGAAAATCGCGTCGCGCTCGAAGGAGCCGCTGCTGGCATTCGCTAACGATATCGAAGCCGGCCTGGGTTCGGTCGAAGGCATGGATCCCGAAGTGACCCGCCGCGATCTGGGCAGCGATCCGCTGGCCTTTGCAGAACGCCGCATGTTGCTGTCCCGCGAATTGTGGGATCGTATGCAGGAACGCCAGTTGAAGCCGGGCGAGCAGTTCGATCTGCTGCGCCGCAATTTCGTCAGTGCCGGTGCGCAAGTTGCACTAGCCGCCAACGTCGCCGCGAAGTATGTAGGTGGCGTGGTCTCGCTGCGCGATCACGCGGACAGCGGCCGCCTGCCGCTACAGCCGGTGCCGGCAGCCAAGCAGCGCAAGGCCTTGAAGCTGCTGACCGATGGCTTGTTCCGCAGCGAAAGCTTCAAGTTCAAGCCTGAGTTCGTGGCCCGTCTCATGCCGGACCAGTTCGAACGCCAGTATGGCGGCGGCAGCTTGGCGGCTGCGGTGAACCCGGATGTCAGCATCAGTGGCGCGGTCCTGAACCTTCAGCGCGGCGCTCTGGATCAATTGATGAGCGATGCGGTTGCTGCGCGCATCATCGATTCGCCCAGCAAGATGAAGGATGCCAAGCAGGCGCTGCCGCTGTCGGAACTGTATGACACGCTGCAGGATGCGATCTGGAGCGAACTGAAGACTGGTGGCGACATCAATCCGATGCGTCGCAATCTGCAGCGCGATCACCTGCGCCGGGTGGTCAACTCGTTGATCAAGCCGACGCCGAGCACGCCCGCCGATGCCCGCAGCCTGCAACGCAGCAACGCTATCGCCCTGCAAGGCCAGATTCGCGCGGCCATGACCAAGGCCGGCAACAAGGAAACCAAGGCGCATCTGTCGGAAAGCCTGGACCTGCTGAACGAAGCGCTGAAAGCACCGCTGCAACGCTCGGTCTGAAGTTGAAGTAACCTGCCGGCGCGTCCTGCGAGTCTCAAGATTCGCGGCACGCGCCGGTTTCTTTTTTGTGCAATGAAGTCATGAAACAACGGAAATGAACATGCCAAACGCTACTCGCCCCGATCGTCATTCCAATCGCATGATGTCAGTCGCAATTTCCGCATTGCTGCTGTGCGGCACATTCGGGAGCCCTTTCGTGGCGGCCTCCGGCTCCGGCATCGACAAGCGCAATTTCGACACCAGCGTGCGTATCCAGGACGACATCTTTCGTCACGTCAACGGCAATTGGCTGAAGCAGGTGCAGTTGCCGGCGGACCGGTCGCGCTGGGGTACCTTCGATGAACTGCGCGAAAACTCGCTCGCCAATTTGCGCAATATCATCGAGACCCTGCCCAAGGATGCAGCATCGGTTGCCGATTCCGAGCCGCAAAAACTTGCCGACGCGTATGCCAGCTTTGTCGATGAAGCCGGACGCGATGCACGCGGCATGAAACCGGTGCAGCCGCTCATGGCGCGCGTCGATGCGATCAGCGACAAAAGCCAGCTTCCGGCGCTGATGGCGGAGTGGACGCAGATCGGCATTGGCATTCCGTATTCAACCATCGTCAATCAAGATGGCAAGGACTCGAGCAAATATGCAGTCTTGATTAACCAGGCAGGCCTGGGTCTGCCCGATCGTGACTATTACCTGAGCGATACCGACGAGAAAAATCGCGGCATTCGGGAAAAATATGTCGCGCTGATCGGCAAACTGTTGACGCGCTCCGGTGAAGCAAATGGCGCTGCGCTGGCGAAAGAAATCATGGCGCTGGAAACCGCGTTGGCGAGGTCGCAGTGGGCGCGGCTGGAAAATCGCAACCCGGTAAAAACCTATAACAAGGTTGAGCTCGACAAGCTGTCCGAACTCGCACCGGGATTCGATTGGAAGACGTTCTTTGCAGCGACCGGCATTGAAGGAAAAACCAGCTATGTCATCGTTCGCCAGCCTAGCTATCTCAGCGGCTTTGCAAAGATGATGCAGGAGACACCTTTGCCGGTATGGAAAGCGTATTTCAAATGGCAGGTACTGAACCGTCACGCGCCGCAGCTCGACCGCGAAACGGTGGCCGATCACTTCGGTTTTTTCAGCACGGTATTGAACGGCATTCCCGAAAACGAGCCGACCTGGAAACGCGGCGTGCGCTTTGTCGAGGCTGGGCTGGGCGAGGCGCTGGGCAAACGCTATGTGCAGAAACATTTTCCGCCTGCGCATAAGGCGCGAATGGAGAAACTGGTCGCCAACGTGCTCATTGCGTATCGCGAGAGCATCGATGGGCTGGAGTGGATGAGCGCAGCAACGAAGGCGGAAGCCAAGGCCAAGCTCGCCACTTTCTCACCCAAGATCGGCTACACCGAGAAGTGGCGCGACTACTCGGCGCTCAACATCGTGCGCGACGACCTGGTCGGCAACGCGCACCGCATCAGCCGCTTCGACTTCCAGCGCAATCTGGCAAAACTGGGCAAGCCGATCGACCGCACCGAATGGGGTATGACGCCGCAGACAGTGAATGCCTATTACAGCGCGGTGAAGAATGAAATCGTGTTTCCTGCCGCCATCCTGCAACCACCGTTCTTCAGCGCCGATGCAGACGATGCCGTGAACTATGGCGGCATCGGCGCCGTCATCGGTCACGAGATCGGCCACGGCTTCGACGATAGCGGCAGCCAGTACGACGGCACTGGTAACTTGCGCAATTGGTGGACAGCCGAGGATCGCGAGAAATACCTGGTGCGGGCGAAGATGCTGGTGGCGCAGTACGACAAATACAGTCCGGTGCCGGGCTATTTCGTCAACGGCTCGCTGACGCTGGGCGAGAACATCGGTGACAACTCCGGTCTTGCGATCGCTTACAAGGCATACAAATTATCACTGGCCGGAAAGGCGGCACCCATGATCGATGGCTACACCGGGTCGCAGCGCTTCTACATCGGCTTTGCGCAAATCTGGCGCAACAAGATGCGCGACGACGCGCTGATCGTGCATATCAAGACCAATACGCATACGCCGGGCGAATTCCGCGCCAACGGTACCGTGCGCAATCAGCCGGGCTTTTACGAGGCGTTTGGCGTCAAGGAGGGCGACAAGTTGTATCTGTCGCCGGAGCAAAGGGTCACGATTTGGTAGTTGTTTGAGTCTGAAACTCAAGAATTGGTGCGGGTTACCGGTCATTTTCGGCCTGGAACCCCCGCCAGTGCTTGAGTTTTGTCTGTTTTTGCAGGTGTAACACAATTTTTCTAGGTAATTTCCCGACTCTCGCGTATAGTTCGGTTGTGCGATGCAACAAGGCAGTTTGAAGAAAGCCTGTATCGCCAATGTTCATCGTCTCCTCCCCCCGCAATTTGGTGCAGCCTTAGTCGTTTTGTGGCTCCCAGACTTCCCTGAAGTCCTCCGAATCGCAAATTGGTTGGCGCCGATGTTGGTGCGTCACCGTTTGATCAGATTCTTCCGAATCCCGGATCTTGCTGCCGTTTCGTTTCCGTTGTCGAAACGACGCCCCGTTTTTGTATGTTGATGCGTGCCCACCGGAATGGGCGTGCTGGAAAAACTTGAACATGAACTTTGATTCCTTGGGCCTTAGCGCCTCCATCCGCGAAGCAATCGCACTCGCGGGCTACACCGATCCGACCCCCGTGCAAGCGCAGGCTGTGCCTGAAGCCATCGCCGGTCGCGATCTGCTCGTTTCCTCGCAAACTGGCAGCGGCAAGACCGCCGCCTTCATGCTGCCCGCATTGCAACTGCTGACCGAAGCGCATCCCGTTGCTGGTCGCGGTCCCCGTGTGCTGGTACTGACACCGACGCGCGAACTGTCGATGCAGGTCACCAAAGCTGCCGAGACCTACGGTCGCAAGATGAAGAAAGTGAAAATGCTGTCGCTGGTGGGCGGCATGCCGTATCCGGTGCAGAACCGTTTGCTGAAAGCTGGCGTGGACATCTTGGTGGCGACACCCGGACGTCTGCTGGACCAGATGCAATCCGGCCGCGTCGATCTGTCGCGCTTGCAAATGCTGGTGCTGGATGAAGCCGACCGAATGCTCGACATGGGGTTCAAGGATGACCTCGAAGCCATCGTCGCCAAAGTGCCGGAAACCCGCCAGACGCTGTTGTTCTCCGCCACGCTGGAACCGAATATCGCTCGCCTCGCGCAGGCGATGCTGAAGGATCCTGTGCGCATTGAAGTGACCAGCCAGCAGACGCGTCACGAGAACATCGAGCAGCGCCTGCATTTCGCCGACGACATGGGCCACAAGAATCGTTTGCTCGATCATCTGCTGCGCGATGCGGAAATGAATCAAGCGATCGTATTTACCTCCACCAAGCGCGCTGCCGATGACCTCGCCAGCAACCTGAACGAAGCCGGTTTCTCCGTCGCTGCATTGCACGGCGACATGAAGCAAGGCGCGCGCAATCGCACTCTGCAGGCGCTGCGCCGCGGTGGATTGAAGGTGCTGGTTGCCACCGACGTGGCCGCACGCGGCATCGACGTGCAAGGCATTTCGCACGTTATCAACTACGATCTGCCGCGTCAGGCTGAAGACTATGTGCATCGCATTGGTCGGACTGGCCGCGCCGGCAGAAACGGAGTTGCAATCTCGCTGGCCAATGTGCGCGAGCATTTCCAGGTCAAGATCATCGAACGCTTCACGTCGCAGCAAATTCCAGTCACGACGATCGAAGGTCTGGAACCGAAGCAGCGCGTGTTCAGCAAGCCCTCGGGTGCACGTCCGGGTGGCCGTCCTGCCGGCAAGTTCGGTGGTGAGGGCAAGAAATTCGGTGGCGGCGGCAAGAAGTTCGGCGACAGCAAACCTGCTGGCGGCAAGCCAGGCGGTTTCAGCGGTTTCGGCAAGAGCGGCTCCGGTAAGTCATTTGCCAAGCCGCAAGGCAAACCGGCGTGGCAGGGTAAGTAGTCAGCACTGCCGGTAGCGATCAAAAAAAGCCCGCGTATGCGGGCTTTTTTATTGCGCTGCGTATTTGAATAGTCCGACTCTTGCTTCGCGGTGTTGCAGGCGTGGTCGCCAACACGACAAGTTGGGGACGAGTAAACTGGATTTCATGGAGCTTCATCTCAGCGATGACGATGTTGCCGCGCTCGACCAGGAGCCGGGCCAGGATGGCATGTCCGCGCATGCGGCGATCGAATCGCGGGTAACGCTGGCGTGGCACCTGCGCGAGCGGGATAGCCTGCGTGCATTGCGATTGGCGGAAGGTGCTGCCAGGATGCTGCGCAATGCCGGCGCAGCGATACCTGCCGATAAGTCCGCATCGCTGGCAGCTCGATTGGCGCTGGCGCGCGCCGAGGCCAGTGCCTTGCTGTTTCGTATCGAAGACGCGGAGGCTGCGCTTGCCGATGCACGGCGGCATTTCGATGTCAGCGGCGATCGCATCGGGCTAGGTGATGCCGGTATGGTGGAAGCGGCGATTGCGATCGCCTGCGGCGACAGCGATCGCTTCGAGCGCGCGTTTTCCGATGCGGTATTGCAATTCAGCAAGACCGACGATGTTGTTCGACTGGGGGTCGCCCGTGCGTGGTCGGCATACGTTATGGCGTACTTTGATCCCGCCGCCGCGCTGGACGCGGCTCAACGTTTGCGCGACGAGTGGCAGCAACCCATGCCGATTCCGCTGTTAGCGGTGCTGTGTGGGGCCGAGGCAGCGGCGCTGTTCTGGCGCGATCCGCCGCGCTCTGCCGCGCTGGCCCTGCGTGCGCGGGAATTCGCCGACCGGTTTGGAATCGTGCGACTGGCAGTGATTGCTTCATCCAATGCCGGCTGGGTACTGGAGTGTCTTGGCGATTTCGACGCGGCGCTCGAATGCATCGAGTGGAGTGTCAATCGAGCACGACAGGCAGAGTGGCCGATGGTGATCGCATCAGCTGAAGTACGGCTGGGCAGCGTGTTGCGCGAGCTGGGCCAGCTGGATCGCAGCCACGACATCCTGTCAGCGGCGGCGAAGCGATTCGAAGCCCTGCCGCGCGGCACGCACAAGGCGATTGCATTGTCCGCACTGGGTCAAACATTGATGGCCAAGGGTGAAACGGAAGCGGCGGTGAGTGCTTTCGAAACCAGCGCGAGGCTGTGCCGCGAGGCGCGATCAACCGACAACCTGGTCGATTGCGTGATTCATCTGGCGCAGGCCCGCTCCGCCGCGGGCAAGCCGGACGCTGCCCTGGAGGCTATCGCAGAAGCTGAAGCTTTGATCGAAACGCATGGCTTCGCCGAACGGCGCGTGGCGGTGGCGCAGGCGATGGCAGCGATGCACGGCGACGGACACGAATCGCAGCAGCTACCTGCGCCGCCAGAAATGACGGCGCCGAACCCGCGCTTGCACTATCTGCAGGAAGCTCTGCACTACGGCCGCGCGATTGCCGATTGGCAGCCGTCCGGCGCGTTGTTGATGGCGTTGGCCGAGGCGCACGCCGGTATCGGTGATTCGGTGCGTGCCTACGAATATGCCAAGGAAGTGGTGCGCATCGAACAAAGCGGTGCATTGCGGAAGGCGGCCAATCGATCGACGTTGATGCAGGTGCGTCACGAAACGGCGCGCGCGCTGGCGGAGGCTGAGCATCATCGTCAGCTTGCGGCGGAGATGACGCGTCAATCGCAAACGCTGGAAGAGCTGGGGCGCATTGGTCAGGAGATCACTGCCAATCTTGACCACGCCGGCGTGTTTGCCGCGCTGGCCCGGCATCTGGGTGCACTGGTTGATGCAGCACACCTGTCGATCTGGCTGGTGGAAGAGGATGGGCAGCGGATCACACTACGGCTCGGCAGCGAAGACGGTCAGGCGATCGCGCCGCGTTCCATCGATGTCGATCATCCACGTTCGCGTGTGGCGGCCTGTGTGCGGTCGCGCGCGGAAGAGCGGGTGACCTATGCGCCGGGAGATGATTCCGGGACGCTGATTCCGGGTACCCGCGACATGCGCACTGCTTATTTTGCGCCGCTGGTGGTGGGTGAGCGGGTGCTGGGCGCCATCTCCATCCAGTCCGCGCGGGTCGATGCTTATGGCGAGCGCGAGTTGCTGATTTTCCGCACGCTGTGTGCATATAGCGCGATTGCGCTCGATAACACACGGGCATACCAGCAGTTGCATCAGGCGCGCGCGCAACTGGAAGAGGCTAGTCTCACCGATCCGCTCACCGGCCTTCGCAACCGCCGCTACCTGATGCTGCACGCCGACGTGGATGCGTCGCTGGCGATACGCCGTTACGAGCAGGCCTCCGATCAGGTGGAGCCGCCTGCCGATGCCGATCTGGTGTTCCTGCTGATCGATATCGACCACTTCAAATCGGTGAACGATCTACATGGTCACGCGGCCGGCGATGCGGTGTTGACACAAATGCGCGCGCGCCTGGAACAGGTGTTTCGTGTCTCCGATCATCTGGTGAGATGGGGCGGCGAGGAATTCCTGATTGTCGCGCGCTCGACCACCCGCCAGCGTGCGGAAGAGCTGGCCGAACGGGTTTGCGCAACGGTGCGGGCCGAGCCGTTCCGTCTGCCCGACGGCACGGCACTTTCCAGAACCTGTTCGCTGGGTTATGCCTGCTATCCGTTTCGCACCGATTCGCCGCGTGCGGTCACCTGGCAGGAGGTGATCGACTTGGCCGATATCGCGCTCTATGCCGCCAAGCGGGGCGGTCGCAATACCTGGGTTGGCGTGCATGCCGGCGAGGTCGCCTGCGATGTACGTGAGATCAAATCCGATGCGATTGGCGCTACCCGCCGCGGCGCGGTGCGATTCCGCGGGGCTTTGAGCGACTTGGCAATACAGTCGGCGTTGGCCGATGTGTAGCGCTACGCTGAACTAGGCATAGTCCAGCGGCAGCGCGGTGGTGTATTTCATCTGCTCCATCGCGAAGCCGGAGCTGACATCGAACAATTCGATATCGCGAATCAGTTTTTTGTACACCGCGTCGTAACCGGCGATGTCCGGCACGACGACGCGCAACAGGTAATCAATGTCGCCGCTCATGCGGTAGACCTCCATCACCTCGGGAATTCCCGCCACCACTTTGGCAAACTGTTTCAGCCAATCGGCGTTGTGCTGGTTGGTCTTGATCGATACGAATACGGTGACGCCCAGATTGATGGCTGCAGCGTCCAGCAGTGCAACCCGTTTGCGGATCACACCTTTTTCTTCCAGCCGCTGGATGCGTCGCCAGCACGGAGTGGGCGAGAGTTTGACCACCTCGGCCAAGGCATTGAGGCTCATGCCGGCGTCGGCTTGCAGGAGTTTCAGCAAGGCGCGATCGACGCTGTCTAGAATAATTTTCTCTGTCATTGGCTAAATGGATAGAAAAATATTCTACTAATCTGCCATTCAAAGCCAAAATTAGCAAATCCTTGCTGTGCTGCGAGCGCTAAAGTAGCTCCATTCCACTGCACACGAGCTCGCCATGTCCGCCAATCCCTTTACCCAGCATCCTCACGATATCGGCGAGACCTATTGGCAACATCAGCGGCGTGCGCTCGGATTTGCGTTCCAGTTGCTGGGTGCCGGCTGCGCAGCGTTGGTGCATGCGCTGCTGCCGTTCCTGTTTGTCGAAACCGGCAGTCGCGCCATCAGCAAATTGCACACGGCGATGGTGACGCATCGCCGGCGAGCTACGGTGAGTACGGACGATTGTGTTTGCCGCGATGAGGGCGTCGCGGTTCGCTGAACTCCCGGGTGGTTACGCCAACGGCAGTACCGTCGTGTACTTGATCTGTTCCAGTGAGACTTCCGACTTGGTGCTGACCACATCGAAGTGCTCCACCAGGCGCTCCAGCAGAAAGCGGGAGAACACTTGCAAATCCAGCGCGACCACTTTCAACAGATAGTCTGACTCGCCGGTTACAGTGTGGCATTCTAGGATTTCCGGAATCGCCGCCACCACGGTTTTAAATTTCTGCAGGTCCTTCATCTGCCCGCTTTTCAGCGACACGCTGACGAAAGCGGTAACGCCCAGTCCAACCTTCGACGGGTTGACCAGCGCGACATAGCGATCGATCACGCCAGCTTCTTCCATTTTTTTTACCCGGCGGAAGCACTGCGGGGCCGACAAGTGAACCAAATCCGAGAGCTCTTGATGCGAGGCTCGTGCGTCCGTCTGCAATTTGTCGAGAATTTTGATGTCTGTTTTGTCGAGATCGGGTATGGGCATGATTATTGCAAAAATATGGCAATTAAAGAAATAAAATACCATAAAAACGCCATATTTACGCAATAAGGCAAAGGTATTGTGTGGGTCATGGAGTAAAATATCTTGATTCAAAGCAATAATTTCGAGGACACCATGCAGCACACCAATCTTTCCACCACGTTGGAAGCCCAACATTCCGCCCGTAACTATCATCCGCTGCCGGTCGTGCTGACCCGCGGCCAAGGCGTGTACCTTTGGGACGAGGACGGCAAGCGTTACGTCGACATGATGTCGGCCTATTCGGCCGTGAGCTTTGGTCACGGCCACCCGAAGCTGCTCGCTGCCCTGACTGCTCAAGCGAGCCAGTTAGCGGTCACTTCGCGCGCTTTCCACACCGACCAGTTGGGTAGCTTCCTGAAGGCTATTGTCGATACCACCGGCCTCACCGGTTACAAGGTGTTGCCGATGAACACCGGCGCTGAGGCAGTCGAAACCGCAGTCAAGGCCGCGCGCAAGTGGGGCCACAAGGTCAAGGGCATCGCCGCCGGACAAGCCGAAATCATCGTCTGTACCGGCAACTTTGCCGGACGTACCACCACGATTGTCAGCTTTTCCACCGAAGACCAGTACCGCGACGGCTTCGGCCCGTTCACGCCTGGCTTCAAGCATGTGCCGTTTGGCGACGCTGAAACGCTGGAAAAAATGATCACGCCGAATACGGCTGCATTTATCGTTGAACCGGTCCAAGGCGAAGCCGGCATCATCGTGCCGCCCGCGGGTTATCTCGCCAAGTGTGCCGAGATCTGCAAACGCCATAACGTCCTGCTGATCTGCGATGAAGTGCAGACTGGATTGGGCCGCACCGGCCGCGTGCTGGCTTGCGATCACGAAAATGTGAAGCCCGACGGCATCACGCTGGGCAAGGCGCTGGGTGGCGGCTTGTTGCCGGTGTCTGCGTTTGTCGCGCGTGCCGATGTGATGGATGTGTTCCGTCCCGGCGATCACGGCTCCACTTTCGGTGGCAATCCGCTGGCCTGCGCCGTGGGCCGCACCGCATTGCAGGTGCTGTTGGACGAGCGCTTGTCCGAACGAGCCGAAGCCACCGGCAAGGAGCTGATTGCCGAATTGCGTTCATGGACCAGCCCGCTGATCAAGGATGTGCGTGGCAAAGGGCTGCTGGTTGGGGTGGAGATCGATCCCGCTTACGCCACCGCGCGCGAAGTGTGCGAGATGTTGCTGAAGTACGGCGTGCTGTCGAAGGATACGCATCACACGGTTGTGCGCTTCGCACCGCCTTTGAATATGACACCGGCCGAATTGCACGATGCGCTGACGCGGGTGAAGACCGCGTTCTCCGAACTGGAACACGAGCGCGTAAAACGCGTTGCCTGAGTAGTTGCAATCCTCCCCTTCGCTCATCGGGTTGCGAAGGTTTCAAAGGCCACCTGCGGGTGGCCTTTCTTTTGTCGACTGTTTAGTGAGCGCTATTGCGCCAACTCGCTGACCCAGTCCGCGATGGCGTGAATCAACACTTCGCTCTCACCCAGTGCCGGCAACACGCGAAATTTGATTCCAGTGCGCTCACGCGTCTCGGCGATCATTTTCGGCAGGTCATTGCGCATATGGCCGCCGATAGCGAGAAAAATCGGCGCCACGGTAATCTGCATCACCCCTTCAGCCTGCAAGATTCTCACCGCCTCGTCGAACGAAGGTTGCATGCGCTCCAGGAACGCGAGTTCCACCCGTTTGGCCGGGTCCCTTGCCTGAATCGCCGCTTTCAGTTTGACAAACGGCTGTGCCCACCCCGGATCGGAGGAGCCGTGGGCGAACAAAAGCAGTGCGCTCATTTGCGGATTGGGATTCATAACGCCATGATAACGGCAGTCCCGCGAAATCCCGGTGGGTAGGCTGGTATGCCGATTGCTTTATGCACTCAGGTCATGAGCCTGCGCACGTCACCACAGAAGCCCCCCCGCCTCAAAGTCATGCTGGTCGACGAGGACCCGGATCGCGCCGCGAGCGTGCGCGCAGCACTGGAAGCGAATGGCTGCGAGGTGGTATCGCGCCTGGCCTCGCCGATGGAAATCTACGACGCGGTCGCGGCCTCCTCGCCCGATGTCATCATCATCGACACCGAATCGCCGTCGCGCGACTCGCTGGAAAGCCTGGCGTTCGTTTCGCGTGACCGGCCCCATCCGATCGTCATGTTTTCCGGTGATCGCAGCAGCGAAACCATACGCGAGGCGATTCGTGCGGGTGTATCGGCCTATGTCGTCGACGGATTGTCGCAGGAGCGGCTGCAACCCATTCTCGAAGTCGCGGTGGAGCGCTTTGCCGCTGAGCAAAGCTTGAAGCAGGAGTTGGCAGACGCCAAGAGCCAGTTGAGCGAACGCAAGAAAGTGGAGCGCGCCAAGGGCATCCTGATGAAGCAGAAATCAATTGCCGAGGACGAGGCATTTCAACAACTGCGCCGTTTCGCGATGGACCGCGGCATCAAGATGGCCGATGCCGCCGCGCAGGTGATCGACATGGCGAAGTTGATGGGCTAAGCCGGATTTCTGCACGTTTACGTACCGAAATGGTGCATTGCAACATGAGCGCGCCTCGCTTTTGGTGCGCGCGGCTTTTGTGTTTTTGCAGCATCTAGGGCGGTTCACAAATAAATCCCAAGTCAAATCAACAGCCTGACGCAGTTAATCGCGTTGGCATCGGAATTGCTGAAGAGTAGTTATTGCGCATCAACGTAGATGCGCGTCAGGACAATGGCGTCCAGACAGATGTGTTGCCAAATTGATCGGCTTTGTGGGCCGGTTGCGGCGAGCGCATCCGTCTGGACGCTTTTTTATTGGCCATTTGACTCTGGAGAAACGGAATGAACCATGAAGCAGACAAGCCCGTCATCGTCCCTGCCAGCAGTGCAGGCACAGACACGGCAGATTCTCCCCGCCGCCGGTTCATTCGGGGCAGCGGCGCGTTGCTTGGCGGAGCGGCACTGATGTCGGTCGTGCCACCGGGCGTGCGATCCGCTGCATGGGCCGCCGGCAGCGATGCGCCGGAAAAGAAAGAAGTGAAGGTCGGCTTCATTCCCCTCACCGACTGCGCATCGGTGGTGATCGCCTCGGTGATGAAGTTCGACGAGAAGTACGGCATCAAGATCGTGCCGTCCAAGGAAGCCTCCTGGGCTAGCGTGCGCGACAAACTGGTGAACGGTGAGCTCGATGCTGCGCATGTTCTGTATGGCCTGATCTACGGTGTGCATACCGGCATCGGCGGGCCGAAGAAGGACATGGCCATTCTGATGAACCTGAATCACAACGGACAGGCCATCACACTCGCCAACAAGTTTGCCGAGAAGGGCGTGAAGGATGGAGCCGGGCTGAAGGCGTTCATCGACAAGAACAAGGGTGAGTACACCTTCGCGCAAACCTTCCCTACCGGCACGCACGCGATGTGGATTTATTACTGGCTCGCGACCTACGGCATCGATCCGTTCAAGGATGTGAAAACCATCGTCGTGCCGCCGCCGCAGATGGTGGCCAATATGCGTGTGGGCAACATGGATGGCTTCTGCGTGGGCGAGCCATGGAATAACCGCGCCATTGCCGACAAGATCGGCTTCACCGCCGAAACCACGCAGGGCATCTGGAAGGATCACCCGGAAAAAACATTGGGCGCCACCGCCGAATTCGTCAAGACCAATCCCAACACCGCGCGCGCCTTGACGGCCGCGATCCTGGAAGCGAGCAAGTTCATCGATGTGATGGCGAATCGCAAGAAGGTCGCCGAGATCATTGGCGACAAGTCGTACGTGAACTGTCCGGTCGACATCATCGATCAACGACTGCAGGGCGTGTACGAAAACGGCATCGGCAAGAAATGGAATGACCCCGATTACATGAAGTTCTACAACGAAGGCACGGTTAACTATCCGTACCTGTCCGATGGCATGTGGTTCCTCACCCAGCACAAGCGCTGGGGACTGTTGAAGGAAGACCCGGACTATCTCGCGATCGCCAAGCAGGTCAACCAGATCGATATCTACAAGGCCGCTGCTGCGGCGGCCAAGGTGCCGCTGCCTAAGTCCGATCTGCGTACCGCCAAATTGATCGACGGCGTGGTTTGGGATGGCAAGGATCCAAAAAAGTATGCCGCTTCTTTCAAGATCAAAGCGTGATTGTCAGGAGAGCAACATGAGTGCTGCTGCGAACGAAATCATTCCCGATGTCGCACCGATTGCCATATATGCGGCGAGTGCCGAGCCGGATAAAGCAAAGCTGGCTGTGGTGCCGAAACCGAAAAGCAGCATGAAGCCGGCAATCATGAAGTGGGTGATGCTGGTCCTGCCGCCGCTGATGGGTATCGCGCTGTTTATCGGTGTGTGGGCGATCGTCGCGGTATCCAGCCCCAATCTGCCGGGACCCGGCAAGACATGGGTGTCGGCGGTGCAGTTGTTCAGCGATCCCTTCTATCAGAAGGGGCCGAACGATCAAGGCATCGGCTGGAACATCATCAGTTCGTTAAAGCGCGTCGGCATCGGTTTCGGCATGGCGGCGCTGATCGGCATCCCGCTTGGTTTCCTGATTGGCCGCGTGGCATTTATCAACGGGATGTTCTCGCCCATCATCAGCCTGTTGCGGCCGGTGTCGCCACTGGCCTGGTTGCCGATCGGCTTGCTGGTATTCAAGGCCGCCAATCCCGCTGCGATCTGGGTCATCTTCATCTCCGCCATCTGGCCGTTGATCATCAATACGGCCGTCGGTGTTTCGCGCGTACCGCAGGACTATTTGAACGTGGCCAAGGTGCTGGATCTTTCGCACTGGAAAGTGATCACCAAGATCCTGCTGCCGGCGACGCTGCCCTACATCCTCACCGGCATCCGCCTTTCCATTGGCGTCGCGTGGCTGGTGATTGTCGCGGCGGAAATGCTGACCGGCGGTGTGGGCCTCGGCTTCTGGGTGTGGGACGAATGGAACAACCTCAACGTCGAGCACATCATCATCGCGATTTTCGTCGTCGGCATCGTTGGCTTGCTGCTCGAGCAGATGCTGGTGTTTGTCGCCAAGCGCTTCAGTTACGAATACCAGGCCTGAGGAAAAGACATGCAGAAATTTCTCTCGATCGAAAACGTCGGCATGGAGTTCGACACCAAGCGCGGCCGTTTTGAGGCGCTGCGCAATGTGAACCTCTTGATCAACCAGGGCGAGTTCGTCAGCCTGATTGGTCACTCGGGCTGCGGCAAATCGACGCTATTGAACATGATTGCCGGACTGCTCTATCCGACCATGGGCGGCGTGATCCTCAGCAATCGGGAAGTAAAGGGCGCTGGCACTGACCGCGCAGTGGTGTTCCAGAATCACTCACTGCTACCTTGGCTTACCTGCTTCGACAATGTCTACCTAGCGGTGGAACGGGTGTTCGCCGAAACCGAATCCAAGGCGCAGCTGAAGGATCGTACTCATGCCGCGCTGAAACTGGTCGGCTTGTCGCACGCCGAACAGAAGCACCCGAACGAAATCTCCGGTGGCATGAAGCAGCGAGTTGGCATCGCGCGTGCCATCGCGATGCAACCCAAGGTGTTGTTGCTGGATGAGCCGTTCGGTGCGCTGGACGCGCTGACTCGCGCCAAATTGCAGGACGAGCTGATGGCCATCGTCGCCGAGATCAAGAGCACCGTGGTGATGGTGACGCATGACGTCGATGAAGCGGTATTGCTGTCGGACCGCATCGTGATGATGACCAACGGCCCGGCCGCCACCATTGGCGAAGTGGTCGACGTGAAACTGGAGCGGCCGCGCGATCGCCTGCAGTTGCTTGCCGATCCGATCTATCTGGATTGCCGCCGCCGCGTGCTCGAGTTCCTGTACCAGAAGCAGTTGCGTGCGGCTGCCTGAGTTCGACCACCGCTTATCGTCATCATGGCCGAAACCAAAACCACCTGCCCATACTGCGGCGTGGGCTGCGGCGTGATCGTGCAGCACGACGGCATGACCATTTCCGCCGTACGTGGTGATCCCGATCATCCGGCCAATTTCGGCAAGCTGTGCAGCAAGGGCTCGACGCTACATCTGACGTTGAACCCGGCTGCGCGCATCAAATATCCCGAGATGCGGACGGCGAAAAACATTGTGCGCACGCGGGCTACGTGGGATGAAGCACTTGCCCATGTTGCCGACAAATTCGCCCAGACGATTCGCGATCACGGCCCCGACAGTGTCGGCTTCTATGTATCCGGCCAACTGCTGACCGAGGACTATTACGTTTTCAACAAGCTCGCCAAGGGCCTGATCGGCACCAACAACATTGATACCAATTCGCGCCTGTGCATGAGCTCGGCCGTGGCGGGGTATAAAGCCACACTGGGAGCCGATGCGCCGCCGTGTTCGTACGAAGACATCGATCACGCCGACTGCATTTTTATCGTCGGCTCCAATGCTGCATTCGCGCACCCGATTCTGTTTCGTCGCATTGAAGCCGCCAAGGAAAAAAATCCGGCGCTGAAAATCATCGTCGCCGATCCGCGCCGCACCGATACCGCGGAGCTGGCCGATCTGTTCTTGCAAATTACGCCTGGCAGCGATGTCGCGCTGTTTCACGGCTTGCTGCATTTGCTGATTGAGAGCGGCAACATCAATCGCGAATACATCGCCGCGCACACCGATAACTTCGCAACGCTCGAGCAAACCTTAGCCGGATATACGCCGGCAAAAGTGTCCGGCTGGTGCGGCGTTCCAGCCGAAATGCTTCGCGAAGCCGCGTCCATGCTGGGGTTTGCCCCTCGCGTGCTCTCGCTCTACTGCCAGGGTTTGAACCAGAGCGTGCACGGCACCGACAAGAATGCATCGCTGATCAACCTGCATCTGGCGATGGGAAAAATCGGCAAGCCGGGTTGCGGCCCGTTCTCGCTCACCGGCCAGCCGAATGCGATGGGTGGCCGCGAAGTCGGCGGCATGGCCAACCTGCTGTCCGCGCATCGTGATCTCGCCAATCCTGTACATCGAGCCGAAGTGGCGGCGTTATGGGGCTTGGAAAGCGTACCGGACAAGCCGGGCAAGACGGCGGTAGAAATGTTTGAGGCGGTGGCCAAAGGTGAAATCAAATGCCTGTGGATCGCCTGTACCAATCCTGCGCAATCGATGCCCGACCAGAATTTGACTCGCGCCGCGCTGGAAACGGCCGAACTGGTGGTGGTGCAGGAGTGCTTCGCCAATACCGACACCGTGGCCTACGCCGATGTGCTGCTGCCCGCGACTACCTGGGGCGAGAAGGACGGCACGGTGACCAATTCCGAGCGTCGCATCTCGCGCGTGCTGCCCGCGATTGCCGGTCCGGGAGAAGCTCGGCACGATTGGCAGATCGCCATCGATTTCGCCCGCATGCTCGCGAGCAAACTGGGCAAGGACGCGTCGTCGTTGTTCCCTTACGAAACGTCCGAACAAATCTGGAACGAACATCGCGAATCCACCCGTGGCCGTGATCTCGATATCACCGGCATGAGCTATGCCATGATCGAAGCAGCACCAAAACAGTGGCCGCTTTCGCAAGGAGCGATGGACGGCAAGGTGCGTCTCTACGAAGACGGTATCTTTCCCTCTGCCAATGGCCGCGCACGTTTTCATGATTGCGTCTTTCGCGAAACCGCCGAAGTGCCGGTCGATCTGTTTCCATTGCGCCTCACCACCGGTCGCCTTCGCGATCAATGGCACGGCATGTCGCGTACAGGCCTGGTCGCGCAACTTTTCAGTCATGCGCCCGAGCCCATGCTTGGCCTTCACGCCATCGACATGCGCGCGCGGGGTCTGGCGAATGGCGATGTAGCGCGCGTCAGCACGCGGCGCGGCACCATGAACGTACGCGTCACTATCAGCAACGAAATGCAGCCTGGCATTGCGTATCTGCCGATGCACTGGGGAAGCCAGTTCATGAGCGGCAGTGGCGTCAATATTTTGACGACTGGTGCATTTGATCCGGTGTCGAAGCAGCCGGAACTGAAACACTCGGCGGTGCAGGTTACGAAGGTAAATTTGGTCTGGCAGATGACCGCGATGCGTGCCGTTGATGATCCGCAGGAATTGATGAGCCGGTTGGTGCCGTTCCTGAAACGATTCGACTACGCCAGTCTCACACCAGCGGGTTCGACACAAGCAGCGGTGATGCTGCGCGCATTTCACAGTTTGATGCCCGATGCGTCCCTGATAGACGAACTTGATGCCGTTCTCGATCTCGCGGCCGAGGATTGCGATGTCGCGCTCGACGACGTTGCCGCAGGTGTTTCAAAACGCGCGCGATTGCAAGGCGACGAATTGATTGCGTTCCGCCTGGCGGGGGAAGCCATGGCCGGCGAGTGGCTGAAAGATTTCGTCACCAGCGGTAGCGCCATCGATGCCGTATGGCCGTGGCTGTTTGCACCCAGTGTTCAACCGCCTGCAGGACAAGTTTCGCGGGGCCGTGTCGTCTGTTCCTGCCACGACGTGGCAGAAAGTGCGATCGTCACCTGCCTGCGCGAAGGCGACGCGCTCGCGACCGTGCAGCAGAAATTGAAATGCGGCACCGGCTGCGGATCCTGCGTTCCGGAGTTGCGGCGCATGGCGCGGGATATTGCGCCAATTGAATTAATGGCGGCCGAATGAACCAAGCGACCAAATCATCCGGCAAAGTCTGGCTGATCGGTGCCGGTCCCGGCGATGCGGAGCTGCTGACGCTGAAGGCGGTGCGCGCATTGGCCGAGGCCGATGTGGTACTGATCGACGACCTGGTCAATCGCGAAGTGCTGGTGCACGTGCGTCCAATGGCACGCGTAATCGAAGTCGGTAAACGCGGCGGTTGCAAATCGACGCCGCAGGCGTTTATCGAAAAACTGATGGTACGGCTGGCGAAAACCGGCGCAACCGTGGTGCGGCTGAAAGGTGGCGATCCATTTATGTTTGGCCGCGGCGGCGAGGAGATGCTGGCGTTGCGCGCGGCCGGCATCGATCATGAAGTTGTGCCCGGCATTACGAGTGGCATGGCGGTTCCCGCTTCCATCGGTATTCCGGTCACGCATCGCGAATGTTCGCGTGGCGTGACCTTTGTGACCGGTCACTCCGCGGTGTCCGAGCCGAACTGGAGTGCGCTGGCGCAGTCCGGCACCACGCTGGTGATTTACATGGGTGTAGGCAATCTGCCGCGCATACAGCCAGCGTTGCTCGCAGCGGGCATGCCTGCAAGCCTGCCTGCCTGCGCGATCCAGAACGGTACCCGCCGCGATGCACGTCAGGTTGTTTCCACCTTGGGCACATTGCACGGCGATGTAGTGAACGCAGGCATCGGCAGCCCGGCCATCATTGTCATCGGCGAGGTGGTCTCGCTGGCAAACGCGAAAACATGGGTCGATTTCGCGCAGGTAGCCGCATGACGACGCACAAACAAAAACTGGTCGTGGTCGGCAGCGGCATGGCGGCAACGCGCACCGTCGAACACCTGCTGACCATCGCACCGGATCGCTACGACATTTCGATCTACGGCGCCGAACCGCATCCCAATTACAACCGCATCCTGCTCTCGCCGGTGCTGGCAGGCGAGATGACGATGAGCGATATCGTGCTGAACGACCGCGACTGGTATCGCGCGCGCGGCATTCAGCTGCACACCGGTGTCAAGATTGCCGCCATTGATCGCGCCAGGCGTGAAGTGGTCACCGAGGCCGGTGCGCGCGAACGCTACGACCGGTTGCTACTGGCGACCGGTTCCATGCCATTCAGGTTGCCCATTCCCGGCATCGATCTCAACGGCGTTATCGCCTATCGCGATATCGCCGACACCGAGGCCATGATCGCGGCGGCCAAAGCCTCGCGCCACGCCGTGGTGATCGGCGGCGGTCTGCTCGGACTGGAAGCGGCCAATGGACTCAAGTCGCGCGGCATGGATGTCACCGTGCTGCATGTGATGCCGTGGCTGATGGAACGTCAGCTCGATCACACGGCGGCGGTAATGCTGCAGCAATCGCTGGAGGCGCGCGGCATACGCTTCATGATGGGCGCGCAAACGACACAGATATCAGGCAATAACGGCCGTGTAAATGGCGTGAAGCTGAAATCCGGCGAGGAATTGCCGGCCGATCTGGTGGTGATGGCCGTCGGCATCCGGCCCAACGTGGCACTGGCGGAAGAGGCGGGCCTGCGAGTCAATCGCGGCATTGTGGTCGACGACACCATGCAGACTTTCGATCCGCGCATCTACGCCGTCGGCGAATGCGTGGCACATCGCGGTGTGGGTTACGGACTGGTGGCGCCGCTATACGAGATGGCGAAGGTGGCGGCGGCGCATCTCGCACATGCCGGGATTACCTATTACGCGGGATCGGTGGTGTCGACCAAACTGAAAGTCACCGGAATCGATCTGTTTTCGGCTGGCGAATTCATGGGCGGTGAGGGTTGTGAGGAGGTTGTGCTGCGCGACCGGCGCAAAAGCATCTACAAAAAGCTGGTACTGCGGAACGACAAGTTGGTGGGCGGTGTTCTCGTGGGGGACACCGCTCATTCGACTCGCTATCTGGACATGATCCGGCTCGGCACCGATGTGCGGCCGATACGAAACGAACTGATGTTTTTGCGGGACGCTGCCTGAGTAGACGGTTATTCCAATGAGCGACATGAACGAATTTTCCGACGAGCAGAAAAAATACCTGGAAGGTTTCGCCAGCGGTATCGGCATTGCACGTCTCGGTGCGTTGGGCGCCATCGCCGGCAAGAGCGTCGCCACACCGTCAACGGCAAGCGGTCCGGATGCGGTCCATCACCAAGCCCGGGCCCGAACCGTCGCTGCCGGCGGCAAGCTGGTGGCGGAGGAAAAAGCCAAGGGCGACAAGCATCCCTTCGAGATGTGGGACGAGATGCTCGCGAATGCCGAGGCGGGTCGTTTCCCCAAAGGCACGGACGTTTTCCTCTACAAATTCCACGGCCTGTTTCACGTCGCGCCCGCGCAGGACAGCTTCATGTGCCGGCTGCGCATTCCCGGCGGGATGCTGCGCGCGGATCAGCTTGCCGGTCTCGCCGACCTGGCCGAAAAATATGCCGGGCCGTATGCGCACGTCACCACCCGCGCCAATTTGCAACTGCGCGAGATCGGTCCCGCCGCAACGGTCCATATCCTCACCGGCCTTGCCGATCTCGGCCTCACCAGCCGCGGCGCGGGAGCGGACAATATCCGCAACGTCACCGGCTCCCCCACCGCTGGCATCGATCCGCGGGAATTGATCGATACCCAGCCGCTGTGCCGCGATATGCACTACGCGATCCTGAACAAACGCGAGATGTACGGCTTGCCGCGCAAATTCAATATCGCCTTCGATGGCGGCGGCAAGGTGGCGGCGCTGGACGATACCAACGACATCGGTTTTTTCGCCGTGCGCGTGCCGGATGGCAAGTCGGTACCGGCCGGTATCTATTTTCGCCTGCGCCTCGGCGGCATCACCGGTCATCACGATTTCGCGCAGGATGAAGGTGTGGTGCTGCGTCCCGACCAATGCGTGAAAGTTGCGGAAGCCATCGTGCGTGTGTTTGCCGAAGAGGGCGACCGCACTAACCGGCAGAAGGCGCGCATGAAGTACGTGCTTGATCGGCTGGGACATGCGGAGTACCTGAAGCGTGTTGAAGCGTTGTTGCCGGAATCGTTGCCGCGCCTCGCGATGAGCGATTGCGAACCACGTCCGCCGGTGGCCAAGCACGGCCATGTGGACTTCCATCCGCAGAAGCAACCCGGTAAGTTTTACGTGGGCATCATCACGCCGGTAGGCAAGATGACATGCGCGCAAATGCGCGGCATCGCCGACATCGCGCGGCGGTATGGTAGCGGCGGCAGTGGCAGCATCCGCCTCACCGTGTGGCAGAACCTGATCGTGTCGGATATTTCAGCAAAAGATATCGAGGCAACCAAAGCAGCGATCGAAGCGCTGGGGTTGTCCTGGAAAGCGAGTTCGATTCGCGCCGGCCTGATCGCCTGTACCGGCAACAGCGGCTGCAAGTTCGCCGCCAGCGATACCAAGGGCCATGCGCTGAAGATCGCCGATCACGTCGAGAGCCGCGTGGCGATGGATCAGCCAATCAACATCCATCTCACCGGCTGCCATCATTCCTGCGCGCAGCATTACATCGGCGACATCGGCCTGATCGGCGCCAAGGTGGCCGAGGGCGAAGAGGAAATCGAGGGCTATCACGTTCACGTTGGTGGTGGCTACGGCGATGAGCAGGCGTTGGCACGCGAGGTGTTACGCGATGTAAAGGCGGCTGACGCGCCGCAGGTGATCGAGCGCATGCTGGCGGCGTATCTTGCGCAGCGCGCCGACGCGAACGAGTCCTTTCATCAGTTCACCAAGAGGCAATCGCTGGAACAACTGCAGGCAGCCTTCAATGCGGAAAAGGTGGCGGCATGATGGCGCTCTTGCCGGAGAACGCGCCGTTCTCGCAACCACAGCGGGCGTGGCTGAATGGCTTTTTCGCCGGCCTGCTTGGGTTGGAACAGATGACAGGCGGTGCGTCGGCCGCACCTACATCACCAGTTGAAGAAGAAATCGACACTCCCTGGCACGACCCGGCGATGGCGCTCACCGAGCGCATGCAGCTCGCCGAAGGCAAGCCGCTGAAATGGCAACTGATGGCGGCGATGGGCCAGCTCGATTGCGGGCAATGCGGTTATCAGTGCGATGCCTACGCGGCAGTGATTGCCGATGGCACTGAAAAGGATTTGACCAAGTGTGTGCCCGGCGGCAAGGCCACATCGAAGACCATCAAGCTGCTGCTGGAAAAGAATCCTGCCCCTGCATCCTCAGGGCAAACTCAAGCACCAGAGCGGCCTGCAGGCAAAAATGCCGTGGAAAGCCGCGCCAGTGCTGGAGTTTCGCGCAACAATCCGGCGATGGCGAAGCTGCTGATCGCCACCGCGCTCAATGCCGGCGAGACCGACAAACCGGTGAACAATATCGCGCTGTCATTGGCTGGCACTGGCATTTCGTACAAGCCGGGCGATTCGCTGGGCGTGTGGCCGACCAACAATCCCGATGAAGTCGAGCTGATCCTGTCGATTCTCAAGACCAAAGGATCGAAATCGATTTCGCTACGCGGCGAGCTGGCCAACGCACGCGATGCGCTGACGCGGCGAGTCAATCTGCGCGAGCCGACTGCCGAACTCTTTGCATTGATGGCCGATCACGCGCGGCTGGAGTTCGAGTCAGTGCGTCTGGCCAAGCTGGCGGAGAACGACGAGCTGGTGGCCGAGTACGGCATTCACGATGTGTTCGATGTGCTGGTGAAATTCCGCTCCGCACGTCCGCCGATCGGCCCGTTCCTCAATGCACTCGCACCGCTGCAGCCGCGCCTGTATTCCATCGCTTCCAGCCTGGCTGCGCATCCGGAAGAAGTGCACCTCACCGTCGGCGTGGTGCGCTACGACTTGAATGGCCGTGGTTATGACGGCGTGGCGTCGAATTTTTTTGCAAAGCATCTGGCCGAAGGTCGGCGTGTGCCGGTGTATATCCAGCCTTCCCATGGGTTTGCCTTGCCGGCAGACGGGGCGAAACCGGTGATCATGGTGGGCCCCGGCACCGGCATCGCGCCGTTTCGTTCGTTTCTTGAAGAACGCAAAGCCACAGGTGCCACGGGAAAGAACTGGCTGTTCTTCGGCGCGCAGCACGAGGCCAGCGATTTTCTTTATCGCGCCGAACTGGAAACCTATGTGCGCGATGGCAATCTCACCAAACTCTCCACTGCATTCTCGCGCGACCAGGCGCAGAAAATCTACGTGCAGCATCGCATGATCGAAAACGCCGCCGACATCTGGACATGGCTGAACGAGGGCGCGTACTTCTATGTTTGCGGCGATGCCAAGCGCATGGCGGCGGACGTGGATGCGGCGCTGAAAGAAATTGTCGCTGAGCAGGGCAATATGGATGCCGATGCGGCCGCAGCGTTCGTGAAGCAACTGGCGAAGGATGGCCGCTACTGCCGCGACGTTTACTGACCTGGCACTGTAAAAGCCACTGATACGCCGCAAGCGGCTTGCCTCGTTTGCAGAGGCTGTGAAATTCCGCGAAACTGGTCTTTTGACAGCGGGACGCGGCAATGCCTCACAAAATCGCTTTTATCGGCCTCGGCAATATGGGCGGCAATATGGTGCGCCACCTGATGCGTGCCGGTCATTCGCTAACGGTGTTCGCGCGGCGCGCGGAAGTCATGCAGCCGTTTGTCAACGAAGGCGTGCGCGCGGCGAACTCTCCTGCCGATGCTGCGCGCGATGCCGATTTCATTTTTACCAACGTCACCGCCACCGCTGATGTCGGCCAGGTGCTGTTGGGTGAGCAAGGCGTCATTCATGGCGCCAAGTCCGGAGCGATCGTCTGCGATTTTTCCACCATCGATGTGCGCGAAACGCGTCGCTTTGCGCGTGAACTGGAAAGCAAGGGGATCGAATTCCTTGATTGTCCTGTCTCGGGCGGTGCCAAGGCGGCCGAAGCGGCGACGCTGACGATCCTTATCGGCGGCCGTGAAGACTTGCTGGAGCGCGCGCGTCCGCTGCTGGCGAAGCTGGGATCGAATATTTTCCATATGGGACCGGTCGGCTGCGGTCAGGTGACCAAGGCCTGCAACCAGACTGCGCAGGTGATTGCGGTTCAAGGCATTGCGGAAGCAATGCTGTTTGCACAGGCCAATGGCGTCGACGGCAACAAGGTGGTGGAAGCGTTGATGTCAGGTTTTGCTGGCTCCAAGATGCTGGGCCTTATGGGACCGAAGATGGCCAATCGCGATTTTGCGGCCGGCATCGAGGCGCGCCTGCATCACAAGGATTTTGGCCTGGTGCGTAATATGGCCGAACAACAGAACCTGCCGATGCCGGCGCAGGCGCTGGTGCATGCACAGTTGGAGAAATTGATGCAGCATGGCTGGGGCACCATGGACACCTGCAATCTGTTGCGGGTGCTGGAGGAAGAAAAATAACTTGTCGTTCTGAGCGCAGCGAAGAATCTCATCCGTAAGCGCATGCGGGTGCAAATTTGAAGGATGAGATCCTTCGCGTTGCTCAGGATGACAAACCCAATTTGATCGGACTGCCATGAATCTCTACAAACTCCTGCAACACCGCGTCGCCGCCGGCAATCCGCTGCGCATTGGCTTGATCGGTGCCGGCAAGTTCGGCTCGATGTATCTGTCACAGATTCCGCGCACGCCGGGCATTCACTTGCTGGGCATTGCCGACCTGAACCCGGTGCGCGCGCAGGAATCATTGCGTCGCGTCGGCTGGAAGGACGAACAATTCGCGGCGGAAAATTTCAAGCAAGCTTTCACCAGCGGCACCACGCACATCACCGACGATGCGATGTCGCTGATCAAGAATCGCCACATCGAAGTCATCATCGACGCCACCGGCCATCCGGCCGCCGGCATCTCGCATGTGCTGGCTTGCTGCGAGCAAAAGAAGCACATCGTGATGGTGAACGTCGAGGCCGATGCGCTGGCGGGGCCGCTGCTGGCACAACGCGCCGCGGAGGCCGGCATCGTCTATTCGCTGGCATATGGCGACCAGCCCGCGCTGATCTGCGAAATGGTCGACTGGGCGCGCGCGACCGGATTCGAGGTCGTCGCGGCAGGGAAAGGCACCAAGTATCTGCCCGCCTATCACGCGTCCACGCCGGACACGGTCTGGGGTCATTACGGCTTCACCGAAGAAACCGTAAAGGGCGGTGACTTCAACGCGCAGATGTTCAATTCATTTCTCGACGGCACCAAGAGTGCGATCGAAATGGCCGCCGTGGCGAACGCAACCGGCCTGACACCGTCACCGCAAGGCCTGCACTTCCCGCCGTGCGGTGTGGATGACCTGGCGCGGGTGCTGAAGCCGAAAGCCGATGGTGGCCAGTTGCATCATCGCGGACAGGTCGAAGTCATTTCCTCGATTGAGCGCGACGGTCGCCCGGTGTTCCGCGACCTGCGCTGGGGCGTGTACGTGACCTTTGCCGCCGACACCGACTATGTGCGGCGCTGCTTCAAGGAATACGGCCTCATCACCGACGACACCGGCAACTATTCGTCGATGTACAAGCCGTTCCACCTGATCGGCCTGGAGCTGGGCATCAGTGTCGCCAGCGCCGCGTTGCGCGGCGAGGCCACCGGCGCGCCGACGGCATGGCGCGGCGATTGTGTGGCCACCGCCAAACGAAATCTCAAGGCTGGTGAAATGCTCGATGGCGAGGGTGGTTATACGGTGTATGGAAAACTGATGCCGGCGGCGGTATCGAAACGGTTGGGTGGTTTGCCGATCGGCCTCGCACACAAGTTGAAGCTCACTCGCGACATTGCAGCCGGCAAGCCGGTGACTTGGGAAGATGTGGCGTTCGACGCGAAGAATGAAGCCGTGCGCTTTCGGCGGCAGATGGAGAAGACGTTTTCCTAGCGAAGTACACTTGCTACCCATACCAAGGCTGCCCTCTCCCCAGCCCTCTCCCGTAAACGGGAGAGGGAGCCAGCCTGTGAAGTTGGCCATATGGCAATCCCCTCGCCCGTTTACGGGAGAAGGTGGCCGAAGGCCGGGAGAGGGTGGGTTTTCCGTTTCAGAATCGTCCAAGACAAGATGAAAAAAGACACCCAACTCTCCCAACTCGGCCGCGATGCGGCCAACTCGGTCAAGACCGTCAATCTCCCCATACATCGCGCCTCCACAGTGTTGTTCGATTCGATGGCCGAACAACGCGATATCCAGAAACGCTGGGACAACGATGAACAGGTGCCGACCTACGGCATCATCAATATGCCCGGCGTGCTGGCGCTGGAAAATGCAGTGGCGGAACTGGAAGGTGGCTATCGCGCGCTGACTTTCCCGAGTGGCCTCGCTGCGGTAGCCGGCGCGCTGCTTGCCTGCGTCAAGGCCGGTGATCACGTGCTGATGCCGGACAGCTGTTATTTCCCCGGCCGCCGATTCGCCGAGCAATTCCTACCGCGCTACGGCGTCACTACTACGTTTTACGAACCCACCATCGGCGCCGGCATCGCCGCGCTGATGCAGCCGAATACCACGGTGGTGTACACGGAGTGTCCCGGCTCGCACACGTTTGAAATGCAGGACATCCCCGCCATCGCCAAAGTCGCGCATGAACGCGGTGCCAAGGTCATCATCGACAACGCCTGGGCCACCGGCTATTTCTTCAACGCATTCGAACACGGTGTCGATCTGGTGATTCAACCCGCGACCAAGTACTACTCTGGGCACTCGGATGTGCTGATTGGCTTGGTGATCGCCAACGAAGCGACCTGGCCGCAACTCAAAAGCACTACCTACGATCTCGGCCAGCGCGCCTCGCCCGATGACTGCTACCTCACGCTGCGCGGCATGCGCACGATGGGCGTGCGCTTGAAGCGTCATCAGGAAAGTGCATTGGTCATCGCCAAATGGCTGGAGAAGTGCCCCGAAGTAAAGCGTGTGCTCTACCCGGCGCTGGAAAGCCACCCCGGCCACGCGCTGTGGAAGCGCGATTTCAAAGGTGCCGCCGGTTTGTTCACCGTGGAGTTGAACCCGGTGAGCGACAAGCAGTTGGCGGCGATGATGGATCACTATCAGCACTTCGCGCTCGGCTATTCCTGGGGCGGCTTCGAGAGCCTGGTGGTCACGGCGCATATCGCCCGCACGGTGAACGCTCTACCCAGCGGTCCGCTGGTGCGTTACAACATCGGACTGGAAGATCCTGAAGACCTGATCCGCGATCTGGAAGCGGGCTTTGCGCGTCTCGCCGCCGGCTGAGGACATAGGAGCGCTGCCGGGTTTTTTGTAGGGGTTTGCCTGTGTTGTAAATCTATGGCTTCTGCCACACTGGCGGCTCTCATTTGCGATCTCCGCAGCGTCCATCGATGAGCAACACCTCCAGCTTCGAACTGGTGGCGCACTTTGCGCCGTCCACGCCGCGATCGGCCGAGAGCCGCCGCCTGCGCCTGATGGTTTGGATGTTCGCGGCCATCGTGGTTTGCATGCTGGGCTTTGCCTGGTACAGCATCAGCCTGCTTTCTGCCGCGCGTGCCTATGTTGCCGGTGAGGGGATGTGGTCGAAGGCGCAGAAAGAGGCGGTCTATGCGCTATGGCGATACACCCGTTTTCGCGCGGAATCCGACTTCCAGACTTATCTGGCGGCCATCGCGATAACGCGTGGCGATCAGCAGGCGCGTGTCGAAATGGAGAAAGCTGAGCCCGACTTGCGCCTTGCCTATGAGGGCTTGCTGCGCGGACGCAATCACCCCGATGACATCGAAGGCATGGTGCGCCTGTTTCGCAACTTTCGGCATATGGAGCCGATCGACCGCGTCGTTGAAGTCTGGGCGCAGGCCGATGCATTGATGGACAAGTTGATCGAGGTCGGCAACAACATCCGCAACGACGCACTAGGCGGCATGCTGGAGGACGGAGGTGTGCAGCAATACATTCAGGAGCTGCACCGTATCAACCAGCAGCTGACGCCCCTGGAAGACGAATTCTCCCATCTGCTTGGCTTGGCCTCGCGCAAAACCGAAGTGCTGCTGCTATTCGCGATGTCTGCCGCCGCGGCAGTCATGCTGGCGGCGGCATTTGCGTTCTCGCGCCGGATGGTGAAGAAAAACGAACAGGTACAAACGGTGTTGCTGGAAAGCGAGAACCAGTTGCGTAGCCTGCTGCAATTCGCACCACTGCCGATCATCGTGTCGCGGATCGCGGATCAAACCATGGTCTATGCCAATGATCGCGCGCTGTCGCAGCTGAAGATTTCCGGCGCATCGCTTGGCCAGCAGAAATCGCAGGATTTTTACGTCGATCGCGGCGATCGCGAGCAGTTGATCGAGGCATTGCGCGGTGATGGCAGCGTGCGTGACTGGGAGATACAGCTCAAGGATGCACAGGGCCGTGCTTTCTGGGTGCTGATGTCCTCGCAGAGAATTGTCTACCTGGGCGAGCAGTGCCTGCTGACCGCGCTGAACAATATCGACGAACGCAAGCGTGCGCAGGACGATCTGCGCCACCGTGCTTTCCACGACGAGCTGACGGGTTTGCCCAATCGCGCCATGTTCATGGACAGCCTCGTGCGCGCGCTAGGCCGGATGCAGCGCCGGAACGGCATGTTCTCGGTACTGTTCCTTGACCTTGATCGTTTCAAGGTGGTCAACGATACACTGGGACATGATGCCGGCGACCGGCTGTTGCAGATGGTCGCCACCCGTATCAAGACCGGCGTGCGCGATGCCGATCTCCTGGCGCGTCTCGGTGGCGACGAGTTTGTCATCTTGATAGAGGACCATGGCTCGCCGTCCGAGGTGGCGCTGGTGGCGCAAAAGGTACTCGACTCGATGGAACGGGCATACCTGCTCGATGACCGCGAAGTGAATCTCACCGCCAGCATCGGCATCAGCGTCTATCCGCAGGATGGTACCGACGTGACTGCCCTGGTCAAGAACGCCGACATTGCGATGTATCAGGCCAAGGAGTTGGGACGCAACAACTATCAGTTTTATACCGCATCGCAAAACCAGATGACATTGAAGCGGCTCGATCTGGAGTCGCGCCTGGGCCGCGCCATAGAGCGCGATGAATTCGCGCTGCACTATCAGCCGGTAGTCGACCTTGCCACCGAAGCGGTGGTCGGCGCGGAAGCTTTGCTGCGCTGGCATGATCCCGAACACGGGTTGGTCGCACCGGGCGATTTCATTCCCCTGGCGGAAGAGACTGGAGCCATCCTGCCCATCGGTCAGTGGGTGCTGGACCACGCCTGCGCGCAAGCGGCGATGTGGGGACGTGGCGGCATGCCGCTGGCGGTGGCAGTCAATATTTCTCAGCGGCAGTTCGCGCATCGCGACTTTGCCGCCAATCTGCGCGGCACGCTGCAGCGTACCACGCTGCAACCGGGTGCGCTGCATCTGGAAATCACCGAAACCATGGTGATGCGCGATCATGTCAGTAGCGAGGCGGTGCTGGCTGCGTTGGGTGAATTGGGGGTGGGCGTGGCAATCGACGATTTCGGCACCGGCTATTCCTCGCTGAGCCAGATGAAACGGATTCCCGCCAACTTCATCAAGATCGACCGCTCGTTCGTCGAAGATTGTCCTGATGACGCCGGCAGCGTGGCGATCGTGCGTGCCATCGTCGCCATGGCGCACAGCCTGAAGCTGAAGGTCATTGCCGAGGGCGTGGAGACCGAAGCGCAGCTGCGCTTGCTGGTGGAAATGGATTGCGACATGGCGCAAGGCTTCCTGTTCAGCCCGCCGGTGCCGGCGGAGCAATTGAGCGCGTTGCGGGTAAACGGCGGTTTCATTCGCGAACGTTTCAGCTGGCGCCATCGGACGGCGACATTGAAGTCGGTCAGCGGCACGGACTGATTTCCACTCAAATCACTTTGCTGCGGGTGTGAGGTAATCGGTTTTTCGGTTGGCCGTACAATGGGTCCAGCCGACGCCCGATAACAAGAAAGCAAGCCATGCAGCGCACCAACGCCATTCAGCAAGCAGAACAGTACTTCGACAGCAAATCGTTCCATGCCGACCTGGCGCGGCGCGTGGCGATTGCCACCGAAAGCCAAAACCCGGAGCGTGGCGCCGAGCTCAACGGCTACCTTGCTGATGAATTGACGCCGGTTTTAAGTGCGCTTGGCTTCGCGTGCACGGTTTACCCGAGCCCGGTCGGCAAAAGTCCTTTCCTGATCGCGACCCGTCACGAAGGCGAAGAATTGCCGACGGTGATGTCGTATGGCCACGGCGATGTGATTCGCGGCCTCGATGCGCAATGGCGCGCCGGATTGTCGCCATGGAAATTATCGGAAGAAGGCGAGCGGATCTACGGCCGCGGCACCGCCGACAACAAGGGCCAGCACACCATCAATCTCGGCGCGTTGAAGAGCGTACTCGACACCCGCGGAAAACTGGGCTTCAACGTCAAGCTGTTGATCGAGACCGGTGAGGAAATCGGCTCCCCCGGGCTGAATGCGTTTTGCCATGAGCACAAAGCCAAGTTGAAAGCGGATGTATTCATCGCCTCCGACGGACCGCGATTGAAGCCCGACCGTCCCACGATCTTTTTAGGCTCGCGCGGCGTGATGAGTTTCGATCTCACCGTCGATTTGCGTGCCGGTGCGCATCACTCCGGCAACTGGGGCGGGCTGATCGCCGATCCCGGCATCATTCTCACGCAGGCTATCGCCACCATTACCGACACACGCGGCTCGATTCGTGTGCCCGAATGGCGGCCCGCCGGCATTGCTGAATCGGTTCGCGAGGCGCTGGCCGATTGCGAACCCGGTGGCGGTGCGGATTCGCCCGGCATTGATCGTGACTGGGGCGAGCCGGGGCTCTCGCCCGCCGAGCGCGTGTTCGGCTGGTCGAGTTTTTCCATCCTCGCGATGAAGGTCGGCAATCCGGATTTCCCGGTCAATGCGATTCCCGGCAAGGCCTGGGCGCGTGGCCATCTGCGATTCGTCGTCGGCACTGATCCGCACGATATCGTGCCGGCCTTGCAGCGCCATCTGGCTCGCGAAGGATTTCCACAGGTGACCGTGACACCGGCACGCGACGAAGTGATGCACGCCACCCGTCTCGATCCCGCCAACCGCTGGGTGAGGTGGGCGGTGGAAAGCATCGAGCGCACCACCGGCAAGAAGCCCGCCATCCTGCCGAACCTGGGTGGCTCGCTGCCCAATGAAGTGTTCGCCGATACCTTGGGTCTGCCGACGATCTGGATTCCACATTCGTATTCGGCCTGTTCGCAGCACGCGCCCAACGAACACATGCTGTCACACATCGCCCGCGAGGGATTGGCGATAATGGCGGGGATATTCTGGGACCTGGGTGAATCGACGCCGCGTTAGGGAGTTGAAGCGATCCGGTCCCAAGTGAATTGCCGCCATCCCGGCGGTTGATCGTTACCATCGAAAGCCAACCAACCATGACGCGCTCTTTCGTCGCAGGTCTTCTGCTGATCTTTTTCTCGGCTGCTACTCCCGCACAGGTTCCCACTCCCGCTGCTCCCGCCGAATACAGCATCAAGGAAAACTACACCAAGTACGAATACAAAATTCCGATGCGCGACGGCAAGAAACTCTTTACCGCTGTCTATGCGCCGAAGGATCAATCAAAACCATATCCATTCATGATGGAGCGCACGCCGTACAGCGCGGGCCCGTACGGTGTCGAATTCATGCCGCGCCGCCTGGGGCCGTCTGCCGACTTCGCCAAGGCCGGCTACATCTTCGTTGTGCAGGATGTGCGCGGACGCTACATGTCCGAAGGAAAATTCGTCGAGATGACGCCGCACAAGCCGAACAAGAAAGCCGGTGACATAGACGAGAGCACCGATATGTACGACACCGTCGAATGGCTGTTGAAAAACGTGCCGAATAACAACGGCAAAGTCGGCATCTGGGGTAATTCCTATCCCGGCTTTTTTGTCTCGGCCAGCATCATCGACAGCCATCCGGCGATCAAGGCTGCGTCGCCGCAGGCGCCGGTCACCGATCTCTATATGAACGATGACAGCTATCACAACGGCGCCTTCATGCTGGCGGCCAACTATGGCTTCTATACCAACTTCAAGCAGCAGGACAACCCGACCGAGAAGCCGAAGAAATGGGAGCCATTCGAATATGGCACCGCCGATGGCTACGAATACTTCCTCAAGCTGAAGACGCTGAAGAACATCATCGCGACGGTGGAAAAGGACAAGGGCGCACTGTTCCCCGACCAGGCGCGCCACGACACCTACGATGAGTACTGGAAAAGCCGCAGCATCGCCGCGCATCTGAAAAACGTGAAGGCCGCCGTGCTGACTGTCGGCGGCTGGTTCGACGGTGAAGATCCACAAGGGCCGCTCACGACCTATCAATCCATCAAACGCAACAACAGCGGCAACTTCAATGCGCTGGTGATGGGACCGTGGACCCACGGCGGCTGGCAGCGAAACGATGGCATGCAGATCGGTCGTGTCAGCTTCGCATCGAAAACCGGCGAGCACTACCGCAAGAATATCTTGTTGCCATTCTTCGAGAAATTCCTGAAAGACTCACCCAAGGACAAATCGGAAACCAAGCTTGCCGAGATCAATGTGTTCGAAACCGGCACCAATATCTGGCGGCAATATCCGACCTGGCCACCTGCAGAAGCAAAAAAGCGCACCTTGTATTTTCACGATCAGGGTCGCTTGAACTGGAATGCACCGACTGCATCCACAGGTTTCGATGAATACGTCAGCGATCCCGCCAAACCGGTGCCGTTCATCAATGCCATTTCCACCGGCGTACCGCAGGAATACATGGTTGGCGATCAGCGATTCGCGGCTACCCGTACCGATGTGTTGGTGTATCAAAGCGAAGTGCTGGAAGACGATGTCACCATTGCCGGCACCATCTCGCCGCGTCTGTTCGTTTCCACCACCGGAACGGATTCCGATTTCGTGGTGAAACTGATCGATGTTTATCCGGCCGAATTTCCGGAAGAAGCTGCGCCGGCCGCCGCCACTACATCGCGCGATCCGCAACCGGCCAAGTTCGTCATGGCCGGTTATCAGCAACTGGTGCGCGGCGAGCCGATGCGCGGAAAATTCCGCAACAGTTTCGAAAAACCCGAGCCATTCGTTCCCGGCAAGGTGGAAGCTGTCAATTTCAACATGCCCGATGTGCACCATACTTTCCGCCGTGGTCACCGCATCATGGTGCAGGTGCAGAGCTCATGGTTTCCGCTGGTGGATCTGAATCCGCAAACGTTCGTGCGTATTTCGGAAGCAAAGCCGGAGGATTTCAAAAAGGCGACACAGCGGATTTATCGCAGCGGTACGCAGGCGTCGGGTGTGGAAGTGCTGGTGATGGGGAAGTAGTCAGTATCGGTTCAGAAATTGCTTCTCCCGTAGCACCATAACCTCACACGCAATCCCCATGAATCTCATCATCCGCCCCTCGCGCGACGAGGATGTACCCACACTCGCCGGTTTTTACATTGCCAGCGTTGAGACCGAAACCGCTTCCTGGGAATACGACCCGCCCGATGTCGCCGAATTCGCGCGCCGTCGCGCCGACATTCTCGCCAAAGGCTATCCGTACCTCGTCGCCGAGTTCGACGGCAAGCCGGTCGGCTACAGCTATGCCAGCGCCTTCCGCGCGCGCATCGGCTATCGCTTCGTCGTCGAAGATTCGATCTACGTTGATCCCGCTGCCAAAGGCCAGGGCATCGGCAAGAAATTGCTGCTGGCGCTGATCGAAGAGTGCACACGGCTGGGTTACCGGCAAATGGTGGCGGTGATCGGCGACAGCGCCAATGCGGGCTCAATCAAGTTGCATGAAGCCTGCGGTTTCGAGCAAGCCGCACTGTTCAAGGGCATTGGCTGGAAATTCGGGCGCTGGCTGGACAGTGTGCAAATGCAGCGGACGCTGGGCGAGGGAGCCGGCGCGCCACCGAACCCAATCTGAACCGACGGGCGCTGGCGATCAATTGGCAAAAAAAATCGGGCACCAGGCCCGATTTTTCTTTTCGTGGTGTTGAAGCGAATCAACACACGAAATCAAATTACTTCTTCGGTGCTTCGGCTTTCTTTTCTTCTTTTTTTTCTTCCATCAGCTTTTTGCACTCGGCCTTCATTTTGTCGTCGGCTTTGGGATCCAACTTTTTGCAGGCGGCCATCTTCTCATCCATCTTCTTGTCTGCATCTTTCGGGGCGCCACCGTGAGCTGCAGCGAATGCAGCAGCGGAAACGGTTGCGAAAGTTGCAGCGATCAACATCGACAGTAGCTTTTTCATGGTTAGACTCCCGGACTTGTTGTGAGTGGTTGTTCAAAACGAACGCGGGGAGTTTATTGCAAATATGCGCGTAAGTCACCTTGTCAAAGCCCTGTTTTCAAAGGTTTTTGCGATTTTTGTCGTGTTTGCCGCCGGCGAGGTCCCGGCGGGGCTTGCCGCACCGCGACTCCCGGCCAATCCGGAGGAGGTGCTGGAGCGCCTGCCTATCCGTCCCGGCGACGCCTTGGCACGCGAACTGGCCGTACTGCGCGCGGCGGCCGACCGCGCCGCCAGGGAGACGCCGGCCGATCCTGGGCCCGCCACCGAATTGGCCGAGCGCTACTACGACCTGGCCGTGGCACGCGGCGATCCGCGCTATATCGGCTATGCCGATGCGGTGATGGCTCCATTCGCGGCCAACCAGACGCCGACGGTGCTGGCGATGCGTGGCCAGTTAAAGCAATACCGGCACGATTTCGAGGGCGCGCTGGCCGATTTCGCCGACGCCCTCAAGGCCGATCCGCAGTTCGCCGCCGCCCACGCCTGGCGCGGGGCGATCTATCTGGTGCAGGCTAATTACCCGGCGGCGCAGGCTGAATGTGACGCCCTGCAGGCACTGGGCCGCGCCACGCTGTATGGCGCCTGCATCGGGCTTGCGCGAGCCTACAGTGGCCGGATGGAGGCCGGCTTTGCCGCACTTCAGCGTGCGCTGGACGCGGCCAGGGATCCCGGCAACCGTCTCTGGTTGTTGACACGCATGGGCGAGGTCGCCGCCTGGCGCGGGCAGACCGATGCCGCGGAAAAACACTACCGCGCTGCGCTCGCGCTGGGCATCGACGATGGTTACCTTCTGGCGGCGTGGAGCGATTTTTTGCTGGACCGGAACCGGCACGCCGAGGTGGTGAAGCTGCTCACGGGATGGAAAACGTCGGATGGCCTGCTGCTGCGATTGGCATTGGCCGAAACCGCGCTGAAATTGCCGGCCGCCGGCGCGCATGTACAGGCCTTGAAGGACCGCTTCGATGCCGCTCGTGTGCGTGGCGATACCACCCATCGCGCCGAAGAGGCGCGCTTCCAGTTGCATCTGGCCGGCAACGCCGCGGCCGCCGTCGCCATCGCCGCCGCCAACTACAAAGTGCAGCGCGAGCCGCGCGATGCGCGCGCGCTGCTTGAAGCCGCCATCGCCGCCCGGGACGCCGCTGCCGCGCAGCCGGTGCGCGAGTGGCTGCAGTCCAGCGGGTTTGAGGATCCGCATATCCGTCAGCTGGCCATCGCATCGTCGTTGGCGCAGAACGGCACCACCCATATCAAGCCGGAGGCCAGGCAATGAAGTGCCTTCGCGGTTTAATTTATTTCCTGATCGCGTTTAGCGCCCTCGTCATCCCGTCCGCGTTTGCGCACAAGGCCAGCGACAGCTATCTGGTGCTGAACATCAACGGGCAGGAGGTCAGCGGCCAATGGGATATCGCGCTGCGCGACATTGATTTCGCCATCGGGCTCGATGCCAATGGCGATGCCGACATCACCTGGGGCGAGGTGCGGGCGCGCCACGCCGATATAGCCGCCTGGGCGCTGGGCCGCCTCAGCCTGGAGCGCGGCGGCAATTGCCCGCTTAACGCTGTCGAGCATCTGATCGACGATCACACCGATGGCGCGTATGCGGTTCTGCGTTTCAGCGGCACCTGCCCTTCGTCGGCCAAGCCGCTGGCGTTGAATTACCGGCTGCTGTTCGACATCGATCAGCTGCACCGCGGACTGCTGCGGCTGAATCTGGATGGCGTTTCGCACACCTCGGTGCTTGGCCCCAATAGCGGGGTGGTCCCTTTCGAGGCCGGCAGGACGTCACGCCTCACCCAGTTCACGCAATACCTGGTCGAGGGCGTCTGGCATATCTGGATCGGTTTCGACCACATCCTGTTCCTGCTTTCGCTGCTGCTGCCCGCCGTTCTGGTGTCATCCGTGCTGGCGAACAAGGCGCGCTACTGGAACGGCGTGCCGTCGTTCCGCGTGGCGTTTAGCGAAGTGCTGTGGGTGGTCACCGCATTTACGCTCGCGCACTCGATCACGCTGTCGCTTGCCGCGCTGCAAATCAGCGAGCTGCCCTCGCGACTGGTGGAGTCCTGCATCGCCGCGTCGGTGGTGCTGGCTGCGGCCAACAATCTCTGGCCGCTGGTCGAGCGGCGGCGCTGGCTGGTGGCGTTCAGCTTCGGCTTGATCCACGGCTTCGGCTTTGCCAGCGTGCTCACCGAGCTCGGCTTGCCGAAAGAGGCGCTGGTGCTGTCGCTGCTCGGTTTCAATCTGGGTGTGGAAATCGGGCAGCTCGCCATCGTTGCCGTGTTCCTGCCGGCGGCTTATCTGGTGCGCAATACGGCGCTCTACCGCAAGGGCATATTCGTCGGCGGATCGGTGCTCACCATGCTGGTGGCGCTGGTATGGCTGGCCGAGCGGGTTTTTAGCTTGAAGTTGATTAGCGCGTAATCGAAACTCCAGCACTGGTGAGCTTCGCGGGACAGAAATGCCCGGAAAGGCGCGCCAGTACTGGAGTTTCAACTGGCGGTATCCGCCTTACATCAGTACCTGAAGTACGCAAATGCAACGCCGCTGCTTTCGTGGCGTTGTAGCCGTTCTCTGACAATCGTTGACAAACATCCTGTGACTTTGTGATTTGGAACACAGCGGCGCGGCCTGCGCAGGCAGACCATGGCTTCGTGGTCAAGCGCAACGAAATTCACCGACCCGCAACTTCAAACACCAAATCAATCAGGGAGAACAAAAATGAACATGACTCAGAAATTTTCTGCCAGTGTCTTAGCCGTTGCTGCCGTGAGCGCCGTTTTGTTCACCAGCGCAAACGCCGTTTCCATCAAGCCGGCCCCGGTGCAGGTTGCCGCCGCGCCAGCTGCGACCAATATCGTGCCTGCGAATTCGCCGGAAACCCCGGCTTCGGAATTGAGCGATAAGCAGTACAACTGATAAACCGGATCGAGGTCGCGCAGCAGCGGAACAGCGCTGCGTGTGGCCGATGAAGGATTTATGCGAAGGATCACCCCTTCGCAGAAGGGCGCCGCGAGGCGCCCTTTTTTTTGCGGTATTGGTCTGTGGCTTTTGACACTTGACCACTGCTACCCCAACTGCTCCTGCAGTCCCCTCAGCAATTCCGCATCGCCACGCACACGCAAATACGCACCATCGCCATCCGCGCGTTCGTCCAGCACTTCGCAGCTGGAGAAGATTTTGCCGCGCAGTTGTTGCATGGACCACGGCAGGAACAATTCCGCCTCGACCAGCTCCTTGCGGAAGACATCGCGAATGGTCGCGTGCATTTTCGCCACATCGGCTTCGCGCTTGGCGCTCATCACCACGCAGCCGGGATATTGTTCACGCAGCGCCTCTTCTCGCTCGGCTTGTGCGGTTTTGTCACCGACCATGTCGATCTTGTTGAACACCTTGATGCGCGGTACTTCGCCCGCGCCAACTTCTTCCAGCACCTTTTCCGTGACGGCGAGTTGACGCTCATAGCCGGGGTCGCTGGCATCGATCACATGCAGCAACAGCGATGATTCCGACGCTTCTTCCAACGTGGACTTGAACGACGCCACCAGATCGTGAGGCAGATTCTTGATAAAACCGACCGTGTCGCTCACCAGCACGCGCGGAACGACTTCCGGATGCAGCGCACGCACGGTGGTGTCGAGTGTCGCGAATAGTTTATTGGCGACCAGCACTTCACTGCCCGTCAGCGCGCGCATCAGCGTGGATTTGCCGGCGTTGGTGTAGCCCACCAGCGCCACGCGCGCCAAACCTTGTCCGGCCTGTACCGCCTGACGCCGCGCGCGCTGCGTTTTGCGCTCCACGTCCATTGCGGCGATTTCTTCTTCCAGCTCGGCGATGCGATTGCGGATTTTCTGCCGGTCCATGGCAAGTTGCGTTTCACCTGCGCCGCGTCCGCCGGTGCCGCTACGCTGCCGGCCTTGCGGGCCTGCAAGTTTCGCTGCCTCGCGCAATCGCGGCGACATGTAACGCAACCGCGCAATTTCCACTTGTGCGCGCGCCGCTTTCGAGGTGGCATGGCGATGGAAAATTTCCAGGATCACCATGGTGCGGTCCATCACCTCGCAGCCGACGGCGATTTCCAGGTGGCGCGCCTGCGAAGGCGAAATATCGTGATCGACCAGCACCACGTCGGCATGACGGTTGCCCGGGTCTGCTTCCGTAAGTTCGCCGTCCTCGTCCTCATCGTCCGGCAGTTCTTCATCCCCCGCTTCACCGCGCTCAACGAAGCGCCGCATCTCCTGCCGCTTGCCGACGCCAAGATAGGCCGCGGCATCGAACTTGGCGCGCTTCTGGATAAAAGTGCCAACAACCACGTAGCCGAGCGTCTTGGCCAGCTCGCGCAGTTCGTTCAGCGAAGATTCAAACTCGGTATCGGTGATGCTGGGCAAATGCACGGCCGCGACCACAGCGCGCAACGGTTGAGTCCTGGTTTCTTTTTGCATGGGGAGATTTCTGGGTTTGAGGCCGTGCCGCGGAAAAAAGTGGGCACGCGAAAGCTACAAGGTGCGACACACTACCATCAACGCTTTTGTTCGTCGCGTGCCGGGGCCGATTCTTCCTGCCGCGATTTGGTCGCATGCGGCGGCGGAACCGGGATGGGAAAGCCCAGAAACACCATGACGACGAACACTGGCAACAACAAATAAAACAGTGGCCTTCGCCAATTCAGCCAATTGAGCTTGTCTTTCAGCATTGCCCAAAGGTGAGGGCAGGCTTCCGGTATGCAAGCGGTGCGATCAGGGCTGATGTTAAAACGCAAGCACTGGAGCGGTTTTCAGCCCGTTTTTGCCCGCGAAGGCTCGTGGATGCTGGAGTTTCGTCTCGATCACCGAAACATGTGTACCCTGTCGATTCCGCCAACCGCGCCAACATTCGTGGCATAAAACCGCGCCAGATCGAAGGAAATTGCCGATGCATTCCCGAAAAATCATCGTCGCCGGTGGCATTAGTTTCATTGTCGGCGCGCTGGCGTTCGTTGCCGTCTTCAGCTATCTCGCCGCGAACTTCGATTACCCGGCTGTTCTCAAGGGCAGCGCCGCCGAAGTGCTTCCGCGTTTGCGCGGTGGCGGCTCGATGATGCGCGCGGTGTGGGCGATCTACGCCTTCCTGCCCTTGCTGCTGATCCCCGGCGCAGTCGCGGCTTATTTTGCCTGCCCTGCCAGCCGGGGAAGGATGACGCTGGCACTGGTCATCGCCTCAATCGGCACGCTGGCCATGTGTCTCGGGCTGATGCGCTGGCCGAGTGTGCACTGGGCGTTGGCCGAAGTTTATTCTCAGGCCGGTGCCGAATCGAAGAGCAGCCTTGAAGCAATCTTCAATGGACTGAATCTCTACCTCGGCAACTACATCGGCGAATTTCTCGGTGAAATCGCACTCGGGATGTTTTTTCTGCTGACCGGTTTTTCCATGCTGCTCGAAAACAGATTCCCCAAGTGGCTGGGCGGGGTGGGCATCGTGTTTTCGCTGGGTTTCATGATCGGCGCGTTCAGAAATGTCGAAAGCGGCGTGATGATCGTCTCGAAAATCAACAACAGCCTGCTGCCGCTGTGGATGATCATCCTCGGCGCGGCGCTGGCCTGGTATTCGAGGCGCGACTAGCTCCTGCTGCCGGCGCGTCAATCGGCGGTCGAAATCAACCGAGGCTTCATCAGTTCGCCCAGCCAATTCATGAAAACCTGCACCCGCTTTGGCTGGTGCCGCCGATTCGCGTAGATCAGCGACACCGGCATCGCCGCCGCGCGGTATCGCGGCATCACTTCCACCAATTCACCCTTGTCCACCACCGCACGCGTGCCGGGCTCGGGAACCTGGATGATGCCGAGGCCGGCGAGGCACGCGCCGTAGTAAGACTCGGAGTTGTTCACCGTCAGCGCGCCTTTCATTTCAATGAACTTCACGCGGCGGTCATCGTCCCGGTCCACGTATTCGAAGCCCCGATCGCGCGAGCCCAGTGTGCCGACGTAGTGAATGATGCGATGGCCCGCAAGGTCGTCCGGATGCTGCGGCATGCCGAACCGCTCGAGATACGCGGGGCTCGCGCAATTGATCATGCGGTAGTAGCCCAATTGCCGCGCGATCAGGCTTGCGTCGCGCACCGTGCCAACGCGCAGCACACAATCGAATCCTTCGCGTACCAGGTCGACGCGCCGATCGGTGCTTGAAAGCTCTATTTCCAGCGCCGGGTGCGCGCGCATGAATTCGGCCAGCCGTGGCAGCACCACCTCGCGCGCGACTGCGATCGGCATGTCCACCCGCAGGCGTCCGTGCAGTGCCGTCGCATCGTCACGGAACAAGCCTTGCAGCTCCTCCATGTCGGCCAGCAAGTCCTTGCAGCGCTCGTAGAAAACCTGCCCGTCCTGAGTCACCTGCACCCGGCGGGTGGTTCGATGCAGGAGCCGCGTGCCGAGTTCGCTTTCCAGTTGCTGTACCGCTGTCGAGATGCTCGCCTTGGGCAGACCCATGATGTCAGCCGTCTGCGTGAAGCTGGCCAGCTCCGCGACGCGCACGTAGATCTGCATGGCATCAATCCGATTCAAATCACCCTCATTGTTCTTAAATTACGAATAGTTTAATCATTTTTTTCTGATTTATTCGGTCAATTGCAATCAATACACTGGCTCCAGTTCGCGATTCCACTCAGCTTTCACCGCACGAGTCGCGACAAATCACTTAACCCGAATGGAGCCAGACATGAATACCAGCGTAAGCAACCACTCACACAACAACCCGCAAAAGAAAATCGCCATCGTCACCGGCGGTAGCCGTGGCCTGGGCCGAAACGCCGCCCTGCATCTCGCGCGCAAAGGCGTGGACGTCATCCTCACCTATCACAGCAAACAAGCGGACGCGGATTCGCTCGTGGCCGAAATCGCCAAGCTCGGCGGCAAGGCGGTCGCGCTGCAGCTCGATGTCGGCAACAGCAAATCGTTTGCCGCGTTCGCCGCCAGCATTCGCACCGCACTGAAGACGAACTGGCAGCGCGACAACTTTGATTACCTCGTCAACAATGCCGGCGTCGGCGCGCATGTCGGCTTTGCTGAAACCACGGAAGCGCAGTTCGACGAACTGGTGAACGTTCATTTGAAGGGCACCTTCTTCCTCACGCAAACGCTGCTGCCCTTGATCGCCGACGGTGGCCGCATCGTCAATATCTCCAGCGGCCTGACGCGCTTTTCATTGCCCGGCTACGCAGCCTATGCCGCGATGAAAGGCGGCATTGAAGTGCTGACGCGTTTCCTCGCCAAAGAGCTGGGCGCGCGCGGCATTGCCGTGAACACCGTCGCCCCCGGCGCAATCGAAACCGACTTCGGCGGCGGACGGGTGCGCGACGATGCGCAGCTGAATGCCTTTGTCGCCACGCAAACCGCGCTCGGCCGCGTCGGACTGCCGGACGATATCGGCGGCGTGATCGCATCGCTGCTGTCGGAAGACAATCGCTGGGTCAATGGACAGCGCGTGGAGGCTTCGGGCGGGATGTTCCTCTAGTCCTGCAGTCTGGTTGAGCGGGGACCGGCCATGTTTGCGGCAAGCAAATAGGCCCGTCCCGCGTGTTGACGTAGACTGTTCCGTACAGCCACCCATTTCAGTCCGTCATTCTGAGCGAAGCGAAGAATCTCATCCTGCGACCAGATGGGATTCTTCGCTTCGCTCAGAATGACAATGCGCACAATTGATCAACCCCAAAAAATTCGCCCTGGACCTCGCGCGCCACATGGCGCCGCTGGTCTCGCTGTATTTCCTCGACGGCAGCATTCCGCGCTATCTATTGCTGGCGGCGTTCAATCTTTCGCTGGGGCTGATGCTGATCGTCGGCCTCACGCGTGACGCGAGCGACCCCACCACGGTCGATCCGCGTGCGACCACCCCGGTAGCGCGACTTTCCGCGGTGGTGATATTGAGCATCTTCTTAGCCGTGGTCGCGGCTTTCATCACAGTGCCAATCTTCAGTGCCGCCTTCATCTTCAGCCTTGCCGCCGGCACCGACTGGTGGGAAGTGCTGTCGCATCGCAATTTCTGGGTCATGGTCGCCTTTTTGTCGCTCATCGCCGGATTGCGCGCGCAGCTTGGGTTCGAGGCAACGACGGTCGTCGGCGAGAAAGGCACTTCGCCGCAGGCCGCACCGGTGATCGGCGACATCGCGCAGGATCGCAAGCGATCCAAAGCAGATTACGCGGCGCAGGTCACGCTGATCGCCACTTTCGTTTTTCTCTGCTTCGTGATGACCTACTTCGATGAGTGGGGGTTCTACGTGCTGCCGCTTGCTTTCACGGCACTGCTGGTTTTCTACGACACGCGGCCGGATATCGGCAGGAAATTGTTTCCGGCGCTGTGGCAGGAAGAGAAAGTCGTCGTTGCGAGGGTGTCCAAGCGGTCGCGGAAGAAGCGATAAGTTTCGCCATTGACGATAGCGTCAAATATTTGCCGTTCGCCCTGAGCTTGTCGAAGGGCTTTTGTACCAGTCCCTTCGACAAGCTCAGGGCGAATGGTGACAAATTGAACGGTGTTGAGCGCGCGTAGAACGTTCCGCAATCAATACAACCGCACCGCCGTATCGAAGTGCCACGTCCGCCGGACTTCGACCACGTCGTACTCGCGCGCCAGCGCCGGCGGGAACGCCGTGTAGATCGCGTGGCTGTGGATGATGCGCCGTATCGCTTCATCGACTTCCATCACGCCGCTCGATGTCACGAAAGTGACCGACTCCACCGATCCATCGCTGCGGATCGCCACCGTGACCATCGGATTGGTGTGAGGGCGCTTGGCGATTTCGCGCACCGTTTCGACCGGCGTGTTGAACTGGATTTTTCGCGCCATCGCTTCCGCATATATCACCAGTTCGGCGTTGGCGTCGGTGCGACCCCATAGCCGGCCGCGGCGCGCGGTGCTGTACGAGTAGGGCAGATTGGACTGCGGGCGTGCGGTTGCGGCGGCGGCATCTGCTGCCTTGCGCCGCTCGGCTTCTTCGTTGAGCTGACGTCCCATCGCTTCGCGCCGCGCCTGCCGTCTGGCGTCTTCGTCCCTTTCCGCCTGGATGCGAGCGGCTTCTTTTTGCGTCGCTGCCTGTCGCGCAGCTTCCTGCTGCGCAGCAACTTGACGCGCAGCCTCCTGTCGCGCGGCCTCGGCGCGCGCGGCCTCCTGGCGCTGGGCTTCCAATTTCGCGTTGGCAACTCGTGCGGTTTCCTGCCGCTCGGCCTCCAGCCGTGCAGACTCGGCCCTTGCTGCTTCCTGCCGTTGCGCTTCCGCTTTTGCCGCGGCTTGCCTTGCGGCCTCCTGTCGCGCCGCCTCAATTCGTGCCGCTTCCAGGCGCTGGGCTTCCGCTTGCGCCGCCGTTACTCGTGCGGCTTCAATGCGGGCAGCCTCAATACGCGCTGCCTCCTGCCGCTGCGTTTCCAATTTCGCCGCGGCCACTCGCGCCGCCTCGCGTTCGGCCTTCAATCGTTCGGCTTCCTGCTTTGCCGCCTCCAGTTGGTCCGCCTGACGCTCACGCTGTCGTTGCAATTCCGCTTCTCGCAGCGCAGGGTCGGGCTTGGGCGCTTCAACAGCGCGCTCCCGCACTTCCAGTTCAGCGTTCGAAACAGTAGGCGCGGCCGCAATCACCGGCGCCGGTATCGGTGGCGGAGCTGGCACGACGAAGCTGGGGTCGGCGGATTTCGCCACGGCGATCACCGGCGGCGCGGGAATCGGTGCGGGCGCAGGCTCGGCGGGCGCCTCCGCACTCGCAGGTGCTTTCGCGGGAGCTGTTGTCGCCGCATCTCGCACGGGTTCGGCCGGTGCCGCCGGCGGAGCTTCAGACTTGATCGCGACCACTTCCGCCGCCCGGCTCGGAGTCGGCGCAGAGGATACGGACGGCTTGAGGGGCACCCCACTATCGATGGTCTGCTCGACCACCGCCTGCTGCAGTCGCTCCAGCACCGATGTATCGGATTTCGCCGCCGGCTCCATCGCGGCGGTTCGCGCGGGCATCAGCATCACACGCAGATCGGGCGCTTCCGTGCGTCGCTCTCGCCAGGGAAGATTGAAACCCGGCAATCCCAGCATCTCGTCGCCGAAGGTCAGGCTCAATAGCAGCACGTGAATCAGCAGCGAGAGCAGAAAAGCGAGAGTCGGCCGCCCGCGTTCAGCACCCATGTGGCTATTCAACAGAACGCAATGGCTTTGTCACGCGGCGTGCGGCAATACTTCGCGTTCAATCTTTGTTCCGGATGCCAGCTGCGCAGATTTCAGGTCATAGCTCATTTGCAGGTTCATCCAGAACTGTGGCGTGGATTTGAAATACCGAGCCAGCCGCAAAGCCGTGTCCGGAGTAATGCCGCGTTTTTCGCGAACGATATCGTTGATGCGCGGCGCGGCCACGCGCAACGCGACCGCCAGCGCATGCGCGGATAAGCCCAGGGGCATCATGAATTCCTCGCGGAGAATTTCACCGGGATGGATGGCTCGCATCTTGTTCATATTTTCTGCCTCAATGGTAGTCAACGATCTCAACATCTTCGGGGCCATTTTTCCCCCAGACAAAACAAATTCGCCACTGGTCGTTGATGCGTATGCTGCGCTGGCCTTTTCGATCGCCCTTCAACGCTTCAAGCCGATTGGCTGGCGGCGCCAACAAATCCCGTAGCTCTGCTGCATCGTCCAGCATCTGCAGTTTGCGTGTCGCGACAATGTCGATATTCGCGAATCGCCGGACACGTTTGCCGTCGTAAAGCGCCTGCGTGTCTGCGCATTTGAATGAACGAATCACATGGAAAGCATATAACGGGAGTCGTTAAATGACAAGTGTTGCACGATGATGGGGGCGAATGACAACCGCAGGCGTCCGCTCGTTTTCCACCACAGTGCTAAAGTGATTTCCGCCGCCATTCCTGCGAAAGCGTTCGCCATCAACGACAGGAAGCCGGCACTGTTCGCTGGCAAGCAGCAGCCAATCAATGACAACGGAGGAGATGACGATGAACCGGAATAATTTCGCGGTGCGCGCGGCGGCGTTCGCTTTGATGCTGTTCGCATCGGCACAGGCAATGGCCGTGCTGGATGGCGTGGGCACGTTCAAGGTCGATCCATCGTGGCCGCAACCGTTGCCGAACAACTGGATACTCGGGCAGGTCAGCGGTGTCGCCACCGACGCGGACGATCATGTGTGGGTGCTGCAGCGGCCGGCTTCGCTCACCGATGACGAGAAGGGCGCCAGCATGAACCCGCCGCACTCCAAGTGCTGCCTCGCCGCACCCTCGGTGCTGGAGTTCGATTCTGCCGGCAAGCTGCTGCGCTCCTGGGGCGGCACCAGCGGCGCCGGTTACGACTGGCCCGGCAACGAGCACGGCATTCACGTCGATCACAAAGGCTTCGTCTGGATCACCGGCAACGGGCCGAACGACGGGCAGATTCTCAAGTTCACCCGCGACGGCAAATTCGTCCTGCAGATCGGCAAGGTCGGCCCGCAGACCGGCAGCGCGGATACCACGCGCCTCGGGCAGCCGGCGGCGGTGGAAGTCGATCCCGCGACCAATGAAGTCTATGTCGCCGACGGCTACTACAATCGCCGCGTGATTGTGTTCGATGCCGACACCGGCGCATACAAACGCCACTGGGGTGCTTACGGCAAGCCGCCCGTCACGGTCGAGAAACCGAACCTGCGCCGCACCGCGCCGCCGACCTCGGATGAACTCACCACCTTCGCCAACCCGGTGCACTGCGCGCGCATTTCGAAGGACGGCTTCGTCTATGTTTGCGATCGGCTCAACAACCGCGTGCAGGTGTTCAAGAAGGACGGCACCTACGTGAAGGAATTCAGCGTCGAGCCCAAGACCGCCGGCAACGGCGCCATATGGGACCTGATGATTTCCCGCGACCCGCAGCAGAAATATCTCTTCATGGCCGACGGGCGCAACAACCAGGTGCTCACCCTGTCGCGCGACACCGGCGCCGTGCTCTCGCAGCTCGGGCGCCCAGGCCGTTATGCCGGCGAATTCCACTGGGTGCACGACCTCGCCATCGATTCGAAAGGCAATCTCTACGCCGGTGAAGTCGATACCGGCAAGCGCGTGCAGAAATTTGTGCGGCAGCCGTAGGGCGAGCCGATTCAAAATACCGCCGTTCGTGCTGAGGTATCGAAGCGCAAGTGGGCTGAGTTATCGATTCAACTCGGCCCTTCGATACCTCAGGGCGAACGGAGATGGATTCAATAAACTTCCAAGTCAAACCCAAGCACTGGTGCGGTTTCCCGAGCAAAAATTCCCGGAATGCCGCGCCAGTGCTGGAGTTTCAATACAGCAGTTGCACTTCCTTGCCCACGGCGCGCGCAATCTCCGCCGCGTCGAGTGACGCACTCGTCTCGTCCATCGTGGCCAGCACTGGATAGCTGCGCGACGGTCCCAGCCTCAGTCGGATCGTGTAGCCGGCATCATCGCCTTCTGCTCTGCAAAGCTCGACCTGCCGAATCTGGTGATAGGGAGTGATGACCTTCCTGCCCTTCATCACCTGCTTGCGCGAATTGTCGAACTCCAGACCTGTTTGCATGCCGAGTAGCCAATGTGCAGCCACCGCACACATCAACAGAACGCCAAGCACAATCGGAGGTGATGCAAAAATCCCCGGCATCGCTTCACTCTTCAGCCAGCCGAGGAGGTAGAACGCCGCCACCGATAGCGCGATCACCCAGACCATCGGCGCGAGGCGGGGAGCCGGCACGAATAAATTGCCGCGTTCGTTGACTTCAAGTTCCATCGGCCGGGGTGAACATTGTTTGCAGCGTTATGAGAAGTTGATCTCCGGAATCCATTCTAGGTTCTTTGATGAATTACCGTTTCCGATTGACAAGGCATACTGCCAAATATCCGGGTCGATCCACGATCTGGCATCAAGAATTGGCGAAGCTCAATGAAGTCCATCCATGCAAAGAGAGCCGCGCTGTACCTGCTGTTACTCGCGCTGTTCACGAACGCCCACGCCTTGACCATCGACTACAGATCGGTCAAATTGAACGCCGACCAGCGCGCATCCCTGAAGCGCTTCCTGACCGAAGCCCTGCCCGACCGCATCTTCGACTGGAATTCGCTCGAAGCGCATTCCCAATCCATCGCCGGCAAACGCCAGCCGCTGGCCGTCACCATGAGCACCGCGCCGGCCGCAACGTCGCCAGGCATCTGCCGCAATGAACAACACCGCTTTCATTTTGAATCCGGTAAGACGCAGTGGCAGGCGGACGAGGGCCTGACCCGCTATTACGCATGGGTCCAGCAGGGCGGCGACTGCGCCACCGTATCCACGCCGATCGCCGTCGGTAAATCGCTCACTGACATGGAGTTCCTCTTCATCGAGCGAGAAAAGGACGCGTTGCGCAGCCGCGCCGCAGGCGTCATTGGCGGCAGCGATTGCGCGCGAGTGCGCTACTGCGAGGTGACACTGCGCCGCATCGATCGCGTGCACGAGGAGATTTCACTGGGCAAATCCCGAACCCTCACCAAGCTCACCTACTCGCCGCTTAAGCCCGGCCCCGCGTGTCTCTATGTGATGGAGGTTTCTTTTGTCGGCGCGTTGAATGAGTTGGTGCCGCTGGGGGCGAGTTGTCCGATGCCGTAGGCAATTGATCGCGATCCGAAGGCGGTAATGCGAGTGTTGGTGTCGTTGAGGGCGGGGAAAGCTCTGGATGCAAAGCAAATCACTGCGGGCCATTTAATTTGGTCCCTTTAATCCGCCATATCGATACTTCAAAATACTTACCGTTCGCCCTGAGCTTGTCGAAGGGCCTTGATGCAAGTTGTTGGTCAAATGCAGTTCGCTTGTGGTTCGTCCCATCGGGGATGCCCTTCGACAGGCTCAGGGCGAACGGTGGTTTTTTAGAGGTTCCAACATCGAAACACAAGCACTGGCGCGCCTCGCCGACACAAAATGCCCGGAAAACCGCGCCAGTACTGGAGTTTCAGTTTCTTGCATGGAAGCCGGCCCGCACGCATAATCGCACTGTCAACAGTACGATTGAAAGTGCGATTATGAACGTCCTCAACGCCAACGACCTCAAGGTGGGTGGCGTCACCGCGATCGAAACGGCGCTGCAGGGCGAGCTGGAAGTCGCCATCTCCGTTCGGGGTGAGCGCCGCTTCGTGGTGATGAGCGCCGCACAGTACGAGCATCTGCGCGAATGCGAGCTGGAGGCCGCCTGGCTCGCAAGCCAGGCCGACCGCACGGCCGGACGCGCGCAGAAAATGAGCGCCGCGCAACACCAGCTTGAGATGGAGAATCGTCTCCGCAAACTTGCCGCCGCATTGACGGCTCAGCAGGATCGGGCAACCTATGCGGCGGACAAGCAAAGCAAAATAACCAAGAGCAAGAAAGTTGCCGCTGCTGCACCAAAGACCAAACCCACATCCCGCAAGAAATCCAAGGCCCGCTGAAAGTGACCTGGCAGCTGGTATTTACCGAGGCCTATCTCGTCCGCGCGGAGCGTTTTCTTCGGCGGCATCCCGATCTCGCTCCCCGCTATTTCAAGACCATCTCGCTACTAGAAGCCGACCCGCATCACCCATCGTTACGACTGCATGCCCTGCGCGGAAAGCTCACCGGCCTGCACTCCATCTCGATCAATCTCTCGTATCGCATCACCATAGAGATGGAGGTCCGCGAACACGAAATCGTGCTGGTGAATGTGGGGGCGCATGAGGAGGTTTATCGGTGAGGGTTGGTAGCCGTAGCATTCGAAACGGGAGAGAAACGATGAGTGAAGCCTACAAAAGCATCAAGCAAGGACTGACCGAAGCCATCGCCCATGCGCGCGGCAAGCGCGTGGCCGTGCGCATGTACGAGCCCAAAGTCGTTAATGTCGCGGCGCTGCGCCAGCGCGTTGGCATGACGCAGACCCAGTTCGCCGCGCGCTTCGGATTTTCCGTCGCTACGCTGCGCCACTGGGAACGTGGCGATCGCAAGCCGCATGGGTCGGCACTGGTGCTGCTCAACGTGATTGATCGCGATCCGAAGGCGGTGATGCGGGCGTTGGTGTAGTTAAAGGGGATCGGGATGCTAGACAAATCATCTTGGCCCCTTTTATTCGCACGAACTGCTTATCCAAAGCGGAAACCGAATAGTCCACCGTCCTCAGTCTCATCGGAAAGCCGCGTATCGAGCACAGAGGCACTGAGGTCAACTGACTCATCGGCAGGCAATCGATCAAAGATGTCGGAGTTCATCGTAACGATGTATTGCTGCTGAAGGCTTTCGCTGGTCTTCTTACCAAGACGCAGCGCTCCAGCAACTTGTCGTTCGTCCACACCATCAAACAGATGGCTGTCATGAATCAGGAATCCTGGGCCGCCGTAACGCTTCGTTACGATCCGCTGGAGCGCCAGGTCGAAGCAGAAAATCTCCATGTTGGCGATCCCGCCTCCGCGGTCCCCCTCGATAGAGATGCGGAACTCAGGGCCATTGTCGGTTGCTTCGACCACGAATCGACCAACACGATCATCGTATAGCTCCCCGATTGCCTCAGCGATGATCAGGATTGCTTCATGAAGCGCCTTTTCACGCACCTGATGATCCTCTTGCAACTTACGCTTCAGATTCGCACGGTCAATATCGAGCTTCGTGGACTCTCCTTCAAGGGCCTCCGCTGCTTTGAAGCGTTCGCGCAGAGACGCCGCGCTTGCCTCGACATCGGCCAACTCACGCTGCATCGCCATGAAGTCGTCAAGCGCTCCACGTCCCTGCAGCGTACGCAGGATATCGCTACGCTCTCTATCGAGGCGGCTTAGGCCGCCTTCTACATCTGCAATGCGGGAGCGCACGTCACTGATCTCGCGTTCAAGGTGAACACGGCGATTGGCAACGACAGACTCGTAGAAACTGCTTACGTCGTCAAAGCGGCGCAACGCTACGCCCGGCAACTCAATACCGGCCGCCGCATAGAGCTGCTGAATATCCGAACGCTTTGGTGGCTGCTCTGACTTGTGAGCCTCCTGCAGGTGATCAAGGGTTTCGTTCAGCGTGACCGATTGCCTGGTCAAGGTCTGCATCTCGGTCTTAAGCTGCCCAGCCCGTTTGGACTGGGACTTGTAGCTGTCCAGCACTTCGAACTGTTCAAGGCTCTGGCGTAGCTTGTTGGCCTTTGCTTCCGCAACCGTCACCTGCGGGCGCAATTCCGCAACGGTACCAATCACTGAACCAAGGGCGCCGATCTTCACCGCCTTTTTCAGCTCCTCCAGCGTCTTCTCACGTGCGCGGATCTTGTTGAAATCGAACGGTATCTGCCAGTCAAGGCCAAAAAGATACGAGAGATTGACCTGCCAGTCCCACCGCTGCTGTTTCTCTGCTTGGCGCTCAGGGCTGATGAATGCCCCCGAATCCCTGCGTCGCGCAAAGTAGGAGAACATCGACCGGAAGCTTGGGGTAAACGACTCATCAAACACAGAGCCTCTCTCGTCGGCAGGCAGTGCGAACATCGCGTGGCCGAGGAACACCCGCCAGTTCACATTCGAGACGTAGAATTTCTCACTTGCCTTGTCGAGCTTGCGCGGAATGTCTTTGCGCTCCTCTCCTCCACTCATCAAGAAAATTTTTGAAGGGTCAGAACCCGTGCGAGCGACGGTGAACAGTTCACCCCCGATTCGGAACGTGCCTTTGAAGGTGTGTTCGGCCAGTTCTGGCAGCCGGAAGAGCGAGTCCTTTTCGCAATCTGCGCCTAACAGAAAATGGATGATCTCTAAGAGGCTTGTCTTGCCCGCGCTGTTGCGGGTCTGCTTGTCAGTCGAGTTCGCTGTGCGATCAGACAGTAGAACATTCAGACCGGAGTGAAACGTTACGGCCTTGAATGTCGGCAGCGAGCTTTCGATTGAGACAATCATGCTGTGTGCTCACCGTAGATAATACCGTCCCGATAGTCGATAGCCGAGATGGCATACAAGAGGTTGAGCGCGAGAATGAACCAGTCGAAAGAGACCAGCGCATCTGCAGCCTTGTAGACTTGCGCTTCGCGCACGCAATCCCAGAGAGCGGACACCGAGCGCGGCTCCTCAAGATGCTTGAGGATCTCGCCGCCCACGGTGATGAGTGCCCGGTCATGGGACAGGTACTTGGTCGGCAAGATCATGCGGTCACCGGGGCGGCTGACTCGCGCTCAAAAATGTCGCAGTTCTCAAAAAGAAATGCCAACAGCGACTGTGCTGCCACTTGCTTCTGTGGCCGAACACTGCCGATACCTGTCACCAGCTCATACAGCGACGCCATGATGTCACCTGAGCTGAGATGCTGCGCCTTTAGGTATTCGTACCGATCTCGGAAGAGCTTAGCAATGCGCTCGCCAGTGAGTGGGTCTGGATGGCGGTCGAAGTATTGGTTGACGAGATGCGCGTTCTTCCAGCCTCCGGCGATAAGCTGCTTCCAGTGGTTGGGCAGATTGTTGTAGTTCAGCTTATTCAGCGGCACCGGGCGCAGATCCTGTGGATTGAAGTCGATGGAATCCGCTTCGCTGCGCAAGTGCTGAACAAGGTCCCGTAACGCCGCAGCATCGAGTGTTGTCGCATCCATGTCGGATGCTGCAGGGCCGAGCAAGGATTCAATCTGGAAGGGCTGCAACCGGAACACACGTTCGGAGAAACCTTCAACTCCAACGAACCCGAATGCGAACTTAGGATTGGCCTCCTTGAGTGCATTCATCGTTGTCAGCGCCTCGACAGGCAGCCCGTCGGCAATGTTGTGCACCATGTGCCACTCTTTCATGATGGCGGGCAAATTGTTCAATGCCTTTGCGAAATCGTCGGTCATCTTGGTTGTCAACGTAGCGACCTGTTTCAGTTCGCCGGCCAGCGCTCCATAGCACTGAAAAAGCTGCCCGTTCGATTGCAGATAGCCATCGCACCCTTTGTCGCCGAGGGCACCATATGGGCGAACCCGCACGAAGTCGTCGCCATGGAGAAGGCCCATGACAGTCGAGAAAAAATCTTGGAAAGCATCGCTATTGCACTTACGCAATTTGAGTTCAAGCGCGATCCGCCAGTAATAGCGTTGACTAGAAGTAAACGGATCGACGACTGTCCCTTCCTGTTGGGACTGGAACGACGTCATGCGTAAATCCTCCTTTTAGCGCTGCCGATCAGGGGTGGACGTGTGTTTTTGACAGATTGGTTATTACAAGTTTAACAATGAACATCCTGTGCATACTCATCATCGTTAAGCTCTAAGGAGTTATTAAGGAACAGACCACGTTTTCCTTTTTCCCGCGATGAACGGCACACCATCGAAGATCGCTTTTCTTTTGGCGTTTGCCGATGCTTTCTTTAGGGCATCCAGAATGCGCGCATCTTCCGTGCTTGGTTGCATCGCTCTTTTTTTGCGAGATTGTTGAGCGTCGTTCATTGTCGTCCCTCAGATTTTGTTTTCAGATTAGGGAACAACATCGAAACAAGCAAACTCAAGCACTAGAGCGACTTGCAGGCAGAAAATGTCATGAAACCCGCGCCCGTGCTGGAGTTTCGTTCTTCAATCTTAGGGCTGGTAAATCCGCCAACCGCCGTCATATTGCTTTCACCCTGTGATCGTTTCCGCCGCATCGTAGTCTAACCATCAACGCCACTTCTCATTCCATTTCTCATCACCCATGAAATCCCTAGGCAAAAAACCATCCGGCCTGCGCCTGGAGCGCATCAAGGCTTCGCCGCTCTGGACCGGCGAGCGCTTCGCCAATTTGCATCCGGTCATCCCGGGCCTGCGCGATCCCGCGGTGGCGATGCCTTCGCTGGGCGATTTTCTTTGCGGGGGTGAGAGGCGCGTGCCACGCGGGCCGTTGCCGTCGATCGATCCGCTCGCGCGCTGGGGCACGCGGCCGGGCAGCGGATTGCGCGCGACCTGGCTCGGCCATTCGACGGTGCTGATCGAGATCGATGGTGTGCGCGTGCTGACCGACCCGGTGTGGGGGCCGCGCGCGTCGCCTTCGCGCCTAATGGGGCCGAAGCGCTTCCAGCCGGTGCCGGTGACGCTGGCGGAGTTGCCGACTATCGATCTCGTCATCATCTCGCACGATCATTACGACCATCTCGATTACCCGACCATTCTTGAGCTGGCGAAAATGGATGTGCCGTTCGTGACCTCGCTCGGCGTCGGCGCGCATCTGGAGGCCTGGGGCATTCCGCCCGAACGCATCACCGAGCTCGATTGGTGGCAATCGCACACCTTGCCGAAGAGCGGCCTCACCGTCACAGCCGCACCTTCGCAGCATTTTTCCGGGCGGGGGTTGAAGGATCGCAACACGACGCTGTGGTCGTCCTTCGTCGTGCGCTCCGATAAACACCGCGTGTTCTTCTCAGGCGATACCGGCCTCACGACGGAATACGGATTGATCCGCGAACGGCTTGGCCCATTCGATCTGGTGATGCTGGAAGTGGGCGCGTTCCATCCCGCGTGGGGCGATATTCACCTGGGGCCGGAGAACGCGATGAAAGCGCTCTCGCTGTTGGGCGGCGGCGCTTTCCTGCCGGTGCACTGGGGCACCTTCAGCCTCGCCATGCACGCGTGGGACCAGCCGGCGGAGGCGATTCTTTCGCTGGGTGAGAAAAATAATGTGCCGCTGCTGATGCCGAAGTTGGGTGAAGCGGTCGAGCCCGCGCAGGTGGGGAAGGTTGATCCTTGGTGGCGTGCGGTGGATGTGGAAGTAAGGAAAGTGAAACGGCAGGAGCCGGTGGCGACGAAGCTGCCTAAGGATATGCCTTGGCCGATTGATTGAGGGATGGCAGAGAAAGGACTAAGCCGCTATGCGTTGCACGCGTGGCAGGGGTTTGTTCATCACCTGCCACAGATCGTACTGCATCTGCAGTCCCAGCCAAAGGTCGGCGCTCGTTCCCAGCGCTTTCGATAAACGAACGGCCATTTCCGCACTCACGCCGGCTCTGCCGTTCAACACCGCCGAGAGCGATTGCCGAGTGATGCCAAGCCGGCTCGCTATTTCTACCAGCGTCAACGTTTCCGGCAAGTACTCGCGCAGCACTTCACCGGGGTGTGGTGGGGCGTACATCTTTGGCATTTTGCTCATGGAAACCTCAGTGATAGTCCAAATAGTCCACTAACTCGACATCGCTCGCGACGAACCGAAAAATGATGCGCCAATTTCCATTGACGGTAATTGAATGGTAGCCGCGAAGATCGCCCTTCAATTCGTGCAGACGCCAACCGGGTGCATTGAGATCTTTCGCTGATTTGGCTTGATTGAGTGCTGCGAGCTGCAGTCTCAGCTTGGTCGCGTGGGCGGCCTGAATACCTTTTTTGCTCCCTGTGTTGAAGAAAGTCTCCAGGCCTTTGTGCGCAAACGACTTGATCATTGCCCAAATGTAAAGCAATGCTTTACATGCGTCAAGTGGCGATTTGAGAGCGTGTATCCAGCCGTTGCGGTATCTTTGCATCTCATCCGCAGGGAGCGAAGATGAAACAGAAAAAAGCGCGCGTCGATAACCGTATCGCGCCACGGCAGAGTGTGGCGGCGCATTTCGCGGCGCAGTCATCGCAGGGCTGGGGTTTACGCTGGAACGCGGGCCGCTTTCGTGTGGCGCTGTGGCTGATCGTTCTGGCGATCGGCGTCGTCATCACCTTCGGCCAGCATGGCAGTGCGCTCGCGCAGCTGTGGCTCGCCGATGGTTACGTCGCCACCCGCGCGACCGTTGTGAAGGCGCCGTTCTGGGCCGATGCGCTGGAGCCCAAGCCGGCCAATGCCGATTACAGCGATGCGGTTGCCGGCTGGCACATCGAGCTTCGCGTCGGCGAGCATCCGTTCACGCTGGCGGTGGCGCTGACCGATTTCGATCCCAACAACAATTACACCGATCAGAAAATCGTTCCCGATGCCAAGCGCTTCGCCGTCGATAGCGTGCATCCGGTGTGGTTCTACGATGACAACAAGCGGAAGCAGCCGGAAACGGTGGCGCTGCTGGAGCGTCCGCCCGCGCTGCTGATCAGCCGCGCCGCGTTCGGCCGCTTTCCGAGCCTGATGGAGGCGATGGAGAACAGCGTCGAACTCTTGATCGCGCCGGGCATCCTGCTTTCGCTGGCTGCGCTTTATCTCATCGCTTCGGTCTGGGGCAAGCGCGGCGGCAATACCGCCGGCGCTTCGTTCGCCGCGCGTGCCGGGCCGGCGTTTTTCGCCATCGTCATCGCAATCGGCATCTACATGCTCAACAACGAACATCCGCTGGCGCGGGAGAACGAGCAATATTCCGCGGCCGAGATCGAGATCACGAATGCGCCATTTCCATCCGACCAGCTGACTTACTACAACGGCTATCGCGTGCTCTGGCGCACCTGGCGGGTGCAGGCGAAGCTGACCACGCCCGGCGCGCAGGAATTTACCATCGACGTCGATGGCCTCGATCCTCATCGCGCCACTTGGGCCTCGCGTCATTCGCCCGACTTCGCCGCGTTCCAGCCCGGCACCAGGATGCCGGTCTGGCAATCCAGTTTTCACGGTTCCAACCTGAAGCACATTGGCCCGATGAAGCCGGTGATCTATTGGGAGACCTTTTTCTCGCGTGAGCGCTGGCCGGAAAAATACACGCCCAGGGATTTCGTCAAAGACAGCCCGGTCGCCGTGGCGGCGATTGCGGTCGCGCTGGCGCTGGCTCTGGTTTGGCTGATGCCGCTGGGTGGGCGCAGGCCTTAGGCCGGGCCGGCTGCCCGATGCACGGCGGCACGCCGGAAATCCGTCCATTTCCGCCGGATTAACGATCGAATAACCTTTGTTTCGCGTCGGCGCGCCTATGATGGTCGCAGGAGGATACTGTGACTTTCACCTGCCACGTCGCGCGGTTTTTCCGTACCGATAAATCATCCAGCCATTCCTTTCGCATCGCCGGCCGAGCCTGGAACGCGCTGGCGTTCGGGTTCGCCGTATTGGCGGTTTCGTCATCGGTCATGGCGCAAACGGTGCACTCCACCATTGCCGCCGGCGGCGCGCCCTTGAGCGCAGTCACCAATCCGATCACCAACAAGACCTACGTCGGCACCAACGGCGGGGTGGTGGTGATCGATTCTGCCGGCAGCACAACGACGCTCACGCCCGGCACCGATCCGGTTCTGGCCATTGCGCTCAACACGGTGACCAACAAGATCTACGCCGCCAATTTCAACGCTGGCACGGTCAGCGTAATCGACGGCGCCACCAATGCCGTCACCACGGTCACGGTCGGCGACTCGCCGCGCGCCATCGCCATCAATCAGGTGACCAATCGCATCTACGTCGTCAATTCCGCCGGCAACAACGTCACCGTGATCGATGGCAGCAATAACACTACGGCCACCGTCAATACGGGTACCTTCCCGTTCGCCGTCGCGGTCAATCCGCTGACCAATCTTGCCTACGTGACCAACACCAGCTCCGCCAGCGTCACCGTCATCGACGGCAACAACGGCACCACCAGCCTCGCCGTCGGCAACAACCCGAGCGCGATCGCGGTCAATCCGGTGACCAATCGCATTTACGTCGCCAACAATGGCAGCAACACCGTCAGCGTGATCAACGCCGCCAACAGCAACAGCGTCACCTCCATCGCGGTGGGCACGTCGCCAACCGGGGTGTCGATCAATCCCGGCACCAATCGCATTTATGTCTCCAACGCGGGTACCAATACGGTTTCCGTCATCAATGGCGATTTCAATACCGTCGCTTCGGTGACGGTCGGCACCAGCCCGCGCGCGATCGCGGTCAACATGCTCACCGACAAGATCTACGTCAACAACTACAACAGCAACAGCGTCAGCGTGATTGATGGCCCCGGCAATACCGTCACCACCCTGGCCGTGGGCGTCAATCCGCAGGCGCTGGCCGTCAACGCCGCCACCAACAGGATTTACGTCGCCAACCTGGGCAGCAGCAATGTCGCCGTGATCGAAGGCAACGACAACGTCACTTACTTCGCCGCCCCCGGCAGCGGGCCTTCCGCCGTCGCCGTCAACGCAGTCACCAACCGGATTTACGTCACCAACCGCACCGGCAACAGCGTCAATGTGATCGACGGCACCGACGATAGTTTCACGACGGTCACCGTCGGCGGCGATCCGCGCGCCGTGGCGGTCAATTCGGTGACCAACAAGATTTACGTTGCCAACTACAACAGCAACAACGTCACCGTGATCGACGGCAGCAATAACAGCACCAGCACCATTGCGGCGGGCGTGAATCCGATCCACATCGCCATCAACGAAGTCACCAACAAGATCTATGTCGCCAACCGCAATGGCGACAGCCTGACGGTGATCGACGGCAGCAATAACAGTACTTCGACCGTGTCCACCGGATTCGGCACTAACGCGGTCGCCGTCAATCCGGTCACCAACAAGATTTATGTCGCCACCATCGCCACCACGACGATCACCGTGATTGATGGTGTCACCAACGCGAGGACCGACGCGACGGCTTGCAATTCCTCCGCCTCGGTTGCGGTTAACGCGGTGACGAACAAGATCTATGTTGCCTGCGTTGGTGGCGGCGCTGCGGTGCTCGACGGCGTCACCTTGGCTCGCACCACCATTGCCGCAGGTAGCTCGCCGATTTTTGTGGTGGTCAATCCGCTGACCAACCGCGCTTACGTTGCCAATCAGGGGGGTAGCAGCATCACCGTCATCGATGGCAGCAACAATTCAACCAGCACCGTTGCTGTTACCGGCGCGCCCACCACGCTCGCGATCAACATCGGCACCAACAAGATTTATGCGGCCCACGGCCAGGGCATCGCGATTGTCGATGGCGCCACCGGCGGCGTCGTACAGGTGCCGACCGCACCTGCCGCCGGTTCCTACTACGTCGAGGTCAATCCGGTCACCGGCAAAATCTATTCGGGAAATCGCGACAACAACCTGGTGTCGGTGATCCGGCCGGCGACGCAGGCGGGGGCATTCCTGACCACTGCAGTCGCGCTCAACGCGTCGCTCGCGGGACTGGGTAATGCCACCGGTAGCGCCACGCCGTCGTTCAGTTTCACTGCACCGGGCAATTTCTTTCCCAATGCGCAGCCGGTGCGCACGGTTTTCTATCAGCTGGATTCCACCACGGGACCGTGGCAGCAGGCGAGCGGCAGCGGGCCGTTTACCATCACACTACCCGCCACGGCGAAAGGCCGGCATGTGCTTTACGCCTACGCGATCGACAGCCTCGAAGGCGGCGCCTCCGCCGGCAGCAACGGCAATGGAAACAACGCGAGCTCGCCGGTGATCGGCCGCGTCGCCGCGTTCGCCTTCACCCGCATCGATGGCGCGATCAGCCTGCTGGCGGTGCAATCGCGCAAGTCGCATGCAGGCATCGATCGCGATCTCGCCATTGATCAGGCCGCCGCCATCGGTGGTGCCGTCACCGTCGAACCGCGCGCGAGTGGTGCCGGCCATCAGATAGTGTTCCAGTTTGGCGGCCCGGTTACGCAGGCCGGTACCGCCACCTCGGTCGATGCCGCGTCGGCGCCAATCGGCACCGCGAACGTCGCCATCAACCCGGCCAATAACACCGAAGTCATCGTCACCCTTACCGGCATGCCGGATAACCGGCGGGCGCAAATTACCTTGGACAATGTGAGTGGCGTGGCGAATCCTTTCGCCGTAGCAATCGGTTTTTTGGTCGGCGACGTCAACAACTCGCGTTCGGTGAACGCGACCGACATCAGCGGTGTGAAAGCGCGAAGCGGGCAGACCACCGATGCCGGCAACTTCCGCTTCGATCTCAACGCCTCCGGCGGCATCAATGCGACCGATATCTCGGCAGTGAAAGCGCGATCAGGGTTGGTGCTGCCGTAGATGACCGGATAGCAAAACTCCAGCACTGGCGCGGGTTTCCGGCCGATACGGGCCTGCAGACCGCACCAGTGCTGGGGTTTGGCTTCCGGATTTGATGCCGCGCGCAACAATCCGCTGAACGCGCCAGCCGGATTGGCTCGTATACTGGTCTCGAACTCCGACAATAACAACGACGGGTCCGATGACAAGGCGCATTGTCGTATCACTCATGGCGCGGCTGGCTAGGCTGCTGCAGATTTTCCTGTTCTCGCTGCTCGCGACGGCAGCGCACGCGGCGTCTTTGTCGCTGGACGATACGCAGTCTTCGCTGGACCTGTGGCCTTCGGTGACGATGCTGGCCGATCCCGCGCGCGAGCTCACGGTGGCAACGGCGCTGGCGCGGCGCGGCGAATTCGCGCCGCCGAAATCGGCGCACGCGGCGCTGGGGTTTCGCAAAGAGGCGATCTGGCTGCGCGTGCCGCTGGCGGTGTCGCCGAACTCGGCAGGCCAATGGGTGCTGGATATCGATTACGCGCTGTTGAATCGCGTCGATGTGTTTCTCGCCACCGGTGACGAGCATCGCCACATGGCGACGATGGGCAATCTGCAGCCTTTCGCCGCGCGGCCTCTGCACAGCCGCGCACCGGCAGTGGTGCTGGATCTGCAGCCCGGGGCGGAGCACGAGCTGCTGGTGCGCATCGACAGCGTGAATTCGCTGATGCTGCCGATGCGTCTTTCCACACCGGGTGCGTTCCATCAGCGCGCGAACGACGAATCGCTGCTGCAGGGCATGCTGATGGCGATCGGCCTGTGCCTGTTGATTTTCAGTTTGCAGCAGTGGGTGAGCCTGGGCGATAGCGTGTATGGCAAGTACGCGCTGCTGGTGGTGTGCAATGTGCTGTTCATGGCGCACCTGTTCGGCTTTGGCGGGCTCTATTTGTGGAGCGACAACCCCTGGCTGGAAACGCACGCGGCGGGCATCTGCTCATTGCTGACATCGTGCGCGACGGCGCTGTTCATCGAGGGCGTGCTGGCGAGCGATATGAGCCCGCCGTTGCGGCGCGCGATGAAGATGCTGGCCGCGGCGCTGGCGCTGTTTGCTTTGCTGTTCGCGCTCGACCTCCTCGGCAACCGGCTGCTGAGCGTGGCGATGGCGGTATTGGGCTTGGCGCCGGCGCTGCTGGGCGTACCCGGCGCGCTGGCACGGGTGAAGCGCGGCGACAGCGTGGGCACCTATTTCATCGTCGCCTGGCTCACCAGTTTCGCCGCCGGCTTCGTGCTCTGGGGTGTGGTCACGGGCAATCTGGCTGCCAATTTCTGGACCATGCACGCGCTGCAGTTCGGCGCCACGCTGGACATGCTGATCTTCATGCGCATCGTCATCCTGCGTGCCGCTGCGGCGCACCAGGCGGCGCAGACCGCGAGCCGCGAGCGCGACCAGCTGCACTCGCTTGCGCATAGCGACCCCTTGACCGGGCTGCTCAATCGCCGCGGCCTGAATGCGGAGCTGGCCGCCGCGCTGCCTCGCAGCACGCCGCAACAAAGCCTCGCCATCTACATGCTCGATCTCGATGGCTTCAAGCCGGTCAACGATCAATATGGTCACGACGCCGGCGACGAACTGCTGGGCATCATCGCGCGGCGGCTGCGCGAAACGGTGCGTTCCAGCGACGCGATCGCGCGCGTTGGCGGCGATGAATTCGTTGTGGTCGCCAAAGGATTGCAAAGCGAACCGCAGGCCGCTGAACTGGGCGAAAAACTGCTCGCGCTGTTCCGCGAACCGTTTTTGCTCGGGGCTAACTCCTGCCGGGTCGGCGTGACCGTCGGCTATGTGATCGCGCCAGCTGATGGCATCGATATCGTCGACCTGACCAAGAGGGCCGATGCGGCGATGTATGCCGGCAAGCAAAGCGGCAAGGGTGTGTTGCGGCGCGGGTGACGCTACTTGAGCTCTGGGAGGAGGGTTGTGCCGAAACGGAAACTCCAGCACTGGTGCGGATTTCCGGGCATTTTCTGCCTGAAAGCCGCGCCAGTGCTGGAGTTGGCTTGAATTGTGTGGGCGCTACAAGCTGTTCGGATCGACAATCAGCGACGGATCATCGCCCACCACCGTGGTCCACTCACGTACCCGCCATTTGGTGACGACGCCATTGATCACATACGGGTCAGCCTTGGCGAAATCTTCCGGCACCTTGGGCGAATCGCATTTGAAAATCAGCACCGCGCCATCGGCCGGATTCGCCAGCGCCCCGGCGAGAACGATCTCGCCGCGCTGATACGCCGCCACGGCATGCTGCAAGTGCGATTTGCGATAGGGCGTGCGGGCGGTGGTGTAGTCGCTGACCACGTCGTATATCAGCAGATAGTGCATCGGTGTCCTCCTCGCTCGATGGGATGCACCGAGTTTAGAGGATGTTGCGTCTCCGGAGTGGCGGTTAGCTTTACGAACCGTGACTGACGGCGCCGAGCTTCTCCGCCAGAAAGTCCAGCCGGTCCTGGCCCCAGAACCGCTCGCCGTCGATGATAAAGGTGGGCGCACCGAAAACCTCGGACGCAATCGCGCGGGAGGTGTTGAGACGGTATTGCGAGGCGATGGCCGGCGTTTGCGCGGCGGATACCAGGGATGCGCCGTCGAGACCGCATTCATTTGCAACTGATTGCAGCGTCGCCCAGTCGGCAATATTTTGATCCTCGACCCAGATCGCGCGGAGGACGGCGTGCGACAGCGGCAGCGGATTTTGTTTCGCCTGCTGCGCGGCAATCAGCAGGCAACTCGCCGGCAGTCGATCGACCGGATAAAACCGCGGCTCCAGATTGAGCGGAATATCCAGCCGCTTTGACCAGCGCGCGAGCTCCAGCTGACGATACGATTTACGCGCTGCCGGCCGTTCGGCAAACGGCTTGCCGCCGGTGGCGGCGAACACGTCCGCCAGTTCCATCGGCAGCACTTCAACGTTCGCGCCTGCTTCCTCCGCCAGCGCGATAAACCGCGCACTGCCTAGCCACGTCCACGGACTGGCGACGCTGATCCAGTACTCGATCTTTACCGACATTGCCGGTTACGTCGTGCCTTTGACTTCGTCGCCGTGCAGCGGCATGCCCAGTGCGCGCAGTTTTTCCTGCACTTTCGCAATCGACACCTTGCGCACGCTCACACCTTCGTCGATCGCGACCGATGCGGCGATACCTGCAGCTTGGCCGGTCGCCATGCACGCCGGCATGTTGCGCGAGCGTGCGTGCGCGTCGTGGTCGGCGGAGATACAGCGGCCTGCGACCAGCAGTTGCTCGATGTCCTTCGGCAGCAGGCAGCGATAGGGAATTTCGTAGGGCTTCAAACCCTGGAAATCGACGTCGGCGCCTTTGGGGTCGTGAATATCGAGTGCGGAGGCGTCGGCGGCGATACTGTCCTCGAAGGTCGGGCCTTTCACTGAATCTTCGCCGGTCAACGTGTATTCGCCGATAACATGGCGCGTTTCGCGCACACCCAGCACTGGCGCGATGGCTTCGATGCGTGCGTTCTCGAAACCGGGAATGCGTTCCTTGAGATAACGCGCCACGCCTTCGATCTGCCGGTAGCACTCGATCACCGCATTGGTGAACTGCACAGGGTCGAACACGTCCACATTGGTCACGCGCGTCGCGTTCACATACATGCGGCCATCGGCGGTTTTCAGCGTGATGTTGTCGCGCTGCAGCTTGATGCCGGTGTCTTCCTGGAATTTGCGCAGCGATTTGTTGAAGCCGGTCAGCCACAGGCCATAAGCAAGACCTTCGACAGTATCGGGAATCGCGCGTGCCGGAACATCGTCGGTAGTGCGCGACCATTCGGCCAGCTTCACGAGGTCGACATGATCCATGGTGAAGTACATCGACACCGGCTGCATGGTCTTCGCATCGCCACCCGAGCCCATCACGAATGGCGCACCGGCACGCACGGCGATATCAGCATCAGCCGAGCAATCGATCACCACCTTGCCACGGATAAACTGCCGGCCGCTCTTGTTCTCGATGATCACGCCGGCAACGGTATTGCCTTCCATCAGTGGCGTGGAGACCACCGTCTCGAACAGGATCAGCACACCGGCTTCGGCGCAGAGCCGCGTCAGCAGCATCTTCATCGTTTCCGGATCACACGGCGAGGCGATCTTCACCCCGCCATTTTTTACCACCGCCATGTAATCCGGCCCCGCGCCGCCGACGCTGCGGGCGAGGTTCCATATTTCCAGCGGCAGGCCACCGACCAGTGCGCCGGAAGGCTTGGTGTTGAGGCCGAGCGTGAGATTGCCGCCGAGCGAACCGAAGCGCTCGATCATCACTACGCGCTTTCCTTGCCGCGCGGCGGAGATGGCAGCGAACGGTCCGGTGGTGCCGCCGCCGACCACGATGACATCGGTTTCCAGCAACTGCGGAATCTGTCGTGCGGGTTCGGTGATGAAGTGCTGCTTGACTGCGGTATCCATTTTTATTCCAGTACGATTTGCGCGCGTTTGACCACAGGTGCCCACTTGGCAACTTCAGCACTCATGAATTTGCCGAACTCTTCCGGCTTGTCGCCGACCACCGTGGCGCCCAGGCTGGCGAGTTTTTCCTTGATGTCGGGCGTGTTGAGGATGGCGACGATCTCCTTGTTCAGGCGATCGACGATCGGTTGCGGTGTGCCGGCCGGTGCCAGCATGCCGAACCAGGCAACGGCTTCGAAGCTGCCGAAACCGGATTCGGCCATGGTCGGCACATCGGGCAGGGCGGATGCGCGCGTCTTGGTGGTGACGGCCAGCGCTTTCAATTTGCCGGCCTTCACATGCGGCGACACCGGCACGATGTTGTCGAACATGATGTCCACGGTGCCGCCCATCAGATCGACGTGCGCGGGCGGGCTGCCTTTGTACGGCACGTGCAGCAGGTCGATGTTGGCGAGTGCCTTGAACAGCTCGCCGGAAAGATGGTGCGAAGTGCCGGTGCCCGATGAGGCGAAGGAAATCTTGCCGGGGTTCTTTTTTGCCATGTCGACCAGGCCGGCTACATCTTTCGCGCCCAGTTCGACACGGGTTACCAGCACCAGCGGCGTAATGGTCATCAGCGTGATCGGCGCAAAATCCTTTTCCGGGTCGAACGGCAGCTTGCGATAAACATTCTTGCTGATCGGCAGCGCTGCAGTCGCAACGGTCAGTGTGTAGCCATCGGCAGGCGCCTTGGCGCCCTGGTCGCTGCCGATATTGCCGCCGGCGCCGGGTTTGTTTTCCACCACCACCGGTTGGCCCAGCGATTTGGCGAGACGCTCGCCGACCACGCGGGCGATGGTGTCCGACGCCTGCCCTGCGGGGAACGGCACGAAGACTTTGATCGGTTTGTTCGGATAGTCCTGCGCAAATGCAGGGGCTGACAGGACGGCGGCGGCCGCGACCAATGCGGCGATGACGGTTCTTGCAGACTTCATTTGTACTCCTCCGGAGAGTGAAGCGATCGGATGTTGGGTATTGTTGTTATGGGGTTTGCGGGTTGCTGATGCTGCGGTACTGCGAATTCAGAACGGCGATTACCTCGTCTTCTTGCTGGCGAAGAGATCAGGTGAGTAGGACTTGAGCGTGGTTTCGTACGAACGCCACACATGCTCGCCCGCCAGCTTCTCCGCGCGCACATCGTCGCGTGCCTTGATCGCATCGAGGATGGCGCGGTGATCGCGGATGGCAGCGGCACGGCGCTCGGCATCGGCGGCGCGCGCCACGCTGCGGCGCGAGATCACGATCTGCGTGTTGAGCGAATTGAGCATGGTGGCCAGGCGCGAATTGCGCGCCGCGGCGATGATCAGGCTATGAAATTCGTGGCCGAGCTGATTCCATTTCTCGTCGTTCTTCTCGCGCTCATAGCGTTCGCTGAGTTTTTCAAGTTGCGCGATCTCGGCATCGGTGGCGCGCAGTGCGGCGTGACGTGAAGCGCCGGCTTCGAGAATGGCGCGCAACTCAAAAAATTCGCGAATGTCGTCGTGCGAGCGCTTCGGCACGGTGTAGCCGCGCGTCGGCAGCAGCTCGACGTAGCCATCCTGTGCCAGCAGCTTCAACGCTTCGCGGATCGGCGTGCGACTCATGCCGAGTTGCGAGGCAAGATGGATCTCGTACAGCGGCTCGCCGGGAACCAGCTCACCGCCGATGATCGCGTCGCGCAGTTGCGAGAAAGCTTGTGTCGCCAGGCCGCTGGATTGCTGTGTGGTCATTGAGTATCCTCTGTGTATACACAGTATTGCGAAACGTCACCCCTTTGTCAAACTCAAGCACTGGTGCGGTGTTCAGGCCATTTTTGCCCGGAAAGGCGCGCCGAATGGCGACTTTCGCCCTGTGATGCGGGCGGGGCGAGCGAAGGAAAAGAAAGCCGGTCAGGCCGCCGTCTGGCGCAGTGCCGGCCGGCAGAATGCGTGGCCGCGCACCGGGTCTTCGATCAATTGCACTTCGACACCGTACAGCGTGTGAAGATTGGCGGCGGTGACGACGTCGCGCGGCGCGCCCAGCGCAAGGATATTGCCCTGATGCAGCAGCAACGCACGGTCCGCACAGCGAAGCGCGTGATCGGGATCGTGGGTGCAGAACAATACGCCGCGGCCGCTGGCCTTGAGCCGCAGGATTTCATTCAACATCAGCGCCTGGTTGCCGAAATCGAGGCTCGCGGTCGGCTCGTCCATGATCAGCAACGGCGATTCCTGCGTCAGTGCGCGCGCGATCAGTGTCAGTTGCCGTTCTCCGCCGCTGATGCGTGTGAAAGGTTTTTCGGCCAGGTGGGCGATGTTCAGTTCGGCGAGTGCGGCATCGGCGGCGGCGAAATCCTTTTCGCCCGGCGACGCGAACAAGCCCAGATGCGCCGTGCGGCCCATCAGCACCACGTCGCGTACGGTAAAGGCGAAGTAACTGTTGCCGGCCTGCGGGACATACGCCATCAATCGTGCACGGTCGGCGGGCGCGTGTTCTGCGAGCGATTTGCCCCCAAGGGATATTGTGCCGCCGTGCGCGGGCAGCAGGCCGAGCAAGGTACGGAACAGTGTCGTCTTGCCGCCACCATTGGGACCGAGTACGCACAGCACTTCGCCAGATTGCACTTCGAGATCGATACCGCGGCCGATGGTACGGCCGGGATGGCCGTACGCGAGCGCGCGGGTGGCGAGGAGGGCGCTCATTGTTTTTCCATGTCGTACCCGTGGAAACGGGTACCTCTAGCTATAAACAGATGCATGATTAGAGGTACCCGCTTTCGCGGGTACGACAGGAAAGAGCCAAGGCGCGCCGCAATCATCATGATCCCCTCGCCCGCGAATGCGTGACGGCCAGCAACCACAGGAACAGCGGCGTACCGATCAACGCCGTCAATACCCCCGGCGGAATTTCGATCGACGCCATGGTCCGCGCAAGTGTGTCAACAGCAAGCAGATAGGCCGCGCCGAGCAGCAGCGTGAGCGGTAGCATGCGCGCGAATTCAGGCCCGATCAGCAATCGCGCCGCGTGGGGAATCAACAGGCCTATCCAGCCGATGATGCCTGAGATAGCCACAGCGGCGGCGGTGATGAGTGTGGCACAGGTGACGATGACCAGACGCAGCGCAGCCACATTGACACCCAGCGCGCGTGCTTCATCGTCGGACAGCGACAGCAGGTTCATGCGCCAGCGCAACAGAAAAATCGGCACAAGTCCCACCAGAACCAACGGAACCGCCACCCACAAGTCTTTCGGCGAAATTGAACTCAGGCTGCCGAGCAGCCAGAAGGTAATGGCGGGCAGCTGGTTATAAGGATCGGCGAGGTATTTCATCATCGCAATGCCCGAGCCCAGCAGCGTGCCCACCACGACGCCGGTCAGAATCAGCGCAAGGATCGGATCGTGCCCGCGTACGGCGTTGCCGATGAAATACACCATCGCCACGGCGAGCAATCCGCCGGCGAAAGCAAAGCCCTGAATGGCGAGAATCGGCAGCGAAAGAAAAATCGCCAGCACCGCACCCAGTGCCGCGCCGCTGGAGACGCCCAGAATGTCAGGCGAGACCAGCGGATTGCGGAACATGTTCTGGTACACAGCACCTGCACCGGCCAGCGCCGCGCCGATTAGCATCGCGGCGATCACACGTGGGCCGCGGATCTGGAAGATGACGGCGTCGTAGGTGGAAGGGAGCGCATGCGTGCCACCGGAAATCCTGGCCCACAGCACCGTCAGCAGATCACCGGGGCTGATTGAGAAGCGGCCGATGGAAAAGGCGATCAGAGCCAGCGCGATCAACAGGCACAGAGCAGCGAGGGTGAGGGCGGGGAGACGATTGGTCATGCGTGAAAGAAAAATGAAGAGGAGCGTTCAGGTGCTGCTGCTAGCCCCTCCCTTTGGAAAAGGGAGGCGGGGAGGGATTTTCGGTCGTCACCAAGTAATTGCCACCGAAAATCCCCTCAATCCCCCTTTTTGCAAAGGGGGAAGAGCTTGTTTTGCTATGACACTTCGAACAAGCACAGCAAGTGTAGCGCTTACCACTTCCGCCCCGGCCAAACCCCCGGCTCGCCCAGAATCTGCTCAATCTGCGCCGCCGTCGGCTCCTGGTGATAGAACATCCGATGAAACTCGGCGATCTTCTTGCGCATATCGTCCTGGAACAATTGTGGATACAAGAGATTCGCCATCCACACCACGCCCAGTACGCGATTGGCGCCAGGGGGAAAATCGAACCAGCCGAACGGCAGATTGGGCGAGAGATAGACGCGCTTGTTCTTCACGGCGCTCACGCTGCCCCACACCGGCTCCTTCCATACGTCGCGATAGAAGTTGGGATCGTTGGTGACGATGTGCTCCGGGTTCCACAGCAGCACTTGCTCGAGGCCGACGTTGGTAAGGCCGCCTTGTTCCCTCCCGGCGACATTGGTGGCACCGAGGAACTCGATCATCTCGACATTGATCGAGCCACCCAGTCCTGTCTGCAAACCCTGCGGGCCGCGCCCGTAGTAAATGGTCGGGCGTTTGTCTTTCGGAATGGTGTCGATCTTTTTGCGGATGTCGCCCAACGTCTTGTCCATATAGGCGGCAAGCTCTTCCGCGCGCTTTTCGTTGCCAAGCACTTTGCCCAGAGCGCGCATGTTGTCGGTCATCTTGTCGAAACGGCCGTCGAGCAGGATGTAGGGAATGCCGGTTTGTTCCTGCACCCGATCGGCCAGCGACGAGAAGGTAGCGTTGGTCGAGCCCATGTCGATGATGAGGTCGGGTTTGGTCTTGAGAATGACTTCGACGTTGGCGGTATTGCCGCGGCCGGTGAGGCGCCCGAGTTCCGGCAGGTCGGCGTATTTCTTCGCCACAAACGGCGCTTCGTTGGGACGGAATGCGCGCGTCCAGCCGATCAGCTTGTCGGGTGCAATCGCGAACACCGCCACACTCGCAGGAGGTCCAGCCGCATAGACGCGTTCGACTTTTGCCGGCAATTCGACCTTGCGGCCGGCCGCGTCGGTGAACGAAGCGGCATGCGCGGATATTCCACCAAGGATCGCGATGGACGCGGACAGGGTTGTCAGAAACTTATGCATTCCACATCACCTTTCCCAGATCGGATATGTCGTAGCCAGCCAGGGTCTTGGCGTAACGCTGGAAAACCGGCTTCTGCGTGAACGCCATCAGTGTCTGCCACGGCGCGTCGAAATAGCTGGCACGCAACACGGCGATATCCAATCGCTCCACCGTGAGCGGTATGAAATCGAGGTGGAACTGGCGCGCGACGGCCCGCACAGCCAGTCCGGCATCGGCGCGGCCATCGAGGATGGCAGAAGCGATGTCGGTTTCGGTTTGCGCGTCCGATTGCACATACTTGAGCGTGTCGGCGTTGATCTGCGCTTCGGCGAGCAGCTGCATGAACAGCAGGTAGCTGCCCGCCGTTTGCGGGCGAAGAATGACGCGAACCTTGGGTTTCTTCAGATCAGCCAGCGACTGGATTTTGAGCGGATTTCCCGAAGCCACCACCAGGCCCTGTTCCCGCTTGGCCCACTCCAGCAGCACGCAATCAATCTGTGACAGCCGATTGTGAGCAATCGCGACATTGCTGTCGTCGTGATTCTGCTCTGCGCCCATCGTCGCGCCGGGGGGAATATGAATCGCCGCTGCACAAGCCGATGCGGACGCAAGGCGATCTATTCCATCGAGGCTACCATAGGGCATGGTGGCAAGTCCGCAGCGCGATTCGCGTACCGCCCATTCCAGCAGCGGATCGCTGCTGCCGGCGATGATGGCCGGTGCACGGCGAAAGGAAACACGCGGACCGCCGGCGGTGTTCTGTTTTATCCACTCGTCGATCAGCGCGCGGGGGAACAGCAGCTTTCCCGAAATGCGCGAGTGCGGAATTTCGTTGGCTGCGACCATTTCGTAGATCTTGCGCTGCTTGAGACGCAGGTACTCGCCGATTTCGGTGGTGCTCATCAACTGCCGCATTTGTCGTGCCTTGCTTTCGGTTGCGATGTCCGTAGCGCCAATGGAGCAACGCCACTGAACTGGTCAATAAGAGAGTATCGCCCAGTCGGGGTCGAGTGCGCGCGCCATGAACGCTGCGGCGCCGGCATAGCCCGACAAATCCGGGATGAGGGTGTCGCGCGCGATGGCGTGCGCATCCAGAGCGTCTGCGCAGGCGAAAAAACGCGCGCCGTGTTGCAGTGCCTGCTGCATGTGCGCCTGAATACTCATGTCTTGCTGCTGACCGGCATACAGGTTGGCGGCAACACCGGTTTGCAGGAGTTTTACCGAGGCAGCCGAAAAATACACTTCGACTTGCAGATCCATGGCCGCTGCCGTAGCCGCATGAAAAAACGGCGTGGCGCACTGGTCCGGCCGGTCCGGCGAGGTTGCCCACAACAGGATGGCGAGTTTTTGTTTCATGCAGGCGGGAGCGCTTCGCCGAATTCAGCGACCAGATGCAACGCCATGTATCGCTCGATCGCAGCGGCTATTGAATCCCCGGTTACCAAGCTCTTTTTTTCCTCATGCCATTGCGAAGGCTTGATACGTGCCAGCCAGCCAGCGTCGTACGGTTCGCGATTGACCAGCAGCGGGTCTCGTTTGACGGCATCGTTGATGGCGACGACGCTGCCGCTTGCCGGTGTTCGCGCAGAACGCAACGTTTTGGACATTTCCAGCATGCCGAAGGCGCGGTTGAATTCGACGATGGTGCCGAGCGGCTTTGGCAGGAATTCCAGGAAATCGCCCGAGATGTGTCCGCCCAGAGAGGTAAGACCAACCGTCAACAGGCCATCGGCATCCTCACGCGCCCAGGTGTCATGTTCGACCAGGTAGTGCAGATGGTCGGGAAAGTCGAAGCCGCGAACGTTTGCCATTAGCGGACGATCGGTAGCAGGCGGCGGAGGAGAGTGGGAGTCGGCCACGTCTCGCGGCCCTGGCCCCGCTGCGTGCGGCAGGGCGGATGCCTTTCGACTCCCATGCGCAAGCCAAGCAGCAGTTGGCTTGCTTCTCTTACGCCAACTGCTGCTTGGCCGACTCGTTTCACGAGTCGATTTTGGTGGCGGAAGAGAATGGGAGTCGAACCCACCCGGCGGCGCATGGCGCCACCAACCGGTTTTGAAGACCGGTCGCCCCACCAGGGACGATTCTCTTCCGTGTTCAAACGCTTCATTGCTTATGCGGTCACTTCTTTCGAGGTCATTTTGTAGCGGAAGCCGGCCGGGTCATAGCGATTGAGCGTGCCCTTGGCAGCACTTTCGCCATGTGGATACATGAAATGGCCAAGCGGCTTCGCCATCTGCGGCGCGAGACGCGAATCGCCAGCGTAGTTGTAGCCCATCCAGTTCATTTCCCAGTTGCCGAATAAGCGCTGGCGAGCGAGTTTGGCCTTGGCATGATCGAGCGGTACACCGCCGTCTTCCTCCAATACAACTTTGCGAACGTCGGCAGGGTCGACCGGCACCCAGCCGAAGCGCGCATCGTAGAACTCGGCGCGGCAATGCTGCGCGCGGGTGATGTCGCCGCTCTTGCCCAGGCTCTTCCACGTCGCCGAGTCGGCAACGCGCACCCCGTACAAATCGCGCGCAGGGACACCGGCAGCCCGGCAGAGACCGGTGAACAGCGCATTGAGATCTGCACACTTGCCCTTCAGATTGCCCGACTCAAGCATGAATTTGATATCGCCGCGGCCGCAGCCTTCGGTCTTCGGATCGCGGAAGGTGTTTTCGACCACCCACTCGTAAATGGCGCGCGCCTTGACCATTGCATCGTCGCCGCTGCCGGCAGTGATTTTCTTCGCGGTCGCGGCAACAATGCCGTCAGTCGGTTTGCTGTCGGTCGGCTTGAGATACAGCGCCAGTTCATCGCGATCCACGGCGTGCGCGATGCCCTTTTGCGTGAGATCGACAAAACGATTGCGCGTAGCGATTCGCTTGGTGATCACAAGCTTGCCGGCGCCATCCGGTTTTTCCCAATTGGCAAAAAAGGCTGGCGCACCGTAAACCGGATCGCGATAGATGCCGGCCTGGGTGGCGTTGTCAGTCCAGTTCACTGCCAGCGTGCGGTGAAAATCGGTGTCGCTCGCCAGCGGCATTGGAATCCATATCTTGGTGGCGCCGTAGTCCGCCGGAAGTTCAACCTCCGTTGTGATTTCGAAGATACGCCAGGCCGATGGTGCCGCGCTGCCCTGCGCCAGGGCGATTTTAGGAAGCGCCGTCATCAGTCCGATGGCGCTGGATGCTGCAAAGAAGTTGCGTCGGTTCATAAGGTCTCCATGGAGGGTTGGATTGTAGACGCCAAACTGGCGATCAAAGCTGACCTAAACCGCGCAGCGCGGTGGACAGAACAATGGGAAATTTTTTGCATGTTCATGACTGAAGTTGCGCCAGGTTGCGAGGCTGCACCGGCACGCCGCCGCGAACGGAAAACAATTCCGCATTGCGAATGGCATGTTCGTCGCCGAGGCGGCGGGTAAACCCGATTCGGTCGAAGAATTCAAGGATCTGGATCGCCCGCTTGCGGCCAAGACCGGTAGCGTCGCGGAAGCCCGCAGCGCGAATGGTGGCATTGCCAGCAGTCTGCTTGAGTGCGATGGTTGACAGTTCCGTGACCACGCCCGCATCGTAGTAAAGGTCTTTTACGATCGCTGATATACGGCCTTGCCTTGCCAGGCGCGATAGCACGCCACGCACCACGGCTTCGGGTTGAGCGATCGACTTGGCAATGTCGCGTACCCATGGCGGGTCGAAGCGGCCATCGGCAATTAGCGGCAACGCGCGCTCGGCAATCAATCGGTCCTGTTCGGTCAGCCGTTCGGCATGCACCGGACGAGCCAGCCACGGACCGTTTCGCACGATGGTACCTGCAGTAGTCATCGCGTACAGCAGTGCGGGCAGCGCGCTCTCTGGCAATCGTGGAAAGGCAATGCGTTTTAGTTGCGCCGGGTCGGGGCCAGCATCTTCTGGGTGGCGCTTGTGGTGCGCATCCAGTGTGGTGATGACTTTGTTCTCCAATGCCGAAAACTGGGCCTCAGCAAAGGCGAACTCGCCTGCCGATACCGTTTTGATCGCGTCCAGTGACTGGCTCAACAGTGCCCTCGAGAACGCACGGCTGCGGGCGAATTTCGGCAGATCGACGCCGTAAGCGGCATTGGCCATCAATGAATGCAGGCTGTGGGCCGCTTCAGATTGCGCCAGCGCTTCGAGCGCCGCCAGTCGTTCAGCGGTGCGCCTATAACGCGATGGCGCGAATGGATCTACAACCCGGCCTCCACCGATGGTGCGCGATGCGGCGGCATCGCGCAGGACCAGCCTATCGCCATGCCATGCGCCGATAGGTCGCTTCAGTACCAGCTGTACGTATGCACTTTCACCGGGAGCGAGAGTGTCCGGGGAGAGCGGCACTACTCGCGCAAGCGTGTGTTCGGTGCCGAGATGCAAGTGCACTGAGGCGCCGCCACGCAGAACGGCTTTCTCATCGGGCAGGAGCCGAACCGTGGCGTCGAAGCGATCGGTCGCCAATGCAGCATCTACGGAGGTCAGCCACTGCCCGCGCGCGATGTCGTCGCGACCGACACCGGCGAGATTCAGCGCGCAGCGCTGGCCCATTACGCCGATCTCGGTGGGCCGGTTTTGCGCATGGATACTGCGCACGCGTATTTCGCGATCGCCTGATTTCGAGGGCGTAAGCACCAGGTGGTCGCCAGTACGCACCTGGCCGGAGAAGATTGTGCCGGTAACCATGGTGCCGATGCCATCCAACGTGAACACGCGGTCTATCGCGAGGCGGAACAGGTCGGCAGCGACAGCTCGTTGATGGCTGCTCTGTACTTGTGACAGATGACTCTTGAGCGCGGCCACGCCTTCGCCAGTCACGCTGGAAACCGGAAACATCGGTGCGTTGGCAAGTGAAGTGGCGGCAAGCAGCGACGCGATTTCGCCTTTGACCTGCGCAACACGCTCGGCATCGACGCGATCGCATTTGGTGATCGCCACTGCGCCTTGGCAGACGTCGAGAAGGGAAAGGATGTCCAGATGCTCGCGTGTTTGCGGCATTACCCCGTCGTCTGCCGCCACCACGAGTATCGCAAAATCGATACCGGTCGCACCGGCCAGCATGGTTTGAACGAATTTTTCGTGGCCGGGGACATCGATAAAGCCCAATGTTTCCTCGTCCGCATTGGCCGGGGGAAGGAAGGCATAGCCAAGCTCGATGGTAATGCCGCGCTTCTTTTCTTCCGGCAAGCGATCGGTGTCGACACCAGTGAGCGCACGAACCAGGCTGGTTTTGCCGTGATCGATGTGACCGGCGGTACCGACAATCATGCCAATGCCCGTTTCAGCAATTCAAGCTGTTCGACAAACTCACGCTCCTCTTCAAGGCAACGCAAGTCGAGCAGCAGTTTACCTTCGGCGATACGTCCGACCACAGGCGCGGGCAGGCTGCGTAGCGCCGTTGCCAGACGCGCGAGAGCAGTGCCGGATTTCTTTTCTTCGCGGGGACGCAGTGCCAGTCCGGCGCTGGGCAGCACATCGATCGGCAGAGAGCCCGAACCAATCTGGCTCTTCATCTGTTCCACAGTAACAATGAAAGAAGTGGATACTGTCTCCGCAACAAGCGGCAGAAGGCGCGCAGCGAGGAATTCAATGTCGGCTTGTTTGCGAGTAAGCAAGCGCAGGGTCGGCAGCTTCTGCGGCAACGACTCGGGATGCCGGTACAACTGCAGTGTTGCTTCCAGCGCGGCCAGCACAATCTTGGATGCACGTAGCGCGCGTTTCAACGGATGCTTCTTGATCCGTTGCACATGTTCCCTGCTGCCGACGATCAGTCCGGCCTGCGGTCCGCCGAGCAGCTTGTCGCCACTGAAGGTGACGATATCGACGCCGGCATTCAGCGCATCCTGTGGCAGCGGTTCGCGTGGCAGGCCGAATTGCGACAGATCAACCAAGCTGCCGCTGCCGAGGTCAGTGGCGAATGGCACCTTGGCATGTTTTGCTATGGCGACGATCTCGGCCTCCTCAACACTATGCGTGAATCCCTGAATCGCGTAGTTGCTGGTGTGTACCTTCATGATCAGGCCGGTGTTGGCGTTGATCGCATTTTGGTAATCGCGAAGGTGGGTGCGGTTGGTGGTGCCGACTTCGATCATTGTTGCGCCGGCGCTCGCCATCACATCGGGCATGCGGAATGCACCGCCAATTTCGACCAGTTCGCCGCGCGAGACGATGACTTCTTTGCGTGCCCCTAGTGCGGCAATGGTCAGCAGTACCGCCGCCGCATTGTTGTTCACCACGGTGGCCGCTTCGGCACCGGTGATTTCGCACAGCAGACCCGATACCAGATCGTCGCGGTCGCCACGCTCGCCATCGCCGATATCGAATTCGAGGTTGTTGGCCGAACGCATGGCCATGGCCGCGTGCGCAACTGCCTCGTCCGCCAGCAGGGCGCGGCCCATATTGGTATGCAGCACCGTGCCGGTGAGGTTGATCATGCGCTTCAAGCGCGGTGCGGCCGACAATGAAACGCGTTCGGCGAGCCGCGAAACAATGGCATCGTCGCTCACTTCATCCGCGTTTTTTATAGAGGCAGTGCGCAATTCTGCAAGCATCAAGCGTGCTTCGCGCGTAACGAATTCGCGGCCATGCACTGCTACCAGCGCTACCGCCGCAGGAAGATTGAGGATTTTGTCTATCGAAGGCAGGTACTTCAGCAGCGCCTTCGAGCCATCGACGATGGACTCGCGAGGCATTGCCATCAACTGTCTCCAGGGTCGCCGTGGATCAGCATCAGATTGACGCCAATCGGTTGCTTGCCTGTGTCACCCACCAGCAGATCCAGCGAAAGCGTCGCCAGATCATCGGCGACGGGTTCGATATTGGGATCGCGATCCTGGTACATGATTTTCAGGTAGCTGCCGCACTCGTCACAGCACTCTGCCTTGATTGCCTGCTGTTTGCCGGGTTGGTCATTCTCGATGCTGTCATAGTGAATCTTGTCGCTTGCTTCACAGCCGGCGCATTTGATCCTGACCATGTGCCACTCGGCGGCGCATAGCGAGCAGACCAGGTAGCGGCCGCCACTCTGTTCGGTGCCGATGCGGGCAATGCTGGCTGTTGGTCGCTGACCGCAGCAGGGGCACAGATTGGCGATGTCTATGGTCGGAAACGAATCCCGGCCCAGCGTGGTCGTCATGTGCATCCAATACACTTGCAGTGCGGCGCCAATGAGCGGGGCCGTGGCCATTTGCAGACCGAAAGTGACGCCTGCCAACAGTTTGCTGGCCTGTGCTTCATATAGCTCATCGCGTTCACCTTCAAGCTGCACCAGCAGCTTGCGCAGATCGCCATCGGCGTCGTCCGCAAGTGCGCGCAGCATGCGCCTGAGCATGTCACACCAGACGCGGTCGCGCGGGTGCGCGTTTGCATTTACCGGCGGCATACCGTGCTCGTGACATTGCGCCAAGCTGGCCGGTGTGGGTACAGGCACCGCAGGCATGTTGTCGAGCAGATGCTGCTGCTGGTCGGCTACTCTTGCCATGAAGCTGAGGAAGTCGGCCATCGGATGCGAATGGGAGAGCTGGCGCAGGCGCGCCGCCCGCTCGCCGAACAGCCGGCGCGTCGGCAAGCGCAGGAAGACTTGCTCGGTGGGGCGGGATGCCGCGATTTCTTCCGCGGTATGAATCTTGTGGACAGTGCTCATCAAAAAAAGCGCCCACGTTGTCGTGGGCGCAATGGTGAAAGTGAATTTATTTGTTCATTTCCCGAAACCAGGCCGGGTGATGCTTGGCGGCCCATTTTGCAGTGACAGTACCGCGCATCATTGCCCGCAACGTGCCTTTAACCCAGATCGCGGCATAGATGTGGACGACAATACCGATGATCAATACGGTTGCTGCGACAGCATGCAATAGTGCGGCCATGCGTACGAGTGCGATCGGGAACAAGTCGGCAAACCACGGGCGCCAGAACATGAAACCGGTAATCAGCAGCACGATCATGCAAGCCACCATGGTCCAGAACAGCAATTTCTGGCCGGCGTTGTAGCGGCCGACTTCAGGCAGCTTGTCCTCGCGGTTATTGACCACGTCCTTCCATTGCGAAAGCCACTGTTTGTCGTTGTCGGTGAGTTTGTTGTGATGCCAGAACTTCAACATCATCGAAATGAAGCCGATAAACATCACCAGCCCAATGAACGGATGCAGGATTCGGGTCCACGGCCCGCCGCCGAACAGGTTGGATAGCCAGAACAGTGCGGGATGGAATAGCGCCAAACCCGACAATGCCGCCAGAAAAAACGCGATCACCACCACCCAGTGATTGACGCGCTCGGACTCTTCGTAACGCTTGATGTCTTTCGCCATGATGTCGTCCTCCTACTTTGCGTCGTCGTGGTCGGCTTCGGCATCGTTTGGCCCGACCTTGACGTAGTGGAAGAATCCCGCCAGTGCGGTGAGACCGATTGCCGCCAGCGCGAGAGGTTTGCCTATGCCTTTCCACAGGCTGACCATCGGACTGACCGAGGGATTGGCCGGCAGGCCGCTGTATTGCTCGGCTTTGTCGCCGTGACGCAGCACGTACATCACGTGCGTACCACCCACGCCCGCAGGGTTGTAAAGCGATGCTTTCTGGTAGCCGCGCTCTTTCAGCTGGCCCACCCGCTTTTCGGCGTACTGCACCATTTGCTCCTTGGCGCCGTAAGTGATGGCGCCGGTGGGGCAGGTCTTGACGCAAGCCGGCTCTAATCCGACGGAAACGCGATCAGAACAAAGCGTGCATTTGTAAGCCTTGTTGTCCTTCTTCGAAATACGCGGTATGTCGAAGGGGCAGCCGGTCACGCAGTAGCCGCAGCCAATGCAGTTTTCCTGCTTGAAATCGACGATACCGTTGGCGTATTGCACGATTGCGCCCGGCGATGGACAGGCCTTGAGGCACCCAGGGTCAGCGCAATGCATGCACCCGTCTTTGCGGATCAGCCAGTCGAGCTTGGTTTCGTTTTCGACCTCGGCGAACCGCATCAACGTCCATGAAGACGGCGTAAGGTCAGCGGGATTGTCGTATACACCAACGTTACTGCCGACGGCATCCTCAAGCTCGTTCCATTGGCTGCAGGCGACCTGGCAAGCCTTGCAGCCGATGCACTTGGATTCGTCGATCAGCTTCGCGACTTCGGTCGAGTGGCGGATGGCCGGCGAGGGCGTGGTCGTCGCAGATCGCGCAACAACATCCAGCGAAGATTGCATGGTCATGTCGGTCTCCTACGCTTTCTCGATGTTGACGAGGAACGCCTTGAACTCCGGCGTCTGCGAGTTGGCGTCGCCCACATACGGCGTCAGCGTGTTGCTGATATAGCCGTTCTGTGCGACGCCGACGAATCCCCAGTGAATGGGGATACCGACGTGATGCACCTTCTTGCCGTTTACATCCAGGCCCTTGATCCGTTTGGTCACTACGACGGCCGCCGTGATTTCTCCGCGGTTGGACTTGACTTTGACCTTGTCGCCGTTAGCGATGCCCTTTTCCTTGGCGAGGTCTTCACCGATCTCGACAAACTGCTGAGGCTGGACCACGGCGTTCGCATGCGAGTTCTTGGTCCAGAAGTGGTGATGCTCGGTCAGGCGGTAGGTGGTGGCGGCGTACGGGAACTCCGCCATCTTGCCGAACTGCTCGAGATCGCCCTTGTACACACGTGCCGCCGGATTGCTGACGGCTTTCGGGTTGGTCGGGCACATGAGATTGGTGCCGACCGGTGTCTCAAACGGCTCGTAGTGTTCCGGTAGTGGACCTTCCTGCATCAACCCGACGGCAAACAGTCGCGCGACGCCTTCCGGGCACATGATGAACGGCCCGGCACCTGAATCCGGCCCCAGCGCAGGCGCGATGTCCGGTACGTCCACACCGGCCCACGCCGTTCCGTTCCAGGCGATACCGCGACGCGATGCGTCCCACGGTTTGCCGGCGACGTCGGCGCCGGCGCGGTTGTACAGCACGCGGCGGTTGGCAGGCCAGGAGAATCCCCAACCCGGATAGTTGCCGAGCCCGGATGGGTCGGCGAGTTCGCGACGCGCCGTCAGGTTCCCAGCCTGTGACCAGCAACCCGAGTAGATCCAGTTACCGCAGGCCGTGGAGCCGTCGTCGCGCAGCATGGCGAAACCCGGCAACTGTTCGCCAGCCTTGACCAGCACCTTGGGAGGCTCTTTGGGGTTCTTTGGGTCCGGTGGCGACATCACATCGGCCAGTGCGCGGCCGTTGATTTCGCGAAGCACTTCTTCCGGCGCCGGATTGTTGGCGTTCAGGTACGGCCACGCCAGCGCGTTGATGGCATCCGGATACGTGCCCCCGTCCTTCTTGTACATCGCCCGCAATTTGGTGAAAAGCGTGGAGACGATTTCTGCATCGGTCTTGGCTTCGCCGGGCGGCTCGACCGCGCGTTGTTTCCACGCAATGACGCGGCTCGAGTTGGTGAAGGTGCCGGTCTCCTCGGCAAAGCAGGAGGACGGCAGGCGGAACACCTCGGTCTGTATCTTCGAAGGATCGACATCGTTGAAGGTGCCGAAATTCTTCCAGAATTCCCCCGTCTCGGTGCGTAAGGGATCGATGATCACGAGGTATTTGAGCTTCGAGAACGCCGTACCCATTTTCTTCTTGTTGGGAATGGCGGCCAGCGGATTGAAGCCCTGGCAAATGAAGCCGTTGATCTTGCCCTGGAACATGCGATCGAAGATGGCCAGTGCATCGTAGGCCGCATCCCGCTTCGGCAAGTAGTCGTAACAGAAGTCGTTTTCCTTGGTGGCAGCGTTGCCATACCAGGCCTTCATCAGGCTGGTGTGCCATTTCGGGAAGTTCTGCGGGAAATTCATCTGGTTGGGGCGCAACGGCTTGGGTGTGCGCACCTTGAGATAAGTCTCGCGATCGATGTCCGCATCTCCCGGCGCGCCCAGATAGCCCGGCAACACCTCGGAATACGCACACATATCGGTAATGCCCTGCACGTTGGCATGACCGCGCAGAGCATTCACGCCGCCGCCAGCCCGACCCATATTGCCCAACAGCAACTGGATCATCGCCATGGTGCGTATGTTTTGCGAACCCACTGAATGCTGTGTCCAGCCGAGCGCGTAGCAAATCGTCATCACTTTGTCGGCTGTCGACGTGCCGGCGATCATTTCGGCGACCTTGAGGAACTGGTCCTTTGGCGTGCCGCAGATCTTGGACACCATTTCCGGCGTGTAACGGGAATAGTGCTTCTTCATCAGCTGGTACACGCAGTTCGGGTCCTGCAGCGTTTCATCGACGAGGACGAAATCGTCCTTGCCTTTCTGATAGCTCCAAGTCGACTTGTCGTAGGTTCGCTTGGCTTCGTCGTATCCCGAGAAGTACCCGTTGTCGAACTTAAAGTCGGGGTTCACCAGGAAAGAGGCGTTGGTGTACGCCTTGACGTATTCCTCGTGGATCTTGTTGTTTGTCAGCATGTAGTTGATGACGCCGGCCAGGAAGGCGATATCCGAGCCGACGCGAATCGGCGCGTAGTAATCCGCCACCGCTGCCGAGCGAGTAAAGCGCGGATCGACGACGACCAGCTTGGCCTTGCGATGTTGCATCGCCTCCGTGACCCACTTGAATCCGCACGGATGCGCTTCGGCGGCATTGCCGCCCATGATGAGAATAAGATCAGCGTTCTTGATGTCCACCCAGTGGTTGGTCATCGCACCTCTGCCAAATGTCGGGCCCAGACTGGACACCGTTGGCGCGTGTCATATTCGTGCTTGAGTATCGAAGGCCACCATGCCCAGGCCGCGCGCGACCTTGACAGCGAGATATCCCGATTCGTTGCTGGCAGCGCTGGAAATCAGCATGCCGGTGGTGTTCCAGCGGTTTACCGTGACACCCTTGTCGTTCTTCGCGATGAAATTCTTGTCGCGATCGGCCTTCATGTGCTTGGCAATACGCGTCAGCGCGTCGTCCCAGGACAGCCTTTTCCATTCGTTGCTGCCGGGTTCGCGAACCTCCGGGTACAAGAGTCGGTTCGGGCTCTCGACCATATCCTTCAGGCCCGCGCCTTTGGGGCACAGCGTGCCACGATTGACCGGGTTGTCCGGGTCACCCTCGATATGGACGATGTGCGGCTTGTTGTTCTTGGCGGTGTCGCCGGAGGTGTAGATGATCACACCGCAGCTGACGGAACAGTAGGGGCAGGTACTGCGCGTTTCCGTGGTGCGCGCAAGTTTGAAGTTCCTCGTTTGGGCAAGCACTTCCTGAGGCGAAAACCCCATCATTGCCAAGCTCGATCCCCCGACCCCGGCTGTGCATGCCTTGAAGAACTGCCGACGATTCATGTCCATGGCAATCTCCTCCTTCAAGTCAAAAAAAGCGTTCCGTTTTGCGACAAAACCTTCCGTGACAATTCTCTGAGCTGCCCCTTTTAGGTGTTATTTCAGCTCGCAGGCTAGGGTGACACATTCGGCCCGACTGCCCTAGCCAACTCCTGCTAACTTGCGTTTTTACAAATATGTAATGAATTGCATGTGAGTATTTTCTACATTAAGTCATGTAGTTCATAAACACAACAATAATCAAATATGTTTATAAATGCCTATATAGGGCGCAAAAGATGGCTGGTCGGATACAGCGAGGAGGGACTAGTTATCCGCGATCAGCGATGCAAGGTCGCCGGCATTTTCCGGGTCGTAGCCAGCGAGGGCGCGAACATCGGCGCGAAATTTCGTGTCTTTCATTTGTTGGCGAAGGCGGCCCAAGGTCGGGTGATTCAGTTGATCGCGCCGGCAGGCAAACAAATAGCGCTCCGTCACCAGCGGAATGAAATCAAGGTGGTTCAATTGCGCCGCCGCCGCGAGACCGAACCCGACGTCGGCCATGTCGCTGGCGACGGTGGCCGCAACGGCGAGATGGGTAAATTCCTCGTTGTGATAACCGTTGATTTGTCCATGTTCGATGCCTGCCCGGGCCAGCAGATCGTCGAATAGCAGCCGGGTGCCCGAGCCCGGCTGTCGATTGATAAAGCGAACCGGTGCCCCCCGCAGGTCCGCCAGGCCGCGAATGCGTGTGGGATTGCCCGGCATCACCATGAGTCCCTGGACGCGGGTGACAAAGTGGATCAGGGCGTGCAGTCTAGGTTTCAGATGCGTCGTGAACGGTGCGAGCGAGGTTTCCGCATCGGTGCCGGTCATGACGTGGAAGCCGGCAACTTCACATTTTCCCTTGGACAGCGCAATGACGTTGTCGAGACTGCCCTGGAACTTCAACTCCAGTGCGGCGCTCTCGGCTGGCGGCAGAGATTCCCTGAGTTTCAACAGCGCGAGGTCATGACTGGCGAAAACGCTTAATTTAGGCAGGGCCAGCGCTCCCGCCATGTCCAGATCCTGCGAAACGCGCAGACCAACCCGGTCCAGTGCGGGCCGGATTTCGTCTGCCGACAGAGTGATGACCTGCAACAGTTTGTCGCCGAAAGGCGAGAGCGTGGCACCGCGGCCTCGTTCAAGCAGGATCAACTTGTGGCCGGTCACTTGTTCCCAATGCTGCATCAGGCCCCAAGCGTGCCGGTATGAAAGGCCGGCTGCATTGGCCGCCTGCTGAAGCGACCCCAGCTCGCGAACGTTTTCCAGCAATGTCAGGACATCCGGCGGCAGTGGCTCCGGTTCATCGCGGCCAATCGACCATGCGGGAGTCAGGGTCACTTTCAACATTCGGCAATCCTGAGCATATTTACCCGTATCAAGGAGAATTTGCCTGACGATGCATTAAAGTACTGCATGATTCTTCATATTTCGGATTTCTCGCTTGCAAGAGCTTGGTGACAGCTTCCGTATCGCATGGAGTCTGGCGGCGGCGGCAGATGCCAACCTGGTCGCGATCACCGGACTGTCGTTGCGCGTATCCGGCGTAGCCGTCTTGCTGGCGGCGGCATTGGCTTTGCCGTTCGGTGCATGGTTGGCACTCTCCCGGTTTCCGGGCCGCCAACTGGCGATTGCAGTGCTGAACGGCATGATGGGTTTGCCTCCGGTGGTCGTGGGTCTACTGGTTTATTTGTTGCTGTCGCGCGCCGGCCCGTTGGGGTCGTTCGGTATCCTGTTTACACCCAATGCAATGGTCATCGCGCAGGCGCTGCTGATATTTCCCATTATCGCCGCATTGGTGCGTCAGGTAATCGAAGATAGCTGGGGCGAGTATCGCGAGCAACTCACTTCCCTGAATGCCAGCCGTGGCCAGGCCATGATGGCGTTGCTGTTCGACATGCGTTTCACATTGGCCACCGCTGTGCTGGCCGGTTTTGGCCGCGCCATCGCCGAGGTCGGTGCGGTGATGATCGTCGGTGGCAATATCGATGGCGTGACGCGGGTGATGACGACCGCGATTGCGCTGGAAACCAGCAAGGGCGATCTGCCATTGGCGTTGGCCTTGGGCGTGGTGCTGATTGCGATGGTGGTGGCGATCAATTTCGCCGCACAGGCCATCAAGACCGTGGCGATGAAAAAATATGGCTAGCGTCCCGGTTTCCGCGCGCATCCTCCCATTGGTTGTGGAGGGGCTGGGTTTTCGCGCCGGTGACGTGTCCGTTTTGGAAAGTATCTCGCTGAACGTAGCGCCGGGTACGCGCAACATCGTGCTCGGGGCCAATGGCGCTGGCAAGAGTGTGCTGATGCGCCTGCTACACGGCCTGCTGACACCCACTGCGGGAAGCATCCGCTGGTCGAATGCTAATGAGACAGAGGTGCGCCGCGCGCAGGCAATGGTGTTCCAGCGGCCGGTGATGATGCGCCGCAGTGTGCGCGAAAACGTGGAATTCGCTTTGCGGCTGGTGCATTCGTCGGATGTCGCTACAGCCGCAACCGAGGCTTTGGAACGAGTCGGTCTCGCCCGCATTGCCGATCGTCCTGCCCGACTGTGCTCGGGCGGCGAGCAGCAGCGTGTGGCGCTCGCACGCGCCTGGGCGCTGAAGCCCGAAGTGCTGTTTCTGGATGAGCCTACTGCCAGCCTCGATCCCGCCGCGACGCGCGCCATTGAAGAAACGGTGAATGCCATGCATGCCGCCGGCACCACCATCGTCATGACCACGCACGATCTTGGCCAGGCGAAGCGCCTTGCCGATCGCGTGTTGTTTTTGCACCACGGGCGCCTGGTCGAGGACGCGCCCGCCGGGAAATTTTTTCAGCAACCCACGTCGCGCGAAGCGGCGGCTTTTATACGAGGAGAATTGTTATGGTGAGAAATATTGTGCGTGCGGCTGCAACACTTGCCACGGCCGGACTGGTTGCGCTGCCGGCATTTGCGCAGGACAAATTCATCGTGGTCGCATCCACCACGTCCACACAGGACTCCGGCCTGTTCGGCCATATCCTGCCCATTTTCAAAGCCAAGACCGGCATCGAAGTCCGCGTGGTTGCGCAAGGCACCGGCCAGGCGCTCGCGACAGCGAAGAAGGGCGACGCCGATGTGGTGTTCGTGCACGACAAGGTGGCCGAGGCCAAATTTGTCGAGGAAGGGTTTGGCCTTGACCGACGCGAGGTGATGTACAACGACTTCGTGATCGTTGGACCAAAGGGCGATCCGGCGAAAGCGACGGGCAAGGATGTCATCGATGCCCTCAAGAAAATCGAAACGGCCAAACAACCGTTCGCTTCGCGCGGCGACAAGAGCGGCACCCATGCGGCGGAACTGCGCTACTGGAAAGCAGCGGACATCGATCCGCAAACGGGCAAGGGCACCTGGTATCGCGAAACCGGTTCCGGCATGGGGCCGACGCTCAATACCGCTTCGGCAATGAACGCCTACGCGTTCACTGACCGCGGCACCTGGCTCTCGTTCAAAAATCGCGGTGAGCTGACGATTCTGGTCGAGGGCGACACCAAGCTGTTCAATCAATACGGCGTGATGCTGGTCAATCCCGCCAAGCATGCGCATGTGAAAAAGGAGATGGGCCAGCAGTTCATCGATTGGCTCACCTCTGCGGAAGGTCAGGCCGCCATTGCCGCTTACAAGATTGAGGGGCAGCAATTGTTTTTCCCGAACTATGTGGCGTTGAAAAAGGCGGCGTGATGCGCGTGTCATTGCTGGCAATCGCGTCCGCATTGGCGATTTCACAAATGGCAATGGCAGCTGAGCCGGTGCGCGTTCACGCCGCCGGCAGTCTGCGTGCGGTGTTGACAGAAGTCGGCGCCGCCTACAAGGCGAAGACTGGCGCCGAGGTGCAACTGACCTTCGGCGCCTCCGGCTTGCTGAAAAACCGCATCGAGAAGGGCGAGGCTACCGATGTGTTCGCCTCCGCCAATGTCGAGCATCCCGAGGCATTGGCCAAGGCCGGCTTGGCGGGTCCGGTGCGCGTGTTCACACGTAACGAGCTGTGCGCGTTGGCCTCGCCGAAACTTTCCGTGACCAGTGAGTCGATGTTGAAAACCATGCTCGACCCCGCAGTCAAGCTAGGCACCTCGACACCGAAAGCCGATCCCTCCGGAGACTATGCATTCCAGGTGTTCGACAAGGTGGAATCGATCGCCGGCAAGCCGGCAGCGGATACCTTGCGCACCAAGGCGCTGCAGCTGACCGGCGGTCCGAGTTCGCCGCCGCCAGCCAATCGCAATGTCTACGCCGAGCTGGTAGCCAACGGTCAGGCCGATATTTTTCTTACCTACTGCACCAATGCTGTGATTGCGTTGAAGGAGCAGCCGAGTTTGAAAAAGATTGCGTTGCCCGCGAATCTCTCGGTTGGTGCAGACTACGGCATGACCGTGATGAAAAAATCTGGCGAACCGGCTTCAGCCTTTGCGGCGTTTGTACTTTCAACTGAGGCGCAGGGCGTATTTGCCAAACATGGCTTCGGCGCCATCGCCGCGAGGCGCTGAATGACGCTGCGTCAGCTTGCCTATCTGGTGGCGCTGGCGCGCGAGAAGAATTTCCGTCGCGCGGCCGAGATGTCGCATGTATCGCAGCCGACCCTTTCCGCCGGTTTGCGCGAGCTGGAACAGGAGCTCGGCGTGGTACTGGTGTTGCGTAACCGGCATCGTTTCATCGAGTTGACCGACGAGGGCAAGATCGCGGTGCGCTGGGCGCAGCAGATCGTGGCCGACAGTCACACGTTGCGCGAACAGGTCAAGGCCGGTCTGGACCAGATCACCGGCGATTTGCGTCTGGGTGTCATTCCCACCGGCCTGCCGCTGATTCCGGCAATCTCTGCGGTGTTGCGCGCGCGCCATCCACGGCTGCGCATCTCGGTGCACTCGCTGACCGCCAGCGAAATTCTGCGGCGGCTGGACAATCTGGAACTCGATGCCGGTGTGGTCTATCTGCAGCGCGAATTGCCGCGCCGCTTTCGCGTATTGTCCAACGTGGAAGAAAAATACGTGCTGGCGTTGCCGTCCACCTGGATTGTGCGCGAGGCAAAGCAGATCTCCTGGCAGGAGGCCGCACGCTTGCCGCTGGGATTGCTCACACCGGACATGCACAACCGGCATCTGATCGACGCCGTGTTCGCTTCCGAAAAGAGCAAGCCGGATGTGGTGATCGAAGCCGATTCACTGCACGTGCTGCTGAATCATGTCGATGCCGGTGTGTGCGCGACGGTGATCCCCGAAACCTATCTGCAGCAGCGCGCGAGCTGGCGCAATATCCGTACGCTGCCGCTATCGCCGGAGCACGCCAACTCAGTGATCTTTATTGCTTCGCAGCGCGAGCCGGTGGCGCCGGTGGTGGCCGCGTTCACGGCGGCACTTGCGCACAATGCCGGCGCGGACGGACGCTGATAGCAAAAACCTATCAGGGATGCAGCACATTTGATTGGACGGGTGGACGGAGCGCCCTCACCATCGTGGTGAAGGAGATCTGCCATGTCCCAACTATCCCTGCCCCAACTTGCCTTGTTGATCGATGGAGAATGGCGCGCGCCGAAGAGCGGGCGTCATTTCGATACCGTCAATCCCGCTACCGAAGAGATCATCGCCCGAGTGGCTGAAGCCGACCGCGATGATGTCGATGCGGCGGTGCAATCGGCGCATCGCGCGTTTGTGTCCGGCGTGTGGTCACGACGTAGCGGCATCGAGCGAGCACGCGTGCTGTGGGCGGTGGCCGCGCGGCTACGCGAAATGGAATCCGATATTGCGGTGCTGGAGAGTGTGGACGCCGGTAAACCGCTGGCCGCAACCAAGCGGCAGGATATTCGCGCCGCCGTCGATTGCCTTGAATACTTTGCTGGCTGGGCCGACAAGCTGGAAGGCCGCACGGTGCCGGTGCGCGAAGATGCGCTGACCTATGTGAGCCGCGAGCCGCTGGGCGTGGTGGCGGCGATCGTGCCGTGGAATTTTCCGTTGATGAACGCGATGTGGAAATTGGCACCGGCGCTGGCTTGCGGTTGTTCTGTTGTATTGAAACCAGCAGAGCTCACTCCGTTATCGGCGCTGAGATTGGGCGAAATTTTTCTCGATTGCGGCCTGCCGCGCGGCGTGCTCAATATCGTGCCGGGCTATGGACACATTGCCGGACAGGCGCTGGTCGAACATCCGCTGGTGTCGAAGATTTCCTTCACCGGTTCCCCCGGCGTGGGCAAGCACATCATGCGCACGGCCGCCGAGCGCGCAATCCGCGTGGGGCTGGAGCTTGGTGGTAAATCGCCCGCACTCATCATGGCCGATGCCGACTTGGATGCGGCGGCGCGCGCCATTGCTTCCGGCGCTTTTTTCAATGCGGGGCAAGTCTGTTCAGCGGCGACGCGCGTGCTGGTGGCACGTGAGGCGCACGACCGGTTCGTCGATCTGCTGACGGCGCGGATGGCGAAAATCCGTACCGGCGATCCGCTGGCCGGGACCACCACCATGGGGCCGGTGATTTCGCAAAAGCAGCAACGTGGCATTCTCGACGCCATCGATACGGCGAAGAAGCAGGGCGCAATGCTGGCGTATTCAGGTGAATGCGATTCGCCGCGCGGATTCTTTGTGCCGCCGACATTGTTTACCGATGTCGCGCCCGACATGGCAATCGCGCAGAAGGAAATCTTCGGTCCGGTACTCGGTGTGACTGCGTTCGACAGCGAAGAGGATGGCATCGCGCTCGCCAACGACAGTCGTTACAGCCTTGCCGCATCGGTGTGGTCGCAGGATATCAAGCGCGCGCATCGTCTTGCTAAAGCTATTCGTGCAGGCACAGTCTGGGTCAACACTTACGGCCACACCGATACGCGACTACCGTGGGGTGGCATGGGTGGCGAGTCCGGTGTCGGCCGTGACTTGGGGAGAGACGCACTGGACAATTACACCGAGCAGAAGGCGGTGTGGGTGCAGCTGTAGCCTGGACTACACAGAAAAACTCCAGCATGGGTGCGGCTTCCGGGGCATTTTTGGCCTGGAGCCCGCGCCAATGCTGGGTTTTTTATTAGCCGTTCGGCGCGTGTCAGCGAACGCGATTGCGTCCTTCCTGCTTGGCGCGATACAGCGCTGCGTCGGCCGCCGCAATCAAGGCTGCGGCCGAGCTGTCGTCGGTGGGGACGGTGGCAGCGACACCGAGGCTGATGGTCACCACCGGGCCGACCGGGGAGGCCGGGTGCGGAATGGCCTGCGCTTCACAGGCGCTGCGCAGGCGTTCGGCGAATTCGATAGCGCCGGTCTCATCCGCGCCGGGAATCAGGACGATGAACTCTTCGCCGCCGTAGCGGGCGGCAAAGTCGCCCGCGCGGCTCGCAGCCTGGCGAATTACTTCGGCGACCGCAATCAGGCATTTGTCGCCTTGCGGATGGCCCAGCGTGTCGTTGTAGGCCTTGAAAGCGTCGATGTCGGCGATCACTACCGCCAGCGATGTCTGCATGCGGAGCGCTCGCCGCCATTCGCTGTCCAGCGTTTCATCCAGGCGGCGGCGATTGGCGAGACCCGTCAATCCGTCGGCAAATGACAGGCGCGAAAGATGTTCGTTGGCGCGCAACAGTTCCTCGGTTTTCTCAGCCACCAGCCGCTCCATTTCGGCATGGCGCATGCGCAGCTGATGCGTGCGCAAGCGGAACAGTCCTGCCGCCGTGGCCAGCGAGGCAAGGACCGCCAGTGCGATAAACCAGCTGGTCTGGTAGAAGTGTGGCTTCACCGTGATCGACAGTGCGGTGGGCGCTTCCTGCCAGTTCTTGCCGTCGGTGGTGGCGGAAACGCGGAAACGGTAGTCGCCATGAGGGAGTGCGGCGAACGAGGCCTCGCGGTTTTTGCCCGACTCGACCCAGCTTTGCGTGATGCCCTCCATCTGATAACGGAAGCGCACCCGGTCGGCATGCAGCAGCGTGCCGGCGGCATAGCGTATGGTCAGCGGCGCTGAGCCGGGTGGCAGCACGATGCCTTTCTCGTGTGGTGCGCTGGTGCCGTTCACCGCCACGTCGTCGATCAACACCGTGGGCGGTTGATCGGAGCCGGGCAGGTTGGTCGGGTCGACCAGCACCAGACCTTTCAGCGACGGCAACCACAGCTGGCCCTTGGCATCCATGGTGCCGGCCGGCTGCACACCGCCGGCGAAGGTGGTGCTGCGCAAGGCGTCGCCTGGGCCGTAGCCGGTGGAATTCACTCGCGGAATGCGGCCATCGGCAAAGGCATTGAGTTCGCTCTTTGCGACGCGGAAAAAGCCGCGGTTGCAGGTCATCCAGAAATAGCCGGCCTTGTCTTCGATGATGACCTGGGCGATGCCGTCCCACAGCCCGTCGCCGGGGCGAATGGACGACAGGCGATCATCCTTCAGGCGGTTGATGCCTTCGCCGTTGGTGCCGACCCATAACGCACCATTGTCGTCCTCGTACAGCGCCAGTATCCAGTTCGACACCAGGCCGTCCTTGCGGGTGAGTGCGGTAAAGGCGCCCTGGCGATAGCGGAACAATCCCTGTCCGGTGGTGCCGATCCAAAGCGTGCCCTTGCTGTCTTCCAACAGAGTGGTGACGCCTTCCAGCGGTGTGCCGGGATTGTTGATGGGCGTGAAGCCGCGGCCGTTGAAGCGCGCGAGACCGGATTTGGTTCCGGCCCAGATCGTGCCGGCGCGGTCCTGGTAGATCATGCGCACGTCGACGTTGGGTAGCCCCTGTGCGACGCCGAATTTTTCGATGCGGCCCTGTTTTATCCGCACCACACCCTCGGTGTACGAGCCGGACCAGATGGCGCCATCGCGATCTTCCAGCAGCGTGGACGATTCGTCGGTCGGCAATCCGCTGCGCGTGTTGAAGTTCTTGATGCCGGTGCCGTTGATGCGATTCACCCCGCCGCCGGCGGTGGCCACCCAGGCGGCGCCGTCGCGGGCGTGGATCACCGAGCGCACATTGTCGTGACTCAGTCCCTCGGGTTTGCCGAATACGCCGAAGGCGCGAGCACTGAGACGGTTGAGACCACCGTTCCAGGTGCCGACCCAGACGCTGTCCTCGCGGTCGATGTGCAACGCCCAGATCTGGTCGCCGGCGAGACCACCGGCGGTGGAGATCGACGAGAAACGGCCCTCACTCATGCGTACCACGCCCGAGCCCCAGGTGCCGAGCCAGAGTTCTCCCGACTTGGCGCGCGAGATGTAGGTCAGTTGGTCGGTAGGCAGCCCGTCGCCAGTGGTGTAACTCTTGATCTGGCCATCCACTACCCGCACCAGCCCGGCGCCGGCGGTGGCGGCCCAGATACCGCCCGCCGGGTCGGCGATAACGTGGCGTACCTCGCGGTGCGGAAAACCGTTGTCCGGATTCAGTGTCTTGAACTGGCCCGCTGCCAGGGTTACCAGTCCGCCGCCGGTGGTGCCGATCCAGAGTACGCCGTCACGGTCGAACACCAGCGTGCGCAGGCGCAGGGTGGGCAGGCCGTCAGCTTCCTTGTAAACCTTGGTGACACCCTTGTCCTTTTCCCAGCGCACCAGACCGTTTTCGCTGGCAGCCCAGATCACGCCGTCGGCGGCCTGGGCAAAGGCCCATACCCGGCGGCCTTCCATCAATTCGCCAGGGAAAGCGGGTTCGAAGCGGCCGTGGCGATGCAGTGTGGCGCCACGACTGTGGCCGATCCAGAGTTGGCCATCGCGGTCTTCCATGAAGCCGAAGATCGGCCGCGACGCGATGTCCTGCACCTGGCCGGGTTCGAAGGTGGTGAAGCGAATGCCGTCGAAACGGGCGACGCCGCCCGAGGTGCCGACCCAGAGGTGGCCGGCGCGGGTCTGGTACATGGTCTGTACCGTGTTCAGCGGCAGACCCTGTTCGGTCTGCCAGCCGTCGATGCGAAATTGGCTGATCGATTTTTTCAGCGGCGCTACCGATGCGGCCGATGGAATTTCGGTTTGCGCGAGAGCGAGCCCTGGCGAGGCGAAAGCAATGGCCAGCGCCATGCCGCGGCAGATACGGCTGATCGGCGTGTTCTGTCGAATCGCGCCGCGTGTTTTGTTCAGCATTCGCAAAGCGGAAATCGGGCCCGGTCTGGAGCGGTGAATGTGACTAACTGTGAATGGCTGCGTGAGAATGCCGCCGATGTCATGTTCGATCTTTTTATTGCGTGGTCAGTGCTGAAACAGATACTACCCTACGACCCGCCTGCGATGTGAAAGTCGATCAAGCAATACTGATCAGGCGTATCCCACGCTGCGGCGGTCCAGCGAGATTGCCTTCACCAAGGCATAGACCGGCAAACCTGCCTTGAGTTGCAGTCTGTCCAACGACAGACGGGTGACGCGCGCGATCAGCGCCGCATCGCCGACCGAGATGCGTACATCGACAATGGGGCCAGGCTCATCGCGGATTTCCACCAGCGTACCGGCAAGCACGTTATTGATGCTGACTCCCCGCGGTGGTTCGGTCGCCAGCGAGACATCGCGTGCGCGAATGCGCACCCGCACTCGTTCGCCAATCGTTGCGGCCACATGAGGCACGACCAGTTCACCGCCGGTAAATGCCAGCCGCGTCAATTCATATTGCGTGTCGTGGCCGGCGACTTGCGTATCGATCACCGCACCGGCTTCGTGCCGTCCGGTTGCAGGCGCAAGATCGAGGCGGCCCATGATGTCGTCGACCGCGCCCATTGCCTTGACCTGGCCTTCGTCGACCAACACCATCGTGTCTGCGAGGCGCACCACTTCGTCGATGGCGTGGCTGACCATCACGATGGGAATGTGGAACTCATCGCGCAGGGTTTCGATGTAGCTGAGGATCTCACTTTTTCGTGCGCCATCGAGCGAGGCCAGTGGCTCATCGAGCAGCAGCAATCGCGGTTGCGAAAGCAGCGCGCGACCAATGGCAACGCGCTGCTTCTCGCCGCCGGACAGGGCGCCGGGTTTGCGTTTCAGCAATGTGTCCAGGCCCAGCAATTCGATGACCTTGACCGGGTCGATGCCGTTGTCCCGGTGGTGATTGCCGTAGTGCAGGTTGGCTTCGACACTCAGGTGCGGAAACAACAGGCCGTCCTGGAACACATAGCCGATGCGGCGCTTTTCCGGCGCCACCCAGATGCCTTGTTGCGAATCGAACAAGGTGTCGCCGCCGAAGCGGATATGGCCTCGCGACGGCCGCGACACGCCGGCGATTGCGTTGATGATGCTGGTCTTTCCCGAGCCCGAGCGGCCGAACAGCGCGACCACCGGCGCATCCGATGAGAATCGAGCGCCAAGTTGAAACGCGCCCAGGCGCTGTTCGATATCAACGTTGAGCATGATGACTCGATTTCCTGTCCAGCCACTCGGAGGCGGCGAGCGCGCCGATCGACAGTATCACCGCGACGATGCAGAGCTTGATTGCTTGCGCTTCACCACCCGGCACCTGTGTGTAGGTGTAGATCGCCAGCGGCAGCGTTTGCGTTTCGCCCGGGATGTTGGAGACGAAGGTGATGGTGGCGCCGAATTCGCCCAGGCTGCGTGCAAACGACAGCAGCGCACCGGTGATGATGCCGGGCAGCGCGAGCGGCAATGTAATGGTGGCCCACACGCGCATCTGCGATGCGCCCAGCGTGCGTGCGGCCAGCTCAAGTCGCGGATCAATCGCAGCGATTGACAAGCGCATTGCCCGAACCATCAACGGAAAACCCATGATGGCCGAGGCTAGCGCGGCACCGGTCCATTTGAAGGCGAATACGATGCCGAGGTATTGATCGAGGAACCCACCGATCGGGCCTTTGCGACCCAGCAACAGCAACATCGCGAAGCCGATCACCACTGGCGGTAATACCAGCGGCAGATGCACAACGGCATCGAACAGCGACTTGCCAAAAAACGTTTTGCGCGCCAGTACGTAAGCGGCAGCCAAGGCCAGTGGCGCGCTGACCAGCACGCTCCAGAATGCGACTTTCAAACTGAGAAGGATGACCTCGATTTCTTCCTTCGACATGGCGGCTTGCAGGTGGCTATTTCAGTACGGTGAAGCCGTACTTTTCCCAGGTGGCGCGAGTCTTATCTGCTTTCATGAAGTCCACGAGTGCCTTTGCCGATGCGGACTTGCTGGCCGCGATGAGCGCAACCGGATAGGTGATGTCGGGATGCGTGCCGGCGGGGAAGGTATCGACGATCTTCACGCCTTTATCGGCCAGAGCGTCGGTGCGATAGACAATGCCGAACGGCGTTTCGCCGCGAGAAACCAGCGCCAAGGCCGCACGAACATTCTCGGCGCGGGCAATTTTGTCGGAGACCGAGGGCCATACGCCCAGTGCTTCCAGCGAAGCCTTGCCGTATTTGCCGGCTGGAACCGCATCGGGATTGGCCATGGCCAGGCGATCCTTACCCAAGGCGTCGGCCAATTTGAACGAGGGCGCGATTTTCAACGCGCTGGTGCTGTTGGTCGGCGCAATCAGCACCAGCTGGTTGGCAAGCAGGTTGGCGCGGGAGCCGGCGGCCAGCAGCTTGCGTGTGTCGAGATAGTCCGCCCAATCAGTATCGGCGGAGATGAATATGTCGGCAGGCGCCCCGGCTTCGATCTGTTTGGCCAAGGCAGAACTCGCAGCGTAAGACACAACCACTTTGTTGCCCGAGGCGGCTTCGAATTGGCGTGCCACGTCATCAAGCGATTCTTTCAGGCTGGCGGCGGCGAAGACAGTGATGTTTTGCGCCCATACGGATGAAGATGCCAACAAGAGAATCAGCGCAAGGAATCGTGGAAAAATTTTCATTGGCGGGCCGCAGGAAAAATGGAGGGAACGCGTAATATACAGACGGATATAACGCTGTGCAAACACCGGTGCTGAAACAAATCGATCGGATCAGGATTGGGGCTTGTCGGCCAGTAGTGCCGCGAATGCGGCGAGGTCAGCGCGGATGGCGGCATCGGTGCGCTTTTCCATCGAGCGGAAATGCGTGAGCACCTTAAGTCCGAATGGCGTGAGTTTGGCGCCACCCCCGCCTCCGCCGCCGGTCGCGGTGTCGATCAGCGGTTCGCGGAAGCAGCGGTTCATGGTGTCGGCTAAGTTCCAGGCTCGCTTGTACGACATGCCCAGTTCCCGCGCGGCTTTGGAGATGGAACCGGAATCGCGGATCGCTTCCAGCAGATCCGCTTTGCCGGGGCCGATGGCGATTTCGTCGCCGAAATAAATACGGAACTTGGCGGACGCAATCTGATGCGCCACAGTGAAACCTTACTTGGCGGTACCGAGCATCTGCTGCAGTTCGCCGGATTGGTACATTTCTCTCATGATGTCCGCGCCGCCGACGAATTCGCCGTTGATGTAGAGCTGCGGAATGGTGGGCCAGTTGGCGTATTCCTTGATGCCTTGGCGAATGTCGGCGTCTTGCAACACGTCGACCGTGTGCAGCGTTTGCACGCCGCAGGCTTTCAGCATCTGTGCGGCCGATGCGGAAAAGCCACACATCGGGAATTGCGGTGAGCCCTTCATGTACAGCACGACGGGGTTGGAAGTTACGGTTTCGCGAATCTTGTCTTGCACGTCCATCTGATGCTCCAAGTGTTTGTCATCCGGCGCGATTCTGTCTCGCGCCGCATTGTTCATCCTCTCCTTTGGGAGAGGACCGAGTTGAGGGAAACTGTACAGATATTTTAGCCAATTTGACCGCCCGAAACGCGTTCGATTCCGGCCAAATCCCTGATACAAATGAGGTTATAAAAGCCCGCTTTCAAGAGTAGTTCGCGTGCCGACGCTGCCTGGTCATAACCATGTTCAAACAGTAGCCAGCCACCGGACGCTAGATGCGCAGGCGCGCCGCCGACAATGGTGCGAATCGACGCCAGGCCATCGTTGCTGCCATCGGTGAGGGCGGTTTGTGGTTCGAAGCGCAGATCACCTTCTGCGAGATGGGCATCGCCGCCGGCGACATAGGGGGGATTGGAAACGATCAGGTCGAACGTGCGGCCGGACAGAGCGGAGTACCAGTTGCTTTCGACGAATTCGACAGCTGCGCTCAGGCGCGTGGCATTTTCGCGCGCGACATTGAGAGCCGCCGAAGAAACATCGCAGGCAGTGACTTGCGAGGTGGGTGATTCAAGCGCCAGCGTCACGGCAATCGCGCCGCTGCCGGTACCCAGATCACAAACCCTAGCATTGGCGCGGTCCCCAGGCCATTTTTGCCCGGAAACCCGCGCCAATGCTTGTTCTACGAGAATTTCTGTCTCCGGGCGTGGAATCAGCACGTGCTCGTTGACCTTGAAATCGCGACCGTAAAACTCGCGTGTGCCGAGCAGATATGCCACTGGTGCGCCATTCGCGCGGCGGGTGGTTAGTTGCTCGAACTGACGAGCGTGATTTTCGCCGAGCGGTTGGTCCGAACGGGCGACCAGCGATGCTCGGCCGACATCGAGAATCGCGCACAGCAGATATTGCGCGTCGATCCGGTCAATCGAGGCTTCGGCGCGCTTCAGCGCTTCGGCAATAGTTGCCACGTCGATGGGTCAGTTGGTCGCCAGCGATGCCAGCTGCTCGGCCTGATGCTCGGAGATCAGCGCATCGGTCAGCTCAGCCAGATCGCCATCCATGATGAAGTCGATCTTGTAAAGCGTGAGGTTGATGCGGTGATCGGTGACGCGGCCTTGTGGAAAGTTATAGGTGCGGATGCGTTCAGAACGGTCGCCGGAACCGATCAGCGATTTACGCTCTGCTGCTTCCTTGGCTTGCTGTTCGCGCATCTGTTTGTCCTTGATGCGTGCTGCCAAGACGCGGAACGCCTGCTCCTTGTTCTTGTGTTGCGAACGGCCATCCTGACACTCGACCACGATACCGGTGGGGATGTGGGTCAAGCGTACCGCCGAGTCCGTCTTGTTGATGTGCTGGCCGCCGGCGCCCGAGGCGCGAAAGGTATCGACGCGAACGTCGGAGGGGTTGATGTTCACGTCGCTGGCGTCGTCGGCTTCGGCCATCACGGCGACGGTGGCGGCTGAGGTGTGGATGCGGCCCTGCGTTTCAGTAGCCGGGACACGCTGCACGCGGTGGCCGCCGGACTCGAACTTGAGCCGCGAGTAAGCGCCCTGACCGACGATGCGGGCAATGACTTCCTTGTAGCCGCCCACTTCGCCCTGCGATTCGGAGACGATTTCCACCTGCCAGCGCAGGCGCTCGGCGTAGCGCGTGTACATGCGAAACAGGTCGCCGGCAAATAGCGCGGATTCATCGCCGCCGGTGCCGCCGCGGATTTCCAGAAAAATGTTCTTGTCGTCGTTGGGGTCTTTCGGTAACAGCTGCTTTTGCAAATCGACCTCCAGCGCTTCCAGCTTCGCTTTGCCGGCTTTGATTTCTTCGTCGGCAAACTCGCGCATTTCGGGATCGTTGGCCATTTCCTGTGCGGCAGCGATGTCGGCTTCGGCCTTTTGATAATCGTTGAACAGGGCCACCACCGGTGAGAGTTCGGCGTGTTCGCGCGTGATCTTGCGGTAGTTGTCCATGTCATCGACCACACTGGGGTCGGCCAGCAGTCGATCGACTTCAGCAAGGCGATCGACCAGCGAGGACAGTTTTTGATTGATTGATGGTTTCATGCTCAGTCGTTGGCGTTCCAGCTGATCGGCAGCGGAACGCAATATTGGGTGATCGGGAAATTACTAAAAGACGAGCTGTTGTGATCAAGCTCGCTCGAGTGAGGCGATGGCGGTAGCTAGGGCTCTTCCTGATCCGGATAGAGTTTGGCCAGCGCCGCGGCCAGCGCCTCGCGCTCGGAACCGGTGGAGCGATTGAGCGCTGCCAGTGGGTGGTGCAGAAACTTGTTAGTGAGCCCGTTTGCGAGCAGTTCCATTACCTTGACCGGGTCATCGCCACGCGCCAGCATTTTTGCCGCGCGCTCCAGTTCAATTTGTCGATAGTGCTCGGCCTTGCCGCGCAGTTGCTGGATTACCGGCACCGAGGCGCGCGAGCCCAGCCACTGCATGTACTCAACCGTGCGACGATCGATGATGACATCGGCTTCGCGTACCGCGGCTTCGCGTTTTTCGCTGTTCTGCTGGATGATTTTGCCCAGCGCGTCGAGCGTATACAGAAAAACGTCGTCAAGCTCGCCGACCTCGGCCTCGATGTCGCGCGGTACCGCAAGATCGACCATGAACATCGGCCGGTGGCGACGAGCGCGCAAGGCGCTTTCGATCATGCCCTTGCCGATGATCGGCAGCGTGGAGGCCGTAGAGCTGATGACGATATCGAATTCGTGAATACGCTCAGGCAGCTGTTGCAGTGTGATGGCGCTGGCGTTGAAGCGGACAGCGAGTTCACGGCCGCGCTCCAACGTGCGATTGGCGACGACAATGGTCTTGGGGGTTTGCGCGGCGAAATGTGTTGCCGCAAGTTCGATCATTTCACCGACACCGATCAGCAGCAGTCGCGTATCGCGCAAATCGCCGAACAGTTGCTGCGCCAGCTTGAGCGATGCAGCGGCCATGCTGACCGACGTGGCGCCGATTTCGGTATCGGTGCGCACCTGCTTGGCAACCTTGAAGGTCTCCTGAAACAGACGATCCAACGGACCGCCCAGCATGCCGGCTTCGTCGGCGATTTTCACCGCCAACTTGACCTGACCGAGTATCTGCGGCTCACCGAGAATCATGGAGTCGAGTCCGCTGGCGACGCGAAACGCGTGACGCGCAACATCGGCTTCGGTCAGTTGATACAAGTGTGGTTGCAGATCGGTGCCGTGCGCAGAGGGCTGGGTCGCCAGCCAGGCGGCAGCTTTCTCTGCGGCATCGACATTTGCCGCGCGCAGATAAATTTCCGTCCGATTGCATGTGGACACCATGGCGAGTTCGTCGGCTGCCGTATGCTGCTTAAGTGCATCCAGCGCCGGCCGTTGCGTTTCGAGCGGAAACGCCACTCTCTCGCGGACCTCGATGGGCGCGGTGCGGTGATTCAGGCCTACGGCGTAGAGCGGCATTTATCGGGCTGCTTGAGAAAAAAAACGTTGCAAATCAATCGGAAATTATACCAGCCGCGCCTTTCGCTCTCTGTGCCCGGGCGTCACGGTCACAAGGTTTCGAGGCGCTGCAACAGGTTTTGGGCATGGTCGCGGATTGCGACACGCTCGTCCTTCGTGAGGCGGGTGATGTTGCGCGCCATCAGCGATGTACGCGGGTTTTCCTGCAGCAGTTGTTCATGCTTGTCGAGAAAATTCCAGTACAGCGCGGTAAACGGGCAGGCCTTTTCGCCGGTTTTGACATCGGGTTTGTAGCGGCACCCGCGACAGTAGTTGGACATTCGATTGACGTATTGACCGCTGGCGATATAGGGCTTGGAGGTGAACCGCCCGCCATTGGCATAAATCGCCATGCCGGCGACATTGGGCAGCTCAACCCAGTCCACCGCATCGACGTAGACGGCGAGATACCAGTCTTCGATTTGCTGCGGCGAAATTTCGGCCAGTAAGGCCCAGATACCGGTCACCATCAATCGCTGGATGTGATGGGCATAGCCGTATTCCAGTGTCTGGCCGATGACCTGCTTCATGCAATTCATCTGTGTGTTGCCGGTCCAGTACCAGGCGGGCAGCTTGCGCCGATGATTGAAGAAATTGGCTTCGCGCATATCCGGCATGTCCAGCCAGTACATGCCGCGGATGAATTCACGCCAGCCGAGGATTTGCCGCACAAATCCTTCGACCGCTTCAAGTGGCGCTTTACCGTTGCGATGCGCCTCGATGGCGGCTGCGATCACTTCGCGGGGATTCAGCAGCTTCACATTCAGTGAGGCAGACAGGAGGCTGTGATAGAGGAACGGTTGGTCGGTCCACATTGCGTCCTGATACTCGCCAAATTGCGGCAGGCGATGCTCGATAAAGTCATTTAACGCAATCAGCGCATGCTCTCGAGTTACCGGCCAATTGAAATGATCGAGCGAGCCCGGATGGTTGGCAAAGTGTTTTTCAACATCCACCAGCGCGCCTCGAGTGATGTCATCATGATCGAATGCGGGTAGCGCAGGAATTTCTTTCGGGCCGGCTTTGCCGAAGGCTCCACGATTCTCGCTGTCGTAATTCCAACGACCGCCGACGGGTTGCTCCTTTTCCATCAAAACGTCATACCGTTTTCGCATCATGCGGTAGAAAAATTCCATGCGCAGTTGCTTGTAGCCACCGGCCCATTCGGCAAAGTCGCGACGCGAAATGAGGAAGTGCTGGTCTTCGCGAATGGCGAGCGGGACATGGTTTCGAGCGCAGGTTTCAGTCAGCATTTTCTCGATGCGCCAATCGCCGGGTTCCGTCACGATGACCTTTTGAGGGCCATGCCGTTTTATGGCGTCGTCGATGGCTTCGGCCAGCGAGGTGAACTTGTGCTCGCCGAGCGCTAGATACCGGACTTGGTGCCCGCTCGCTTGCAGAAGTAGCCGGAAGTGACGCATGGCGGCCAAAAAGTATGCGGTTCGGGGTTTACTGCTCCACACATGCGTAGACTCTTCCGCGACCTCGGCCATGAGAATCAGGTCTTTGCCGGCATCGACATCCGCAAGCGCTGAGCTTTGGATATCCAGCTGGTCGCCCAGAACCAATACCAGATTGCGGACCGGTTGGACGGGATCATTTTTTGTCTTTGTCGATGCCATCAGGATGTCTTGTTGTGAGCCGCCGCTCTGCACCGATCCGAGCAGTATTTGACTGCCTCCCAATTTTTTGCCCAGCTTTTGCGCCAAGTCATGGGGCGACCGCATTGCGCGCAGATTTTCTCTGGCAGGCTGGATTTGTTACCCTTATGGACTGTGTGCGCCATTCTGGCTGCCGATGGAGAATCGATGAGAACGAGTCGCGTTTGGTGGATGTCTTTGCTGGCGTTGGCCCTAGTGATGATTGCACCAGCGGTCAGGGCGTCCGATTGCCCCAGTCTGCTGAATCACAAATTCAACTCCTTGCAGGGTAAACCTCAGGACTTTTGCCAGTATCGCGGAAAAGTGGTGCTGGTCGTCAACACGGCCAGCTATTGCGGCTACACCGAGCAGTACAAGGGTTTGCAAGCAATCTACGATAAATACCGTGAGCGTGGATTGGTGGTGGTCGGTTTTCCCGCCAACGATTTTGGCAAGCAGGAGCCGGGCTCGAATGCCGAGGTCGCCGACTTTTGCGAGCGTACTTACAAGGTCAAGTTCCCGATGATGGAGAAGACCTCGGTGGTCAGTCCGCAAGCCAATCCGCTGCACGAAGCCTTGTTCAATGCGACTGGCGAGCGGCCCAAGTGGAATTTTCACAAGTACCTGATCGCCGCCGACGGCAGCAAGGTGTTGAGTTTTGGTAGCAAGGTCGCGCCCGAGTCGGCGCAATTGGTGGATCAAATCGAAAATGCGCTAAAGCAGAAATAATTGATTCTTTACAAAGCTTTAGCGTAAGAGCATGATGTAGTTTCTCCGGATTGTCCGGGGCGAGGATTTTGCATGGCCGCTGTTGCCGCAAATACATTCAGTCCGTTGGGTCGCGCACTCGTTCAACAGGGACGATTGGTGCAGGCCGATGCCAATGCGATTCAAGTCGAGGCGACCAAGGCAGGTGTGACGTTTATCGAACAATTGGTTACGTCGAAAAAGATGTCGACCAAGGACGTTGCGTTGTTTGCGGCCAATACTTTTGGGGTTCCGTTGCTGGATTTGGCTTCGGTCGAGCCTGAGCTTTTGCCGACAACCCTGGTTGATACCAAGCTGGTGGCAACCAAGCGGGTTATCCCGCTGATGAAGCGCGGAAACCGGTTGTTTCTGGCGATGTCGGATCCAACCAATGAACAATTGTTGTCCGAACTGAAATTTGCGACCGGGTCGACCGTCGAGCCGGTCGTGGTCGAAGAAGACAAGCTTGCTGTCCTGATCAAGCGTTTTGGCGAAAGCTCAGCCAAGGCGCTGGATCAGATGATTGGCGATGATACGGCGCTCGACAGTATCGATCTGGGTTCCGGGGACGAATCGCAAGCTGAAGCAGCTGGCGCCACACCTGAAGAAATTGATGACGCGCCGGTGGTCAAATATGTGCAAAAAGTGCTCATCGATGCGATCAATGGTGGCGCGTCCGATATCCACTTCGAGCCATATGAGAAGTTCTATCGTATTCGTTACCGTACGGACGGCATTCTGGCCGATGTGGCGCAACCACCTTTGGCGATCAAGGAAAAGATAGCCTCGCGCATCAAAGTCATTTCGAAGCTCGATATCTCGGAAAAGCGGATCCCGCAGGACGGCCGGATGAAATTGAAGTTGTCCGCGACTCGAGCGATAGATTTTCGCGTCTCCACCTTGCCGACCTTGTTTGGCGAAAAAATTTGTATGCGGATTCTTGATCCGTCCAGTGCGACGCTGGGGATTGAGGCCCTCGGGTACGAGGCGGAGCAGAAGGAGGCGTTGCTGCATGCCATCAGCCGGCCGTACGGCATGGTGCTGGTTACCGGGCCCACGGGCTCGGGTAAAACCGTATCGCTATATACCTGTCTCAATATCCTCAATAAGCCGGGCATCAACATTTCCACTGCCGAAGATCCGGCCGAAATCAACTTGCCCGGCATCAATCAGGTAAACGTCAACGACAAGGCGGGACTTACTTTCGCAGCCGCACTTAAATCATTTTTACGGCAGGATCCGGACATCATCATGGTCGGCGAAATTCGCGACCTTGATACCGGTGAGATAGCCATCAAAGCAGCGCAAACCGGTCATATGGTGCTGTCGACATTGCACACCAATGACGCGCCTTCGACGCTGACACGACTGATGAACATGGGTATTGCACCCTTTAATATCGCCACCAGCGTGATCCTGATTACCGCGCAGCGTTTGGCGCGACGTTTGTGCTCATGTAAGCGGCCGATTGAAATTCCCAGGGAGGCCATGCTGCGTGCCGGCTATCGTGAAGACGAATTGGACGGTACCTGGCAGCCGTATGGTCATGTAGGTTGCGACATATGCAAGAATACGGGATACAAGGGCCGCGTCGGCATTTATGAAGTCATGCCGATCTCGGAAGAAATGCAACGCATCATCATGAAGAATGGCACCTCCATCGATATTGCCGATCAGGCAAAAAAGGAAGGTGTTTACGATTTGCGGCGTTCGGGATTGCGCAAGGTGAGGGCGGGTCTGACATCACTGGAAGAAGTTGAATCGGTCACCAACGAGTAGTGTTTCCGTCGATTTCGACGATTGAATCTAAGGAGTAGCTCATGGCTACCACAGCTGCCGGCGGTAAGGAGTCGAAGGATGTAAAGGTCTTTATCTTTACCTGGGAAGGCAAGGACCGGTCCGGAAAGGTCGTCAAAGGCGAGATGCGTGCCTCCGGCGAGAATATCGTCACCGCGACGCTCCGGCGGCAGGGAATTGCCAACCCCAAAGTCAAGAAGCAATCCCGAGGGGGCGGCAAGAAGATCACCGAGCAGGACATCACGTTTTTCTCGCGCCAATTGGCGACGATGATGAAAGCGGGGGTGCCGTTGCTGCAGGCGTTTGATATTGTGGCGAAGGGCCACGGCAACCCCTCGGTCACGCGCCTGCTGCTGGACATCAAGACGGAAGTTGAAACCGGCAGCAGCCTGGCGCAGGCGTTCAGGAAATATCCGCTGTATTTCGACAGTCTGTTTTGCAATCTGGTTGCGGCCGGTGAGCAGGCGGGGATTCTGGATAGCCTGCTAGACCGGTTGGCAACCTATAAAGAAAAGATACTTGCCATCAAGAGCAAGATCAAAAAAGCGCTTTTCTACCCGATTTCCATTCTGGTCGTGGCGTTCATTGTTACTGCCGTGATCATGATCTTCGTGATTCCGCAGTTTGAGGCAATGTTCAAGGGGTTCGGTGCGGATCTGCCGGGACCAACCGTCGTGGTCATGAACATGTCAAAGTTCTTTGTGAGCTACTGGTACATCATCTTTGGCGGTCTGGGCGGTGGAGTGTGGTTTTTCTTCAACACCTGGAAACGATCGGAGAAGATGCAGTTCTTCATGGATCGCATGATGTTGAAGGCACCGGTGTTCGGCGACTTGGTACGTAAAGCGACAATCGCGCGCTGGACAAGGACGCTTTCAACTATGTTCGCAGCCGGTGTACCGCTGGTTGAAGCGCTTGATTCTGTGGCAGGCGCTGCCGGCAATCGAATCTATTATCAGGCGACCAAAAAGATACAAAACGAAGTCAGCACCGGTTCCAGCCTTACAGTTTCCATGCAGAACAGTGGGGTTTTCCCGAACATGGTTTTGCAGATGTGTGCAATTGGTGAGGAGTCCGGCGCGCTCGATGGCATGCTGAGTAAAGTGGCCGACTTTTTCGAGCAAGAGGTGGATGATGCGGTTGATGCCTTGGCCAGCTTGATGGAGCCGATGATCATGGCGGTTCTTGGTGTAGTGATCGGCGGCCTGGTAATTGCCATGTACCTGCCGATCTTCAAGATGGGCCAAGCGGTTTGATTGGTCGGGAGAAAGTGCACGCGCGGTGAAGCTTGTGGAGTCCGATGGAACTTATTGAAGCGTTTCGCGCGGTGCCTTGGTTCTATCTTGGGACGGCCACGGTCGCGGGGTTAATGGTAGGCAGTTTTCTGAATGTAGTCATTCATCGGCTGCCGAAGATGATGGACGCCGAATGGCGCCAGCAGTGCATGGAGTTTCTGCATCCCGAACAGGCTGAAGCGGTCGCGTCGGAGAATAAGCCGCGCTACAACTTGGTAGTTCCGCGATCCGCGTGCCCGGCCTGCGGCCACAAGATCACTGCGATCGAGAATATCCCCGTTCTTAGCTATTTGGCGCTAAAGGGACGCTGCCGAGCCTGTCAGGTTCGAATTAGCCCGCGTTATCCCATGGTGGAGACACTTACCGGGCTTATGACCGGGTTCGTTGCATGGCATTTCGGTGTCGGCTGGACAGCGCTATTTGCCATTTTCCTTGTCTGGGCATTGATCGCGCTCACCTTCATCGATGCCGATACAACTCTGCTGCCTGATGACATTACGTTGCCGCTTATATGGCTGGGATTGCTGGTCAACCTGGGGAGTACCTTTGTCGATCTGCGCTCCGCTGTCATCGGTGCCATTGCGGGCTATTCCATTCTCTGGTCGGTATTCTGGGCATTCAAATTGATTACCGGCAAAGAGGGCATGGGCTATGGCGATTTCAAACTGCTGGCCGCCCTTGGAGCATGGCTCGGCTGGCAGATGTTGCCACTGGTGATCTTAATGTCCGCCGCGGTTGGTACTGTTGTGGGTGTCGCCGGGATAATTCTTCAGGGGCGTGAGAAAGGTGCCAAGTTGCCATTTGGCCCGTATCTCGCTGCGGCCGGGTTTATCGCCCTGATTTGGGGGCAACCGCTCAACGCTTGGTATCTCGGCCGTATTCCGGGCTAGGCGATGCCTGGAGCCCGCACCATTGTCGGATTGACGGGTGGAATTGGTTGCGGCAAATCCACTGTCGCAAATGTGTTTCTCGAGCGCGGTGTCGCAATGATCGATACGGATGCTTTCGCGCATGAGCTAACAGCGGCAAATGGGCGCGCAATGCCATTGATTGTGCGGGAGTTTGGCGAATCCATGCTCTCGGCGGATGGATCATTGGATCGACGTGCAATGAGGGCCAGGGTTTTCGCTTCCCCGGCGGCACGAGCCGTACTCGAATCCATTCTTCACCCCATGATCCGCGAAGAGGTTGATACGGCCCTTGAGGGTGTGGGCGCCACTGCGGCGCCTTACACCATGCTTGTGGTCCCACTCATGTTTGAAACCATGACATATCGTTTCCGCCTCTGGCGGACTCTTGTTGTGGATTGCCCTGTTGCATCTCAAGTTTCCCGCGTTGCGAAGCGCCCTGGTGTGGACTGTGTCGAGGCGCAGCGAATTGTCGAGAGTCAGATCAGGCGACCATACCGTTTGCAGCTTGCGGATGATCTGCTTTACAACGATGGCGAAGTCGCGTCGGTAGCGCCAAAGGTTGATTTTCTTCATGAACGTTACTTGGCGCTACTGGCAACGATGTAGCGACTAAGCGCTATTTGTAAACTCGTCGTCAATCGGTCACAATTCGCCGAGCCTGAGATACTGAGTGTGATTACTTACGAATATCCTCTGAACGAACGCATCCGCACTTTGTTGCGGCTGGAGGATTTATTCGACCGCGTGGAGTTTTTTGTGGCTCAGGATTCGCCTGTGGATCACCATGCTGGACTGATGGGCATCTTTGAGATTCTGGAGGTTGCCAGTAGGGGGGATCTAAAATCAGATTTGCTGCAGGAGCTGGATCGGCAGCGTCTGTTTTTGGAAGCGCTGCGAAACAATCCTGCGATTGCCGAAGACAAACTGGATGCGGTTATTACCGATATCGAGTCGACATTCGCGGATCTGTTGGCATCGGCGGGCAAGACTGGGCAACACCTGCGCGAAAATGAATGGTTAATGACCATCAAGCAGCGTGCCGCCATTCCGGGTGGCACCTGTGAATTTGACCTTCCGTCATATCATCACTGGCTGCACCGGGAGAATCACGACCGGCGTGTCGATCTGGAAACGTGGCTTGGCCCGTTAAATCCCATCGCGGCGGCATTGCGGATTGTCCTGCGGGTGCTGCGTGAAAGCGGTAAATCATCTCCTCTCATTGCATATTCGGGGGTTTTCCAGCAGATGCCTATGGAGCGTGCCGCACATATGCTTCGCGTGACATTGGTGCGCTCTCTACCCTGTGTACCCGAAATTAGCGCAAATAAATACGCGCTGAATATTCGATTCATCCTCCCCGGTAGCGTACAGCGAACCAAGCTGTTTGATGCCGATGTCGATTTCGATCTTACTTACTGCAGCCTTTGACCATGAGTACAAAGTTGGTCCGATGCCCGCAATGCGCAGCCATGACGCCATACGTTCAGGAAAATGCGTTTCGCCCCTTCTGCTCCGAACGATGCAAGCTGATTGATTTGGGGGCTTGGGCGCAGGAAAGGTATGCGATCGCTGGTACGCCAGAAGAGGGTTCTGCTGCTTATCAGGCTGCTTTCGACGGCGATGTAACACCATTGCCGATTGAGAACTCAAAGCTGGACTCATAACCTGACTCGACCAGTCGGGGTACTCGCGCGCCAATCCGTTCCTTGCCATGGCTTGGGTGCCTGCGATAAAATCATGGTCTTGTCCGCAAAGGTATACCAGTCTCCCGGTCAGGGAAATGAACGGCGAACTTGTTGAAAACAAACCCCTTTTCTTGAGCTGGCGCCCCAATCGTTCGCTAAGCCGCAAGGAAAGAATAGTTTGGTTCGCCCTCATAGCCGGTACAACTCTGCTGATAGCCTTGTTTGCAGCAATGGTTGGGGCTTGGTTGGTTTTACCGTTTGCGGGCGCGGAAGTTTGTCTGGTTGGACTGGCGTTTTATATCATCGGGCGACATGACCACGATATGGAGACGCTGCTGGTGACGGATGAGCAGTTTCGGTGGGAGCTTCGACTTGGTGAGCACACCTCAAGTTTGAGTGGCAATCGTCGGTGGCTGCAAGTGTCAAGTTGGGATGAGGGCCATTTGCTGAATGTCAATTTGAGATATTCGGGCAAATGCGTAGCGGTTGGTGTTCTGGCGTCGGACGAACAGCGACGGGATATGGTCAGAAACCTGCAACATGCATTGGTGGGGCGGCGCATATCAAGATGAACATGGGCAGGAAATCGTTAAGGTGAAAACGAAATTGTTTGGCGGACGCACTTACGACATACAGGGCGAGTAAATCAGCATGAGAAAAATGAAAAATTCACCGATCCGCACACTCTTTGCGGTCTTGGCTGCCACGTTGACCATGTTGGCGTTGCCGGTATTTGCGAGCTACGACGTAAATATTCCACCACCCGCAACACCGATATCCACGCAGATATACGGTTTGCATATGTACATTCTGTGGATTTGCGTCTTCATCTTTGTCGTCGTATTCGGCGCAATGTTTTATTCGATTTTCAAGTTTCGCAAATCGAAGGGTGCTCAGCCGGACGTCAATTTTCACGAGAGCACGCTGATCGAGATCATCTGGACCATCATCCCGTTCATCATTTTGCTCGCCATCGCCATTCCCGCGACCAAAACGGTACTGGATATGAAGGATGCGTCCAATCCAGATATGACGATCAAGGTCACGGGCTATCAATGGGGCTGGCGTTACGATTATTCGGCAGAGGATGTCGGCTTCTATTCAAACCTGGCAACCCCCTGGAGTCAGATCGGTCAGCCGGGTGTTGAGCCTACAGAAAAGAAAAACGACAACTATCTTCTCGAAGTCGATAACCCGCTTGTTGTGCCGGTCGGCAAACGTGTTCGATTGCTGGTGACGTCAAACGATGTAATTCATGGTTGGTATGTGCCGCAATTGGGTGTTAACCAGTACGGTATTCCCGGATTTATCAAGGATGTCTGGTTCCGGGCGGAAAAGGCGGGCACATACAAGGGGCAGTGCAGCCAGATTTGCGGCAAATTACACGGCTACATGCCAATCACGGTGGTCGTCAAATCCGAGGCGGACTATGCGCAATGGCTGGTCGATGCCAAAGGCAAATGGGGCAGCAAGCCGCACGCGGTGGCCGTTGCGCAACCCGAAGAGGATTCAAGCAAGAAATTCACTCTGGCCGAGCTGAAGGCCGATGGCGAGAAGATTTATTCGGCTAATTGCGTGGCTTGCCATCAAGCCAATGGCAAGGGCATGCCGCCGGCCTTTCCCGCACTCGCAGGATCCAAGGTGGTATTGGGTGCGGCAGATCAGCAAATTGGCGTGTTGCTGAATGGTCGGCAAGGTACCGCCATGCAGTCGTTTGCCAAGTTGACCAATGCTGAATTGGCGGCGGTTATCACCTACACGAAGAATTCTTTCGGCAACACTACCGGCACGATTGTTCAGCCCGCCGACGTAAAAGCAGCGCGCAAGTAAACAGAGCACGGGCGGATGCTGTTTGGTTGCAAATGAGTTCGATAAAGTAATTTGAACAAAGACTGAAGATTCAGGAGATCGCAATGAGCAATACCGCGACACACGCAGCGACACATGATCACGATCACGCACATGACGACCATGGCCATGGCGGTTGGACGCGTTATTTTACGACTACCAACCACAAGGACATCGGCACGATGTATCTGTGGTTCGCATTTATCATGTTTTTCGTCGGCGGTTCGATGGCGCTCCTGTTGCGTGCCGAATTGTTTTCTCCCGGCCTGCAGATCGTGCAACCGGAAATCTTCAATTCGCTGACTACAGTCCACGCTCTGGTAATGATTTTCGGCGCGGTAATGCCCGCTTTTGTCGGTTTCGCGAACTGGCTGATCCCGATGCAGGTCGGCGCCGCGGATATGGCTTTTCCGCGCATGAATAACTGGAGCTTCTGGATCATGATTCCAGCGTCCATCTTGTTGATGGCGTCGTTCTTTGTTCCGGGCGGCGCTGCTGCATCCGGCTGGACGCTTTATCCGCCGTTGGTTACGCAAGGCGGTATTGGTACTGATATGACGATCCTGGCGATTCACTTGCTGGGTGCATCTTCGATCATGGGGTCTATCAATATCATCACCACCATTCTCAACCTTCGTGCCCCGGGCATGACGTTGATGAAAATGCCCCTGTTCTGCTGGACTTGGCTGATCACCGCCTATTTGCTGATTGCCACCATGCCGGTGCTGGCCGGGGCCATCACCATGCTGCTTACCGATCGGCATTTCGGTACCAGCTTCTTCAACGCTGCCGGTGGCGGTGATCCCACCATGTTCATGCATATTTTCTGGTTCTTTGGCCATCCCGAAGTCTATATTCTTATTTTGCCCGCATTCGGCATCGTCTCCCAGATCATCCCGGCGTTCGCCCGCAAGCCGCTGTTCGGCTATGCATCGATGGTCTACGCGACGGCGGCGATTGCAATTCTGTCCTTCATCGTCTGGGGCCATCACATGTTCACGGTGGGCATGCCAGCGGCGGGGCAGTTGTTCTTTATGTACGCCACGATGTTGATCGCAGTGCCGACCGGTGTGAAGATTTTCAATTGGATTTCCACCATGTGGCGCGGCTCGCTGACCTTTGAAACGCCGATGCTGTTTTGTATTGGCTTCCTTTGCATGTTTACGCTGGGGGGCTTCTCCGGGCTGGTATTGTCGATCGCGGCGGTCGACATTACCCTGCACAACACCTACTACGTGGTAGCGCACTTCCACTATGTGCTTTTCCCGGGCGCGATTTGGGGCCTGACGGCAGGCGTTTATTTCTGGTTGCCGAAGTTCACCGGAAAAATGTACAACGAAACGCTGGGCAAATGGCATTTCTGGGTGTCGGCAATTGCGTTCAACATCACCTTCTTCCCGCAGCATTTTCTGGGCTTAGCAGGCATGCCGCGCCGTATTCCCGACTATGCCCTTCAATTTACCGAATGGAACCAGATATCAACTTTTGGGGCCTTCCTGTTGGGCGCCAGCCAATTGATCTTTTTGTACAACGTTGTTACCACCATTCGGTCTGGCGAAAAGGCAAAAGAGAAGCAATGGGAAGCGGCAGACTCGCTTGAGTGGACGCATCTGCCGAGCCCGGCGCCCTACCATACGTTCGAGACAGCGCCGGTCATTAAATAATCGTTCATGCGAGATGATATTTCAGCGCCTCGTGACGCAAACTCAAAATCCACCCGCGGCAAATACCTGACGCTGGTGATTCTTGTCATGTGGGTTATCGCGGTGTTTGTATTCACGATATTCAAGTTTTCAGGCGACGCCAAATGACAGATATTGCTTGCGGAGCCGATCTGCTAGCCGAGCAGCGTAAGAATAGTCGCGCCACGCTAGGCAAGTTGTTGCTGATCATTCCGGTGATGCTGGTTTTTTGCGCATCGATGGTTCCGCTCTATCGGCAAATATGCGAGGTCATGGGGATCTCTGCCAGCAAGGCGGTAGCCCAGAATACGCAGATAGACTTCAGTCGTACCGTGAAGGTTGAGTTTGACGGTGGCGTAAACAGAAATTTTGCCTGGCAGTTCGTGCCGCTCGATAAAAAAGTCGAAGTCAACCCGGGCGCGGTTGTCACGATTAACTATCGGGTCACCAATCGCATGACACACGCGACTACGGGCCGGGCTGTGCCCAGTATCGGACCGGTGGAAGCGGGGCTGTACTTTCAGAAACTGGCGTGTTTTTGTTTTAGCAACCAGACGCTGCAGCCTGGTGAAACACGCGATATGCCGGTAACTTTCTTTGTCGACCCCAAGTTGCCGAAAGACATAGGGTCAATCGTTCTCTCTTACACGTTTTTCAATGTAACGGAAGAACAGAAGTCGTAATGTGGGATACGTTTAAGGCGGTGTTGTGGGGTTTTCTCGGCATACGCAGCAAGCAGGGTTATGAGGACGATCAGAAAAAACTGAAAGTTCAGCATGTAATAGCGGCAGGCGTTTTTTGTGCGTTGATTTTCGTGGTGAGTCTGTTTTTCCTGGTGAGAATGCTCACTACCAAGTAAAGGGAGTCTCAATGAGTGCAACAACCGGCGGATACTATTTTGCCCCCCCTTCAAAATGGCCTGTGGTAGGTTCCACGGCGCTATTCTTTTTTGCCTCGGGTCTTGTGTTGTGGATGAACCAGATTCAGCCATGGGGCAATGCGTCTCTGGTCATAGGTTTGTGCATCCTGTTCTACATGTTGTTTGGCTGGTTCGGCAATGTGATCCACGAAAGTGAAGTCGGCATGTACAACAAACAGGTTGATACGTCCTACCGCTGGAGCATGAGCTGGTTCATCTTTTCGGAAGTGATGTTTTTCGCTGCGTTTTTTGGTGCCTTGTTTTATGCGCGGGTATTTTCAGTCCCATGGCTTGGCGACTTTGATAACGCCTTTCTCTGGCAAGGCTATGACGCCAAATGGCCTACTGCGGGCCCTTATCTGGACAAAGACCCGGCGTATACTTTTGCGACCATGGGAGCCTGGGGGGTGCCGGCGCTGAATACTGCGCTGTTGCTGTCGTCTGGCGTAACAGTCACCTGGGCGCATCATGCGTTGAAAGCGGGACAGCGGGGACAGCTGGTATTTGGCCTGTTTTTAACGGTGCTGCTGGGCTTCATCTTTCTGGGATTCCAAGTCTATGAGTATGCTCATGCTTACAGCGAACTCAATCTGAAGCTGACGTCGGGTGTATTTGGTTCGACGTTCTTCATGCTGACCGGTTTCCACGGTTTTCACGTGACACTAGGCGCAATCATGCTGACGGTCATCATGTTCCGCTGCATGAAAGGGCACTTCAAGCCTGACCATCACTTTGGCTTCGAAGCGGTGGCGTGGTACTGGCATTTTGTGGACGTGGTCTGGTTAGGCCTTTTCCTGTTCGTTTACGTGCTCGTCTGATTTGCGTCGGCTTCGGTCATAAAAAAAGGCCGCACAATTTGTGCGGCCTTTTATTTGCGGCGTCCGACGGGTTACTTTGGCGGCAGCCACCCAAGAAAATAGCCAGTAATGACGATCACGAAAATGGTGATCGAAAGCGCGACACGGATTGTCAGGGCAATTACTGCTCGACGCGATTGCCCTTTGTCTCGATACATGAAGAACAAACCGCTAAACAGACTGATAACCACCAGTGCCAGCAATATCACCAAGACAATTTTCATGGCTTTTTTCTTTTCGATGTCGAATCAACGGTGAAACAAATTGTCTCTGTTTGAACATCGGCAGTTTAACGCCTCTACCGGCACTTGATCGTATGCTGCCTGCTTTTCGACGACTAAGATTCACCCCCGCGCCGCTACCCACCATGGCGGCCATGATGGCGGTCGCGCTGACGGTCTATTTAGGGTACTGGCAACAAGGGCGTGCAGCGGAGAAACGTATTCTGCAGGCCGATTTTGATCAACGCAGCAGTCAGCCCGCGATCGTGCTGAGCGCGTCCACTCGCGATCCTGAGTTGCGATACAGGAAAGCTGTCGCCGAAGGACATTGGTATCCTGAAGGTCAGATATTCATCGACAACAAAGTCGAAGCGGGGCAGGCCGGATATTACGTCGTTACGCCTTTGAAAATCGCGGACTCAAACACGCTCCTGCTGGTCAATCGAGGCTGGATTGCAAGAGCGGCCGGTTATCCCGAGCCGCCGATCGTCGATATTCCTGCCGGCCGGATTAAGGCGATTGGCATGCTATCAGTGCCCTCGCCGCGATTTATTGAATTGTCAACGCAGACTGTGGAAAACCGGGTTTGGCAAAACCTGACCGTGGAAAGATATCGGTCGATCACCGGGCTGGATGTGCTGCCATATGTGATGCTCGCGCGGGATTCGGGTACATCGCTGAAGAGTGTTTCCGAACGCCCGGATGCGAGAGCGGAAAAACATGTTGAGTACATGCTGACCTGGTATTCGCTGGCGCTTACCGTCGTCGTCCTTTGGCTGTTCACCAATCTCCACACACAATCCGGCAACACCCTCAATCAAAGTCAATCCTGAAAACATGACTCAACGCACCAAATTTCTGCTGATGGTGGCGCTCTTCATCCTGCCAACCATTGCTTCTTTCGTTGTGTTCTATTTCTTTCCACCAGACAAATCGAGTAACTACGGCGAGCTGGTTAAGCCTATTGTCGTTTTGCCGGCGCAGTCACTGTCCCGATTGGATGTTCCCGGCGCAATCACCGATGGCCTGCGAGGGAAGTGGTTACTGATCACGCGAGACAGCGGGCTCTGCGAGGACGCTTGCCGAAAGAAGCTCTACGCCATGCGGCAGGCGCGCCAGATACTCGGTCGCGAGCAGGAGCGAGTGGTAAGGGTGGTATTGGTAGACGATGATGTCGTGCCTTCCGTTAAACTGCAGGCCGATTTTGAAGGAACGCTATGGATTTCCGCCAAAGCCCTGTCTTGGACAGCGTTGATGCCTCGTAATGCAGCAGATGACAGCGGGCGCAATGGCATATTTGCCGTCGACACGCTAGGCAATGTTTTCATGCGGTACTCACCCGATCCCGACATCAAAAAATTGGCGAACGACATCAAGCGGGTGCTGAAAGCATCGCAGATTGGTTGAGCTGGCGGATTGCTAATATGAATATGAGTGGATTCGAGCGCGGTGTTGTCGGTTTTGTCACGCTTGCGGTGATTGTCGCGGTGGTAGCCTGGATTCGCCACGAAGATCGCAGGTACTACAAGGTCATCGGCGTTACAGTGGTGCTTACGTTCGTGCTGATTGTCCTGGGGGCCTTCGTGCGCCTGTCCGATGCCGGTCTCGGATGTCCGGACTGGCCAGGCTGCTACGGCAATCTGACGCCCGCTCACTCAGTCGAGGAAATTCGTGCCGCGGAGGCGGTTCAACCCGGTGGACCGGTCAGCTTGGCCAAGGCGTGGAAGGAGATGGTTCATCGTTACCTGGCGATGATCGTAGGCTCGTTGATCGCGGCGATCATGTTCAGCGCCTGGCGAAACCGTGACCGGTGGAAGCAGTCGCCGTTGCTCTCGATAATCATTGCAGGAGCGGTAATTTTTCAGGCCGCGCTGGGCGCATGGACAGTTACCATGTTGCTCAAACCTGCGATTGTCACCTCGCACCTGCTCGGGGGAGTCTCAATACTGGCTCTTCTGGTCTGGCTGTTGCACCGGCAAGAGCACTATGCAAAATGGGCGGGCGGTATAATTGCACCTGCGGTCATTCGGCGATGCGGATGGCTTGTCCTGATGGTTTTGTTTGGTCAGATTGTACTTGGGGGCTGGGTTAGTACTAACTATGCGGCGCTTGCCTGCATGGATTTTCCGACCTGCCACGCAGCGTGGGTTCCCGCCATGGATTTTGCCAATGCGTTTCACATCATTCGTCCCTTGGGCGTGGGGCCAGGTGGCGAGTTGCTGACAATCGAAGCACTACGAGCGATTCATTGGACGCATCGAGTTGGGGCCTTGGTAACAGTGGTGGTTGTCGGAGGTTTCGCCGTAGCCTTGCTCAAGATCAAATCGGGACGCAGTGCTGCGAAGATATTGCTGGCATTGCTCGGCGTACAGTTGCTATTGGGGATATCCAATGTGTGGTTTAGCCTGCCTTTGCCTGTCGCCGTTGCCCACAACGGCGTTGCTGCGCTGTTGTTTGCATGGTTGTTGTTGATTGACCTTAGATTGGCCCGAGGTCGTAACTAGTTTCCAACATGTCAGAACAGATTGTTTCTCACAATACGCCGGGAGTTCTGGTCCAGTTTCTTGAGTTGACCAAGCCACGGGTCAATGCACTGATCGTTTTCACAGCGGTCATCGGCATGATGCTTGCCTACCCCGTGGGCATCTCGTGGGACGTGCGTCTGATGCTGACGGCGACAGCGGGCATAGCCTTGGTGGCAGGTGCAGCGGCGGCGTTTAATTGCCTGGTTGAGCAGCAAATTGACCAGAAGATGGCCAGAACCCGTGCCCGACCAACGGTGGCTGGATCGATTGCGACCTGGCAGGTCTTGCTGCTTGCCGGGGTTGTCGGTGGAGCAGGGTTGATTGTTTTGTATCGCCACGTCAACCCGCTGACTATGTGGCTCACGCTTGGTACCTTCGTGGGTTATGCCGTCATTTATACGGTCATACTCAAACCGGCGACGCCGCAAAATATTGTCATCGGTGGCGCGTCTGGCGCCATGCCACCGGTGCTGGGCTGGGCGGCAGTGGCGGGAGTTGTCGATCCCAAGGCGCTTCTATTGTTCCTGATAATTTTCGCATGGACGCCGCCGCACTTCTGGGCGCTGGCCCTGTATCGCAAGAATGAGTACGCCAAAGCAGGCGTGCCGATGCTGCCTGTCACGCATGGCGACACGTTCACCAAACTGCATTTGCTGCTCTACACATTCCTGCTCGCGGCCTCGACCTTATTGCCATTCGTTGTTGGCATGAGCGGCTGGATTTATCTGGTAATCGTGATTGCCCTAAATGCGCGTTTTATTTTTCTGGCGGTGAAACTGTACCGGCAATACACCGATGCGCTGGCGAGAAAAACTTTCAGCTTCTCGATCTTTTATTTGTCGATGCTGTTCGCCGCGCTGCTGGCCGACCACTACTCGCCGCTGGTCCTGAAATGATCTTTGTTCGCCGGGCGCTGATCGTTCTATCGATGTTGGCCGCAAGCGCGTTTATTGGGGGCTTGGCGGGATGCGAAAGCAAACCCGTGTTCAATTCGCTCGATATCACCGGCGTGCAAGGCTATGGCAATGATTTCCGGCTGACGGATCATACCGGCAAGGCGCGCACGATGGCTGATTTTCGTGGCAAGGTAGTGGTGATGTTCTTCGGGTTTACCCACTGTCCGGATGTCTGTCCCACGACATTGTCCGATATGCGCAAAGCGGCCCAAGTGCTCGGGTCCGATGCCGAGCGCCTGCAGGTACTGTTCGTTACAGTCGATCCCAAGCGGGACACAAAGGAGTTGCTGGCCAAATATGTGCCCTCGTTCAATCCGGCATTTTTGGGCCTGTACGGCGATCAGTCCGCGACCAACAAAGTTGCAAGCGACTTCAAGATAGTGCATCAGATCCAGGAAGGAAAAACGCCGGAGAGCTATACCGTCGCGCACACCGCTGCTTCGCTCGCATTCGATCCGCAAGGACGCCTTCGCCTGTTCATTGCCTACGGCATGGAGCCGGAAAAAATTGCGGCGGATATCAAACTATTACTGAAAGGAACTTCCTGATGTCGATTCAACGCTTCCATGTTGGACCGCGCCTGTCGGAGATGGCGATCCATAACCACACCATTTATCTTGCGGGTCAGGTGGCAGATGATCCGTCGCAGGACATCACAGTCCAAACCCAACAGGTATTGGCAGCCATCGACAAGTTGCTGGCTGAGGCAGGCAGCGACAAGACTCGGATTCTCTCGACAACGATCTACATTGCCGACATGGCTGATTTTCCGGCGATGAATGCGGTATGGGATGCTTGGGTGGCACAAGGTAATACGCCGCCACGGGCGACGGTGGAGGCAAAGCTCGCGAAGCCGGCCTACAAGGTGGAAATTCAGATCATCGCCGCAAAGGCATGATCGGCGCTACCGAGGTTAGCGCGCTGGAGAAGACGGGCCTGGCTGTCCCATGATGGAAGCGGTGGCCATCAGCTCATCGAACATGGCCATCGATGCTTTGCCGGAAACGCAGTAGGGATCCAGCGTTGCACACTCGGAGTATTTCAGCAGCAATGAAGGGTTGATTCGCTCTAGATTGACCAGCCCCATCGACCATCCGGCGAACTTCCGCTCGCTGATTTCCTCATACGACAAAATGACTACGTCGTTGTGGCGCGGGTCGGCGGCGATGTGGTTATAGAGCGCGTTGACCTGCGTCCGGCCGCCCTCGAGTGCTTGCATAAAAATGCGGCCGCTGCAGCAAAGTACGCCGGTGATGCCAACTCCGGGGTTGTTGGTTTTCGATTGCGTCAGAATCTTGAGCAGTTCTTCCTGCGAGACATCGGCAGAGGCCCGACTTGCATACAACAAGCGCACCAGCATGGTGTTCTCCGTGATTCAGTGTGAGGTCAGTCGTTTTTCTTTGTGAGCAACGAAAGGAATTCGCGGCGCAGATGCGGGTCCTTCAGGAAAGATCCGCGCATCACGCTGTTGGTCATGCGCGAGTCGGCATCCTTCACCCCCCGCCAGTGCATGCAGAAATGATCGGCTTCAATCACAATCGCCAGGCCATCCGGTTTGACCTTTTCCTGCAGGATGTTGGCCAATTGAATCACCGCCTCTTCCTGAATCTGCGGGCGGCTCATCACCCAGTCGCAGATTCGTGCGTACTTGGACAGTCCAATCAGATTCGAATGTTCGTTAGGCATGATGCCGATCCAAACCTTGCCCATGATCGGACACAGGTGGTGTGAACAAGCACTGCGCGCTGTGATCGGGCCGACGATCAGCAACTCATTCAGTTGTTCGACATTGGGAAATTCGGTGACCTGCGGCATAGGCAAATAGCGGCCCTTGAAGACCTCCGTCAGGAACATCTTGGCCACACGGCGCGCGGTTTCCTGCGTGTTGTGGTCGCTTTCGGTGTCGATTACCAGACTCTTCAGCACCTCCGCCATCTTGCCTTCCACCTCGTTACGCAAGGCATCAAGATCGCCTTCTTTGAGATGGGCAGAGATATTGTCATTGGCGTGGTAGCGCTGGTTTGCGCGTACCAGGCGCGAACGAATGCGCTCAGATACCGGTTTGGCGGCATCCTCGTCGTCGCTGCGAAACAGGGGGGTTGGTACAGTGGACATGGATATCCTTTTTAGGACGACAAACCAGTCGCCCAATGACGGGAAGTGTAAACGCCTCGCTTGCGGCTTGCCAGCAAATCGATTGGCAGGTGTTGTTACCGGGAATCGGAAATGTAGAAAAGAAAAGGCCGGTGTATTGTGCACACCGGCCCGATGACGTTACGTTGGAGTCGATATCAACGAACCGCGTCGTATTCCTTCAACGCCAGCTTCATCTTCTGCATTGCCTTGGTTTCGATCTGGCGAATACGCTCTGCCGATACACCGAATTCTGCAGCGAGTTCATGCAGCGTCTTTTCTTCGCCTTCGTTCAGCCAGCGGGTTTCGATGATGCGGCGGCTGCGATCGTCTAGGCTGTTCAGTGCCGCTTGCATGCCGTCGGTGGCCGCCGTTTCTTTTTGCATCACGACCAGACGCTCTACCGGATCTACCGACGCATCTTGCAAATAAGCAATCGGGCTGACCCAGTTGCTGTCTTCATCGTCGTTGGCCGGTTCAAGCGAGATCTCCTGACCGGTGAGACGTTTTTCCATCTCGGTGACGTCGGTTTCTTTCACGTTCAGCACACGCGCGACTTCCTTCACTTCCGACGGGGACAGCGTGCCGAAGTTGGGTTTCATGCTGCGCAGGTTGAAGAACAGCTTGCGTTGCGCCTTGGTGGTCGCGACCTTCACGATGCGCCAGTTCTTCAGGATGTATTCGTGAATCTCGGCCTTGATCCAATGCACGGCGAAAGACACCAGACGGACGCCGCGATCGGGATCGAAACGCTTCACGGCTTTCATCAGGCCGATATTGCCTTCCTGAATCAAATCCGCGTGCGGCAGTCCATAACCGGTGTAGTTGCGTGCGATCGATACGACCAGACGCAGGTGGGACATCACCATCTCGGATGCGGCCGTCAGGTCGCCGCGCGTTTTCAGCGCAACGCCAAGCTCGTGCTCGCGTTCCGGCGTCAGCATCGGAATGCGATTGACGGTGGAAATGTAGTTCTCAATGCTCGCGACAGACAGCGCGGGCAAATTCATCGTAGCAGTTGTCATCTGGACCTCCACTAATCCCGAATGTACGGGTTAAAGTTAGTTTAGCACTCTTCGTGTATGAGTGCTAACAACGAAGAAAGTTCCAGATTTCTTATCGAACAATCTGCTTGGGCATAGTTTCGATGGCCCGTATTTATCTTGTTGAAATTAAAAGAGATAAATTTTAGAGGTGGCGATCAAAAAAGGCTGCCAACAAGGGAAAACCGATAAAATCAAGCACTGGTGCGGATTTCAGAGTGTTTTTGCCCTGAAAGCCGCACCAATACTAGAGTTTGTCTTCCAAGTTCTTAACGGTGTGTGCGATGCAAATAGAGCGAAACCGACAATAAGGCGCCTAACCAGCCCAGCAAGGCTGATAGCGCCACGACGCCCCCAGCAATACCGGCAGTGGGCAATTGCAACGCGAAATCCGAGCCGTACGACACCATCAACGCCTGAACTTCCTGGCCCGCCCAAGCGCCCAGCCCGGCAACAACCGCAATGGCGACCAGCCCGGCAAGCAATCCCTGCACGGCACCGAAGTACAGGAACGGTCGGCGGATAAATCGCCGCGTGGCACCAATCAACTGGCTGACTTCTATCTCGTCCTTCTGGGTAAGGATTTGCAAGCGGATCGTGTTGCCGGTGACGAACACGACTGCGGCAGCGAGAACAATGCCGAGCAGCAGAACCAGCCTTTCGGCGAAGGTGGCAAATCGTTTCAACTTTTGCGCCCATTCGAAATCCATGACGACATGCTCGACCTTTGGCAGTGCCGCAATGGTTTTGCGGAGTGTCGCAAGTGAGTCAGGATCGGCCGAGGCTGGTCGCAAAGTAAATGCGTGCGGAAGCGGATTTGTCTCCAAGCCAGCTAGCAGATCCGCCAGGTTGGCGGTCTTTTTCATTTCGGCCAGTGCGTTTTCCCGGGACACAAACCGAACTTGACTGACTTCGGCAATCTGTTTCAGGCGCTTTTCCAGTTCGCGCGCGTCTTGGTCACTGGCGTTCAATGCCAAGTAGACATTCACATTCGGGTCGGTATTTACGCGACTCGCCGCGATAGAAATATTGGCGAACAAGAGATACAAGCCCAGCGGCAAGGTAATCGCGATACCGATAACTGCTACTGAGAGCAGTGTACCTACGGGCTGGGAGCGGAATCGTGCCAGTGCCCGCTCGCAAGCCTGCAAATGCGCTGCCAGCCACGCCCTCACGCGACAACCCTGCCTTGGTCCAGCGTCACGCGACGACAATTCAATCGCGCCAGTCCGGCTTCATCATGCGTGGACAGCAACACCGTGACCCCCACCTGATTGAAGGAACGAAACAACTCGATGATCGTGGCGCCGTATTCCTGATCGAGATTGCCGGTGGGTTCATCCGCAATCAGGATCGCTGGCCGATTGACGATTGCCCGCGCAATGCAAAGCCTCTGTTGCTCGCCGCCCGACAACGTTACCGGATTGGATTTCTCCCGATTGAGCAGTCCGACCTTGTCGAGCGCCGCACGCACCCGCTTGCCCACTTCGACACGCGGGAAAGCGGCAATCGCCAATGGCAGCGCCACGTTGTCGAAAGCGTTGCGGTCGAACAGCAGTTTGTGGTCCTGAAACACTAATCCCAGATTGCGGCGTAGTGCGGCCAGGCCGGCCTCACGCAGCTGGCCGATATTCTGGCCGTTCACCATGACGTTGCCTTGCGAGGCAAGCTCGATTCCGGCAGCGAGTTTGAGCAGGGTCGATTTGCCTGCACCCGAGTGACCGGTGATTGCCACCATCTCGCCCTTTTCGATGGTGAGCGAGACGCCTTTCAGCGCTTCGAATCCGCTTGGATAACGTTTGACCGTGCTGGAAAATGAAATCATGTGTGCGTCAGCGAAAGAGCGCGCTCACGAATTCCTGCGCTCGGAAGGGCTGCAAATCATCGATTGCTTCGCCTACACCGATAAATCGCACCGGGATCGGCCGTGAAGGGCGCTCTGCCGCCAGCGCCGCAATCATTCCACCCTTGGCGGTTCCATCCAGTTTGGTAACCACAAGGCCTGTCAGTTGAAGTGCGTCATCAAACGATTTCACTTGCTGTAATGCGTTCTGCCCGGTATTGGCGTCGAGCACAAGCAACGATTCATGCGGTGCGCTCGGATCTGCCTTGGCGATCACCCGCTTTACCTTCTTGATTTCTTCCATCAGGTGAAGCTGCGTCGGCAAACGGCCGGCGGTGTCTGCCAATACGACATCTATACCGCGCGCCTTGGCGGACTGAATGGCATCAAATATCACAGCGGCCGCATCCGCGCCGTCCTGGGCAATGACCGTAACGTTGTTACGCTCGCCCCAAGTCATCAATTGCTCGCGCGCGGCGGCACGAAAGGTATCGCCGGCGGCCAGCATCACGCTCTTGCCTTCGGCTTGGAAGTGCTTGGCCAGCTTGCCGATGGTGGTAGTTTTGCCGGCTCCGTTGACGCCGGCGATCATGATGACAAATGGTTTGGCGACGGTGGTGTCGAGGGGCTTTTCCAGTGGCCTCACCAAATCGACTAGCGCCGCTTCAAATTCGGCCTTTAGCTCGGCACCATCGCCAATTTTCTTGTCCTTGGCGGCTTGCCGCAGATTCTCGATCAGGCGCGTCGTTGCGCGTATGCCGACGTCGGCAGAAAGCAGCGCGCTCTCCAGTTCCTCGTATAGCGATTCGTCGATCTTCGCGTGGCGGGCGAACAGGTCTCCGACATCGGTGTTCAACACCGCGCGGGTCTTGGAAAGTCCGGATTTGAGTCGCGACAGCCAGCCCGATGGCGCTTCCGCTACCGCCGGGCTATCCGGTTTCGCCGGGTTTTTTGAACCAAAGATGCTGAACAAGTTAAAACTCTGGGAAAATTTGCCGATGAGCAAGCATTCTAAGCCATCGCGTCCACGACCAGCGAACGATGTCAATCGGGTTCGTATCATTGGCGGTATGTGGCGCAGCCGCGTAATCGATTTCCCCGATAGTGAGGGCTTGCGACCAACATCAAATCGGGTTCGGGAAACACTGTTCAACTGGTTGGGGCAAACCCTTCATGGACGGCATTGCCTCGATCTCTTTGCTGGCAGCGGCGCCTTGGGATTTGAAGCTGCGTCGCGCGGGGCAGAGCGGGTGGTGATGGTGGAGAAGAGTAGGCCTGTTTGCCAGGCTTTACGCAGAAGTTCGGACATGCTTGGTGCGGCCAATTGCGTGCTGGTTGCGAACGACGCCGATGCCTTTCTCGATGGAAACCGTGAAAAATTCGATGTGATTTTTCTCGATCCTCCCTTTGCATCCGGTGATATGACGCGGCTTCTAAATAAAATGCCCACCCATCTGGCAGACGGCGCCTTGGTTTATGTCGAGTGGGGAGAGCCTCTGGCGACGATACTGGATGCTGCGGGCCGCGGCGAATGGTTGGCAGTCAAGCAGGGCAAGGCCGGTGTTGTACACTTTGGGTTGCTTTCCTTAGCCAAGAGCGCTACATGATCAGAGCTGTTTATCCGGGGACATTCGACCCGTTGACCAAAGGTCACGAAGACTTGGTGGCGCGCGCCGGAAAACTTTTCGGCGAGGTCATCGTCGCCGTAGCGCATAGCCAAACCAAACGCCCGTTTTTCACGCTGGAAGAGCGTGTCGGACTGGCACGGGAAGTGTTGGCACCGTATGCGAATGTCAAGGTGATGGGTTTTTCCGGACTACTGTCGGAGTTCCTGAAAAATCATGACGCCAACGTGATTCTGCGCGGTCTGCGGGCTGTTTCGGACTTCGAGTATGAATTCCAGATGGCGGGCATGAACCGGCGGCTGAATCCCGGTGTCGAAACCATGTTCCTGACACCATCCGACAAGTACATGTTTATTTCCGCCACCATCGTTCGCGAAATTGCCACACTGGGTGGCGATGTCAGTGATTTTGTGCATCCGCTGACGGCAAAAGCGCTGCAATCGAAAGTGGGAAAGTAGGCCGATCCGTATGGCGTTGAAGATTACCGATCAGTGCATCAACTGCGACGTCTGCGAGCCGGAGTGTCCCAACGACGCCATCTCGCAAGGCGTCGAGATTTATGAGATCAATCCGCTCAAATGCACCGAGTGTGTTGGACACTTCGATACCCCGCAGTGTCGCGAGGTTTGCCCGGTCGATTGCATTCCGCTTGATCCGGATCACATCGAGAGCAAGGATCAGCTGATGGCGAAATTCATTACATTGACCCGTCTGAAGGCCGCCTAGGCTGCGTCCTCGTCGGTAATTTTGCCGGTGAAACGCGCAAGACTCGATCGCGCATCCGCCAGGGCACTGTGCTTGCGCTTGATCACATCCAGCCGCGCCTGTACTTCGGCAATCTGACCGGCCAGATCCAGTTCGGCCGCCTTGAATTTTTCCACATTGGCTGACCGCTCCAGCGTTTGATGCTTCAAGGCTTCAAGCGGCTTTTCCAGCGATATATAGAGGCCACGCATCCAGGTCGCCGATTCGCGGCTGGCGATTTCAAAAATATGCACCACCCGGTTGACAATCAGTTCGTCGAACTGATCGGCCAATGCCGCGCCACGCCGGACCAACAAATTGCTGGTTTTGGTGAACTCGCCTGCAGCCTTCTCCTGAGCCTTTTGCAGCTCGGTGTGAAATCTCTGAGTGGCGAATGGATGTACATCGTATAAATTGAGATCGAAATCGCGCCGCATGCGTTCGCCAATGCCGGTGTATAGGCTGCGCACCTCCTCGATCTTCGATTCGAAGGTTTCGAGCTTTTCGCGCACGACCGAAAAATATTGCTGGACGGTATCGAAGGTCGCGCCGGGCAGCACACTGTTCGTGATTGATCGTCTCGCACGCACAGCATCCTGCTTTGCCGAGGTGACATCGACGATGACGACCAGTTCATCGCTCAGCCGGGCATGCACGTTCTTGATACTCTTGAGTTCACGCAGGGCAGCCTCGAGACGGTCATGCTTCTGATTCGTCTGGCTGACGATGGAACCGGTTAATTTTTCATTCTTCTCACGCAGCACTGAGAGATGGCGCAGCCCATCCAGCGTTTCGTATCGATTGCTGTCCAGGGTCGATTGCGCCGATTCCAACGCATTCGACAATGTGGCGATGGTGTCGGCATTCAGCTTGTCTTGTCGATTGCGCGGCAGGTTGCCGGCGAGCCCGCGTTCAAGTTGGTAGAGACGGCTGCGAACCGATTTGTCGTTATCGCCGGTCAGTTTTCCTGTCAAACCGAGCCGGGCCGAAATCGGAATCACACGGATCGGATCGATCCGCAGCAGATCAGCCGTATCGCGTACATGACGATCCAGTGTATGCAACAATTCCTTGCTGGCATCGGCTGGCGACATCGATGCGTCAAGCGGAATTTCGTCGATTTTGTTGAGCGCGACCAGCCGCATTTGCTTCGGCTCTTCCTTGTCGCGATCGCGAAAGGTCTTGCCTGATCCCAGATGGTCACGCCAGATGGCCAAGTCCGGCTTGGATACACCTTGCATGATGTCAAGCACGAGAATCAGTGCATCGGCTTCAGGCACCCGCTTCCTTGCCAGTTCGGGCTCGGACGTAAACGCCGCCAAGCCGGGCGTATCGATGATAACCAGTCCGGCATCGAGCAGGGGGTGCGGGAAATTGATGATCGCGTGCCGCCAACGTGGCACATCAACCAAAGTTGCGTTCGACTCGCCTGCAGGCACGGCAACCCCTTCTCCATGCAGCCCCCATGCGACCGCATCGGCAAGGGAAATGCGCTTGGTCTCGGATAGTGCGGCCAGCGCGCGGGCACAAGACTCCGCACTGTCAGCCTCAAACAGGATCGATCGCCAGATGCCTTCGTCGGCCAGCAGTTCGTCAAACCGTTTCGGGCTCTCCCGGGTTTCGATAGGCAACAACTTAACGCTGGTTTTTACGTCGCGATCGAATCGCAATTCGGTTACGCAACGAGTCCCCTTGCCGGGACCTGAAGGCAGCAACCGTCTACCCAGGTCGGCAAAGAATAAGGCATTGATGAGTTCCGACTTGCCGCGTCCCATTTCGGCGACAAAGGCGATGGTGACGCGCTGGCTGCTTACCTGTTTTATCGCATCCTCCAGCGCCGCGGACAGATTTGGCGTCATGAAGTCGTGCAAGCGCAAAAAGTCCGCGATTCGTGCGATTTGATCCGAAAGGCCATACCGCCAAGATTGCAGTTCAGCAAGCCGTTCAGTAATCGCAGGCGGTCGGTTCATCGGGGGCTCAAGTGGGTCATCAGCCTATTCTAATGGTCGGCGCTATTTCTGGCAGGTAGCGCAGAAATAGGTCGAGCGCTGTCCCTGCCGGATGGTTCGCAAGGGATTACCGCAGACGCTACACGGAAGCCCATCCCGGCCATATACCAACGCCTCGGATTGGAAGTAGCCAAGTTCGCCATCGGCCTGCACGTAGTCCCGCAAGGAAGAGCCGCCTGCCAGGATTGCCTTGTTCAAGGTTTGCTTGATGCTCTCGGCCAGTCGCTCGCAACGCATTCTGGAAATATTTCCGGCCGGCTTTCGAGGATGAATGCCGGCCAAAAACAGGGACTCCGAAGCGTAGATATTGCCGACGCCGACTACGATGTGGCCGTTCATGATGAACTCCTTGATGCCGGTGCGTCGCTCGCGCGAAACTGAATACAGATATGCACCGTTGAAATCATCCGACAATGGCTCGGGGCCGAGTTTGTCGAGCAGTGGGTGACAGAGATCGCGTCCCGGCAGCCAGAGCATGGCACCGAATCGGCGCGGATCCGTATACCTGACCACGAGTTGATCGCTGAAGACGATATCGACGTGATCGTGCGCCTGCGCTGATTCGCGGCCTTGCTGAATTCGCAACGAGCCGGACATCCCCAGGTGATTCAGGACGAAACCTGACTCGCAATCCCACAACAGGTACTTGCCGCGGCGAAGTACATCACCGATCACGCGACCGGTAAGCCGCTTCTCGAAGTCGCGTGGTATCGGCCAACGCAGTCGCCGATTTCGCACAATGACATTCGAAACGCGCAGCCCCTTTACTTTGGGCAGCAGGCCCAAGCGTGTCGTCTCGACTTCAGGTAATTCGGGCATGCGGCGGATAGTTCCTCGGTGAATGAACGTCAATTGTAATGGCCAATTCTGCTGGCAAGCAGTGCGAACTTGCCGATGACGCGCCAGTCTGAAGTGTTTATGATGCTCAATTGCGTATTTGCTCGCTCTATCGCATCAATATGTACGTTTTTTGCCCCACATTGAATCTGGATCCAAATGAAACAACGTAAACAACTGTTGATCGTAGCCATCATCGCAGCGGCGTTTGTTTCGCCGACGCTTGCTGCCGAGCAGACTGAAAAAACTCCCCGCAAAAACGCAGCTCCGCAAGTCCTTTCGACCAACGCCGGCCTAACCGATCAGATTCTCTACCAATACCTGATCTCCGAAATCGCTGGCCAACGCGGACGCACATCGCTTGCCATGCGCGGGTTGATGGATTTGGCCGAGAAAACACGCGATGCACGCGTTGCCCGTCGTGCTGTCGAGTTGGCTTTTCAGGCGCGCGAATTGGGAATGGCGTTGGAAGCGACTACCCTTTGGTTGGAGCTCGATCCCAATTCGGCGATCGCCCGACAGGCATTGGGCGCGTTGTCCGCAGGTCAGACAACGCTTGAAGAAGCGCAAAAGAGCCTTGTCCCGATGCTGGCGGAGGAGCGGGCGCCGCGCATGTTGATGCAATTGAATCCATTCTTCGCGCGCTTCCCTGACAAAACAGCGGTGGCCGAAGCGGTCAAGGCATTAGCCACGCCGCACTTGAAAACGGCCGAGGCGCAATTCGCTTTGTCGCTTGCGTATTTCAACGCCAAGGATCTTTCGGGCGCACTCGAATACGCAGACTCTGCCGAGCAGCGCAGACCTGGCTGGTCGCAGGCGGCTATTCTGAAGTCGCAGATATTGCGCGAACAATCCGAGGACAAGGCCCGAGACTACCTGACTGCCTTTGTTGCCAAATATCCGGATACCAACGAAGTGCGGGTGACACTGGCGCGCATGCTGGTGGCGCAGAAAAGTTATCTATCTGCGCGCGAGCAATTTCGCGTGGCGATGAAAAACGATCCGCAGGATCCCGAATTGCCTTACGCCGTCGGCTTGCTCGCGCAGCAGATCGAAGACTACGCGGATGCGGAAACGCAGTTCAAGCGTGTGTTGGAGTTGGCGCCACAAGACGTTAACCCGGTGCGGTTCAATTTGGGTGTCGTGGCAGAGGCGAAAAAGCAGCCGGACAACGCGGTGACCTGGTATCGGACCGTGACCAGCGGTGAATATTTCATCAATGCGCAACTGAAAATAGCCAGTATCGTCGCCAAGCGCGATGGCATGCCGGCAGCGCGAAAATTTTTGCAGGATACACAGGCCGCGGCGGCCGACTCTCCCGAGACGCGAGTGCAATTGATTTTGGTGGAGGCGCAGCTGCTGCGCGACGCCAAGGCTCATGCCGAAGCGTTTATGTTTTTGTCCCAGGCGATCTCACAGCAACCGGATACCGCTGATTTGCTGTACGACCGTGCCATGGTGGCAGAGAAAATCGACAAGCTCGATATCATGGAGGCGGATTTACGGCGTGTGATCGAGCTGAAACCTGATCATGCGCATGCGTATAACGCATTGGGATATACATTTGCCGATCGAAATATTCGCCTGCCGGAAGCTTATGAACTTGTACAAAAGGCAATCAAAATTGCGCCTACTGACGTTTTTATTCAGGACAGCCTGGGCTGGGTGCAATTTCGTCTCGGCCGAACTGAAGAGGCTTACCAGACCTTGAATGCCGCGTACGCGACCAAGCGCGATCCGGAAATTGCCGCGCATCTTGGGGAGATTTTGTGGGCAAAAGGCTCACGTGACGAGGCATTGAAACTGTGGCGTACCGCGTTAACCGAAAGTCCCGAAAACGAAACACTGACCGCGATCTTGCGCAAATACCAGCCGTGACAGGCCGATCATGGGGATGCGATTGATTCGCCTGCGTTTGCAGCGAGACAGCGGCCTGTGGGGCTATTTTTTGTGTGTGTCGATCATGTTTCTGCTAGGCGGCTTGCAGGGTTGTACGACCCTGTCCGGGCAGCGCGAGGACGGAGTTGCGAAGGGGACGGCAGCGGGCGAGGCGAAGTTCTTTACGTTAAAGGGGCGCCTGAGCGTGCGAGTGGCGCAGCGTCTGGAAACCGGCCAGATAACATGGTCGCGCGCTGCAAATGAGGAGCGGCTTGAGATATTCACTCCCTTTGGCAGTCAAGTTGCCGAAATTGTCAGGACGGGTTCGCAAGTGGTGATGCGTAAAGGGAGCGAATCCATTGTCGCTGAATCCATTGGCGCGCTTACCGGCGAATTGCTGGGTGTTCCGCTTGACCTCGATGTCATCGCCTCCTGGACTCAGGGTAGGGGGCTGGTGGACGGCGAGACGCGGGAAATTTCGCTGGTGAACGGCGAACTCTGGCTGGTAACCGCGGAGCGATTTCAAGCCCGCGATGCGCACCGTTTCGCCTCAAGGCTTTCGGCTGTTCGTGGCGATACCGTGGTGCGATTGGTGATCGATGAATGGCAATCCCGCTGACACTGGACGGCTTGGCGCCGGCCAAGCTGAATCTGTTCTTGCATGTGGTTGGACGCCGCGAAGACGGCTATCACCTGCTGCAAACTATATTTGTCTTGCTCGATTTTGGCGACGCATTGCGCGTCACGTTGCGCGATGACGGAGTGATTTGTCGCAAGACCGATCTTGTTGGCGTTAGTGAGCAGGACGATCTGGTCGTCCGCGCTGCGCGGCGATTGCAGTCTGCGACCGGAACAGCATTAGGCGCAGATATCGAAGTAATTAAACGCATTCCCATGGGAGGGGGCCTTGGCGGCGGCAGCTCGGATGCGGCATCAATCCTGCTGTTACTGAACCGACTTTGGTCGTTGTGCCTGTCGAGTGAGAGCTTGCAGGAAATCGGTCTCGCACTTGGCGCTGATGTTCCCTTCTTTATTTTCAGTCGCGATGCATGGGCAGAGGGTGTCGGCGAGCGCTTGCAGCCGGTTGATATTCCGCCTTGGTGGTATGTTGTTCTTTGTCCTCCCGTAGCGGTGCCGACCCCGTGGGTTTTCAGTCAACCGGAATTGACAAGAAACACGATTCCCCGCAAAATAGCGGACTTTTCGGTGAGTGGGTTGGCTGGGGCGCGTAATGACCTCCAACCCGTTGTTCTGAAACAGTTTCCGGCAGTCGCAACAAGTTTTGCGGCCCTGCAGGCGGTGAGTCAAAAGTCTGTTTTTGGCGCCCGCATGACCGGTTCCGGGGCGTGTGTGTTTGCCGCCTTCGAATCCGAGCAGGATGCCAGGGAAGCGTTTCAGCGGCTCCAACCGGAATACCCAGGATTTGTGGCGCAGGGGTTGATGAATCATCCACTGCGTAGCTAACGATTTTGGGGAGTCGCCAAGTGGTAAGGCACCGGATTTTGATTCCGGCATTCGTAGGTTCGATCCCTACCTCCCCAGCCAGAACACATGTGTTGACGTGGCCGGCGGAATAGTCCGGTCGTGTTGATGCGTGTAGTGACCTTTGTTCCAACCGTGAGGATGAGGCACTAGCATGGCTTTTGATAATTTGAGTATTTTTACCGGCAGTGCCAGCCCCAAGCTCGCCAAGGAAGTCGCGCGGCAGATGGGGACGCAGTTGGGCCGCGCCAAAGTCGGCAAGTTCAGCGACGGCGAGGTGATGGTCGAGATTATGGAGAACGTTCGCGGCAAGGACGTTTTCATTCTGCAATCGACCTGCGCACCGACCAACGATCACCTGATGGAGATCATGGTCATGGCCGACGCGCTGAAGCGTTCATCGGCGGCGCGTATCACCGCGGCCATGCCGTATTTTGGTTATGCCCGGCAAGACCGCCGGCCGCGCAGTGCACGCGTGGCGATTACCGCGAAGGTGGTGGCGGACATGCTGGTGGGTGTAGGGGTGGATCGGGTGCTGACGATGGATCTGCATGCTGATCAGATCCAGGGTTTTTTCGATATCCCGGTGGACAACATCTACGCCACGCCGATTTTGCTGGGTGACGTGTGGAAGCATGACTACCCGGAGTTGATTGTGGTCTCGCCCGATGTGGGCGGGGTGGTGCGGGCGAGGGCGATCGCAAAGCAGCTTGATGCTGATCTGGCGATTATCGACAAGCGCCGCCCGCGGGCAAATGTATCGCAGGTGATGAATATCATTGGCGATGTGGAAGGGCGTTCATGCGTGATTATGGACGACATCGTGGATACCGCAGGTACGCTGACGGAGGCCGCGAAAGCATTAAAAGGGCAGGGCGCAGCACGGGTGATTGCCTATTGCACCCATCCTGTGTTGTCGGGGCCGGCAATCGAGCGCGTCGAGAACTCGGTGATCGATGAGCTGGTGGTGACGGATACGATTCCGTTGAAACCGGAAGCGCAGGCTTGCAAGAAGATTCGTCAGATTGGTACGGCGGAGTTGTTCGCCGAAACCATCAGGCGGATTGCGGAGGGCAACTCGGTAAGTTCGCTCTTCACCGAATAGTTTTTTCGCGAACCAGCGTATCGGTTCGCATTTAAGGAGCCATCTGGTCGCGGATGGCTTGTAACCGCCAAGCTTTTGAATAAACAAAGGTGCGGCACATTTGGAGCAAATCATGAAAATCGCAATCAAAGCAGAAGTGCGCAAAGGACAGGGTACGGGTGCGAGCCGCCGCCTGCGTCGCGCAGACAAGGTGCCGGGTATCGTTTACGGCGGTGGCAAGGACGCCACCGTGGTCGAACTCGATCACAACGATCTTTTTCACAAGCTGAAGCTGGAAGCATTCCACGCCTCGATTCTCGACATGAGCATCGATGGCAAGAGCGAACAGGTTTTGCTGCGCGACGTGCAAATGCACGCGTGGAAGCAGAATGTATTGCACGTTGATTTCCAGCGCGTTTCCGCTGACAAGAAGCTGCACATGAAGGTGCCGCTGCACTTCATCAATGCGGAAATTGCCCCGGGCGTGAAGCTGTCCGGCGGTATCGTTTCGCACATCATCAACGAACTCGATATTTCCTGCCTGCCGAAAGACCTGCCGGAATTCATCGAAGTCGATTTGAAGGATCTGGCCGCTGGGCACTCGATTCACATTTCCAATCTGAAGATGCCGGCAGGTGTCGAATCCGTGGCATTGCATCGCGGTGATGACCAGTCGGTAGCGACCATCATCATCCCGCGCGCTGTCGCGGCTGAAGAGGAAGCAGCACCGGCCGTGTCGGCAGCCGATGTACCGGCCGCCAACCAGAAGGCCAAGGACGAGGAGAAGAAAGACGACAAGGCTGCGGGTAAGGACAAAAAATAATCCGCGCTGTTGCCGCGTAGCACACTCGAATGCCTGCTCGTATCCCGGGCAGGCATTTTTGTTTTAATTTCGACGAAAGTAAAAACCTACTTTCGTCGAGCTTAGTCAGGACAAATCGGTGGCATAGCCACGCGATTTGTTGATGAACGAAAAACCTTGGGCATCCCTATTCGACTCGTAGTCGGCCTTGGCAATCCAGGTCGCGAATATGAAAGAACGCGTCACAACGCCGGTTTCTGGTGGTTGGATGAGTTGGCGCGTGATTTGGGCACGTCTTTCGCCAAGGAGTCGAAGTTTCATGGCGAAGTGGCAAGGGCCGGTAGCGTTTGGTTGTTGAAACCGCTGACCTTCATGAACCGTTCCGGGCAATCGGTTGGCGCACTGGCCAAGTTCTACCAGATCACGCCGGAAGAAATTCTGGTGGCACACGACGAAATGGATTTGCCGCCGGGTGGATTGAAAATGAAAACCGGTGGTGCCGCCGGCAGCAACGGCGTCAAGGACATCGTTGGGCATCTTGGCACGCGCGACTTCTGGCGTATGCGCATCGGCATCGGTCACCCGCGCGATATGGCGGCGAAGCTGGGTGGTGACATGTCGCGTGCGGAAGTGGTGGACTATGTTTTGCATCGGCCTGACAAGGCGGATGAACGCGAGATCGAAGATGCCATGCGCCGCGCGTCTGATGTGTGGCCGCTGATCGCCAAAGGCGATATGGAGGCCGCCATGCTCAAATTGCATACCAAGCCACAGGCTAAACCGCCGAAAGCGGAAACAGAGAAGAAAGAACCGAAATGAAGTGTGGAATCGTAGGACTGCCCAACGTTGGCAAATCGACAACGTTCAATGCGCTGACCAAAGCGGGAATTGCTGCGGAGAACTATCCGTTTTGCACCATCGAGCCCAATATCGGCGTGGTGGAAGTGCCTGATCCGCGGCTGGCGCAACTGTCTGGACTGGTGAAACCGCTGAAGGAAATTCCGGCGATCGTCGAATTCGTCGATATCGCGGGCTTGGTTGCGGGTGCGTCAAAGGGAGAAGGCTTGGGCAATCAGTTCCTCGCCAATATTCGCGAGACAGATGCGATCTCGCACGTGGTGCGCTGTTTCGACGATCCCAACGTCATCCACGTCGCTGGCAAAGTCGATCCCTTGTCCGACATCGCGGTGATCGATACCGAGCTTGCGCTGGCGGATATGACCTCGGTGGAAAAGGCGCTGCACAAAGCGCAGAAAAACTCGCGCGCCGGCGACAAGGAAGCTATCAAGCTGGTGGCGTTGCTGGAACCGATGATGAAACATCTGAACAACGGCGATGCGGTACGCAGCATGGGGCTGGACGCCGATCAGATGGCGCTGATCAAGCCTTTGTCGCTCATCACCGCAAAGCCAGTGTTGTATGTAGCCAACGTCATTGAAGGCGGGTTCGAGAACAACCCCTTGCTGGATACCGTGAGGGCGCACGCCGCCAAAGAGGGCGCACCGGTGGTCGCGATCTGCGCCAAGATTGAAGCGGAAATCGCCGATCTTTCCGACGAAGACAAGAAGGTCTTCCTCGACGATATCGGCATGACCGAGCCGGGTCTGGACCGCATGATCCGCGCGGCGTACACCTTGTTGGGATTGGAGACCTACTTCACCGCCGGCGAAAAAGAAGTACGCGCCTGGACCGTCCACAAAGGTTCGACTGCGCCACAAGCAGCTGGCGTGATTCACACAGATTTCGAAAAAGGCTTCATTCGCGCCGAGGTGATCGCGTTCAACGATTACGTCACGCTGGGTGGCGAAGCGAAGTCAAAGGAAGCCGGCAAGATGCGTCTGGAAGGCAAGGACTACATCGTCAAGGACGGTGATGTCATGCATTTCCGCTTCAACGTTTGATCGAGCTTCATAAACCTGCTGCGCGACTCAATCTCGCGACTCCGGTGCTCAACGTACTTGCGTACGTATCCGCTCCTCGTCGCGACCTTGAGCCGCTCGCGACGGTTTCTGAACGCTCGAAATGCAGGGATAGTGTGGAGATCGCCATTTGGCGCGCCCCTCCAGCCTAAAATGCCATGCAACCCGCGCCAGCGCTAGAGTTCCACCCCTAAATCTCGACCTGCGTTCCCAGCTCCACCACGCGATTGCTGGGTATGCGGAAGTAGTCGGATGCTTTTGCCGCCAGATGCGACATCCACACGAACAGATGCTCGCGCCATAGCGCCATGCCGCCGCCCGGGGTTGCGATCAGCGATTCGCGGTTGACGAAAAAGCTGGTCTCCATCATGTCGAACTCCATGTGCTGCAAGCGGCAATCCGACAGCATGGCAGGAATGTTCGGCGTTTCCTTGAAGCCATAGTGGGCGATGATGCGGTAGAAACCGTGGCCCATGTTCTCGATCCAGACGTAGTCTTCCTTCGGCACACGCGGGATGTCTTCGATCACGATCGACAGGATCACCACGCGGCCGTGCAACACCTTGTTGTGCTTGAGGTTGTGCAGAAGCGCATTCGGCACACCTTCCCGGCTGGTGGTCATGAAAATACCGGTGCCGGGTACCTTCGGCGTATCGGACATCGACATCGAATCGACGAACAGCTTTAGCGGCATGGCGTCCTCGTTCATCCGCGTACGGACAATTTCGCGGCCTTTGCGCCAGGTGCTCATCACGGTGTACATCGCCACGCCGATCACCAACGGGAACCAGCCACCGTCGGCGATCTTGGTCAGGCAGGCCGACAGGAACATCACATCGTTACCGACGATGATGATGGTGAGCGCCGCCGAGAAGGTGACATTCCAGCGCCAGATACGCGTCATCACTACGTAGAGCAGCAGCGTGTCGATCAACATGGTGATCGTCACCGCGATGCCGTACGCGCTGGCGAGATTGCTGGAATTCTTGAAGCCGAGTACCAGCAGCACGATCGCCACCAGCATGAACCAGTTCACGAACGGAACGTAGATCTGGCCCATCTCTTTTTCGCTGGTGTGATTGATGCCAAAACGCGGCAGGTAACCCAGCTGGATCGCTTGCTTGGTCAGGCTGAAGGCACCGGAAATCACCGCCTGCGAGGCAATCACCGTGGCGGCGGATGCCAGCACGATCAACGGCAGCAGCACCCATTCCGGCGCCATCAGGTAGAACGGGTTCTTGACCGCTGCCGGATTTGCCAGCAGCAGTGCGCCTTGGCCGAAATAATTGACCAGCAGTGCCGGCCATACCAGACTGAACCAGGCAACGCGAATGGGTTTTTTGCCGAAGTGGCCCATATCGGCATACAAGGCTTCCCCGCCGGTCACGCACAGCACCACCGCGCCCAAGGTGATAAACGCGGCAAATTGATGTTCGAGCAGAAAGGCAAAGCTGTAGTACGGATTGATAGCCGACAGCACCAGCGGGTTTTTGGCGATCTGGATGAAGCCCAACAGCGCCAGCACACCGAACCACAGCACCATGGTCGGGCCGAAGAAACGGCCAATGACGGCGGTGCCGTGCTTCTGGATCGCGAACAGCGCGACCAGGATGCCGATCACAATCGGCAGCACATATTTTTCCAGCCCCGGCGCGTAGATGGTGAGCCCTTCGACCGCCGACATCACCGACATGGCGGGTGTGATCACCGCGTCGCCGTAAAACATCGCCGCGCCGAAAATACCGAGCGAAGTCACGATCCAGCGGCCGCGCGAGCGGCTGCGGAAACAGCGTTGCGCCAACGCGGTCAGGGACAGAATTCCACCTTCGCCGCGATTATCGGCACGCATCATGAACACCAGATATTTCAGCGTCACCAGCGTCACCAGCGACCAGAACATCAGCGACAGAATGCCGAGCACGGTCAGTTCGTTCAGCGGAATACCGTGCTCGGGATTGAACGATTCCTTGATCGCGTAGAGCGGGCTGGTGCCGATGTCGCCAAACACCACGCCAATGGCAGCGATGGTCAGCGCACCGATTTTCTTGTTGGGGGTATCCATGTGGGGTTTGCCGTCGTCACAGCGCCGGTTTCGGCGTTGTTTCGGATTTCGCGGGGAGCGAAATGAGCGGTGGCGGCGAGAGAGAGGTTTTGGTCGCTAGATTGCGTTAACGGCAACGATCACGTTTTTCGGCGTTTGGAATCTACACCGGATCAAGTTGGCGCGAAGCATAAACCTATTTTTGCTGCAGTGCAATGTAGAGAGGTGTTAACTGACTATGGCATTGTTTTATTTGATTTTTTCCGCGATACGGCGACCAAAATCACGCAAAGGCTGCTCAAGGAAGCGGTGACTGGCTTCGACCAATATCAGCAATAGTGCGAACCCGGCGAGCATCTGCAGAGGCGCCTGCGACCAGGAGCTGACTGCCGGTTTCACATCGCCAATGGACTGGCTGAAATGCCACGCGATTTCGTTGGTGAGCATGAACGCCACCACGTGAATGACGTAGATGGCGTACGAACGCGAACCCAGCCACAGCAATACCGGGCGCAAACGGTTGACCGGCAAAACCAGCCGCAGCTGATAACTAGCGAGCCAAACATAGAAAACGCAGACCACTGCCAGCAATGCCGTTCCTGTCGCTTGTTTGAACATCAGTACCGGCAGAAAGACGATGGCGGCAATCAAGATGAGGTTCATAAACCAGCGCGCCGCGACACCGCGCAGCCAATCGGGTGACCACGCCGCATGGCGCGGCGTTTGCGCAAACCACGCCAGCAGCACACCCCACGCCAGCGCATCGAATCTCAAGCCCCAATAAGGCTCTATCCATGGCGCAGGACGCCAGAGAAAAAACTGCGCCGCGATCGCAATCACCAGCAATATCCGCAGGCCGCGCATTTTCAGCGCAAGCAGCAACAAGGGTAGCAGCAGATAGAACTGCTCTTCCACCGCCAGACTCCAGTACACGCCTAGTGGCGCGATATTCACCCCAGCGGAAAACAGCGGATACGCGAACCAGTTGTAAACGTAGAGCAAGATCCACAGCGCCTGGTCGGCATTGTCTTTGAGTGTGCCAAAGGCACCCGAGTAATTGAAGAAGGCGTTGGCCAGTAGCACCGCAGCAACCCAGAACCAGGCCAGCGGAAACAACCTGAACGCGCGCCGAATCCAGAATTTTTTGACGCCTGTCCAGGCGATTGCGCCGTCTGTGCTCGAAGCGCTACCAAGCAGCGATTGCGTGACGACGAAGCCCGAAATCACAAAGAACAAATCCACGCCCCCCCAGAACGCTGCATGGTCGTAGATGAACGCGATCCAGGCCGGCGGATTCGGCCAGGGAAGCAATATGGGCAGATGCTGGACAAGCGTGAGCAGGATGGCGACGGCGCGCAGGTACTCGATTTCGTCGTTGCGGGCCGTCATGGCGAAGTCAGCAGTTCGCACGACGCATCATGGATTGATGTGATAACCCTTGTACAACGTATTGTGCGGGTCGCGAATTTCATTCTCGGGTCGCGAACTGGTGTAGTAGTACATCGCGATCGATTGGCGGAATTCGCCTTCAGGACATTCCAGCGGATGCGGGTGTCCGTGAAACGTATCGGAGCGCGAACTGAATACCACCAGACGGTTGAACAACGCGGCGTATTCGCACACCTTGTTGCGACAGCTCTCGTCCCACAGCTCCAGCGCCCCTCCCCATGCTTCCTGCCATTTGGGATTCAGGTAAACGAACATGTTGACGCGACGATGCGCCTGCAGATGTTCGGCCCAGTTGAAGTCGGAGTGAATCTGCAGCACACCGCCGCGCTTGACGAGGTGCACGCCGCCGCCGAACAGATGCGGATCGGGGAGCAGGTTTGGAATACCGGTCAGCGTTTCAAGGAAGCGTACGAACGGCCCGGAATTGAATTCATGGACCAGATGGCGGATCGGCGCCGGCAGCGACAGGTCATCGGAAATTGCCCATTTTTCCTCGTAGCCCTTGGCAAAGAAAAAGTCCCATTTGCGATCGTTGCCGGGAACGGGGATGGCAGCGGAAACGTCCCTTGCCAGCGGCGCCGGCAAGAAATCGTCTATAAAGGTGTGGGGAAAGGGGGCTGCAGCAGCATAGGCGGCGCTGCGCTGCTGCGCGATCTCCTGCAGTTTTGGATAGTCGAGCATGACGAAAGGGGCGGTGGCTTGTAGTGCAGGATTTTTGATGCCACCTATTCTACCGACACCGCGCGCCCTCGCCGTATCGACACCCGGGTGCCGGTGGCCCGTTGAGCCGCACGCGAGTATCATTCCGGGTTGCTCTCGCTTGATTATCGAACATGACAAAAATCACCGTTGTTCGTCGTATCGCCGGTCGCGCGTCGTTGCTGGTGTCGGTCATTGGTTTGCATGCTGCGACCGTTGCGTTTGCGGCTGATGTTCCCCGTTACCAGATGCCCGCACAGGCCATAGTCGATATGGTCGATGCACCGTTGATTCCGCAAACGCTGCTGTCACCCAGCCGCGACTGGATCATGTTGTTGGAACGACCGGCGCTGCCGCCGGTTGTCGAACTCGCACAGCCCGAGCTTCGCCTCGCGGGAATGCGCATCAACCCACGCACCAACGATCAGAGCCGCAGCGGTCAGACCACCGGCATCAAGCTGGTCAGAATCAATGATCGCGCGGAAAAAACTGTCGGCGGCTTGCCGACAGGTGCTCGCATCGGCGAAGCGCAATGGTCGCCCGATGGCAAACGCATTGCATTCACGCTGGTGCGCGATAGCGGTATCGAGCTGATGATTGCCGACGTGACCAACGGTGCGACGGCAAAACGCGTGACCGATCGCCCGCTGAATGGCGCGCTGGGCCGCTCCTTCACCTGGCACAGCGATTCGAAATCGCTGATCGCCAATCTGGTGCCGGCTGGTCGTGGCCAAGTGCCCAAACCATTGGTCGTGGCCAGCGGGCCGTCGATTCAGGAAAACCTGGGCCGCCGCAACGCCGCGCGCACGTATCAGGATTTGCTCAAGTCCCCGTACGACGAGACGCTGTTTGAGTATTACGCGGCTGCGGAATTGGTCAACGTGTCACTCGATGGCAGGATCACGCCGTTGGCCTCGGGCCTGATTCGCTCGTTCCAGCCCTCGCCCGATGGCGAGTATGTGCTGGTGCAGATGGTCAAGCGGCCGTATTCCTACTCGGTACCGATCTCGCGGTTTCCGCTGAAAACCGAAATCCGCGATGCGCGCGATGCCGATGCCGGCAAAGTGATCAAGGTGCTGTCCGATCTGCCGCTGGCCGAGGATGAAGAACTGGATCCGGACGCGGTGCGCAAAGGGCCGCGCCAGTATGTGTGGCGGGGCGATGTGGGTGCCACCATTACCTGGGTACAGCCGATCGAAGGCCGTCGCAACAATGTTCTCGGCGATCAGCTGTACGCATCGGCAGCACCGTTCGAAGCCGAGCCGCAGGTTCTGGCCAAGCTTGATCTTCGCTATCAGACGACCTATTGGGGACGCGATGATGTCGCGATCGTGGTCGAAGCCGCACGCAAGACCCGCCGCATGGTGGCGTGGCGCATCTTTCCGGCCGACCCTGCGCGCCCGCCGGTAAAACTGTTTGATCGTTCTTCCGAGGATCGTTACGGCGATCCCGGCACGCCGGTAACCGAGTCCAATTCGCGCGGTGGACGCGTGTTGAATTTTTCTCCCGACAACAAGGCCATTTACCTGAACGGAAATGGCGCCTCACCGGAGGGCGAGCGTCCGTTCATGGATCGCTTTGATCTTGATACGCGCGAGACCAAGCGCCTGTTCCGCTCGGAAGCGCCCAATTACGACACGCCGATGGCGTTGTTCGATACCGGCCCCAGCATGAAGCTATTGCTGCAACGCGAAAGCGTGAACGATGCGCCGAATATCTATTTGCGCGATTTGCCCAGTGGCGGGATGCAGGCCGTGACGCGTTTCATCACGCCGAAAAATCCGGTCGCCAACGTGAGCAAGGAAGTGATTCGCTACAAGCGCAAGGATGGTGTCGAGCTATCCGCCAATCTCTATCTGCCGGCCGGTTATCGCAAAGAGGATGGCCCGCTGCCGCTGGTGATGTGGGCCTATCCGCGCGAATTCCGTTCCGCTGAAGCCGCAGGACAGGTATCGGGTTCACCCTATCGCTATGTGCGGCCAAGCTTCAGCGGCCCGTTGCCGTTTCTGACACAGGGCTATGCCGTGCTGGACAATCCGACCATGCCGATTGTCGGCGAGGGCGCCGGTACTAACGGCGGTAAAGAACCGAACGATACTTACCTGCCGCAATTGATCGCCAGCGCCGAAGCGGCAATCGATGAAGTGGTACGGCGCGGTGTTGCCGACCGCAGCAAGATTGCAGTGGGCGGTCATTCCTATGGCGCCTTCATGGTCGCCAATCTGCTCGCGCATACCAAGCTTTTCGCTGCCGGCATTGCCGAATCCGGCGCCTACAATCGCACGCTGACGCCGTTCGGCTTTCAGGCCGAGGATCGCACCTTCTGGAAAGCGCGCGAGGTTTACAACCAGATGTCGCCGTTCAATTACGCCGACCAGATCAAGACGCCGTTACTGATGATTCACGGCGAAGCCGATTCCAATACCGGCACCTTCCCGTTGCAAAGCGAGCGCTTCTATCAAGCTATTCGTGGCCTGGGGGGCACGGTGCGGTTGGTGATGCTGCCGTATGAAGACCACGGCTATCGCGGCCGCGAATCGGTGCTGCATCGCCTGTGGGAATCGCAGCGCTGGCTGGATAAATACGTCAAGAACGGCGGCAAAGGCGGTTAGGTTTGAATTTGAAACCCTAGAACTGGAGCGGGTTTACAGGCATTTTTAGCTGGAAAGCCGCGCCAGTGCTTGGGTTTGGTAAATTTGTGCGCTGCAATCCTTGACGGGATTGCGCCTTCAAGCCATAATTCGCGCCCTTTGGGAGAGAAGTTGTGGCTCTCGAAATAATGGCCAATTAGCTCAGCCGGTTAGAGCGACGGAATCATAATCCGCAGGTCCCCTGTTCGAATCAGGGATTGGCCACCAGGACACTCGGATGGGCCAGCATTGCTGGCCCATTCTCGTTAGGGCGTCATAAACGGGCTGCGAGGCACCCATTTGTCAACTGTGCTCCTCATCGGGCACCAGCCCGATTCCGGTGCGCGTTGCCAACTGAGTACCTCTCGCTCCGTTTCTGACACCCTCCTTAGAAGTCGATTTTTTACCTGCCCGGGTTATTCCCCGCCACCAGGAGATAAAGATGTCTGCATCCGCCACTCCCAAGAAGGTTTTCATCAAGACCTTCGGCTGCCAGATGAACGAGTACGACTCGGACAAGATGGCCGACGTACTGAATGCCTTCGATGGCTATGAGAAGACCGCGGCGCCGGAAGAGGCGGACGTGATTCTCTACAACTCCTGCTCGGTGCGCGAGAAGGCTTCGGAAAAGTTGTTCAGCGATTTGGGGCGGATCCGCGAATTGAAGGATGCCAAGCCTGACTTGCTGATCGGCGTCGGTGGCTGCGTGGCCTCGCAGGAAGGTGATGCGATCGTCAATCGCGCGCCGTATGTCGATCTGGTGTTTGGCCCACAGACATTGCACCGCCTGCCGGCGATGATTCGCGCCAAGCGCAGCAGCGGACAATCTCAAGTCGACATTTCCTTTCCGGAAGTCGAGAAATTCGATCACATGCCACCCGCGCGCGTCGAGGGCGCAACCGCGTTTGTTTCGATCATGGAAGGCTGCTCCAAGTACTGCAGTTTCTGCGTGGTGCCGTATACCCGTGGCGAGGAAATTTCGCGTTCTTTCGATAGCGTGATGGCCGAAATTCGTGAGCTCACCACCAAGGGCGTCAAGGAAGTGACGTTGCTGGGGCAGAACGTGAATGCCTATGTGGGCGAAATGGAGGACGGCGAGCGCGCTGATTTCGCGCTGCTGCTGTCCGCCGTGCACGCCATTCCCGGTATCGAGCGTATCCGCTACACCACCTCGCATCCGCTGGAATTCACCCAGCGCCTGATCGATGCCTATGGCAAATTGCCGAAGCTAGTATCGCAGTTGCATCTGCCGGTGCAATCCGGCTCCGACCGCGTGCTGGCGGCGATGAAGCGCAACTACACCGTGATGGAGTACAAGTCGATCGTCCGCCGTCTGCGTGCCGTGCGTCCCGATATTTCAATTACCAGCGATTTCATCGTCGGCTTTCCCGGCGAGACCGAAGACGACTTTGAACGCACCATGAAGCTGATCGAAGACATCAATTTCGATGGCAGTTTTTCCTTCGTCTACTCGCGCCGGCCGGGAACGCCCGCGGCCAGCCTCACCGATGACACGCCGCAAGACGTGAAAATGAAGCGGTTGCAGAAAATGCAGAAACTCCTCGATGCCCAGTTGCACGCGCATTCGAACGGCATGGTGGGCAGCGTACAGCGCGTACTGGTCGAAGGCACATCGCGCAAGGATGAAAACGAAATAATGGGACGCACCGACAACAATCGCGTGGTGAATTTTCCGGTCGCAGGAAGCCATGCGAAGCGGCTGATCGGTCAGTTTGTCAACGTCACCATCACTGCCGTCAGTCACTACACGTTGCGCGGTGAAATAGTCGTGACCGAAACTGTGGCTGCCTGAATATGAAGACGCCAACACTGGAATTTTCCTTTACGCCGGTCGATAACCGTCGCCTGATGACATTGTGCGGTTCAATGGATGCGAACGTACGCCAGATCGAGGCAGCCCTTGACGTATCGATTGCCCGTCGAGGCGAGAAGTTTTCCGTCACCGGTGAGCGCGAGAAAATCGAGCTGGCCGCCAAAGTGCTGAATCGTTTTTACGCCAAGGCGCATAACGATTTGTCGGTGGAAGAAATCCAGCTCGGCATTGTCGAAATGAGCCACGCGCGCGAATCGAAAGTGGTGGCTGCGCCGGAGACGGCAATCGACGAGGAAATCGCGCTGCACACCCGCCGCGCGGACTTGCGCGCACGAACCGATCGCCAGGCGCAGTACATCAAGCAGATGCAGACGCATGACATCACCTTCGGCGTCGGCCCGGCCGGCACGGGAAAAACTTATCTTGCCGTGGCCTGTGCTGTGGATGCTTTCGAACGCGACCTGGTGAAACGCATCGTGCTGACACGGCCGGCGGTCGAGGCGGGCGAAAAACTGGGCTTCCTGCCCGGCGATCTCACACAGAAGACCGACCCATATCTGCGGCCGCTGTACGACGCGCTTTATGATTTGCTGGGTTTCGACAAGGTCAACCGCATGTTCGAGCGCCAGCAGATCGAAGTGGCGCCACTGGCCTTCATGCGCGGCCGTACGCTGAACCATTCCTTCATCATTCTCGACGAAGCGCAAAACACCACGCCCGAGCAGATGAAAATGTTCCTGACCCGCATCGGCTTCGGCACCAAAGCGGTAATTACCGGCGATGTGACGCAGGTCGATTTGAAGCACGGCACCCAAAGCGGTCTGATCGACGCGCGCAATGTGCTGAACGGCATTCGCGGTATCGCCTTCACCATCTTCCAGGCCAACGACGTCGTGCGACACCCGCTGGTGCAGGCCATCGTTACCGCTTACGAAGCGCACCACCGCAGCGTGCGCTGATGGCCTCGACTTCCTCCTCCTCGCAGACGCGCGCCAATCTCAAGCGTCAATGCAATCGCCTGGTGTCCGGGCATCCGTCGCCGCGTCCGCAGAACGAGTTGCTGGCGATCGCCAACTGGATGTCGGCACAGGAATTTGACATCGACAATTACGGCACCGGCAAGCTGATCGCCGATTTCGAGGCCAAAGTCGCCGTACTGCTCGGCAAGCCGGCGGCGGTGTTCATGCCCAGCGGCAAGATGGCGTCGCTGATTGCGCTGCGCATCTGGGCCGATCGTTCGCATAACGCCGACTTCGGCATGCACCGCACTGCACATCTGGAACTGCACGAAGAGCTTGGCTATAAGAAGCTGCATGGTCTGCGCAGTCATTTTCTCGGCAAGCCCGACGAACCGATCGCGGCGAAGGATTTCAAGTCGTACGACAAGCCGCTTGCCTCCATTGTCCTTGAGCTACCGATGCGAGAAATCGGCGGCAAGCTGCCGCCGTGGGACGATTTGCTGGAACAAAAGAAGATTGCGTCCGGGCGCAACACCAAGCTGCATCTCGACGGCGCGCGCCTGTGGGAAACGCTTTCGTACTATCAGGACAAAACCTACGCCGACATCGCCGCACTGTTCGATTCGGTTTATGTCTCGTTCTACAAGGGTATAGGCGGTTTGTCCGGCGCGATGCTGCTGGGCGATGCAGCCTTCATTGCCGAGGCGCGTGTCTGGCTTACGCGACACGGCGGCACCATTTATCAGCAATATCCCATCGTCGCCAGTGCCGCGATGCGTTTCGATCAGCGCCTGGCCCGCATGCCTTCGTACTATCAGCGTGCGCTCAGATTCGCCGAGGCGGTGGCAAAACTGCCGGGCGTCAGCGTCACGCCAGCCATGCCGCAAGTCAACATCATGCATTTGCGCTTTGCGGTGCCGGTGCAGAAATGGGAATCCGCTCGCGATCACATGGCCGCCGCCGATCGCGTCTGGCTGGGCGCGCCGCGTACGATCGCCGACAAGAACATCACCGAAGTCGAAATCTATGTCGGTGAAGGATTGATGGAATTGAGCGACGAGGAAGTGACCGTCGCTTATACGAAGCTGCTGCAAATTGCGGGCAACGGCGCCTGAGCATGTCCGGCACTATCGCCATTCAACGCGCGAGCCGGTTGGCGGGAATCCCGTCGGACCGCCTGTTTCGCAAATGGCTGGGCGCCGCCCTGCCGAAACCGGCTGAGTTGAGCCTGCGCATCGTCAACGCCGCCGAAGGGCGCAATCTCAATTCCGCATTTCGCGGCAAGGATTACGCCACCAATGTGCTGACCTTCGTGTATCACGAACCGAAGGCGGCCGTGCTGTTGGGCGACATCGTGTTGTGCGCGCAGGTGCTGGCACGTGAAGCGCGCGAACAGGGCAAGACGCTGGAGGCGCACTACGCGCACATGACGGTGCACGGTGCCCTGCATCTCGCCGGCATGGATCATGAGAAGCCGCGCGATGCGAGGCGCATGGAATCGCGCGAAGTCGAAATCCTGGGTGCGTTGGGCTTCGATGATCCTTACGATGATGGCGGCGTCCGCTGACAACCTGTCAATTGCCGGTCTCATGGTTGTGATACATTGATTTCTCCGCAACAACTCCTTTGCCTTAATGGACGAATCACCTAAACGCTCGCTGCTTGAGCGTGTCTCTTCCATGCTCCTGCGCGAGCCGGAAGATCGCGGCCAACTGGTCGAATTGCTTCACGGCGCATTCGAGAAAAACCTGCTCGACGCCGAAGCCCTGTCGATGATCGAGGGTGTAATGCAGGTGTCGGAAATGCAGGCGCGCGACGTCATGATCCCGCGCTCGCAGATGGACATGATCGACGTCGCCGAGGAACCGGATGCGTTCATTCCGTTCGTGATCGAGACCGCGCACTCGCGTTTTCCGGTTTACGAAAACGGCAAGGACAATGTCATCGGTATCCTGTTGGCCAAGGATTTGCTGCGCTACTACGCCAATGCCGACGAATTCGATGTGCGCGACATGCTGCGGCCGGCGGTGTTCGTACCCGAAGCAAAGCGTCTCAACGTGTTACTGCGCGACTTCAAGGCCAACCGCAATCACATCGCCATCGTGGTCGACGAATACGGTGGCGTGGCGGGGCTCATCACCATCGAGGACGTACTCGAGCAAATTGTCGGTGACATCGAAGACGAATTCGATTTCGACGAGACCGAGGACAACATCCTGCCGGACAAAGCGGGCCGCTTCCGCGTCAAGGCCGTCACCGAGATCGCCGATTTCAACGAAGCATTCGAAACCCATTTCTCCGATGAAGACTTCGATACCGTAGGCGGACTGGTGATCAACCAGTTCGGTCGCGTGCCCAAGCGCGGCGAATCCGTGACGTTCAACGGCTTCAAGTTTGCCGTGCTGCGCGCGGACAGCCGCATGGTGCATTCGCTGATGGTTGAGCGACTGGCCCCTGCCGAGCCCGAGGTGAAGGACAAGAAATCGCCGGATCAACAGGCGGCATGACCTCGCGTCGCCCGTTCGTCTTTCAACTGCTGATTGCCTTGGTCGCCGGCGCCATCGGCGTGCCGGGATTCGCACCTGTTTACCTGTGGCCTTTGGCGCTGTTGTCGCTGATGGCCTTGTTCGCCCTTTGGCATCGTGCGAGCGGCGGCAGCGCAAAGCGCATATTTGCGATCGGCTTTGCATGGGGGCTGGGTTTGTTCGGCGCCGGAGTATCGTGGCTCTATGTGAGCCTGCATGTGTACGGCAACATGCCCGCGGCCATGGCCGCGTTTTCGATCTTCCTGTTTTGCTGCTACCTCAGTCTGTTTCCGGCGTTCGCCGGATTGCTTCAGCATAAATTGATCAAGCGGCGTGGATTGTCGGCAGCAATTGGACTCGTGCTGGTGACGCCGGCCGCATTCGTTGCATTTGAATATCTGCGCGGCTGGTTTCTCACCGGATTCCCTTGGCTCACGTTCGGTTACACGCAAACGCCGGGCGGTGCGCTGGCCGCGCCGTTGGCGGGATACGCACCGCTGTTTGGCGCGCACGGCATTTCGTGGCTGCTGGCGCTGACGGCGGCAATCGGCGTGTTGCTGGCGCGGCCGCTTGCCGGCGTCTCCCTGTCGCGAAAAGGCCGCACTGCGTCGGTGTCGGTGGTTGCCGCGGTCTGGTTGCTGGGCCATTTCCTGCACCACGCGCCGTGGAGCGCGCCGGTGGGGCCGGCGCTGCGGGTGACTTTGTTGCAGGGAAATGTCGAGCAAAGCCTCAAGTGGCGCGAAGACCAACGCGTGCCGACGCTGAAAAATTATCTGGAGTTATCCGAGCGCAGCGACGCAAAGCTGGTGGTGTGGCCGGAGACGGCGCTGCCGGATTTCCTCGATGCTGTTCCTGCGGACTATCTTGCAGCCGTCAAACAGCGCGCCGCGGCACGCAATGGCGATGTACTGATCGGCGTGCCGATCAACGAGCGAACCCAGGATGCGTTGAATCCGTATCGGTACACCAACAGCGCCATTTCACTCGGCGCGTCGGCCGGGCAGCGTTACGACAAGCAACACTTGGTGGCGTTCGGTGAATTCATTCCACCGCTGTTTTCCTGGGTATACCACTGGCTGAAAATTCCGCTGGCAGGCTTTACGCCGGGCGATACTGGGCAGCAGCCGATGCAAATCGCCGGCTACAAAGCCGCGATCAATATCTGCTACGAAGACGCCTTCGGCAGCGAAATCGCAAGCCAGCTGCCGGAAGCCAATCTGCTGGTGAACATCTCCAACATGGCGTGGTACGGCCGTTCGCTGGCGGCCGACCAGCACGCGCAGATGTCGCGCATGCGGGCGATGGAAACATCGCGCTGGATGTTGCGTTCGACCAATACCGGCGTCACCGCGGCCATTGATGAGCGCGGCGAAATGGTGGCCGCATTGCCGCAGTTCGAGCGCGGCGCGCTGGACGTGTCGGCGGTGCCGCGCACCGGGACCACACCATACGTGATCTGGCGCGACTGGCCGGTGCTGCTAGGGCTGCTGATCGTATTCCTGACCGCTGCCTTTGGGGGTGGCGCGAGAAGAATCCCGCCGGGACATCGCCCGGAAAGCCAATAAACACGGGCATCTCCAGCCCATTGCCTCCGGAAGCCGCGCCAGTCCTTGGTTTCGGGCTGATACAGCGTAGAAATTCAACCCCTGTCGATGGTAGCGAAAGCCGCGAAAAGCGGCTTTTTTCTTTCCCGGTCCGTGCCAAGCCCGTAAAATGTCGGTTTTGCTTCTTGAAATCGATCGCAATGACCGCCACCGCCGCACCGACATTCCAGGAAATCATCCTGCGTCTGCAGGAGTACTGGAATAAACAGGGCTGCGCCCTGCTGCAACCTTACGATATGGAAGTCGGCGCGGGAACCTCGCACACCGCTACCTTCCTGCGTTCGCTTGGCCCGGAGCCGTGGCGTGCCGCGTATGTACAGCCCTCGCGCCGGCCCAAGGATGGCCGCTACGGCGAAAACCCGAATCGCCTGCAGCACTATTACCAGTATCAAGTGGTGCTGAAGCCTTCGCCGCCGAACATTCTCGAACTCTATTTAGGCTCGCTCGCCGCGCTCGGGCTGGACTTGCAGAAGAACGATGTGCGCTTCGTCGAAGACGACTGGGAGAACCCGACGCTGGGCGCGTGGGGACTGGGTTGGGAAGTGTGGCTGAACGGCATGGAAGTCACGCAGTTCACCTATTTCCAGCAGGTTGGCGGCCTAGAGTGCAAGCCCATCACCGGTGAGATCACCTATGGTCTTGAGCGGCTGGCGATGTATCTGCAGAAAAAAGAAAGCCTCTATGACCTCGTCTGGACGACCTGGAAGGAAAACGGCGTCGATAGAGTGCTGACTTACGGCGATGTGTTCCACCAGAACGAAGTCGAGCAATCGACCTATAACTTCGAACACTCCAATGTGGAAGCGCTGCTGCGCCATTTCGCCGACTACGAAGGCAATGCAAAAAATCTGATGGAAAAACAGCTGGCACTGCCGGCATACGAACAGGTGCTGAAAGCCGCGCACACGTTTAACCTGCTCGATGCCGCCGGTGCGATTTCGGTGACCGAGCGCGCAGCGTACATCGGGCGCATCCGCAATCTGGCGCGCAGCGTGGCGCAGAGCTATTACGAATCGCGCGAACGGCTGGGCTTTCCGATGCTGCAGGCGGAAAAGAAGGTGGCAGCATGAGTACCGCGACGCTGCTGGTGGAGTTGTTTACCGAGGAATTGCCGCCCAAAGCCTTGGCAAAGTTGGGCAATGCGTTTTCGTCGGCCATCGAACAAGGGTTGAAGAAGCGAGGTTTGCTGGAACCGAATTCGGTGACGACGATGTTTGCGTCCCCGCGTCGATTGGCTGCGTCGATTTCCGGCGTCCGTAAAGTGGGGCCGGATGAAGCGGTTGCGCGCAAGTTGATGCCGGTTTCTGTGGGTCTTGATGCAGAAGGCAAGGCGACGCCAGCATTGGTCAAAAAGCTCGCGTCGCTTGGCCGGGCAGACTTCGACATCGCGGCGCTGGCGCGCGAAGGCGAAGGCAAGGCCGCGCAACTTGTGCTCAACGATGTGGCCAAGGGACAATCGCTGCAGATTGCGCTGCTCTCTTCGCTTGAAGAAGCCATCTCCGCACTGCCGGTGCCAAAGGTGATGAGTTATCAACTGGCCGATGGCGAAACCACGGTGCAGTTCGTGCGCCCTGCACATGGTCTCGTAGCCTTGCACGGCGGCGAGACCGTTCCGGTCATCGTGCTGGGATTACAAGCCGGTCGCATGACGCACGGTCATCGCTTCCAGGGCGCTGCCGATATCAAACTGAACGACGCCAGCGAATACGAAGCGAAACTGGAAAAGGAAGGTGGCGTGATCGCCAGATTCGACAAGCGCAAAGCCGAAATTCATCGTCTGCTACGCGAACGCGCGGAAGAGGCGGGCGATACGCTGGGCGAGCCAGAGGATTACGCTGCGCTGCTGGACGAAGTGACAGCACTGGTGGAAATGCCGACGGTCTATGTCGGCAAGTTCGAGCAGGAGTTTCTGGAAGTGCCGGCGGAATGCCTGATTCTCACCATGAAGTTGAACCAAAAATATTTCCCGCTTTTTCTGTCGGAAGGCGGGCTGTCCAGCCGCTTCCTGATCGTCAGCAATATGCGTCTGGCTGATCCGCGCAACGTAATCGAAGGTAATGAGCGCGTGGTGCGTCCCCGCTTGTCAGATGCGCGCTTCTTCTTTGAAACTGACAAGAAAACCAAGCTGGTTGATCGCATTCCGAAGTTGGCGAATGTGGTCTATCACAACAAGCTGGGTTCGCAGGGTGAGCGCGTTGAACGTGTGAGGAAGCTGGCGACTGCCATCGCCAAACAGATTGGCGCCGATGCGACTCAGGCGGACCGCGCGGCGCTGCTGGCGAAAGCCGATCTCGTCACCGATATGGTGGGCGAATTTCCTGAGCTGCAGGGCACCATGGGCCGCTACTACGCCTTGCATGACGGAGAGTCTCCGGTCGTCGCCGATGCCATCGCGCAGCACTATCAGCCGCGTTTTGCCGGCGACAGGCTGCCGGATTCAACTGTCGCATTGGCGGTCGCCATTGCCGACAAGGTGGAAACGCTGGCCGGCCTGTTTTCGATCGGCCAGGTGCCAACCGGCGACAAGGATCCCTTTGCCCTGCGCCGTCATGCGCTCGGTGTGTTGCGCATGCTGATCGAGCGCGATCTGCCGTTGACGGTGAGTGGATTGGTGGAAGCAGCACTTGCCGCATTCCCACAAGCGCAGCCCGAAGCCGCAACACAATTGACGGGCTATATCTTTGACCGTCTTACGGGTTATCTACGCGATCTCGGCTATTCCGCGTTGGAAGTTGATGCCGCCGTGTCGGCGCGGCCGCCATGGGGGGAATTCCCGGTGCGGTTGGCGGCGATCCGCGAATTCACGCAGCTACCCGAAGCTGAGAGCCTTGCCGCCGCCAACAAGCGCACCGGCAATATCCTCAAGAAGTCCGAACAAGCGGCTGATGACGGAGGCAAGGTCGATACCGCGTTGCTGCAGGAAGCTGCCGAACGTGGACTGTTTGATGCGATCACGGTAGCGAAACCGGTGTTCGACAAGCACTTCGCCGCTCGTGATTACACTGCTGCGCTCAAGTCGCTGGCCCCGCTGAAGACGCCGGTGGACGCGTTCTTCGACGGCGTTATGGTCAATGCCGAGGACGCCAAGCTGCGCGCCAATCGTCTTGCGCTGCTTGCCGATCTGCATGCTCTGATGAACAAGGTCGCCGATCTATCCAAACTCGCGACATGACCGGCCGGATCAATCCACTGCTGCTTGATGTTCCGGCCGCCATCTCCGGCGAGCGACTGACACTGCGGCCCTATGTCGAGGCTGACGCCGCTGCGTTATGGGCGGCGGTCGATGCGTCGCGCGAGCATCTGGCGCCGTGGATGCCGTGGATAGACGACTGGAAGGAAGCTGGCTTTGCGCTCGAAGTGATTCGCCGCAACACTGCCAAATGGATCCTGCGTGAAGACTTGACCGTCGGCGTGTTCGAACGTGACACCGGCCGGCTGGTCGGCGGCAGTGGCCTGCATCGTTTTGACTGGAATGTGCCGGCGATGGAGATCGGCTACTGGCTGCAGCCCGATGCGACTGGAAAAGGCTATGCGACTGAACTCGTGAAAGTACAGGCGCGGCTGGCGTTCGGAACATTGCATGCTGAGCGGTTGGAGATCCGTTGCGATGCGGTCAATCTGCGCAGCGCGGAGGTGCCAAAGCGGGCAGGTTTCCGGCATGAGGCGACCTTGCGCTCAGCGCGGCGCAACCGGAATGGCGAGCTCGGCAACACCGAAGTGTTCGCGATGACGCGCGATGACTATCTCAGGCTGAAAGTCTGAGCCGCATCACGTAGAATATTTTCATGAACCCGCCCCTCAAACTGGTGATTCTCGATCGCGACGGCGTTATCAATGTCGACAGCGATCATTTCATCAAGTCGCCTGCCGAATGGAAGCCGATTCCCGGTTCCATCGAGGCGATCGCGCGGCTGAACCAGAATGGTTACCGCGTGGTGGTGGCGACCAACCAGTCCGGCATCGGCCGCGGGCTGTTCGACATGGCGACACTGAACGCCATCAACGACAAGATGATGGAGTTGGTCTTCCGCGAGGGCGGTCGCATCGATGCAATCTTCTTCTGCCCCTGTACTGCCGAGCAGAAATGCCATTGCCGCAAGCCCGATACCGGCATGTTCGAGGATATCGCCACCCGCTATCAGGTTGGCTTAAGCGGCGTGCCGACCATTGGCGACTCGCTGCGCGATCTGGAGGCGGGCGAGAAAGTCGGCTGCGCGCCCATCCTGGTGCTGACCGGCAAAGGCAAGAAAACCCGTGAAAAAGGCGGGCTGCCGAAAGGTACCAAGGTATTTGCAGATCTCGCTGCTGCGGTCGATGCGCTGGTGGCCGAACCGGCGCGAGCCCCTGCCTGACGCGCGCATGATTTTTATCCGCTCGGTCCTGTTCTTCGTTCTCGGTGTCGTCAATACGATCTTTTTCGGTTGCTTTGTGTTGCCGCTCTCGTTCATCAAGTTCGAGTGGGGCTACGACGCCGCGCGTGGCTGGGGCGTGGTCACGCTGTGGCTGGCCAAACACGTGTGCGGCATCGACTACGTCGTCCACGGCCGCGAGAACATCCCGGACTATCCCTGTGTGTCGATGGCCAAGCACCAGTCGGCGTGGGAGACGGTGTTCATCCTCATCAATTTGCCGCGCGCCGTCTGGATCATCAAGAAAGAGCTGGTGTGGTTGCCGATCATTGGCTGGGTGCTGTACGCGCTGAAATCAATCGCGATTGACCGCAAGAGCGGCAAGCGCGCGGTGGATCAGATTGAAGAGCAGGGGCGCAACCGTATTGCGCAAGGCCTGTGGATTTCCATTTTTCCCGAAGGTACGCGGGTCGCACCCGGGAAACGCGGGCGCTACGGCATCGGTGGCGCGCTACTGGCCGCGCGCACCGGCACGCCGGTTCTGCCGCTTGCGCATAACGCCGGCGAATGCTGGCGGCGCAATGCTTTTCTGAAATATCCCGGCAAAGTCACTGTCAGTATCGGCCCGGTGATCCAGACAGCGGGACGCGAGCCCAGCGCAGTGATTACTGATGTTGAAAACTGGATCGAAGGCGAAATGCTGAAGTTGCCGCCGGCCAATTCCTGGCGCGCGACCGGTGGCGCTGACAAGTAACTGACCATGTTCTTCAAACTCAAGCGCACACCGCTGAACGAGCCGGAAGAAACCGAGCGCAGCATTGCGCTCGATGGTCGTCGTGTCGATTACAAACTGGTGCGTCGCCGTGGCCGCCGCGGTGTGGGCTTGAAGATCGACGGTACCGGCATGACGGTTGCGGCTTCGCTCACCACGCCCATCGGCAGCATCGAAGACCTGATCGGCAAGAATGCCAACTGGGTGCTGAAGAAACTGGGCGAATGGTCACATCGCCGCATCGAGCCACAGCGCTGGGAAACCGGTGCCACCATTTCCTTCATGGGCGAAACGCTGACGTTGATGATTGATGCCGGCGTCAGTCGCGCGCATGTCGAGCAATCGCTTGGGCATTTGTTCGTGCGAGTACGCGAAGGTGACGCGGCCAGCATCGAAAAAACCGTCGTCGCGTGGTTCAAGCGCCAGGCGCTGCCGCATCTGGCGCAGCGCGCGTTCTTCTTTGCCAAGCTGCACGGACTCACACCGCCGCGCGTCTATCTTTCCAGTGCCAATAGCCGCTGGGGTAGCTGCAACTCAAAGCGGGAAGTACGGTTTTCCTGGCGGCTGATCAAGGCGCGACCGGCGCTGATCGATTACGTTGTCTGCCACGAGCTCGCGCACCTGCGGCATATGGATCACTCGCCTGCGTTCTGGGCGGAGGTGGAGCGCATGTGTTCGGAGTATCGTGAGTTGAAAGCTGAGCTGGACGCGAACGATCATCGGTTCCGGGCGTTTTAGAAAGCTCTCGTGGACGGCAAAGCGACAGGTCCAGAGAAGTTGGAGACTGCGGCCGAGTTTGGACAGCGGCAGCTTCGCGAAACACGCAAGGTTCGATTCTGGGTTGGCTTGCTTGCCGGTTTTGTTGTGGCTTTCTTTTTTCTGGCACGAATTGGCCGACGGCAACCCGTTGGCGTCGTGGCGCTGATTGCCGCTGGGGCAATCAGGCTCGGTGTTGCGTTGTTCTTCTCGCGGCGCTCAGATGACGAGTCGTTTGGCCTCGTCTCGTTTCTTTTGTCTGGGCATAGTGTGTTCTGGAGCTTGCTGCCGAGATGGATGGATACGATATTGTTTGCCGGGCTCTGCGCGTTTTTGGTGTGGTTGGCTTGGCCGGGCTGATTTGCGCATTGATTGAAAACTGAAAGGAAATCTATGCAACTCCTCCACACCATGATCCGCGTAGTCGACCTGGAAAAATCGATCGACTTCTACACCAATGTGCTGGGCATGAAGCTGTTGCGCCGCAAGGATTATCCGGACGGCAAGTTCACGTTGGCGTTCGTCGGTTACGGCGACGAGAAGGATCACGCGGTGATCGAGCTCACCCACAACTGGGAAACGAAAAGCTACGAACTCGGCAACGGCTTCGGTCACATTGCAATCGGCCTGCCGGATGTTTACAAAGCCTGCGATGCGGTGAAAGCCAAGGGCGGCAAGGTCACGCGTGAACCGGGCCCGATGAAGTTCGGTGGCAGCGTGATCGCGTTCGTAGAAGATCCGGACGGCTACAAGATCGAGTTCATCCAGAAAGCGGCGCAGCCCGCGTAGGGCAACAAAACCCTAGCGCTGGCGCGGTCTTCCGGCCGAAAATGCCTGGAACGCCTCGCCAATACTGGAGTTTCAAATCCCGGTATCAGCCAGCGTCGGCCAGCCGCACATACTCTTCCACCGATAAAGTCTCGCCTCGGCGCTTGGGGTCGATGCCCAGCGCCTCGATCTGTGCGGCGGTCATGAACGGCTTCAACGTATTGCCTAGCGTCTTGCGTCGTTGGCCAAAACCGGCGGTGACCATGGCAGCAAAGCGCGCATCGTCTTTCGCGCGCAGCCGGTCCGTCGGCAACGGCCGCATGCGCACGATGGCGGAATCGACTTTGGGCGGCGGTGTGAAGGCGGCGGGCGGTACGTCGAACAGATGTTCCATGTCGAAGCGATATTGCAGCATCACCGAGAGGCGGCCGTAGGCTTCGGTGTCGGGCTCGGCGACCATGCGGTCGACCACTTCCTTTTGCAGCATGAAGGTGCCGTCGATCAGTTGCCCGGCAAAGGTCGCAAGGTGAAACAGGAACGGCGTGGAGATGTTGTAGGGTAGATTGCCGACGGCGCGGAATCGTGGATCGAGGCCGCCCAGTTTGGCGAAATCGAAGCCGAGTACATCTTCCTCATGCAGAGTGAATTTTTCGGCGGGGAAACGCTTGCGCAACGCCGCGGCGAGATCGCGGTCGATTTCTACCGCATGCAGATGATCGAGTTGACTGACCAACGGTTCGGTAATGGCACCCGGACCGGGACCGATTTCGACCATCGTGTCGCCCGGTTTCGGCGCGATCGCGGCAATGATGCGGTCAATGTAGTACCGGTCGGAGAGAAAGTGCTGACCAAACCGTTTCTTTGCTTTGGGCAGCATGTCAGGCAAATCGCGTTTGCGAAAGCGAGATCGCCAATTCGATCGCCGCTTTCATGCTGCCACTGTCGATATTGCCCGCATTGCCCTTAGCGGCCAAATCGAGCGCGGTACCGTGATCGACAGAGGTGCGGATGATCGGCAGGCCGAGCGTGATGTTCACACCTTCGCCGAAGCTCGCGTATTTGAGTACCGGCAATCCCTGGTCGTGATACATCGCCAGCACTGCATCGGCTTCCTTCAAGTGGCGCGGCGTGAACAGCGTATCTGCCGGCAGCGGGCCGTCGAGCTGCATGCCTTCGCTGCGCAAGTGATCAAGCACCGGTGTGATGACGTCGATTTCCTCGCGACCGAGATAGCCGCCTTCGCCGGCGTGCGGATTCAATCCTGCGACCAGGATGCGCGGCTTCGCGATACCGAACTTGGCGATCAAGTCGGCATGCAGGATGCGAAGCGTTGTGGTCAGCGACTCTCGCGTCAGCGCGGCCGGAACGTCCTTTACCGCGAGGTGCGTCGTCGCCAGCGCCACGCGCAACCCGCCGCCGGCCAGCACCATCACCACGCGCGGCGTACCGGTTTTATCGGCGAGATATTCGGTGTGGCCGGTGAAATTGAGCCCGGCGATGTTGGCGTCGTTGATCACGCCCTTGTGCACCGGGGCGGTGACCATCGCCGCGTATTCGCCCGATCGACAACCTTGTATCGCGCGATCAAGCAGCGCCAGCACGTAACCGCTGTTGGCTGCATCCAGCACACCGGCGCGAACCGGGCGCGAAACGGGAATATGTTCGATGTGCAGATTGTCCGCATCCACGCCCAGCATCCTGGCGCGTTCGCGGATCAGGTCGCGATCCCCCAGCACCGTCAGCCGCGCGGCGAAGTCCTCGCGCGCCAGCAGCGCGCAAAGATCCGGGCCGATGCCGGCCGGTTCGCCGGAGGTGATGACGATATGGGTGCGGGAATGACTCACGGTAGAGGTCGCGTTCAAGCGAAAAGATCCTTCGCTGCGCTCAGAGCCTGCCCCGTACTTGATACGGGGATGAAAAAAGCCCGCTGGTGCGGGCTTTTTTCATTTTTCTTCCAGCCGGTATTCGACAAACGCGCGATCGCGGGTCTGGCGCAGCCAGTCCTGATAAGCCTCATCGGCCTTGCGCTGGCGTATCACGTTGCGCGCGGTGGCGCGCTTGCGATCTTCGGAAACGCCTTCGGTACGGCGCTCGATCACCTGCACCAGATGCCAGCCGAACGGGCTTTGGATCGGTGCGGAAATTTCGTTGTCGCGCAGCTGATTCATGGTGCGCTCGAATTCGGGCACCGTGTCACCGGGAGAGATCCAGCCCAGATCGCCACCCTTGGCATTCGACGGATCGTCGGAGTGCACCTTGGCCAGTTCGGCAAAATCGGCGCCGCCGATGATGCGTTCGCGCAGGCGGGCCAGGCGTTCCTTGGCATCGTTGTCGGTCACGCCTTCCTTGGTGCGGATCAGGATGTGGCGTGCATGCGTTTGCTGGATCGCCGGTTGCGCATTTTTGCCGCGCTTGTCCAAGAGCTTGACGATATGAAAGCCATTGGCGCTGCGCATGATGTCGGTGGTTTCCCCAGGCTTCAGCGGTGACAGTGCTTCCAGAAAGATGGCGGGCAGACGGCCGGAAGGACGCCAGCCGAGGTTGCCACCCTGCAGCGCATCCGGCGCGTCCGAATACTGCGCCGAGATCTGCGCGAAATCGGCACCCTTGCGCAATTCGCCCAATGCCAGCAGGGCGCGCTTGCGGCGCGCTTCAATCTGTGCGCTGGTCGCCTGCTCCGGCACCAGCACCAGGATATGCGCGAGGCGGAATTCCTGGTCGGTGGTCGCTTCACGCGCTTCCAGCGCGATCTGCGTGTCGACTTCGGCTTCGGTGACGTTGATATTGCCTTCGACTTCGCGTTCGCGGAGGCGCTGCATGATCACTTCGCCGCGCACTTCCTCGCGGAATTTTTGCCACTTGATGCCCTCGGCTTCCAGGCGGGTGCGGAAATCGGTCATCGACAGATTGTTTTCGTCGGCGATGCGCTGCAGCGTTTTGTCGAGCATCGAATCGTCAACACGGACGCCGGTTTCCTTCGCTTCCTGCATCTGCACCATGTCGTTGATCATGCGCTCCAGCAGTTGCTTTTTCATCGCATCCTGCGGTGGCAGCTGGGTGCTCTGCGTCTGCAATTGCTTGACCACCACGGCCATGCGCTCGTTGAGGTCGTTTTGCGTGATGACTTCGTTATTGACCACGGCGACGATGCGATCCAGCTCGATGATGCCGCCGGTCTTGGCAGGGGCGGTGAGCTTGGTGTCGATCTTGGCGGCCGGTACGGCCAAGGGATTCGGTGTACCGGGGTTGGCCAGCTGGGCGACAGCGGACAAGGGCAGCGCGGCCAGCAGGGAAGCGGGGACGGCAAACACGGCAAACAGGCGATGGTTCATGGTGCAGCTTTCGAAATGAATACGGGGTTTGGCGAACAGCGGATCGTCATGAATCGACGACGCCGGCGATCCGTCTACCGGTCATCAGACCGCCGGTAGCCCGGAATGTTCTGCCGCAGGGTTTCAAGCGGGTTGATGCCGAGTTTGGACAGGCCTTTCAACTCCAGTTGAAACTGGATCGAGTTGGAATACTGCTGGGTCGCCGTCGCGAAACGATGCGCCACCAGCCGGAATTCCCAGCAGCCGTAATTATACTCGACGCCAACCAGCCCCTCTAGCAGACGCCGGTCCTGCAGGGAGTGGTTGGCCCGCGCCAGCAGGGTCCAGCCGGGGGCGGCCCTGCCGAACGGCCATTGCGCCGAAACATCAACCTGTTTCAGAGAGTCGCGGGTGAAGCGGTAACTGAAATTGAGGATCTGTCCGGCTTTGGTGTTGTAGCGCGCGGCGATATTGCTGCGCTGGAAGCGCGTATCGGAGGTTGAGTACTGAAAGCTCGAATCGAGGAACCAGGAGTCGGATAGTTGTCCCGACAAGGCGGCCAGCAGATCGGAACGGGAAAGGTTGCCCTGCTGCGGTTCCGAGAGCCCCAGCGCGTTATTCGACAGCGTCACCTGCTGGGGGCGGAAGTAATAGCGCTGACCGATGGCGGCACGCAGGCGCTCGATGCCGGTCAGGTTTTCGATAAAGCGGGTGGTGACGGCGGCCGTCATCTGCTTGGCGTCCGATATGCGGTCGCCGCCGATAAACAGGTTTTCGTTGAAGATTTGCGAAAAACTGAAGTCGGTTTCCGCGGTGGAAAAAATCGGCAGCCGGCTCTGGTCGCGGAACGGGACGTAGAGGAAGAACAAGCGCGGCTCGAAGGTTTGCGTGACCGATTCACCCCACAGCGTCAACGGACGCTCGAAGAACAGGCCGCTATCGACACTGGCAATCGGTAGCGTGCGATTACCGCTCTCGCGATCGCCTTCGTTCTTGGTCAGGTCGTAGCGCGTGGTGTGCACGCCCAGTTTCGGCGTGACGAAGCCCCAAGGGCGCGAGACCGGATAGGCCGCCGAAGGATAAAACAGCAGGCGGCGGCCATTGACCAGTGTGGGGTGCTGGAAATCGGTGTATTCGCCGGTGGTGTTGAACTCAAAACCATTCCAGCGATTGGGCCGCGCATTGAAAGTCAGCTGCGGCGCCAGGCGATACGGCGCCACGATGCGCTTGCTGGCATCGAGCAGCGAAGCCGGGTCCTGCAGGGTCTGGAAGGCGAGCATGCGCGCCGTCATGTCGCCGACAAAGCTGGTGTACGAGACGGTGGCTTCGCGCGGCAGATTGGTCTGCGCGGTATTGGCGATACGGGTGGAAAGATCGCGGAAGTAATTGTCGTCCGAGACCTTCTGCGCATTGACCGAAGTGCTCCAGCCCGCCGGCAGCCACTGGCTGAGATTCTGGTAGTGACGCAGCGAAACCAGATAGCGGTCGCGGTCGGCGACGCGGTCGTTGGGCAGGAACTCGGCGTCGGCCTGTCCCAGATAACGCTCGCCCATATAGCGGAATTCGCCGCCGACCTGCATGCCGCGGCGGGTGAAGATTTTCGGCGTGATGGTGGCGTCGCGATTGGGTGCGATGTTCCAGTAATACGGAATCGCCAAATCCAGACCGCCGCTGGAGGAAGAGCCGAAAGTCGGCGAGAGAAAGCCCGATTTGCGTTCGCTGTTGAGCGGGAACGTCATGTACGGCAGATACAGGATCGGGATGCCCTTGAACTCGACCACGCCGTTGATCGCGCTGCCGACGTTGCGGCCTCGATCGAGCGAAAGCTCGGAAACTTTCAGGTACCAGTCGTTCTGCTCCGGCCGGCAGGTGGTGTAGAGGGCGCTGTAGAGCCGCTCCTTGTCCTCGCCTTCGAAATCCATTTTCTTCGCCGAGCCGCGTGCTTCGTACCGTTGCGCGGGACGGCTGGGATTGCGCGAAAACAGGAACGAAGGCTGATCGATCTTGCCGATCTCTTCATCCACTTTCAAATTCAGGTCAGTGCCGGTGACGATGTCGCCGTCGCGGTTCATCGTTACCTTGCCCGGCACGGTTACCAGATCGGTTTCCTTGTCGTAGGTGACGATATCGGCGGTCACTTCCATCGTTCCCTGCTTGACCGACACGCGGCCCTTGGCGGTCACGCTTTTCTGGTTGATGCCGTCGACTTCCTCTGCGGCGATGATGCGTTTTTGCGATTTCGGCGGCTTTTGTACCAGCGTGGCCGGCGTCGGCAACACCTTGTCCAGTTTCATCGCCTCGGCGATCGCGGCATCGAGCTCGGCCTGACTGGGCGCGCTGGTTTGCGCCAGCACGGGCAGAGACAGGCCGGCGATGCCCGCGAATATCGGCGCCAGGGCCAATGCCACGCATGATGGACGGAAAACGCGACGATGTTTGGGCGGGTTCGGCTTCATCGCGGCAGGCGGCAGTCGGAAAAATTCGGAGACGTATTCTGCAAGGGAGCGGGCGGCAAGGATATTGGCGTTGTATTGAGGGCCGGTGCAGAAAGGCCGAATGATAAAATGACAGTTCTAAAACAATAAGTGGCGCGGCGATTTCAACTTATCCAACCAACCCGCGCACGGCACCCGGAAAACCCATGCAAGACAAGAACTCCGCCCGCATGACCGCACTGCATGCGTGGCTCAAATCGCAGCTCGCAAGCGAAGGCACTACCGACTACCAACTGGCGCCCGCCTCGGCGGATGCCAGTTTCCGGCGCTATTTTCGCATAACCACCCCCGGCGCCACCGTGACGACACGTATCGTCATGGACGCCCCGCCGGAACAGGAAGATTGCCGCCCGTTCGTCAAAGTCGCCGGGCTGATGGGGGAAGCCGGCGTCAATGCGCCCAGAGTGTTGGCGCAAGACCTGGATCAGGGATTTTTGCTGCTCATCGACCTCGGCCGCAAAACTTATCTGGATGTCATCAACGACGACAATGCCGACTCACTGTTTCGCCCCGCCAACGACATGCTGGTCAAATGGCAGCTTGCCTCCAAACCCGGCATGCTGCCCGAATATACCGAAGCGCAAATCAAGACCGAACTGGCGCTATTCACGGACTGGTACATCGGCAAGCATGTGCAAGCCACGCTCACCGATGCGCAGAAACAAGTGCTGCAAACGGCGTACACGGACATCGCCGCGATGAGCCTCGCGCAGGCGAAGGTGTACGTCCACAGCGACTACATGCCGCGCAACCTGATGGTTGCCGAATCGGCCGACGGCATCACCCCCGGCGTGCTCGATTTTCAGGATGCCGTGTACGGACCGATCAGCTACGACATCGCCTCGCTGTATCGCGACGCGTTCATATCGTGGGAAGAAGAACGCGTGCTGGACGGCACCATCCGCTATTGGGAGAAAGCCAAAAAAGTCGGTCTGCCGATGCCGGAACAATTCGGCGATTTCTACCGCGACGTGGAGTGGATGGGCCTGCAACGCCACCTCAGAATCCTCGGCATCTTTGCTCGGCTGAACTACCGCGACGGCAAACCAAGCTACCTCGCCGACACGCCGCGCTTCGTCATGTACGTGCGCAAAACTTGCGAACGCTACGGTGCGCTGAAACCCTTGCTGCGGCTGTTTGATCAGCTGAAGATAGGTGAGGTGACGATGGAGGGGTATTCGTTTATTCGGTAGTTGTCTGAGAAGCCCCGACTTGCCCTGCTCAATGCGATATGTTATAACTTTGTTATAACTTCAAATTCGTAGTGAGCAAAACATGGCAATGCCGATGAAAGTGGTCATTCGCAAAGTGGGCAATTCCCTGGGTGTGCTTCTGCCCAAGGAGCTGGCGACCCAGTGGGGCGTCGGTGAGGGCGATTTTTTGACCGCCGGTGAAGACGGCATCGTGCCGCCGCCGAAAAAAAACACCCAGCTGGTTCTGGACGATCTCAAGCTGGCTATTTCCATGGAAGTTGTATCGCGTTTTACCGTCGACGAAATCCGCAAGAAATCCAAGGAGAATCTGGCGCGATGGAAGAAGCAAGGCACGTGGGGGCCTGCCTATACGGAGTGGCGCGAGGTTCTCGATCAAGGCGATGCAGACTTGGTGAAAACCATGATCGGTCGCGATGATCGCAGCAACCGCCTGCGGCAATCGATGCCTTACGTGGGCCTTTTGCCCAAGGACGTAGTCGAGGCGTTGCGTGAAAAAGGTTGAAGTTGAGCTACCGTTCTACCCTGTTTACCGTAACTGAATTTTCATTGCAAAGAGTTCTTTCAACAACTCTTCGCGATTCAAGCGCCATGGATATCCGTGGTTTCTAATTGAGCCGCTTTCTTGCTCAGACATCATGAATTCGAAAACCAAATCGCGATCCTCGACAAGGCCTATGAAATTTCGCATCGAAGGCTGTTCGCAGTAAATCAATTCGTCATACCGAAAATAGGTCTTGTTTTCAGCTTTGCGAACATCAGCCTTTACAAAGATGGCGCGCGCGTGTTTTTTTGCTAGGCAGTTCTCTAATACGCGGTACGGCCAGTAACCTAAGGGTTCAACGCTTTTTAGCAACTCGATGCGCTTTTCGGTCTCATCCACTGACAGCTTTAGGCCAAGATTGTTTACTTTGGTAGTCACTTGAGAATGGCAACCAAACCTTCCGGTGTCGGTAATTGAGCCAATTTGTCGGATGCGCTCTTTGCCGGTCATTTTTTTGCACCAATTGGGCACCTTCTGAAAGAGGTTGATCTTTCCGCTAGCACCACCAGTGTCCTTCTTGTGCTTGCACTTCACCTCAATGCCCTTGTAGTCGGCCTCTTGTTTGTTATTCTCCTCAATGCCAATTAAGGATTCGAAGGTGTAGCCGATACCTGTACTACCTTCTCTAAGCGACTCAATCCAGCCTTGCGCTCGGACATTGTCAAATAGTGCGGCTAGTTCAGATAGTGTCTCGTCATATGCGAAAACTAGGCTGTCAATTTCCCTAGCGACGAAAGAACCGGGTTTTGTTTCAACGTCGAGCCCAAAAACTGCCTTGAGCATGAGCTCATAGGTTGTATCGCCAGCATTGAGGCATTCAATGTAGTAACCAATTGACCCATCCTCATGCGTCGCCTTCAGAAAAATTGCAAAAATCGGCCCGTGTGCAATGTCATTAAATTTCCCATTTAGCCTGGTAATTCGTCGCTCTGGGTAGCGTTGGTAGTACTTGTAGGCGAGTTCAGTTTGTTTGCTCGCGACCAGGTCATACGCACTAAACAATCGAGTAGCGTTCTGTGTTGGGTCGTGGATTTCGAGAGCCGGAAAGTAGTCGTAGGCTTCACTTGGAATAAGCAAGCCGTGGCGCCCCGAGTCATCGTTTGTGGTAAGAATTTTTGCAAAAATCTCCCCAGAACGGAGAGCGTTTCCGAAGCGCAAACAGGCGTTCTGACTGTATTCGCGAAGCGTTACTGCAGTCATTCGATTGTTTTCCTGATTTTTGACAATAGCTTGCGTGTGCCTGGCTCGTCGATGTCACACTCCCAGATCGTAAATACATGCCATCCTTTTCGACGAAGCGCTCTTGTGGCGCGGGTGTCACGCTCTACGTTCTTTGACAGTTTTTCGTGCCAGAACTTTGTGTTCGTCTTCGGAATTGACGCTAAATGGCAGTTTTGATGAGAATGCCAAAAGCACCCATGCACAAAAATCGCGATGTGGAGTTTCGAAAGAACAATATCGGGTTTTCCCGGCAAATTCTTTTGATGTAATCTAAATCGAAAACCAGCTCGATGCAGCAAGGACCGAACTTGCAATTCGGGCGACGTGTTCTGCGCCCGAATGCCCGACATCATCCGGCTCCGCGTTGCCTTGTCGACAACATCAGCCATTACGCATCCAGCTGAATTCCCATGCGCTTCATGAAAGCCGGATATGCGGCCTCGTAGACTGAATTCCCGTTTTGCTCAAACATGCGGCCAAGAATAGTGCGCAATTGACCGACTTCTTCTGCGCTGAACGTGGCCGTGCTGTCGGAGATCGAAACGATTTCCGCCGGGTCATCATCGGGATGGAAAAGGAAGTTATTCACAGACATTGCTGCAAACCATTGCAGCATTCCATCGAAGGTGTAGTCGTGGCATTCGGGAATTCGGCTGTTCATTTTCTTTTCCTCCTATGCGGCCACAGCAAGATTTGTAAAGGAGAGCTGAGAGTCCTCTTCCTTTATGAACTGCGTCATGAGCTCAGCGGCGGCCCTGATTACTGGTACCGCAACGCAATTTCCAAATTGCTGATACGCACGTGTGTCAGAAGAAACGATCTTGAAATTGTCCGATATGCCCATCAATCGCGCACATTCTCGTGGTGTGAGCCGGCGAGGATTTTTCCGCGGCTGCTTGATCAGGATTTCCGAGCCATCTTTGTGATATCGAGCCGAAAGAGTTCTTGAAATGTCTTGCCCAGTTACCAAGCCGAAACCGAAGCCATTACCCTTTGCCCGGTGTTTCTCGGCATAGTTTTGCAAGTAGGTCCAGAGATGGTCGGACAGTGTGTACTTGGGGTTAACCTTTTTCTTCGAATGGTCGAAGTAGCGGCCTTCATCCCAAGGGAGTAGTGGCTCCGAACCGTCGGTTTTGTGCAGAATGTTTGCCAGCTTTACGCTACCTTTCTCAGGTAGCTTTAGCGCTGCCCAGTCGAACCCGACAGGTTCACGAAATCCGACAATCAGTATCCGCTCGCGATGCTGTGGGACAAAGTGAGCGGCATCGATCACCTTGGTGTGAATGTGATAGCCAAGGTCTTCAGTCAATGTACGCTTGATGACGTCGAAGGTGCGGCCCTTGTCGTGCGATTGCAGGTTCTTCACGTTTTCAAGCAGAAAGGCGCGGGGTCGTTTTTGTTTGATAATGCGCGCCACGTCGAAGAACAATGTGCCTTGAGTTTCATCTTCGAAGCCGTGTTTTCTTCCAAGCGCGTTTTTCTTGGAGACACCCGCAATTGAAAATGGTTGACACGGAAACCCGGCGAGCAATACATCGTGATCGGGAATGTCTTCCGCGGCTACCTTGGTGATGTCGCCATTGACTTTATGCGCGTCTGGAAAATTTTCGCTGTAGGTTTTTTGTGCGAACTTGTCCCATTCACTGGTGTAAACGCATGTGCCGCCAACATCCTGAAACGCGCGACGGATACCACCGATGCCGGCAAAGAGATCAATGAAGGTGAAATCCCCGCGCTGCTGTTCTCCCTGATGCAGGGGCAAGGATAATTGTTTGAGTACTCGAATATCACTCAGCGATGGCTCACACGCGCCGGTCTGCCAGCGCCGGATTGTTCGGGTGTCTTTCCCGACGATCTTGGCAAGCTCCTTTTGCGAATACCGGTCGCGTGCAACTTTGATCGAGGAAATAACGTCATCTAGCGGCGTCTCCGTGCGCAAAACCCGGGCCATTTGTAGTTTCCTTCGCTGGGAATAAAACCGGACATTACGCCCGATTTTATGCCCAGTCAATAAATTGATGACGAATTAACAAAGTCAAGTATTGGCGCGGCCTTCAGGCTGAAAATGCTCCGGAAGCCGCGCCAGTGCTAGAAGTTGGTATTTTTACGCGTTGTGATCGACTCTTTGTAGCCACCTATTGCCACAGACGCCCACAAGCCTCCAGCGTACAATTACGTTTTCCCCTTCATTCCCTCCCACGCCCATGAAACGCGAAAACTTTCCCTTCCCGGTTGTCGTTCCCAACGTCAAAGTTCACGCCGAGCGCCGCAAGCGTCTGGCGAAGAATCTGAAGGAGGGGCTGGTGCTGCTGGCGACCGCGCCGGAGGCGACGCGCAATGCCGACGCGCATTACGACTATCGCTGGGACAGTCATTTCTATTACCTCACCGGTTTCCGCGAGCCGGAGGCGGTACTGGCGATTGTGCTGGGCAAGAAGCCGCGCCACATTTTGTTCTGCCGCGACAAGAACATGGAGCGCGAAATCTGGGACGGTTTCCGTTTCGGCCCGCTGATGTCGAAGGAAGTATTCGATTTCGATGAGTCGTATTCGATCAGCGAATTGGAGTCGCGCATTCCCGATCTGATGGGCAATCAGGATGTGGTGTACACGCCGGTTGGAGCGTCGGCGGAGTGGGATCAATCGGTGACGCGCTGGCTTAATGTGGTTCGCAGCCGCACCCGCCAGGGCATCACGGCGCCTGCCGAGTTGCGCGATTTGCGCAGCATCGTCGGCAAGATGCGCCTGATCAAGGACAAGGCCGAAATAGAGATCATGGCCCGCGCCGGCAAGATTTCTTCCGATGCGCATGCTCGCGCGATGCGCATGGCCAAGCCGGGCATGTTCGAGTATCAGGTCGAAGCTGAAGTACTGCATGAGTTCGTCAAGAACGGCGCGCGCCAGCCGGCTTACGGCTCCATCGTCGCCACTGGCGGCAATGCTTGCGTGCTGCACTATCGCGAGAATTCCGCGCAAATCAAGAAGGGCGACCTGATGCTGATCGACGCCGGTTGCGAACTGGAAAGTTACGCCGCCGACATCACGCGCACCTTCCCGGTGGGCGGCAAGTTCAGCGGCCCGCAAAAAGACATTTACGAGCTGGTGCTTGAGTCCCAATTGGCGTGTATCAAGGCGGTGAAGCCGGGCGCGCCGTTTGGCAAATATCACGATGTCGCCAACCAGGTGCTGGCGCAAGGTTTGATCGATCTGAAGCTGTGCAAGGGGTCGCTGCAATCGGTGCTGGAAAAGGAAACCTACAAGCAGTTCTACATGCATCGCGCCGGTCACTGGCTGGGGCTGGATGTGCATGATGCGGGCGACTACAAGCGCGACGGCAAATGGATCTCGCTGAAGCCCGGCATGGTGGTCACGGTTGAGCCGGGTCTGTACATCCGTCCGGCGGATAACGTGCCGAAGCATTTCTGGGATATCGGTGTGCGCATCGAGGACGACATCCTCGTCACCGAGAAGGGCAATCGCAATCTGACCGAGACTTGTCCGAAATCGGTGAAGGATGTTGAGGCGCTGACGGCGGGTTGAGTGTGAGCGATCCTTCCCCGATTGAGGAAGGAGCAGGGATGCGGCAGAGGTGCCGCATCTCGCATTCAATGAAACTGGAATCTCAATGAATCGCGTCGTCGTTGTTGGCGCCGGTCCCGTCGGCGCGACCTTTGCCTTGCTGGCCGCACGCCTTGGCGTCGAAGTCACTTTACTTGAGGCACGCGAAGGCCCGTCGCGCGAATCGCGCTCATTGGCGCTGTCGCACGGCAGCCGCGAAATTCTCGAAACCTGCGGCGTATGGGCCGATCTTTCACCTACCGAAATTCTCACCATTCACACCTCGCAGCGCGGCGGCTTCGGTCGCATGCGCATGTCGCATGAAGATGCGGGTGTGCCGGCGCTGGGTTATGTGTTGACTTATGCCGATCTGCAGCAGGCGCTGGATTCGCAGCTGGATCAACAGAAAATCTCCGTGCTGCGCGGTGCGGTGGTTGCTGCGTTTGACGAGACGGATGATCACGTCGATGTGCGCTATTCGCAAGCAGGTGTCGAGCAAAAACTCGAAGCCAACGCGGTGATTCTGGCCGACGGCGGCGCCAATCTTTCCAAAGTGCCTTCGCTGAAAATCGAGGAAAAAGATTACGCGCAGAGTGCGCTGCTTGGACACATCACGGCAGATCGAGCGCATCGCGGCTCCGCTTATGAACGCTTCACACCGGAAGGTCCGGCGGCTTTGTTGCCGCATGGCGGAGAGCGTGAGTATTCGATGGTTTGGGTATCTGCGCCGGAGCGGATTGATGAGTTGAAGGCGCTGGATGAGGACGCGTTTCTCGCGGCGTTTCAAGAGCATTTCGGTCATCGTGCGGGGCGGTTCACCGCCATCGCCAATCGCCGTAGTTTCCCATTGAAATTGCGCACTGTGTCTTCGCGCGTTGCGGGGCACATCGCCGTGATCGGCAATGCCGCGCAGGCGCTGCATCCGGTCGCGGGTCAGGGCTTCAATCTGGGGCTGCGCGATGCGGATGATCTTTCGCGTCGATTGGCTGCAGGTAAGGAACCGGCCGCGCAGGTCTTGCAGCAGTACGAAGCTTCGCGCGATCGCGATGTTGAGCGCAGCGTAGGCTTCACCGATTTTCTGGTCGGTGCGTTCAGCAACGATCACTTGCTGACTCGGGTGCCGCGCGGTCTGGGTCTCGCCATGATCGATATGCTGCCCGGCGCGCGCCGCGCATTGGCAAAACGCATGCTGTTCGGTGCCACCAAATGAGCGCGCGCATTGTCATTGTCGGCGGTGGCCCGGTGGGCTTGAGTTTTGCGATTGCCGCATCGCGATTGCCGAATGTGGAAGTTACCGTGGTCGAGCGGGCAGTATCGGGGCAAGGACCATTGCCGGCAAAATTTGATCATCGCGTCTATGCGTTGTCGCCGGCATCGATGATCTTCCTGCATGAGCTCGGCGCCACGCCGGATCATGCGCGTGTCGCTCCAGTGCGCTCGATGCAGGTGTGGGGCGATGCGAAGGACAGCCAACTCGATTTCAATGGCGGCCAACCGCTGGCCACGATCGTTGAACATGCCGCGGTCATGCAGGCACTGGAAGCGCGACTTGCGCGGGATGGCCGGGTTGAAATCAGGCGTGGAGCAGCACCTTCGTCGATGACAACGGCCGATTCCGGCGCCCGGCAAGTTACATTGGCCGACGGCAGTATGCTGAAAGCGGATCTGCTGATCGCGGCCGACGGCAGCCGCTCGCAGATTCGCGAGTGGGCCGGCATCCCGGTGCGGTCCAAGGATTACGACAGCGATGGCGTGGTGGCGAATTTCTCCTGCGAGCGCACGCATGGCGACGCGGCGCGGCAATGGTTCAGGACCGATTCGGTGCTGGCTTCTCTGCCGCTGCCGGGGCGGCATATTTCGATCGTATGGTCGGTCGCGCGTTCGGCGGCGGAAAGTCTGGCGGCGTTGCCGGAGATCGAGTTTTGTGCGCGTGTCGCCGAGGCGGGAAATCGTGAGCTTGGCGATCTCGCACTGGTTTCTCCTGTTGCCCGCTTCCCGCTGGCGCGAACTACGGCGGAACACTGGGTGCAACCGGCGCTGGCGCTGATGGGCGATGCCGCTCATGCGGTGCATCCGCTCGCCGGTCAGGGCGTGAATCTGGGGTTTGCCGATGCGCGTAAGATGTTCGAGGTGTTGCGCGACAGATCGAAGCTCTCGCGCGTGGGCGACATGGCGTTATTGCGGCAGTACGAGCGTGCCCGCCGTGAAGCGGCGCTGGCTGTCGGTGAAGTGACCGACCGCATGCGTTCGCTATACATGAGTGAAATGGCGGCGGCGCGCTGGCTGCGCAATGACGGCATGCAGATGGTGAATCGGCTGCCGGTCGCCAAGGCGCTGCTGGTAGACTACGCCACTCGCTAAGTACGGAAATTTGAACCAAACCCGCGGCCATTAATCGAAGCCGCATGAAATTCCAAGGAATAGCTGTGAAATCAATCAAAAGTGCCCTGTGTCTGATATTGGCGGCGTTTTCTCTCAACGCTTATGCCAATCCCGAATTCATCAAGAAAGAATTCGAGAAAAAATATGCCGAGGTCAAGGTCGATCGCGTGACCAAGGCGGGCTACGGCGATTTATGGGAAATCTTTGCCGGTGGCGAAATCATCTACACCGACGAAAAGGTCAGCTTCCTCATCATCGGTACGCTGGTCGATGCGGCCAACAAGCAGAATGTCACTGAAGCGCGGTTGCAAAAGCTGACCGCCATCAAATTCGCCGAGCTGCCATTCGAGCATGCGATCAAGCTGGTGCGTGGCAACGGCTCGCGCAAGATGGCGATTTTCGAAGACCCGAACTGTGGCTATTGCAAGAAATTCGAGCAGGATGTGAATTCGCTGGACAACATTACCGCTTACATTTTTGCCTATCCGATTCTGGCGCCGGACTCGACCGAAAAATCGAAGGCGGTATGGTGTTCGCCGGACCGTCTCAAGGCCTGGCAGGATTTGATGCTGCGTGAGCGTCAGCCGACCGCCAAAGGCACCTGCGATAACCCGATCGACAAGATCGTCAGCGTGGGCCGCAATCTGCGCATCACCGGTACGCCGACGACTTTCTTCGAAGATGGCGAACGCATCGCCGGGGTTTTGCCGAAGGACAGGATTGAAGCGAAGCTGGTGTCCGCCAAAGCAGCGGCCAATGTGGCCGATGCACGCAAGTAACGATCGGATTTTCTGGTGGAATAAAAACGGCTGCCGCGGCAGCCGTTTTTATTTGCAACCCAGGCAGTCGTCATTTGACGGCAGCGGCAATGAAAAACAGTGCAATCGACAGGCCCAGTCCCACCATCCAGACCAGACTGCGCAGGGTGGCTTTGTCGCCGACATAGCAGGCGATATAAGCCACGCGTGTGACGATAAAGGCAATCGCGATTGCGTCGATGATGCCTTGCGGCGCTTTGCAAAAAGCAGCAACCAGCACGCCTGCGGCAAATAACGGAAACGCTTCGAAGGTATTCAGGTGTGCGGCATGTGCTCGCGCCTGGCGGCCTTTCAGACCGGCTTCCCATTCGCGCGGCTGATGGTTGTTGCGCAGATAGGATTTATCCGATTTTGCGATCGCAATGGCGGCGTAGGGCAGCAGGCCGGCGATCAGCACGCACCAGAAAGCGATGGTCATGGCGGTTTCCCCTTTTTCGTTGTTATTGCGTTTTTGCAGCGGCAGCGCGCGGTTCTGCCATACCGGCATTGGCATCGTACCCTTTGGGCAGCAGCACCCACATTTTGCCGCGCTGTTTCATCCGGCCGGCCTGGGCGCCGGCTTCATCGCCGAATCCCCAGTAGAAATCCGCCCGCACTGCGCCATAGATCGCGCCGCCGGTGTCCTGCGCCACCATCAGGCGATTGAGTTCCTGCTTGCTGCCCGGAAAGGTGGTCGATAGATAAACCGGCACGCCCAGTGGAATGACGCGTTGGTCTACAGCGATCGAGCGCTCGGCGGTGAGCGGCACACCCAGCGTGCCAATGGGGCCGGATAAGTCGCCTGACAACTCTTTGAAAAACACGAAGCTGGGGTTGGTGTTGAGGAATTGCGTGACTTTGCGCGGATTGCGTTTGGCCCATTCCTTGATGCCCTGCATCGAGGCGCGCTCGGCCTTGATTTCGCCGCGACGGATCAGCTGGCCGGCGACGGAGCGGAACGGATGGCCGTTCTGGTCGGCGTAGCCCACGCGCATGCGGCTGCCGTCGGGCAACTGAATCTGTCCCGAGCCCTGGATTTCGAGGAAAAACAATTCGACTGGGTTATCGACATAAGCCAGTTCCAGTCCGCGCAATGGCGATGCGCTGGAATCGATCTCGCTGCGATCGAGATAGGGAATCAGCTTGTTGCCGACGATGCGGCCGCGCAGGCGGCGGAACTTGAGATCGGGATAGACCTCGCTCAAGTCGACAGTAACGAGATCCTGCGGCGCTGAATAGAGCGGATATTTGAATTCCGCGGTTCTGGTTCGCGAGCCGCGCAGCAGCGGTTCGTAATAACCGGTGACGATGCCGGTTTCGCTTTCATCGGCGTTGACGACGCGCCACGGCTCGAAATTGGCGCGGAAGAACTGGCGCACGGATTCGGCGGTTCGTTTTGCCGGCATCGCACTCGCGGTGGTGCAAACGTCGATCCATTCGGTCTTGGTCAGCAGCATCGAGCAGCTCTGCAGAAAGGCCGTCAGCGCATCGCTGGGGTCGTCGCTGCTGAAAGTCGCGAGGGCGTCCCAGGTGGTCCGTTCAAGCCGTCCGCGAGGAGCATCCGCAGTAGTTGACGCCGTTGCCGGATCCGGCATCAATGGCGGAAGCGGTACTTCCAGGCAAGTGGTGCAAGGTTGGCAGACGGGGCATTGCGCTGTCGGCGCTGGTGCGGCCACAGGAACTGGCGCAGGTGTCGTCGATGCGCAGCCAGAGAGCAGCAACGCGAACAAGATAGGGAATTTATGGACGCGGTGCGGGGTCAATGTCATAGTGCCGGCAGTATAACGGCGGGTTTGGAGAATCGACGATGGCGTGGGTGTTGTTCGAGGTGTTGCTGGCGTTCGGGTTGGCGGTGTTTATTGTCTGGTGGACGTTTCCCAAGAAGAAAAAGGAAAAGCCGGTCGAACCGCCGCGCAACGAATCGTAGAGCTTGGTGCGTTAGTGCAGCACGCGTGGCACTGATAGCGTGAACTCCGGAATCGTCGCTTCGAACTTGGTGCCGTCCTCGGCGGTGACTTGATAGGTACCGCGCATGGTGCCCACCATGGTGTTCAACGACGAACCGCTGGTGTATTCGAACGACGAGCCGGGCTTGATGCTGGGTTGCTCGCCGACCACGCCCATGCCCCGTACTTCCTGCACCTGATTGTCGGAATCAGTAATGATCCAGTGCCGGCTGACGACCTTGCCCGTCACGGTGCCGGTGTTAGTGATGCGGATGGTATAGGCGAACACATACTGGTCGTTTTCCTCGTCCGACTGGTCGGGCAGGTAAAACGCCTGTGCGGTGACGTTCATCGAATATTTTTTTTCTGCAGTCATGCGCGGCATCGTATCACGCAAGGCAGGGTGCAACTTCGCGTAGAATTCGGCTCCATGAATTACCGCCTCGCCCCTTCCATTCTTTCCGCTGACTTCGCCCGTTTGGGAGAGGAAGTCCGCGATGTCATTGCCGCCGGTGCAGATGTCATTCATTTCGACGTGATGGACAACCATTACGTTCCCAACCTGACCTTCGGCCCGATGATTTGCGAGGCGGTGCGGCCGCATGCCAAAACCGCGGCTGGTGCAAAAGTGCCGATCGATGTGCATCTGATGGTGAAACCGGTGGATCGCATTGCACCGGATTTCGCCAAGGCGGGCGCGGATATCATCAGCTTCCACCCCGAGGCTTCCGATCATGTCGACCGCACGCTGGGGCTGATTCGCGATGCCGGCTGCAAGACAGGGCTGGTGTTCAATCCGGCCACGCCGCTGTCATATCTCGATTACGTGATGGATAAGGTTGATCTGATTCTCATCATGTCGGTGAATCCGGGTTTCGGCGGGCAAAAGTTCATCCCCGGCGCGTTGCAGAAGTTGCGCGAAGCCCGGGCGCGGATCGATGCCTCAGGCCGCGATATCTGGCTGGAAGTTGATGGTGGCGTGAAAGCCGACAATATCGCCGAGATTGCCAAGGCGGGCGCGGATACGTTTGTCGCGGGCTCGGCGATCTTCGGGCAGAAAGATTACGTCGCGGCAATCAACGCCATGCGTGCAGAACTGGCCAAGGTGAGCGCATGAGCACCGATATATCGCAAGATTTCCCAGAAGTCGCCGGCCTGGAACCAAGCACTGGTGCGGCTTCGCAAGGAGATGTCTCGGAAGGCCGCGCGGATACTGGCTCTCCAGCCGATGCCCCTGCAGAGCCCACGGCTGGTGCGACAGAGGCCGCTGCGGTACCGAAGAAAATCCGCCTGCGTGCCAAACCGAAGTTCGCTTTTCCGGTCCCATTGAAAGCGGTATTGCTGGACCTCGACGGGACGCTGCTCGACACTGTGGGCGATATCGTCACTGCAGCCAACATGATGCGGGCATCGCTGGGCTTCGCGCCACTCGAGCCTACGCTGATCGCCACATTCGTCGGCAAGGGCATTCCCAATCTGGTATCGAAGACGCTGAAGGATGCCGTTGGAGAACCTGGCCCCACGGCGCTGAAGGTAGCCGTTGCCAATTTCGAGCGCCAGTACGAAAAATGTTTTGGCGATACCTCGAAACCTTACCCCGGCGTTATCGATGGCCTGAACGCAATGAAGGCCAAGGGATTGCGCCTCGGTTGCGTGACCAACAAGGCGGAAAAATTCACCTTGCCGCTGCTTGAGCGGACCGGGCTGGCCGAATATTTCGAGCTGACACTTTCCGGCGATTCGCTGGCCGAGAAAAAACCGCACCCGATGCCGCTGCTGCACGCGGCTGAATTCTTCGGCGCCACACCGGCCGAGGTGCTGTTGATCGGCGATTCGGTCAATGATGCCGAGGCGGCGCGCGCCGCCGGCTCGCCGGTGTTTATCGTGCCTTATGGGTACAACGAAGGGCAGGAATTGCGCGGGCTGGATTGCGACGCGTTTATCGACGATGTGCCATCGGCCCTGAAATACGTTAAGCTTGCACCGGTTCAGTAATTTTCTCTCGCGAAGCAGATCATGACTTTCAGCAAACAAGTGTGGACGTGGCGATGGCATAACTGGCGCTAGATTTTTCCTTTCTAGCTGTCGATTGCCCATTCCTGCCTGCTCACTTGTTATGTTGAAAGACCATGCCCGATTCTGCTGAAACACGCTTCGCCGCGCTCGCGGCCCAAGGCTACAACCGAATTCCCGTCATGCTCGAGACCTTCGCGGATCTCGACACGCCGTTGTCCATTTACCTCAAACTCGGCAACAAGCCGTTTTCCTATCTGCTGGAATCGGTCATCGGTGGCGAACGCTTCGGCCGCTATTCGATAATCGGACTGCCGGCGCGCGAGTGGCTGCGGGTGAAGGGCAAGGAATGCGCGGTGGTTCGCGCGCGGCCGGGCGGCCAGAGCGAAATGGTCGAGCACGTATTCGTCACCGATCCGCTGGCCTTCGTCGAGAAGTACCGCAAACGTTTCAACGCCGCGCCGATCGAGGGCGCACTGCGTTTTGCCGGCGGACTGGCGGGCTATTTCAGCTACGACACGGTGCGCTACATCGAACGCAAACTGGAGCTGGACGAGCATCAGCAAAAAAAAGATGTGCTCGGAACGCCGGATATTGTGCTGATGCTGTCGGATGAACTCGCCGTAGTCGATAACCTTTCCGGCAAGCTCTACCTGATCGTGTATGCCGATCCCGCGCAGCCAAACGCGTATGCCAATGCGCAGCGGCGTTTGACGGAGTTAAGGCTTGCGCTGCGACAGCAGGCGCCTTTGCCTGTCTATGTGCCGGGCGCCGCGCCAGAGGCGCCGAAGTCGGAAATTGGCAAGGATGCCTTCCTAAACGCGGTGGCGAAGTGCAAGCAGTACATCGTCGATGGCGACATCATGCAGGTGCAGATTTCGCAACGCATTTCGCAGGCGTTCGATGCGCCACCGATCAATCTCTACCGCGCGCTGCGTTCAATCAACCCCTCGCCGTACATGTTTTATTTCGATATGGGCGACTTTCATATCGTTGGTGCATCACCGGAAATTCTGGTGCGGCAGGAAGGCAAGAAAGTCACTGTGCGACCCATTGCCGGGACGCGCAAACGAGGTGATACGCCTGAGCGCGATGGCGAATTGGAAAATGAGCTGCGCAACGATCCGAAAGAATTGGCCGAGCATCTGATGTTGATCGATTTGGGGCGTAACGATATCGGCCGCATCGCCAAAACCGGCAGCGTCAAAGTGACGGAACAGATGGTGGTGGAGCGCTACTCGCATGTGATGCATCTGGTGTCCAATGTCGATGGCGAGATTCGCGACGACGTGGGACCGATTGATCTGTTGCGCGCAACCTTCCCGGCCGGAACCGTGACCGGTACGCCCAAGGTGCGTTCGATGGAAATCATCGATGAGCTGGAGCCCAGCAAGCGTGGCGTTTATGCAGGTGCCGCGGGTTACCTTGGGTTCAACGGCAATATGGATCTGGCAATTTCGATTCGCACCGGCGTGGTCAAGGATGGCAAGCTGTATGTGCAAGCAGCCGCGGGCATCGTCGCCGATTCCATCCCCGAGCTGGAATGGCAGGAAACCGAAAACAAGGCGCGTGCCTTGTTGCGCGCCGCGGAGATGGTCTCCGCCGGCATCGACACCAATCCATCGTGAGGAGATAAATCATGCTGCTCATGATCGACAACTATGACTCCTTCACCTTCAACCTGGTCCAGTACTTTGGTGAGTTGGGTGAAGAGGTGGTGGTGAAGCGCAACGACGAAATTTCGCTGGCCGATATCGAAAAAATGGCGCCACAACGCATCGTGGTTTCGCCCGGGCCATGTTCGCCAACCGAGGCAGGCATCTCGGTTCCGGCGATTGAGAAATTTGCCGGCAAGGTGCCGATTCTTGGCGTTTGTCTTGGCCATCAAAGCATCGGGCAGGCGTTTGGTGGGCGCGTAATCCATGCCAAGACACTGATGCACGGCAAGACCTCGCAAATGTCTCATACCGGCGTTGGCGTGTTTTCCGGATTGCCGTCGCCATATCGCATTACCCGCTATCACTCTTTGGTGATCGAGCGCGAGACCTGCCCTGATTGCCTGGAGATTACTGCTTGGACCGACGATGGCGAAATCATGGGTGTGAGGCACAAGACGCTGGCGATTGAAGGCGTGCAGTTCCATCCCGAATCGATCATGACCGAACACGGTCATGCATTGCTGAAAAATTTTCTGAATGTGAAGGTGTAGCGATGTTTACTCCGCAAGAAGCGATCAATCGGCTTTCCGATAAACGCGAAATCTTCTTTGATGAGATGGTCGACCTGTTCCGCCAGGTGATGGAAGGCAAGGTCACGCCGGTGCAGTTGTCGGCGATCCTGATGGGGCTTCACGTAAAGACCGAGTCGGTGTCGGAAATCGCTGCTGCTGCGCAGGTGATGCGTGAATTTTCCACGCGAGTCGATGTTGGCGATCTGCCCAATCTGGTGGACACCTGCGGCACAGGCGGCGACAAGGCGCACACCTTCAATATCTCCACCGCCGCATCCTTCGTCACGGCTGCCGCCGGTGCGCGCGTCGCCAAGCACGGTGGGCGTTCGGTATCTTCGCAGTCGGGCAGCGCTGACGTGCTGGAGTTGCTGGGCGTGAACCTCAATCTGACGCCTGCGCAGGTCGCAGATTGCATCAAACAGGTCGGTGTCGGCTTCATGTTCGCGCCGAATCACCACCCGGCAATGAAATATGCAGCCCCGGTGCGCAAGGAGCTGGGCATGCGCACCATCCTGAATATTCTGGGTCCTCTCACCAACCCGGCGGGTGCGCTAAATCAGGTGATGGGCGTATTTCACAGCGACCTCGTCGGCATTCAGGCGCGGGTGCTGAAGGAGTTGGGATCGAAGCATGTGATGGTGGTTCACGGCGACGATGGTCTGGATGAAATCACATTGACTGGATCGACGCAGATAGCGGAGTTGAAGCATGGCTTTGTCACTGAATTCAAGATCGAGCCCAAGCAGTTCGGCCTTGATACGGTTTCGCTGGATGCCATCAAAGCTGCCGATAAGGAGATCTCCAAGGCGATGCTGCTATCTGTGCTCGACAATCAGTCCGGGCCGGCCAAGGACATCGTAATGCTGAATGCCGGCGCAGCGATATATGTTTCGGGCGTCACAAAGGATTTGTGGGGTGGCGTATCCAAGGCGCGCGAAATGATCGAATCCGGCCAGGCGCGAAGCAAGCTCGACGAGTTGGTGGCGTTTACCTCGGCGATTAAGAACTGATGTCGGACATCCTGCAAAAAATTCTCGCCACCAAGCGGCGCGAAGTAGCGGAGTCGCGAACTCGAGTCCCGTTACTCGAGCTGGAAGCAAAAGCGCGCGATGCCTCGCCGGTACGCGATTTCGTCACCGCCATCCGGTCGAAGCATGCTGCCGGCCGGCCGGCTGTGATCGCCGAAATCAAGAAGGCCAGCCCAAGCGCCGGTGTATTTCGGGCCGATATTGGCGGCAGCTTCGAACCCGCGGTCTTCGCCAAGAGTTATGAGAAGGCCGGCGCCGCTTGCCTGTCGGTATTGACTGACAGAGATTACTTTCAAGGCTGCACTGAAGACCTGATTGCGGCGCGCAGCGCCTGTGAGTTGCCGGTCTTGCGAAAAGACTTTGTTGTTGATCCTTACCAGATCGTTGAAGCGCGAGCGATGGGCGCCGACGCGGTGCTGTTCATCATTGGTGCGGCGCCAATTGCGGACTTTTGTGAGTGGGAGGCATTGGCTAAGTCATTGGGTTTGGCGGTATTGGCCGAGTCGCACAAAGCGGAGGAACTCGAGCAGGCCCTGGTACTTAAAACCCCCTTAATTGGCATTAATAACCGCGATCTCACACGATTTGTCACCGATGTTGAGACGACGATTGCTTTGAAGTCCATGGTTCCCGCTGACAGGATTTTGGTCACCGAAAGCGGTATTAGCACGGCCGACGTCACAAGCCATATGCTCGAATCCGGCGTTTCAACTTTCCTGATCGGTGGCGCACTGATGCAAGAGAAAGATCCCGGCGCCAAGCTGGCGAGCTTGTTTGATACAGGACTGTTGTGAAGGCGGACTTAGCCTGTTGCACAAACGCAACAAGGCGCTGCCGCTGTGGCAAATTTCACAGTGAACACTTGAGCAAATGTCGCAAGTTTGGCAATATGGTAGTAGCTTCTCGAAAGATTTGGCGGTACTTGCGTGGGAGAAGTTGTCGTGAGGTAGTTGCTGGCTGGCCCAAGAAGTCGGCGGTACGTCCTGCCTCTAGAGGTTTCCTGCTCTGAAGAATTAAAAAGCCTCAACTTAACCAAAGGAGATTTGTGATGAATAAGAAATTGATCGCCCTCGCTGTCGCAGGCGCTACGTTCGCCCCGGCAGTTATGGCGCAATCGGCCAACCCGGTAACCCTCTACGGTCGCGTTTACGTCATGTTTGAAAACGTCCGCGCCAACGAAGGTGCTACCCCGGTCGGTTCTCGCAACCGCGTTTCGGACCAGTCCTCGCTGCTCGGCGTGCGTGGCACTGAAGATCTCGGCGGCGGCTTGAAAGCCTTCTTCCAGTTGGAAACGGTTTTCCGTCCCGACGAACAACAAGTTATCGGCGCAACTGGCGGTACAGTTAACTTCGCAAACCGCAACAGCGCTGTTGGTCTGCAGGGCGATTTCGGTAGCGTATTGCTGGGCCGTTGGGACACCCCGTTCAAGACCACCACGATCGCTGTTGATCCGTTCGGTGACTTGACCCTTGGCGGTATTACTGGCTCCATCAGCGATCGCGGAAACTTTGATCGTCGCGAACAAAACGTGTTCCAGTACTGGTCTCCGACCATCCTTGGTGGTTTTGCCGGCCGTTTCAGCTACTCCGCCAACGAAGGCAAGACGGCAACGGTTAACCCGTCTGTGCTGTCCACCAGCCTGACCTATACCCAAGGCCCGTTCTACGCCGGTTACGCTTGGGAACGTCATAAAGATATTTACAAGAATTACACGGCAGCAGTCGGTAACGTAGTGGGTGGCAAAGAAAAGGGCCAGGCACTGTTTGGTACCGTTACATTCGGTCCGATCAAGCTCGGCGCTATTACCCAGAAGTTCGAGAAACAGACCGGCGCTGTCAACCGCGTTTCGGATCAAAAATCGAACATGGTCAACATCACCTACACCGCTGGCAAGAACCAGTTTGTGTATCAGCACGCTCGCTCCAAGGATGGTGCTGAAGTTACGCCGGCAGGCGTTGTTGTTGCCAACGGCGCGGTTCAGCCGGATTGCAAGAGCAACACGGCCGCTTATTTCTACAACTTTAGCCGTCGTACCTCGTTCCTGGGCCAGTACACCAAGGTCAAGAACAACATCGCTGGTCTCTGCAACTTCGGCGCCAACACGCTGGGAATTTCTGCGGGCCAGGATCCGGCTGGTATTGCAGTCGGTCTGCGTCACACGTTCTAAAAAGTATCAGCTTGCTGTTTGCAGACGGGCGCCTTCGGGTGCCCGTTTTCTTTCTATAATTGCTTCATGAATTTTGTCGATCGCCTGATTTGCGAGTTGGACGATGGTTTAAGGACGGTGTTTGCGCAGAGCCATTCGCATCGTCCTGTGCCCAAGCCGGATGTTGCCTTGGATATCGACTCAATGAGCGCAGAGGATACTGAAGAGTCGATCCGCTTGATGCGGATTAATCATTGTGGCGAGGTGTGTGCACAGGCGCTTTATCAGGGCCAGGCCCTTGTGGCCAAATCGGACCTGACGCGCGACCTGCTTCGAGTGGCGGCAGCCGAGGAGCGGGATCATCTGGCTTGGTGCGAGTCCAGACTCAACAACTTGGGTGGGCACGTCAGTCGCCTCAGCCCATTTTTCTACGCAGGCTCGTTTGGGCTGGGTGTGGCCTCTGGCTTGCTGGGAGATCGCTGGAGCATGGGTTTCCTGGTTGAGACGGAGCGCCAGGTAGAAGCGCATTTGCACGAGCATCTCAGTCTCATTTCAACCCGCGATCGGTCCAGCCGGGTGATCCTTGAGGCGATGCGTGACGACGAAATTCGACATGGTCAGGCCGGGCTCGATCACGGCGCGACCCCATTGCCAAAGCCGATCAAAAGCGCAATGACCGCTTTTTCCAGATTAATGACCCGCTCTACTTATTGGGTCTAGTTGGATATCCGCTAGACGGGGGTGGCTTCAGCGCGAATTTCAAAGTCGTGAGTGATTTTCGCTGTTTTCGCCATAATCGCCGAGGCCGAGCAATACACTTCAGCCGATAGCTTTATCGCTCTCTCGACCTTTGCAGCATTTAGACCATTCCCGGTTACGACAAAGTGAAAGTGAATGCTGGTAAAGACTTTAGGGTCAGTAGGTGCTCGCTCAGCTGTAAGTTCGACAACACAGTCCGTTACCGGCTCACGTCCTTTTTTCAGGATGTGAATGACGTCAAATGCACTGCATGCGCCGGTACCGATCAGTACGGTTTCCATCGGTCTGGGGCCAAGATTGCGGCCTCCCGCATCCGGTGAACCGTCCATTACTACGGCGTGGCCGCTTTCTGTTTCCCCTAGAAAGGCAACATTTTCAATCCATTTGATGCGTGCTTTCACGTTCTTTCTCCTGTCGTCCACAAGTATATCCAACCGGGGTGGCCGGAAACTCTTGAAATGGGTTTACACCCGGCGTTTACAACCGGGATTTGACACGGAGTCATTGAATTTATTATAATTTTCAGTTCTGCCAAGTACTCCCCGTTTGCTTGGCGACACTATTTGCCCCGCCCGACGTCCAATCGGCCCGATTTGGCAAATAAATTACAAGCAACCCAGTCAATTAGCGAGTACAGCAATGAAAACCTTTTCAGCCAAACCCCATGAAGTTGTGCATGGGTGGTACCACGTCGATGCAACCGATAAAGTTCTTGGACGTCTGGCCGCCGAAGTTGCCCTGCGCCTTCGCGGCAAGCACAAACCCGAATACACCCCGCACGTCGATACCGGCGATTTCATCGTCGTGACCAATGTGGAAAAGCTGCGTGTGACCGGTAATAAAGCCGAAGACAAGAAGTACTTCCGTCATACCGGCTATCCTGGCGGTATTTACGAAACCAATTTCAATAAGCTCCAGCAAAAGCATCCCGAGCGCGTTCTCGAAAAAGCCGTCAAGGGTATGCTGCCGAAGGGTCCTTTGGGCTACGCAATGATCAAGAAGCTGAAGGTCTATGCCGGTGGTACGCACCCGCACAGCGCTCAGCAACCCCAAGAACTCAAGATCTAAGTCTAAGGAATAACGAACATGGTCGGTAAATATCACTACGGAACGGGCCGCCGCAAAAACGCGGTTGCACGTGTATTCATGAAGCCCGGCAAGGGCACCATTGTTGTCAACGACAAGCCGCTTGACGTGTATTTCTCGCGCGAAACCGGCCGTATGGTCGTGCGCCAGCCGCTGGAATTGGTTGGCAGCGTCGACAAGTTCGACATCATGGTGAATGTATTTGGCGGCGGTGAATCCGGTCAAGCCGGTGCCGTACGTCATGGCATTACACGTGCGTTGATCGATTTCGATGCAAACCTCAAGTCGCAGCTTTCGAAGGCAGGCTTTGTGACTCGCGATGCGCGTGAAGTGGAACGTAAAAAGGTGGGCCTGCACAAAGCCCGTCGCCGCAAACAATTCTCGAAGCGCTAAGCGCTATCGCAGTATTGCGTGCTATCAGTCAGGAAAAAGCCGCTGCATGCGGCTTTTTCCTTATTGGGCGATGCAACTACTAGTGGTTTCCCGGCCTCCAAAGGCAATTATCCGGTGCTGAGCCAAATGAAACTTCGCGGTTCCTGGCGAAAAATTCGATCCAAGATTGGCATCCGTTCGGAGCGAGTTGCCATTCGTACTCATACACCTTGGTATATCAAGTTCGGCGGATACGGATTGATGATGGGTGTGGCCGCCGCGGTGGCCTGGTACTTGGTTGATAACAGCTACCGGATCACCGGGTTCAATCGCGATGAAGCAAAAGCGCAAATTGGCAAGCTGACCGAAGATAACGAGCGTCTCAAACGAGAGTACGATCTGACCAAGACCTTGCTGAACGAACGCGAAGGTCAACTGAAGGTCGAAAAGGCAGCGCAGGCAGAGTTTTCCAAGAACCTTGCGCAATTGCAGGAAGAGAACTCCAGTCTTAAAGAGGACTTGGGTTTTCTGCGCAATATCATGTCCAGCGGCAGTGTTCCGGAAGGCCTTTCCATCGCCAATCTAAAGGTCGAACCTGACGCATTGCCAAACGAATACCGCTATCGGTTGCTGGTGACTCAAGGTGGGCAGCGCAAGCAGGATTTCAAGGGCAAGGTGCAGGTGATTGTCCGTATTCAACAAGGTGGGCAGGCGACAACGCTGAGTTTCCCAAGCGATGCCGAGCTGAAGGCCCCAGGCGGCGAGTTGGAGTTCCGCTATTACCAAAAAGTCGATGGCAGGTTTAGAATTCCCGAAGGATCGCAGCTAAAAAATGTGCAATTGCGTGTGCTTGGGCTGCCGGGGTACGAGGTACGCAGTCAACGTGCCTTGAATTTTTAGGAGTAATCCATGTTTGGCAATAAATCCAATAAGCCTAGTCCTATCGATAGCCTGATCGGGACGGGCTCAACCATAACCGGCGACGTTCATTTCACCGGCGGGCTTCGGGTGGATGGCTGCGTGATCGGCAATATCAGGGCAGTCGGCGAGAAGCCCGGTACTCTGGTTTTGTCCGAGATGGCTAAAATCGAGGGCGAGATCGATGTTGGTCACATCGTAATCAACGGCACCGTCGCAGGTCCGGTAAGGGCCAAGGAATATCTTGAGCTTCTTCCCAAAGCGCGTGTAACTGGCGACGTCAGCTACAAGACCATCGAGATTCATGTCGGTGCGATAGTAATGGGACGCATGGTTCATGAAGGCGATGCCAGGCAGGCAGAGAAGGTAATTGAGTTCAAACCTGCTGCCAGCAATTGATTTTCAGCAGACTGACTCAAACTGAAGTACATTGATGCAAATAACGCAGGTTTGGAGATAGACCATGAATGACATGTCGATGATGCCATCGCCGTTGCTGTTTACCGACAGCGCGGCTGACAAAGTGAAAGCCCTTATTGTCGAAGAGGGCAATGACGATTTGAAGCTGCGCGTATTCGTCACCGGCGGCGGCTGTTCCGGCCTGCAATATGGCTTCACCTTCGACGAAATTTCCAACGAAGACGATACCGTGATGGAAAAAAACGGCGTTAAACTGTTGATTGATCCGATGAGCTACCAGTATCTGATTGGCGCTGAAATCGATTACACCGAGGGCTTGGAAGGCGCTCAGTTCGTTATCAAGAATCCGAATGCGTCCAGCACCTGTGGCTGCGGTTCGTCGTTTTCCGTCTAAGCCGGACAAATAAGTTGCAATTGAAAACGGAGGCCTAGGCCTCCGTTTTCAATTGTGCGCGTCGTCGTCGTTCCGTGCCAGCGTGTCAGCGCTCATTTGTATAGAATTCCTGCTCCGTCATTCGTACCTCATCTTCCCGAGTTGTTTAGCAAATTTTCCCAAGGAATGAATCGATGTCCGCTATGCTTACTTCTGTATCTGAATTGAAAGTACTGACTGCCAGTGTTCTGCTCGCAGTTTCGTCAGGCGCATTTGCGCAGGCGCCAACTCCGGCACCAGCGGGAGCGCCGATAACGCCCGGAACTCCACCCGCTGCTGCCGGAGCACCGGCTGCGCCAGGCGCACCTCGTCCATTCAAGGACGTCATCAAGGATGCCAAGGAAATTCCAGGGTTCTTCACCCTGTATCAGAAAGACGAAAAGGTCTGGATGGCGATCAAGCCGGAACAGTTCGATAAGCCGTTCTTCTTTTCACACAACATTCCGCAAAGCGTAGGTGAACGCGGGCTGTACGGCAGCCAGATGGGCGGCTCGCAGATGGGTATGTTCCGCAAGATTGGCCCACAAGTTCAGCTGATCGCGGTTAATACCGAGTTCTTCGCCAAGCCCGGTACGCCTCAAGCTCAGTTTGTTTCGGAGGCCTTTTCCGACAGTTTGTTGAGCAGTGCCGCTGCGGCTTCTGCGCCACATCCTGATTCCAAGGCCGTACTGATTGACGTCGGCGCGTTGCTGGTCAATGACATTCCCGGCTATGCGACTCGCCTCGATGTTGCCTACCGAATGGGTTTTGCGCTCGATAAGCCCAATTCAGGCATTACGCGTGTAAACAATACACCGTTGCTCACCGGCATTCAGGTGAAAACCCACTTCTCAGTGCCCAAGCTGAACGCACCGCCACTGACGCCATCGCCGGTTCCGATGCCGCCACCACCACGCGCGACGCCGGATCCGCGCAGCATGTTTGTAAGTTTCTACTACAACTTCTCGCAGTTGCCGGAACAGCCGTTGTCGCCGCGCCTTGCTGATTCGCGCATTGGTCATTTCGTGACATCTCGCACCGACTTTACCGAGGACCTTTCGCCCAATGTAAAGCAGCACTATGTCAATCGCTGGCGTCTGGAAAAGAAAGATCCGGCGGCAGCCATATCCGAACCCAAGGAGCCGGTGGTGTACTGGCTGGACAAGAATATCCCGGAGAAATACCGCAAATCGGTGGCCGACGGTGTGCTTGAGTGGAACAAGGCGTTCGAGAAAGCCGGTTTCAGGAATGCGCTGGTCGTGAAACAGCAAACCGACAAAGATGATTTCGACACCATGGATGCGCGTCACGCATCGGTGCGCTGGTTCGTCGGCGCGGACGTAGGTTTCGCCATTGGCCCATCGGATGTCGATCCGCGTACCGGCGAAATTCTCGATGCCGATATCGGCATGTCCGATGTTTTCGCGCGCGGCGCACGCCGCCAAGTCACAGAAGATTTCAGTCGCCCGGTATCGCTCGATATGTCGGCCATGAACGACCCGCTAAATGCGCACAAGAAGTTGGCCGCGTGCAATTACGCGGGCCATGCTGCGCATGAAATGCACTTCGCGATGGATTTGCTGGAAGCACGCGGCATGGACATGGATAGCCCGGAAGCCGAGGCGGTCGCGCAGTCCTATGTCAAGGACGTGATCATGCATGAGGTCGGCCACACCTTGGGCTTCCGCCACAACTTCAAGGCCTCGACCGTCTTCACCAGCAAGCAGATCCAGGATGTCGAATTCACCAAGAAGAACGGTATTACCGCGTCCGTAATGGACTACACACCGTTCAATATCGCGGCGAAGGGCGAAAAACAGCCGGAATATGGCATGTCCACCTTGGGTGCATACGACTACTGGGTTGTTGAATACGCGTACAAAGAGATTGCGCCTGCCGAAGAAAAAGCGGAGTTGGCCAAGATTGCTGCGCGCTCTACCGAGCCGCTGCTGGCTTACGCGACCGATGAAGATGCCGGCTATGGCCCGCTGCTGGGCATCGATCCGGAAGCCAACCGTTTCGATCTTGGTGCCGATCCGCTTGAGTACTACAAGAAGCGCATGAAGTTGTCGCGTGAGCTGTGGGATCGCCTGCAAACGATGCAGCTGAAACCTGGCGAAAGCTATGAGCGCCTGACGCGTAGTTTTGCGGCAGGCTTCAATCAGCTTGCGCGGGTGGCGCCGCTCGCCGCCAAGTATGTTGGCGGTGTGAAGCATTTGCGCGACCATGCCGGCACCGGCCGTCCTTTGTATGAACCCACACCGGCGCCGCGCCAGCGCGAGGCGTTGAATCTGCTGACGGAAGGGTTGTTCAAGGCCGATAGCTTCAAGTTCAAGCCCGAGTTTGTTTCGCGCATTGGCATAGATCACTTCGAACGCCGCGGCAATCCGGACATTTCGATTGCCACGCGCGTGCTTGGTGTTCAACGCGAAGTTCTCGACGCCTTGATGGCCGATGGCGTTGCCCAGCGCATGCTGGACTCGCAGGACAAGGTCGCCGATTCGTCCAAGCTGCTCAAACTCTCCGATCTGTACGATGGCCTGCAAAACTCGATCTGGAGCGAACTGCGAACCGGTAGCGACATTGGCAGCTTGCGACGGAACCTACAGCGCGAACACCTGAAGCGCATTTCGGCGTCGCTGGTACGTGCGTCGGGCAACACCCCTGCCGACGCCCGTAGTTTGCAGCGGGAAAATGCGATCCAACTGCAGGGGCAAATCCGCGCCGCCATGGGCAAGCCGATGAGCAAGGAAGCCAGGGCACACTTGTCTGAAAGCCTCAACACGCTGACTGAGGCGTTGAAAGCGCCTATGCAGCGAGCCGGTGCCTGACATTCCGGCGGCACCGCCTGAAAAGGGCTGCGACAGCAGTCCTTTTTCGCTATAATTACTTGTTTCGCAACTCATTTTGCAGGGGTAAATCATGGCTGGAGAACGTAAACGCACCCGTCGCAACACGCTTGAGCGTCGTTGTCTGGGCAAGGATTACAAGCGTCTTTTCATGGGCTCGACCAAGTCCGTGTTCAAGATGCTGGAGAAGATCAAGAAGATCTGATTCCAAATCAGGAATACAAAAGAAAAAGCCGCTGAAATTCAGCGGCTTTTTCTTTTATATTTTCTAGCCAGCATGTTGCGCCGCAGCATCGAAAGTGATTGACAGCTCCATGGTCGAGTAATACGCTCATTTCAAACAATCGTTTGAAATTCGTGAAATCGACTGTAACGCACTGAAATAAATCACTATATGGCGTCAAGCAATGTACAGCGACTGGCCCGAACTGCGGACAGCACGTCCGAAAAGGTGGCCGAGCCGAACGACACCAAGTCGCGCATTCTGGATGCGGCCGAAGAGCTGTTCATGGAGCACGGTTTCGAGGCGACGTCGTTGCGGTTGATTACGACTGCTGCTGCCGTAAATCTAGCCGCCGTCAACTATCACTTCGGCTCCAAGGAAGAACTGTTCCAGGCCGTGCTCACGCGGCGCCTCGACCCGATGAATCGGGACCGCATGCAATTGCTCTTGTCCTACGAGACAGCCGCAGGTAGTAAACCCCTGACTTGCGAAAAAATTCTTGCTGCCATGTTTATTCCGGCAATGAAGCTGGCCCGCGATCACGAGCAGGGCGGCAAGAACTTCCTCCGATTGCTGGGGCGAGCTTATGCCGATCCGGCACCGTTTATCCGCGAATTCCTGTCCAATCAGTACAGCGAGATGATCGCGCGCTTCCGCACCGCGTTCAGCAATGCGTTACCGCATATCCCGCGCGAAGAACTATCGTGGCGCCTGCACTATGTGATGGGCGCTCTCTCTTACACTCTGGCCGGTGCAGATGTCTTGAAGGTATTCGGCCAGTATCACCCCGATGAAGCAACCAATGACGAGTTGCTGTTGCGACGTCTGGCGCCATTCCTGGCGGCAGGCCTGCGCGCACCACCCATCCCGGCGGAGGACGACGGGTATTTGCAGCTTCAGGAAGCATAGAAAGGAAAAGTCATGTTGACTCTAGTCTTGACGGTCATTGCGACCATCGCAATCGTGTGGGTGCTGGCGTATCACGCTGCCAGTGCATTGGTCTGGTCCCTTGTCGCCGGTATTGGGCTGATCGGCCTGACAGCGGGCGGCGTACTGGATGGCGCTGCTGCGGGCATTCTGTGGTTTGCCTTTCTGGCAATCGCTGTCGTCGCCAATTTGAAACCGGTTCGCCAAGGTCTGCTCAGCGGCCCGATCTTCAAGGTCTACAAGAAACTGCTGCCGCAAATGTCGCAGACCGAGCGCGAGGCGCTGGAAGCCGGCACGGTATGGTGGGATGGCGACCTGTTCAGCGGCAAGCCGGACTGGGGCAAATTGCTCGATTACCCGGCCGCCAAACTGACGGCGGAAGAGCAGGCGTTTATCGACGGTCCGACTGAAGCATTATGCGCGCTGGTCGATGAATGGCAGGTGACTCACGAACTGAACGATCTGCCGCCGGAAGTCTGGCAGTTCATCAAGGACAAAGGCTTCCTAGGAATGATCATTCCCAAGGAGTACGGTGGCCTCGGGTTCTCGGCCTATGCGCACTCGCAAGTCGTGATGAAGATTTCCACCCGCAGCGGTACTGCTGCGGTGTCGGTGATGGTGCCGAACTCTCTTGGGCCGGGCGAATTGCTGATGCACTACGGCACGCCTGACCAGAAAAATTACTATCTGCCACGACTCGCCAAAGGTCTGGAGATTCCCTGTTTCGCTTTGACTGCCCCAGATGCAGGGTCCGATGCGGCTTCCATGCCCGACGTCGGCATCGTCTGCAAACAGATGTGGGAAGGCAAAGAGACGCTGGGCATGCGCGTCACCTGGGAGAAGCGCTACATCACGCTCGGCCCGGTAGCGACCATCCTCGGCCTCGCTTTCAAATGTTTCGACCCCGATAAATTGCTGGGTGGGGATACCGATCTCGGCATTACCTGTGCGTTGATTCCGACCAATCACAAAGGCGTCAACATCGGCCGCCGTCATTTCCCGTTGAACGCGGCCTTCATGAACGGCCCGAACTCGGGCAAGGACGTGTTTATCCCGATGGACTGGATTATCGGTGGACGGCCGATGGTTGGTCAGGGTTGGCGCATGTTGATGGAATGTTTGGCTGCAGGCCGCTCGATTTCGCTGCCGGCGCAGTCGATCGCTGCGGGCAAATTTGCCTCGATGGCCACTGGCGCCTATTCGCGCGTTCGCCAGCAGTTCAAGACACCCATCGGCAAATTCGAAGGTATCGAAGAGGCGCTGGCACGTATTGGTGGCTATACCTATCTGATGGATGCCTGTCGTACCGTGACCGCCGGCTCGCTGGACATGGGCGAAAAGCCGTCGGTGTTGTCGGCGATCTCGAAATACCACATGACCGAGCGCATGCGCATCGTCATCAACGACGCTATGGACGTGCACGGCGGCAAGGGCATTTGCATGGGTCCGAACAACTATCTGGCGCGCGCCTACCAGCAAACACCGATCGCGATTACCGTCGAGGGCGCCAACATCCTCACCCGCTCGCTGATCATCTTCGGCCAGGGCGCGATCCGCTGCCATCCGTGGGTGTTGAAAGAAATGAAGGCGGCGCAGAACGATTCGCTGGATGAGTTTGATCACGCCTTCTGGAGCCACATCAAGTTCACGGTGTCGAACGCCGCACGCGCAATGTGGACCGGCATCACCGGGGGCCGCGGCCTGCCATCCCCTGCATGTGAAGACACCAAGCGCTACTACCAGCAGTTGACGCGCTTCTCCACGGCCTTCGCCCTGCTGGCCGACGTCAGCATGTTCGTCATCGGCGGTTCGCTGAAGCGCAAGGAAAAACTCTCGGCTCGCCTGGGTGATGTGTTGTCGCTGTTGTATCTGTCTTCCGCAGCGCTCAAGTTCTACGACCAGCGCGGGCGCCAACAGGATGAGCTGCCGCTGCTGCGTTGGGCGCTTTACGATTCCGCGTTCAAGATTCAGGTTGCGTTGGACGGCATTATTGAAAACTTCCCCAGCCGCGCTATCGCGTTCGTGCTGCGCCGTTTGGTGTTCCCGCGTGGTCTGACGCTGATTCAACCCAGCGACCAGATGGGGCACGAAGTCGCCGACCTGCTGATTCAGCCGTCCGCGGCGCGCAATCGCCTGATCGCCGGCATCTATCTGCCGAAGGATGAAAACGATGTGATCGGCAAGCTGGAAGCCGCCATGCATGCGGTTATCGCTGCCGAACCGATCGAGGCCAAGGTGAAAGCGGCTAAGAAAGCAGGCCGTATCACCACGCACGGTGCCGATGCCCAATTTGAAGAAGCGATGAAGCTGTCGGTGATCACAGAAACCGAGCTCGCGTTGTGGAAGCGCGCCCGTGTGCTGCAACACGAAGTGATCATGGTCGACGATTTCGACAAGCATCTGGGCCGGTTGCAAATCGAAAACACGGCGTGGCAACAAGCCGCCGCTGCGGATTAAGCGAGATAACAATGAACAAACGCGTTTATGTAGTGGACGGCGCGCGCACGCCGTTTTTGAAAGCCAAGGGCAAGCTGGGTCCGTTCTCGGGTGGTGATCTTGCGGTCGGCTGTGGCCGTCCGCTGTTGGCGAGACAGAAGTTCTCGCCGACCGAATTCGATGAGGTGATTGTCGGGGCGGCAATGCCGTCTGCCGACGAAGCCAATATCGGTCGCGTGATTTCTTTGCGGCTCGGTTGCGGTGACAAGGTACCGGCCTGGACCGTGATGCGCAACTGCGCCTCGGGCATGCAAGCGTTGGATTCGGCCTACGTCAATATCCTTGCCGGCAAATCGAATCTGGTGCTGGCCGGCGGGACCGATGCCATGAGTCATGCGCCGCTATTGTTCGGCCCGGCGATGGTCAACTGGCTGGCCGACTGGTATGCAGCGAAGTCGTTCGGCCAGCGCGCAGCGACGGCGGCCAAATTCCGCTTAGCCTATCTTGCGCCGGTGATTGCAATTCTCAAAGGCCTCACCGATCCCATCGTAAAGCTGTCGATGGGACAGACTGCGGAAATTGTTGCCAAGCGCTTTGGCATCACGCGGCAGATGATGGACGAATTCGCGGCCGATTCGCACAAACGGGTGCTTGCTGGGCGCGAAGCCGGTCATTTCGGTGAGATCGAGCCGCTGATCGATGGCCGCGGCACTGTGTACAAGGAAGACGATGGCGTGCGCACCGATTCCACACCGGAGAAGCTGGGCAAGTTGCGTCCGGTGTTCGACAAGACCTACGGCAATGTTACCGCCGGCAATTCGTCGCAAGTTACCGATGGTGCCGCGATGCTGATTCTCGCGTCGGAAGAGGCGATAAAGAAATACGACCTGAAACCGCTCGGTGCGATTGTCGATTCGCAATGGAGCGCGCTCGACCCATCGGAAATGGGACTCGGCCCGGTGCACGCGATCACGCCGATGCTGCAACGCAACGGTCTCGGCTTGAACGATCTGGATGCGCTGGAAATCAACGAAGCTTTTGCCGCGCAAGCGTTGGGATGTCTCGCTGCGTGGGAATCAGAGGCCTACTGCAAGGAGAAACTCGGCCTCGACAAAGCTTTCGGCAAGATGGATCGCAGCAAATTCAATGTCGACGGCGGTGCGATTGCGATCGGTCATCCGATCGGTGCCTCCGGCGCGCGAGTGGTGTTGCATGCGTTGAAAGTATTGGAGCGCACCGGTGGCAAGCGTGCTGCGGCGTCGCTTTGCATCGGCGGCGGGCAGGGCGGCGCGATGCTGCTTGAGCGCGTTTAAGTTCTATTCCTCCTCAAGGCCGGGTGACCCTGGCTTTGCGCTTTGTAATTGACCTCAATGCTGCCTAAAGCCATCCTGTTCGACCTCGACGACACGCTGTTCGATCACCGGCGTGCGTCGGCCATTGCGCTCGATGCCATGCATGCGGCCTTCGCCGCCGATTTGCCGCGCGAGGATTTCGGACAGCATCACGCTGAGGTGCTGGAGATTTTTCATCAGCGCTTTCTCGCCGGCGAGTTCACGCTCGATCAAGCGCGCGTCGCGCGCATGCGGGCGCTGTTCGCGGCGTTCGGGCGCGAGATCGACAGCACGACGGCTGATCGAGCAGCCGCACTCTATCGCGCGCAGCACCAGTCGAATCGCCACCTTGTTGAGGGCGCGCGCGAATTGCTTGACGCACTGGCGCCGCATTGCCGCCTGGGCATTGTCACCAACAACAGCACCGCCGAGCAGATCGAGAAACTGCGCGCGCTCAATATCGCCAGCTACTTCGACACCATTGTTATCTCTGAAGATGCCGGTGTGACCAAGCCCGATCCGCGCATCTTCGCCATCGCGTTGGAGCGAATCGGCGCGAAACCGCATGAAACCGTGTTTATCGGCGACAGCATTGCAAACGACATTGTCGGCGCCACGTCCGCCGGTATGGCCGCGGTCTGGCTATGTCGTGAACGTGAAACCCAAGAACTGGAGCGGCTTCCAGGGCAAAAATGGCCTGAAACCCGCGCCAATGCTGGAGTTTTACCTATCGGCTCTGTGAAGATAACTTCACTCGCGCCAGTGGCAGCCGCCGTGGCTGCAATCGAATCCGCATTCCAACAAATATCAAAAACCTGTACTCCCGGAGCAGAAAAGCATGAGCAACTGGAAACACTGGCGTCTTGAAACCGATGGCGCCGATCTCGCCTGGCTGACCTTTGATCGCGCGAAGGCCGATGGCAGCCGCGATTCCACCAACACCTTTTCCAGCGAAGCGCTGCGCGAACTGGGCGCGATTTGCGATCAACTGAAATCGAAGCCGCCCAAAGGCCTCGTGTTCCAGTCGGCCAAGGACAATGGCTTCGCCGCCGGCGCCGATATCGACGAATTCACCACGCTTAAAAACGCCGAGGAGGCTTACGCCTTCACCAAGCTCGGCAACGATGTGTTCGATCAGGTTGAAGCGCTGCCGTTCCCGACTGTCGCGATGATCCATGGTTTCTGCATGGGCGGTGGCACCGAGCTGGCACTGGCGTGCAGGTACCGCATCGCTGACGACGGTCCCAAGACCAAGATGGCGCTGCCGGAAGTAATGATCGGAATCGTCCCGGGCTGGGGCGGCGCACAACGCATGCCGAAGTTGATCGGCGCCGCGCAAGCGCTCGATCTGATGCTGACCGGTCGTGCGGTCGATGGCCGCCGCGCGAAGAAGATGGGGCTGGTAGATGTGCTCACGCCGCGCCGCCATTTCACCAATGCGGCGAAAACTTTGCTCTCGCGACCGCCGACACCACATCAACCCGCATTCAAGGATGCGATCACCAACTGGCCGATCATTCGCGGCTTTGTCGCCAGCGCTTCGCTGAAACAAGTCGCGAAAAAAGCACGCAAGGATCATTACCCGGCGCCGTACGCCATCATCGATCTGTGGCAAAACTACGATGGCGATCCGCGCAAGGTGCCGCAGGATCACCCGTACTCGATCTCCGGCATTTCCACCCATCCGACGACCGCGAATCTCATCCGCATTTTCAAACTGCAGGACCGCATGAAGGGACTGGGCGCGGGTGAGGCCAACATCAAGCACGTACACGTGGTCGGTGCCGGTGTGATGGGCGGTGACATCGCGGCGTGGTGCGCACTCAAAGGCTTCACCGTTACCTTGCAGGACTTGGACCACTCGCGCATCGCCCCCGCTATCAAGCGCGCCGCGGAGATGTACAAGAGGCGTCTGAAACAACCGCATCTGATTCAGGCTGCGATGGATCGCCTGATTCCCGATATCACTGGTGATGGTGCCAATCATTGCGATCTGGTGATCGAAGCGATCATCGAGAATGCCGAGATCAAGAAAAAACTGTACGCACAGCTGGAACCGAAACTGAAACCCTCGGCCATCCTCGCCAGCAATACCTCGTCGATTCCATTGCAGGAATTGTCATCGGGTCTCGCGCGTCCGGAGCGTCTGGTCGGCATCCACTTCTTCAATCCGGTTGCGCAGATGATGCTGGTCGAGATTGTCGAAGGCCCGCAAACTTCGGCTGAAGTGATGACCGCCTCACAAGCTTTCGTGAAAAAGATCGACAAGCTGCCGCTGCCGGTGAAATCCGCTCCGGGCTTCCTCGTCAATCGCATCCTCACGCCGTACATGACCGAGGCGCAGGTCATGCTGGAAGAAGGCATTCCGGCCGAAACCATCGACGCCGCTGCGCGCGAATTCGGCATGCCGATGGGGCCGATCGAGTTGGCCGATACGGTTGGACTCGATGTCGGTCTTGCAGTGGGCAAGGAACTCGCCAAGCCGGGCGGACCGGAACCGAAGAAAATCCAGGAGCTGGTGGCGGCGAAAAAGCTCGGCAAGAAAACCGGTGAAGGTTTCTATAAATGGGTCAACGGGCGTCCGCAAAAAGCCAATGGGTCCGGGACGGTGGATCTGGCACCGCTATGGATGCGCATGACGCTGCCGGCGGTAAATGAAGCGGTGTCGTGCGTGCGTGAAGGCATCGTCGCCGATGCCGACCTGTGCGATGCGGGTGTGATTTTCGGCACCGGCTTTGCGCCGCATCGCGGCGGGCCGATCAATTACCTGCGCAGCGCCGGCAAGGAAAAGTTGCTGGCCGAAATGAGGGCGCTTGAAAGCAAACACGGCGCGCGCTTTGCCGCCGATGCCGGCTGGTCGTCGATCTGATCGGGCCGCCATGAGCCAGGCGATGTCGATGTGGATGAAGCTCAAGGACAAGCCCTTGGGCAAATGGCTGTTCGCGCGTGCGATCTGCTGGAAGGCGCCATATTTCGCTTCCATCTCGCCGCGCTTTGAAGAGTTGAAACCGGGCTACGCGCGTGTCAGCCTGAAAAAGCGCCGCGCGGTCGAGAACCATATCGGTACCGTGCATGCCATCGCCGCCTGCAATTTGGCCGAACTGGGTGCGGGCACGATGATGGAGGCGAGCCTTCCATCGTCCATGCGCTGGCTGCCCAAGGGCATGCACGTGCAATACCTGAAAAAGTGCGATACCGACCTCACTGCCGAATGCTCTGCCACCGATATTGCGGAAGGTCCGGCGCGCGATGTGATTGTCAGTGTCGACATGAAAGATGCGAACGGAAATGTCGCCGTGCACGCCGATATCACGATGTATGTCAGCCCCCGCAAGAAATAGCTGCCGAGTCACTAACAAAAGATAGCAAACAATATAGACTCGGAGCGCGGGCCGGTCCGCGATAACAGGGAACAACACATGCAGGAAAATGCGTCGCAGGAAAGCGTTTTGCCGATGACAAATGAACCGTCGGCAATCGTCGAAGCCGCAGCGGTTCCGCCTCAGCCTGAGTTTCATCGTTTTCGCTTCACCGGCAAGGCGGGCGAGTACTTCGCCATCTGGATCGTCAACCTGTTCCTGTCGATCATTACGCTGGGTATTTATTCGGCCTGGGCCAAGGTGCGCAAGAAACGCTATTTCTACGGCCATACCTGGGTCGCCGATGCGAACTTCGAATATCACGGCAATCCGCTGGCGATTCTCAAGGGACGCATCATCGCCTTCATCGCATTTGCAACCTATTCCGGCGTCGGTCACTTCATGCCCAAGGTGGCGGCAGCGCTTGCGGTGGCGCTTTTTATTGCCGCGCCCTGGTTCATCGCGCGGTCGATGGCATTCAATGCCTGGAACTCCAGCTATCGCAATATTCGCTTCCGTTTCCATGCCACTTACATGGACGTGCTGAAATGTATCGGTCCGATCGCGGTGGTGCTGGTATTTCCGTTTCTGATGCCGGACTGGGACCCCGCATCAAAAGAGCCGCCGCCGGCTTCATTCTGGGTGGTGCTGATCATGCAGATGATTACCGCTTTCGCGGTTTATCCCTATATCGTCGGTTCGCTGAAGCGTCTTCACGTCAACCATTCCGCCTATGGCGCTGCCGCGTTTTCCACCAATGCGGGCATCGGCGCGTTCTACGGCATTTACCTGCTCGCCCTTGGGCTGATGATTCTCGTCGGCATTGTCTTCGGCGTGGTTTTCAGTGCCATTGTCGGTTTGATCGGCATGACGGGCGCATCCATGTCGTCATCGATGATCACCATCGTTCTGTTCCCGCTGGTGATTTTTGGCGTGTACTTCGGCATGGGGGCGCTGCTGATTGCATTTACCAAATCGCGTATCGGCAATCTGGTATTCAACCAGTCCAGCCTCGATCAGCAGATTTATTTCGTCAGCACGATCAAGGCGCGGCGGCTGTTTCGCCTCTATTTCACCAACCTGCTGGCAATACTGTTCAGTTTCGGTCTGGCGATTCCGTGGGCAACGATTCGCGTCATGCGCTATCGCGCTGAATGCCTGTCGCTCAATTCGCAAACCCCGCTGGATGACCTGATTGCCGGCATCGGTGCCAATGTGGGCGCGACCGGCGAAGAGCTGGGTGAATTCTTCAACATTGACTTGTCGCTCTGATCAATATGCAAATCCAGGCCGACTACTACGACGGAAAAAGTGCGCGCCGCGCCGCGGCCGTCATGAATGTGGTGGGTGGCGTGGTGGTGGTCGCGCGTGACGGTGTGTCGTCGGAGTACGCCATCGACTTGGTGCGTGTGCAGCCGCGATTGCGCGGCGCACCGCGGCGTCTGGATTTTCCCGATGGCTCAGCCGCGGTGACGGACGATCATTCTGCCGTCGAGGCCGCTTTCGGCGTGGCGTCGGCGCAAACCTTGGCGCATCGTCTGGAATCGCATCTGGGTTTTGTCTTTACGGCGATCATCGGCGTTGTCGTGGCCATGGTGCTGGGGTACATGTACGGCGTGCCCTGGGTCGCGCGCGAGGTTGCCGAGCGCCTGCCGGTGGGCATCGAATCCCAGTTGGCAGAAGTCAGCATGAAGTCGCTGGATCAGGCGATCTTCGAACCGACTGCGCTTGACGTCGATACACGAAAAAAAATCGCCGACGGCTTCGATACCCTGCGCGCCATGACCGACTTGTCACCAACCATCAGACTGGAATTTCGCGATGGCGGCTGGATCGGCGCAAACGCTCTTGCGCTGCCCGGCGGCGTGGTGGTGGTGACGGATCAGCTGGTGCAGGGCATGCCCGGCCTGGATGAAACACTGGCGGTGCTGGCGCATGAACTGGGTCATGTGCGCCATCGCCATAGCTTGCGCCATTTGCTGCAGGATTCGATCACGGCGTTGGCAGCCAGTGCGATTTATGGCGATGTTTCGTCGCTGACCAGTATCGCGGTTACCGCGCCTACCGTGCTCGCGCACAACGGTTACTCGCGCGATTTCGAGCGCGAGGCCGACGCCTTTGCTTTCGATCTGCTGAAGAAAATCGGCCGCTCGCCAAAGGCGTTCGCCAGCGCATTGGCTGCGCTGGAGAAGATCAGCGAAGAGGCGCCGCGCGATCCGAACAAGTTGCGTCGCAAGCTGGGCCTGCCGGACAAGGAGCCAACGGCCAAGAAGCCCAAGGAGCGCAAGGATTCGCCTGCGGAGAAGAACGAATTCGGCTATATGTCCACCCATCCCGCCACGTCCGAGCGAATCCGCGCTGCCGAAGAGGCGGCCACGAGATGAACGCAACCTGCACAAGCATGCCGTGCGCCGGTTGGCTCCATCGGGAACGTATAATTCCCGGATGTCCTCAAGCCGTCACTGGCGGCCACTATGATGGACGCGCAGGCGAAGACAACCGATCATCGCCGCGAATACGCGAGGAGATTCAGTTGGCAGAATCCACCATCCTGCAAAACCGGCGTGGCACTCGTTACCTGATGTTCGACGACTCGGCGACCATTGCCGATGTGTTTGCCTTGCGCTGTCGCACGTCCCCCAATGCGCCTGCCTATCGCGAATTCGACAGCGCGGCCAAGGAGTGGAAGGGTATCGACTGGCGCGAAGCGGGTGAACGCGTCGCGCGCATGCGCGAAGGCCTGCGTCGCGAAGGCTTGCAATCGGGCGACCGTGTAGCGGTAATGCTGAAGAACAGCATCAATTGGGTGGTGGCCGATCAGGGCGCGTTCGCTCACGGCCTGGTGACGGTGCCGCTGTTCGTCGATGACCGGCCGGATAACGTTGCCTTCATCCTCAACGATGCATCGGTGAAGCTGATCGTGATCGACGGTGAAGAACACTGGAAGCGATTGAAAACGGTGCGCGATCAACTCGCCGGATTACAACGCATCCTCACCGTGAAGCCGGTCAGCGATCCCGATGAGCCGCGACTGGCATTGTTGTCGGACTGGTTGCCGAAAGAAGCCGGCACGCATGATCGTCCAGCGGTGAAGGCGACCGATCTCGCGACCATCGTCTACACCAGCGGCACCACCGGCAAACCCAAGGGTGTGATGCTTTCGCATCGCAATATCCTGTCGAATGTTCAGTCGGGGCTGGCGGTTTACGACGTGTTCGCTGAGGATGTGTTTCTGTCGTTCCTGCCGTTGTCGCACATGTTCGAGCGCACGGCGGACTATTACCTCAACGTTGTTTCCGGCGCATCGATGGTGTTCTCGCGCTCGGTGCCGCAGCTGGCGGAAGATTTCAAGATCGTGCAGCCGACGATCATCTTCTCCGTGCCGCGGATTTACGAGCGCTTTCTTGCTGCGATCAACGATCAGTTGAAGAAAGCCTCTCCTGCCAAACGCGAGATGTTCGACCTTGCGGTTGATGTTGGCTGGAGCCGGTTCGAATATCAGAACAATCGCGGACCGTGGAAGGCCTCATTCCTGCTGTGGCCACTACTGAAAAAGCTGGTCGCGGACAAATTGCTTTCTCGTCTCGGTGGCAAGCTGCGTTTCGCGGTGGCGGGCGGTGCGGCGCTCGCGCCGTCGGTGTCGAAAGTGTTCGTCGGTCTCGGGCTGCCGATTTGCCAAGGCTATGGCTTGACCGAAGCGTCGCCGTTGCTGGCGGTGAATCTGCTGGACAAAAATGATCCAGGTTCGGTTGGTCCCTCCGTGCCGGGCATCGAAACCCGCATCGGTGAAAACAACGTGCTGCTGGCGCGCGGCCCCAACATCATGATGGGCTACTGGAACAATCCAGACGCGACGCGTGCGGTGCTGTCGGAAGATGGTTGGCTCAATACCGGCGATCAGGTGCGCATCGACGAGCAGGGCTTTATTCACATCACTGGCCGCATCAAGGAAATCATCGTCATGGGCAATGGCGAGAAAGTGCCGCCGGTGGACATGGAGCTGGCGATTCAGATGGATCCGCTGTTCGAGCAGGTGTTGGTGTACGGCGAAGCCAAACCCTATCTGGCGGCGATCGCGGTGCTGAACGACGACGAATGGGCACGTGCCGCCGCCGAAGCAGGGGTCGATCCGCGCCTCGACGGCGAAGGCAAGGAACGCGACAAGGCGGAAAAATTCCTGGTGCAGCGCATCGCCAAACAAACCAAGGAGTTTCCCGGTTATGCCGGTGTGCGCAAGGTGACGGTGGCGCGCGAGAAGTGGACCATCGACAATGGTCTCATCACGCCGACACTGAAGCTGAAGCGCAATGCCATTTTCCAGAAGTATTCGCAGGCCATCGACGAGATGTACAAAGGGCACGTGCTGTGACGACAGAAAAACAGGATTCGCCGGAAGCGTTTTGCGAAGTGGTGGTGTTGCCGGAAGGCAAGCAGCCGGTGATCCGCATCATCCCGATGCCGGCCGACACCAATGCTCACGGCACCATTTTCGGCGGCTGGGTGATGGCGCAGGTCGACCTGGCGGGCAGCGTGCCGGCGACGGTGCGCGCGCGCGGCAAGGTGGTGACGGTGTCAGTGAATTCGTTCCAGTTCAAGCAGCCGGTGCTGGTGGGCGACCTGGTGAGTTTTTACGCTGAAGTGGTGAAGGTCGGTCGTACCTCGCTGACCGTGGACGTGGAAGTGTATGCGCAGCGCCAGCGTTTCGGCGCGGAAGTGGTGAAGGTGACTGAAGCGCAGCTGACCTACGTGGCTGTTGACGACCAGAGGAAGCCCAGAGTGGTACCCGCAGGATAAGTAAAAACACCAGCACTGGTGCGCCTTTCCGGGTATTTTTGGCCCGGAAGCCGCGCCAGTGCTTGATTTTCAATTTGAATCAACCGCAAATCAGGAGCAGTCAGTGAGTAAATTCCATATCAAGAAAGTCGCCGTGCTGGGTGCCGGCGTGATGGGCGCGCAGATCGCGGCCCACCTGACCAACGCCGGTGTGAAATCGATCTTGTTCGATCTCGCCGCGAAAGAAGGACCGAAGAACGGCATCGTCACCAAGGCCATCGACGGCATGCTGAAACTGTCGCCCGACCCGTTTGCCAGCAAATCGAAAGCCGCGCTGATCACACCGGCCAACTACGACGAGAACTTGGAGTGGCTGAAGGACTGCGATCTGATCATCGAAGCGATTTCCGAGCGCATGGACTGGAAGAAATCGCTGTACGAAAAAGTCGCGCCGTTTATTCGCAAGGACGCGATCTTCGCCTCGAACACCTCGGGTCTGTCGATTACCGAATTGTCGAAAGTGTTTCCGGAGGCGTTGCGCCATCGCTTCTGCGGCGTGCACTTCTTCAATCCGCCGCGCTACATGAAACTGGTGGAGTTGATCCCGACCGCCGCTACCGAGCCGGTGGTGATGGATTTGTTGGAGACATTCCTAACGACCACCGTGGGCAAGGGTGTGATCCGCGCCAACGACACGCCGAACTTTGTCGCCAATCGCATCGGCGTGTTCTCGATTGCGGCGACCATGCATCACACGCTGGCATTCAAGTTGGCCTTCGATGAGGTCGATGCGCTGACCGGTCCCGCCATCGGCCGCGCCAAGAGCGCGACCTTCCGCACGGCCGACGTGGTGGGACTGGATACGCTGGCGCATACGTTCAAAACCATGGACGACAATCTGCCCAACGATCCCTGGCACAAGTTTTACGCCGTGCCGCCGTATCTGAAAGCGATGATCGAAAAGGGTGTGCTCGGTCAGAAAACCAAGGCGGGGTTCTTTACCAAAAAGGGGAAGGACATCCTGACGCTGGATCTCGCCAAGCAGGACTATGTGGCAGGTACCGGCAAGGTTGCCGATGAAGTCGCGGCAATTCTAAAGATTAAGAACCCGGCCGAACAATTTGCGGCGCTGCGTGCATCAGCGCATCCGCAAGCGCAATTCCTCTGGTCGATTTTCCGCGACGTGTTCCATTACATCGCCGTGCATCTGGGCAGCGTCGCCGATTCCGCACGCGATATCGATTTTGCCATCCGCTGGGGCTTCGGCTGGAAGATGGGGCCGTTTGAAACCTGGCAAGCCGCTGGTTGGGAACAGGTTGCCAAATGGATTTCCGAAGACATTGCCGCCGGTAAGACGATGGCGAAAGAGCCGTTGCCGGCATGGGTAACTGACGGTCGGAAAGGTGTTCACTCGGCAGAAGGTTCGTATTCCGCCAAGACCGGCAAGATGGTGCCGCGCTCCAATCTGCCCGTCTATCAACGGCAGTTGTATCCGGAATTGCTGCTCGGCGAAAAAGGCGAGAAGGGAACTACTGTTTTCGAAACCGACGCGGTGCGCATGTGGACGACGAAAGGCCATGAAGACATCGCCATCGTATCGTTCAAGACCAAGATGCACGCCATCAGCCCCGATGTGCTGGACGGCTTGGGTCAGGTCATCGACAAGGCCGAAGCCGATTACAAGGCGCTGGTGATCTGGCAACCCGATGGTCCCTACGCAGTGGGCGCGGATTTGAAAAACGCGCTGGGTGCATTGCAGGCCGGCCAGTTCGATCAGTTCGAATCCATGGTCGCCAAATTTCAGGCAACTTCACAGCGCATCAAGTACAGCTTGATCCCGGTGGTGTCTGCCGTGGATGGCATGGCATTGGGTGGTGGGTGCGAATTCCAGATGCATTCAGATCGCGTGGTGGCCTCGATTGAAAGTTACATAGGCTTGGTTGAAGTGGGTGTCGGCTTGTTGCCCGCCGGCGGTGGTTTGAAGGAAATGGCCTTGCGTGCTGCACTCGCCGCTAACGGTGGCGACCTGATGCCGCATCTGCAAAACAGCTTCAAGCGTGCCGCCATGGGCGAAGTTTCCACCAGCGCGCTAAACGCCAAGGAAATGGGCCACATGCGCTGGCGCGACATCATCATCTTCAACAAGGATGAATTGTTGTACGTTGCGTTGACCACCGCGCGCGCCATGGCCGAAGCCAGCTACCGTCCGCCGCTGGCGCCGACCGCATTCCCGGTTGCGGGCAATACCGGCATCGCCACCTTGAAGATGATGCTCATCAACATGAAGGAAGGCGGTTTCATTTCCGATCATGACTACGATATCAGCTCGCGCATCGCGGCATGCCTGTGCGGTGGCGAAATCGAACCCGGATCTTTGGTAAACGAAGACTGGATGCTGATGCTGGAACGCAAGCATTTCGTCGAACTCGCCAAGACCGAAAAAACCCAGGCTCGGATCGAGCACATGCTGAAGACCGGCAAGCCCTTGCGTAATTGAAGTAATTGAGGCAACTGACAAAGACGGCGTTAGCCGGATTTTGTCATCCTGAGCGAAGCGAAGGATCTCATCGAATAACCGTGGTTTATCGTCAGTCCTACCGAGCAAAAGCAGATTCTTCGCTGCGCTCAGAATGACAGTTCTATTTGGAGAAACATCATGAGCAAACAAATTCAGGAAGCCTACATCGTCGCCGCCGTCCGCACCCCGGTGGGCAAAGCGCCCCGCGGCATGTTCAAGAACGTTCGCCCCGACGACATGCTGGCGCATGTGTTGAAGGGCGCGATTGCGCAAGTGCCGGATCTCGATCCGCACGATATCGGCGACGTCATCGTTGGCTGCGCGATGCCGGAGGGCGAGCAAGGCATGAACGTGGCGCGCATCGGTGTGTTGTTGGCCGGTTTGCCGGACAGTGTTCCCGCCGTCACAATTAACCGCTTCTGCTCTTCCGGCGTGCAGGCGGTCAGCATGGCCGCAGATCGCATTCGCACCGGTGACGACGATGTGGTGATCGCTGCCGGCACCGAGAGCATGTCGATGGTGCCGATGATGGGTAACAAGATCGCGTTGAACCAGTCGGTTTTCACCAATAACGAGAACGTCGCCATCGCCTACGGCATGGGTATCACCGCCGAGAATGTCGCCAAGCAATGGAAGGTGACGCGTGAAGAGCAGGATGCGTTCGCTGCTGCTTCACACGCCAAGGCTGGTGCGGCGATTGCCGCCGGCAAGTTCAAGGACGAAATCCTGCCGTATGAAATCGAGGCATCGGTTCCCGATCTCGCCACCGGTGCCATCAAGCATCGCAAGAAAGTGGCGGAAAACGACGAGGGTCCGCGTCTCGATACCACCGTCGATACGCTGGCCAAGTTGCGTACCGTGTTCGCCGCACGGGGCAGCGTCACTGCGGGCAACTCTTCGCAGATGTCTGACGGTGCAGGTGCGGTGATCCTGATGAGCGAAAAGGCGTTGAAGAAATACAACGTGCAGCCGCTGGCGCGCTTCGTTTCATTTGCCGTCGCCGGTGTGCCGCCGGAAATCATGGGCATCGGCCCGATCAAGGCGATTCCGAAGGTGCTGGCTCAGGCCGGCATCAAGCAGGACGATCTGGATTGGATCGAATTGAACGAGGCCTTCGCGGCGCAGGCGCTGGCGGTGACCAAGGATCTCGGTCTCAACTCGGCGAAGATCAATCCGCAGGGTGGCGCAATCGCGTTAGGTCATCCACTCGGTGCTACGGGTGCATTGCGCGTCGCCACGCTGGTTCACGGCATGCGCCGCGAGAAGCAAAAGTGGGGCATGGTGACCATGTGCATCGGTACCGGAATGGGCGCGGCAGGCCTGTTCGAAGCTTTGTAAGAAAAAGGCGCCAAACAACTGACTTTTCGGTCATTTTTAGCCTGTTGCAGACGCGCCACAAATAACCTTCGTCTTTTATTTTTGCTGTAAAGTACCGGAAAACACGCGGATTGCACGTCATTAGTTGTTAGCGGCATCGATGGTGCGATTTAGAACAAGTTTCGATCCAACCTTGAGGAGAAAACCCAATGAGCAGGTCTCATAACAATCGTCACGCCTTCGTGCCTGTGATGAAAGCGTCGGTCTTCGCTGTAGGACTGGCGATTACAGGCTCCGCATCCGCCGGACAGTTCTCGCTGGAAAGCGGTCTCACCGGCAGTCTCGATACCACCATTTCCTACGGCGTGTCGGTTCGTGCGGAAAATCCGGATCGCAGCTTGATCGGTATCGCCAATGGCGGCACATCGCGCTCGGTGAACGAAGACGATGGCGATCGCAACTACAAGAAGAACCGCCCGTTCTCCAGCCTGCTGAAGATGACACAGGATCTGGATGCCAAGTACGGCGAGTGGGGTCTCTTCGCGCGCGGTCTGTACTTCATCGACTTCGACGCCTATAACAATCCCAAGCTAGGCCCGCTCGCCAAGGACCGTCTGGGCGCGGACGCCAAGATTCTCGATGCGTTCGTTTCCCGCGGCTTCGATGTCGGCGGCAAGAATCTCCGCTTCCGTCTCGGTCAGCAGGTGATTTCCTGGGGTGAATCGACCTTCATCCCCAACGGTATCAACATCATCAACCCGGTGGATGTGTCCAAGCTGCGCGTGCCCGGCTCGGAGCTGAAGGAAGCCTTCATCCCGACCAAGAGCCTGTGGGGCTCGCTGGAGTTGTCCAAGAACGCCAGCATGGAAGCCTTCGTGCTGTTCAACTTCGACAAGACCAAGCTCGACCCGCGCGGCTCGTACTGGAGCAATAACGACACGGCATCCGACGACGCCAATCACGTTATCGTGAGTTTTGCGCGTCGCAATGATTTGACCGGCCGCCTGCCGGGTAATCCGATTCCGCCGACGACACCGCAAATCGGCGCGCTGGCGCAGTCGCTCTATGGTGTATTCGATACGGCCGCAGCCGTTTGGGCGCCGCGTGGCAACGACAAGGATCCGAGTGACCATGGCCAACACGGTGTGGCGTTCCGCTATCTGGCGCCGGAATTGAATAACACCGAGTTCGCGCTTTATTACACCAAGTACCATAGCCGCATTCCGTTCTTCTCGGGCATCAAGGGAACGCCGACATCAATATTGACCGGTGGTCCGTTGGCGGCTGCGGTTGGTCAAACCGGTACGGCGAGCTACTTCGTCGAGTATCCGGAAGACATCAAGATGTACGGTGTCTCTTTCAATACTGGTGGGCCATTCGGTATCGCGCTGCAGGGCGAACTGTCCTACCGCCCGAATCAACCTCTGCAACTGGCGTCGACCGAGCTGATCTTGGCCGCGTTGGGTGCGCCTAATTTGGTTACTGGATTCATCACCGATCCAGCAACAGTTTCAGCTGCACGCCCTTTTGGTGTTTCGCCAGCTGGTCTGGTACCAGACGGCACGCTGTTGACCGGCTGGCGTCGCGTGAAGCAGATGCAATTCCAGATGACAGCGACCAAGTCGTTCCCGGCGGTATTGGGCTCCGAGCAGGCAGTGCTGGTAGGCGAGGTCGGCTACACCAAGTACGGCAGCCTGCCAACTGGCCAAGTGTTCAACGCACCGGCGACCTATTTGCCTGCGACCGCGCAAGGTGCGGTGGCCGGCCAGGCGGGCTCGGTTCAACCGGGCGGCTACCTGACCGAGAACTCCTGGGGCTATCGTCTGGCGGCGCGCACCGAATACGCCAACATGCTGTTCGGCGGCAATCTGGCGCCGCGTCTGGCTTGGTCGCATGACGTCAAGGGTGTTTCCGGTACGTTCAACGAAGGCGTGAAGTCGCTGTCGATCGGCGCCAACCTTGAAGTCAAGAAGCAGTGGTCGTTCGACATTTCCTACACCAGCTTCTTTGGCGGCCGTACTTACTGCGGCACCGATCAGGTGACCAATGCCGGTCAGACGGCTCTCGCGGCGCAACTTGCGGGCGTGGCGGCGCTGGGCATCAAGGCGCAACCGGCCAGCTGGTGCTCGAGTGCCAATGGTATCCGCGATCGCGATTTCTATTCGGCGGTGGTGTCCTACTCGTTCTAAGGTCAGGGGCACCCGCCGGCAATCTGTCGGCGGGTGCAGCCTGTTCCGCGTTAGCACTTCACAGCGAGATGAAGAACGCGGAACAAACGGATTTGTTGAAGTAACCGAAAATAACTTTCTGGAGGAAACATGAACGTAAAGCGATTGACGATGGTAGCGTCGGCAACGTTGAGCGCACTGACCATTTCGACGGGCGTTTACGCGGAACTCGCGGCTGCCGATCTGGCCAAGCTTGGCACCACGCTGACGCCAATGGGCGCGGATAAGGCAGCCAATGCCGCCAACACCATTCCTGCGTGGGACGGCGGTATCACCAAAGTTCCGGCAAACGTCAACTTCAAGTCGGGTGGCACCTATCCGGATCCATTCCCGGGCGACAAGGCATTGTTCGTCATCACCGCCTCCACGGCGGAAAAATACAAGGACAATCTCTCCCCCGGACAACTGGCGATGCTGAAGCAGTATCCCGATTACAAGCTGCCCGTGTTCCAGACACGCCGCACGGCGGCGTATCCGGAAAAGCATTATGCCGAGACCAAGGAGTGTGCTGCCAAGGCGAAACTCGCCACAGGGGGCAATGGCGTCGTCGGCTGCACCGGTGGAACCCCGTTCCCGATACCGAAAAACGGTAACGAAGCGATCTGGAATCACGTGCTGCACTATAAGGGTGACACCTTTGCGCAACACTGGGCCCAGGCTGCCGTGACCGCTTCGGGCGATTTCGCGCTGGTCAAGTTCGAATACGAATACGACCTGTCGTACGGCAACCTTTCCAAACCGGTCGCGCAACGGGAACCGAACAAGATCCTGAACTATCTGCAGGTCACCACCGCGCCGGCACGTCTGGCAGGCCAGATCCTGCTGGTACATGAGACGGTCGACCAAGCCAAGGAACCGCGCTCTGCGTGGACCTACAACCCCGGCCAGCGTCGCGTTCGGCTGGCGCCCAACGTGGCATACGACAATCCGGGTACCGCGGCCGACGGCCTGCGTACCAACGACGATTTCGGCATGTTCAACGGCGCGACCGATCGTTACGAGTGGAAGCTGGTGGGCAAGAAGGAAATGTACGTTCCGTATAACTCCTATCGCCTGTCTGATCCGAAACTCAAATACAACGATCAGTTGCGTGCAGGCCACTTGAACCAGGACTTGGCTCGCTATGAGTTGCATCGCGTCTGGGTGGTCGATGCCACGCTGAAGCCGGGCACCTCGCACATCTATTCGCGCCGCACCTTCTATATCGACGAGGATAGCTGGAACGTGGTGATGATCGACAAGTACGACGGTCGTGGCCAGCTCTGGCGTTTCTCCGAGCAGCACAGCGAAAACTGGTACAACGTCCCGATGTGGTTCGGCACGGTGGAAGTGCATCATGACCTCCAATCGCGCCGCTATATCGCGATGGGTCTGCGCTCGGAAGAAAAAGTGATCTTCGATCCGATCAAGCGGACACCCGCAGACTACACGCCGCAGAATCTGCGTAACCTTGGCACGCGCTGATTCGATCACGAGGTGATGGCATAGCCAATCATCCGGTTGTAAAGTTCGGGGACAACGTGATTGTCCCCGAATTGTTTTTATGGTCATGGTTTGCAGAATCGAGCAACAACAGTCCCGTCACCCGGCCAGTCCGGTACGCCATAGTTTGAAAGTTGCCAGCCAATGAAAAAAATCCAGACACTTGCGGTCGCAATGGGTATCGCCGCCGCCGCCACGTTTACCCCCGTATCCGCGCAGGTCAATCCGGCAGTGATGCCGGCCAGTGGCCCGCTCACCAAGCAGACCATGACACGTCTGTTGCTGACCGATTCCGCGCGAATCGGCAACCGGATTGTTGCTGTCGGGGATCGCGGCTACATCGTCTATTCCGACAGCAACGGCGAGAGCTGGGAGCGCGCCGAAACGCCGGCCAATGTGCCGTTGTTGAACGCGGTGTTTTTTGCCGACGCCAAGAACGGCTGGGCAGTCGGTCACGACGCGATAATCCTCAAGTCCGTCAATGAAGGCAAGACATGGGCACAGGTTTTCTCGGCTCCCAAGGATCAACGTCCGCTGATGGACATTCTGTTCACCGATGCGAACACCGGTTTCGCGGTCGGTGCGTACGGCTCGTACTACGAGACCACCGACGCCGGTAAGACCTGGACCGCGCGCAAGCTGGTTGAACCGCCGCCGAAAAAGGCACCGCCACCGCCAGCCAAGAAAGGCAAGGATGCCAAGGCTGATCTCGATATCGATGATGGCGGCAAAGGCGGTGACGAAGATCGCCACTTGAACGCCATCGTCAAGATCGGCGACAACCGCCTGTTCATCGTCGGCGAAGCCGGCATGCTGCTCAAGTCCGACGACGGCGGAAAAAACTGGACCAAGATGACCGCGCCTTACAAGGGCTCTTTTTTCGGCGCGATTCAGGCACAGGATGGTGCGGTCATTCTCTATGGTCTGCGCGGCAAGATTTTCCGCAGCACCGATGCGTCGATGAAAGACTGGAAAGCAGTCGAGAATAAATCGGTTGCCTCGCTGATGGGATCGACGCGATTGCCCGACGGCGCCATCGTGCTGTCCGGCCTCGCCGGAACGGTGCTCATTTCTCGCGACAACGGCTTGTCATTCTCTCCCCTGCCGACCGGCCTGACCAAAGCTTACGCGGCGCCGTTGCTCGGTGCGCCGAACGCTTTGCTGCTGGTGGGCGAGGCGGGCGCGCGCGACGTAGTGTTGCCTGCAGCGCGCTAATGCCGCGCCGAACAATTTTTCCCTGCCATCGCCGCACTTTCACGAGCGAATCATGAATCTACAAAAACTCATCGACAGAATCTCCGCGCTGGTTTTCAACAATCGCAAGATGTTGTTGATCGTCTTTACCGCGATTACCGTCCTGTTTGTGATCTCTGCCAGTCAGCTAAAGGTGGATGCCGGCTTCAACAAGATGGTGCCGTTGACGCACCCCTACATGAAGGTCTACACCGAGTACCAGGGCGTGTTCGGTGGCGCCAACCGCATCGCCATCGCGCTGGTGCAGAAGGAAGGCGACATCTACAACAAGGAGTTCATGGAGAAACTGAAGGCCCTGACCAAGGATGTGCAGGGCCTGACCGGTGTCGATCAGCCATCGGTGAAATCTTTGTTCACGCCCAACACGCGTTTCATCGAAGTGGTGGAAGAGGGCTTCTCCGGGGGCAATGTGGTGCACGCGACGTTCCAGGGAACCAAGGAAGACCTGGAGCAGGTTCGCGGCAATGTGCAGAAATCGAGCGAAGTCGGCCGCACCGTGGCGACCGATTTTTCCGGCGCATTGGTGGCGGCCGGCCTGCTTGAATACATCCCCAAGGGCGAGGGCAAGCTGGAGAGGCTGAATTACTTCGAGCTTTCCGCAAAGCTGGATGAAATCCGCGCCAAATACGAAGGCCCCAACCATACGGTACACATCATCGGCTTTGCCAAGGCGGTGGGCGATATCGCTGCCGGTGCGCGCGGCGTGATCATGTTCTTCGGTATCGCCTTCATCATCACCGCCGTGCTGATGTTCTGGTTCGTGAAGGACATCAAACTCACGCTGGTGGCGTTGGTGGTGGCGATGATGCCGGTGTTGTGGCTGCTGGGCACGCTGCCGGTCATCGGCTTCGGTATCGACCCGCTGTCGATACTGGTGCCGTTCCTGATTTTCTCCATCGGCGTGTCGCACGCGGTGCAGATGACCAAGACCTGGGAGCGCGAAGTGGTACACGGCGCGGACAGTCTCACTGCCGCAAAAACCTCTTTCGCTGCGATCTTTATCCCGGGTACGCTGGCGCTGTTGACCAACGTGCTCGGCTTCGCGGTGATCATGCTGATTCCGATCGATATCGTGCGGGAGCTGGGCATCACCGCCTCGCTGGGCGTGGCGTGGATGATCATCACCAACAAGATGCTGCTGCCGATCCTGCTGTCCTATCTGTCGATGTCGAAAGACGCGGCCGGCAAGGAAGCCAAGCAGGAAAGCCGCGTGGATGGCATCTGGAGCATGGCCTCGCAGTGTGTGCAGAAAAAGCGTGCCATCGTCATCGTCGCGATTTCGGCCGTGGTGCTGGCTGCCGGCGTGTACAAGGCACGGGATCTGAAAGTCGGCGACTATGGCTCGGGCGTGCCGGAGCTGCGCGAAACGTCGCGTTACAACCAGGACAACGACATGATCGTGAAGAAATTCGCGATCGGTGTGAACACACTGGGCGTGGTCGCGCAGACTAAAGGCGTGCAGGGTGCCTGTACCAATTACGATGTGATGACCGTGATCGAGAAATTCGACTGGTATATGCAGAATGTCGAAGGAACGCAATCGGTGATTTCGCTGCCGGGTGCTGCGCGCGTGATGAACGCCGGTTACAACGAAGGCAATCTGCGCTGGCGCCAGCTGCCGCGCGACCCTCAGGTGATGGCGCAGAGTGTTACGCCGATCAACACCGATACGGGTCTGTTGAACCCCGACTGCTCGGCGATGCAGGTACTGATCAACACCACCGACCAGCAGGGCGATACCATCAAGCGCCTGGTGGCCGAGGTGAAGAATTTCGCCAAGGACTTCAACAGCGACAAGGTTGAATTCAAGCTCGCCACCGGCAACGTTGGCGTGATGGCGGCAACCAACGAAGCGGTCGACAAGGCGCGCTACGAAATGCACGCCGCCATCTTCGGTGCGTTGCTGTTGATGTGCATGATGACCTTCCGCAGTTTGCGCGCGACGCTGTGCATCCTGATTCCGCTGGCGATCGTGTCGATATTGTGCGAGGCGCTGATGCCGCTGCTGGGCATTGGTCTCAAGGTGTCCACGTTGCCGGTGATCGCGCTGGGAGTCGGTGTGGGCGTCGACTACGGTATCTATCTCTATGATCGCCTTGAAATCCACCTTGAAGAAGGCATGGATCTGGCACACGCGTTCTTCGAGGCGCTGCGCGAACGCGGCACGGCGATGATCTTTACTGCCGTCACCATGACGCTTGGGGTGGGCACGTGGGCAATGTCGGCGCTGAAGTTTCAGGCCGACATGGGCATCCTGTTGGCGTTCATGTTCTTCCTCAATATGCTGGGCGCCATCTTCCTGTTGCCGGCGCTGGCCGCGTTCCTGTTGAAGCCGCACAAGAAGGCTTGATTGAGCGGCTGATTTTTTGATTGACCGAAAAGCGCCCGTTCGCGGGCGCTTTTCATTTGGAGTATTCGATGAATGCAAATGCACAGCAGTTGGTTTCTGCCGGCGCGATCCTCGCGTTTCTCGGCGTGGCGCTGGGCGCGTTCGGTGCGCATGCGTTGAAAGTAAAACTTGCTGCCGACATGCTGGCCGTCTATCAAACCGCGGTGCAATACCATCTGTGGCATGCACTTGGCGTGGTGCTGATCGGCATCATCGCGCAGTTGCTGCCGGCGTCGAAGTGGGTGCCGATAGCGGGCTGGACGATGGTGGCTGGCATCGTCATTTTCAGTGGCAGCTTGTATGCGCTGGCCATCACCGGCATTCGTGTGCTGGGCGCGGTTACGCCGATCGGCGGGGTGGCTTTATTGGTGGCGTGGCTGCTACTGGCTTACGGTGCCATCAAAGCGGGCTGAATACTAAAACTCAAGTATTGACGTGCATTTCGGGACGAAAAAGCTCGGAAAGCCGCGCCAATGCTAGAGTTTTCCATCAATATGCGGGCTACGCGGCAAACGTAACCGCATCACCCACACGCAACGTGCCGGTGCTGGTGGGGATGAGATTGGTGCCGAAGCGCACGCCATCGGCTGAATCGCGAAACGTGGCCAATGTCGCCAGCGGCTCGGGACCCAGCACCTCGCCGGTGATCTGGTCGGTGGTGGTGACCTGGCAGCGCACGCAGGGTTTTGCCGCGCGAAAATTTGCCGCGCCCACGCTCATCGCGCCCAGCGCATCTTCGGCAAATGCCGGTGCGCCGGCCACGACCAGGTTGGTGCGAAAGCGATTCATCGGTACCGGCTTGCCGCCACGCTCAATGATGCGACGATTCAATTCCGCCAGCGATGCTTCGGTCGCAATCAGCAGCGGATAGCCATCGGCGAAGCTGACGATCTCGCCCGGCTGGCTATGCTTGGGGTTGAGCGCGCGTTCGCTGCTGTCGGGCATGTATACCAGCCGCGCATCGGTCTCCAGGCTCTCAGACAGCAGCGCGTTGGCCTCGTCGGATACTTCATGAGCATCGACCGTCGACGACCACACCCGCACTTTCTTGAACTCTCCGGCTGGCGGCGTGAGCGGTACGGCAACCGAATCGTCGAATGCGTTACTCAGGACCAGCTTGTCGCCGTTTATCGCCGTTTTTACCGTGGCCATCGCAGGGCGCTCGCGGATGGTGAGGAATTCGCCCATGCTGTCCACCACCATGAAGCGCCGGTCGTATTCGAGGCCACGACGGGTGATGTTCGCGCGCTCTACCGCAAAGCCGCGTAGCGACTTGACCGGGTAGAGGTTGATTTGCGACAGGATGGGGGAGTTTGGCGTCGAGGAAAGGGTCATGATGTAGCTCAATATTTCGTGATAACGTACGTTTCCGCAGCAAACAGTATAGCTGCGCTTCCCCTGGCGAAGTCCTTTGTGGCGAGCCAGGTTTTCAACGTAGTTAAGCCTCCAAAGGAGCACTACAAAAATGGTTGATCTCTGGAAAAAACTGGCTGGTGAACTGATCGACATCATCGAATGGCTCGATGATTCGAACAACACGCTGGTGTACCGCTTCGAGCGGATGAACAATGAAATCAAGTACGGCGCCAAGCTGACCGTACGCGAAGGGCAGATGGCGGTGTTCATCAACGAAGGCCAGATGGCCGACGTGTTCAAACCCGGCATGTACACGCTGACCACGCAGAATCTGCCTATCCTCGCCACCTTGAAGGGCTGGAAGTACGGCTTTGAATCGCCGTTCAAGGCCGAGGTGTATTTCGTCTCCACCCGCAAGTTCACCGACCTGAAGTGGGGCACCCCCGGCCCGGCGACGATGCGCGACAAGGAATTCGGCATCGTGCGCGCCACGGCGTTCGGTATCTACGCGATTCGCGTCAAAGATCCCGGCATCTTCATCAAGGATATTTCCGGCACCGAAGGCCGCTTCACCACTGACCAGATCCAGGAAAACCTGCGCGGCAAGATCGGCCTGCGCATCAAGGAAGTGATGCCCGAACTGGGTCTGTCTATCATCGACCTCGAAGCCAAGGTCTCGACCATGGGCCAGATGCTCAAGGAGCGCATCGGCCCGGACTTCGAGGCCATGGGCCTGGAGCTGGTCGAAGTGCAGGTGCAGGACGTTGGTCTGCCGGAAGAAGTCGAAAAGGCGATCGACAAGCGCGGCGCGATTGCGGCCGTCGGCAATCTGCAGGCTTACACGCAATACGAAACCGCCAGTGCGATCCGTGATGCGGCCACCACGCCAAACAGCGCCGCCGGTGCCGGCATGGGCTTGGGTGCCGGTCTTGCGATGGGTGCCAACATGGTCAATCAGGTGGGTGGCGCATTCGGTGGTGGCATGGGTGGAGGCGCTTCGGCACCGCCGCCGTTACCGACCGCGATCGCATTTCACGTCGCCATCAACGGCCAGCAAGCCGGGCCGTTCGACATGATCGCGCTGCAATCGCAGGCGGCCAGCGGCGGGCTCAAGCGCGATTCGCTGGTGTGGAAGGCGGGCATGGCGCAGTGGGCACAAGCGAGCACGGTGCCGGAACTGGCCGCGCTGTTTGCCAATATGCCGCCGCCGATTCCGGGCAGCTGATTCTTTAGCTCCCGGCTTCAACCAATCGCTGTCATTCCGAGCGTAGCGAGGAATCTGCTTTTCCGGCAACGGATAAAAGCAGATTTCTCACGCTACGCGTTCGAAATGACAGTACTTATTTGCCGATAGTGCATTCATGACCATCACCATCCGCGCCGCCGAGCCGCACGACTTCGAAGCCATCCGTGAAACGATGTCGCAGCCGCGCGCGCAGTCGCAAACGCTCCAGGTACCGTATCCCTCACTCGAAATGTGGAAGAAGCGCCTCGCCGACAAAGCGCCGACCGACTATGTTCTGGTGGCCGAGATCGACGGCAAAGTGATTGGTAATGCTGGATTACATGCCGTCGGCCCCTCGCCGCGTCGTCGTCATGCTGGCCATGTCGGCATGGCAGTGCATGATGGCTGGCAACGGCGCGGCGTTGGCGCCGCGCTGATGAAAGCGCTGCTGGAATTGGCTGACAACTGGCTGCAATACACTCGGCTCGAATTGACCGTTTATGTCGATAACGCCGGCGCGATCGCGTTGTACAAGAAATTCGGCTTCGAAATCGAAGGCACGCTCAAGCAGTACGCCATGCGTGACGGCATTCTGGCCGATGTCTACACCATGGCGCGGCTGAAATCGTGATGTCCTGTTTTTCCTGATCCCTTCGCGCAGAAGAAAACGACAATGGAAAACCCGAATCCCTCGCAAACCACCCTGGACCAGATGGCCGCCAAGGTGCGCGCGTTCCCGTGCAAATCCTGCGGCGCCAAGCTGTCATTCAACCCCGGCAGCAAGGAATTGAAGTGCCCTTACTGCGCCGCGGTCAACGACATTCCCGAATCCGATGACGTGGTCGAGGAGCTGAGCCTGGAGGAGTGGCTGGGCAAGCTCGAAAACGAAAGCGAAACACATCAGCAGGAACAGATCCGCTGTACCAACTGCGGCGGCGAACAAACGCTGGCCGCCAATCTTTACGCCAGCGCCTGTACTTTTTGCGGCACGCCGCTGACCTCCAAGAGTTATGCGCAGCGGCTGATCAAACCGAAGTCGCTGGTGCCATTCAAGATCACCAAGGTGCAAGCGCAGGACAAATGGCGCGCGTGGATTCGCGGCTTGTGGCTGGCGCCGTCAGCGCTTAAGAAGTACGCGCAGAGTGATGGCGGCATCAAAGGAATATATGTCCCGTACTGGACCTTCGACGCGCAAACCTACACGCGCTACTCCGGCCAGCGCGGCGATGATCACAGCGAAAGCTATCAAACCACTAACGACAAAGGCGAACGCGTCACCGAAACGCGCACCCGCACTGATTGGACCAGCGTGTCCGGCAATGTCTCGTTCTTTCACGATGACGTGCTGGTGCCGGGTAGCAAGAGCAGCTATAGCGGTGGCACGCAGCAGGGTGCAGTAGAAGCGCAACGCGCGGTCGGGCAGGCCATGGGCGTGATGGGCGGCGCCGTGGGCAATATGATCGCCGCCAAATTTTCCTCAAACCTGCGCACATGGAACACCAAGGAACTGGTGCCGTATCAGGAGGAATACATCACCGGCTTCCAGGCCGAGGCCTATCAGGTCGGATTGAAGGCGTCCTTCGTCACCGCCAAGCAGTTGATCGACGGCAAGGTCGAGCAACTGGTGCGCGCCGATATTGGCGGCGACCACCAGCGCATCTCGTCCCTCAACACTCAGTACAGTCATCTCACCTTCAAGCACATACTGTTGCCGATGTGGGTGTCGGCGTATATCTACGGCGGCAAGACCTACCGCTTTGTGGTGAATGGGCAGACGGGGGAAGTGCAGGGGGAGTCGCCGAAGTCGGGGTGGAAGATTTTCTTCCTTGTGTGCGGGATTTTGATTGCGCTGTTTATTTTCCTTGCGATATTTGGTGGGAAGCATCGGTAGTAGTTGTCGTACCCGCGAAAGCGGGTACCTCTAACTTTCGTCTTTTCGCAAAAGGCTGCTAGCGTTGTTTAGCTGCGACCGATGCCGGGGGTAGCCCGGCGGCTACTCACTTTTCTTGCTTCGCCAAGAAAAGTAAGCAAAAGAAGGCGACCCCAGGTTCGTCGCCCTTCGGGTTCCTTGCGCTACTCGAGAGTGAAGGCGTCTGCAGAACTCGCGGCTCGAATGGTGAGCGTAGCTACGTTGTAGTTTGTGCTCACCGCTCAAACAGTCCTCGCCGACGGCCCCTTCACTCGCTGCGTTCGGCCGGCGCGAAGCATACTTCGCGAAACCCCGCCTCACCTCAGCGCCTCCTATGGGGACCCTGTCGATATTTCACTAGTCCCTCCCCGGCGTAGGCCGGGGTCCAAGTTGACGTTGTTGAACTTGGGTCCCCGCCTTCGCGGGGACAGGTATCTTTTTATTGCGGTCGTCGCGCTGCGACAAAATTCCCGTGCGAGTCGCCGAGCAGCGGAGCAAACGCGGGAGTCGTCCGCGAGGACTGTTTGAGTGGCGAGCACAAACGAAACCTTTTGCGCAGCAAGCCATTCGAGCCACGAGTTCCGCAGCGGCCCGCGTTTGTGAGCAGCGCAGGGAACCCCGCGCTTTTGCGGGGCGACGAACTCGGGGCTGCTTTCTTTGCCTACTTTCTTTGCAGAAGCAAAGAAAGTAGGTTGCCGTCGGGCAACCCCCGACTTGAGTTATTCAAACGCGGTTGCCCTTCGTGAAATAAGAAAGACACACTTACGTAAATTCCTTTTTGTGCTTGCCAAGTATGTGCAACACGACCAGGGCCGCAGCGACGCAAGGATAAATCCATATCACCAAATCCCAAACATCAGGAAAGGGCGGTCCCCGGCCATTGATCGCGGCAAAGGGATTGATCATCCCAAAAGGAACAACAATGACGATGAACCAAAGTACCCAAACCGTAAACGTCCTCGCACTCGCTGATCTGCGCAACAAGCCAGCGGCGAGCAGGCACGCGATCGTCGCTACCGAAAGTCGCAAAAACATCATGTCGCTGCTTACTGCCAAGTAAGCTAGCCAAGCAGCAAGTACGAAATACGCGCACGCCATTATGCAAACGACGACACCCAGCGACCATGACAATCGGTCAGATGTTCGGGCGCTTGAACTCATGTCCGCTTAAACACCGCCAACGCCCCTCCCGCCACCACAAACAAGCTCCCAATCCCTCGATTCGTCCATCGAATGTGACCCGGGTCTTTCAGCATCGTCAGCACGCGCGCCGCAAAGCCGGTGTAGCAACCCATCGCGACGATATCCACGCACACCAGCGTCAAGGTCAGGATCACGTATTGCATCGCGGTCGGTTGTGAGGGATCGACGAACTGCGGCAGCACGGCGAGCAGGAAGATCAGGCCTTTCGGGTTGGTCTGGCTGACCAGAAAGCCCTGCAGGAAAATTCCTTTTGTCGTCGTGTCCTTGAATTCGGTCTTCGCTGCGATTTCCTCGAACGGCACAGGCTCTTCACGGAATTTCTGGATGCCCAACCAGATGAGATAAAGCGCGCCGCCCCACTTCATGATTTCGAACGCGGTGGTCGATGCCATCAGGATCGCGCCCAGTCCCAGCGCAATGATGGTGCTGTTGACGATGATGGAGGCTTGCATACCCATGCAGTTCCACATGCCGCGCCGCCAGCCGTACTTCATCCCGGCGGACATGGACGATAGCGCGCCGGGGCCGGGCGAGAAGCAGAGCAGGATGGTGGCTAAGAAAAACGCGAGCCAGGTGGCGAGGGTCATGGAATACTTTTTGATGGAAGCGACAGCATCGATTCTATCGGTTGCTTCGTTTTGACGAAATAATTTCCCTCGTTCACACTCGACGCATGAAAAAGCATATCGAAGCGGCGGTCGAGGCAGTGCAGCGCGGCTATCCGCAAATCTATCTTGCCTGTCACGCCGATCACGTGAAGGCGAAGTCGACCGAGTATCGCTTGTCGGCGCGCGACTCAAGCATCCTCTCGCACCTCGATGCGAGCCTGCCGCAAACCGCGAGCTCACTGGCGGCACACATGGGTGTGAGGCCATCGACGTTTTCGGCTGCGATCGGTCGTCTCATTGTGTTGGGTTACGCGACCAAGCGGGCCAATCCTGCCGACCGCCGCGAAACGCAGCTGACGCTGAGCCCGCGCGGTGCCAAGGCGATGGCCGCGACCTCGGTGCTGGATGCATCCCGTGTCGCGGCGATGCTGGCGGAACTGGATGTAGACGAACGCGCTCGTGCCATCGCCGGGTTGCAGTTACTGGCCGAGGCGGCGAAGCGTTTGCAAACGCGGCAATCCGCGAAAGGAAAGAAGAAATGATCAAAGTGCTGCTGATATGTCTGGCTGTGTTGCTGCTGTCGATTCTGCTCGTCGTCGGTATCGGCATGTTGCTGCCGCAGTCACATGTGGTGGCGCGATCGATGTTGCTGAAACAAAAGCGCGAAGCGGTTTATGCGCTCATCGGCGATATGAAGAACGCGCCGGCGTGGCGTAGGGATATCGAGTCGGTGGAAGAGGTTAAGGGCGAGGCTGAGGAGACGCTCTATCGCGAAAAGAGCAAACACGGCACGCTCACTTATCGCATCGTCAAGCGCGAGCCGCCGCAAAAGTTCGTAACAAAGATCGCCGACAAGGACGCGCCGTTCGGCGGCAGCTGGATTTTCGATTTGGCGGAAGAGGGCGGTGGCACGCGCATCACCATCACCGAGCGCGGCGAAGTCTACAACCCGGTATTTCGCTTCATGGCCAAGTTTGTTTTCGGCCATCACAAGACGATGGAAACCTATCTGGCCCATCTTGCGGCGCAGTTTTCGGAACCAGCGGCTATACAGGAAGGCAAGCCGGGTCAAATGTGAAACTCAAGCACTGGTGCGGCTTTCCGGCCTAAAGTGGCTGAAAAGCCGCACCAGTGCTTGAGTTTCGTCAATTTGTGCTGGGAAGGCGTCAGCTACGTTCGACGTATTTGAGGTTGCCTGCCACGGCTTTCTTGGCAAGTCCATCGACGAAGCCCGGCGCGATCAGCTTGATCCATTGCCCGACCTTGCCCTTGAGCGTCATGATTTCTTCGCGGCGGCGCTCGACGATGGCGGCTTCGATGATGCGCGCGCATTCCTCCACGCTCATCACTTCGTCCTTGTTCACCGGGTCGATCTTCGCCACTTTGCCGTCGGCACCGGTGGCGTTCTCGCGGATACCGGTGGCGACGAAGCCGGGATAGACCATGGTGACGCTCACGCCGCATTCGTCCAGCTCGATGCGCAAAGAATCGAAGAAGCCGCGCATGGCGTGCTTGCTGGCGGCGTAACCGGTTCGTGTCGGTACGCCGACCAGCCCAGTGAGACTGGCGATACCGACGATGCGGCCTTTGCTTTTCAGCAAATGCGGCAGCGCGTGATGGGTGCAGTACACGGCACCCATGTAATTCACCTGCATGATGCGTTCGAGAATCGATACGTCGTCGATGTCGGCGAACTTGGCCCACATGGTCATGCCCGCGTTGCAGACCAGCGTATCGATACAGCCGAATTCGGCGACAGCGGCATCGATGATTTTCCTGCACTCGTCCGATTTGGCGACATCGGCACTGACGGTGATGACACGTGCACCAAAGCCGCTGGCTTTTTCAGCGACGCGGTTGAGTTCTTCAATCCGCCGCGCGGTCAACACCAGCCTGGCGCCTTGCCGCGCAAGGCGGTAAGCGAGCTCTTCGCCGATGCCGGTGGATGCGCCGGTGATGATGACGACGTTGTCTTTCATGGACATAAGGGCCTCTTGAAGTTTGTCATCCTGAGCGCAGCGAAGGATCTCAGGCAGTCATTTGCCGGGAATTTCCGGATGAGATTCTTCGCTGCGCTCAGAATGACAGGGTAATGTGTTGAGATGGCTTCATTTATTCCAGCCGCCGCGCAGTTCTTTTCGCACCATCAACTTTAACCCCGACCAGTCTTCGTTGACTGCGCACACTTTCACATCCACCAGTCCCGTCGGCAATACGACTTCGCGAATGCCGTCCTCGGTCAGGTCGATAAACAGCTTGGACGACTTCTTGGGCCATGAGATCCACAGACTGCCGTCGGCGTGAAGTTTCTGCGAGATACCGGGCAGCGATTTCTTCAGCGTTGCCGCGTCCTTGCAGAACAGGACAACGAGATCGTTGCTTGCCGCCGGCTTGTTGCTGATTTTGGAGGCAGCCGGTACAGGTTCCAGCCATGCTGTAGCTCCTGTCGGCGCATTGATCAGCACCATGGTGCCGCCTTCCTTGAGTCCCAGTTTCTTGGGCAGCGGCGTGCCTGAATAACCAGCGGTTGCCATTTCAAGTCTCCGTATCGACGTCGGGAATGTGATTGAACGCAATCGCCAGCTTGCCATGATCCAGCGCGCGGTGCGCGCCGCCGAAGTAAGCGGCCTTCTTGCCGAAGCGGGTGTTGAGCAGGTCGATGGCGGCGTTCAGTTTCTTCTTATCCTCGGTCTGCTCAAGGTCGTCGAACAGGTGTCCCGACTGGGCCAGCTCCTCGCTCAGGTCGGACAGCGTCACCGCTACTTGCAGCAGTGCCAGCGATTTCTTTTTCGGGAACTTGGCCCATAGTTGATCCAGCGCGTGCAACATGTCCAGCGTGTCCTGAGTGGCGAGAAAGCGAGTATCGGTCTCCCACGATGGGGCATTGAGGAATTTCACCTTGAGGTGCATATGGCCGGTGTAGCGTTCGGCCTTGCGCAGACGCATCGCGGCTTTCTGCGTCAGGCGGTTCAGCACCGCATAAGCGTCTTCGCGGTTGCGCAAATCGGGCGCCAGTACGTGCGAATGGCTGATCGAGCCCATGCCGTGGTCGAAATCGCTTACCTCCGCGCCGCGCAGCCGGGCGTGGAAACGCTCGCCGCCCACGCCGCCCCATACCGCGCGCAACTGCTCGGGCGTTTGCGCATAAAGTTCGGCCATGGTCGTGATGCCGTGCCGCTTCAGGCGTTCCTCCATATTGGCGCCGATGCCGGAAAGCGCGCGCACCGGCAGGTGTGCGATTTTTCCCGGCAGATCCGCCTCGTCAAGGATGACGAGACCGTCGGGCTTCTGCATGTCTGAGGCGAGCTTGGCGAGAAAGGTGTTGGGCGCCAGGCCGATGGAAACCTTCATGCATTCGCCGATGGCCTCGGCAATGTGACGTTTCATGCGATGCGAAAGCTCGGTCGCGCGTTCGTGTGTCTTGAAGCCCGACGGCAGGTCGCAAACCATTTCGTCGATCGACAGCACTTCGCGGATCGGCGCGATCTGGTCGACCGCTTTTTGCGCGCGGTGGTGAAAATCGATGTAAAGCTCGTGACGCGCGACCACCAGTTCGATGTCGGGAATTTTCTTCTTCGCTTCACCGACATTGGTGAGAGTCTTTACACCGAATTTCTTTGCTTCGTAGCTCGCGGCGATGAGGCAGGTGGTGTCAGCCAGCATCGGCACCACGCCCACCGGCTTGCCGCGCAACTCCGGCCGCATTTGCTGCTCGCAGGAGGCGAAGTAGGAGTTGAAATCGACCAGCATCGCGTTGAGCGACATGCGTGGTTCCTTGCTCAGGCCGGCTCGCCGTCCGCGTTGAGCGTCGCGCTGGCCAGCGTGCGCTCCCAGAACGGTTTGCCGTTCGAGTCGAAACAGCGCGCCACGATGCGGCGTCGGTTGGGACCACTGCGGCCGCTGCCGGTGAACTCAAGTGTGCCGAAATTACGCTGCTCGATGGCGAGGTCGGCTACCAGACGCGGGTTGGCGCGGTCTTTTTTCGACAACTTCGACAGGCGGGAGGTAAACGGGGAACAGGAAAATTCGTACACCGCCGGCGCGCCATCGGGCTTCACCCGAAACACCTGCGTGTTATGCCGGTCGCCGGAAAGAAACAGCAGGCCGCTGATTTTTTCCTTGGTCAGCCAGGCGAGAAAATCGTCGCGCTCAGTACGATAGTTGTGCCAGCCCGACTGGCGCCCGTTCTCGTCCTCGCTCAAAAGCTGGCTGCCATTGCATACCAGCTTGAAGGTGGCGGTCGAAGCGGAAAGGGATTTCTTTAGCCAGTCCAATTGCGCCGCACCGAACATCGCCTTGGCGTCGCTGGCGGCATCTTTCTCGTTGTCGCGGTAGTAGCGATCATCGAGCAGAAAAAATTCAGCGTCCTGATGGCGGAACGAAGTCCACGTCCCCGGCAAATCTTTCGAGCCCATGTCCGGATTCGGCCAATATTGGCGGAACAACCGCAACGCGTCGGCCTTAAGCGCGAAGGTCTTGTCCGAATCGTTGGGGCCGTAGTCGTGATCGTCCCAGATCGCGTAATGATGCGTGGCGGCGAAAAGTTTCTGGAACATGTCCTTGCCGCGGATTTCGCGATAGCGCGCTTCCATGCGTTCGACGCTGGCGTAGTCGGCCTCGCCAAGAAATTTTCCCTTGGGCCGGAAGTACAGGTTGTCGCCCAGCCACAGCATGAAATGCGGCAGCTTGTCCGCCTGCATCTGGCCGGCGATGGTATTGAAGATATGAAACTCATCGCCGTAGGGATTGCCGCTGGGCGACATGGCTTCAGCGTAGGCGCAGGAACCGAGATACACGCGGAATTCGGAGGGTGGCGCGTTCGGTGCCGGCGCGGTACGGAAATACCGGGTCTCGCTTGCGCGTCTTGCGCTGAGCGATACCGTGTACTCGTATCGCGTATCCGGTTTCAGTTTGTCGATTTCAAGTATGGCGGAGCAGGCGTGCTTTGTTTCCAGTATCACTGGCCGCGTACCCAATGCTTCACCGCTGCCAGGGGAGACAGGTTTGAACACCACTGCGGCTCTGACGGGATCATCGGCCTGTATCCAAAGTCTCACTGTGTCGTGCGTGAAGTGTCCTGCTATCGGTTCGCAACTGAGCCTCGATGCAGCCGCGCCAAATGCACTCGTTGCATTTGCCGCACCAAGCAGCGGTAGTGCTGCGGTGGCGCGGAGCATGTCGCGGCGCGTCGTGGTCATGGCTATCCGGGAATATCGGTCATGGCGAGAAAAGTCTTCACCAGTTGTTCGACACCGATCTGGTCGTCGCTGTCGAAGCGGTTCAGCATCGGGCTGTCGATATCGAGCACGCCGATTATCTTGCCGTTTGCGATCAGTGGCACGACGATTTCCGAATTCGAAGCTGAGTCGCAGGCGATGTGGCCGGGAAACTCGTGAACATTCGGTACCAGCTGTGTCTTGCGTTCAAACGCTGCCGCGCCGCACACGCCGCGCGGTTGCGGCAGCACGGGAATGCGCACGCAAGCCGGCTTGCCCTGGAATGGACCCAGCAGCAGATCGTTGCCGCGCAGCAGATAAAAACCGGCCCAGTTCAGATCCGGTACCAGATTGAAAATCAGCGCCGAGAGATTGGCGGCATTGGCGATGAAATCGCGCTCACCTGCCAGAAGACCGCCAAGCTGTTTGTCCAGGTCGCGGTAGAACGTGGCCTTGTCTTCGGTTGCGATGGTTGAGGCTTGAAACATGAGAGATTCTTTGCGGCTGTAAATATGAACAGTATAACAATGCCACCTCTGCAGCGTGTACGCAGCGAAACGAGTTCACGCACGAAAGCAGCACGGCCGCATGAAGCGGCCGTGCCTGGGTCAGACTTTGTGTGACGCGAATCAGTTGGTGGAAGGTGGTGTGGCCGGCTTGGTCTGCGCGTCGTGCTTCTGGCGCTTGATCTTGCGGCTTTGCTTGTTTTCCGCGTGCTGCAACTGGGCGCGTTCTTTCTTGGTTACCACACCGTCGGCCTTGGCTTTTTCTTCCTTGGCCGCCACTCGCGCCTGTCCGGCATTGAGCTTGGCGGCTTCCTTGTCGGTCAGTGCACCGGATGCCGTGCCTTGTTCGATGCGGGCGGCTTGGTTGGCTTGGCGCTGGTCGACTTTGGGGGTGGCGGGGGTTTGTGCGAACAGGGGGGAAATGAATGCGGTGGTCAATGCGGCGATCAGGATGCGGTTTTTCATGGTCTTTCCTTTCATCGTTGAGGGAGGAGCAAATGTCTGCGCTCCGCCAAACAACGACGGCCCGCGTTGCACGTTTACCTATCCCCGGGCGCAGATGTATCCATTCGTTACAGACTGACACAGAGCCAGCCCCGGTGGTGCATGTGCCAATCGCTATAATTGTCGGCTTGATTGACATATCCGAATGGATCCCGCCATGTTTCGCCATGTATTGACGATTGCCTCACTGACCCTGCTTGCCATGACTGTCTCAGCTCAACCCGCGCCACCTGCCGCTGCAAAAAAACCGCAGACCTTCGAAAAATTCGGCGACAAGCGCGTCGATGACTATTTTTGGCTGCGCGAGAAATCCAATCCAGAAGTGATCGATTACCTGAAGGCCGAAAATGCTTACACGCAATCGGTGTTGGGGCCGCTGAAAGAATTCCAGGACACGCTTTACAAGGACATGCTGTCGCGCATCAAGGAAACCGACGAGAACGTGCCCTACCGCAAAGGCGAGTACTGGTACTACTCGCGTACCGAACAGGGCAAGCAGTACAGCATCTACTGCCGTAAGAAAGGCTCGTTGGACGCGAAAGAAGAAATCGTTCTGGACTTGAACGAGTTCGGCAAGGACAACAAGTTTGTCGGTCTGGGTGCCTACGACGTCAGCCCGAACGGCAAGATGCTGGCCTATTCGACCGACTTCACCGGCTTCCGCCAGTACACGCTGCGGTTCAAGGATCTGGAAACCGGCAAGATGCTCGATGAAAAAGCAGAGCGCGTGACCAGCGTTGCCTGGGGCAACGACAACCAGACCGTTTTCTTCGTCACCGAAGATGCGACCACCAAGCGCTCGGACCGTCTGTTCCGCCAGAAACTGGCTAGTGGCAAGGTGGCGGAAGAGCTGTACAACGAGAAGGATGAGTTGTACGGCATCGAGGTCGACGTGACGCGCAGCCAGGGCTTTGTGACGCTGAATTCGGAAAGTTCGGAAACCAACGAAACGTGGTTACTTGACGCCAACAAGCCCGACGGCAAGTTCGAGTCTTACTTGCCGCGCAAGGAAAACATCAAGTACCACATCGATCATGCAGGCAAGGAGCTGTTCATCGTCATCAACGACAAGGGCCGCAATTACCGGCTGGTGACGGCACCGGAAGGCAAGGCCGACCCCAAGAAGTGGAAGGAGCTGATTCCGCATCGGGCTGATGTGAAGCTGGACCGAGTCGATATGTTCAAGGACTTTTTCGTCGTCGTGGAAAAGTTGCGCGGACTGCCTCAGCTTCGCGTGTTCGACATGAAGACGCGCAAGCCACACAGCATGGCGTTCCCGGAACCGGCGTACGATGCGTCCCCCGGCCAGAACGCGGAATTCAACACGTCGCTTTATCGCTTCAACTACGGCTCGCTGGTGACGCCCAACTCGGTGTTCGACTATGACGTCGCGAAACGCGAACGCACTCTCAAGAAGCAACAGCCGGTGTTGGGCGGATATGAGACCAAGGACTATCAGTCTGAACGCATCATGGCCACAGCGAAGGATGGCACCAAAGTACCGATCTCGCTGGTGTACAAGAAGTCGCTCAAGAAGAATGGCCCGCAGCCCACGCTGCTGTATGGCTACGGCTCGTATGGCATTTCGATGCCGCTTTCGTTTCGCTCCAGCCGGCTGGCGTTGCTCGATCGCGGCGTGATTTTCGCCATCGCCCACATCCGCGGCGGCGGCGAGATGGGCAAGAAATGGCATGACGACGGCAAGATGATGAAGAAGATGAATACCTTCACCGACTTCATTGCCGCCGGCGAGCATCTGGTCGCAAAGAAATACACCGAGCCGAAGCAGATGGCAATTCAGGGCGGCAGCGCGGGCGGTTTGCTGATGGGTGCAGTCACCAATCTGCGTCCTGACTTGTTCAAGGCCGTGGTCTCGCAGGTGCCGTTCGTCGATGTGATGAACACGATGCTGGATGCTTCGCTGCCGCTGACAGTCGGCGAGTACCTCGAATGGGGCAATCCGAATCAGGAAAAGGCGTACAAATACATGCGCAGCTACTCGCCTTACGACAATCTGGATAAGAAAGCGTATCCGGCCATATTGGTAGAGACCTCGCTGAACGATTCCCAGGTGATGTACTGGGAGCCGGCCAAATATGTCGCGCGGTTGCGTACATTGAAGACCGACAACAATCCCCTGTTGCTGAAGACCGTCATGGAGGCGGGACACGGCGGTGCGTCGGGACGATATGACGCATTGAAGCAGGTGGCGGTTACCTACTCATTTGTCCTTTCGCAACTGGGCATCACCAAGTAGTTTCCTTTGCCGGCCACCGAAGGGTGGCCGGCCTTGTTGTTCTTCTTGTCGCGGCTTCCCCAGGCTTGCCGCGTTTCCATGCCGCTATCCAACCTCCAGCTTTTTCTTACCTGCGTCCTGATCTGGGGTTCTACTTGGATCGTCATTACCTTTCAGTTGGGTGACGTCGCGCCGGAAATGTCGGTGGGTTACCGCTTCCTGTTGGCATCGGCCGTATTGTTCGCGTTCTGCAAATGGCGTGGCATGTCGCTGCGCTTCAAGCCCGCACAGCACATCGATCTGTTTTTCTTCGGCGCCGCGATGTTCTGCGTGAGCTACATACTGGTTTACTACTCGGAAACCTATATCGTTTCCGGCATGGTGGCAGTGGGCTATTCCGCCAGCCCGATGATTGCCATGCTGATGTCGCGCTTCTTTTTCGGCACGCCCATCACCTTGCCCGTGTTGCTGGGGGCCACGCTCGGGATTGCCGGGATTGTCTGCGTGTTCTGGCCCGAATTCGGCAAGTTGTCCGCCAGCCGGAACGCTGAACTGGGTGCAGTGTTGACGATGCTGTCGGTGCTGGCATCATCGATCGGCAGCATGGTGGCGATGCGTACGCAACGGCGTGGCTATCCGACTTGGACCAGCATGGCATGGGGCATGTTTTACGGTGGCGTGCTGGCGCTGATTATCGGCGCGGGAATGGGCAAGCCATTCAATTTCGGCTCGGGCTGGGGCTATCCGTTGTCGCTGGCATATCTTGCGTTGCTTGGCTCCATCATCACCTTCGGCTGTTACCTGACACTGATGGAGCGTATCGGCGCCGCGCCGGCGTCCTATATCGGCGTCATGGTGCCGGTGGTGGCGCTGGGGGTTTCCTATTTCTTCGAGAAATTCGATTGGACCTGGCTTACCACTTTTGGCGTGGCGTTGTCGGTGCTGGGCAATATCGCCATGCTGCGCGGTAAGAACGCCACAGCGAAATAGCCAAGAGCCACGGACGGTCGAAAGCGACCGACAGACGGCAAACGTGTGTGTGGCCCGGCACATTTTGGCCACAATCGCGCTGGTACAGTTATGTGAACTGGACAACAATTACAACGCGATCTTTCGTGTGATCGCCAGCGCAACCCGATGAATGAATTCATGTTGAACCTGCCGATGGGTTTGATGGTCGATGCTCAATTATGGGCGGGACGATGAGCGGCCAGGCAATCATTGCGCAATTGAAAGAACGGCTGACGAACCTGCCGATCGGACATGAACCGCGGGAGCGTGCCACGTTGCTTTGCGAGCTCGCGGTTGCCTATGCACGCGCCGGGCTGCCGCACGAAGGGCTGGAAGCGGTCAAGGAAGCGCTGAAACTTGCGCAGTCCTGCCCGATGCCGCAGGAGCAGGCGGAAGCGATGAATGCGGCGTCGATGTGTCATTACTTCCGTGGCGACTATCTGATGTCGATCGCAAGCGGCCTGGACGCGTACCAGGGGTTCTCGCGCGAAGGCAATTTCGTGCGCATGGGGCATTCACTGGCGACCATCGCGGCTGCATGCAAGGAAATCAAGGCATCCGATCTTGCCATCGAAGCGTTGAATGGTTGCGTGAACATTGCCGGCCGCACCGGCGATGTTTTTCTCGAGGCGCGTTCACGCAACATGCTGGGCATGGTGTTCGGCGACGTCGGTCGCTTCGACCAGGCGGACGCCGAGCTCATTCAGTCGCGTGCGTGTCTGGCGAAGTTGAACGAAACCAGTCATCTTCCCAAGGTGGTCGCCAATCTTGCCGGCATCCTCAAGCAGCGGGCCGATGCTGCTCTCGCTGCAGGCCTGCGCGATGCCGGCGCCGCCTTGCTGGCGGAGGCAATCAAGGTGCTGAGTGACGGTGTGGAAATTGCAAAGACCGACAACAATTTTTATGAAATCGCCGACAAGATGACGCTGCTGGCCGAGTATCGCCACTTGGCCGGAGAGCAACCGATTGCGCTGAATCTGGTGAATGAAGCACTCGCACTTGCTCGCGAGTTGAAACATCCGCAGATCATTATCGAAGCGCATCTTGGCTTGGGCCGCATTCTGCTGGCGCTGGGCAATCACTCTGGCGCGGAGCAGGAACTCAGGCGAGCACTGGAGCTGGCGCGGGAGGCCGAGGCGCACGAACTGCAAATGCAAACGCATCGCTGCCTGGCGGATTGTCACCGCCGGTTGAATCAGGAACTGGATGCAAATTCGCACGACACGCAAGCCGATCAATTGCACGCGGAAATCAGCCACTCGCATCGCGAAGCGCAACGCGAAGTCCGCGAGCTCTGGAACCGGTACTTCTCACATCACCCTCTGATCGGTCCGGGTGTCTGACTCGCAGTTCGCAAACTACGGGGTTGGGAACTGCCCCTCGTTTTTTTTCATGTAGTCCTTGAGCGAGCGACCGGCTTTTTTGCGTATCAGCCCTTTCAGCGGCCCGGACCAGCCCAGCAACAATCCCATCGGCCCCAATGCTTGACGGGACCAGGTCCAGAACGGGAAGCGGTCAATGTGCCGCACGATCTTGCCGTCGCGAAACGCGAACATGGCGTCGATCTTGTTGTGAACTTTTCGGCCGGTCTGGCTGAAGGTATAGCGGGCCTCCCAGCGGGCCGTTCCGCCTTCGCCGGTGGCTTGCGCATCGACCAGTGTCAGCTCCAGATCCTTGCCGCGCGAGCATAACATCGACCACATCGCCGTGGCTTCCTTGCCACGCAGTGACGGAAACGCCGGATCAGAGAAAAAAATGTCCGGGTGATAGCACTTCGCCATGCCCGCTGCGTCGCGTTGGGCAAAGGCTGCGTAAAAATCGCGGATCAATTGCTCGTGAGCGTTCATTTGTTTTTCCTTTGGGCGACATCCGCGATACGCGCGCTTGCGATGCGTGCCAGATCCTGCGGTGAAATGCGAAACATCGTGTTCGGGTGACCGGCAGCGGGCCAGACGAAAGCGAACTGCAACAGGTCCTCATCCATCAGCACGATTGGCTCGGTCAAGTGTGCAATCGGCGCTACCCCGCCGATGACGAAGCCGCACTGCGAGCGGACAAATTCGGCGTCGGCCTTGCCCAGCGATTGGCCGATCAGGGCGGCGACTTTGCGGTCATCGACGCGATTGCCGCCGCTGGTGATGACCAGTACCGCCCGGTCATCCCGGGCACGGAAAATAATCGATTTGGCGATCTCGGCAACATTGCAACCGAGCGCCTCGGCAGCGGCCTGTGCGGTGTGGGTCGCTTCCGGCATCACTGTGATGCTGTCGGGCAGTCCAGCCTTGCCCAGCGTTTCGCGAACCCGCGCGACTGCGGCATGTTGCCGGATGGCGGATTGAGCGGAAGATTGCGGTGCGAAGGGATTGTCCGGAGGCATGGCGACAATTGATGCAGGTCAAATCGGCATTCTACTTGACGCTTATCAAGGTGCGACAGTGAAGCGGAGTTTCATACTTTCACGCAAGAAAAACCAATCCCTTGACGGAGGAACGCATGCTCAGCGATATCGATATTGCCCAAAAGGCGACCATGAAGAAAATCCAGGACATCGCCGCGGGGCTGGGCATTCCTGAAGACGCGCTCGAACCTTACGGCCGCTACAAGGCCAAGGTCTCGCTGAACTATGTCGACTCGCTCAAGGGCAAAAAGAACGGCAAGCTGATTCTGGTGACGGCGATCTCGCCCACACCGGCCGGTGAAGGCAAGACCACCACCACGGTGGGCTTGGGCGATGCGCTCAATCACATTGGCAAGAAGGCCATCATCTGCCTGCGCGAACCCTCGCTGGGGCCGGTGTTCGGCATGAAGGGGGGCGCAGCTGGCGGTGGCTATGCGCAAGTGGTGCCGATGGAAGATATCAACCTGCATTTCACCGGCGACTTCTCCGCCATTGCGCTCGCCAATAACCTGCTTGCCGCACTGATCGATAACCATATCAACCACGGCAACGAGCTCGGCTTCGACGTGCGCCGCGTGGTGTGGAAACGCGTGGTGGACATGAACGATCGCGCGCTGCGCGACATCACCATTGCGCTTGGCGGGCCGGCCAATGGCTATCCGCGCCAGGATGGTTTCGATATCGTGGTCGCCTCCGAAATCATGGCAATCTTCTGTCTCGCCACTTCGATCAAGGATTTGAAGGAGCGTATCGGCAAGATCGTCGTCGGCTACACCAAAGACCAGAAGCCGATCCTGGCCAAGGATCTGAACGCACAAGGCGCGATGACCGCGCTGCTGAAGGATGCGCTGCTGCCGAACCTGGTGCAGACGCTGGAAAACAATCCTGCCTTTATCCACGGCGGTCCGTTTGCCAATATTGCCCACGGCTGCAACTCAGTGATCGCAACGCAGACGGCGTTGAAGCTTGGCGATTATGTCGTGACTGAAGCAGGCTTCGGTGCCGATCTGGGTGCCGAGAAGTTTATCGATATCAAGTGCCGCAAGTCCGGCCTGCGTCCGTCGGCGGTGGTGATCGTTGCCACCATCCGCGCGCTCAAGTACCACGGCGGCATGGACGTAAAGGAAGTGTCCAAGGAAAACGTCGAAGCGCTGGAAAAGGGCATCGTCAATCTGGAGCGCCATATCCACAACGTGACACAGAACTACGGCCTGCCTTGCGTGGTGTCGATCAACCATCGTACCCATGACACCGAAGCGGAATTGAAGCTGTTGGTCGCGCGTTGCGAGAAAATGGGCGCCAAGGTAGTGGTCGCCAAGCATTGGGCCGATGGCGGCAAGGGTGCGGCGGACTTGGCGAAGATGGTGGTCGACATGTGCGAGCAGCCCAACAACTTCAAATTCGTCTACGAGGAAAACGCCACCTTGTGGGACAAGATGAAGACCATCGCCACGAAGATCTACGGCGCGTCGGACATTACCGCTGATGCCAAGATCCGCGGCCAGATCAAGCGGCTGCAGGACGAGGGTTACGGGCACTATCCGATCTGCGTGGCCAAGACGCAGTATTCGTACTCGACCGATCCGCAATTGCGCGGCGCGCCCAGCGGACACGTGGTGACAGTTCGCGAAGTGCGTCTGGCGGCGGGTGCTGAATTCATCGTGCTGGTTTGCGGCGACATCATGACCATGCCGGGCCTGCCGAAGGTGCCAAGTGCGGCGGCAATCGACGTCAACGACGAAGGCAAGATCGTCGGCTTGTTCTAATAGAAGTTCGCTGTAAGGTTCATTCGACCTTCCCGTCAAACGGAAGGTCGTTTTACTTTCGCAGGGGCGATACCGCAATCGCGGTACATACCACTTTAGCGAAAGTGGTATTATTCGCATCCATAAATACAAGGCGCTGCCGAAGTTGAACGACGGCAAGCGTTTGCAGCACAGGCTAGGGGTATCCGATTCATTTTGCGGGGCTATTCCGCGAGGTGAACCGGATACCCCTTTTTCATTGGCGCGGGCGGTGGCGTGGCGGTTGAATTGGAAATCGGATGGTGAAGGTGGATAACTTGCAAATGGCGTCGCAGGACGCCTGGGAAAATCTGGCCGAATCAGCACTGACGGTCGGGCGGAGGGGTGATACGAAAGAAGCGTTGTTGATACTGCATGGCGGAATCGAGGCCGCACGCAGGACCAGCGACCGGCGCGGCGAAATCATCACCATGAATGCCGCAGCACTGGTGCATTCGATACGCGGCGATTTCTGGGCCTCGCTGGCGGGCAGTATCGATGCTTTTTTCATGGCGCGGCGCGAAAACGACCGGCTCGGCATGGGGCAGGCGATGACCATGCTGGCAGGCGCATTCTTGTTGATGACGCCGATCGACAGCGAGATTGAGTTGCTTCGCAAGGCGCTGGCGATTGCCGAGGACGAGCGCAACCTCAAGCTGCAGATTCGCGTGCACAACCTGTTCGGTATCGTGCTGGGCGACTTGGGGCGCTTCGACGAAGCGGAAATGAATCTGGATCTGGCACTGGTGCTGGCGGAGTCGCCGGAAGCGGTATTCGATCGCTGGCGGGTGAAAACCAATATCGCCAACCTGCTGCGCAAACGTGCCGAGGATGCGAGGCACCGCGGCGCCAGCAGCCAATGCGGTGAAGATGCGAAGCGCGGGCTGGATCTGATTGATGACGTGATTGCCCACTGCTTCGAGCACGACAAGATGCCCATCCTGCTGGACGCCTTGGGTGTGGCCGGTCTGCTTTTATTGCAACTCGAACAGCGCGACCAAGCCTACGAGAAATTCTGCACCGCGCGCGAATTGGCTCAGGCGCGCAAGAATCGCTCGGTACTGTCCTTTATCGGACTTGAAATGGCGCGGCTGGAAATGCTCGCCGGCGATGTGCAGTCAGCGGAAGAAAGTATTCACACCGGTTTGCGCGAGGCGGCATTGTTTCGCCCTTCAAACAAGGCGGCACCGCTTTCGGCGTTGATGGCGGATATCTGCGCGGATCGGGGCGATGCGAGAGCAGAAGCGCAGTGGCGTGCGAGCGCGCGAGTCGCGGATGACGAATTTCAGGACCTGGCACGCGAGGCGCGGCGGCAAATGGCGAGAGTGCGCGAGAGTCTTGCGACCTTGTGAGCAGTCGATGCTCTAGTCGATTCGTGCGCCAGTTGCGCGGATGACCGCACTCCACTTTTCGCTTTCGGACTTCATCAGGCGGCCAAAGCTTTCCGCGCTGCCGCCACCGGCTTCAATTCCGGCGTCGAATAGTTTCTTGCGTGTTTCGCTTCGCGCCAGCACCGCGTTCACCTCGCGGTTGATCGCGGCCACAATCGCCGGATCGGTCGCCGAAGGCGCCACAATGCCGTTCCACGCCAGCGCCTCGAAATTGGCCAACGCCGGAATGCCCGATTCCGCGGCCGTGGGAATATCCGCCACCGGCGCGAATCGGCTGCGGCCGGTGATGGCAATCGCTTTCAGCTTGCCGGCGCGTACCTGTCCCATCAGATTGGAGGGCGCGGCAAAGATCATCTGCACATCGCCGACAATAACCGCTTGCGTGGCGGGTGGCCCGCCGTTGAACGGCACATGAACCACATCGACCCCCAGCGTCCGCTTCATCAGCTCCATGCACAAATGCGAGGCCGAGCCATTGCCGACGCTGGCGTAGTTGAGTTTGCCTGGATTGGCGCGCATGAGTGCGACCAACTCGCTCAAGTTTGATGCCGGCAAGCTGGCGTTGACCGCCAGCAGGTTCGGCTGCGAGCCGGCAAGAATCACGGGAACAAAATCCTTGAACGGATCGTAGGCAAGCTTAGGATACAGCGCAGGTGCGGTGGCCAGCGGTCCGTTGTAACCCAGCAACAGGGTGTAGCCATCGGGCGCGCTGCGAGCAACCTCAGCCGCTGAGGTGGTGCCGCCAGCCGCAGGTTTGTTGTCGACGATGAGGCCGTTGGGCCAACGCTCCTTAAGCCCATCCGCAATCACGCGAGCGACGATATCGACCGAACTGCCGGCAGGGGCTGCCACCACCAGCCGCACCGGTTTGCGTGGCCAGTTTTGCGGCGATTCTGCATTTGCCATGGTGATCGGCAAGAACATTGCGGCCAGGTGGACAGTAGCCCGGAAAAGCAGTCGGCGTATCATCATGGGATCGGGTGTTGGCAAGACGGCATTTTAGCGGTGTGGGCTATTTCCTTGACGTGCCGGGCGCGGCAGGGATAATCACCCAAGGTAATCTACGGAAATGAAGGCAGTCGAACGTCACAAGGACTGACAGGAAAGCGATTTCTGCATGGCTGAAGAGACTCCTCCCATCGAAAACATCGGCAAGTACCGCGTGATCCGCGAGCTCGGCCGCGGCGCGACCGGCGCGGTCTATCTCGCTGAGGACAGTTTCAACAACCGCAATGTCGCGATCAAGATGATGTTCCCCGAAGTGCTCAAGCACGACGAGGACGGCGCGATGTACAAGAGCATGTTCCTCAATGAAGCATCGCTCGCCGGCAAGATCATGCACCCGCACATTGTCGGCATCTACGACGCCGTGGTCGATGAGAGCACCAGCTACATCGTGATGGAGTACGTCGAAGGCGGCACGCTGGAGAAATTCTGCACGCCGGAAAACCTTTTGCCGACGCAGACGGTGGCGGAAATCGTTTTCAAGTGTGTGCGCGCGCTGGCATTCGCCAATGGGCAGGGACTGATTCACCGCGATGTGAAGCCGGGAAACATCCTTTACAAGTCCGGCAGCGACATCAAGCTGGCGGATTTCGGCGCAGCGTTCAATCGCGTTTCGGACAAGACCCAGGTCGCGGCCGTCGGCTCGCCCTTGTACATGGCGCCGGAAATTCTCACCGGTGCCAAGGCAACGGTGCAGTCGGACATCTACGCGCTCGGCGTGGTGATGTACATGCTGTTGGCCGGCCGTACGCCGTTTGAAGCATCCAACCCGGCCAGCCTGATGTACCAGATCGTCAATCACGAGCCGGATCCGCCGTCGCGTTTCCGCTCCGATGTGTCGGCGCTGATGGAGGACATCGTCAAGCAGGCGATGGCAAAGGACGTCACCCGCCGCTATCAAAATTGGGAAGACTTCGGCAAGGAACTGACTGCGCTTTGGCAGGGTGAGCAATCGCCGCAGCAGAACAAGAGTGAAGTTTCCGACACCGAACAATTCAGCCATTTGAAGACGCTGTCCTTCTTCCGCAACTTCCCGGAGAACGAATTGTGGGAAGTGCTGAAGATCAGCAAGTGGCGGCCGTTCCCCGCCGGCACCATGCTGATCAGCGAGGGTGACGTGGGCGATTCGTTTTTCATTCTGGCCCAGGGTAACGTCAAGGTGACGCGCGGCAAGCGCCTGCTGAATGTGCTGGGTGCCGGTGACTGCTTCGGCGAAATGTCTTACCTCGCCAAACGCGACGGCCCGCGTTCTGCCAGCATCACCACCGCCACTGACTGCATCGTGATGAAAGTGCGTGCGGCCGATCTTAACAACGCGACGCCCAGCTGCCGCCGCCTGTTCGACCGCAAATTCCTCGAAACGCTGGTCGAGCGTTTGGAAACTGCCAATCAGCAACTGGCGGTGACATGACGCTGATTCTGCCGATCACGGCGGTGTACGCCGCGCTGTTGGCGATCCTAGCCGTCATGTTGGCGCTGGTGGTGATGAAGCTGCGCAACAGTTTGAAAATAGGCTTGGGTGACGGCGGCAATCGCGATCTCGCCCGCGCCATCCGCGTGCACGGCAACGCGCTGGAATCGATTCCGCTGTTTATCGTGCTGCTCGGCATCTACGAACTCAATCACGCCAGCGCGACGGCGCTGCATTTCTTCGGTGCGGTGTTTCTGCTATCGCGCGTGCTGCATGCGTGGGGACTGTTTTCTTCCGGCGGTACGTCGCCCGGAAGACTTATCGGTACGGCAGGCACGTATCTTTGTCTGCTGGGATTGGCAATTGGGAATTTGTTAAAGCTGTTCAACGCGTAATACAAAACTCCAGCATTGGTGCGGTTTTTCAGGCATTTGTGCCCGGAAACCCTCACCAGTGCTGGGGTTTCACTTCCAGAAATACGCCACCACGAACACGCCGATCATGGTGAGCGCCAGCGCCAGTTTCGCCAGCGCGCCGAACAATAATCCCAGCCATGTCGCGACGCCAACTTTCGCGGCCTGTCCCATTTCCTTTCTTGCGATCAGCTCGCCGATGACGGCGCCGATGAAGGGAAAAATGAAAATGCCGATGAGGCCGAAGAAGATGCCAACGATGCTGCCGATGGCCGCACCGAGCAGCGCAAGCTTGGATGCGCCCACGCGTTTCGCGCCCAGTAAGCTGGCGAGCAAGTCCACCAGCACGGCGAAGGCGGTGAGGATGGCGAGGATGGTGAGCGTGGGCCAGCCAATGCGCTGAAAATCACCCAGCCAGGCGACGATCAGCAGGCCGCCGAAAACGAATGGCACACCCGGTAGCGCGGGCAGGATGGTGCCGGCGACGCCTACCAGTACCAGCACTGCGGCCAGTGCCCAGAGCAAAAAAGTGCCTGCTTCACCCATCTCGTGTTTTCCTCAATCCGAATTTACGATCTGACGCTGCGCATTATCCGCGCAACGGTATAAGCGACTTTGTGTGTGGCGCTTCCGATATGGTTCCATGCGTTTGCGCGACTTGTCCTATCATACGTGGCATCGATAGCGGCTTTACACGCTAGCACGCCGCGCCAGTTACACCACACAACACACGAGCATATCGACATGGCCGCACTTCCGGTGACAATTGCAGCTGCCGCGGCGCGCACGGCGCTGGAGGGCCGCTTGTCCGGCATTCTGCCGCCTGCCGCCCTGCTGACCGAGGCCGAAGATCTCAAGCCTTACGAGTGCGATGGCCTTTCCGCTTATCGTGCCTTGCCGATGCTGGCGGTATTGCCCGCTACGGTCGATGAGGTGCAGCGCATTCTGCGTGTAGCGAATGAAACCGGAACCAAGGTGGTCGCGCGCGGCTCGGGCACCGGTCTTTCCGGCGGGGCCACGCCGCTCGCTGACGGCATGCTGATGTCGATGGCCAAGTTCAATCGCATCGTCGCGGTTGACGCGCTGGCGCGCACGGCGCGCGTGCAGCCCGGTGTGCGCAACCAGAAAATTTCCGAGGAGGTGGCGTATCTCGGTTTGTATTACGCGCCCGATCCGTCGTCGCAGATCGCCTGCTCGATCGGTGGCAACGTGGCGGAAAATTCCGGCGGCGTGCATTGCCTCAAGTACGGTCTCACGGTGCACAACATTCTCAAAATTGAAGTCGTCACCATTGAGGGCGAGACGGCGACCATCGGTTCGGATGCACTCGATTCGCCCGGTTACGACCTGCTGGCGTTGATGACCGGCTCGGAAGGAATGCTCGGCATCACCGCCGAAGTGACGGTGAAGTTGGTACCGAAACCGCAATTGGCGCGGGTAGTGATGGCGAGTTTCGACGATGTCGAAAAGGCCGGCGACGCCGTCGCTAATGTGATCGGCGCGGGCATCGTGCCTGCGGGCCTGGAAATGATGGACAAACTTGCTACCGCAGCAGTCGAGGATTTTGTGCACGCCGGTTACGACCTCGATGCCGAGGCGATCCTGCTGTGCGAATCCGACGGTGCGCCGGAGGAAGTTGAAGAAGAGATCGCCAAGATCGAGGCGGTGATGAAAGCTTCCGGCGCAACTGCCTGCCGTACCTCGACCAGCGAGACCGAGCGGCTCAAGTTCTGGTCGGGTCGCAAGGCGGCGTTTCCCGCGGTCGGCCGCATTTCGCCGGACTACTACTGCATTGACGGATCAATTCCCCGCCGTGCATTGGCGCCGACCTTGCGGCGCACGGAAGAACTATCCAAGAAGTACGGCCTGCGTTGCGCCAACGTTTTCCACGCCGGCGACGGCAATCTGCACCCACTGATTTTGTTCGACGCCAATGTCGAGGGCGAGCTGGAGCGCACGGAAGCGTTTGCGGCGGAGCTGCTTGAACTTTGCATCGAGTTCGGCGGCACCATCACCGGCGAACACGGTGTCGGCATTGAGAAGATCAACCAGATGTGCAGCCAGTTCAGCGATGGCGAGCGCGAGATGTTTTTCAGCGTGAAGCGCGCGTTCGACGAAAAGCTGTTGCTCAATCCCGGCAAGGCGATTCCGACGCTGAATCGTTGTGCCGAATATGGGCGCATGCGGGTAAGCGGTGGGCAGATGCCGCACGCGGATATTCCGCGTTTCTGATCGCGAGAAAATGAATTCTGCGCTGTTAGACGACTTCTCCCGCATCACGCCTCCAATCAACGTCATCACCGACCACGAGCGCCTGCGTCCATTCGAGACCGACGCCTTCATTTCGCATCGCGCGGTGCCGATGTGCGCCATCCTGCCAGACGATGAGCCGCAGGTCGCCAGCATTCTGAAATCATGCAGCGCGCGTGGCGTGCCGGTGGTCACGCGCGGCGCAGGTACTGGGATTTCTGGTGGTGCAATTCCCAGCGAGGATGGGGTGCTGGTGGTGCTGACGCGGTTGAATAAAGTGATCAATGTCGATTCGCTTGCGCGCACCGCAACTGTCGGCCCGGGAGTGCGCAATCTCGCCGTGAGCGATGCGGTGGCGGCACACCGTTTGTTTTATGCGCCCGATCCGTCGAGCCAGCTGATTTGCTCCATCGGCGGCAACGTCGCGGAAAATTCAGGCGGCGTGCACTGCCTCAAGTACGGGCTGACGACCCATAACGTGATGCAGGTGCGGATGGTGTTGAGCAATGGCGAGGTGGTAACGCTTGGCGCCCGCTCGCTGGACGCGGCCGGATACGACCTGATGGCCGTGGTCACCGGCTCCGAGGGCATGCTGGGCCTGATCACCGAAGTGGTAGTGAAGCTGACACCGACTCCCGAGCATGTCGAGACGCTGCTTGCCGCGTTTCCGTCGGTCACCGATGCGGCAAATGCGGTTGGCCGGATTATCGGCGCCGGCGTGGTGCCTGCCGCGCTGGAGATGATGGACAAGATGGTGATCGAGGCTTGCGAGAAATTCATGTCGGCCGGATTTCCGCTGGACGCAGAGGCGCTGCTGCTGATCGAGCTCGATGGCGTGCGCGAGGAAGTTGCCGAGCAATTGGGCAAGGTGGAGCAGGTGCTGAATGATTGTCACGCACAGGAAATCCGCCGAGCAAAGAACGATGCCGAGCGCGAGAAATTGTGGAAGGCGCGCAAAGGTGCATTCGCCGCGCTGGCGACCATCCGCCCTGACTACTACACCATCGACGGCACCATTCCGCGCCGCTGCCTGCCGGACGTGCTGGCGCGTTACGAACAACTGGCCAAGGAATACGGCATGCTGGTGGCCAATGTGTTTCACGCCGGCGACGGCAATCTGCATCCGTGCATTTTTTACGATGCGACCGTGCCGGGCGAGATGGAGAAGAGCGAAGAGTTGGGTGGCAAAATGCTGGAAATCTGCGTTGAAGTCGGCGGCACCATTACCGGCGAGCACGGTGTGGGTGTCGAAAAATTGAAGCAGATGTGCGTGCAGTTTCGCGATGTCGAGTTGGCCGCGTTTCATGCGATCAAAGCCGCATTCGATCCGGCTGGCATACTCAACCCCGGCAAGGGCATTCCCTCATTGAAGCGCTGCGCCGAATGGGGCGGCATGCATGTGCGCGAGGGCAAGATGCCGCGAGCCGATATTCCGAGATTCTGAGTGGATAGATGATGGATCCGATTGTTGAATCACTGGTGGAGTGGGTACGACAGGCGCGTGAGGCGAAGACGCCGCTGGCAATTCACGGCGGAAACAGCAAGTCGTTTTACGGTGGCGCAGTCCTTGGCGACGCGCTGGATGTTCGGCCCTATACCGGCATCATCGATTACGAGCCGAAAGAATTGGTGCTGACCGTGCGAGCCGGCACAACGCTTGCGGAAATCGAAACAGCAATGGAGGCAGAAGGACAGATGCTGCCGTTCGAGCCGCCGTACTACACAGATGCGGCCACCATCGGCGGAACCGTCGCCACCGGGCTTTCCGGCCCGCGCCGGCCTTACACCGGCGCGGTGCGCGACTTCGTATTGGGGACTCGCATCATCAGCGGCAAGGGCGAGGATTTGTCGTTCGGCGGCCGGGTAATCAAGAACGTAGCCGGCTACGATGTCTCGCGTCTGATGACCGGCGCCATGGGCACGCTGGGCGTGCTGCTCGACCTCTCGTTCAAGGTGCTGCCGCGGCCGGCAGACGAGACAACCTTGCGCTTTGAAATGGATGAGGCGACGGCAATTCAGCGCTTCAATGAATGGGCGGGGAAGCCGTTGCCGATTTCGGCTACCTCCTGGCACGACGGCGTGGCGATGCTGCGCTTGTCCGGTGCTACGGCTGGTGTGAAGGCGGCGCGCGAGAAACTCGGCGGTGAACTGGTCGGCGACGCGCGCGATTTCTGGCGGCAATTGCGCGATCAGCGCGCGGATTTTTTTCAGGGTGCGGAACCGTTGTGGCGATTGTCTGTGCCATCGACGTCTGCGCCGCTGAACCTGAATTTGCCGCAATGGATTGAGTGGGGCGGTGCGCTGAGATGGGTGAAAGGCGCGGCTGACGGGAAAGTGTTGCGCGAGAAGGTCACGGCAGTCGGTGGCCATGCCATGTTGTTTCGCCATGGTGATAAATCGGTGGGCGTGTTTCACCCGCTGCAACCGGTGCTGGCAAAGATCCATCGCAATCTCAAGACCGCATTTGATCCCGACAATATTCTGAATCCCGGACGAATGGATAATTTCTAAAACTATCATTCTGAACGCAGTGAAGAATCTCATCCCTTCAAATTGCGTCGCTCCATTTTGTTGCGTCACAAGCAGATGAGATCCTTCACGTTGTTCAGGATGACAAATCCCCTATGCAAACCAATTTAGCCGACTGGATCAAAGACACACCTGAAGGACAGGAGGCCGACAGCATCCTGCGTAAATGTGTGCACTGCGGTTTTTGTCTCGCTACTTGTCCCACCTACAATTTGCTGGGCGACGAACTCGATAGTCCGCGCGGTCGCATCTATTTGATGAAGCAGATGCTGGAAGGCGGGCCGGTCACGGAAAAGACGCAGCTGCATCTGGATCGCTGTCTCACTTGCCGTTCCTGCGAATCGACTTGCCCGTCTGGTGTGCAATATGGCCGTCTGGTCGATATCGGTCGCGTATTGGTGGAAGAGAAAGTGGGACGCGGTGTAGTTGATGGCGTCAAACGTGGAGTGTTGAAGAAAGCATTACCGGAAACCTCGCTCTTCTCCGCCGCGCTGTCTTTGGGACGTGTAATGAAGCCGCTGCTGCCTTCCGCATTGGCGTCGAAGATTCCGCAGAAACGCGACGCCGGTTCGCGGCCCGCGCTGCGCCATGCGCGCAACATGCTGGTGCTGGAGGGTTGTGTGCAGCCGGCCATCGGTCCCAACGTGAATGCGGCGACTGCGCGTGTGCTGGACCGTCTCGGCATATCGCTCGTCGCCGCACCGCAAGCAGGTTGTTGCGGCTCGCTGCCGCAGCATCTGGGCGATACCGCCGATGCGCATGCGTTCATCAAGTGCAACATCGACGCGTGGTGGCCGTATGTGGAAGCAGGCGCGGAGGCGGTGGTGGTGACGGCCTCGGGTTGCGGAACGATGGTGGCGGAGTATGGCCATGCGTTGCGTAACGATTCCGTCTACGCGGAAAAAGCGGAAAAAATTTCCTCGTTGTTCCGCGACGTGAGCCAGGTGATCGCTGCCGAAGCCCAGCAGCTGTCGCCTTTGCTGCGTGCAAAGGAGTCTTCCACTCGCGTCGCGTTCCATTCGCCCTGCACCTTGCAGCATGGGCTCAAGATTCGCGGCGTGGTTGAGGGGCTGTTGCGCGACGCGGGCTTTGAATTGACGGCGGTACCGGATGGGCACTTGTGCTGCGGTTCCGCCGGTACGTATTCCATCCTGCAGCCGGAGTTGTCGAAACAGTTGCGCGGCAACAAGATCGCGGCGCTGACCTCGGCAACGCCGGCGGTGATCGCCAGTGCCAATGTCGCCTGCATGGCGCATCTGGAAAGCGGATTGCAGGGAAAAGTACCGGTCCGCCACTGGATCGAATTGATCGATGAGCGGCTGGCTGCTTCATAGCACAATGAAGCGAAAATCAAGCGCTGGAGCGGGTTTACGGGCATTTTCGGCCTGGAAGCCCCGCCAGTACTAGAGTTTTATGCCTGAGTTTCCGGACATCGCCGTCTACTGCGAAAGCATCGAGCGCGAACTTTCGGGTGCGGTGCTGAAGCGCATCCTGCTACCCAGCGTGTTTGTGTTGCGCACAGTCGATCCACCGGTGATGGCCTTTGAGGGCAAGCCACTGGTTGCGACGCAGCGACTGGGTAAACGCATCGTATTCGAGTTTGAAGGCGATCTTTTTGCCGTGATTCACCTGATGATCGCCGGTCGCCTCAAGTGGTTTGCGGTTGGCGAGAAGGTGCCGATGAACAAGATCGTGCTGGCGCGATTCGAGTTCGATCGCGGCACGCTGGCGTTGACGGAAGCAGGCACCAAGCGGCGCGCGTCGATTCACCTCGTGCGAGGCCGTGACGGATTGTCTGCGCACGATCCGGGCGGCATCGATCCGCTGACTTGCAGCAAAGATGAGTTCATCTCGCGTCTGACGCATGAAAATCACACGCTCAAACGCGCGCTGACCGACCCGCGTGCCTTCAGCGGCATCGGCAACAGCTATTCCGATGAAATCCTGCATCGCGCGCGATTGTCACCATTGGCGCTGAGCCAGAAATTGAAAGCCGATGAACTGGCGGGATTGCATGCCGCCACGCGCGATGTGTTGCAGGAATGGCTGGTGCGGATGCGGAAGGAAACTGCGGAAAGTGCAAATGGCTTTCCGGAAAAGGTCACCGCGTTTCGCCCAGAGATGGCGGTGCACGGCAAATTCAAACAGCCCTGTCCGGTGTGCGGCACGCTGGTGCAGCGCATCGTCTACGCCGACAACGAGAGCAATTATTGCCCCGTGTGCCAGACCGGTGGCAAGCTGCTGGCTGATCGCGCCCTGTCGCGGCTGCTCAAGGCGAGCTGGCCGAAGAATGTCGATGAGCTAGATTGAAGGCGTGACTGTTGACGCGGGTAGCGCCTCGCGACGATAGAGCCTCAAACGCTCAACATTGTCGCCGGGACGCGCACCCTCCCATACCTTGGTCCAGGTCTCGTTCACTTCGGGAACGAACGGCACGCGATCGCGCGTGCCCTGTGTGAGCAGCCATTCGCAGGTAGAGCCGTTGACGCCCGCGGGTACGAAGCGCAAGTTGCCGAAGTAATCGAGCAGGGCACGTTGGGCATCGCCCAGTCCCAGCATGGCGGTGCAATTGCGATCGGCGGGCAACTGCGCTTTCAGTTCCCCCGCAACACCGCGATAGCTGCGCACATGATCGAAGGCGGACAAGGCCAGCAAATTCGGCAACACCCAGATCAGGGTGATGCCGGCGGCCCAATTCACGATCGCGCGGCGGTTATTGCGGTGCGCGCGCGCCACGGCGTAGGCCCAGATCAGCGTCAGCGCCAATGCAAAGCAGAACGGAATCAGCTGGAATGAAAACGAAAATCCCGGTGCCTGACGGGCCACGGCGCGCGCCGCACCTTCAGGAAATCCGGTCAACGCCGCAGTCCAGTAAAGCCATGCGGCAATCGCGGCCAGGCCGAAGAACACCAGGCCGAACCAATCCAGAAAACTCGCCAGTCCGCGCGGCAGGCGGTCCAGCGTGTTGCCGGCGGCAAGGGCTAATGGCACCAGCAAGGCGACGGCCACGGCATCACTGGCACGACGGGTGAACGACAGCAGCAACAGCGTGGCGAGAAATGCGGCCAGCGGCAGCGCCAGTTCGACACGCTCGCGCAGTTTGGCGCGATCCTTCCACCACAGCCAGAGCGCGAACGGCAATGCGGGCAGGCCGTACCATGGCAGCAGATTGACGAAGTAAGTGAGCTCGATACCGCGGCGCGAATCGCCATCCATCAGCGGTACGCCGAGAATGGCACCGGCCCAGGGTTGCAGCGACGTTTGCCCTGCGTAAAGCAACAGCGCGGGGAACAACAGCATGAAAGGCAGCGATACCATGATTGCGATGCCGATGCCGCGCCTGAAGTCGCGATTGCCCCAGTCCCTCAAGATCGCCATCATCGCGACGGCGGCCAGTGGCGGCAGCAGTGCGGGAACGACGCCGATCGCCAGTGCAATCAAGCCGGCACCAAGCCCGGTTGTGACTCCGCCCTTGGTGGGCTCGGAGCGGATCCGGGTCATGCCGTAGAGCGCGATGGCCAGCCCGGCCAGCCCGGCCAGCTCGGGATTCATTTCGTGGCCGCGTACCAGCAGTCCGAGGCAGCCAATCAACATCAATACAGCAATGCGGCCCGCTCGTTCGTCGAACAGGCGTTTGGCGGTTTTGTGGGTGAATGCCAGCGTGACGGCCATGAATGCGCCGGTCGCCAGCCGCGCGGCGTCATGCACGGACAGCAGAGGCGACAGCAGCTTGGCACTGGTTGCAGCGATCCAATGATAGAACAGCGGATAGTCGTGATTGGGAATGCCGGCAATGGTCGGCACCAGCAAGGTCGAGTCGCGCAGGATCGAGTGGATGACGCCGAACACCATGGCCTCATCGGGCTTCCACGGATCATGCCCAACCAGTCCGGGAACGATCCACGCCACGCAGATGATGATGAACAGTGCGGTCTTGACCGGAGTGCTGGTACCGTCGAAGACGATGGGCTGGCGCAGGCTGGAAATCATGGTTGTTTTGTATTCTACGCCGGGCAGATTGATGCGAATCCGGATGAAGAATCAATCGTTGAAAACAAAAAAGGCAGCGTGAGCTGCCTTTTTCGAGGGGTACGTGCCGACTATTCTTTTGCTGCGGTTTTTGCGCCGCTGGTGCGGGCATGACGCTGGCGGAATTTGTCGATACGGCCAGCGGTATCCATGATCTTGTGCTTGCCGGTATAGAACGGATGCGATTCCGACGAAACTTCGATGCGGATGACGGGGTATTCCTTGCCGTCGGTCCATTTCATTTTTTCACGGCCCTTGGTGTCCACTGTGGAACGGGTCAGGAATTTGAAATCGCAGGACGAGTCAAAAAAGATGACTTCGTGGTATTCGGGATGGGTATTGGCTTTCATGGGTACCTTTCTTTCCGTAAAGGGTGCACTCAATGGGCACCTCTATGCGAACAAGTGTTTGAAGAATCAGAGATTATGCCGTAGATTGGTAAAAAAGGCAAAGCCCCAGCGGATGCGCTTTCATGGCTCAGCCGCCTTCACCGTAACCGGACAAATGATCGGAGCAACCCATATGGCCATCTCGATACGTGCAGGTTTGTCGGTACTTGCTTTTGCTGCTGTGCTGACGATGCTTCCGGTCCCGGCTGCAGGCCAGAGCGAGATCATCGTTGGCCAATCTGCGGGCTATACAGGCCGCACCTCCAGTTCGGTCAAGGAATTCATGGAGGGCGCGCAGGCTTACTTCGAGGCCGTCAACAAGAAGGGCGGCGTTGCAGGTCGAAAGATCTTCCTGAACACGCTGGACGACGGCTATTTGCCCGAATTGGTTGCCGAAAATACCAAAGTACTGATCGATTCCGAAAAGGCCATCGCCCTGTTTGGTTATTTTGGCGATGCGCCGGTCAATGTTGCGCTACCGATTATCCGCGACAAAAAAATCCCGCTGGTTGGCGCGGTCACTGGATCGGAGGCGCACCGCACCCACCCGAACCTGTTCTTTGTCCGTGCCAGTTACCAGATGGAAGTCGAAAAAATCGTGGCCCAAGGTACGGCACAGGCCATGAACAAGTTCGCCATCTTTTATCAGAACGATGACTTTGGCAAAGATGTGCTCGCCGGCTTGCAGAAAGCACTGTCAGCGAGAAAGCTGACGCTAGCCGCGCAAGGCACCTACGAGCGCAACGGTATAAAGGTCGATGACGCGGTGGCCCGGATCGCCGCCGCCAATCCGCAGGCGGTGGTGATGGCATGTACGCTGGAAGCGTGCGCGGAGTTTGTGCGCCAAATGCGCAAACGCGGACTGTCGCCGCGCTTCAATCACTTGTCGTCGATCGATATTGCGTCGCTGCACAAGGAACTCGGCGACTTGTCGCGCGGTCTTGAGGTGTCGCGCGTGGTGCCGTTGCCACAGGCCCAATCGGTTCCGGTAGTGAACGAATACACCAAGGCGCTGAAAGAGTTTGCGCCCAAGTCGCAGCCGTCGTTTTTAAGCCTGGAGGGTTATATCTCGGCCAAGGCATTGACCGAGGGCCTGCGTCGTGCAGGAGCAAATCCGACTCGCGGCAGCTTGCAAGCCGCGCTCGAGGGTATGCGCGATGTCGATCTCGGCGGCTTCACGATAAACTTCGCGGGTACCAACCGTCGAGGATCGGACTTCGCCGACGTAACGATTATCGGGCCCGGCGGCAGAATCAAGTACTAGCCGCATGTTTTGCGGCTTGCAAAATGAAATCGCCGGTCCATGGCATCAAGCACAGAGACCGGCGATGTCTTTTTGTTTTGTAATGCTAGAGGCAGGGAGCGGATTTTCCCTGTTCATCCGCCGAAAGCAATGCGAAATTAGATTGGTATTAAAATATTATCCTTTAAGTCTATTTATATGACCTCCAAGTCCTCCCGCTCCCAGGGTCAAACCTCTCTACTGGTCGATGCACTCAAGCGCTTGTTGCGTGCCCGTGGCATGACTTATCGCGATCTTGGTCAGTCACTGGACCTTTCCGAGGCCAGCATCAAGCGCCTGTTTGCCAAAGAGGCGTTGACGTTGAAGCGTTTGGAAGAAATCTGCGGCTGCCTGGATGTCGATCTATTTGAGGTCACCAAGGTGGCGCGCAGCCAATCTGCGCAAACCCAGGAACTGACCATTGAACAGGAGGCCGCTTTGGCAGGCGATGCTCGCCTGCTGGGCGTTTTCTATCTCGTACTCAATGAGTGGAATGTGCCGGACATTCTCGAACGTTATGAGATCGAAAAGCCCGAAGTCATTGCGCTGCTGGCGAAACTGGATCATCTCGGCTTGATCATGCTGCTGCCGGGCGATCGGGTTCGCCTGCTGATTCCGCGAACCATGCGCCTGCGTAATGATGGGCCTATTCGTCAGGTCCATGGCAACCGCGTTATCGGCGATTTTCTGGAAGGCGATTTTGTCGCCGCCGGTGGCATGTTCCGGCTCGAGATGCGCGAACTCTCCGAGCCGTCGTATGCGCTGATTCAGCGAAAGCTGGAACGGGTTTGTCAGGAGTTCAATGAACTCGCCGAGCTGGACAGCTATTTGCCTTCCGATCAGAGGCGTACGATCGGTATGTCGGTGGGCAGCAAACCCTGGCGGATGTCACTGGTTACCGGCATCAAACAGCGTGACGGCGTACCAAAGACTGTAGTCGACTCGAAATTGCGACGCGGCTGATTTTACAGTTGCAACGGCTGGCGTAATTTTCTAGTTCTTCTTCATTGAGTCGAAAAATTCACCGTTGTTCTTCGTTGCCTTGAGCTTGTCGACCAGAAATTCGGTCGCTTCGAGCTCGTCCATGCTGTACATCATCTTGCGCAGCACCCAGACTTTTTGCAGCAGATCGGGCTTGATCAGCAATTCTTCCTTGCGCGTACCGGAGCGATTGACGTTGATGGCGGGATAGACGCGTTTCTCGGCGGCGCGACGATCGAGATGGACTTCCATGTTGCCGGTGCCCTTGAATTCTTCGTAGATTACATCGTCCATGCGCGAACCGGTATCGATCAGCGCCGTGGCGATAATCGTGAGTGATCCGCCTTCCTCGATGTTGCGTGCGGCACCGAAGAAACGTTTCGGCCGTTGCAGCGCGTTGGCGTCCACACCGCCAGTCAGTACCTTGCCGGAGGCAGGCACTACGGTGTTGTAAGCGCGGGCGAGACGGGTGATGGAGTCCAGCAGGATGACGACGTCGCGCTTGTGTTCGACCAGACGTTTGGCTTTTTCGATCACCATTTCGGCAACCTGCACGTGGCGCGTGGCCGGCTCGTCGAAGGTCGATGAAACCACTTCGCCTTTGACCGTGCGCTGCATTTCGGTCACTTCCTCCGGGCGTTCATCGATCAGCAATACGATCAGCGTGATTTCGGGGTGATTGGAGGTGATGGCGTGCGCGATGTGCTGCAACATCACGGTCTTGCCGGATTTGGGTGAGGCGACCAGCAAACCGCGCTGGCCTTTGCCGATCGGCGCGATGATGTCGATCACACGGCCGGTAATGTTCTCATCCGACTTGATGTCGCGTTCCAGCGTGAACGGTTTGTTCGGAAACAGCGCCGTCAGGTTTTCGAACAGGATTTTGTTCTTCGCGGCTTCCGGCGCCTCGCCGTTGACTTTGTCCACCTTGACCAGCGCAAAGTAACGCTCGCCTTCCTTCGGGGTGCGAATCTCGCCTTCGATGCTGTCGCCGGTATGCAGATTGAAGCGGCGGATCTGCGACGGGCTGACGTAGATGTCGTCAGGGCCGGCCAGGTAGGAAATATCCGGCGAACGCAGGAATCCGAAACCGTCCTGCAGTACCTCCAGCGTGCCGTCGCCAAAAATGGCCTCGCCTTTTTTGGCCTGATGCTTGAGTAGCGCGAAGATCAACTCCTGCTTTCTCAGGCGGTTGGCGCCCTCCAGCTCGAGTTGATTGGCCATCTCGACCAGTTCAGAGACGTGTTTGAGTTTCAGTTCGGATAGTTGCATAGCGGATTGCCAGGAAAAGATGCGGGAACGCCGCACGGAAAATGGGCCTCTGGCAGGAAGGTTTTCAGGATTGCTCCTTAAAACCGGGCATCAACTAAAGAAGTCGGGATTCGCTGCAGAGGTGTTACGGGACGTCCACGGACCTGATATCAACGTGGACTGGCGCAAAGAATAGGGCGCTTGAGCGCCCTTGTCAATCGGATAATGAGCTATGCCGTTTTGGCTTGCCCCGCTGCCCCGGACTGGACATTGCTATCGATAAACGCGGCAAGCTGCGATTTCGAGAGCGCGCCTACCTTGGTGGCAATAACTTCGCCGTTCTTGAACAGCATCAGCGTCGGAATGCCGCGAATGCCGTACTTGGGTGGCGTGTCCTGGTTTTCGTCGATATTGAGCTTGGCGATTTTCAGCTTGCCCGCATATTCCTTGGCTACGTCGTCGAGAATCGGCGCAATCATTTTGCAGGGGCCGCACCATTCCGCCCAATAGTCCACCAGCACCGGGGTGCCGCTTTGCAGGACTTCCGAATCGAAAGTGGAATCTGAAACATAAACAATGGCGTCGCTCACTGGAAACCCCTCATGGGAAAAAACGTGTGGCAAATTATGCCACCGATTGATACCACCGTCGGCTTGCGTCCAACTTGCGGGGCAAGTCATTTGTGTCTGTTAAAATTTGGGTTGGTTCTCCGTTTCTTCAAGGCCGCTTCATGACTTACGTAATTACCGAATCCTGCATCAAGTGCAAATACACCGATTGCGTGGATGTTTGCCCCGTCGATTGTTTCCGCGAGGGACCTAACATGCTGGTGATCGACCCCGACGAGTGCATCGACTGCACGTTGTGTGTCGCCGAGTGTCCGGTGGAGGCCATATTTGCCGAGGATGACGTACCAGAAAAACAGCGTCCGTTCATCAAAATCAATGCCGATCTCGCCAAGGGATGGAAGCCGATCGTCGCCCGCAAGGCTGCGCCAGCCGATGCCGACGAGTGGGCAAAGGTGACGGACAAGTCCCATCTGATGGAGAAGTAAGGCGCGGCCGTGACAGCGGCCCACGCAAATCCGGCCGCTATGTTCGCGGCATTGTCCGCGGAACGCGTGACGCTGGTCACGCCCAATCGTCGTCTGGCGGTGTGGCATAAGCGAGAGTTCGATCGCGCACAGGCCGCGGCCGGGCATGTCGCGTGGCCATCGCCGGACATCCTGCCGTGGCCGACTTTCATCGAGCGCGCCTGGCGAGCGCTAATCCTTCAATCCCAGGTGGTGTCGGCCCCCCAGGTAATTGATGCCCAGCAAGGCCAGCTGCTTTGGGAGCGCGTGGTCCGCAAATCGGATGCCGCGGCCAATGGACTACTGAACATCCGCGAAACGGCAAGGCAGGCTGCATCTGCATGGTCGTTGGCGCGCGCATGGCATCTGCTGCCGGCAATGAACAAGGTGTTGCTGCACGATGATGCGTCGTCGTTTCTGGTTTGGACACAGCGATTCCAGGAACTATGCCGCGAGCGCAATGTGATCGACGGCGCCGTGCTGCCCGATGTGTTCGCGGAGCAGGTGACTAAGTCGACGCAGTCGCCTTCGCTGTTGCCGCGCCAGTTGCTGATGGCCGGTTTCGATATTGTTCCACCGCAGCAACATCATGTGCTGCGTATCCTGCGCGAGGCGGGTGTTGCGGTCGATGCGTTGACAACGCCTGTCATTAGCGGCGAACGCGTCCGCCTTGAATTTGAAACGGATATCGAGGAACTGCGTGCATGTGCTGGCTGGGCGAGGCAGCGTATCGAGTCGCGTCCGGCATCACGCATTGCGATCGTCGTGCCCGACCTCAAGCAGAAACGTAATGCAATTGCGCGCGAGTTGATCGACTGTCTCGCGCCCGGAGCGCGTGCCAAGGCAGACGGCACAGTCGATGCTGCTTCGTCGTTATTCAATGTCTCACTGGGCGTGCCGCTGGGCGATTATGCATTGGTGCGCGATGCGCTGGCATTGATCGAATTTTCGCAGGACCGACCGGTGCCGTATCTCGCCGTGAGTGCGTTGTTGGGCTCGCCGTTTGTCGGCGGCGCAGAAGTGGAAATGGATACGCGTGCATTGCTGGATGCGCGTTTGCGCGAATCGGTTTCGCAGGAAATTACGCTCACCGCGCTGCGCGCGCGAGCTTCGATGTTTCCAGCGGGCTGCGAGCGCCTGATTGCGATATTGGATGATGTGAGAGCCCTTGTCGGTTCTAACGACGGTCGTGATCGCGGCAAGTCTTCCGCCCCGGTGTCGGCTGCCACGCCTCCAGAATGCAGCCGTTATTTTGGCCGCCTTTTGGCGGCCTGGGGTTTTCCCGGCGAGCGTTCGCTCGATTCGACCGACTACCAGGTACTGGCCAAATTCCGCGACGCGATGGCATCGCTGGCCACCCTGCAAACGGTACAGCCCAGCATGCGCGCGGACGAGGCGCTGACGCAGTTGCGACGAATTGTTGGCGACACCTTGTTTCAGCCCGAAAGGGAAGCAAGCGGGGAGGCGCCGATTCAGGTGCTGGGCGTACTCGAGTCGGCCGGTCAGCGCTTCGACGCGATCTGGGTAACGGGACTCGCCGATGATGCATGGCCGTTGGCGGCACGACCCAATCCGTTCATTCCCACCTCGCTGCAACGTGGCGCTGGTGTGCCCGAAGCATCGGCCGCGGCGTCGCTCGCACTCGACAGACGAATTACCGAGGGTTGGCTGGAAAGTGCCTGTGAGGTAGTGCTGAGTCATGCGCGGGTTGATGGAAATGGCGGCAGCGAGCAGGAGCGTTCGGCGAGCGCGTTGATTCGCCATATTCCTCTAGCGGCGTTCGAGCGGTTGTTGAATGCGGAATTGCCGCCACCGTACGCGAATGCATTGCGGGCCTCGTTTTCTCTGGAGTCGATTCCCGATGCAATGCTTATGTCCCTGCCCTCGCCCACACGGGTGCGCGGCGGCGCTGCGGTGATTCGCGATCAGGCTGCTTGCCCGTTTCGTGCGTTCGCCCGTCATCGCCTTGGTGCAAGAACACTGGAAACACCGCAGCCTGGTTTGGACGCTGCCGAACGCGGGAATTTGTTGCATCGCGTTTTGTTTCTGGTATGGGAGGAGCTCAAGGATCAGGCGGCACTGCTGGCGCATGACGATGCCGGTCTGGGCACCCTTGTCGAGTCCGCGTCCTCGCGTGCCATTGCCGAGGCGCATGGGAAAGGCGCGGCCAGTCTCACCGGCCGATTTGCCCGTATCGAGCAAGAACGGCTTTGTCGAGTGGTGATGGAGTGGCTTCAATACGAACGGGAGCGTTCGACGTTTGCCGTAGTGGAACGGGAAGCTTCGCGTCATGTCCAGCTACGTGGTTTGTCGATGTCGCTGCGGCTGGATCGCATGGATCGTCTTGCCGATGGCACGCACGCGCTGATCGACTACAAAACCGGTGTGGCCAGGCTTGCCGGTTGGCTTGGCGAGCGACCGGACGAGCCGCAACTGCCGCTTTACTTTCACACTGCGCCAGAAGAAATTTCGGCTCTGGCATTCGCAAAAGTGAAGCGCGGCGAACGCGGCAAAGTGTTTGGTTTCGAGGGTGTTTCTGCGGTTGAGGGTTTGCTGCCGGATGTGGCGCCGATAGAGGCAAAGTCGCGATTGAAAAATCAGGGCTACGTTTCCTGGGATGTGCTGACGCAGGAGTGGGAGTCGTCGTTGCGAACGCTGGCCGATGACTTTTCTCGCGGCGTTGCGGAAGTCGATCCAAAGAACGGCAGGCTGACTTGTGCGCAATGCGATCTGCACTCGCTATGCCGCATGGCGGAAATGACCGGTCATGCGGCGCTCGCGGCTGACAACGCGCCGGCGGAAGACGCAGATGAATGAGAAAACCGAGACGATGGACCGGGCAAGCGATCAGGAAGTACGCGACGCGGCGCTCGATGCCGGACAATCGTTCATCGTGCGCGCCCCGGCCGGCTCGGGAAAAACCCGGCTGCTGATTCAACGTTATCTCGCGTTGTTGTCCCGAGTCGACGAACCCGAAGAAATCGTCGCCATCACCTTTACCCGCAAAGCGGCGGCCGAGATGCGCGAGCGCGTGTTGGCCGCCTTTGCCTCTGTGCGAGATCCATCGATGGCGATGGATGAGACCACACGCGGCTTGGCGGCAGCGGCGTTGGCGCATGATCGCGACCGTGAATGGCAGCTTGAATCCAATGCATCCAGGCTGCGCATTCAAACCATCGACTCGCTGAATGCGTCGATCACGCGGCAAATGCCGCTGGCCGCGCGTTTTGGCGCGCAACCGGAAAGTGTTGATGATGCCGGCGCGCTCTATCAGGAGGCAGCGCGGGCTTTGTTGGCGGAAGTCAATTCCGGCAACGCAGTGGGAGACGATGTCGCCACATTGCTTGCGCACTTGGACAACAATCTGCCGGTTGCGGAAAACCTGCTGGCAGAGATGCTGCGTTCGCGCGATCACTGGTTGCGAAACCTGCCTGCAATGCACGAGCGCGAGGTACTGGAGGCCGCGTTGACGCGTGTTCGTAGCCGCGCTGTCGCCGCATTGGACAAGATGTTTCCTGCGGAAGAAGTTGAAGAAACTCTAGCACTGGCGCGCTTTTCCGGCCAAAATTGGCCCGAAGACCGCGCCAGTGCTGGAGTTTCGATTCTTGCTGATATTCGACAATGGCCGGGCGACGATGAGGGCGCGCTGGCGGTTTGGCCGGCGCTGGCGGAGTTGCTGCTCACGCAGGCAGGTAGTTGGCGCAAGCGCAAAGGTCTCAATAAAAATATCGGTTTTCCCGTCGGCAGCAACAAGGATGAGAAAGCCACGTTTGACGCTGCCAAAGCACGCATGGGTGCGTTGCTTGAACGTTTGGAGAGCGATACTTCAGGCGCACAGTTGGCGGCGGCGCTGGATGGAATGCGGCGCCTGCCCCCGGCGGCTTACAGCGATCAGCAATGGCAAGTGCTGGGTGCGATCGTGCGATTGCTGCCACAGACGACCGCTTTGCTGTGGACGGTTTTCGGCGCACACGGTCAATGCGACTTTACCGAGATCGCGCAATCCGCGTCGCGCGCGCTGGGGGCGGACGATGCACCTACCGACCTGGCGCTGGCGCTCGACTACCGCATCCGTCATTTGCTGGTCGATGAATTTCAGGACACGTCGTTCGCCCAGTTCGAGCTGCTGGAAAAACTGACGCGTGGCTGGGTGCAAGGCGATGGGCGCACACTGCTGCTGGTCGGCGATCCGATGCAATCGATCTATCGTTTTCGCGAAGCCGAGGTCGGCTTGTTCCTGCGTGCGATGGAGACGGGCATCGGCGAGGTGTCGTTGCGATCAATGAAGCTGAGCGTGAATTTCCGCTCGGTGCCAGGCATTGTCGGTTGGGTCAACGACACTTTCCGGCATTTGATGCCGGGCGCAGACGACATTGGCTCCGGGCAAGTTCCATATGCGGCAAGCGTCGCGCATTTGGCGGAAGCCGCTGATGGCCCGGCAGTCGTCTGGCATCCGCAGTTCATCTACAACACCGATGAGGATGCGAATGACGATGAGCTGCCTTCGGCGAGTGAAGACGAGGCACGCAAGGTGGTGGAGATTGTTGGCGCCGCCCGACAACAAAATCCCGATGGCGAAATCGCTCTGCTGGTACGCAATCGCACCCATCTCGCGGACATAGTGCCTGCCTTGAAAGCGGCAAACATCGCTTTCAGGGCGGTGGATATCGATCCGTTGAAAGAGCGGCCGGTGGTGCAGGATCTGATTGCGCTGATGCGTGCATTGCTGCATCCGGCTGATCGTATTGCCTGGCTTGCCGTGTTGCGTGCGCCGTGGTGCGGGATGACGCTGGATGATCTCGCGCGACTGGTTGGCGGCGCGGAAGTGGCGGCCGGCGAGCTGAGTCCCGACCCACGAACCCTTTGGCAGTTGATCAACGACGACGCCAGATTGGCGGCGATTTCTGCGGAGGGCTCGCGCAGGCTTTGCACATTGCGCGAGGTGATTGCACCGGTATTGGCCAATCGCCGGCGGCAAGGCTTGCGGGAGCGCGTCGAGAGTATCTGGCTCGCCCTGCGCGGCCCCGCGTGTCTTTCCGACGACGGCGCGCTTGACGATGCGATGCGACTGCTCGATTTGCTTGAGACCGAAGCCGCAGAGCAGAGCGGCGGCGGCAACTTGCCTGATCTCGCGAGCTTCGAGGCCAAGGTCGAAAAACTGTTCGCCGGGAATCGTGTCGTGCCCGTACAAGGGCCGCCGCCGGTGCAGATCATGACCATACACAAGGCGAAGGGACTGGAGTTCGATTGCGTGATCGTGCCTGCGCTGCATCGCATTCCGCGCCAGGACGAACGCAAACTCCTGGTGTGGGCAGAACAACTGGCGCCGGAAACCGGCAGGCGTGAACTGTTGCTTGCGCCGATTCGTGAATCCGGTGCCGGCGCGGAGGACGAGACCGACGCCATCTATCGTTTTGTCCGTCAGCGCAATCATGAAAAGCAATTGCAGGAAGATGTGCGTCTGCTATATGTTGCCGCCACACGCGCAAAACATCATCTCCATCTGATGGGGGCGGTGAGCGTCAAAGACAGCGCCGATGGCGCCGGCATCGTTGCGCCCAGAACGTCCAGCCTGTTGGCTTCGCTTTGGCCGGCGGCAGAGCCGGTATTTAGTGTGGCACTTGCCGCTGACAATTCATCGCTGGCAGATGGGGCGATGAAACCGTTGCGGGAGCAGCCGGGCGCCGGGCGGGCTGAAAATAATACCGGCGCCATGCGGTTGCGCGCTTCGCATCAAATGCCGGCGATTTTGCCGTCGCTATCAAGGCTGGGAGAGACGACCCAGAGCCAGCCTCTGTCTCGCATCGATTTCGACTGGGCTGGAGAATCTGCGCGCCATGTCGGCACGGTGGTGCATCTTTTCCTGCAGCAGATTGCCGAGCAGGGAGTGACGAGCTGGAACACAGCACGCATCGCTGCATCGACAGCATTGTTCGATCGCGAACTCAGGCGCCTCGGTGTTGCCGATGCCGACCGGCCTGAAGCCGCGAAGCGGGTGGCGGATGCGCTAATGCGCGCAATGGCCGATGAGCGAGGACGCTGGGTTCTTGGTGTGCACAATGACGCGCGGTCCGAGTGGCGGCTGACCGGATTGATCAACGGCGCGATATCGAATATTGCCATCGATCGCAGCTTTATCGATGAAGACGGCGCACGCTGGATCATTGACTACAAGACCGGTGGGCACGAGGGGGGTAATGTAGTCGCCTTTCTCGATAACGAACAGTTGCGCTACCGGCAGCAATTGGAGACTTACGCTGAGATGTTGCATGCGATGGGGGTTGATGGCACCAGCAAGTCGATTCGCTTGGGCATCTATTTCCCGCTGCTTGGAGGCTGGCGTGAATGGACATGGAGCCCGGTGGCCAAAAATTAGCAGGCGGCTGAGGAGTGTGCACCAAACTCGATTATCGGATGACAGCCCGGCCGTTCGTGGCACAGACTTGGTGCGACTCGGCCGACTTGATTTGTTGTAGCCCCGATGCATCACACGCCCGCCTGGTCTGGCACGCGTGATGCTTAGTGGCAGGCAATATATTTCTTGGTGTTGCCATGTCAGATATTTCGCAGGTGATCAAGGCGCTGTGCGCGGATTTTTCGACGAAAGCAGTTGATGAAAACTCCATCGCTCCATCGCTGATGCGCAGTGCGTTCGCGGCGATTCTCGATGGCGGTGCATCGGACCTTGAAACCGGCGCACTGATGGCGGCGGCCGCGGCGATCGAATCATCACGTGCCGGCGAGCGCTATGCGGAACTGGTGCTCGGCTTGCATGACGCGATCCATGAACGCATGGTGTGGCTTGAGATTGACGGTGGCACGGCTGCGACCGTTGTGCTGCCGAATTATGGTGAGGAAGGTCGTGCTGCGTCGATGCCCTTGCTGGCATTGTTATTGCGCCGGCTGGGGATTCGCGTGCTGGTGCATGGCGCGATTGAAACATACGGCGGGCTTTTTAACTGTGGTGTGTTGCGCGAGTTTGGCGTGCTGCCTGCCACGACTCGCAGCCAGGCGCAAAAGCAGCTGATTGAAGACGGCATTGCGATGGTGCCTGCGACGCTTTTTTCGCCGGGGCTGGCGGCCATGCTGTCTTTGCGAAATCGCCTAGGGATTTCGACACCGGCTCACTACCTTGCCAATTTATTGATGCCGCTGCGCGAAGGCACCCACCCGGCGATGCATTTGCTGCAAGTGCCGGGCTGGCTAAATGCAAGCGTCGAAAGCGAAAACCTGTTTCAGGAGACGCGTGTGCTTCTGCTGGTGTCTTCCGCATCGCAAGCGGCTCACGATGACTGTCGCCCGCAAATCGCCTTTCGCGATAGCGAACCCTCGGCGAGCTGGCAAGTTTTGTTTAATGAAGAGCGCACCCAAACGAAAACGATTTCTTCGATCGAGTCTGTGCCGGTGTCCGGCGACCCGCGAGCATGGGCCGCATGGACCAAAAAGCAGTTGGCTGGAAAGTCGGCACTGCCAGCGCCGATCGTCAATCTGCTGGCAAGTTGTCTCTTCGCATGCGGATACGCGTCCGACTTGAATCAAGGCAAGGCCATTGCCGCAGTGGAAACCAACGGGCTGGCCGCAGCGTAAAGTCTGGTTTGCGACCACTCAGATGGTCGCCTCGCTAGCGGGCTTTGGGTGCCTTCTCAAGCCCTTTGATGGTGTCACCGACATTGACCTTGTTGGTGGTAAACCAGCCGCCATTCATTTCCAGCGCATAGCGTGCGGGTCCGGCGGCCTGATGGGAATCCTCAGTAAAGGGCTTCATCTCATGAATGCTGATGATTTTTCCGGCATCGTCCATGTACGCGACTGCCAGTGGCAGAGGGGTGTTTCGCATCCACATCGCGTGATAGGCAAGATCACTGAAGACAAACAGCATGCCATCGTTCCTGGCCATTTTTTCGCGAAACATCAACCCTTTTTGCCGGCTGGCTTCGGTAGCGGCCACATCGGCGCGAATTGTTTGATTGCCGGCTTTCAATGAGACGGTCGGCAGTCCCGTCGCTGGTTGATCCTTCGCGTGCAGCGGGCTTGCAAAAAGGGAAATTGCCGCAACCACCGCGGCCAAGGGGGGAAGGAAGCGAATATTCATGGTCATTTGTGCGAACGATAGAAATAACTGTGGTGCCGGAGCAGGGTAACTATTGCTTGCCGGTGCTGCCAAAGCCGCCTGCACCGCGATCGGAAGCAGTAAATTCTTCAACGATGTTGAACTGGACCTGGAGTACCGGGACAACGATCATTTGCGCGATCCGTTCCATCGGTTGAATGGCGAACTCAGTATGACCCCGGTTCCAGACCGAGACAAAGATTTGTCCCTGATAGTCGGAGTCGATCAGGCCGACCAGATTGCCGAGCACGATGCCGTGCTTGTGTCCCAGTCCCGAGCGCGGCAATACCATCGCGGCGTAAGCAGCGTCAGCCAGATGAATGGCGATGCCGGAGGGTACCAGCGTCGATTCGCCCGGTTTTAATGAGATCGTCGCGTCAATGCAGGCGCGCAAATCCAGTCCGGCGGAGCCGGGAGTTGCATATTTGGGAAGCTGGGTCAGGAGGCGCTGGTCGAGGATGCGAACGTCTAGGCTATGCATTTTTGACTGATTTGAGCGCGTGGCCGGACGCAGGTGCATGCGACTTGAACGACAAGCTATCGAGATACAGCTGGGCCGCATGAGCAACGATTTGGCGAGCGATCTCTGACTTGGATGCCTTGGGCAGCGGATGATCGCCAGAAGCATCCAGAATCGTCACGGCATTGAAATCTGCACCTATTGCTTCAACTGCCGAGTTGGCAACAATCATGGGAATTTGCTTTTTTTCACGCTTTTTGCGTGCATATTCGACGACGTTTTCGCTTTCGGCAGCAAAGCCGACGCAAAAAGGTGGCTCTGTTTGTGAGGTAACCCAAGCCAAGATATCGACTGTTGGCACCAAGTCAATCGACATTTTTTCTGCCGATTTCTTGATTTTCTGGGTTTGGGCAGTCGCGGGCGTATAGTCGGCTACAGCGGCTACCGCAAAAAACAAGTCAAGATCGGCCAAATTTGCCTTAACTTCGGCCAACATCTGCGAAGAAGTTTGGATTGCAATAGTTTTCACGCCTCTGGGCGGGGCGAGTGCAGTAGGCCCGCTGACCAGCAAAACTTCTGCCCCCGCGTCTTTCAAGGCCTCGGCGATCGCGTAGCCCATCTTTCCCGAACTGGCATTCGTGATGCCTCGAACCGGATCGATTGGCTCGAAGGTTGGTCCGGCGGTAACCAGCGCGCGCTTTCCGGTCAAAGGACCAGGCGATGAGGTTAATAGCACTTGATCAGTCAGCGCGGCAAACAAGGCGTTGGCCTCAAGCATGCGCCCCATGCCTGTTTCGCCGCACGCCTGATCACCGGTGTCGGGTCCCAGAATCGTAATACCATCGGCGACGAGTTGGCCAATGTTGCGCTGGGTAGCGGGGTTTTCCCACATTTCCCGATTCATTGCAGGCGCGACCAGCAACGGACATGTCGGCTGACGGGCGATGCAAAGCGTTGATAGCAGGTCGTTGGCAAGGCCGTTGGCCAGCTTGGCCAAAAAGTCGGCCGTCGCCGGAGCAATCAGGATCGCATCCGCATCGCGCGACAGCTCGATGTGAGCCATGTTGTTCGCAATGCGATCATCCCATGCATCGGTAAATACGGGGTTTCCAGAAAGCGCCTGCATGGTGATGGGGGTGATAAAGCGAGCCGCGGCGTCGGTCATCACGACCTGCACGTCGGTGCCGGACTTTTTGAGCAGGCGGGTCAGTTCCGCTGCTTTATAGGTGGCGATTCCACCGGTAACGCCCAGTACGACACGCTTTGCTGTTTTCCCAGTCATTTAAGAATTTTACACAGGAATATCAAACATCATGCCGATAACCGAGTGGCCTAAAGACGAACGTCCGCGCGAGCGATTGATCAAGCAGGGGGCGGCCGCCCTGTCTGATGCGGAATTGCTGGCCATTTTCTTGCGGGTCGGCGTTACCGGCAAAAGTGCGGTTGATCTGGCACGAGAACTGATTGAACGATTTGGCAGTCTGGCTGGACTCTTTTCTGCCAGTGAGGCCGATTTGTGCGCGGTCAAGGGCATGGGGGAAGCCAAGTACGTTCAGTTACAGGCGGTGATTGAAATGGCGCGGCGGGCGCTGGACGAGAAAATGAAGCAGACCGATGCGTTGAATTCGCCACAGGCGGTACGCGATTATCTTCGCCTTACCTTGGCCCGCTTGCCTCACGAAGTCTTTGTCGCGGTGTTCTTGACTGCTCAAAACCGGGTTATCGTTGTGGAGGAGCTATTTCGCGGCACATTGACGCAAACCAGCGTCTACCCTCGTGAAATTGTTAAGCGAGCGCTGGCTCACAACGCTGCGTCGGTGATTCTGGCGCACAACCATCCATCCGGCGAAGCCAGCCCAAGCGCGGCGGATAGGTCACTGACAAAAGCACTTGCGGAGGCGCTGGCTTTAATTGACGTAAGGGTGCTGGATCACTTTATTGTCGCTCCTGGCGCTTCATTGTCCTTCGCGGAGCAGGGAATGTTGCACTAAGGCATCATTCTAGGTTGCGCTAAGTGCTTGGTTTTGGTTATAATTTTGGGCTCACCGCGATGGATGACTTTATTGGCGTCGTTGGTGGGTAATCAACAATTAATGGAACCGGTGGTTTCGGTCCGATCTTCAACTGTTTAACGAGGTGTTTCATGGCACGAGTTTGCCAAGTTACGGGGAAAGCCCCCATGGTGGGCAACAATGTTTCCCACGCCAACAACAAGACCAAGCGTCGCTTTTTGCCCAATCTGCAATATCGCCGCTTCTGGGTCGAATCCGAAAATCGTTGGGTGCGTCTGCGCCTGACCAACGCAGGGCTTCGTACCATCGACAAGAATGGCATTGATGCTGTTCTGGCCGATCTGCGCGCTCAAGGCGTGGAAGTCTAAGGAGCCAATCATGCGCGAAAAAATCAAACTCGAATCGACCGCCGGTACCGGTCATTTCTATACGACGACCAAGAACAAAAAGACCATGCCCGAAAAAATGGAGATCATGAAGTTCGATCCCAAGGCGCGCAAGCATGTGGCTTATAAAGAGACCAAGCTGAAGTAAGGCTGTTTGTATTGTATTTACGCCTGCAATGAAAATTGCGGGCAACAAAAAACCCAGCCTAGGCTGGGTTTTTTGTTGGATAGAAATTACTGTATCAGGCGTAGCTTCTAAGCTGTCGTGAGAATTGTTGCAGTTGCGCAATCCCGGTCGCCTCGGCACGCTTGCACCAATCTTCCAGTTTGGCAACCAACTCTTCCTTGGATAGCGTGGAGCGCTCCCAAAGCTTGGCCAGCTCCTGGCGGAACGCGTAAATGGTTTCCAGCTTGTTGCTGTGCTTCAACGTTTCATGCAACGAGGCGCGGTGCTCGGCGCTCAACTGTTCGGCATCGCTGCGCAGCCAGTGGCGGAAATTCCGAACAGCTTTGCCTTGGCGCATTGCTGCCAGGGGAGAGCTGCCGTTCTGACGCAGCTTGGCGATTTCTTCCTTGCAGGTCGATTTCAGCGTCCTTGCATATTTGGTGACGATCTCATAACGGTGAGCAATGACGGCCTGAACGGTCTCTGCATCGCACACCATCTTGTTCATGTCGAAACGCGGACGCGGTGCCACCTTCTTTACGGTCGCCAAACCGAAGAACTGCAGGATGTTGATATATAGCCAGCCCAGATCGAACTCATACCAGCGCATGGAAAAGCGTGCGGAGGTCGGGAAGGCGTGATGATTGTTGTGCAGCTCTTCGCCACCAATCCAGAATGCGATAGGGGTGATATTGGTGCTGGTGTCGTTAACCGTGTAATGACGATAGCCCCAGAAGTGGCCAATACCGTTGATGATGCCTGCGGCGTGAAAAGGAATCCATGCCATCTGCGCGGCCCAGATGGTTGCGCCGATCGGGCCGAACAAGAGTACGTTGGTCACCAGCATCAGGCCGGCACCTTGCCAGGAGAAGCGCGAATAGACATTGCGCTCCATCCAGTCATCTGGAGTGCCGTGCCCGTATTTCTCCATGGTCTCAGCGTTCTTCGATTCAGCGCGATACAGCTCAGCACCTTCGGCCAGCACCTTTTTGATGCCGTAGATCATAGGGCTGTGCGGGTCTTCGGCAGTCTCGCATTTGGCGTGGTGCTTGCGATGAATCGATACCCACTCCTTGGTGACCATGCCGGTGGTCAGCCACAGCCAGAACCGGAAAAAATGACTCGGAATCGGGTGCAGATCGAGTCCGCGGTGCGCTTGGGCCCGATGCAGAAAAATTGTTACCGACGCAATGGTGACGTGCGTCAGCGCAATGGCAACGACGATATAGCCCCACCAAGGGAGATCAATGAGACCGGTTGCCAGGAAGTCGGAAATATTCACTTATGAGTGCTCCAGAAGGGAATCAATATTTTTATTGACCGTCATTTTACGCTGAATCGCGGTCGGGCATCCGAAAAGCAGATAAATCAATGATTTCAAATGAAATTATTTTGTATCTTGCGGTCTTGTTGTTGCGTCTGATGTGTTATCGCGAAGAATGCGAATCTCCCGCTGGGGATAAGGAACCTCGATATGGCCGGCCTGAAAAGCCCGCCAAACATCGATCAGAATGCTTGACCGTAAAGATCCTTGGCCTTGTTCAGCATCATTAATCCAGGTGGTCAGTTCAAATTCGATGCCATTGTCGCCCAGATTTTTCATCATGACACTGGGCTCGGGACTCGCCAGCACTCGTGCCTGGGTGCGGCCTGCCGTGAGCAGGATCGCGATCACTTTGTCCACGTCCGACTGATACGAAACCGTGACCGCTGTTTTCACGGCAACTACTTTGTCCGAATACGAGTGGTTGAGGACGGTGTTTGAGATGATGCTGTCATTGGGAATGATCGCCTCGGTGCCGTCCAGACCTTTCAATACGGTGTACCGCGCTTTGATATCGATTACCACGCCATGCCGGTCGGTGATGGTGACCAGATCGCCGGGACGGATTGAGCGATCAAGCAGGATGACGAATCCACTGACGTAGTTGCTGGCGATTTTCTGCAAGCCCAAGCCCAGGCCCACACCAAGCGCACCGCCAAATACCGACAATACGGTGATGTCGATACCCATCAGTGGCAACGCAATCAATATCGCGAGCACAACCGCAAATGCGCGAACCAGCTTGCCCGCGAACACGCGCATGCTGCGATCCAGCGACTCGGTTTCCATCAGGCGCGTTTCGATGATGCGCGAAATCGATAGTGCAACGAAGACGGTAAATACCGACCAGAACAATGCCTGCAAAACGGTCAGCAGCGTGATGGTTTGCTTGCCGGCGACGAAGCTGATTTCGTTGAGTGCTGACGCAATTTCCGGCAACACGCCGGTCAAGTACAGCGCAACGATCGCCCAAACGCCCAAGGCAATGATGCGCTCCGATGCTTTGAGCAATGCGCTGGGTGGAATCAGGTGACGCAGTAAATACAACGTCAAGCGGATAGCCACATACGACGCGATCAGCGGAATCGCGATATTCAGTAACGGCACCGGTTGCCACTTTGAAAGCGCAAACTTGCCCAGCCAGACGAATATCAGCGCCAATAGCGGCAATACCAGGCGATGGATGCTGCCCGCGCCGATTTTCAGGGCGCCGGGCTCAAGATCTGCCGGGAGTCGAGCGCGAATGGATCTCGCGATCAGCCATGCCAATGCGTACCCGCCGGCGATCACGCCAATTTGCCACCAGGCGCGAACCGTTTCGAGCTGCCCTAACAGCGTTTCGAAATCGGCAGCGAGCTGCATGTCTTACTTGCGGCGTTCCATCACGGCGGCAAAGAAGCCGTCGGTGCCATGCTGTTGCGGTGACAAACGGAAGTAGTCGCCCATATCCTTGATCGGCCACTTCAGGCGATTGACGACCTGTGAGGAAGGAACCAGCTTGAACTCGGCATTGCCTTGCAGGAATTTTTCGACGATCTGCTCGTTTTCTTCCGGCAGGAAACTGCAGGTTGCGTAAACCAGCCGTCCACCGGCTTTTACCAGCCGTGCCGCGGATTTGAGGATTGCCGCCTGCTTGACGTTGAGTTCCTGCAAGCCCTGTTCGGTCTGGCGCCACTTGAGGTCGGGATTGCGGCGCAGTGTGCCCAACCCGGTGCAAGGCGCATCCACCAGAACGCGATCGATCTTTCCGGCGAGGCGCTTGATGCGCGCATCGTTCTCGGAGTCGATCTTCTGCGGCGTGATGTTGGATAGTCCCGAGCGCTTCAAACGCGGGCCAAGATTGGTCAGGCGTTTTTCTGAAACATCGAACGCGTAAACACGGCCGGTGGATGCCATTGCCGCGCCCAGTAGCAGCGATTTGCCGCCGGCGCCTGCGCAGAAATCGACCACCATTTCGCTGCGCTTGGCTTCCATCAGCAGACCGAGCAATTGGCTGCCTTCATCCTGAACTTCGACAAAGCCTTCGAGAAAGGCGGGGTGCTGTGCCAGCGAAACCTTGCTATCGAGGCGAATACCGATCGGCGAAAACGGAGTTGCCTTGCCGGCAACATCGCCGCGACGCAATTGCTCCAGCACAGCGTCGCGCTTGCCCTTGGTGGTATTGACGCGCAGATCCAGCGGGGCCGGGTTCATCATGCTGCGGCCCAGTGCCAGGATTTCCTTGTCGCTCATGAAGGTCTTGAGGCGGTTTATCACCCAATCCGGCAACTCTGCGGCGACTCCCAGCGGCGGATTGGCCGGCAGGGCGGATTTCCCCTCGGACAGCCAAGTGCTTTCGGCGCGTTTCAGCACCGTCATCAATTCGCGCGCGCTGATACCCTGGAATCTGGTCAGCGCCAGCAACGCCATTTTGCGCGGCACGCCATCGGTGGCGATGCTCTCAATGGTCCGGCGGTGGCGCAGGACCGCGTAGACAGTCTCTGCGATCAGGGCGCGATCCCGCACTCCCAGCTTGGCGTGCTCGCGGAAAAACCGCTTCAACTGCACGTCTGCCGGTGAATTCAGGGGTAGGACAACGGTCAGCGCTTCAACGAGGGTATTGAATTGGGCGGGAGTAAAGGACATGCAGGCTTTTTTTGCAGACGCTGGTGAGTGCCCGCTTGGGCAGAAAGGGCGTCAACCGGCACGCCCAAACCCGAATTATGGCGTAGAGCGGATACTTGTCGCAATCAGTTCGATGGGAAAGCGCCCCGCGAAGAACTTGATTTTTACCGGTAAATGGTAGTTTTTGGTGGCCAGCCAGACCTCGTAGGCGTCTTCCGGATCGGCCGCTTCGCTGAGCAAATGCAGGGTTTCCACGGGGCCGGCACGGGTTTGAACCGTTTCCACGCCGATTTGCCTGAACCGGTGCCGGTACACCTTTCTGGCATTGGTTACCATCACCTCAAGACGTTCATCCGGCGACTTCAGGCGCGGCGCATCGTAGGCCAGCTGGAACAGAAAACTCTGCATATCCTGAATCCGGGCCGGCATGGGTACCAACTGCGCCTTGCCTTTGCGCACAAGTTTCATTTCACTGGTGCTGCGGGCAAAATCGGCGGTTTCTGCTTCGCCTTCGCCGCGGCGGATGGAAAATGACACTGGCTTCAAACCCGAGGTCGATACTTCGCCGCGGCTGACCTGATGCAACGCACCGACCAATGAGCCGATGATGAAGCCGGTGGCTTGCATAGTGCTGTCGATTTCGTACTGGTTGCCATCGCGTTTCCAACTGTAGTCGGCGACGCCGTCGGAAACGCTGGAGGTCATTTTGTAGGCAATGGAAATACGGGCAGGTAGTTCCGGTGGCGGCTCTTCGGCTGGCTCCGACACAGGCGCGGTTTCGACTATCGGTGCAGCTGCCGGCGGTTCCACTTTGGGCGCGGGTTCGATAGCAGGTGCCGAGTCCTGCGTGGCTTGAGCGATGGTTTCCGGTACAGGTTCCGTTGCTTCGGTCGCAATGGCATTTTCCGGAGCAACGAATGGCGTGCCATTGCGAGCCACCGTCGCCGTGGGCGGCGCACGACGCGCGGCATTGGCAGGTTTCCGCTGCGGCTTTACGGTAACGTCCTTGCCCAGCGAATTCGGCGTTTCACTTTTTTCAGCAATGGGGGTGACCAATACGGCGTCATATCGAGCGACCGGTGGGTCATGCCAGGCAGCAATAAAAGCGGGTACCGACCAGTAGGCAAAGACATGCACGGCGGCTGAAATGCCGCAAGCAAGCAGCATATTGCGCCGGTTGCGCAGAAATGACCATGCCGCCCCGGGAGGCGGCATGGCGGCATTCATGGCACGCTCAGCCTGGCTCATTTGCCTTGGCTTCGCGCCATGAATCGCCGTCGCGTATTACTTGGTCTGCAGGCTGACAAGCGATTGCTCCAGCGTTAGTCCGTGCGAATCTTCGAACACCACCCGCACCGGCAGGTAATGCTGATTTTTCGCCAGCCAGAGTTGCGCCTTTGACCGGCCCGGTTCATTTTCGCGTTCGTAGTGAACGGTCTCGATCTGGTTACCACCGACCTTGAGCACCGGTTCGCCCCGCTTGCGATACGAATATTCCTCGGCCTTCTTGCCGCCGCTGACCCAGGCGACGATTTGTTCGGCACGCGGCGCGTTGAACATGAATTGGTACATCGCTGAAATTCGGTCCACCGTGCCGGAAGGTAACGAGAAGCTCTCGGTTTTCTGGTCGTGTTGCGAGACGATCTTGCCCAGCGCCCAGTCGAATCGCGCCGAAACGTTCTTGCCCGCGTCGTTTTGACGGCGAAATTCGTACTGCGCAGGCTCCAGTCCTGCGTTGCCGACGCGACCTTCCGCTGTCACTGTGATCCGGTCGCGCAGCAGCAGGCTCAAGGCGCCTGCAGTGCGAGTGTCAGAGGTGATGCGGTAGCTGTCGCCGGTGCGGACGAATTTCTCTTCAACGGTACCAATCAGCACGCCGCTTTTGAGAATCTTGTAGTTGGCGGTGACTTCCGTCGGCGCCGCGTGCGCCACGTGCGTGAGCACGACCAACGCCCAAGCCGCGACAATCAGCCGAAAGAGTAACTGCCCGATGCGTTTGATGTTTCCCATGGTGTCATATCCCGGGAGCCGTCAAATATTGTGCCCCCGCTGTATCAGAAACGCGATGCTTCTGAACTTGGACGACACCGTCCGCAGAAAATTCCACCTGATCCGCCGCCAGCCAGCGCAGCGCCTGCGGATAAATGCGATGCTCCTGCGCCAGCACACGTGCGGCGAGGCTGGCTTCATCGTCGTCTGGCAGCACCGGCACGGCGGCCTGGATGATGGTGGGGCCATGATCGAGCTGCGGTGTGACGAAGTGCACCGTGGCGCCGTGAATCTTCACGCCCGCATCCAGCGCTTGTCGATGCGTGTGCAAGCCCGGGAAGCTGGGCAGCAGCGAGGGATGAATGTTGATGATGCGGCGCGGGTAGTGGCCGATGAACGCTTCGGTCAGCACGCGCATGAAGCCCGCGAGAATGACGTAGTCCGGCGAATATTGGTCGATGCACTGCATCAGAGCCTGATCGAATGCATCGCGCGAGGCGAACTGCTTATGGTCGAGTCCATGCGTCGGAATGCCGGCTGCCGCAGCGGTGGCAAGACCAGCCGCCTGCGGCCGATTGCTGATGACGGCACGGATTTCCAGGGGCAGCGCCGCTTTCAGGATCGCTTCCATATTGCTGCCGCGGCCGGAAATCAGGATGACGATGGATTTCATATGCAGTCAGCGTCGCTATAGGGAGAAATCATGATTTATTTGTAAACTCCAGCACTGGTGCGGGTTTCATGGCATTTTTGCCCGGAAACCCGCACCAGTGCTAGAGTTTGACTTATATTCTCTAGGAGACGATGGTTTGCTTTTCGCCTGCGGCACGCGTGCGAATTTCGCCAATGCGGAATACCGATTCGCCCGCATCTTGCAGGAACTTGCTGGCAGCGGCCGCGTTTTCCTGAGCGACCACGACCACCATGCCGATGCCGCAATTGAAAGTGCGCGCCATTTCGGCGTCGTCGACTTTCCCTTGCTGTTGCAGCCACGTGAACACGTTGGGGCGCGTCCACGATTTGCCGTCGATGGCGGCGGTCACGTTTTCCGGCAACACGCGCGGGATGTTCTCCGTCAGCCCGCCGCCGGTGATATGCGCCATGCCTTTCACCATGCCGGGATGGGTCTCCAGCAATTTCAGCATTGGCTTCACGTAGATTCGCGTCGGTGCCAGCAAATCCAGCGCCAGTTGTTTGTTGGTGGCCGCGTGCAGGTCCACGCCAGAACGATCAATGATTTTGCGAATCAGCGAATAGCCGTTCGAGTGAGGGCCACTGGACGACAGTCCCAGCACCACATCGCCCGGCACGATATTGCGGCCAGTGATGACCGCGTCTTTTTCCATCAAACCGACAGCAAAACCGGCGAGATCATATTCGCCTTCCGGATACATCGATGGCATCTCAGCCGTTTCGCCGCCAATCAGTGCGCAGCCGGCCAGCTCGCAACCGTAAGCAATGCCTTTGACCACATCGGTGGCCACCGCCACATCCAGCTTTCCGCAGGCGAAATAGTCGAGAAAGAAAATCGGTTCCGCACCCTGCACCAGAATGTCGTTCACGCTCATCGCCACCAGATCCTGGCCTACGGTGTCGTGCTTGTTCAGGTGGAAAGCCAGCTTCAGCTTGGTACCAACGCCGTCGGTACCAGACACCATCACCGGATTCTTGAACTTCTTAGACACTTCGACCAGTGCACCAAAGCCACCGATACCGCCGAGCACTTCCGGGCGCATGGTACGTTTGGCGAATGGCTTGATGTTCTCGACCAACTGGTCGCCGGCGTCGATATCGACACCCGCATCTTTGTAGGTCAGGGGGGAGAGCGGACTATTCATTTGGAGGGCGCCAGAAACACGGCGTGTGACGGGAATTGGGTTAGGATTGTCGACGACCAATCGAGCAGAGCGCAATTTTACTGGAAATGTCCCGCCAACGTCCCTCACATAACGCACCTGACTCAACGCCCGCTTTTCTGAGTCGCCTTCGTTCAAAACAGCATGCCAAGCCACCAAGCTGGCTGAACTGGAATGTGGCTGTAATGCTGCTGGCGCTGGTGGGGTTGGGTTTGTTGCTGTCGCTGCTGTCGCCGATTCTGGCGCCGTTTCTTGCGGCCGGCATCCTCGCCTACATCTTTGCTCCGCTGGTCTCGCGTCTGGAAGCCAAGGGCATGTCGCGCGCGTTCGGTACGGTCATCGCCGTGCTGGTGCTGATTCTGGCGGTGGTGTTGCTGTTGCTGATCGTGCTGCCGCTGTTCTACAAGGAAATCCTGCAGCTGGGCGAGCAGCTGCCGAATTTTGCCGAGCAACTCAAAACGAGAGTGTTGCCGTGGGTGAGTACAACACTTGGTGTGCAGTTGAATCTCGATGCCGCATCGTTCCGCCAGTTCGTTACCGACAACCTTTCGGACGCCTCGGGAATCGCCAAGAAGGTGTTTGCCTCGGTGGGTGTTGGCGGCCTGGCGCTGGTGGGTTTTCTGGTCAACCTGGTGCTGATCCCGGTGGTGTTGTTTTATGTGTTGCGCGATTGGCCGTCGCTGATCAAGCAGGTTGAGCAACTTATTCCGCGACGCATCCATCCGACGGTGGTGACCGTCGCGCGCGAGATCGATGCCGTGTTGTCGGAATTCCTGCGTGGCCAGATCAGCGTGATGCTGATCATGTCGCTGTTCTACGTGATCGGCCTGTGGCTGGTCGGGCTGGGGTTTGCGTTGCCCGTGGGGCTGATCACCGGGCTGCTGGTGTTCGTGCCGTATCTCGGCAGCGGAACCGGTCTGGTATTGGGCACGATTGCCGCCATCATGCAGCCCAACGCCAGTGATTCGCTGATATGGCTGGTATGGGCGGTATTCGGTGCTGGCCAACTGATTGAAGGTTTCCTGGTCACGCCCTGGCTCGTCGGCGATCGTATCGGCCTGCATCCGGTGGCGGTGATTTTTGCCTTGCTCGCGTTTGGCCAGGTATTTGGTTTCTTCGGCTTGTTGCTGGCGCTACCGGCCAGTGCCGCTATTCTGGTGGGGTTGCGACACGTCAATGCCGGTTATCAGTCCAGCGCGATCTATCGCAGATAACGCGACAAGCAATAGTTAGAACTTTGCATCTTTCAACAGCTTGATTGCTTCTTCCGTGCTGCGCCGCATGCGATTGAATGCAACGCCAAGCACGCCGATCTCGTCCTTCGACTTCGGCGCAAATTCCGGAATGGAAAAATTGCCGATCGAAACCGCATCGGCCTGAAGCGCCATCTCGGCGACTGGCCGAACGATCATCCGGTCCAGCATCAAATTGAGAACAACAAACACAGCGAGAAACACGGCGCCGATCGAGCTCATCAGCGTTGTGAGGGCGATATTTACGGTGGAAAAAACCGGCGACATATCGACGTTCGCCAATCGTATGCGCGTCGCACCCTCTGTGGTGCGCACGGTTCGCGCCACGGCCAATCGCTTGTCACCGGTGCCGGTGGTGATGATTTCCGCTATTTGTCCAGCCGAAGTGTTTTTGATTTTTTGCGCTACTTGCGCTTCGATGCCGCTAAGGCTGTCGTCTGGACCGAACTCGCGAACTTTCATTTCCACGATTCTCGAGCCGAGACCGGAGGCGATGCGCGGATCCATGTTGGAAAAACCCAGTGCGTCCAATACAACCAGCGCCGCGCGCTGTGCGTCGTCCTGTGCTTGCCGTTCCAAATAGCGTTCTGCGACCACGCCGATGGTGACAAAGCCGGCGGTGAACACGGCCAGCAGAATAAGATTGAATTTGAGCCGCAGGCCCATGATGTTGCTCCAGTGTTAGCGTGATACGGAGGCGCTGCTGTTGCCGCTGCGAATGTTGAGGAAGAACGTATCGCGCTCTTCGGCTGAACGCAGATGTCCAGCCAGCCGCTCGAAAAAATCGCGCGAATTTTCCGCCGCGCTGGCGTAGCGCATGACCAGCACGCTGGCGAGCGGGCCGATGATCGGCGCCAGCGCTGCCTCGCCGCGTTGCATGAGTTCCGGTGTGATCGGCGTGGCCGGTCGTCCGCCGGTATTTTGCTGGCTCGCAACCGGTGCGGTCACGACCGGCGCTGCACTCTCGATGGGGCGCAAGTTGCTGATGATGCGCCGGGCGCTCTTGAGGAAAAGTTCGCGTTTTCCCAGATCTTCGATGTGTGCGGCCACCATGCGTACCGCTTCCTGCGGGTCGCTGGTCGTGCGGCTGGCACGCTTTACCGTGGTGATCGAGTATGGCCCCAGGTACGGCAACAACGCCCGCGTTAGCTCGGCCAGCGTGGCCGGGTCAATCTCGCTGCTCGTCAGGCTGTCTGCTCCGTTTCGCGTGGCGGGTTCGTTCATGTTTGACGTGGCGCGGTGTTGTTGTTCTTGAGTGATTTGCCTGCGTTACATATTCGGCGTTCGCGCAATTCGCGAACCCATGAGTCTTTCTGAGCGATATTCTGTTAACGCAGTTTAACTCAATCGCCCGGACGCAATACTATGCCCCAGGTCACAGGCAATCATCGCCGGCTGTCAAATGTTGTCAATCGTTGCGCGGGCTTGGTCAAGCGGGGCCGATGCCGGACTGCGTACCCGGCTGATTGCGTACGGCTACCGCCGCCAAATCGAGGCCCTTGGCGAAATCGAGCATGCGCTGAATCGAATGCTTGGCGCGCGCGGCAATGGCGGGATCAACCTGGATTTCGTTTTTGCCGTTTTCAAGCACGCCGGCCAGGTTTGCAAGGCCATTCATGGCCATCCATGGGCAATGCGCGCAACTCTTGCAGGTCGCCGAATTGCCGGCTGTAGGCGCTTCAATGAACGTCTTTCCGGGGGCCGCCAGTTTCATCTTGTGGAAAATGCCCTTGTCGGTGGCGACGATAAACTCGGTGGCATCCATCGTTTGTGCGGCCTTGATAATTTGCGTGGTCGAGCCCACTACATCGGCCAGTTTGACCACGGCTGCCGGAGACTCGGGATGCACCAGCAGTTTTGCGTGCGGATGTTTCTTTCTCAGCTCTTCCAGTTCGAATGCCTTGAATTCGTCATGCACGATGCAGGAGCCTTGCCATAGCAGCATGTCGGCGCCGGTCTCGCGCTGGATGTAGGCACCCAAATGGCGGTCGGGTGCCCAGATGATTTTCTCGCCTTGGGCATGCAGGTGTGCAACGATCTTGAGGCCAATGGACGAAGTCACCATCCAGTCGGCTCGCGCCTTTACCGCGGCGCTGGTATTGGCATAGACCACAACCTTGCGATCGGGATGTTGATCGCAAAATGCAGCAAATTCGTCAGCCGGACAACCGAGATCCAAGGAGCATTCGGCCTCAAGTTCCGGCATGATCACGCGTTTCTCGGGGTTGAGTATTTTGGCGGTCTCGCCCATGAAGCGAACACCGCATACGACCACGGTCTTGGCCGGATGGTCGCGGCCAAATCGCGCCATCTCCAGTGAATCCGACACGCAGCCGCCGGTTTCTTCCGCCAGGTCCTGCAGATCCGGATGTACATAGTAGTGGGCTACCAGCACCGCGTTTTGTTCTTTCAGCATGCGTTTGATTCGCGCTTTCAATTCGCGGCGCTCACCCGGGCCGGGTTCGGCAAACACCTTGGCCCACGCTTCGCCGACGGCTATTTGCGATTGCCGTGCATGAATCCGCGGACGGTCGAAATCAATCTTGATGGCGGCAGGTTGGGTCATGTCTATTTCCGTCAATCAATCACGTGACACGGTTGCGTAGCATGAAGCGCTCGTCCCGCCATGCCGTGCCGAGCATGAGGTCGCGAAGTGTCATGACGGCATCCCATATATCCACAAACCGGATGTAAAGCGGCGTGAAGCCGAATCGCAACAAATTAGGCTGACGAAAGTCGCCGATCACACCGCGTTCGATCAGCGCCTGCATCACGGCGTAGGCGTGTTCATGCGCGAACGATAGCTGGCTGCCTCGCTGTTCGTGAGCAACAGGGGAGACGCATGAAAACCCGAAATCCGCGCAATGACTGTCCATCAATTGCCAGAATAAATCCGATAGTGCGAGAGACTTGTGGCGCAGATCCGGCATTGCGATGTCATCGAACGTTTGCAATCCGTTATCCAGCGCCTGCATTGCCAGCACCGATGGCGTTCCGCACTGGAAACGGTCAATTCCCGGGGCAGGCCGGTAGCCGACGTCGAAATCAAACGGAGCGGCATGCCCAAACCAGCCGGTCAATGGAGAAATCAATTGCGATTGCAGGCTCTTTTCGACATAGAGAAACGCAGGTGCGCCCGGGCCGCCGTTGAGGTATTTGTAACCACACCCGACGGCAAGTTTAGCGCCACTGTTTGTCAAATCGATCGGCACGGCACCTGTACTATGGCTGAGGTCCCAAAGGATTGGGACGCCCTGATCCAGGCCTAGCTCATTCAGACGCGACATGTCGTGCATGCGCCCGTTCCGGTAATCGACGTGGGTCAGCATCGCAACCGCGACCTCATCGGTCAATGCGTTTTCGATTTCGTCCGCAGAGACGAGTTTCAGCTCGAATCTGCCGCCGTATGAACCGATGATTCCTTGCGCAATGTAAAGATCGGTCGGGAAGTTGCCTGCTTCTGAAACGACCAGGCGACGAGAAGGTGATTGCCGAGATGCATAGTCCAGCGTGGCGGCCAGCAATTTAAATAGATTTACCGAGGTTGAGTCGGCAGCCACGATCTCGTCCGCCTGTGCCCCAAGCAAGGCGGCGATGCGCTTGCCGACGGTACGCGGCAAATCGACCCAGTTCGCTTGATTCCATGAGCGGATCAGGCCGCTGCCCCACTCCTGCTTGATTGCACGGGCCAGACGGTCGGCCGTTGTCTTCGGCAGTGCGCCTAGCGAATTGCCATCCAGATAGATCACGCCGTCGGGCAGTGAGAATCGGCTGCGGGCGAATGCCAGCTTGTCCGATTTGTCGAGCGCTTCGCAGTGCTCACGGGTAATGGTCATGCCATGCTCCGCAGAATGGCGCGTACCGGCGATGCATCCAGCGTCGCAAGTTTCAGCGGCAACGCGATGAGCTCGTAGTCACCGGGCGGCACACCGTCAAGCACCAAACCTTCGAGGATCGCCATGCGATTGCGTCTTACCGCATGGTGCGCGTCCATGGTTTTGGAAGTCTGGGGGTCCAACGAAGCCGTATCGGTGCCAATCAGAATCACCCCCTTTGCGGCGAGCAACTCGATGCTCTCTGCTGCAATCGCGCGAAAGTCACTGTCCCAGATTGTCTGGGGCGCTTTAAGATAGCTTCTGATCAGTACGCGGGGTGGCACATTGTCGAGATGCGGCAAAAGCTGCCCTGCATCTATCACGCCCTTGCTATCGTGCAGGTCGATCAGACGGCAAGGGCCAAGGTAAGGTTGAAGACCGACTGACCCGATTGGCGCCCCTTCCGCATCGTAGTGAAGAGGCGCATCGACATGGGTACCGGTATGGGTAGACAGTGTGAACTTCGATACGTTTACCGGACATTCGCCGCTCAATTGCCAAGTGCGTTCCTCCTGGAATTGAGTGTCGCCCGGCCATACCGGAATGCCGTTGCGGAGCGATTGCGAAATGTCCCAGATTTGTATGTTCATAGGTCAATTATCGCAGAAGGTATCATTCGCCGATGCCAATGAAACTCACAATAGCGGGCGATCACGCCGCAATCGAGCCGTCGCAATGGGTGACCCGTTTCGGGGCGCTAATTCCACCCCGGGCGACAATTCTCGATGTGGCTTGCGGGAGCTGCCGCCATGCAAACTGGTTTGCCGGGAACGGTTATTCCGTGACTGCGGTCGATAAAGTGCGGCCTGCCAAGGTCTTGCCGGAGGTGGATTTCTTGCTGGCGGACATCGAATCGGGAACCTGGCCATTTGAGGGGCGAAACTTTGCCGCTGTTGTGGTGACCAACTACCTGCATCGTCCATTGTTCCCGCAGTTGCTGGAGGCGGTCGCTCCGGGCGGTTTGCTGATTTACGAGACTTTTGCCGCTGGTAATGAGAAGTATGGCCGGCCAAGTAATCCTGATTACCTGTTACGCCCGAACGAATTGCTTGAGCGGGTTCAGAATTGTTTGCATGTGGTTGCCTTTGAAGATATGTATCAGGAGGCGCCCAAGCCGGCCATGATTCAGCGTATCGCCGCGCGTCGTCCGCTGGGCTGAGCCGCTTGCAGGCGCTTCGGCTGGTGTGACGTTAGATGCTAAAATGTTGAATTACTCTTTTTGCTTCATGCACCTATGTTGACCGGAAGCTTGGTTGCGATCGTTACCCCCATGTTGCCTGACGGCTCGCTGGATTTCGCTCGATTGAAAGCGTTGATTGACTGGCATGTCCAGGAAGGTACTGACGGTATTGTTATCGTGGGCACGACTGGTGAGTCTCCCACAGTCGATTTCGACGAGCACGGGCAGCTGATCAAGGCTGCCGTCGAGTTCGCGAATAAACGTATCCCGGTCATCGCCGGCACGGGCGGAAACTCGACCAAGGAAGCCATCCATCTGACGGAGCATGCCAAGCGGGTTGGCGCTGACTATGCGCTTTCGGTAGTGCCGTATTACAACAAGCCAACGCAGGAAGGCCAGTACCTGCATTTTCGTGCCATTGCTGAAGCGGTTGATATTCCCGTCATCCTTTACAACGTGCCCGGACGTACGGTTGCGGATCTGTCGACCGAAACCACGCTTCGTCTGGCGCAAATCCCGAATATCGTCGGCATCAAGGATGCGACCGCCAATATGGCGCGTGGTGCCGAGTTGCTGAAACGAGCGCCCCGGAACTTCGCTGTCTACAGTGGGGAAGATGTGTCGACGCTCGCTTTGATGCTACTCGGGGCGCATGGCACCATCTCAGTCACTGCCAATGTCGCGCCAAGGCTGATGCACGAAATGTGCGTCGCAGCCTTGAAGGGCGACCGCGCACGCGCAATAGAGATCAACAACCGTTTACTGGGTTTGCACAACCAGCTGTTTCTGGAATCAAATCCGATTCCGGTCAAATGGGCTCTGAACAAAATGGGTCTGATTGATACCGGTATTCGTCTCCCGCTCACCCCGTTCGATCCGAAATTTCACGGCCAGCTGCTGGAAGCCATGAAAGTCGCGGGTAGCCTCGATCAAGTAAAGGAAATTGCCTAAATGTCGTCAAGAAATGTGCTGATTTTTTCCGCTGTCGCCGGTGTATTGCTGGCAGGTTGCAGCTTTACCGGTGGCAAGTCGACGGACTACCGTTCGCAAGGGGGCAAGATCCCCTCGTTAGAGGTCCCGCCGGATCTGACATCGCCCGTTGCCGACGACCGCTTCGTGATTCCGGACGCAAAGACAACCACTTTCTCCACCTACAACCGTGAACGCAGCAATGCGCCGGTAACAGGAACGGCGGTTTTGCCCAAAGTCGAAAATGCGCGCATCGAGCGTGCCGGTGAACAGCGCTGGCTGGTGGTGAAGGCAACGCCGGACAAGCTCTGGCCGGTGGTTCGTGAGTTCTGGACCGAAACCGGTTTCGTTCTGAAACGGGAAGCGCCTGAAGCCGGCATCATGGAAACCGACTGGGCGGAGAATCGTGCCAAGATTCCTCAAGACATTGTGCGCAATACCGTAGGCCGCTTTCTGGATGGTTTGTATGAAACCGGTTACCGGGACAAATTCCGTACCCGTCTTGAGCCGGGTCTGGAAGCGGGCACCACGGAGGTGTACATCAGTCATCGCGGTGTGGAAGAGGTTTATACCAATCCCGACAAGAACAGCACCGGCTGGCAGCCGAGGCCTGCTGACAAGGATCTGGAAGCCGAAATGCTTACCAAGCTGATGGTGAAGTTTGGTTATGGCACCAGCCCTGCGGTAACTGCGGCAACGGCGGCAGCCACCTCGACTGCTGCTTTGGTGAAAACAGTGTCGTATGACAAAGACAAGGGCGGCCCGCTCAAAGTCAATGAGCCCTTTGATCGTGCATGGCGTCGTGTGGGTTTGGCATTGGATAGGGTCGGCTTTACCGTGGAAGACCGTGATCGCTCGAAGGGGCTGTTCTTCGTGCGATATATTGATCCCGATGCGGATGCCAAGTCTGGCAAGGAAAAAGGCTTTCTCGACAAGCTCGCATTCTGGCGCAAGGACGATCCCGCCAGCCGTCCGCAATATCGTATCTCCGTTGCCGAATCCGCCGGTGCGTCTGAAGTGCAAGTACAGGGTGCTGACGGCAAGCCGGACAATTCCGCGACGGCGAAACGTATTCTCAGCCTGTTGCTGGAGCAGTTGAAGTAACGGGAAATTCTGCTGTGTACAGAGAAAAGATCGGGCTTGCCGCGACCGTCAAGCCCGTTTTTTTTGCGTGCGACCGGGCATGACAATGCGTTTCTCCTCATTGGGCAGCGGCAGCGAAGGCAATGCGCTGCTGGTTCAGGTGGCCGGCACCTCAATAATGATGGACTGCGGATTTGGCCTTGCCGAGACTGAAGCGCGTCTTGCGCGCGCCGGCTTGTTGCCAGGCGATCTGGATGCGATTCTGGTTACGCATGAGCACTCGGATCATATCGGCGGTGTCGCGCGTTTTGCGCGAAAGCACGGTGTCCCGGTCTGGCTGACGCATGGGACCGCTAAAGTGTTGGCCGACGGCTCGCTGCCCTTGGCGCTGCGGCACTATGTCGATCCGCACGAAGTTTTTGCCGTGGCAGACATTCAAGTCACGCCATATTTCGTGCCGCACGACGCCCATGAGCCGGTGCAATATGTGTTCTCCGATGGAAATGCGCGCCTCGGCGTGCTGACCGACACGGGCAGCATTACCGCGCATATTCAGGAGACGCTCTCAGGCTGCGACGCTTTGGTGCTGGAGTGCAACCACGATCTCGACATGTTGATGAACGGTCCATATCCGGCCAGCCTCAAGCGGCGCGTGGCAGGCAAGTTTGGCCACCTGGACAACATTACCGCAGCCTCGTTGTTATCAAGCATCGACTGCTCGAAGCTGAAGCATGTACTGGCCGCGCATCTATCGAAGCAGAACAACCTGCCCGAGCTGGCTACGGCTGCTTTGGCTGAAGCGCTGTCTTGCGCTCCGGAATGGATTGGCGTTGCCAATCAGAATGAGGGCTTTTCCTGGCGGGAAGTCTGATGCGGTGGCACTCTTCCCTTTGACGGCATAAAAAAACGCCGATGCCCAAGGGCAATCGGCGTTTTTTGAAGCCGAAGAAAAATTACTTCTTCGGGGCTTCTTTTGCAGGAGCGGCAGCAGGAGCAGCGGCTTTAGCTGCGTCCTTGGCGGCTTCTACGGTCTTGCCAGCGGCATCCTTGGCTGCGTCAACGGTCTTGCCGGCTGCATCCTTGGCGGCTTCTACGGTCTTGCCAGCAGCGTCCTTGGTTGCGTCAACAGCGGCACCGGCAACAGCCTTGGTGGCGTCAACGGTGGCGGCGCCAGCGGCCTTGGCTGCGTCGACAGCGGCGTCAACTTTGGCTTCGACCTTAGGAGCTTCAACTTTCGGTGCTTCGACCTTAGGGGCCGGAGCTTCTTGCTTACCGCAAGCGGCGAGGCCAGCGGCGACAACGACTGCGAGGAGGATTGACTTGTTCATTTGAGACGTCCCTTGAAGAAAAAATTTGATCAAAATTTTTATCGGCTGATGTGACTTTGCAGCCATCTTTTATGCACAAACAAAATTTCGTGCTGCTGATGCTGTGATCTGTTTCGACCGACCCATAAGTATAGCACCCGTGTGGTGCAGTGCACAACACGCTATCTGTGGACGGGGAAAAGCACCTACAGGCCCAGGGTGGTGCCGGAAACGGCCAGTTCGCTCTTTTCCCAGATTTCTTCGAACCGGTCGAGAAACGGGCGTGTTTCAGGGGCATCGCTCAAGGTCAGTACCGAGCGCGGATGATCCATATGAGGGCGCCGCCAGAAATGGGCGTCGTCGGCAATGATCATCGGATCGCGTGCTTCTGCGGCGCGCTCCAGCGTGCGATGAACCTGAACTTGTCCCGAGAACTGCCCCAAAAGGTTTATCAATCTGGGCAGCTCGCTTTCGATTCCCGCGATATCGTGCAGGACGATGCGCAATACATGTCCGCGATTGCCAAGCAGCATGTGGCGCAGCACCTCGATCCGGGCAGGGCTGCCGAAACCGAGATCGTGAAGCGAACGCGGGTTGGCATCGAAGACCCTCAATTCACGTTTCGCGGCAGCGACCACTTGTTCGATTGCAGCGGCGGCTTCGACATTGCCGTCAAGCAGACGATAAACCTTCTCTGGTGGATTGGAATCGGTATCGGCGGCCATTGTTGCTCCTTCAGTTGCGTGTTTTGCCGGCTTCAGGCGAGGGGGACAGAAAGCCGTTCGAATAGGCAATGTGCAGCGCTTTGAATGTTGTCGTAGCCGTTGCGGCCAGATCGACCGGTGAGAGCTGTCTGGTGTCGGCAAGTTTGCGTATCAGCGCCACACCAGATTGCTCGATCTGCCATTGCTCGCCATTAATGAAGAATCTTCGGTCGTCGTAGAGCAGGCGCGTCCTAAGATCCAGCTCCAGGCCATGACGCAGGACGGATTTGCGAAATAACAATGGCGACAGTTCCGGCTCGGGGTAATCGAAGTAGACATGCTGCTTGGGCTCGGTCAAGTAACGGCCGAGGCAGACCTGAATATTGTCCGGGTTTTTCGCCGAGGCGATGGTTTGAGTCAGCATATTGGCGAAGCGTGCCTGCATTCTGCGATCAATCTCTCCCGCTGCTACCGTCGGCTCAAGATCGGCGTCACTATATTGGCCTTCAGTCTTGATTTCATCGCGCAGGTAATCGAGAAAGGCGTTGCTCAATTCTTGGCTGGATGGCGCACGAAAACCGATCGACCAGGTCAGGCATTCGGTTTCGGCAACACCGTCATGCGCATAACCTGGCGGCAGATAGAGCATGTCACCGGTTTCAAGCACGAACTCCTGCTCCGGCTTGAAGTGTGCGAGCAGCTTCAGCGGCATGTTTTCCTTCAAACGCAAGTCTTTTTGCGCAGAGATTCGCCAGCGCCGTTTGCCGCTGCCCTGAAGCAGGAACACATCGTAGGAATCGACGTGAGGGCCAACGCCTCCGCCAGGCACAGCGTAGCTCACCATCAAGTCATCGACCCGCGCGTGTGGAATGAAATTGAATTTCGCCAGCAAATCGTGCGCCTCATTTGAAAAATGCTGCGTGTCCTGCACCAGCAATGTCCAAGGACTCTGTTTGACGCTAGCGAGCTGCCGCTTGGAAATCGGGCCATGCGTCAATTGCCAGTCACGGCCGTTGCGAGCAATCAGCCGGCTTTCCGTATCGTCGCGTCCGGCGAGATCGAAGAGCTGCAGCCTGGTCAGGGGTTCAATCAGATGCGGAAATGCGCGACGTATCAGCAATGGCTTTTTCTGCCAGTATTCGTGCAGGAATTTCTCTGCGGACAAGCCACCCAAATGTTCAAGCGGAATGATGAAGCGACTGTTTTTTTGTGCTGTTGTTTTCATGCAAAAGTTGCTTGCAAAGCAAAAAAGAAAATGGGATAGAATCAATTCAACGTCTTCAACCAATACATGGTGGAGAGATCAGACAATGTTACAAATCGGTTCGAGAGCTCCGGTGTTTGAACTCCCTGACGCGAGCATGGAAATGATCCAGCTTTCCAGCTTTCGCGGCAAGAAGAACGTTGTCCTGTATTTCTATCCGCGCGACGGCACACCGGGCTGCACCATGGAAGCGATCGACTACTCCGACCACGATCGTGATTTTGCCGAGTGCGATACGGTGGTATTTGGCGTTTCGCGCGACGACTGTCTGGTACACGAAGAGTTTCGCGACAAGCATGGATTGTCGATGCAATTGCTGTCCGACGCCGATTGCGAAGTGATGAAGAAATACGATGTGATGACCGAGCAGCCCCACAACGGTTCGTCGCGGCCCTGCGTGCATCGCTCGACTTTTGTCATCGACAAAAAAGGCGTGGTACGGCACATTCTTCGTGACGTGAATCCACGCGAACATGCAGCAGCCGTATTGAAACTGGTGCGCCAGATACACGGCCACTAGGCCCGGCAAAGCCAGCCGGCTTCGCGATACAATCGCGTCCCTCCGATAAATATTCTGCGCGGCTCAATCTGCCGCCTTTCCGCCATGCTCCTCATTGCCAAAGATACCGTCGTAACCCTTTCCTATGATCTGACCGACAGCGACGGCCAGCAGATCGGTGATGCCAATTCGCAACTTTCCTACTTGCACGGCGGTTACGGCGGCATTTTCCCGCTGGTGGAGGACGGCTTGACCGGGAAAACTTCCGGGCAAGACTTTGCCGTCAGCCTGGATCCGGCGGATGCGTTTGGCGATTACGACGAGAACCTGATACGGATTGAGCCAAAGAGCGTGTTTCCGTCCAATGTCGAAGTCGGCATGCAGTTCGAAGGTTTGCCGCAGGGTGAGGATGACGACCGCTGGGTGGTATACACCGTCACCGACATCGCGGAGGACAAGGTCGTGATCGACGGCAATCATCCACTGGCAGGCGAGCGCTTGATTTTCAAGTGTGTGGTGCAGGACGTACGCGCAGCGACCGCTGATGAAATCACACATGGCCACGCCCATGGTGACCACGGCCATCATCACTGAACGACGTTAGTCGACGTGCTTGACAGTTGACGAGAATCCGCCCGGCTTCGTCGTAAACAGCCCGGCCGGATTGTTTGCATCGACCGTGATGCGTACCCAGTCCGTAAATGGACTGCCGAACGTTTCCACCCGCATCACATTGGCTACTGGCTGTTTGCTTAGCGGGCTGATGTAGGGTTTATCGACGCGATAGTGATGGGTGTCGCCGTGGGCGAACAGCACAGGTTTGCCAAGCTTTTGTGCTTCGTCGTCAAAAACGCCGAGAAATTGCGCATAGCCGCTTTTCTTCACCTCTTCGGCCGGGTCTTCAAAACCTGGATTGGCCTGCATAAAGATGGCGAGACCAATCGCGTCCGGCGCCTTTGCTTTGTCCATCGCCAGCTTCAGCCACGCAATATTGGCTCGCGTGCGTTCGGCATGCTCGGCATCATTGGCCGCATCGAATCCGAGATTGTCGTTGCTGCCCTGGATGTTCAACGTGATGAACACCACGCCGCCACGGGTCCACATGGCGTTTTCGCGATAACGTACGAATTCGCCGTTGCCTGTTGCGCTATCGGATTGGCGTTGTAGCGGCAGCACTGTCTTGCCCAGCGCGTTCGGCGCGGGGAAGAAGATTTCGCGAATCTTCGCCAGACGTTCGATCGGATCGCCGCGATTATTGGTAGGACGGCGACAATCCACCCAATCGTTGTCGCCGGGCGTGAATATCAGGGCGTGCTTCGACTGGTTGAGTTCTTTCAAACGGCGAAGATACAGCTCGTCGGTGCAGGGCGAATTGCTGCCCGCCTTGAAGTCGCCGACGTGGACTACAAACGCGAGGTCCTGCGCGCTCACGGCGTCAAGCAGCTGCGGAAAGATTTCTTCTTCGCGCGGGTTGTATTGAATATCGCCCATCAAGGCAAACGAGAAAGAGGCAGGGGACTTGGGCGCTGTCGAACAACCGGAAAGAGCAAAAACGATTGCCGCCAGCAAACTGATGAATGGATAACGTCTGATCATGGATTCAAATCCCGCATCTGCTTCAGTTGATAGAGTTTTTCCAGCGCTTCCCGCGGGCTGAGTTCGTCCGGGCGCAAGTCGTCCAGCGCATCGAGCGCCGGGTGGGGTGCACTTTCCGGTGCGGTGACGGGTTGATCAAACAGGCCGCCCTGCGCCGTTGCCGGTGCGGAATTCGTCTCCAGTTTTTCCAGGTGTTTGCGCGCCGCGCGAACGACCGGTTTTGGCACGCCCGCCAGTTGCGCGACCTGCAAGCCGTAGCTCTTGTTGGCGGGGCCGGATTCCAGCTTGTGCAGGAACACAATCTTGTCCTTCATTTCGACGGCATCGAGATGAACGTTGGCGAGATTGGGCAGCTCGGCGTTGAGATGCGTGAGCTCGAAGTAATGCGTGGCGAACAGCGAATAGCAGCGCGTCACTTCGGCCAGCTGGCGCGCGATGGCGTAGGCGAGAGCAAGACCATCAAACGTTGAGGTGCCGCGGCCGATCTCGTCGATCAGCACCAGGCTGTTCATGGTCGCGTTGTTCAGAATCGTCGCGGCTTCGGTCATTTCCACCATGAACGTCGAGCGGCCACCGGCGAGATCGTCGCTGGCGCCGATACGGGTCATGATCTGGTCGATGCGACCGATTTCGACGTGAGTCGCGGGCACCAGCGAGCCGGTATGCGCCAGCAGCGCGATTTGTGCGACCTGACGCATATAAGTCGATTTACCGCCCATGTTGGGGCCGGTTATCAACAGCAATTGCCGCGAGCGGGACAAATCGCAATCGTTGGCGATAAAGCTGTCGACCTGGCTTTCTACCACCAGATGACGACCACCTTGAATCGCGATCCGATCCTCATCGACAAACACGGGCACTGAGAGGTTGAATCGTTTGGCGTTTTTTGAGTTGGCGCAGAGCACATCCAATTCCGCCGCCGCGCGCGCCAGTGCATGGAGCTGAGGTACATGCGGCAATAGCTGGTCGAGCAACTGTTCGTACAGAAATTTTTCGCGCGCCAGCGAACGTTCGCCTGCGGACAGCGCCTTGTCTTCGAATACCTTCAGTTCCGGCGTAATGAATCGCTCTGCGTTCTTCAGCGTTTGGCGGCGGCGATAGTCGTCAGGCACCTTGTCCAACTGACCTTGGGTGATCTCGATGTAGAAACCGTGCACGCGGTTGTATTCGACGCGCAGGTTGGCGATGCCGGTGCGTTCGCGCTCGCGCTTTTCCATATCGAGCAGGAATTCGCTGGCGTTGTTTTGCATGCCGCGCAGTTCATCGAGCTCCGCGTCGAAACCGTCGCGGATCACGCCGCCATCGCGAATCAAGGTGGCAGGTTCGTCCTTGATCGCAGCCGAAAGTCCAGCATGGATGCGGTCGTCAGGCCGAAAATGCCCGGAAAGGCGCGCCAGTGCTGGAGTTTCAATTCCAGATATATGTGCCGCAAGACTGGGTGTCGTACTCAATGCATCGCGCAATGCCGACAAATCGCGCGGTCGTGCGGTACGCAACGCAATGCGTGTGACGATACGTTCAATGTCTGACCAATTGCCCAGCACGGCATGAATGTCGGCGACCGATTGCGTCAAACACTGGCTGGCGTGCAGTCGTTCCTGAACCGTGTTTCGATCGCGCAACGGGTGATGCAGCCAGTCGCGCAGCAACCGGGCACCCATGCTGGTCGACGTGCTGTTGAGCAACGAGAACAGGGTCGGCGCAGCATCGCGATTGATGGTTTCCGATATTTCCAGATTGCGGCGTGTAGCGGCATCCATGCGGATGAAATCGTCATTGCGCTCAACGGCGAGACCGGTGATGTGTGGCAATGCACCGCGCTGCGTTTGTTGCACGTATTGCAGCAACGCACCGGCGGCGGCGACGGCCAACGGCAAATCCTCGCAACCGAATCCCTTGAGATCGCCGGTACCGAATTGCTTTGACAGCAGATTGGTGGCCGAGTCGAAATCGAATTGCCAGTCGGCGATGCGCCGCGTTGCAATGCCGGGCGCATCCAGCGCTGCGCCATCGGCGACCAGCAGCTCCGCCGGCTGCAAGCGTTCAAGCTCAGAGTTGAATTGCGTGATGCCGGTTTCGGTGATGCGAAAACGCCCGCCCGCCAACGATAGCGAGGCAATGCCGACACGATTGCCATGGACATGTGCTGCAACAATCAACACGTCGCGCGCATCGGGCAGCAGCGCGCTATCGGTCAATGTGCCGGGTGTAATGACGCGCACCACCGCGCGCTCCACCGGCCCCTTGTTGGTTACTTCGCCGACCTGCTCACAGATTGCCGCCGATTCGCCGAGTTTGACCAGCTTGGCGAGGTATTGCTCGATCGAATGAAACGGTACGCCCGCCATCTTGATTGGTGTGCCTGCCGATTGACCGCGCGTGGTCAGCGTAATGCCGAGCAGTTTTGCCGCCTTGATGGCGTCGTCGAAAAACAGCTCGTAGAAATCGCCCATGCGATACAGCACCAGCGTATCCGGATATTCGGCCTTGATGCGCAGGTACTGCTGCATCATCGGCGTATGCTGGCTGAAGGCTTTGTCGTTCATGGCCTAGTGCAGCTTCACACGCGGTTCGGTCTGGCTTTTGATCATGCGTGCCAGCGTGTCTAGTGCCATGCGCCAGAAGCCGTGCAGCGCCCACAGGTGCAGCTTGTACAGCGAGATATAGAACATCTTGGCGACCAAACCTTCGACCCGCACGCTGCCGCGCGCAACGAAGCCCATCAGCGTACCGACCGATTGGTAGTTGCCCAGCGATACCAGTGAACCGAAATCGCGATAGTGGAATTCGGTTGGCGGTTTGCCGGTAAGGCGACGTTTGATGGTGCCAACCAGATGGCTTGCTTGCTGGTGCGCTGATTGTGCACGCGGCGGCACGTAGCGCTCACCTTCCCATAGGCAGGCGGCGCAATCGCCCAGCGCAAATACGTTTTCGTCGCGTGTGGTCTGCAGCGTTTGCTTGACCACCAATTGGTTGAGGCGATTGCTTTCCAGTCCATCGAGATCGCGCAGCACCTCGGCGCATTTGATACCCGCTGCCCACACGGTGAAATCGGCAGGAACGCGTTGGCCGTCGGCCGTTACCAGCGCATCGGCCTCGACGCCGACGACGCGCTGGTTGCACAGCACCGAGACTTTCAGTTGCTGCAGTGTTTCGAGTGTCGCTTCAGCCAGATAGTCGGGCAATCCGGCAAGGATGCGCGGTCCGGCTTCGACGATATTGATGCGAATCTGCTGCTCGGGATTGAATTGATTCAAGCCATACGCGGTGAGCACGCGGATGGTGTTGTGTAGTTCTGCGGCGAGTTCCACGCCGGTAGCGCCTGCGCCGACAATGCTGATATTCAGTACGCGGCCGTCAGCGGCGTAGTTGGCGCGAAAACACGCGTTTACCAGCCGCCGATGGAACAGATTCGCTTCCCACGAACTGTCGAGTGTGAACGCGTGTTCGCGAACGCCCGGTGTGCCGAAATCGTTGCATTGGCTGCCGATCGCCAAGACCAGCGTGTCGTAAGGCAGGCTACGCGCCGGTAGTACCTCAACCCCGTCGTCTTCCTTGATCGCGGCGATCTTCACTTCGCGCTTTGCGCGATCGACACCTTCCAGTGCACCAAGCGCAAAGGTGAAATGGTGCCAGCGTGCCTGCGCCAGATAATCGAGCTGGTGCGCGTGGATATTCATGCTGCCGGCCGCAACTTCGTGCAGCAACGGCTTCCACAAGTGTGTGCGGCCACGATCGACCAGCGTGACGGAAATTTTGTTGCGCCTGCCCAAAGTGTCACCGAGACGCGTGGCCAGCTCAAGACCACCCGCTCCACCGCCAACGATGACGACGCGGTGCATGTGCTGTTCTAGCCTTTGTAGTTGGCCTGCACCGATTGCAGCAGAGCCGGGAACACTTTGGGCGTGGCAGTAACGATGGTGCCGTTGGCGAGATATTGATCTTCACCGCCGAAGTCGGTCACCAGTCCGCCTGCTTCCTTGATCATCAGGGCGCCGGCGGCAATATCCCACGGGCTCAGACCCATTTCCCAGAAACCGTCGTAGCGGCCGCAGGCAACGTAAGCCAGATCCAGCGCAGCCGAACCCGGGCGGCGAATGCCGGCGCATTTCGGTGTCAGGTCCTTGAACATGGCAATGTACTGATCGAACTTGTCGTATTGCTTGAACGGAAAGCCGGTGCCGAGCAGCGCATCCTTCAGCGCCAGCGTCTTGGAAACGCGAATGCGCCGCTCGTTAAGAAATGCTCCACCGCCTTTACTGGCGGTGAACAGATCGTTGCGGGTCGGGTCGTAGATGACGCCGTGGGTAATCGCACCTTTCACCAGCAATGCTATCGACACGCAGTATTGCGGAAAGCCATGCAGAAAATTGGTGGTGCCGTCGAGTGGATCGATGATCCATTGATATTCGGAGCCGGTGTCCGCTGCGCCCGATTCTTCGGCCAGGATGCTGTGCTGCGGATAAGCTTCTTTCAGCACCTCGATGATCGCCTGCTCGGCGGCACGATCGACTTCTGAGACAAAATCGTTCTGCGATTTGGTTTCGATCGTCAACTTGTCCAGATCGTTGGAGGCGCGGGAAATGACGGAACCCGCACGGCGGGCGGCCTTGATGGCCGTATTGAGCATCGGATGCATGAATTTTATGAGTGCCGGGTTGCCGTCGCACCGGTTAACCTTGGGCCGGCACGGGATGTACTATGCGTACGTTTTCGCGCGGCACCGGTTTTGCGGTGGCCTGTTTGCCGATCACTGCCAAAGAGCGAATGGAAGCCTGAATTTTACTATGAACGACCTACAGCCGTCCCCGAATTTGCTGTCCCGCGTGCGGGTTGTGATGGTCTCGACCTCGCATCCCGGCAATATCGGCAGTGCGGCGCGGGCGATGAAGACGATGGGATTGAGTGAACTGGTGCTGGTTTCGCCCCGTCAGCCCGATGCCGCGAGTGACCCGCAGGCGCAAGCGCTCGCATCCGGGGCAACCGATGTTCTTGACGGCGCGCGTGTTGTCCCTACCCTGGCAGACGCGTTAGCGGACGTTCATTTTGCGCTGGCGTTTACCGCCCGGCGACGGGAACTGTCGCATGGCATGAAGGGACTGCGTGACGCCACCGCCGAGGCAATCGCATTTCTCGCCACATCGCAGCAGGAGACAAAAGTCGCGCTGGTGTTTGGCAATGAGACCTTCGGGCTTTCCAACGAGGAGGTGGATCGCTGCCAGATGATTGCGATGATTCCTGCCAATCCTGCCTACAGTTCGCTGAACGTTTCGCAGGCAATACAGCTGGCCGCTTACGAGTTCATGATGGCAGCGAACGTATTCGCACCCAAGGCTGAAGAGGTGCGACGCGCATCGAGCGCCGAGGAGGTCGAAGGTTTCCTGCAGCATCTGGAGTCCGCTGCGATCCAAGCGGATTTTCTGGATCCCGATGAACCAAAGCGCTTTATGACCCGCATGCGCCGCTTGTTCACGCGTGCCCGCATGGAGCCGGAAGAAGTGGCGATCTTGCGCGGCGTACTGGCAGCGCTGATGAAGCGCCGATGAATCGACGTTCTTGAATTCGCGGTAGTCGCAGCCAAATAACCTTAGCACTTGTGGGCTTGAACCCCACTCCCTCAACCTGTTAGCCTGTCCCCATGTTCTCCCGACTCCGCGAAGATATCCACGCCGTGTACGCACGCGATCCCGCCGCCCGCAACTGGTGGGAGGTGCTGACCTGTTACCCCGGCATGCACGCAATCTGGTGGCACCGCTGGATATCGAACCGCTTGTGGCGATGGGGATTCAAATGGCTGGGGCGTCTGATGTCGCATACCGGGCGCTTTTTTACCGGCATCGAGATTCACCCGGGCGCCACGATTGGGCGACGTTTTTTTATCGACCACGGCATGGGCATCGTCATCGGCGAGACCGCCGAGATCGGTGACGATTGCACGCTCTATCACGGTGTGACTTTGGGCGGCGTTTCCTGGAACAAGGGCAAGCGCCATCCCACGCTGGGCGATGGCGTTACCGTTGGTGCGGGTGCCAAGATTCTCGGCCCATTCGTTGTGGGCGCGGGTGCCAAGGTCGGCTCCAACTCGGTGGTGGTGAAGGAAGTGCTGCCGGGTGCGACGGTGGTGGGTATTCCAGCGCGGATTGTCGAAGGTTTGGAGCAGGGTGCTGCGGGACAGGCGTTCTCCGCGTATGCGGTGACCACCAACGAGAACGATCCGCTTAACGCCATCCTTAAAACGCTGGCTGGTCGTTCCGACCAGTCCGAAGATCGCCTTGCTGGGTTGGTAAAGCGACTGGAAGAGCTGGAATCCCGCCTCGCCGAGCAAGAGCAGGTCAGCTACCCGCAGAAAAAAGCCGGCAACGGCTGATAAACAGCGAAACTCTAGCACTGGTGCGGGTTTCAGGGCAAAAATGCCCGTAAGCCCGCATCAGCGCTGGAGTTTTACTTTGCGAGTCAAGCATTGAGATACGCGATTTTTACTCCATATAGTTGATAAATCCGCTCGGGTTTAATATACTTGAGTTGTTTTGTCGGGTTTGGCGCTTTGGTTTATGTGCTTGCCGGGCCGACCGTACGCAAAAAAGCGTGGAGTAATCATGAGACTGACAACCAAAGGGCGATTCGCCGTTACCGCAATGCTGGATCTGGCGTTGCATTCCGGCAATGGGCCGGTAACGCTGTCAAATATCAGCGAGCGGCAGAAGATTTCGCTTTCCTATCTGGAGCAGCTGTTCGGCAAATTACGCCGCGGCGCGCTGGTGGAAAGCGTTCGCGGTCCGGGTGGCGGGTACAATCTCGCCCGCGCGCCGGAGTTGCTGAGCGTGGCGGACATCATCATCGCGGTCGAAGAGGCGATGGATTCGCGCCAGTGCGAGGGCAAACAAAATTGCGCCGGCGACCGCCGCTGCATGACTCACGATTTGTGGGAAAGCCTGAACGAAACCGTGATTACCTATCTTTCCGGCGTGAAGCTTTCCCAGTTGGTGGAAAAGCAGCGGGCCGAGCAAGCCAAGGCAGCGTCGGCAGCTTGCATCGTAAAGGTCAGGTCCTCGGATATTGCCAAGGGCCGTCGTGATGAGACACCGGTGACGGCAGCCTGATATTTTTGAAGTGACTAGAAAAATGAGCGACTCGAAACACCCCATCTATCTCGACTATTCCGCCACTACACCGGTTGATCCGCGCGTGGCGCAGAAGATGATTCCTTATTTGACGGAGCAGTTCGGCAATCCGGCTTCGCGCAGCCACAGCTACGGCTGGACGGCGGAAGAAGCGGTCGAAAATGCACGTGAAGAAGTGGCAAAGCTGGTCAATTGCGATTCCAAGGAAATTGTCTGGACTTCGGGGGCGACCGAGTCAATCAATCTCGCCTTGAAAGGTGCCGCCAACTTCTACAAGACCAAGGGCAAGCACATCATCACGGTGAAGACCGAGCACAAGGCGACGCTGGATACCGTGCGCGAACTGGAGCGCCAAGGTTTTGAGGCGACCTATCTTGACGTTAAAGACGACGGCCTGATCGACATGGCGGCATTCAAGGCCGCATTGCGACCGGACACGATCTTGGTGTCGGTGATGTTTGTGAACAATGAAATCGGCGTGATTCAGCCGATTGCCGAAATCGGTGAAATCTGCCGTCAGGGTGTTGGCAACAACGGAGGCATTATTTTTCACGTCGACGCTGCACAGGCTACCGGCAAAGTGCCGGTGGATCTGCAAGCACTGAAAGTCGATCTGATGAGCTTTTCCGCGCACAAAACCTATGGCCCGAAGGGCATGGGTGCTTTGTTCGTACGCCGCAAGCCGCGCATCCGCCTGGAGGCGCAAATGCACGGTGGGGGGCACGAGCGTGGCTTCCGTTCCGGCACGCTGGCCACGCACCAGATCGTCGGCATGGGTGAAGCCTTCCGCATTGCCCGGCTGGAAATGGCCGCCGAGAACGAACGCATCCGCATGCTGCGCGACAAGTTGCTGGAAGGCATCAAGGACATGGAAGAGGTTTACGTCAACGGCGATTTGACGCATCGTGTGCCGCATAACCTCAATATCAGCTTCAACTTCGTCGAAGGCGAATCGCTGATCATGGGTATCAAGGAGCTGGCGGTGTCTTCGGGCTCGGCCTGCACCTCCGCCTCGCTGGAGCCGTCTTATGTTTTGCGTGCCCTGGGTCGCAACGATGAACTGGCTCACAGCTCCATTCGCTTTACAATTGGCCGCTTCACGACGGAACAGGACATCGAGTTCGCGATAAAACTGATCAAGGAACGGATTCAGAAGCTGCGCGATATGTCGCCGCTGTGGGAAATGTACAAGGACGGCGTTGACCTCAACTCCGTTCAGTGGGCAGCACATTAAAAAGTTCGGACAAAAGTGAAAATCTACTTTTGCCCGGATTTAGTCAGAACAAATCGCCGGCGAAGCCGGACGATTTGCGAATAGGTAAAACCAAACCGCTTTCGCGGCAAGGAGAAACAAAATGGCTTACTCGAATAAAGTTATTGATCACTACGAAAATCCACGCAACGTTGGTTCGTTCGGCAAGGACGAGGATGGTGTTGCCACCGGCATGGTGGGCGCCCCGGCCTGCGGTGACGTGATGAAGTTGCAGATCAAAGTCGGCGCCGACGGCATCATTCAGGATGCCAAGTTCAAGACCTACGGCTGCGGCTCTGCCATTGCTTCGTCGTCTCTGGTAACCGAATGGGTCAAGGGCAAGTCAATAGCCGAAGCCGGGCAGATCAAGAACACGCAGATCGCAGAAGAACTGGCGCTGCCGCCGGTGAAAATTCACTGCTCCATCCTGGCGGAGGATGCCATCAAGGCAGCCATTGCCGACTATCAGGCCAAGCATGGCGCAGCGTTGAAAGAGGCGGCGGAATAATGGCGATTACATTAACCGATCGTGCAGCGCAGCACGTACAGAATTATCTCGCCAAACGCGGCAAGGGCGTGGGCGTGCGCTTCGGTGTTCGCACTACCGGCTGCTCAGGCATGGCTTACAAGCTGGAGTTTGTCGATGCCGCAGGTGAAGAAGACCAGGCTTTCGAGAGTCACGGCGTGAAAGTATTTGTCGATCCGAAGAGCCTGGTTTACATCGACGGCACCGAGCTCGATTTCGTGCGTGAAGGATTGAACGAGGGCTTCAAGTTCAACAATCCGAACGAAAAAGACAAATGCGGCTGCGGCGAGAGTTTCAACGTCTGATCGCTTTTCTGGAATAAATTTCTCACGCGAATATCGGAAAAGGGCGACGCCACCGTCGCCCTTTTTTACGAATGCAAATCGACTTTTCCAAAAATCATTTCGAGCTGTTCCATTTGCCGGTTGTCTATCCGATTGACCTGCCTGCGCTGGAACAGGCTTATCGCGAAGTGCAGCGCGAAGTGCATCCCGATCGCTTCGCCAATACGACTGGTGCCGAGCAGAGATTGGCCGCGCAATGGGCAACACAGGTTAATGAGGCTTATCGCACATTGAAATCACCGCTGGCGCGTGGTCGCTACATGCTGAAATTGCATGGTATCGATACTGAAGAAGAGTCCAACACTGCAATGCCGGTTGAATTCCTCATGCAGCAGATGGAATGGCGTGAGGCGGTCGTTGAGGCGGCGCAGTCCAAGAACGAGGATGAGCTCGACCGTCTGACGAATGACAAGCGTCAAGAGGAAAAGCGATTGTTTGCCTTGCTCGCCGAGCAGTTGGGCAGTGAAGCAACGCGCCGCGATGCTCGTGAGACGGTGCGCAAACTTCGCTTTCTGGAAAAGCTGGGCGAAGAGATCGACGTTGCGGCGGAAAGTCTTGGGGCCTGATCATGGCACTCATGCAAATCGCCGAACCCGGCGAATCCACCGCTCCCCATCAGCACCGCCTCGCGGTCGGTATCGATTTGGGCACCACCAACTCCTTGGTGGCGGCTGTTCGTAGCGGCACGGCGGAGGTGTTGCGCGACCAAGATCAGCAGGCGCTGTTGCCGTCAGTGGTTCGTTATTTTGCCGATGGTTGTATTGTCGTCGGTCGCGATGCCAAGGCTTCGCAGGCGGAAGATCCCCAGAACACCATCGTTTCCGTGAAGCGCTTCATGGGGCGCGGCATTGCTGATGTGGCCAAGTACGGTGCGCTGCCGTATCACTTTGAGGATGCGCCGGGCATGGTGCGGCTGAGAACCGCAGCAGGCGTCAAATCCCCGGTGGATATTTCGTCGGAAATATTGAAAGTGTTGAAACACCAGGCAGACAAGGCGCTATTGGGCAACGATGACGGCGAGCTCGTCGGCGCGGTGATTACGGTGCCGGCCTACTTCGATGATGCCCAGCGGCAGGCAACCAAGGATGCGGCGCGTCTGGCGGGACTCAATGTATTGCGCTTGCTGAATGAGCCAACGGCGGCGGCAATTGCCTACGGTCTCGATAATCGCAGCGAAGGGACGTTTGCCGTATTCGATTTGGGTGGCGGCACGTTCGATATTTCAATACTTCGTCTTTCGCGTGGTGTGTTCGAAGTGCTGGCCACCAATGGCGATTCTGCGTTGGGTGGCGACGACTTCGATCAGGCGATTGCCGCTCACTGGCGCAGGACATTGGGCATCGCCTCGACCGACCAGCGCGACTTGCGGCGTTTGCTGATGCGTGCGCGCGAAGCCAAGGAAGCGCTGACGACGAGCGCGGCGACCGAATCGGACCTGGCCCTTTCGTACGGACAGTCGATTAAGCTGAAACTGTCGCGCGAGGAATTTCACGCCATGACCGATGCGCTGGTGCAGCGCACATTACAGCCGGTTAAAAAAGCGTTGCGCGATGCCAAGCTGTCTGTGGAAGAAATCGACGGCGTAGTGATGGTTGGTGGCGCCACCCGCATGCCGCATGTACAGGCGGCAGTGGCGAAGTTGTTCGGCCGCGAGCCGCTGAATAATCTTGACCCGGACAAGGTGGTTGCCTTGGGCGCTGCAATCCAGGCCAATGCGCTGGCGGGCAATCGCAGCGGCGACGACCTGCTATTGCTTGATGTCATCCCGTTGTCGCTGGGCCTGGAAACGATGGGCGGATTGGTGGAGAAAGTGATTCCGCGGAATTCCACTATTCCGATCGCGCGCGCACAGGAATTCACCACTTACAAGGACGGCCAGACCGCGATGGTGATTCATGTGGTGCAAGGCGAGCGCGAACTGGTGAAGGATTGCCGTTCGCTATCGCGATTTGAGTTGCGGGGTATTCCGCCGATGGTGGCGGGCGCGGCGCGCATTCAGGTTGTGTTTCAGGTCGATGCCGATGGATTGCTGTCGGTCTCGGCGCGCGAAACCACCAGTGGTGTGGAGACGCGGGTGGAAGTCAAACCGTCTTATGGTCTGACTGACGACGAAATTGCCAATATGTTGAAAGCCAGCTTCAGCCATGCAGGCGAAGATGCTGCCGCGCGTGCGCTAGCCGAAGAGCAGGTCGAAGCTGCGCGCACGATTGAGGCGGTTGAAGCGGCGATGCGCAAGGACGGTTCTGAATTGCTGACCCCTGATGAGCGCTCGGCTATTGATTCTTCAATCGCCGATCTGCGCGAAATTGCCAAGAGCGATCAACATCGCGAAATCAAGGACGCCATTGCACGGCTGGCGCAGGTAACAGAGGATTTCGCCGCCCGCCGCATGGATAGAAGCGTGGCGAACGCGCTGCGTGGCAAGAAACTCGATGAAGTGAAGTGAGATGACTAAAATTACCGTATTGCCCCATGAGTCCCTGTGCCCGGCGGGCGCCGAATTCAACGCGCCCGAAGGCGAATCACTGTGCGACGCGCTGCTGAAAAACGGCATCGCTATCGAACACGCCTGCGAAAAATCCTGTGCTTGCACCACCTGTCATGTGGTTATCAAGCAGGGGATCGATTCGCTCGATGAAGCCGAAGAAAAAGAAGAAGACATGCTGGATATGGCATGGGGGCTTACACCGCAGTCGCGCCTGTCCTGTCAGGCTAAAGTACGAGCTGCCGATCTGGTGATCGAGATTCCCAAGTACACGATCAATCATGCGCGGGAGAATCACTGATGAAATGGACCGACTCGCTGGAAATCGCCATTCAGTTGACCGACGCGCACCCTGACGTGGATCCGAAGACGGTACGCTTTACCGACCTGCACGCCTGGGTATTGGCACTGCCGGAGTTCGACGATGACCCCAATCGTTCAGGCGAGAAGATTCTCGAAGCGATCCAGATGGCCTGGATTGACGAAGTCAGCTAAACGCTAAAGCCGCCGCACAAAAAATTAGGGGTGATCTCTCGATCACCCCTGAAGGCGCACTCTCGAATACCGCTGGAGGAGAACCTTTAAGGCCGGGGACCTATCCGACTTCAAAGCGCCCAGGGAGGGAGGGCGATCCAGCAGCATTCAAGTTAATATCAGCAACTGGTGTGCCAAGTTTTTACTATCCAATAAAAACAATGGCTTACGTGGTTTTCAATGTTTGCTTGATTGTTCTGAACGACAGGCCTGCGTCGTTATTTGGCGACAAAATTATGGATGATTGTTAACTCGTTGATTTTGGATGATTTTATTTGTCTCAAAATCACGACGCCGCATTCCGCCAAAGCGACGGAAGTCGGCGCGTTTTCCCGACCGCTAAGGTGATGTCGGTTTGAAATGCGCCGCTTCAATGCTATGGCGCTGCAGTAATTTGTAGAACTCGGTGCGATTGCGTTTGGCGAGTTTTGCCGCTTGTGTGACGCTGCCTTGCGTGAGCTTCAGCAGACGCGTGAGGTAGTCATATTCGAAGCGACGGCGAGCTTCTTCGAACGAGTCGATGCGCTGCATTTCCAGTTGCATTGCCTGCTCGACAATCTTGGCGGAAACGATTTGCCCGCTGCTCAATGCCACCACTTGTTCCGCGACGTTGTACAACTGGCGTATGTTGCCCGGCCAAGGTGCCGCAATCAGCATCTCCAGCGCTTCGGGCGCGAACGCCGTTACTGCCTTGTCATAGCGCTCCGACAAACGCTGCAGGAAATGCGCGAGCAATAGCGGAATATCTTCGCGCCGCTCGCGCAACGCCGGCAATCGCAGCGTTACCACGTTGAGCCGGTAAAACAAATCCTCGCGGAACGAACCGTCCGCCTTGGCCTGATTGAGATCCTTGTGGCTGGCAGATATGACGCGTACGTCGATCGGAATGGTCTTGGTCGAGCCCACGGGACGGATTTCACGTGCTTCCAGCGCGCGCAGCAATTTCACCTGTAGCGCGACCGGCATATCGCCGATTTCGTCCAGCAGCAGCGAGCCTGTATTGGCTTCGACAAACAGGCCCGGGTGGTCCGCCGTGGCGCCAGTGAAGGCACCTTTCTTGTGGCCGAACAATTCGGATTCCAGCAGCGCTTCGGGAATGGCGCCGCAATTGATGGCAACGAAAGGTTTGCCCGCGCGGCGGCTGGCGTTGTGCAGGGCGCGTGCCAGCAGTTCCTTGCCGGTACCGCTTTCGCCCTGGATCAGAATGCTTGCCTCTCCCTGTGCCACGCGCTCGGTGCGCAGGAGCAGGTCCTCCATCAGCGGGCTTTTGGTGATGATTTCCAAATGCCAGGATTGATCTTCGCGCCGCGCCGGCGCGGCGGAACCATGCAACGTCAGTGCGCGATTGACCTGCGCCAACAGCTCGTTCGAATCGTAGGGCTTGGTGAGGTAGCCGAACACACCTTGGCGCGTCGCGGCGACCGCGTCGGGAATGGTGCCGTGCGCGGTCAGGATGATCACTGGCAGTCCTGTGTGACGGCGCTCGATTTCATGGAACAGTGCCATGCCATCCAGCCCTGCCATGCGCAGATCGGTGACCACCAGGTCCGGGCGCTCTGCCGCGGCCATCGACAGCGCCTGCTCACCGCTGGTGGCGGTCATGACCTGATAACCGCTGGCTTTCAGGCGTATCGACAGCAGCTTCAGGATGTCGGCGTCGTCATCCACCAGCAACAGATTGCCCTTGACGGTGGCTTGCGTGCTGCCCGCAACCGGGGGTTCTTCAATGACAGTGTTCATTTCGTTGGTGCCTCCGTACGGCGACTTACACTTCGATCAATCGATTTCAGGGCGTCCAGTCTTTTCTCCAGCTCATCTACCTTGGCGCGAAGCGCGCGCGCTTCGCCCTCCCGGACTTCGTCGCGTTTCGACAGATTGAGCCTGGCCTGCGATTCACGCAACTGCTCGCGCAACCGGCGCCGTTCCGACACCATGCCATGCAAGACCTGCGCCAGTGTGCGTAATTCGGTTGAGTCCGTGGCGGTATTGGAGGCGGTTGCAGTCAGGATGGGGTCGAGCGCCGACGCGAGGTCATCATCAGTGGAGCTGCTGGCGGGGGCAGCGGCCAGCAGTAGCGCGTATTTGACCCGGCTCACGTCGGTTTTGTCTCGTTGGAACGCCGATCGGGCCTGCTCACGCTCGTTGCCGAGCTCCGCCACGCTTAGCTTGCGAATTCTGGCGGCATAAGCCAGCAGTTGGTCGGTTTCCGATGGTGTGGCCGGTTGGACGATGATGCGTGTGGTAGTCGGTGATTCGGCGCGCTTCGGCTCAAGCGCGCAGGCGGCCAGCAGCACGGGCAGCACAAGCAGCAGGATTCTTTGCGTGTTCATGGTTCGGCGTATCTGTAATCCGGTCATTTCAGTTTGCTGCCGCAAGCTTTGGCAGCACCACGCGAAAATGCGCCCCGACAGCCGAAAGCGCTTTCACCGAGCCCTGATGCATCTCCACATAGTCGCGGACGATGGCGAGCCCGAGCCCGGTTCCCTTGGCGCCTGACTGCGTGGCGTTCTTGCCGCGATAGAACGGATCGAAAATGCGGTCGCGGTCCTCGGCCGGAATACCAGGTCCGTTGTCGATGACTTCGATGATCGCGTTGTCCTTGTGCCGGCCCAGGCGCAGCACCACGGTACCGCCGACCGGCGAATACTTGATTGCGTTGGATAGCAGGTTGTCGATCACCACGCGCAACTTTTCCGGATCGCCTTGGTATGAGGTCTTTTCGCACTCGCGGCGCACGGTCAGCGATTTGGCGACGATGGCGATCTTCTGCATTTCCACCACGTCGTCGATCAGGTCCTTCAGCTGCAGCGGCTTCATCTCGAATGCGGTTTTGCGGTCCAGCCGGTCGGCGGACTGCGTCTGCGAATAGGTAAGCAGATCCTGGATCAATACTTCGAGCGTCAGCGAGTTCTGTTTCAGGATGCGCGCGACTTCGCGTTGTTCGTCGTTGAGTTTTCCCACCACTTCGTCGCTCAGTAGATCGGAGCCTTCACGCAGTGCGGTCAGCGGCGTTTTCAACTCGTGCGAAACGTGCTGGAAGAATCGCGTCTTCTGGTCCTCCAGCGAAATCAGGCGCTGGCGCAACCAGTCGAGCTGCTCGCCCAGCATTTCTATATCGTGCGGACCGGTGACCACGATACGTTTCGCGAGCCTGCCTTCGCCGAGACGATGAATGGCGGCGCCGAGATCGCGAATCGGTCGCGCCAGCAGATAGGCAAATCCGGCGATCAACAGCAGCGCGGAGGGAATCATCGCCAGCAACTGCCAGAACACCTGCTTGCGGGATTTGGCGGCAGACGCGCGCAAGGCAGCCACCTCCTGGTCGATCAACTGGTTGGCCAGCACGTTGAACGATTGCGTGCGCTGCGCCATATCGGTGAAATCGCGTTCCAGCTGCCTGGCGAATTCCGGCGACGCGGTTTTCTCGGTAAGCGAGGTAAATATTGCCTGCTCGCGTTTCTGGATCATTTCCGCGGCTTCGCGCATTTCGCTGTTCAGCGGCAGCGCAAAGAACTCGATCATCAGCCGCTTGAAGCTTTCACGGGATTGCTTGTAGACATCGATAGAGTCGCGGTCGCCGGTTGCCGCGTAGTAGCGGCCGGACCGTTCCAGGATCAGGCTCACCGAGGCGATCTGCCGCGTGGTTTGCGTGGCGACCGTGGCGTTGTACACCGCCTTCTGGCTTTGCTCCGACAGTTTCTCGATCGAGAACGCATTCGACACCAGGCCCGCGATCAGCGGCAGCGCGACGATCAAAAAGCCGACCAGCAGCAAGGCCAGGAACGAGCGCGGGTAGCGCAGTTCCATCAGGGGCTTGTCTGATTGAGCGGGTTGAGCGGATTTGGAAGACGTCATGCCGAGGGTGCCAAGTGCAAGGGTCGTGCCAGATGACGGAGTGTGAACCATCGCAATGATAAAATCATGGCTAATTTTCCGCAGGAGCGCGCCATGGCCATGTACGAATCCGACATTACGCAGTTTGTCCGCGAGCTGCTGGACAAGAATCCGGAATTGAAAGAACTCCAGCGCGCCAACCGCGCGACCTGGTGGGACAAGAAGCTCGATCTCGCTGAGCTGAAGCGCCAGGAAGAATCGGAAGCACCCAAGCAGCCCTACGCTTATTTTCCGCTGCCGAAGGCGGAGAAGTAATTACGGTTTAAATATAAAACCCTAGCGCTGGCGCGGACTTTGGGGCATTTTGTGCCTGGAAGCCGCGCCAGTGCTGGAGTTTTACTATCTTATGCGGGCTACACGTCAGGCAAACAGAGCCGGTACTGCATCCAGTCCGAGGTAGTTGATCGCCGCACTTGCCTCGGCCTGCACCACCGGTTTGGCGCGATAGGCAATCGATAGCCCCGCGACCGCCATCATCTTCAAATCGTTGGCGCCATCGCCGATGGCGATGCAGCGCCCCCGTGGTAACGACAGCGAGGCGGCGGTTTCAATCAGGTGGCGAGCCTTCGCATCGGCATCGCACAACGGGCCGCTGACTCTGCCGGTCAGCTTGCCATCGATGATTTCCAGAACATTCGAAAATGCGCAATCGATGCCGAGTCGCGTCTTCAGCCGTTCGGTGAAAAAAGTGAATCCGCCAGACACCAGCAGCAGTTTGATGCCGCGCTTCTTGGCTGCGGCGATCAGCACTTCCGCGCCCGGCGAAAGTTTCAGCCGTTCGTCATACACGCGTTGCAGCGCCGATTCGCTCAATCCGGCCAGCAGGGAAACGCGCTGACGCAGGCTCTCCGGCCAGTCGATCTCGCCGCGCATGGCGCTGGCGGTAATGGCGGCGACCTCATCTTTCTTGCCGGTGAAGTCGGCGATTTCGTCGATGCACTCGATGGTGATGAGGGTGGAGTCCATGTCCATTGCGATCAGGCCGAAATCGGCGAGACGTTTGCCCGATGGCATGAACGCGAAATCGAGTCTGGCCTTGACGCAATGCGCGGCGACAGCTTCGAGCATCGACATATTTGCATTGGGCAACCGGAATGCATGATGTGCGACGCCATCGATACGTTGAATGCCGCCTGCACCTGAAAGCGCATGCAGGGCCTTCAAATCCGGCGTGGCGATATCTTCCGCCTGTACCACCAGATCGAAACTCATGCCGCCGCCTTGCTTGCGGCCGGGCTCGGTGCCGGCGCCAGTTCGCGCAGGATATTCTTGATCTCAAGCACCCGGTCGCGCAGATTCGCGATCGGCCTTTCGATGCGCAGCTTGTCTTGCCCGGCGAGTTTGTAGTGACGCTTTTGCTGCACCAGTTGAATCACGCGCTGCGGATGGATGATGGTATCCGGGCCGAACTGGACGATGATGGCCTGTCCACTGGCATCGATCTTGATCAGGTCCAGCGGTTTGCCGAGAATGCGCAGGCGATGGCTTTCCACCAGCGTTTGCGTGGGTTCCGGCAGCAGGCCGAAGCGGTCGATCAATTCTTCCTGCAAACCATCCAACGCGTCTTCGGTTTCGCAATTGGCGAGGCGCTTGTAGATCACCAGCCGTTCATGCACGTCACCGCAAAAGGTGTCCGGCAACAGCGCGGGCGTGTGCAGATTGATTTCGGTGGCGACATTCAGCGGTTTCAACAAGTCCGGTTCCTTGCCGGCCTTCAGCGATTTCACCGCGCTGTTGAGCATCTCGGTATAGAGCGTAAAGCCGATATCCTGAATGCCACCGGATTGCGAATCGCCCAGCACTTCGCCGGCGCCGCGGATTTCCAGGTCGTGCATGGCGAGATAAAAACCTGCGCCCAGGTCCTCCATCATCTGGATCGCTTCGAGGCGTTTCTTCGCGTTGGCGTTGAGGGCCTCTTCCGGCGGGGTCAATAGATAGGCATAGGCCTGGTGATGCGAACGGCCGACGCGGCCGCGCAATTGATGCAATTGCGCCAGTCCGAACTTGTCGGCGCGGTGAATCAAGATGGTGTTGGCGGTCGGCACGTCGATGCCAGTTTCGATAATCGTCGAACAAAGCAGCACATTGGCGCGCTGATGATAGAAATCCCGCATCACCCGTTCCAGCTCACGTTCGGGCAGCTGGCCGTGAGCGATCGCGATGCGCGCTTCGGGCAGCAGCTTGGCCAATCGGTCGTACTGGTTCTGTATGGTTTCGACTTCGTTGTAGAGGTAGTACGCCTGCCCGCCGCGTTTCAGTTCGCGCAAGATGGCTTCGCGGATAATGCCGTCCGATAGCGGGTTGACGAAAGTCTTGATCGACAATCGCCGCTGCGGCGCGGTGGCAATAACCGAGAAATCGCGCAGGCCTTCCAGCGACATCGCCAGTGTGCGTGGGATCGGCGTTGCCGTCAGCGTCAGCACGTCGACTTCGGCACGCAGCGCTTTCAAGGTTTCCTTTTGCCGTACGCCGAAACGATGTTCCTCGTCGATGATGACCAGACCGAGATTCTTGAAGTGCACATCCTTCTGTATCAGCTTGTGCGTGCCGATGGCGATATCGACGGTGCCGTCATTCACGCCTTTCAATGCCGCGGTGGTTTCCTTGGCACTGCGAAAGCGCGAGAACTCGGCGATCTTCACCGGCCATTCGGCGAAGCGGTCGGAAAAATTCTGGAAATGCTGTTCAGCCAGAAGCGTGGTCGGCACCAGAATCGCCACCTGCTTGCCGCCGGCGACGGCGATAAATGCCGCGCGCAGTGCGACCTCGGTTTTGCCGAAGCCAACATCGCCGCACACCAGACGGTCCATCGGCTTGCCGGAAGTCATGTCCGCCATCACCGCTTTGATGGCGGTTGACTGATCGGGCGTTTCCTCGAACGGGAAGGACGCAGAGAACGCGTCGAATTCGTTCAGCTTCAGCGGGAACGCGAAGCCCTGACGCGCAGCGCGGCGGGCGTAAAGATTCAGCAATTCGGCTGCAGTATCGCGAACCTGTTCCGCTGCTTTCTTTCTTGCCTTCTCCCACTGGCCGCTGCCAAGCCGGTGCAATGGTGCCGTATCCGGATTCGCGCCGGTGTAGCGCGAAATAACGGACAGCTGCGAGACCGGCACGAACAATTTATCGCTGCCGTCGTAATGCAGTTCGAGAAACTCCTGATTGCCTTCCCCCAAGTCCATGGTGACGAGGCCGGCGTAGCGGCCAATGCCATGCTGTTCGTGAACCACCGGGTCGCCGACGTTGACCTCTGCCAGATCGCGCAGCATGCCTTCGGTGCTGGCGCGTGCGCGGCTCTGGTCCGAGCGGCGGCGCGATTGCTTGACCTCGGAAGCGTACAGCTCGTTTTCGCTGACGATGACGTACTGCTCATCGGGAAGAATGAAACCACCCTGCAGCGGCGCGAAGGTAATGGCGAGCTTCTCCGGCACTGCGGCGTGCTCGCCGAAGTCGGCTACGGATATTGCCGTCAGTCCGTTCTCGGCCAGAAACTGCGTGACGGTTTCGCGCCGCCCCATGCCCTCTGTGGTGAGCAGGATCCGTCCGTTGAAAGCGTGAAAGAAGGCACGAAACTTGGCCAGTGGATCGGCCGCGCGTCTGTCCACTTCGATTGACGGCAACGGCAAGGCGCTGGAAAATATTTCGGGGCGTTCGACTTTGGTGAAGCGATTGATACCGGCAAACATTTCATCCACCGGCAAGAAAATATCGCCCGGTGGCAACAATGGATGATCCTTGTCGCCGCGCATCAATTCATAGCGTGACTTGGTGTCGGACCAGAAGTCCGCAGCCCGTGCAGTGACATCGCCATGCACGAATACCTGCGTATTGGCGGGCAAGTAGTCGAACACGGTAGCGGTGCTGTCGAAGAACAGCGGCAGGTAGTACTCGATGCCGTTGGGCGCCATGCCTGCCGAGACATCCTTGTACATGCGGCTTTTCAGCGGATCGCCCTCGAAGCGGTCGCGGAAACTTTCGCGGAAGTGATTCTGGCCTTCCTTGTCCAGCGGAAATTCGCGCGCCGGCAGCATGCGAATTTCGTTGACCGGGTAGATGCTGCGTTGCGTGTCGACGTCGAAGGTGCGGATCGCTTCCACCTCGTCGCCGAACAGGTCGATTCGATACGGAACAGGGCTGCCGGTGGGAAACAGATCGACCAGGCCGCCACGCACCGCATATTCGCCCGGCGCCATCACTTGAGTGGCATTGGTATAGCCGGCCAGCACGAGATCGTCGCGCAGGCGATTCAAGTCCAGCCGCGACTTGGTTTTCAGGAAAAATGAGCGGCCGGAAAGGTATTCGCGTGGCGAGAGACGCGTCATCGCGGTTGTCACCGGCACGATGCCGACATCGAACTGGCCTTGCGAGAACTGGTACAGCGTCGCCAGTCGTTCAGATACAAGATCGGGGTGGGGCGACAGTTGATCGTACGGCAGCGTTTCCCAGTCGGGCAGGCGGCATACCCGCAGTGCGGGCGCGAACCAGCTGATTTCTTCACGCAGGCGCTCACCATCCTGTGCGCTTGAGGTGAGGATGAACAGCGGCCCGCCGCGTTGCGCATGGCGGGCGAAAAACAGGGCGTCGGCGGAACCGTGGGGCAGCATTGGGCAGGATGCAATTCAGTGCGAGGACTTGACCGCAAGTGCGTCGTCGGCTCGGGTCGAGTATTTGGTGAGCCAGGGCCGCAGCGCAACCGACAGCGCGGCGGCAGAGCCATAACGTTCATCCGGATTCTTGGCCAGCAAATGATCGATGATCGGCTGCAGATCGCGGATGCGTTGCGGCAGCAACGGAATTTCTTCGTGCAGGTGCTTGTAGATCACCTGCGCGGAGTTGTCACCTTCGAATGGCCGGCGGCCGGTCAGCATCTCGAACAGGATGACACCCGCGCTGTAGAGATCGCTGCGTCCATCGGCAACCAGGCCCTGACCTTGTTCGGGGCTCATATAGAACGGCGAACCAAGAACTTCCTGCGTCTGCCGGTTGCGCGCGATGCCGCCGAAGCGGGTCGAGATATTGAAATCGATCAGCACCAGATCGCCATCGTCACGGAAGAAAATGTTTTCCGGCTTGATGTCCATGTGGGCGAATTGGCCGCCGTGGAATGTCGCCAGCGCAATCGCGAGCCGGTCGAGCGCCGCAAGCGCGTCAGACGTGGTCATGCCGGCCGCCATTCGCTGACGCAGATCACCAGTCGAAAGATGTTCAAGCACAACGTAAGGCCAGGAGCCGGCAATACCAACATCCACATACCGCACCACGCCGTCACCGTCGAGACCGTTGATGAATTGGTAACGCTCACAGAAACGTTGTATGCCCAAGGCGTCATGACAGGGATTCGCCACCGGCACTTTGATGACCACGCGTTTCCGGTCGCCGGGGTTTGGGGATTCACTCAGTCTTTCGGCGAGAAACACCTGCGACATCGCGCTCGCCGCCAGAGTTTTGACGCAGCCGAAATGTTCAATCGCCAGTACCACCGGTTCGCCATCGACATTGAAAGAAAATTTGCCGAAGCCACCACCGGAACTCTTCAACCTCGACGGGGTAACTTCAGTCGCGGCCGAAATGGCCTTGATCAACGATAGGCGCGACAGCGCATCCTTGTGCAATACCGCGGCTGCACCAGCGGCAATCAACTCGTCGGCCAGCGGCGCGAGTTCCGGACTGACCAGCATGATCAGCGGTGGTGGCGTCGCAGGCGCGCCGGTGCTGGCGGAGTGCGCGTTGGCGCGCAGGCGTGCCAGCGCACTCAATGCTTCCGCCTTGGTGCCGATGCCGCCCAATACCATCACATCGCAATCGGTGCCGAAGGCGATGCCTGCACCGCGCATGGTTTGAGAATACGGATCGATTGACTCGATTCGGGCGTCCGGCCACTGCGTCTGCAAGTACGCGGTCAAAACCTTGCGATAACCGCCGCTGCCATCGATAACAGCGATTGATCCTGGTACAACGTGGCCGGATGGCGGTGAACTCATTTCTACTTGTTTGATATTTCGTGTCAGGCAACCACCACCGGGATCTTGCCGATCTTTGCCTGCCAGACTTTGGGGCCGCTCTTGTGCACCGAATCGCCCTGCGGATCGACAGCGACCGTGACCGGCATGTCCTTCACTTCGAACTCGTAGATGGCTTCCATGCCCAAGTCTTCAAAGGCCAGCAGTTTGGAAGACTTGATGGCCTTCGACACCAGATAGGCCGCGCCACCAACAGCGATGCAGTACACCGCCTTGTTGTCGCGGATCGCGTCGATGGCGACATCCTTGCGTTCCGATTTGCCGATCATGCCGATGAGCCCGGTCTTTTCCAGCATGGTGCGGGTGAAACGGTCCATGCGCGAGGCCGTGGTGGGGCCGGCCGGGCCGACAGCCTCGTCGCGTACGGCATTGACCGGGCCGACGTAATAGATGAAGCGGTTGGTGAAATCCACCGGCAGCTTTTCGCCCTTGGCGATCATGTCGGTGAGGCGCTTGTGCGCGGCATCGCGGCCGGTAAGGATTTTGCCATTCAGCAAAAGCGTGTCGCCAGATTTCCAGGTCGCCATTTCGGCCTTGGTAATGCCGTCAAGATTGACGCGGCGCGACGATTTGAAATCCAGCGCCAGTTTCGGCCAGTCTTCCAGCGACGGCGGGGCGATCTTCGCCGGACCGGAGCCGTCGAGCGTGAAATGCACGTGGCGCGTGGCAGCGCAGTTCGGCAGCAGTGCCACCGGCTTGGACGCGGCGTGAGTCGGATACTCACTAACCTTGACGTCGAGCACGGTGGAGAGGCCGCCGAGTCCTTGCGCGCCGATGCCGAGCGCATTCACCTTCTCGAAAATCTCCAGGCGCAATTCTTCCGCGCGATTCGATGGCCCGCGTGCCTGCAACTGGTGGAAGTCAAACGGCTCCATCATGCCCCACTTGGCGATCAGCATTGCTTTTTCCGGCGAACCGCCGATGCCCAGCGAAAGCATGCCCGGCGGGCACCAGTCGGCGCCCATGGTCGGTACCTGTTGCAGCACCCAGTCGACAATATTGTCGGACGGCAACAGCATGGCGAACTTGGACTTGTTTTCCGAACCGCCGCCTTTGGCGGCGACGATCACTTCCACCTTGTCGCCGGGCACCAGTTCGACGTGGGTGACGCCCGGCGCGTTGTTGCCGGTATTTTTGCGCTTGCCGTCCGGGTCGCTCAGGATGGAGCCGCGCAGCGGATTGTCCTTGTCGGTGTAGGCACGCGCCACGCCTTCGTTCACCAGCTGTTCAAGCGAGAGTTTGGTATCCCAGCGCACGTCCATACCGACCTTGATGAAGGCAATGGCAATGCCGGTGTCCTGGCACATCGGACGGTGGCCTTCGGCAGCCATGCGTGAATTGATCAGGATCTGCGCCATCGCGTCTTTGGCGGCAGGCGATTCTTCCTTCAGATACGCCGCGTGCAAGGCCTTGATGTAGTCGACCGGATGGTAGTAGCTGATGTACTGGAACGCATCGGCGACGGACGAGATGAAGTCTTCCTGTTTGATGGTGGTCATCGCGCTCTCCTAGTGTGGGGTGCCGCTCTTGGCGGGCTTTTCCTGGTGCGCCATCAGCTTGTCGCTGTACGCGATCGCCAGTGCGGAAAACAGGAAGGTGATGTGAATTACCGTCTGCGCGATCCATTCGCCGTTTTCCATATAGGCTTTGGCGTTGATGAACGTTTTCAGCAGATGTATTGATGAAATGCCGATAATCGCCGTTGCGAGTTTGACCTTCAGTACGGAGGCGTTGACGTGCGACAGCCACTCCGGCTGGTCCGGATGCCCGGATAAGCCCATGCGCGAGACAAAGGTTTCGTAGCCACCGACGATGACCATGATCAGCAAGTTTGAGATCATTACCACATCGATCAGCCCCAGCACCACCAGCATGATGGTGACTTCATTCAGCTTGGTCGGCGGTTTGGCGCCATCGACGGTGACCGCTTCGAGAATGTGCTTTAGAGCTTCCTGATTGCCGAAGGCCGACATAATCAGGTAGTACAGTTCCTGCCAGAACTGATAGACGTAAACGCCTTGCGCGAGGATCAGGCCCAAGTAAAGCGGCAGCTGCAGCCAGCGGCTCATGAAGATCAGATTCGGCAGTGGCTTGAGCGGTTGCAGTTTATGGTTTTCGTTCATGAGGTTATCCGCTGAGAAAAAGGAAAACCCTCGCAGAACGATTCTGCGAGGGATGAAAATCCCGAATTGTGAATCGGCCCGGTGACAGGCTGATTGCAGAGGCGCTACAAAGAGCGCGAAGTCGCAATCACCGGACTGATATCCCGACGCAAAATTTTACCATTCTTGGTGCGGGGGAAATCCCGGGCCAGATAGACCCGCTTGGGGGCTTTGTATGCGGCCAGTTGTTGCTGGCCGAATGACTGCAACTGCTCGGCGGTGATTTCGGTGCCCGGCTGCGGGATAACGTAAGCGACCACCAGCAACTTGTCTTTCTCGATTTCTTCGCCGATGCAGGCGCAATCGGCCACCGCCGGATGCGATTTCAGCACGCGTTCGACTTCATATGGCGAGACGCGATAGCCGAAGCTCTTGATGATGTCGTCCTTGCGGCCCAGAAACCACAGATAGCCGTCCTCGTCGACCTTGGCGTAGTCACCGGTGAAGAAGTAACCGTCATGCCGATACTTGGCGGTTTCTTCCGGCAGGTTCCAGTAACGCAGGAACAGGCCGGGGTCGGATTCGGGAATCGCAATCATGCCTTCCTCGCTCTTGGCAACCGGTTGCAAGGTTTCCGGGTCAAGCAATTGAATATCGTGACCTGGCTGCGGGAACCCGGCCGAACCGGCGCGGATCGGACGATGAATGCTCTGCGAGAGGTAGTAGGAAAATTCGCTCATGCCGACAGCTTCGAAAATATCCATTCCGAAGCGCGTGCGCCATGATGCGAGCATGTCGTCGGACAGATGTTCGCCGGCGCTCATGCAAAAGCGCAGCGAGGGAACGTCGGCTTTTGTCGTCTCGGTTTTTTGCACGATCTGGCGATAGATGGTGGGCACGCCGATAAAGATTGTTGCCTGGTGTTTGGCAATCAGGCGCGTCCACAGATTCGCATCGTTCTTCCCTTCGTGCACGATTACAGTCTTTCCCCGATAGAGCGGGTCCATCAAGCCGGAACCCAGCACATAGGTCCAATTGAACTTGCCCGAGTGCAGGATGCGGTCGACGCCGTTGGGATTGAAGTTGAACCAGTATTCCGATGCCGGTTCGCGGCCGATCAAGGCGCGATGCGCGTGCAGCACGCCTTTCGGATAGCCGGTGGTGCCGGAGGTATAGACCAGATAGGCCGGGTCGTTGGCGCGGGTCGCGTGCGGTGCGGACCATGCGGTGATCGTGTCCAGCGCGGGCTTCAGGTCGATAGCGGGAATAGAGGTGTTTTCCAGTCGTCTTCCTTTGCCAGAAAGCAGTGCCAGTTTGGCTTCGGACGCATCGCCGATGCGCGGCGCCAGTTGCACCCACGTGCTGTGATCCATCACCAGCACTTTCGCGCCGGAGTCTTTGGCGAGATAGAGAACTTCTTCGGCAGTGAGCAGGGTGGACGTCGGCACTGCGATGCAGCCGGCTTTCATCGCGCCGAGAAAGGCGGTTGGATAGTCGATACTGTTAGGCAAGCGGATCAGCACGCGATCGCCGGGACTCACGCCATGCTTGCGCAGCAGTTGTGCAAACTGGCTGGTGCGTTGCGCGAGTTGCGTGTAAGTCGCCGTCACGGTGCCGAGCACGTCGTCTTCGACAATCATTGCGATGCGGTTTTCCACCTCGGTACCGATATGCGCATCGGTGCAGGCGGTGCCGATATTGAAGAACTGCGGCACCTGCCAGGTCCAGGCAGGAAAGGGTGGAAATGAGGCTTTGGCGTTCATGATGTGGCCCTGTACTGAAATTGAAACTCAAGCACTAGTGCGGGTTTCAGGCCAAAAATGGCTGGAAATCCGCACCAAATGGCGATCTTTTTATCTGTGTGCTCTAGAGAATGACGCCGTACGGCCAGTTCTCCCGCACGACCTGCGCCGGCAATTTCTTCAGCACTTCGATCGCGAATGCGGTGTCGGTATCGGACAGCGCATGCAACGCATGCGCGCGCAACAGCGTTTGCAATGCCTTGCCGAACATCGGCGGATCGAGCATTTCGCCGTTGAATTTGATGGCACCGCCGAGCAACGCATCGGCTTCGATCGCCGCTTTGAGAATAGCGCTCTTGGTTTTGATGTCGGTTGGCGACGGCGTGTACGCAACCTTGCAGGGATGGATGTGGAAGGGATGGATCACCTGCTTGCCGGTCATGCCCATGGCGGATTCCTCGCAGGCATGTCCATAGACCACGCGGCTTTCCTCGTCGCCATGCAGATCAAGCCAGCGACGCACATCGTCCGGCTCGACAAAATTCTCCGGCATGGCCGATTGGCCGATCAGCGTTTCCACGCCGCCGATCACGCCTTTTCCGGCGATACGCGCTTCGAACAGCACCTGATTCATGAAGTACGCGAGTTCCTCGGTCCAGCGTCGCGGCGTGATCTGTATCCCCATCGCCTTGGAGAAGTCGTGGATGCCGAATACCACGTGCTTCACCGTCGAGTACTGCATCAGATCCGGCGCGATCTTCAGCGATTTGGGGTGCTCGATAATCGGCTGGATGGTGATGCGATGATTAAGGCCGACCAGCAGCGCCGACAGATCGCGAATTTCCGGTGAGCCGTACGCTTCGCCCGCCTTGGCCAGCATCACCACGTCGATGTGGTCCGACAGATCGCGGACCATCTTCAAATCTTTTTCGTATTCCTCGGTGCGGAACGGGTTGATACGTACCGCGATCTGGACTTCCTTGCGGTGCGGCATGCTGGGTAATTCCATCCGCAGCAGTTCGCGCGACATCTCCTTTTGCCGGCAGCCGTCTTCCAGATCGAAGATCAGCGTGTGCGAATTGGTGCCCCATGCATGCTTCTTGAATCGTTGCGAGGCCTGTTCCAGGTCTTCATAAAGTCCAAGTGCCGGGGCATATTTGACCGGCGGGTAGTAAATCTGGATGCCGGGCCAGTAATCGCCCAGCATGTCGGCGGAAACGGTGTCGGGCAGGCTGTTGGGCATCAATTCGGCTTGTGCGTGTTTCATCGTGATCTCCGGCGCCGGACGGACGAAATCAGGTGCCCGGCAACGATTCCAAGTTACACGCAATGTTGCAGCGCGTCAATAAGTCTTATAAAAGACATAAGATATATTTTCTCCGATTTTTCGCTCTCGCGTAAGCTCCCCGTCAGTTTTTAGCGGTGTAATGCTTTGACCAAAAGCGCGGGGAGGTTGGATACCGCTGCACCAGCTTTGTGTTGTAAATTAGGCAGTTACAACAACAGATTTCACGTCAAACGCACTGGAACGAGGAGAAACGCATGTCCGCCATCGAATCGGTATCGACCGAGAGCCGCATCTTCAACCCGCCGGAAGCGCTGGTAAAACAGGCCGCCATATCCGGCATGCCGGCCTATCAGGCGCTGTGCGCCGAGGCGGAAAAGGACTATCCGGGCTTCTGGGCCAAGCTGGCGCGCGAAAACCTGGCCTGGCACAAACCGTTCACGCAGGTGCTGGATGAATCCAAGGCGCCGTTTTATCGCTGGTTCCACGATGGCGAGCTGAATGTTTCCTACAACTGCCTCGACCGCAATCTGGAAAACGGCAATGCCGACAAGACCGCAATCATTTTCGAAGCTGATGATGGCTCGAATACAAAGATTACCTATCGCGAACTGCACAAGCGCGTTTGCAAATTCGCCAATGCGCTGAAAGCCAAGGGCATCAAGAAAGGAGATCGCGTCATCATTTACATCCCGATGACGATCGAAGGTGTGATCGCGATGCAGGCTTGCGCGCGCATCGGTGCCACGCATTCGGTAGTGTTCGGCGGCTTCTCGGCCAAATCGCTGCAGGAACGCATCATCGACGCCGGCGCAATCGCTGTCATCACCGCGGACGAGCAATTGCGTGGCGGCAAGGCGCTGCCGATCAAAAATATCGTCGACGAAGCGTTGGGCATGGGCGGCTGCGAGCATATGAAAACCTGCATCGTCTACAAGCGCACCGGCGGCAACATCAACATGACTGCCGGACGTGATCATTGGTGGCATGACCTGGAGCCTTCGCAAAGCGAAACCTGCGAGCCGGAATGGGTCAACGCCGAACATCCGCTGTTTATTCTCTATACATCCGGCTCCACGGGTAAGCCGAAGGGCATTCAGCATTCGACGGGCGGCTATTTGCTCTGGGCGCACCTGACCATGAAGTGGACCTTCGATCTGAAGGCTAACGATGTGTTCTGGTGTACGGCGGACATTGGCTGGGTGACCGGTCACTCATATGTCGCTTATGGGCCGCTGTCTATGGGTGGCACCGAAATCGTGTTCGAGGGCGTACCAACCTATCCGAACGCCGGCCGCTTCTGGGAGATGATCCAAAAGCACAAGGTCAATATTTTCTATACCGCGCCGACGGCGATCCGCTCGCTGATCAAGGCGGGCGAGGTTGATCCGAAAACGCATCCGCGCAATTACGATCTGAAATCGCTGCGCATTCTGGGTTCGGTCGGCGAGCCGATCAATCCGGAAGCATGGATGTGGTACTACGAAAACGTCGGCGGTGGCCGTTGCCCGATTGTCGATACCTTCTGGCAGACCGAGACGGGCGGCCACATGATCACGCCGCTGCCCGGGGCGACGCCGCTGAAGCCGGGTTCGTGCACGTTGCCGCTGCCGGGCATCATGGCCGCGATTGTCGATGAAACCGGTCATGACGTGGCCAACGGCAACGGCGGCATTCTGGTGGTGAAGCGTCCTTGGCCGTCGATGGTGCGCACGATCTGGGGCGATCCGGAACGTTTCCAGAAAACCTATTTCCCGGAAGAGCTGGGCGGCAAACTCTACCTCGCCGGCGATGGTGCGGTGCGCGACAAGGACCATGGCTACTTCACCATCATGGGCCGCATCGACGATGTGCTGAATGTCTCGGGTCATCGTCTCGGCACGATGGAGATCGAGTCGGCACTGGTGGCCAATTCGAAGCTGGTGGCCGAGGCCGCCGTGGTTGGTCGCCCCGACGACATGACCGGCGAAGCGGTTTGCGCGTTCGTCGTGCTGAAGGGCGCGAGACCGACAGGCGAAGACGCCAAGGCGATTGCCAAGGAATTGCGCGACTGGGTCGGCAAGGAAATCGGTCCGATTGCCAAGCCGAAAGACATCCGCTTTGGCGACAACCTGCCGAAGACGCGCTCGGGAAAAATCATGCGACGCCTGCTGCGTTCGATCGCCAAGGGCGAAGAGATCAAGCAGGACACCTCCACGCTGGAAAATCCAGCGATTCTCGATCAGCTCAAGCAAAGCATGTAGCCCCTCGCTGGCGATTCGCGCCACGGCCATGATGCAAAACTCCAGCACTGGTGCGGTTTTCCAAGGCAAATTGCCCGGGAAGCCGCGCCAGTGTTGGGGTTTTGTTCTTTGATTCGCGGCGTATCCTCCCCCCCCCTCCCCCCGCGCCATGCCGCCGCAACCCGCACCCAGCCTGATTTCCTCCACGGTCGAGGATTTGCGGCGCCACGCGCCCTTTGCCGCTATGGACCTGCCGGCGCTGCAATATCTGGCGACCAAGATATCGCTGGCGTACTTTGCCAAAGGCACCACGGTGCTGTCGCCCGGCGACGGGCCGGTGGCGCGAATGTTTATCGTGCAGAAAGGCACGATCAATGGTTCGGATGCCGGGGCAACAAGAGAGGATGGCGCACTCAGTTTGAGCGAGGGCGAGTGCTTTCCGATCGGTGCATTGATTGCGCAGCGCCCCAGCGTACTGACCTTTATCGCGCAGGTGGATACCTTCTGTTACTTGCTGCCGTTGACGGATTTCGAGCACGTGATGGACATCTCGCGGCCGTTCCGCCATTTCGCCACGCGCCGCATCGCAGCACTGCTGGAACAATCGCAACGCGGGGTGCAAAGCCAGTACACCTCACGCGTTTCCGACGCGCACAGTCTTGCCAGTCCGTTGAAGTCGATTGTGCGGCGTGCGCCGGTGACGGTGCTGCCGGATACGCCGGTGCGGGCCGTGCTGGAAAAAATGAAGGCGTTGCGCATTGGCTCGGTGGTGATCGCCGATGCGGACCAGCGGCCGCTTGGCATTTTCACCGAACGTGATGTGCTGGATCGCATCGCGCTGGCGGGCATTCCCCAGGACGCGGCCATCGCGCGCGCCATGACGCCGAATCCATTTTCGCTGCCGGCTCACGCGGCCCTGTTCGAGGCCGCGCAGGCCATGGCGCGCCATCGTTTCCGTCATGTGTTGTTGATGGAAGAGGGCAAGCTGGTCGGTGTTGTTTCCGAGCGCGATCTGTTTACGCTGCAACGATTGTCACTGGGCGAGATCGCCAAGTCGATAGCACAGGCGGAAAACGCCGATGCATTGGCGCGTGCCGCAAGCGAAGTTCGACGGTTGGCAGCGGCGCTGCTGGCGCAGGGCGTGGGCGCGGAGCAACTGACCCAGTTCGTGACCACGCTGAACGACGCGATTGCCGGGCGCGCATTGGGATTGGCTGGGGCCGAGGCGTTGCCCAAGGTGCCGTGGTGCTGGCTGGGATTGGGTTCGGAGGGCCGCATGGAACAAACGCTGGCCACCGATCAGGACAATGCGCTGATTTTTGTTCCGGCTGCGGGTGGCGATCTTGCTGCGACCCGTGCGGCATTTCTGGCATTTGCCGATCGCGCCAACCGGATTCTCGATCAATGCAGCTTTCCGCTCTGCAAGGGCGACATCATGGCGCGCAATCCGAAGTGGTGTCTGACGTTGGCCGAATGGCAGGAAACATTCGGACACTGGCTGCGCAGCGCCAATGCGGAGGCATTGTTGAACGCGGCGATTTTTTTTGATTTCCGTGCGCTGCATGGCGATGCCGCGCTGGCGCAAACCTTGCGCGACTGGTTAAGCCCTCAGGTTGCGGCGCAGCCGTTGTTCCTGTTGCAGATGGTCAACAATGCGCTGCAAGTCCGGCCACCGCTGGGCCTGCTGCGCGACTTCGTCAAGGACGACGGCGATGCCGGCGAATTCCCCGGCACCATCGACCTGAAAAAATACGGCGCCCGGCCATTTATCGATGCAGCGCGAATTTTCGCGCTGAAGCACGGCGTAGCGGCGTCCAATACCGCCGACCGCATTCGTCTGTCGGCCGCGAAGATGCATATGCACGAAGATGAAGCCGCGGCCATCGTTGATGGCTTTCATTTCGTGCAATTGCTGCGTTTGCGCAATCAGGAAGGCGGCGTGCCGCAGGCGCCTGCGCCGCTGGGCGGCTATCAAGCTGACGATGATGCGCCACCGCATCATCCCAACCGCATCGATCCGGATCAACTCAATGAACTCGATCGGCGAATACTCAAGGAAGCTTTACGCCAAGCGCGCAAGCTGCAGAGCCGGCTGGAGCTGGACTTCAAGACATGAGCTTGCTGGGCAATTTGTTCGGTACGAAAACAGCGAGTGCGCCGCCGGTGGATGCGCGTGTTGCCGGCAGGCTGAACAATTGGAAAGGCCTTGCCGAGATCAGTCTGTCCGGCTCGCTGCAAGCGCAACACTGGCTGGTGGTAGATGTGGAGACCACAGGGCTCGACATGCATCGCGATCAGCTGATGGCGATCGGCTGCGTGATGATCGAAGGAGGTGAAATCCGGCTTTCCGGCAGCTTTGAAATTGTGCTGCAGCAGGCTGCGCCGAGCCGTGCGGAGAACATACTGGTGCACAGGATTGCCGGCGATGAGCAAATGGAAGGGACGGAACCATCAGCTGCGTTGATGGATTTTCTTGAATATGCGCAGAAACTGCCCTGCGTGGCGTTTCACGCCGCATTCGACGAGACCATGCTGAAGCGCGCGTGCCGCGATCATCTGCATGTTTCGTATGCTCCGCGCTTCATTGACCTGGCACTGCTGGCACCTGCGTTGTACCCTGAGGCGCCGGCAACATTGCGCAGCCTCGACGATTGGGTGGACTACTTTTCCATCCGAATCGGCGCGCGTCATCGTGCAGTGGCTGATGCGTTGGGAACGGCACAACTGTTCCAGATACTGTTGGCCCGTGCCGGGTCACGCGGCATCGCGTCGGCAGAGGCGTTGTTCAGACTGACGCGCGAACAGCGCTGGTTGAGTGATCTCTCGCGCAACTGATCGCGTTGCCGTTGCCGTAGGTTGACAAGAGCATGCCCGCAGGAATAAATAGCCTCAATATTTGCCAGGGAGCGCCAGGTGGCGAAGTCAACCGCAAAGCCGATAGCAAAACGTAGCAGCCGCGGGCAGCGCCTGATCGGCGTCTTTCTGTTGGGAATCGTGTTGTTCAATTTCCCGATATTGGCGTTGTTCAACGTGGCCAACACGGTGTTCGGGGTGCCGGTGCTGTATGCCTACCTGTTCCTCGCGTGGGCGTTGCTGATACTGCTGATGTATCTGGCCATCGAACACTTTCAATAAGCCGGGGTCGATGCCGTCATGCTTCAGGGCTGGGTCATTGTCTGTGCGTCGTTTGCGTACATCGGCTTCCTGTTCGCCATCGCCTACTACGCCGATCGGCGCGCCGATCAGGGCAGGTCGCTGATCGCGACACCTTACATCTATGCGCTATCGCTGGGTGTTTACGCGACCGCCTGGACTTTTTACGGCAGCGTAGGGCGCGCCGCCAGCGATGGCGTGGGCTTCCTGCCGATCTACCTTGGCCCCACGCTGATGATGATGCTGTGGTGGTTCGTGGTGCGCAAGATGATCCGCATCAGCAAGATCAACCGTATCACCTCGCTGGCCGACTTTGTCGCTTCGCGCTACGGCAAGAGTGCGCTGCTGGGTGGGTTGGTCACCATCATCGCCGTGGTCGGCATCCTGCCCTATATCTCGCTGCAGCTGAAGGCGATCTCCACCAGCTTCAACATCCTGCTGCAGTATCCGGAAATCGTCATGCCGGCCAAGGCGGGCGCGACGCGCATTTTCAACGATACGGCGTTCTACATCGCCATCTTCCTGGCCTCGTTCACGATTGCCTTCGGCACCCGGCAGCTGGACGTGGCCGAGCGCCATGAAGGCATGGTGGCGGCGATTGCATTTGAATCGCTGGTCAAACTGATCGCGTTCATGGCGGTCGGGATCTATGTCACGTTCTTCATGTTCAACGGGCCGGGAGAGATCTTCAGCCGCGCAATGGCGGAGCCGCGACTGGAAAAATTATTGGCCCCATTCAACGGCGTTGCCGGCAGCTATATGAGCTGGATCTGGCTGACCATGCTGTCGATGCTGGCGATCCTTTTCCTTCCGCGCCAGTTTCAGGTCGCGGTGGTGGAAAACGTCGACGAGAAGCACCTCAACAAGGCAGTCTGGTTGTTCCCGGTGTACATGCTGGCGATCAATCTGTTCGTGCTGCCGATTGCCTTCGGCGGCCTGCTTCACTTCAACGGCGCCCATGTCGATGCAGACACGTTCGTGCTTACTTTGCCGATGGCTGAGAAACATGAATTGCTGGCGCTGCTGGTGTTTATCGGCGGCTTGTCGGCGGCAACCGGCATGGTGATCGTCGAGACCATCGCCTTGTCGACCATGGTGAGCAACGACTTGGTGATGCCGTTGCTGTTGCGCGTGACGCGGATGCGATTCATGGAACACCACGATTTGTCCTCGTTTCTGCTGGACATACGCCGCGCCGCGATCATGCTGATTCTGATGATGGGATATTTTTATTACCTGATTGCTGGCGAAGCCTATGCGTTGGTGTCGATCGGCCTGATTTCGTTTGCGGCGGTCGCGCAGTTCGCGCCAGCGGTAATTGGCGGTATTTACTGGAAGAACGGCACCCGGCTGGGAGCGTTGGCGGGATTGAGTGGCGGATTCATGGTCTGGCTGTACACATTGATGGTGCCGGCATTCGCGAAATCCGGCTGGATTGCCGGGGAGATCATTGAAGAAGGCCCTTGGGGCATTGAACTGTTGAAACCGCTGCAGTTGTTCGGCCTGACCGGTGTGGACCAGATGACGCATGCCATGCTGTGGAGCATGTTGGTCAACGTTGGCGCGTACATTGCTGTCTCGATGTTGACCCGGCAAAGCGCTGCCGAGCGCATCCAGGCAACGCTGTTTGTCGATGTGTTCAGCCAGACCGTCGACAGAACCGGTTTTTGGCGCGGCACGGCATCGGTATCTTCGTTGCAGTCGCTGGTGGGACGATTTCTGGGGCCGGCGCGCGCCGCGGATTTGTTCGACACCTACGCCAAGTCGCGCGGAGTAGCCTCTGCCGATGCGCTGGAGTCCGATGCGAGATTGGTCCGCTTCGCCGAGATTCAGTTGGCAGGTGCAATCGGCGCGGCGTCCGCCCGCGTCATGGTTGCCTCGGTGGTGGAAGAAGAGCCTTTGGGCGTGGACGAGGTGATGACCATTATCGACGAGGCGTCGCAGGCTATCGCTTATAGCAACGAGCTGAAAACAAAGCAGGCGGAACTGCAGATTGCCACCACCGAGTTGCGCATGGCCAATGAACGGCTGCGCGAACTGGACCACCTCAAGGATGACTTCATTTCCACAGTGACCCATGAATTGCGCACGCCGCTGACGTCAATCCGCGCCTTCTCCGAAATACTGCACGACAACCCGGAGCTCGATGCCGGCGAGAGAACGCGCTTTCTTTCGATATTGGTGAAAGAGTCCGAGCGGCTCACCCGGCTGATCAATCAGGTGCTCGATCTGGCCAAGCTCGAATCCGGTGCGGCGGAGTGGAGAATTGCCGCGCTCGATTTGCGCGAAATTGTCGAGGAAGCGGCTAGCGCAACCGGGCAGCTGTTCAAGAGCAATCAAATCGAATTGCATGTCGATTTGCCCGATGAGCTACCGGACGTGATTGCCGATCGCGATCGCCTGATGCAGGTGATGTTGAATCTCTTGTCCAATGCGACCAAGTTTTGCGAGCCGGGCAGGGGGCGGGTGCACGTCGCACTGCGTCACGAAGCCGATCAGGTGCGGGTGGACGTGCGTGACAACGGCATCGGTATCGCCAAGCAAAATCAGCAAGTCATATTCGAAAAATTCCGCCAGGTCGGTAACACCCTCACCGACAAGCCCAAGGGTACCGGTCTGGGGCTTGCGATTTGCCGTGAGATCGTCGGTCATTTCGGCGGTCGTCTGTGGGTCGAGAGTGAGCCAGGTCAGGGAGCCACGTTTTCATTCAATTTGCCGGCAGGTGCGGCGGCCGCAGAATGAGGAGCTTCATCGATGACGCTGCGCCGCGTATTCTGATTGCCGACGACGAACCGGCTATCGTGCTTTCTCTGGAGTTCCTGATGCGCCGCAACGGTTTCGTTGTCGATGTCGCGCGCGATGGCGACGACGCGATCGCCAAGGCGGCGACGTTCAATCCGACGCTGGTACTGCTGGATGTGATGCTGCCGCGCCGCGATGGCATGGAGGTATGCCGGACTCTGCGTGCAAAATGCGGCCCCGGCCTCAAGATCGTGTTGTTGACGGCCAAGGGTGGACAGGCGGATCTTGATCGCGGCTTGTCCATGGGCGCCGATCTTTACATCGTGAAGCCGTTCTCGACCCAGGAGCTGGTGGCATCGGTGAAGCAGTTGCTGGATGTTGAGGGGCCGTGAAAGGAATAGGTGGCGCAGGGCACGTGTTTGGATTATCTTGGGCCGCGATGAATACGGAATCGCAAAAACTGCTGCCAGCGGATGAGTCTACGGTGTACATCGTTGACGACGATGCATCCATCCGCGAATTGATGACCTGGCTGATGCAGGCGAACCGCATTCCGGTGAAGACATTCGCCAATGCACAGTCGTTTCTCGATGCCTATCGACCGGATTCTCCGGGGTGCCTGATCCTCGACCTCTACATGCCCGGTATGAGCGGGCTGGATCTGCAGCAATACCTGATCGAGCATGGCATCTCCATGCCGGTGATTTTTCTCAGCGGCCGCGGCGATGTTGCCAAGGCGGTGGCCGCAGTCAAGCATGGCGCCATCGACTTTATCGAGAAGCCGTTCGACTACAAAAAAATTGTGCCGCTGATCCAGGAGTGCCTGGCGCGCGATGCCGCAATGCGGCAACACCGGGGCGGCAGGGATTCGCGCCAGTTTCGCTTAGCCTCCCTCACGCAGCGTGAGCGCGAGGTGATGGATTTGATTGTCACCGGCAAGACCAATCGCGCAATGGCGGAGGCACTGGATATCAGTATCAAAACAGTCGAAGCGCACCGTGCCCGCATCATGGAGAAGCTCGAAGTCGACTCGGTGGCCGAGCTTGTTCAATTGGCGATGTCGCACTGAAACAGAAGTGCCTTGTGTTGCGATGCAGCATGGCCGTTAGGGTTTACCCCAATTGTTGTGAACTACATCACATCATAGGATTCGTCCGATAACCCCATCAGAGGGTGGAGGAGAAGCAATGGATCCTGTGCGTTCGGGGCGTACCTTGGCGGGTGTCTTGTGAGACAACTGCTGGGGCTGGTGCAGATGATCGTGGCGATTGCGCTGATGGGATTGTTCGCCCAGGCGGCGCTTTACGTATTGGCCGGGCAGCGGCGCGAGCAGAATATTTTCTATAACATCGCGCGCACCATTCCCTCGCCATTCGTCAAGTTGTTTCGCCTGATTACACCGAAGATGATCGAGGATCGCCTGGTTCCATTTGCCACCTTTTGTGGTCTTTCCGCCGTGTTCATTTGGCTTGCTTTCCTGATTCCGCAGGTGAAATGACAATGGGCGTATCGGACAAGATTTGGCGTTGGTTTCGGCTCGAGGCGGCCGATTGGCTGCTGTGGCTCAAGCAACCAAAGCGTACGCGCGCACTTTACGAAGCAGTACTGCTTGATCATCCGAACGATGCGCACACCTTGTCCTGCATGGCTTATATGGATGCTGCCGAAGGAAATCGAATCACCGCTGTCGAACGCTTCGATCGTGTGGTCGAGCTGGCGCCCAATGACCCGCGTGGACATTACAACCGCGCCTTCCTGTTGCAGGAATTGAATCGCCACGAGGAGGCGGTTGCGTCCTTCAATCGCACGCTTGCGATTCGCGAAGACCACGATCTTGCGCAGTACGGTAAGGCGCTGAGCCTGATTTCTCTCAATCGTTTCGATGAAGCCATACCGGTGCTGAAACGGGCGACCGAGCTGCAGCCGATGTCGCCTTTCGGCTGGTATCAGTTGGCGCGCGTGTATCACAGCAGTGGAAAGCTGGAGAGTGCGCGAAAAATCATTCGTCATCTCAAGGGTTTTGAGCCCAAGTTTGCGGATCAATTGATTCGCGAGACCGGTATCCGGGTCGAGTCAAACTGAAGCGCAAGGAATCTGCCGTTACGAAGCAAACCAGCTGTATCGAATGACAAGGGCCGGAACAGGCTTGGCAATTGAGGAAGTATCCATAAACTCAAACGTAGGAGGACTTCATGCAACTGACCGATAAGCATCGCGAATACTGGTCGAAGAACTTGAGGATCACGGCCATATTGCTGCTGATATGGTTTTTGGCGACGTTCGTCATGGGCTATTTTGCCCGTGAACTGAATTTCAATTTCTTTGGCTGGCCGTTTTCATTCTGGATGGCGGCACAGGGCTCGCTGGTGATTTACGTTGTCATCATCTGGTACTACGCGCGCTACATGAATGCGCTCGACAACGAGTACGACGTGCATGAAGGGGAGGATGACTAATGTTTAATTCAGCCACTCAGAGCGAATTCTTCGGCGCGCTCAAGAAAGCCTACACCTGGTATACCGCCGGTTTTGCGCTGTTTGTAATCATCCTGGCAATCGCGGAGAAGATGGGGCTGCCGCGTATCTACATCGGTTACGCATTCCTGCTGGCCACGGTGCTGCTGTACGCGGGTATCGGCATCATGAGCCGGACCTCGGATGCCGCCGAATACTACGTAGCCGGCCGGCGCGTCCCTGCGTTGTTCAACGGCATGGCGACGGGGGCGGACTGGATGTCGGCAGCGTCGTTTATCGGCATGGCCGGCACCTTGTATCTAACCGGGTTCAACGGACTGGCCTTTATTTTGGGTTGGACTGGAGGTTACTGTCTGGTTGCGCTGTTTCTGGCTCCGTATCTCCGCAAGTTCGGCCAGTTCACCATTCCGGACTTCCTCGGGGCGCGATTCGGCGGCAATATTCCGCGGTTTATCGGCATTCTCGCCGCGATACTTTGTTCCTTCACCTATGTGGTCGCCCAGGTATACGGCGTAGGTCTGATCACTACGCGCCTGCTGCCGGGCGTCGCGTTTGAGACTGGCATCTTCATCGGCTTGGGCGGCATTCTGGTCTGTTCGTTCCTGGGCGGTATGCGTGCAGTGACCTGGACCCAGGTTGCTCAATACATCATCCTGATCGTTGCCTATCTCATTCCGTGCATCTGGATTTCGGTAAAACATACCGGAGTACCTTTGCCGCAAGTGGTTTATGGGGGTGTGCTGGAGAAGGTGACCGCGATCGAAGAGAAGCTCATCAAGGACCCCAAGGAACTTGAAGTACGCGGAATCTTCAAGAAAAACGCCGACGATCTTGATGCCAAAATCAAAGCCCTGCCCAAGTCTTGGGAAGATGGCAAAGGCGATTTGCAAAAGAAGCTGGACGATCTGAAGGCCGGAGCGGCACCCGCGAAAGACATCGAGGCAGCAGAAAAAGCGATTGCGAGTTATCCGAAGTCGGCTGATGCGGCAAAGGCTGCCTGGACGGCGGGCAAAGCGAGTAACACAGCGAAGTCCGGCCCGCCGTTACGCCACGCGGAAGCCTTCCCGGGCAAGGACGACGCAGCAAAGGATGTGTCGCGACGCAATTTCCTTGCGCTGGTGTTCTGCCTGATGATCGGCACGGCAGCATTGCCGCACATACTGATGCGCTACTACACGACGCCTTCAGTCAGGGAGGCACGTACCTCGGTGTTCTGGTCGTTGTTCTTCATTTTCCTGCTGTATTTCTCGGCACCCGCCTTGGCCGTGCTGGTGAAATACGACGTCTACACCTTGTTGGTCGGATCGGAGTTTGCCAAACTGCCTCAGTGGGTGACGGCATGGCAGTCGGTCGATAAATCGCTATTGTCGCTGGTGGATGTAAACAAGGATGGCCTGGTGCAATTGGCGGAAATCACCATCGGTGGCGATATTGTTGTACTGGCGACGCCGGAAATTGCAGGTTTGCCGTACGTCATTTCCGGGTTGGTCGCGGCAGGCGGTCTGGCTGCTGCACTCTCGACCGCGGACGGCCTGCTGCTGACGATTGCCAATGCGCTGTCGCATGATCTGTACTACAAGATGATTGATCCCAATGCGTCCACGACTCGTCGCGTGACCATTTCAAAAGTCCTGTTACTGGTCGTTGCCTTGGCGGCAGCGTATGTGGCGGCGCAAAAACCGGCGGACATCCTGTTCCTGGTTTCTGCAGCGTTCTCTTTCGCAGCAGCGGCGTTCTTTCCGGCGCTGGTATTGGGGATTTTCTGGAAACGCGCCAATAAGTGGGGCGCGGTCTGCGGCATGCTCGCTGGCTTGGGCATCACGTTCTGGTACATGATCACCACGCATCCGTGGATGCGGGAAGTATTCTTCGGCACGCCACGTGGTGTTCCCGCTGATCTGTGGTGGGGTATTCAGCCCATTTCTGCCGGTCTCTGGGGTGTTCCGCTTGGATTCGCCGTGATCATTATCGTCAGCCTGATTACACCGGCCCCAGATCAGGATACTCAGGATCTGGTCGATCACGTCCGGTTCCCGGTATTGAAGGGGGACACGGTCAACTCTACTGCCGCTTAGCGGATACGATAAAACACAGGCTGTAGAATGAAGCCCGCAAGCCGATTTGGCTTGCGGGCTTTTTTTACTTATATCTCCACGTGTCAATCCTGTTCCGCTATCTCGCCAAAGAAATTCTCCAAGCTACCTTGCTGCTTCTATTGGCATTGATGGCGCTGTTTGCCTTGTTCGATCTGATCAAGGAGTTGGGTGATCTTGGAAAATCGAATTACGGTCTCGGCGTCGTCCTGGCGTACGTGACGCTATCGCAGCCGGCGCATGTCGCGATCATTTTTCCGATAGCCGCATTGATGGGCACCATTTTCGCGATAGCGCGATTGTCGAGCCAGTCGGAGTTGGCAGTGATGCGTGCATCCGGCTTGTCGCTGGCGAAGCTGGCGGGTTTTGCCATTGGCGTCGGACTGCTGTTCTCTGCCGTGATGTTTCTGTTTGGCGAATTTGTGGCACCGGCGGCGGAGGAGACAGCAAAACGCGTCAGATTGGCGGCGACCAGTAACGTGGTAGCACAACAGTTTCGGTCCGGCTTCTGGGTAAAAGATGATCGCTCCTTCGTCAACATCCAGTCGGTCACCATCGATACCGAACTCATGGGATTGAGGATTTACGACTTTGATACCGGCTTCCGGCTCAATTCGCTTCGTATCGCCAAACGCGCTGCTTACGACAAGGAAAGAAGCGCCTGGATCATGCAGGAGGTTGAAAAGACGACTTTCACCGGGCCAAACGCGAGAATTGAAAAGCTGCCCGGCGATCAATGGGTGACAACGCTGAAACCCAATCTGCTTGCCGGTCTGCGGGTCAAGCCGGACGACATGTCACTTTTGACGTTGTCTGCCTATATCGACCGCTTGCGCATCAATAAGGAGAACAGCACGCGCTATGAAATCGCGTTCTGGGGAAAAATACTGCAACCGGCCACCGTGATCATCATGATGTTGCTGGCGATTCCGTTTGCCATTCAATCGCAACGTTCGGGAGGCCTTGGCGCCAAGCTTTTGCTTGGGATCATGCTCGGGCTGGTGTTTGTTTTTCTGAATCAACTGGCGTCCAATCTCACTCTGCTGAACGATTGGCCGGCGTTGATCAGCTCGCTGATACCGCTGGTGATTTTTCTTGTGCTGGCGATTGTGCTGTTATTAGGCAAGGAATACGCTTGCAGCCTGCCCGGCAAGCTCTCCTAGCCCTGCTTAGACACCGAGATCAGCCGGGTGCCGGCGAGACGGTCGTGGAGAAATTGCCGGTCGGAATCGAATCGTGCCCAAAAGATGGTGGCGATCATCGGCAGGAATAGCCACATCGTGATTACCGGGCTGACTCGATTTGGGAAAAACAGCAATACCAAACCGGCGCAGGCGGGACCATGGAAGATCAGTACCAGGATATAGCGGCCAAGCGCACGCAGCAGGGTCAGAGGCGCGCCCGTTTGGTCAGCGAGGCGGAACCGCCACGTTTTCATAGCCAGCGTTTGGCCACCGTGCCGCCAGAACCAGATGAAGTAGATGCCGGTAACCGTAAAAAAATAAGCCTGCATCAGCAGATGCGGCAGGCCCTGTAGCGTAATCCCTTTGAGGCCTGAAAGCGGGAATGCCGCAATCAGAACCAGTGCCAATACCAGCAGGCCCTCGTATGGAAGGGCGGCCAGACGGCGGCGAATGCTCGGCACCGATTCCGGTCCGATAGCTTGATAGTTCACCAGTTACTTGGTTTGCGCAACGCCGGCGGGCGGCTGCGATTCTGCAGTGGAGGGCGCTTTTTTCTCACCCCATTTTTCGCGCAACTCATGCTGCTTTGCGGGTGGAAGAGTGGAGAGATTTTTGTATTTCTCACGCGCTGCCTGCCTCTGTTCCGGTGTCAGCGTTGCCCATTCCTTTATGCGCTCCTGAAACCGTTCCTGCTGGATCGGCGCGAGTTTCGGATATTGCTTGGCCGACGTTATCAGGCGACGTTGTTGCACGGCCGGCAGTTGATTCCAATCTTTTTCAAGCGGCGTAAGCACCTTGCGGTCGGCATCGGCCACCTTGCTCCATGGAATCGGGGAGGCCTTCTGCTCTTTTTTCGGATCAGCTGCGAGTACATGACTGCTTGAGATCAGAAACACTGACCCTACAATCGCAGCCAGGATACGTGCCCGCATCAATGCGACGACTCCGCTACCCATGCCGCAAAATCCTTGTCGAGAAACGCGTCGATGGGCAATTCGCCCGTGAGCAGTTTTGCATCAAGTTCGCCAACATCGTCATACCCGTCATCGGATGACGAGGTCCACATAAAAGTGGCGACTGCGATAAAAATGGCAACAATTGGCAATAAAAACAATGGCTTGCGCAAATGTGCCGATACGTCCAGCAGATTGCCGGAAACGGTGATTAAACCAAGGATTCTTACGGGCTCCCGATATGCGCTCAGTGCTTTTTGCCGCGCAGCATGCAGCTTTTTCAGCTTGGCCTCGTCAAGCTGATCAGCGCCCCAGCTCAGGGTGCGCGCAATATTTTGGCCAATTTCCTTTTCATTCATGATCTTATGCTCAATTCTCACCGCGGCTGAACACGGCATCCATAGAGATGCCCTTGGTCTTCAACATGACCGACAATGCATGAACGGCGCGGGAACAGTGGGTTTTGACGCTGCCTTCCGAGCAACCCATTGCTTCGGCGGTTTCAGCTACGTCCAATTCCTCCCAGTAACGCAACATGAACGCTTCTCGTTGACGTCCGGGAAGCTTCTCGATGGCCTCCTCGATTATTGCCAGCAATTGAGACTGTTCCAGCTGGGCGGCTGGCGAAACCGGGACATTTGACGCGTCCTCCGCCGCAAGAGTTTCCAGGATGTCGTGATCGTCATCCTCATCGTTGCCGCCAAATGAGGAAAACAGTGTAGTCCAGGTTGAGCGGACCTTTTGACGGCGGTACCAGTCGCGTATCGTATTTTGCAGAATGCGTTGAAACAGCATCGGCAGTTCTGCAGTGGGGCGATCGGCATACTTTTCGGCCAGCTTCATCATCGCGTCCTGAACGATGTCCAAGGCGGACTCATCCTGACGAACGGCATAGACCGCCTGCTTGAAAGCCCTTTTTTCCACGCCGGCAAGGAAATCCGACAATTCTTGTCTTGTAGCCAGGGAATCCTCGTTTTATGCGTTTATTCTTGTCTATGTTCCGGTTTTACGAACTGGTACCGGAAACGGATTTTATGTTGCCGAAGTCTAACAATTTTCAAGGTATGAGACATTTTCCTGCTTAAAAGTCTCCACTGGCTTGACCATTCGACGGCCAATCGGTAAGGTTATCTTTTCTGCACTGCACAATCCGCCGGGCGACCCCTGGTGTTCCCTTCCGAGGGTGGTTTGACGCGGTGAGTCGGGCGTTGTGATCTGACCGTACCACGGTCCCGCAGCGCGGCAAGAATCTACGGACGATTGAACATCCGTTTCGGCCACTTGATGGCCGAGACCGCTGCCGCGTCTTTTGTAAACCCTGCTCATTGCTTCGCTGCCAATAACTATGAAACTCTCGGACGCTCCCCAAAGCCAAGCAACCCCTGTCGCTACTGAATTGATCAGCGGCGCGGAAATTCTCTGTCGGGCACTCAAAGCCGAAGGCGTCGAATTCGTATTCGGTTATCCCGGCGGCGCAGTGTTGGTCATTTACGACGAAATCTACAAGCAGAAATCGTTCTCGCATATTCTGGTCCGCCACGAACAGGCCGCCGTGCACGCTGCAGACGCATACTCGCGCTCAACCGGCAAATGCGGCGTGGCACTGGTAACTTCGGGTCCCGGCGTAACCAATGCCGTGACTGGAATTGCTACTGCCTATATGGACTCCATCCCGATGGTGATCATCACCGGCCAAGTTCCTACACACGCCATCGGTCAGGATGCGTTTCAGGAGTGCGATACGGTGGGTATCACGCGCCCGTGCGTGAAGCACAATTTCCTGGTCAAGGATGTGGGCGACCTGGCCGAAACGCTGAAGAAAGCGTTCTATGTTGCGATGACCGGGCGCCCCGGGCCGGTTGTTGTCGACATCCCAAAGGATGTATCGATCGCCAAAGCACCTTTCTCCTATCCGCAAACGGTGGAGATGCGGTCATACAAGCCAGTCAATAAAGGCCATACCGGGCAGATCAAAAAAGCGATGCAGATGCTGCTCGATGCCAAGCGGCCGATGATCTATGTCGGCGGTGGCGCGATCTTGGGCGATGCAGCAAAGGAAGTTACCGAGCTGGTCCGCCTGCTCGGCTATCCCTGCACCAACACGCTGATGGGCCTCGGCGCCTATCCGGCGTCCGACCGGCAGTTCGTGGGCATGCTGGGCATGCACGGCACGGTCGAAGCCAATATGGGTATGCAGAATTCCGACGTGCTGATCGCCATCGGTGCGCGCTTCGACGATCGCGTGATCGGCAATCCCGGGCACTTTGCTGCAGGCAATCCCACGCGCAAGATCATCCACATCGACATCGATCCCTCGTCGATTTCCAAGCGAGTAAAAGTCGATGTGCCCATTGTCGGCAACATCAAGGATGTGGTGCTCGAGCTGACCGCCCTGCTTAAAGCGGCTGAGCAAAAACCGGATGCGAAGGCAATTGCCGATTGGTGGAAACAGATTGAAGAATGGCGCGCCAAGGATTGCCTGAAATTCAAGACTGGTGGCGAGATCATCAAGCCGCAGTACGTGGTGCAGAAACTCTGGGAAGTCACCAAGGGCGACGCCTTTGTCACGTCCGACGTGGGCCAGCACCAGATGTGGGCCGCACAGTATTACCGTTTCGACAAGCCGCGCCGTTGGATCAATTCCGGCGGCCTCGGCACCATGGGCGTTGGACTCCCTTATGCGATGGGTGTCAAATTCGCGCATCCCGATGCCGACGTCGCCTGCATCACCGGCGAAGGTTCGATCCAGATGTGCATACAGGAATTGTCGACATGCAAGCAGTATCACTTGCCGGTAAAGATCATCCTGCTGAACAATCGCTACCTCGGCATGGTCCGTCAATGGCAGGACTTTTTCCATGGCAATCGCCATGCCGAGAGCTACATGGATGCACTGCCGGATTTCGAAAAGCTGGCGGAAGCCTATGGCCATGTCGGCATGAAGATCGAAAGGCCGGGCGATGTGGAGGGCGCACTGAAAGACGCATTCGCCATGAAGGACCGCCTGGTATTCATGAACTTCATCACCGACCAGAAAGAGAACGTGTTCCCGATGGTGCCTGGCGGCAAGGGTATCAGCGAAATGATCCTGGCAGAGGATCTGTAAACGATGCGACATATCCTCTCTATACTGGTCGAAAACGAATCAGGCGCGTTGTCTCGCGTCGCGGGTCTGTTTTCGGCGCGTGGCTACAACATCGAGTCGCTAACCGTGGCGCCGACCGAAGATGCGACCCTGTCGCGCATGACCATCGTCACCACCGGCTCGGACGAAGTGATCGAGCAGATCACCAAGCAGGTCAACAAGTTGGTTGATGTGGTCAAGATCGTCGATCTCAATGAAGGCAAGCACGTCGAGCGTGAACTGATGCTGGTGAAGACGCGCGCAGTCGGCAAGGATCGCGAGGAGTTGAAGCGCACCGCAGATATCTTCCGCGCTCGCGTCATCGACCTGACCGAAAAGACCTATGTGATCGAACTGACGGGAACGGGCGACAAGCTCGATGCGTTCCTCGAATCGATCGACCGATCGCTCATACTCGAAACGGTTCGCACCGGCGCTTGCGGTCTCGGGCGCGGTGAGTGGATCGTCAAGGCTTAAGCAAGAAATTACTCTCGGAGAAAACCATGAAAGTGTATTACGACAAAGATTGTGACCTCTCGCTGATCAAGGGCAAGAAGGTCACCATCGTGGGCTTCGGCTCGCAGGGACACGCGCATGCGCAAAACCTGAATGATTCCGGTGTAAAGGTGACCGTCGGTTTGCGTAAAGGCGGCGCTTCCTGGGACAAGACGAAGAAAGCCGGATTGAAGGTGGCGGAAGTCAGTGACGCGGTCAAGAGCGCCGATGTCGTAATGATGTTGCTGCCCGACGAAAACATCGGCGAGGTTTACAAGAACGAAGTGCATCCGAACATCAAGAAAGGGGCGGCGCTGGCGTTCGCGCACGGCTTCAACGTGCATTACGGTGTGGTGACGCCGCGCGAAGATCTCGATGTCATCATGATTGCACCCAAAGGCCCGGGCCATCTGGTGCGCTCTACCTATGTTGCCGGTGGCGGTGTGCCTTCCTTGATCGCTGTACACGCAGATCGTTCGGGCAAGGCCAAGCATCTGGCGCTGTCATATGCCAAGGCTAACGGCGGCTCGCGCGGCGGCGTAATCGAAACCAATTTCCGTGAAGAAACCGAGACCGATCTGTTCGGCGAACAGACCGTGCTGTGCGGCGGCATCGTCGAGCTGATCAAAGCCGGTTACGACACGTTGGTCGAAGCGGGCTACGCGCCGGAAATGGCGTACTTCGAGTGCCTGCATGAGACCAAGCTGATCGTTGATCTGATTTATGAAGGCGGTATCGCCAACATGAATTACTCGATCTCCAACAACGCCGAATACGGCGAGTACGTTACCGGCCCGAAGATCATCACCGAGGAAACCAAGCAGGCAATGCGTCAGGCGCTGAAAGACATCCAGACCGGCGAATACGCCAAGAGCTTCATCCTTGAAAACAAGGCTGGCGCGCCGACATTGACCGCACGTCGCCGCCTGCTGGCCGAACACCCGATCGAGGAAGTCGGCGAGAAGCTGCGCTCGATGATGCCGTGGATCAAGAAGAACAAACTTGTGGATCAGAGCCGCAACTGAAGACCGCTGTGGTTTATTCAGCGAACAAAAAAGCCGGCTAGCCCGGCTTTTTTGTTTGACCAAGCGCAAACCACAAACCCCAGTATTGGCGCGGGTTTTCAGGCATTTTTGGTCTGAAGAGCGCGCCAGTACTGGACTTTTCATTGAATGTGCGGGTAAGACGCCGTACAAACTGTCCGTTGTTGAGTTCCGGTGGGCTACAATGGCGACCGTCATTTCCACCGGTAGCTTTCGTGTCCGACCGCCTTGCCGTCCTGCCGCAATATCTGTTGCCCAAACAATTCCTGACGTGGATTGCCGGCCGTGTTGCCGGCGCACGCATGGGTGGCGCAACCACCGCATTGATTCGCTGGTTTGTCGGTCGTTACGGCGTCAACATGAGCGAGGCGGTCAATGTCGACCCCGCCAGCTACGCCACGTTCAATGAGTTCTTCACCCGTCCGCTGCGCGATGGCGCACGTCCGCTGGCTGTTGCGGATTTTGTATGCCCGGTCGATGGCGCCATCAGCCAGTTCGGCGCGATCGAACGCGATCAGATTTTCCAGGCCAAGGGTCATCACTACTCCACCACCGCTCTGGTCGGCGGCGATCGCGAGCTCGCCGCGCAATTCGAAGACGGTAGCTTCGCCACTCTCTACCTGAGCCCGCGCGACTACCATCGCATCCATATGCCCTGCGACGGCCGATTGATGCGCATGATCTACGTGCCGGGAGAACTTTTTTCCGTCAACCCCACCACGGCTCGCGGTGTGCCGGGTTTGTTTGCGCGCAATGAGCGCGTGGTGTGCGTGTTCGAGACCGCGACAGGCCCGATGGTGCTTGTGCTTGTGGGAGCGACCATTGTTGGCAGCATGGCGACGGTCTGGCACGGCGTGGTCAATCCGCCGCGAACGCGCGATATTCGCGAATGGCAATATGGCGACAAACCCGAAGACAAGCCAGTGCACTTGAAGCAAGGCGAGGAAATGGGCCGCTTCCTGCTGGGCTCAACTGTCGTGATGTTGTTTCCGAAAGCCGTCATCGCGTTCAACCCGCAATGGCAACCTGCAGGCGCGATTCGCATGGGCGAAGCGATGGGCAGCAAGGCAAGTTCTGCCCGTTAGCCGCGCTACAATGGTCTTATGAACAGCCCGATTCCAAAAATCCGCAAAGGCCTGCTCGACCCCGAACGGCGCAAGAAGGGCATCTACATCCTGCCCAATCTGTTCACGTCCGCGGCCTTGTTCGCCGGCTTCTACGCGATTGTGCAGGGCATGGATCACAAGTTCGAGACCGCCTGCATCGCGATCTTTGTCGCCATGGTGCTGGATGGCCTCGACGGTCGCGTCGCGCGCATGACCCGCACCACCAGCGAGTTCGGCGCGCAGCTGGATTCGTTGTCCGATATGGTCTCCTTTGGTGCAGCACCGGCGCTGGTGATGTATTCATGGGCGCTGCAACCGTTGGGGAAATGGGGCTGGATTGGCGCCTTTGTTTATTGCGTTTGCGCCGCCCTGCGGCTGGCACGCTTTAACACCAATATCGGTGTTGTCGACAAACGTTTTTTCCAGGGCATTCCCAGCCCGGCCGCGGCGTGCCTGATGGCGGGCTTCATCTGGGTGCTGAACGAATACCAGATCAAGGGCAACGATATCGGTTGGTATGCGTGGACAATGTCGATGTTTGCCGGTGTGACCATGATTACCACTGTGCCTTATTACAGCGGCAAGGATTTCAACCTGCGCCGCAGCGTGCCGTTCTGGGTCATTCCGGCCATTGTGGTGGGCTATCTGTTGATCTCGATTCAGCCTTCGCACGTATTGTTTGGCTTGTTTGTCTGCTATGCGCTTTCAGGCTACGTGTTGTGGGTGATGCGCATGGCCAGGAAGCCAGTCGAGCCGCCTGCCAAGTAGTGCGTCGAACTTGCACCCGGTGGCCCATCACGCTATATTGAGGTCATGAACACGCGTTCACGTTCACTTTCAAGCCTTGTCTCCCTGCCGGCGAATCTGATTCTGTCGCTTGGCCTGCTGCTGTCTTCGCTGTCCCTGCTGCGCCCGGCGCGCACATAACCTCCCCCTCCCTCCCGTTTTTGCCAGCGCTCTTAAAAATAGAGCGAATTCGATTTTCACGTGCCGGCATTGTTGCCGGCCCCCAAGTTTTGGAGCAAGCAATGGACAAGTTGATAATTTTCGATACCACCATGCGCGACGGCGAGCAAAGCCCGGGCGCATCGATGACGCGCGAGGAAAAAGTGCGCATCGGCAAGCAACTGGAAAAAATGCGCGTCGACGTGATTGAAGCAGGCTTCGCTGCGGCGAGCCCTGGCGATTTCGAGGCGATCCACGCCGTTGCCAGTGCAGTCAAGGAATCCACCATCTGCTCGCTGGCGCGCGCGCAGGCTGGCGATATCCAGAAAGCCGGCGAAGCGATCAAGCCGGCCGCGCAAGGGCGGATTCATACCTTTATCGCCACCTCGCCGATTCACATGCAGCACAAGCTGCGCATGTCGCCGGATCAGGTGTTGGCAGCAGCGGTCGATGCGGTGAAATTCGCGCGCACCTTCTGCGATGACGTTGAGTTTTCCGCCGAAGACGCAGTACGCAGCGAAATGGATTTCCTTTGCCGCGTGTTCGAAGCGGTGATCAATGCTGGCGCCAAGACTATCAATGTGCCCGACACTGTCGGTTATAGCGTGCCCGAATTGTGGGCCGAGCGTTTCCGTACCCTGATCGAGCGCGTACCGAACTCGGACAAGGTGGTGTGGTCAACGCACTGTCATAACGATCTCGGTATGGCGGTCGCCAATTCGCTGGCAGCAGTCAAGGCCGGCGCGCGTCAGGTTGAGTGCACCATCAATGGCCTTGGTGAGCGCGCGGGCAATGCGTCTCTGGAGGAAATCGTCATGGCGGTGCGTACTCGCAAGGACTACTTCAATGTCGAGACGCGCATCGACGCCACGCAGATTGTGCCGGCATCAAAACTCATTTCGACCGTCACCGGCTATCCGGTGCAACCCAACAAAGCGGTGGTTGGTGCCAACGCATTCGCTCACGAATCCGGTATCCATCAGGACGGTGTGCTGAAGCATCGCGAGACCTACGAAATCATGCGCGCGCAGGATGTGGGCTGGCATAACAACCGCCTCACCTTGGGCAAACTCTCCGGCCGCTCGGCATTTCGCGAGCGTTTGAAGGAACTCGGTATCGAGCTGGATTCAGAAGTGGCCGTCAACGCCGCGTTCAAGAAATTCAAGGAACTGGCCGACAAGAAGCAGGAAATCTTCGATGAGGATTTGCATGCACTGGTGTCCGATGAAGCAGTGGCACCCGAAGTCGAAAAGTATCAGTTGGTTTCGCTGACGGCACATGTCGAAACCGGCGAGCAGCCTTACGCGCGGCTGATCATTGCCGACGGCGGCAAGGAGCGTACCTGCGAAGCCAAGGGTGCCGGCCCGGTGGATGCGACTTTCAAGGCGCTGGAAAGTGTGGCGCACAGCGATGCGGAACTGCTGCTGTACTCGGTCAATAACGTCACCGAAGGTACCGATTCGCAGGGCGAGGTGACGGTGCGGCTCTCGAAGGAAGGCCGCATCATCAACGGCATCGGCTCGGATACCGATATCGTGATTGCCAGTGCCAAAGCGTATCTGAATGCGCTCAACAAACTGGCGCACGGCGAACGCATGAATCCGCAAATGGCCGACTGAAACGCAGGCATCGTTTGCGTGTAACCTAGCGGCTTTCCGATTTTGAGGCTGCAGAATGAACGCAAACGAATTGCTCGCCCGGCTGGGCGTCAACCTGTCCGATTACGCCGGTAGCGAACTGGTTTCGCGCTCGCCGATCGATGGCGCCACGCTGGCGACGCTGCGCGTGGATACGCGTGAATCGGTGCCGGGCAAGATCGATCAGGCTCATCGCGCGTTTCAGCAGTGGCGCAATGTTCCGGCACCGAAGCGCGGCGAACTGGTGCGATTGTTGGGGGAAGAGCTGCGCGCCAACAAGGATGCGCTGGGCCGGCTGGTGACGCTGGAAGCCGGCAAGATCCTGCAAGAGGGACTGGGCGAAGTGCAGGAGATGATCGACATCTGCGATTTCGCCGTCGGTTTGTCGCGCCAACTTTATGGTCTGACGATTGCGTCGGAGCGTCCTGGCCATCGCATGATGGAGCAGTGGCATCCGCTGGGCGTGGTGGGCGTGATCAGCGCATTCAATTTTCCGGTCGCGGTGTGGGCCTGGAACAGCGCGCTCGCGTTAGTGTGCGGCGACTCCGTGGTGTGGAAGCCGTCGGAGAAAACGCCCTTGACCGCACTCGCTTCGCACGCCTTGCTTGAGCGCGCGATCGCCAAATATCGCGCCGCCGGCGGCGTGGTTCCCGATGGCTTGTCGCAGATTGTCATCGGTCGCGCCGATGTTGGCGAAGCGTTGGTGGACGATGCACGCGTGCCGCTGATTTCCGCCACCGGTTCCACCCGCATGGGCAAGGCGGTGGGCCAACGCGCCGCTGCGCGATTCGCCAAGACCATTCTCGAATTGGGCGGCAATAACGCGATGATCGTGGCGCCCAGTGCGGACCTGAAGATGGTGCTTCCAGCCGTGTTGTTTTCCGCTGTCGGCACGGCGGGACAGCGTTGCACCACGCTGCGGCGCCTGATTGTTCATTCCAGCGTCTACGATCAATTACTGACAAGTCTGAAGAATGCCTACGGCTCGGTGCGCATCGGCGACCCGCTCGTGGCAGGAACCCTGGTCGGTCCGCTGGTCGATGAAGCGGCATACAACGGCATGCAGGCAGCGCTGCAAAACGCGGCAAAAGAAGGCGGCAAGGTACACGGCGGTATGCGCGTTGCCGATGGCGATCTGGCAAAAGCGTTCTATGTGCAGCCGGCCATTGTCGAGATGCCATCGCAAACGAATACCGTGTGCCATGAGACCTTCGCGCCGATTTTGTACGTGCTGAAGTACGGCACGCTGGATCAGGCACTGGCGTTGCAGAATGGCGTGCCGCAGGGTTTGTCGTCAGCGATCTTCACTACCGATGTACGCGAGGCGGAGCAATTCGTTGCTGCGTCGGGTAGCGATTGCGGTATTGCCAACGTCAACATCGGCACATCGGGCGCCGAGATCGGCGGTGCATTCGGCGGCGAAAAGGAAACCGGCGGTGGGCGCGAATCGGGCTCCGACAGCTGGAAAGCCTACATGCGCCGTGCCACCAACACGGTCAACTACTCGCGCGAACTGCCGCTGGCGCAGGGCATCAAGTTCGATATCTGATTCATCCTTGGCCGTATTTGCGTTCGCATTTCGGCTGTAAGGATTTTTCACGGGCTGCGACCTAGGGGTCACGTTGCGCTATCGATCAGTCGGCAGATTGATCGATAGCGCATACCTCACAACCCCATTTGAAGGAGCAGCAATCATGAAAAAGAATTTCCTGAAGTTCGCTTTGGGTTCCATCGCGGCATCCATCCTGAGCCTGTCCGTTCCGGCATTTGCCGACACCAGCCCGGAAGACGCCAATCGCTTCGTCAAGATGTACGACAGCAACAAGGATGGCATGGTATCCAAGGCCGAACTGATGAAGCGCGCCGAAGAAATGCTCGCCAAGATGCCGAAAGACAAGGCCGGCATGATGGACGAGAAAAAGGCGCTGGCGTTTTTGCTGGAGCTGCAGAAGAGCGATGGCGGACTGGGCCGCATGATGTCGAAAGAAGACATCATGAAAAAAGTCGGCGCGGCGTTCGACAAGATGGATACAGGCAAGAAAGGCATGATCAATACCAAACAAGCCGAGCAATTTCTGATCGAACTGATGAAGAGCGGCGCTTGATCGCTCTCAAAAACCCTCCTGTGAGGGGCGGAAGCGCCGCCGCCGGAAGTTGGTAACTTCCACGGACGCGTGGCCGGCACAAGATCGAAGCCGCGCGTCCAACTTATTTGCAATCGAAGTTGCAAACAAAAACTCCAGCACTGACGCGGGTTTCAGGGCATTTCTGCCCGATAACCCGCGCCAGTGCTGGAGTTTTTGTTATTTATGCTGGGAGGGAAGTTTTGAAACGAAGCGGAAGCGCACCGCGCTCGCGCTAGATTTCCGAGGCCAGCTTTTTCGCGATGCCGGCGTATGTGGCTGGCGTCAGATTGCGCAGCAGCACTTTGTCCGCGTCCGGAATGGCAAGGCTGTCGATGAATTGCTTGAGCGATTCCGGATCGATGCCGCCTTTTCCGCGAGTGAGTTCCTTCAATTGCTCGTAGGCATCGGCGACACCGTGTTTCCTCATCACGGTTTGAATCGGCTCGGCGAGCACGTCCCAGCTGGCATCGAGATGTGCCGCGATGCGCGCCGGATTGGCTTCCAGTTTGTCGAGTCCGCGCGCGAGTGAATCGTAGGCCAGCAAGCAGTAGCCAAATGCCACGCCCATATTGCGCAATACGGTGGAATCGGTAAGGTCACGCTGCCAGCGCGATACCGGTAACTTTTCCGCCATGTGTCGCAGCACGGCGTTCGCGATACCGAGGTTGCCCTCGGAATTCTCGAAATCGATCGGATTGACCTTGTGTGGCATGGTTGACGAACCGATCTCGCCCGCCTTCACTTTCTGCTTGAAGTAGCCCAGCGAGATGTAGCCCCAGATATCGCGGTCCAGATCGATCAGGATGGTGTTGGCGCGCGCAATAGCGTCGAACAACTCGGCCATGCAGTCGTGCGGCTCGATCTGGATGGTGTAAGGGTTGAACGCCAGTCCCAGGCTTTCAACGAAACGCTTGGAGAATGCAGGCCAATCGAAATCCGGATAGGCCGAAAGATGTGCGTTGTAATTGCCGACGGCGCCGTTGATCTTTCCCAGCAGCGTTACTTCGGCAATGGCGGCATGCGCGCGCCGCAGGCGCGCGACGACGTTGGCCATCTCCTTGCCGAGCGTGGTCGGCGTGGCCGCCTGGCCGTGCGTGTGCGAAAGCATGGACATGCCGGCGTGCGAGTGCGCCAGTGCTGTGAGGCGGTTTTCGATTGCCGTCAGTGACGGCAGCAGGACTGCTTCGCGTGCCGATTTCAGCATCAGGCCGTGCGACAGATTGTTGATGTCTTCCGATGTGCAGGCGAAATGGATGAAGGCTTGCGCCTGGGTAATATCGTTGTTACCGGCAAAGCGTTCGCGCAGCCAGTATTCAACAGCTTTCACGTCGTGATTGGTGGTGGCCTCGATCGCTTTCACGCGCTCGGCATCGGCAATGGCGAAGTTGGCGACAGCGTCGCGCAACGCTTGAACAGTTGCCGCGCCAAACGGTTTGCACTCCGCAATCCTTGGTTCCGCCGCCAGGGCAATCAGCCATTCGATCTCGACCTGGACGCGAAACCTGATCAGCGCGAATTCGCTGAAATAACCGCGCAGCGCAGCGGTTTTTTTCTCATAGCGGCCATCGAGCGGCGAGAGCGAAGTCAGCGAATTGAGGGGAAGGGGAACAGCGGGAGACATCGGGAACTTTCGGGAAATTAGCAATGAATTTTATCACGCGAGCCGATTTGTTCCGTTGTGTTTCAGGCGTGACTACCTGCGTATGCGAGGCGGCCGCGCATGGCGCGATGGTATAATTTGCCTCTGAAAACAGAGAAAAAACAATGAAGCTGATCGCCTCTTATACCAGCCCCTACGCACGCAAAGTTCGAATCGTCATGGTGGAAAAACGCATCGAATGCGATTTCGTTGCGGAGAACGTTTGGGCCGCCGATACCAAGGTCGGCGACTTCAATCCGCTGGGCAAAGTGCCCGTTCTGGTTCTGGACGATGGCTTGGCACTTTACGATTCGCGCGTGATTGCCGAGTATCTGGACGGCGTGACACCGGTTGCGCGTCTGTTGCCCGATGGCGGTCGCGATCGTGTGCTGGTGAAGCGCTGGGAAGCCCTGGGCGACGGCATTACCGACGCCGGTATCGCGGTATTTCTGGAAAAGAAACGGCCCGCCGAACAACAAAGCGCCGACTGGATTGCGCGTCAATTGGGCAAGGTCAATGCCGGCATCGCCGCTGCTGCCCGTGAATTGGCCGACCGCGATTTCTGTCATGGTCTGTCGCTGACGCTGGCCGATATTTCGCTTGCATGTGCGTTGCTGTGGTTGGAGTTCCGCATGCCGGACATCAAATGGCGCGAGCAGCATCCCAATCTGCGCGCTTGGATCGAAAAAATGGAAGCGCGACCGTCGCTGATCGATACGGCGCCTCGCGCCTGATCGCAGTGAAAAAAACGGCGCGTGAGGCGCCGTTTTTCATTTTGTGCCGTCGGAAAAAATCAGTGAATGATGCCGCCACCGAGACAAATTTCGCCATCGTAGACAACGGCAGATTGTCCGGGCGTCACGGCCCATTGCGGATCGTCGAAGTGCAGCGAAAACGCGGCATCGCCGGATGCATCAACCCTGCATCGCGCGTCGGCTTGGCGATAGCGGGTTTTTGCCGCCAATGCCTGTCCTGCCGCAGGTGATTCTCCGCTGACCCACGCCGTATCCTGCGCCATCAGGTCATTCTTCAGTAGCAATGGATGATCATGCCCTTGCACCACGATCAACCGGTTCGCCGGCAAGTCTTTCCCGGCCACAAACCAGGGCTCTCCATCGCCGGCTTTGGTGCCGCCGATGCCCAGTCCCTGGCGCTGACCCAGTGTGTAATACATCAGCCCTTCGTGGCGGCCCATGCGTTTTCCCTCCGGCGTCACCATGTCGCCGGGTTCTTTCGGCAGGTAACGTTGCAGGAATTCGCGAAACGGGCGTTCGCCGATAAAGCAGATGCCGGTCGAGTCTTTCTTGGCGTGATTCGGCAAGCCGGCTTCAAGCGCGAGCTTGCGCACATCGGATTTCAGCAAATGACCCACCGGGAAAACCGCTTTTGAAACCTGATGCTGATTCAGGCGATGCAGGAAATAGCTTTGATCCTTGCCGGGATCCAGGCCCTTCAGCAATTCGAAGCGGCCATCGACTTCGCGCACGCGTGCGTAGTGGCCGGTAGCGATTTGTTCCGCGCCCAGATTGAGGGCGTGATCGAGAAAGGCCTTGAATTTGATTTCCGCGTTGCACAGCACGTCGGGATTGGGCGTGCGACCGGAGGAGTACTCGCGCAGGAATTCGGCGAACACGCGGTCCTTGTATTCGGCGGCGAAATTAACCGCTTCGAAATCAATGCCGATGACATCGGCGGCAGCAGCAGCGTCGATAAAGTCCTGGCGGGTGGAGCAATATTCGTCGTTGTCGTCGTCTTCCCAGTTCTTCATGAACAGGCCGACCACGTCATACCCCTGCTGTTTCAGCAGCAGGGCGGACACAGAGGAATCGACGCCACCGGAGAGACCGACGACTATGCGTTTCTTGGACATCTGGGAATTATCGGGCAGGTAATGCCGTTATCAAGTACGAAGACAAAAACAAAAAGGGCGGGACCGAAGTCCCGCCCTTTTCAGCGGATCGAATCCGCTCAAGCTTTGAAGCCCGAATTACTTCTTCGGTGCGTCTTCTTTCTTGGCGGCTTCTTCTTTCTTAGCCTTGGCCTTCTTCTTGGCCTTCTTTTCTTCCTTCTTCACTTCCTTGGCTTCTTCCTTCTTGGCTTCAGCCTTGGCAGGAGCAGCAGCGGCCGGCTTGGCAGCTTCAGCAGCCTTGGCCGGAGCGGCAGCAGCAGGAGCAGCAGCGGGCTTGGCGGCTTCAGCTTTTGCGGCCGGGGCAGCAGGGGCTTGTGCAGCAGCGTTCAATGCAACAGCTGCGAACAGAGCGGCAGCAATAGCGGAGATGGCTTTCATTTGTGTTTCCTTTGAGAGTGAGTGAGTAACGTTAGTCATTCAAGACAGATTGTGCTGTCAGTGCGATTAACGCGCGGCATTATAGCCGGTTGACACCCAATTGTGAACTGGCCCAATGTTGAGGAATAGACGCCAAGCCATTCACTTTTCAGGGGTTTTTCCCATTTTGGCGCGCTACAGCACGAGCCGGGCCGGGTCAATCTCGCGCCAACGGCCTTGCGACAGGCCATCCAGTGTCAGAGGGCCGATGGCGATGCGCACCAGCCTCAAGGTTGGAAATCCGATTTTGGCCGTCATTCGACGAATCTGGCGGTTTTTACCCTCCGATATCGTGATTTCAAGCCAAGAGGTCGGAATATGCTTGCGAAACCGGACCGGTGGATCCCGCGTCCAAAGCTGATTGGGCTCGGCTACTTGTCTGGCGGTAGCCGGCTGAGTAATGAAGTCGCCGAGGTCAACACCGCGCCTCAGTGGCGCGAGATTGCTGTCGGACGGTACTCCTTCGACTTGAGCCAAATAGGTTTTGGCGAGTTTGTGTCGGGGATCGGCGATACGCGCCTGGAGAATGCCATCATCGGTCAGCAGCAAAAGACCCTCACTGTCCGTATCCAGGCGGCCTGCGGGATATACGTTAGGAAGCGTGATGTAGTCCTTTAGCGTCGGCTTGTCGCCAGACGGACTGAACTGACAAATCACACCGTAGGGTTTATTGAATGCGATCAACATGGGGAAAATAAAAAACCCCTGTGGCATTGACCACAGGGGTTTTGACCGTTCCTCTGGAACAATCAGGCGTTCTGGATATTGGAAGCCTGTTTGCCCTTGGGGCCTTGGGTCACTTCGAAGCTGACCTTTTGACCTTCTTTGAGTGTCTTGAAACCATTCATCTGGATCGCCGAGAAATGGGCGAACAGATCATCGCTACCGTCATCGGGAGTGATGAAGCCGAAGCCCTTGGCGTCGTTAAACCATTTGACTGTTCCTGTTGCCATGCAAATGCATCCTTTTACAAAAACGGGTTGGAGAGCCCCGGAATCGTTTTGCTATCAAGGCCTGCAACCGCGCGTAGTGCAAATGCAGACAACCTTAAAGCCAAACTCCAAAGCGCCTTTTACCGGCTATCCAGAATCAAGTCAATAGAAGCTGGGAATTTTCAGGTGTTAGCGTTGCATCGATGCAAATCGATGCCGAACATCGCGCATTCGGTGTGAAATCGACGTGCGATGGCACCTCGTTGGTGCAAACTTCCCGCAAAGTTGTCGGGGCTTGAATGCACCCCACCTTGCCCCTATTATTAATCAACGAATCAATCCCGCATAAGCATGGCTACACGGCAATCCAAACCGAACGATCAGGGCAGCACCGAGCTGAAGGAAAAGCCGGCGCAGACCAAACCGCCCGCCATGTGGCAGGTAGTGATGTACAACGACGACTACACGCCGATGGAATTCGTGGTCGATGTGCTGGAGCAGATTTTTGGTCACAGCTCGGAGCGCGCCACACAAATCATGCTCAAGGTGCACACCGAGGGCAGGGGCATATGCGGCGTCTTTCCGCGTGATCTGGCGACGATGAAAGTGGAGCAAGTGGTCGACCATGCGCGCAAACATCAGCATCCGTTGCGATGTGGTATGGAAGAGGTATGAAGAAATTTTTGTGCACGCTTTTTGCGTGATGCAGTACACAGATGGACGGTAATTTTTGGTTGTATGCTTGGTCGAAAGATCAGGCGTTTATGGATTAGGCAGTTGGCACGCACTCGTTGAAAGGTAAATCATGATCGCCCAGGAACTCGAAGTCAGTCTGCACATGGCCTTTGTCGAAGCCCGGCAAAAGCGTCACGAGTTCATTACCGTCGAGCACCTGTTGCTCGCGTTGTTGGAAAACCCCTCCGCGCAGGAGGTGCTGAAAGCCTGCGCCGCGAAAGTAGACGATCTGAAAAAAGCGCTGACCGAATTCATCGAGCAGCACACGCCCATCGTCGCCGGTGACGGCGAGGTCAATACGCAGCCGACGCTCGGTTTCCAGCGCGTGATCCAGCGCGCCATCCTGCACGTGCAATCGTCTGGTAAGAAGGAAGTCACCGGTGCCAATGTGTTGGTCGCCATCTACGGCGAAAAAGATTCGCATGCGGTTTACTTCCTGCATCAGCAGGGCGTGTCTCGTCTGGACGTGGTGAATTTCATTTCCCACGGCATCGCCAAGACGACACCGGCGAAAGGCGAAAAGGAAGAAGCAGAAACCGAAGCCGCCGAGGGCGAACAGTCCGGCGGTGCGCTGGAGAGCTTCACCTTGCATCTGAACCAGATGGCGATCGACGGCAAGATCGATCCGCTGATCGGTCGAGAGCATGAAGTCGAGCGCGTGATCCAGATCTTGTGCCGTCGCCGCAAGAACAACCCCTTGCTGGTCGGTGAAGCCGGTGTGGGCAAAACTGCAATCGCTGAAGGCTTGGCCAAGCGAATCGTTGATGGCCAGGTGCCGGACATTCTTGCCAAAGGGCAGGTATATGCGCTCGACATGGGCGCACTGCTGGCCGGCACCAAATATCGCGGCGATTTCGAACAACGGCTGAAGGCAGTGTTGAAGCAGCTCACCGAAAACCCGAATGCGATCCTGTTCATCGACGAAATTCATACGCTGATCGGTGCGGGCTCGGCATCGGGCGGCACACTGGATGCGTCCAATTTGCTTAAGCCGGCGTTGTCGTCCGGCCAGTTGAAGTGCATCGGCGCAACGACCTATACCGAATACCGCGGTATCTTCGAAAAAGATCACGCGTTGTCGCGTCGTTTCCAGAAGGTCGATGTGACCGAGCCGTCGATTGCCGAGACGATCGAGATCCTGAAAGGACTCAAGTCGCGCTTCGAAACCCATCATGGCGTGAAATACACAGCCACCGCATTGACAACCGCCGCCGAACTTTCGGCCAAGTACATCAACGACCGTCATCTGCCGGACAAGGCGATCGACGTGATCGACGAAGCCGGTGCTGCGCAGCGTATCGCGCCGAAATCGAAGCAGAAGAAGACTATTGGCAAACCGGAGATCGAGGAGATCGTCGCCAAGATCGCCCGCATCCCCGCCCGTAATGTATCGTCGGATGATCGCAATGCGCTGAAGACGCTGGACCGCGATTTGAAGTCGGTGGTGTTCGGCCAGGATAAAGCGATTGAAGCGCTTTCGTCGGCGATCAAGATGGCGCGTTCGGGTTTGGGCAATACCGCCAAACCGATCGGATCGTTCCTGTTCTCCGGCCCCACCGGCGTGGGCAAGACCGAAGTGGCCAAGCAACTCGCATTCATTCTTGGTGTGGAGCTGATTCGCTTCGACATGTCCGAGTACATGGAGCGTCACGCGGTTTCGCGCTTGATCGGTGCGCCCCCGGGCTATGTCGGTTTCGACCAGGGCGGCTTGATGACCGAAGCCATTACCAAGCACCCGTATTCGGTACTTCTCCTCGATGAAATCGAGAAGGCGCATCCGGATATATACAACGTGCTGCTGCAGGTAATGGATCACGGTACGCTGACCGACAACAACGGTCGCAAGGCGGATTTCCGTAACGTGGTGATCATCATGACCACCAACGCAGGCGCTTCTGAGTTGTCGAAGACAGCAATCGGCTTCACCAACGACAAGAAGGCCGGCGACGAAATGGCGGAAATCAAGCGCATGTTCACGCCGGAATTCCGCAATCGGCTAGATGCGACCATTTCATTCGCGCCGCTGGACGAACAGATCATCCTGCGCGTGGTCGATAAATTCCTCATGCAGTTGGAAGCACAGTTGACCGAGAAGAAAGTCGATGTCACCTACACCGACGCGCTGAAGAAGTATCTGGCCAAGAATGGCTTCGATCCGCTGATGGGCGCGCGGCCGATGGCGCGGCTCATCCAGGACACCATCCGTCGCGCGTTGGCCGAAGAGCTGCTGTTTGGCCGCCTGGCCAACGGCGGCAAGGTGACCATCGATATCGACGCCGACAACAAGGTGAAGCTCGATATCAGCGAAGAGAAAGAGCCGGTACCGCAGGAAAGCTGATTGCCGGTTCCATTGACTGAAAACTGACAACGGGCCGCTGGTGAAAACCGGTGGCCCGCTTTCATTTAAGCCCGTCACATGCATTCGATTCGTGCATACATCATGAGCATTCGTTATTGACGCCAGCGGGGTCATTCATGCAGCCGCGCATGACTTGCGCTATTCTTCCGCCAGCATCGGATGCCACAACTTTAACCGCCCTCTGGAGACCGCCATGAATAAAATCCTGCGCTGCACGCTGCCGGCAGCTTTTGCCGCTTCGGTATTGCCGGTAATCGCTCAAGCACCCACCACCGTTGCTCCGCCACCCGCGCCGGCATTCGCCGCATCCAACCTCACACCGGCCGGTGTGCGTTCGATCGCGGCCACGTGCGCTGCATGCCATGGCACCGAGGGGCGCAGCGCCGGTGGCGCGATTCCGGGACTCGCCGGTACCAACAAGGAATATTTCGTCAACCAGATGAAATCGTTCCGCGAGGGCAAGCGCGAGGCGACCATCATGCATCAGCTGGCAAAGGGTTACTCGGAAGCCGAGACCAATGCTCTGGGCGATTTCTTCGCTGCGCAAAAAAACTGACCGGGAGAACGATATGAGCATGAATCGCAGAAACTTCCTGAAAGCATCGGCTGGGGCTCCCGCACTTGCCGGCATTGCATCGATTGCCGGTTGTGCATCCATTGGCGGCAGTGGTCCGCGCGTGGTGGTGGTCGGCGGCGGCTACGGTGGCGCGACGGTCGCCAAGTACATCAAGCTGTGGGCGCTGAACATCAACGTCACCCTGGTGGAGCGTAACGCTGAGTTTATTTCCTGCCCGATTTCCAATCTGGTGCTGGGCGGCACGCAGACGATGAAAGACATCACCGTCAGCTACGAAACATTGTCGAAGAAGTACGGAATCAATGTCGTGCGCGGCGAAGCCACTGCTGTCGATGCGGAAAAGAAAGTGGTGCGGCTGGCGAGCGGCGACAGCCTGCCGTTCGATCGCGTTGTGCTGTCACCGGGTATCGACTTCATGTACGAAGAGCTGCCGGGGCTGAACAACGCCGCTGCGCAGGAGAAAGTTTTGCACGCATGGAAGGCCGGTCCCCAGACGGTGGCGTTGCGCAAACAGCTCGAAGCGATGCGTGATGGCGGCGTGGTGGCGATCTCCATTCCGGTGGCGCCATACCGTTGCCCGCCGGGACCCTACGAGCGCGCCTGCCAGATCGCCAGCTATCTGAAGCAATCCAAGCCGAAGTCGAAGGTCATCATCCTCGACGCCAATCCGGATGTGACCTCCAAGCCCGGCTTGTTCAAGAAAGCCTGGGCTGACATGTACGCCGGCATCGTCGAATATCGCGGCAACGCAAAGGTGGTCGACATCGACGTGAAAACGATGAGCGCCAAGCTGGAAGTCGCGGATGACGTGAAGGCCGATGTGCTGAACGTGTTGCCGCCAATGAAAGCGGGTGCCATTGCCAACCCGTTCATCACCGCCAACAAGCGCTGGTGCGAAATCAACTGGCTCACCTACGAAGCCAAGAACGTTCCCGGCGTGCATCTGCTGGGCGACGCACTGCAGATCGCGCCCGGCATGCCGAAGTCGGGACACATGGCCAACTCGCACGGCAAAGCGTGCGCGGCCGCGATCGTTGCCCTGCTGGGCGGCGAGCAACCGAATGGCGCGCCGGTGCTGAACAACACCTGCTACAGCTTCGTTTCCGCCGACAAGGTGGTGCATGTCGCCTCGGTGCACAAGTACGACGAGAAGGACAAGACGATGAAAGCGGTACCCGGCTCGGGTGGCGTGTCGACCGCGTCGAACGAACTTGAGGGGCAGTATGCGATGACCTGGGCGAAAAATATCTGGGCTGATGCATTGGGCTAGTCGCTGTAAGTCTGAAACAGAAAAGCCGCCCGAGGGCGGCTTTTCTGTTTTTGGAGCATAAACTCCAGCACTGGTGCGGCATACCGGCTATTTTCGACCTGAAAGCCGCACCAGTGCTGGAGTTTTACTTTGACGCGGTAGCTGCAGGGGCGGCGGAGGTCACGCGAGCCCGCGCCTTCTCTCCCGGACGGATTGACGTCAACATCAGTGCCGACACACGCAGGATTTCGCTGCACGCCTCTTCGCTGCTGTGGTCGCGATCGCACAGCGCGCTGCGAGCGTAACCGCGAATCTTGTCGAGTTGTTCTTCGCGCTTGGTGTAGCTCGCGAGCACAGAGTTGAACAAATAGGCACGCCGCGGCGAAATGCCCTCGACGCACGCGGTGGATCGCTCATTTGCCGGTGCCGCAAGGCATCGCAAGCCGGCGGTAAATCGCTCCTGATTCCGATCCCAGGTCTCGTCGACGTCGACCACCAGTTCGCCGGATCTCACGCGCATTTCAATCAATGGCGCCGGCACATCGGCGCGGTCGAAGGTGGTGTGATTCTCCAGCCGGTCGTAAATATCGGTGAACACGCCTTGATAAAGCGCGCAGCCGACTTTGGGCTCATCGATGCAGTCTTCGCCGGCGAACACATCGCCGAGATGTGCCAGCCGCTTGCCGTCCTTGGTCCCGACCAGCGTGTATATCTGGTCGACCACACAGCGCCACGCGCGCCTGGCCTCATCGGCGACCATGCAGTCGTCGCGTACGAACAGATAGCCGTCCTTCCAGCCAAACAGGTTTTCCGGTTTGCTGTTTGCGTTGCGTCGCTGTTGCACTTCGCGTTGCAGTTGCTGGTTCTCATATTGCAGCGTGATGCGCACGGTGGCGATCCCGTTTTTTGCCGTGTCGCGTACTTCGGTAGATACCTTCACCTGTGGCTCGGCCGATGCTGCGGTGTTTGTTGCTGCTGGTTGTGCAAACGCGGACAAGCTCGCTGCCAGCATGATGAGGAGTGCCGCCGTTTTCATGAAGCCAGAAATCCGCGCAGCGCGTCCAGTACCTTGCCGGGCGCTTCCTGCATCATCGAGTGCCCGCAATCATCGAGTGTCACGATCCGGCTGCCTTTGATGCGCGCCGCCAGCGCTTGGGCTGATTTGGCAGGCGTCATCATGTCGCGCGTGCCGGCAATGACCAACGTGGGTGCGGTTACCGCCGCAAAGAGGGCGTCATCCGGCAGGAACGCATGACAGGCCGAGAGATCGCCGAACAGCACGCCTGGGCGGCTTTGCTCCAGCAATCGTTTGTACGCCATCATCGACGAGGTCCCCGGCGTCGGGTTCTTGCCCCATTTCAGTTGCGGCGCATGGCCCCAGATATTAAGCATGTCGAAAGCTTCGTCAGGCCTGTTCTTTGCGGCATCCAGCAAGACATCCGATACCGGCATTGGCACGCTGCTGCCCAGCAGCGCCAGCTTTGCCACCCGCGCCGGATATCGCGCCGCGCAGTCGAGCGCAATCAAGGACCCCATGCTGTGACCGACCAGCGTGACATTCGCGATCGCGCCGTTGTCCAGTAGATTGATCAGCCAGTCGCTGTATTGGGCGATGGTTGGTTTTGCGTTGCCGAAGCTTTTACCGTGACCGGGCAGGTCTACGGCCAGCGCGTTCCAGCCGTGATGCGCAAAGTAGCGAGCCTGCAATGTCCATACGCTGTGATCGTTGGCGGCACCGTGAATGAAGACGACGGAAGATTTTGCTGCACCGAAAGGTTTGCCGCCGGTGTAAACGTAAGCAGGCTGCTGCTGCACCAGAAACTTCATACTCCCGCCACCTTGCCGGCCGCGTACAGCGCCTTCGACAAGTCCTCGATCAGATCATCGGCGTGCTCAATGCCGATGGAGAGCCGAATCGTGCCCTCGGAAATACCGGCCGCTTTCAACGCCGCAGCGTCCATGCGGAAGTGCGTAGTCGTGGCGGGATGAATCACCAGCGATTTGGCGTCGCCGATATTGGCCAAGTGCGAGAACAGCGAAAGCTTTTCGATAAAGGTCTTGCCGGCGGTTTTGGCGAGACCGCCTTCACCCTTGAGATCGAAGCTCACCACCGCACCGGCGCCATTCGGCAGCAATTGTTTTGCAATTCCGTGATCGGGATGCGACTCCAGTTCCGGATAGGTCACTTTTGCGACGGCTTTATTGGACGACAAAAACTGAACGATCTTGCGTGTGTTCTCGACGTGCTTGGGCATGCGCACATGCAAGGTTTCCAGCCCCTGCAATATCTGGAACGCCGTCATCGGTGCCATCGCCGCGCCGAAATCGCGCAGGCCTTCGCGACGCGCGCGCAGGGCGAATGCGGCGACTGAAGACTCTTCCGACATGACCATGCCGTGAAAGCCGTCGTATGGCTCGGTCAGGGTCCGAAATTTGCCCGACTTTTCCCAATCGAAACTGCCGCCATCAAGCAGCACGCCGCCGATGACCACGCCGTGACCGGACAGGAACTTGGTGGCCGAGTGCATGACGATATCCGCGCCTTGCGAAATCGGGCGGGATAGATAGGGTGTCGTCAACGTCGCATCGACCATCAATGGAATGCCGGCGGCATGGGCGATTTCGGCCACCATCGGTACGTTCAAGACATCCAGCCCGGGGTTGCCCACGGTTTCGCCGAACAGCAGGCGGGTGTTGGGACGGATAGCGGCGCGCCAAGCGTCGGCACTGCGGCCATCGACAAAGGTGGTTTCAATGCCGAAACGCGGCAGCGTGTAGGACAGAAGATTGTGCGAGCCACCGTAAAGCGCATTGGACGCCACGATGTGAGCGCCCGCTCCCATCAGGGTGGCAATCGCCAAATGGAGTGCCGCTTGACCTGAAGCAACCGCAATCGCCGCCGGTGCACCATCCAGTGCGGCCATGCGTTCCTCGAACACGCTCAGTGTCGGGTTGGAAATGCGCGAATAGACGTGGCCTGTGCGCTCCAGATTGAACAACGAGGCGGCGGTATCGGTGTCGGGAAAGACAAATGAAGCGGATTGGTAGATCGGCACCGCCCGGGCGCCGGTGGCCGGGTCGGGCGACTGGCCGGCGTGGACGGCAAGGGTGTCCAGATGCGGGTAGTTGGGAGCGGACATTTGTCAGATAAATGAATTGGTTGCAGGTGAAACGTCAGGTGGCAACTGAAATCTTGCCAGAATACCCCTGAGTTTGTTATGGTGTTTGTCCTTCACAAGGTTGTCATAAATCGTGCGCGCATATTTGAAACCGCAGTCGAACCCGCAAAAAGTTTTTTTCAAGGCCATTATCGCGGCTTTCGCGGTGACGGCGTTCGCCGCTTCGTCGGCAGCCATTGCCGCAGATGTCAAAAAGGCCAAGGCCGCGCCGGTGCGCGCCAAAGGAACGCCCGATCTGACCAAAGACGGTGAACCTAACCTGCTGTCGCATGCCGCGATGGTGTTCGATCCGGTCAGCGGCAAGGCGCTGTACGCCAAGAACGCCGAGAGCGCGGTGCCGATTGCTTCCATCACCAAGCTGATGACGGCGATGGTGGTGCTGGAAGCCAAACAGGATCTGAATGAGCCAGTGATTATCGACAGCGCCGATATCGACACGATCAAGAATTCGCGTTCGCGTCTGCCGGTCGGTACCGCGTTCCGCCGCGAAGACCTGATGCGTTTGGCGCTGATGGCGTCGGACAATCGCGCTGCCTCGGCGCTGGGCCGTAGCTACCCTGGCGGCACCCCTGCGTTTGTCGAAGCGATGAACGCCAAGGCGAAGATGATCGGCCTCACCAACACCCGTTTTGTTGACCCGACTGGTCTGGCCCCGGGCAACGTTGCCAGTCCGCAGGATCTGGCATTGATGGTGTCCGAAGCATCCCGCTTTCCGCAAATCCGCGAATACTCGACCACGCCGGAGCTGCACGTCACGCTGCCGAATGCCAAGCGCTCGCTGGGCTTCAACAATACCAACGCGCTGGTGAAGAATTCCGGCTGGGATATCGGTCTTTCCAAAACGGGGTACATCAGCGAAGCCGGCAAATGCCTGGTGATGCATGCCACCATCGGCAACAATCCGGTGGTGATTGTGTTGATGGATTCATGGGGCAAGCTGACCCGCCTGGGCGACGCCAATCGCATCAAGAAATGGCTGGAGAACAACAGCAAGCAGATGGCCGCTCTCACGCGCAAAGAAGGCTGATTCGATTTCTGTTTCAGCGCAAATAAGCACAAAGACGCCGGGCAATCCCGGCGTTTTTTATCGCGTTTTCAGTATGCAGCCTGTATCGCCAAGCGCAGCGCGGGCATCGGTTAAGATGTGGCCATGAAAGTTGGCCTCTTTGTCACTTGCCTGGTCGATCTGGTTCGGCCGAATATCGGCTTCGCTGCGCTGAGGCTGCTGGAAGAGGCGGGCTGCGAAGTCGTGGTGCCGGAAAACCAGACCTGCTGCGGCCAGCCCGGCTACAACTCCGGCGCGCGCGATGTTTCCAAAGCACTGGCGAAAAAAGTGCTGGCCGAATTCGGTGATTGTGATTACGTGGTTGCCCCATCGGGATCGTGCTCCGGGCAGATCAAGATGCACGCAGTCGAAGATCTGTTCAAGGGCGAGCCCGAGGAAGCGCAATTTCGCGCGCTGGCCGCGAAGTGGTACGAGCTGTCCGACTTTCTGGTCAATGTGTTGAAAGTCGACAAGCTGCCCGGACAATTCAACGGTAGCGTGACCTATCACGACAGTTGCTCGGGCTTGCGCGAGCTCGGTGTCAAAGCGCAGCCGCGTGCCCTGTTGGCAAAGACGGGCTGTACGCTGACTGAAATGCAGGACGCGGAAAAATGCTGCGGTTTTGGCGGCACGTTTTCGATCAAGCTGGGCGAAATCTCCACGCGCATGGCTGAGAACAAGTGCGTGAATATTGGCGTCGCCAATACCGACGCGGTCGTGGGTGGAGATCTGGGTTGTCTGTTGAATATCGAAGGCCGTCTGCGGCGCAACGGCAACACTAAAACCCAAGTGTTTCACTTCGCCGAAATAGCAGCAGGGATGACAGAAGCAGGCAAGTAAACTCAAGCACTGGTGCGGCTTACGGGCCATTTCTGTCTGGAAAGCCGCACCAAATGGCGATCTACGATTCTTTTCGCGAGTATTGAGACCACATGCAAGTACAGAGCATGCACTTCAAGCAGACGGCGAGCGCCAAGCTCAACGACGCCGTATTGCAGAACGCGATGAAGAAGGCCAAGGGTAAGTTCGTCGATGGCCGCGCCATTGGCGTCGCGGAAGTCGATAACTGGGAGGCAATCCGCACTCACGCCGCCGCGCTGCGCAATCGCGTGATCGACAATCTCGACGCCTACCTGATCGAGTTCGAGCGCAATGCCACGCGGCGTGGCGCGGTGGTGCACTGGGCGGAAACGGCCGAGGAAGCGAACGCCATCGTGCTCGGCATTGCGCAAAAAAATAACGTCAAAACCATCACCAAATCGAAGTCGATGGTGACGGAAGAAATTGCGTTGAACGACGCGTTGATTGCCGGTGGTATTCGCGTGCTGGAAACCGATCTGGGCGAATACATCCTGCAACTGGCCGATGAGCCGCCTTCGCATATCGTGGCGCCTGCCGTGCACAAATCGAAAGAGCAGGTGGCGGAGTTGTTCATGAACGCGCATCACAAACCGCGCCTGACCGACATCCCGCAGATGACGCGTGAAGCGCGCGAGCAACTTCGCGCGCATTTTCTCGGCGCCGACATGGGCATCTCCGGCGCCAATTTCATCATCGCCGAGACCGGCACCACGCTCACGGTGACCAACGAAGGCAATGCCGATCTGGTGACCACCATTCCGCGCATTCATTGCGTCGTCACCGGCATTGAAAAAGTGATTCCGACGCTGGAAGATTTCGCCACGCTGATACGCTTGCTGCCGCGCTCAGCCATCGGCCAGTCGATCGCCAACTACCTGACGTTGACCACCGGTGTGAAAGCGCTGGACGAAACCGATGGTCCGGAGCAAATGCACATCGTGCTGGTCGATGCCGGCCGCACCAAGCTGGTGGGCAGCGACATGAAAGACATGCTGCGCTGCATACGCTGCGGCGCTTGCATGAATCATTGCCCGGTGTACCAGAACGTCGGTGGCCATGCCTATGGCTGGGTGTATCCGGGGCCGATGGGCTCGGTGCTGACGCCGACCTATGTTGGCATCGAGAACGCGGGCGATCTGCCGAATGCCGCGACCTTCTGCGGCGAATGCCAGGTGGTGTGTCCAGTAAAAATTCCGTTGCCGGATCTGATGCGCAAATGGCGCGAACGGCAGTTCGATATGAAGCTGCGTCCGTTCGGCGAACGCTTCGTCATATCCGTCTGGAGCTATTTCGTCCAGCGACCTGGTCTGTATGCATTTGCTTCGAAGCTCGGTGCGCGCGTCGCCGCGTGGATGGGCGGTCGCGAAAAAATGATCCACTCGCTGCCCGGCATCGACGGCTGGACCGATGGGCGCGATATGCCTGCACCGGCGGGCAAAACGTTTCGCGAGCTGTACGCCGCGAAGAAGGCCGGCAAATGAGCGCGCGCGAAAACATTCTCGCCCGCATACGGCAAAAATCCGGCCGCGCCGGTTTGACGGCCGAGGCTGAGCTGGCGGCCGTGCGCACGCATATCGGCCAGCATGTGCGAGGCCCGCTGCCGTCGATTGCGGCCCATGAACCGGTGGCGCACTTCATCACTGAATGCGCGCGACTCAAAACCACCACAGCCGAGATCGGCAGCCTCGCTGAGGTGCCAGCGGAAGTGGCGAAATACATCGCCGCGCAATCGCTCACCGCGCGCTGCGTGGGCTGGCAGGAATTCGCCGCACTCGACTGGAACGCCGCGCAAGTTAGCTTCGACAACCGCACCGCCAACGGCGATGACATGATCGGGCTCACCGGTTGTTTCTGCGCCATCGGCGAGACGGGTACGTTATTGTTGCTCAGCGCGCCCGGCACGCCGAAAGCGACTGCGCTGCTGCCGGAGACCCACATTTGCGTGGTCAGCAAATCGCGCATTGTTGCCACCATGGAAGATGCGTTTGCTTTGATGCACAGCGAAATCGGCGAGCCGCCGCGGGCGACATTTTTTGTCTCCGGGCCGAGCCGAACTGCCGATATCGAGCAGACGCTGGTGATCGGGGCGCATGGTCCGTATCGCGTTCACGTTATTCTGGTGCCATGAAAATAGCCATGAGAAAAAACTTACTTGCGACGATGGCCGGTTTGCTTGCACTGGTGATGTTTTCGTTGCCGGCGCATGCCGCGGAGGCGAGTGTCGATGGTGCTCGCCTTGGCCTGGTCTGGGTCATTCCGTTTGCCGGCATCCTGCTGTCGATCGCCATCATGCCGCTCGCGATTCCATCGTTCTGGCATCACCATTTCGGCAAGGTGTCGCTGGCCTGGGCGCTGGCCTTCCTGCTACCGTTCGCCGCGATTCAGGGCGTCGGACTGACGGCGCACGAATTGCTGCACACGCTGCTGGCCGAATACATCCCGTTCATCATTTTGCTGCTGGCGCTGTTCACGGTCTCCGGCGGTATCTATGTGCGCGGCAATCTGCATGGCACGCCGGCGCTCAACACCGGCCTGCTGGCGTTGGGCACCTTGCTTGCCAGCATCATGGGTACCACCGGTGCGGCCATGCTGTTGATCCGTCCGCTGATTCGCGCCAACGACAACCGGAAACACAATGTGCATGTGGTGGTGTTCTTCATCTTCCTGGTGGGCAATATCGGCGGCTCGCTGACGCCGCTGGGCGACCCGCCGCTGTTCCTGGGCTTTCTCAAGGGCGTGGATTTCTTCTGGACCACGCGCGCCATGCTGTTGCCCATGCTGCTGGCCAGCGGCGTGCTGCTGGCGCTGTTCTATGCTATCGACTACTACTATTACCACCACGGTCGCGAGGAGCTTCCGGCGCGCATGGACCCGACACCAGATACGCGCGCCGGCATCGAAGGCGGCTTCAATTTCGTGTTGCTGGCGGCGGTGATCGCCTGCGTGCTGATGTCGGGCCTGTGGAAGCCAGGCGTCGCGCTGAATGTGGGCGGCATTGCGGTTGAGTTGCAGAACATCGTGCGCGATGTCCTGCTGCTGGTCATTGCCGTGCTGTCGTGGAAGCTCACGGCCGCGCGGGTGCGCGAGGCCAACGCCTATAGCTGGGGTCCGATTCTGGAAGTAGCCAAGCTGTTCGCTGGAATCTTCGTCACCATCATCCCGGCTATCGCCATCCTGCGCGCCGGGCGCGAAGGGGCGCTGGCGCCGCTGGTGGCGATGGTCAGTAGCCCAGCGGGTGAGCCGATCAACGCGACTTATTTCTGGCTGGCCGGTGCGCTGTCCTCGTTCCTCGACAATGCGCCCACCTATCTGGTGTTTTTCAATCTCGCCGGCGGCGACGCGAAGGTGCTGATGACCACGCTGACCACGACACTGCTGGCCATTTCCTGCGGCTCGGTGTTCATGGGTGCCAACACCTACATCGGCAATGCGCCCAATTTCATGATCAAGGCGATTGCCGAGGAGCGCGGCATCCGCATGCCGAGTTTCTTTGGCTACATGCTTTGGTCCGGGGCCATCTTGCTGCCGCTGTTTGTGCTGATCACGGTGGCGTTCTTTCGCTAGTGCCGCGCGCCTGGCGGAATATTGAAACCCCAGCACTGGCGCGGCGTTTGAGGCATTTTCACCCCGCAGACCGCGCCAAGTGGCGATCTTCGCCATTCAATGAGTGCGGTACGCGATCGCGATAGGCGCACCTGTATCGCCATTGGCGAGACCGCACTCGCGCTGCCGTGCTGCGACGCACAAACGGTTTTGAATAAAAGCCGTTGCGACTATTTTTTGATAGGGCCCTATTGCTTAACCGGGGAGGGGCGACTAGCATCTAATGCTGTTTGACGCGCCAAAGCAGATGCCAAGAAACTGCGGTCGCAGGGCGGAATGGGAATTCACGCAAGCCGATTCAAGAAGTCGCACCATAATTCCAACTCTAGGAGGATGTATGACTGAAGAAATCAAGAAGACGGACACGTCTGTCGAACAGAAACCCGCTCGCCGCAAGTTCCTCGCCGGAACCGCTGCCGCGACTGGTGCCGCCATCACCAGTTTCCCGATGATCGCGACTGCGCAAACCGTGTCGCTGCGCTTCCAGTCGACCTGGCCGGCCAAGGACATTTTCCACGAGTACGCCAACGACTTCGCCAAGAAGGTCAACGACATGGCGGGCGGCAAGCTGAAGATCGAAGTGCTGCCGTCGGGCGCCGTGGTGCCTGCATTCCAGTTGCTTGAGGCCGTCAGCAAGGGCACGCTGGATGGCGGCCATGGCGTGGTGGCCTATCACTACGGCAAACAGTCCGCGCTGGCGTTGTGGGGCTCAGGCCCGGCATTCGGCATGGATCCCAACATGGTTCTGGCCTGGCACAACTACGGTGGCGGCAAGGCTTTGCTGGATGAAATTTACAAGTCCATCAACATGGATGTGGTGTCGTATCTTTACGGCCCGATGCCGACGCAGCCTTTCGGCTGGTTCAAGAAGCCGGTTTCGAACGTTGCACAAATGAAGGGCGTAAAGTTCCGTACTGTCGGCTTGGCCGTCGATATGTATGCAGACATGGGCGCCGCGGTGAATCCGCTGCCCGGTGGCGAAATCATTCCCGCACTGGATCGCGGACTGATCGATGCGGCCGAGTTCAACAATGCCACCTCCGATCGCATCCTGGGTTTCCCCGATGTGACCAAGAACTGCATGTTGCAGAGCTTCCACCAATCGGGCGAGCAATTCGAGATCCTGTTCAACAAGGGCAAGTACAGCGGCCTTTCTGCCGAACTGAAGGCGATCATCGACTACGCCGTGCAGGCTGCCAGTGCCGATATGAGCTGGAAGGCAATTGAGCGCAATTCGCAGGACTACATCGAGCTCAAGAAGTCGGGTATCAAGTTCTACAAGACACCCGATGCCATCCTGCAAGCGCAGCTGGCGTCGTGGGACAAGATCATTGCCAAGAAGGGTGGCGAGAACCCGCTGTTCCAGAAGGTGATCGATTCGCAGAAGGCCTATGCCCAGCGCGCATGCCAGTGGCAGAACGACTATATGGTCGACTTCAAGATGGCTTACAACCACTACTTCACCAAGGGCGCCAAGAAAGCCTAGCAACTGTTGTAGCCTTCAGTCGGTCAGTATTTCAGCCGTGCCAGCCACATCGGGCCTCCCGTGTGGCTGGTTTGTTTTTCCGGATGGAGAATCATGAAAGTTCAAACACTGCTGCACACCTCGGACCATATCAGCACCTGGGTCGGCAAGGCTTTTGCGTGGCTCATCGTGGCGCTGATGGTGCTGGTCGTTGCCGAGGTCTTCAAACGTTATGCGCTCAACATGCCGACCGGTTGGGTGTTCGATGCCAGCAATATGCTTTACGGCACCCTGTTCATGATGTGTGGCGCCTATACGCTTGCGCACGACGGTCATGTGCGAGGCGATTTCCTTTACGGCAGCATGAAGCCGCGCACCCAGGCCGCCATTGACCTCGTGCTGTACCTTGTTTTCTTCATGCCCGGCATTGCGGCACTCACCTGGTCCGGCTGGACCTACTTTCAGGATTCGCTTGCGATGCATGAGCAAACGTTCAATGCCGATCCCCTGCCGGTTTATCCGTTCAAGTTCATCATCCCGCTGGCCGGCGGCCTGGTGCTGATGCAGGGCATTTCCGAAATTGTCCGCTGCATCGTGTGCCTGAAAACCGGCGAATGGACGCCGCGTCTGAAAGATGCGGAAGAGGCAGACGTGGTCGAGCAACAACTCGCGACCAGCGAGTACGTCGATGAAGAAGCCAAGAAATTGGCCATTGAAAAATCTCAGGGAATGAGGGGCTAGTCATGATGAGCAATGCTGCACTCGGCATGACCATGCTGGGCCTGATCGTGATCGTGATCATGATGGGCTTCCCGACCGCTTTTACATTGATGGGGCTGGGCATGCTGTTCGGCTTCGTCGCCTTCTACGATCCGTCGCAACCCTGGCTGGACAACAAGATTTTCCCGCTGATGGTGCAACGAGCCTTTGGTGCGATGAACAACGATACGTTGCTGTCGATACCGTTGTTCGTGCTGATGGGATACGTGATGGAGCGCGGCGCACTGGTGGACAAGATGTTCCACAGTGTGCAGCTCGCGTTCCGCAAATTGCCGGGGTCGCTGGCCGTAACGACATTGGTGATCTGCACTTTCTGGGGCATTGCCAGCGGCTTGGTTGGTGCCGTGGTGGTGCTGATGGGCGTGATCGCGATGCGCCCGATGCTGAACGCCGGTTACGACACGCGATTGGCTGCCGGTGTGATTACCGCCGGCGGCACGCTAGGCATCCTTATTCCGCCGTCGGTGATGATCATTGTTTACGCAGCCGTTGCCGGCCAATCGGTGGTGAAGCTCTACGCCGCTGCCATGTTCCCCGGCTTTTTCCTGGCTTTCCTGTACCTCATTTACATCATCGGCTGGTGCGTCCTGAATCCGAAGGTGGCCCCCAAGCTGCCGCCGGAACAGATGAAGGCGCCGATCCAGCCATGGGTTGCGCATATCGCGGCAAGCTACTCGCGCTTTATGCTGCCCGCGCTGGTCATGGCGGTCGTGTCTCCGGCCAAGGCATTGCGCGGTGGTGTCGAGGGCGTGAACCTGAAGTGGTGGCGTCTGGTAGTAGCGCTGACCCGCGCTTTGGCCCCGGTCATCCTGTCCGTGATTACGCTGGGCGCGATCTGGTGGTATGTGACCATTTATTCGCAGAAGGACAATGAGGCGCCGGCGAGCGCGCCTGCGCAGGTGACACAGAAGGCAAAGACGGAAGGCGCAGGCGTAGCGCAGGCGCCAAAAGCTGCCGCCGCAGCGGCTGGCGTGCAGGAACCGCCGGCTACCACTAGCGGCGTGCAGGAACCTCCCGCAAGTGGGGGCTTGAAAGAACCACCGCAATCGGCAGGTTTGCAGGAGCCGCCGGCAGCGAGCGGTGGACTGCAGGAGCCTCCCGGCAGCGGCAGCTTGAAGGAGCCACCGGCTTCCGGCGGTGTGCAGGAACCACCGGGCAGCGATCTAAAGGAGCCCCCCGGCTCAAGCGGTGTTCAAGAGCCGCCCGGCGCGGCCAAAGCCGCTCCGAAGGTCGAAAAGGATGAGCCATTGCAGGAGATGGGGGCCGGTGAGGCAACCAATGTGCCGAAGACGGAGGCGGTGCCTGAGGCTTTCTACAGCGGCTTCCTCATCACTTGCCTGGTCACGCTATTGCTGCTTGCTTTTTACTACTGGAAATTCGACGCCGAGCAGTATGAGATTTTGTCCATGCTGATTCATTCGGTGGCGCCCTTGGCGACACTGACGTTTGTGGTGCTGGGCGTAATTCTGTTCGGCATTACCACGGCGACAGAATCCGCGGCGGTGGGCGCGGCGGGCGCCTTCCTGATGGCGTGGCAGGCCGGCACGCTCAATTTCGAAAAGACCAAGCAGGCAGTGTTCCTGACTGCGAAGACTACGGCGATGGTGTGCTGGCTGTTCGTCGGCTCGGCGTTGTTCTCTGCCGTATTCGCCATTCTCGGTGGACAGCATCTGGTCGAAACCTGGGTGCTGGGATTGAATCTGACACCGATCCAGTTCCTGTTGCTGTCGCAGGCCATCATCTTCATCCTGGGCTGGCCGCTGGAGTGGACCGAGATCATCGTCATCTTCGTGCCGATTTTCCTGCCGCTGTTGGGGCATTTCCAGATCGACCCGATGCTCTGGGGCGTGATGGTTTTCGTCAACCTGCAGGCGGCATTCCTGTCGCCACCGGTGGCGATGTCTGCTTTCTATCTCAAGGGCGTATCGCCGTCGCATGTGACCATCAACCAGATATTCGCCGGCATGATGCCGTATATGCTGATCGTCATTCTTTGCATGGTGATCATGTACATCTGGCCGGGCCTGACCTTGTGGCTGCCGAACTATCTGTACGGCGGCTAGTACTCCGCACTTGATCGATGGCGGGCCGTGCCGTTGATGCGGCCGGCCCGCAAATTTCCCGGGTAGCACATGAAGCCAAAGATACTGATCACACGGCAGGTATTTCCTGAGATGGTGGCACGGCTGTCGCAAATCGCCGATGTTGACCACAACCAGAGCGACGACATTTTTTCTGCGGAAACCTTGCGCAGCCGTGCACAGGGTTGCACTGGCGTTATCACCTGCCTCACCGAAAAGATCGATGCCGCATTCTTCGACGCGTGTCCGGAGGTGAAAACGGTCAGCAATATCGCGGTGGGTTACAACAATATCGATGTTGCCGACGCCAGTAAGCGCGGAGTGAAGGTGACTAACACGCCCGGCGTGCTGGACGACACCACTGCCGATCTGACTTTCGCTCTGCTGATGGCCGCGGCCCGGCGTGTGACGGAAACCGAGCGGCGCCTGCGCAATGGCGAGTGGAAGAAGGGCTTTGCCTTGCAGCAGTGGTTGGGCACCGATGTCCATCATGCCTCGCTCGGCATCATCGGCATGGGGCGCATCGGCCAGACCATTGCGCGCCGCGCGATCGGTTTCGAAATGACCGTGCGCTATTTCAACCGCACGCGTCTCGATGCCAATATCGAATCGAAGTTGAATGTGCAATACGCGGTCAAGGAACAGATACTGCGCGAAAGCGATTTTGTCGTCGTGATGGTGCCGTATTCGGCCGCCACGCATCACTTGATCAAGGCGGAAGACATCGCGCTGATGAAATCGTCCGCCATTCTCATCAACACCGCGCGTGGTGGCGTGGTCGACGATGTGGCGCTGATTGCCGCGCTGAAGGGAAAACGCATCGCCGGTGCGGGGATCGACGTATTTGAAGGCGAGCCCGCACTCAATCCGGGTTTTCTCGAACTCGACAATGTCGCACTCACGCCTCATATCGGCAGCGCTACGCAGGCCACGCGCATGCGCATGGCCAGGCTCGCAGCGGACAACATGCAGGCCGCTCTGGAAGGGCGCGATCCGCCGAATTGGGTTAATCGCCCTTAGGAAAGCGCTGCTGTCATTGTGTGAGGGAAACAATTTTCCTCGTCGTGCGTAACGCACGGCGAAAATCTTCCCGGTAATATCTGGCTGGATGCCGTCGCATTTCTGCGTCGGCGAAGCAAAATCATTCAATCGAATTCAGGAGCTGGACATGAAAGTCGCATTTCTCGGTTTGGGCGTGATGGGCTATCCAATGGCGGGCCACCTGCAGGCCAAGGGCCATCAAGTCACCGTCTACAACCGCACCACGGCCAAAGCTGAAGCGTGGGCCAAACAGCATGGCGGCAGTTTCAGCGCCACGGTGGCCGAGGCGGTCAAAGGTGCGGAGCTGGTGATGATGTGCGTGGGCAACGACAACGATCTGATGGAAGTCGGTCAGGCCGCACTGGCGGCGATGCCGTCTGGTACAACACTGGTCGATCACACCACGGCCTCGGCCGATGCGGCACGCAAGCTCTACGACATCGCCAAGGCCAGGGAAATTGCGTTTATCGATGGCCCTGTGTCCGGTGGTCAGGCGGGCGCGGAAAAGGGGCAGCTCACCGTCATGTGCGGCGGCGATCGGGCGCCTTTCGATGCGGCCAAGCCGGTGATCGATTGCTATGCCAAGGCGACGACGCTGATGGGCGCTTCTGGCGCCGGGCAGCTCACCAAGATGGTCAACCAGATCTGCATCGCCGGGCTGGTGCAGGCCTTGTCGGAAGGATTGGCCTTTGCCGAAAAGGCTGGGTTGGACGGCAATCTGGTGCTGGACGTGATTTCCAAGGGTGCCGCGCAATCCTGGCAGATGGAAAATCGGGGCCGCACCATGCTGAAACGCGAGTTCAACTTCGGCTTTGCCGTCGACTGGATGCGCAAGGATCTGGGCATTTGCATGGAAGAAGCCAAGCGAAACGGGGCAAAACTGCCGATTACCACGCAAATCGACCAGTTTTACGGCGATGTACAGAAGGCCGGCGGCAATCGCTTTGACACGTCCTCATTGATCACACGCCTGTAACAAAACCGGGGTCCGGCTTTACGCCGGACAGGGCGGCACCTATACTGGCAGGGCATAAAAATAGTTGTTCCGGGTCAATTCCTGCGGGAATCCACCGGAACCCAGCGCAAAACGCATGCAAATGCGCATTCGACGCACCCTGCTTGAAGTGGAATTGCCGTGATCAAACTCTATTATTCGCCGGGCGCATGCTCTCTGGCGCCACATATCGTGCTGGAAGAACTGGGCATCGCCTATGAGCCGGTGCTGGTGTCGCTGAAGGATGGCGAACACAAAAAAGCCGATTTTCTCAAGATCAACCCCAAGGCGCGGGTGCCGGCGCTGAACGTGGACGGCAAGGTGCTGACCGAGAACGTCGCCATCCTGACCTATCTTGGCGGCGGTTATGCCGAGCGCGGCCTGTGGCCGAAAGAAACCTGGAAGCAGGCCGAGGCGTTGTCGCTGATGGCATGGCTGGCGTCAAGCGTGCATATCGCCTTCGCCGGCATTTTCCGTCCGGAACGCTTTTGCAGCGATGTGCCTGCGCACGCGGCAATTAGCGCCACCGGTCGCGCGACCGTGGAAAAATACTTTGCCGACATCGAAAAGCTGCTGACCGGCAAGACATTCGCCATGGGCGGGCAATACAGCGTTTGCGATCCCTATCTGCTGGTGTTCTACCGCTGGGGCAATCGCATCGGCCTGCCGATGAAGGAACGCTTTCCGGTGTGGGCCAAGCATGCGCAACGCGTGGCATCGCGGCCGACCGTGAAGCGTGTGCTGGAGGCGGAAGGCATCCAGATCGACGCGTAGTCGGCTTGGCAGCAATATAGTTTGCTGCCTGAAAAGCGGTCGCGCCTGCGCGCGCGACTCGCCACAATGACTGCATTCCAACCTTTCCGGAGTGCAGCATGGATTTCCGAATCACCGGTATTTCTCCGCAGCCGTTTCGACCGCTATTCGATCTGAGCGATGAAGCCCTGCATCAACTCGGCGTGCACCGCGTGTTTGCCGACGATAATGGCTTTCCCTGTCGCGTCAGCGTTGCGCACGCAGCGCCGGGGGAGGAGTTACTGCTGGCCAACTACGAGCACCAGCCTGCGCCGCATTCGCCATATCGCGCCACGGGGCCGATCTTTGTGCGCAAGCTCGCGACCGAGGCTTTCAATGCGGTCAATGTCATTCCCGAGCCGGTGCGTTCGCGGTTGCTGTCGGTGCGCGCCTATGACGCCGCCGACCTGATTGTCGAAGCCGATGTCATCGACGGCAGCGCAGTCGAATCGCTGATCGATACCTTCCTGCGCCGCGAGGATGTTGCCTATCTGCACATTCACTACGCGCGGCGTGGCTGCTACGCCTGCCGCGTGGATCGCGCGCAATCAGCAGGCGCCGCGTTAAACCCATGAATATCGTACTGCTGCATGGCAGCTGGCACGGTGCCTGGTGCTGGCACAAAGTCGTTCCCCACCTCCAGCAAGCGGGCCATCAGGTGTATGCGCCTGATCTGCCGGCGCATGGCCGCGATTGGCGGTTCGCCAGAGGGCGCATCACGCTCAGGCAAATGGCTGCCAGCGTGTGCGAATTGCTGGATACCCTGGATGGGCCGTCGCTGTTGGTCGCGCACAGTCGCGGCGGCATAGTGGCGTCGACCGTGGCGGAAATGCGGCCGGAAAAATTATCCGGACTGGTTTATCTGGCTGCCTACATGTTGAAAGACGGTGAGCGCGTGTCGGATTATTTCGCGATGGACAAGGAGTCGCTGATACCGCGCAATATTGATATTAGCAAAGGCACACTGACCGATCGTTTGCGCAGAGAGAGTTATCGGACGGCGCTGTATGCCGATTGCTCGGAGGCGGATGTGGCGTTGGCAGAAGCGCTACTCACTGCCGAGCCGTCGCTACCGGCATTGACCCGGCTTAAGCTGAGCGATTCACGCTATGGCACTGTCGCCCGTCACTACATCCTGCTCACACAGGATCGAGCAGTTTCGTTGAGTTTGCAAAAGCGAATGATCGCCGCCACTCCGTGCGCGTCCATATCGTCGATCGACGCCAGTCACTCCGCCTACTTCTCATGCCCGGACAAATTGGCGGCTACGATAGATACCATCGCCGGGCACGGTGGCGATGCCGTGACGGCGAACGTTACCAGGTTCTTTGCTCGAGCGGCATGATCTGAGGTGCTCAGATATCAAGTGTGAAACTCAAGCACTGGCGCGGCTTCTGGAGGGGTTTGGTCTGAAACGCCGTGCCAGTGCTTGAGTTTGCCCTTTTTGTGCTATGACGGCTCAGGGCGAGCCTGCCCGCGTAAAATGCGCGGTCTATGTCCCGCCCGCAATCGTCTTCATCCCCGCAACGACTCGATCTGACCGATGTGCTCGCCGCCGATCGCGGCAAGCTGATCGTGCTCGACAAGAAGCGGCGCGATTTCGCGCGCGCCGGCAAGCCGCACGATCAACTGGATAAGCAGTTCGATGCCTTGCTGAGTGCGGCGCGCGAACGTCGCGCGGCAAAGATTTCCCGGCACGCATTGGTGGCGAGGCCGCAGTTCGACGACGCGTTGCCGATCGCCGAGCGCCGAGACGAGATCGCCGAACTGATCGCAAAAAATCAGGTCGTGATCCTCTGCGGTGAAACCGGCTCCGGCAAGACCACACAATTGCCGAAGATCTGCCTGGAGTTGGGCCGCGGCATCGACGGCATGATCGGTTGTACGCAGCCGCGCCGCATCGCAGCGCGCAGCCTCGCCACGCGGCTGGCAAAAGAGCTCGCGAATGGATCAAATCAGGCAGGCTCGCATGCGGTCGGTTACAAGATTCGCTTCAACGACCACACCGACGACAACACTTTCGTCAAGGTAATGACCGATGGCATTCTGCTGGCCGAGACGCACAGCGACCGCAATCTGTGGAAGTACGACACGCTGATCATCGATGAGGCGCATGAGCGCAGCCTCAATATCGACTTTCTGCTGGGCTATGTGAAGCAGCTGATCGCCAAACGGCCGGACCTGAAAGTCATCATTACCTCGGCCACCATCGATCCGCAGCGCTTCTCAAAGCATTTCGACGGTGCGCCCATCATCGAAGTCTCCGGTCGCACTTATCCGGTGGAAATTCGCTATCGGCCCGAACACTTCCTCGATGACGCTGAAGACGCGGTGCCGGTCGAAGATGCCGTCGTCAAGGCGATTGACGAGATCTTCCACGAAACGCACGAAGGAGACGTGCTGGTGTTCCTGCCCGGTGAACGCGAAATCCGCGATTGCGACGAAGCGTTGCGCAAACATCATCCGGCGCATACCGAGGTGCTGCCGCTGTATTCGCGTCTGTCGAACGCCGAACAGGATCGCGTGTTTCAACTGGGTCATCGCCGCCGCATCGTGCTCGCCACCAATGTGGCCGAAACCTCGCTGACCGTTCCCGGCATTCGCTACGTGATCGACGCCGGTGTCGCGCGCATCAACCGCTACAGTCCGCGCAGCAAGATCAACCAGTTGCAGATCGAGCCGATCTCGCAGGCGTCCGCGCAACAACGTTCGGGACGCTGCGGTCGTGTCGCCAGCGGCATCGCAGTGCGCTTGTACAGCGAGGAAGACTTCAACGCACGTCCACCTTTCACCACGCCGGAAATCCTTCGCACATCGTTGGCCGACGTGATCCTGCGCATGAAGTCGCTGGGCCTCGGCGAGATACAGGCGTTCCCGTTTGTCGAGCCGCCCAGCCCGCGCATGATCGAGGACGGTTACCGCCAGTTATTCGAACTCGGTGCGGTGGATGACAACAAGGCGCTGACCGATCTGGGTTGGAAGCTGGCCAAGTTCCCGGTCGACCCTGCCATTGCCCGCATGCTGATCGCCGGCGAACGCGAAAGTGCGTTGAAGGAAGTGCTGCTGATTGCTTCCGCGCTCTCGGTGCAGGACCCGCGTGTGCGGCCGCACGACAAGCAGCAGGAATCGACGCTGGCGCATGAGAAATTCGCCCACCCGCAGTCCGAGTTTCTCGCCTTCGTGAAGATGTGGGAATTTTACGAAGAGGCGTGGAAGCACAAGAAATCGAATCGCCGCTTCGATCAGCTCCTGCATGAAAATTTCCTGTCGCCGCTGCGCATGCGCGAGTGGCGCGATGTGCATGCGCAACTTAGCGAGTTGGTCACGGCGCAGGGCATGCACTTAAATGGCGAGCCGGCCAAATTTGACAATGTTCACCGCGCGCTGCTCACCGGCCTGATCAGCAATGTCGGCACCAAGGGCATCGAAGGCGATCACTATCTCGGCACGCGTGGCATCAAGTTCCAGTTGCCGCGCCGCGCCCAGCAACACGCGCAGCAGAAAGCCACGCGGATGAAGTGGGTGATGGCGGCAGAGCTAACCGAAACCACGCGGGTGTATGCCCGCACCGTGGCGTCGATCGAACCGGAATGGATCGAGCAGCTTGCCGGGCATTTGGTCACGCGCACGCATTTCGAGCCGCACTGGGAGCGCAAGAGCGGACAGGTGGTGGCGTTTGAGCAGGTGTCGCTGTACGGACTCGTCATCAATCCGAAACGCCGGGTGCACTACGGTGCCATCAATCCGGTCGAATCGCGCGAGATATTTATCCGCCAGGGGCTGGTCGCGGGTGAAGTCGATACCCACGGAAAATTCCTGCGCCACAACCAGAAGCTGATCGGCGAGATTGAGGATATCGAGCACAAGGCGCGGCGTCAGGATGTGCTGATCGACGACGACGACATGTTTGCGTTGTACGACGCGGCAATCCCGGCCGATGTCGTCAACATGGCGGGCTTCGAGAAATGGCGCAAAGATGCGGAGAAGAAGAAGCCGGGACTGCTTGAATTCACCCGCGAACAATTCATGCGCCGCGGCGCCAATGAAATCACCTTCGACCTGTTTCCGAAATCACTCAAGCATCGCGGCGCGGTGTTCCCGCTGACGTACCGCTTCGAGCCCACGCATTTGATGGATGGCGTCACCATCACGCTGCCGGTGGCGGTGATGAACCAGGTCAATGCCGCGCGTTTCGAGTGGCTGGTGATGGGTATGCTGCGCGACAGGGTGACGGCGCTGTTCAAGACTCTGCCGCAAAAAATACGCAGCCAGATCGTACCGGTGCCGGACACGGTCAACGATTTTATTGGGCACATTACCCGACGCGAGGGCATGAACGATCTGTCGGGTGCCGAGATGCCGCTGATCGATGCGATGGCGGCTTTCCTGCGCGACGTGAAACGGATCGACGCGCCTGCTGATGCCTGGGACATTTCCCGCTTGACGCCGCACTTGCTGATGAACTTCCGCATCATCGACGCCGACGGTAAAGAGCTGGCCATGTCGCGCGACTTTGCCGCATTGAAGGCGCAGTTCGCCGATGCTTCGCGCACGGTATTTTCGACGCTGCACAGCAATCGATTAGAGCGCGACGGCATCACCCGCTGGGAAGAGGCGTTTGTCGCGCAGCTGCCCGAGGTGATCAACTTTGAGCGCAACCAGATTCGCTACGATGGCTACCCGGCGCTGGTCGATCGCGGTGCTTCAGTATCGATCAAGATTTTCGACGAGCAGCAAGCGGCACGTCACAGCCATCGTCGCGGTCTGACGCGCTTGTTCATGCTCGACATGGCCGAGCAGGTGAAATTTCTCGAACGCGGCGTCAAGTTCTCACCCGTGGCTGCGTTTCAATATGTGCACTATTTTCCCGAGGCCAAGAACCACACGCAGGATGAGATGAAGCATGAGCTGGTGTTCGCGGCCTTTGCCGGCACACTGGTCGATGCGGCGCCGCAGGAAATCCGCGACGGCGATGCGTTCAATGCCGCGCGCGTGGCGGGCAAAGCGAAGCTCGCTGAGAATGCGCAAGCGTTGATGCGCGCAATGGAGGAATCGTTTTCCGCATCGGCCGATATCCGCAAGCTGCTGCAGGAACGTTATGTGAAAAGCTGGGAGCACATCGGCCCGGAAATCGAGGATCAGCTGGCGCACCTGTTCGAGCCGGAATTCCTGCGCGATGTGACGATGACGCAGTTGCTGCACTTCCCGCGTTACCTGAAAGCCATTGTGCTGCGATTGAACAAGGCCAAGGGCGGCACCATGGAACGCGACCTGGAACAATCACGCTCCATCCGACCGCTATGGCAGAATGGTTTGAAGCTAAAGGACTGGCTGGAGCCGAAGGCCGCGGAGTATCGCTGGATGATCGAAGAGCTGCGAGTGTCGCTATTTGCGCAGGAATTGCGCACGCCGATGCCGGTGAGTGTAAAGCGGGTGACCAAGGCGTGGGAAGAGCTGCAAGCCTAGTTTCTTGCTCGAATGAGGACGCGGTCGTGATTGTATGGAGCCCCTCTCCCTTGATGGGAGAGGGGTTGGGGAGAGGGTGATCTTCGCAGGCTGCGTTGCAAAATCAACCAGCCGCCCCCTCTCCCCAACCCCTCCCCCGCGAAGGGGGAGGGGCTAAGTCAGTGATTGAAAGAAAATGAAACCCGAATCCTTCCACCGCCTAGCCTCCCGCATGTCGCACATCGCCCCGTTCGAGGTGATGGAAATCCAGACTGCCGCGCGTGAACTTGAGCGCCAGGGCAAGGACGTCATCCACATGGAAATCGGCGAGCCTGATTTCACCACGCCGCGGCCGATTGTCGATGCTGCCATCGACGCGCTGAACGGCAAGCCCATGTTCTATACCTCGGCGCTGGGAATACAACCGTTGCGCGAAGCGATTGCCGAGTTCTACCGCAGCAAATACGGCGTAGCCGTTTCGCCAGAGCGCATCATCGTCACCGCTGGCTCCAGCGCAGCGCTGCTGCTGACTTGTGGTGTGCTACTCAATGCAGGCGACGAAGTGCTGATGGCCGATCCCGGCTATCCGTGCAATCGCCACTTCGTTCGCGCGATGGAAGGAGTGCCGTGCACCATTCCCGTCGGCCCGGAGCATGCTTATCAATTGGCTGCCGTGCATATTGATAGCCACTGGAGTGAGCGCTCGGTCGCAGCCCTTGTGGCATCGCCGTCCAACCCTACTGGCACCTTGGTAACACCGGATGAATTGAAGAGCATCCATCAGGCGGTGCAGTCGCGCGGCGGCACGCTGATCGTCGATGAAATCTATCAGGGACTCACGTACGGAGTCGAGCCGTCGACGGCGCTATCCATCAGCGACGATCTGTTCGTCATCAACAGTTTCTCCAAATATTTCCAGATGACCGGCTGGCGGCTGGGCTGGCTGGTGGTGCCGCCTGCTTATGTGCGCGAAGTCGAGAAGCTGGCGCAGAACCTGTTCATCTCCGCCTCGACCCCCGCGCAGCATGCTGCGCTGGCGGCGTTCAAACCCGAAACCATCGCCATCCTTGAACAGCGGCGTTCGGAATTCGAAGCGCGTCGCGATTTCCTGATGCCGGCGCTGAAAGACCTTGGCTTTGGCATTCCTGTGGTCCCGCAGGGGGCCTTCTACATTTACGCCGACTCGTCACAAATTGCCACTGACAGCTTCGAACTTTCGCGCAGAATATTGCAGGAAGCGCATGTGGCCCTGACACCCGGCAAGGATTTTGGCCATGCCGCGCCGGAGAAACATATCCGCATTGCCTACACGCAGACCGTGCCGCGACTGGCTGAAGCGATGGAACGAATCAGGGGAGTTATTCAACGGTGATCAAGGATGCACTGCTGGCGTATTTTCACTTCGCTTCGATCTTTCTGTTGTTTGCTTTCCTCACCGTCGAAGCGATGCTGCTGCGCCATCCTCTGTATACCGCCCGTCTTCGTTTGGTCGCGCGAGTTGACGCCTGGTATGGAGCATCAGCCGTGATGGTGCTGGCCAGCGGTGTGCTGCGCTGGTTCTTCGGCGCAAAGGGCAGTGCCTTTTACAATTCCAATCCGGTGTTTCACACCAAGATCACGCTATTCGTCCTGGTCGGCCTGTTGTCGATCAAGCCAACCATCCAGATCCTGCGCTGGTCGCGGGAGCTGAAACAGAATGCCGCCTTCCTGCCGCCGGTGGATGCGCAGAAAAGTGTTCGACGGCTGGTGATGGTCCAGATTCATCTGGCCGCGCTGATTCCCCTGCTGGCCGTGCTGATGGCGCGCGGCATCGGCCATTCCTGAAGATTGTCGAGGAGATAAACCATGTACGCACTGCGTTCCCTGCTGGCCCTGATGTTGGTGACCTTATCGTGCGGCGCGTTTGCCGAAGAACGCGCCATCAGCGAAAAGATCACCGTCAAAGCCAATGTCGATGACGTGTGGAAGGCTTGGACTACCACTGAGGGCATCAAGACTTTCTTTGCGCCGGACGCCAAAGTGGAACTGCGCGTCGATGGTCCGTTCGAGATTTACATCAATCCTTTCGGCGGTCCCGGTGAAAAAGGTGCGGACGACATGCGCATCATCGGTTTCCAGGAAAAGAAAATGCTGACCTTCAACTGGAACGCGCCACCATCGTTGCCGGAAGCCCGCAAGCAGCGCAGTGTGGTGATCGTGCGCTTCATTTCGCGCGGCGATGCGCTCACCGATGTAACCATTCACCATGTCGGCTGGGGCGAGGGCGGCGAATGGGACAAGGCTTATGCCTATTTCAGCAAGAGCTGGCCCAACGTGCTGAAGAATCTGCAGAAGCGCTTCGACACCGGCCCGGTGGATTGGAAGCCGTGGCTGGATATGCTCAGGCCGAAGCCCGGAGCCGAAAAGAAATGACGTCTAGCCGTTCTGGCCACGTTCAATTTGGGTGTGGTTCGACAAGCTCACCACGAACGGAATCAACAAGTCACCGTTCGTCCTGAGCCTGTCGAAGGACAAGACGGGCAGATTCGCTAGTGCAGTAAAGGCCAGTGCCGCAACACCCGATACACCGGCCCGCCGGGCGTAGATCGCACATCGATCAGCACGAAATCCTGCACGTTCCATTCGATGGCGGGAGTCGCGCGCGGCGCGGGAAACAGTTTGCAGTGGCGCGCCATGGTGACGTGCGGCACGAAGTGGTCGTGGCCGCCGCTGAAGCTGTCTTGTGCAGCCTCGCGTTGAATCGCCTGCTGAAGATCGGCCAGTGCAACCGGCGGCTCGGTCGCGCCCAGCCACGCCACCTTGCTTTCGTCGAAATGACTGCATGCATCGAGCGTGAGATTGAACGATTGCGCACGCACACGATCGCCGCAGGCAAGCAGTGTCGGCACGCGCAGGTCGGGAATATTGCCGACGAACAGCAGTGTCAGGTGCAATGTATCGGCGCGGGTTTCGCGGCCGCAGTATTCCTGTGCCATCCGGCTGCGCAGCGCCGCGATTTCGCGTCGCACGTTTTCGTCCGGCCATAGCGCAAAAACCAGTCGCGGCGGTGCGGTCGTAGAATGATCGACAGGAGCAGAAAATGGAGTCGTCATGGGCGTAGTAAACCGCATTCGGGGGCTGCTGTGGAATCCCCGGATCGAGTGGGACTCAGTGGCGCGCGACGCACCGGGGCAAATGCGCCTGATGCGCGACTTTATTCTGCCGCTCAGCCTGCTGGCGCCGCTCGCCACCTTTATCGGCATGTGGTTCTTCGATACTTCATGGGATGCCGATCATGGCTATGCCTTGCCGCGCGAGCGCATCGCCGGCATCGTCGCCGCGACTTACGGCTTCGAGATTGCCAATGTGTACCTGCTGGCGCTGGTGTTCTATCTGCTTGCCCGAACCGAGGGCTGCAAGCCGACATTCCTCGCCGCCTTTCAGGTCGCCGCGCTGGGCTCTGTCCCGCTGCTGATTTCCGGCGTGCTGCTGGTGATTCCGTTCAACATCATCCTGACGCTGTTCGCCATGCTGCACTCGTTCTATCTCTACTACCTCGGCGCCGAGCGGCTGATGGGCATACGCGCGGTCAACGCCACCGAATTCGTCGGCATTGCGCTGATCTGCCTTTTGGTGCTGTCCGGTTTTCTCGGCGCGGCGGGCGCGATGGTCGGTGTTTTCTAACGGCTCTTGCCGCCCAGCGTCCAGGTTTTCAGCACGTCGTAGTGTGTTTCCTTGCCCATGCCGATGATCGAATGGATCAGCACGAAATTGTCCACGCGCCATGGAATCGTCGGATTGACGGCGCGCGGCGAAGGAAAGTGGCGGCAGCCTCGGACGGCGGTGATGTGCGGATTGAACTGATCGCGGATGGGGGCAATGCCGATCGCTTTGGTCACGCGCTTCACCAGCCTCTCCTGCAATCGGAACAGTGACGCGGTCTGTGGCTCGTTGCCGAGATACGCGACTTTGTTCTGCTTGAAATGCGATCGCGCATTGATGGTGAGATCGAAAGGGGCGACGCGGATGTCGTCGCCGCAGGCCATCAGCAGCGATAGCTGTTCTTCCGGAAAGTCGGGCATAAATAGCAGCGTGAGGTGAAACCGGTCTGCCGCCACGCCGTGACTGCCGCCGTACTCCTGCTGCATCAGGTCACGCTGTGTTGCCAGCTGCGCGCGTACTTCATCGTTGGGCCAAAGTGCAAAGAACAGGCGCAGCGTGCCGGGCGGTGTTTCGGGAAAGTGACGTGACATGGGGGGATTTCAACACAACCCAATCCTGTGGGAACAAAGACAAAACTCAAGCATTGGTGCGGCTTCCCGGGCAATAATGCTCTGGAAGCCGCGTCAGTGCTGGAGTTTTTCTTTGAAAGCTTTGAGCTTTGACAGACGTTGTTGTGATCGCTACTTGAGTTTGGCCAAATCGTCCTTGGTCACGCAGGCGGGCTTGTGCAACCACAACTCGATGCCGGGTTCGCCAATCGCGGGCACGCCGTCCGCACCGCCGCGCGGGCCGTAGCCCTGCTTGGAATTGGCGCCGCCCCAGGTGTGCGTCAGCAGCTTGGGCTCGGCGCCGCCCATGTCGTAGACAGAAATTTTCACCAGTTCATCGAAGGCTTTCGATTTGGTGCGCTCGAACAGCTCGGCGTATTTCTCCGTCGTGGCGGGCTCGATTTTCAGGCCCAATTCGAAGCCGTTGGCCAGGCGGTTGCGGTGAATTTCATCGGGCTTCACCTGCCATCGTTCTATGTTCTTGCCGCCGGAAGAAAGCGATACCGATTGGGTCGATACGCCGCTGGCGAGACAGGATGCACTGACGTTGGTAGCGCCGGCAGCGACGCACGCGGCGGCAAGCAAAAGCGGGGGCAGGATTTTCATCAGCGATTTTCCTTTGAATATTTACCCGGAGGTTGAAGCCGGTGAGCAGCTTTGGTGTGCTGTGAACAAATTGGTTCCGGCGCGTTGATCGCGTCAATCAGTCCTGATCATCGTCGCCTGCGACCACACCGCCTGCCATTGCGTGCCGTTCAGTTCGTAGCTGTCGATGTGCCAGCAGCGGAACGGCTCGCCGGTGCCGTCGCCGGAGTCGAGTTCCAGTGTGGCTTGATAACGCAACACCGCCATGGTGGCGGAGGCGCTTTGCAATCGCACGTCGATTTCGTCCGGGTCCCAGCGCAGGTAGCGCAGCACGCCGCTTTCAATCTTGCCCAGGTATTGCTCGCGCGTGAACGGCCGTCCGCGCGGCGTGACCAGCTGAAAATCCGGCGCATGGAGTTGCCACGCGAGTTCCATGTTGCGGTCAACCAGCGCCTTGAGGCGCGAGCGTTCGATGTTGCGGAGAGTGTCGGCGAGAGGAGTGGACATGGCTTTATGAGTGGGTATCTAGACGGAGGTGATGATCAAAACGTTGTGTAGTTTCCGCAGCCTACATCACCACGCAGAAATTGAACTTCGCACCCGCAGGTGCCGTCTTCGCATAGGCCAGCGCCTCGGCCAGCTCTTCCATCACTTGATCGTAGTCATTCGACAGCAGACCGAATCGCACCTTGTTGACCTTGAGATGCGCGAGCAATCCTTCGAGCAGGCTCACACCTTGCGCGACGTCGACCCACACGCCGTCCTTCGCCATCACATCGTTGGTCGATTCCACGCCTTCCGGCAGCTCGAATTCGTCCATATTGAAACGCAGGTCGGTGGTATCGCAGAGATCGAGAAACGGCGTCAGGCCCAGCTTGCGACTGATCGCGTCGAGCTTATCGCTGTGCTTGTGCAGGGCGTACTTGTCGTTTTCGTCGGTGGTGACTTCGCCGTTGACGAGAAGGTTGGTCCAGAGGACGGTGCTCATGCGGTTTTCCTGTTCTTTGCTTGAGTTTGAAACCGGCGGTAGAGCCACGGCGCAAGAAAAAGTGTCGGCGGCCCGAATATTGCGATTTGGTAGACAACTGATGCCATCAGCGAATTGGTGACTAGCCATAGCAGCAAAAGTAGCAACCCTTCGATTGCGATGCAGATCGACATCGTCTTGATTAACGGAGAGTATGTATTGCTCAACTCGTGATCTGGAGGCTGTGCAAGGCAAGGTTAAGGGATTTGCTTAAGCGAAAAGTAACCAAGCTGACTTCCGCTGCGAAGTCCAAATTCGTTGTAAGTCCCTTGTGCAGTGCCAGCATCCCATTTGCCACTAAGGTGCAGGTAGGCATCACACACGCCGTTTCTGCCAATCGTCAAGACGGAACCTTCAATTTGATATGACAGCGGGTCTGATATCGGAAAGAATTTCTTATCGGTCGTCTTGCTTTCCTTGACGATAACGCGCCTCCAATTGCCGCCAATACAAGATGGAGCAGCGCTGTTGGTAAATTGCAGCGTCAATGACGCAACCTCTTTGCGCTCCAGGTTTTCGATGCGCAATAGCCACGACCCACGAAGCTCTTGAGCTTTAGCGTCAACAGCCCCGACGGTGAGCGCAAGCACGAGTAGTAACCGGACAATCAATCTCAAGGAAGTCCCTAGTCCCGCAGGTTGAGCAATTCTCGTCAGCCTGACGGGAATGCCAATTTGCCAAGTTGAAGTATAGAGGCTGCGCGGAAAATGATTTTGGTTGGAGTCGATGTTGGGCCAGCAAAACTTGCCCAACTTTCAATTGAAGCCCTGAGAGTCAAACACAAAACCCCAGCACCCGCGCCTCTCCGGCCAATAATGTCCGCAAAGCCGCGCCAATGCTGGGGTTTTACTTTTGTATGCGGGCTACGCAGCCAGCCGGATCGGGATACGCTTGTCCTGTACCGCGTGACACGCAACCTGGCCACCATCCTCATGCTCAAGCAGCAATGGACGCTCGACCTTGCAGCGTTCGTACGCGTGCGGGCAGCGCGGGTGGAAGGTACAGCCGGGCGGCGGGTTCAGCGGGTTCGGCACTTCACCTGCGACCGGGGTGCGCTGCTTGCCGGTCATCTTCAGGTCGGGGATGGCCGATTGCAGCATCTGCGTGTACGGATGCAGCGGACGCTGGAAGATTTTCTTGGTATCCGCGATCTCGACCACGCGGCCCAGGTACATCACGCCGACGCGGTTGGAGATGTGCGAAACCACCGCTAGGTTGTGCGAGATGAAGAGATAGGTGAGGCCGAATTCGCGCTGCAGGTCCTTCATCAGGTTCAGGATCTGCGCTTGCACCGAAACGTCCAGCGCCGAAGTCGGTTCATCGCAGACGAGGAATTCCGGATTTGATGACAACGCACGTGCGATCGAGATGCGCTGACGCTGACCGCCGGAGAATTCGTGCGGAAATTTTTCTGCGTCCAGCGGCGAGAGACCCACTTGCGTCAGCAATTCATCGACGCGCTTTTTCAATTGCACCGGATCCTTGATCAGATCGTGCGAGAGGATAGGCTCGGCAATGATCTTGCCCACGCGCCAGCGCGGATTCAGGCTGGCGTACGGGTCCTGAAAAATCATTTGGAAGCGCTTGCGATGCTTCTCGCGATTCTCGGGAATCGCCATGTCGGCGCCGTCGAACACAATGGAGCCGCGCGAGGGTTCATACAAGCCGCAGATCACGCGGGCGACGGTCGACTTGCCGCAACCGGATTCCCCCACCAACGAGAGCGTTTCGCCGCGATTGATGGTGAAGGACACGCCATCCACGGCTTTGAGGATTTGCTTCGGCTGCTTTTCGATGACGCGGTTCAGCCACGGCTTGGACACGTCGAAATCGCGCGCGATGTCGCGCACGTCGAGCAGGATTTTGCTGTCGGCGTTGTTCGTGCTCATGCAGACACCTTTGTCTTGTTGGCTTCGGCGGCGGCGCCGCTGGCGTGCAACCAGCAGGCGGCCTGCGTCTTGCCGGCGGGCAGCAGGTTCGGACGTTCGCTGGTGCAGCGGCCGTTGGGCACGTCGTTCACGCGCGTGCAGCGCGGGTTGAACGCGCAACCTTTGGGGATCGCGGTCAGGCGCGGCATCGAGCCTTCGATCTGCGCCAGGCGCTCGTTGCTGTCGCCCACGCTGGGAATCGCGCCCATCAGGCCGACCGTGTAGGGATGCTGCGGGTTGTGGATCACTTCCGCCACCGGGCCGATCTCGGCGATACGGCCGGCGTACATCACGGCGACGCGGTCGGCGGTCTCGGCGATCACGCCCATGTCGTGCGTGACCAGCATCACCGCGGTACCGTGTTCGCGGCCCAGCTTCTTCAGCAAGGTAATGATCTGCGCCTGAATGGAAACGTCCAGTGCGGTGGTGGGTTCGTCGGCGATGATCAGCTTCGGCTGTGCCGCCAAGGCAAGGGAAATCACCACGCGTTGACGCATGCCGCCGGAGAACTGGTGCGGATAGGCGTCAATGCGCTTTTCGGCCGCGGGAATACCAACTTCCTGCAGCAGCGAAATGGCGCGATCACGCGCTTCCGATTCGCTCACGTCCAGATGCGTGCGAATGGTTTCGGTAATCTGCCGGCCGACGGTATAGAGCGGATTCAGCGAGGTCAGCGGGTCCTGGAAAATCGCGCCGATTTCGCGGCCACGGATTTTGCGCATTTCCTCAAACGGCAGGTTGTCGATGCGCCGGCCATTCAACAGGATTTCGCCGGCAGCGATGCGGCCGGGCGGTTCCAGCAAACCGATCACGGCGGCACCGGTCAGCGATTTGCCGGCACCGGATTCACCGACCACGCCCAGCACTTCGCCGGGCGCGATATCGAAGCTGATGTCATCGACCGCCACCAGCGTGCCGCGGCGGGTGGGGAATTCGATGCGCAGGTTTTTGACTTGCAGCAGAGGCGTTGCGTTGGTCGACATGATTACTTGGCTCCCGCAGCAGGCGCGCTCAGTTTGAATTCGGCCATGCATTCGCCGATCGGCTCGATTTTGAATACCTCGGGCGTCCAGCGCAACGAGGCCTCGGCCGATTTCTTGCCGGCGACAAAGTAGCGCATGCACGGTGCCATTTCCAGTTCCATGCGTTTGTGAGTGGGGGCACGGTTCTTGGCCGAGCTGGGTGTGTCGAGCAGAATCTGCTTCTTGCCGGGCTTCACAGCGACCGTGCCGGTGGAGGGCGTCTCGCCATCGAGTGAGGAGACGATCAGCGGCACGAAGAAACCATCGGTGATTTTTTCCGGGGTGGTGCCGGCGACCAGCACGCTCCACGGGCCTTCGATGCCGGCCACCCCGGCGTTGGCGGAAAAGGAGGCGATGCTCATCAGGAGAGCCAGCGCGCTGCGGTAAATTCGAGTCTTCATCGAGTTCTCCTTAGCGCAACTTGGGATTGAGCGCATCGCGCAGCCAATCGCCCAATACGTTGATCGACAGCACCAGTACCACCAGTGCCGCGCCGGGGAAGACGGTGATCCACCATTCGCCCGAGAACAGGAAGTCATTGCCGATGCGGATCAGCGTGCCCAGCGAAGGCTGCGTGGGCGGTACACCGACGCCGAGGAACGACAGTGTGGCTTCGGTGATGATGGCGGTGCCGACGTGCAGCGTGGCCAGCACCAGCACCGGGCCAGTCACATTGGGCAGCACATGCGAAAACATGATCGCCAGCGGTTTGCGGCCGATGACGCGTGCGGCCTGCACATATTCCTTGTTGCGTTCCACCAATGTGGAGCCGCGCACCGTTCGTGCGTACTGCACCCAGCCGGACGCGGCGATGGCGAAGATCAGCACGTAGACAGCAAGCTGGTCGTGCATGCCCTTGGGTAGCGCGACGCGCGCGACACCGTCGATCAGCAGCGCGATCAGGATGGCGGGGAAGGACAACTGAATGTCGGCCACACGCATGATGAAGGCATCGACCGAGCCGCCGACATAACCGCTGATCAAACCCAGCGTGATGCCGATCAGCATAGCCAGCATCACGGCGCAGATACCGACCAGCAGCGATACGCGCGAGCCGTACATGATGGTCGAGAGCACGTCACGGCCCTGGTCGTCGGTGCCGAGCAGGAATTGACTTTTGCCATTCGCGGTCCACGACGGTGGCGTGAAGGCGTCGAGCAGATTGAGCGTCTTCAGGTCGAATGGATCATGCGGCGCCACCAGGGGGGCGAACGCGGAGGCGAGAATGCAAAGCAGTGCGGTAACAGCGGCGATCATGACCAGCGGATGCTGCTTGAAGCTCCACCAGATATCGCCGTCGAAGAAGCGCTTGAGCGAATCGTTCATCTCAATGCCCTCCCGCCGCGGAACTGCTGATGCGAAGTCTCGGGTCCACTGTGTAATAGAGCATGTCCACCGTCAGGTTGATCAACACGAAAATCAGGCCGATGAGGCAGAGATATGCCGCCATCACCGGTATGTCGGCAAACTGCACCGCTTGAATGAACAACAGTCCCATGCCGGGCCACTGGAACACCGTCTCGGTAATGATGGCGAAGGCGATCAGCCCGCCCAATTGCAGACCGGTGATGGTGATCACCGGCACCAGCGTGTTCTTTAGTGCGTGACCGAAGTGCACGGCGTTGTTGGTCAGGCCGCGCGCGCGGGCGAACTTGATGTAGTCGGTGCGCAGCACTTCCATCATTTCCGAGCGCACCAGCCGCATGATCAGCGTGACCGGAAACAGACCCAGCGTAATGGCCGGCAGTACCAGCGCCTTCAAACCGCTGGTGGTGAGGAATCCGGTGGTCCAAAGCCCCAGCTTGGTCACATCGCCGCGGCCGAACGAAGGCAGCAGGCCCAGCCACACCGCAAATATCAGGATCAGGAAAATACCGATCAGGAAGTTTGGCAGCGAGACGCCGATCAAGGAGCCGGTCAGGAGTGTCTTGGCCAGGATGCTGTGCCGCTTGAGTGCGGTATAAACCCCCACCGGTATGCCGACCATGAGGCCGATGATGGCGGCGGTCATCGCCAGCTCCAGCGTGGCCGGCAGGCGCTCGATCAGCAGTTGCGAGACCGGGCGGCCGAGGCGCAGCGAAATGCCGAAATTGCCCTGCACGGCATTGCCGACAAATTTGCCGAACTGGACGTAGAACGGTTCGTCCAGCCCCAGGCTCTTGCGAACTTCGTCGCGATCGGCCTGGGTGGCTTCGGGCGGCAGCATCAGCGAGACCGGGTCGCCGACAAAATTGAACAGGGAAAAGGCGATGAATCCCACCGCCACCATGACGAGGATGCTTTGCAGCAGTCGTCGGATGATGAATGCCAGCATGAGCTCGTCCGCTTTCTAAAGGTTAGTTCAGCTTGAAGCGGAAGAAATAGGCCACGTTATTGGGTGCGAACGTCGCATCCACGTTCTTGCGCATCGCCCAGGGGACGATCGGAACGTGAATCGGCAGCACACCGACTTCGCTGTTGTTCAGCATCAGCGCCTCGCGGATGAATACGTCGCGCTTTTTCAGGTCGCCTTCGACCTTGATCTTGCCGATCAGCTCGTCCATCTTCGGATTGGAATAGCGGCCGTAATTGGAATCGCCATTGCCGGTTTGCGTGCCGGTGGTGGTGTGCAGCAGCGCTTGCAGGTTGTAGAGCGCATCGTAAGTGGCCGCACCCCATGACAGCAGGTACATGCTGGTGTCGAATTTCTGGATCTTCGGGAAGTAGCTTGCCTGCGGCACGATATTCGGCGTGGCGCGAATGCCGACTTGCGACAGCATCGGTGGAATTGCCTGACAGATGTCGGCGGCCGGCTGTATGTTGCCGCAATCCAGCGTGATCGAGAAGCCGTTCGGATAGCCGGCTTCGGTCAGCAGCGCCTTGGCCTTGTCCTTGTCGAACGCGTAGCGCTTGTCCGCTTCCTTGCTGTAGCCCTGTACGCCCGGCGGCACCAGGCTGCCGGTCGGCATGGACAGGCCGCGCATGACTTTTTCCTTGATCGCGTCGACGTCGATAGCGTGGGCAATGGCCTGGCGGACTTTTACGTCCTTGAGCGGATTCTTGCCCTTGACGTCGCTGTACAGCAATTCGCTACGGTTGCTGTCGAAAGCCAGATACTGGAATCGCGCTTCCGGGGCCTCGACAATTTTCAATGCGGGGTTGGATTTGAGACGGGCGATATCCTGCGGCGGCGGATCGAGCACGAAATCGACCTCGCCGGACAGCAGCGCGGCAGCGCGGGTGGCGTTGGACTTCACCGGCAGCAAATCGACCTGGGTGATATTGCCCTTTTCCGGGCTGTTTTTGTTCCACCAGTCGGCATTGGCAACCAGTACGGTCTTGACGTCGGCTTGGCGCAGCGTGACCTTGAACGGGCCGGTGCCGTTGGTGTTGCGCGAGGCGAAAGTATCTTCGCGGTCGGTGTAGTTTTGCGGAATTTCGGACTTGTTCTTGACCGACCATTCCTTGGAGGCAATACGGAACTGGAACAGGTGATTCAACAGGACCGGATTGGGCTCCTTCATGATCAGGTCGACGGTCAGGTTGTCGACCTTTTTCGCCGTTTGCACGCCCTGCAGCGAGGTCTTCAGTTGCGATAGCGGATGCAATGCGCGTTCGACGGAGAACACCACATCGTCGGCGGTGAAGGCCTGGCCTTCATGGAATTTCACGTTGGGGCGCAGCTTGAAGCGCCAGGTCTTGGGATCGGGCTGCGACCAGGACACGGCGAGGCCGGGCACGATCTTGAAGTTCTTGTCGCGCATCACCAGGCCTTCGTACACCTGCGACAGCACGCGGTTGGTCGGCAGCAGATTGGCGGAATGCGGGTCCAGCGTTTGCGGATCGTCCTGGCTGGCGTAGCGCAGCGTCTTGGCTTCTATGGACGCCGGCAGAATTGCAACCAGGGTTGTGAACAGGGTGGAAAACAGCGCGCAGTAAATCTTCGATCGGGTCATGGGTTCACCGTTAATCTGGGGGCGCGTCGGGCAAATTGTGTTTGCCGTCGAGCTTCTTGGAAAGCAAATGGACATAAACAAACTGCCCATCGAGTCGCCTCGATGGGCAGCCGCCAATTATAGCTTTTTTACCAATTCGAGTCAGGTGCCGTCCATCGGCTGAGGGGCACCCGAACGGCGATTATTTGACCACTGCCCACTTGGCGTGCATCCGATTGTCGGGACGATGCACCACGCTAACATTGCTGCGCATCGCCCACGGGATGACCTGATGGTGAAGTGGGATATGTCCTACGTCGGCCTGGTCGAGCAGCAGGGCCTCGCGGGTCAGGTCGGCGCGCTTCTTGAAGTCGATTTCGGTCTTTAGCTGATCGACGATGGCGTCCAGCTTGGCATTCGAGTAACCGGAGAAATTCCAGTTGCCGTCGCCGCCCTGGCCTTTGGTGCGCAGGATCGATTGCAGTGTGTAGAGCGAATCGAAAGTCGGTACGCCCCAGCCCAGCAGGTACATGCTGGTGTCGTTGGTCTGGATCTTGGGGAAGTACGTCGCACGCGGCATCGCGTTCAGCTTGATCTTGATGTCGATCTTGGCCAGCATGCCGGCGATCGCCACGCAGATCTTCTCGTCGTTGATGTAGCGGTTGTTCGGGCAGTCCAGCGTGACTTCGAAGCCCTGCGGATAGCCGGCTTCGACCATCAGTTTCTTTGCCTTGGCGAGATCGGTAGGCCAGCGCTTCTCGACATCCTTGGTGTAGCCGCGCACCTGTGGTGCGATCATCGACATCGAGGTGGTGGCGAGCCCGCGCATCACGCTGGTGCGAATCGCGTTGGCGTCGATGGCATGGGCCATGGCCTGGCGCACGCGGATGTCCTTGAACGGGTTCTTGCCCTTGACGCTGGAGTAAAGCAGCTCGTTGCGGCCCTGGTCGTAGTTCAGGAAGATGGTGCGGTTCTCGTTGCCTTCCAGAATCTTGATGGCCTTGTTTTCCTTCAGCTTGCCGATGTCCTGCACCGGCGGATCGAGCACGAAATCGATTTCGCCGGAGATCAGCGCCGACACGCGGGTCGCGTCCTGCTTGATCGGTGTATAGACGACTTCATTCACATCGCCTTCGCGCTTGCCCCACCAGTTGGAATTGGCCACCACCACGGTCTTCACATCGGGTTCACGGGTCTTCAGCACGAACGGGCCGGTGCCGTTGGCATTCCTCGCCGTGTAGGTTTCTTCCTTGTTCTTGAAGTCCTGCGGACGCTGCGCGTTGTTTTTCAGCGACCACTCCTTGTTCATCATGCGCACTTCGGTCAGCTGGTCCAGCAGCGTGGGATTGGGTCCGGTGGTGATGATTTCCACCGTCAGGTTGTCGATCTTTTTCGCTTCCTTGATGCCCTGCATGTAGGCCGAGAAGTCGGAGGTTTTTTCCAGTGCGCGGGTAATCGAAAACACCACGTCATCGGCGGAGAACGGCGCACCGTTGTGGAACGTCACCTTGTCGCGCAGCTTGAAGCGCATCGTGGTCGGGTTCACCTGTGTCCAGGACAGGGCGAGGCACGGCTCCAGCGCCATGGTCTTGCCGCGCGTCACGAGCGGCTCGTACACATGGTCCGACATGGTGTTGTTGAGACCTTCGTTTTGCGAATGCGGGTCCATGGTCAGCACGTCGCCCTGACTGGCCCAGCGGAAGGTTTTGGCATCGACCGTGGCGGCGATGAGCGTGGCGCTGGCGATACCGGCGACGGCCAGTGCGCGAACGCTTTGTTTGAGTTGCGCTGATAGTTTCATGCGACGCTCCTGAGGGTGGAAAACGGATATGAAATCAGACGGCGAGTGTGCCGAAGTCGTTTGTGCAAGTCAACGCGGCGCCAAGCCCGCTCACGCCGAAGCCGGCAGCTTGGTCGCGTCGGATGCGGCGGCCGGCTTGCTGCGCGCCTCCTGCTGCCGGCCGAGATAAATGCCAGCACCTATCATCAGGAAGCAAAGCGGGATCGCGGCAAACGCCATTTGCGAGGCATTCATGCCCAGTCCGCGCAGTCCGGCGTGGCCCCAGGTCGAGACCACATCGCTGCCGCGCGAGACCACGGTGTCGATCACGTTCTTGGCCTTGTAGCGCTCCTGCCTTGAGACTACGGTGAAGAGGATTTCGCGCGCCGGTTTGCCGACGGCGAACTCGCAGGCGCGGCGAATCACGGTGGAAACGGAAATCACTGCCAGCGTCGGCAGCAGGCCGGTCACACCCAGCGTGAATACCGCCAGTATCGGCAGCAAAATCAGGCAGAACACCAGCCCGGCGCGGCGCAGCAGCGCGCTGGTGATGAACACCTGCGTGATCAGCGTGATGGTATTGACCGCGAGATCCAACTGGGCGAACAACTGTGTGCGATCAGCCGAGGAGGCGATGTTTTCCGACATGACCCGCACTTGTTCCAGATAGAAGTAAGTGCCGATGCCTTGCAGCATGAAGATATAGCCGCAGATGGTCATCAGATAGGGAGAGGCAAAGGCCAGCTTGATGCCGTCGAGAATGCCGCCGCCCATTGCCTGCTCCGGGGTTTCGCCGGACGGTAGGTCCCGTTCGGCCTGCCGTGCCTTGGCCCAGCGGCCGAGGCCGACGATGCAAACGATGGCCACCCCCAGCAAGGCGGCGGAAATAAGCAGCAGGTTGGGAATGCCGACCTGCTTCACCAGCGCGGCGGTGATGATCGGCCCGGTCATGGCGCCGATGCTGCCGCCGGCGGCGATGGCGCCGAACAGCCGTTTCGCGGTGACGCTGTCGTAGATGTCGGTCATGAAGCTCCAGAACACACTGACGACGAAGTAATTGAATACCGACAGCCAGATGAAAAATCCTGCCGCGACCGCGGTTTTATCCAGCGCCTCGCTCTGCATGGCGAAGTAGAAAAACAGCAGGTTGGCGATAAAGAACAGGTACACCGCCGGCAGGAATTTCCGCCGCGGCCAGCGCGAAGAAATCCAGCCAAACAAAGGGGTCACCAGCAGCATGCCGACAAAGGTGCCGGTAAACAGCCACGGCAGATTCTTCAGCCCGCCCTGGATGCCCATTTCGTCGCGTACCGGACGCAGGACGTAATAGCCGCACAACAGGAAGAAAAAGTAGGCAAAGGACCAGAGAAAGGCCGGCAGTTCTTCGCGTTTGATATCGATCAGTTTCGGCAAAATGAGCACCAAGAAGGAGACGGGCCGATAAAGGCATGGCAATGCTACACGTAACGAAACATGCGCGGTGGACGCGCTATGCTATGAAAAATTCGCCGGAAGCGACATTTGATCGGATAGCCAGACTCAAGCACTGGCGCGGCCTTTGAGCCAAAAATGCTCCAAAAGCCGCGCCAATGCTTGAGTTTGACGATAAAATGCGTTTTTTGCCTGTTTGGCTTACCGCCATGCTTTCTTTTATGCCCTCTCAAAAGGACAAATCATGACCACCATCGTTGTCGTCAAAAAAGACGGTCAGGCCGTGATCGCGGGCGACACCCTGACCACATTCGGTTCCACCCGGCTCGCCAGCGTGCACGACGCCGCGCCGGAGAAATTGCTGAAACACGGCAATACCTATTTCGGCATTGCCGGCAGTGCCGCGCACCAACTGGTGCTGGAAAGCCTGCTGAAGAAACACCCCGAATTCAGTTTCAATGGCCGCGAAGAGATTTACGAGAGTTTCCGCAAGATCCACCCGATCCTGAAGGAAGAAGCATTTCTCAATCCCAAGGAAGAGGAAGACGATCCTTATGAATCCTCCCAGCTGACCGCGCTGGTGGCCAATTCCAGCGGCATCTTCGGGGTTTACTCCATGCGCGAAGTGTTCGAGTTCGACAAATTCTGGTCGATCGGCTCGGGCCGCGACTTTGCACTGGGCGCGATGTACGCCGTGTGGAAAGGCCGCAAGAGTGCAGAAGACATCGCAAGGATCGGCGTGCTGGCCGGCGCCGAATACGACACCGGCACCGGGCTGCCGATGAACGTGGCCACCGTGAAGCTGAACGGGAAAGCGCGATAGTTGGCTGAAGCGCCTGAAACCGTTCGTCTCGACAAGTGGTTGTGGGCCGCAAGGTTTTACAAGACACGGCAAATTGCCATCGATGCCATCAACGCCGGACGCATTGAAGTCAACGGCGAGCGCGCCAAGCCGTCCAAGTCGATCAAGCCGGGCGATACGATGCGTGTGCGTCGGCCACCATACGAAATTTTGTTGACGGTCACCGCTATTTCGGAGAAACGCGGCTCGGCAACGATTGCGCGCGAGCTGTATGCCGAGACCGCCGAGAGCATCGCCGCGCGCGAGCAATTGCAGGCCGAAATGCGCGACATGCCGCCGCCGATTTTCAAGGGCCGGCCGACCAAGAAAGACCGCCGCACGATTGAGAGCTGGCAGCGGGCACACACCTTGACCAGTGACGATGAATAATCCGGTCCGATGTCTTCTGATTGCGCTGCTCGTGGCGACAAGCATTGCCTCGCACGCCGCCACCTACCGCATCGAACCCACCGAAACCACGGCGCGGTTTGAAGTGCATTTCCTCGGTGTATTTCCGATTCGCGGCGATTTTCGCCGTACCACCGGCACGCTGGTCTACGACCCCGCGACGAAACAGGGAAATATCGAGGTTGCCATCGACGCCACCACGCTGGAAGCCAGCACCGGCAAGGCGGAAGCCAACGCACGCGGCGCGGATTTCTTCAATGTCGAGAAATTTCCGAGCATCGATTTCAAGTCTTCTCGATTCGTGTTCGAGGAAGAAAAGCTGCGCGCGGTCGAAGGCGCGCTGAGCTTGGTCGGCATGACCAGGCCGGTGGTGCTGGTGGTGAATGATTCCAAGTGCGAGCCTGCGCGCGAACGCGAGGCAGCCTATTGCCGCGCCGACGCGACGTTGACGGTCAAACGTTCCGACTTCGGCATGAAAGCGTGGTCGCACACCGTGGGTGATGAGGTCGTGATCCAGATTGTCATCATGGCGCGGACGGCGCCGGAAGCTTCGGGCGCGCCGAACGGTGCGGCCCGCGCCGAATCCGCCAGGCGACCCTAGCGGCGGCGCGACTATCGTTGCCTAACGTTTGAGAAACGCCGACAGCGCGTTTTCGAGCAGATTGTGATTGTCCGGCAACTGGCCGTTGGGCGAGAGCTTGTCGATCAGCTGCGGCAGCATGTCGGCAAGGCCACCGGAAACTTCACCGTGCGACATACCGAGCTGGCCGGCGATATCGCGGATCTTGTCCGAGCCCAGCGCCTGCGAAAGCTGGTCGCCGGAAATCGGCATGTTCTCGCCGGTGCTTATCCATGATTTAAGTTGATCGCCGAGTCCGGCGTTTTGCAAAGAACTCATCAAGCCGCCCAGGCCGCCCGCGCCGCCTTCGCCTTTATTGGCCAGCATCTGCATCGCGATTTGCAGCAAGGGGTTGTCGCCGCCCTGCTGTTGTCCGCCCATCAGGCTGCCCATCAATCCGTCGAGTAATCCCATGATTCGCTCCTTGCTGAAAAAGTTTTAACGAGGTGCCAACTTTACGGTAAAGCGAAAGCCCAGATTGTGAACTTCATCCTTCATTTGTTGCATGGCCACCGGCACAGCCGCCGGGTCGCCGCGAATGGAGAGCTCAATAATGCGCCCGTTCGGCAAATGCTGCGGCAGGCTGGAAAGCTTAGTGGTCGGAAAGCCGTTGACGATCCGGTTCATCGCGTCGATGAGATGGCTTTCGCCGGCTTCCTCGATGACGATGATTTCTTCGGCAAAGGCGACCTGATTGAACAGATGCGAATACTTGTTATCCAGCACCCACTGCATCATCGGCCACGCCATTTCCGGGAAGCCGGGCAGGAAGTGATGATCGCGGCAGGAAAAGGCCGCGATCTGGTTGTACGGATTAGGGATGATGGTCGATCCGACCGGAAACTCGGCCATCTTCAAACGATTCGGCGTGAGTTCGAAATTAGGTTTGGCTTGCATTGCCGCCACCGCTTCCGGATGCTGATGCAGCGCCACGCCTAATGCCGCCGCAGCGCACTGGCGCGTGTAGTCGTCCGGCGTGGCACCAATGCCGCCGAAACTGAACACGATGTGGTCGGTGGCAAAACTCTGTTTCAGTGCCGCGATGATGCGGTCCGGCTCGTCGCCGATGTAGTTCGCATAGCTCAGTGACAGTCCGCGTCCACCCAGCGTTTCGATCACTTTCGACAGATGCTTGTCCTGCCGTTTGCCGGAGAGAATCTCGTCGCCGATGATCAGCGCGCCAAAAGTCGGTATCGAAATCATTTGAGGAAAATATCCCAGGCGAATCGGGCCATCAGGGCCGTGATGATGACAAGAAAGAACACCCGCAGGAAACCGCTGCCCTTGGCAATCGCCATCTTGGCACCAAACCACGCGCCGGCGACATTGCAAAGCGCCAGCGGAATCGCCAGCTTGTACAGGATGTTACCGCTCCACGCGAACCAGAGTGTGGCGGCGATGTTGGTGGTGATATTGACCACCTTGGCCGAGGCGGATGCAGTGAGGAAATTGAAGCCCAGCAAGCCGATAAAAGCGAAGATCAGGAAGCTGCCGGTGCCGGGGCCGAAAAAGCCTTCGTAAAACCCAAGCACGATGCCGATCGCAATCGCCACACCGCGCTCGTGATGCTGGGCAAATTTCGGCTGGTGCAGGTTGCCGAAGTCTTTCTTCACAAACGTGTAGATCGCGACGCCGACCAGCAGGATGAGGATGATTGGCTTCAGCAACTTTGGATCGATCAGCGTCACCGCACGCGCGCCGAAGAAGGCGAACACGGCCGCGAATATCGCCGCCGGCAAAATCGATTTCCAAGGTACTTCGACCTGCCGCGCGATCTGCGATAGCGCAACCGAGGTGCCTGCGAGGGAAATTATTTTGTTGGTGCCGAACACGGTGGCGACCGAGGCGCCGGGCAGAAACACCAGCAACGCCGGCACCTGGATCAGTCCGCCACCGCCGATGACGGAATCGACGAAACCGGCAAAGAAGGCGAGGGCGCAGAGGGCGGCGAAGGCCCAGGAGAAATCGATGTCCAAGGGATTGGGGCGGGCGCGAAGACGAGAAAAGGTTACAAACGGTCGCGACGTCAGATTACCATCGGCCGAATGGATGCGGCGCGTCGCTAGCGGCGTGACGCGTCATCCCGATATCGAGCTTCGCTGATTTCCCTTTGATGTGCCTAACTGCGACTGCCGGGATGACATGAGTATCCCGGCAACGAATTGCTTGACTGCAAGACCGGTTACTTGGCGTCCGCACCTGCGCCCATCAATTCCACGTCGAAAATCAGCGTGGCGTTGGGCGGGATCACGCCGCCGGCGCCACGTGCGCCATAACCGAAGTCCGGCGGGATGATCAGCGTGCGCTTGCCGCCGACCTTCATGCCGACCAGTCCCTGGTCCCAGCCCTTGATCACGCGGCCCGCGCCGAGCGGGAATTTGATCGGTTCACCGCGATCGACCGAGCTGTCGAATTTATTGGAACTCTTGCCGTTCGGTGCCTTGGCATCGTAGAGCCAGCCGGTGTAGTGGACGGAAACGGGCACGCCGGCAACAGCGGTGGCGCCGGTGCCGACGGTACGTTCGATGATGGTGAGGTTGGTCGGCAGCATCGGTAGAGCGGCCGCGACGCTGAGCATGGTCGGCTCCTGCGCGGGTGCGGGCGCTGCCACCGGCGCGACGGTGGGTGCCGGCTTGGGTGCCGGTGCCGCGCCCGGGGAGCTGATGATGTCGATCAGTTCGATGTCAAACAGCAGGGTGGAGTTGGCCGGAATCTTCGGCCGGTCGGTGCTACCGTAGGCCAGGTCTGCGGGGATGATCAGGGTGCGCTTGCCTTTCGGCTTCATGCCGATGAGGCCGCGATCCCAACCCTTGATGACGCGTCCTGCGCCGACGATAAAGCCGTAGGGTGTTGCACGTTGCGCGGACGTGTCGAACATGGCGCCCTTGCCATCCGGTTTGCTCGCGTCGTAGAGCCAGCCGGCGTAGTGAACCAGAATGGCGCTGCCGGATTCGACTGCACGAGCTTTCTGGTCGCCGCCTTCGCTGTCAATGATCGTGAGCTGGGTAACGCTCTTGGGCAGGGGCTGCTTGGGTGCCAGGACGACCGGAGCGGGATCTGCGGCCTTGGCTGGTTCGTCGGCTGCATTCGCGGCAACCGTGGACAACGCAGCGATCAGCGCCGCGGCAATCGCGGTGGTTTTGACAGTTTTCATAATCTTCCTGAGTGTAAAAATTGAGTTGAGCTAGCGGCCCTGGGCAAAACCATCGCGCCGTGGATCGGCGCCGCCCTGCCAGCCTTGCGAAGTGCGCATGATACCGTGCAAGCCGCTGGGCAGGTCGCCCACGCGTACTTCGTGGCCCATAGACCGCAAGGCGCCCTGCAGGTTCTCGATCGGGGTGCCGCGTTCCAGTTCGACCGGCCCACCGCGGCTGCCGAAATGCGGCGAGGCAATAGCGGCCTGCATATCCATTTTCCAATCGAGGGTGGCCACCAGCGTCTTGGCAACGAAATTGATGATCACCGAGCCCAGCGCGCTGCCGATCACGCTGTGCAGTTCACCTTTCGCATCGAACACCATCGTCGGCGCCATCGAGCTGCGCGGCCGCTTGCCGGGGAAAACCGCATTGGCTACCGGAAAGCCATCGCGCGTCGGCGTCATCGAGAAATCGGTCAGCTGGTTGTTGAGGAAAAAGCCGTGCACAAAGATCTTGCTGCCGAAGGTCGCTTCGACCGATGAGGTAACGCTGATCGCGTTGCCCCAGCGATCAACGATGGAGAAGTGGGTGGTACCGGGGCGATCCCACGCGTCGCCATCGGCCATCGCGGTCGCCAACGCTGTTTTCGGATTGCCGGGCTCGGCCTTGCCCATCGACTTTTCGACTTTGATCAATTCGCTGCGCTGCTTGTTGTAAGCCGGGTCGATCAGCCCGGCGGTGGGTACGGTAACGAATTTGTCGTCGGCAACGTAGCGCTCACGATCGGCAAAGGCCAGCCGCCCCGCTTCGGAAAAAAGATGCACTGCCGCGCTCGAATCCGGCCGGAGGGCGGCCATGTCGAAACGCTCCAGCATCTGCATCATCTGCAAAATGGCGATGCCGCCGGAGGAGGGTGGCGGCATGCTGCAAATGCGGTAAGTGCGATACGGTCCGCACACCGGCGCTTCGCTGCGTGGCTGGTAATCCTTGAGATCGTCTTCGCTTAAATATCCCGCATTGGCATGGCCACGCACTGCGGCAACCATATCCTTCGCAATCTCGCCGCGATAAAAAGCGTCGGCGCCTTCGCGCGCAATGCGCTTCAGTGTCGCCGCGTATTGCGGGTTGCGCATCGTGCTGCCGAGCGCTTTCGGCGTGCCGTCGGCCTGGAACATGTATTCGCGCGTAGCGGGCAGGTTGCGCAGCACACTGTCGTTCTGCAGATGCGTGTACATGCGCGGTGCCATCGGAAAACCTTTTTCCGCGAGCTCGATGGCGGGCTCGAACAATTCCGCCCACTTCAACTTGCCATGGCGCGCGTGCGTCATTTCGAAAGCGCGCAACACGCCGGGCACACCGACCGAGCGGCCGCCAACCACGGCATCCATCAGCCGCATCGGCTTGCCATCCTTATCGAGAAACAGCGACGGCGTCACGCCCATCGGCGCCGTCTCGCGGCCGTCGTAAGCGACCAGGCTTTTCTTGGCTGCGTCGAAATGCAGGATGAATGCGCCGCCGCCAATGCCGGAGGATTGCGACTCGATCAGGCCCAGCACCATCTGCACCGCGATGGCGGCATCGGTGGCGCTGCCACCCTTGTCGAGCATCTTCAATCCCGCTTCGGTCGCCAGCGGGTGTGCGGTCGACACCATCGAATTTTTGGCCAGCGCGAGCTTTTTGGTGGCGGAGGCGGAAGGGAGTTCCGGCAGCGGGGCTTCGGCGCGCTGCGCATTCGCAGCGCTGGAAGCAATAAAGAAAAGTGAGACAAAGATGAAACTCAAGCGCTGGCGCGCCTTTCCGGGCAAAAATGCCCGAGAAGCCGCGCAGACGCTGGAGTTTGATGTTTCGGCGGCGCTCAAAAAAGCACCGTTCGCCCTTAGCCTGTCGAAGGGCATGGATGCGTCGCGTTGATGCAATCCGGATTGTTCCTGCCGCTGCTTTGCGCTTGCAATCACCGAAAATCCCCCAGCGGGTGCCGATTCACGCATCGTGATGACGCTGCCCCCTTTAGAAAAGGGGGCAAACATGGGAAGGCGGTGGAGAAAAGAGGTTTGGGGGATTTGAATTGGCTGCACAACGCGCGGGTCGTATTGCGGTATCGGGCCTATTGGCACCGAAAATCCCCCAGCGTGTGCCGATTCACGCATCGCGATAACGCTGCCCCCTTTAGAAAAGGGGGCAAACATGGGAAGGCGGTGGAGAAAAGAGGTTTGGGGGATTTTCGGTGTTTTCATAACGTCTTGTCCGCACCTCCGTGCCGCCACCATCAAACACTCAAGCACATATATTTGATTTCCAGATAATCCTCGATGCCGTACTTCGAGCCCTCGCGACCCAAGCCTGATTGCTTCACCCCGCCGAATGGCGCGACCTCATTGGAGAAAATGCCGGTGTTGACGCCGACCATGCCCGACTCCAGCGCTTCGCCGACGCGGAACACGCGGCCCACATCGCGCGAATAGAAATACGACGCGAGGCCGAACTCGCTGTCGTTGGCCAGCGCAATTGCCTCGGCTTCGGTTTCGAACTTGATCAGCGGCGCGATCGGGCCAAAGGTTTCCTCCTTCGACACCTTGGCGCTCATCGGCACATTGGTCAGCAAGGTGGGTTCAAAGAAGCGGCCACCCAGCGCGTGCTTCTTGCCGCCGGTGACGACCTTGGCGCCCTTGGCGACGGCATCGGCAAGATGCGCTTCGACTTTGGCGAGAGCCTGCTCGTCGATCAACGGACCGAGGTTCACACCTGTTTCCGTACCGCGGCCGACTTTCAACATGCCCATCTTGGCGCGCACTTTTTCGGCGAAGGCGTCGTATACGCCGGCTTGCACATAAATGCGATTGGCTGACACGCAGGTCTGTCCGGCGTTGCGGTATTTGCACTGCATCAGGCCTTCGGCGGCGGCATCCAGATCGGCATCGTCGAACACCAGGAACGGCGCATTGCCGCCCAGCTCCAGCGAGACTTTCTTGATCGTGTCCGCGCTCTGCCGCATCAGGATGCGGCCGACTTCGGTGGAACCGGTGAAGGTGATCTTGCGCACGGTCGGATTGGCGCAAAGTTCCTGGCCGATGGCGGGCGACGAATGCGCGGCACCGGTAACGACATTGAGCACGCCTTTCGGCACGCCTGCGCGCGCGGCGAGTTCGGCCATCGCCAGTGCGGAAAGCGGCGTTTGCTCGGCGGGCTTGATCACCATCGTGCAGCCGGCCGCCAGTGCCGGGCCGGCTTTGCGCGTGATCATCGCGTTGGGAAAATTCCACGGCGTGATCGCGGCGGTGACGCCGATCGGCTGCTTCACCACGATCAGACGCTTGTCGGCGAGATGCGGCGGAATCACGTCGCCGTAGACGCGCTTGCCTTCCTCGGCAAACCATTCGATGAACGACGCACCGTAAAGAATTTCGCCTTTCGCTTCGGCCAGCGGCTTGCCCTGCTCGGTGGTAAGGATAAGGGCTAGGTCGTCGGCATTCAGCAGCATGATCTCGTACCAGCGGCGCAGAATGGTCGCGCGCTGCTTGGCCGTCATCGCGCGCCACGCGGGGAGTGCCGCGTTGGCCGCCTCAATCGCGCGCCGCGTTTCTGACGCGCCGCAGTCCGGCACGCTGGCAATGACGCTGCCGTCCGCCGGGTTGTCCACGTCGAACACCATGCCCGAGTCAGCCTTCACCCATTCGCCGTTGATGTAGCTCTCGGTGCGGAACAGTGAAGGATCCTTGAGTGCGGGAAATTTGAAATCGTTGGGGGCGTTCATGCGGGACTCCGAGGGAATATTCTTTGCGGGAAAGGCGCGGAAAAAAAGTATAGCAGCGGAGATATGACGCGTTTGGTGCGGGAAGGTTGCGTGCGCGCGGCTGTGCCGGCATTGTAGGTTGAAACTCTAGTACCGGTGCGGGTTTCACGGCATTTTCGGCCTAGGGGTCGCGCCAGTGCTTGAGTTTAGTTCCCAGATATTCAAACAATCACCGTTCGCCCTGAGCCTGTCGAAGGGTATGCATGAAAGGAGATCGTTTCAAGAGTACCTAACACCCGCCAGAATTGTTCACCGATGCTGCTACAGTTTGCAGTCACTGAACAAATCTACTGAAAGACTCGATTGAAAGACTTTATGAAGCCACTTTTGCGACTGCTGTGGATATTTGTGCTGCTGGCGACTTATATGGCGAGTGGTCACGCGACGATATTCGCGAAGATGCCTCTCGATGATCTCCGCAAAGAAGCGCGGGAGATACTTTTGATACAAGTCGTGGAGGGCAAAGTTGTAGGCGCTGGAGACGATCTCTGTGGTGTTCGCTATGTGGGCATCGTTGAGCAGTCCATCAAAGGGCGGTCAAAAGGTGCCACTGTTGAGTTTGGGTACTCTCTCCACTTGAAAATGGGGGCGAACTACTTGGTTTTTCTTGCCGCATCGCCGCAAGAGGCGGATCGCTACGTGAGCATGAACGGACGTTATGCTGATCTTATGACCAAGTACTATGTGCGGTGCAAACCGACAATGCCGAACCTGACAATTATGCAAAAAGGCAGTGGCGCGCTTGAGGTCGACAGCGACGACGGGCCATCGGAAGGGCGGATGATCAAGGTGGGAAACCTGATTCGTTTACCGTCAACGCTTCCATCGAAAGCTGTAGGTGACGAGCGTATCCTTAAGCTTTCAGACTTTGTCCAGTATCTAGACTCTCCCACGAAGAAATGAGAGTGCAGAGTTGGCCCATTGAGTCGGACCAGGCAAGCAAAAGAAACTCAGGAGACTTCATGTTCGACCACGTCAAATTCGGCGTCCGCGACTACCCGGCAAGCAAAGCGTTTTACTTGAAGGCGCTCGAACCGCTGGGCGTTACCGTGGTCACCGAGTGGCCGCCGAGCGGCGTCGAGTTGAGCCAGCCGGGCGGCTCCGTTTCGTTGTGCCTGTTCCAAACCGAGGAAAAGCCGGCGCATCTGCACATCGCGTTCGTCGCGGAGAGCCGCCAACAAGTCGACGCGTTCTATCGTGCGGCACTGGCGGCGGGTGCAAAGGACAATGGCCCGCCCGGCATCCGCGCGCGCTACAACCCGAACTATTACGCCGCCTTCGTCATCGACCCGGATGGACACAATATCGAAGCGGTTTGTCACAAGCCTGACGCTTGAGTTCTTAAATTACGTGTCACACAATGACCGGCTCGCATGTGCGACCCGTGCAGTAAGTACCGGAGAACCCATGGCTCATTCAGGCACAGGCACTCAGCTAAGCGATGAAAAGGTCGGCATCAGGATCAGGCTGTCTGCGCTTTGGGCCACGGTCACGCTGTGCTATCTGTATTGCGACTATTTCGAGCTTTATCAGAGCGGAAAGCTGCAATCGATGCTCGCCGGACAAATGGTACCTTTGGGCCAATCTTCGCAAGGCGTGCTTTTGGGCGTATCAGTGCTCTTGTCGATACCGGCATTGATGATCTTCGCGTCCGTCGCGCTGCCGACCAGCCTCAGCCGCATGGCGAATCTGGTGTTCGGCGTGTTGTTCTCGCTCATCATGCTCGTTTTCCTGCTTTCGCCCGGCGTCTGGCTGTACTACAAGTACTTCGCGGCGGTGGAAACGGCACTTACCTGCACTGCCGTGTGGCTGGCGTGGAAATGGCCGCGGTATCCGTACACTGGCGCAGAAGGCGTCGGTGATGCCTAGTTCCTCGAAGCTGAGTATCGGGGCAAGGCCCGCCCGCGACAGTTGAAAGAACCAAATGACCAACCACCGAATTTTCACCACCCCGTTCGCCAAGGTCTATCCGATGTATGTCCAAAAGGCGGAACGAAAAAATCGCGCCAAGGATGAAGTCGACCAGATCATCCGCTGGCTGACCGGCTACAGTCAGACGGCCTTGGAGAAACAGATCAAGCAGCAAGTCAATTTCGAAGACTTCTTTGCCCAGGCGCCAGCGATGAATCCGAACACCTCTCTTATCAAAGGCGTCGTCTGCGGTGTGCGCGTGGAGGAGGTCGACGATCCGCTGATGCAGAAAATCCGTTTCCTCGACAAGCTAATCGATGAACTGGCGAAGGGGCGGGCGATGGAGAAGATTTTGCGGTGACGTCGCAAAGCCCAGTGAAAGCAAACGGAGCAATCATGGCGCCCGACAATGTTCTCGACCTCAAGTCCTTCGTTCCCGCCAGGGACTACGAATTGTCCCGGCGTTTTTATCGCGACCTGGGTTTCACGGAGAAATGGGGCAACGACCAGGCGGCGGAATTCGAGATCGGCGGCTACCGATTTCTATTGCAGCCGTTCTATGTCAAAGAGCATGCGCACAACTTCATGATGCACCTGATGGTGGAAAACGCCGATGCATGGTGGGCACACATCCAGGCTATCGGTCTGGCCGAAAAATACGATTTGTACATGGCCAAGCCGCCGGCGCTGCAGCCTTGGGGCTTGCGCGTTCTGTACCTGACCGATCCTTCTGGCGTGCTTTGGCATATTGCGGATCGGCCGAATTCGCTTAGCTGAGCCGCACAGCGGTTCGTGCCCTCGCGCATGATGGCAGTTGTGCCATCACAGGGCTTTCTGTCTCTGTTCACATGAGTCGCGACTTGGTCGAGAGAACGCGACATCGCTGAACCCCGTCAATCCTCAGCCCTCTCTCGCCTGGCTTTCTGTGCAGCGCCGACGATGGCGACGATGGGCCACAGCAAGACGAACAATCCGCCCCAATAAAACAGAAAGAAACCCTGGCTCATGAGGCACTGATCGGTGGTGCCGACCTTGCACTCGAAGGCGGTCATCAACGCAGCGCCGAGCATTGAGATCGCCAGTGCAACGATTGCATACGATAACCAGCGGCTGAATTTCCTGGTCTCGGTCATGGTGGTCTGCTGGGTACTCGCCGCTGCTTCGTCAGCCCATCAACCACGCATTTCGTCGCGCCTTCGCATCGATCGGCGTATCGCGCGTCATCAGTGAGCAAATCTGAGCACTCAGCGCTTGCAAAGTCACGCTGAACGTCATCAGTTCGTCGCGGCGGAAAGCGGTAAACGCGAGCGTGGTGCCAACCGGGTAGCTGCGAATGCGCCGCTCCAGCGAAACTGCGGTGACGCGCAATCCATCCACCGCAATCACCACGTCGCCCGCCGACAGGCCGGCAGCTTGCGCAGCCCCACCGTCGAACACTTGCGCCAAGCGCGCGTCGCCGTTGGCTTCGGCCGCGATCTTGACGCCCAGCGTGGCGGGCGCAGCTTCATCCGCTTTCGATTGGCCCGGTACTTTCCAGCCCATCTCGATCGCCATGGATTCGAACAGCGGTACGAGAGGAAGATCGCCGGTGCCGTACACGGCTTGCGCGAAGAAGTCGCCGAGGTCGATGCCAGCTACACGCGAGGCGATTTTTTCCAGTTCGCCTTCGGGCACGCCGATGCCGGTCTTGCCGAACTCTTCCCACAGCACGCGCATCACGTCGTCCAGCGATTTGGCGCCACCGGTCTTTTGCCGGATGGTGAGGTCGAGCGTCAGGCCGACCATGGAACCCTTCTGGTAGTAGCTGACGATGGCGTTGGGCGAATTCTCATCCTGCCGGTAGTACTTCACCCAGGCATCGAAACTGGAATCGGCCACGCTTTGTTTGGTGCGACCGGACTGCGACGTAACGCGGCCGATATTCTCCGCGACCAGCTCCAGGTACGACAACGTATCGATTAACCCGCTGCGCACCAGCATCAGGTCATCGTAGTAGCTGGTGAAGCCCTCGAAAAACCAAAGCTGCCGGGTGTAGTTTTCCTGTGTGAGATTGTAGGGAATGAACGCGGCCGGCTTGATGCGCTTCACATTCCAGGTGTGGAAGTATTCGTGCGAAGCGAGGCCGAGAAAACGCCGGTAGCCATTGCTGACTTTCTTTTCTCCAGCCAGCGGCAACTCGTCGCGGCTACACAGCAATGCAGTGGAGGCGCGATGCTCCAGCCCGCCATAGCCATCGCCCACCGCCATGACGAGGAACCAGTATTCGCGCACCGGTGCCTCTGCGGTTTTCGGCTCAAACAGCTTGATCTGCGCTTCGCAGACTTTCTTCAGGTCAGCACAGAGGCGTGACATGTCGGCGCGATGGCGGCCGGTGATGGCGATGTGGTGCGTGACGCCGCAGGCTTCGAAGCTCGCGTGCGTGAACGTGCCCATCTCGACCGGGTGATCGATGAGTTCGTCGTAGTTGGCGGTGGTGAAAACGCCAAAGGGCACCCCGCCAGAGCCCAGTACTGGCGAGGCTTCCGGGCCGGATGCCTTGGAAAGGCGCGTGGATACTGGCGTTCCGGCCGATGCCTTGGTGGAAAGCGCGGTGGCAAGACGCCACGCGGCGTAGCGCTCGCCTTCCGGTGGCAGGATTTCCACTTCGCACGGCGCCTGTTCATGGCCGACCGGCAGCAAGAACACATTGCTGCCGTTGAAGAAGCCGTGGGTCTCGTCCAGATGCGCGGCGCGCACCGAGAGGTCCCAGGCGTAAACCTCGTAACGCAATTCAACCGCGCCGGTCGCCGGGGCGCATTGCCAGGTGGCCTTGTCGATTTTCTGGCAGGCCAGCGGCTTACCGTTCGCCGTCGCGGTCAGGCTCACAATATGACGCGCAAATTCTCGAATCATGTAGCTGCCGGGAATCCACACTGGCAGCATGAAGCGCTGGCCGGCGGGGTCGGGCCGGTCTACCGAAACGGTGACCTCGAACAGGTGGGCGGCGGGATTTTTTGGCTGGATGCGATAGCGAACGAGGTCGCTGGGGGCGAAGACGGGGGAACTCATGCTGCCAAGGTTACCGAAAAAAGCGTGGTACGGCGTGGATTCGATTATGATTTCCGCAACGGGGAAGCTCTGATTAAGTCCATTTCGTCGCCATACGTTGTTGCTCACACAAAAATATCTCCTCACATATCAAACATATGCCGCGTCGATATTTTTATGTTCGCGCCTAGTCTGGCTTAGAACTGAACTTAATCAGAGCTTCCCGAACACCATTTCATTTCCGGTTCATCCAAGGAGTCCACATGAAGCACACGATTGCGGTCGCGTTCACGGCGGCCATGGGGCTGGGCGCGGTCATTGCTCACGCCGATCTGTCGGCCAAGACGCTGCGCTGGGCCAGCCAGGGCGATATCGCCACCCACGATCCGCATGCGCAGAACGAATCCTTCAACAACCAGTTCAACGGCCAGATTTACGAGCAGTTGCTGGTGCGCGACAAGAACATGAAGCCGATTCCTTCGCTGGCGACTGAATGGAAGCAGACCTCGCCCACCACTTGGGTGTTCAAGCTGCGCCAGGGTGTGACCTGGCATGACGGTTCCAAATTCACCGCCGACGATGTGGTGTTCTCCATCACTCGCGCGCAGGCTGAGACCTCGAACATGAAGGTTTACGGCAACGCCATCGGCAAGCCGAAGAAGATCGACGACTACACCGTCGAGCTGACCACGCCGGTGCCGAACCCGGTGCTGGTGGATATGGTCAGTGCGGGCAATATCTTCATGATGTCCAAGGCCTGGTGCGAAAAGAACAAGGTCGAGAAGCCGCAGGACTTCAAGAACAAGGAAGAAACCTACGCCATCCGCAATGCCATGGGTACCGGCGCGTTCATGCTGGTCTCGCGCGAGCCGGATGTGAAGACGGTGCTGAAAAAGAACCCCAACTGGTGGGGCCTCAAGGAAAAGCGCTTCGAAGGCAATGTCGATGAAGTGATCTACACGCCGATCAAGGCACAGGGCACCCGCGTTGCGGCGCTCTTGTCCGGCGAAGTCGATTTCATCCTCGATCCGCCGGTGCAGGATCTCGACAAGCTGAAGAAGGAAAAGAGCGTCAAGACTTACGAAGGCCGTGAGAACCGCATCATCTTTATCGGCATGGATCAGGCCCGCGACGAGCTGCTGTACTCGAACGTGAAGGGCAAGAACCCGTTCAAGGACAAACGCGTGCGCCAGGCGCTGTACATGGCGGCCGACGTGGAAGCGTTGAAGAAAACCGTAATGCGCGGCCTTTCGGTGCCGACGGCGATCAACGTTTCCAATCCGACCGCGGCCGGAATTCCTGCTTCGATGGACAAGCGCTATCCGCTGGATATTAATGCCGCGAAGAAACTGCTGGCCGACGCCGGCTATCCGAACGGCTTTGAAGTCGGTATGGATTGTCCGAACGATCGCTACATCAACGATGAGAAAATTTGTGTGGCGTTGGCCGCGATGTGGTCGAAGATCGGCGTGACAGTGAAAGTGGCGGCGATTCCCAAGGCCAACTATTTCCCGAAAGTGCAGAAGCTCGACACCAGCATGTACATGCTGGGCTGGGGCGGTGCCACCACCGATGCGATGTTCACGCTGGGTCCGGTACTGCACAGCCGCAACGACAAGGGCAAGGGCGAGTACAACTGGGGCAACTACAAGGTGCCCGAGTTCGACGACCTGATCGACAAGGCTGAAGGCGAAATGGACCTGAAGAAACGCCAGGAAATGATCAACAAGGCGATGCAGATCCATCACGACCAGATCCTGCACATTCCCCTGCACCTGCAGGTGATTCCGTGGGCATCGAAGGCCGGCGTCAGCGTGGTTCACCGGCCGGACAACTGGCTGGAGCTCACCTGGATCAAGATGTAGTTTGAAATCGACAATGGCCCACTTCGGTGGGCCATTTTTGTTTGGGGTTTGTGTTTTGCAGAAATGAAAGCATCCATGCCGTTATTGTCGCGCATGTTCTGTTTTGGTCTGTTGGTCGCGGCGCTGATTGGCAGCGGGAGCGCGCACGCGCAAGGCAAGGTATTTCGCTGGTCCAGCCAGGGCGACATCATCACCTGCGATCCTCACGGACAGGTGGACTCCTTCAGCTTGGGCTTTCTGCGCAATGTGTTCGACCATCTGGTCACTCGCGATCGCGAGCAACGCATTGTCCCGGCGCTGGCGACCTCGTGGGAGCTGGTCAGCCCGACGGTGTGGCGGTTCAAGCTGCGGCAGGGAGTACGTTTTCACGATGGTGGCGCGTTCACGGCCGACGACGTGGTGTTCTCCATCCGCCGCTCGCAGGCCAAGACATCGACTTGGCGCTCGTACGCGCTGGCCATCGGCGAGCCGGTGAAAATCGACGACTACACCGTTGAATTTCGCACTACCGCGCCCAACCCCACTGTGCTCGATCAGTTGAACTATCTGCTGATCGTCAACGAAGCGTGGATGAAGAAATACAAGGCTGAACTTCCGGCCGATCCGACCAAGTCGGAAGATGTCTACGCCTCGCTGCATGCCAACGGTACCGGCGCGTTCCGACTTGTCAGCTGGCAGCCGGAAGTGAAGGCGGTGCTGAAAAAGAACGACGACTGGTGGGGAATCAGCGAGAAACGTTTTGAAGGCAATGTGCGCGACGTCGAATATCTACCGATGCAATCGGCTGCGACGCGCGTGGCTGCGCTGACCAGCGGCGGCGTTGATTTCGTGCTCGATATCCCGATCCAGGATATTCCGCGGGTGAAGGCGTCGAAAGTGCTGAAAGTTGTCCAGGGAGTAGAGGGCCGGTTTATTTTTCTCGGCATGGACCAGGCCAGCGACACACTCAAGTACAGCGATGTCAAAGGCAGCAATCCGTTCAAGAGCCTGAAAGTGCGGCAGGCGCTGTATCAGGCAATCGACATCGAGTCATTGAAAACGCAGGTGATGCGCGGCTATGCCGATCCGAACGGCGTACTGCTGACACCGGTCATGACGGGCTACCGGCGCGAGCTGGATGCGCGACTGCCCTATGACCCGGTGAAATCTCGCGCGCTGTTGAAAGAGGCCGGCTATCCCGATGGCTTTGCTATCACGCTGGATTGCCCGAATAATCGCTATGTCAATGATGAACGCATCTGCGTGGCGCTGGCCAGCATGTTCGGCAAGGTCGGCATCCGCGCCAAGGTCAATGCGATGCCCAAGGCGGCGTACTTCCAGAAGCTGGAGCGCGGCGATTCGAGTTTCTACCTGCTGGGACAGGGCACGGAGTCGAGCGAGGCGCTGCAGATCATGGCGGGCATCATGCATAGCGCCGATGGACGTGGTTATGGCAGCAACAACTACGGGCGCATCAACGATCCAGCGCTCGACCGTGCGATTGAGCAGGTTAGTGCGGAGATGGACCCGGTGCGACGCGGGCAACGGGTGGCCGAAGCGATGGTCATTGCGCAGGAGCGGGTTTACTATCTACCGCTGCACCGCCAAGTGGTACCGTGGGCAATGCGCGGAAATGTGCATGCGTTCCACAATCCGGCCAATATGCTGGAACTGATGCGCGTGAAGGTGGAATGAGTTGAATGCAACTTCCGGAGATCTGGTGAGATCGCAAATACGCTTGATGGCAATGGCGCTGCTGTTGGTGCCGGTCCTTTCGCTGCCTGTGGTGGCAAAGACCTTTCGCTGGTCGTCGCAGGGTGACGCGGCCACGCACGACCCGCATGCGCAGAACGAAGGCGTGAACAACCAGATCAACGGCCAGATTTATGAACAGCTCCTGTCCCGCGACAAGAATCTGAAGCCGATTCCCAGTCTTGCGGTTTCTTGGAAACAGACATCACCCACCGTCTGGGTGTTCAATCTGCGCAAGGGCGTGAAATGGCAGGATGGCTCGCCCTTTACCGCCGATGACGTGGTGTTTTCGGTGCTGCGCTCGCAACACGACAACTCGAACATGAAGGTTTACGGCGTGCCGCTGGGCAAGCCGCGCAAGATCGACGACCACACCGTCGAATTGACCACGCCGGTGCCGAATCCGGTGCTGATCGACATGGTGAGTTCGGGCAATATTTTCATCATGTCGAAAGCCTGGGCCACCAAGCACCGCGTGGAGAAGCCGCAGGATTATCGCGGTGGTGAAGAAACCTATGCGGCGAAAAACGCGATGGGCACCGGGCCGTATATGCTGGTTTCGCGCGAGCCGGACGTAAAAACGGTGCTGAAGAAAAATCCCAACTGGTGGGGAATCGCCGAAGGGCGCTTCGAAGGCAATGTCGATGAGGTGGTGTATCGGCCGATCAAGCAGGCCAGCACGCGTATTGCCGCGTTGCTGTCGGGCGAGATCGACTTCGTGCTCGATCCACCGGTGCAGGATGTACTGAAACTGCGGCAGGAAAAATCGCTCAAGCTGATGGAAGGCCGCGAGAATCGCGTGGTATTTATCGGCATGGACCAGGCGCGCGATCAACTGCTCTACGCCGATGTGAAGGGCAAGAATCCGTTCAAGGATCGCCGCGTACGACTGGCGCTGTATCAGGCAGTGGATGTGGAGGCGCTGAAGAGCACGGTGATGCGCGGTCTGTCGCTGCCAACGGCGATCCTGTTGTCGTCACCCAAAGCGGCCGGTATCCCGGCGGAAATGGAAAAGCGCTACCCCTACGATCTCGCCGCATCACGCCGCCTGCTGGCGGAGGCGGGCTATCCCAACGGTTTCGGCGTCACCATCGATTGCCCCAATGATCGTTACGTCAACGACGAGAAAATCTGTGTCGCGCTGGCGGGCATGTGGGCTCGTGTCGGCGTGCGGGTGAAGGTCAATGCCATTTCCAAGACCAACTACTTCCCCAAATTGCAGAAGCTGGATTCCAGTTTTTATCTGCTGGGCTGGGGCGGGGCCACCACCGACGCGATGTTTACGTTGAAACCGATCATGCACAGCCGCAATAGCAGCGGCGCCGGCGAATACAACTGGGGCAATTTTCGGGATACGGCGATGGACCAGCTCATCGACCGGGCCGAGGGCGAGATGGATGCGGAAAAGCGCCGCGAAACGATAGTTGCCGCGATGAAGCGGCACCACGACGAAGTGCTGCATATCCCACTGCATGTGCAGGTGAGTCCGTGGGTGTCGAAGGCGACGGTGAGCGTGGTGCATCGCGCAGATAGCTGGCTGGAAGTGGCGTGGGTGAAGATGTAGGTGCGGTATTTTTGTTGGGTCAAATGTGAATGTGGTTCGACAAGCTCACCACGAACGGACTAGAAGATCACCGTTCGTCCTGAGCCTGTCGAAGGACAAGAGCGGGCACCATGGGGGTCAGGAATTTTTATCAGGTTAAGTTATCCGGTTCATTCAACAAGGGGGCAAAGATGATGTTGCGCAAACTGCTGATCGGCCTGGTGATCGCGCTGGTTTCCACCGCAGCCACGGCCAAGAATTTCCGCTGGTCTTCGCAGGGCGATGCCGCGACGCTGGACCCGCACAGCCAGAACGAGACCTTCAACAACGGCATCAACAATCTGGTCTACGAATATCTGGTCACACGCGATCGCAACCAGTTCGCCAAATTCGTGCCTGGCCTCGCGGTGTCATGGACCAATACCTCGCCGACAACCTGGGTGTTCAAACTGCGGCAGGGCGTGAAATTCCACGACGGCACACCGTTTACCGCCGATGACGTGGTGTTCTCGTTTAACCGCGCGCGTGAATCGACGGTGACGTTCCGTCTCTACTCGACGCAATGCGGCATCGCCAAAAAGATAGACGACTACACAGTCGAATTCACCACGTCAGTGCCAAACCCGGTGATGCTGGATACGGTGCGCAACATCATGATCATGAGCAAGGCGTGGAGCGAGAAAAACGGCGTGGTGAAGCCGCTGGATTACATCAAGAAAGAAGAGTCGTTTGCCACTCGCAATGCGATGGGTACCGGCCCGTACAAGCTGGTGGCGTGGGAGCAGGGCGTGAAAATCCTGCACAAGAAGAATCCCGACTGGTGGGGTGCGAAGACCAACTACACCGGCAATATCGAGACCATCGACTACCGGCCTATCTCCAATGGCGCCACGCGCATGGCAGCGCTGAAATCGGGCGAAATCGATTTTGTGCTCGACCCTTCGGTGCAAGACGTACTGCGTTTGCGCAACGACCCCGACGTGAAAATCTGGGAAGGTCATGAACAGCGGCTGATCTACGTCGGCTTCGACCAGGAACGCGACGAATTGCTCTATTCCGATGTGAAAGGCAAGAACCCGTTCAAGGACAAGCGCGTGCGGCTGGCGTTGTATCAAGCCATCGATACCGAGGCGCTGAAGACTTCGGTAATGCGCGGCTTGTCGATCCCGACAGGCATTGCCTTGCCGGGCGGCTTGGCCGCAGGCGTGCCGGCGAGCCTGGAAAAACGTCCGCCGTTCAATGTGGCGGCAGCCAAAAAATTGCTGGCGGACGCCGGATACCCCAATGGGTTTGCCTTCACCATGCACTGCCCCAATGACCGCTATGTCAATGACGAGAAGCTGTGTGTGGCCATCGCCGGCATGTGGGCGAAGGTCGGCATCAACGCCAGAGTCGAGACCATGACCAAGGCCAATTTCTTTCCCAAGGTGCAGAAACGCGACACCAGTGCTTTTTTCGCCGGCTGGGGCGGCGGCGCCACCGACGCGATCTTTATCCTGAAGCCGGTGCACCACAGCCGCGACGGCAAGGGTGCAGGCGATTCCAACTACGGCAATGCCAAGAATGTCGAACTCGACAATCTGATCGACAAGCTCGAGGGTGAGATGAACGTGCCCGAGCGGCAGAAGATGATCGATGCTGCCACCAAGCTGATGCAGGACGAAGTTCATGTGATTCCGCTGCATCGCCAGATGATTCCCTGGGCCTCGCGCAAGAACGTGACAGTGATTCACCGGCCGGATAATCTGCCGGACTTGCACTGGATCGTAGTTAAGTGACGAATTCCGTCCAAGAGCGCAAGCGCAGCGCCGCGCGATTGGAAACGGATTCCACCGCGCCGCTGCATCGGCGTGCTGCGTGAGGCGGCGCGGAACTTGTTCCGCGAATTCCCGCCTCTCGTCCCCGCGAAGGCGGGGATCCAAGCTGCTTTGGTTGCGTCACAGCAAATTCGATATCCAGTTGAATGCGCCCGCTACTACAAGGTAGCGGGCGCATTTTCCGAGAGCAAGTGCAAGCAACGCCAGCCAGGTGTTGATGCGCAGCCAGCCTGCCGCGACGCAGAGCGCATCGCCCACCAACGGCACCCACGACAGTAGCAACGCCCATTCACCGTGCTTGCGAAGCCATGCGAGCGCGCGTTGTTGCGCAGGCTTGAGCGTGACTTCATCGCGCTGCGGAATCAATCGGCCGATGAGATAGGAAGTCATACCGCCGGTGGTGTTGGCGAGCGTTGCAATGATGATCGCCTGCCAAAATAGCGAAGGAAATTTCGCCAGTAGCGCAACCAGGACGATTTCGGAATTGCCCGGCAGTATGGTTGCCGACAGGAAGGCTGAGGCGGCAAGTCCCCAGAGTCCGGTATCCGCAGAGAAATCAAACACGGGGCGTCATCGTTGGCGATTGAAACTCAAGTATTGGCGCGGCTTTCCGGCCATTTATGGCCCGAAAGCCTCACCAACGCTAGAGTTTTACGAACTTGTCCTCGGCAATCACTTCGTTCGCCGCCAGATCGCGATGCGAGCGCAGCGTTTGGTAATACGGCGTGAAATCGGGCGCGGTGGCGTCGAACAACTGCTTGAAGCTGTCGATGACGAAGTAGGTTTCCTGGAAGGTATCGATCTTGTAGTTCGATTGCATCACGCGCATCAGGTCGAATTTGATGCGGTTGGGTTTCGGGCTTTCGATGCAGTACGGAAGCTCGCCACCGGAAGACAGGATGCCGGCGCCGTAAGTACGTAACCCTTTCGGTGTTGAAATCAAACCGAACTCGACCGTGTACCAGTAGAGCCGTGCCAGATAGTCCAGCGCGTTGAGCCCCTTCGCTTTCACGCCGCCTTTACCGTACGCCTCAAGGTAATCGGCGAACACCTTGTTGAACAGCAGCGGCACGTGGCCGAAGAAGTCGTGAAAGATGTCCGGCTCGACGATGTAATCGAACTCTTCCGGATTGCGCAGCCACACCGATACCGGGAAGCGGCGGTTGGCCAAGTGCGTGAAAAACACATCGTCGGGCAACAGCCCCGGCACCGCAACCAGCGTCCAGCCGGTGGCTGGTTTAAGCTTGGCGTTGATCTCGTCGAAATGCGGAATGCCGGCGCCGAAATTCAGTTGCCCGAGAATGTCGATGAATTCGTCGCAGGCATATTTCGGCACCATCGCCGACTGGCGCGCGTAAAGGCGTTTCCACAATTCCTGCTCGCCAGCCGAGTAGCGCGAATAGTCCTGCTCGACCGTGTAGTCCGGTCGCATTTGCGAGTAATCGCCGCGCAGCGGGTGATCGGTTTGTCCGGCCATTATTGCGCTACCCCATGTTTGTCATTTCGAGCCAACGGCGAGAAATCTGCTTTTGATCGCCAACAAACAGCAGATCTCTCCGCTACGCGTCGAGATGACAACTCACTCATTGTTTTGCCCTAACCAGCTTGTTGCGGATATTGCCAAAGATGGTTTCGCCGTGGTGGTCGAACATGTCGATATCGACCTCGTCGCCGAAGCGCAGGAAGTCCTCCTTGGCGGCGCCCAGTTCGACTTGTTCCACCAGACGCTTTTCCATGATGCAGGCGTAGCCGGTGGCCTTGTCGTGATTGGAGACGGTGCCGGAGCCGATCAGCGTCCCAGCGGCCAGCGGGCGCGTCTTCGCAGCGTGCGAAACCAGATCGAGCAATGAGAACGTCATGTCGTCGGCCGCGTTGGGATTGCCGAACCACTCGCCGCGCACGTGACAGACCATGCGGTAGTCGAGCTTGCCGGCACCTTTCTCGTCGCTCCATGCGCCGCCCAGTTCGTCCGGGGTAACTGCCACCGGCGACAGCGAATTGAGTCCCTTGCTGTTGACGAAGCCGAAGCCCTTGGCCAGTTCGGCGGGGATCAGCTTGCGGTAGGAAACGTCGTTGATCAGCACCACCAAGCGGATCGCGTCCGCGCATTCGGCGGGCGTGGCGCCCATCTTCACGTCGCCGGTGATGACGCCGACTTCGCCTTCGAAGTCGACACCCCAATCCTCGGACAGCACTTCGATATCGTCGCGCGGGCCGAGCATGGTATCGCCGCCGCCCTGGTACATCAGCGGGTCGGTGTAAAAGCTTTCCGGCACCTTGTCGTTGCGTGCGCGGCGTACGCGCTCGACGTGCGAGAGGTAGGCCGAGCCGTCCATCCACTGGTGCGTGCGTGGCAGCGGCGCGGCAATCTTGCCGTCCGCCAGTGCTTTCTGGAAATCGATGATCGGCCGGTCGCTGCCGGAATCGATGGCTTCAAATTCGTTCAGTAACTGCGGCTCGACGGCGTGCCAGTGTTCCAGCGCGTATTGCATAGTCGGCGCGATATCGGTTACGGCCACAGCGCGGGTGAGATTTTCATCGACCAGCAGCAACGTGCCGTCGCGGGTGGGACCTTTGAGGGAGGCTAGTTTCATGATTGCGGTTTCCTGTTTTCTTGCCCTTCGACTGGCTCAGGGCGAACGGTGATTATTGACTAAATGGATGTCCCAAACTTTCCCGTTCGTGGTGAGCTTGTCGAACCACGGGGTGGGCTGCGATGCTCATTCGTTTTTCTTGCTCTTTGCCAAATTTGATACCTCTATCCAGTCTCCGCGCATCAAGGCTTCCTTCTTCTTGCGACTCCAGCCTTTGATGCGTTGTTCCATTTCCAGCGCCTCCAGCCGACTTGTGAATTGTTCCGAAAACACCAGTGCTATCGGCAGTCGCGTCGCAGTGTAGCTGTCAATCTTGCCTTCATTGTGTTGCGCAATACGCATTTCGAGATTGTCGGTGTGTCCGGTGTAGTACGAGTCGTCGCTGCATTTGAGGACGTATACCCAGAATGGTTTTGCCATGATTCGCGCCCTTCGACAGGCTCAGGGCGAACGGTAGTTATTTTATTTCCGCTGATGTGAATCCATTCCACGCCGCATCGTAATTCTTCTGCAGCGCCGGCGTGCTCATCGCAAACGCGGTCGGCTCGAACACATACCGGCTTTCGAACATGAAAGCCAGCGTGCGGCCCTGATAAAACGGTAGCAACTCTTCGTTCGAAGCCTTGTTGAACGTCGCCTGATCCGGCCCGTGCGCCGAGTAGCAGTTATGCAGCGAGCCACCGCCGGGCAGGAAGCCGTCGGCCTTGGCGTCGTACACGCCGTGAATAAGGCCCATGTATTCGCTCATCAGGTTGCGATGGAACCAAGGCGGGCGGAAAGTGTGCTCGGCCACCATCCAGCGCGGCGGGAAGATGACGAAGTCGACGTTCGCTGTGCCGGGAACATCCGATGGCGAGGTCAGCACCGTAAAGATCGACGGGTCGCAGTGATCGAAGGACACGCTGTTCACCGCGTTGAACAAGGTCAGGTTGTATTTGTACGGGTAGTAGTTGCCGTGCCAGGCGACGACATTGAGCGGCGAGCTTGGAACGGTCATGGTCCACAGGCGGCCGCCGAATTTGGCGACGACCTCACTGGTGCCGGAGACATCCTCATACCACGCCACTGGCGCCAGGAAATCGCGCGGGTTGGCGAGGCCGTTGGCGCCGATTGGTCCCAGGTCAGGCAGTCGAAACGGCAGGCCGTGGTTTTCGCAGATATAGCCGCGCACCGGCCCATCGACGTCGACGCGGAATTTGATTCCGCGCGGAATCACGGCGATTTCGCCGGGCTGGATATCGAGAATGCCGAATTCGGTCTTGAGGAGTAAATGCCCCTCCTGGGGCACGATCAAGAAATCGCCATCGGCGTTGTAGAAGCAGCGCTTCATCGATTGGTTGGCGACGTAGAGATGCACGCCAACGCCGCGCTGAATACCAGCGTCGCCGTTGGTGGCGATCGTCGTCAGGCCGTCGACAAAATCGGTGGGCGATTTCGGTATCAGCAACGGGTCCCAGCGCAAACGATCCGGGGGCGTCGGTACTTCGCGATTCGGCGCGGTGCGCAGCTTGCCGGCATCCAGTGGGCGATAAGCCGAGTGCTCAGCCGAGGGGCGGAGACGGTATTGCCATGAGCGCAGGTTATGGTCGCGCGGTGCGGTGAACGCGCTGCCGGAAACCTGCTCGGCATACAGACCGAACGCAACTTTCTGCGGTGAGTTCTGTCCTTGCGGCAACGCACCTGCCACGGCTTCGGTTGCGTGTTCGTTGCCGAAGCCGGAAAGATATTTCAACGTCATGGTCAGCGCGTTTTCGTTAAATGACGCCGCGAGCGATCTGATCGGCTTCGATCGCTTCGAACAGCGCCTTGAAATTGCCTTCGCCGAAACCTTCGTTGCCCTTGCGCTGGATGACTTCGAAGAAGATCGGGCCGATCACCGTGTCGGTGAAAATCTGCAACAGCTTGTCTTCCTTCGATTCCTTGTCCAGACCTTCGCCGTCGATGAGGATCTTGTTCTTCTGCAAGCGAGGCAGGTCTTCGCCATGATTCGGCACGCGCTTGTTGACGGCGGCATAGTACGAATCCGGGGTGTCGAGGAATTTCACTCCCTTCGTGCGCAACGCTTCCACCGTTTCATAAATATTGGAACAGGCCAGCGCGATGTGCTGGATGCCTTCGCCGTTGTACGCATCCAGATATTCCTGGATCTGCGATTTCTTGTCGGAAGGCTCGTTAATCGGAATGCGGATTTTGCCGCAGGGGCTGGTCAGTGCACGAGAGGTGAGGCCGGTCTTCTTGCCCTTGATGTCGAAATAGCGGATTTCGCGGAAGTTGAACAACTTGCCGTAGAACGCCGCCCAGGTATCCATGCGGCCTTCGTACACGTTGTGCGTCAGGTGATCGACGTATTCGAGACCAACACCCTTCGGATCGGGGTCGGCGCCGGGGACAGGCACAAAGTCCACGTCGTAAATGGTGCGTGGGCCGTAACGGTCGATCAGGTACAACAGCGAGCCGCCGATGCCCTGAATGGCGGGAATGTTCAACTCCATCGGGCCGACCGGGCCGTCGTAGGGCTTGGCGCCGAGCTCGACCGCGCGCTTGAACGCAGCGGCGGCGTCCTTGACGCGAATACCGAAGGCACAGGCAGACGGACCGTGCACGCGCGCGAACGATTGCGCGAAGCTGTCCGGCTCGGCATTGACGATGAAATTGATGCCGCCCTGCTTGTACAGCGTCACACGCTTGGAGCGATGGCGCGCGACAGCGGTGAAGCCCATGCTCTCGAACAGTCGGCCCAGCGCTTCGGTATCGGGGGCGGTGTATTCGACGAATTCGAAGCCGTCGGTGCCCATCGGGTTGTCAAACAAATCCATAGTGTTCTCCCGCTCGTAAAATCCAGTGTAAATGAAGTCCGGTGTGGTCGCAGGCCGCACTTGTGCTGTGATGATCAACAGGATTTGTTACAACAGAAGCGCAAGGCGGAGGTGACCGGCGCGCTAGAATCGAAACGACGCGCGGCGTTTATCCCGGTGTATGGGAACCGCGGCGCTTTACGACGATCCAAATCTCGGATCGGAACGGACACTGACGGTCCGCGAATTGATGAAGGAGGTGTGACATGACGCGTAGTTTACTCGCTTCCGCTTTTACCGCAATGCTGCTGCTGTCTGGCTGCGCATCGATTGGCGTGCCCGATGTGCCGCCGCTGACGCTGGAACAGATTGTCGACCTGTCCAAGCAGGGCAAGGACGCGCCAACCATCATCGGCGAAATCAAGAAATCGCATACGTCCTACGATGTGACCGCCTCGCAATACGCCAAGCTGTCGCGCGACGGCGTGCCTGATGCGGTGCTGGACTACATGCAAGCCGGACAGATCAAGATGGCCGAGCAGACCGGCCGCCGCAATGCGGTCAACGACCTGTGGTTTTACGGTCCCGCGTGGCCGGGTTATGGCCTGAGATGGGCACCGCGGCCCTACGTGATTTATGTGCGAGGGCGGCCGTATTTGCGGGAGTGGTAGTTTGCTGAACAAAACATGAAACTCCAGTACTGGTGCGGGTCTCCAGGCATTTGTGCCCGGAAACCCGCGCCAGTACTGGAGTTTAATTGCTTTGTGCAGTGCAGATTTACCCTGTAGGGCTTTCACTCTATCCTCGTTTGAATAACAGATTTGCCGCTGGCGAATCACATTCCCGAGGAGAAGCTCCATGAAATACGCACTCCGGCTCGTGCTGGTGTTGATGTTTGCATTGTCGTCGTTGCAGGCTGGTGCGCAGGCGGCTGCCAGCTATCCGAACAAGCCAATCAAGATCATTGTGCCGTTCCCGCCGGGCGGGGCGACCGACATTCTGGCGCGGGCGATTGGCGCAGAGCTGCAGAAGACATTCAACCAGTCGGTCATCGTCGAAAATAAACCGGGGGGTGGTGGCAACCTGGGCGCGGATGCGGTCGCCAAATCGGCACCGGACGGCTACACGCTGGTGATGGGTACTGTGGGCACGCATGCGATCAACATGAGCCTGTATTCGAAGATGCCGTACGACGCGGTGAAGGATTTCGATCCTGTTGTGCTGGTCGCCGGCGTGCCGAACCTGCTGGTGGTGCACCCTTCGGTTAACGCAAAAAACGTGAAAGAACTGACTGCACTTGCCAAGGCGATGCCGGGCAAGCTCAACGTTGCGTCATCAGGTAATGGCACCTCGATTCACATGGCCGCCGAGCTTTACAAGGTGATGGCTGGCGTGGACATCCTGCATGTGCCATACAAGGGAAGCTCGCCCGCCGTCACCGACTTGCTGGGTGGGCAGGTGCAATTGATGTTCGACAACATGCCTTCGGCGCTGCCGCATGCCAAGGCCGGCAAGCTGCGCGCGCTGGCGGTCACCAGCATGAGGCGTTCGGCGGCGTTCCCGGATGTGCCGACGATGGACGAAGAAGGTCTGAAGGGTTTCGATGCGACATCCTGGTTCGGCCTGCTGGCGCCTGCTGGCACGCCGAAAGACATCGTCGCCAAACTGAACAAGGCGGCGGTCGCTTCGCTGGCGACGGCGGAAATGAAGGAGCGGCTCGCCGCCAACGGTGCCGATCCGGTTGGCAACACGCCGGCTGAATTCGCCACTTTTATCAAAGCCGAGAACGAGAAGTGGGCGAAGATCGTCAAGGCTTCCGGGGCGCGAGTGGATTGATCCTCGGCGCGCTGCGAGGCGCAACAGCGGGAAAAGAAAAAAAAGGCCTTGCGGCCCTTTTTTTCCTAGCTGATCTTGAACTCGGTAAAACTCGGTCCGCTGCCCGGCTTCGGCGGAGGCGCCACGCCGTCCTTGTAAACCGGCACCATGCCGGAGTTGCCGATCAGCAGCGACAGGTTGGTCGCAGAGTCGGCATTGGCCAGGCCTTCCTCGACTGAAATTTTCTCCGTGCGAATCAGACGGAACAAGTCCTGTTCGAAGGTCTGCGAACCCGGCGTCAGCGATTTTTCCATCGCTTCCTTGATTTCGCCCACCTTGCCTTCGGAAATCAGTTCGGCAATGTTGGTGGTGTTCATCAGTACTTCTACCGCCGGCGAACGGGTGCCTTCCACGTTTTTTACTAAGCGCTGCGAGATGATGCACTTCAGTGACACGCCCAGGTCGGAAAGCAGGATAGCGCGTTGGTCGAGCGGGAAGAAGTTGATGATGCGGTTCAGCGCATGATAGCTGTTGTTGGCGTGCAGCGTGGCCAGACACAAATGGCCAGAGAGCGAGTACATCATCGCGCTCTTCATCGTTTCGATATCGCGGATTTCACCCACCAGGATCGCGTCCGGCGCCTGACGCATGGCATTGCGCATGGCTTCATGGAAGCTGTGCGAATCGTTGCCGATTTCGCGCTGGTTGACGATCGATTTCTTCGATTGGAAGATGAATTCGACTGGATCTTCAAACGTGAGGATGTGTCCTGACTTCATCTGGTTGCGGAAATCCAGCATCGCCGCCAGCGTGGTCGATTTGCCGGAGCCGGTAGCGCCCACCACCAGAATCAGGCCGCGCTTTTCCATCACCACCTGTTTCAGCACATTCGGCACTTGCAGCGTGTCGATGGCGGGAATATTGCTGCTGATAAAGCGCACCACGCCGGCTACGGTGCCCTTCTGGTACATCATGTTGATACGGAAGTTGCCGATGCCTGCCATCGGCTGCGAGAGGTTGAGCTCCAGCTCTTTCTCGAAACGCTCGATCTGATGCGGCTTCAGATTGTCGTAGAACAGTTTCTTCGTGTCCTCGCCGGTCATGACCTGCGCATTGACCGGTACGGCGTTGCCGTTGATCTTGATGGTGATCGGCGCGCCGGCGGAAACAAAAATATCCGACGCATTCTTCTGCGCCATCAGCTCAAAAAGTTTGTCCAGAACGGTCATGCTTCCCCCTAGGTGGCGCTGTCTTCAGGCGCTCAGCTTCTCAACAGTTCATTGATACCAGTCTTGGCCCGCGTCTGTGCGTCGACGCGTTTCACGATTACGGCGCAATAGAGACTATACCGGCCATCCGCCGAGGGCAAGTTTCCGGATACCACGACCGAGTAGGGCGGGATGCGGCCATAGGTGACTTCGCCCGTGTCGCGGTGATAGATCTTGGTCGACTGGCCGATGTAAACGCCCATGGAGATCACCGAACCTTCGCCGACGATCACACCTTCCACCACTTCGGAGCGCGCGCCGACAAAGCAGCCGTCTTCGATGATGGTGGGGTTTGCCTGCAGCGGCTCCAGTACGCCGCCGATACCCACCCCACCTGACAGATGCACGTTCTTGCCGATCTGCGCACAGGAGCCGACAGTGGCCCAGGTATCGACCATGGTGCCTTCGTCCACGTAGGCGCCGATGTTCACGTATGACGGCATCAGCACCGCGCCCTTGCCGATAAAGGCGCCACGGCGGGCTACCGCGGGCGGCACCACGCGGAAACCGCCGGCCTGAAAGTCGGCCTCGGTGTAGTGCTCGAACTTGGTCGGCACCTTGTCGTAGAACTGGGGATAGCTGACTTCGCGATTTTCTTTCGCCGGTGTGGAACGGATGAGATGGTTGTCCTCCAGGCGGAAAGACAGCAGCACCGCTTTTTTCAGCCACTGATGCGTGACCCAATCGCCATCGATTTTTTCGGCGACCCGCAGCGCGCCTTTGTCCAGTTGCTCAATCACATCGTTGACGGCAGATTTCAGCGCCTTGTCCGCATTTTGCGGAGAAATGCTGGCGCGATTGTCCCAGGCTGATTCAATCGCGGCTTTGAGGTTGTCGTTGTTCATGGTTTTCAGTTGAAGTAGTGGTTTCTTGGAAAATATCAGCTGGCGAGACGTTTGATCAGGCGAGCTAGCCAGGAGTCGTTGGTAGCCGCTGCCGGCGCCGGCGATTGAGTGGTGCGTACATCGAGCTCGGCACGCAGCCGCGCACATTCCGCCCCCAGTTCCTTTTCGCGCTGCATGTAATGCTGGAAGCCGCGATAGGTCTCGCGATAGTCGTTGTAAGCCCATTCTTCAGCATCGGTGAAGGCGGATACGCGGCGCGGCAATGACGCTAATGCTGCGGGATCATTGCCAGCAAAAATCAGATAGTAGAGCGCGGGCAGGGCGTCAATCGGCAGATCGGGCGCGGCTTGCGAGACAGCCAGGGATTCGCCAAGCGCGTCATCGCCTTCCTCGGCGATCAACGAAACAAAGGCGTTTCGCTGCGACAGCCAGCGGCTATGCGAAAATCGTGTTGCCAGCAGATTTTCCAGTTCGGCGCGATACAGTTCCTTGACGTGGAACTCGTTGGCGTAGCCGCGCTTGTCGGAATATTCAGCCTTGTTCGGCGAGGACAGGATCAGCACACCATCGGGTTTCAAAACCCGCTTGATCTCGTCGAGAAATTCGGCCTGTTCGTGAATATGCTCGATGGTTTCGAACGACACCAGAACATCGACACTGGCCGCATCAAACGGCAACTTGAGACAGGAGCCCTCGATGAACTCAAGATTGCCGCGATCGGCGTACGCGCCTCGCGCATGCGCGACGGCATCGGCGGAAATATCCACGCCGGAAACCCGCGCGGCGGTGCGGCTCATCAGCGCGCTGCCATAGCCTTCACCGCAGGCAACATCGACCACCCGCTTGCCTGCAACCAGTGGCAGCAGATAGTGATAACGATGCCAATGCTCGTACCACATCTCTCCCTTGGCATTGGCGGCGCCGGGGACGAAACGTTCGCCGGTAAAGGGAAGCGATGACGACATGAACGGTTGTATGGCTCGGGTGAGATGAGGGTGGCTGCTAGAATGCGCGGCTCGCAAAGCCGGTCTTCAAGACCTGCGCGAAACATAACAGCACGATTATAAAGGTTCGCCTCTTTGAAACACGCTTCTTCATCGACACTGCCGGTACTGGCGATTCTGCTGGGCGCGACAACGTGGGGAATCCTTTGGTATCCATTCCGTGTGATCGAAAGCACCGGTGTGCCATCGCCGGTAGCGACCGTATTCGCTTATCTGGTCGCGATCATCCTGGGCGGGATCGTTTTTCGTCATGTCTGGCGCGAGTTTCCCGGCAACGCGCGCTGGCTGCTTGCGATCGGCCTGACGGCGGGAATCACCAATGTTTCTTATCTGGTGGCGATCATCCAGGCCGAAGTGTTGCGTATCGTGCTGCTGTTCTATCTGGCGCCGTTGTGGACGGTACCGCTGTCGCGCTTTGTGTTGCGCGAACGACTGACGCTATCGGGCTACGCGGTGATGCTGCTGGCACTGACCGGCGCGGTGGTGATGTTGTGGCGTCCGGAACTGGGGTTCCCGGCGCCGCGCAATATTTATGAGTGGCTGGGCCTGATGGCGGGGTTCACCTTCGCCGCCTGCAATGTCTTCGTCAAGGCGGCGACAAAACCGTCGCCGGAAGCCAAGTCGCTGGCCGGCAGCATCGGTGTGTTTCTGGTGGCGGTGCCGGTGGCGCTGGTGTTTTCGCCTGCGATGCATGCGTGGCCGGCGATGATTGCGCCGCACACTGTGCTGCTATTCGTGATCGGAGCAACGCTGATATCGACCAGCGTTGCATTGCAATACGGGCTCACGCATCTTGCGGCCAATCGCGCCGCAGTGATCATGTTATTTGAATTGGTTGTCGCCGCCGTTGCCGCGCACTACCTGGCTAACGAAACCAGCCGACCGCAGGATTGGCTGGGTGGGGCGATGATTGTTGCGGCGGGCTTGTTTGCGACCTTCGCTGAAAGCCGCGAACGGAAGAAGTGGGAAGACAAACTCTAGAATTAGTGCCGCTGCTGGGCCATTTCGTTTTTTTGGTAGCACCAGTCGAGTCCCGAATTAGCCGCGCTCGGTTACACTGTTTTCATCGCCAAAACGGCCCAAATCCACAGCGGGCAAGGGCTTCCATCCACGCGCGCGATGCTCCGCAACCACGGTGGTGAAGATGCCGCCGCGCACCCAAAACTTGGCTGTCAGCCGCGCAAATCGTGGCGCAATCGCTTCGACGATGTCATCGAGAATTTCGTTGGTCACCGATTCGTGAAATTTGCCTTCGTCGCGGAACGACCAGATGTAGAGCTTCAAACTCTTCAGTTCCACACAACGCTGATCGGGGATGTAGTCCAAATAGAGCGTGGCGAAATCGGGTTGCCCGGTCTTGGGACACAGGCAGGTGAATTCCGGGATCTGCATGTGGATCACGAAATCGCGTCTCGGCTGCGGATTGGGAAACACTTCCAGCGATTTGCCCGGCTGCGCGGTCGGCTTGTCGCCCAATTTGGTCAATTTTGCCGTTACGGCCTTATTGCTCAATGGCTTGGCGGACTTTGTTGATGTGGAATCTTTTTTGCGGGGTGGCGTCATGATGTTCGATTGGTTTTGCGAAAACCGTTACGTTAAAATTATCGCTATTGTATTTCACAGGACCCGCCCATTGGTCGCTTAAGGCAATTTTGCGACGACGTTGGAGCGGGTTTTGTTCATCTTTGGCGGCTCGCTCCGCCGATTGGAAAACCAGGAAGAGATAGTGCGTCTAACTCAAATAAAGCTTGCCGGTTTCAAATCCTTCGTCGATCCCACCACCATCGCAGTGCCCGGCCAACTGGTCGGCGTCGTCGGCCCCAACGGCTGCGGCAAATCGAACGTCATTGACGCGGTTCGCTGGGTGCTGGGCGAATCGTCCGCCAAGCATTTGCGCGGCGAGAAAATGGAAGACGTGATTTTCAACGGCTCCACTTCTCGCAAACCCGGCGGCCGCGCCAGCGTCGAACTGGTGTTCGACAACTCGCTCGGTCGCATCGGCGGGCAGTGGGGCCAGTACAGCGAAATCTCGGTCAAGCGCGTGCTGACGCGCGACGGCAATTCCGATTACTACATCAACGGCCAGCATGTGCGCCGCCGCGACATCACCGACATGTTCCTCGGTACCGGTCTCGGCCCGCGCGCGTACGCGATCATCGAGCAGGGCATGATTTCGCGCGTGATCACGTCGAAGCCGGAAGAACTACGCGTGTTCCTGGAAGAAGTTGCGGGCGTGTCGAAATACCGCGAGCGCCGCAAGGAAACCGAAGCACGTCTGGAGGATTCGAAGGAAAACTTGAATCGCGTCGGCGACATTCTTTCCGAACTCGACAAACAGGTGGTGAAGCTCACCGACCAAGCCGCTGTTGCTGCCAAGTACCACGAGTTCAACAACGAACTGAAGCTCAATGAAAACCTCTGGGCCTACACCAAACAGCGGGAAGTAAAAGCATCCAAAGAGCGCTACGCCAACGAAATCGTCAAGACCGAAACCGGTTTTGAAGGCGAAACCGCCAAGTTGCGCGAAGTTGAAGCCGAACTCGACAAGCTCAGACAGGATCACTACACCGAGACCGATCAGCTGACGGCCGCACAAGCCGGCATGTTCGAGGCCAACACCAGCGTGGTGCAGCTCGAGCAGGAGATCAATTATCTCGGCGACAATCGCCGCCGCCTGACCGCGCAGATCGAAGCGCTGGCGCAGCAGATTGCCGAAGTCGAGACCAATCGCGAATCGACGGCCAATGAACTGGAACGCTGGCATCGCGAACTGGCGAGCGGCATCGACCGTGTGGCTGAAGCGCGCGAACGCGCCGAAGTGGTACGCACCGAAGTGCCGACATTCGAAGACAAGTTGAAGGAAGCTGTTGCCGCGACCCGCACCATTGAAAACGAAGTGCGCACCGCCGAGCAGGGCCAGGCATTGGAAGAAGCGCGCGAATCGAATGCGCTGAAAATTCTTTCGCAACTCGAGCAGCGCAAGAATCGCCTGACCACCGAGAACATGAATCTGGTGGTGCCGGAGCCCGACGCGCTGGCGCAGGTCGAGGGTGAGCGCGCCGAAGTGCAGGAAATGGTCCTGCAGCTCGAAGAAAAAATGGCCGATGCCGACAAGCAGCTGGCTGAGCTGGAATCGCAGCGCAAAAAGTCGGTGGAAGCCATCGGCGATGCGACCCGTGAACTGGCGCGCATCGAAGCGGCTTTGCTGGCCTTGCAGAATCAGCAGGCGCGATTGGACAACAACAATCGCCTCGCCATGTGGCTGTCGAAATATCAACTCGATAACGCGCCACGCCTTTGGCAGGCAATCAAGATCAAGCAGGGCTGGGAAGACGCGCTGGAGTCTGCCTTGGGTCTCAAGCTCAATGCGATCAAGCTCACCGACAAGAGCGTGATTGATCGCGTGGCAGGCGATCCTCCGCCGGGCAGCGTCTCGCTCTATTTCGAGAACGGCAATCCGGCATCGACCTCGGCTGCGGGATTTACCGCGTTGTCCGATTGGGTCACCGCAGACAATCCGGCGGTGATGCCGTTTGTGCGCGAGTGTCTGGCCAACGTATTCGTGCTGGAGAACGAAGCCGATGCGCGCGCGAAGATGGCTTCGTTGCCATTTGGTGCCGTGCTGGTCACGGCCAACGGACATCTCTACAGTCAGCACGGCTTGGTGTTCCACGGCCCGCAATCGGAATTGCACGGCGTGTTGCAGCGCCAGCGCGAGATCGAATCGCTGAAAGCCGACCTGCCGGGCAAGATAGAAGCGCGGCATGTGCTGGAAGCGCAGCAGAAGGAAACCGAAGATCGCCTGACCGGCACGCAGGAAACGCTGCGCGACCTGCGTGTGCGTATTCAGGAAACCAAGAATCGCGAACATAGCTTGCAGATGGAAGCGTTGAAGCTTTCGCAGGCAGTTGCGCAGGCAGAAGGCCGTCGCAATGCGATTCGCGAAGAAATGTCCGGCATTGATCTGGAGATCGAAAAAGAACGCGCCGAGATGGCCGAAGCGCAGGCTCGGCTGGAAGAGGGTGGCAACAAGATCAGCGAGATGACCGACAAGCTGATGGAGTTCGAGCAGGCGCAGCAATTGGCTGATCGCGCGCTGGCCGATGCGCGCGAACGCGTCAACGCTGCCGACCGCGCCGCGCAGGAAGCGAACTACTTCGAACGTTCCTGCCACGACAAGATCAAGTCACTGTCGGAAATGGTGTCGCAGCTGGTGAAGCGCGGCGAAGCGGTGTCGATGTCGCGCGTTGCGCTCGCGGCCGAATTGGACAACTTGCAGGAAGGCAATATCCGCGAGCGGTTGCAGGCCGCACTGGAGCTACGTGCCGAGAAAGAGAAGGCTTTGACCGCTGCGCGCGATGCGATGGAATCCGCCACCGGCAAATTGAAGGAGCTGGAAGAGAAGAAATCCTCCATCGAACACAGCCTGCAACCGTTGCGCGACAAGATCACGGAGCTGCGCATGAAGGAGCAGGAAGCGCGCATCAACGAAGAAAACTACACCCAGCAACTGGCCGAATCGGGTGCGAACCTGGAAGAGCTTGCCGACATGGTGGAGAAGAAGACCCGCTCCACCGCTTACCAATCGGAAATCAACCGCCTCAATGCGGCGATTGCCGAATTGGGCGCCGTCAACCTGGCCGCTCTTGCAGAATTGGAACAGGCCAGCGAGCGCAAGGCATTCCTCGATGCGCAATCGCAGGATCTGAACGAAGCCGTGGCGACTTTGGAAGCGGCGATCAAACGCATCGACCGTGAGACGCGCGACCTGCTGCAGTCGACGTTCGAAATCGTCAACCGCAACTTCATGGAGTTGTTCCCGTCGCTGTTCGGCGGTGGCAATGCCTATCTGCGCCTGACCGGCGACGAAATTCTCGATGCCGGTTTGCAGGTGTTTGCACAGCCACCGGGTAAGAAGAACCAGTCGATCCAGTTGCTGTCGGGCGGCGAAAAAGCGCTGACCGCGCTGTCGCTGGTGTTCTCGCTGTTCCGCCTGAATCCTGCGCCGTTCTGCCTGCTGGATGAGGTCGACGCGCCGCTGGACGACTCCAACACCGACCGCTTCTGCGACCTGGTGAAGAAGATGTCGGCATCCACGCAATTCCTGTTCATCACCCACAACAAGGTGACGATGGAAATGGGCGAGCAACTGGTTGGTGTAACGATGAATGAACCCGGCGTGTCGCGCATCGTCGAAGTGGATATCCACGCGGCGAAGAAATTCGCCGCATCGCCGGTGCCGGTGGCAGCATAAATCATGAAAACCCCAGCATTGGTGCGGCTTTCAGGCCTAAAATGGCTGGGAAGCCGCACCAATGCTGGAGTTTTACAACAATTCCTTGTTCCTTGTCGTACCTTCAAGAATCGGAAGCCAGGCAATGATCAGTGATTTCCAGATGGCTCTGGGCGGTATTGCGATCGTCGTGATCGTCGCCGTCATCGTCTATAACCGCTGGCAGGAATCGAAATACAAGAAACGCTACGAGCGCGCCTTCGCAGCCGATCATCCCGATGTGCTGTTCGATGGTGACCGGGTTGAACCCAGGCTGGGCGACATGCCGCCGGCTAAAGTGGTGGACGATATCGAAGAAGGCATGTTCGCGCCCATCGTTTCCTCGCCGATCACGCCACGAGACGTCGATCACGGCAGTGTGGTGGCCATCAATGCCGAGATCGATACCGTCGCGCTGGTGCTGGCCGATAGCGCGATGCTGCCCGACCAGTTCTGGCCGGTGATCGATCAATCGCGCAAGGTATCGAAGCACGTGCTGTGGGAGGGTCTGGTCGGCGGTCTGTGGCAGCCGATCGACGCCAATATCGACGACGACAAGGGTTTTCGCGAGTTGCGCGCCGGTCTGCAGCTGGCCAGTCGCAGCGGGCCGGTCGATGGCGGCACGCTGGAAATGTTCAACGAAATGATGGCGTCGTTCGCCCACGGCATCGGTGCCGTCTCACAGCGCGAAGACATCAATCTCGCGACGCAGCGCGCGCGATCAATCGATGCATTCTGTGCCGATACCGACATCGAGATCGCCATAAATATCATCGGCAAGAGCGGCGTGACTTTTGCGACCACAAAAGTGCGCGGGCTGGCGGAATCGAACGGCATGGTGGCGATCGAGTCGGGCGAATACGTGTTGCGCGACGAGCTGGGCAATCTGCAATATGCGTTGCGCAACATGGACGCCGCCGAACCGCCTGGGGTGAAAAATGCCGGCGCATACCTCACCGGGCTCAGCTTCGTGCTCGATGTGCCGCGCACGCCGCAGCCGGACAAGGTGTTCGAGCGCATGATGTCGCAGGTCCTGCGTTTCGCCGACACGCTGCAAGGCGAAGTGGTCGATGACAATCGTGTGCAGCTAACGGCAAACGGCCGCAAGGTGATCGCCGAAACCATCGCGCAGATCGTCGCCATCATGACCGAGCACAACGTGTTGCCGGGCAGTTCGGCGGCGCAGCGGCTTTATTCCTGATCCCACGCTGATGGGCAATCCATCGCTCGCTGCCGAGGCCGCCCGCGCAGCACAACTGCGTCGCGAACTCGAGCAGCACAATTACAACTATTACGTGCTGGACCAGCCGACCATCGCCGATGGGGAGTGGGACCGGTTGTTTCACGAGCTGCTTGCGCTGGAGACACGGCACCCGGAGCTGGCCACGGCTGACTCGCCCACCCAGCGCGTTGGCAGCAAACCGCTGGAATCGTTTGCCTCGGTTACCCATCGTGTGCCGATGCTGTCGCTCGGCAATGCCTTTGCCGATGAAGATATCGACAATTTTGACCGACGTTGCCGTGAAGGGCTCGACGCGAACGAGGTCGAGTATTCCTGCGAAGCCAAGTTTGACGGGCTCGCCATCAGTCTCACCTATGAGCACGGCAAGTTTGTCCAGGGCGCGACGCGTGGCGATGGCGCGGTGGGTGAGGACGTGACGCAGAACCTGCGCACGGTTCGCTCGATTCCACTCGCCATCGACAGCAGTGCGGCGCGTCTGGAAGTGCGCGGCGAGGTGCTGATGCTGCGCAAGGATTTCGACAAACTCAATGCGCGGCAAGCGGCCAAGGGCGAGAAGCTGTTCGTCAATCCGCGCAATGCTTCTGCCGGCTCGTTGCGTCAACTGGACCCAAAACTTACGGCCGAACGGCCTCTGACTTTTTTTGCTTATGGTATCGGCGCCGTCGAAAACGCCGATTTGCCGGACAGCCATTCCGGGCTGATGGATTGGCTGTCCTCTTTGCGCTTCCCGGTCGCCTCGCAGCGGCGCGTGGTGCGCGGGGCAAAAGGGTTGCTGGAGTTTTATCGCGAGATCGGTGCGCTGCGGTCTTCGCTGCCGTTCGATATTGACGGCGTGGTGTACAAGGTCAACCGCATTTCGCAGCAGCAATCGCTGGGCTTTGTTTCACGCGCCCCACGATTTGCCATTGCGCACAAATTTCCCGCCGAAGAAGCGACTACTGTTCTGCTTGGTATCGATGTACAGGTCGGACGTACCGGCGCGATCACGCCGGTGGCGCGACTGCAGCCGGTGTTCGTCGGTGGCACTACGGTGTCGAATGCAACACTGCATAACGAAGACGAACTGCGCCGCAAGGATCTGAAAATCGGCGACACGGTGGTGGTGCGGCGGGCGGGGGACGTGATTCCCGAGGTGGCGGCGGTGATCTATGCCAAGCGCCCGGCCGATGTCACCGAGTTCGTCATGCCCACCGCCTGTCCCGAATGTGGTTCGGCGATCATCAAACTGGAAGGCGAGGCGGTTGCGCGCTGCACCGGTGGGCTGATCTGCCCGGCGCAGCGCAAGCAGGCATTGCTGCATTACGCGCAGCGCCGTGCGGTCGATATCGAGGGGCTGGGCGACAAGCTGGTAGACCAGCTAGTGGATGGCGATATCGTGCATACGCCGGCCGATCTGTACAAACTCGGTGTCGCTGCGCTGGCCAATCTCGAGCGTATGGCGGAAAAGTCGGCTACCAATCTGGTTGCATCAATCGAGCAGAGCAAGAGCACCACATTGCCTAAGTTCCTGTTTGGTCTCGGCATACGTCACGTCGGTGAGGCTACGGCAAAGGATCTCGCCAAACACTTCGGCAAGCTGGACGCGATCATGGACTCCAGTCTCGCGCAACTGCTGGAAGTAAATGACGTCGGTCCGGTCGTGGCGGAGAGCCTGCGCAAGTTCTTCGACCAACCGCATAATCGCGAAGTCGTCGAGCAGCTGCGTGCCGGTGGCGTGCATTGGAAGGAGCACGAGCCTGCTGCGATTGCCGCTCCCACCGACGGACCGTTCGCCGGCAAGACTGTGGTGCTGACCGGTACCCTGGCTGCCATGTCGCGCGACGAAGCCAAGGAAAAGCTGGAAGCACTTGGCGCCAAGGTGTCCGGCAGCGTGTCGAAAAAAACCGACTTTGTGATTGCCGGTGAAGAGGCCGGGAGTAAACTCGACAAGGCGCTCGAGCTGGGTGTCGCGGTGCTGGACGAACAACAATTTCTTGCCCTGCTGCAAGGCGCTTGAGTCAATCTGAGGGCAATCCGGAACAATGAAAAAAAATACGCCCGTTACCAAAGCTGTGTTTCCCGTCGCTGGACTTGGCACGCGCTTTCTGCCGGCCACCAAGGCCAGCCCGAAGGAAATGCTGCCGGTGGTCGACAAGCCGCTGATCCAGTACGCGGTGGAAGAAGCCGCCGCCGCCGGCATCACCGAAATGATTTTTGTCACCGGCCGCGGCAAGCGCACCATCGAAGATCACTTCGACAAGGCCTACGAGCTTGAGGCCGAACTGCACGACAAGGGCAAGCACAAGCTGTTGCAGCAGGTGCGCGAGATGCTGCCGGCTGGTGTGCAATACGTATATGTACGGCAACCGGAAGCACTTGGGCTGGGCCACGCCGTGCTGTGCGCGAAGCACTTGGTTGGCGATGAGCCTTTTGCCGTCATTCTTGCCGATGATTTGATCGATGCCGGCGAAGGTGTCGCGCCGGTGATGAAACAGATGGTGGCGCAATACGAACGTCATCATGCTTCCGTGCTGGGCGTGGTCAATGTGGCGCGGCACGAAACCTCTTCCTATGGCATCGTCGCTTCCAAGCCGATATCGGCCAAGGCCGGCGAGCGGGTGTCGAAGATGTTCGGCATTGTCGAGAAGCCGAAACCGGAAAATGCACCTTCGACCTTGAGCGTGGTCGGCCGCTACATTCTGACGCCGGAAATTTTCGACCACCTGGAACGCGTCGAACGAGGCGCCGGCCGTGAAATCCAGCTGACCGATGGCATTGCTGCATTGATGAAGAAGCAAAGCGTTTTTGCGTATGAATTTGACGGCACTCGTTACGACTGTGGCTCCAAGCTGGGCTACCTGAAGGCGACGGTGGCACTGGCGCTCAAGCATCCCGAAGTTGGCGCCGCATTCGAGAAATTCCTGGCAAAGCAGAAATAGATCAAGCTGATAAATCCGCACTCAACCCGAACAACTGGAACGCACTCATGAACTCACAAGACGCCCACAAACTCATCGCCGAATCGGAGATCCTGTTTACCGCCGATGAGGTCAACGCCGCCACTACGCGCGTGGCGAAGGAGCTGAACCGCGACTATGCCGACAAGCATCCGCTGGTGCTGGGCGTGATGGGCGGGGCGGTCGTGTTCACTGGGCAGATATTGCCGCAGCTCGATTTCCCGCTCGATTTCGATATCGTGCAGGCATCGCGCTATGGCGAAAAGACGGTCGGCACTCACCTGACCTGGCGCGTCACACCGCGCGACAACGTCAAGGGACGGCATGTGCTGTTGCTAGACGATATCCTCGATGAAGGCGTGACGTTGGCGGCGATCGTGGAGTTGTTGAGGAGCCAGGGCGCCGCTTCGGTGGAGTGCGCGGTGTTCTGCACCAAGGACTACGGCGCCGAGATCAATGCGAAGAAACCGCTAAAGGCAAAGTATGTCGGCATCGAAGTGCCGAACCGCTTTATCTATGGATACGGCATGGATGTGTCCGGAGCATGGCGCAACTTGCCGGCGATCTGGGCCAAGAAAGAAGGCTAGGCGATGCTGGCAATCATCGGCGGCACCGGTCTCACCAACCTGGCCAGCCTGGAAATCACCCGGCGCGAAGTCGTACGCACGCCATACGGCGAGCCGTCGGGTCACCTGACGTTTGGCCGCATCGGCGCGGCCGAGATGATTTTCCTCGCGCGCCACGGCTATGCCCATACGCTGCCGCCGCACGAAGTCAACTATCGCGCCAATATCTGGGCGCTGGCCAAGGTGGGTGCCACGCGCATCATCGCCGTCAACGCGGTTGGGGGTATCGCCACGAATATGGGGCCGGGTGTGCTGGCGGTGCCGGACCAGATCATCGATTACACCAATGGCCGTAAGCAAACCTTCTTCGAAGGCGATGAGCCGGTGACCCATGTCGACTTCACTTTCCCGTTTTGTGCGCGTGCCCGCGAGCTGGTGCTGGTTGCCGCAGAAGCGACCGCACAGACGGTATTCGACGGGGGTGTGCTGGGCGTGATGAATGGCCCGCGGCTGGAAACACGCGCGGAGATTCTTCGCCTCGGCCGCGATGGCTGCACCATGGTCGGCATGACATCGATGCCGGAAGCCACACTTGCGCGCGAGAAAAAACTCTCTTACGCCACGCTTGCGCTCTCGATGAATCACGCGGCGGGGCTTGGCACTTCAGCGGAAGGCATCAAGCTGGCCGACGCCGATGCTGTGTTGGCGGCGGGGATGGAAAAGGTTCGCTTGATCATCGCCAAGGCAGTAGCCATGCATGCCGATTTGCCGGACAGCGAAAGAGGGTTGGCATAAATGGCGGTCCGGCCGATCGTGAAAATGGGAACGCCCAGCCTGTTCGAAAAATCGGCGCCGTGGCCGATGAACAAATTCGACTCACGGGAGTTGCACGCATTGTTGGCGGACATGAAAGACAGCATGGTCGCTGCCAACGGAGCCGGCCTGGCCGCGCCGCAGATCGGCGAGAACGTACGCGTGGTGATTTTCGAAGTCGGTGACAATCCGCGTTATCCGAATCGCGAGCACATTCCGTTTACCGTGCTGATCAATCCCGAGCTGACGCCGGTGGACGATGAGCGGGCCGAAGACTGGGAAGGGTGCCTGTCGGTGCCTGGTATGCGTGGACTGGTATCACGTCATGCAAACCTGCGTTACACCGGGTTCGATCAATTCGGCAATCGCATCGACCGCACAGTTGGTGGTTTTCATGCGAGGGTCGTACAGCACGAAGTCGATCACTTGGACGGCGTGCTTTATCCGATGAGGATTCGCGACATGTCAAAATTCGGCTATACCGAAGTTTTGTTTCCCGAACTCGCCGGCGTCGATGATGACTGATATTTGAAGCAGCTCCCCTCACCCCGCCCTCTCCCGAGGGGGAGAGGGTGAGAAATGAGGCTCGACGGCAATGCGGTCGCGCCTGATAAACAATTGAAAGGAATCTCCATGCCCGAAACCATTGACGTCACCCCTTCATCGTCAAGTGAAAGCGCGCCGGACGTATCGAAGTCGATGACGGTTACGCATGTCCTCTATGCATTGCATGCGTTGGCGCCGTTCACCATGTGGCTGTTGGCGGTAGTCGCGATGATTGTCGGCATGATCAAGCGCGACGATATTCGCGGGACCTGGCTGGACACGCATTACTCGTGGCTGTCGCGCACCTTCTGGTGGGGCATCCTGTGGGCGATCATCGCGTGGACGATATTCTGGGTGCTCGGCTTTCTCACGCTTGGGATCGGCATGCTGGTGCTGTGGATCCTGCCCGTCGCCGTGTTGGTCTGGTATCTCTATCGCGTGATCAAGGGCTGGTTGCGATTGAACGACCTGAAGCCAATCGAGTAGCCCGCATATTCAAGTAAAAATCCAGTATTGGCGAGCTTTCCCGGGCAAAAGTGCCCCGAAGTCCGCGCCAGTGCTAGAGTTTATCTTTCGCGATGCCGCTACTGCGGCCTCAGTTCGCTGACCAGTCTGGCCTGGAATTCCTGCGCAAATGCGGCATCGGCCAGCTTGGGATTGGCGACGATAAACACGTCCTCGGCGCGCTGGCCAAGTGTGGTGATGCGCGCGTCATGCAGATTGACGTCGTAATTGAGAAACACCCGCGCCATCGATGACAGCAAACCCGGTCGATCGGCGCAACTGACGGTCAATTCGTAATACGGTGTCAGGCGCGCTGGTCCCAGAGAGACGGCTGGCTCGATCGGAAAATGCTTGACCTGCCGCGCGATGCGCCCTGATAACGAAGAAAGCGGCGTCGCAGGATCGTCCAGCAGGCGCGCGAGATCGCGCTCGATCGTCGGCGCGATGTCGCGGTGCCGTGCAGCGCTGGTCGATTTCGGCAGGATCTGGAAGGTGTCGAGCGCGTAACCATGCGTGGTGGTGTAAACGCGCGCGGCGGCGATGTCGAACGCTAGCTTCTCGAAATAGCCGGTGATGCGCGCGAACAAGCCCGGTTGGTCATGTGTCATCACCATCACCGCGTAGGCATTCTCGGCGCCGTCGTCGTCCAGCGTGCGTACCTTGACCACAGCACTTTCCGGCGCCGTTTCATCCTGCAACACCGCGGCGTGCCATGCGATTTCTGCTGCTTCAAAGCGCTGAAAGTAGCTGGCGTCCACGTGTGCCCACAGTGCCGGCATCGCTTCGCCGGCCTGGTCGGCGCGTTCGCGATAGAGCTTCAGCGCCTCCTGTTTCTTGTTATCGATCCAATGATCGTTCGGCTGCGAATCGCCGCGCAGCAAACGGCGCGTGGCGCGGAACAGTTGCTCGAGCAATTTGGCTTTCCACGTGTTCCACACATGGGGACTGGTGCCGCGAATGTCGGCCACCGTAAGAAGGTACAACGCGGTCAGTCGTCGTTCATCCCCGACACGCTGCGCGAACTGGGAGATGACGTCTGGATCGGACAGATCCTGTTTCTGCGCCACCGCCGACATCTGCAAGTGCATCTCCACCAGCCAGGCTACGAGTTCGGTGTCGTTTTTCGACAGATTCAACTTGCGGCAGAATTGGCGTGCATCCTTCTTGCCGAGCTCGGAGTGATCGCCGCCCCGGCCCTTGGCAATGTCGTGGAACAGCGCGCCAAGATACAGTACCTCGGGCCGCGCGAAGTCGTTGGCAAGCTCGTGGCAGAACGGGAACTCATGCTTGAAGCGCGGCAGGACCAGGCGCCGCAGATTGCGGATCACCATCAGAATGTGCTCGTCAACCGTGTAGACGTGAAACAGGTCGTGCTGCATCTGACCGACGATGCGGCCGAAGGCAGGGATGTAGCGGCCGAGGATGCCGTAACGGCTCATGCGGCGCAGGTTGAAGGTGACCTTTTCGCTCTGCAGGATTTTCAGGAATAGGCGGCTGGATTCCGGATCGTCGCGAAATTTCTGGTCGATCAGGTGCACATTGCGCCACAGTGAGCGCAAGGTTTCGGGTTCGAAAAATTCGGCCTCGTGCACGCTTTGCAGCGCGAGGAAGGCGCGGAAGGTCGCGTGCGGGTCGCGTTTGAAGATGGCCGGATCACGTGCGGCGATATTGCCGTTGACCAGTTCGAATTCGTCGTCGATGCGCTTGACCAGGTCCTTCTTGCGCTGCGAAATGCGCTCCAGCAATGTCGGCAGCATGATCGAATTCATCTGCCAGATGCCCTTGGCGGTGAGGTAGTAGCGCCGCATCAGGACTTCCGACGGCAGCTTGTTTTTGCCGCCCTCGATTTTCAGTTCCTTCGCCAGCGCAGTCTGGTAGTCGAATACCAGCCGGTCTTCGCGGCGACCTGCCAGGTAATGCAGGCGTATGCGAAAGTCGATCAGCACTTTGCGATGGCGCGCAATCAGCTTGCCTTCATAGGCAGTGATGAGTCCATTGTCCTGCAGTGCCTGCCAGTCTTCTCCCAGATTGGCGGCCTTGGACAGCCACAACACGGTCTGCAGATCACGCAGGCCGCCAGGGCTTTCCTTGATGTTGGGTTCCAGGTTAAGCGCGACATCGTTGTGGCGCGCATGGCGCTTGCGCTGCTCGTCGATCTTGGCTTCGAAGAACTGGCCAACCGAACGCGATTTGTCGAGCGCGCGGCGCAAATCCGCAACCAGTGCTTCATTGCCCCAGATGCTACGCGCTTCGAGCAGGCTGGTGTCAACCGTGACGTCCTTGGCGGCCTCTTCAACGCACTCGTCGATGGTGCGTACCGAAATGCCGGGCTCGAGTCCGACATCCCACAGCAGGCTGACAAAGGCCTCGATGGTGTGCGAGTCCGTATCGTCCGCGGGCTTTGGCAACAGGACGACGATATCGACGTCCGATGCCGGGAACAAAAATCCACGGCCATAACCACCTACCGCAACGATGGCCATGTCGGCGGGAATACCGATATCGACGGCGATGCGCGCAATAGCGTGATCAACGATGGCCGCGTGTTGACGCAGATTGCGATCGGCTTGCGGGCGCTTGCCGTAGTTTTCTTTCAGCGTGTTGCGCTGGTCGATCAGCCAGTCACGAATGTGCCGCGCGTATGCGGCTCGCGTGAGATTGATGGCTTCGCTGGATTGACCCGATGGGCTGGGCTGGGCGGACTTTCGCGGGCCGGCGGCCGGTTTCCTGGCGGACGCCATGGACGGCTGCGCGACTAGTTCAAGGTCGCCGGGGCGGCGGGCGAGCCGGCGGAAACCGTCAGAACCTCAAATCCGTCCTCGGTCACCAGCACCGTGTGCTCCCATTGCGCCGACAGGCTGTGATCGGCGGTCACCACGGTCCAGCCATCGCCCAGCATGCGGATGTCTTTCCGGCCGGCATTGATCATCGGCTCGACGGTAAAAATCATGCCGGGCTTGAGTGTCATGCCGGTACCGGCCTTGCCGTAATGCAGGATTTGCGGCTCTTCGTGGAATTTCTTGCCGATACCGTGGCCGCAGAATTCGCGTACCACGCTATAACCGTTGCCTTCTGCGAAGACTTGGATGGCATGGCCGATGTCGCCCAGCGTGGCGCCCGGCTTCACCTTGTGAATGCCGCGCCACATCGATTCGTAGGTGACCTCGTTCAGGCGGCGCGCCTGTATGGACGGCTCGCCGATGCCGAACATGCGGCTGGTGTCGCCGTGATAGCCGTCCTTTATGACGGTAACGTCAATATTGACCACATCGCCATTCTTCAATACCTTGTCGCCCGGAATACCATGACAGACCTGATGATTGACCGAAGTGCACACTGACTTCGGATACGGCCTGTGGCCGGGAGGAGCGTAATTCAGCGGGGCGGGAATGGTGCCTTGGACGTTGACCATGAAGTCGTGGCACAGCTCATCGAGCTTGCCGGTGGTTACCCCTGCCTTGACATAAGGCGTGATGAAATCGAGCACCTCGGAGGCCAGACGGCCAGCGATGCGCATTTTTTCGATGTCCTGCGGGGTCTTAATTACGGCGTTCACGGTAATTCTCAAAAATAGTAAGGCAAGGCGAAGTATAGCAATTGGGGTTCCGGCGGGCCTTGTTCAAGTCGTGCCGCGCGGCTTAGCGGGCAGGTTCAGTACGGCTTTATGGCGCCTTGAGAGGCCATTTCGCGCCGGCGATTGTAGGCTTTGTAGACCTCGCGCTGCAGCCACATCAGCATGCGCGCGGCTTCATGGTGGCCGCTGGCTTTAAGGACTTTTTCGGTACCGGTCGGCGAAAATCCGTGAAATCGGGTGCCAGGAATAGCGGCATAGTCTGCGGCGCCGTAAAGACTGCCCAGCATCAGGGTGGGTTTTTCGCCGATCACCCGCAGCAGGTCGCTGTCCTGCGCCCACAACTGGTTATCGATCTCGAAAATACGGATCTGCGTGTTGGCAAATTCGTAGTAGCGGCCCTGCCACTCCTCATAAGGCTGTTTGCGTGTCCAGCCGAACCAACTGCTCACCCCCTCAAGAACGGGCTTTGCCAGCAATGCGCCGGCAATCGGGATGGCCAGAATGAACGGGATCATGTCTACATACCGGTAGACCAACCACAGGATGGCGGCGGAAAGCGTCAATCGCGCGGCAAACATCAGCAGGATGTGCTTCGCGTCCATCAGTCGTTTGATTTTTCTCGGTTTTTTGAGCTATAATTATGGGCTGTCCGGGATGGAATGTTCTTTTCCGGCAAATCCGCACCCTTGCACCGTTAAGGTCTCTTTTCGCGGAAAGAGTCTTGCGAGGGGAGGCAAACCTTAACTTTTGGAGTTTTTCATGTCGGTAACCATGCGTCAAATGCTGGAAGCGGGCGTCCATTTCGGACACCAGACCCGTTTCTGGAACCCCAAGATGGCACCCTATATTTTCGGTGCCCGCAACAAGATTCACATCATCAACCTTGAGAAGTCGCTCCCGATGTATCAGGACGCACTCAAGTTTGTCCGCCAGCTGGCATCGAACAAAGGCACGATCCTGTTCGTCGGCACCAAGCGTCAGGCTCGCGAAATCGTCATGGAAGAAGCGCAACGCGCCGGCATGCCTTATGTCGACTCCCGTTGGCTGGGCGGTATGCTGACCAACTACAAGACGGTCAAGGGCTCGTTGAAGCGCCTGAAGGAACTCGAAGCGATGGTCGAAGACGGCTCGCTCGAAAAGCTGTCGAAGAAAGAAGCCCTGATGTATTCCCGCGAACTGGAAAAACTCCAGCGTTCGATGGGTGGTATCAAGGATATGGGCGGCGTGCCGGATGCGATTTTCGTGATCGACGTTGGCTTCCACAAGATCGCCGTGACCGAAGCCAAGAAACTGGGCGTGCCGATCATCGGTGTGGTCGATACCAACAACTCGCTGGAAGGCGTTGATTACGTCATCCCGGGTAACGACGATTCGACCCGTGCCATCCGCCTGTACGCGCGTGGCGTGGCCGATGCGATCCTCGAAGGCAAGAGCCAGGTGATCCAGGAAATGGTGAAGCCGGGTGAAGAGCTGGTCGAAGTTACCGAAGACGAAGCCAAGTAATAAGAAAATCGGAAAAAAGGGGCTCCGGCCCCTTTTTTTTAAACATGAATTCAGCGTTGTTACCGCGATGGTAGCGATGCGGTGAAGTAAACAGTCAGGAGACAGTTGTGGCAGAAATTACAGCAGGCATGGTGAAGGAACTGCGCGAGAAGACCGACGCGCCGATGATGGAATGCAAGAAGGCATTGACCGAGGCAGGTGGCGACATGGCCAAGGCTGAGGAAATCCTGCGTGTGAAGCTGGGCAACAAGGCCAGCAAAGCCGCCAGCCGCGTCGCGGCCGAAGGTGTCGTCGCGATTCACATCTCCGGCGACCAGAAGCTTGGCGCTATCGTCGAAGTCAACTGTGAAACCGATTTCGTCGCCAAGAACGACGACTTCCTCGCCCTGTCTGCGAAGTTGGCCGAACTCGTCGCCACCAAGAACCCGGCCGATGTCGCCGCCCTTTCGGCACTCGACATCAATGGCGTGAGCGTGGAAGAAACCCGCAAGGCGCTGGTCGGCAAGATCGGTGAAAACATGTCCATCCGCCGCTTCCAGCGCGTGGAAGCCACGGGTGCGTTGAACAATTACATCCACGGCGGCGCCAAGGTTGGCGTGCTGGTCGATATTACTGGCGGCGATGTGACGCTGGCCAAGGATGTGTCGATGCACATTGCCGCGTCCAAGCCGAAGTCGCTCGACTCCAAAGGGGTGCCTGCTGAAGACATCGCCAAGGAACGCGCCGTTGCCGAAGGCAAGGCCGCTGAATCCGGCAAGCCGGCCGAAATCGTCGCCAAGATGGTCGAAGGCTCGATCGCCAAGTACCTGAAAGAAGTCTCGCTGCTGTCGCAACCGTTCGTGAAGGACGACAAGTTGACGATCGAAGCGCTGATGAAGTCCAAGGGCGCCGCGATCAATGGCTTCACCCTGTATGTTGTTGGTGAGGGCATTGAGAAGAAGGTCACCGACTTTGCAGCGGAAGTTGCTGAAGCAGCGGCAGCTGCAGCACGATAAGCAGTAAGAACGGGGAAGCGAAACAATCGCTTCCCCGTTTTGTTTTACCCCGCTTTTTCGCCTGCTTGCGGACACAATCTGCTGGCAGACTACATAACAACAAAGGAGCCCTGATGACGCCCAAGTATCAACGAATCCTCCTCAAGTTGTCCGGTGAAGCGCTGATGGGCGACGATGCATTCGGCATCAACCGGCCCACCATCCAGCGCATCGCTGCCGAAATCAAGGAAGTATCGGATCTGGGTGTCGCCATCGGCATCGTTATCGGCGGCGGCAATATTTTCCGCGGCGTGTCCACCAGTGCAGAAGGCATGGACCGCGCGACGGCCGACTACATGGGCATGCTGGCCACGGTAATGAACTCACTGGCGCTGCAGGACGCGCTCTCCAAAGCCGGAGTCACGCCGCGCGTTCAATCGGCCATCAATATCGAGCCCGTGGTTGAGCCCTATGTACGGCCGAAGGCGATGCAGTATCTCGAAGAGGGCAAGGTGGTTGTTTTTGCCGCCGGTACCGGCAACCCGTTTTTCACCACTGATACCGCAGCGGCCCTGCGCGGCGCCGAAATCGGTGCGCAAATTGTCCTGAAAGCGACCAAGGTCGATGGCGTCTACACCGCCGACCCGAAGACAGACAAGACGGCAACGCGCTATCATCAACTCACTTTTGACGAAGCGATCGTCAAGAATCTCAAGGTCATGGATGCTACCGCACTGGCGCTGTGCCGTGACCAGAAGCTGCCGATCAATGTTTTCTCCATCTTCAAGCAGGGTGGGTTGAAGCGCGTGGTGATGGGTGATGATGAAGGCACCCTGGTGCACGCCTGAAGAATTTGTGGAGTGAGTAAATGAACGTTGCTGACCTCAAAAAACAGTCTGAACAAAAAATGGCCAAGTCGCTGGAATCGTTGAAAAACGATCTCGGCAAGGTTCGTACCGGCCGTGCGCATGCCGGCCTGCTGGATCATATTCACGTCGACTACTATGGTTCGATGGTGCCGCTGAAGCAGGTGGCCAATGTCACGCTGTCGGATGCCAGGACCATCACCGTGCAGCCGTTCGAAAAGAAGATGGGTCTCACGATCGAAAAGGCGATCCGCGATTCCGATCTGGGACTCAATCCCGTCACTGCGGGGGACATCATCCGCGTGCCGATGCCGGCCTTGACGGAGGAGCGCCGCAAGGAGCTGGCCAAAATCGTCAAGGGCGATGGCGAGCATGCCAAGGTCGCAATCCGCAATATCCGTCGCGATGCCAACACCGCGCTCAAGGATGCGTTGAAAACCAAGACGCTGCCGGAGGACGATGAAAAGCGCGCGCAGGACGACGTGCAGAAACTGACCGATCGTTTCATCGGCGAAGTCGACAAGGCCGTCGCCGAAAAAGAAAAAGACCTGCTGTCGGTTTAGACGGCACTGCGACCCTCAAGCCTGCGGCCATGCACGAGAGTTCGACACAAACCATTCCGGACGTCAGCGACGTGCCGCGCCATGTCGCCATCATCATGGATGGCAATGGCCGCTGGGCCAAGCAGCGCTTCATGCCGCGCGTCGCCGGCCACAAGCGTGGTGTCGAGTCGGTGCGCGAAACGGTCAAGGCCTGCGGTGAACTCGGTATCAAGTATTTGACGCTGTTTGCCTTCTCCAGCGAGAACTGGCGCCGCCCGGCGGACGAAGTTTCGGTGCTGATGCAGCTGTTCATTCGCGCACTCGAAAGCGAAGTCGCTAAGCTGCATAACAACGGCATTCGTTTCCGCGTAGTAGGCGATCTTTCGGCATTCGATCAACGCATTCGCGACCTGATTGCCTCCGGCGAGGAGCTCACGCGCGATAACGACAAACTGACACTGACGGTGGCAGCCAACTACGGCGGTCGCTGGGATATTCTGCAAGCAGCGAACAAGGCCCAACAGGCCAAACTCGAGCATTGGCGCGCCTCACAGGGCATAAATGCTCCGGAAGCCGCGCCAATGCTGGGCCTTTCTCCGGTAACCGAAGCGGAGTTGGGACAGTATTTGTCGATGAGCTATGCGCCCGAGCCCGACCTCTTTATCCGCACCGGTGGCGAGGAGCGCGTCAGTAATTTCCTGCTATGGCAATTGGCGTATTCGGAGTTTTATTTCACCACCGAGTTATGGCCTGACTTTGGCCGCGCCGGTTTGCTTAAAGCGATCGAATCGTATCGCACCCGCGAGCGGCGGTTCGGCCGCACCAGCGAACAACTGGTTGAAACCCAGGGTGCGACGCAGGATGCGAAGGTCGACGCCGCTTAGTTCGCGCCGTCGATTCGTCTCACTTCGTACTCATGCTGAAAACGCGCGTTATCACGGCCTTGGTGATTCTGCCGGTCGTGCTGTTCGCGCTGTTTGCGCTACCAGCTTGGGGCTGGGCATTGTTCACATTCGGCATTGTCGCGGCAGCCATCTGGGAATGGAGCCGGTTTTGTCGCTTGTCGAGCGGCGCGGCGATCGCGTATCAGACGATCACCCTTGTCGTCTGTGCGTTCATCTTTGTTGCGTATGACAAGGGAAGCGTTGCTGGTATCGAATTTGCGCAGATCAAGGGCGTGGGATTTGCGCTTTCTTTGCTGTTCTGGGCGCTGGTCGTGCCGGTTTGGCTGTGGAGCACCTGGAAATCGCCGCCGGCGATTACTGCGATTGCCGGCTGGCTGGTCATTCTTCCCACTTGGCTGGCGTTGATGTCGTTGCGCGATATCGCGCCGTGGTTGTTGCTGTCATTTGCTGCCATCGTCTGGGTGGCCGATATTGCGGCCTATTTTGTTGGTCGGCGCTTTGGCAAACAAAAGCTGGCTCCTGCGATCAGTCCGGGCAAGACGATAGCTGGTGCTTACGGCGCCGTGGTCGGTGTGATGCTCTACTTTTTTCTCTGGCGCTACCTGATCGGCGCCACCCCCGTGAATACTGACGCATGGGTGCGGGAACTGCAGTCTCATGGCTGGGTATTGTTCGCGGCGTTCGTTGTGCTATCGCTTTTTTCCATCATCGGTGATTTGTTCGAGTCATGGATGAAGCGCTGCGCCGACATGAAGGATTCGAGCAATTTGCTGCCGGGACACGGTGGTATTCTTGATCGCATCGACGCACTCACCTCCACGCTGCCATTGGCGGGTTTGTACCTGACGCTGATGGCGCGTTGAACAACAGAACGGTATGAAGAACGTCACCATTCTCGGCTCCACCGGTTCCATCGGCGTCAGTACGCTGGATGTGGTCGCGCGCCACCCTGATCGCTTCCGCGTCTTTGCACTGACAGCCGCAAGCCGGGTGGAAGAATTGGCGCAGCAATGCCGTCAGTTCAGACCGCGTTTTGCTGTCATGCCGGATGCGAACTGCGCCGAGCGGCTGCGTACCAGACTGAAAGAGTTGGCCGTGCACTGCGAAGTGCTCGCCGGGGCGGATGAGCTTTGCAGGGTGGCGGCGCATCAAGAAACCGATATGGTCATGGCGGCCATAGTCGGCGCAGCCGGTTTGCCTTCATCGATTGCCGCTGCCGAGGCGGGCAAAACGGTGATGCTGGCCAACAAGGAAGCGCTGGTCATGGCCGGCCGGATTTTCATGGATGCGGTTCACAAGAATGGCGCGACACTGCTGCCCATCGATAGCGAGCACAACGCGATTTTCCAATCCATGCCAGCCAACTTTGCGTCGGGTCTCGCGAAGGTGGGTGTGCGCAAGGTCATCCTGACCGCGTCAGGAGGTCCGTTCAGAACGCGTTCTCTATCCGATTTGACACATGTAACGCCGGATCAGGCCTGCGCGCATCCCAATTGGGTGATGGGACGCAAGATTTCGGTCGACTCGGCCACCATGATGAACAAGGCCTTGGAAGTCATCGAGGCGCACTGGTTGTTCGATGCAGCTCCAGATCAGATCGAGGTGCTGATTCACCCACAGAGTATCGTTCACTCCATGGTCGAATATCTGGACGGTTCGGTGATCGCCCAGCTCGGCAATCCGGACATGCGTACACCGATTGCCTACGCACTGGGCTATCCGGAGCGGATTTCAGCAGGTGTGTCGGCGCTGGATCTGACCAAAGCTGGCAAGCTTGAGTTTGAAGCCATGGATACCAAGCGTTTTCCCTGTATCGCTTTGGCCTACGATGCGCTACGGCGCGGCGGAACAGCGCCGGCGGTGTTGAATGCGGCCAACGAGATCGCCGTGGAAGCGTTTCTTAATGGAAGGCTGTCCTTTCTTGGCATTCACCGCGTGATCGAGGAGGTGCTGGCGGCGATTCCGGTGGTCGAGGCCAAGGAGTTGGCGGATGTTTTGAATGCTGATACAAAAGCCCGCATCGCCGCCGCCGAACGAGTCGCGCTTTTGGGACTCCAAGACCAAACCGCAACATCATTTGCCTGATTTCACTCAACGTTGATGAACTTTCTTGTCACTATTGCCGCATTTGTTTTGGCCATTGGCGTACTTGTTACGATCCACGAGCTTGGCCACTATTGGGCGGCGCGTTGGTGCAATGTAAAAATCCTGCGTTTTTCCATCGGCTTCGGCCGGCCGCTGCTGCTGCGCCGTCTTGGGCCGGATCAGACCGAGTGGGTGCTGGCCGCGTTGCCGCTGGGTGGATACGTCAAGATGGCCGATGAACGCGACGACAGCGTCGATATTGCCGACCGTTCTCGGGCATTCAACAACAAATCGGTCTGGCAGCGAATTTTCATTGTGGCCGCCGGGCCGTTGGCGAACTTCCTTCTTGCTGCTCTGTTGTACTGGACATTGTTTGTGACCGGTATGCCGGGGACCAAGCCCTATATTGCCGCACCGGTCGCGAACTCGGTCGCCGCTCAGGCGGGTTTCGTCGAATTCGATCTTATTACCCGGATCAGTGGCCAGCCCGTCGGCACTTGGGGCGATGCACGTCTGCTGTTGCTGGACGAGGCGGTGAACCGCGGTGTCGTCGAGGTTGAAGTTGAAGATACCGGCGGCCAGCGATATTTGCGGCGCCTCAGCCTGGCCGGCGTCGACAAAGACGATCTGGACAAGGATTTTCTCGGCAAAGTCGGCCTGGGACAATTCCGGCCGAAGATCGAAGCAGTGATGGGCGAAGTGGTGAGTGGCAGTGCAGCGGACCGGGCTGGTATGCGGGTAGGAGATCGCGTCATCAGTGTTGACGGCCAACAGGGTACCCGCTGGGAATCACTGGTCGAGCGGGTCGTTGCCAAACCAGACCAGCCAATCGCGCTCGAAGTGGACCGTGGCGGGCAAACGCTGGCGTTGTCGGTGATCCCAGAAAAAATCACGGAAAATGGCCGCACCTTCGGACGCATCGGCGTAAAACCGCGAATCGATCAATCGTTGTTCGACGAGCTGCGCACCACGGTCAGATACGGTCCGATCGACGCCGCAGCAAGGGCGATCGGCAAGGTCTGGGACATGTCCAGCTTCAGCCTCAGGATGATGGGCCGGATGCTGGTTGGGGACGTTTCGTGGAAAAACCTGTCCGGTCCGATCACCATTGCCGATTATGCCGGGCAGTCCGCCGTGCTCGGATGGATGGCTTATGTGAACTTTTTGGCCCTGATCAGCGTCAGTCTCGGGGTGCTCAATCTGCTGCCGGTTCCCGTCTTGGACGGGGGGCAGTTGATGTATTATATGGCCGAGATTCTCAAGGGCAGTCCGGTATCAGACCGGACCATGCAAATCGGCCAGCAAGTCGGCCTCGCCCTGCTGCTTGGGCTTACGGCCTTCGCCTTCTATAACGATATCCACCGTCTCCTCACCGGTTAATACTTGATGCGCCATCCCGCCAAACCCGTTTTCACCATTTCCAAGCTGTTAGCCGCACTCTGTACCGCACTGTTTTCCGCCGCTGCGCTGGCCATACAACCGTTTGTGATCCGCGATATCCGTGTCGAGGGCGTGCAACGCACCGAGGCAGGGACGGTGTTCAGCTACTTGCCGGTCAAGGTCGGCGAGTCGATGGACGACGAAAAGGCGGCGGCATCGCTGAAGGCCCTTTACGCAACCGGTTTCTACACCGATGTGCGGCTGGAGGTGGAAAACGACGTGTTGGTGGTGTTTGTGGTCGAGCGCCCGGCAATTGCGTCGATCGATATCGTTGGCGCCAAGGAGTTCACCAAGGAAAACCTGAAGGACGGCTTGAAGCAGGTCGGCATTTCCGAAGCCAAGATTTTCGACCGCTCGATCCTTGACCGTGCGGAAAAAGAAATCAAGCGCCAGTACACCAGCCGTGGCTTCTACTCGGCGACGGTGAAAACGACGGTTACACCGCTGGAGCGCAACCGCATTTCGCTGGCATTCAATATCGAAGAAGGCGAAGTGTCGAAGATCGTCGATATCAATATCATCGGCGCCAGTGCTTATTCCGAAAGCACATTGCTGAAGGAGTTCGAACTCAGCACCGGCGGCTGGTTCAGCTGGTTCACTAAAGAAGACCAGTACTCGAAACAGAAACTTTCCGGCGACCTGGAGAAACTGAAGTCGTATTATCTGAATCGCGGTTACCTCGAATTCAATATCGATTCCACACAGGTGTCGATCACGCCGGACAAGGAAAAAATCTACATCACGCTGGCGATTACCGAAGGTCCGGTCTACAAGGTTGGCGAGATCAAGTTTGCCGGTGAGCTGAAAATTCCCGAAGCGGAAATGCGGTCGCTGCTGCAGTTCAAGCCGGGCGAAACCTTTTCCCGGCAAAAGATTGTCGACTCGGTGAAGGCGATCAGCGATCGCCTGGGCAACGACGGCTATTCATTCGCGAATATCAATCCGGTGCCGGAGCCCGACAAAGGCAAGCAGACGGCATCGTTCACCATGTTCGTCGATCCGGGTCGTCGCGTTTATGTTCGGCGCATCAATGTGCAGGGCAATTCGCGCACTCGCGACGAGGTGGTTCGCCGTGAATTGCGTCAGCTGGAAGCGGGCTGGTACTCGATCGACAAAATCAACCGCTCCAAGGAGCGGCTGGAGCGTACCGGCTACTTTGAAGATATCAACGTCGAGACGCCCGCCGTCCCTGGCACCAACGACCAGGTGGATCTGAACGTCACCGTCAAGGAGCGCAATACCGGCAGCCTGCAGTTCGGCGTCGGCTATTCGAGCGCTGACAAACTGACCGTTTCCGCCTCGGTATCGCAGGCCAATATTTTCGGCAGCGGCAACCAGTTGTCGTTCCGCGTCAATAACGGCTCGATTAGCAAGGTGTACGAAATTTCGTACCTCAATCCATATTGGACGGTGGATGGCATTTCGCGCGGCTTCGATCTCTATGTCCGCGATCTCAACACTGCGTCGCTAAGTACTGGCGAATACAAGTCGACATCGACCGGCGCGGGCGTACGCTTTGGCGTCCCGGTGACCGAATACGATGCGATCAATTTCGGTGTCGGCTATGAGCGCAACGATCTCAAGCTTGACGCGTTCAGCCCGCAACGTTACCTCGATTACGTCGGCACCTTCGGATCGCGCAGCAACACCTTGCGCGGCACCTTCGGCTTTGCCCGCGATACCCGCGACAGTATTTACTTCCCTAGCCGAGGCTATCTGGTGGAAGCAGGCGCCGAAGTCGGATTGCCCGGCGGCGATATCAAATTCTGGCGTTTGCAGACACGCGCGCAATGGTTGCAGCCCATCTGGGGGCCGATCGTTCTCAGCGTGAACGGCGAATTCGGCATGGCCGATGGTTACGGCGGCAAGCCGCTGCCGTTCTTCAAGAACTTCTATGCCGGCGGTGTCGACTCGATTCGCGGTTTCGAGCAAAGCTCGCTGGGTCCACGCGACACCAACGGCGATTTCGTCGGTGGCAATCGCCGCGTTGTAGGCAACGTGGAGTTGTTGTTCCCGATGCCGGGCGTGAAGACCGATAAATCGGTGCGACTTTCGGTGTTTGCTGACATCGGAAACGTGTTCGGCGCGTTTGAAGAAATGAAATTTGGCGATTTGCGCAGTTCGGTCGGTGTGGGTGTAAGCTGGTTCTCGCCGGTCGGACCACTTAAGTTCAGCCTCGCCAAGCCGATCAGGCAAAAGCCGACGGACAAGGTCGAACGATTCCAATTCCTGCTGGGACGGGTATTCTGATAGTTTGGGCATGAAAGGCATTGCCATGCGAAAACATGCATTCCTCCTTCTCATTTCGCTGATGTCGTTGGCATCGGCCGGCAGCGCTGCCGAGTTGAAAATCGGCTTTGTCAATCAGGAACGCATCCTGCGCGAAGCGCCAGCGGCGAAGCGGGTGCAGGACAAGCTCGAAAAGGAGTTTGCTTCCCGCCGTGCCGAGCTGGACCGCCTGCAGAAACAGGGGCGCGATCTGGAAACCACATTGCAAAAGGAATCTGTGACCTTGCCAGAAGCCGACCGCATCGCCAAGGAACGTCAGCTATCGCAATTGACACGCGATTTCCAGCGCATGCAGCGCGAGTTCCGCGAAGATGTCAGTTTGCGCCAGAACGAGGAATACGCTTCGTTGCAGGAGCGCGCCAACAAAATCATCAACAGCATCGCTGAAAAGGAAAAGTTCGATCTGATTTTCCAGGAAGCGGTGTACGCCAGTGCCAAGATCGACATTACCGACAAGGTCATCAAGGCGCTTTCCGACAAATAGTTGTCGATGGCCCGCTTGATGCGGGGCTGCCGTAGTCAAATGTACGGTTAGGCGTCTCTGCGCCGAGTTGTCGATGCCGTGCGAAAATAGCGCATGTTTCTTCGCGATATCCAGCAAGCCCTTGGGGGCGAAGTCATCGATGAGGTTGGCGCACCGCTGACCGGCGTTGGCACGATTGAAGGCGCCAATGCATCGGAAATTACCTTTCTGGCCAATCCGAAATATCGTGGCGCGCTGGCATCGACCTCGGCCGCTGCGGTTATTCTAAGTCCCGCCCATCGGGAATTGACCACGCGGCCGCGGATTGTCGCCACCAATCCCTACGCCTATTTTGCCCGGGTCGCGCAGTTGTTCAACCCGGCCGGCGGAATTGTTGCCGGGATTCATCCTTCCGCCGTTGTACATGCCGATGCCCGGGTTTCCCCGCACGCTTCAGTCGCGGAGTTTGTCTCGATTGGCGCCGGCGCTGAAATCGGTGACGGTGTCCGGCTCGGTGCGGGTTGCATTATCGGCCGCAAGGCAACCATAGGCGCGGGAACGCATCTCGCGCCGCGTGTGACGGTTTACGATGGCTGCCATATCGGCCGGCGCAGTATCGTTCATTCAGGGGTGGTGATTGGTGCGGATGGCTTCGGCTTCGCGCCCGACTTCACCGCCGATGGTGGTGGCTGGGTAAAAATTCCGCAAACCGGCGGCGTGAGGATTGGCGATGATGTCGAGATCGGCGCCAATACCACGATTGATCGCGGCGCGATCGAAGACACGGTAATCGGCAATGACGTCAAACTCGATAACCAGATCCAGATTGGCCACAATTGCATCATTGGCGATCACACCATTGTTTCCGGCTGCGTAGGCATTGCCGGCAGTGCGAAGATCGGCAGCCGCGTGATGATAGGTGGTGCCGCCGGGATACTCGGTCATCTGGAAATATGCGATGGCGCAATTATTTCCGCCATGACGCTGGTGACGAAATCGATCACGGAGCCGGGCATGTATACGGCGTCGATGCCGCTGATGAAGCACGAAGAATGGCTGAAAAATGCGGTTCAGATGCGTCGCCTGGACGCTTTGGCCGGTGCAATCAAAAAGGGAGGCTAGCCATGGGCGCGCCAGTTGTCATGGACATTGAAAAAATCAAAGAGTACCTGCCGCACCGCTATCCGTTCCTGCTGGTCGATCGGGTGCTGGAGCTGGAACACAACAAGCGCATTGTGGCGATAAAAAACGTTACCGCCAACGAGCCGTTTTTCCAGGGGCATTTTCCCCACTACGCGGTGATGCCCGGTGTGCTGATCATCGAGGCGCTGGCGCAGGCAGCGGCTCTGTTGTCGTTTGCCAGTACCGGCGAAAAGCGCGATGAAAATACCGTGGTGTACCTGGTGGGCGTGGACGATACACGCTTCAAGCGCCCCACCGTTCCCGGCGACACGTTGCGTCTGGAAGCCGAGTTCCTGCTGGAGAAACGCGGCCTTGTGAAATATGCCACTCGCGCCATGGTCGGCGACCAGCTGGCATGCGAGGCGACCTTGCTTTGCACCAAACGGTCGATTGCAGCCTGATCGACATGAGCATCCATCCCACTGCGATCGTCGATCCGCGAGCAAAACTGGCGCCCAGTGTCAGCGTGGGCGCATATGCCGTCATCGACGGCGACGTCGAAATTGATGAGGGCACCAGCATCGGCCACCATTGCGTGGTGACCGGTCACACAAAAATCGGCCGCGACAACCGCATCTTCCATTTCGCCTCGATCGGCGAAGCCAATCAGGACAAGAAGTACAAGGGCGAACCCACGCGGCTCGTCATCGGCGATCGCAATACGATCCGCGAATATTGCAGCCTCAATCGTGGCACGGTGCAGGACAAGGGCGTCACCACCATCGGCGACGACAACTGGTTGATGGCCTACGTGCATGTCGCGCACGACTGCGTGGTCGGCAACCGCACCACCATCGCCAACTGCACCCAGCTCGCCGGTCATGTCGAGGTTGGCGACTGGGCAACGCTGGGCGGATTTACCGGCGTGCATCAGTTCGTGAAAGTCGGCGCGCACGTCATGTGCGGCGTTTCCAGCGTGGTGCTGATGGATATTCCGCCGTACGTTACCTGTGGCGGCAACCCGCTGTCGGCTGTGGGTATCAATGCCGAAGGGCTGAAGCGGCGCGACTTTACGCAAGAACAGATTGCGACCATCAAGCGCGCTTACAAGACGCTCTATCGCTCCGGATTGACGCTTGCCGAAGCCCGCAACCAACTCACCACAGAGGCCGAAGCCGCCCCGGAGTTGAAGCTGCTGACCGACTTCCTTGCCGCATCCACACGCGGCATCGTCCGCTGAGGTGCCATGAAGATAGGCATTGTGGCCGGCGAAGCGTCGGGTGATTTGCTGGGCAGCCTGCTGATCAAGGCGTTGAAGCAGGAATATCCGGAACTGGAATTCGTCGGTATCGCCGGGCCAAAAATGCAATCAGCCGGCGCGACTTCATGGTTCTCGATGGAGAAGCTTGCGGTACGCGGTTACGTCGAGGTGCTGAAGAGCTTTCGCGAAATACTTTCCATCCGCCGCAGCCTGCGCGATCGCATGTTGAAAGAGCGGCCGGCGATATTTATCGGCATCGACGCACCGGACTTCAATCTGGGTCTCGAGAAAACACTGAAGCGCGCCGGCATTCCGACCATTCATTACGTCAGCCCGTCGATCTGGGCATGGCGTGGCGAGCGCATTCACAAGATCAAGGAATCGGTCGATCACATGTTGACGGTGTTTCCGTTCGAGCCCGAGATCTACCGCAAAGCAGGTGTGGCGGCCACGTTTGTCGGACACCCCACGGCAGATGTGATTCCGCGTGAACCGCAACGCGACAATGCGCGTACCCAGTTGCGGCTGAAGGAAGACGAACTGGTGATCGCCATGCTGCCTGGCAGCCGGCAAAGCGAACTCGACTACCATGCGGACCTGTTTATCGAGACGGCAAAGCAATTGCTGAAAGACTTTCCTGACGCGAAATTTCTGGTACCGCTGACCACACGCGAAACGCGCGAACAATTCGATGCCGCGCGCTGGCGGCTGGGGGCGCAGGATCTACCGATACAAATTCTGTTTGGTCACGCCAATTTCGCCATGGCCGCGGCCGATGTCGCGCTGGTTGCCAGCGGCACGGCGACACTGGAAGCGGCGCTGCTGCGTTGTCCGCACGTCATTGCCTATCGCCTGTCGCCGACCACCTACCGGCTGATGAAGAAGAAAGCCTATTTGCCTTACGTAGGCCTGCCGAATATCCTCGCCGGCGAATGGCTGGTGCCGGAACTGCTGCAGGACGATGCGACGCCGGAGAACCTGGCGCGCGCGCTTGGCAACTGGATTCGCCACAAGGATGCAGCCAAGGCCTTGCGTGAACGTTTCGCCGCGATTCACGAGAGCCTTGCGGTGAACAACGGCGAGCGGGTGCGCGAGGCATTGCGTCCGTTCCTCACGCGCACGGCAAGTATCGCGGGCAAGACCTGAGCCGATGAAAACATCCGCGTCGTCCCTGCGTTGCGGTGTTGACGAAGCCGGTCGCGGTCCGCTGGCCGGCGCCGTGTATGCCGCCGCCGTCATCCTCGATCCGGCACGGCCGATCACAGGATTGAATGACAGCAAAATGCTGTCGAAGAAAAAACGCGATCGGTTGGAAATCGAAATCCGCGAAAAATCGCTGGCATTTTGTGTGGCGTTCGCCAGCGTGGAAGAAATCGATCGACTCAACATCCTTCGTGCCTCGCTGCTGGCGATGAAGCGCGCGGTGGAGGGCTTGCGGCATGCGCCGGTGGAAATGCTGGTGGATGGGCTGCACCTGCCGGACGCCGATGTTCCCGGTCGCGCGATTGTCGAAGGCGACCGGCTGATCGAAGAAATTTCCGCCGCGTCGATTCTGGCCAAGACCGCACGCGATCGCGAGATGTGCGAGTGGCACGGACGCTACCCGCAATATGGTTTCGCGCAACACAAAGGCTATGGCACGCGGGCGCATATGAATGCGCTGAAGACATTCGGGCCGTGCGAAATTCACCGCATGAGTTTTGCCCCGGTGCGCGCGGCAGAACTGCAAATGCGCTTGTTTGCAGGTGATTGAATTGTTGAAATTCAATAGTAAAAATCCAGCACTGGCGCGGCTTTCAGGCTATTTTTGCCCTGAAAGGCGCGCCAGTGCTGGAGTTTCATTTGATTATGCTGGGAAAATGGCAGGCAGTTCATGAAGGTCATCCGTTCCCGCGACAACGCCTTCGCCAAGCAGCTGATCGCGCTGGCGCATTCATCGCGCGAACGCCGCAAGTCGCAGCTCACGGTGCTGGATGGTATTCATCTGGCGCGCGCTTACATGGATGCGCTGGGCGCGCCGTACGCGCTAGCCGTTGCTGAATCGGCTCTGGAGCGTGCCGAGGTCGTCGAGCTACTTTCGCATCGCGCCGCAACAAACGTAAACGTGCTTGGCGACGCGCTGATGACCGAGGCCTCCAGCCTCGAGTCACCGGCGTTTGTCATGGCGATGGTGGCGACGCCCGCTCCGTACGCCATTGCCGCCGATGCCAGCGTACTGGTGCTTGAGGACTTGCAGGATCCCGGCAATGTTGGCTCGCTGTTGCGAAGTGCCGCTGCGGCGGGTATCGGCGAAATATTGCTATCGAAAACCACCGCGTTCGCGTGGTCGCCCAAGGTATTGCGCGCGGCGCAAGGAGCCCATTTCTCGCTCAATATCGTCGAGGGCGCCGATGTGCCGTCGTTTCTGAAAACCTATCGCGGGCAATCGCTGGCGCTGGTGCCGCGCGGCAAGAAAGTTGAGTCGTTATATGCGCAGAAGCTCACCGGCGCGACGGCGATTCTGATCGGTAATGAAGGTGCCGGCCTGTCGCCGGAAACCATTCAGGCATCGAGCCGGCTCGTTACCATTCCGATGCCGGGTAATATGGAGTCATTGAACGCTGCCGCCGCCGGTGCAATCTGCTTGTTCGAGATGGTGCGCCAGCGCGCTTCGTAAACTCAATCGACATCCGCAAATGACCCCGATTCCAACTCCGACGCCAGCCCCCGCCACCGGCCGCACCTATCGCTATTACGAGTTCGTGATGGTGGCGTTCGTCACGATTCTCATTTGTTCGAACTTGATCGGCCCCGCCAAGATCGCGCAGATCGACGCGCCGCTGTTCGGCGTGCTGACCTTTGGCGCGGGCGTGCTATTTTTCCCGATTTCCTATGTGTTCGGCGACATCCTCACCGAGGTTTACGGCTATGCGCGTTCGCGGCGCGTGATCTGGGCAGGCTTTGCCGGATTGGCGTTCGCGTCCTTCATGGCTTATGTGGTGGTGGCATTGCCGCCGGCGCCGTTCTGGAACAACCAAGCCGCCTACGAAACGGCATTCGGATCGACCTGGCGTATCGCGCTGGCCTCGCTAATTGCGTTTTCCTGCGGCGAATTCGTCAACTCATTTGTGCTGGCGAAGATGAAGATCATGACCCAAGGGAAGTGGCTGTGGTCGCGCACCATCGGCTCGACCATTTTCGGCGAGGGTGTGGATTCGTTGCTGTTCTATCCGCTGGCGTTCTGGGGCACCGGCATCATTCCGGATGACAAACTGCCGATGGTCATGGCCGCGCAGTTCGTCACCAAGGTCGGCGTCGAAGTGCTGTTTACCCCGGTTACCTACAAGCTGGTGGCATGGCTGAAGAAAGCGGAAGGCGAGGACTATTACGACCGTGACACCAACTTCACGCCGTTCTCGCTCAAGACGTGATTGAGCCAGGAACGCGTCAGGTTACCAACCCTAGCTGGGCGCCGCAGGACCAGCAGAGTTCGAATTCGCCGGGATTGTTCTCGCCGCAATGGCCGCAGAATTTGGCTGGCGTAGGCGCGCGTTTTTCGTAGTCGGCAATCAGCGATTTGGCGTGCTGTTCCTGGTGTGGTTGGCTGATCCACACTTGCGGATAAGTGGCGTTGAGCGCCAATTCGCCCAGCGCACCCATGGCATGCTCGTTCAGCACCCGCGCGGCAACGCCCGATTGCACGAGCAGATCGCGCACCAGATACGCCTCAGGCAGGTTTGACGCGACGTAGATTTTTTTCACGTCAACATCATCGCATGCAAGCGCCAAATGAAAAAGGCCGCAGGAGTTGCCTCCCGCGGCCTTTGCTTGTTGCGCTGGTCGGGTATCGATCAGAAATCGAACGATACGCTGGCCGTCACGCCATCCTGCTTGACGTTGCTGCGGCTGGAGATGCCGGTGTAGACCACCGACAGTCCCACCTTGTCGGCCAGCTTGCCGCGGATGCCGACTACGCCGGTGACCCATTTGTCATCGCCCTTGTAGCCGGGAATGTCGTAGGTGTTGCCGGAAGTGACCGACACCGGGTTGGCGGACACAAAGCGATCTTCGTTGACGTATTCCTTGTCCATCGAGACGCGGGCAAACGGTGTCCAGTTGCCGAGGTTGAACGAAGCGCGTGCGCCGAAGCTGCCGACGCGCGAGCGGCGATCCTGCTCCATGATGTTCAAGTTGGCCGAGCCGGCGCCGCTTTCGGTGAAGGCATTGACCTTCACGTGCTGCGAGGTCACCGTGCCGTACGGGCCGATGCTCAACTTGCCGAGCGCGAAATCGTAGCCCAGGGTGAAGCTGGTGGAACCGTTCGAACCTTCGGTGTTGGCGGTGGCGACGCGGGTGACCTGGCCCAGCTTGATGTTGCGGCGGATGCTGTCGTACTTCACATCGGCCAGCGAGCCGGTGAAGTTCGCATACCACGGGCCATGCTTGGCGCTGGCGAATACCGAGAACGCGGTTTCGTCGAGATCGAACCGGCCGACGCTGCCCATATTGGCTTCGCCTTCGGTCTTGCCCAGGCCGGCACCGACTGTAACGGCTTCGGATGCGCGCATGGTGATGCCAACGGTAAAGGCCTTGTTCTTGGTGTCGGTCTGCGGCCCCAGGCTGGTGCGCGACATGTCGAACTTGCTGCCTTCGCCGGCGGCGAATACCGACAACTTGCCGATGTGCGCGCTCTGACCTTGATGCAGGCCTTCGTCCAAGGTACGGATGTGCGCGGCGCGCGAGGACAGGGGCACTTCCGCCATGGTCGAGTAGGCGTTCGGGCCGTCGATCAACGACTTCACGAAGTCGGCGGTGATGGCATGCGCGGCGGTGGTGGGGTGTACGCCGTCGGCAAAAACGAAGGTCGATGCGGCATTGGCGGCGGCCAAATTGGTCGGACCGCAGAACTGCGAGTTGGACGACGTGGAGAACGGCGGAAACGCCAGGCATGCCGGGGTGGTGGTGTTGGTGAAGCCGAACGCGGCAGCATTGGCGATCACGTCGTTGAACAGGGTGAAGGTATCGACCGGAATCACGCGAATGCCGGATTGCTGCAAACCAACAAACAAGCTCAGGTTGAAGTTGGCTGCAAGCCCGGTCGCGGCTGCGCTACCAGCCGCACCTATGGAGGTTGTAGAGAATTGCGGGGTTGCGCCCAGATTCGGCAGGTTGAATACCAGGATGTACTTGGCACCGGCTGCGCTCAGGCGGCCGATTTGCTGGATTTCGGTGGTTGCCAGAGCCGGGATGAAAGTAGATGGATTGACTGTACCACCGACAATGCCTGCAAAGTTTTGGAAGATGTCATTCGCACCGGCCCAGACGCCATAAAGTGCGCGCGCATCGGCACGGCCGCCGCTGGTTGTCAGGTATTCGGTGATCTGTGTCGAAACCGGACGTTGGGTTGCTGCGACTGGCGGGGTCGAGGCCGAGTCCACCGCCACCCGTGCACCGCCCTGAGCATAAATGCCGCCGCCTGCGTTCGAGGGGTTGGGGTTGCCACCATAGTACTGGGCAATCAGCTCGGACCACACCGGCCCGGGATTGGTAGTGAAGCGGCCCAGGCCCGCAACGGTAGAGGCCGGAAGGCCAATCGCGGACAGGAAGGGGCGGAAGTAGCCCGAATCGGACAGCGAGTCGCCGAAAATATAGACGCCGTTGAACGGAACGGCGCTGGCGCTGGTGGCTCCCATGGCCAGCGTGGCGCCAATGAGTGCGGGAATCAAACGTTTTTTGATTGACATGGAGGCTCCTCGGAGGGGAAAGAAACAAATTATTGTTTTCCGGCGTGGCGAACCTACGTCCGGTACAGCTTGAAGCGATGTTAATGGAATACCAACAATCGTGCGACGCAAATCATGGCATAAACAAGGGCGAATCTCAACGCCAGTTCATGCGCATTTCAGCATCATCTGGCATTAAAGTGGTGTCAATTTCGCGCTATTCGCCGCCAACCGGCCGCCCTCGGCGAATCGGGGGCTAGCGGTGGCTAGTACACCCGGCGGTCGAGTTTGGCCTCGTGCAAAATGGTCGTTGCCAGCTCCTCGATGCTCTTGGTCGTGGAGTTGAGAAATGAGACCCCGGCGCTTTGCATCAACGTTTCCGCCGCCTGCACTTCCCATTTGCAGTTCTGCAGCGAGGCGTACTTGCTGTCGGGCTTGCGCTCCTGGCGTATGGATTGCAGCCGCTCGGGTACGATGGTGAGCCCCCATACCTTGTGCTTGAGCGGCAGCAGCGCCGGAGGCAACTTCATTTTTTCCAGGTCTTCCGGAATCAACGGATAGTTGGCGGCCTTGATGCCGAATTGCAGCGCCATATAGAGACAGGTTGGTGTCTTGCCGCTGCGCGACACGCCGACCAGGATGATGTCGGCCGCTTCCAGATTGCGATTGGTCATGCCGTCGTCGTGCGCCAGCGTGTAGTTGACCGACTCGATGCGATGGTTGTAATCCTTGAAGTTGCCAGCCGAATGGCTGCGGCCCACCGCGTGCGCGGATTTGACGCCCAGTTCAGCTTCCAGCGGCACGATAAAGCGGTCAAACAGGTCCAGTACCATGGCGTTGGCCTGGCCGATCTCTTGCCGCAGGTTATCGGCCATCAGCGAGGTAAACACCAGCGGGCGCTTGCCTGCTTCCTGTCCCGCAGCTTCGATCTGTCGTAGCGCTTCCTGAACCTTGTCGATATTGTCGATGAAGGGCAGCGTGACGCGCTTGAATTCGACGCTATCGAATTGAGTCAAAAGGGAATTTCCCAGCATCTCGACGGTGATGCCGGTGCGGTCGGAGATGAAAAATACGGTTCGGCGGATGGGCATGATTTCGGTCGGATGAGGGCAGGATGGCTCGGCTATAATTCTAGCCTCATTCTGCACTGCAGCATTTCCGCGCCCGCCCTCAATCGAATCATTTCCTGCTCCGGCTGCCATGTCCACTTCCGCTCTGGTTCTTCCCCTGTCGCAACTTCGCATGCATGACGTCGCCACGGTTGGCGGAAAGAATTCTTCGTTGGGTGAGCTGATCAGCCAGCTATCCAAAGCCGGGGTACGCGTACCGGGTGGTTTCGCCACCACTGCCGAGGCATTCCGCGATTTTCTGACGCACAACGGATTGACCGAGAAAATCAACAGCGCGCTGACGACGCTCAACGTCGAAGACTTGGACGCGCTTGCGAAGACTGGTGCCATGGTGCGCGAACTGATCGCAAAAGCGCCGTTCCAGCCTGCACTTGAGCAACAAGTGCGCGATGCCTACGCGGAATTGACCAAGGACAATCCCGACGCGTCATTCGCTGTGCGCTCTTCCGCCACTGCCGAAGATTTGCCCGATGCCTCGTTTGCCGGGCAGCAGGAGACCTATCTCAATATCAAGGGCATCGACAACGTGCTGGAAGCAATCCGGCACGTGTTCGCCTCGCTCTACAACGATCGTGCGATTTCCTATCGCGTGCATAAGGGGTTTACCCATGCCGACGTGGCGCTGTCCGCCGGCGTGCAGCGCATGGTGCGTTCCGATACCGGTACGGCGGGCGTGATGTTCTCGCTCGATACCGAGTCCGGTTTCCGCGATGTGGTGTTCATCACCTCCAGCTATGGCTTGGGCGAGATGGTGGTGCAGGGTGCCGTCAATCCGGACGAGTTCTACGTTTCCAAGCGTTGTCTCAACAACGGCAAGCCGGCGGTGTTGCGGCGCGGCCTGGGTACCAAGGCACAGAAGATGATTTTTGGTTCGGCTGCGTCAGCTGGTAAATCAGTGGAAACCCAGCCAGTGGCTCCTGCCGAGCGCGAACGTTTTTCGTTGACCGACGCTGAAGCTGAAGAGCTGGCGAAGTACGCCGTCTCGATTGAAAGCCACTATGGCCGTCCGATGGATATCGAGTGGGGCAAGGACGGCGGCGATGGCAAGATTTACATTCTGCAGGCGCGACCGGAAACGGTGAAGTCGCAGGAAACCAAAACCGACACGCTGACGCGTTACCGAATCACTGGCCAAGGTACCAAGATCGCCGAAGGTCGTGCCATTGGCGGCAAGGTCGGTCAGGGACCGGCGCGCATCATCCGCGACGTAAACGAAATCGGCCGCTTCCAGGATGGCGACGTGATCGTCACCGACATGACTGATCCCAACTGGGAACCGGTGATGAAGCGCGCTTCGGCCATCGTCACCAATCGCGGCGGGCGGACCTGTCACGCGGCGATCATCGCGCGTGAGCTGGGTGTACCTGCCGTCGTAGGCTGTGAAGATGCGACCGATGTAGTTGAAGAAGGTGAAATGCTGACAGTGAGCTGTTGCGAGGGCGACACCGGCAACATCTATCGCGGTAAGGTTTCTTTCGATGTACAGACCATCGCGCTCGACAATATGCCGGCGATTCCGGTGAAGATTGCAATGAATGTGGGCAACCCCGAGCTTGCGTTCGATTTTGCGCAACTGCCGAATGAGGGCGTGGGTCTGGCGCGTTTGGAGTTCATCATCTCCAACACCATCGGCATTCATCCCAAAGCTTGCATCGAATACGACCGTCTGCCGAACGATTTGAAAGAGCAGGTAGCGAAACAGTCTCGCGGCTATGCCAACCCGGTCGAGTTCTACAAAAAGAAAATGATCGAAGGCGTGGCGACGATCGCGGCCGCGTTCTGGCCGAAGAAAGTGATCGTGCGTCTGTCGGACTTCAAGTCCAACGAATACCGCAACCTGATCGGCGGGCCGCGCTACGAGCCGACTGAAGAAAATCCGATGCTGGGTTTCCGCGGCGCGTCCCGCTACATCGCTTCCTCGTTCCGCGAGTGCTTCAAGCTCGAATGCGAGGCGATGAAGTACGTGCGCGACACCATGGGCCTGACCAACGTTGAGCTGATGGTGCCGTTCGTGCGCACGCTGAAGGAAGCCGACGCGGTGCTGGAAATCATGAAGGCATTTGGTCTTGAGCGCGGCCAGAACGGACTCAAGATCGTGATGATGTGCGAGATTCCGTCGAATGCGATTCTTGCGGACGAATTCCTGCAACGTTTCGACGGCTTCTCTATCGGCTCCAACGACATGACGCAGATGACGCTGGCGCTCGATCGCGATTCCGGTCTGGTGATGGATGCGTTCGACGAACGCGATGCGGCGGTGAAGCGCATGCTGGCGATGGCAATCCAGGCTTGCCGCAAAGCTGACAAGTACGTCGGCATCTGCGGCCAGGGTCCCAGCGATTTCCCGGACTTGGCCGAATGGCTGATGAAGGAAGGCATCGAATCGATGTCGCTCAATCCCGATACGGTGGTGGAGACCTGGCTGCATCTGGCAAAGGTGAAGTAGCCATGTTGCGTTGGGATTTTCTGCGTTTCGACGACCTGCCGATTCGCGACTGGTATCTGGTGTCCGCTGCACGCGTAGATGTATTCGTGATGGAGCAGAACTGCCCGTTTCAGGATAACGATGGCGCCGATTTTCACTCCTGGCATCTTATGGGATGGTTTGAAGAAAACGGCAGCCGCGAACTGGCCGCCTATTGCCGGCTGGTGGATGCAGGAGTCAAATTTCCCGAACCGTCGATTGGTCGAGTGGTCACGCCGCGCGCGTTTCGCCTGAAAGGTTTTGGCAAAGTGCTGATGGCGGAGGCCGTGAAACGCCACCAGCAACTCTATCCGGGGCAGCCGAATCGCATCGGCGCGCAGCAACGGCTGGAGAAGTTCTATCAGGGTTTCGGCTTCAAGACCGTTTCCGATACCTACATGGAAGACGGGATTCCACATGTTGAAATGCTGCGGATGCCGGGCTGACAGAATATGCCGATCTCATTGCACGCGAAACATTCTGCTCGCTGACCGATGGTACTGAAACGCTCACGCACGATTCTGGTAACGGGATTCACACCGTTTGGCGGCGAAGCCACCAATCCTTCATGGGAAATCGTCAAGGCGTTGCCGGAAACGCTCTCGGGCTGGAACATCGAAAAGCTCAAGGTGCCAACCGAATTCGGCAAGGCGATTGACGTGACTACAAAGGCCATCGACAAGATTGCGCCGGACATCGTGCTTTGCTTTGGTCAAGCCGGCGGACGCTCGCGCGTGAGCGTGGAGCGCGTGGCGATCAATATCGACGATGCGCGCATTGCCGATAATGCCGGCAAACAGATCCTCGATCAGCCGATTCGCAGTGGTGCACCGGCAGCCTATTTTTGTACCGTGCCGATCAAGGCAATGGTGGCGGCGATGGCCAAGGCCGAAGTGCCGGCGGAGATTTCCAACAGTGCTGGCACCTTCGTCTGCAATCACCTGATTTATGGCGTGCTGCATCACATCGCCAGCAAAGGTGCGAATGCGCGCGCCGGATTTATTCACGTGCCATTTCTGGAATCGCAGATCGTTGACCGCCCCAACACGCCGGCGATGTCGCTGCCGACGATGATCGAAGGCGCGAAAGCGGCGATAATGGCGGCGATCAAATACCGCGCCGACCTGAAGCTGGTGGGTGGTTCACTGCATTGAGTTTTTGAAATCGCACCTTCCGCTACGCGGCAGGAACTAGAGACGAGAGAGGGCAATATGAGCAAGGTATACGCGGACGCCAAATCGGCGCTGACAGGCATCATCCGTGACGACATGACCATCGCTGCCGGCGGCTTCGGATTGTGCGGCATTCCGGAAAACCTGATCGGTGCGCTGGTGGACAGCGGCGTCAAGGGACTCACCATTTGCGGCAATAACGCCGGCGTCGACGATTTCGGCATGGGCCTCTTGTTGAAGACGCGGCAGGTGAAGAAAGTCATCGCGTCCTATGTCGGCGAGAACAAGGAGTTCGAGCGCCAGGTGCTGGCGGGCGAACTGGATCTGCAATTGGTGCCGCAAGGTACGCTGGCAGAAAAATTCCGCGCCGGTGGCGCGGGCATTCCGGGCTTCTATACGCGTACCGCGTATGGCACCAAGCTGGCCGACGGCAAGCACACACACAGCTTTGACGGCCGCGAGTATGTGCTGGAAGAAGCCATCAAGGCCGATGTCTCCATCGTCAAGGCGTGGAAAGGCGACAAGGCCGGTAATCTGGTTTATCGAAAGACATCCCGCAACTTCAATCCGATGATTGCCTCCTGCGGCAAGATCACTGTTGCCGAAGTGGAAGAACTGGTGGAAATCGGCGAACTCGATCCCGACCAGATTCATACGCCGGGGATTTTTGTCGATCGCATCATCAAGGGGCCGAAGTTCGAGAAGCGCATCGAGTTCCGTACCGTGTCCGGTGCGGCCGCCTCGAAGAAGGATTCGCCGATTCGCGACCTGATGGCCAAGCGCGCGGCGAAGGAATTGCGCGACGGCTACTACGTTAACCTCGGTATCGGCATTCCGACGCTGGTCGCCAATCACATTCCGGATGGCATGACGGTGCACCTGCAATCGGAAAACGGTCTGCTGGGTATCGGCCCGTTCCCAACCGACGACAAGGTCGATCCGGATTTGATCAACGCCGGCAAGCAGACCATCACCACCATTCCGGGCTCGAGCTTTTTCTCCAGCGCCGATTCGTTCGGCATGATTCGCGGTGGCCATATCGACCTGTCGATCCTCGGTGGCTTGGAAGTGGCCGAGAACGGCGACCTTGCCAACTGGATGGTGCCGGGCAAGATGGTGAAGGGACCGGGCGGCGCAATGGATCTGGTGTCGGGCGTGCGTCGTGTCGTGGTGCTGATGGAGCATTGCTCCAAAGACGGCGCATCGAAGATTCTGCCGCAGTGTTCGTTGCCGCTCACCGGCAAGGGTGTGGTCAATCTCATCATCACCGATCTTTGCGTGTTCGAAGTCAAAGCCGGCGAAGGGCTGGTGCTGACCGAACTGCATCCGGGGGTATCGCTGGATGATGTCAAGGCCAAGACTGCGGCTGCATTCAAGGTCGCGCTGTAATCGTTTTGTTGCTGGGCCGTTCGCTTCGATGAGAGCGAGCGGCTGCGACTCAAGCCATGCCCGCAAATAGTCATCCGCTGTGGAAGCCTTCCGCCGAATCAGTTGCGTCCAGCAATCTGACGGCATTCGCGCGTCTGGTGCATTCGCGCCACTGCGTCAACGTCGACGACTACGATCAGCTTTACCAGTGGTCGATCACCCGGCTGGAGGATTTCTGGGTATCGCTGTGGGACTACGCCGGCATTGTCGCCACCACGCGCGGTGAGGTGGCGCTGCAGGATGGCGATCGCATGCCGGGCGCCGCGTTCTTTCCCGATGCTCGCCTCAATTTTGCGCAGAACCTTCTGAAACGCCGCGATGATGGCGACGCGATCATCTTCCGCGGTGAAAACAAAGTTGCGCGCCGTCTTTCGCATGGCGAGTTGTACAACGAGGTTTCGCGTTTCTCGCAGGCGCTGAAGCAAGCGGGTGTGAAGCCGGGCGATCGCGTCGCCGCCTACCTGCCGAACATGCCGGAAGCGGTGATTGCCATGCTGGCGACTGCAAGCATCGGTGCTGTGTGGACTTCATGCTCACCGGACTTCGGTCCGCAAGGTGTGGTCGATCGTTTCGGCCAAGTGGAGCCGACGATACTGATTGCCTGCGACGGCTACTTCGGCAGCGGCAAAAGCATTTCCATCATGGATGCGGTGCACGAAGTGATCTCGCGTCTGCACACGGTGCGACAGTTGGTGATGGTGTCGTATATCCATGAACGGGCCGACATTGCTGATTTGCCGCGTGCGGTTCATTGGCGGGATTTTGTCGGCGCGCAGATTCCCGCCGAAATTGCTTTTGAACAACTGTCTTTCAATCACCCGCTGCTGATCCTGTATTCCTCCGGCACCACCGGCGTGCCGAAGTGCATCGTTCACGGAGCCGGTGGCACGCTGCTGATGCACGCCAAGGAGCATCGCCTGCATTGCGATATCAAACGCGACGACCGCGTTTTCTATTACAGCACCTGCGGCTGGATGATGTGGAACTGGCTGGTGACCGCGCTGGCTGCGGAAGCGACGCTGGTGCTGTATGACGGCTCGCCTTTTATCGGTCGCGGTAGCGTCCTGTTCGATCTCGCGAGTGAAGAGAAGATCACGCATTTTGGCGTGTCGGCGAAATACCTGGACGCCATCGCCAAGCTGAAGGTTAAACCGGCGGCAACGCACAATCTTGCCGCCATGCGCATGCTGCTTTCGACCGGCTCGCCGCTGTCGCACGAAGGCTTCGAGTACGTCTATCGCGACATCAAGGCCGATCTTTGCCTGGCCTCGATCAGCGGCGGCACCGATATCGTTGCCTGCTTTGCCGGCGGCAATCCCAATCTGCCGGTGTATCGCGGTGAGTTGCAATGCCGCCTGCTGGGCATGGCGGTCGAAGTGGTGGACGATCAATGCAAACCGGTGCGCGGTGTGAAGGGCGAATTGGTGTGCCTGCGGCCGTTCCCGACCATGCCGCTCGGTTTCTGGAATGACGCCGACGGTTCGCGCTATCGCCGCGCCTACTTTGAGCGCTTTCCGAACGTCTGGACACATGGCGACTATTGCGAAATCACTGCGCACGGCGGCTTGGTCATCCATGGTCGTTCGGACGCGGTACTGAACCCCGGCGGCGTACGCATTGGCACAGCGGAAATCTATCGCCAGGTCGAGAAGCTGGACGAGATTGAGGAAAGTCTCGTCATCGGCCAGGACTGGCCGCCGGCGCATCCGCGCGATGTTCGCGTGGTGCTGTTCGTCCGCCTGCGCGAAGGTATCGAGTTGGACGATGCGCTGACCAGGAAGATCAAGGAAACGATACGCGCCAACACCACCTCGCGTCATGTGCCTGCCAAGATCGTGCCGGTGCCGGACATTCCGCGCACCAAGAGTGGCAAGATCGTCGAGCTCGCGGTGCGAAACGTGGTGCACGGCGTGCCGGTGAAAAACCAGGAAGCACTGGCCAACGCAGAGGCGCTGCGCTTCTTTGCCGACCTGCCCGAGCTGCAGGTTTAACGTTATGAACGCACACCGTTCACCCACGTTCTACGCCTGGCTGTCGGTGCTGACCTCGGTGGTCACCATCGGCCTCAAATTCGGCGCGTGGTGGCTCACCGGTTCGGTTGGATTGCTGTCGGATGCGATCGAGTCGTTGGTCAATCTGGCCGCGGCGCTGGTGGCGCTGTGGACCTTGGCCTACGTCTCGCACGGCGCCGACGACGACCATCACTTCGGCCACGAGAAAGCCGAGTATTTTTCCAGCGGCATCGAAGGCGGGCTTATTTTTGTTGCCGCCGCCTCCATCATTGCCACCGCGATCCCGGGCTTGATCAACCCGCAGCCGCTACAGCAGCTTGGACTCGGCTTGGTATTGTCGGTGCTGGCAGCGGGCGCCAACGCGCTGTGCGGCTGGTTCCTGCTGCAAGGTGCGCGTGCGCATCGATCCATCACGCTGGAGGCCGATGCCCATCACCTGCTGTCGGATGTGTGGACCACGGTGGGTGTGCTAGTCGCCGTGTTGCTGGTGCCGCTGACCGGTTGGTGGCGGCTGGACCCGCTGGTGGCGATCGCGGTGGCGCTGCAGATCCTCTGGACCGGCTGGGTGCTGATCAAGCGCTCATTCGACGGGCTGATGGATAAATCGATTCCTGAGGCAGAGCGCGCTCTGGTAGTCGCGCAACTGGAAACGATCAAGCAGAAGGGCGGCGATTACCATGCGCTTCGCACCCGCCGCGCCGGCCGCAAGCACTTCGTCGATGTGCACATTCTTTTGCCCGGCAGCATGAGCATCCAGGAAGGGCACGATCTGGTGCAGTCGCTGGAGTCGTCCATCATGCGCGAGCTGCCGATGGTGGAAGTGCTGACGCATCTGGAGCCGCTGGAAGATCCGCGCAGCTGGGACGATCCCAAGCAACCGCTGGCGGGGCACTGATTTCTTGCGAAGGTGATGCACGGAAACCCAGCACTGGCGCGGGTTTCGGAGGTAATGCCTTGGAAAAGCGCGCCAGTGCTGTGTTTCCGGGCGATGGCCTGGCGAAAACCTAACCCCACTCCGGCTGCAGATTGGTATGCCCGATATCGAACTTATCGCGCAGTGACTGGTTGATGCGCTCGACCAGCGCGGTGTAATCGGCCACGGCTTCGGGCTTGATGCGCACATGCGCGGTGAGGCAGTTGAAGCGCTGCGAGATCTGCCAGATGTGCACGTCGTGGATGTCCAGCACGTCGGGAAAGTGCTTCAGCACATGCGACTTGAGATCGGCGACGTCGATCGGTGAGCCTTCCATCAGTATGTGCAGCGATTGGCGCAGCAGGCTCCACGACCATTTGACGATCACCACGGCGACCAGCAGCGCCAGCAACGGGTCGATGATGTGCCAGCCGGTGTAGTGGATAACGATGAGGCCGGCGATGATGGCGACCGAGGACAGCGTGTCGGTCAGCATGTGCAGGAAGGCCGAGCGGATATTGAGATTGCCCTGATCGCCGCGCAAAAGAATCGCACCCGTAATGAGATTGATGACCAATCCGACCACGGCGATGATGAGCGTGGTGCCAATCGCCACCGGCTCAGGCGTGATCAGGCGGCCGATGCCCTCGACCACGATCCATACAGCGGAAGCGAGAATGGTGAGACCGTTGACGAAAGCGGCCACCACTTCGACGCGGTAGTAGCCAAAGGTCTTTTCCATGTTCGGCGGACGCGAGGCCAGCACGATGGCGCCCCAGCTGATGGCGAGCGCGAAGGCATGGGTGAACATATGAATGCCGTCGGAAACCAGCGCCAGCGAATGCGTCAGCAGCCCGCCGACGATTTCCGCCACCATGGTGGTTAGGGTGATGACAAAACTCACCATCAGCACGGTCTTGTCGTGGGATCGATAGTCGTGGCTGTGGCTGGCTTGGGAGTGATCGTGGCCGTGATGGTCATGACCATGGTGGGCGTGGTCGTGCGCGTCGTGCGTAGAGGCCGTCAGTGGCGCGTGCGAGCCGTGCAGCGCGCAGCGCGTGTCGTGCTTCTCGCTGGCATGAGCGTGATGGTGCGCGTGCTCATCGCCATGAGCATGATCGTGAGAGTGATGTGCGTGAGCCATGTCCCATTATAGTTCCGCTGCCGAACGCAAGCCGTTCAGCCCCGACATTTAACCGAGCGCCAGTCCCGCGATACCGAGCACCATGCCCAGTGCCGCGATGGTGCGCTTGGTGGCATCGCCTTCCTTGAGCGCATGTGCGCCCAGCAGTGCGGCGAACAGGATCGCCAGCTCGCGCGCGGGCGCAACGTAACTCACCGGCGTGAACACCATTGCGGTCAGTACCAGGATGTACGACAGCGGGCTCATGATGCCAATCGCGATCGCGGTCTTGCGATGGTCCTGCCAGGCGCGGCTGATCGCGCCAGGCTCTCGATGCATCGCCATCGGCGTCATGATCGCGATGCGTGAAAGATTGGCACCCCAGTCGAATACCACTGGCGGGATCAGGAATAGCGCCACGCCTTGTTTGTCCCACACGGTGTAGCTCGCGATCATGCAGCCGCACAGCAGCGCAAAGCCGACACCGGCGCTGGCATTGCGAGTGAAGATTTTTGCCGGGTTGCCGGTGAGAATGAGCGCGGAAATGCCGATCAGCAAGGCGCCGGTAATGGCCAGCGGCGTCATGCGTTCACCGAAGAAAAGTGTGGCCGCAACGATGGTCAGCAACGGCCCGGTAGCGCGTGCCAGCGGGTACACCACAGAAAGGTCGCCGCCGGAACGATAGGCACGGTCCAGCAGCAGGAAGTAGGCGAGATGCAGCATGCCGCTGCCGGCAATCATGCCGAGAATCGCCGGCGTGAAGGCAAACTGCTGCGAGTAAATGAGGTAGATCGAAACCGGCGTGAGCAGCGTGGTGGCGACCAGCGCAGAGAGTGTGAGAATGCCCAAGCCGCCGCCGCTTTTCTTCAGCAGGAAGTTCCAGGTGGCGTGGAGAAAGGCGGCGGTGACGACCAGTGCTAGAGCGGTGCTGTTCAAATTGGCAGTGTAAGTGGTGCGGCGATACTGAACGAAGCGGATGAAGAGCCAAGCATGAAACTCAAGCACTGGTGCGGTGTTTGGGGCATTTTCGGCCGGAAAGCCGCGCCAGTGCTGGAATTTTGGCTTTTTTTGGGACTTCTATAAATCGTCGCGAGCGGTCGAGCTTCGTGTCGAGGAGCGGACACGTACAGATTGTACGGCGAGCACCGGAGGCACGAAGCTCGACCGCGCAGTAGGTTAATAGAAGTCCCTTCAGTCGCCTGTGGGTGCGATGCGGAATTCCTGCACCGTGTCGAGTTGCGTCAGCACGTCCGACAGCTTGCGCAGATTGTCCATCTTGAGTGTCTTGATGATCATGCGGTACTCGTAGAATTCCTCGCCGCGATCCAGGCGGTAACTCAGGTTCGCCACCGAAAACCCGTTGTCGCCGACCAGCTTGCGCAAATCCGGTTCCGACATCTTGTGACCAACGGAAAAACGCACGATGAACTGCGCGTAGTAGTTCATCGGCATCTTGAGCTCGATCCAGCGGAACACCGATAGCGTGCCCAGCGTCAGCACCACTGCAAATCCGGCCGGAATATAAAAGCCGATGCCGATCAGGATGCCGATGGCGGAGGTAATCCAGATCGACGCGGCAGTGGTGAGACCGCGCACCGAAAGTCCGTCCTTCATGATCACGCCGGCACCAAGAAAGCCGATACCGGTCATGATGCCTTGCGCCATGCGTGTCGGGTCCAGCGTGATGCGCTGTTGCTCCTGCGGGATAAACCACATCCATTGATAGACGGTGACCAGCATCAACAACGCAGAAGCGGTGCAGACCAGCGTGTGGGTGCGAAAGCCCGCAGGACGGCCGTGGTAACTCCGCTCCAGGCCGATGATGCCGCCCGCTGCGGCGGCCAGCACCAGATGCTCGGCCATCTTGAGATATTCGTTTTCGATAAACGGAATCACCATATTCGATTTTGCCGCTATGGCCGCATGGCGTGAATGACCTCGAGATAATCCTCGCGATCCGACTTGAAGTAGCCGCGGCGGATCAGGCAATCGAGCGCCACGATGGCCGAGTCGACCGTGAATGCGTCAGGCGTCGTTTCCAGCAGGTTCATTACTTCCACGATCGGCAGGCAGGCGAATGAAGCGACCTCGCCGTCGCGATTCACGGGCGTGAAACTCTCCGGCAGGATGATGTCGTGCACGAAAATGATTTCATTGTGCAGCCCTTCCTCCACCGAGCGCTTGCTGCGCACCACCCCGGCACCTTTTGCGGAACGCGCCAATTCGTCGCCAATCCCTGCTTCCTCGCCGCTTTCCTTGACCAGCGTGTCGAACGGCGACATGCCACGCGGAATCCTCCCGGCGGCGAGATTGTCCATCTTGCCGGGGTCGATGGGCCGGTTGTCGGCGCGGGTGGCGATCCACATGTACGGCTCGCCATTCTTTGCCGTAAGGCCATTCAGATGCGCGGAGTACATGGTGAGGCCGAAGTAGCGCGAGGCGGCGCGTTCGATGTGAAACAGGGGCGGCGTGTAAAAGCCTTCGCTCGCCGTGACCAGTTCGCCGCGCCAGCCGGCAATCGCGCCCTGGCCGGCCAGGGTTTCGACCACTTCGGCAATCGCAGCACTGCGGTGCTCCGGTGTTTCGAAATGGCCCAGCATGCCGACGCCGCGCGGGCGCACGGTGAAATACTCGGGCCAGTCTTCCAGACGCTCGGCGAACGAACGTTTCATCCATCCGGCCAGCACGCCGTCGACGGTGAACGGCAGCAGCGAATCGGCGGGGTCGAAGGTACATGCCGTGGCGACGAAATCGCCGAGGCTGGCGGGAGCCTTAGGCATGATGGAAGGGTTGGCGATGAGCTATCATGACGTTCGATTTTGCATCAATGGTATCGCAATCCCGCCGCTTTCGCGCGCGGCCGGCAGGCGCCAAACCGGTGTTTGCCGCATTCGCGGTGCAATTCAATCGCCGCATGCGCGTTCACAATAAGACACCAGAATTTCCATGAAAAGCCATTCGATCAGCCAGGGCCGCCAATGAAAGTCATCGTCATGGGCGCCGGCATCATCGGTACCGCCAGCGCGTGGTATCTCGCCAGGCAGGGCCACGAAGTCATTGTCATCGACCGTCAACCCGGTGCCGGGCTGGAGACCAGCTTCGCCAACGGCGCGCAGATTTCGGTTTCGCAGTCGGAGCCGTGGGCTGCCCCCGGCGCACCGTTCAAGGTGATGAAGTGGCTGATGAAAGACGATGCGCCGCTGCTGTTCCGGCCGAAGCTGGAATGGCATCAGCTGTCGTGGGGCATGCGTTTCATGATCGAATGCCTGCCGTGGCGCTTTCGGCACAACATCCGCGAGATGGTGAATCTGGGTCTCTACAGCCGCCAGGCGCTGCAGGAGCTGCGCGCCGAAACCGATATCCAGTACGATCAACTGACGCGTGGCATTTTGCAGTTCTATACCAGCAATGATGACTTCATCGCGGCGCAGGAGGCTTCGCAACTATTGAAGCAGTACGGTATTGATCGCGAAGTGAAATCGACCGAGGAAGCGATTGCCATCGAGCCCGCGTTGAATCACATCCGCGATCGTCTCGCCGGCGCGACCTATGCGCCGACCGACGAGTCCGGCGACGCACATGTATTCACGCAGAACCTCGCCAAGCTGTGCGCGGATAAAGGCGTGAAGTTCAAATATGGTGCCATGATCGAGGCGATCGAAACCGATGCGGGCAAAGTGAGTGGATTGCGCTTGCGGCATTCCACCGGCCATACCGAAACGGTGACGGCCGACGCCTATGTCTGTGCCATGGGCAGCTACAGTTACCTGATGCTGAAGCCGATCGGCATTACCATTCCCGTGTACCCGGCGAAGGGATACTCGGCGACGCTTTCCACCGAAGGTTTTGAAGGCGCGCCGCATGTGAGCCTGACCGATGAGGCGATGAAAATCGTGTTCTCGCGCATCGGCAATCGCATGCGTATCGCCGGCACGGCCGAGCTGGATGGCTACAGCACCAATCTGTCTATCATCCGCACCGAGGCGCTGGTCAAGCGTGCACGCGAATTGTTCCCCAACGCTGCCGACTACGATAATCCGGTGTACTGGACGGGCCTGCGTCCGGCCACGCCGTCGAACTGCCCGTTGATTGGCCGCACCAAAATTTCCAACCTGTTCCTCAATACCGGCCACGGTACGCTGGGCTGGACCGAGGGCTGCGGTTCGGGTCGTGCGCTGGCCGATCTGGTGTCGGGCAAACGGCCCGAAGTCGATTATCAATTCCTGCAATAGCTCATGAGCACTCACAGCCCGATCACTCTCGCCGATGTTCAGGCGGCGCGCGGCGTACTTGCCGGCCATGTTGCCAATACACCTTGCCTGCATTCGCGCACGCTGTCGGAAATCACCGGCGCCGAGGTGTATTTGAAGTTCGAGAATCACCAGTTCACCGCCAGTTTCAAGGAACGCGGCGCACTCAACAAGCTGGTCTCGCTCACGGCTGAACAAAAGCGGCGCGGCGTGATCGCCGCATCGGCCGGCAATCACGCCCAAGGCGTGTCGCATCACGCCACCCGTCTCGGCATTCCCAGCATCATCGTCATGCCGAAATTCACGCCGAATGTGAAAGTGGAAATGACGCAACGCCATGGCGCGACCGTGGTGTTGCACGGCGAAAATTTCGATGAAGCCAAGGCGCACGCACTCAAACTGGCGGAAGAAAAGCAGCTGACGTTTGTGCATCCGTATGACGATGCGCGAGTCATTGCCGGTCAGGGCAGCATCGCGCTGGAAATGCTGGAAGCGCATCCGCAACTCGACACGCTGTGCATCGCCATCGGCGGCGGCGGACTGATCGGCGGCATGGCAACCGCGGCCAAGGCGTTGCGGCCGGATATCGATGTGATTGGCGTGGAGGCGGTGCGATTTCCATCGATGCAGGCGGCGATCAAAAAGACCACGGCGAATTTTGGTCCTTCGACCATTGCCGAGGGCATCGCGGTCAAGGAGCCGGGCAAGCTCACACGCGAAATCGTCGAGCGGCTGGTGTCGGATATTTTGCTGGTCGACGAAGGCGATATCGAGCAGGCCATCGTCATGCTGCTGGAAATCGAGAAGACCGTGGTGGAGGGCGCGGGCGCGGCTTCACTGGCTGCGCTGATGAAGTATCCGGAAAAGTTTTCTGGCCGCAAAGTTGGGTTGGTGCTGTGCGGCGGCAATATCGATCCACTGATGCTGGCTGAAATCATCCAGCGCGGCATGGTGAGGTCCGGACGGCTTTCGCGGCTCAAGGTCGAGCTGCGCGATCTGCCGGGTGCGCTGGCGAAGATCACCGGTGTCATTGCCGAAGCCAATGCCAATATCGAGGAAGTGCATCATCAGCGCGCGTTCACCAATCTGCCGGTGCAGACCGCGGAGGTGGAGTTCGTGCTGAAGACGCGCAACGCGGCGCACGTCGATGCCATCGTTGCCAAGCTGGGTGAGGCGGGATTCAAGGCCCATGCACCGGATCTGGCGGGCTGATGCGATATACCTCGCTCGCAGCGTACCAATAAACAACGCCGGGCAAGCCCGGCGTTGTTTATTGCTTCGGCGACTGGATTCAGGTGCCGGACGATGTAGCCTTGTCCTGCTTGACGGGTGCGGAAACTTCCTTGTGCAGCATGATCACGAAAGGAATCCAGCCGATCCACATCACCAGGTCGATCAGTTCCATCGACAGCGGTGCGTTGCCGTTGGGGAAGTACTTCAGCATGGTCATTTCCTCGATGTGATCGAATACCGTCAGCCACACCAGCAGGAAGCCCAGGCAGATCGGCAGCGAGGTGATGTGTCCACGCAGCTTGCGCAACAGCGGCACCGCAATGATGATGCCGATACAGAAAATGTAGAGCGCGATCTTCCAGTTGTGATGTTCGATGAAGAACGCCGCCAGCGCGGGTTCGGTGGTGATCATCTTCGCCGCGGTCCAGCCCAGCACAGCGGAGCCGATGACGATGATGAACGGAAAGCGCTCGATCCATTTCAGTACCAGCGTGCTGCCCAGCATCACGATGGGAATGCTGATCAAGAGTCCGATCACCACCAGCAGAAAACTGCCGTGCGCGGCGCCGGCAACGGCCAGCACGTTATCCACACCCATGACCGCGTCGGCGATGATGATGGTCTTGATAGCCTGGCGGAAGTTGACGGCAGGCGCGATATTCTCGTGACTGGCGCCGTGATCCTCTTCCATCAGTTGGTACGCGATCCAGATCAGCGTGACGCCGCCCATCAGCAGGAAGCCGGGAATCTTCAGCAGCCAGACAACGGCCAGTGTCAGTACCGCGCGTACTACGACGGCACCGATGGCACCCCACATCACCGCCTTCTTTTGCAGATGCGGAGGCAGCTTGCGGGCCGCCAGGCCGATAACGATGGCGTTATCGCCGGCCAGCACCAGGTCGATCACCACGATCGCCGCCAGTGCCGAGAGAAATTGAAGCGAGAAAATATCCATTTGAGTTTCCTTGTGTGTAAGCAATAAAAAAAGCCCTTGCCGTTCGGGCCAGGGCTTATGCATACACAAAAGGAACCCTTGACCTGACGGTCAAGGTCTTGCTCGCATGGCGATCAATCTGCCACACCTGCGAGACCGGGGAAAAATTCCCGTGATGACGGCCTTGCAGTGCGGAGTCCGACAAACGGACTTCGCGGAGCTACTCCCCTTGGACTAGAATGAATTTTAACACAGGCTGCGGAAGCGGTTCTTCATTGCCCTGTCGAAAACATGAAAGCGGCGAACCATGCGAAATGAGTCATCACAGTTGCGTTCACAGTTGCGTTTCAGCGGCATGATGGTGGCCGTGGCTTGCTCTGCCGGACTGTTGTTTTCCGGCGCACTGGCAGCACAAGCTGCGGCCGGGGAGCAATCCGCGAAAGCCGGCGCTGCCGCCGATTTCAAGGGCGAGCCGTGGCTCTCCACCACGGTGTCGGAATACTATGGCGCAAAGGATCGGGAACCTTCCAAGCGCGACCGCAAGCAGAGCATTGTTTGCGTTACCGGCGGCGTGCCGGAAGTTACCGCGGCGACCAAGGCTGTTTTGCCTGCGGACATCAAAGACGAATGCTGGATCAAGGAAAGTCGCGATGAAACCACGCGCCAGCAAGTCAAGTACGGTTGCAAAAGCGGCGCGAGCGCGGAAGCGGTCACTCGCCGCGAGGCCGACGGCTCCGTCGGCAGTCAGATGGTGGTGAATATTCCCGAGAAGGGCGCGATCTCGATTACCCGCACGATGCGAAAAGTGCCGGGCACCTGCGATTCGAATAAAGCGGATCTTTTGATCCCCACGCCGCCGCCCAAGCCAGCAACGCCGGCAGCGAAGTAACGCGGCTCAAACAGAAAACTCCAGAACTGGCGCGGATTTCAGGGCATTTTTGCCCGGAACATCGCGCCAGTGCTGGAGTTTGGTTTTATTTCGCTGGGGAATCAGGCCGGGGCCAGCGCCGCTTCCAGCGCACCGCGCCGTTGCTTCAGTGCCTGTGGCAAACCGTGCTCCAGCTTGGCCAACAGCTCATCGTGCAGCTTCAGTTCCTGCTGCCACTGCGATTGGTTTACCGCGGTGATGGCATTGAACGTTTCGGCCGCAAAAGTCGAGCCAGTCCAGTCGAGGTTGGCGTAGCCGGGAATATTACCCAGCGCGGTTTTCTGTGCGGCGGCCTTGCCTTCGACGCGCTCGATAATCCACTTCAGCACGCGCATGTTGTCGCCGAATCCCGGCCAGACAAACTTGCCCTGCTCATTCTTGCGGAACCAGTTGACGCAATACAGTTTCGGCGCACCGTTTCCTGCCTTCGCGCCAACGTTGATCCAGTGGCCAAAATAGTCGGCCATGTTGTAGCCGCAGAACGCGATCATCGCGAACGGATCGCGGCGCACCACACCAATCTGGCCGGTGATGGCGGCGGTAGTTTCCGAGCCCAGTGTGGCGGCCATGTAAACGCCTTCGTTCCAGCTGTTGGCCTCGGTCACCAGTGGCACGGTGGAAGAACGGCGGCCGCCGAAAATCACCGCCGACAACGGCACGCCTTCCGGGTTGTCCCACTCGGGGTCCAGCGACGGGCACTGCGTGGCGGAAACGGTGAAGCGCGCATTGGCGTGTGCGGCGACACGGCCGCAATCCGGCGTCCACGCGTTGCCCTGCCAATCGGTCAGGTTGGCCGGCGCGTCCTTGGTCATGCCTTCCCACCACACATCGCCTTCGGGTGTCAGCGCGACGTTGGTGAAAATGGTGTTGGCGCGAATCGAATCCATGCAATTCGGATTGGTTTCGTACGAGGTGCCGGGAGCCACGCCGAAGAAGCCGGCTTCCGGATTGATCGCGTACATGCGTCCATCCTTGCCAGGCTTGATCCACGCGATGTCGTCGCCAACCGTGGTCACTTCCCAGCCCTGGGCCTTGAACGATTCGGGCGGAATCAGCATGGCGAAATTGGTCTTGCCGCAAGCCGACGGAAACGCTGCCGTCACGTAATGTTTTTTGCCCTCGGGTGTTTTCACGCCGAGGATCAGCATGTGCTCGGCCAGCCAGCCCTGCTGCTTGCCCATGACGGAGGCGATGCGCAGCGCGAAACATTTTTTCCCTAACAGCGCGTTGCCGCCGTAGCCGGAACCGAACGACCAGATCTCGTGCGTTTCGGGAAAATGTACGATGTATTTGTGATCCTTGTTGCAGGGCCAGGAGACATCTTTCTCGCCCGGCGCCAACGGCGCACCCACTGAATGCAGCGCAGGAACAAACGCACCATCATTGCCGAGAACATCGAGTACCTTGCGACCCATGCGTGTCATCAGCTTCATGTTGACGGCAACATAAGGCGAATCGGATAGCTCCACGCCGATGTGCGCGATATGTGAGCCCAGCGGGCCCATGCTGAACGGCACCACGTACATGGTGCGGCCGCGCATGCTGCCATCGAACAGGCCGCGCAGCGTGGCCTTCATCTCCGCCGGGGCGACCCAGTTATTGGTCGGGCCAGCGTCTTCCTTTTTTTCCGAGCAGATATAGGTGCGGTCTTCAACCCGTGCCACGTCGGAGGGGTTGGACAACGCCAGGTACGAATTGGGGCGCAGTGTTTCGTTGAGTTTCCTGAAGGTGCCGGCGGCAACCAGTTCGCCGCAGAGGCGGTTGTACTCTTCGTCGGAGCCATCGCACCAGTAAATGCGGGCGGGCTTGGTCAGTGCGGCGACTTCTTCGACCCAGGCCAGCAGTTTTGCGTGTCGGGTGGGCGCGTCGTTCAGGTGAACGGGTTTGGCTTGGGCGTGCATACCAAGGTCTCCAAGTGTGCGGATCAGCGGGGTTTTAGGTAACACGATCTGTGTCGCGTTTTCCCATTTGAATAACCGCGGATTATCCCATAATGACCCTATTCAAGAAACGGTCAAATTAGTCTGATAGCGGTTGCAGGCCTTGTGTGCAAAGGTGGTGAATTGCCTTCGCCGGCATGCAATCTCACAGCTAATCAGGGACTTGGCGCGCCTTCGGGTTGTTGGCCGTAAGTCGCAAACTTGTCCAGAACCGTCGCCATTTCGGCATCGGACAGTAGCGCCGGTTCGCCGATCTGCAGCGCCTGCCAGTACATGCGTGCCAGTGATTCGACTTCGACCGCCAGCGCCAGCGCTTTCTCCAGCGTAGGCCCGCAGGCAATCATGCCGTGATGCGACAGCAGGCAGGCCTTGCGGTCCTGCAACGCGGCGAGCGCGTGGTCAGACAAACCCTGTGTGCCGAAGGTGGCGTAGGGCGCGCAGCGGATGTCCTTGCCGCCGGCAGCAGCGACCATATAGTGAAACGGCGGAATGCTGCGATCCATGCACGCAAGCGTGGTGCAGTACGCCGCGTGGGTGTGAACGATGGCGCTGACGTCCGGGCGTGCTGCATAAATGTCGCGATGAAAGCGCCATTCGGATGAAGGCAGCACATCGCCATCATGCGTGCCGTCCATGTACATGGCAACGATTTGCGCGGGTTTGGTGTCTTCGTAGGGGATGCCGGTGGGTGTCACCAGAAAACCGCTATGCGTTCGCGCGCTAACATTTCCGGACTTGCCCTGGTTGATGCCGAGCGCGTTCATCTTCAGCGAGGTGCGGATGATCTCGGCGCGCAGGGTTTCGTCGGGGATGTGCTGGATTTGGAGGAAGGACATCGCGAGTTGTCAAAAGTACAGTTGTCGCAACCTTGTTGGCGCGAACAGGATTTTAGTTTTGCACTTCATTCGGAGTCGCGATAGTAAATCTTGCCGCAAAGGATCGCCGCCTCGACTGTGCTCCAAGCCTTCTCATCTGACTTCTTTGGCGCTTTGAAGTCGATTCCCATGAAGTGGGTCGGTGCTCCGCAGTCGGGGCACTTATATTCACGAGCGTTTAGCGAACTAGCTTCAAGTTGCTGCTTCTCCCGCTGCGCACTTGTCATGAAGCGGCTTGCGCTACCACTCGCCTGTGGGCGCTTGAAGCTCTTGCGGCAAGCAAAGCAAGCGTATTGGTGAGGGATACCTCGCGCGCTCATATGGAGAGCCCCGTTGCGAGCTGATTTGGCGCAAACACACCGCGCTCAGTAATGATCCCGGTCACCAAACGCGACGGCGTGATGTCAAACCCTGGGTTGGACACCGACGATTTGGCATCAAGAACCAGTACCGGCGCGGCTTCCGAGGCATTTTCGCCCCGCAAGCCAATAATGGTGCGGACTTCCGTTTCTGCACGCTCTTCGATTTCAATCTCCGCCAGCGCGTTCTTCAACGTTGGGTCGATAGTAGAAACCGGCAGCGCTGCGTAAAAGGGTATGTCGTTGTCACGTGCGGCTAGCGCCTTCAAATAGGTGCCAATTTTGTTGGCCACATCGCCGGTACGCGAAACGCGATCGGCGCCAACAAGCACCAGATCGACCTTGCGGTGCTGCATCAGGTGGCCGCCGGCGTTGTCGACGATATAGGTATGCGGCACGCCGTGACCGCGCAACTCCCAAGCCGTAAGCAAACCCTGGTTGCGTGGCCGCGTTTCGTCCACCCAAACGTGCAACGGCACGCCGGCATCGTGTGCCTTGTAGATCACTGCCAACGCGGTTCCCCAATCCACCGTCGCCAACCAGCCTGCATTGCAGTGGGTGAGGACATTCAGCGTGCGGCCGAGTTGCTGCTGGCGCGCTTGGAGGATTTTCATCCCGTGCAGGCCGATGGCTTCGTTGGTCGCCACGTCTTCGTCGGCGAGTTGATTCGCCAGTCTCCACGCCGCTTCTGCACGTGCCGAGGGAGCGACCGGCTGCAGATGCTTGCGCATCGCCACCAGGGCCCAGGCGAGATTGACCGCGGTGGGCCGTGTTGCTTGCAACACCGAAATCGAGTCTTCAAGGGCGGCGTCTGACGCATCCGCCTGCATCGCCAGCGCAACGCCAAACGCGGCGGCCACGCCGATCAGCGGCGCGCCGCGCACCTGCATGCTGCGAATCGCATGCGCCACTTGGTCGCGCGTCGCCAATTCGGTAGTAACAAATGAAAACGGCAGCCGTGTCTGGTCGATGATGTGTACCGAGCGCTCGGATGCATCGGCCCAGATGCTGCGAAAAGGTTTTCCATTGACGTTCATGCGGCGAGTGTATGCGAATTTTCAGCGCACTTTCGTTGACGATTGCATTTGAAATTGCGGCCGAACTTGGGGAAGAGGGTGCGGTCGTGTAAAATACCAATTTCCAACCCCGGGATTTCCCACATCCCAGCAGCTGGAGGTCAAACATGACCAAGTATATTTTCGTTACCGGTGGCGTGGTTTCTTCCCTTGGCAAAGGGATCGCCGCCGCCTCTCTCGCCGCCATTCTCGAATCCCGCGGCATCAAAGTCTCGATGATGAAACTGGATCCGTACATCAACGTGGATCCGGGCACCATGTCGCCGTTCCAGCATGGTGAAGTGTTCGTCACCGACGACGGCGCCGAGACCGATCTGGATCTAGGCCACTACGAGCGCTTCATCTCGATGAAGATGCGGAAGTCGAACAACTTCACCACCGGCCAGATCTACGAGCGAGTGATCAATAAGGAACGCCGCGGCGATTATCTCGGCGGCACGGTGCAGGTAATTCCACACATCACCGATGAGATCAAGGCATCGATCCGCGCCGGCACTTCGGACGCGGAAGTCGGCATCATCGAAATCGGCGGCACGGTGGGTGACATCGAGTCGCTGCCGTTCCTCGAAGCGATTCGCCAGATGGGCATCGAGCAGGGCCGCGACAACGCCTGCTATATCCATTTGACGCTGGTGCCCTATCTGCCGGCGGTGGGCGAGATCAAGACCAAGCCCACGCAGCACAGCGTGAAAGAGCTGCGTGAAATCGGTATCCAGCCCGATGTGGTGATGTGCCGTTCCGATCGCCCGATTCCCGACGATGAGCGCCGCAAGATTGCGCTGTTCACCAATGTCGATCAGGGCGCAGTCATTTCCTGCTACGACGTCAACTCGATTTACAAGATTCCCAAGGTGCTGCACAAGCAGGGGCTGGACGAAATCGTTTGCCGCAAGCTGCACCTCACCCCGCGTCCGGCCGACCTCACCATGTGGGACGAAATCGTGCACGCGCTGGAAAACCCGGAGCATGAAATCGATCTGGCGATGGTCGGCAAATATGTCGACCTCACCGATTCGTACAAGTCATTGTCGGAAGCACTGATTCACGCCGGCATCAAGACCCGCACGCGCGTGAAGATTCATTACCTCGATTCCGAGCAACTGGAAAAAGACGGCGTTGCGGTCCTAGCCAATATGGACGCGATCCTCGTGCCCGGCGGCTTCGGCAAACGCGGCACCGAGGGCAAAATCGCCGCCGTGAAGTTCGCCCGCGAAAACAAGATTCCATATCTGGGAATCTGCCTCGGCATGCAGATCGCCACCATCGAATTCGCGCGCAACGTGGTGGGCTTGGCCAATGCCAATTCGACCGAGTTCGATCCGGAAACACCGCATCCTGTTGTCGCGCTGATCACCGAATGGCAGAACAGCGATGGCAAGGTCGAGAAGCGCGATTCCAACTCCAACCTCGGCGGCACCATGCGTCTGGGTGCGCAGCCATGCACGGTTCGTCCGGGTTCATTGGCGCACCAGATTTACCAGTCGGACACGGTAAGCGAACGCCATCGCCATCGCTACGAAGTCAACAATCACTACGTGCCGCGGCTGGAAGCAGCGGGCTTCGTGATTTCCGCCCGCACCAATTCGGAATCGCTGCCGGAAATGGCTGAACTCGATGCGGGCAAGCACGGCCATCCGTGGTTTTACGGCTGCCAGTTCCACCCGGAATTCACGTCCACCCCGCGTGACGGTCATCCGCTGTTCACGTCGTTTATTAAAGCCGCGCTGGAGCAGCACAAGCGGGTGCATGGTGAAGCGGGGTTGCGCGTGGTGCAGGGTACCAAGGCGTCTGCTTGAGCGATTTCCCCATCAAATATTATTGATCCATAAGAAAGAAAAGAATGACCGCAATCGTCGATATCGTCGCCAGAGAAATTCTCGATTCCCGTGGAAACCCGACCGTTGAAGCAGACGTGTTGCTGGAATCCGGCGTTATCGGCCGCGCGGCCGTGCCCTCCGGCGCTTCCACCGGCTCGCGTGAAGCGATCGAGCTGCGCGACAAGGATGCCACCCGCTTTCTCGGCAAGGGCGTGCTGAAGGCTTGCGAGAACATCAACACCGAAATCTGCGAAGCGGTGATCGGTCTCGACGCCAGCGAGCAATCGTTTATCGACAAGACCATGATCGAGCTGGATGGCACCGAATCCAAGTCGCGTCTGGGTGCGAATTCCATTCTGGCGGTGTCGATGGCTTGCGCGAAAGCGGCCGCCGACGAATCCGGCCTGTCGCTGTACCGCTATCTGGGCGGTGCTGCGCCGATGCAGATGCCGGTGCCGATGATGAACATCATCAACGGCGGTGCGCATGCCGACAACGTGCTCGACATGCAGGAGTTCATGATCATCCCGGCCGGACTGCCGACCTTCCGCGAAGCCTTGCGCGCCGGCGTGGAAGTGTTCCACACGCTGAAGAAAATCCTGCACGCCGAAAAGCACAACACCAACGTCGGCGATGAGGGCGGCTTCGCCCCCAACCTTGCCAACAATGAAGCAGCGCTGCAGTACATCATGAAGGCGATCACCGAAGCAGGCTATGTGGCGGGACAGGATATCCTGATCGGCCTCGATTGCGCCGCCAGCGAATTCCACAAGGACGGCAAATATCATTTCGAAGCCGAAAAGCTGTCGTTCAATTCGGCACAGTTCACCGATCTGCTGGCGACCTGGTGCGACAAGTATCCGATCGTCTCGATCGAAGACGGCATGGCCGAAGGTGATTGGGATGGCTGGGCGATTCTCACCGAGAAGCTGGGCAAGAAAATCCAGTTGGTCGGCGACGACCTGTTTGTCACCAACACCAAGATCCTGCGCGAAGGCATCAGCAAGGGTGTGGCCAATTCGATCCTGATCAAGGTGAACCAGATCGGCACGCTGTCGGAAACCTTTGCAGCCATCGAGATGGCCAAGCGCGCTAACTACACCGCGGTGATTTCGCATCGCTCCGGCGAAACCGAAGACACCACGATTGCCGATATCGCGGTCGCCACCAACGCCTGCCAGATCAAGACCGGCTCGGCTTCACGCTCGGATCGCATGGCGAAGTACAACCAGTTGCTGCGCATCGAGGAAGAGCTGGGTGATGCGGCGAGTTATGCTGGTAAGTCGGCGTATTACAACCTGCGCTGATGTACCCGCATGTCATTTCGAGCAACGCGAGAAATCTGCTTTGATATGTTCGCGATGTTGCTGAACAGCAGATTCCTCGTCGTCCCTGCGGGACTCGCTCGGAATGACAGCGATATGGTGCGATTGCGGTGAAATACCTCCCCCACACGCTCATCGTCCTGATCCTCGCCATCCAGTACCCCCTCTGGATGGGCAAGGGCAGCTGGCTCAAGGTGTGGGATTTTTCGCGGCAGGTGGATGCGCAGAAGGCGAAGAATGTTCAGCTTGCCGCGCGTAACGCCGGGCTGGATGCCGAAGTGCGCGATCTGAAGCAAGGCAGCGATGCGGTGGAAGAGCGGGCGCGCGTCGAGTTCGGCATGATCAAGGCCGACGAGGTTTTTTATCAGGTGATCGACAAATCGGCACCGCCGCAAACGCCGGTCAAGTCTTCGGCCGCACCAACAAAATCACCGGCCACAAAATGAATGTCGCCGCCATCCGCAAGTACTGCGCAACGCTTCCGCAAGCCACGCACGACGTGAAGTGGGGTGCCGACCACGTTTATTCGGTCGGCGCGAAAATGTTCTGCGTGTCGTACGACGATGGCAAGGGAACCTCCAACGTCTCATTCAAGGTCGATGACGATTTGTTCCTGCAATACACCGACCGCGCCGGCTTCATCCCGGCGCCGTACATGGCGCGCAACAAATGGGTGCAGGTGCAGGACCTGAAGAAAGTGTCCGACGCGGAATTGAAAGCGCTGATCAAGCGCTCGCACGAATTGGTCGCGGCAAAACTCACCAAGAAACTGCGCACCGAACTCGGTTTGATCTGAGCGAATTTCCGCAGGGCACTGGCCGGAAAGCCAGTATCCATGCGCCTTTTCAGGGCAATGCCGTCAAACGCCGCGCCAATGCTGGGTTTCCGGGCAGTTGCTTTGAGAAATTTACTCGCTGTCCTCGCGATGCGAAGTCGCCTGCAGGAAGCAGCTGAGCGCACTCGCCGCCGCGCAGATCGCCCAGAGAATGAAAAACCCCAGCGTGTAGACCGCCGTCCGGCTGACGTGCAGCGGATGGCCGAGGATCACCAGTTCGGTCGGATCAACCAGGCTGAAGACGATGCCCACGCCCATGCCGGCGGCGATGAACGACGGCCACAGCACCCACATGATGTATTTGATCATCCCGGCATCCTCCGCTTCAGTGCGCCCGGACTAACGCTCGCCCAGTAACACGGTCTTGCCGTCCATTGCCCATTCGCCGGTCAATCGCCATTCGCGTTTGCTGTCGTCGAGCACGACTTTCCAGTGCGCGTGTTCCATCGCCGGCATGGCGGCGGCGTAAGTGCCATCCGCGCCGCGCACTAGGACAAGCTGATGATCGAGTCCGCCACGCGTCGGGTGATGCAGGCTCAGACGCAGTTCCGGTGTGTTCGGTGCATCGCCCAGGAACGCGAGCCTGACCGATCCGCCTGCCGCCGCCAGCGTCACATCGGCACGATAACCCAGTTGCTGCGCGCGGCTGTCGCGTGCGATGGTGCGATTGATGGTCTTGCCCTGTTTGTAATAGTCGTCGGCGACGAGACCGTCGGAGCTCTCGATCGCCATGGCCAGCGTAATGAAGCCGGCGACGACGACAATCGCCGGGCCGGCCATCAGCAGCCAGGGCCAGGGTTCGCGATACCAGGGGCCGGCGGATGGTTGGACATGAGCATTCATGATGGTCTCCGTTATTTGAAGAAGATGGATTTCTCGTGCAGCGCAAAATCGTCGCCGGCGGTGGCCGGCACGATATGGAACATGATGCGGTTGGAACCTTTCTGCGTTGCCGCAGCCGGCGCGCGCAGCGTCACCGTGTACATGCGTGTCGAGGCCGGCTCCAGCGTCAGCGGCGATGGCAGTCCTTGCACGTGCAAGCCATCGACACCGGTCGCGCTGATTTTCAGTTCGCGCGAGCGCTCCTGCGTGTTCATGATCTGCAGCCGGTAGACGTTCTCGATCAGGCCATCGCCCACTTCGCGCGACAGCGCGCCGCGATCGCGTATCACATCGACCTTCACCGGCACGCGATGCCACAGGCTCAAGCTGGCGGCGATGATGATGGCCCACAGCACGGCGGTGTAGATCATCACCCGCGGCCGGAATACGCGGCGGATCATCTCGCGCCAGCCCAGGTGCTGGCTCACGCCGTTCAACGACGCGTAGCGAATGAGGCCGCGTGCGTAACCCATCTTGTCCATCACCTGATCGCAGCCATCAATGCAGGCGGTGCAGCCGATGCACTCGTACTGCTGTCCCTTGCGGATGTCGATGCCGGTCGGGCAGACCTGCACGCAGATTTCGCAGTCGACGCAATCTCCCAGTCCCAGTGCCTTGGGGTCGGCTTTCTTCGAGCGCGAGCCGCGTTTCTCGCCGCGCTCCTCGTCGTAGGCGATGACCAGCGTGTCGCGGTCGAACATCACACCCTGGAAGCGCGCGTAGGGACACATGTATTTGCACACCTGCTCGCGCAGCCAGCCGGCATTGCCGTAGGTGGCGAAGCCATAGAAAAACAGCCAGAAGGTTTCCCATGGTCCCAGCGACCACGACAACACTTCGCGCATCAGGTCGTGGATCGGTGTGAAGTAGCCGACAAAAGTAAAGCCAGTCCAGAGCGAGATGGCGATCCAGAAACCGTGCTTGGTGCCCTTCAAGCCGAGCTTGCGCGCGCCGAGCTTGCTGTTGTCGAGCCGCATTTGCGCCACGCGATCGCCTTCGATCACGCGCTCCACCCAGAGGAATATTTCCGTGTACACCGTCTGCGGGCAGGCATAGCCGCACCACAACCGCCCCGCCACGGCGGTGAACAGAAACAGAGAATACGCGCTGATGACCAGCAGCACCGCGAGGTAGATGAAATCCTGCGGCCAGAACACGATGCCGAAAATATAGAACTTGCGCGCGCCCAGATCGAACAGTACCGCCTGGCGATCGTTCCATGTCAGCCACGGCGAACCGTAGAAAATCAGTTGTGTAAACCACACCAGCGTCCAACGCCATTTCGCAAACCAGCCGCTCACTGCGCGCGGATAGATTTTTTTCCGCACCTCATAAAGCGCCTGCTCCTGATCGCCGGCAGCGTCAGGAGCAGGGTTGATGGGAATGACTTTGGCGTGGTTGGACACGGTGCGATTACTTCACCGGCGGACTGGTTGCGGCCGCAGCAGTCGTCACCGGCGCTGGCGGCATGCCACCGCCCAGGCTATAGACGTAAGCCGCCAGCAGATGAACCTTGGCCTCGCCCAGCCGCTCTTTCTGCGCCGGCATCATGTTGTTGCGGCCGCTGCGTATCGTTTCGGCAATGGTTTCTTCCGAGCTGCCGTATAGCCACACGGCATCGGTCAGATTGGGTGCACCCACGGCAGTCATGCCTTTGCCGTCAGCGCCGTGGCAGCCGGCACACACCGCGAATTTCGCCTGACCGGCCGCGGCTTGCGCGGCATCGTGTTTCAGGCCGGAGAGTGAACGCACGTAATGCGTCAGTTCCATCACGCCTTTCTCGCCGCCGATCGCGGCCACCAGCGTCGGCATGACGCCGTTGCGGCCGTCGAGTATGGTGGTCTCGATGGCAGCCGGGTCGCCACCGTACAGCCAGTCGCGGTCGCGCAGGTTGGGGAATCCTTTTGCTCCACCGGCATCGGAACCGTGGCATTGCGCGCAGTAGTTGAGGAACAGGCGCTGACCCATGGCGTTGGCTTGCGGATCCCTCGACAGCGTGACCAGGTCGACCTTCATGTATTTGTCAAACAGCGGACCGTACTCGGCATTGGCCTCGGCAATCTCTTTCTGATATTCACCGGCCGAGGTCCAGCCCAGCTTGCCGGCAAAATTGCCGAGCCCGGGATAGAACGCGAGATAGATCAGCGAGAACACGATGGTGATGTAGAACAGCCACATCCACCAGCGCGGCAGCGGATTGTTGTACTCGGTCAGGTCTTCGTCCCAGACATGGCCGTGCAGTTCGGCTTTCTCGCCCTTGTCCAGCCGCTTGGTGCTCTGCATCTTCAGCAGCACGCCGCAGCCAATGATGCCGGCGACCGAGATGACGGCGATATACCAGTGCCAGAAATCGGAAATGAAATCGCTCATGGCCGGTTCCCTTCGCGTTGCTGCGGCAGGTCTTCGTCAGCGAACGGCAATTGCGCGGCTTCCTCGAAGCGCGCTTTTTGCCGGCTGCTCCAAGCCCACCAGACGATGCCGGTGAAGACGATGAACGAGAGTGTGGTGATGAGGGTGCGGAGTTCGTTAATGGTCAAATTCGTGTCCATGGTCATCTCACATTCTTGAGAGCGGTGCCCAGCGATTGCAGGTAAGCCACGATGGCGTCTTCCTCGGTCTTGCCCTTGACCTCATCCGCGGCTTTAGCGATTTCTTCTTTCGTGTAAGGCACACCGACGTGCGACAGCGCTTTCATTCGCGGCGCGGATTCGGCCGGATCCAGCAGGGTCTTGGCGAGCCACGGATAGCCCGGCATGTTCGATTCCGGCACCAGGTCTCGCGGCTGGCGCAGGTGCAGTCGATGCCAGTCGTCGTTGTAGCGTCCGCCGACGCGATGCAGGTCCGGTCCGGTGCGCTTGCTGCCCCACTGGAACGGATGGTCGTAAACGAATTCGCCCGCTACCGAATAGTGCCCGTAGCGCTCGGTCTCGGCACGGAACGGGCGGATCATCTGCGAGTGGCAGTTGTAGCAGCCTTCGCGCACGTAGATGTCGCGGCCCGCCAGTTGCAGCGCGGTGTAGGGCTTCAAGCCAGCCACCGGCTCGGTGGTCGACTTCTGATAGAACAGCGGCACGATTTCCACCAGTCCGCCGACGCTCACCACCAGCACCACCAGCAGCACCATCCAGCCGATGTTTTTTTCCAGCATTTCGTGGGTGATTTTCATCTTTCAGTCTCCATGTGCCGGCATCGGTTGTGCTCCCAACGGTGCCACATGCGCAGCCGGGGTGAGTGCCGGGATCGGCGCATCCCAGGCCTTGCCGGCGGCAATGGTTTTCCAGGTGTTGTAAGCCATGATCAGCATGCCGCTGAAGAACATCGCGCCGCCGATCAAACGTATGGTCCAGTAGGGATAGCTCGCCTTCACGCTTTCGACAAAGCTGTAGGTCAGCGTCCCATCCGGATTGACCGCGCGCCACATCAGCCCCTGCATCACGCCGGCAATCCACATCGAGGAGATGTAGAGCACGATGCCCAAAGTGGCGACCCAGAAGTGCAGCGTGATCAGCTTGACCGAATACATCTCGGCGCGGCCCCACAGGCGCGGGATCAGGTAGTAGAGGGCGCCGATCGAAATGAACGCCACCCAGCCCAGCGCACCGGCGTGCACGTGGCCGATGGTCCAGTCCGTGTAATGCGACAGCGCGTTCACCGTCTTGATCGACATCATCGGGCCTTCGAAGGTGGCCATGCCGTAGAACGACAGCGAGACGATGAGGAATTTGAGTATTGGGTCGTCGCGCAATTTGTGCCACGCGCCTGACAGCGTCATGATGCCGTTGATCATGCCGCCCCAGCTCGGTGCCAGCAGCACCAGCGAGAACATCATGCCCAGCGACTGCGCCCAATCGGGCAACGCGGTGTAATGCAGATGATGTGGGCCAGCCCACATGTAGGTGAAGATCAGCGCCCAGAAGTGCACCACCGAGAGGCGATACGAATACACCGGCCGTCCCGCCTGCTTGGGCACGAAGTAGTACATGATGCCGAGGAAGCCCGCAGTGAGGAAAAAGCCCACCGCATTGTGGCCATACCACCATTGCACCATCGCGTCCTGTACGCCGGCGAATACCGAATACGATTTCCACATGCTGGCCGGGACCGCTGCACTGTTGACGATGTGCAGCAGTGCGACGGTGAGGATAAAGCCGCCGAAGAACCAGTTGGCAACGTAGATGTGAGGTACCTTGCGGCGCATGATGGTGCCGAAGAACGTCAGCGCGTAGGCGATCCAGACGATGGCGATCAGGATGTCGATCGGCCATTCGAGCTCGGCGTATTCCTTGCTGGTGGTGATGCCCAACGGCAGCGTGATGGCGGCGGCAACGATCACCGCCTGCCAGCCCCAGAAGGTAAACGCCGCCAACTGATCCGATACCAGCCTGACCTGGCAGGTGCGCTGCACCACGTAGTACGAGGTGGTGAACAAGGCACAGCCGCCGAAAGCAAAGATCACCGCGTTGGTGTGCAGCGGCCTGAGCCGTCCGTATGACAGCCACGGAATGCCGAAGGTGAGGTCGGGCCAGATCAGCTGGGCGGCGATGATCACGCCGACCAGCATGCCGACGATGCCCCAGACCACCGTCATGACGGCGAACTGCCGGACCACCTTGTAGTTGTAATGCGTGTCTTCAGCCTGCATATCGATTTCCTTCAGGAGTTTTTCTTCTCGATGCCATCGTCGCATCGCCACGAAAGTGCGTTTTGATGTGGATCAACCCGCGATGCGGCCATGCGAAACGAGTGCATCACGCCGCGTAGATCGCCATTCGGCAAGGCTTTCCGGGCAAAAGGGGCCTGGAAGCCGCTCCAGTGCTTGACTTTGTTATTGACGATGCGCGCTCAGAAGCGCCAGCCGATGCCAACGCTGATCAGGTTCGGATCGACTTTCAGCGTGGTCAGCTTGGCGCCAGCCACTTTCACGTCGGTATCGATCTTCACGCGCTTGAAGTCGAGATTGAGGTAGAGGTTCTTGCCGACTTCAAAATCGGCGCCGATCTGCAGCGCGGGACCGAAGCTGCCCTTGTCGGTGGTGATGCCGGCCGGTAGCTTGGCGCTCATGAAGCGGGTGTAGTTGATGCCGCCACCGACATAAGGATTGATCTTCTCGCCGGGTGCGAACTGGTACTGCAGCAGCAGCGCCGGCGGCAAATGCTTGATGGTGCCGATCTTGGCGCCTTGCAACAGCACATCGTGCTTTTGCGGATAGGTCAGCACCAGCTCGGCCGCCACATTTCGCGAGAAGTTATAGGCGATATCGATTTCGGGAAAAGTCTTGTCGTTGATTTCGACTTTCGCCCCGGCAACGTTGGGTGAGTTGCCGTTGTCCACCTGCATGCGCAGCGCGCGCACGCGCACTTGCCAGGGGGCATCCTCGGCCATTGCCGGTTGTGCCAGCACAGCGCCGGCGGCGATGAGAGCAAACCATTTCGCTTTCATTTTCGTTTTCACTTTCTTCTGGTTGAGAGTTCGTGAAAACATTTTGTGCTGTGCAGCAAATCGGGTTTTGATGTGCATCAACTGCGATGCGTTTTATGCCGCCTTTCGTTTCGTCGCGTTGCTTTCGTTACGCGCGGCCGGCTGATCGTCGTCCAGCAGGATGCGCTGGCCAGGGCTTTCCAGATCGTCGAACTGGCCATTGTCGGCCGACCACCAGAACGCGGCACCGATACCGATCGCGATCAGCACGCCCAGTGGAATCAACAGAATGAGAATTTCCATGGCGGTCTCAGGATTGGCGCAGCAATCGCAACGCGTTCGCCACCACCACCAGCGAACTCACCGCCATGCCGATCGCCGCCCATGCGGGCGAGACGTAACCCGCCAGCGCAAAAGGAATCGCGATCACGTTGTAGGCGATTGCCCAGATAAAGTTCTGGCGAATCACACGCCGCATCGCCAACGCGACGCGGCGCGCGGTGGCCAGCGGCGCCAGCGAATCCGACAGCAGCACGGCATCGGCGGTGAGGCGCGTCAGGTCGGCGCCGCGGCCCATGGCGATGGACACATCGGCAGCCCCAAGCATGGGTGCATCGTTCAGCCCGTCGCCGACGGCGATCCAGCGTGCGCCCTGCGCATGCAGTTGATTGGCATAGGCTAATTTTTGCGCCGGCAGTTGCGCGGCACGCACCCGTGCCGGTTCCATCGCCAAAGTTTCAGCAACTGCGGCTACACGATCGGCGCGATCGCCCGACACCAGGTGCGTGGCGAGTCCGCTGGCGCGCAATGCGGCGACGCAATCAGCGGCGCTGGGCTTCAATTTGTCGTCTGCCTCGATTGCTGCAATCCAGCAGCCGGGGGTGCCGAGGAACAGCGTCGCGCCGGCGCGCACTGCGGCCGGTGGCGGAAGACCCACCAGCGATTCAACGTAATCGCGACGGCCGAGACGAAAATTGATGCCGTCGACGCTGCCGCTGACGCCGGAGCCGTTGTCGAATCGCGCGTCTCTCACGACAGGCATTGCCGTGTTTGATTCGCATCGCAGCGGCGAATTGGTCAACGCCTGCGCCAGAGGATGCGGCGATCCCGCTTCCAGCGCCACGGCGATCGCCACTACCTGCTTCGCATCGCATGCCGCCAGCAATTGCACCTGTCCAGCGTCGATGGCGTTCACGGTCAAGGTGCCGGTCTTGTCGAACACGATGTCGGTGGCAGCGGCGATGCGTTCCAGCGCGCCGGCGCGCGTGACCAGCAGTCCGGCACGCGCCAGCCGCGTCGTTGCCAGTGCCTGCGCCGCCGGTGCCGCCAGCGCCAGCGCGCAGGGGCAGGTGATGGCGAGTACCGCCACCGTTACGCCAAACGCACGCGAGGGATCGACCCACGACCAGATCAATGCTGCGGCAAGTGCGAGCAGCAAAGTGAGCGGTGCAATCCAGCGCGCAACGCTATCGGCGAGCACAGCGAAGTGCGGCCGCGCCGATAACGCCTGCTCGGTCAGCCGCCGCAACGCTGCTGCCGAGGTGGCTTCGCCTGCGCGCGTCACCCGCATCGTCACCGGGCTGCCGAGATTGAGCGAGCCCGCCATCAGCGCGGCGCCGGCTTCGTGTGCCACAGGGCGCGACTCGCCGCTGAGTAGTGACTCATCAAACTCGCTGCCGCCATTAATGATCACACCGTCGGCGGCCACGGCTTCGCCGCTGGCAACGCGTATTACGTCGCCGGATTTTAATGCGGCAGCGGCGACGGTCTCAGTAGCGTCGCCAGGATAGTGGCTGAGGCGCGTAGCTATCGCCGGCGTGGCATTGGTCAGCCGTTCGATCAATTGCAGCGAGGACTCGCGTGCCGACGATTCGAGGTAGCGCGCCGCCAGCAGCAGGAACACGAACATCGATATCGAATCGAAGTAGAGATCCTGGCCACCACTCAACAGCGATGCTGTGCTGGTAGCGAAGGTGGCGAGAATCGCCAGCGCGATCGGCAGGTCCATGCCGATACGGCGCATCGCCAGATCGCGCCACGCGCCTATGAAGAAGGGCCGCGCCGAGAACAACAATACCGGCAAGGTCAGCACCAGTCCCGCCCAGCCCATCAGCGCGCGGGTCTCGGCGTCGACTTCACCGGCGGCGGTGAAATAGAGCGGTATGGTGAACATCATCACCTGCATCATCGACAGCAATGCCACGCCGAGCTCGATCAACGCACGCCTTCGCGCGCGAAGGCGGGACTGAAAGCGATCGGCTGCGGCTGCCGGCTGTACTCCCAAGCCGACGCGGCGCAATGCGGCCTGCAAGGTGGCCAGATCGGTGGCCTGCCCATTCCAGCTGACCGATGCGCGATGCGTGATTTGGTTCACGGTCGCCGCTGTTACGCCGGGGATGTGTCGCAGTGCTGATTCGGCCAGCCACACGCAGGCTGCGCAGGTGATGCCATCGACGTACAGATCGGCGGAGCAGTCGTTTACGGAAGGTGTCGCGACATAGCTGGCACGCACGGCATCGAGCTCAAACAGGCGATCAACCTCGTGTTGCGTACGTGCGGCTTCCGCGTCCGGCGGTGTTGCGGCGACGCCGGTGCGATTGCGATAGTAGGCAGTCAGCCCGGCATCGGCGATGGTACGAAATACCGCCTCGCAACCCACGCAGCAGAATGATCGCGTGCGTCCATCGAATATCGTGCTGAAGTTCGCCTGTGCGGGGACGATCAGCCCGCAGTGGAAGCAGAGTTCCGCGTTCGCGTCAGCTGTTGCGCTGCCAACCGCAAGTGGTGAGGCCAGCGTGTTCACGACATGGCCTGCGCGCAGAACGCGCCGAACGCGCGCAACGACGCCAGCGAATCGGCGCGCAGCAGACCCGCCAGGCCGAGCAGCACGATGGCGCCACCGGCAGCGATACGCACGCGAGCGTCGCGTGTCCAGCGCGCAAGCGTGCCCGCCGCCACGCCAGCGGCGAGCATGGCGGGTGCCGTGCCGATACCGAAGGCCAGCATGGTGGCAGCACCCATCGCCGCGCTGCCCGCGCTCGTAGCAGAGAGCAGCATGGCGTACACCATGCCGCAAGGAATCCAGCCCCACAGCAGGCCGAAAGCAGCAGCGCGCGTCGGTGAATCGAGTGGCAGGAAACGGCGCGTCAACGGCGAGAGGTATCGCCACAACGCGCCACCCGCGCGTTCGATCGGTGCCAGCAGTTGTGGCAAGCCCATCAGGTAAAGACCGGTGATGATGACCATCAGGTGGGCGAAAAGGAACAGCGCGGCACGCAACGGAAAAGAGCCATCCAACAGCCATGCCTGGCCGATCAGGTTGCCGGCGCTGCCGGCGATGGCGCCCGCCACGCCGTAGCTGGTGACGCGGCCGAGGTTGAAGGCCAGCACTTTCGCCAGCGGGGGTGAGTGAGGTACTGCGATGACGCGCAGAGTCAGCGCGGCGTTGGTGCCAATGTGCGTACGGTCACGCGCTGGTGCAGCCATTGCCACCATTCCCGATACACCACCGCACATGCCGAGGCAATGTACGCTGCCCAGCAGGCCGGCGGTCATCGCCGTCAGCGGCAAGGCCCAGAGTGTGGATTCCATGCGAAGTCCGTGCGCCTCAGATCACCTTCGAATAGCGCTCGCGCTGTTCGCCGCGGGCGAGATGGCGATCGAACACCATGGCGACGGTGCGCACCAGCAGCCGGCCGCGCGGCGTCACACTGATCCAACCCGGCTCCAGCTTCACCAGCCCCTCCGCTTCCAGTTCCTTGAGCCGCTCGCATTCATCGGCGAAGTACTGGCCGAAGTCGATCAGGTGCGCGATCTCGATCGCTTCGATCGACAGTTCGAAGCGGCACATCAGCGACTGGATCACCGCGCGGCGCAACAGATCGTCGGCGGTGAGTTCGATGCCACGCAGCACCGGCAGTTCGCCGCGGTCCAGCCGGTCATAGTATTCATCCAGTGTCTTCACGTTCTGGCTGTAAGTGGCGCCGACCTTGCTGATGGCGGAAATGCCGAAAGCGATCAGGTCGCTGTCCGGGCGCGTGGAATAGCCCTGGAAATTGCGGTGCAGGCCGGCCTGGCGCGCCGCGACGGCGAGCTCATCGTGCGGCAGCGCGAAGTGATCCATGCCGACGTAGACATAGCCGGCTTCGGTCAGCTTCTTTATCGCCAGCACCATGATCTGCAGCTTTTCCTCCGCGCTGGGCAGGTCTTCGGCGGCGATGCGGCGCTGCGGCTTGAACAGGCCAGGGAGGTGGGCATAACTGTAGAGCGCGATGCGGTCCGGCTTCAGCGCGATCACGCGATCCAGTGTGTGGTCGAAGCCGAACACATTCTGTTTGGGCAGGCCGTAGATCAGGTCGACATTGATCGAGGTGACGCCGTGCTTGCGCGCAACCTCGATCGCCAGTGCCGTCTCTTCCTCGCTCTGTATGCGGTTGACCGCGCGCTGCACCTCGGGATTGAAATCCTGCACGCCCAGGCTCATGCGGTTGAAACCCAGTTGGCCGAGTGCGGCGATCTTCTCGCTGTCCACCGTGCGTGGATCGATCTCGATCGCATATTCACCGGGTGCCAGCTCGAAATTTTCGCCCAGCATGCGCATCAAGGTGCGCAGCTCTTCGGCCGAAAGAAAAGTTGGTGTGCCGCCACCCAGGTGTACCTGCTCCGCGCGGCGATTGCCTTCCAGCATCTTCGCCACCAGCTGGAATTCGCGCTCCAGATAGCGCAGGTACTTGGCGCTGCGACCGTGATCCTTGGTCACCACCTTGTTACAACCGCAATAGAAACAGATGGTATTGCAGAATGGAACGTGCACATATAATGACAGCGGTTGCTTGCTGGCCGCCGGTCCCCAGGCGACACTGCGCTGCTGCAGCGTGGTGCAATGGGCGCGCATATCGTAGGCTTCGATAAAGCGGTCGGCGGTCGGATACGAGGTGTAACGCGGTCCGGGCTTGTCGTACTTGCGCACCAGCGCGGTATCGATCAGCACCGGGTCGGCGAGGGTGGCGGCATGAGGGTTGGCTTGCATGGGCACATGGTGACCTGCCGGCAAATCCGCGTTTTGATGTGGATCAAAGGCCCTGCGGCCGCGATCCGGGATGGGCAAACAAGGGCAGACAAACCGATGTCACGAGGCGAGCTGGCGCGTCAACAGAGTACCCACATGGTGCTGAACGAGCTCAAGGCGGCGTGCGCCCATTGCAATCTGCGCGAACTGTGCCTGCCTGCCGGCTTGACCAACCAGGAACTGGAGCAACTCGATTCGATGGTCAATGTGCGCCGCAAGGTCAAGCGTGGCGAAGCGCTTTACCGCGCCGGCGAAGTGTTCGATTCGGTCTATGCCGTGCGCAGCGGTTTTTTCAAGTCGCGCGTGACTTACGAGGACGGCCGCGATCAGGTGACCGGCTTTTCCATGGCGGGCGAAATCCTCGGCATGGATGGTATCGGCCAGGGCAAGCACAACTGCGATGCGGTGGCGCTGGAAGACAGCGAGGTCTGCAGCATTCCCTACGACCGGCTGGAGGAATTGTCGCGCGAGGTCAATGGCCTGCAGCGGCATTTCCACAAGGTGATGAGCCGCGAGATCGTGCGCGAAAGCGGCGTCATGATGCTGCTGGGCGTGATGCGGGCGGAAGAGCGCATCGCCGCTTTCCTGCTCAATATGTCGCAGCGCCTGGCTGCGCGGGGTTATTCGCCGCTGGAATTCCACCTGCGCATGACGCGCGAGGAAATCGGCAGCTATCTCGGCCTCAAGCTGGAAACGGTCAGCCGCGCGTTTTCCAAATTCCATGCGGACGGATTGATCGAGGTCGAGCAGAAGTTTGTGCGCATCGTCAATATCGACGGCCTGAAGCAGGTTTACGCACACCACGTCAGCTAGCTGCCGGCGGCACTGCCGCCTTTTCGCGCTGCCGTTTGCGCTGGATCAAAACGGCCCATCCGGCTGTGTCGCAATCTGTCGTCATCATGACGAAAAAGATTGCCATCATCGTTGGTCATCCCGATCCCGCGCCGGAACGCTATTGTCACGCGCTTGCCAGCGCCTATGCCGAGGGTGCGATTGCCGCCGCGCATGAAGTCAGGCGCATCAATATCGGCGAGATCGACATCCCGATGCTGAAAAGCCAAACAGAGTGGAAAACGTCGCCACTGCCGGCTTCATTGATCGACGCGCAACAGGCGCTGCTGTGGGCCGATCATATCGTTATCATCTATCCGCTGTGGCTGGGTGATGTGCCGGCCAAGCTGAAAGCGTTTCTCGAACAGGTGCTGCGGCCGGGTGACGCGCTCTCGTTGACGGCGAATCCATTCGATCGCAAACCGTTGAGCGGCAAATCGGCGCGCGTGGTGGTGACGATGGGCATGCCGGCGCTACTGTATCGCTGGGGCTTCGGCGCGCATTCGCTGAAGAGCCTGAAGCGCAACGTGCTGTGGTTTGTCGGCGTGAAGCCGATTCGCGATACCGTCATCGGCATGATCGAAGACAAGAATCCGTCGCACCGCTTTCGCTGGCTGGAGCAGATGCGCGAACTGGGGCGGGCGGCACGATAGCGCGAGATTGAGCGGCAAATCGATGAGTTGAGTGCCCGGCGGTAAAATGCCGCCATGAATGCCGAACTGATTTCTGCCTTTGTTCTCCTGTTCCTGGTGCTGGACCCGCTTGGCAACCTGCCGGTGGTGGCCTCGCTGTTGAAACAGGTCGACTCACGCCGCCGCGCCATCGTCGTAGCGCGCGAATGCTTTATCGCTTATCTCATCTTGCTCGCCTTCATGTTCGGCGGGCGCCAGTTTCTCGATGTGATGCACCTGTCGGAAATCTCGCTGTCGATTGCCGGCGGTGTGATCCTGTTCATGATCGCCATCAACATGGTGTTCAAGTCCAGCGAAAGCGTGTTCGGCGAATCGCTCGCGCACGAACCCTTCATCGTGCCGCTGGCGATTCCGCTGATCGCCGGTCCTTCCGCATTGGCGACGGTGATGCTGATGGTGTCGCGCGAGCCGGCCAAGCTGGGCGTGTGGGTCGGCGCAATGACGGCGGCGATGCTGGTCACCGCCATCCTGCTGGTGCTGGGTGAAAAGATCGAGAAGCTCTTGGGCAAGCGCGCGATGGAAGCAGTCGAGCGATTGATGGGCCTGATCCTCACCGCGATTGCGGTCGAGATGCTGCTGGGCGGCATCAAACAATTCCTGCAGCAGGTGAAGTAGTGAGCAAAGCCTTCACCAAAGAGTCCGATCAGGACGAGGATGACGAGCTCGACGGCGGCCCGTCGCCCATCCCGGCCGGCAGCAAGAACTACATCACGCCCGGTGGTCATCAGCGACTGAAGGACGAATTCGAATTCCTGCTGAAAAAAGACCGGCCCGCGGTCACCTCTGCGGTTTCATGGGCGGCCAAGAACGGCGACCGCAGCGAGAACGCCGACTATCAATACGGCAAGAAGCGCCTGCGTGAAATCGATAGGCGCTTACGCTTTCTCACCAAGCGGCTCGATGCCGCCGAGGTGGTCGATCCCGAATTGCCGCGCGACGAAGAAATCGCCGAGCAGGCGTTCTTCGGTGCCACCGTCACCTACGCCAACCAGAAGGGCGACGAGAACACTGTCACCATCGTCGGCATCGACGAGGTCGATATGAAGCGCAACCACATCAGCTGGATCTCGCCGCTGGCGCGAGCTCTGATGAAATCGCGGCCTGGGGACACCGTCACGTTGCGTGCGCCGGGCGGGGTGCAAATGCTGGATGTGATCGATGTGCAATATGTGCCGGTGGACGTGGAAGCGTTTGTTCCGACTGAAGTGGCGTTTCCGGTCGACCGGAAAGCGTAAAACGCCATTTGACGGGCGTTTCCAGGCAAAAATGGCCGGAAACCCGCACCAGTGCTTGAGTTTGGTATTCCGCATCCGCCCAAGTTGCCGATGCGCCTGCACCCGCAAGGCAGCTAGAATCCCTGCATCGCACCCCACCTGAAGGAGAAACGCATGCCCAGCATCGTTCGCAATGTGCTTGCCGTCCTGATCGGACTGGTCATCGGTGGCATGGTCAATGGCGCGCTCATCGCCATGAGTGCCTCGATCGTTCCGCCGCCGCCGGGCGTGGATCCCAACAATGCGGAAAGCCTGCGCAAGGGCATACACTTGTTCGAGGCGCGGCATTTCGTGATGCCGTTTCTCGCGCACGCGTTGGGCACACTCGCGGGGGCGCTGCTGGCTTACTTCATCGCCGCGAGTTACAAAATACGATTCGCTTACGCAATCGGCATCGTGTTTCTGTGCGGCGGCATCGCGGCGTGTTTCATGATTCCCGCGCCGGCGTGGTTCATGGCGGTTGACCTGATCTTCGCTTACCTGCCGATGGCCTGGCTGGCAATATGGTTGGGAAGCCGTATTGGGAAATCAAAGGAAAGTTAAGGGACGCGCATTGTCTTCAACCACATACATGATCATCGAGCGCTTCCGCAACGGCGACGCGGTTCCGGTTTATCGCCGCTTTCGCGAGCGCGGGCGCCTGGCACCGGAGGGACTCACTTACATTTCCAGCTGGGTGACGCCGGACCTCGCCTGTTGTTATCAGGTGATGGAGACCGCCGATCCTGCGCTGCTGGAACAATGGATGGCGAACTGGCGCGACATTGTGGATTTCGAGGTGCATCCGGTGATCTCTTCGGCGGAGGCGGCGGCACGCGTCGCGCCCCGGCTGGAATGAGCGCGCCGGAAACAGTCACGGCTTGTGATCTTCCGTCTGCCGCATTGTTGCAACGCTATCGCACTGCGCAAGGATTTGCCGATTGTTATGTGGTCCAGGTTGATCGTGCGGTGACGCTGTCGCAATTCATCGTCGCGTTTTACACCACGCCTTTGTTCAAGGTGGAGCGGGCGATACTAAAGTGGTTCGCGCGGCGTCCCTCGACCGATGCGGATGCGCGCGCACTGGCTGCGGGCGAGAGCGAGATGTTTGCTGCGTGGCGGGTGGAGGCGCGCGCCAATGATCAGATTCTGCTGGCGGATTTCCTCGGACGCACGCGCTCGTGGCTGATGGTGGAGTCACTGGAAGCGGGCGGCACCCGCCTTTACTTCGGCTCGGGTATCGTGCCCAAGGTCGACAAGCAAACCGGACAGGCGTCGATGGGCATTGCATTCAACGCGCTGCTGGGTTTTCATCACTTGTATTCGCGCGCCTTGCTGGCAGCGGCGCGGAAACGGTTACAGAAGCAAATATGAATCGCGGGAGGAGAGCATGAAAAAAATGGACGCAGGCGATGGCCAAGCGGCATCGACTTTGATTGACCAACGAATCACCGACTTGGGCGATTGGCGCGGCAAGGCGCTGGCACGGATGCGCAAGCTGATCAAGGAGGCCGATCCGGATGTGGTCGAGGAGTGGAAGTGGGGCGGACCGGTGTGGTCGCACGACGGCATTATCTGCACCGGCGAATCCTACAAGGACAAAGTGAAGTTGACCTTTGCCAAGGGTGCGTCGCTGAAAGACCCCACCAAGGTTTTCAACTCCAGCCTCGAAGGCAATGCGCGGCGTGCGCTGGACATTTTTGAAGGTGACGAGGTCGATGCCAATGCGTTCAAGGCGATCATTCGTGCTGCGGTTGCGCTGAACTCGTCCGGCGCAAAAGCTGGGCGGGCCAAGCGAGCGAAGTAGGTAGCGGGGTCCTTCAAGCGTACAGCTCATCAGGCCGCCCTGTGCCGCTCATCGATATCCAGTTTGTGTGCATGCCCGGCTGTAGCGGGCCGCCCGTCTCCGCGCAGGCAGTTTCCGACGCGATGGGACAGGTGTTCGCCTCGCCGCCGGGACGTACATGGGTGCGGCTGCACCTGCTGCCATTCGATTGCTATGCGGAGAACGACGTGAAGGTCGATGCCGGCGAGCTGCCGGTTTTTGTGACGGTCCTGCACGCGCATCCACCAGCGGGCGAGGCGCTGACGAGAGAGCTGGCTGCGATCACCGCGGCGGTCGCGAAGTGCGCCGGCATCGCGCCGCAGCAGGTGCATGTCCAATACCTGCCGCCCGGCGCGGGCCGCCAGGCATTCGGCGGCAGGCTGGTCGACTAGCCGCTGTTGCTGCATCATTGGGGTCAACACAATCCGGAGTCTTAAGATGCAAAAAACCTATCGCGCTAGCTGTCATTGCGGCGCCGTCGCCATCGAAGCGAAACTCGATCTCACCCAATCCAGTTTCCGCTGCAATTGCTCAATCTGTCGCCGCAATCGCTTTTGGCCGGCGGTGGCATTGCCGGATGGCTTTCGTGTGCTATCCGGCGAAAGCGAATTGACCAAATACCTTTTCGGCAGCAAAAAGAATCATCACTTTTTCTGCCGTCATTGCGGTGTGCGCGTGTTCGGCGTCGGCAACGAAACGCCGATGGGCAAGATGTACGGCGTGAATATCGGCTGCCTGGAAGGCGTGAGTGAAGCGGAGCTGGCGGCGATTCCGGTGACGTATGTGGATGGCATGCATGATCGGTGGGATCAGAAGCCGGAGTTTTTTCAGCATTTGTAGCGGTGCGCGAAGCTGCTGGCGCGATAACAGCCCGCTAGCCCGCACTTCGATGACAAACTTCAGTGCTGGTACGGGTTTCGGGGCGAAAATGGCTGGGAAGGCGCACGGATGCTTGGGTTTTGGCGAAACGGGATTGTTTCCAGCTAACGATGTCGCCTCATGGATTTCGACACGCTTCAGCGTGCGATGGCATGGTTTTAATTGAGCGGGTTTGGGGGATGAGGAAAAAATGAAGAAAATCGTAAACCCGCTGACCCCCGGCGACGTGATCCGCACCCATCCCGGCCGCAAGTATTGGGGCTGTGCGATCGTGCTATCGGCGCGCGATAGCACTACCGAGTTCCATCCGATGTGTCATATCGCAACGACCACGCTGATCAGGCCGCGCAAGTACGCGTGGGAAGAGATCGATGCGTCTGAGCTGGAAGTCGCGACTATCGTTCCTGAAATTCGGGTTGCGCCCAATGAATACGTGGCATCGGAAACCCGGGTATGTATCGGCATCTATTCGCTCAAGAGTGCGGACAACCTCGATATAGTCGGGCGCGTGAATCCGAAGGAAATCTATGACCGTCGACTTACGTTCAAGGTGGGAGACGGCACAGCCGGCACATTTCCCCTATGCGGTCCGATACCGGACGATCTGGGTTATGAGGCCGTAGTCGTTTGGCGGCAAATACACGATGCAGCTCGACTGAAGCAGGAGGAGCGCAAGAGCAACGAATGGTTCGAAGCTTACGAGGCCGAGCGGCTCGCCAAGGCCAGGAAGGCGCGACAGGCGCGGGCGGTGCAGGGCAAATCGGTCAAGCCGAAGAAGTCTTAAGGAGCGGACAGGAAAAGCCGGGTTCGATCAACCGCCGCCTGCATCCGCAAAATCAAGGCTTCTTCTTTGCCTCCGCCTCTTTCGCATTCTCCCTGTCGAACGCCGCGCGGTTGAACGCGGTGCCTGTGTCCTCAGCCACCTTGCGCACAATGGCCCAGTCGCGCTGGTAGTCGGCGGGATGGAAGCGATCGTCGCCGTTGAATTCCTTGGTCATCTCGGGCGTGAATTTGTAGTTGGTGAAGCATTCGCGAATCTTGGTCGCCAGCGCCGGATCGAGGTCGTGCGCGTAGGCGAAGCTGGAGGTGATGAACGGTGCGCTTGAATAGAGCGTGCGGAAATTCTCCGCTTTCACCACGCCGCGCTTGGCCATGCGCTCCAGCACATCGTCGGCAATGGCGGCGGCGTCGTAGTCACCGGTGTTGACGCCAAGGATGGATTGGTCGTGCTTGCCGGAAAAGAGTGGCTTGTAATCCTTGTCGGGCGTCAGGCCTTCAGCGGGCAGGAGCGATCGTGGCGCAAGATTGCCGGAGTTCGATGACGGTGCCGAGTGCGCAACTTTCTTGCCTTTGAGATCGGTGAGCTTCTTGTACGGGCTGTCAGCTTTCACAATCATCGCAAGTCGATAGGAACGCGGGCCGCTGGCGTCTCCTTTTACGGCAAACGGTATCGCGCCGGCGAGATTGACCGCGTAACCGGTGGAGCCGGTGGAGAATCCGCCCAGATGCAGGCGGCCGGCACGCATGGCTTCAATTTGCGCAGCGTTCGATTGCACCTGGTAGTAAGCGACTTTCTTGCCGGTGCATTTGCCCAGATGTTCCTGGAAGTTGGCGAAGATCTTCTGATACACCGCCGGGTCTTCGATCGGTGTGTAGGTGAAGATCAGCGTAGAGGGGTTTTTCCATTTCGATTTGTCGGCCGGCGGATCGGCGACCATGTTCTTGTCGGCATCGCAATACATCTCGTCGAGCTGGCCGCGATTGGCACAGGTTTGCGCTTGCACCGCGCTCACGAAAAGCGCACCTGCCAATGGCGCGAGCGCGAACAATTTGCTTGTTTTCATTTGCACTCCTCCGTCTTGACCACATCGTGTCCGCCAAAACCCTTACGCATCATCGCCAGCAATTTCGCCGCGTATTCGTCCTGCCCTTGGCTCGCAAAGCGCGACATCAACGCCAGCGACATTACCGGCGCCGGCACGCCTTGCTCGATAGCTTCCATCGCCGTCCAACGGCCTTCGCCGGAGTCGGGCACCAGCGGCGCAATGCCGACCAGGTCCTGATCGCCTTTTAGAAACTGCGCCGTCAGGTCCAGCAGCCACGATTGCACCACGCTGCCCTGCCGCCAGTTTTCCGCAATGGCCGCGATATCAAGATCGAACTCGCGCTTGCCTGCCAGCAGCGTGAAGCCTTCGGCATACGCCTGCATCATTCCGTACTCGATGCCGTTGTGCACCATTTTTACGAAATGGCCCGAGCCAGAAGGGCCGACGTGCAGCCATTGGTTGGCTGCGGGTGAAAGCGCATTCAGCTGCCGCGCGACACGCTTCACCGCCGCTGCTTCGCCGCCAACCATGATGCAGTAGCCGTTTTGCAGACCGTGCACGCCGCCGGATACACCCGCATCAACGAACTGGATATCGGCGGCGCGGAACATCTCGGCAGCCTTCACCGTTTCCTTGTAGTTGCTGTTGCCGCCATTGACCACCAGATCGCCGGGCGTCAGCTTGAGGCGCAACTCCTCCAGCGTGTGATTTGTCGCTTTGCCAGCGGGCAGCATCACCCACAGCTTGCGCGGCAGCTGCAGTCCATTCAGCAGCGCGTCCAGTGAGTAAGCCGGATTGAAACCGGCTTCGTTGGTCAGTGCGTCGACCGATTCACCATTGGAGTCGAATCCGACCACGTGGATATTGGCGCGGCACAGCTTGCGCGCCATGCTGGCGCCCATCTTGCCCAGGCCGATCATGCCGATCTGCATATCAGAGAACCTTTTTGCGAATGTAGGTGACGATCAATTCGGCTAGGATGACGACGACGAAAATGGTTAGCAGTACCACCGCAACCTGATCCCAGCGGAACAGGTTCTGCGCGGTATCCATCGCCATGCCGATGCCGCCGGCGCCGACCAAGCCCAGCACGGCGGACTCGCGCACATTGATGTCCCAGCGGAACAGGGCGATCGACCAGAATGCGGGGCTGACCTGCGGCCAGTAGCCTTTGGTGAATACGCTGGCCTTCGGCGCGCCGACCGCGGTCAACGCTTCGATAGGCCCGCGCTGGCATTCCTCCAGTGCCTCACCAAACAGCTTGCCGACGAAGCCGATGGAACGGAACGCAATCGCCAGCGTACCGGCGAGTGCGCCCGGCCCGAATACAGCAATGAACAACAGCGCCCACACCAGCGAATTGACCGAGCGCGATGACACCAGAATCAACTTGGCGAAATAATTCAGTGGGGCGAATGGAACCAGATTGTTGGCCGCCAGCATGCCCACTGGCACGGCGAGCAGGATGGAAAGCAGTGTGCCCAGCGTCGCGATGTTGAGCGTCTCGATCAGCGCCTCGTGCACCGACTTGCCGTAGTACGCGGTATCCATCGGCCACATGCGCGCGAAGAAATCCTGGATTTGCGCCGGCGCGTCGTAGAGGAATTCCGGGATGAATTCGATGTGCCGCATCGACATCACCAGTGCGGCCACCGCGATAAAGTAAAACGCAAAACGGATAAAGCGCTGCTCGAACGTGAAGCGATGCCACTCGCGATTGACGGCATTCATACCGGGCGAGGTGCTCATTCTTCCTCCCCGCGTTTGGCAATCACCGGCGTCGAGGGTCCTTTGCTGAACCAGCCCGAAATAGTTTTGTTGTCGAGAAATACCGCACGCAGGATGTTGGACAGAATCTCGCCAGCGAAGATCAGCGAGATGATGCTGATCAGGATCGCCAGCACGAAGTCGTAATCGAAACGCTGGAATGCGGCGAATAATGTGCCGCCCACGCCACCTGCGCCGACAATGCCGACCATTGTGGAATTGCGCAGGTTGGAGTCGAGCTGGTAAGTACAGAAACCGAGGAAGCGACCGAACACTTGCGGCAATACGCCGTAGGTCAGCACATTAAAAAACGAGGCGCCAGATGCGCGAACCGCCTCAACCTGCTTCAACGAAATTTCTTCGATCGCTTCGGCAAACAGTTTTGAGATGAAGCCTACCGAGGCGACCACCAGCGCGCCGATACCGGCGATGGCGCCGAAACCCACCGCTTTCACGAAGATGATGGCGACGATCACCGGATGGAACGAGCGGCACAGCGCCACCAGCAGGCGGGCCGGCCAGGAAATCCACACTGGCGACAGGTTGCGTGCGGACATCAGGCCAATTGGCAGCGCGATGATGATGCCGATGGCGCTGGCGATGATGGCGATTTCCAGGCTTTCGGTGAGTCCCTTGACGATCATTTCCCATTTGTCGCCACCGAAATTGGGCGGGAACATTCGGGTAAGGAAGCGCTGCGCATTGTCGAGCCCGCTGACGAAGCGGGACCAGGTGAAGTCGAGTTGAGCAGCGGCCCAGATCACATAGCCGAGTAATGCCAGCCAACCGAAGCGGGCGGGCCAGTTGGCGGGGAAGGGGTTGCGGATAGTGGCGGTCGTGCTTGTCGTCACGAGTAAACCTTTCGCGCGGCGCTGTCATCCTGAGCGCAGCGAAGGATCTCATCCCTCAAACACGCGCAAGACAAGTTTTCCGGGTTGAGATTCTTCACTTCACTGCGTTCCGTTCAGAATGACAGATGGGACTATTCAATCCAGTTCTCCCCGCCATAAATCTCTTTCAAATTCGCATCCGACAACTGCGAAGGATCGCCATCGAACACGACCTTGCCGCCGGTCATGCCGATCATGCGTCCGCAAAAGCGCTTGGCCAATTCCACATTGTGGATGTTCACCACCACCGGTATATTGCGCTTGCCTGCCAAGTCCGCCATCAGCTCCATGATCTCGACCGAAGTCTTGGGGTCCAGCGAGGAAGTAGGCTCGTCGGCCAGGAGAATTTCCGGATGCTGCATCACCGCACGTGCGATGCCGACCCGCTGCCGCTGGCCGCCGGACAGACTGTCGGCGCGTTGATTGGCGAAATTAGCCAGGCCGACCGTATCGAGCAAACCGTAGGCCTCGTCAATGTCGGCGGGCGGAAATTTGCGCAGCCAGGCGTTGAAGGCCGACATATAGCCTAGCCGTCCGGTGAGCACGTTCTCCATCACCGTCAATCGTTCAACCAGGTTGTATTCCTGGAACACCATGCCGATGCGCCGCCGTGCTGCGCGCAATTCAACACCCTTCAGTTTTGCCAAATCCTGTCCCTGAAACAGGATCTCGCCGGCAGTCGGCTCGACCAGCCGGTTGATGCAGCGAATCAGCGTCGATTTGCCGGTACCGGACGGGCCGATGATGGCGGTGATGCCTTCGCCCGCAATATCAAGGTCTATGCCTTTCAACACCGGCACGCCGCGCTTATATTCCTTTACCAGCCCGCGGATTTTCAGCGATCTATCGGTCATTGCTTGTTGTCCTTTGTTTTTGCTGCAGGTGTCGAACGATTGATCGCCTCACCGCTTCTTTTTGCCACGTCGCGCACAGCTTCGAAATCGCGCCGGTAGTTCATCGATACATAGCGGTCGGCACCCTGAAATGCTTCGATCAGTTGCGGCGAAAAGCGATACGACAGCGTGCACTCGCGAATCTTCGCTGCCAGTGATGGGTCGAGATCATGGGCCAGAACCATACTGCCGGCGGGAAAAGATTTGCTGGTGTAGATGATGCGGTACTGGCCAGGCTTGACGATGCCACGGTCGAGCATACGGTCGAGTACATCGTCCGCCACGGCAGCCGCATCGTAATCGCCGCGCAGTACACCGGTGATCGAATTGTCATGCTTGCCGGAATAGATGACCTTGTAGTCGGTGTCTGGCGTGAGTCCTTCGGCAGGGAACAGCGCGCGCGGCGCCATATTGCCCGAGTTCGACGAAGGCGCGGTGTGCGCCACACGCTTGCCCTTCAGGTCGGCAAGCTTTTTGAACGGACTGTCGTTTTTTACCAGCACGATCACATGATAGCCCAGCAGCTTGCCGCCTTTTTCCGGCGACATGCCGATGCCGGCATAAGGCACGGCGCCAGCGACATTGACGGCAAACGGCGTATCGCCAGTGGCGAGCATGCTGAATTGCAGGCGGCCGGAGCGGAACGCTTCGACGGCAGCCGCACTGGAATGCACCTGGAAGAACCGCACCGGCATCGCCGTGCAGCGGCCCATATGCGCAACGTAAGGTTCCCAGAGCTTTTCGTAGGTCGAGGTGTCTTCCTGCGGTGAGTAGCTCAAAAACAGCGCCGAAGGTTTGCGCAGCTTGGCTGCATCTTTTGGTGGATCGGCGGTAAGGTCGCGGTCCTCATCACAATAGACCAGATCTAGGTCGCCGCGATGCGTGCAGGTGTCTGCAGCCGCCGCGGACGGCAACAACACCAGCATCAAGCACGCTATCGATCGAATCATTTACCGAGTATCAAACAAAAACGCGCCGGCTTGTCCGGCGCGTTTTCACGATGGGCTCAATCAGGGTTTCTTGGCCTTGGCTTCTTCGGCTTTTTTCTTGGCCGCTTCAGCTTCTTTCGCCGTCTGCTTGTCGTAGTTGGCGCGGTTGAACGCTTCTCCAGAGCCTTCGGCGACTTTGCGCACCACTTCCCAGTCCTTCTGGAACGTGATCGGGAAGAAGCGATCGGCGCCGTCGAATGCTTTCTGCATTTCCGGCGTATAGCGATAGTCGGAGAAGCACTTCACCAGCTTCTGTGCCAATGCCGGATCGAGGTCGTGCGCGTAGGCAAAGCTGGAGGTCGGGAATTTCTGGCTCTTGTAGATGATGCGGAAGTCATCTTCCTTGATCTGGCCACGCGAGGCCATGCGATGGAACACGTCCGAAGCCACGGCAGCGGCGTCGTAGTCGCCCGAATTCACGCCCATCACGCTCTGATCATGCTTGCCGGAAAACAGGATTTTGTAGTCTTTGTCCGGTGTCAGGCCTTCGGCCGGGAACAGTGCGAGTGGCGCCATGTGACCGGAATTTGAGGACGGAGCCGTATGGGCGACCTTCTTGCCTTTGAGGTCAGCCATCTTCATGAATGGCGAGGACTTCTTCACCACCACGATCAGGTTGTAACCCTGAAAATCCTTGGCATCGCCCTTGACGGCAAACGGGATTGCGCCAGCCAGGTTCACCGCGAATGCGGTCGGACCGGTTGAAAATCCGCCGACGTGCAAGCGGCCCGAACGCATGGCTTCGATTTCAGCCGCATTCGATTGCACCTGATAGAACACCACTTTCTTGGACAGGCATTTGCCGAGGTATTCGGTGAAGGGCGAAAAGATCTTTTCGTACACCGCCGGGTCTTCCACCGGGGTGTAGGTGAAGACGATGGTATTCGGGTTCTTGAGCTTCTTCGGATCCTTGGGCACGTCGGCTACCAGATCCTTGTTCTCGTCACAGAACATGGTGTCCAGATCGCCGCGGTTCTTACACTCCTGTGCGCTGGCGTGAGTGACGGAAAATGCAGCCAGTAGCGCGGCCAGCGTGGCGGCGCGATGCAGTAATTTCATGTTTCTCCTCGCAGTATTTTTTTGTCGAATTGCTGCGATAGTGTAGCAATCCTGCGAAAATCACGTGGTTGCAGTGCAGCAGCCAAACATGCCCGCACTGTCCTTGGGGGATAGCAGTCGCCCGATACTTCCAAACGTGAAATTTTGCCCATGAAGCTGAAGTTACATCTGAACCGCGCGATTGCGTTGCTGTTGCTTATGGTCGGTACATCTCTTGCCGCCACGGCACCGACGAGCAATGCGCCTGCGGTGCGCGCACCCGAAGCGGCGGCGACGCCATCGCCAACGTCAGCTCCCGCGAATCCCAAGCCGGCCGAAGCCGATTACGATCCGACCAAGCCGGCTGCTGTTCTGCCGCCGCCGCCGGCGGTGGTGCCCGAACGCAAGGTATTTGGCAAGGCGACCACCACGCGCTCGTTTATCTGGGAAGTGAAATCGCCGACCAATACTGTTTATCTGTTCGGCACCATTCACGTCGGCAAGCGGGCGTTTTACCCTCTGCCCGAGCCGGTGGAAGCAGCGCTCGACAGCGCCGCCAAGCTGGTAGTGGAAGCCGATATCGCCGTGCCGCTGCCGGAAGAAAAGATGGCTGCGCTGATTGCCTACACGCCGCCGGACAATCTGGAGAAAAACATTCCCAAATTGTTGAACGAACGCCTGCAGGCGCAGTTGCTGCGGCTGAAGATTCCGGCCGGCGCGGTCAAACCGATGAAGCCGTTTCTGGTCGGCGGGTTGTTGTCGATCAGCGAATTTTCACGTCTCGGCTACGACATGAATCTGGGGGTGGATTCATACCTCATCACCCGCGCCCGCGAAGCCGGCAAGCCGGTGCTGGAGCTGGAGTCTACCGAAGCACAAATGAAAATGATGGGTGGCATGCCGGCCGACTTGCAGGAAGCTTTTCTCGACAACGCGATTGCAACGCTGGAGTCGGGTCGCACCGCAGATCAGGTGACGGGCATGGTGAACGCCTGGCAATCGGGCGACACCGCGCTGATGCAGGAGGTGGTGCAGGACGTCAATAAGAGCATGCGCTTGATGTCGCGGCTGGACGATGTGCTGCTGCACAGCCGCCACGAGGCAATGCTGAAAAAAATCGAAGGCTATCTGGGTGGCAAGGAAATACATTTCGTCGCTGTCGGATCGCTGCACCTGATCGGTCCGCGCGGCTTGCTGCAATCGCTGAAGACCCGTGGCTACGAAATCAACCAGAAGTGAATCGTGAAGTGAACAAAATGACCTCTCGTTCGGGCGGACAGATTCTAGTCGATCAACTGAAAATCCACGGCGCGGATCTCGCGTTCTGCGTGCCGGGCGAAAGCTATCTGCCGGTGCTCGATGCGCTGTACACCCATCGCGAGTCGATCAAGCTAATTACCTGTCGCCATGAGTCGGGTGCTGCCAATATGGCGGAGGCCTATGGCAAGCTGACCGGTAAGCCCGGCCTGTGTTTTGTCACGCGCGGCCCCGGTGCAACCAATGCGTCGATCGGTGTGCATACCGCGTTCCAGGATTCGACGCCGATGATCCTGTTCATCGGTCAGGTCGGCAACGATTTCGTCGAGCGCGAAGCGTTTCAGGAAATCGACTATCGCCGCATGTTCGGCCAGATGGCGAAATGGGTGGCGCAGATTGATCGTGCCGATCGCGTGCCGGAATTCATCGCTCACGCCTATCAGGTGGCTACCAGCGGTCGCATGGGACCGGTGGTGTTGGCGTTGCCCGAGGAGATGTTATCGGCCACCGCCGATGTGCCGGACGCCCGCGCGTGGCAGCGCGTCGAGACCGGGCCGGGTGATCAGGCGATGATGCGTTTTTCCAGCCTGTTGGCGTCGGCCAAGCGCCCGTTTGTCATTGCAGGCGGCAGCGGCTGGAATGCTGAAGCCTGCGACAACCTGCGCCACTTTGCCGAGACCCAGCAGGTGCCGATTGGTTGCGCCTTCCGCTTTCAGGATTTGCTCGACAATGGGCATCCACACTATGCCGGCGATGTCGGCATCGGCATCAATCCCAAGCTCGCGGCACGCATCAAGGAGTCTGATCTCGTGATTGCGCTCGGCCCGCGGCTGGGCGAGATGACCACCAGCGGCTACGGTTTGATCAACGCGCCGGTGCCAGCGCAGAAGCTGGTGCACATCCACGCCGGTGCCGAGGAACTGGGCCGTGTCTACCAAGCGGATTTGATGATCAACGCCACGATGGCGGCGATGGCACGCTCGCTGGCGGCACTGCCGCGCGTGACGCCCGCCGGTACCGAGACCGAGGTGACGGGTGCGCGCGCCGATTACGAAGCGTGGCAGGCCAAGAAGACCATCCCCGGCAACGTGCAAATGTGGGAGGTGATGCAACATCTGGCGCGAACCCTGCCGGCCGACGCCATCCTCACCAATGGTGCGGGCAACTACGCCACCTGGTTGCACCGCTTCCATCGCTACGGCGGATTCCGTACGCAGCTGGCGCCGACTTCCGGCGCGATGGGCTATGGTGTGCCGGCTGCAATCGGTGCCAAGGCCTTGCTGCCGGATCGCACCGTGATCGCCTTTGCCGGCGACGGCTGCTTCCTGATGACAGGACAGGAGCTCGCGACGGCGGTGCAGTACGGACTCAACGTGATTTTCATCGTCGTCAACAACAATATGTACGGCACCATACGCATGCATCAGGAACGCGAGTTCCCCGGCAATGTGCACGGCACGGCGTTGGTCAATCCGGATTTCGCTGCTTACGCGCGCGCATTCGGCGCGCACGGCGAAACGGTGGAAGAGACCGGGCAGTTTGCGGGTGCGTTTGACCGCGCGCGCGCCTCGGGCAAGCCGGCGTTGATCGAGATCCGCATTGATCCGGAAGCGATCACGCCGAACACCACGTTGCAGGCGATTCGCGCGGCGGCAAAAAAATAACCACGTCAAATTCGTTTCGCCAGCATGTGCCTACAGTTCGGCGCATGCATGTTCGAAGAGTTGCGTGTGCTGAAAATGAAACTCCAGCACTGGTGCGCCTTTCCGAGCAAAAATGGCTGGAAGTCCGCTCCAGTGCTGGAGTTTTATGTCATTGTGCGGGCATAAAAAAGAAACGGGCCACCCTTTCGAGGCGGCCCTAACGTAACACTCACTCACTTCAAAAAAGAGACTTGCACCTGATGGAGTGGGGTGCCCAGAAAATAGTTCCCGGCGGCTTGAAAAAACCCTGGCTCGCCCGCATTTGCGGAGCAAAGTTTTGCAAATTTTTCGTTTAACCCCCTGATTTTCAATGGAGCCCTTGATGTCCGCCGCAACCGAACAAACGACCGCCCAGCCGCAAACGATGGCGTTTCAAACCGAGGTCAAGCAGCTGTTGCAGCTGATGATCCATTCGCTTTATTCCAATCGCGAGATTTTCCTGCGCGAACTGGTGAGCAATGCCTCGGACGCGATCGACAAGCTGCGCTTTGAAGCGCTGGCCAATCCGGCGCTGAACGAAAACGACACCGATCTCAAGATTCGCGTCACGGTGAACAAGGATGCCGGTACGCTGACCATCGCCGACAACGGCATCGGCATGACGCGCGATGAAGTGATCGCCAATATTGGCACCATCGCCAAGTCCGGCACCAAGGAATTCTTTTCCAAACTGACCGGCGACCAGCAGAAGGACGCCAACCTGATCGGCCAGTTCGGCGTCGGTTTCTATTCCGCGTTTATCGTTGCCGATAAGGTCAGCCTGCGCACGCGCGCTGCGGGCAAACCGGCGGGTGAGGGTGTGCTGTGGGAAAGCGCCGGTGATGGTGAGTTTGCGCTATCGGCGATCGACAAGGCATCGCGCGGCACCGAAGTCACTCTGCACTTGAAGGATGACGCGAAAGAGTTCCTCGACGACTGGCGTTTGAAATCCATCATTCGCAAATACTCCGATCACATCCAGATGCCGATCGTGATGAAGAAATCGGAATGGGATCAGGAAAAACAGGCACAGGTCGAGAAAGACGAAGACGAGACCGTCAACAAGGCCAGTGCCTTGTGGGCGCGTAGCAAGAACGACATCAAGGAAGAGGAGTACGAGGAGTTCTACAAGCATGTCTCGCACGATTGGGAAAAGCCGCTGGCGTGGTCGCATGCGCGCGTCGAAGGCCGTCACGAATACACCGAACTTCTTTACATCCCGGGCAAGGCGCCGTTCGACATGTTTGATCGCGATACCAAGCACGGTGTGAAGCTGTATGTGCGTCGCGTGTTCATCATGGACGACGCCGAGCACCTGCTGCCGCGCTACCTGCGCTTTGTGAAAGGTGTGATCGACTCCAACGATCTGCCGCTCAACGTTTCGCGCGAAATCCTGCAGGAATCGAAGGATGTGGACGCGATCAAGCAGGGCTGCGTGAAGAAAGTGCTGGGCCTGCTGGAAGATCTGGCTGAGAACAACAAGGAGAAGTTCGCCACCTTCTGGAGTGCGTTTGGTCGTGTGTTCAAGGAAGGCCTGGGCGAGGATTTTGCCAACCGTGAACGCATCCTCAAGATTATTCGCGTTGCGTCCACGCACAACACCGACGACGCACAGAATGTTGCGCTGGCCGACTATGTTTCGCGCATGAAGCACGGCCAGGAGAAGATTTATTACGTTACCGCCGACAACTTCGCCGCCGCGACCAATAGCCCGCATCTGGAAGTTTTCAAGAAGAAGGGCATCGAGGTGCTGATCTTCACCGAACCGGTGGACGAATGGTGGCTGGGCCAGGTCGAGGAATTCGACGGCAAGAAGCTCACCTCCGTAGCCAAGGGCGATCTCGATCTCGGCGTATTCGAGGACGAAGCGGAAAAGAAAGAGCAGGAAAAAACCGCCGAGGAAATGAAGCCGCTGGTCGAGCGCATCAAGACCACACTGGGCGACAAAGTGAAGGAAGTGCGCGTCACCCATCGCCTGGTCGATTCACCGGCCTGTCTGGTGGTCGACGAGAACGAGCTCTCCGGCAACCTCGAGCGCATGCTCAAGGCGGCGGGACAAAAAGTGAATGCGACCAAGCCGATCCTGGAAATCAACCCGGCGCATGCGGTGATCGAAAAACTCAAGGCTGCCGACGATGCGGAATTTACCGACTGGGCCAGCCTGCTGTTTGATCAATCGGTACTTGCCGAAGGTGGCCAACTGGAAAATCCGGCCGACTTCGTGAAACGCATGAACGCGCTGATGCTGAAGCGCTAGTCTAGTCAGTCCGAGAAACGGGGCATGGCGGAATCGTCATGCCCCGTTTGCTTTTGCGGGTCAATAAAAGCGACGCTTTGCGACGTTCTGTAGCGCTGCGTTACAAGTGAGGGTTGCGTCTTGCAAACGGCCCTGGGCAGGCGTAACGTGATTCTTGGCAATACCGCCTCTCTGAATAGTAGGAGCGTGCCATGAAAAAGGTTCTGTCTCTGCTGGCAGCCAGCGCTGCCTTCACGATGCTGGGTGGCTGCGCAACCACGCCGACATTCGGCATACCGGACGATCAGGTCGAAATCGTCGATACGCAAAAGATGCAATTGGTCGAAGACTGGGCGCGTCGGTCCAACGTGACCGTGATCTGGTATCGCAAGCCGACACGCCTGGTACCCAAGACCACGCCCGTCAGCAGCTGACGTAGGTCGTAAATACATCACAGCAGCCAGCGCCGCGCGATACCGGGTGCGCGTGGCAAAATGCGCGCATGAATGCTGTGGTGAACCCGGAAATCCAATCCACGTTCGAGCGTGAACGCGCAGAAGCGCGCACGCGCAAAACGCCCGATGCTGCTGCGGCGCGGCAGCAAACGGTGCGCATGTATGGCCGGCTGGCGGAATTGCAGGCCGACATCATCCGGCGCCATCAGGTGAAGACCGAGTGCGAACGGGGCTGTGCGTACTGCTGCCACCTGCGGGTCGAAATTCGCCCGCATGAGGCGTTTGTGCTGGCGCATCACATCCAGACCAAATTCACCGCCGCCCAGCGCGAGCAGGCTTTGGCCAGCATCGAAGAAAACCTGAAACGCATTTCACCGCTGACGGCGGAACAGCACATTCGCGCTGGCATTCCGTGTGCGCTGCTGATTGATGGCGTGTGCTCGGTATACGAAGGCCGACCGGCCACCTGCCGCAAATACTATTCGGTGTCGGTTGATACCTGTCGCGCGGCATTCCAGGATACTTCTGCTCCTCTGCGCGGCCCGATCGAGGACGATAATGTTCGCCTTGCCGGCAATGCGGTCGCATTGGGCTATGCCAAAGGCGTTGAAGAAGCGGGTCATGACGCCACGCAGTACGAACTGCATTTTGCGTTGCATAGTGCGCTGACCAATCCCAAGTCCGAGAAGCGCTATCGCGACGGCAAGAAGGCGTTCGTCTAGTTTTGCCGGCTATCCTGCGCCAGTGCCCACTCGACATGCTCGCGCACCATCGCAGACGCGTGCTCGCGATGCAAGGCGAGTGCTGCGCGTAACTTCCCCCGAACGTCCGCACCGAGTTCCGGTTTCGCCAAAGCATTGCCCATCGCTACGGCAATATTGCGCAGCCACTGCGCATGACCGATGCGGCGGATGGCGGAGCCGGCCAGTCGTTCGTTGAAATCCGCTTCCGACCATGAAAACAATTCGATCAACGCAACATCGTCCAGATTGTTGCGGACCAAAAAGTCTTTCTCCAGTGTGATCGAGGCGTACTTGTTCCAAGGGCAAACCAGCTGGCAGTCGTCGCAGCCGTAAATGCGGTTGCCCAGTAGCGGCCGTAACGGCTCGGGAATTGAGCCTTTATGCTCAATGGTCAGATAGGAAATGCAGCGCCGTGCATCCAGCTGATAGGGCGCGATGATGGCCTGCGTCGGGCAGATGTCGATGCATTTCTTGCAGGTGCCACAGTGCTCGCCGGGAGGCGCATCGACCGGCAACGGCAGATTGGTATAGATCTCGCCCAGAAAAAACATCGAGCCCGCGTCGCGACTCAGCAGCAGCGTATGTTTGCCGCGCCAGCCCAGCCCGGCCTTGCGCGCGAGAGCGACCTCCATCACCGGTGCGGAATCGGTGAACACGCGATAGCGAAATTCGGCGCGTTCTTTGAGTGCGCTTTCGATCCGATCAGCCAGCGACTGCAGTTTGGCCCGCATCACCTTGTGATAATCGCGACCCAACGCATAGCGGGAAACAAACGCGGCTTCGGCATCCTCCATCACTTCCCAGCTATCGCGCGCATCGGGAGGTTGATAGTTGAGCCGAGCGGAGATCACGCGCAGCGTGCCATCCACCAGTTCGTCCGGCCGGCTGCGCGCAGTGCCATGGCGAGCCATATAATCCATCTCGCCGTGATATCCCTTGCCCAGCCACTGCTGCAGATAATTTTCTTCCGCGGTCAGCTCGGTGTCGCTGATGCCGGTTTCCTGGAATCCCAGTTCCTTTCCCCAGCGCCCGATATCGGCGGCAAGCTCGTTGAAGTCGATATCCGCAGTCATGTTTGAAGTTTATCAGCCGAGTTTTTGTCATCGTGAGCGCTAATGCCAACGCCAATGCCGATAGCCTGACCATAGACCTGCCCGATGAGGCGGCGACGCTGGCGCTGGGGGCGCGCATTGCCGCATTGCTGAGTAGCGGTGTCAGTATTTACTTGTCCGGCGACCTCGGTGCCGGCAAGACCACGTTCTCGCGCGGCCTGATCCAGGCGCTGGGTCATGAGGGGCGGGTAAAAAGCCCGACTTACACGCTGGTTGAACTTTATGTAATTTCTAAGTTAAACTTGTATCACTTTGATTTTTATCGGTTCAACGACCCAGAGGAATGGAACGAAGCCGGGTTTCGCGATCTCTTCAACGAGACGAACATCTGTCTTGTGGAGTGGCCGGAGAAGGCCGGGGACCTGCTGCCTCTAGCGGACCTGAACATCCTCTTGAAACCGACGCCGGAAATGGCGCGCACGGCCACCCTTCAGTCGCACACGCCACGCGGTCAGGCGCTGATCAAGGCACTGCAGACTGCGGCACTATCCAACGCGTAAGCGTCGAACACCACAAGCCGGACCCACTGCGCCGCGCACTGCTGGCATTGCCGCTAGCTTTGTCGCCCTTGCTGGCACGCGAGGTTTATGCTGCCACGCGCGTTTCCTCCACGCGCGTCTGGCCGGCCAGCGAATACACCCGCGTTACCTTCGAATCGCCGGTGGCGCTCAAGTACCAGCATTTCTTCGTCAAGGATCCCGAGCGGCTGGTGCTCGACATCGAAAATGTCGAGCTGGGACCGGCGTTGCGCGAACTCGCCACCAAGATCGGCACCAGCGATCCGTATGTGCAAAGCGTGCGTGTGGGCATCAATCGCACCAACGTGATCCGCGTCGTGCTTGATCTCAAGACCGAAGTAAAGCCGCAGGTATTTGCAGTACCGCCGGCCGGCGAATTCGGCCACCGGCTGATGCTCGATATCTATCCTGCCAAGCCGCAGGACCCGATGCTGGCGTTGCTGAATGAGGATGTCGCGGGGTTTGGCAAAAACCCTTTGACCCGCGACAGCAACGATTCGATTGCCTCTAGACCGCAACAAGACGGTCCCGTTGGTTCCCCGGAGAACAAAAGCAAGCCGGTGGACGCGTTGCCCGCAGCGGATGCGAAATCATCCGTTGCGGGTAACACGAATGCCGACAAGGGAGGGGCAGGCAAGGGCGATAACAAATCTGCTGCCGTTGTCACCAGCCGCAAGACACCGCGCCCCATCGTGGTGGTGTTCGATCCCGGTCACGGTGGCGAGGACCCGGGTGCGGTCGGACGTAGAGGCACGCGCGAGAAGGACGTGGTGCTGACGATTGCCCGCAAGCTGAAAGAAAAGTTCGATGGTGATGCGCAGTACCGTGTGGCGCTGACGCGCGATGCCGATTTCTTTGTGCCGCTAGACCAGCGCGTGGCACGTGCGCGAAAGCTGCGTGCAGACCTGTTCGTCAGTGTGCATGCCGATGCTTTTGTTCAGCCGCAGGCGAACGGTTCATCGGTGTTCGCCTTGTCGGAGCGCGGTGCTACGTCGACTGCAGCGAAATGGCTGGCCACACGCGAGAACGAGGCCGACCTGATTGGCGGCGTCAATCTGAAAACCCGCGACGGTTTTCTTGCGCGCACATTGCTTGATCTTTCGCAGACCGCGCAGATCAACGACAGCCTCAAGCTCGGCAAGCTGGTGCTGGCCGAACTGGGTGAAGTCAACCGCCTGCACAAGGCGAGTGTCGAGCAGGCCGGCTTTGCCGTGCTGAAGGCGCCGGATATTCCATCGATTCTGGTGGAGACGGCGTTCATCTCCAATCCGGAAGAAGAGAAGAAGCTGCGCGACCGCGCCTATCAGGACAAGATGGCGGACGCCATTTCAGACGGCATCCGCCGCTACTTCGCGAAGAATCCGGCGCTGGCGCGCGTTTAGCGCACCAGCATCTCTACGGATTGACCAGCGTTACCTGCGTTGCCTCAAGCAGTCCCGCGCCGGCGAATGCACGCACACGTACGCGCTTGCCATTCGACAGTGCGCTGGCGTTGCCACCGACAATCGACGCGCTGTTCGCGGATATGAGCTCTCCCCGCACGCGGAAGCCGGCAACGGACGCAAAGTCGCTGATGTCGCCATCAATGTTGTAGGCGATGCGTTCGCTGGCGGCAATTAGTCGATATTCGCTGGCGATAAGCACGCCAGCCTGCTTGCGACCGCGTACCTGCACGTGCGCGCCAACAATTGCCGTGGCGCCGCCCACTGCGCTGGCATCGACATCGGTATCGTTCAAGCGAAAGCGTCCGGCCGACGTCACGTTCTGCACCAGTCCATCCAGCACCAGCAGGCTGTTGTCGTTCCGCACCGGATTCAGGCCACTCACCAGCTGCGAGGCCGTAAGCGTATTGGTGGCTGCATCGTAGCTGCCGATCACACGCAGGCGTGAATTGGGTTGCACATACAAGGAGGGCGCGCCGGGTGAGGCCTGGATGCCGCCGACGAACACGATGGCGCTGGACGCTGAAATCTGGACGCCTTGCACGTTGAACTGGTTGCCGGTCAGGTTGCTCGCGTTACCCAGCAACTCCACCGGCGCCGCACTATTCGGTGGCAGCAGGGTCAGCCGCGTCGCCAATATCGACCCTGCCTGCGTCGACAGGCCGAATACTTCGACCCGCGCGCCCGGGCTGATCGAGGCGAGCGAAGACAGTCCGTCGAGAATGGTATTCTGGTCGATCTGGATTGTCAGCGACAGTACCGTCAGGCGGTTGCTGCCACGGTCGACGGAAATAACCGGTCCCACGACAGCACTTTGCGTGGTAATGGTGGAGGCGCTGCCGCTGGCGGACGTGGCCAGGATGCTGCCACTGATTTCGGCCTGCATGCCCAAGCGGAGGTCATTTACCGACTTGGGTGCTACTGCGTTGATCTGCACCAAAGCCGTCGTGTCGGCAAGTGTCGTGCTGGCCACGCCTACAGGCCCCAGCGAATTGACGCTACCGCTGGCAACAATCGGATCTTCGGATGCCGGAACCATGCCGGTGCCACCGCCGCCCGTCTTGGTGTCTCCGCCGCCACCGCATGCGGAAAGCAGTATCAGCATTGCGATCGCCGCGATGGTGAGGCTGCCTTGCCTGGACGCCACGCCGTCGCCGCTTGGCGATCCAAGAAATAGGATGTTCATTTGCTTTCCTTCTTTTCGGCATAGAAATACATGCCAACGCGTATCCGCATATCGGTGTCGCGCTTCATATCCATATCCTCGGTCTCGGCCTTGATGGCCGTGTCCACCATGTCTTCGTGCACTACCGCCCAATGATTCCGAGCCTGCGCGGCAAGCTTCTCCACCGACTCGACGGAAAGCTCGTCGGAAAAAACAAATCGATCAAGGAATCGCGGCTGGGGATCGAGCACGTTGCTTATCGACGCGTTGGCATGATCTTCCAGGCTATCGGCAACGCTGATCAGTTTGTCGGACAGGTTCTGCTGTGGCAGGAATGCTTGTGGATTGACCAGCACCATGTCGCCTTCTTCGCTGGCGTAGCCGAGCCGTTTCAGTTCGTCGAGCACGGCCCCCGGCCGGTGATCGCTGGTAAAGCTGCGTACAAGATCGTCAAAAGATAGCTGTCTGCCTGTACTGTGCCGCGGCAGTGGCTTGGGATTGCCATCGCGATCACGCCAGCGCCGATCGCTGCACCACAAGTGATGCGCGGCTGACGCGAAGGAGGCAATCGCCTCCGGCCGCTTTTCGTCCGCAGCTTCGGTGGTGAGGCGGCGTATTTCCTTGCGATTGAGGCCGGTCAGCAGCGAAAGCTGCGTGCCGGTGGCATCCTCGCTGGCGAAATGTCGCTGCGCGCTATCGACATAGACGCGCTTCAGCAATTCGCTGGTGACCTGATAAGAGATGCCGCGCGCAATCAGCAGCCGCACGATCGGTGCCAGCACCCGGGCGACCGTCTCGAGCAGCACGCTGGCGGGGCGGTCTTCGTTGCGGTCGGACGGTGGAAGTGGCATTGGCGCTGTGATCGGGGAAGTGCGGGAATTATTCCCGGGACGTTCCGGGAAAGCAAACCATCCGACGGGAAAGCTGATCCGGCCGGATAAACAGGAGGTGCGCGAAGTACATAACGCGGGCTGAAACATGGGGGCTTGCATTATTTTTTAAATGCGGGAATAATTCCCGCATCAACAAGATATCGCAAGCCAAGCAGATATGCAATGGATTTGAATGACGGCAGCAGTAACAAGTTAAAGAGCGGACGGCAAACGAAGGAGATGGTAATGAGACATTTGCAGATATTCGGTTCGGGCGGCACGTTGTTTGTGGTGGCGCTGATATGCCTGGCTTCGGTTGCACTGTCCGCGCAGGCGCAATCGCCGGGGTCGCTGGTACTGGGCGAGCGCGTGGCGAAAGTGGAAGTGACTCCCGCGGTAGCCGATGTCGGCGTCGAGCGCACCATTACCATTTCGGGCATCTGGCCGGGTTGCGTGCCGGTCGGTGCGCAGTTGATCGACAACGGTCGCGCATCGCCGGCCACGCGCATCGTGCGTCTGAATCTGCCGCTGACTTTGGTGGCTTGTCCTGCGGCTTACCTGTCCTACAACGTGACGGCCAAATACACGCCCAAGTCGCGCGGCATCGATCGCCTGCTGATCCAGAACGTCGACGGCGAGTACCTGGCCGAAGGTTTGCTCGATACGCGCGCACCGGATAACAATCGCTCGGCTTACAACATCACCGGCATGTGGTACGACCTGGCCTCGACTGGCTCGGGCCTGACCTTCGTGCACAGTCGCGCTGCCGGCGGCGACAATCTCGTGTTCGGTACCTGGTATGTATACGACGGTGGGGGCCTGCCGCGCTGGTACACGATACAGAACACCGAGTGGAAGTCCGGCGGACTGGTGCTTGAAGGCACCATGTACGAAACCCGCGCCAATGTCAGTTGCCCGATTGTCTTCCTCGCCTGCCCGGCGCCATTGTCGCAAGCCCTGGCGGTGGGACGTGCCCGCTTCACCATCACCGGCACCGGCAGCGCCCGGGCGGAAGCGTTGAGCGACAGTGGCGCGGTAATTTTCACCTCCAACCTGATTCGCGCGGAGATCTGAACATGAACACGAATCGTCAAACGTCTTTGATCGTGCGCCACTTTATGCGTCTCACGCGCAATGCGGCGTCGGCGTGGCTTCTCGCCGCGGGGGCCATCGGCATCGCCGGTGCGCAAGCCGCCGATCCCGTGAGCTTCGAGATCACGCCGGCCATCGCAGCCCCCGGCGTGCCCCGGCAGATAGCGATCACGGTACAGGTGCCGGCAAGCTGCTTGCCAACGGCGAGATTGGTCGCCAGCATCGATACCGCGCGCAAACGCACGCTGACCATCTCGCTGGACTCTGCCCAGCAGTCATTGGGCAATCCCGCCGCCATTTTCTGCGACGACCTCGTCACGCGCCGCTTCACCGTGAACTACACGCCTGATACCGAAGGTGATATGCGGGTAATGGCGGTAAACAGCCTGGCGTACTATCTGGGCGAGACCACACTGCGCACCCGCGCCACCAACAGCAACCGCTCGCAGTACGATCTCACCGGCATGTGGTACGACCCGGCCACCAATGGCTCGGGTCTGACCTTTGTTCATGGCGCGACACGGGATGACCAGGTGTTCGGCACATGGTACGTCTACGACAGCGCCGGCATCCCGCGCTGGTACACGATACAGAACGTGCAGTGGAAGGCGGGCGGCCTGGAAGTGCAGGGGCAGTTGTACGAGACCCGCGCCAATTCGATCGTCTGCGTGCCGCCCTATACCGGCTGCCCGGTGGCACTGGCTTTTGCCAATACCTCGGGCGTCGTGAGCATTGTCATGCAAGGCCCGAACTCTGCACGCATTACTGCGGTCAGTAGCAACGGCGGTACCACGCTCACCTCCAACCTGATCCGCTCGATCTTCTAGCCTGCTTGCGGAGCAGCGTCGTGCTGCTCCGCCATCGAACCGCAGCCGGGCCTGCCCCCCGACGCCTCCCACCCCGGAAGCCGGGCATGGCGGGTCCGGCCCCGCGGTAAATCTCATTTTCACCGGCATATTTCGATCGTGTGCTGCCCGATGGCGGGCCTTTGACACGCGTCGCGATCATCGAAGTTGCCTCGCGCGCGCGCCAAAAACGCGTTCTCCTGCAATTTTCACACCGCCCCCATAAGCCAAACCCCAGCACTGGCGCGGCCTCCAGCCTGTTTTTGGCTGGAAAGGCGCGTATTTATTGGTGACCAGAATTCTTAAGGTTTTACTTTAGGTCCCACACATTTTTTGGGGTCTTTTTGATGCTTTAACTCATTGTTTTTTCGTGCGTTTCAGAACAAAAAAAATTACTGTTGCATTTCCATGAAATCGCACGATATAGTGCCGCTTGACCCATGTGAGCACTAGATATTGTGTGACTTGTGGATACTTCTGTTCCTAATCAAGTAGATAAGTTTGGGACGCACGGTGGAAAAGTTGTGGGCAGTTTCTTTTTCCCCGTGTTCGGCTGCCGAAAAAAAACCGGACCCCGCCGCCAGGAAGAGCCACAGTCAACCCATGGTAACCACAACAAGTAATTGAATTCACTACAAAAAAGCGTCCACCAAGGAGACTCCTCAATGCGACTTGCATCCGATATCCATCCGGCAAATCCCGCAATTGGCCTGACCGCAGCAGCTGTGAGTAACACGACTACCGATTCTGCCGAATCGCGATACTCGGACTACAAGATCATCCGCCGCAATGGTTCCGTTGGCCCGTTCGAACCCAGCAAAATTGCCGTCGCCATGACCAAGGCGTTTATCGCCGTCAATGGCAACCAGGAAGCCGCGTCCGCCCGCATGCGCGACATGGTTCAGCAGCTCACCCAAGCCGTGGTCAATGCACTGATCCGCCACAAGCCCGCCGGCGGCACCTTCCATATTGAAGACGTGCAAGACCAGGTCGAACTGGCGCTGATGCGCTCCGGCTCGCACGAAGTTGCGCGCCATTACGTGCTTTATCGCGAAAGCCGCGCCGCCGCTCGTGCTGCCGAGCGCGCCGCCAAGACCGAAGCCGTCGTCAATGAAACCGGCATCAACGTCACCATCAATGGCGGCCATCGTCCGCTGGATGTGGTGGCGCTGGGCGCGCTGATCGATGACGCCTGCGATGGCCTCGGCGAATACGTCAATCCGAAACAGATTCTCGAAGCCACGCTGCGCGATCTTTACGACGGCGTGCCGCAGGAAGAAGTATTCAAGGCCGCCACCATGGCCGCACGCGCGCTGATCGAAAAAGATCCGGCGTACACCAAGGTTTCTTCGCGCCTCTTGATGCACTCGATCCGCAAGGAAATCCTCGGCGAAGAAGTGACCGCTGCCGAAATGGCGGTTCGTTACGCCGATTATTTCCCCGGCTATATCAAGCGCGGTATCGACGCCGAATTGCTTGATGAAAAGATGGCGCAGTACGACCTGAAGAAACTCGGCCAGGCACTGAAAGCCGAGCGTGACAACCAGTTCACCTATCTCGGCCTGCAAACGCTGTACGACCGCTACTTCATTCACATCGACGAACAGCGCATCGAATTGCCGCAGGCGTTCTACATGCGCGTCGCCATGGGTCTGGCACTGAACGAAGTGGAACGCGAAGCGCGCGCCATCGAGTTCTACAACGTGCTCTCCACTTTCGATTTCATGTCCTCGACGCCGACCCTGTTCAATTCCGGCACGCGTCGTTCGCAGCTCTCGTCCTGCTATCTCACCACGGTGGCCGACGACCTCGACGGTATTTACGAAGCGCTGAAAGAAAACGCGCTGCTCTCCAAGTTCGCCGGCGGTCTCGGCAATGACTGGACGCCGGTGCGCGCACTCGGCTCGTACATCAAGGGTACCAATGGCAAGTCGCAGGGGGTCGTGCCGTTCCTGAAGGTGGTGAACGATACGGCGGTGGCGGTCAATCAGGGCGGAAAACGCAAAGGGGCGGTTTGCGCCTATCTGGAAACCTGGCATCTCGATATCGAAGAATTCCTCGAGCTGCGCAAGAACACCGGGGATGACCGCCGCCGTACGCACGATATGAACACGGCCAACTGGATTCCGGATCTGTTTATGCGTCGCGTGATGGAAGGTGGCGAGTGGACACTGTTCTCGCCGTCCAACTGCCCGGACCTGCACGACAAATTCGGCAAGGCTTTCGAAGAGGCTTACACCAACTACGAAGCCAAGGCCGCACGCGGCGAAATGAAGCTGTTCAAGAAAGTACCGGCGCTGACCCTGTGGCGCAAGATGCTCTCGATGCTGTTCGAGACCGGCCATCCCTGGATCACCTTCAAGGACCCGTGCAATGTGCGTTCGCCGCAGAACCACGTCGGCGTCGTGCACAGCTCCAACCTCTGCACCGAAATCACGCTCAACACCAACGATTCCGAAATCGCCGTCTGCAACTTGGGCTCGGTGAACCTCGTCAATCACATGAAGGATGACGGCAAGGGCGGTCGTGCACTTGATCACGCCAAGCTGAAAGGCACCATCGCCACCGCGATGCGCATGCTCGACAACGTCATCGACATCAACTACTACGCGGTCAAGAAAGCGCGCGATTCGAACCTGAAGCATCGCCCGGTCGGTCTCGGCATCATGGGCTTCCAGGATTGTCTGCATGAAATCCGCGTGCCGTACGCATCACAAGCCGCTGTCGCGTTTGCCGACACCAGCATGGAAGCGGTTTGCTACTACGCTTACTGGGCCTCGACCGAACTGGCACAGGAACGCGGCAAGTACACCACCTACAAGGGCTCGCTGTGGGATCGCGGCATCCTGCCGCAGGATTCGCTCAACCTGTTGCGCGAAGAGCGCGGTGGCTATGTCGAAGTCGACATGTCCTCGACCATGGATTGGGACAGCCTGCGTGCCCGCATCAAGAACTACGGCATGCGCAATTCCAATTGCATCGCGATTGCGCCGACCGCAACGATCTCGAACATCATCGGTGTCTCGGCCTGTATCGAGCCGACCTATCAAAACCTGTTCGTGAAATCGAATCTCTCCGGCGAATTCACCGTGGTGAACGATTACCTGGTGCGCGACCTGAAATCCCGCGGCCTGTGGGATGAAGTGATGGTCGCCGACATCAAGTACTTCGACGGCTCGCTCGGCAAGATCGACCGCATCCCGCAAGACCTGCGTGAGCTCTATGCCACCGCGTTCGAAGTCGATACCAGCTGGGTGATCGAAGCCGCATCACGCCGCCAGAAGTGGATCGACCAGGCGCAATCGCTCAACATCTACATGGCCGGTGCATCGGGCAAGAAGCTGGACGACACCTACAAGCTGGCATGGCTGCGCGGCCTCAAGACCACCTACTACCTGCGCACCTTGGCCGCAACCTCGGCCGAGAAATCCACCGGCCGCGGCGGTGAGCTCAATGCCGTGCCGGTGTCCGGCGGCATGGGTGCGATGGCATCGGCGCTGTCGGCTGAAGGCGGTGCAGGCGAGGGTGCTTCGGAAGGCGCCAAGTTCTGCTCGATCGATAACCCGGAATGCGAGGCTTGCCAATAAACGCATGACCTTCCCCCGCGAAGGCGGGGGCCCAAGTTCTGACTGCGGAAACACGCTAACAAACTTGGACCCCCGCCTTCGCGGGGGAGGGGATAGAGAAGTTAGAGCGACGGACTGTTAATCCGCAGGTCGCTCACTAGCATCACCGATTTTTCACCCACCAAGAAGAGGAAAAGCGAATGCAATTTCACATCTTCCAGGATGCAAAGCTTGAATGGCGCTGGCAGCTCTCGAATGACGAGGGCAAGAAGATCGCCGATTCCGGAGACGGATATCGCGACAAGGACGCCTGCCTTGAATCCATTTCCGAGGTGAAAGCATCAGACGAAGCCATCGTGCTGGAGAACGTTACCAGCCTGATGGATACCGAGTTGCTGTCGATGCCGGGGTATTTCCGCAAGCACTGACCGTTGAAAGTATTTGCAGGATTGCCGTCCCGGCAACGGGGCGGCAAGCAACAAAGCAGTAGCAAGCCGTATGCAGCAGGCAGCAAGTCAAGGGGGGCAACAAATATGGTCTTCCATCTTTATCAGGACGTAGTCGGTAACTGGCGCTGGTATCTGGCGGCGCCGAATGGCGTCAAGCTCGCCGTCAGTCCGGTCGGATATCCGCGACGCGGCGATTGCATCCACGCATTGAACCGTGTGCGTGAAGAAGGCGCCGATGCGCCGATGCTGTACGACAACTTCGCCCCGATCGGCAATATGGCCGGCGCGATGGTGACACCGGGCAACGCATAGCGCGCCATCCGGTGAAGCAGTGAGATTTCTGGCCGCGGCAGTATTCGCGGCAATGAATTTAGTAGCGGTGCGAGAAGCCAGCGCCGCCTGGAATGAAAAGGCATATGCGGTCGCAAGCCGGCCGGGGGTGGAAACCACCTTCGTCGTCGCAACCGACAACGGCATCAAAGACCGCAACGCCGTGAAACACCTGCTGGTGATGTTTGCCGGCGGCGCCGGAGCGATAGCGTCCCCCGCGGATGGGGTGCGCGAGCAGGAGCAGAAGTTTTCCCTGCGCGGCTTCATGGCGGAAAAGCTGGGTGTGGCGGTGTCGATCGGCCTGCCCAGCGACAAGCAGGAAGGCCTCCCGCTGGAATGGCGCGAGACCGCAGAGCATGTGAAGGACGCGGGTGCGGTGGTCAACGTACTCGTGAAGCAGTACCCGGAAGCACGCATCACGCTGCTGGGATTCAGTAACGGCGCACGCTCGGCCTCGCACATTGGTGCAGCGCTGAGGGGGCAGTGGGGGAACAAGCTTCAGGGAGTGCTCCTGATGTCAGCCTCCATCGATGCCTTCCGCGAAGACTGGATCGCAGCCTTGGATGCAGCGAAGGACCGGGCGAAGGTGCCGCTCTTGGTGGTGCATCACAAGCGCGACAGTTGCCTGCATTATCGCGACATTGAAGAGGCTGCCAAATGGCACCACTTTATAAGCGTGGACGATGTGAGGCAGCCGCGAGTGAACACTTACCGCCGGGATTGCGGTCGTGGCAGTGCCCACAGCTTCGCCGGGTGGGAAGAAAAGGTTTATCAGGCGGTGGTCGATTGGATCAAGACCGGCCGCGTGGTGGAAATGATTGAGTAGTTTGGGTTTGGTGGACTTGGTTGATGCATCGCCCCCATCCCAACCCGGCGCAACCCTTGTGGTTGTTCCCCCGTCGCCGGGGGAAGGAGCAGAAAAGATAAGTGCCCTTTGGAGGGTGGAGCAACCAGCAAAAGCGAAGCTGGTCGACTCCTTCCCCCACCCAGAGGGGGAAGGTTGGGATGGGGGTGCGCCAGCAGAAACACGGCGCCCCAAACCAAAAAAGTTAAGCAGCAAAAAGAATCACCAGAAACCGCAACACAAAACAAAACGCCGGACCACAAGCCCGGCCAGTTGAAAAAAAGATAAAGGAGCTTAGAAATGTCTTTGACTTGGGACGACACACCAGCCGCCACGCCACCGATGCCCGCGATGCAGCCCCGCCTGCAACCCGCCGCTCCGGTGCCGAATTTCGTCTCGCCCGCATACAGCGGCGTACTCTCCCGCCCGATGCTGGAAGATCTGCCCAACGCTCCGCCGGCTGAAGACAGCAACGCCGAAGTCGATGCCCGCTTCGCCCGCGTACGTGCCGAAGACAAGCGCGTCATCAACGGCACCGCCGACGTAAACCAGCTGGTTCCCTTCAAATACAAATGGGCCTGGGACAAATACCTTTCCGGCTGCGCCAACCACTGGATGCCGCAGGAAGTGAACATGAACCGCGACATCGCCACCTGGAAAGACCCGAACGGCCTCACGGCGGACGAGCGCCTCATCGTCAAGCGCAACCTCGGTTTCTTCGTCACCGCTGATTCGCTCGCCGCCAACAACATCGTGCTCGGCACCTATCGCCACATCACCGCGCCCGAATGCCGCCAGTACCTGCTGCGCCAGGCCTTTGAAGAAGCCATCCACACCCACGCCTACCAGTACATCGTGGAAAGCCTGGGCATGGACGAGGCCGAGATTTTCAATGCCTACAACGAAGTGAAGTGCATCCGCGACAAGGACCGCTTCCTCATCCCCTTCATCGATACGCTGACCAATCCTGAATTCAAGACCGGCACCTTCGAGAACGACCAGGCACTGCTGAAGTCGCTCATCGTCTTCAGCTGCATCATGGAAGGCCTCTTCTTCTATGTCGGCTTCGTGCAGATCCTCTCACTCGGCCGCCAGAACAAGATGACCGGCGCCGCCGAGCAGTATCAATACATCCTGCGCGACGAATCCATGCACTGCAATTTCGGCATCGACCTCGTCAACACCGTCAAGCTGGAAAACCCGCAGCTCTGGACCGCCGAATTCAAGAAGGAAATCGAAGGCATCTTCCGCAAGGGCGTGGAACTGGAATACGCCTACGCCGAAGACACCATGCCGCGCGGCGTGCTCGGCCTCAATGCCGGCATGTTCAAGGAATACCTGCGCTTCGTCGCCAACCGCCGTGCGCAACAGATCGGCCTGGACGTGCTCTACCCCGGCGCCACCAACCCATTCCCGTGGATGTCCGAACTCATCGATCTCAAGAAAGAGAAGAATTTCTTTGAGACGCGAGTGACGGAATATCAGACGGGTGGGGCGTTGAATTGGGAGTGAAATTACTCGACAGCCATTTCAACTGAGATGGCGAGTAGCGCGATGATGGCAACCACATGAGCCACCATCGCTTTCATACTTCCCACAAGCAAAAAATACTGTATATTGATACAGTATTTTTTGCTTGTGCGTCCTCGAAGCCTTTAGATCGCGCGAGCAATCACGCGATCTAAAGGAGATCTCGATCATGGCCAATCAAAGCAAAAAAATAAAAAGTTTTACCGTACGTCAAGTGCCACCAGATTACGTTATCGGATATCGAAGTGTTGAGTTATTCAGCGGATGTGGTGGTCTCGCGTTGGGGCTTTCACGAGCGGGTTTTCATCATGAGTTGATGGTGGAGTGGAGCCGCGAAGCAGTCACCACCGTTCAATTCAATCAAAGTCGTGGCATCAAACACATTCGTGACTGGCCGTTAAAGCAGGCCGATGTACGTGATCTCGATTGGCGCCAAATGGCCGGCACGTTGGATTTGGTTGCGGGCGGCCCTCCATGCCAGCCATTTTCCATCGGCGGAAAACACCGCGGCCAGGAAGATGCGCGCGACATGTGGCCCGAAGCGATACGATCAATTCGCGAAACGAAACCTCGCGCGTTCCTTTTTGAAAATGTGCGCGGCATCGCGCGGCCTGTGTTTGCACACTATTTACGATGGATCGTCGCGCACCTAAAGCAGCCCGACCTCATTCGAAAGGCGGGCGAGAGCCATGAATCCCACACCACCCGTCTGGATGCGATGCGTCGACCGGATGAATACAGTGTGCTGGTTGTGCAGGTCAATGCCGCCGACTACGGCGCCCCACAAAAGAGGCACCGCGTTATCGTCGCAGGCGTGCGCTCTGATCTCGGTCTGACACTCGAGGCGCCAGCACCCACTCATTCGCGCGAGCGTTTGCTTTGGGACCAATGGGTCACTGGCGAATATTGGCGCAGGCACGGAATGGCTTCACCTCGCGATAGCACGATAATGCCGATGGATTTGGTTCTCGTCCGGAAATTGCGTGCCAGCAAAGAAAAACCGAAGACCGAGCCTTGGGTCACCGTGCGTGATGCACTAAGCGGACTTGGTGAACCTACTGAGAAGGCGAATCATGTTTTTCAAGATGGCGCGAGAAGCTATGCGGGCCATACAGGGAGTCCGCTCGATCAGCCTGCCAAAGCATTGAAGGCGGGCGATCATGGTGTGCCTGGTGGTGAGAATATGATGGTGCGTGATGATGGTAGTGTGAGGTACTTCACCACTCGTGAGGCAGCACGCCTGCAAGGATTGCCCGATACATACTTATTTCCAAGATCATGGTCCGAGAGCATGCGGCAGCTTGGCAATGCGGTACCTACTCAATTGGGTGAAGCGATGGGTACTTGGATTGTTGAGACGTTGAGCGAAGTCAACCGAAGTAAACAAGCGGCCGCGTAAATGGCAAAACAAACCAAACGCCCGGAGCAAATCGCGCTAGATGAATTGCGGGGGAGTTTGTCGAAGGTTGGTTCGTTGCTTCCAACACTTTCGAAGCCTACTGCGTCAAGGACGCTGACGGAACTCATCGCGGTCATGCACGAGATTGAGCGCGTCCGTGAAAATTACGATCCAATAAAAGACCCCGGCTATTCTTTCGATCCCGCCAATCCTGACACCGCCGGTAAATTGGTGGCATTGGCCCTTGTAGCTCAGGATCAAGTTCCACTGAGTAGAATCGCGCGTACATACGGGTCGGGCGTCTACGCGATCTACTATAAAGGCGATCATCCCGCATATAGGCGAATTTCGAATACCGAAACGCCTATTTATGTGGGTAAGGCGGACCCGAAGAAATCAGGCGCCAAGACCGCGCGTGAACAAGGGCCGCAGTTATATGGTCGGCTTGCGGATCATAGAAAAATGATTCGGACAGTGGGTGCCCACGCTGTTGAGAATGGCCTTGCCGATCCCCTGATTCTCGACGACTTCCATTGCCGCCGCCTGGTGTGCGCCACCAACGCCCAACTTGTTGCTGAGGAACATTTGATTCGATTGTTTCTGCCAATCTGGAATTCGGAAGTTGGCGTTTGCTGGGGAATCAGCAAGCACGGAGATGCCGCGACGACTCGCGCAAATAAGCGTTCGCCTTGGGATGTCATGCACCCGGGGCGCAGGTGGGCGATGCACGAAAACCTCGATGACAAAATGTCGCCAGCACAAATACTCACAGGCATCTCAAAACATTTGACGGAAGTGCCGCCCTATAAAAATCGGGCAGTTATCATAGAAAAGATACTGGCCGCATTCACTCAGAACGCGGCAGCCATGCCAGGGGACATCGTCGACGATGACGAACTTCCCGTTTCCGAAAATGGCGAAGTCGGCTCGCTCAAAAAATAGCAAACCGCGCCAGGTTGATCCCGCGCGCTCCGCGCAAATGGCATTGGTGCAATCCAAAGACACCAAGCCAGAAATGCGAGTCCGAAAAGCGCTACATGCCGCCGGGCTGCGCTACAGACTTCACGATCGTAACCTTCCCGGCTCGCCCGATTTAGTCTTCGCGTCTCATGGTGTCGTGCTATTTGTGCATGGATGTTTTTGGCATCGGCACAAAGGTTGTCCATCGTGCCGCATGCCCAAGTCCAGATTGGAGTTTTGGCAGGCAAAATTTGAGGGCAATGTGAAACGAGATCGAATTCAGGGGGCGGCGCTCAAGCGAGAATCAAAGGGTCCAGGGTGGATTTTCCAAGGAACGATCCTGAACAGACGACAATTCCCCCAGCGCAATTACACGTAGATCGCCATTCCACGGGCCTTCCCAGCCGCTTTTGCCCGGGAAGGCGCACCAGTGCTTGAGTTTCTCAAGTGACATTGGCTCGCGGCGAAGGTATGCAGACAGTCGCCGCAAATTCAGAAATGCCAGAAACCCACCCAATCAGGTGGGTTTTTCTTTTGGCCGGATCACTACAATCGGTGATTTGATGCGAGTTGATGTTCGTTGCCTTTCGACCTTCGTACTTCGAGGACGCCAACAATTCAACGGAGGAAATCATGCAGACTTTCGTTAGAGCTTTCTTGCTTGTCTGCACATGCGGGGCATTGATGATTGCTGGCATGCCGGCAATCGCCGCTGCCAACACGCCTAGCCCTTCGTATTGCGATAACAACAATCACTGTCCGACCGGACATCTTTGCGCATACGTGTCGCCCAACTTCAAGCGGAAACAATGTGTTCGAAAGTCACCCATCTTGGAAAAGGGCGACACTTGCGGGTCGAACGCAGATTGTCCGAGCGGGCAAACGTGCGATCGAAAGAACATGTCTTCGCCTTGGCGGTGCGTGAAACGGAGGTAAGGAGTTCCGGGCATTGCGCTGCAAGCCAAGCGAGCTGCTCTTTTTTACAATAGGTCTGAGGGAGATTGGCTGTGATAAGAAAATTCCGCCACAAGCTAGCAGAGTGGAAGCTATCCGACATTGCGACATTTCTTGCGCTAGCTGGTGCCGTAGCTACTTATGGGATATCCGCGTACAAGGATCGACTTTTGAAAGAGCGCGAATATGCAGACCAGGTCCGAGCAGCAGCTACGCAGCTGTTGGCACACATTCAAGGCATACAGTCGGCCACTGTTCTCGCGTCACTTGGTATTGAAGAGCGGATAGTTGAAGCTAAGGTGAAGCTGCTGAAAGAGTATGAGCCGCAACGAGAAATGCACATGCTTTGGGGAAGTCTTGTACGGGAAGAATCCAAGGCTCTTGAGCGTTTGGCAGAACTTCAACGCGATAAAAATTACCTGGCGTTCTTTCGCTATCAAGTAGCGACACGCGCTTGCATCGATCAGGCTGCGATACAGGTGCGAGGTGTATTGCGAGCGGGGTTCGCGAAGTTGCGTAGTGAAGTTGAGAGTGTTCGCGTTGATCGGGCAGTTTTGCCGGAGTCGGCAAAGGGATATGTCCCGGCAAAACTTTATAACCGGCTCGCGCCGCTTGTTTCCGGACTCAATGAAGGATTGAACCGCGAATTTGTCGATGCGTTTGATCCATCAATCAAGCATCTATCCGGCCTGCTGGCGCGGAAAGACACAGACCTCGCTGCGGAGAGACTGCAATCTGAAAACGTAATGTGCCGATAGAATCAAACCGGCTAGGTTGGATTTTCCCAACGAGCAATCGTGAAAAGACCGCCATCCCTAAGCGCAATAAAGCGTAGATCGCCATTCCACGCCCCTCCCTAGCCACTTTTGCCTGCAAAGCCGCGCCGATCACAGCTTACTACCTCCGCGTTTGCCGCGATTCCACACCACACCCGGATACCCTTTCAGCGGTCCCAGGCTTTCCCCGAAGTAAGCCCAATCCGGACCATCCTCGATGCCGATGTGGTATCGGGGCTCGCGCCCGATGCGCGTCAGTAAAAGTGCTCGGGGGATATTCACCATCTTGGGCGAGTGGCCTCGCTCGTAATACACGGGCGTGCCGCATCGCGAGCAAAAGTGGCGCACGGTATTTGTTTCCGCGTCTTCGAAATGCGTGATGTTCGATGCCCCCGCCGTCACGCGGAAGCGGCTCTTCCAGCTACCGACGTACGTGGCGTATGCAGCGCCGTGCGCGCGGCGGCTGGCGGGCGAATGATCGTGCCACGCCCAGAAGGCCGGAAAGTCGATCTCCATCCTGACCGCGCGGCACAGGCACTCGGCTTGTGCGGTCGCGGCTTTTGCAGTGCTGGTGCTTGCAGCGTCGGCATTCGTGGAATTGGCGGATGATGTCTTTTTCATGCTGGGTGTCTTCATCAAAGAGCCGGGCTGGATATTCTGCGGCTTCCAGGAAATATCGAGCCCGCTTCTATCCCCCGGCCTTGAACCCTTGCGCTTTGGCGTCCTCGTGCAGACGGGGCATTTTCACAAAATGCCAATAGCCGTCGTTGATCTTTTTGTCCTTGTCGTTCTTGTCGGCGCCCGAGTAGTCAATCCGGATCGCGAGTATCAGTTCGTGGTTCGCCGTGCGGGCCAGGTAGTCCGTTTGCACAATCTTTGGTGATTCTTCCGGAATCAGATTCAACACTCTGGCGGCCGCATCGTTCGTCGAATGATTGCGTGTCGCCACGCGCCGCCAGCCGTAGCCGACGCAAGGCATTTCCGCCTCGCCCAGCATCGTGTAACCCGCCGCTGATCGATTGCCGGCACCGGGGACTTTGTCGGCCAGGTACACGACCGTTTCCAGCTGCCGTGGCTCAACCGCGATGAATGACTTTGCATTCACGGAAAGGCCAAACAGATACGGCGCAAACCAGCGAAAGTGCTGGATCAATTGACCATCTGCAAGCTGCAGTGACCCAGCGGACAGATTGCCCAAATGCCAAACGCCCTCGATTTTCGGGCAGGCCGTAAAAAGCGACGTTTTTACCGCGCCGTATTGATTGTTATAAGCCTTGGCGACTTCGGGTGAGGGGCCGCTGCTGCAACCGGCCAGTCCAACCAATCCAACCAACGCGGCCACGACCGCGGAGTTAAAAAAAAGGCGCATACATCGGTCCTGTTCATTCGTTGCGGACGCCCAGTTTAACGAATGAAACACGGTACTGAATCGCGCCGCGACTCAGCGTCTCTTTCGTGGTTTGACTTTGAGTATTCCTTCAACCGAATCGTCCAGCGTTGTGCCGATGATTGATCCAATCAACATCTTGGTGAAAGCCACGGCACTGCCGTGTTTGGTGTCCCAGTAATAACCGCTCGTTGGAGTGACCTTGATGACGCTGATCCGCGGATCGTCCTTGCCTTCTGTGAACCAGACTTTCATCACGTCTTCCCACAGTTCATTGATGCGAGCCTTGTCCTAGGAGACGGTTGCCGTGCCGGTGATATGCATGAAATCCGAATGTGCGCTTCCCTGGAAAAACAGGCTGACGGCCGGGTTAATCGCCAGCTCCTGATTCTTGTGGCTGTCGGTTGCACTCATGAACCACAGATTGCCCTCGCTATCGACCTTCTGCACGCTCATCGGGCGCGATCCGCCCGAACCGCCCGCGGAAACCGCGGTGCAAAAGAAACAACTGGAGACTTTGTCGATTTGCGCGCGAATTTTTTCGATCGCCTTGGCGCCCGATAAATTTTCGCGGTTGTCTTCGGGCTGATTGGCGTTGATTGAATCCATGGATGCTCCATTAGTGAGATGCACTGCTTACATGTCGTGACCGTTCAGCAAAGTAACACTCTCACTTCGCAGACAATGTCGGACAAACTCGCTTTTGCTTTTGCATTTGCTCATCACGCAACAATCGGGGGCTTAGCACCGTTGCCCCTGAACAGTAATTTGTAGATCGCCATTCCACGGGCATCCCCAGCCATTTATGGCCTGAAAGCCTCGCCAGTGCTGGGGTTTCATGCCTAATTTTGTGAGGTATGCGTCACCGCATCACTTCGTCTCCATAACAATCCCCGCCACCGCGCGATCGCGCAGCCCCGCGAACAACTCAGTGCGCTTGTCGAAAGCATTGCCACCTTCCGCCAGGTCGCTGGCCTTGAGCCCGCGCGCGGCCAGGTTCTCCGAATAGATGATCATGAGCTCCTTGCGCTTCGCTTCATCCAGCCGCACCAGCCGCACATTCATCGAGTCCGGCCCGATCTGGTAGCCCTTGCCTTCCAGTAGTTTCAGCACGGCCTCGCTGTCGGAGCCTGGCCGTTGCCGCTTGCGGCCCTCTTCGACATTGCTGGCCCAGCTGCGCCGGTGGAAGGCGTGTCCACCGATCATCGTGTCCTGCGGGTCGCTGCTGTAGTTGTAGGTGCTGAGCGGGCGGCTCGGCAGGTAGCCTTCGAACTGCACCCAATAGAAGCGCTGCACCCGGTTGTCCTTGATGTCGGCGTAGACGTGAATCTCGCAGTCGGCAACGCCATACAGCACGAAGGAGGTGGAGCCGATATAGGAAAACGCCTTGTCCAGTGTGATCCGGCCGGGAGGAAACGCCGTGGAGGTGATCGTGTTGCCGTTGATGTTGCCCTGCATGGCGGGGCCGCTTCCGGCAACCGGATCGGCGGCAAGTGCGGCGCCGCAGAAGGTCAGTGCGACGAAGATCGAAGAGAAGGTGAACAGGATGCGCATCATCAGTTTCCTTGTGAGAAGGGCAGCCACATCGGCCGATGATGCTTGGATGCGGCGCGACGCGCCGTTGGATGTATGCGTGTGTGACAGTCTGTGGCGCGCGTTTGATTGAAACCCCAGTATTCATGCGCCTCTGCGGCCACTTTCGCCCGGAAAGGCGCACCAGTGCTAGAGTTTATTAAGTGACATTGGCCTGTGGCGAAGATGCGTAGACAGTCGCCTCAAATACATAGAGGCGAGGAAACTCACCCGATCAGGTGGGTTTTTCTTTTGAATGGCCTAATACAATCGATGCTGAGCTGCGGACATTTGCGTCGCGGGTTTGCAAACATAAAAAACAATCACGGGAGAATGGAAATGGCTGAAATGAAGTTTGCTTTACCGGTGTTCATCGAAGAAAAACACGAAGAGTCGATTGACCTTGTCAAGACACCGTACTTCCATAACGATGGCGGTCGTCCCCGTTACGTCAAGAAACTGCCTCGTGGCGCGAAGCTGATTCCCACCGCGCCCACCGATGCGCGTGTTGCCCTGGGCAATGAATACGTCGTCTCGCAAATAAAAGGCATCAAGAAGACGCCGCCGTATGGCGTCGAGACACAGTTGGGATTCATCGCGGATCAAGTGGCTTACGCGCCGATGTGGGCGACGCCAGATGTGGCGGCTGCGTTTGGCATCACGCTGGTGGAGCCGGGGCAGGCGGTGCAGCTCGAAAGTCCTGTGAAAAAGCTTTCGCAGATCGAATACGAGTATGGCGTTTTCGCAGGCCATTGGTCGCCCTACCAGAAGACGGGCAATTCACTGCTGAGCGTGGTGTGCACGGATCTTGAGCACCACGATTTCCCGCATATCTTTGCCTCGATTGATCGGGAGTTGCCGTTGGTCACGTCAGTGGGGCGCTATTGGCCCAAGCTCAGCAAGATTTGCCTGGCGGATTTGTGGGTGCCGCGCGGCTGCGCACTCTACATTCCACCCAAGCCGGCGCTGCCGGGCGCTGAATGCATCGATCTGCACAACAATCGCAATTCTGCGCGGGCGTGCTGGGGAAATATCCGGAAGAACAGCCTGCTAACCGATACGCTGCTGCAGGCAAAAGGTGGGTTCTTTTACTGGTACTGGAACGCGACGGATACGGTGCATACGCAGCCGTTGCCGAACACCTGACAGCCGCGAGAACTTACGGGCTAGCGGTAAAGCGTCAGCAGGCTGGCTACTCTCGCCCGCTTGCGGGACAAGGGCACACTTGAAGCGAAGCAGAGAGGCAGGGAGAGAGGGCGATGGGCTGATGATGATAGCGACGCGATGTTCGAGCGCTCTGGAATTTCCCCTCTCCCGGCGCTGACGCGCATCCCTCTCCCGTAAACGGGCGAGGGTTACAACATCAGCCGGCTGACTCCTCGCAGGAGAGAAAAGAATCGCTAGCCGGCTGGCTCCTCTCGCCCGCTTGCGGGAGAGAGGTGGGAGAGAGGGCGGGATGGGCTGATGATGGTTGCAACGCGATGTTCGTGCGCTCTGGAATTTCCCCTCTCCCTGCGCTGTCGCGCATCCCTCTCCCGTAAACGGGCGAGGGTAAAAAACGTCAGCCGGCTTGGCCCACTTAACTGAGTAGCGTCTCAGCAGGCTGGCTCCTCTCGCCCGCTTGCGGGAGAGAGGAAGGGAGAGAGGGCGAGGATGGGCTGTGATGATAGCGGCGCAATGTTGGCACGCTCTGGAATTTCCCCTCTCCCGGCGCTATCGCGCATCCCTCTCCCGTAAACGGGCGAGGGTAAAAACGTCAGCCGGCTGACGCTTTACTTCTATCAACCCGCAAAAACATAGACGCCAAGCCGATTGCTCTTGGCGTGATACATCGCGGTGTCGGCCGCGCGCAGGTAGTCATCGGTGGTGGCAAATGCAGATTGGCTGCAAACCACGCCAATGCTCGCCCGGCTGGTCACCGTGTTTGTACCGATCTGGTAGGGCGCGGAGATGGCCTCGGCGATTTGTTTGGCCCGGGCGGTGGCGCTGGCCTCATCGGCCGATTCCAGCAGCACGTTGAATTCGTCGCCGCTCATGCGGGCAACCAGATCGGTGGCGCGCACGCTGGCTTCGAGCCGGCGTGCTACCTGCTCCAGCAGCTCATCGCCGGCATGGTGTCCATGCGTGTCGTTGATGGCTTTGAATCCGTCGAGATCCATCAGCAGCACGGCAAAATTCGTGGTCTCGTTCTGATCGCGTACGGGATCGTATTTCGTCGGGCTCTCTTTCTGTAGCGCGATGGCATGCTCGAGCCGATCGCGAAACAAGGGGCGGCCCGGCAGATTGGTCAGGGAATCGTATGAACTGCTGCGTTCGGCCAAATCGCTCAGTGAACCAGCCATACGCACGGCCACGCCCTTTTCGAACTGGGCAACGCCGCGCCAGTTGACCCACATCACGCGCTTTGACGCGTGGCGGGCACGAAAGTCGACGGAGAAATTGGGTCTTTCACCTGCCAGGTGGCTGCGATAAGCGGCCTGCACGCGTGCGAGGTCATCGGCATCGATGAGTTGCTCAAGAAAATGCCAGCCGTTGTCGTGCTGATTCCCCATGCCGCTCAGCCCGACGATCTCCTGGAAGCGCTGGGACACATGCAAAACATCCGTTTGCAGGTTCCAATCCCAGATGCCGTCATTGGAGCCGCGAGTGGCGAGCGCGTAACGGTTGTCCGACTTCACTAGCTCAAGCTCGGTCTGCTTTTGTTCGCTTACGTCAATCATCAAGCCGATCATGCGATTGGGCCGCCCCTCCTCGACAACTACGCGACACAGGTCGCGTACCCAGATGACCTTGCCGGACTTGGCGATCAGCCGGTAGCTCATCTCATAGGCGTAGCTGTGCGTCGCGCTGTAGGCGGCTTCGTCGATGACCAGCGCCTCGGCGATATCGTCGGGATGCACATGTGCGCGCCAGAAATTGGGATCAGACCGCCATTCTTCCACCGTGTAACCAAACAGACGCTCGACCTGCGTGCTCAGAAAAGTGTTGCCCACGCCGCGTTCTGCTTCCCAGACGACGCCATCGATGGTTTCAAGCAGCCGCAGGAAGCGCTGGCGAACTTCGACCAATACATTCTCGGTGACGTCGGTGATTTCAATCAGCATGCCTTGCCGGCTGAGCACGCGTTCCGCGTCGTCTGTTTCCGATTGAAGCTGCAATCGCACCCAGCGATAGTCCGCGTTGCCGTCCGCACTGGTGTCCGCATTCGCAAAACGCAAACGGAACACCGGCATGCCCGATCTCAACGTGCCTTTGTCATCGGGATGGACGAAATCCAGCAAAGACTGGCCGAGCGACTCGTTCATCGGATGGCCGGTGAGTTTCTGCCAGGCGGGGTTCAGGTAGGTAATCACCCACGCGGCATCTGTTTGCAATACCGCTTCAGGCAGCAGGCGCAGCAGTTGCTCGGGTGAGGTGGAAGGAACGGACATGGCGCAATTATAGTTTTTGAGGCGCGGTGTTGACGCTCTTGCAGGGAAAATAAGGGCGGCTCGATCCCTGCTGGTTTGGTTTACCATTCGTCCGAGAAAAATTCCGGAGAAGAAAGTGAACAAACCCTTCGCCGAGCGCATCGCGCTCATGAACGACATGTACCGCCTGCCCAGCCACAGTGTGCCCACCATCACCGACAACGTCGCCGACCGCTTGAGCAAATTCAAGATCACGCTGCGCGATGAAGTCGACGAAATCGACGAGATCATCGAAGCGGCACAAAACGGCGCCAGCAAAACCGATCTGGCCGTCGCCATTGCCGACGTGCTCGGCGACATCATCGTCTACTGCCGCTCGGAAGCCCTCAAGTACGGCATCCCGCTTGAAGACGTGCTGAACGTCATCATGGACAGCAACGAAAGCAAACTCGGCGCCGACGGCAAGCCGATCTACGATGAAAACGGCAAGTTTTTGAAGGGCCCCAACTATTGGAAACCGGAGCCGAAGATTCGTGAGCTGCTGGAGCGCGTGGCGGTTTCCTCGAAGTAGAGAGAGAAGAGTCGGGCGCGACTTTCTCGACGCGGCATACTGAAACTCCAGCGTCCGCGCGCGTTTCCGGCCATTTTTGCCCTGAAACCCGCGCTAATGCTGGAGTTTGGATCAGCGGTTTCGAATGAAAAGTAGGGCCGATCGGTCCTCAGGGATGCGCGAACTACTTGTCGGTCGGCCGCCGCCGCTTTTTATCGGCGGCCTTGTCCTTGAGGTCCTTGGGATCTCTCGCGTCTTTCGAGTCTTTCGTATCCTTGCCGTCCTTGGCATCCTTCGCGTCTTTGTCTTCCTTGCTGTCCTTGAGGTCTTTCGCTTCCTTGGCTTCGCGCTGTTCCTTGATGCGGTCCTGCAGACGCGTTTCGATTTCGCGCGCCAACTCGGCCTTGCGCATTTCGAGGCGGCCTTCATTGTTGCCCGGCCTGTATATGGATGGTGTGCGGTCGAGCAAGCGGGGCGCGGATTTCGCGTCGTTCGGAGCGTGTGCGGACTGGTTGGCGCCGATGACCGTCTGGCCCGCGCCGTTCTGCAGCACCGTGCTGCCGGATATCACCTTGTCGTAAGTACCTGCCGGCGGCAGGTTGGGATCGGTGCCGGCATGCGGCGGGACGTAGTGCGTCTCGTGGTCGGTGCCGCGGATGCCGACGGTGGCCGTGGGTGTGCGCACCGAGTATCCGGACGGGTTGGTCCTGCCCACCCATCCGGTCACCGAGCGTAACGCGCCGCGCAACAACGTCAGCGCGAGGTTATCGTCCTTGCCGCCCTTGGCGAGATAGCTGTCGATGCGTACCTGGCTGTTCGGGCGAAAGGCAATCACACCGGTGTCCTCGGTGCGAACGTGCATTTCGCCGCCGCTGCCGGTCTGCACGGTCTCGCCGCTGATGATGGCCTCGCTCACTCGCGCGGGCCGCGCCTGGCCGCGCGCATTGAGGATCTCGACCGGACCGGTGACCCATTCGATCATGGCGAATTTCGGCGGATCGGCGGCAAGCACCGGGCCGGCGGCGAACAGGAGCATGGCAAGCATCGCCCGCCACCGGGGACGCGGCGCAGTGCCGCGCGAAACATTCACAACAGGATTCAGGTTCATGTTTTGCTCCGGCTCAGAAGTTGGCGGAGTAGGTCAATCCGTAACCGCGATCCGGACTTTGCGTCGAGTGACCGTCGATGACGCTGAATTCGAGCTTGCTCTTGCGCGAGAACTTGTAGCTCAGGTAATAGGTGATGTCGCGCGAACTGGCGCTACCCGCGCTGCTCGGCGCGCCATAGCTGTATGTCGCGCCGGCCGATATGGCCCTGGCCAGTTTCCAGCTCGCGTCGAAGGTGGCGAAGGCGCTGTTGCGCAACTCCTGGCCTTCGGGCTTGCCGACGAAGGTATAGCCGCCGGTGAGCGTGAATGACGCCGCGCCGAGGCTGCGGCCGAGCGAAGCTTGCAGCGCGATGTCGTCCTTGCCGGTGCCCAATCCCTTGGAGGCCGAGGCGGTGCCGAATTTGACCGTGGCACCGAGATCGAGATCAAAGCCGTGCGATTCTTCGTTGAGCAGGTAGCGGGTGGCGCCGAGGGTGACATCACCGGTGCCCATCGCGGTGCGGCCGGGCTCGACCAGCACGACCAGGCGGCGCCCAGCCAGCGAAATGCGGCGTCCCGGGCCGGTCTGCGCGACGTAGGGCAGCACGAGGTCGAAGGCGTAGTTCTCGGTGTCGTAGCCCAGGGTCAGCGTGGTCGAGGTGTCGTGTGAAGTGGCATCCGTGCCGTATTTGCCCTCGTTGCGGTCGTAGCTGAGCTTGGCACTCAAGGTGGATTCTGCTTCCGCTGGCGCGGCGGCGGGCGTGGCGGCGTGAGCGGTGGCGTTGCAGATCGCGGCGCTGATGAGCATCAGCCCCGCAGCCTGGAAGCGCGCGCGTGAAATCAAACGGACCTGGAAAAAGTTATTTCGCATTTTTGTCATTCGGCCGGAGATCAGCGATGGTGCCGCTGGCGCTGGCGCACTTGTTTGCGCTGGTCGCGGCGCACTTTGCGATTTTCAGCCTGACTGCCTTCCGGCGCATCGGCGCGGCGTTCGGCTCTGGTTTCAGACGCGGTGCGCGTGTTGCCGGCGGCGGGGTCGGCGGGCTTTGCGGGGTCTGATGCGGACGGCGGGGGCGCGGTTTGCGCCATCGCTGTCGTGGTCGCCATCGCGATAGTGGCCAGTGTCAGCGCAAGAACGGTTGATAGTTTTTTTGAATGCATGGTCACCTCCATGAGCGCGTGTTTCGAAATAATTGTACCGGGAGAATCGGTGCATCAGGGGCAGGAATCAACACGGAGAAGCTCGACGTCCCGGTGAATTGAATAGCTACAGGTAGCCAGCTATCCCCAAGCACAATAGAGCGTAGATCGCCATTCTATGCGCCTTCCCGATCAAAAAGGCTCCGAAAGCCGCAGCAGTGCTGGAGTTTGGCCGTATTTGTCGCGCATTGTTGTTCACACCGCTGGTCCTGCCGCTGCTGACCACGGGTGTGCTTTTTTCTATCGCCGCCAGCGTTTTTCGATAGCTGGGCAAATTACGCTGACGCGTTTTTCTCCTGCCGTTATGCACGGGTACAAAATACTCTTGAACGTCAGCGGGTGGAGGTGACAGGTGATGGCTGCTCAAGGATTGCGTCGCACATTTCGCCGTTGCATGGGCATGCCCGGAAATGCTGTGCCGTTGAAGCATCGATTCTTTTCGTCCATGTTGTGGATGTGTATGGTCGCTGTCCACGCAGGTGTTGGCAGCGCCAGCGCGCAGCCATGTCCGGATCTTTCGGGAACCTACGCGGTGGCTCAAACCGCCTGGATTGATGCGTTCCATTTGAATGTCACGGGTACCGCGCGCCCCAAGGGACAGGCGCCGCAGCTGGCCACACTGCGGCCGCGCGATGGCGGCTACACACTGATCTGGCACATGCCCAGAAAAGAGTTCATGGCCGCGGCCGACCAGCTGTCGCTGCGCGATCCGCGCAATTACGGTCTGTGGCTGGACATGACATTGGGTAATCCGTCGCAGTCGACGACAGGAGGCGGCGAGCAGGATTGGTACAACCGCGTCGCATTCCTGGGGCCGGTGTTTCGTGTGGATGTGCTGCTGCCACACAAGCAATGCGAAGGCGGCTGGTTCCTGGTGGGCACGCAAGGCCGAGCCGGGCCGGCCGATGTGGCAGGTGGCATGGACGGGAATCGCGATGCGCAGCTCTGGCTGCAGCGGCGCAACGACGGGGCCCTGGTGCTGCGTTGGCGCGAACGACGCAAGCTGGTGGTGATCAGCGAGACGCGCTACTCGACGGAATCGTCGATTCCGCTCTGGGCCAAGGATCATCTCGATTCCTGGCCGGCGGCGCCGGCCCCCGCATCCGCTGCACGCGACCTGGCGCCCCTGCGCGAGGACGAGATGCCCGCGCGCAACCGACCGCCCAAATGCCGTGTGGATACGGAGCTGGCAAACCAGTTCCAGGATCGACTGAAGGCGAATTTGCCCGCCGGTGCGCTGCACAGGAACCGCGCAATCGGCGGCGTGTATATCGGTCGCATGCGCGAGGACGGAACGTGCGAGCCGATGCCGTATCACATCAATATCTCGGCACTCAGCACAGCGGACTTGGACAAGGTGGAAGCATTCCTGAAAGCCGAGCCGCTTTTCGCGCGCCTGGAATCGCAGCAATCGGAAACGCTGCCGGATGGCCGGCTGGTGCGGATATTCAAGATGGTGGTGGAGCCTTAGGCTCGAGCGCTTCGGAATCCCTTGCAGGGCGCGTGGCCCGCTGCATCGGTCCACCGTTCCGCAGGCGCGCCGCATGCGGCGCGAAACCCCTGCTCCACCCTCTCCCTGCGCTGGCGCGAATCCCATGCCGCTCTCCCGCGAGCGGGAGGGAAGGAAGCACCTTGCTTCCGCACCGGACAAATATGCTCGAACACTATCTGCTTAAGCTTGTAGAACGCCATTTGGCGCGACTCTTCAGCCATTTATGGCCTGAAAGCCGCGCCAGTGCTTGACTTCTCGCTGTCGAACTACAGCGTCTTCAAATACTCAACCAGCTGCCAGCGCTGTGTTTCGGTAAAGACGCCATAGGTATCGTGCCCGGCATTCGAATTGCCCTTGAGGCTGGTGTCGAGCAGCGAGGTCCCCGGCTGTTCCGTGAAGGTGAAGCCGACGTTGACCGGATCGAATTCGCGTGAGCCGACAAAAAATTTCTTGACGCGATCCTTGGCCGGCAGCAGCAGTTGGTAAAGATTGGGCACCGAACCATTGTGCAGATATGGCGCCGTCGCCCAGATGCCGTCAAGCGGTCGCGCTTTGTAGGCGAGCGTCACGGCGGATGATTTGTTTTTCTCGACCATGTTGGATAGGCTGTTCGCCAGCGCTGATGCTTTGGCGACGGCAGCGAGCGGATTCGCCGGTTTCAGTTCCGCCTTCATCGCGTCGAGCAGTGCCTGCACCTCGGTGCTCACTTCGGTCGGCGCGGCACCCCAGTCCGGCGGCGCGAGAATGGCGCCGATGGTGATTTTCCCGGTCAGTTCCAAGCTGGTGATTTTTTCCGCCATGGGGGACGCAAATGGAAACGGCATCCGCACTCCCTCCAGGATGCCGGTCCACGCCATGCGGCTTGCGGCGTTCCTGACCATCATCGGATCGGTGCCGATTTCCGGCAGAGGTGTCATCACCACGTTCATGCGGGTCAGCGGCTGGTTGCGCGGGGTGAGCGCGTGACAGCTCACACAGTTGGTTTGATACAACGCCGCGCCGGCTGCAGCCTTGTCGGCGTCGATAGCCGGGAAGCTGGCCGGCCAGGCCGGCGAGCGCAGCTTGGAAAGCAGCGTCTCTTCCAGCATCAGCTGGTTCAGGCGCAAGGCACTGGTCCTGAAAAACAGGGGCGGCAGGATCGTCTCTTTGATGTCGGTGTGCGCGAATACGCCCAGCACCTCGCCGACATTGCGTCCCAGCCGCTCGACGATCAGGTTGTTGGGTGCGGATCCATTCCACTGCACCTTGTCGTGCCAATGCGTATCCCACAGAAACGGATAGCTGACCGGCGCGTTCGGCGAGGCGTTGTTGCGCGGATCATTGAGATCGATGGCGGTGGCACGATTGAAAATCATGCCGAAGGCGTCCAGCCGCGCACGGCCCCATGGCACTACCGATTTGCTGGCCGCGACATACTTGGTGAAATAGGTCGAGAACGCCTTCAAATCCTTGAACAGTTTCTTCTCGCTGATATTGCCCGCATCGGCGCCTTGCGCGCGAATGCGCGCGAGAAAGCGTTTGAATTTCGGGTCGCTCTGTGATGCGGTGGTTTGCGTCAGTGACGAGCCCATTTCACTGATGAGCGCCCACATGTCGGCATCGGTGGGTGCGCCATCGATCTGGAATGTCTGGCCGCCGTAAGTGAGTTGGTTGGTATGGCAGGCCGCACAAGTCATGCCCAGCCAGTTGCCGGAGTTGGCCTGATCGACAACAAAGCCGACCGGCAGTTGATCCGGATTGCCGGTAGCACTTGCGTTGGCCAGGTAACCGAATCGGGTAAGGCTGTCGGCGCCGAACAGGACTTCACTGTTGGGTCGCTCCAGCGCGCGATACCAGTCGTAGGGAATCATCTGCGATCCCTGGCTGGTGGTGTAGAACAGATTGCGCTGATCGGCGGTCCAGCCTTGATCGAGGTAGCTGATGGCGGGTGTCTGCGAAATGGCCGGCGCCGAAACACACATCATCAACAGGCCGATTGCTGCAGCTCGCCAGCTTCCTTCCTTGCGAAAAGTTTTCATTGATTGCTCCTTTGTCATCGAGATGTGCCTTGTTCAACGCGCCGCAGTTCGCTACGGCACCATGGGGTGAGACTCGATATTCCCGCGACTTGCGCAGAAAAACTCGAGCCTCTTTAGTTTTGCCGGCGACGTCACCCTTGCCAGGAGCCGCAAGTCCCCTTGCGCACTGTGCCGGATCGAAAGTCGCCACCCCAATGGGCTTCGCAGCGCGACTGATGGCCGGCGGGGGCGTCGCTGAATCCCCCCGCCTCCCACTCATCGACGTAGTCGTCGTTTGTGTCCGAGTCCGAGTCGCGTTTCAGTACGCCGCAAGTGTTGGAGTTCCCCAGGTGATCACCGTACTTCGACTCAATCCTCGCCGAACTGAATTCCGGACCCAAGGTATAGATTTCCGTTCCCAAGCTCCAATAAAACCAGGCGTTTGTTCTCCAGGCGCGGAAAGTCAACAGCCCGGGCGCGCCGGAACTTCTGGTGAACATCATTGTGCTGGGATTTCGGGAGGCGAACGTCATGCCCTTTGCCGAACACTCCACCAGTTCATAGCCGCCTTTGGGCGCCATGCTCTCCGCCAGCAGCATCTGCTGGATCGCGCCGATATGGGGTGTCAAATTCATTCCGAGCCGGCCGCCGCGCAACCCGCCCTCGGTAATTGCCTTGGAGCGAAAATCGAAGACCTCTCCCGCCACAATGGTCAAACCATGGCGGTTGGTGATCAGATCAAGGATCGGATCGCCGAAGGTGAAGATGGGATTTCCCCGATCGTCAATGCGCTGGTACCGCCCCTTGCGACTGAAAGACGCACGCTGCGCAGATGTGGCCGGGAAATGAAACGCTTTTGCCAGATACGCCTGTAGTTCGTCGCGATCCTTGAACTCGAACTGGTCGGGCTCCATGAAGCCATCTTTGGGAAAATGCAGCTCGAGTTTGCCGTGCTCGAAATGCCTGGCGACCACATTGGTTTTTGCAGGGAGAGCAACGACCTTCGACGGGTACTTGGCGTCGTCCCGTGGTTTTTGACCTGGCAGCTCGATACCGCGCTGGATCAAGAGGTCGGCGGCCCATGCCACGTCACCCGGCCCGTGAACCCGGCTCGGGCCTTGGGAATACAACTCAGAGAGTTTCTCGACGCTCCATTTCGAAAGCGGAAGGGCGTGATCAGTCGTCATGACTTTTCCTCAGGTAGGTTGACAATCAAAGGGCCAGCAACTCATTTCCCCGATGCGGCCGGACTTGCCGCGGACACGATCGGCACCGTCAACAAATTCGGCACGGCATACGCGGAGCCCACACCCAGCACATGGCTGATGGCGATGCGGCGCGAAGGCAATTTCGCCGGTGGCGGGGGCTGGAAGTTGTACGACGTCGGGTTGTGGCAGGCGAAGCAGTTGCTGAACGATGCGCCCGTGGTTCCCTGCACGAATGTTTCCGCCGTGGTGTTGGCGAGGCTGACCGAGCCGACCGCGTTGTTCTGGTTCATCGTCAAGGCGGCGGGCAGGACGTAGGTGTTGGGTGCCATCCACACCGTGCCGACCAGGTGATAGTTGGCGAAGTTCGATTGCGGCGCTTTCTGGCTGGCGAGGAAATTCTGCGCACCGGTATTGAGTGCGGCGATGTTAGCCGGCCCGCCGGGCAGGTTTTCGCCGCCGGTGGCGTTCTGCTGCACGGCATTGGTGGACGGCGTGAATTTCTGCGTGCCCGGGTTGAACCACAACTGCGGCGGAATGTACTTCTGTCCCTGCCCCGGCGGGTTCGGCTGATTGACCTGGCTGAATGAGGTGTTGGCGGCGTAGAAGGTAAAGCCATTCGGGCTGCTGCCGCTGGTGCTGAAGGTGCCGTCCGGCGTCACCGGTGTGTTCAGGTTGTGCTCGAAGGTGGCCCACAGAAATTCCGGGTGATTGACGGTGAAGCCGACCACATGCAAGCCCACCAGTGCAACGGTAACCGTGACGGTCTTGCCGCTGGGGACGACCGTGTACTGGCTCATGGTGCGCAACACATGCAGCACCGGCACCTGCGCCTGCGTGGTGAAGGCGCCCTTGGGTGCGGGCTGGCCGGGGTCGAGTCGCATCCAAGTCGCTTTGAAGACGGCGGCACCGAGCGAGAAATACGCATCCGCTGGCTGCGACATGTAGCCGCCTGTGGCGATCAGATTTTGTTTGGCTGTCTTGAAGTACGACGGATTCATATGGACCGACGCGTAAACCGGGTAGCCGTTTGGCCCGACCATCATGTTGCCGTCGGCTTCGACGATGGCGCCGGCGCCTTCGGTGAATCCCGGTGCGCCGTGCGGCAGCAGGGAGCGCGCCGCGAGCTTGAGGCCGCGCACACCGATCGCTGCCGCTTGCGGATTTTTCGACAGCAGATCTTCCGGTGTCGGAAAACTCATGAAGCGCGGCACGCCGGCGCCATTGAGTGCCGTCGCCCAGACAAACGCTTCCCACGACCACTCGTGGAAATTGCAATCGGGTGTGGGGATCGGTTGCGTGTCGTTGACGGGAAGCGGCGCGGTCGGCTTCTGGTATTGGCCCAGGCCTTCGGCCCAACCAAAGCCGGGGCACGGTGCTGCAGCGCTTTGAGCGCTGGCGAGTGTCGATGTTGTGCCCAGCAGCAGGCCGGCGAGTGCCAGCGTGACAAGGCGACGACGTGCGAATGTTTTCATGATCGGTTCCTTTGAGTTGTTGGTGCCAGCGTGGTTGGTCGACGAGGAAAATTCAGGGAGAAGAATTTGGGACGCGGGCTCTACGTCCATTGCATGAGCTTGGTTGGTCGTCGGCCGAACAGCCGGATCAGGCCGTCGTGAATATCGGCGAGTTTTTCATCATCGGTGAGCCCCATGCGCGACAGCGGCGGCGCCCAGCTCCCGTCGGCAAACGCAGCGTGCGCCAGCTTGGCCTGCGCCGGATTGGCGGGGATCTTGCGATGATTTTCGTACCAGAGTTGCGCCAGCGAAGAGAGCGTGTTCACCACCGCCTGCAGTTCGAGTTCTTCCTTGCTGAGGCCGACGCTGACACTCGCAGGACCGTTGTTCGGGTTGCTGCTATCGAGCGTGAGAAACGCGCTGTAGTCGTTGGCGTTCTTTTCCCGATCGCTCAGCGGTCCGCCGGTGATGCCGAAGCAATTGCGCACGGTAGCGAGGATGGAGGTGTGGTCGTAGTTGGGGCCGTTGCCGGGCGAGGTGCCCGGCGTGCCGACACCGGGCGCAATGCGCGGCGAGATCAGCAACGTCGGCACACGCACGCCGTAGCGGTCAAAATTGAAATACGGCACACGCGTGGTCCAGCCGGCGTCCGGCGTGGCGGCGGGCGGCGTAACGTGGTCGTAGCAACCGCCATGCTCATCGTAGGTAACAATGAGCAGCGTGCTGGCCCACACGGTCGGGTTGGCGCGCAGCGTGTTGTACACCTCCGCCAGCAGGTATTCGCCAATGTTGATGTCGTGCGGCGGGTGATTGTCCGAGGCGAATATCTGGTACGCGGGTTCGATCCACGAATACTGCGGCAGGGTGCCGGCGGCGACATCGCTGGCGAATTGATCGAAGAAATGGAACTTGGTGGTCAGGTCCAGCCACGTATCGGCCATCAGTGCGGTGAGCGGGAAGTCGTTGAAGTAAACCTTCCAGTCGACGCCGGCGGTTGCGTTGATCTGGCCGAAAATGCTGGTGGCGAAATACGGCGCATTGGTGGTGCTGACGTTGTAATCGCCGGTGAGATAGCTGTCGTTGTTGACAAATCCCAGCGCCGAGCCGAGCTGCGCAAAGCAGCGATTGGGCATGGTCTGGCAGGGCGCGGACGCAAAGGTCCGGTCGGATACGGCAAAGGCCTTGGCCAGCGCCGTCGTCACCGGCAGCTGATCCGCGGTGTACTGATGCATGATCGTCGGCGTCAGGATCGTGGGATAGCCGAACGCGGTCAGGGTCTGCCAATAGTTCTGCACGAACCCGCCCATCATTCCCAGCGGTCCCGCCGCGGTGGGACTACCCGCATTCACCGTCTGTGGTTGGAGCGAACCGAAAATCTGCTGGTTCATGTATTGCCACCACTCGCCCGGATCGGGAGTGGGAATGGAAGCCACCAGTTCGTTCCGCCCCGGCAGCGTAAACGCCGATATGGGCACCGAGGGTAGTTTTTCGCCCAGCGGGTAGTACTTGTTAATGCGCGTTACGTTCGGCTCAAAGGTCGCGCCGAGAATGTTGTCGAAGGAGCGGTTTTCCAGCATCAGGACAACGATGTGCTCGATGCCGGAGAAAGGGGATGCGGTGACAGGCATGACGGCCTCGCAATGTTGTGCTGGAAGGCCGAAGGGAAGAGTGCAAGTATTTTTATTGTTGCGGTGATTTATACGCCGGGTTTGGGGCGTTTGCAACATTTGTTATTTTTACCTATGAAATATGGTTCCACAACCGTGCTGGCAATTCCGATATTCATTCTTAATGCAGGCAGGGAATGACTTGAGCCGGAAACGCTATAACATTCCCTGTCGCGACTCCATCCATACAACCATGCACACAGATCGTTGCGCAAAAAAGGTTCGTGCCGCAGCGCTCACGCCCCGGAAAGCGGGAATCCAAACCATGATCAAACTTCGTACCGCGCTTGCCCCCCTGATCCTGATGGCCGCCGTTCCCGCGTCCGCCATGCATTTTTTCGCCGAGCCGCCTGTCCTGCATCTCACCGGCCACGTCGAGAAACTCGATATGGAAATCTGGGAAGAGGCGATGAAGAAGTTCGACGGCAAGATCGATACCATCGTGTTTCAGCACTGTCCGGGCGGCGACTCAAACACCGGGCGCACCATCGGCAAGTCGATACGCGAGCGCGGCATGCGCACGGTCGTCGCGGGGCGCATCACCTCGGCCTGCGCCAACATGTTCCTGGGCGGCAAGCAACGGCTGTTTTCATCCCGCCTGCACGAGCAGCCGACCGTGGTCGGCTATCACGGCACCTATGCGAAGCACACGCGGGAACTGGTGAAGCGTACCGGCGAATATTTCAAGACCATGTCGGACGGCAAGATGAGCGATGAGCTGATCGAGCGTTTCATCAATCTTGAACGCAATCGCGGCTTTCTTTATTTCATCCATATCAACCATCGCAACAAGCCCGACGATCCGCTGGCCTATTTCTGCGATGGCCTCGAAGACGGCAATGCACGCGACACGCAATGCGAGCGCCTCCCCATCGACGCGCTCGAACAGGGCGTGGTCACGAGTTGGGACGTGGCGGTGACGCCCAAGGCGCCGCGCCTCAAGCAGGGCGTGAAGACATCGAAAAACTGGGATTGAGCACTGCCTGCGGAAATCAGAGCACAAAGACTCGATAAACTCGAGGCCGTCATCAGCAGTCGGGAAAGCAAAAGGGGGAAACCATGGTGAAAGTTATTTTGGCCGTTGTCGCCGGATTTTTTGCATGGGCGTTTGCGTGGGTCGGCAGCGAGATGGTGTTATCAGCCATCTGGCCGGATTGGTACGGTGCGCATCAGCGCGCATTCACTGCGGCGATCAAGACCGGCAGTGCGTTCACGGCGGACACCACCGTGCTCATCATCCACATCGTCTGTGCCGCCGCCGTTTCGGTGCTCGCCGGTTTTCTCGCCGCGCTGATCGCGCGTGAAAGCCAGCGTGCGCCCATCGCCCTTGGCGTGTTGCTGACAGCCTTTGCGGTGTTGAAGGCGGTGATGTCCTGGCCTTATGTGCCGGTCTGGTATCACATTCTCTTCACCGTGCTGCTGATCCCGATGGTGATGCTGGGTGGACGGCTGAGGGCGGCAAAGCAGTAGGTCACTGTCAGAACGTAGTATTCATGCGGCTTCCCAGCCCTTTTCGGCCTGGAAGCCGCACCCGCGCTTGGTTTTCACTTGTGCGCGAACGACTGCAGCACCCGTCACGCGCGCTGCCTATAATCGTTCGCATCACCGCCATTCGCCGGAGTCTCGCCATGAGTCCACGCATCCAAGTGATCGCCGCTTTTGCCTTTGCAATGTCGGCGTCGTTTCCCGGCGTCGCGGGGGTCAGCCCTTTAGCAGCCACTACATCTGTCGAGTCGAACAAGCCCTACGTGCTGGTGGCGGCGGTGGGTCAGCGCTTCACCAGCGTGGTGGAAGTCAAGCGCACCGGCAGCAACCAGCCGCCGTATCGCCGCAATCTGATCGACGCGCCGGATCAGGTGCTGAATCGCATCGTGCTGCAGGGACTGGATCAGTCGGTCGCTGCCGCATCGCCGCAGACGCCGCGGATGTTGCTGAGCGTATCGCTGCCGACGGCGGATTATGGCGATCCCGCGCAGCTTGATCGCGATGCCATCGAGTTCGTCATCGCTTCGCTGCGCGCCATCCCGCGGCGCGAGGACTGGGGCAAGGTGGTGGTGTTGACGCCTGCGTATCGCACCGCGGCGCGCGATGGCTTGGGCGAAAGAACGCGCGGCATGGGCGTGTTCTTCCAGACGCAATGCGAAAGCAATGACACGTCCTGCCAATATGGCTTTCGTCCACCGTCCGGTCCCGAGGCGCTGACGCAGCAAGGCGAAATGCGTCCCGCCAATTTTTTCGTCGCACCGTACTCGTATCTGAAATGCTGGGTGCTCGATCCAGTGAGCCTCAACGTTCTTGAGCAATACGAAACCTTCGATCACCAAAAGCTCGCGGTCAATGGTGGTGGCGTGATGCTGGATGTTCGTGACACCGACAACCGTGCCTTCCTCGCGAAAAGTGTTCAGGGCGTGATCCATCGTTCGGTGGATGCCGCCATCGCGCAGACCGAACTGGTCGGCAAGGTGAGTGTGGGCGAGGCGAGTGAAGTGAGGCCGGCGCAGCCGGGCGACGTGCGGAAATAGCGTTCGTTATCGATTTGCAAGCACAAACGCAGCCATTTTTGCAGATCGCCATCTGGTGCGTCTTGCAGGCAATTTCCGGTCGCGGAACCGTGACAGTACTTGAGGTTTCATCCGCCGTCTAACGCAGGTACCGACAAGAATTTCAAGGACACACCGTGAATTCCAGCAAGCTCATCAGCACTATTTTCTACCTCTCAATTGCCATCGGCCTTGCCAGTTGTGCCGCAACGCTATCCGCGCCGCAAGCACGCACGCCGGCCTCTGCCGGCAGCACCGAGCAAATCAATTTATCCACCATCTATTCCGATCTGAAAAAAAGCGGCGGCAAAGTGATCTCGCTCGACCCCAAGGCGTCGGACGTGCGAATCCTGGTATTTCGCGGTGGCCGTGCCGGCAAGGCGGGGCATAACCATGTCCTGTCCGCGCCGCAGTTCACCGGTTACCTGCATCTGCCGGCCGGCGTCGCCGACAGCGACGCGCGCTTCGACCTGGAGTTTCGCCTCGACCAGCTGGAAATCGACAACGCATCGCATCGTGCGTCGCTCGGCAGCGCATTTGCGACCGCGATGTTGCCGGATGCGATCGAAGGTACGCGCAGGAACATGCTGGGCGAACGAAATATGGACGCGGCCCGTTTTCCCTTTGTGCGAATCCGTTCACTGCAAATCAGCGGCGAGGCGCCGAAATTCGCCGCCAATATCGAAATCGAAATGCATGGACAAAAGCGGCAGATGTGGGTGCCGCTGGGAGTGGAAGACCTGCCCGATCAGGTGACCGTCGCCGGCGCTTTCGTGTTGCGTCAAACCGACTTCGGCATCAAGCCCTTTACCGCCCTGGGCGGTTTGCTGGCTGTCGTCGATGAAGTGGTCGTGGAGTTCAAGCTCCGCGGGCCGAGATTGTGATGTACGGCACGCTCGTCGCGCACTGAATGGTCACACCGGGAATTCACAGCGTTGGGGCTGCCCGTCAGTGGCGTCGGCCCGTGTCCGCGGACTGTTTGACATCACTACCTGCCGACCTGCTCCCGTACCCGTCTCGCAGCCTCGGCGCGCCGCTCCTTTTCCACCCGTGCGCGCTCTGCGTTCAGGGTCGCCATTTCGCTTCTGGCGAGATCACTGTCATCTGACTTGCCGTTGTCGGCTGATTCGCCGGCGGGGCGGGCTGGCACTGCACTTTGCTGTTTAGCCTGCTGGCGTTCGATGTTGCCCGATATTTTCTCGATCGCTGCGCGCTGTGCCTTGTCGCGTTCCTCGATTCCCCGCGCATGAGCGGCGAGCTCGGCGGCGGCGCGCTCTTCCAGTTGGCGTTGGCGTTCATGTTCCCTCGCATATTGCCAGTAGGCCCATGTCGAGCCGGTGACCAGCAGCGTCACCGTTCCCCAGATCGCCATGCGCGCAGGCGTGAAAGCGGAGCGTTTCTTCCTTGCCGGTGCGAGCTCGGGTAGTTTCAGTCGGTCACTGTCGTAAAGCTCGCGCGTAGCCGGATTCGACAGGATGGCAAAGGCGTCCTCGACCGCAGCGAGTTTCGCGTGACGTTGGACTTCATCCAGTGTTTTGTCCTGGCCGAGCGTTTCGCGTTTGAGGTCATAGGCGCGGCGAATCCAGGCTTCGTTTGCGTTGTCGGGTATTTCCAGCAATTCGTAAAAATCTTCAGCCATGGCTGTCCAATATTCCTGATTCGCAAAAAATCAGGCGCGATTGTATTCGAATTCGGCCGCCCGGGCTGATCGGCGCGGCACGAAAATCAGCGTGGAGCGGCGCAAGTGCGGACGGCTCATGCGTGGATTCTTCGAAGATCGCCATTTGGCGCGGTGTTCCGGGCGAAAATGCCCGAAATGCCGCGCCAGTGCTGGAGTTTCGCTTTATTTCTAAGGCAGCAACAGCCCGGAACGCGCCTTCACTGCGGCGATATCAGTGGCGTTGATTCCGCCCGATGCATTCAGATCGAAGCGGAAGTTGCTCGCATCGGTGACTTGTCCCGACCGCGCCTTGACACCGGCGATGTCGGTGGCATTGACCGCACGGTTGTTGTTGACGTCGCCGATCAGGAAGCCGATCGCGGTACTGACATTGGTATTGCCGTTCACACCGGCAAGCGAAACGGTCACCCGCCTGTTGTCGGCAACGCCGGTCAACGTGACCACGACTTCATTGCCCGATGCGGAAGCGACCGCCATACCGGCGGGCAAGGAGGCGGCGTCCACCACGGTCGCGCTGCCGAAGCTGGATACCGGTACGTTGAACTGGAACACGATGGCATGACCGGCGCCGATGGCACGCGACTCCACCGTCACGGCACCGCCGATGGCAACTGCGCTGTCGATGGCGACGTCGTACGTGCCGTTCGCGCCATGAGTTTTACGGGACACGACAGCCGTCAGCGTTGCCGGCGCCTGCGGAAAAACGCTCAGCCCTGCCGATGACGGGCCGGTGCCGGCGATATTGCTCGCCGCAACCGAGCAAACGTAGACAAGTCCGTTGACCAGGCCGGTGACGGTGATGGGCGATGCGTTGTTGCCATTGGCACTGGCAGAAATTGCGCCGCTCTGGCAGGTGGCGACGTAGCCGTTGATCGGCGCGCCGCCGTCGTTGATGGGTGCCGTGAAGCTGATGACGGCTTCGCCGACGCCCGCGTTCGCGCTGACAATACCCGGCGCATCCGGTGGCGATACCGCGATCGTGAAGGTGACGTTCACGCTGCAGCTCGCGTTGACGGCGTTGGTGGTGAAGCTGTAGTTGGGCGCATTGCCGGTCAGCGTGCCGCCGCAGGTGCCGCCGACATTTGCGGCGTAGAAATTGTTGGCGGTGATGGCGAGAGTGGTTGTATTGCCGCCGAGCACGATGAACGCAGTGGAAGGGTTGACGCTGCCGTTGGCGCTGGCTGACGGTGTCACGGTGTATTTCGGCAGCACCGATTGTCCGCCGGACAATGTGCCGACGCTGCCATTGTTGTTCACGTCGCCGTCGTAAACCGCGGTGATCACGCGCGTGCCGGGTGTGGCGAAAGTCGTCGTGCATTGCGCGCTGCCGGCGACGAGCGGCACGGCATCGCATCCGCTGAGGGCAAAGCCATCGGCGCGGAACAGGATCGTGCCGGTCGGATTGGAACCGGAAACATTGGCGGTAAAGACGACGCTGTTGCCGGTGCCGGCGGGGTTGGCGTTGCTGGTAAGGCTGGTGACGCTGTTGGGCAACGTGAGCAGCACCAGTCGCGTCGCACCCGGCACACCGTTGACCCAAACCGTGAGGTACGCGTGCCCGCTGCCCATGCTGCCCGATGGAATGCCGCGGTAGGCCAGCGTCGTGGCGGAAAACCCGCTCGGCGTATCGTTGGCCAGCCAGCGCATTTGTCCGTTGTCCGCGCGAATCAGCTGCATGGTGGGCACATTGGTCGCGGCGCTGACGTTGCCGCTGGAAGAACTGTGATCGTTGGGCGTGAATCCGCTGCCGCTTATCACGCCGTTGTTGTTGAAGATGATCGGTGCGGTGGTATCGAGCGAAGCACGGCGTGCCGGAATGGATTCGACGCCGGGATCGTAGCGCTCCACACCCGACATGGCCGAACCATTGAAGCCGCCGATGAGCAGTGTGCCACCGCCGCTCGGTGCCAGCGCGATACCTGCCTGCGCGCGCGTGCCGCCGGCGAGCGGCGGGGTGGCGGACCAGGTGCCGTAGACCGAATCGTAGACTTCGGCAGTATTGAGGATGCTGGCAGTGGAGGATCCGCCGGCCACCAGCACCTTGCCGTGCGGCAGCATCTGCATGGCAAATTGATATCGTGGCGCCGTCATGTTGCCGGTGGTGGAAAACGTGTTGGTGGCTGGGTTGTAGATTTCCGCGTTCGCGAGCGCAGGGCTGGCACCGCTGCCGCCGGCCACGAGTACCTGTCCACTGGGTAGTAGCGTGGCGCCGTGCAGGCTGCGTGCGGTGAGCAGGTTTCCTGCCGCGGACCAGTTGTTGGTCAGTGGATCGTAGAGTTCGCTGCTGTTCAGCGCGGCGCCGTTGGTACCGCCGGTGACCAGCACGCTGCCACTGGCGAGCAAGGTGGCGCTGTGAGCACTACGCGCCGCGGTCAATGAGCCTGCGCTAAACCAGGCGTTGAACAGCGGATCGTAAATCTCCGCCGTCGCCACCGCGCCACTATTGCCGTTGCCGCCGGTGACCAGCACGCGTCCGCTGGCAAGCAGCGTGGCGCGATGCGTAGTGCGCGCGGTGGCGAGATTGCCCGCCGCACTCCAGCTATTGCTCGCCGGGTCGAACAATTCCGCGGAAGCGAGGTTGCCACTGGCGCCGGTGCCACCGACAACGAGGATCTTTCCCGACGGCATCAGGGTGGCGGTGAAATCGAAGCGCGCCGTGGTCATTGGGGTGACCGGCTGCCAGGTGTTGGCGTTGGCGTCGTAGCGTTCGCCGCTGGCGAGTGCGCCGCCGCCACTGTTGCCACCGAGCGTGAGCACGGTGTTGTCCGGCAGGAAAGTGGTGGTGTGCAGATAGCGTGCGCCGCTCATGCCGGTCAGATTGTTCCAGCTGCCGGTGGCGAAATCGTAAATGCTGGTGGCCGAAGTTTCGGAGCTGCTTTGGATGCCGCCCATTACCATCACCTGGCCGCGCGGCAGCAGGACTGCGGTGGTACGAAAGCGCGAGGCAGACATGCTGCCGGCAGAGCTCCATTGATTGATTGCAGGATCGTAAATCTCCGCAGTAGCGGTGACCCCGGCGACCACCAGCACCTTGCCGTTGGGTAGCAGTACCGCATTGTGCGAGCTGCGTATCGTGGCCATGTTGGCGGCGGCGCTCCAGGTATTGGTGTCCGGGTCGTAGATTTCGGTCGTGAGGCTGGAACCACCGCCAACGGTGCCGCCGGCCACCAGCACCTTGCCGTTGAACAACATGGTCGCGGTGTGCCAATCGCGCGACTGCACCATGCCGCCGCCGGCGCTCCAGGAGTTGGTGGCGGGATCGTAGAGCTGGGAGCTGCCGCCCAGCGCCAACAGCACTTTGCCATTCGCCAGCAGCGTGGCCGTGGTGTGGCCGGCGCCGGCCGAACCATTTGCCGAGCTCCAGCTGTTGAGTGCGGGGTCGTACAGGAGGGCAGCGCCATTGCCGCACACCAGCACCTTGCCGTTGCCAAGCAGGACGGAGTTGAGTTGCCCACGTGCGCTGGGCATCATCGCGGCCGCCGTCCACTGGCTGGTGATGGGATCGTAGATTTCGGCGGTTGCATCGTTGGAGAACGGCAGTGCATTAATGCCGCCGGCCACCAGCACCTTTCCGTTGGGCATCAGCACGGCGGTATGCAATGAACGTGCGCGCGACATGTTGCCGGCGCCAGAGAAGGTGTTGGTTTGCGGATCGAATATTTCCGCCGTGTTTTTGGGACTGCCGCCATTGATCCCGCCGGCAATCAGGATGCGGCCATCGGGCAAGGGTGTGGCGGATGCTTCGGCGCGGGCGCCGGTCATGCCGGGACCGATGTTCCAGCCGGGCGCTGCTTGAGCTGTTGTGGCAAAAACCAGTGCCACGGCGAAAATCATGAATCGGTCAGTCGGGCGAATCATGAGACGAAATCTCCGCAAGTAGACAGCGGAAAGTCTAGGCTCCCGGCGCGCTCGTCCCGCGCCGTTGGGCTGCGCAAATCGATGTATTAACGATGGATTGACGATGCCGAGATCGGCATTTGGTGGGCTCCCCCGGGCGAAAATGCCCGGAAAGCCGCGCCAGTGCTGGAGTTCAGGTTCAGTCAGCGGGACTGTGCCAGCGCCGTTTCTTCGAGCAATTCATCAAGGTCGCCTCGCCGAAGCAGCCGACCATCGATCAGCACGGCATGGATGCGCCGTGTGTTGCGAATATTTTTTGCCGGGTCGGCGTCCAGCAATACCAGATCGGCGCGTTTGCCGACGTCAACGGAACCGGTCGTGGCGGCGAGGCCGAGGAATTGTGCCGGGACCAAGGTGGCGGATCGCAGCGCTTCGCGCGGCGTGAGTCCGGCATCGACCAGCATGGCCATTTCCTCGTGCAGCGAAAAACCGGGATAAACACCGGGCATGGGTGAGTCGGTACCGGTCATGATCGGCACGCCTGCCCGATGCATGATCGAGACGATCTTTCGTGCGATCGGGTGGCGCAGTTTTTCCAGCGCGGCATCGTCCGCCGTGTAACCGGCGACAAATCGTTGCCAGCGCTCGCGCTCGTCCGCACGCAGAAAGCGCCAGCGTTCATCCGAATCCGGCGGTCCGCGTTTCTGCATCGCATCTTCATTGGCGAGCACCATGGTCGGCACTTGCACCTGTCCGCTGGCGGCGAGCGATTTTGCGACGCGCGAGCATTTGGCGTGATCGAAAGCTTCCAGTGCCTGCGCTTCCTGCGCATCCCGTTTTGCCGCCAGTGCATCGCCGGCCAAACCTTGCCGCGTGGCGAGCAAGCCGGCTTCAACCGACGAGCATGCCTCGTATGCCTGCATCAGATGTTCATTGCTGCGCTGTCCCGCCGTGGCAGCGGTTAAAAGCGGTACGCCGGCCGGCACGTGCCCGGCGACCGGCAGCGAACGCGATTGCGCCGTTGCGATGATTGCGCGCCAATGGTTTTCAGGCACTTCCGAAAACACCTTGATGAAATCGGCGCCTGCCTCCTTGGCGGCATCCACCTGCCGAGCGGCATCTTCCGGCGAAGCACCGCGAACCGAGATGCCCGTGGCGAAAATGTGCGGCGAGGCAAGTTCGCCGGCGTTCACGCGCTTGCGCCAGGCGTTCACCTGCGTGATCGACGGCGAGTCCGCACGCATGTCGCGCACACCGGTTACGCCGTTGGCAATGAAGAGCGGAAACGTCCAATCGTTCGGCGCGCGCTTCGACGAGAGATTGAACAGGTGCACGTGCATGTCCACCAAACCGGGAATCAGGAATTTGCCTCTTCCGGACAGGCTGATCGCGCTTGCCGGGATTGCGGCATCGCGTGACGCAACGATGGCGCTAATGTGCCCGTCGCTGATCAACACCGTGCGCGAGTCGAGTGAACGGCCATGTTCGACATCAATCACCGTGACATCGGTGATGGCAATGGTTTGCTTTTCGGGTAACGGGCGGGCAGCAGCGTGCGAACTGCACAATGCGACGGCCAGCAGGAGCACCGCCGACCACCATGCCATTCCGTTTGCAGATTCGTTTCGCATTTTGCTCATCTCCAGATCGCCGTTCCTCAACGCGAGGATAAACGCGAATGACAGTGCCGGCAGGAAATTGCCGATTCCGCCACGGTTTCTCCGACGTGAACAAACTCTATATACTTCCGCGCAATCGCAGCACAGCCTGCGGTTCCTTTCCCGCCAGGCCGGGCAACCCGGCCTCGATCCGGAACCTCAACATTGTTTAAGAAATTGCCATGAACGACACGCCTCAAACACCACCGCCACTACCCGACCATCTCTCGGTCAATCCGCGCAGCCCGTTTCACGTCGCCGCCGTGTTCGAGCGCGATGTCGGCATCCGCTTCAACGGCAAGGAGCGCTACGACGTGGAGGAATACTGCATCAGCGAAGGCTGGATCAAGGTGCAGGTCGGCAACAAGGTGGACCGCAAGGGCAATTCGCTGACGATCAAGTTGAAGGGGACGGTTGAGGCGTTCTATCGCGAGGCGGATTGACCGCGTACTTTCCCGATGAGACATCAAGGCCGAATCACGGAGTGGAAAGACGATCGCGGTTTCGGTTTCATTACGCCTAACGGCGGCGGCAACAAGGTCTTCCTTCATTTTCGGTCGCTTCGCAAAGGCGAGCCGCGTCCAGCCGGAGGAGAGCTGGTGACGTATGAGCTTGCGCCTGCTGGCGACAAAGGCCCGCGTGCCGAGAATGTGACTTATGTTGATCGGCCGCAGGTCGCGCCGCGGGCATCTGCGGGCCCATCTCGTGGGCGCAGCACGGGGTCACGTGGCATGACGATCACAATCATGGCGGCACTGCTGATCATGATCGCAGGCTACGTATGGCAGAAATTCGATGATCGAAAGAGCGCCCGCCAGCGTACCGATAACACAGCGGAAACCGGAGCCGTCTCCGCTTCACCTCAAATGCCTGCGACGCCCAAGTCGACCGCACTTGTAGAACAACTGACCCCCGGCAGCACATCAAGCGCCTTTAAATGTGAAGGAAAAAAATACTGCTCGCAGATGACCTCGTGCGCGGAAGCCAAGTTCTATCTGAAAAATTGCCCCGGCGCGGAGATTGATGGAGATGGCGACGGGATTCCCTGCGAAAGACAGCATTGCAAAGGATGAAGCAATGCTTCGCCGGCTTGGCTGAGATCCTGCAGAGGGAATTGAAGCGCTAGGACCCGCGCGGTTTTCCGGACTTTTTCGGCCCGGAAGCCGCGCCAATACTGGGGTTTTATCCTTCGGTTTGGGCTATCCATTTTCGCATCACGTATTCCGCTTGGCTACCGTCTCGCGCCCGCCCTGCTGTATCACCAGTTGATTCACCTTGCCGTCCGCGTCTTTCACGAAGCGGATTTGCGCATCGATGTCCTTGGCGAAAAAACGGTCTTCTGTTTCGGCGAGGATTTCAATCGGGCCTTGTCGCGTCACCTGGGTGAGGAATTTTTCGCCATCGCGCGAGACGGTCATCGTCACGCCGGGCACGATGGTGTACACGCCGGCATATTGATCGAACACGCCGGCGGCAAGCGGGATGCCTTTTCTCGGCGCGGGTGGCGTCTTTGAAACGCGCGGACTCTTGTCGGTGCCGCTTGCCTGATTGACCACCAGGTGGGTGGTCTCGCCGCTGGCATCCGTTTCAAATGTGAACGTGGTGAACGAATTCGGCTGGAAGAATTCCGTCGCCGACGCTGCCATGATCGGCCCTTTGTTGCCGCCGGTACGCTGGATGAAAAGCTGGTTGCCATCGCGGCTGACGATGCGATTGGTTTTCTCGTCGATCTTGTAGATGCCGATGTGCTTGTCCAGCGCGGTGGCGTCCAGCGAGATGGCTTTCAGCTCCTTGTACGGTTTGCCGGCCGCGATCGCGGCAATTTTCTCCGTCAAATAGCCTGGCGAGGCGCCGCCACCCCCGGCGCGGTTGAACAACATCGCCGCGTACACTTTTGCTTCCGGCACGTGCATGCCGTAGCTGACGAATCCGTTGATGCCGCCGCTGTGCGCAAGGGTATCCATGCCCTGCATCTTGCGCACGCCCCAGCCATAGCCATAGGTCGTCTTGCTGCCGTCGTTCAGCGTGTATGCGGTGAAAGCGCGCTTCCAGGTTGCCGGCTTGAGTAGTTTGCCGGCGGCAATCGCGGCGTCCCATTTGGCCAGGTCGTCGACCGACGAAAGCAATGACCCGGCTGCATAGGGCTGGCTCATGTCGAGCGGCGGCGCGACGCGGGTCCTGTCGGCATAGCCTTCGACGCGCCTTTTATTGCCGCGCTCGAAGCCTTCGTAAGCGGAGTCTTTCATGCCTAGCGGTTCGAAAATATTCTTCGCCACGAAATCGGCGTAGCTTATGCCCGAGACGCGTTCGATGATGGCGCCCAGCAGAAAGTAGCCGGAATTGCTGTATTCCCACTTCGAGCCCGGCGTGAATTTGAGCGGTTGATCCTTGAAGCGGGCAATCATCTCGTTCACGCTCACCGTCTTGCTCATATGGGTGCCGTAGTCCGGAGCGTCGGTATAAGACGGCACGCCAGAAGTGTGGGTGAGCAGGTGCTCGATGGTCACGCCATCGCCGGTCTTGGGATAATCGGTCAGGTATTTGGTGATGGGGTCGCTGACCTTCAGCTTGCCCTGATCCGCCAGCATCAGGATCGACACGGCGGTAAATTGCTTGGTGAGTGAACCGATCCGCAGCACGTCGTCAGGCTTCAGTGGGGTTTTATTTTCCACGTTCGACAGGCCGAATGCGCCGCGATAAAGCGTCTTGCCATCGCGGGTGACGATGACAGTGGCGCCGGGCTCATCAGCCTTGAAGTGCGGCACCAGAGCGGCTTCGATGCTTTTTGCCACGGCGACATCGGCGTTCGCGGCGTCTTGCGCATGCAACGCCGTGGAGAAGGTCAACCAAGCCAGGAGCACGCTGAGAGCGGCGCTGCGCCATTGGGGTATGCAGGTGTTCCGCTTTGCGAGAGAAAGATTCATGGAGATATGTTCCTGAAAAATGTGTGCGGAGTATTACGGGGTTTTGCCAAGGCTGCCAGAAAGGCGCGACGAAGTGCGAATCAGACAGGATGAACAACAGGTGGCGAGCGGGACGGTGAGCGTGTGAATGACATGCCGCATAAGACACCGGCATGGAGGTCAGACTTCTCGCGGAGCATATTGTTGCCCTTTTCGATCGCGATGCGCCGAATCCTTTTGTGTAGAGCGGGCCGGTTGCCGGCTTGAAGGAAGAAGTAGTCTTTCCGGATCGTCGCTTGTTGACTTGAGCAAAGCTCACATGACTGGCGAGAAACGATCGTTTGCCGGTTCGAGCAGTACCGCTTTTAATGTCTGCATTCGCGCACGCGATGAGCGCAAGCCAGGGGAGAGGACGATGACCACAAAACCGGTTCATGTATGGGGCGATGTCTACTCCGGCAATTGCTTCAAGGTGAAGCTGTTGCTGGATCAATTGGGCCAGCCGTACGAATGGACGCACATCGACGTGCTGAAAAAGGAAAGCCGCACACCGCAGTTCACGGCGATGAATCCAAACGGCCGCATTCCGTTGCTGCAAACCACGGACGGTGAATTCCTGCCCGAGTCCAACGCCATCCTGCATTACCTCGCCGAAGGTACGCCGCTGCTGCCAGCCGACCGGCTGGCACACGCACGGGTGCTGCAGTGGATGTTCTTCGAGCAATACAGTCACGAGCCGTTCGTGGCGACTGCGCGTTACATCGTGCGCTACCTTGGCCGGCCACCGGAACGCGAAGAGCAGTTGCAACAGAAGATCGTGCCCGGCTATGCGGCGCTCGATGTGATGGAATCGCATCTCAGATCGCGCGCTTATTTTGTCGGCGAACAATATTCGATTGCCGACATCGCGCTGTACGCTTACACCCATGTGGCGGAAGAGGGCACTTTCGACCTTTCCCGGTACCCGGCGATCCGTGCCTGGCTGTTGCGCGTGAAGTCGCAGCCGGGGTACATCGGCATGGATGGCTGAGCGGGAAAATAGCGGTAATCCATGTCTCGACTGAGGCATTAAACTCAAGCATCCATGCGGCTTTCCAGCCATTTTTCCCCGGGAAACCGCGCCAGCGCTGGAGTTTTGTATATGAGCTCCTATTTCGAAACAACGCTGGACGATGTTGATTAGCTGGCCGGCAGCGGCCAGATCACGTGCTGCATGTCGAAGCTGTCACCCAGAAACCATGCCACGGCCTGCGTAATCACGCCACTCATGCCCGCACCGGACGCCTGGCCAGGCAGCGTGAAACCGTGATCGGCGCCTGGTATGCGCAGCCAGGTAAGGTCGCGTTTCCGGGTCAGCAGTTCGAGCGCGAACGCGTCGCTGATGCGCGGGGCGGAATTGGCGTCCGCGTCACCCTGCGCGATAAAGAATTTTGCCTTGCTGCCGGCCAGCGCCGCGTAATCGAACGGTTGGAACTTGTCGACCCAGTAGCGGTGCGGATGACCGAACACTTCGCGTGTTTCGCTGTCCGGATCGGCGTTCACCTGCTTCCATGCATCCAGCACGCGTCGCATGTGATCGGCCTTGTCGCCCGGCGCCTTGGCGATGAAGCCTTCGCCGGCCGCCGCCATGTCGAAGAAGCTGTGCAGTTGCGATACCGGCACGGCGGCCAGCGAGGCGCCATGCGTGATCGACGGCGTACTGATCGCCAGCCGAGGCGCAAATACCGCGCCTTCGGAATGCCCCAGCGCCATCGTGGCGCGCGGCGCTTTGCCGCGCAGCGTGGTAACGGCTTCGACCGCGGCTTCGATCGCGGTCAGCCAGCGCGGCCCGGTTTGCTCACGGCGGAACTCCGGCGAGCAGTCCTTGGCGCCGCCCGGATTGGCGGGACGATCGAACAGTTTCACGCCCGGCTTTTCCACCACCAGCACCTGTGCGCGCGTGCCGGCCGCACGACGCACCAGCGCGTGCCAGCTCTGGTTTACTCGTCCGTCGTTGAGGAAAAAATTCGAGGAACAGCCTGAGCCCTGCAGGACCACGATCAATGGCTTATCGTCGCGCGCGTCGGCATCGGTGAGATAAAAACGGATGCTGCGGTCGAATTTGTCGCGAACATCGAAAGCGCGATAGGGAAATTTTTCGCCGAACTCGACGATAGTTTGTTCGACCGGTTTGCCGGCTGCAGATACGGCAGGCGGGATGACGCATCCGACTATACCGACAAGTACGCTCAACCACAGTACGCGGACGGTGCAGGTGTTCTTCAAAGGCGGCTCCCACCAAAAGGCAAAAGAACATTGACCTTGGATTGGTGAAAAGTTCCAGACGGAGGCGAGCCTTCTAATTGGTGACGGCTTCGGCGCTCTTTACATAAACCGGTATCGGCAGGTGATCGCCTTTCATTGAGCCGCGCGCCAACCTGCCCATGTTCCAGATAAACAGCTCGCCGCCCATGCCTTTCTGTATCGCGGTATCGACGCTGATCACACGGCCATCGTAGTGCGAGAACACGCCGGAAAAAGTGGTGTGTCCCACCACGATCTGCTTGACGCCATATTGCGCGAGCAGTTTGTCGAGTGCGGCGCTATCGAGTTGCGGTTCCCGGAAATAGCCGCGATACCAGATCGGCCCGTTGGTGCCGTAGAGCAGTGCCGGCAACGGCGTGGCGCGAATGGCCGTGCGCGGCTGGCCGAGCGTGGCGCGGAAAGCTTCGTTGGTTTCCTGCATGGTCAGCTTGAGCGCCGCGTAATCCGGACTCAGGCCGCCGTGCACAAAAAGCATGTCGTTCACCTGGATCAGCATCGGCTTGGTGCGAAGCCAGCGGCCCAGAACAGTCTGTTCGCCGAAAAGCGCGGGATAAGTGCCGCCAAGTTTTTTTGCCACTGCCGCGTATTTTGTATTGACGTAGCGAAGATCGTCGTAGAGCACCATGGTCTCGTGATTGCCCAGTACGACATGCAGCGCTCCGCCGGCCGCGCGCGCTTCCGCGTCGAGTTGATACAACAGCCACAGCACTTCCGTCACCCTGGGTCCGCGATCGAACATGTCGCCGATCATGACGAGGTGCCCATCGCCGAACGACCACTTCAATTCCCGATCGATGATTCCGTTTGCGTGCAGAAGTTTGACCATGGTGTCGAACTGACCATGCACATCGCTTAGTGCCGCCAATTTCCTCGCGGTGAACTTCACCGGCACGGGAAAGACGGGAGACTCGTCGCGTATGGTGATCGGCTTTTCGAAGCCGCATTCCGGCTTGACGATGGTGCCGGCCGGCTTGGGAAAGCTCCTTTGTACAGTCTTGCCCTTGCAAATCCACATGACCGTGAGACCACCCTTGTCGGTGTCGTAGCTCGCGTAAGGGCCGTCGTCGATGGCGGCATCGTCCAAATGTATGTCGCCGACAGTGGATTTCGCAGGTGCCGGAGATGCCGTAACCGGGGGGGTGACGACCTGCGTTCCCGAGGTACGAATCTCGGCGCACACCGCGAAGGCAACGAAATACAAACTGGCAACGGCCAGGCGGAGGGTTGTTGAAGGCACGTGAGTTCTCGCGAATGATTGGCGATGCGGATGAGCGGGGTAGTGCTATTTTCGCAGAACCGCTTGAATGGCCGGCGTACGGTGCAAATCTCCCAGCGCGTCGCGATTGTTGGCCGTTTTTTGCGCCGCGATTGGCGCAGTTTTTCAGGGTATGGCAACGGAACGTACAATCCATTTTATTCTGCCCGCTTCCAAATGAAACTCGAACAGATCCTCTTCAGCCAGGGCTTCGGCTCGCGCAAGCTTTGCCGGCAGCTCATCGTGCAGGGTGATGTGGCAGTCGCCGGTGCGGTCTGCGATGACGGGGCCACCGAGTTCGATGTTTCGGCAACGGCGGCTGATGGAAATGGCTTTGAATTTTGCGTGCAGGCCGTGCGCTGGCAGTATCACGCCAAGGCGTACCTGATGTTGCACAAGCCGGCGGGCTACGAGTGCTCGCAGAAGCCCAAGTCGCACCGCAGTGTCTATTCATTGCTGCCTGCGCCGTTGCGGGAGCGCAATGTGCAGGCGGTGGGACGGTTGGATCAGGATACAACCGGGCTGCTGTTGTTTTCCGACGACGGCCAGTACATTCACCGCATGACTTCGCCCCGGCACGAGGTGCCGAAAATCTATGAGGTGATGACCAGCGAAGCGGTCACACCTGAACAGGTGCAGCGCCTGATCGCCGGTGTGGTGCTGGACGACAGTCCCGATCCGGTGCGCGCGCTGGCCTGCGAACTTGCCGGACAACGTGCACTGCAGCTCACGCTGACTTCCGGCAAATACCACCAGGTCAAGCGCATGCTTGCCGCCGTCGGCAATCATGTCGAAAGCCTGCATCGAAGCCGGATTGGCCGGTTGGTGTTGCCACACGATCTGGCGCCTGGCCAATGGCGCTGGCTTACGGCTGAAGAGTTCGTATTGGCGGGGACTCGATAGCTGCCGGAGAGTGGCCGGAATCACGCTTGCGGCATGCGCAGACATCTACTGCGTACGGGCCGATTGCCGTTTCCTGATTTGAAATCCCCTGAACGCGGGCTGCGCTGCTGCTGATTCGCGCGACGCGGACGGTATCATCAGTCATGGATATTGAAGCCACGTTGAAGCAGGCGGCGATGCTGGAGCGATTCGGCCAGTCGCGCCAGGCGCTTGCCGTGTTGGATCCCTGGCTTGATGGCGCTGATGTGGATGACATTCATCGGCTTGAGCTTAATCTGCTCGCCGCGTCGAATGAATTCATCGTTTGCAATTACCCCGCGGCGCACAAACGATTGGCCGATGCATCGGCGCTGGCCGACCGGCTGGACGATGTGATCGCGCGGGCAAGGGTGAAATTTCTCTCCGCCCGCACGCGGCACCAGCAGGGCAGCCCGAGCACCGCATTTCCCATGGCGCTGGAAGCGATGAATGAACTCGAACGGCTGGGCGAGCCCGCTCTGGCGGCGCGTGCCAGCCAGACGCTGACCTATATTTCGCTCGATCGCTGCGAGTACGCCGATGCCGTGAAATTCGGCGAGCGCGGGCTGGCGCTCGCAGAGCAATCGAATGACGACTTCTTTGTCTCCGGCATGTGTACTGCACTGGGGCTGGCGCACTACACCATCGCGCTGAGCAAGCAAACCAGCCAGCATGCGCGCGCCAATCCGCTGGCACTGGAAAGGGACGACATCCTGGCGGACAACAGCGACGCACTCACCGCCAAGGCAATCTTTGAAAAAGGCATCGCCGCCGCTCGCCGTGGCGGGCTTGAAGTGCGGGAGTGGATGCTCGAAGGACGTATCGAGCGCGCCAATATCCTGCTGGGCAATGTCGATGAGGTACTGAGAAATTCGCCGAAGCGGATTCAGCGTTCGCAGTCCTCGGGCGACGTTCACGAGGAGATCGGTTATCGGCAGACATTTGCCTGGGCGTTGCGGCTGAAAGGCTCGCTGGACGAGGCGCTGCACCAGCTCGATACGGTGCTGGTGCTGGCGCGCAAGATCGGCACGTTATCGCGCAGCATCGAATACACGCATTACGATCGTTCGCTGGTGCTTGCTGCGCTGGGGCGTCATGAAGATGCGCAAGCCAGCTATCGCGCCTATCAGCGATTTGTCGCGGCGTGGAATCGTCATGCCGCGAAGCAGGTGCCGGCCAATGCGCCGATGCCGGCGCAAAAACCGGCCATCGAACCCTATTTCCTGAAAAAAGCCGATCTGTTCATTCGCGCCAACCTGCAATCGCCTGTCACGCTCGAGTGTATCGCCGCGGAATGCCGTACCAGCGTGCGCAATCTGCAAATCTACTTCCGCAAATTCCGTGGCGTGAGCCCGATGGCGCATGTGCGCAATTTGCGTCTTGATGCCGTCGCGGCGGCGTTGCGAGAAACCGATATCTCGATCGCCGAACTGGCGCAGCGTTACGGCTTCATGAGTTCGACCACGTTTTCCAATGAGTACAGGCGACGCTTTGGTGTCAGCCCCCGCAAGGCGCGGGAAGATGCCAGGCGGCTGCGAACAATCTAGTTTGGGATAGAGGCGTGCTTCGCTTCAATGCTCAGGTCGCGGCGAATGGTGTATCGAATGCCATTACCTTCGCTGCATGAAGGCGTTCCGGGCGCGCGGTTAGAATGAATTCACGCCGTCGCTTGACAGACGGTTCGCCAGAAAATCAATTCGGACCCGGAGGAATATCCCATGCAAACCCATGTGCTACGTCATGCGCTTCGCGCATCCCTTTTCCTTGCCGCTGCCAGCCTCGGTTTTACCGGTCAGGCCTGGGCGCAGACCAAACCGAAGCTGCTCGACGCCGGCATCGCCAACCCGGCTTCGGCGATCTATATCGGCAACAGCTTCTTCTATTACAACAACAGCCTGCACGGTCATGTGACCAATCTGCTGCGCTCGGCCGATGCCAACTACAAATTCCGCAGCGTCTCCGCGACCATGAGCGGTTCCGGCTTCGACTGGCACGATGTCGAATCCTATTTCCGGCCGAATGCGGTGAGCTCGTACTCCTTCACGCCGGACAACAAGATCGTCTTCAACAAGCCGGAACGTTTGTTCGACGTCGCCATCATGATGGACTGCAGCCAGTGTCCGGTGCACCCGGAACTGAAGAAGGTATTCACCGACTATGCCAAGAAACACAGCGACACGGTGAAGAAGCATGGCGGCAAACCGGTTTTCTTCATGTCCTGGGCTTATTCCGATGCGCCGGAAATGACCGCGCAGCTGGCCGAGGCTTATACCAAGGCCGGTAACGACAACGACACCTTTGTCATCCCCGCCGGCCTGGCTTTTGCACGATCTGTGGCGCAAAAGCCCGAGATCAATCTGTACGCGCCGGATAAGCGGCATCCCAGCCTCGCCGGCACTTATCTGTCGGCCTGCATGGTGTATGCATCGCTGTTCAAGAAATCACCGGTGGGACTGAGCTACAACGCCGGACTGGATGCCGCAGTGGCCAAGCATCTGCAAACCGTGGCATGGGATACGGCACAGGAGTATTACAAGCCGTAGTTGCTGCTGCACGCCAAATCGGCGCGGGCGGCTGTTGTCAGCCCGCGTTGTCTTTTTCGCGATGGCGCAGATCCAGCGCCATTCGCATTCCATCTTCGCTGTTTGAGTAAAACTTGCGCAAAGGTTCCATGTGCGTGAAGCCAAGGGATTCGTAGAATTGGCGCGCGGTGTTATTGGTTTTGCGTAACTCGACATAGACGACTTGCGCACCGGCGACAGCAGCTGTAGTCATGAGCCAGTGAAGCAATGTGCTGCCCGCACCCTGGCGACGATATGCCGGCAACACCCCAAACAGGATCAGGTGAGCCTCGAACGCCTCGTGCTCCATGATGGCAAATCCGGCCAGTTTGGTGTCGCGCACGGCGACAATGACATTGGTTTCAGGCTCGCCGATGATTTCTACGATTCGCGACGGCGGGTAGCCCCAACCCAAGCCGTGTTCAATGTAGTCGCGCGATATCAGTGCGATCTGCCGCGCGTCGCTGCGCTGTGCCAGGCGAATCTCGAACAAACTCATGAATTGGGTTGCCCGCTGCCAGATAGCCGGATCAGTTGATTGGTCACTTACCGCTGGTCTTTCGTTTCGCTGCCGGTTTCCTTTTCCCGGCCGACTGAACCTTGTGTGCGCTGACAATCGCCGGAATCAGGCCGGGGAAACGCGTCTCGATTTCCTTGCAACGGGACACGCTCTTCATTTCCACGCCCTGGCGCTCGCTCATGATGAGTCCGGCTTCGCGCAGCGTCTTGAAATGCTGCGAAAGCGTGGATTTCGGGATGTCGCGATCGCGCACCGTGAGGAAGGTCGAGCAGGTCAGCGCGTTGTCGGCGCCGGTCAGCTCGGCATAGATCGCCACCCGCACCGGGTCGGACAGGGCGTGCATGATGCCTTCGACCGTGATGTCGTCCAGCGCGGGGTGAAAGAGCGGTTTCATGATTTTTATTATATCGGGGCTCTTGTTTTTTACTTCAATAGTTCATATATCCCGAACTATGGGAGCAACGAACTTGCTTTCATGACGTGCAAACCGTGCAAATCGCACAAATCCATATCCATTTATCCACCAATAGTCGAGGGAATCAACATGAGCAAGCTTTCAAACAAAGTCGCCATCGTCACCGGCGCATCCAAGGGTATCGGCGCTGCCATCGCCAAGTCGCTGGCCGCCGCAGGCGCGTCGGTCGTGGTCAATTACGCCTCCAGCAAGGAGGGCGCCGACAAGGTCGTGGCCGAGATCACCAAGGCTGGCGGCAAGGCTGTTGCGGTGGGCGGGGACGTATCGAAAGCCGCGGATGCCGAAGCCATCGTCGGCGCGGCGATCAAGCACTACGGCCATCTGGACGTGCTGGTGAACAATTCCGGCGTGTACGAATTCCAGCCGCTGGAAGGCATCACCGAAGAGCATTTCCATCGCCATTTCAACATCAATGTGCTGGGATTGCTGCTCACCACGCAGGCGGCGGCAAAGCATCTGGGCAATGGTGGCAGCGTGATCAACGTAAGCTCGGCCGTGACCCGCATCACCCCCGCCAACAGCGCCGTCTACACTGGCACCAAGGGCGCGGTTGATGCCATCACCAGCGTGCTGGCCAAGGAATTGGGACCCAAGGGCATTCGCGTCAATGCCGTCAATCCCGGCATGGTCGAGACCGAAGGCACGGTGACGGCAGGCTTCATCGGTTCCGATTTCGAGAAGGCGATTGTCGCGCAGGCGCCGCTGGGTCGCACCGGCCGGCCGGACGATATTGCCGATGTCGCGGTGTTCCTGGCATCCAACGACTCGCGCTGGATGACCGGCGAGCAATTAATCGCCTCGGGCGGTATCCGCTAAGGTAACAAGCCAAACTCCAGCACTGGCGCGGACTTCCGGCCAAAAGTGGCCTGAACGCCGCGCCAGTGCTGGAGTTTTTGTATTTCCAGAAAACACTTTTCCGGCGTGGGTATTGTCCGCCGGACCGACGTTGCGCGGCGATGGAGGCATTAGTTCGTAGAATAGCGATTCATCTCATCGACCCGGTGCCGCGTGTTCGGTTATTTCGAAAAGCTCGTCAATCCTTATCCCGAAGGTACGCCTTCGCCGACGCCAAAGACCTTCATGGCGTTCATGTGGGCGGCGTCGGAAGGCTTGCGTCCGTATTTATTGCTGATGACGCTGTGTACTGCGGCCATCGGCGTGTTCGAGGGCTTCCTGTTCAGCATGCTTGGGCAGGTGGTGGATTGGCTGGCAAAGACCGAGCCCTCGGCATTGTGGAGTACGCAGCGCGGCAATTTGCTGTTGCTGGGCGGCATATTGTTGGCAAGCCCGCTGGTGGTCGCGTTGCAGGCGTTGCTGAAGCACCAGGCCATGGCCGGCAATTTCCCCATGCGGCTGCGCTGGAAATTTCACCGTCTGATGCTGTCGCAGAGCATGAGTTTTTACCAGGACGAATTCGCCGGTCGCGTCGCCACCAAGGTGATGCAGACCGCACTGGCGGTGCGCGACGTGTGGATGATCGTCGCCGACATCCTGGTATTCGTGGTGATCTATTTCGTCACGCTGGTGATGATCGTTGGTAATTTCGACCTCTGGATCGTGACGCCGTTCGCGATCTGGCTGGTGTTGTATGCACTGGCGGTGCGCTATTTCGTACCGCGGCTGGGCAGGGTCGCCCAGCAGCAGGCCGACGCGCGCTCGCTGATGACCGGCCGCGTTACCGATGCCTATACCAATATCGCGACGGTGAAGCTGTTCTCGCACACCAATCGCGAAGCGGGTTATGTGCGTAGCGCGATGCAGGATTTCATGCAGACGGTGTATCGCCAGTGGCGCATGATCACCGCGTTCGAGGTGGTGAATCAGCTGTTGAGCGTGCTGCTGATCGCTGCCACCACCGGTGTGGTGCTGATGCTGTGGATGCAGGGCAAGGTGGGCGCCGGGGCGGTGGCGGCCGCGACCGCGATGGCGCTGCGCCTGAACGGCATCTCGCACTGGATCATGTGGGAGTTCGCTTCCCTGTTCGAGCACGTCGGCACGGTGCGGGACGGCATGACCATCCTCGCGCGGCCGCATACGGTGGTCGATGCGCCGGATGCCAGGCCGCTGGAAGTGTCGCGCGGTGAAATCCGTTTCGACAATGTCACTTTTGCCTACGGCAAAGCGGGCAGCGACAGCCGCAAAAACGTGATTGAAAAACTGAACCTCGTGATTCATCCGGGCGAGAAAATCGGCCTGGTCGGTCGTTCCGGCGCGGGCAAATCGACCATCGTCAATCTGCTGCTGCGTTTTTACGATTTACCGGCGGGACAGCCGCAGGGACGCATCCTGATCGACGGCCAGGACATTTCGCAGGTCACGCAGGACAGCCTGCGCACCAATGTCGGCATGGTGACGCAGGACACCTCGCTTTTGCATCGCTCGGTGCGCGAGAACATCATCTATGGCCGGCCAGAGGCGGGCGACGAGGATATGATCGCCGCTGCCAGGCGCGCGGAAGCACATGATTTCATCCTGCAGCTTACCGACCCCGCCGGACGCAAGGGCTACGATGCGCACGTCGGCGAACGCGGTGTGAAGCTTTCCGGCGGGCAGCGCCAGCGCATTGCGATCGCGCGGGTGAAATTGAAAGATGCGCCGATATTATTGCTCGATGAAGCGACCAGCGCGCTCGATTCCGAAGTCGAGGCCGCGATCCAGGCCAGCTTGTACAAGCTGATGGAGGGCAAGACCGTGGTGGCGATCGCGCACCGGCTTTCCACCATCGCCGCGATGGATCGTCTGATCGTGCTCGATGAAGGCCGCGTGGTGGAAGAAGGCGATCACAAAAGCCTGCTGGCATTGGATGGCCTCTACGCGAGATTGTGGGCGCACCAGAGTGGCGGATTCCTGGGCGATGCGCTGGATGAGGTGGAGCTGCGTGAAGTTGAACGGCGCGGACCGCGGATCGCCGCGAATGCGGATTGATCCTCGCCACCCTGAAACTTCTTTCTAGCCGCACCGGTTTTCACTAGACTCACGGTTGTTCAAGAAAACCGGGGTTCAATCATGAAACGTGCTTTCAAATGGATCGGTATTGCGCTCCTCACACTGCTGCTGCTCGCCGCGGCGCTGGCAGCGCATACCTGGTACGCCAAGCCGTTGTCGATCAACTGGTTCTACACCCGTGTTTTCGCCCAGTTTTCACTGGACAACCCCGAACTGCTGACGCGGTTGCGCATGCTGGAGGGCATGGGCCTGCGGGGCCATAACGCCAAACTTTCCGACAGCTCGCCGGCAGATACAGAACGTGCGGCAGCGCGCTGGCGCGCCAATCTGGAGACATTGAGAAGCTACGATGCGGGCAGCTACTCCGGCCAGGATCGGCTGTCGTACGACATCCTCGATTACTTCCTGGATTCCGTGGTGCGCGGCGAGCCGTGGCGCTATCACAATTTCCCGGTCAACCAGCTGTTCGGCATCCAGAGCGAACTGCCGAACATGATGACCACCTCGCAGCAGGTCAACGATGCCACCGACGCCGAGCACTACCTCGCGCGATTGGCGCTGTATCCGCGCAAGTTCGATGAGGTGATCGAAAGCCTCAAAGTGCGCGAGAGCAGGAACATCATCCCGCCAAAATTCGTGGTGGACAAGGTGAGCGGGCAGATCGCGGAATTCGTCGCCACCGGTGCCGCCGGCAATGCGCTGGTGACCTCGTTCAAGACCAAGCTCGACAAGATTCCCGCGGAGAAGATGGACGCCGCCGCGCGCGAAGCACTGGTCAAGCGTGCCGAGGAGAGTGTCGCCGCCAACGTGATCCCCGCCTATAAAAATCTCGCCGCCTATATCGACACACTGAAGGCCAAAGCCACCACCAACAACGGCGCGTGGTCGCTGCCCGATGGCGACAAGTTCTACCAGTATCAGGTTGAATCGCAGACCACCACCCGCATGAAGGCCGAGGAGCTGCACGAGCTTGGCTTGAAGGAGGTGACACGCATTGGCGCCGAGATGGATGCCATTCTCGACGCAGCCGGCTACAAGCAGGCCACGCGCGCAGCGCGCATCGATGCGCTGTCGAAGTCGCCATCGCAAATGTATCCCGCCACAGACGCCGGACGCGCGCAGATTCTCAAGGACTATCAAGCCATCATCGACGAAATCGCCGGCAAACTCGATCCGATGTTTGCGACGAAACCAAAAGCAAAAGTGGTGGTGGAAAGGGTGCCGGCGATCTCGGAAAAAACCTCGGCCTTCGCTTACTACAATGGTCCCGCATTCGATGGCTCCAAGCCTGGCGTGTTCTATGTCAACCTGCGCAAGCCTGACGAGATCGCCAGGTTCGGTATGCGCACGCTGTCGTACCATGAGGCGATTCCCGGACATCATCTGCAGAACACGATCGCGCAGGAATTGAAGGGTCTGCCGATCTTCCGTAAGCTCGTTCCCTTCACCGCCTACGGCGAGGGCTGGGCGCTGTATGCCGAGCGACTCGCGTGGGAAAACGGCTTCGAGAAAGATCCGCTCGACAACCTCGGTCGATTACAGGCAGAGATGTTCCGTGCGGTGCGGCTGGTGGTCGATACCGGTATTCACGCCAAGCGCTGGACGCGAGAACAGGCCATCGACTACATGATCGCCAACACCGGCATGCCCGAAGCCGAAGTGGTGGCCGAGATCGAACGCTATTTCGTCATGCCCGGCCAGGCGCTGGCGTACAAGGTCGGCATGATGAAAATCCTGCAACTGCGCGAGAAAGCGAAAACCGCGCTAGGCGCCAAATTCGATATCCGCGAATTTCACGATGCCGTGCTGAAGAACGGCGGCATGCCGCTGGATGTGCTGGAGCGGGTCGTGGATGCGTATGTGGCGCGGAAGAGGGCCGGGTAAGTTTATGATCCGGGGCGCCGGCGCAGTACTGTTCAAGAGTGTGACGGGAAATTGTGCTTGAAATCATAGTCTCGCGATGACTAACAATAACTTGGCCATATTTAACTTTTCCGGCGCGAGCGAAGTTGATGTCCGAGAGGACCTACTCGCCCCTTTGCTGCACCTACTCGGTTACGAAAGAGACGGGAAGCACAATCTGCGAAGAGAAATGCCGCTGCGGTATCTGAACGACTTTATCGGTCGGAAGAAAAAGAAGGACTCGCCACTGCTTGGGTTTGCTGAATATGTGCTCGAAGCGAATGGCCAAATTCGGTGGACGCTAGAAGCCAAGCCACCATTGCCTATCACACAAGATGATCTCGATCAGGCGTTTTCATACGCAAGGCACCCGAACGTAAATGGCCATTATTTTGTGCTCTGCAACGGCCTTGATTTTTATGTATATCAAACTGCCGCCGCACCTAGTGGTGTACCGGTATTGGAAATTCCGGTGCGGCAAATTGGGGAGCGTTTTCAGGAAATTGCCGGTTTACTATCGCCTATCTCAATCCTGCGTGATTTCCCGCTCATTCAGAGCGATTCTTCGCCGCCGCTGGCGCCAGGTTTGAGGTCCGTGGCGAAAGTCGTTAATGGTTACTGGCGAATCGACGAGTCCAAACCCGAAGTCGCAGTTCTAGATGGAATGGAGATTAGTGTTCAGAGCGGAGTCATTCAACGATACGACGACGCCTCGATTGGAATCGTTCTGCAAACTCGTGCTCCATATGTGCAGATCCAAGAACTTAACGAGCAGCTTGGATATGCGGAAGTTGAAATGAGAACAGCTGACTCCACTCTTTCAGTAGACCCATTCAGACCGACAGTCTTTGAAATGGAACGGAAGTACGTATTTCCTGCGGGCAGCCGACTCTACGATTTGACACATCACAAGTATGTAAATCTGGACCACGAAATGCGCGCAACGGCTAGCGCGATGGCTAAAGGATCACTAGATGAATCTGTGTTTGCTGGAAGCCTGATTTCGCTTATCGAATTCTCATCAGATGAAGCGCAAGTTTTCTCAGTTGCGTCTCGTGGAGTGTTTAGCATTCAACTTGCCTGAATTTTCCGAGGGTACTTGCTCGGGCAACGCATACTTACTGCATCCCCGCGCCCAGTGCGAGGAAATTGGAAGCGAGCTGTTCGCCGTTCAACGGCCGGCTCAAGTGAAAGCCTTGCGCCTCGTCGCAACCAAGTTGGCGCGGCACCTGCAGCTAGTCTTTCGAATAGATGGCCTCGGCCATCACGCGAAAACCGGGGCCACGCTCAATGCAGGCGTTTCAGGTTTTGATCGCCCTAGCGTCTATCGATCAGTGAATCCAGTTCACCGCTCGAAAATACATTGGCCGGCGCATCCAGCTTTCGCGCGGCCGGACCGCGCGTTCCATTTCGCGTCTTTGGTCCGGGTGTTCCGGCGAAGGCTTGTTCATTGGCGGCAAGCGTGACCGACGAACCATCATTGGCGCCGAGCTCGATCTCACCGGTATTCACCCGAACATAGGTGCCCGGATTTTGCAGGCTGCGCGTTTTCGGCGCGACGACGATCTCGATGTCGGTGCCGCGGATGCCGACGGTGGCGCTCGGCGTTTTGAAACGCACGTTTTGCGGACGCGATTTGCCGACCTCGCCAGTCACATAGCGGATCGCGCCGGTCGCAAGATCGATGGAGTGTTTGAGATTTTCCGAAGCCCCGGTATTGGTCATCTGGCTCAAGCTCACTTTGGTATTCGCCCGCACCAGCAATTTGGCGCCGTCGTCCAACTGCACCAGCGCGGATGCGCCCGACGGAGTCGAAATCGTGTCGCCTTCGCGCACCGCGTCGCCCGCACTGATCGCAATCGATGCGCCGTCGCGTATCGCCGACACATTGCCCAGCACTTTCTGCACGGCGCCTGCATTCGCCATTTCCGCTTTGGCGGTTGGCTGGGCTATCGCCATCGACGGCACGCAAATGGTGCTGACCCACGCGACACCGAACGCGCGCAGCAATAAACGCAGTCTTTGGAATTGCCGAAGTCGCGATGGCGAATTTTTTCTGGTACCGGGTCCGCTGGTCGATACGCGGAAACTGTTTTGACCAGCCTTCATTCCCAAAGCCTCATACGACATAAGTGAAGTTCCATATTTTGAGTATCGACAGTGCGTCCCGGCATCATACGCCGTGCTTCCGGCGCTGACGGGTCGTAGGGCCGGCGTTGTATGCATGCGATTCATCGGTGAGATACTGGCTCGGCAATCGTCGAGATACCCATCCAGAGGTCGATCGACAAACTCGAGAGGTAAGAGCCATGCAATCTGCCGCATTTATCCAACGAGCGTTCGCGCTTTGGACATCGGCCGCCGGTTTTATCCTTTTGATGGCTGGTCCGTTGCAGGCTCAGGAAAGCGAATTGAACCTGCTCAATCAAAAGGCGCAAGATCTCTACAGACAGGGCGATTACAAGCAAGCCACTACCGTTGCCGCGCAAGCACTGGCCGTAGCCGAAAAATCGCTGGGGCCGGATCATCCCGATGTGGCAGGCAGCTTGAACAGCCTCGCAAACGCTTATCGGGCGCAGGGCCGATACGCCGAGGCCGAAGCATTGTTCCAGCGTGCACTGCTCATTCAGGAAAAAGCGCTGGGCCAGGATCATGCGGAAGTGGCCTTCAGTATGGCCAACCTGGCACAGTTGTACATCGGGCAAGGCCGTCATGCGCAGGCCGAGCCGCTGTTGAAGCGCGCGTTGTCGATTCTTGAGAAATCCCTCGGTCCGGAGCACCCCGATGTGGCCGAGGTTCTGAACAGACTTGCGGAACTCCACGTCGCACGGACTCAGTACGCGCAAGCCGAGCCGTTGTTGAAGCGCGGACTGGCGATTCGGGAGAAAGCCCTTGGCCTGGATCATCAAGATGTGGCCACCACCCTGGGCAATCTTGCGGAACTGCACAGGGCTCAGGGCCAGTACGTGCTGGCCGAGTCGCTCTACCAGCGCGCATTGGCGATTTCGGAAAAGACGCTAGGTCTGGGGCACCCCAATGTCGCAACCATCCTGAATAACCTGGCACAACTTTATGTGTCCCAAGGCCAGTACGCGCAAGCTGAACCAATGCTGAAACGAGCGCTGGCGATACGCGAGAAAGCCTTCGGTCCGGATCACCTCGATATGGCTGCAACCCTTGTTGTCCTCGCCCTCCTGTATCAGGGGCAGGGCAAATACGAACAAGCTGAGCCGCTCATCAAACGCTCGCTGACGATCTGGGAGGCGGCTCTGGGTCCGGATCACTCCTATGTGGCGCTGGCCCTGAATAACCTCGCGAACCTGTACAAGGCGCAGGGTCAGTACGAACTTGTCGAACCCCTGCTGAAGCGCGCGCTGGCGATCATCGAAAAAAACTTTGGTCCGGATCACGCCGAAGTGGGATCGGCCCTTAACGGCCTCGCGGAACTGTATCGAGCGCAGGGCCAGTACGCGAAGGCAGAGCCTGTCTATCGGCGCTCGCAATCGATCGTCGAGAAGGCCATGGGTCCGGATCATCCCAATTTGGCACTGAGCCTGAACAACCTCGCCTTACTGTATGGAAATCAAGGCGAGTACGTGCAGGCCGAGGCATCGTTCAAGCGGGCGCTTTCAATCATCGAGAAGGCGCTGGGGCCGGACCACCCGACTGTAGCGATGGTCCTGGGTAACTACGCGGAACTGTATCGAAACCAGGGACGGTTCGAGCTCGCAGAGCCGCTACAGAAGCGCACGTTGGACGTCGTGGAAAAAGCACTCGGTCCCGATCATCCGACCGTTGCGCTCAGTCTCAACAATCTGGCGCTGGTGTACAGCGCCCAAAATAAACACTCGGAGGCCGCACCGCTCCTCAAGCGCTCATTGGCCATTCTGGAAAAAGCATTGGGTCCCGATCATCCTGATGTGGCCGCGAATTTGGGTAACGTTGCGACCAATCTTGTCGAGCAAGGTCAGTATGCCCAAGCCGAGCCACTGTTGCTGCGATCGCTGGCAATTCGCGAGAAAGTGCTGGGTCTGGATCATGTCGATATTGCCGTCACTTTGAACAACCTGGCCAGACTGTACGCCAGACGGGGCCAGCCCGCGCAGGGGGAGCCACTGTTGAAACGCGCTCTGGCGATTGCGGAAAAAGCGCTGGGTTCCGATCATCCCAATGTGGCCGTCTATCTGAATGCGCTCGCGGGCCACTATGAACAGCAGGGCAGACACGGCGAAGCACTGCTATTTGTTCGCAAGTCGACGGCGATCCACCGGAAGAGGATTGTTGCCGGCGGCACCAGCGATTCTGCGATTCGTGAAGCGATACGAAATCGGCGCAACTTTTTTGCACATCTCCTTATGCTCTCAACGAACCCGAACAAAGAGCCGATCGATCAAATCACCGATGAGTCACTTCAGCTTGCGCAACTTGCCAATGCCTCGGGTACCGCTTCTGCCATCGCCAAGATGACCGCGCGCTTCGTCAGGGGCGACGATGCCTTGGCGGGGCTGATAAAACGTAAACAGGATGCCGGCGATCGTCGTGACCGGGGCGAGGCTCAGCTGGTCATCGCGTCCGGCAAACCCCCGGCGCAGCGTAGCGCTGAAGGCGAAAACGCGCTGCGCGCCGATATTGTCGCTGCGAGTAAAGAGATCGAGTCCATCGATAACGAATTGGCCCGTCGCTTCCCCGAGTATCAGGAACTCACCCGCCCGGAGCCGGCGACGGTCAATCAGGTTCGTGCGTTGTTGAAACCCGGCGAGGCAATGCTCGTTTTTTCAGGCTTCACCTGGGTTATCAGGCAGGACGGTGCCGTCTTTCTGCCGCTCATCGCTGGGCTGGGAGATGTCAAAAATAAAGTAGCGAAGATCCGTGCCGAGATGGAATTTGACGCGAGCGGCAGTCTGGGCCCCGTCAGCGTCCAAGTGTTGCACGATCTGTACCAAAGCCTCTTTGTTTCCGTCTTGCCGCACCTTGACGGCATCAAGCACCTGATGATCGTGACGACCGGGCCGCTTCAAAGCCTGCCCTTCAGTATGCTGGTCGCATCGAAGCCGCCGGAAATCAAGAGCGACGAAGATTACCGGCAGGTGGACTGGCTCGCCAAACACTACGCCATCTCAGTGTTGCCCTCGGTCGGTTCGATTCAGGCGTTTCGCCAGTTCGCCAAACTGGCTACGGCACAGGAACCCTTTGCCGGTTTTGGCGACCCGATCATTGGCGAACCCGTGGGCGTCACACGTTCGGCACGTACCCCGCGTGCTGAGCGCGGTAAGACAAATATCGCGACGCTGTTTCGCAAAACGCCGATGAGCGCTGCATCGAGCGCCGATCAAATCGGCGAAGTGGCCGATGTCGACGCCATTCGCAACGCACCGAGGTTGCCCGAAACTGCCGACGAACTGCGCGCCATCGCCGATGTATTGAAGGCAGACAGGAAATCGCTTTGGTTGCAGGAGAACGCGACCGAGACCAAAATCAAACAGCTGGATTTATCGAAATATCGCACCATCGCGTTTGCCACGCACGGCGTGATGGCGGGCGAGATTCAGGGAATCGGCGAACCAGGCTTGATCCTGACACCGCCGGCGAAGGGATCGGTTGACGACGATGGCTATCTGTCGGCAGGCGAGATCGCCAAACTCAAGCTCAACGCCGACTGGGTGATTCTGTCGGCTTGCAACACGGCCGCATCAGACGGCACGCCGGGCGCCGAGGGTTTGTCGGGCATGGCGAAAGCATTCTTCTATGCCGGTGCGCGAAGTCTGCTGGTTTCGCATTGGCCGGTGGCATCCGAGGCGACGGTGCCGCTGACCACCGGCATGCTGAGGGAATACGAAACCAATCCCGGCCAAGGCAAAGCGGAAGCGCATCGCAAGGCAATGCTGGCGTTGATGAATACGCCGGATCACCCCGAGTATGGACACCCTTTGTTTTGGGCTCCGTTCGTGGTGGTGGGAGAGGGCGGCGCAGGGAGTGTCGGGCGCTAATACTTTGCATGCGCGTCCATGTCGGACGGATTGCTCGTCGTCGCATCAACGCTTGAAGCGTTGACGAAAAACCTGAAGGTTGTTCTATTGCCCGGCCAGACTGCCGTTGTCACCGCTACCGCCGATCTGCAGATAGTGCAATTCGGCCTGGGACAGTGTCTTGCAGGGACCTGCCTTGATTCAACGTATCAATGCAAGCCTGCGCCGTGCGCCAGGAAATCGGCGGCGATCTGCTCACCGCTCATGGGGCGGCACAGATGAAATCCCTGCGCTTCATCGCAACCCAGTTGTCGCAGTACCTGCAGTTGGTCTTCCGATTCGATGCCCTCGGCCACCACGCGAAGGCCGAGCCCGTGCGCCAGTCCGACAATGGCGCTGACAATCGCCTTGTCGTGCCGGCTGGAAGTGATGTCGCTGACAAACGAGCGATCGATCTTGATGCCGTTCAGATGCAGCAGCTTCACGTAACCCAATGACGAATAGCCGACACCGAAATCGTCGAGCACGATGCTGTTGCCGTTGGTCGTCACCTGTTCCAGCACCTTGCGCGATGCTTCCGGCCGCGTGATCAACATGGTCTCGGTCACTTCCAGTTCCAGCATGCCGGGCGCCACGCCGCGTTCGCGCGCGCAGGCGAACAGCTGCGCGGGCAACTCTTCGGTAATCTGCCGCGCGGAAAGATTGACTGCCACTGGCAACGCGGGCAGGCCCTGTTCGCGCCATTGCGCGATCTGCGCGCAGGATTCTTTCAACACCCAGTGGCCCAGCTCGCAAATCAGGTCGGACTCCTCGGCCACGGCGATAAAGCGCGCAGGCGGCATATTGCCCAGCTTGGGATGGGTCCACCGTGCCAGCGCTTCGACACCGGTGATTGTGCGGCTCTTCATGTCGAACTTCGGTTGGTAAACCAGCTTTAGCTCGGGCCGGCCGATGCTCTCGCGCAGGCTGGTCTCGACATACAGCCGATCGCTTACCTGGTCGCTCATCGCCTGCGCATACAGGCAATAGCGGCCGCGCCCTTCCGACTTGGCTGCGTGCATTGCCGTATCGGCGTACAGCAGCAGCGTTTCCGCATCTTCGCTGTCGTGCGGATAAACGCTGACGCCGACACTGCAGGTCACGCGCAGCGGCAGGCCTTCGGTGGTGAAAGGCTGCTCGAAGGCAGCCACCACGCTCGCCGCCAGCTGCTCGGCGGCAGCGGCATCGGGCAGGCCGCCGGCGATCAGCAGAAACTCATTGCCGCCGATGCGCGCCAGCGTGTCGCCACGCCGCATGCGCGACTCGAGCCGTGCGCACGATTCTCGCAGCAGCGCATCGCCCTGGCGGCGGCCGATGGTGTCGTTGATCGACTTGAAACGGTCCATGTCGACATGCAGCAGTGTTACCGTTTCGCCGGCATGCGCGGCGCGTGCGAGACCGCGTTGCAGCCGGTCCAACGCCAGCACCCGATTGGGCAGGCCGGTCAGCGCATCGCGGGTGGAAAGAAACTCGGCGCGCCGCTCGGCCGCACGCCGCGCACTGATGTCGGTGGCGGTGATTACCAGGCAAGCCACGCCATTCCTGTCGAAGGGCTCAGCGGACAACAGCAATTCAATGTACTCGCCGCTTTTCTTGCGTTGCCGGGTATCGAAGTCGCGCACCGGTTTGCCACCGCTCATCAGCGACAGGAATCGTTCGCGCTCGCGCAAATCCTCCCACACCCCCAGTTCGATCGAGGTGCGTCCGATGACTTCATCCTGACGGTAGCCGAACATATCGAGGAAGGCGGTGTTGACTTCGAGATAGGTGCCGTCGCTCAGGCGCGAGACGACGATGGCGTTCTGGCTGGAACGGAGAATTTTCTGCAGCCGGTCCTCCGAGGATTGCAGCGCGCCGAACAGGCTGCGCTGTCGGGCCAGCGACTTCAGCAAGGCCGACATCAGCACCCGTCCGCCGATCGCGCTGCCGCCGATGATGAGCCAGAGGTTGATCAGGTTGCGCAGTTCCGCCGGCGGGCCGACGATGGGCGGTCGTGCGCCGGTCAATTCAGCCACGCCGAGCACGGTCACAGCCGTCAGCACACAGGCGGCGAGGCCCCAGTAAGCGCCCGTATTCAAAAACACACAGCCCAGAAACAATACCGCCGGATAACCGGCCAGCCCATAGTCACGCGTGCCGTGACCGGCCCAGAGAAACGCGGTCAATGCCAGCGCCAGCGAGTAAAACGCCAGCGATGCGGAAAGCTGAAAGTTGCGGCCACTTGCCACCATGCGCCATGCGATCACCGACGTGATGGAGGCGGCCAGGCTGGCGCTGCCGGTCAGCAGGCGGCCACCGCCGAAATTCAGTGCAGCACCGACACCCAGCGCAACTGCCATGGTGACGGTGATGGCGCGCAGGGGTGCCGCCATGATGTCTTCCACGCTTTGCGAATCCAGACTGGTCGGAGCAGGAATCATTGCGCGCCTTCGTCTCAACGCCGTCGTCATGCGACGATCGGCGTGCTGCGAAATCACGCGCCGGCGGCTGCTTTATTCCTCAATTCGAGACGTCGGCGTCGTTGTTCTTGTTGTCATGCCGCACCTACGCTACGCCCATTGCCGAATCAGGTCAATGAGCGGGCGGGCTGCCGGGAATGGGTATCCGGTACCTACTATATTCCGGCTGAGCTGATCTCGCCGGTCAATTCGCCAAGTGTGCGAAGTTCAATCCCGTTTTATGTTCGCGCTTTTTTTTTGCAGCAAGATTGGCGGCAGCGTATGATAATTTTGTAGTGTCTATTTTGTCTTCTTATGCTTTTCGGGGAGAGTTTCGATGCGCTCCATCCTGTTTGTTGCCTTCGCACTGTTGATCGCACTGGCTGCCGGGCCGGCACATGCCCTTGCGGCAAATGACATCGCCAAGCCGGCCAAACAAAAGTCGTATGCGCTGGTTGCCGCCATCGGCGACCAGTTCAGCGTGGTTTCGGAAGAAGAAAGTACTGGCAGCCGTCTGCGTGGATACAAGCGCAGCACGCAGACCGCACCGGATAATTTGCTCAACGTTCTTGCCCTGCAGGGCCTGGAAAAAGTCGTTGCCCAGCTGGATCCCGGCAGCAATCGCACCTACCTCGCGCTCAACGCGATTCATGTCGAGAAGGCGGTCAACGCCGAGCGTGGCGCGGCGATGATTGCCAAGATCCAGTCGCAACTGGCCGGCATGCCGCAGCGCAAGGATTGGGATTTGATATTGGTTGCGATCCCGGCCTACCAGCGATTCGAAATCGACGGCATGGCGAGCAAGCTGGAAGGTTTTGGCGTATTCACCGAGCCGCTGCAAGGAGGTACTTTCTCGCATAGCCGCTATACCTACGACCTTGATCTCGCCCAGCGCTACAAGGCCGATGCGCTGACGCCGGAAAACAAGGAGATCCGCTCGAAGACTTATGCCGCACCGTTTTCTTATGTCGAGGTCTGGGTGCTGGATGCCAAGGATCTGTCGGTGATCGACAAGCAGAAGAGCTTCCGCAACCAGAAACTGGCCAATCCGGGTTCCGGCACGCTGGATATCAATCAATCGGTCAGCAAGGAGTTCATGGCGAAGCAGATGATCGCGCTGGTCGAAGGTTCGGTGCGGGAAGCCGTAATGCGCAGCGATGCCAACCGCAAAGCGGGCGAAGTCGAGATCGGCCAGCCGAGGGAAATCAAACCCGGCAAGCCTGCCCAATAAAGGCAGACGGTTTGCGTTCACAAAAAGCCCCGCGTCTGCGGGGCTTTTTAATTGCAGCTTAAAGTTGGGTCGCCGCGCAATTTCACCGGCTCGCGACCAGCTTGAGTTGCGTACGCCTTGCATCGATCAAAGGTCCCAGTTCATACACATTGCGATAGCCGTAGTTGTACAGCGCGGTGTAGGTGGAGAGATTGAGCGAGGCCGACGGCAGCTTGGACGGGAATGCGCGTTCGGCGTTGGTGAAGTTGTTGTTGCAGTAAATCAGGATGCGCGTGTTCCTGTCGGGAATCAGGCGCGCGAGGCTTTCCTCGGTGATATCGGGAAAGCTCAGGTTGAGCGCGCCATCGACATGCAGTTCGCGATATTTTTCGACACTGCGCGCGTCGAGCACGATCGTGCCGGGTGCTGCGCTCATGCGCAGAAACTCCTGTTCCTCGATGCGTCGCGCTTCGCGATGCTTCAGCGCGTCCATCGTCACGGCAAGAAAGGCTTGCGCGTCGATGCGCGGGTTTGGCGGCGGCACCGGCTGTGCATTTGCCGTGGACGCCGCCAGCGCAAGCAGGATTACCGTCAGTCTTTTCATGAACTACTCCATTGGGTTGATGCGATGCAAGGGCGACAAGACTTGGTCAACGTTGGCCGTAACTGGTTCCGTGCCGCGAATGCCCGGATGTCTTCAGAAAAACTCCAGCACTGGTGCGGCTTGGCGAGGATTTTCGGTCTGAAAGCCGCGACGGTGCTGGAGTTTTATACCTGACTGCAATTCGTGGGGAAAGACTCAATGATCATTCGATGGTCGTTCCCGCACGTTTCATGTCGCTCCAGTTCATCCAAACCAGCATCGCCTTGCCGACGATGTTTTCATCCGGCACGAAGCCCCAGTAACGGCTGTCGTCGCTGTTGTCGCGGTTGTCACCCATGGCGAAATAGTGACCGGCCGGGACGGTGCAAGTGAAGCCGTCGGCGCGGTATTCGCACTGCTCGATATTGGGAAAGCGCCGTATGCCGGCAGGATTGATCGGCGGCATTTCCGGCCGGGTCAGGATGATGTGCGGTTTGCCGTTGAAGGTCTCGCGGAACGGCGCCAACCCGGTGAGATTCAGCCGCCTGTCCGCTTCGGTGGCCTGCGGCAATGCCTGCAATTCAACCGGCTGCCCGTTGATGCTAAGACGCTTGTTGCGGTATTCGATGCGGTCACCCGGCAAACCGACAACACGCTTGATCAGATCCTTGGCCGGATTTTCCGGCAGGCGGAACACCATCACATCCCCGCGCTGCGGATCGCCGCGCTCGATGACTTTCTTGTTGATGACCGGCAGCCTTGTACCGTAGGCGAATTTATTCACCAGGATGAAATCGCCTACGCGCAAGGTCGGTAGCATCGATTCGGACGGAATCTTGAACGGCTCGTAAAGAAAGGAGCGCAGCAGGAACACAATCAGGATCACGGGGAAAAAACTGCGCGCAGTATCGACCATGGTAGCGGTGACTGCGGTGCGCTTCATCTCCGGCTGTTGTCTGCGCACCACTACGTCGGCGAGCCAGATCCCGCCGGTGAGCGCCGCCGCCAGTAGCAGCACGGCAGCGAAGCCCATCAACTCTTTCAGAAAGATCAACCCCAACGCGGCGATGAAGAATACCGACCACGCCGTTTCCAGCCAGCCGTAAAGCGTCGTGGCCGATTCATCGCCGTTGTGCATGATTCCCCGACCACGCAGATAGCCGATCACGATCAATAATCCGCTTACTGCCATTGCCTGCCAGGCGATCGTTTCCCAGACCATGTGTTCTCCCCAGCTTTTCAATCGATGGCGGATTGTGGCGACAGTTGCGCGTGGAGGCAGCCCGATTGCGACGAATCCCCGGTTTGCCAGCTTCAATGGCGATGAGACTGGCCGAAAATAAACTTAGGTATTGACCTAAGCGTTTGCGATGGGTATAGTTAGGTATATGCCTAACCAAACCATGCAACTCGACCGCGTCTTCGCCGCCATGGCCGATCCCACCCGGCGTGCTGTGCTGGCGCGGCTGTGCGAGGGGCCGGCACCGGTGAGCGAACTGGCGGCGCCGTTCGACATGGCGCTGCCGTCATTCACCCAGCATCTCAATGTGCTGGAAAGCTGCGGGCTGGTGAGCTCGGAAAAAAGTGGCCGGGTACGCACCTACCAACTGGCACCCAGAGCCTTGCAGGCGGCCGAGGACTGGATGGCGGAGCGCCGCTCGGTCTGGGAAACGCGCCTCGATCAACTGGACAACTATCTGTTGAAGATGAAAGGAAAGAAGCGATGAGCATCGAAATCAATACCAAGCTCGACCTGGTGCTGGAGCGCTATATCGATGTGGCGCCCGAGCTGGTGTGGTCGGCTTGGACCGAGCCCGAGCACTTGAAGCAGTGGTTTACGCCGGCGCCGTGGAAGACAGTGGACTGCACCATCGATTTGCGTCCCGGTGGCACCTTCCATACGACGATGCAATCGCCCGAGGGACAGAACTTTCCCAACGCGGGCTGCTATCTCGATGTCGTGCCCAATCAAAGGCTGGTGTTTACCAATGCGCTGGAGCCCGGCTATCGTCCTGCCGGCCCGACCGCAGCCGACGCCAAGGAGTGCGCGGAGATCCTGTTCACTGCCGTGGTTACGATAACGGCCAAGGGCAAGGGCAGCCAGTACAAGGTAATCGCCATGCATGGCGACGAGGACAATCGCAAACGCCATGAAGAGATGGGATTCCATGAGGGATGGGGCGCGGCACTGGATCAGTTGGTGGCGTTGATGCAGAAGCTGCAGGGGAACTGAAAAAAGTTTACCCTCGCGGCATGAGAGTAAATTTCGCCGCTGCGCTGATCTTTTTGTTGTTACTGTCGAGCTGTGCTGCTACTGGCGATGCGCCGTCAGCGTCGGCCGCCACGCCGTCACCGCTGCAGATTCCATTCAAGGTGTTGAGCCCGGAAGGCGCTGGCCCGTTTCCCGCTGTGGTGATGATGCACGATTGCAGCGGGCTGGGGCCGAACTCCAGCGGCGCGCCCGGCCGTTGGGCGAAGGAGCTGGTGGATAACGGCTACGTAGTCATCCTGCCTGACAGTTTTTCGACGCGCGGCTTTCCCGACGGCGTCTGCACCAACGATTCGCCGAATCGTTTTGAGGTGGCACCGGCGCGTCGCGAGGCCGATGCGTATGCCGCCCTGGCACATCTACGCACACTGCCCAATGTCGATAGCGCACGTGTCGGCGTGATGGGTGGTTCGCATGGCGGTGCGACCACCTTGGCGACGATGGCGGTCTCGTCGGGTCGCCCGCGCTCGGGCTTTGCCGCGGCGATTGCGCTGTACCCGAATTGCGGCATACGGTTGGGCGACTGGCGCGCCGATGGCAGTGGGGTATACAAGCCGCAGGCGCCGCTGCTGATTCTGACCGGCGAACTTGACGATTGGACGCCGGCTGCGCCGTGCAAACGAATGACCGATGTTTCGCAGCAGGCGGGTCATCCGGTGTCGATCAAGGTTTATCCGGGCGCACATCATTCCTTCGACAGCAATCGCCCGGTGCGCTACGTGGCGACCAGAATGAACGCCAATGCGCCCGGTGGCCGGGGCGCCACCACCGGCGGCAACGCCGAGGCTTGGGCGGACAGTATTCGCGAAGTGAAGGCGTTCTTCGCCAAACATCTCAAGCAGAACTGAATTGAACTTGGGGCCAAGCTGCCGGCCCCAGGTTCATTTGATCTAGCCGCAGTTCGCTTGCCCCATCTTTGCCATTTCGGCCGCGATCTCCTCCGGCGTCATGTCGCGTACATGCGTGGCTACCGACCAGCTGTGGCCCCACGGATCTTCCAACACGCCGTAGCGGTCGCCCCAGAAGGTGTCGTCCACCGGCATTTTCACTGTGGCGCCGGCGTCGATCGCGCGTTTGGCGAAAGTGTCGGCATTCTCCACGTACAGGTGAATCGTGACCGGCGAGCCTTTCAGCGATTTCGGCCCCAGCGCACCCCACTCCGGCATTTCGTCGACCAGCATGACAGCTGAGTCGCCGATCTGGATCTGCGCGTGCATCAGCTTTCCAGCGGGGCCGGGCATGCGCATGATTTCGGTCGCGCCAAACGCTTTCTTGTAGAACTCGATTGCATCGGACGCTCCAGCGCACACCAGGTGCGGGGTCACGGTGCGCATCCCATCGGGGATGGGCTTTACGGCGGGTTTGCTCATGTCGGTCTCCTTGGTTTATAGGTGTGAGCGATGGATTGTTTCTGACGAAGAATATCCGCACTCATTGGTACGACGAATGGGACGGCGCGAATTCGACATTCCGGGCAACATTTCTGTTGCGGTACCGAAGTTTTTATTCTCCGAACAGCTGCCGCCATCCATCGTGCCCCAGGTTATTCATCGTCGCTAGGTTCTTATCAAAGATCTCCGAAGCATCCGGAAACGCGGCGACGGCGCGATCAATGCTCGCCTCGCGCAGCAGGTGCAGCATTGGATACGGTGAGCGATTGGTGTAATTGCCGATTTCGTCGGCCTCGGTGCCGGCGAATTGATATTGCGGATGAAAGCTCGCGATCTGCAGTACACCGTCGAGTTCAAGCTCTTGAACGACGTCGTCGGCAACATAGAGAAAGTCGTTGTAATCGAGAAAGTCCGGTAACACATGCGGATGAATCAGCAGCGTGGTGTCGATTTCTGTCGCATCGGCGGCGGCAAGTAGCCGTAACTCTGTCATCAGATCATCGCGCAACGCATCTGCGTTGGTTGCAGCGCTGACTTTGTAACGGATTTGTTTCTTGACGTGCACCGCTTTGGCGAACGGGCAGAGGTTTAGCCCGATCACGGCACGCTCCAGCCAAATCACAGTATCGGCAATGACAATGTCGTTGTCCATGTCGCTAGTGTAACCAGCAACCGCGGCCGAAAACTAATACGTTCCCTGACGGCGTGCACCTACAATCGTAACGTTTCATTTCATGCGCAACAGCCGGTTACAAGGTCGGCGTGTTGTCTGACGGAAACCAACAAAGTGCACCCCTAGAATTTTCTTCGTGCTCATTGGCCCAAGAAAATTCACGTGATACTGCGCGACGATCATCGCTCTTCCGTCATTCATCTCGTCAATCCATTATGGGATCCCAACGGCGGCTCGGACTGGCGCACGATTGCGGTGTGGGAAATGCTGCGCGAACAGGCGGAAACCAAACTCTGGACCGAGTATCGTCCTTCGCCCGTGTTCGATTCGCGTTACCCACTGCGGCGCATTCGTCCGTTCATGGGTTCGATGCCGTTCGGTGGCACGCTGGTATTTGTCGGCATCTACTTTCGCATCGGCCACTGGGTCCGTTTCTCGCTGCCGAAGCGCGTGGTGGTGATTTACAACACCGACCAGCCCGATCGTCTGGCCAAAAACCTGCGGCGCATTCACGGCTGCGGCGTCACGCCGGAAGTGGTGTCCACCTCGCATGCACTGAATCACAAGCTCGGCCAGTCGTTGCCGGTGCTGGAAAGTCCGATCGAGCTGTCGCCTTTTCTCGCCATGAGCCGCGCGCGAAAATCGCGCAATCGTATTTTCACCGTGGGGCGTCTGAGCCGCGACGATGTCAGCAAGCATCATCGCGAGGATCCTGCGTTGTATCGTCACCTCGCGGAAAGCGGCTGCCGGGTTCGCATCATGGGCGGCACCTGTCTTGCCGCTGCACTGGCCGGTGTACCGAATGTGGAGCTGCTGCCGGCCGGCGCGGAAAGCGCAGCGGCTTTTTTGAGTTCACTCGATTGCTTTATTTATCGCACTTCGGAAACCTGGCTGGAAGCGTTCGGCCGCGTGATTTTCGAAGCGATGGCGAGCGGGCTGCCGGTGGTGTGCGCCAAGCCCGGTGGTTACGTCGATTACCTGACGCATGGCCGCGACAGCCTGATCTTCGAGCGTACCGACGATGCGTTCGCACAGATCAAGCAGTTACGCGACAGCGATGCGTTGCGCGCGTCGCTGGGAGAAGCGGCGCGCGAAACGGCCTGCCGGGTGGTGGGTCTGGGACTTCGTCAGCGCACTCAGCAGTTTCTGTTGCCGCCGCCCGCTTTATCGGCATCAGATACCGCCGCAGCGGTTATCGTCTGAACACGGCGAACCACAGCCAGATGGCGCCGACGATAGCGGCGGTGATGACGGCTTGTGTCAGTACGGCGACCAACACGCCTTTCGTCCACAGCCACCAGCGATTGCCGCGATAAAGCTGTGCACAGCCGACGCCGTAGTAAAACAGCCACAGCGCGATATAGGCACCGAGCACATTGTTGTAGGGAAGCTCGAAGACCAGCCAGACCGGAATCACCAGCAGCGTAAAGAAGATCGAGCGGAAACCCGAGGTGTAGGCGGCCAGCGCAAGGTGCTCGGCGAAGTTGAGTTTGTCCGCCCGGAACAGCAGCTTTGCGAATGCGGCCAGTATCGGCAGCTGCACCAGGATCACCAGATTCAGGTGGCTTTGCAGGAAGGCGCTGACCGGGTTGGTCGGAATGTCGCGATTGAAATCGACAAAGCGCGTCGCCGCCAGCACCAGCGAGGCCACACCGACCACCACGAGCACGAACGTGAACGGATTGAAGTACTTCCTGCGTTTGCCGTCGATGTAGTCGCGCGCCACCTGGCCAGGCCGGAACGTCAGATCGCGCACCAGTGAAAACACGCTGTGGTCGGCGTGCGTGAAGACGTGTACCAGCGCATGAGTGATGTCGTGAACCGTGAGGCGCCGCGTATCCGCCGCCTGGCCACAATCGCTGCAGAATCGTTGCGACGGCGCGAGTGTGGCGTTGCAATTGAGGCAGTGGGTGGCGGGTGCATTCATGAGGTGAATCTTCGCACAAAGCGGAGACGCAGCGACGGGCTTCTGCGGATCGCAGGACGGAACTCCAGCACGGGTGCGGTTTTCAGGCCGAAAATGCCCGGGAAGGCGCGCCGGTGCTGGAGTTTCAAAGCCGGGCAGGGGCTTTCTCATCCGCGCTATGATGCGGCATCGCTCTCGTGTTTTCACAAGGAACGCCCCATGAAAAGAATGTTCATTGCCCTGATGATCACCGCCGCGTCGCTGACTGCCATCGACGTCGAAGCCAAGCGCCGCCTGGGTGGTGGCAAGTCCACCGGCACGCAATCGACCAACGTGCAGAAGCAGTCCACGCCGCCCGCTGACGCAGCCAAGCCAGCCGCGCCCGCTGCGCCGGCCGCCGCTGCGGCTCCTGCGGCTGCACCGGCTGCGGCCATTCCGCCCAAACCAGCCTCGCCTTGGAAGGGCATGCTGGGTGGCGCCTTGCTTGGCCTCGGTCTGGGCGCCTTGCTGTCGCACTTCGGCATCGGCGGTGCGCTGGCCAATCTGATCAGCATTGCGTTGATGATCGGTTTGCTGGGACTGGCGGCGTACTTTATCTATCGCTTGTTGACGAAGAAGTCCGGTGCCGCTTCTCCGCAACCGGCTTACGCGGGCAGCAGTCCTTCGCCTGAACCGGTGTCGGCGCCGATGGAAAGAAGCGCCACTCCTTCTGCACCCTCGTCGTCCGGCCGTTTCCGCGTACCGGAAATCGGCTCGGCCATCGGCGGAGGCGCAGCCGTGGCCGCAACGCCGGCATCGACCTGGAGTGTTCCGGTCGATTTCGATACCGCCGGTTTCCTGCGCAGCGCCAAGACCTACTTCATACGCCTGCAAGCCGCCTGGGACAAGGCCGATATCGCCGACCTGCGCGAATTCACCACGCCGGAAATGTTTGCCGAACTGAAGATGCAATTGCAGGAACGCGGCCCCTCGCCCAATCTCACCGATGTGGTCACCATCGACGCGGAATTGCTGGGCATCGAAACTATCGGCAACAACGATCTGGCCAGCGTGAAATTCACCGGCACCATCAAGGAGGATGCCAACGCGCCGGCCGAAGCTTTTGCCGAAGTGTGGAATATTTCCAAGCCCGCGGGCGGCAAGGATGGCTGGGTGCTGGCCGGTATCCAGCAGATTTCCTGATCGCGTTTCGACGATCACCGAAAGCCGGGATGTGCAGCGCACATTCCGGCTTTTTATTGGCAATGAACAACAGGATCTGACATGAGCTTGAACCCGGAACTCTGGATCGCCATGGCCGCGGCAGCGTTGCTGTATCACTACGCCGCCACGCGCAAATTGCCGGCGCAGCTGTATGTGCTGGCCTCGGTGGCGGTGTCGATTGTCTCGATGTTGGTGATCGGCCAGGGGTGGGTTGGCGTGCTGGTGGCGCAGGTCGTGCTGTTCGCCGTGCTGTGGGGCTATCAACGCTTCCGCAAACCACCAAAAACTTGACGCGGTCCGCGCTGTTTCCTGCCCCGGAAAACTGTTTCCTCGGTTAATGTAACGCCATACGTGCCGGCTCCGTTTCGCCAACGAGACCGGTACCCATAATTTCGATAAAGCACCACCATCCCCGAGGAGGATGTTCGCCATGCGCAAACTGCCGCTGCTGTCTTTCGTTTTCACTTTGTTCGCCAGTGCGTGGGCTTCTGCACAGGCGCCTGCGGTGAAACCGCCGCTCGCTTTCCCGGGTGCCACCGGCTGGGCAGCAGTAACGCCCGGCGGACGCGGCGGCAAGATCATTCGCGTGACCAATCTCAATGCCGACGGCCCGGGCTCGTTCAAGGAAGCGATCGAAGCCAGAGGCCCGCGCATCGTCGTGTTCGAAGTCGGCGGTGTGATCGACATGGCGCGCAAGGAACTGGAAATCCGCGAACCGTTCCTTACCATCGCCGGCCAGACCGCGCCATCGCCCGGCATCACACTGATCCGCACCGGCATCGATGTGAAGACGCACGATGTCATCGTGCGCCATATCCGCATCCGCACCGGTGTCGACGGGCAGGCCAAGCGCAGCGGCTGGGAGCCCGACGCGTTCAATACCGTTTCCGCGGCCCGCGTGATCGCCGATCACAACACCTTTAGCTGGGCGATCGACGAGAACATGTCATCCTCCGGCCCGCGCTTCAAGGGCAAGACGCCAGATGAATGGCGTGCGAACACTTCGCACGACATCACCTTCTCCTACAACCTGGCCAGTGAAGGCCTCGCCGATGCCAGTCATCCGAAAGGCGAACACTCGAAAGGCTCGCTGGTACACGACAACGTCACCAATATTCTTTTCTATCGCAATATCTGGGCACACAACCTTGAACGCAGCCCGCTGTTCAAGGGCGGCGTGCGCGGCAGCGTGATCAATAATTTCATCTACGATCCCGGCAAGCGCGCGATGCACTACAACCTGATGGCGCTGGAGTGGGGCAGCCATCCGTATCAGAATGGCCAGATGAGCGCGGTCGGCAATGTGATGCGCGGCGGGCCGTCGACCGATGCCGGCTTGCCATTCATGATGCTGGGCGGCGATGGCGATCTGGAGTACTACGAGAAGGACAACATCGCGGTGGACAAATTCGGCAACCCGCTGCCGATGTTTGGCCGCTATGGCGAGACGCGCGCCAAGCTGATCAAGATGACCAAGCCGGTGTCATGGCCGACCGGGATTGCGGTGATGCCGACGCGCGATCTGGAAACACACATCCTTGCTCATGCCGGCGCGCGGCCGTGGGATCGCGATGCTGATGACATTCGCGTGCTGTTCTTTATCGCCGAAGGCCGCGGCAAGATCATCGACGACGAAAAAGAAGTCAGTGCCTATCCGGTGCAGAAGCCAACGCAGGCGCCGTTCGTCGAAGCGGATTGGGATCTGGCGACGATGGAACCGAAGTCCGGACTTTACCCCGGGCAAAAGGGACCGATTCAGGAAAAGCTGAGCGAGCGCGATCAGGCGATGCGGAAGTAATGCAACGCGGTGCAGGGTGATTGTTACCCGCACACGATAAATAGAAGGCCGCCATCTGGTGCGGGTTTCCGGGCATTTTTGCCCTGAAACCCGCGCCAGTGCTTGAGTTTGTCATTGCGCGGTATCGCGTCAATACTGACAACGCTAAGCATCAAACCGCTATGCATCAAACACATCGTCGCGCATGACGGCGAGCAGACAAACAAAAAATCGAAACGAAAACCTCAAGAGGAGTTGTCACGATGGTCACGATGAAAACTGAATCTCATTTGCGGTGGCTGCGCGCATTTGCGCTGCTGTCGGCCATGGCCGTTTCGTTCGGTGCCAGCGCACAAACCAAGGCCGCGCCGACCAACTATCCCGGCAAGCCGATCAAGATCATCGTGCCTTATCCGCCGGGCGGCACCTCGGACATTCTTGCTCGCCTGATCGGGCAAAAGATGGGTGAAGCGTGGAACACGCAGGTGCTGATCGACAACAAGCCCGGCGCCAACGGCAATATCGGCGCTGATTTGGTCGCGAAGTCGCCCGCCGACGGTTACACCTTGCTGCTGGCCGATATCGGTTCGCTCGCCATCAGCCCCAGCGTGTATTCGACGCTGCCATTCGATCCGGTGAAGGATTTCGCGCCGGTCGGCATGGTGGCGTATTCGCCGCACATCCTGGTTGCACATCCGTCGGTCAAAGTGAATACGGTGAAGGAACTGATCGACGTTGCCAAATCGAAACCGGGCAAGTTGAACTACGCCACTTCCGGTGTCGGCGGCGCGCCGCAACTGGCCGGTGTGGAATTCGCCAATCGCGCCGGCATCAGCTGGACCTACATTCCGTACAAGGGCGGTGCGCAAGCGGTGGCCGATATCGCGGCGGGCCAGGCCGACGTGATGTTCAACGGCATGCTTGCCACTTATCCGCAGGTGAAAGCCGGCAATTTGAAGCTGCTCGCGGTATCGAGTGCGACGCGCATGTCATCGATTCCCGATACACCGACCGTGGCCGAATCCGGCTTTCCCGGTTTTGAAACCGGATCGTTCCAGGGTGTGCTGGCGCCTCCCGGCACACCGGCCGATATCGTCGCCAAGCTCAACATCGAACTGGTGCGCATCCTGAAACTCGCTGACGTGCGCGAACGTCTCGCCGCGCAGGGTGCCGAAGCGCGCGCCGATTCGCCGGACGCACTGGGCGCATTTATCCGCAGCGAAAAAGCGCGCTGGGGCAAAGTGGTGAAAGACGCGGGGATCAAACTTGACTAAGGCAAACACGAATCGCGTTGCGGTCATCACCGGTGCCGGTTCCGGCATTGGCAAGGCGTCGGCGCTCACGTTACTGGCGAACGGCTGGTCGGTGGTGTTCGCCGGCCGGCGGGTGGACAAGTTGAATGAGGCGGTGAAGGAGTCCGGTGCCGGCGATCGCGCGTTGGCGGTGGAGACCAATGTCGCCGATCCGGTGTCGGTAAAAAACCTGTTCGCGCGCGCACAGGAAAAATTCGGCCGTGTGGACATGCTGTTCAACAACGCTGGCACCGGCGCGCCGGCGATTCCGCTCGATGAAATGGATGCAGAAAAAATCCGCGCGGTAATTGAGACCAATTTGTTCGGCCCATTCCTGTGCACGCAGGAAGCGATGCGGGTGATGAAAGCGCAAACGCCGCAGGGCGGTCGCATCATCAACAACGGTTCTATCTCCGCACACGCACCGCGTCCCAACGCGGCGCCATACACCGCGACCAAGCACGCCATTACCGGGCTCACCAAATCGACCTCGCTCGATGGCCGCCCCTTCAATATCTGCTGCGGCCAGATCGACATCGGCAATGCACACACCGAGCTAGCCGCGCGCATGGCCAATGGTGTGCCGCAGGCCAATGGGCAGATTGCGGTCGAGCCGCTGATGGATGTGCAGATCGTGGCGGATGCGTTGCTGCATATGGCCAATTTGCCGCCGGATGCCAATGTGCTGTTCATGACGGTGATGGCGACGAAAATGCCATTTGTCGGCCGTGGCTAGGGAGGCTCTGATTTATCCGATTTCCAGCGCCATACGTTGTTGCGAGGATAAAAATATCTCCTCACATATAAAACATATGCCGCGTCGACATTTTTATCCTCGCGCCTAGTCTGGCTTGGAACTCGAATAAGTCAGAACCTCCCTACGGTCTCGTCGCAACTGCACGGGCAATGCTAAAGTCAGGCCATCGCCAACCTGACCGCCCCTGCCCGTGCCCTTCATCACCGCCGCGACCACCCAGGAAAATTACGATGTGATTGTGGTCGGCTCCGGCGCGGCCGGCGGGCAGACCGCCTATACGCTGACGATGGAAGGCGCCAAGGTGCTGATGCTGGAGGCCGGGCGCAACTACGATTACGTCACCGAGACGCCGATGTTCCAGGCCAATGGCGACGCGCCCTTGCGCGGCGCCGGCACGCCTGACAAGCCGTTCGGCTTTTACGACGCCACCATCGACGGCGGCTGGGAAGTGCCGGGCGAGCCTTACAGCAGCGCCTCCAGCGATCCGGCGAAGCAATTCAAATGGTGGCGCGCGCGGATGCTGGGCGGGCGCACCAATCACTGGGGACGTATTTCGCTGCGCAACGGTGAATACGACTTCAAGCCGCGTACGCGCGATGGCCTCGGTTTCGACTGGCCGATCAGTTATGGCGATGTCGCGCCGTATTACGACAAGGTGGAAATGCTGATCGGCGTCTACGGCGACAACAACAATCTTGAGAACACGCCCGATTCGCCGGATGGCTGCCTGCTGCCGCCGCCCACCGCACGCGTGGGCGAGCAGTTGATCAAGCAGCGCGGTGCGAAACTCGGTGTGCCGGTGGTGCCGATTCATCGTGCAGTGCTGACCAAGAAGCTCGATCACACCGTCATTCCGGCAAAGCTGCATCCGGGCAACGCCAAGGCGCAGCGCATCATCGCGCAGGACATGCAGGCGCGCGCCGCGTGCTTCTGGGCTACACCATGTTTTCGCGGCTGCTCGATCCGCGCGACCTATCAAAGCAATGCGGTGCACCTGCCGCCGGCATTGATGACCGGCAATCTCGATATCGTTTGCAACGCGCTGGTGTTCGAGGTCACGCTGGACAAGGACGGCAAGGCCGACGGCGTGCTGTTCATCGATCGCCCCAGCGGTAACCGGCATCGCGCACGCGGGCGTGTGGTGGTGCTAGCCGCCAGCGCCTGCGAATCGGTGCGCATCCTGCTCAATTCCAAGTCGCCGCGCTTTCCCGATGGCCTTGCCAATTCCAGTGGCAAGGTCGGCCGCTATGTGATGGACACCGTCGGCGCGGGATTGTCCGGCCAGATTCCGCTGCTGGAAAACATGCCGCTGCATAACGAAGATGGCGCCGGTGGCTCGCACATGTATGCGCCGTGGTGGCTGTACAAGCAGCAGTTGAAAGGCGAACTCGATTTTGCCCGCGGCTATCACATCGAAATGTCCTCGGGCCGGCGCATGCCGGGGCCCGGCACGGTGCGGATGCAGGAGGGCGCCAAGGCCGCTTACGGTCGCGGCTTCAAGGATGAAGCGCGGCGCTACTACGGCTCGCATGTGCACTTTGCCGGTCGCGGCGAAATGATTCCGAACGAAGGTTCGTACTGCGAACTCGATCCGGTGCTGAAAGACAAATGGGGCATCCCTTCGTTGCGATTTCACTGGCAGTGGTCGGCGCATGAGACGCGGCAGGCGGCGCATATGCAAAAGACTTTTGCCGCCATCATCGAGGAGATGGGCGGGCGCGTGATGGGCAAGGTGGAGGCCGATGGCGCCAAGTCGATCGCGGCGGGTGGCGAGATCATTCACGAAGTCGGCGGCACCATCATGGGTACCGATGCGCGCCACTCGGTGACAAACCAGTGGTGCCAGACCTGGGACGTGAAAAACCTGTTCGTCACCGACGGCGGGCCGTTCGCGTCCAACGCCGATAAGAACCCGACGCTAACTATCATGGCGCTGGCGTGGCGCTCGGCCGACTACATGATCGACCAGATGCGCAAGGGAGCGCTGTGATGGATAGGCGCGAGAGCCTCAAATGGATGATGGCGGCGCTGGCCGCTGTGCCGTCGTGGAATTTAATGGCGGTGGGAAGTGCGGCGAAAGGCTACGGCACCGATCCTGATCTGGTGAAACGCTATCGCAGCGGGGATCTGTGGCCGCTGACATTGGATGCCCCGCAGAAGGCAGCGGCAACTGCGCTATGTGCAGTGATCATTCCGGCCGATGGGCGTTCCAAGAGCGCCGCTCAACTCGATGTGCAGACGTTTATCGACGAATGGATCAGCGCGCCGTATCCGCGTCATGTTCAGGATCGCGCGCTGATTGTCGAAGGCCTCGCTTGGCTGAACGAGGAATCGGCAAAACGATTCAAGAAGGCGTTCGCAAAATTGAGCGTCGCCCAGCAGCAGAAGATTTGCGACGACATATGCTGGCCGGCCAAAGCAAAACCTGAATATGAAAAGGCGGCACGCTTCTTCGCGCGTTTTCGCGATCTCACCGCCGACGGTTACTACACCACGCCGGAAGGCATGAAAGAACTGGGCTACACCGGCAATGTCGCGTCGGTGGACTTTGACGGACCGCCGGTTTCGGCATTGAAAAAAGCGGGGTTGGTTTGATGAAAAAATTCACGGCAACATTTCTGGGAACGCTGCTCATGATCTCCACATCTGCAATTGGTGCCGAATGGCAGTCACTGTTCGATGGCAAATCGCTCAGTGGCTGGCGCGCCAGCGACGAGCCTGGCACCTTCAGCGTGAAGGACGGCGCGATTGTGGTCAAAGGCCCGCGTTCGCATCTCTTTTACGTCGGCCCTGTCGGCGCCGCGAGCTTCAAGGATTTCGAGCTCGAACTCAAGGTGAAGACTTTCCCCAATGCCAATTCGGGGGTGTACTTTCACACCGAGTGGCAGGAGAAAGGCTGGCCGGAAAAGGGCTACGAAGTGCAGGTGAACAATTCGCATACCGACACCAGCCGCACGGCGGGGTTGTGGGGTGTGAGCGATTATCGCGAAGTGGTGGTGCCGGACGGGCAGTGGTTCATGCTGGCGATCAAGGTCGAGGGCAAGCGTGTAGTGACGCGCATCGACGGCAAAGTGATCGTCGATTACACCGAAGAAGAAAATCCGCCGCGCAAGAAAGGTCTGGAGCAGCGATTGCTGAAGCGCGGCACCTTTGCGCTGCAGGGCCATGACCCCGGCAGTGAAGTGCACTTCCGCGACATTCGCGTCAAGACACTGCCGTAGAGAAGCGCGGCCCGGTGCTGCGCGCGCAAGGCGCGCAGCCATATTTCGCCACCATTGAACGTGCCGCGCCGTCATCGTTGCCGACTGTAACGAGTCGCGCACATTCGTGGCGTTACGCGCTTGCTGCTGCTACGAACTGGTAATCACCGGTGCAATTTCGCTGGAACAATCGGGAGTGCCGAAGGTAATAGGAGAGGCGATGCGAAGCGTTGGTATTGCGCATCGCGCCCGCTTCCATTACCGAAGCAAAAGGCCTCTAACGAAAACCAGGAGATTGATCCATGAAGAAACTCGTCTGCGTCGCTGCTGTTGCCGTGTCACTTTTGTCCGCTTGTGCCACCGTCGAGACCTCAGTCAATGGCGCGTCATCGGGCCAGGTCGCATCGTCTGATGCCATGTACTGCTGGAAGGATCGTCTGCAAACTTCCGACAGCGAACTCTATTGCAACTGGGCCAGCAGTGCGGCGGAAGCGTGCAAGGAAACCAAGGGCAGCGGCATTGCCAAATCCGCGATTGCAAGCGGTCCCACCGATGCCAGGCGTTGCGATCATGGCCAGTGGCTGGTGCAGGTGACGAAGAAGTAAGGACGCTGCGACGCCCGAGTCGGCGTAAACCAGACTCCAGTACTGGTGCGGCTCCTGGAGAGTTTTGGCCCGGAAAGCCGCGTCAGTGCTGGAGTTTGGCCTGCCATTACTGCGGTGAGGAAATCAGCGCGTTCAGCTTCTGCATGCGCGCGGAAATTTCCGCCAGGCGCTTTTTCTTTTCGTCGGCCGACAGGCTGGCATTGCTTTCGACCTTGCCGACTTCGTTGTGCATTTCGAGAATCGACACGCTCTTCAACTGCGTGTTGTCCGATTTGCGGAAACCCGACAGTCCGCGAATGTTCTTCAGCGTGGTGGCATGCGACTTGTTGCCCTTGTCGGCGCCGTAAGCAAGGAAGAATTGCTCGATCTTGGTGCGAGTCGCGTCGGGCAGTTCACGCGAAACCAGAATCGGATGATCGGGCATGGTTTGCGAGGTCCAGATCACACGCACGTCCTTGAACTTGTCCGGCAGTTCCTTCTTGAACAGCTCCATATCCTCGGTGTTGTTGACCGCGACATCCACATCCTTGTTTGCCACAGCAAGGAAATTGGCGCGCGGTGCCTGATTGACCACCGACTTGAAGTGCTTGACCGGATCGATGTTGGCTTTCTTGAACAGGAAGATATTCGGCACCAGGTAACCCGAGGTGGAATTGGGGTCGCCGTAACCGAGCTTGTAGGCGCCGGGTGTCTTGAACAAATCTTCCGCTGTATTGATCGGGCTTTCGCGGCGCACCAGCAGCACCGACGCATAGCCGGATGAACCGTCGTCCTTCACCATCTGCGCGAACACCTTCATCTTGCCGGTGCCGACCGCGTCCAGTGCCAGCTTGTTGCTGAGCCACGCAACCTGGATCTTGCCGTCGCGGATATCGTCGACGATATTGGCCGATGCCACGGCATTGATCTTCACGCCGGCTTGCGCGGACAGTTCATCCAGCAGCGGCTGCCAGCGTTTCTTGTAATCGTCGGCATTGGAGTTTGAGGTGGCGATGATGCCGAAGCTGAGCGGCTTCTCGGCGGCTTTGCCTTGTGCCTGCCCAAGCGATGGGGCGAGCAGGGTGGTAGTCAGAAAAATCGACAGTGTCGTCGGCAGCAACTTCATGGTTTTCTCCGGTATTCGTGGTGGCGTCATTGCATGGAAACGCAAGCAATCATTATGCCGTGCGCCTGTGACAATGGCGCGTCGCGACACACCATCGCAGGCGTGGCGGCGGCATCGAATCGGTGTTTCGCCTACACGCCCCGGCCGGCACGGCTGACAACGGATTGATATGCGGTGGCGTTATTCTGTTGCAAGACGCGTCGAAGGACGCATCAATGTCATGGATAACCGGACAACCTGGAGAAGAAAATGAACTGGAAAATGAAAGTCGCCTTGAGCGCCGCCACACTCGTTCTGGCCACGCAAGCATCGGCGCAAATCACTTTTTACGAACACGAAGGTTTCCGCGGCCGGCCGTTTTCCACCAACAAGCCGGTGCCGAATTTCATTCGCGAAGGCTATAACGATCGCGCGTCGTCGGTGGTGGTGGATCGTGGCCCGTGGGAGGTTTGCGATGACGCAAATTTCAGCGGACGTTGCGTGATCCTGCGTCCGGGCAATTACGACTCCCTGGCCCGTTTTGGCCTGAACGATCGCGTTTCGTCGGTGCGTCCGGCCAATCCGCGCGGCAACTACGATGGTTACTACCAACCTGCGCCGGTACCTGCGCCGGTTTACGAATATCGCCGCCGTCCGAGCGAGCGCCTGCGCGAAGTGCCGGTGACCTCGGTGCGCGCCGTGATGGGCCCGCCGGAGCGCCGTTGCTGGGTTGATCGCGAGCAGGTGGCCGATCGCGGCGACAACAATGTCGGCGGCGCCATCATTGGCGGCATCCTGGGCGGTATTCTCGGCCATCAGGTCGGCGGCGGACGCGGCAAGGATGCGGCCACTGCCGCAGGTGCCATCGCCGGTGCAGCGATCGGCGCGAACAGCGGCGGCGGCAACACTTCCTACGGCCGCGATGTCGAGCGCTGCCGCAATGTGGAAAGCGGTCGCCCGGCCTATTGGGAAGTGACCTACGAATTCCGTGGCCGTGAGAATCGCGTGCAGATGTCTTCGCCGCCCGGCGCCACCATTCTGGTCAATGCCAACGGAGAACCGCGCCAGTAAGCAATTGGTTTTCGACAGGCAAACAAAGCGGTCGCAATGGCCGCTTTGTTTTTGTGTAGTGCCAGTCCTACATGCAACGAGCAATCGCGTGTCCCGGAGCGATGTGTTGCAGTCATTTTCCCTATGGAAAAAGCGATTTTGAAGGCGTATTCCGACATGCTTTCGTTTCACAATCGTTCACACGTGATAGTGAATTGCCGCACTTTTTCTATCGCGACCGCATGCGAAACTTTGCCTGTCTTAAACCAACTCAGTTGAAAGAAGCGCAATGAAGTTTTCTCTCTCTTTTGCCCGCAAGACCATGGTCGCTGCTGTTGCCGCCGGCATCTGCGGTACCGCCACGGCTGCAGTGACAGACCGGGTCTATTTCAGCGCCGCACCGCTGGTCATGGTCTGGGGCACCGACGCCAGCAACAACCCGGCCGTCGTGTCCGACTTTGTGCTGGTCAACACCGCCACCGGCACCGCCGGCACCGACCTGATCGCCGCCAACGTCCTGCCCGTCATCACCGGCAGCATGACCCCGGTTCCACAAGCCCCGGCCGGCAACTCCATTTACGCCGTCACCAACCCGGCTGCCGCACCGGCTGGCGGCGGCACCTTCACCGACGGCGGCACCGCCGGCCTGCTCGATGCAGCCGACACCTACACCGCCTTCGGCCTGGGCGCGACCACGGCACTGTCGTTTGCCGCCGGTCCGCAATCGCACAGCTTCTATGTTGCCTCCAACAGCGCCTTCGACATCTTTGCGCAGACCGGCGCCGCCGCTTACACCGGCAGCTTCACCGCCGGCACGGTACCGCTGACCGCGATCAGCTGGGCCATGACCATCACCGCAGCCAACACCACCGACGGTGGCGTGACCTGGGGCGTCAATTCGCAGAACCCGTCCACCGGCGGTACCGGCATCATCGCCGCGACCAACCTGAACGCGTTCACCGCCGCCACCAAGGTATTCGACGGTGGCCAGCGCACTGCCGCCGCCGCCGGTTCGATCCTGTCGCAGTCGGTTCGTTTCAATGTTCAATATGGCCTGAATTACAACCTCAGCATGGGCGCAGGTTCGGTCAGCGTGCCGGTGACTTACACGATCTACACGCCGTAACAAGCAATTCACCGGACGCAGCTCACGCGTCTGCGTCTCGGGTAAAAAGGCTCCTTCGGGAGCCTTTTTCGTTTGTGGCGGAGCACGGCGCCGCAAAGGAGGAGTTTCGATACAAATCAATCGAACTGTCATGTTTTGCCGCCAGGCTGCAAAATTGCGGTGGTCTCTCAATTCAAAAAGCATCGGACGGAGGAGCAACATCATGCGCATCGGAGCAACGATTGTTTTGTTATTGGCGTTTTTGCTGGCAGGCACGACGGTATCGGCAAAGCCCGTGCTGGAACAGATCGGTGAATTCACCGTGAAGGAAGCCAATCAAGGCGTGGGTGCGGACGATAAATACTTTTACGCGGTCGACAACACCGTCATCGGCAAGTACGACAAGAAGACCGGCAAGCTGGTGAAGAAATGGCAGGAATCGAAGGGCGGGCCGATCAGCCATCTCGACAGCGCGATGCTGATGGATGGAAAAATCTACGCCGCGCACTCCAACTACCCCGAGTGGCCGATGACCAGTTCGCTGGAGATTTTCGATGCCGCGACGATGGAGCATATCGGCAGCCACAGCTTCGGCATCAACTGGGGATCGCTGACCTGGGTCGATTTCCATCAGGGCCACTGGTGGATGGGCTTCGCCAATTACGACCGCTTGCTGGGGCCGAACAAGACGCCGTACGGTGTCAAGGCGAATACCCAGGTGATCAAGTTCGATGCCTCGTTCCGCATGGTGCAATCGTGGACGCTGCCGAAAGTGTTGCTGGATAAATTCGAGGACATGAGCAATTCCGGCGGCTCGTGGGGACCGGATGGATATCTCTACCTCACCGGTCACGATCCGGCGGAACTCTATCGCATGCGCCTGCCGAAAGCCGGTTCGGTGCTGGAGGTGGTGGACGTGATCCCGATGAACATTCGCGGCCAGGGTATCGCCTGGGACCGCTCGGACAAGGGCGTGATTTACGGCATCATCCGCGCCACCAAGAAAGAGAAAGATGCGGGTGGCGAGCACAAAGTCACGGTGTTCCGGTTGGGCGAAAAGCCTTAGCAGCGTACCCGCATGATCAGATAAAACTCCAGCACTGGTGCGGATTTCCGGATAAAAACAGTCTGGATACCGCGCCAGTGCTGGAGTTTGATCGTCACTTGAATAGAACCGCCATGTTGTCCACAGCCATACAATTTTATTGTCGCTTTATCGCTGCGGCGGTTGTCGCGGCGATGATTCCCGCATCGATTCACGCCCAATCCATTGCCTTCACCTTCGATGACGGCCCGCGGCTCAACAGCACACCGATGATGTCGCCGGTGGAACGCAACCGCGCCATGCTGTCTGCGCTGGAAAAGCATGGTGTGAAAGCGGCGTTGTTTGTCACCGTGGCCAATGGCGCAGATCGTCCCGAGGGGCTTGCGCTGGCAAGGGCGTGGGGCCAGGCCGGCCACGCGGTCGGCAATCACACCATGACGCATCTCGATCTGAACAAGTCCACCACGACACTCGCCCAATACCAGCAGGAACTGCTGGATTGTGACGCCGTCATCCGCACGCTGCCGGGCTATCGCAAGTGGTTCCGCTTCACCTATCTGCGCGAAGGCAACACGCCGGAGAAGCGCGACGGCATGCGCGCCTTTCTGAAAGAGCAGGGCTATCGCAATGCCTATGTGAGCCTGGACACCAGCGACTGGAGGCTGGATGGCTTGCTCACCGAAACGCTCGCAAAAAATCCGCGCGCCGATGTCAGTGCAATCAAGCGCGCCTACCTAGCGCATCTCTGGCAGCGTGCGCAGGCCTATCGCGATCTGTCGCAGAAATTGCAGGGCCGTGATATTCCGCAGGTGATTCTTCTTCACCACAATCTGATCAACGCGCTTTGGCTGGACGACGTGATCGCGATGTTCAAGGAAAAAAGCTGGAGCATCACATTGCCTGAAGCGGCCTTCGTCGACCCGGTCTATCAGCTGCAGCCCGATCGCGCGGTTGCGGGGCAGAGCCTGCTGTTGTCGATGGCACGAAGTCTCGGTCTGGGCAAGATCGAAGGCTGGGAACGGCTGGTGGACGATGGTGACTTCGAGATTGCGCAGTTGAAGGCGCAGGCGAACTGAGGTGTTGGCTGCACAGTGGTGAGAATCTGATACTCTCGCGAAACTAACATTCGTATAGCGAAGGATTTCCATGCCGGGATTGCGCCGCAAATTGTTGTTGGCTCCCTTGATCGTAGTCGGCCTGAACGCGATTCCAATCCATGCGATTGAAGTTCGTGTGGCTGCCGCCAATAGCGAGGAAATGTTGTTCGCTGACGATCCGAAAGACTGGGCCAAGCCGAAAATCATCGTCGCGCCGGTGTTTCCGGAAGAGCAGTTGAAACTCAATGCCAGCGGCCGGGTCGATGTTGACGTGGCATTGAACAATCAGGGACACGTCAAAACATTTCGCATCGCCAAGTCCGAACCGGCCAATCCGGCGTTTGAAAAAGCGGTATCGGAAGTCATCAATCTTTGGGTGTTTCATGGCGCTATCGACAGGGACTGCATGCCGGCGGAATCGAACGGCAACGTGCGCGTCTGGTTCGAAGTCGCAGAGGGCAAAGGCAAGGTCAGTGTCTCTAGCCAGGCGTCCGGCAACAAACTCGTGGCAGATACGGCTGCCAGTCAGCTACGCAAGCTGGAATGGCTGAATAAACGGGCAGCCATGGCTGCGGTCAACTATCCCCCCGAGGCAAGGAGAGACAACATCCAGGCCAATCTGCTGGCGGTGGCAAAGATTGACGCTGCGTCCGGCGAAGTGAGCGATGTTGCCGTAACCTGGATTGAAACCACGCCGGTTTTCGCCAAGGAAAGAGTGATCAGCGCGTTTAAATCATCGGTTACACAATCTCTGCGGGTAGCGAAATTTGCGCCGCAGGCCGGCACGTCCTACAAAGTCTGTGTGCCGTTCGCTTTCAAACTGGGTTGAGCGCACAGGCGAACGCCAGCATTGGCGGGCTTCTCCAGGCTTTTTCGGCCTGAAACCCGCGCCCGTGCTGGAGTTTTAATCGGGCGCCAAGGCAATTCCGAGGTAATCCTGTCTAGGGCAGCCTGGTCGCCGTCCGCTTCACCCCATTCTGCTCAATGACGAAATTCCCTGCCTTGCCATCCTTGATGTCGCCGAAGGTGATGACGATGGATGCGACACGGGCAAAGAAGCGCGTGCTGTTCTCCGGATAGATTTCGAATTCGCCCTGGCGAGTGGCCCGCGCGCTGATCCGGTTGCCCGTCACGCGTATGACGACATTCATTTCCTCGCTCAGTTTGTAAGTGCCTGCGTATTGCGACAGCACCTCGGCGGAAACGTCCGCCACGTTGGGAAATTCACGCACCGCAAGACTGTGGCGGCGATCCATCAAATGCAGCGCGATGTCGGTCAGCTTGACCGAGGTGTTGGCAACGATGAAGACGCCTTCCTTCGCCTCGCGATCGACCATCAGCGAACTCGACGAACCAAAAGTACCGCCGTCGTGGTTCATGAAGGTGCGGCCGGCAAACGGGATGCTCATCCAGGCAAGGCCGATCGGGTTGATGCGTCCGGGTCCTGCCTCGCGTGTGGTCACGGCCAGGCTGATCGCTTTGGATAGCGAGCTGTCCTTGAGTGTCGCGACCGCTTCCACGTAACGCCCGATGTCGCCTGCCGTCGAGCGCATCGCGCCGGCGCCGGCGTGCGCCAGCGGCAGCTCCCACGCAGGTGTGGGCCGCACATTGGCATCGTGCGGTTGCACCAGCCGTTCGGCAAACCGTTTTGCGTCCGATGTGGTGCTGCCCATGTTGAGCGGTTTCAGCACGCGCTCGGTCAGCAGGGCTTCGAACGATGCCGCCTTCGCTGCGCGCACCAGGACATAACCCATCAGCCCGAAGCCGACATTGGAGTATTCGTACTCGGCATTGCGCTCGCGGGTCGCGGTGAAATTCTTGACGAAGTCGAGCAAGTCCGCCTCGCTGTAATCGGCATACGGGTTCTTCGGGTCTTTCGGCAGCATGTTCGGTGCAAGGCGCGGCAGCCCGGAACGCTGAGTGGCGAGATCGACCATGCGGATCGGCGCTCCCGCGCTGTCGCGCAGCTTCAGGCCATTCGGCAGGAATTTTTCCACCGCGTCGTCGAGCTTCGCCTCGCCTTTTTCATCGGCGATGGCGAGCAACAGTCCGGTAAAGGTCTTGGTGATCGAGCCGATTTCAAACAGGCTGTCGGCCTTCACCGGCTGGCCATCGCGTGCCATGCCGGCAGTGACGACACGAATGCCGCCGGCATCGACCAGCGCCACCGCGACGCCCTTTGCGCGCTGGGCGGCAATCAGCTGCTTGTCGAGAACGGCCTCGACTTCGGCTGTGGTGGGCAGCGCAGCGAAGACGGGGGCGGCGAGAAAAAATGGCAGGGTGCGGAACAGCGTGGCGAGACGAAACATTCGAGGGGCGTGCACGGTGGACTCCGGTTTGGCGATGCTGCACTTTGGCAGCACCGCGTGCGCCGCGCAACGCTTGGCGGACGAATCAGCCTGTCGCGATGACGAAACCACCTGCGCGAGTGACGGTTGGCCGCGACGAGATCAGGGCGGCAGCAGTTTCCACGCGCGCAACAGTTCACGCAGTGCCTCGGGCTTGTTGGTCGGCGAATTGTTGCCGGCCTGATCCTTGGTATTGGCGCCGTGGCAAGACGCACACACCCGCACCTCACCCGGCTGCATGGTTACCCACACACGTTCGCGAACCACGGCGTTGCCCGCGGCATCGGTGGATTGCCAGGCCAGCGCGCGCCGCGCCGGAACAAATGCCGCGGTCGAACCGTCGGCGGCGATCTTCACGCTGCCGGCCGGTCCGCCCGGATTGGCGATGTTCTTCGCTGCGGCATTGCCATGCAGCGGTTGCGCAATCACGCGCCGGCCGGGGCCGGTGTAGCCGCGAATCAGGTCGCCCTGGAAAATCTGGAAGTGCGAGATGTTGTAGACGGTGCCGCCGCCGGGCTTGACCGTCTGCACACCGCCCGGCACGCGCAGGTTGAACGGTTGCTGCAGGTCGGCACGATCGCGCGTGGTCTGGTTGCGCGTGACGATAAGCGCCAGATCGTTGTTGATGAGCCAGGTGCGGAACGCATTCTGGTCCACGCTTTCCTCGGCGAACACACTGCTCTCGGGGGACTCAAGTGCCGGCGCCGGGCGCGTGGGACGGGTGCGGGCCACGACTTCAACCGCCTCCAGTTCCCACAGCATGCCGCTGAAGCTGCGCGCCTGGTCCGGGCTCCACCAGGTCACCGATTTGCTGATGCCGCCGGTCAGCGAGGCACCGGGGGTGTAGAGACCGGATGCGCTGTCGAAGGTCAGCGGCTTCAGGCGAAAATCGGTGAGCAGCGAAACCGTTGCCGAAGTTGCCGGCGAGTGCGTGGCGATGAGCTTGCCGGACGTCAGCGGCAGCGGATTGCGATAGCGTCCGCCGGGCGATTGCAGGCCATTGCCCTGCGCCGTTACGTTGCTCAGCACCATGCTTTCGGCAGAGAGATTCGGCGCGCCGGTGAGCTTGACGATCTGGTCCGAGGTCAGCGAACCGAATTCGCGCGCCGCGATCGCGAGATAGCTGCCGGGACTGGCTGGATCTTCCCGCAGGTGGAAAAGCCCGCCGTCCATGCGGACCGGCTTGGTGTTGGCATGCAGGGAATCATTGGTAAGGTCGGACAGGGAGGCGTCGTTGGCGAACGACTTTGGCATATAGCCGAAAGACAGTTCGTGGCGGCCGATGTGGTTCAGGGTCTCTTCATCGGTGCCGTCTTCGTTTATCTGCCACGGCGTGAAGAAGTTGGATGTGTAGCCGTTCACGGCACCAAATGCGGGGCTGACACTGTCGGCACGGGTCTCCGGATACACCTCGTCGCGATTGCCCAGTGTTGCCGCACCCGGCGCCTCGCTGGCGTAGTTGAAGGAACCATTCGGCGGTGCGCCGGGCGAAGCGCGATCGGCATCGGCCTGCTGGTCTTGCTGCAAATGATCCCAGCGGATAAACACCACGCGGCCGAAGCTGTCGATGGTGGGCGAGAACGCGCCGCTGGGGGCATGGTTCAGCAGGCGCAGGTCACCACTGACGGGGTTGAGGCTCCAGATGCCGGTAACGGTGGCCGTGCTTTCGTATTCGTCCCGCTGCGGGTAAAGATGGGCCTGGCCATCGCGCGGACGATCCGACGTGAACAGGATGCGGTCATCGGTGCCGTAGATCGGCGAGATGTTGTTGTAAGTCGCGGGCTGGTTCGGCACCTTGGTGATGACCGCCGTCTGGCCCTTGCCGAGATTGGTGACTTCGTACAATTGCCAGTAGAAGGTCTTCACCTGATATTGCGCGGTCGGCGCGCCCACCACCATGCTGAACACCGCCTTGGTGCCGCTCCAGTGCACAGCAGGTTCGCGCACGGCGATGGCGTTGTCGCCCTGCTGTCCGTCCATGCCAAAGCCGGCTTCCTGGGTCAGATTGCGCAGTGTGCCGTCGTCGTAGCGAATCATGAGATCACCGCCGCGCGCGACCTGATCCATCGCGGCGCCGTGATTGGCAAAGGTTGATGCACGCGCAGCGAAATCGGCCATGGTGGGCACTTGCGTGACGAACATGATCGGGCTTGCGCTGGCACCGCCACTGCCGCCGCCGATGGTGCTGCCGGAGCGTGCCTTGGTCGCGGCGATGTCGGACACGTTGATTGCGCCGGATGCATTGATGTCGAAGCGGAAATTGTTCGCCGTGGTGATTTGTCCGCTGCGCGCCTTGGTGGCGCTGATGTCGGTGGCGTTCACGGCCTGTGAATTATTGCCGTCACCGACCAGGAAGCCCATCGACGCGGAAGCATTGACGGTCGTGCCGTTGATCGACGGCACCGATACCGTGACGCGCTTGCGGTCGGCGACGCCGGTCAGGGTCACGATCGCATCGTGTCCGCTGGCCGTTGCGCTGCTGGTGATGCTGGCGCTGGCGTCGTCTACGGCGGAAACCGATTCGACCGTAGTGACCGGCGCGTTGAACTGAAACACGATCGAATGTCCGGTACCGCCGGCGCCTGAGGCACGCGACTCGACCGAAACGGCTCCGTCAATCGCCACCGTGCGGTCGATCGCGACATCGAATGTGCCGGCGGCGCCATGTGTCTTGCGTGAGGACACACCGATCAGCGTCAACGGTGCGCCCGCCTGCGGTGTCACATTGACCGACGCGCTGGCGGCGCCGCTGCCCGAGGCATTGGCCGCGCTTACCGTGCAGTCATAGCCGGTGCCGTTGACCAGCCCGGTGACGGGAACAGGGGCGGTGGCCGCAGTGCCGGAAATACCGCCCGGATTGCAACTGGCCGTGTATCCGCTGATCGACGAACTGCCGCCCGATGCCGGCGCGGTGAAGAAAATGAAAGCGCGACTGTCGCCGGCGACGGCGTTGCCGATGGTTGGCGCGCCCGGAGCCTGTGCGATGGCGTTCGCGCACGAGACCAGCGCCAAAAACGCGGCGACGGCGGGCAATGCGAGTTTGACGAATTTGGTGAAGGGGGATATTTTTTTCATGGCGATAATGATGCAGGTTTCTCCGATGCCGGTGCTCACGCGATCAAGGGATGGCAGAAGCGGTTTGATTCGAGCACGCCGGAGTGTATTTTTCTCGTGATGTGTGTCGCATGCAGCGGCAGGCGGACACTTTTATGCGGGTGATGCTTGGCAGATACGGCCTCAGCAACCTGTGTGCCAATGATCCCGGCGCGGATGTTTCGCTTCACGCGCCTGTGGAGATGGTGGCGAAGACGACGGCATGCCGGGATTGTCGCCAGCCGGCGACAGGAGTGCGCATTTGTGACATCCGGCGGCCTCGCGCGGGGAGATTTTCGCGACTCGCCGTCCTGCGCGATAATCGATGTAATTGAATCGTGACGGAACCGCCTATGTCGAATTTTCTTCGTTCTCCCGTGGCCTGGATGATTGCCGTGCTGATCGCGCTGGCCGGCGGCGGGGGCTATTGGCAATACAGCGTGCAACAAAAGCGCGAGCAAGCCGAGCGCGAGCGCATTGCCGAAGAGCAGGCCGAACAAAAGCGCGCGGCCGAGCTGGAAGCGCGCCGCAAACTGGAACAGGCACGATTGCAGGAAGAGCTGCAGACGAAAAAAGATCTCGAGGACAAGCAGCGGCAAATGGATGTCGAATTCCGCCAAGCCGAGCTGGGCCGCAAGCAATTCACGGTGGACGACCGCCTCGGGCAGGCAACCGACTCCGGCTACGCGGCAGCATTGGCCGAACGGATGCGCATGGCCGAAGAATACAACCGCCGCATGAACGAGCGCCGTCAGGAGAGCGAAAGCGAATCATCCCGCCGCCAAGCGCAAAGCGATGTCGAGCGGCAGCGGCGTTATGTGCAGGAACGCGAAGCCGAAGACCAGGCCGCGCGCGCGCGTCGCGAACAGTCGGCCAGGGATGCCCAACCCACGCCGCCCGCGGCGACACCGGCACCGTCTGAACCCAAGGCACCGTATATTCCGCCGCCGGTGCGGGAGAAGGCGAAGAGTAAGTGAAACTCTAGCACTGGCGCGGCGTTTCGGGCATTTTCGGTCTGGAAGGCGCGCCAGTGCTGGAGTTTGGTAATTTGCGCTGGCTTCGCTTGAGACGCTTGTGGCAAATCTCTCGTCGAGTATGTAAACGCACGCCGCAAGCGATCGAAATGAATGAGGTCAGACACGATTGGTGGTGCACTTTGTTGCCGTGCTTACTTGGGCTTGGTTTCTTGTGCGCTGCCGATACGCTCGGCGTGGTGTGGTAAAAGTCGACTAGTAAGTGTGCGTAGCAAGCCCCTTAGCTTACTTAACAAGTGCCCCGGTCCGGGGTTTGCGTTACTAGCTATGAAAATTTCTCGTTAACTTAAGAGTTAGAAATTTAATGATTCGTGGCGACCTTTCAAATCGGCTAATTCATCTCACGCGCGGTACAACGTCAAAAGAGGCGTCAGAAAAATTCCTATCTATCGTTCGGGAAAGCAGGTTGTTGGGCTCAAACGGATACATTCGTGGAGGTGCGAATTGCGTTTGCTTTAGTGAAGCACCTCTGAGTGTTCTCACCCATACACTTTCAGCGCCAACAGAGAATGGAATGAGATACGCACCGTTCGGTGTCATTGTCAGCAAGTCATGGCTCTTTCAGCAAGGCGGAAGACCGGTTATCTATCAATCACATGACGAGTATGACGCTCTACCCGATGCACTAAAGTTCAGGCACGTTCGATATGAGCCACATCGTGGCATTGACCACACATGGGAGCGTGAGTGGCGCATCAATGTCGACGAATTACCGCTTGTTAGCTCCGAAGTTACGTTCGTAGTACCGACACGTGAATGGGAGCGTAGGTTTCACCAAGAACATATCGATGAGGTTGCGACAACTAGCTTTCTTCTAGAAATTCCGCTTGATGATCCAATGCCTTGGCATTTCATTGCACTCGAAGATCTTGGTGTAGAAGGCTTTGATGATTACAATTTTTAGCTGGCATTCAAACGCTATTCTTTTGACGGAAATTTCTAGCGTTCTTATCCTGCTCGATTGACAACGTATGAGCCCATCCGCAGCACGTCCCGCCCACAGCCTGACGGAATCCGACCTGCGGACATATAGCGTATGGCGCTTCGTCATCCCGGAAGAGTATGACGACCCGGAGGTCGATGAGTCGTACGTGGTTCCGGACGCTCAGTCGCCCTCAGCGGGACATTCAGGCAGCTACCTTGTGGCCGCGCAGTACGAGCTTGAAAATGGGACACGCCTTCCCGGCATGGTTCAGGTTGATGTCATCGATACGCAGATTGAGTTCACACCGGTCACCATTTTTGTGTCAGGCAAGACCGTCGATCCGCTCGGCCGCGACACCGAACCGAGACTGCGCCGCATCCTCAAAGCCGAACATGTCCAGCCGGTTCGTTGGTATCTTGATGCCTTGCTGCAGGGCGAAAGCGAACACCGCACCGAACCAATTAGCAAACCCGGACTGCTTCAGGAGCTTGGTCTCTTGGCACAACTTGCGCGCCTCAAACTGATGCGGTGAATCGGGACGATCCTGACTCTGCGGGCAGTTACCTGGCGAGTGCGGCGCGATCAGGTCGATTGCGCAAGCCGATGATCAACTGATCGTCGATCCAGCGCCGCAGCGCAACGCCCATCACCTGACCGGCATTCGCATCCGGAAAGCGTTCATCTAGAGTTGAGCACGCGCCGGCGAACGATTCGCCGTTCATCATTTGCTGCAAGGCGTTCGCTTCGATTTCGCCGATGGTGATGAAATGCGGGCGCAGTTCCTTTCGCCAGACCAGAAGCGATGTCGGCGATTCGAGCGGTGCGGCAGGCGGCGGCGTTTCGTTGTTCTCCAGCGCTTGCCAAATGCCGGCAGCGTTGTGGATGATCGGCACCAGCCGCAGCGTGGGATTGAATGCGAAGCCGATTTGCGCCCAATCTTTTTCGGTCAGCGCCGCGAAATCGCCGAGCGAAAGCGGCACCGCATCGGCGCCTTCAAACGCACTGCGCAGCATGGCGTCGATCATCGCCACTTCGGCGATGTCGATGTCATCCGGAAATCGTTCGCGCAGCCAATCCGGCAGCGATTGGCCGAAATCCTGCAGGGTGGCGTCGCTAGGCGGGTGAGCGGCGATATAGGCTTCGGCGATATCGGCGAAGGCCTCGTCGCCGAGATAGGCCCAGGTGCGCTCGAACACATCCTGCAAGACTTCAATCAGCCGCGCACGATAAGCGTGGTGATAGATGGTCAACCGTTGCGCAACATTGATGCGGCCACCGGGCGTGATGGCGTCCCCCAGATTTTCCGGCTGATCGCTTAGATGTGCCAGAAAATCGCGTTGCATGTCCGCCAATGCCATCGTCATGCGGTCACCGCAATTTCTTCCTGACGCGAATCTACGCCAGCGGAAATTTCGCGCGCCCGCTGCAACTCGCCAAGCAGTTCGGGCAAGGGCGGAATATTGTCATCGCGCTCGATCATGGTGGCGACGTGACCCAGATGGCGGCACGCATCTTCATAAAGCGACCACACCGGCTCCGCCACCGCGTGGTCGTGCGTATCGACGATGTAGTCACCGTGATCGTCATGTCCGGCGAGGTGAATCTGCTGCACCCGTTCGCGTGGAATGTGTTGCAGGTATTCGCGTGCGTCGAAACCGTGATTGATGCTGCTGACGTAGATATTGTTTACATCCAGCAGCAACAGGCAATCGGCTTCCTCGGCGACGTGGCGCAGGAATTGCCACTCGCTCATTTCGTCGCTGCGGTAAGCGAGGTAGCTTGAAACATTCTCAAGTACGAAGCGGCGGCCGAGTACGTCCTGCGTCTGGCGAATGTGTTTCACCACCAGCTTCAGCGCTTCCTCGGTATAGGGTAGCGGCAGCAGGTCGTGCGAATTGTGGCCGCCGAAACGTGTCCAGCACAGGTGATCGGAAATCCACAGTGGCTCGATGCGGTCAGCCAGTGCGCGAATCTGCTTCAGATACGCGGCATCAAGCCCATCCGCCGAACCGATGGACAGCGACACGCCGTGCATCGCCATCGGATAGTTGGCGCGAATTCGGTCGAACATGACGAGCGGCTTGCCGCCGGCGACCAGAAAATTGTCGGAAATGATTTCCAGCCAATCCACTCCAGGCACAGGCTGAGGCGCCGCAATGAAATCGGCGTAGTGCGTGGTGCGCAGGCCGAGGCCGAAACCGGGCGAGGGCGCACGAATGGGCGAATCGTTGGAAATCATGTTCGCGGAATAAAAAAGCGGCGGTACGGCCCGAAGGCAATACCGCCTCAATCACTCAAGGGAGACAGATGTTTGCTGCAAAAATCAGGACTTCTTTTTCTCGACGAGATCACCAATCACGCCGCCCTTGTCGAGACAGGCTTTGGCGGCGATTCCTTTGAAGCCATGGCCCTTGCAGGCGTTCTGGCCTTTGCAGCTATGTTCCGCCGTCTTGCAGTCCGAATTGCCTTTGCAATCGTGCACGGCATAGCAATGCACCTTGTCGGTCGCAGCAACGGCAACACCGCTGCTGCCTTTGGGCGCGTCGGCGGCAAATGCGCCCAGCGACAAGGCCAGCAGACCGGCGGCGGAAGCGAGTGCGGCACCTTTGGATTGAACTGACATATTGTTTCCTTTCGAAGTGTCGATTGAATATCCGGCGTTGCTTTCGATGGGATCCGGCCGCGGCCGGTGGCGCGAACGGTGGAGGTTTATTTCCTCAAGCTCTCTGTCGTTGGCAGGAAGAGTTTCATACGCGGGAGGAAAAATTTTTTAGTTGTGCGGCAACTTTTTTTGCAGGGCATGCTGGGTGCTAGTGGTCCTGATTGCGGTCAGCTGCTCTATCCCTCACTACCTCCCTTTTTTTCGGGGGAGGGAAGCCACAATCGCCCGCCGAATCTCCGCTAGCGACGCCGCATCGCTCCAAATCATCACACCGTCTTTTTCCGTGACGCCAAGCTCTGCCCACAACTTGGCGAGTTCCATATCACTTGGCAACGCACGATCCTTCATCCGCGTATGCAAATCGGTCAGCACGGTAAACCCGGTCGCCGCGTCCGCTGTCGCCAGCGTTTTCTCCAGCGGCCATTCCTCGGCGTAGTTGCCACCGGCAGCGACCAAGCCGCGCATCGCGTCCTGAAAACCGACGCGATTGCCGCTTCGCTTGCGCAATTCCACATCGGCCATCAAACAGAACAGTGCGCCGCCCCAATACGTTCGCCCCCAGGTCGGCGTGCGATCGAGCCCGCGATCGCCCGCTTGCGGCAGGCCCTGATGCAGATTGCGATACAGCTCCGCCCAGCCACCCGCGTCACCCGACAAGCCGGCCTGCGCGCGTGCGACGATTTCGACATAAGTCGCCGCACCTTCGTGAAACCAGTTCTGATGACGCGGCACTTGCGGAATCGCCAGATGAATCATCTCGTGCACCATGATCCAGTCGGACAGGTATGCGCTGCGCATCGTGTTACGCCCGACCCGCACGCGGATGCGAAGCTCGTCGTCGTTGAAGGTGGTGCCGGATGCGACTTTGTTGCCGTCCACAGGCACGATCAGCATCGTTACTGCGCCGACGGGAAATTTACCGAGATAGCGGCTGACCGCGTGCGCGGAGCGCGACACCCAGTCGGATATCTCTTTCCGCGCCTGCACATTGAATCCCGATTCGAATTGCAGATCCAAACGCGTTGATTCGACATTCAATACTTCGAATACCGGTTCGTCGGCTTCGGCGGTGCGCGCGGATGATGCTGCGAGCAGGGCGGTCATTGCGACCAATGCAATAAACCCGGCCGGTCCTCTTCGCATCGCGTACTCCGTTGGTTGTACTGCTGGATCGTACGTTAGCGGGTTGCTGCCGGTTGTGCCAGTCCGTGGCAACCGGTATCAGGTTGGATAGACGCTCTGTAGCTGCGATTGCAGCATCTTCCGCGTACGGTGCAGGATGATCCACAGATTGCTGTCGGTTATGCCGACGCGTCTGGCTGCCTCGCCGCCGCTGTAGCCATGTACGTGTACCAGTACGAACGCATCGCGTTGTCGCGAAGGCAGTTTGTCGATGGCGTTCATGATGTTCGACGCCAGTTGCCGGCGCTCAGCTTCTTCGCTGGGGTCGGCGAGTCCCTGGCGGAGATCCTGCTGCTCGGCCCCATGCAGACCCTGCATCAACTCTTCGTGTGAAGTCGAACCCGATGCCATTTCCTCGTCCGCCGGCGCGAGCACGCGGCGGCTGTTCTCGGTACTGTTGCGGCGATAAGTGTCGATGATCTTGTGATTCAAAATCGAGGTGAGCCAGGTGCGCAATCCCGATTTGCCGAGGAATGGGCTGCTGCCCGTCAGCGCCACCAGCATCGTGTCCTGCACCAGGTCTTCGGCGGTGTGCACATCGCTGATCTTGGCGCGGGCGAATCGCATCAGGTAGGCACGATGTTGCTCCAGCTCCAGTGCGCGATCGGCATCGCAACGCATCATGTTCATCAGGCTTCTCCCGCCGTCGGGAACATCTGATGCAACATTGCTTCCATCGCTTTGGGGTCGATGTTCTTGTCTGCGAAGGCACCGATCGCGACGGATGGCAATGCCTGCGCACCGGGCCGCGCGGCGGCGACGAATACCGCCTGCGTTGCGCCTTTTTTCATTTCATGCCGTGTGCCCACTTCGCCGTTCATCGTCGGCAAGATCAGGAACGAGACCAGACCTTTCGGCGTATTCATCACCAGATGACGCCCGGTGCGCCCGGCTACCACGCATTCGCTCAAATGGCGAATGTGATAACCGGCATCGCGAAAGCCGACGCCCAATCTGCCCAGCGAAGTCGCCACCGTCTGTGCGGAGACATTGCCGTTGTCGGCCAGTTCACCCGTTTCTTCCACCACGTGATCGAGCATCGCCACTGCAATCGGCGAAGAAGTTTCCGGGCGCAGCGCGACCAATGTCAAAGCAACCGCCACCACCGAAGCAGCAATACCCGCCGCCCATTTCGAGCGTTGACGATAGCGCACACGCAGGATGATGCGATCCGACAACCCCGCTGGTGCAGCAACTTCGCCAAACGCTTTTGCCAGTTGATCGTTGCCGGCGTTGAGCTGCACGCGCATCGCGGCCAGCTTTGCATCGCCGGCGATGGCCGTTTCGATCGTTGGCGTCGTGCGCCGCGCATCGGCCAGCAGCGCGCGCTTAACGTCCATTGTTGAGCCTTGCGAATTCATTTTGCACCTCGGGATTGAACCAGCCGCAGCGCCGGTTTGGCGGTGGCGTCATTGCCTTGCATCAGATCGTGCAGCGCGAGCCGCGCACGGGTGAGCCGCGTCATGGTCGCGCCGGCGGTCAGGCCCATCACCGCGCCGATTTCCTCGCAGGACATGCCGACCAGGTTTTGCAGCAGCAACGGCTCCAGATATTTTTCCGGCAGACGTGCGAGCACATCGCGCACCTCCACGCCGATGGTGAAGTCGAGCCCATCTGGCACATCCACCGGCTCATCGTCCTCGGGGTCCTCGCGGCGCGCATTGGTGCGCCCGGTCTCGCGCAGGAACTCGTTGCGCACGATGGTGTAGAGCCAGCTGCGGCGGCCGGATTCGTCATCCACCTGATGCCAGCTCTTCCAGGCGCGGGCAAAGGCTTCCTGCAAGATGTCCTCGGCGCGATGCCGGTCGCGCGTCAGCCAGGATGCGTACTGGAACAGCTCGGATGAGTAGGCGCGAACCGCCTGGTCGAAGTGCGCGGAGGAAGGGCGGAGCCAGGAGATCATGCGGAGGCTCCGGCCTCTACTGGCCCTGTCCCCGCGACGGCGGGGATGCAGGTTTTTACGCGGAGTACTACGCGCTTACTTGGGTACGACTTGAATTGGCAATGAAAAACAGGCATTTGGCATTTGTTCTTATTGATTCGTTACCAATAAGACCCGCCAGCTCACCCAAACCTTACCGATTGCCGCAAATATTTTTGTTGTTGCGATGACGATGAAACTCTAGCACTGGTGCGGCTTCCCGGACATTTTTGGCCTGAAATGCGCGCCAGTGCTGGAGTTTCTTCCTTTAAAGCTGACCCGGCTTGAGTTGTCCATTAAAAAACACCCTACCGCTTTTTTGTGATTCTGTCGTTGGTCCGAATGTCGGCCGCTGACGGTGATAAGCTGTTGTTCAACTATATTTTTCAGCTGTTTATGCGCGCAATGTCATACGTCGATCAAAAGTGTTGTGCGTCGATCGTGACGTATAAATTGAGTTAGGCGTCTCAAATGCAACGACTGCTGTTGTCCCTCGCTCTCGTCGGCCTCGTCAGCACGGCGGATGCCCAAAACTCCATCGAGGTTTCGCCAAAGCCCACGGAGCTCAAGCCGCCGCCATATGCGACTATCACCCATGTAACTACCGGGCCTGGGTATGGTACGGTCTCGCAGCAAGTGCGCGGCAGATTCCATCGGGTCGTGGTACTTCAGGAAGGTCTCGTCTACGATCACCCGATGCTTCGGATCGAAACCTTGACCTACGGAGACGAGGGCTGTTGCATACACTTGAAAGCCGCCTGGACGCTCGATTTGAACGTGCTAGCTGAGGGCGGCCTGCGGCTGCCTGAAGCCGGGACCTCGGAGCTGCGCCCTACGCGTTGGCTCTCGCCGCAAACCGCCGAATTTCGCTATGGGAACCTGCTCTGCCAGGTACGAGGTATCGGCAAAGACAAGGTAGTCACTACATGCCAGTAGCAACGCCTAACCCTTCATTGAGCGGATGCACCAACCGCGGCTTCGCGCCTGTTGGCATGCTGCTGATGTCAGTCGTTATGCGCCGAAAGGTCGGACACCTTTTATGTCGTTAGCCGGCTCAGATCAGGCTACCACTTGAACTCGGTAATGGCGAAATCCGGATGATGTTTTCGCGGAGATTGATTGTGAACCGTACTTGGTTGCTTCTGCTTCTGATCTCTCTGTTCGTTTCAGGCTGCGCAACGCAATCTGCGCGAACGCGACAAGCCGCAGCGCCCGCGGCCACATTCGATTTCTCCAATCACCTTCGCGGAAAAACCCTGCTCTTTGTCGGCGCGCATCCCGACGATGAGTGGGGCGTGGCGCCTTTGTTCGCGGAGGCGTGTCTCTTCAACGGGGCAAGATGCCACTTCGTCGTGGCGGCCGAGGGCAGGAGCTGGGGCTGCTATCTCACGATCGGTCTCAAGGATACGACCGAGTGCTCGCGCATCCGTCGCGATGAAATGCGCCGTTCCGCGAGCAACCTTGGCGGCGAAGTTACTTTTTTCGGCTGGGAGGATGCTTTCTACGCTTTCGATCAAGCGGGCATGGAGCGAAACCTTGCGCTGTGGGCAAGCGATAACGGCGGTCATGCCGCGCTGGTGGGGCGTTTCAAGGCCGTGCTCGATGGTGTGAAGCCGGACATTGTTTTTTCGCACGATCCGCGCCATGGGACAACATGTCATCCCAATCATCGTGCGGTGACAGCGCTGATGCTTGAGGCACGCGCGGAGCTTGCACCGGCATCGCGTCCCGAGGTCTGGTTCGAGAATGACAATTTTGTCGAAGACCATATGGATACGGCTACCAAGGCGGCACTGGATAGCGGCGCCATTTTTCCCTGGCCCGGCGACAAGACACCGATGTACTGGTACGACGCATCGAAGACACTGCCGAACGGCAGGACCGGCTTCGACTATCTGGTCGCCACGATGAAAACCCATCGAACCCAGTACCCCGACCTGGCGAGCGGCAAGACCGTGCTTGCGCCAACGAAGGAACAGCAACGCATCCCGTTCACGCGCCTTGAAGATATCGATCCAAAGCAGGACCTGTGTACCGAGCTTGCGCTTAAGCGTCCCTCGTTCGATAAAGTCGGTTATCCGGTGGCAAATTAGTTGCAGCTTATTGTGCGAGTGATCGCCAAACAGAAATGAGTTTATTTATAGTCTTTCTGGTCGGTTTTATGCTTTTCACGTTCGGCATTTATTCGCTATCGAAGCACTCGCCGGCGAAATGGCAACAAGTGCCGGCGGTCGTGACCGGCAGTAATGCAAAGGAACATCCCGCTAGATACAGTCGCGTATATACGCCTGGCGTCAGCTATCGTTATGAGGTGGACGGTAGCATTTACTGCGGTGACACCTATGCTTTCTCAAGTGAAGAAGATGCAGGCTCGCTGGAAGTCATCACTGCGGTTTTGCAGCGTGAATTTGAAGCAGGTACGACCATTGCGGTCTGGTGTCAGATCAATAGACCGGCCGTGTCGTGCATAAAGCTTAACTCGGCTTACTCGAGAAATCATATGGCGGCGCTAGTCGTTTCGGGTGTTCTTGTTTGGATCGTCGGAATCGCTGTTATTTTGATCGAGAACTCGTGACCGTAATTTCGCAAGCATCGCAACAAGATGCCGAAGCCATCCTCGCGCTACAAAAACTCGCCTACCAATCCGAGGCCGGGCTTTACAACGATTGGTCGCTGCCGCCACTCACCCAGTCCATCAAGTCGCTATGTGAGGAGTTCGCTAATTCCATCATCCTCAAAGCCATTACGGGTGAGCGCATCGTCGGCTCGGTGCGGGCAAAGGTGACTGACGGTGTGTGCGTCATCGGCAGGCTGGTGGTGCATCCGGATTTCCAGGGACAGGGTATCGGCTCGATGCTGCTCAAGGCTGTTGAAAGCCATTGCCCTGGCAGCTCAAAATACGAGCTCTTCACCGGCAGCAAAAGCGAAGGCAATATCCGCTTGTATCGGCGCCATGGCTACGCCGTCGTTCGCACGCAGGTGATTTCGCCGACTCTGTCCTTGGTGTTCATGGAGAAGCAGGCAAATGCAAATCTTTAACGCGACGCAGCAAGAAAACGGAGCGGGAAGCATTCAATGAAAAAAATCATCTACGCGATCGGACTTGTTTCCCTGCCGTTCATTTATGTCGGCGTGATGCTGGCGACCCGGCAGCCGATTGATTGGGCGGTACTGGGATTGATGGCGCTGATCCTGGCACCGTTGCTGTTCTGGAAAGTGATCCCGCAAACAGAAAAAGATTTCGATGCGCTTTCGGAAGAGGAAAAGCTGAAGAAAGTTGCGCGTGCTGCGGGAAAGATTGCGGGACGCGGGGACTAGTTGGCGTTTTCGACTGAGCGAGCAAGATCGCCATCTGGCGCGCGTTTTCGGGCATTTTCGGCCTGGAAGCCGCGCCAGTGCTTGAGTTTGGCGCTTCGCGCGTAAACCGTTTCAGCGAATCGACGCGTAATTAAACAGCGACACCGGCGGCAGGATATCCAGCTGCTTCGCGACATCCATGCGCACGATAAACGAATAGCGCGACAGCGATTCGATCGGCACGTCGCGCGCACGCTGCTTCTTGACGAGAATTTGCTCGGCCTTGTAGCCGGCGAATTGGCCGATGGTGTAGTAGCTCGACACCAGGCCCGCGAGCACCGGTGCTTTTCCGGTCAGCGCCGCTTCGGTGGCGGAAAAAGTCGGCAGGCGCTGCTCCATGGCGGCGTTGGCGACGTGCTCCATTTGCGAGAACAGGTAGGTGTCCGGGCCAAGGTAGAGCCAGTCGGCGCCGGCCTGTTTCATCGCTTCGACTTTCTCGTCGATGTTGGTGGCGAGTGCCTTGCCATCCGCGCTGCGATCGAAGGTTTGTTCCACCAGTTTGAAGCGCTGCGCGGCGGCCAGTTCGCGCAGGCCTTCGGCGGTGGCGACAGAGTTACGCTCGGCAGCGTTGTAGAGCACGCCGAGTTTCGTGAACGGGCGATAGGTGCGAATCGCGTTAAGTTGCGCGTCGAGCGCGGCAACATGGGTGACGCCTGTGATGTCGCGGGTACGCGCGGTGAGCGAGGGCGTGACCTTGGCCGCGATCGGTGCGGCGACCAGCGCAAACAGGATCGGGATGTCGGTGACGTGCTTTGCCGGGTTGACCGCATCGTACGCGCCGGCGATACCCAGTGTAGGCGGCGTCCCCCAGGTGTAGACGAGGTCGGGCCGCATCGTTTTGATTTCGGCGACGAACTCGGCCAGCCGCGCCGGCTGTTGCTCTGCGTCGCGCCAGATGAACTCCACGGCGATGCCTTGCTTGCCGAAATAATCTTCCAGGCCTTTTTCGACTTGCGTCTTGCCGCGCCAGGTAATGGCATAGATGCGGAAGCGCGGCCCCTGCGCGCGCATGGGCGCGGCGGTGGTCGCCAGCGCGACGGCGGCGAGCTGCTGCAGGAACAGGCGGCGCATCAGTCGTCTCCCTGCGATGCTGATGCCTGCAAGGGCACCGCCACCGGCTCCGGCGCGCGGGTGCGCAAGAACACGATCGAGAACAATGCAGCGCACATCAACACCGCGCCGCCGATGGCGATAAACGCGGTCTGGAAGCCGGCGAACTCCAGCAATGCAGCGGCGATCAGCGGGCCGACGGCATTGCCGAACCGCTCCACCATGCGATAGACGCCGTACACCGCGCTCTGCCCCAGCGTGCGGATTTCTTCCTTGCAGACTTCCGCCACCATCGCCGCCTGCGGCGAGATCGACAGCGACTGGCCGATGCCGAGCAACAGAACCACCACCAGTGGCGACATCAGGCCGAACGGCAGCGCCATGGCCAGTCCGGCGATGCCCGATAGCGCGAGGCCGATGGCGACAAACATCGCTTCCGGCTCTTTCGCATGGCGTGCGCGCAGGCCCATCACCCAGTTGGCCATCATCGGCACCAGCAGCACCATCATCACCGAGTACAGCATGATCATTCTTCCGGCCATGGCCGAAGTGCTGCCGGCACCGACGATATAGAGCGGAATCAGGTAGAAGCAATATGCGATCAGGATCACCTTGGCCGGCACCGCGGCGAGCAGCAACAGCAACATGAAGCGGCGGTTGGCGAAGGCGACACTTAATTTGGGGGATGCCGCCGGTGACGATGCTTCGACTGCGGCACGGGAGGGATCGGCCGGCAGGCGCCGCCATGCCAGCAGCAGTGCGATCGTGGTCATCGCGCCGCCAACCAGAATGGTGGCGCGATGACCGATGCCATCGGCGAGAATGCCGCCGATCGACGGGCCGCAAACCATCGACACCATGATGATGCCGACGAATGCCGCGAGGCCGGCGGTGCGCGATTTGGCGTCGGTGTGATCGAGGATGTAGCCTTGCGCGGCGACGAAGGCGATCGCCCAGGCAGCGCCACCGGCCGCGCGCCAGACCAGCAATTCCGGCAGGCTGCTGGCCTGCGCTGAAAGGAAGTGCGCGCAACATGCCAGCAATGCCCCGGTGAGGAACGAGCGACGGCGGCCGATGCGTTCAGACCAGCCGCCCAGCACCGGCTGCGACAGCGCCACCACCAGCATGAAGGTAAAGATCGGCAGGCTGGCGACCATATTGGGCGAGATCGCGAACGGTCCGACCTTGAGCCCGGCGGCGAACATCGGCAGGAAGGAACGCGATAAATCGTCCGCCAGCAGTAGCAGGAAGAATGGCGCGCGCATGGCACCCAGCACCAGTGCCGCATCGTTGGTCGCCTCGGCGCGCCGGCCCTGGCGCGACTCGACGAAGGTGAATGTCTTGCGCACATCGCGCAGCATGTCGAGCGCGATGCGCAACGAGCGGTAACGTTCTGCCCGCGATTCGTTGGAGGCGTCATGGCGCTGCTGCAATCGCTGGCGCAATCCGCTCAATGTTTCCTGATACATCAGCACCACGTCCTCCGCGCGCGCATTGAGCGCACGGCTCCAGGCCTGGCCCAAGCCGCTCGACTGCGGCATCGGGAAGAAGGCGCCGCGCGACAGGGCAGCCACGCGCGCCTTCAGCGCCGCCACATCGGCCACCACCGCGCCTGCGAGGAAATAGAGCAGCTCCAGCGACACGAACAATGTGACCACGGCCACCACGACCAGATCGAGCGCCATTTCCTCGAACAGCTTGCGCACGTACTTTGGATCGATGCCGACGGTGAGCTCGGCCTTGGCATTTTCATATCCCGTGACCGGAATGCGTGCCGTCAGCGCGATGCCGGCATCGGCGCTGTTGCCGGTTGACGCCATGGTTTTGCCCGCGCGCAACAGGGCAATGTGCGAAATTTCCGGGTGCTTCTTTGCCGTCTCGGCAAACAATGCATCGACTCCCACCAGTTTTTCGAGCGGGATGTCGTGGCTGGCCACTTGGCTGATCAGGCCACTCAGCGAGCGTCCGGCAGTACCGGCTTTTTCCAATACCTGGGGCGCGATGGTGTCGTCGAACGTCCGATACATCAAGCCGACGGTGGCGGTGATGGCCGCCGTCACCACCAGCAGGATCGCCGCCATGGCCACCCACAGTTGACGCTGGATGTAGGAGGGCGCCTTCACTGCGCGGCCTGCGGATGGATGGCGCCCAGTTGCTGCTGCGCGGCGTTGATCTGTGCTTTCACGGTGGCAACATCGGCAACGAGCGCGTGCGCATGCGGTTGATCGGCATCGAACAAGGCGTCCGCAGCCAGCACCAGCTCGCGGTCGGTGCGCTGCCACAACCAGCGCAGCGTGGCGTAGAGCAAGGCAGTGAACATTGCGAACAAGGCGATACAGGTGATGACCAGACGCTGGGTGAATGCGCTCATCGCCTGCTGTTCCAGCTGTCGGTTGTAACGAATAACCGCGTAGCCGGCCGCCTGTTCGAAGCTGTTACGAATGACCGACGCGACCACGGCCTGGTTGGGCGAAGGCGACAGGCTGCCGAATTTCGTTTGCCGGGAGAAGACCGCCAGCCATTCCGGCGGCAGGCTGGAGCCGATGCGCGCGAGATCGGTGGCGTAGGCGATCTTGCCGTCATGGCCGGCAACTTCGATGCCAAGAAAAATCGGGTCGGCCTCGCGCCGGCGCTCGATCACTTCTTGCAAAGTGGCGATTTCCCAGAAGTCCTGCCCCAGCGACAGGCTCTTTTCGGCGATGTCGTCGATTTCGCCCGCGACCAGTACCACGCGATCGCGCTGAAGGCCGGTGAATACGCTCTGGTATTTGAAGTACAGCAGAAGGCCGGTCATGAACACGGCAAAGCCGATCACCCAGAAGGCAAGCCAGAACAGTTTTCGATTGACGGCGTGCATGTCCGGTAGATGGAATAAAGATCGGGGTTTCAAAACAGCATCATTCCCGTTTGCCTTCCGTTTGTCGATGACTTGATCGAGGCTTCAACGATGTCTCAGGAAGAGGCCCGCGCCATCAGGTTCTCCAGATGCAGGTCGATGGCCGGCCATTCGGAGTCGAGGATGCTGTAATAAACCGAGGAGCGCGGTGTGCCGTCGGCCAGGATGATGTGGTTGCGCAGCACGCCTTCCTTGTAAGCACGCAGGCGCTCAATCGCGTCCAGCGAGGCGAAGTTGCGGTGGTCAATCTTGAACTGAACGCGTACCGCGCCCAGCGTATTGAAGGCGTGTTTCAGCATCAGTTGCTTGCTTTCCAGATTGAGCCCTTCGCGCTGGAAATTGAGGCCGATCCAGGTGCCGACTTCCACGACGCGGTTCTCGATCTCGATTTCCATGAAACGGGTTGTGCCGACCGCATTGCCGGTCTTGAGGTCGATCATGGCGAAGGGCAGGTCGGTGCCGGCGGCCTGTCGGTCGAGCAGGGCCTTTACCAGTCCGGCCATGCCGTGTTCGCGGTAGATGCGGGCATCCAGCAGGTAACGCCAGATGGTGCGGCGTCCGTCGGGCGAGTCCTTGCATGCGTAATCGAGGTCGGCGACATGGTCCAGCGACAGGGGCTCCAGACGCAGATGGCGACCGGTGAGTGTGACGGGTTTGATGTCCATGGCGCAGGTCCCTGTTGTTTTTTGTCAGAAAATGCAGGCAGATCGAGTATACAAGCCGGGTAATGGCTTCGGCATAAGGGGTTCCCTTACGCTGGGGATTCACGCTGGATTAACGATTCCGTTCGAGTCCGGGCGCGCCTTGAGGTAATATCAAAATCGGTAAAACCCCGATGGTGTGCGGCAACTCCGCGTATCGAAGCGGGCAGGAAAAAGCAGCAAAAAAACAGTAATTCCGCGCTCGATAGTCCAAGCGGCAGAACCTACGGCAAACACCCATGACTCAGGACTCAACCAAGGACAACCGGGAACGATCGGACATTACGCGAATGGCGCGCGACGGACATCTGCCGGTCGCAAAACCGGTTGCCGACGACGATGCGACGGTGGTCGCGCCGACTACCTCAAGTGCAGCAGATGATGCGACCGTCGTATCGCCACATACTTCCGCTGCAGGCGACGATGCAACCCTGGTATCGGCCGCCGCTCAACCCGCTACACCAGCGCCGGCTGCTCATCCTGCCAATGTGACGCCGCTGGCGCTGCCGGTGGGCTACCGGCTGCACGAATATCGCGTGGACAAGGTGCTGGGCCAGGGCGGTTTCGGCATCACCTATCTCGCCAGCGATGTGAATCTCAATGCCAAGGTGGCGATCAAGGAGTACCTGCCCGAGCAATTCGCCAACCGCACCATCGATATCACGGTGGCGCCGCGCTCGGCCAACGACGAAGAGTTCTACGAAAAGGGGTTGGAGAACTATCTGGTCGAGGCGCGCACGCTGGCCACCTTTCGCCACCCGCACATCGTCCGCGTGGCGCGATTTTTTGAGGCCAACAACACCGCCTACATGGTGCTGGAGTACGAGCGCGGCGAATCGCTCAAGGCCTGGTGGCGCAATCATGCCGATCTGCCCGAAGCCGATCTGCTGCTGTTGCTGCGGCCGTTGCTTGATGGTTTGGCCGTGGTTCATGAAAGCGGCTTCCTGCACCGCGATATCAAGCCGGACAATATTTATGTGCGCGATACCGACGGCACCCTGGTGCTACTCGATTTCGGTGCTGCGCGTGCCACTTCGGAGCAGCGCACCGAGGAAAACAATTTCGTCACCCCCGGCTATGGTCCGATCGAACAGTATGTGATGGGCGAGCAGGGGCCGTGGACCGATATCTACGCCTTTGGCGCAACGCTCTACTGGATGATCTCGGGCAAGAAGCCGATCGAAGCGCCCGATCGAATGGTCGATCCCGACCCGCTGAAACCGGCGGTGGAAGTTGGCAAAGGCCGCTATAGCAATGAATTCCTCAGCGCCATCGACTGGGCGCTGAAACCCGAGACGCAGGACCGGCCGCGCGATGTGGCGGCGTTCCGCAAGGCACTGTTTGCCGCGCATCCGTCCAGCCTCGATTTGCAGGATGCCTTGCGCGCGGGAGATGGGGTCGATGGCGAGAACATCGGCTGGATGGCGGCATTGCTGTCGCCGCGATTGCTGAAGGCCAAGCTGGTCAAGGGCGCACGCTCGTTGCTGCGGCCGGGATCGTGGCCGCTGGCGGTGAAGATGACGCTGGCGATGGTACTGACCGCGCTGACGCCGATGCTGCTGACCGCGTATTACAACTACGCCGGCAGCGTGGAACGCGTAAGCACGGGCGAATTGCGCGATCTGGAACAACTGGCGGGCAGCGTTGCCGGCCGCGTGTCGCAACTCATTTCCGACAGCAAGAATCTCGCGGTGTATGTGAGTACCGATGACGACTTCGTCGCCTTCCTGAAGGCACCAACGGCAGCGCGCGCCAAAGACATCACCGCCAAGCTGCTGGGGCTGGCAAAAGCCAATCCGGACATACAGGTGGCCACCGTACTAAATGCCAATGGCGATGCGCTCGCCTCCAGCTTCGATGGCGTGGCCGGCCGCAACTTCAAGTTCCGCCAGTATTTCCAGGAAGCACTGGCCGGCCGCCAGCACATTACCGGCATCATCATCGGCGCCACGGCGGGCGAGCCCGGTGTGTTCTTCGCCAATCCGGTCAAGGACGAGAAGGGGCAGGTGATTGGTGTTGTAACGCTGCGCATACGTGGCAGTGCGATTGCCGCCATTCTGGAAGAGTCGCGCGGCAACTCGGCACGCAATGCCATGCTGGTCGATGGCGATGGTGTGCTGATCCATCATTCGGATCCATGGTTGATCTTCAAGTCTCTGGCGCCACTGCCACCGGATACGTTGAAGGCGATCGTTGCCGACCAGCGCTTCCGCCTGGATAAGATCGAGTCGCTGGACTTGCCCGAGCTGGCGCAGAAGATGGTGGGCGCCAAAGGCGAAGGCAACGCGAGTTACCTGTCGCCGCTATTGAAGACCCCCGAAATTGCCGGCTTCGCGCCGGTGGCCGGTCATAGCTGGGTGGTGGCGATGTCGGAGTCGCGCGAGTACTTCGAGGCGCCGTTGCGCGAGATGTTCCGCAACGTGCTTTACAGCGTGGTACTGGTGGGTTTCGTGTTCGTGGTTCTGGCCGTGTGGTTCGCACGCTCCATCGTCAAACCAATCGAGCGCCTGACGACCGCGGCGCATGCACTGAAGAGCGGCGACTACGACAAGGCCACTGTGAAGGTGACTTCAGCCGACGAAATCGGCCAGCTGGCGCGCGTGTTCAATGTGATGATCGACGTGTTGCGTCAGCGCGAGCGCGAGATGGGGGCGGCCAAGAAACGCAACGTATCGCGTCCGCCGAAAGAGCCGGCGGCGTAGCTGGCGGTATCTCAGCCGTCTGTCAGCGGCACTCGAATTCGAGCACCGAAGTCGCGTTGGCACGCGACTGGCCGAATGCAATCCAGCCTTTGCCGAGCAGCGCGCATTCCTCGCGCCGCAGGACAAACTCGGCATTGCCGTCGAAGGTGATCCAGGTGCCGTTGACGCTGTGATCGACCACCACGAACTTGCCGGAACGGAATTCAATCTGTCCATGATTGCGCGAGGCATTGGTGTCGTCCACCACCAGTTGCGCGCTCTTGTCGCGGCCGAATATCAATGAAGGCTTTGATGCGCCCAACTCAATTTCCTGGCCGCCATAACGCACGCGCAGCGAAGTAGACTTGGCGGTTTGGGTGTTGCGCGACGCCAGCACCGTCACGGTCTGATCGCCTTCCTCCCACAACACCTCGCAGATATCGATTTCGCCCTTGCCCTTGACCTCGATGGCATGCAGCTGCCGGCAGGACGCACGCAGTACCGCATTCAAGCGGTCGACAGTGGAGCGGGTGGTGATGATCTGGTCGCGAATCGCCACGCCGGACAATCGCGCGGCCAGATTTACGCTGTCGCCGAACAGGTCGCCATCGCGCTCGATGGCCGGGCCGAAGTGATAGCCGATGCGCGCGCCCAGGCTGATGCCGTCGGTGGGCTCGAATGACTGGAGGGCCTTTTGCATGTCGATCGCCGCGATGGTCGCCGCGCCTGCGTCGGGAAACACCGCCATCACTTCGTCGCCGATGGTCTTGATGACACGGCCGCCATTTTTCTGTGTGGTTTCGATAAAGGCGTCCACGCAACGTTGTACCGCCGCAAACGCCAGCTTGTCTCCCACGGTATCGTAGAGCTTGGTGCTGCTGCTGACATCGGCAAACAGGATCGCGGCTTCGATTGATTTTTCCATGGCTGTTCTTGCGGACGGGCGCTGAGAGTGGCGACGCGCAAGTGTGGCGCAGATTTGCGTCTGCGACAAGTTGCCCGAAAACACAAAGGGCTGCCCGTGTGGACAGCCCTTGTTTAGGTAGGTACGGTGGATGGGTCAGTCGTCGCCGAATGACTGCGGACGTGGCGCCGGTACGGAAATGTTGCGTTCGCGGCGCTTGCGGATCATGTCGGCCGGTTTCAGTACCAGACGATAGATGGCTCGCACTCCCAGCAACGTGAACAAGGCTTCGATCAATGTGGCAACAAACGCGAACAACGATCCCAGCTTCCAGCCCGCCCATTTTTCTTCCCGAAAGTGGAACTTGGCGATGGCACGATCGCGTGCAATCTCGATCGAGTCGTAGAACGTCGGCACCATCAACAGCGTGAGGATGGTCGAGGTAATCGTGCCACCGATGATGGCGACCGCCATCGGACGATAGAATTCGCCGCCTTCACCGAGGCCAATCGCCACCGGAAGCATGCCGGCGATCAGGGCGAACGTGGTCATCAGGATCGGGCGCAGGCGCACACGTCCGGCGTGCATCAACGCGTCCTCACGGCCGACGCCCTGTGCCTCTTCCTTGCGCGCGCAATCCAGCAGCAGGATCGCGTTCTTCGCCACCAGCCCCATCAGCATGATGACGCCGATAAAGCTCATCAGGTTCAGCGTGCCGCCAGTTGCTTTCAGTGCCAGCACCACACCGATCAGCGACAGGGGCAGCGACAGCATGATCGGAATCGGCGCGGTGAATGAGCCGAACTGGATCACCAGCGTGAGGTACATCAGGCCGATACCCATCACCAGCGCGATACCCATTTCGGTAAACACTTCCTGCTGGTCGCGCGCAGCGCCACCCAGTTCCAGGCCGTAACCGGCCGGGAAGTCGATCGACTTGGCGATCTTCAATGCGTCGGAAGTGACTTCACCGGGCGAACGGCCTTGCACATTGGCCGACACCGCGATCATGCGCTTGCCATCCGAGTGCTGGATCTTGGCCGGACCTTTACCCATGCTGATGGTGGCGATCTGGTCCAGCGGCACCATCATGTTGCTGCCGGTCACGGCAATCGGCAGGTGCTCGATATTGGCCGCGCTGACGCGATCATCCGGATGCAGACGCACGGCGACGTCGCGCGACTCGCCGGTCGGATCGACCCAGTCGCCGACTTCCACGCCAGCAAAAGCCACGCGCAACGCCTGCGCTGCGTCGCCCACCGAAATGCCGAGCGAATTAGCAAGGCCACGGTTGAGCTCAATCTTTAACTCATCCTTCGGGTCTTGCTCGGACAGGCCGACATCAACTGCGCCCGGCACTTTGGCAAGCTTGTCCATGAAGTCGCTGGTGATAGCGAGCAGACGACGTGAATCGGGGCCGGAAAACTGGATCTGCACGGGTTTGCGCGCGCCGTTGTTAAGGTCGTCCAGCACGGTGTATTCGGCACCGACCAGGCGCTTCATTTCGCGCCGCAAGTCGACCGCGATTTCGGCTGCAGAGCGTTTGCGTTCGGTGCTCTTGCCGATATCGACATACACACGTCCGCCGCCGGCGTTGACGTTGCTGTTGGTGGCCTTGGTTTCCGGCAGTGTGCGCGCCAGCTCGGCCGACTTCTCGACTTTCAGCTTGGTGTAATCGAGACTGGCGCTGGAGGGCGTGCGCACTTCGATCGCCAGCATGCCGACGTCGGACGCAGGCAGGAAGCTTGAGCCACCCAGGACGGCCTGGAACACGAGCGCACCGACAAAGGACAACCCGGCAATAACCGCCATCGAGCGGCGATGATGCAAGGCCCAGGCAATCACCCGGCCATAGCGATCAGCTTGATGATCGAACCAGTGGTTGAATTTCTGCAGCCAGAGCGAAATGCCTTTTTTCGGCGCATTGTGATAACCAACCGGGTCGCCCCAGTAGGCCGACAGCATCGGGTCCAGCGTGAAAGAGATGAACAAGCTCACCAGCACCGAGGTCGCCACCGTCAGCGCGAACGGACGGAACCACTCGCCCGCGCCGCCGCCCATGAAGGCAACCGGAATAAATACCGCGATGATGGAGAAAGTGGTGGCAGTCACGGCGAGGCCGATTTCCTGTGTGCCGACGCTGGCCGCGGTCATGCGATCGACGCCCATTTCCATGTGGCGGACGATGTTCTCCCGCACCACGATGGCGTCGTCGATCAGTACGCCGATGGCAAGGGATAAGCCCAGCAACGTCATGAAGTTGAGCGTAAAGCCGCAGGCCCAGACCGCAATGAATGCCGCGATCACTGAAGTTGGCAGCGCCAATGCGGTAATCAGCGTGGAACGCCAGGAGTTGAGAAAGGCATACACCACGAAGATGGTCAGCACAGCGCCGAACATCAAAGCCTCAATCACGTTTTGCAGGCTGGCTTGCGCGTCCTTGCCGCCATCCTGCGTGACTTCGAGCTTGGAAGTCTTGGGCAGGGTCTTGTTGATCTCATCGACCATGTTGCGAATCTTGTTGGCCACGGCAACGGTGCTGGCGTCGCGCGAGCGCGTCACCGACAGGCCCACGTTGGGGTTGCCGTTGCGTAGCGAGATGCTGCCGATTTCGGCAAAGCCGTCTTCCACCGTGGCGACCTGGCCCAGGCGAACGATTTCATTGCCGCGGCGTTTCAGCACAATCTGCTCGAACTCGGCCGGCGATTCGATGCGACCGACCAGACGAATGCTCTGCTCGTCCAGCGTACCCTTGACGCGGCCCACAGGCGCCGTGGTGTTCTGCATGCGCAGCGCAGCAGTGACGTCGCTGACGGAAACGTTGTATTCGCGCAGTTTTTCCGCGCGCAGCAGTACCGACAACTCGCGCCGCAATGCGCCGTTGACGCTGACTGTCGCCACGCCATCGATGGAGCGGAATTTATCGGCCAGTGTGTCTTCGGCAAATCGCGAAATCTCCGCGTGAGATTGCGTGGACGATGACAGCGCCAGCTGCATGATCGGCTGTGCGGAGGGGTCGATGCGTTGAAGGATGGGCTCGCGCATTTCCACCGGCAGCTTGTGGCGTACCGAGGCGATGGCGTTGCGGATTTCGTCGCTGGCCTCGACCATGTTCTTCTTGAAATTGAAGATCATGACTACTTGCGCGCTGCTCTCATTGGCCGTGGAGCGAATCTGGTAGACCTGCGGAATGCTCTGCAGCGGCTTCTCGATGCGGTTGATGATTTCGCGTTCCACGGTGTCGGGCGAGGCGCCGGGATACGGGATGGCGACCACCATCACCGGCTGATCGACATCGGGAATCTGGTTGACGCGCAGGTTTTTCAGCGCCAACAGGCCGAAGCACATTAGCGCGATGATGACGACGACCGTGGCAACCGGCCGCTTGATACTGAAGTCGGAGAGGAACATGGCTTACTTCTTCGCGGAGGTGGTTGAGGTCACCGAAGCGGCCTTGGTGGTCGCTGCGCCGGCCTGCGCGGTGCCGCTGTCGATCTTCTGACCCTCCTTCAGCGCCGACGAAGGATGGCGGATCAGTTTGTCACCCTCAGCGAGCCCGCCCTTGATGACGAAGTCGCCGGTGCGCGGATCGCGCTCGCCTACGGTGAGTGCGACCTTCTGCAATGCGTCGCCCTTGATCCGCCATGCCGCCGATTTGTCACCATCCTTCACCACTGCGGTGGCGGGAATGGTCAGCGCGTTGCTGGATTCGGTTTCGACACGGCCTTCGGCATAAAGCCCGGCCAGTTTTGGCTGAGTCTTGTCGGCGAAATCGACCAGCACTTCGACCTGGCGCGTGGTCGCGTTGGCGGAAGGATTGACACGACGCACCTTGCCGGCGAAATCCTGCTCGCCGTAACCGTTGACGCGGAACGAGACTTTCTGCCCCGCCTTCACGTTACCGATGTTGTCTGCCGACACCAGGCCTTCGAATCGCATGCTGGCTGGATCGATCACTTTCACCAGTTCCTTGCCGATCTGTGCGGTGTCACCGGCTGAAGCTTTGCGATCGCTGACGATGCCGTCGAACGGAGCGCGCACTTCGGTTCGCGCCAGTTGCTGGCGTGCCTGCACCGCGCGCGCCTTGGCAGCTTCGCGTTCACTCTGCGCGGCGTTGCGGCGGTTCTCGGCATCATCCAGCGCTTGCGCCGAGGCCATGCCAGAGGTGCGCAGAGTTGTCATGCGCTGGAACTGGCGTTCGGCCTGGTCGAAGGCCTGATCGGCAGCACGCGAGGCAGCTTCGGCGGAAGCCATGCTGTCGCGGATCGAGGTGTCGTCCATGCGCACCAGCAAATCGCCGCGGCGCACCACGTCGCCGTTTTCCTTCAGCACCTGCATGACGATGGCCGAGACTTCGGCGCGCAGGTCGGCACGCCGCTCGGGCTGGATTGATCCGGTAATCGAGGGGCCGGATGCGAGCGTGTTATTGCGCACGGTGTGCACGTCCTCGGCAGCGATCAGCAGCGTGGGGCCGGCGGGTGCAGCCGGGGCGGCAGCTGTGGCTGGGGTTTTGCCGTCGGCGGCTTTGGCAGCCTTGTCGTCGGGTTTGCTGCAGGCGGCCAAGGCAATGGTAACGGCAAGTGTGAGGGCGAGCAGTTTGGGGTGAGACATGGTGGAGATTCCGGATGTTGGTTGATCTTGTGGTCGGCGAGCGCAGGCGGGTGCATTACCCGAGCCCGAAGCGACATTCCCTGATGTTCGAGAGCGTAAACCGATGCCGGTCCGAGTTCCAGCCTGCGCGGACGGAATGCGAATTTCAGCGGATGAACCGCGAGAACCCCGGTGCCAATGAACTTGCGGATTTGACCTGATTTGACGTCTTGGGTTGCATGGGAGGCTAAATTGAAACTCCAGCACTGGCGAGGGCTTCCGACCAAAAATGGCTGGAAACCCGCGCCAGTGCTGGTATTTTAACTTGTTGTTCGTGGCAGCCGTGGTTGCTCGCGATGATGGCCGGGCTCCCGTGTTTGCCAATCCACCCGTTTGCGGCAACAATCGACGCTACATCATGAACCTGTCTGGTTGCCTATGAAATCCCGCTTTTATGCCGTCGTCGCCAGCCTGCTGCTGATCGCCGGCTGTACCACCGCCAAAGCACCCTCGACCGACCTTGAGGACGCGGAGATCGCCAAACTGCTGATCGGCAAGTGGGATCTGTCGGAGAAGGAAGGGCTGCGCTCCACCACCGGCTACGACCTGTTCCGCGCCGATGGCACATTCTTCAGCGAAGCGTTGGTCGAATTCACCGGCAACCGCTATCGCGGCACCCGCGTTTCCGGCAAATGGAAAGTGCTGGACGGCAATCTGGTCGAGACCATCGAATCCGCCGAGCCGCCGATTCACGACAAGGGCACGGTGTATCGCCTGCGCGTGATCGGCATTTCCGCCACGCAGCTGGTGACCGAAGGCGCGGGCGGTATTGTCGTTACGCGCAAGCGGCTGGCGGATCGCTGACGTTTCATTGCGGCCATCATTTCATGCGGCCAATTCCGCATTTGGTCGTTTAGCAGGGCGCTCCGGCGACATTCCCGCTTTACCCCGCGCAAAAGGTCGCGCAGAATCCGGCCACGATTTGCTGCCGATGCCAATGCGACGCAGCCGGATTGGCGCGAGGCCAAAAAACAGGGGAAGAAAATGATAAGGAACATTGCCGCAATATTGATGCTGTTCTGGATGGGCGCGGTTCACGCGCAAGCGCCCGCGCAACAACCCGCGACCGCACCTTCGACGGAAATCGCATCGGCATCCGCATCGGTTGCCGCCTCGCCGGCAACGCAGAAGATCGATCCGGTCGCCGCTACCGAGGCGTTCATGAATCGTCTGCAAGGCGAAGCTCGCGCCAAGTCGGATGCCTATGCCGAAGGCGGTTATTGGTTATTGCTTTGGAATTTGCTGTACGGATTGGTCGTCGCATGGCTGCTGCTGTCATCGCGCATTTCGGCACGCATCCGCGATTTCGCCGAGCGTCGCACGCGCCGAAAAATGTTGCAGACGCTGATTTACGTGTTGATCTACACGCCCCTGGTGGCGTTGCTCACCCTGCCGATCGCGATTTACGAAGGCTTCTATCGCGAGCACCAGTACGATCTTTCCAATTTGTCCTTCATGGCCTGGTTGGGCGAGGCAGCGATTGGCGTCGGCGTCGACATGGTGATCAGCGGTATTGCCATCACCGGCCTGTATCTGATCCTGCGTATCGCGCCGCGCACCTGGTGGGCATGGGGTGCAGTGGGTGGCTCGGTTTTCATCGTGCTGCTGATCATGGCCGGGCCGGTATTCATCTCGCCGCTGTTCAATACCTACAAACCGCTGCCGGAAGGGCCGATTCGCGACGACATCCTGTCGATGGCGCGCGCCAATGGCATCCCTACCGACAATGTGTATTACTTCGACGCCTCCAAGCAGACCAAGCGCGTCAGCGCGAACGTGAGCGGCATGTTCGGCACCATCCGCATCTCGCTAAACGACAATCTGTTGAACCGCACGACCCCGGCGGAAATCCGCGCGGTGATGGCGCACGAGATGGGACATTACGTGCTCAATCACGGCCTCAAGCACACCGTGTCGTTTTCGCTGGTGCTGCTGGGCGGCTTGCTGTTTATCAAATTCAGCTGGGACTGGGCGGCGGCGCGATTCGGTGGTCGCTTCGGCGTGCGCGGCATTGCCGACCCGGCTGGTTTTCCGCTGCTGGCGGCGCTATTCTCGGTCTATATTTTTCTGGCGACGCCGGTGTACAAGACCATCATCCGCACTGCGGAAGTCGAGGCCGATCTGTTCGGCCTCAATGCCTCGCGCGAACCGGATGGATTCGCCGAGGCGATTTTCAAGCTGGCCGAATATCGCAAACTGAAACCGGGCGAGATCGAAGAGTTCATTTTCTTCGACCATCCCAGCGGCTATAACCGCATCTATTCGGCGATGCGCTGGAAGGCGGAGAATATGAAGGCCAAGCCGTAAAAACCCAGCACAGGCGCGGCTTTCAGACGGAAAGTGCTTGAAACGCCGCGCCAGTGCTTGAGTTTCATTTTTTGCTGGGCGGCCGCATCCAGTTGCCGCAGCCGCGCGTAGGGCCTCGTCAATTGCATTTTCGAGTTGTCCCGTATGCGCAAGAAAGTTTTTACTGCTGTCATTCCTGATATTGCGCTCAAGGCGTTGCTAACGACGCTGTCGCCGATAGCGCCACGGCGTCCCGCTACGCTGCGTGCACGCATCATGACGCGTGCGGAACAGGAAGCGATAAATGCGCAGTTGATCCAGACCATTCCGGCCGGCGACGAGGGCTGGTCCGAGCTGATTCCCAAAGTCCACGGCAAGCGCGTTTACACCGACGGTACCGCCGAGTCATGGTTGATTCGCCTCGAGGCGGGCGCGCGTGCACCGGCGCACGATCACCCCGCGTCGGAAGAGTGCATCGTGCTGCAAGGCTCGGTGCGCTATATCGGTGGCTCCATACTACATGCCGGTGATTACGAAGTGGTGCAGCCCGGCTTCCACCACACTGAATTGGTATCCGACACTGGCGCGCTGGTGTTCCTGCGTTATGCCGCGCCGCTGAACCAGTACGTCGCGATCTGATTCGCGGTTGTTGGTTGCCGACGTTGTCGGTTATCTTTGCGTCAATTCCGACAGACAAAGATTCCGCGATGACCAAACGAAACAAAATCCTGATTGCTGTTGCACTGCTGCTGGTAATTGCCGTGGCTGCGTGGGCGACGCCGAAAATCCTCCGGCGCCTCGACATGCAGGGCATGAAGCCGGTGACGGTTGCCAAGGGATTGGAATTTCCATGGGGGCTTGCGTTCCTGCCCGATGGCCGCATGCTGGTGACCGAGCGGCCGGGACGTATGCGCATCGTCACGGCAGACGGCATGCTGGGCGCACCTATTGCCGGATTGCCGCCGGTATTCGCACAAGGCGAGGGCGGCCTGCTCGACGTGGTGCTGGATCCGAAGTTCAACGCCAACGCACAGGTATTCTGGGCCTACAGCGAACCGGACACTGCCGGCAAAGTGGCCAGCACCGCCGTCGCGCGCGGCCGGCTTGACGGCAATGCAATGAAAGATGTTCAGGTCATTTACCGCCAGCTGGAGAAGCTCGCCGATGGTCGCCACTTCGGCGCGCGCTTGTTGTTTGCGTCCGATGGCAATCTGTTCGTCACGCTTGGTGATCGTTCGAAGCGCGACGATGCGCAGAATCCGCAATCAGCGCACGGCAAAATCATGCGCATCGCCATAGAGGGCCGGGCCGCCGCCGGTAATCCGTTTGAGGGCGTTGTCGGGACACTACCGGAAATCTGGACGCTGGGGCATCGCAATGTACAAGGCATCGCGTTTCACCCCGAGACCGGTGAGCTCTGGGTCAGCGAGCATGGGCCACAAGGCGGTGATGAACTGAATCTCATTGCGCGCGGAAAAAATTACGGCTGGCCGGTCATCACCAATGGGTGCGAGTACACCACCTGCGCCAAGATTGGCGAAGGCACGGAAAAGGCGGGGATGGAATCGCCGATCGCGTGGTGGGGTCCACAATCCACCGCGCCCAGCGGAATCACCTTTCTGACCAGTGATCGCTATCCGGGCTGGAAGGGGCAATTGTTCATGGGCACGCTGGCCGGACAGGCGCTGGTGAGACTCAAGCTGGACGGTCACAAGGTGGTGGAACAGCAGCGACTTGTCACCGGACTGCTGGAGCGTATCCGCGATGTAAAGCAGGGGCCGGATGGTTGGCTTTACGTGATTACTGCCGGTCCCGACGGACGCATTATTCGCGTCGAGCGTTGATCAGGCGAAACTACTCTCGTTGTGCTGCAGGATCGAGCTTCGCCATCGCCCCGCCACTGTAAGCCAGCAAGATGCCCACTGGGAGGCAGCCGGCAAACAACAGCCATAGCTGCAGGCTGGCAAGACCACCGGCAACGATGTTGAGCAAGATGGCGAGCGCGATTCCGCCCGCGCCCAGCCCCAGCACAATCAGGAAGTAGCCGGTGACCGACATCAGCGGTCCGGCATCGGTGCGCACGGCCAGAGTAAGACCAGTGGTGATGCCGGCGCCGATGCAGAAGATGAACACGATCCACAGCGCGATGGCCTGCGGCTGAAGCGTGGCGACGAAACTGCTGGCGGCAATGGCGCCACCGGCAATCATGCCGAACACGGTGATGACCCAAGCGACCAAAAGACCCGGCGACATAAGCGCTCCTGCGAAATTCGATTGGGCAAGCTTATGCGATTGGGTGCGGACGAACAAGCGCCGTGCAATCAGCTACCGGCGGCAAACCCCGGGCCTTTCAATGCGATGCCACCGCGAGTGCCGTTGTGCTTGCCATCATCGACAGTGACCTTGCCGTTCACCAGTACATAGCGAAAGCCCGCGGAAAACTGATGTGGGTTGTCGAACGTTGCTCGATCGATGACGGTCTTGTCGTCGAAGATCACGATATCGGCGGCGTAGCCTTCACGTAAGAGCCCACGATCCTTCAGCTGGAATTTCTGCGCCGCCAGTGAGGTCATGCGTCGCACCGCATCTTCCAGCGAGACGATTTTTTCCTCGCGCACGTACTTGCCCAGCACGCGCGCGTTGGTGCCATAGCTGCGCGGATGCGGCTGCCCCTTGCCGTTCTGCACGCCGCCGTCGGCACCGACCATGTTGAACGGATAGCGCATGAAGTAGCGCACATCGTCCTCGCTCATGCCGTGGAACACCATCTGGGCACCGCCCGCCACCATCAGGTCGAGCAGGGTTTCGATTTCGTTTTCCATCGTCGGCGCGCGGCCTTTTTCGCGATTGATCACGGCGAGGTTCTTGCCGTTGAGCGAGGCGTCGGCACCGTGACGAGCGACCACCGCGTAACTGAAGTCAGGGCGCTTGTTGTTGCGCGCGTTGTCGAGAATTTCGGCGGCGATCTTTTTGCGCTGCGCCGGGTCGGCCAGCAGTTTGCGAATCGCCGGCAGGCCGCCTTCGACCGCCCAGTCTGGCAGCATCACCGAAAGCTGCGTACTGCTGGCGGTGTACGGGTATTGGTCGATGGTCACGTCCAGTCCATCGGCGCGCGCCTTTTCGATCAGCGCCAGTGTTTCGCGCGAGCGGCCCCAGTTGGCGGGCGCCAAGACTTTGAAATGCGAAATCTGCACCGGCATATTGGCCGCACGACCGATGTCCAGCGCTTCATTGATGGCCTCGACCACCTTGTTGCCCTCGTTGCGCATGTGAGAGGCATAGAGTCCGTGATGTTTCGCGGCGACGCGGGCGAGGCCGATCACTTCGTCGGTGGTGCTGTAGAGACCGGGCAGATAGATGAGCCCGGTGGAAAGCCCGACCGCGCCTTCCTTCATCGCTTGGTCGACCAGCGATTCCATGCGCTTCTGTTCGTCCGCCGAGGCGGCGCGATTGGCGAGGCCGAGCACCTGGCGACGCACGGTGTTGTGGCCGACCAGCGAGGCGACGTTGATCGACGTTCTGGTGGTGTCGATCTGGGTAAAGAAATCCTTGAGGCTGTCGGCCGAGCCGCCGCAATTGCCGGTGATGACGGTGGTCACTCCATCGAAAATATAGTTGTCCGTCGTCGGTGTTTCGAACAGGCCGAGCTCGATGTGCGCATGCACGTCGATAAATCCCGGAGCGACGATATTGCGTGCGGCATCGATGATGCGCGTGGCGCGAACATGATCGAGCTTGCCGATGGCGGCGATTTTTCCATCGCGAATTGCCAAATCGGCGACGAACCAGCTGTTGCCGGTACCGTCGACAATGCGGCCGTTACGAATCAGCACATCGACTGTCTCGATGCGGTGGCCGGGCAACGATGTGCACGCAGCAAAAAGCGTGACAACGAATGGCGCCACGAGCGCTACGCTCATGCGCGCACGAATCGATTTCAGTTGGCGCATCAAATGCTCACTTTCGGCCATCGACAGAAATGTCATTCAGGCCGTGATGCCCCGGGCACCACGGCCACGTCGGCCGCGGCCCTGAATTCGTTGGCCGATTGCCACAATAGACGGAAGCCGTAAATCGCCGCTGCCAGCGCCGCCAGATGCGCAATCAGGAATTCGACCGTCGAATGTTCCTTGATCAGTTCGGTGCGCTGACCTTGTTTGACGGAGGCATCCAGTTTTTGCCAGTCGCTGGCAAACTGATCGGCAAAATAACCCAGCGACTCGGTGCCGCGATCAGTAATGAAAATCAGGTGATCGACAGCAGCGCCACCCCAGCCGCGATCGCCGCTGCCACCGATGCCGGCGCGCCGCTCGATGCCGCGCACATCGTGCACTTCGGTTTCCTGGAACGGAATCACATTGAATGCCCTGAGACTCAGATTGCATTCCACGCCGCCTGTCCCGATCGTGGCTTTTTCGCAGGTGAGACGCGTGCCGGCATTGAGCCAGATCAGAATCAGCGAGCCGAACACGAACACCAAGCCACGCACCAGCGTCGATGTGCTGCGCGACGATGGAGCCGATGTGAGAAGTATGAACATGGGTTGGGTGGGCTGGATGGGCGGAATCGCTATTGTGCATGGTCGCGGTATCGGCTGCCGGCCGCCAATTTTTTGCCGCCATTTATCGTAACGCCGCGTCTCGTGGTAGTCCTTGATGTGGGTTTGTCAGAGGACACTGACAGATTGCGTTGATCGATAAAAAAATCGTTACAAAGCGGTACACAAGCAGGCATTCACGGCCTTAGAATAAATTCCAGTGCGTACTCGTTGGCACTCATTGCCATTCATCGTCACATCCACAGAGGAAATCATGAAAAAGTATTTTGTCAGCGCCGTTGTGCTCGGTTTGTTCGCATTGGGCGGTTGTGCCACCGATCCGAACTACGCGAAAGCGAAAGCTGCCGATATCGAAAAGAATGGTCAGGCCGATGCGCTGACCGGTTCGCGTCTGGTCAAGCCGACCACCGAGCGTGTGGTGAAAGCCGTGGGCAACAAGGAATATACCGAAGCCGGAAACGTGCATACCTCGATCGGCAATGCGGTTGGCCTCAAGTCCAACTAGGTTGTTGCAATCCGGTCGAATCGCCGGCGCTTAGGCGAAGCAAGCAAAATAAAAACCCCAGCATTGGCGCGGCTTTCAAGGCATTTTCTGCCTGAAAGCCGCGCCAATGCTGGGGTTTAGTTTTTACTGCTTTGTTATAGATGGGCCGCAAGCGGCCCATCGTTTTTTTCCAGCAAGTACGATTACTTGAACTTGTAGGTCACCGTGAAGCTGCCATTGGCGCCGTACGGGTTGTGATACGTCGGGTTGAAGCCCAGCGTGGTCTGGTTCGGATCGTACGGAGCGTTCTTGTTTTCGATGTTACGAATCACGCCGGACACGGTGAGTGCCTTGGTGATGTTGTAACGTCCACCGATGTCCAGAGTCTGCCACGGACGCACCTTGCACTGCCCGAGGAACGCCAGCGTCGCCGAGGTTTGAGCCAGGTAGCAGCCCGAAGCCACGGTCGGATCGTTGTAATCCCAGCCGCCGGTGTAGTTCAGGCGGGTGAATACCGCCCAGTCGCCACGGCTGTAATCCAGCGTTGCGTTACCACGCAGACGCGGGGTTTCGAACAGATAGAAGTTGCCGGCACCGTTGACAAATGGGCCACCCTTAACCAGTTGATAGTCGTAACGGATGGTCCACGTTGCCAGAGCGCTCAGGCTGACTTTGCCACCACCCAGGTTTGTGGAGCCGTTGAACTCGAGGTCGACACCCTTGACGCGTGTTTCACCCAGGTTCAGGAAGCGGCGTGTTGTGCTTTCCAGCGGGCCGGTGCCGGGGATCGGCTGGCCTTGTGCATTGGTCAGGAACGAAGCCGGGTTCGAGCTGCGAACCACGGAACCGCCGGTATAGCCGGGGGTGAATTCGTTGTTGATGACCTGCTGCGCACTGAAGCGGTCGATCTGGCTGCGACGGCGGATTTCCCACAGCTCGGACTGGATCGAAAGATTGCTCAGTGGCGACCAGATAAAGCCATATGAGAAGCTCTTCGAGCGCTCCGGTTCTAGGCCGGTGGACGGCAGGAAGATCGAGGCCACGGTACGGCCGGTACAGTCGATGGCTTCGCCACCCGGCAGCGGCGTTGTGCCATTCGGGCAACGCACCGGGTCGGTGATGGTGCTGAACGATTGCACGCGCGAGTTGGAGGTCTGTGTCAGCGACGGGGTACGGAACGCTTCGCCGTAGTTGGCGCGCAAAGCCAGCGTGCTGATCGGCTTCCACTTGATGCCGACCTTCGGCGTGGTGGAGTTGCCATAGTCGCTGTAGTGGTCATGACGAACCGCCAATTGCGTTTCCACATTCTTGACGACCGGTGCGGACAACTCGGCGAAGATCGATTCCACATCGCGCGATGCACCCACGGTGGTGGAAGCGATGCCGACGAAGTTGCCGGCAACCTGCTGCGGATCGGAGGTGATGTCGAACGACTCGCGGCGTACTTCTGCGCCAACGGCGATCACCATCGGGCCACCAGCCAGATTCATCAGTTCGCGCGAACCCTTAAGGTCCCAGCTGGTGATGTCGGTCTCGCCGGTACCGGTACGATACGGATTCAACGCAGCGATCACAGAGGCGCTGTTGTTGGTGGCGCCGAGACGATAGGTGGCGTTGGTGATGGCAGATATCAATGCCGGCAGGTAGAGGCGGCCGTTGGCCACTTCCTTGCGCTCGGTCTTGCTGTACAGGAATGCCGTTTCCCAGTCCCAACCGAAATGCGTGCCGCTCAATCCAACCAGGGCGCGCGAAGCGTCGTTGGTGGTGGTGGTATAGGTCAGGCCCAGATCGGCAAAGCGATAGCGCACGCCGACCGGCACCGTGAAGGTGTTGTCCGGGTGGCCGACCGGCAGCCGCAGCTGGTACTGGAAGCGTTGACCGGCAGCGTTGAACCAGATCGAACCGTTGCCCGTGCCATCCAGCGTCGGCGGGGAGTCGGTGAAGTAGTTCTTGGCGCGGGTAAAGCTGAATTCAGCCGTACCTTGCAGGTTGGCCGAGAAATCCATCGTGCCCTTGGTGATGAAGCCGCCGCGATCAGCCTTGTTCTGGATGTTGATGTAGTCGAAGGCGTTGGCGCGGCAACCCGACAATGCGCCGACACGATTGGCTGCCGGGCAGCGCGGGTCGGTGGCGAGGGTGGTGAGGAAAACGCCATTGCCCAATACCGCTTCGCGGTAGAAGTTGGGGATGGTCGACAGGGTCGAGGTCAGCGCGTTACGGCTCGCCAGGCGACGGTAGTCGTCGTTCAGCACGCCGTTCGGTTCGTTGTAGTTCACCGGATCGCGATGGAATACTTCACCGCTGATCAACACGTTGAAGCGATCCTTGGCCAGATCGCCGAAACCGGCGGTACCGGTCACGGTGTAGTTGCGGAAGGTGTTGTCCATCGAGCTGCCGCCGGTCACGCGAACTTCAGCACCGACGTAGTCTTTCTTCAGGATGAAGTTGATTACACCCGCGATCGCATCGGCACCGTAAATGGCGGACGCGCCGTCTTTCAGGATTTCGATGCGCTCGATGGCGGACAGCGGAATCGTGTTCAGGTTGTAGGACTGGCCTTGACCGGTGTTCGGGTCGGCGTTGGCAGCCGGTGCAACGCGGCGGCCGTTCAGCAGGATCAGCGTGCCGATCGAGCCCAGGCCGCGCAGGGATGCGGAGGTGGTGGCGCGAGAGAAGCCGGAGCCACCGTCAAAATCCTGCAATGCGCCGCCGGCGATGGCCGGTACCGCACGCAGCAATTCGGCGACAGTCTGCACGCCGGACTTGTCGATGTCTTCCTTGGTCAGGACCTGAACCGCGGACGAGGTTTCGGCATCGACCCGCTTGATGTTGGAGCCGGTCACTTCGATCTTGTCGACCTTTTGCGGCGTTGTTTGCTGAGCCAGCGCCGGAACTGCAAACGAAGCGAGGATGCAAACCCGCAACGCATTGGCGACTGCTGTCGGCAGCGCCTTCCGAGTGAGAGTGTTTTTCATTGAGTTTCCCTATGATCAAACGATAAAACCCGCTACACATGACAATATTGCGCAGCAGAGCAACTTTTCAGCGGCGATCGTGACGCCGCCGAAACTTTTTGTTACAAGCCAAAGCATAGCGTCATTGTCAGTACGTGACTACACGGAAACGCATCGAGTTGCGTACAAACAACACTCAAAACAGGAGGTTTCGGGCCATCGGGGTGAATTTGTCAAAATGTGGCCGTTAAATGGCAGATCGTGATGATTTTTAAGTAAAAAAAGTAGCCGGGTTGAGCTTGAGCGTGTCCATTTGCAGGCGTTCAGTACTGCCACAAGACACACTGCGACAAGGCGCTTGTGGCATTTCCGCCACGACTGGTCCGGCATCCCTGAAATTCGGGTCTCCAATTTTTCTCCAATCCGCCGTCCGCCGCGACATTCCGCATTGGTCTATGCCAGCATCGCCCGGATTCGATTGAGTCGGCGGAGGCAGCATGAAATCCTGGTTGATGCTCGGTTTGGCGATGTTTGCGGCAGGGTGCGGCAGCGGGGGCAACAGCCCCACCGGTGCCGAGGGGAGCACCGTCTCGGGGGCGTCGCCGGCCGGCGCCGACATCAGCATCCTGATGATGGGCAACAGTCATACCTCGTTCAACAATCTGCCGGGCATGCTGGCTGCAATGGTGCAGGCATCCAGGCCGGGCAAAACGGTGTCTGCGGTCGAAGCGCCGGGTTGGATGTTTCTCGATGAACGGATATCGGACGCGGCATCGCTACGCCTGATTCGCAGCCAGCGCTGGAGTTTCGTCGTCTTGCAGGCGCAGAAATACAGCTCCAGCGGTCTCTACGATTACTCGACCGCCGAAGCCAATGACTGGATCAAGCTTTCGCGCGAAGCGGGTGCCGTGCCCGTGATGTTTCCCGAATGGCCGCGGCGCGGCGTGCCGGAAACCCAGCGCATTTACGATTTGCACGTTTCGATTGCACGCAAGACACCCGCTTGCGTGGCACCCGTCGGGCAGGCCTGGGACCTGGCCAACGCGCGATATCCGCAAATCACCTTGCATGCCGGTGACGGCAATCACGCGCAGCCTGCGGGATCGTTTCTCGCGGCATTGGTGATTTACGCCACCGTGACTGGTCTGCCACCGCAAAATCTGCCGGTGTTTTCGCAATTCGGCGTCGATGCCGATACGCAGGGCAAACTGCGCGCGGTGGCGACGGAAACGGTGCAAACGATCGCGCCGCGGCTTTATTGTCCGGACGACAAAACGGGCTAGGGCAATGGTGTGCGGCCGGCGGCAAACGTCCATTCGCGCATTCGCGATATCGGAGCCAGCGCGCACTCGAAAGACCGCGCGTAAAATGACCGGATGGTCAAAGGGGCCGACGCAGAACTGGACAAAGTATCGATAGCCTGGCTGGGCGAGTTCATCGACCAGCTGCTGGTCATGTGGGCGCTGCTGGGCACGATCGCGCTGCTGCTTTCCATCAGCCGTGTGCAATTCACCGGCTGGCTGCCGATCTACACCAGCCAGACGCTGCTGATGGCGGTCACGCTGGCCTTCACTTTTTTCCGCGCGCGGTTTTCACCCAACGTGAAGGCGGTCTACGCCATTGTTTCCAACCTGCTGGTGGCGACCAGCGGCGTTTACACGCTGGGATTGATGTCCGGCGGCGCATGGTTTTTTCCGGTGGCGGTACTGCTGCTGGCGTTGTTCGTTGCGCGGCAGCTGGCGACCTGGCTGGCGTGGGGAACGTTTTTCTACATCCTGCTGATCGGTTACGGCCACGTCAGCGGTTACCTGAAATTACCGGCTCCCGCAGATGTCATTGCCACCAGCGCGCAGCAGTGGGCGGTGTATCTCATGTCGGCTGCGTTCTTCTTTGCCAGTCTGCTTTTGATGGTGCGCTACTACAAGCGCGCCATGGCCGAGCTGTTGGCGGAGGTGCGGCGGCAGCGTGACGAAATCGCGCGACTGGCCGATTACGATTTGCTTACCGGCCTGCCGGTCACGCGGCTCGCCAACGACCGGCTGGACATCGCCTGCCTGCGTGCCGCGCGTGCGGGCGATCGCACCGCATTGCTGTTCATCGATCTCGACGGCTTCAAGGCGGTCAACGACGCCGCCGGCCATGAAGCGGGTGACCACTGCCTGAAGGAAATCGCCGGCCGACTGCAGGGCGCGTTGCGGGCCGAGGACACCGTCTCGCGTGTCGGTGGCGATGAATTCGTCGTCATCATGAATTCGTTGAATGACCGCGATGGCGCTGCACAACTCGCCGGCAAGATCATAGAAACGGTCGCGCAACCGATTGCGTTCGGCGAGCGGAGTTTCAAGCTGGGCGCCAGCATCGGCATTGCGCTCTATCCCGATCACGGCGAGGATGGCCCCACCATCATTCGCCGTGCGGATCTGGCGATGTATCAGGTCAAGCGCAGCGGCAAGAACAGTTACGCGTTTGCCGCCGGCGAGTAGCCCGCAACTGCAGTCAGTCCAGCCCGCGCACCGCGACGTGAATCAACTGAAATGCCGTGCCCGAGCCGCGTGGCAGGATGCTGACCATGTACTGGTTGCGGCGCGTGCCGGTTTTGTACAGCTGGCCGTTCTTTTCCGCGCGATCGTTGTCACAGGTGAGCGGACGCGAACTACTGCGTTTCTCGTCGCCGCGTTTCTCTTCACGTTTTTCTTCCGTGCGTTCGCCGCGTTTCTGCCGGCGAGACTCTGCTGCGCCTTTCGAGCAGTCTAGCACCGTGCCCATGCGCGCCAGTTCGCGGCGATAGAACTCTGCGACCGACTCCGCGCTGTCGTTCGATTCCATTTTCACCACCACCAGCTTCACGCCGAAGTCGCCGCCCCAGAAACCGAGATTGACACTGTCGGAATTACGTTTGTCTTCCAGATCGCGCCGGGAGCCCGGATAAACCGGCAACCCGGTTTCCTCGGCCGCGACGTCATCGTTCACCTCCAAACCGGCGGAGAATTTCTTGCTACCGGAAGAGGCGGTAAGAGAAAAGCCTTCCGCTTGCACGGCACAGCCGGTCAGGCCGAGTGCCGCCAAAAGGACGAGGGACTGTGTGGATTTGCGCAACATGTGAGGCTCCGTAAAAACAGCCATGCGGATCAATCTGATGGCGACGGTGCCACTCTAGGCTGCGCGGGAAGTCGCCTCAATCAACGCGCGACGGATTGCAGAAAGCGGGGCTTGGGCGGGAGGGCGTGTTGAGGAACGAGAGGGCGAATGGATAAAACTCAAGAGCTGGCGCGGGTTCCCAGCCGGAAATGGCTGGAAAGGCGCGCCAGCGCTGGAGTTTACGACTGCGGTCGCTTGTAAATCACTCCATCCTTCATCACCAGTCCCATCTTCATCATCACGGTGATGTCCTTGGTTGGATCACCAGCAACGGCGACGATGTCGGCTAGCTTGCCGGCTTCGAGGGTGCCGATCTGTTTTTCCATGCCCATCACGGTGGCACCGTTGAGCGTGGCCGCGCGGATTGCTTCCAGCGCCGGCATGCCGGCTTCGACCATGTACTGGAATTCTTTCGCGTTATCGCCGTGCGGCGCCACACCCTGGTCGGTGCCGAAGGCGATCTTCACGCCGGCTTTATACGCGCGGGCGAAGGTGCCTTGAATTTGCGGGCCGATGGCGGCGGCTTTGGCGCGGATGATTTCCGGGAAGAAACCTTTTTCCTTCGCCTTGTCGGCGACGAAACGTCCGGCGGAAATGGTGGCGACCAGCCAGGTGCCTTTTTGCTTCATCAGCGACATCGCTTCATCGTCCAGGTAAGTACCGTGCTCGATCGTCTGCACGCCGGCGCGGATGGCGCGCTTCATCCCATCGGCGCCGTGCGCATGGGTGGCGACCGGCATGCCGTAGTCCTTCGCGGTCTGCACGATGGCGACGAGCTCCTCGTCCATCAATAAAGGCGCGTCGCCGCTCTTGGCCAGCGACAGCACGCCGCCGGTGGTGGAAATCTTGATAAGGTCGTAGCCCTCCTTGTAACGCTGCCGCACCACGCGCCGCGCCTCGTCCGCTCCGCTGATCACGCCGCGCTCCGGGCCGGGACTGCCCATCAAGTCTTCGCGCAGGCCATTGGTGGGGTCGCCGTGTCCGCCGGTGCTGACCACGCCTCCCGCGGCGTGAATACGCGGTCCTTTGACGATCCCCTGGTTGATCGCATTGCGTAGCGCGGTGCTCACATGCGGCGCCGCGCCCAGCTCACGCAACGAGGTGAAGCCAGCCATGAGCGTTTTCTCTGCGTTGGCCACGCCACGAATCGCGTAGTCGGGCGGATTAAAGCTGAAACCCTCGGTCACTGAGTTGGCGGAAATGGCGGAGCCCAGGTGGACGTGCAGGTCGATCAGTCCGGGCATGCAGGTGTGATTTTTCAAATCGATCACCGCAGCGCCGGCGGGCGCGGTGTAGCCGCGCTCGACGCCGACGATCTTGTTGCCATCAACGATGATGGTGCGCTCGGGCTGTATCTCCAGCGCACGCACATCGACTAGGCGACCGCATTGCAGTGCGGTGGTGGCGGCGTTTGCGTTCACGGCGAGAGAAGCCAGGGTCGCAGCGATCAGGGAAAGTCTCAAGTTGGTACGCAATTTTTTCTCCGTGGATGGTTTGCCGGCGAGTTTACACAAGCTGGCGTGGTTGGAGCCTAGTCCTGGCCGGCCTGGGTGATTTCGTACCAGGCCAGGCCGATGACTTCATGCATGAAGACAGCGCTGTTGTGCAAGCCCTCCGCCGTCGGCAGGACGTTGTACAGGGTCGGAATCGGCCGGTGATGAAGCCCGGTGGCCGCGGGGATGACCTTGAACCCTGCACGTTCGAATGCGCGCTTGGCCCGCAGCATGTGCCAGCCATGCGTAACCAGCACGATCGTATCTATTTTCTCGGCAGCGAGAATGCGGCGGCTGAAGCGCGCGTTTTCGCCGGTATTGCGCGCCGCCGTCTCCTGCCATTTCAGAGGCATGCCGTATTCGTCGGCCGCCAGTTTGAGCAATTCGGCCAGTGACTTTTCGTCGTCCTCCGGCCGGCCGCCGGTGGCCAGCACCGGTAATCCGGTCTGGCGATACAGCACCACTGCGCGCCGCACCCGTTCCAGCGATTCCGAGTCGACCGTGTCGCCGCCGTAGTCCAGTGATTCGTAGTGGCGGCCGTGCGACAGCAGCACGATGGCTTGCGCAGCACGGTAGCGCTCCGGCTTGCCGGCGGCCGAATCAGTCGTGCGGTCGAGCTGCAATAGCAGCCATTCGCCCACCGGCGGCGTTGACGCCAGCCACATGAGTGCCAAGGGTGCTGCGATCAGAAGCCTGGCCGTGCGCGGACGCCGCTTCAGCAGCATGAGGCCGATTGCGCACGGGACCAGGAAGCAAAGCGGCGGCAACAGCAACGTGGTAACAAGACTGACAAGCAAGGAGGACATGACCGCGGGCGTGTGAGGATTGCAATGATGACGGACAAAAATGACGTCCATCCTACCTTACCGATCCGGCTTTGCCGTATCCGCGAGCTCTTGCGGTAAGCTTCCGCAACATGACGACCTGGATTGCCCTGCTGCGCGGCATCAATGTCGGTGGCAACAACCTGCTGCCGATGAAACGGCTGGCTGCATTGATGGGGGCGATGGGCTGTACCGATGTCCGCGCCTATATTCAGAGCGGCAACGTGGTCTTCGGACATAAGACGAGATCGGCGGCGAAATTGGGGCAGGCCATCACCGATGCGGTCAGTGCCGAGTTCGGCTTTGCGCCGCGAGTGTTGGTCATAAGCGCCGCGGAGCTGACAGCGGCCGCAAAGGACAATCCTTATCCGCAGGCTGACGCCGAGCCGAAAAGTCTGCACCTGTATTTTCTAGAGTCTGTACCGGCCAAGCCGGATATCGCTGCCATGAACGCGATCGCCATCGGCGACGAGCAGTTCGTCCTGCGCGACAAAGTGTTTTATTTTTACGCGCCGGAGGGAATTGGCAAATCGAAACTGGCGGAACGCGCGGAGCGTCTACTCGGTGTGGCGGCGACGGCGAGGAATTGGCGCACGGTGACAACGCTGGTGGACATGGCGCGTGAGGCCGGCTAGCGATCCTCGTACCAGTACTTGCGTGTAAATTTTTCCACGCGCTGCTTGTCGATCAGCATCCAGAACGCGACCCGCGGCATGCGGGTGAAGTAATGCCAGTCGCCGTGTTTGTCGAACTTGCGCATCGAGGTGATGGTGGCGGAATCGCGGGTGCGCGCAAACCGCTGTCCACGTTTGCGCCCCAGCTTCTTCAGGTCCAGCAGCAACTGGATATCCTCGGCATACATCAGCGTTTCGTCATAGCCGCCGACGGCGATGAAATCCTCGCGCCGGCAAAAAATCACGCCCGAATCGACATTGGTCAGGTAGACCAGTGGCAGCGCGAATAGCCAGGTAAAGAAAATGCCAAGCGACCAACGCTCCGGCCAGATGCGCGTTGCGCCGACAATCACACGACCGTCTGCGAGTGTGTCGTCGATGGCATTGAACGTGTTGGCGTGAATGTGCGAGTCTGCATCGATGAAACAGATGATCTCACCGGCCGCGATTGCCGCGCCGCCATTGCGCGCTGCGGCGATCATCCGCCGTTCGACGCGCGCGACGCGACAGCCGCGTGCAGCGGCGATGGCGGCGGTATCGTCGGTGGAAAGATTGTTGGCGACGATGACTTCGATCGCATCGCGTCCGCCGCGATACTGATTGCGGGCGGCATCGACCGAATCAAGCAGGCGCGGCAGCCAGGTGGCTTCGTTGTAGGCAGGAATGACCAGCGAAAAGCGCGGCTTCGTGGCATTCGGAAATGCTGCGGGAATCACATCGTCAATCAATTGCGCCGGCGACCGCCGAACATGAAGGTGCTGTTCGGATTGTTGGCGCCGCGTACCAGATTAAGCTGGCTGAGATCGCGGGCGCCGATCATCTGGCCCAGCCATTGCCGATATTGCTCGACCAGTTGCGCGCCGTGCGGCGATACACCGTAGTAATAAGTATGGTCATACAAATTATTGGCGCTGCAGCGGCCTTGTGCCGCACAGTCCTGCTGGATGGTTAGGGAGTCCGCCCCGCAGGGCGCACCGAAATCGCAGGCGACCAGCCCCCACGCGTTGTAAAACGCCTGATGATCGATCGATTGCTGATTGGGGCCGATGCGAATCGCGCCACCGTCGATGGTGCTCGAAAGCAGATTGCGCAGATCCGCCATGACGATGGGATCCTGCGAGGCGAGTAGTTCGCGCATGGTGGCAAATTGCGCATCGGTCACGATATTTCCCTGCGTCGTTGGGGGCCGGTTTTCGGCGATCGCTTTCTTCGACGCAGCTTGCATGTCGTCGCCTATTTGCCGGGTCAGCAGCCAGGAGCGTGCACGCGGATCGCCACCTGCCGCTGCGGCGTCAAGCAGGCGATTAACCTCGTCCGCGTTGTATTCGATCTGCGACAGTTCACCGCAGCGGTCGGCGTTGGAAAGGTCGTAAGCCGTTTTGCGCTTTTCCAACTGCGGATCGTTCGGCGCGAGGCTCGCGAAGAAGCGCGCCCGGCGCTCTTCCTTGGCATCGGCCGCCGACTTAACGGGTACGGCGGCATTTGCCGATGCCGCTGCTGGTGCCGGCGATGGCAGGCGCTTGGCGCATGCAGCCAGCAGATCGGCCTGCAGGAATTGCGACTCCGGTGTAGGCGGTGCGTCCTTGATCTTGCGAAACAAGCCGGGCCAGTCTTTACGCTCCAGGTACGTCTGCATCAATGGCGATGGCGACGATGTCGTGCGCGCTGGTGCAGACTGAACGGAGCGTGTTGCCGGGTCGATTTTCAGTACGGCTGAAGCCGCGAGTTTGCCATCGGGTTTTGCGGACGCGGTGCTGTCTTTGGGCGCAATCTGTTCCGGCGCGCCGCCCGAGCTGAGAAAAAAGTAGGTCCCGGTGATCAAGGCAATAGCGACGACGATGAGTTTTTTCATTGGGTATTTTTTAGGAACGCGATCTGATGGCAAAGATACTCTAAAAGGAAAGCAGCAATGGCCCTTCCTCCATTGCCGCCACCTGTTCGCGCAACTCAAGAATTCGGTCCTGCCAATAGCGCTGGCTATTGAACCAGGGGAAGGCAATGGGAAACGCCGGATCGTCCCAGCGTTGCGCGAGCCATGCCGAATAATGAATCAGCCGCAGGGTGCGCAGCGCTTCCAGCAGATGCAATTCACGCCGGTCGAAATCGGCGAATTCTTCATAGCCTTCGAGCACATCGCGCAGCTGGCGGGTCATCTCTTCGCGCGAGCCCGACAGCAGCATCCACAGATCCTGAATCGCCGGACCGGTGCGGCAGTCGTCGAAATCGACAAAGTGGGGACCGTCGTCGGTGTAGAGCACATTGCCGACGTGGCAATCGCCGTGCAGGCGAATGTTTTTTACTTGTCCGGCGCGCTCGAAGCAGGCGCGCACACCGAGCAAGGCCTGGTCGATCACCGAGCGCCAGGTCTCGCGCAGGTCGGCGGGAAGGAAGTCGTGCGTCATCAGCCAATCGCGCGGCTGTTCGCCGAACGCCGCAATATCAATCGTTGGCCGATGTGCGAACGGTTTGATCGCGCCAACGGCGTGGATCCGTGCAAGAAAGCGGCCCATCCATTCGAGCACGTCAGGGTTGTCCAGCTCAGGTGCGCGCCCGCCGCGCCGCGGTGTGAGGCTGAAGCGATAACCGGCAAATTCGTGCAGCGTCTTACTATTGATGACGAGTGGCGTCACCACCGGAATTTCGCGCTCGGCCAGCTCCAGCGTAAAGGCGTGCTCTTCCAGAATCTGCGCATCGCTCCAGCGGCCGGGACGATAGAACTTCGCAATCAGCGGTGTGGATTCCTCGATACCAACCTGATAAACACGATTTTCGTAGCTGTTCAGCGCGAGCAGGCGGCCATCACTGCGAAATCCGGCGCTCTCGACGGCGTCCAGCATCAGATCGGGGGTGAGGCCGGCATATGGCGTCGCGTTTTCAGTCATGGTGCATTGTAGCGGGCTGCTCTATAACTTCGACGGTTGACGATGAAACTCCAGCGTTGGTGCGGTTCTCGAGGCATTTTTGCCCTGGAATGCCCGCCAATGCTCGGGTTTGAAAGTCCGGCTTTGTATTGAGTCCGAGAACTCCGGTGCGCGCGACTAGAATGAGGCTCCTGAATAATTTGCTGACTATGCGTCTTGATCTTCCTGTCTTGCTGGCAGCAATTACTGTCGGTGCGTCCACCGTACGTGCGGAACCCACCATGCCGCAGCCGCTGGCCGATGTGGTCGTCACGGCAACGCGCGTTCCGCAGGAAGGATTCAGCCTGCCGATGGCGATTGATCGCATCGACGGGCGCGAATTGTCCGAAGGCCGCTTGCAGACGAATCTCTCGGAAGTGCTGAATGGTGTGCCCGGTATCGTCGCGCAGAATCGGCAAAACTATGCGCAGGATCTGCAGATTTCGGTACGCGGCTTCGGCGCGCGCGCGACCTTCGGCGTGCGTGGGGTGCGGCTGATTGCAGACGGTATTCCCGCCACCATGCCCGACGGGCAGGGGCAGGCCGCGACGTTCAATCTTTCCTCGGCCGATCGGGTGGAAGTGTTGCGCGGACCGTTCAGCAGTCTTTACGGCAATGCTTCCGGCGGTGTGGTGCAGGTGTTCACAGCAGATGGTCCTGAAAAACCGCAGGTGCGATCTTCATTTTTTGCCGGCAGTGACGGATTGAAGAAGTTTGGCGTCAGCGTCGCCGGCCAGCAGGACGCGCTAAATTATGTGGTCGATGCTTCGCGTCTCGAAACTGATGGCTATCGCGATCACAGCGCGGCGCGGCGTGACCAGCTGAATGCAAAACTGAAAATTGCGTTGCCGAATGGAAAGCTGACACTCATTGGCAATTCGCTCGATCAGCCCGATACACAAGACCCTTCCGGATTGACGCGTGTGCAGATGCTGACCAATCCGCGACAGGTCGATGCCGCCGTGCTTGCGTTCAACGCGCGCAAAAGCATCCGCCAGAATCAGTTGGGCGCGGTGTATGAAGCCGGCGATGCGGGCAGCATATGCGGCAGCCTGCAGGCGAAGTGGTACGGTGGCGCGCGGCAGGTGACTCAGTATCTTGCGCAGGAAGGCAATTTGCCGTTGTCTGCCGGCGGGGTGGTCGCCCTGGATCGCGATTATGCAGGCGTCGGATTGAACTGGACGCGTCGCATCATGATCGGGACGTTACCATTGACTGTCACCGCCGGTGTCGAAGGCGACCAAATGGAAGAGCGTCGGCGCGGGTTTATCAATAGTGCGGGCATCGCCGGCGGGTTGAAGCGCGATGAAGACGACCGCGTGGCAAACCGTGACTTTTTCCTGCAGACCGAATGGCAGCTTTCGTCCGATTGGTCGGCAAGTGGCGGGTTGCGCCACAGCCGGGTCGCTTTTGATGTTCGCGACTATTACATTGTTGGCGCCAATCCCGACGACAGCGGCAGTGCGGATTATGTACGGACCACGCCGGTGGCCGGTGTGTTGTATCGCTTGGCGCCGCGCTGGAATCTGTACGCCAACTACGGCGGCGGATTCGAAACGCCGACCTTTGCCGAGCTTTCGTATCGCCCCGGCGGGTTGAGCGGACTCAATTTCGCGCTGCGTCCGGCCATCAGCCGCCATCGTGAAATCGGTTTGAAAGGGCAGCCGGGCGGCAATTCCCGTGTCCAGGTTTCGTTGTTCCGCATCGATACCACCGATGAGATCGTCACCAATGCGTCCAGCGGTGGGCGCACCGATTTTCGCAACGCGGCGAATACACGGCGCGAGGGCGTCGAAATGTCTGGCAAAGTAATGTTGCCGGGAGGATTCGAAGCGCATGCAGCGTGGACCAGCCTCGATGCGCGGTTCTCGTCAGGCAATCGCCTGCCGGGCATCGCGCGCTCAGTGCTTGCAGCTGACTTGATCTGGCGTCATCCGCAAACCGGCGTTCACGCCGCCATCGAAGCGCGCGCGAGCAGCCGGGTATTTGTCGATGACGCCAACAGCGACGCTGCCGAGGCCTACCGCGTCGCGCATCTGCGCGCGGGGTGGGAACGCGAGTTGGTGCTGGGTGCGCGAAATGTGTTGCGTCTGAGTACATTTGTGCGGGTGGAAAATATTACCGATCGCCGTTATGCCGGCTCAGTCATTGTTGCCGAGGCCCGCGGACGCTTCTTCGAACCAGCGCCAGGCCGCAACTATCTGGCAGGACTGACGGCTGCAGTTTCGTTTTAGCGGATTGCAGCGGCGTCGGCGCGGGCGGGCAAACAGGTAAAATTGCCGTCTTTGCAATGCACCCCGGCACTCAAATATGACCACATTAAGCTGTCTCGACATTCTTTCCGGCAAGGCGAAAGCCGATACTCCCATCACCATCAAGGGCTGGGTGAAGACCCGGCGCGACTCCAAGGCGGGCATTTCCTTCGTCAACGTCTCCGATGGCTCCTGCTTTCATCCGGTTCAAGTGGTCGCACCAGCAACCATGGAAAATTACGCCAGCGATGCCCAGCGCTTGACCGCCGGCTGTGCGGTGGAAGCAACCGGGCTGATCGTGCCGTCGCCCGCCAAGGGCCAGCCGTTCGAAATGCAGGCGACTGCCATCAAGGTCGTCGGTTGGGTGGACGATCCGGACACCTATCCCATCACGCCCAAGGCGCACACCATGGAATTCCTGCGCGAAGTCGCACACCTGCGTTCGCGCACCAATGTGATCGGCGCCGCCACCCGCGTGCGCCATACCATCGCCAGCGCCATCCATCGTTTCTTTCACGAGAATGGCTACCTCTGGGTACACACACCGATCATTACCGCATCCGACGCCGAAGGTGCGGGTGAATTGTTCCGCGTCTCCACGCTGGACATGATGAACCTGCCGAAAACACCCGACGGCAAAGTCGATTTCTCTCAGGATTTCTTTGGCCGTGAAGCATTCCTCACGGTTTCGGGGCAGTTGAACGTCGAAACGTATTGCATGGCGCTGTCGAAGGTTTACACCTTTGGCCCGACTTTCCGCGCAGAAAACTCCAACACCTCACGCCATCTGGCGGAATTCTGGATGATCGAACCGGAAATCGCCTTTGCCGATCTGGCCGATGACGCGACGCTGGCGGAAGCGATGCTGAAGTACATTATCAAGACGGTGCTGGCCGAGCGCGCCGACGACATGGCGTTCTTCGAGGAGCGCATCGAGAAAGGTCTGATCGCCAAGCTGGAGAACATTGTCAATCGCGAGTTCGTGCGCATGGACTATGCCGAAGCGATCAAGATTCTCGAAACCACAAAGGAAAAATTCGAGTATCCGGTGAAGTGGGGAACCGATCTGCAAAGCGAGCATGAGCGCTACATCGCTGAGAAGCATGTCAACGGCCCGACCGTGTTGATGAACTACCCGAAAGAGATCAAGGCGTTTTACATGCGCCTTTCCGACGACGAGAAAACAGTGGCGGCGATGGACGTGCTGGCGCCCGGCATTGGTGAAATCATCGGTGGTTCGCAACGTGAAGAACGTCTCGACGTACTGGACAAGCGCATGATCGAATGCGGCCTGGATCCTGCACATTACAGCTGGTATCGCGATTTGCGCCGCTACGGCACAGTGCCGCACGCCGGTTTTGGTCTGGGATTCGAGCGTACGGTTTCTTATCTCACCGGCTTGTCGAACGTGCGCGATGTGATTCCGTTCCCGCGTACACCGGGGAATGCGCGCTACTAGATCTGTTTAGCTAAACAAAAGGCCGGAACCTGCAAAGGTTCCGGCCTTTTGTTTGCTGCGCAGTGTACTTATTGGGGCTTCGGCTCAGGCGTCGGTGACGGTGGTGCAGATGGTGTGGGCTCGACCACTGGCGGCGTTGGTGCCGGCGGGGCAGCTTCAACCGGCGGTGTCACCTGGTTGTTGACCGGTGGTGGTGCAACCAATGGCTCTGCAACCTTTTTCGCCGGAGCAGGCTTGGCACTGCTGCTGTTCACCTTCTTGGGAGCAGGTGCCGGTTGTACCGATTCACTGCTGTGATTGTTGCCGTGCAGTGCCTTCGGCATTTCCGTCGTCTCCGACGACTTGGTCAGCGGTGCCAACGGTGCGGATGCGGCGGTGTCACGTGCCGTCGTTTCCGCTGTTGCCGGCGCGACAGCAGGCTCGATCACGCTGGATGCAGCTGGCACGGTTTGCTGAATTGATGCTGCCGGTGCGACAGCTTCATGCTTGCCGACAAAACCGCCGCGCTGGTTGACGGCAAAAGCGCCGGCGCCGATCATTGCGATCGCGAGAGCAACGATCCACCCTGGGCTCACTACGCTGTTTGTCTTGGAAGCTGCCAGCGCCGCGTAATCAACCGGATTGATACGGTAGTCGTTCAACGTGCGCTTCACCGGTGCCGGTGCAGCGGTCTGATAACTGAATTGTGGTGAGTTGGTGATGTTCATGTCGTAATCCTTTCTTGCGATTGGTCATTTGGTACACCTCCAATGTAGGTTCGACATGAAAAATCTGTTGTAGGCCATGAGACCTGAATGGCTGTAGGACAACGTCGTAAATCCATCGCGATGGTGTCGCTGATGGGAGACAACCCGGCGCGTTAGTTGCGAGGGCGAGCAAGATGCGCAATAGGACCGGAGGAGGTATCGATGGAAAATCGCCATGGTCGCGCAGCCCAATACGGCCCAGCGTAGTCGATACCGACGCGTGGTCCACGCACGATGCGGCTCTTTGGTATGACGACACCGCGATCTTCCAGCCACAATTGCTCCGCGGTGATCGCGTCGATACCGGAAAGCGATTTGTCGATCGCCAGATGCTTGCACACTCGCCCGGGACCCAAGATGGCTTTGCCGGAATTTTCTGGCAGTACGCCGCGAATCAATACGCCCTCCGGAATTTCCGCGCCGACGGTGCTGAAATTGAGCATCCAGTGCATGCCGTAAATGAGATAGACATAGGCAGTGCCGCCCTCGGCATACAGCGGCTCCACCCGTGAGGTGCGGCGACCACCATGGGTGTGCGCTGCGGCGTCGCGTGGGCCTTTGTAGGCTTCGATCTCGGTAATCATCGCCGCACATTGCCGATCCTCGTGGTGGCGGACAATGAATTTGCCGAGCAGACCGGGGGCGACGGTCAGGGTAGGGCGATTGAAGAAATCGCGCCCAATACGATCATGCAATGCTGTGGACGAGCTTAAAGGCATGACGGAATTCTTGCATGGCGCGAACACGGCCGGCTAATGAGAAAATAGGGTTTGTGAGAATTAAGCGCCAGTAACATGTAGGCCAACAGCGAAGAACGCCATGACCTTAAAAGACAAGAATCTCGAAAGCCTGTTCCAGAGCAATCGTGCCTGGGCCGAACGCATCCGCGCACAGCACCCCGATTTTTTCGAGCAACTGGCCAAGCAACAGAATCCCGATTTTCTCTGGATTGGTTGCTCGGACAGTCGCGTGCCTGCGAATGAAATCGTTGGCCTGATGCCGGGCGAAGTATTTGTCCATCGCAATATCGCCAATGTGGTGGTGCATACCGATCTCAACTGTCTGTCCGTAATCCAGTTCGCGGTCGACGTGCTGAAGATCGAGCACATCATGGTAGTGGGCCACTACGGCTGCGGTGGCGTGCGTGCGGCACTGTTCGGCGATCGCATCGGCCTGGCCGACAACTGGCTGCACCATGTCAACGATGTTCGGGACAAACACGCCGCCGCGCTGGAAGCGATCGGGCTTTCCAATGCGCGCGCGGACCGGCTGTGCGAATTGAATGTGATCGAGCAGGTGGCGAATGTGTGCCAGACCACCATCGTGCGCGACGCCTGGGATCGCGGGCAGGACTTGGCGGTACACGGCTGGATTTATGGCTTGAAGGATGGCCTGCTGCGCGATTTGAATGTCACGGTGACGCATCGCGAGGAAGCGGGAGCGGTGTGCCGCGCTGCGGTAGCGGCCCTGAACAAAAGCGACTAGTGGAGCGCAAATGAAACGACTTTCAATTTTTCTGCCGGCCGTTTTTTTGTCAGCAGCTTTGTCATCGCCATCGACAACAGCCGCAGCCGAACCGACCAAGGTGCCCTCGGGCAAACACGTGTTGCTGGACGGCAAATGCGAAGAGCGCGAGTGGGAAGAAGCGAAGGAAGTCGATTTGGGCCAGGGCGCCAGGCTGTTGCTGCGGCAGTCAGGTGAATATGCCTACTTTTGCGTGAAGCTCGCCAAGGAGGCGCGCTTTGGCGTGGATTTGTTTTTTGCCATTGAAGGGAAGCCGGTATTGAACCTGCATGCCTCGGCCAAGCTGGGTGAACGATCGCTGGGCGAAAGCGGCTGGCCCGCCTGGCTGTGGTGGAATAACAGCAAATGGAGCGCGAACGTGGGACGAGGCGTGGATTTCGAAAAGCGCGATTTCCTGCCTGACAGCGCCAAGGAGTTTCAAGTTCATCTCACGCGCATGAGCAGGAAGCCGGTGCAGATGATGCTGCAGATTCACAGCGATCAGACGATCAAATTCCCGGCCGATGCCAAGCCGGAAAAACCGGGTAACTGGCTGGTGCTCGAATTCGTCTGAGCGAGTTTCACCGCGCGCACTCTGGTACGCGGCATTCCGCCGTAAAATGGGGTTCTTCCGTTTGATTTGAGGCACCATCATGACCGCGCGCGACGCCCTTCCGGCACTGAACGTCAATACCGAACAATTGCTGGCCGATGTTTCGGCACAGTGGGATGCGGACATCGTTCCGCAGCTGATCGAGTACGTGAAGATTCCCGCCAAGTCGCCCGGCTTTGACCACGATTGGGCAAAACATGGCTTTCTCGATCAGGCGATCGAACAGGCGCGGGCCTGGGTGGCCGCGCAAAACGTCGCCGGGCTCACATTGGAAGTGATTAGCCTTGAAGGTCGCACACCGGTGTTGTTCTTCGATATTCCCGCCACCGGCGGCGTCGATCCGCATCGTACCGTGCTGCTGTACGGACACCTCGACAAGCAGCCCGAAATGGTCGGCTGGCGTCCCGGCTTTGGTCCGTGGATTCCGGTTTATGAGGACGACAAGCTTTACGGCCGCGGCAGCGCTGATGATGGTTATGCGGTGTTTGCCGCGCTCTCGGCCATCATGGCGCTGGACAAGCAAGGCATCGCGCGCCCGCATTGCGTCGGCCTGATCGAAACCTGCGAGGAATCCGGCAGCTACGACTTGCCTGCCTATCTCGATCATCTCGCGCCGCGCATGGGTGATGTGCAACTGGTGGTGGCGCTGGATTCCGGTGCCGGCAACTACGACCAGATGTGGGTGACGACGTCGCTGCGTGGTTTGGTCAATGGAACATTGACCGTCAATGTGCTGACCGAGGGCGTGCATTCGGGCGATGCCGGCGGCGTGGTTCCTTCGTCGTTCCGTCTTGCGCGGCAGTTGCTGGATCGCATCGACGATTCGCGGACGGGTGTGGTCAAACCGGCGCCGTTCAATTGCGAGATTCCGGCCGAGCGTGTGACGCAGGCGAAGCAGGCTGCCGATATTCTCGGCGAATCGATGTGGCAGCGCTTTCCGTGGGATAGCTGCTGCGACGATGGTGGAAAATTCGTTTTCGTGCAGCCGACCACCAAGGACCCGGTGGAGCTGGTGCTGAATCGCACCTGGCGCGCGGCGCTGGCCGTGACCGGTGCCGAGGGTTTGCCGCCGGTGGAGTCTGCCGGCAATGTGCAGCGGCCGTACACTTCGCTGAAACTTTCATTGCGCCTGCCACCGCTGGTCGATGGGCCGAAAGCCGCAGCGGCATTGAAGACGACACTGGAAACCGATCCGCCGAATTCAGCACGGGTGACATTTCACTACGAGCAGGCCGCCACCGGCTGGAACGCGCCGGCCTCGGTGCCGTGGTTGTCGTCGCTGCTTGATGTGGCCTCGCAAACCTATTACGGCAAGCCTGCCGCATACATGGGCGAGGGCGGCACCATTCCGTTCATGGGCATGCTGGGCGTGAAATTTCCCAAGGCGCAAATGCTGGTGACCGGCGTGCTTGGACCGAAATCGAACGCGCACGGCCCCAATGAATTCCTGCATGTGCCTTACGCCAAGAAGCTGACGGCGGCGGTGGCGCTGGTGCTTGCGGGCGTGCGTTAGCCCGCATAACGAACAAAAACTCCAGCACTGGTGCGGCTTTCAGGCCATAAATGCCTGAAAAGGCTCGCCAATGCTGGAGTTTGTCTATTAATTTGGGCGGAACCCTTGGCAGCTGCAATCGAAAACCCACCGGAGCGACTGCAAACCGAGCGCCTCCTCATTCGGCGGCTCGCGGCAGATGACGCCAGTTCGTTCTTCGCGATTTTTTCCAACGCCGATGTCGCCCGCTACTGGAGTTCTCCGCCGTTGACGAGAATGGCGCAAGCGGAGGAAAGGGTTGCCAATATTCTTGAGCGCTACAGGACAGGCGATTTGTTCCAGCTCGGTGTCGAGCGCAAATCCGATGGCCAATTGATCGGTACTTGCACGTTGCACCAGATTCATCTGCAGAATCGCCGCGCGGAAATCGGCTACGCGCTGGGCCGCGAATATTGGGGACAAGGCTATATGCAGGAAGCACTGACCGCGATGATCGATCACGCCTTCGGACCGATGGCGTTGCATCGGCTGGAAGCCGATATTGATCCGCGCAATGAACCCTCGGCGAAATCGCTGGAACGCATGGGCTTTGCGCGCGAAGGCTATCTACGCGAGCGCTGGATCGTTGGTGATGAGGTGTCCGATAGCGCCTTGTACGGTTTGCTCGCGCGCGAATGGTTGGCGCGGCGCGCTACGGCATGACATCATCACGCCAGTTTTTTCACTGGAGTTCAATATGAGATTTCGCCGGGTGCGTGCCTGCCTGTTTGTCCTCGTCTTGATGATGACGGGCAATGTCATCGCGCAAGACTCGCCGCCTACGTTGCTGATGCCGCGCATCGAAACCTACAAGCGCATCGAACAGACCGAACTCAAGGCTCACGTATTTGCCAATGAAGCTGCCATTGCGGGAAAACCTCGCGCGGCGATCGTTCTGTTTCATGGCGGCGGCTGGAATTCCGGTCAGCCGGAATGGGTTTATTCGGCGGCGCGACGCTTTGCCGGTCGCGGCATGGTCGCTATTGCGATTCAGTACCGGATATCCGACGAGAACTCGATTACGCCGATCGATGCCATGGCCGATGCGCGCGATGCGATTCGCTGGGTGCGGGATAACGCAGTCAAGCTCGGCATCGATGCGAAACGGGTGGCGGCATATGGTGTTTCCGCCGGCGGGCATCTCGCCAGCGCCGCCGCCACCATCGACGGAAAAGATGAAACCAAGAGTTCCGCAAATGCGAAGCCCGATGCGTTGGTGCTGTATTCACCCGCGGTTGCCATCTCGACCAGTGGCTGGGCGCGCAAGTTGCTGATGAGTCGAGCCAAGCCGGAAGAGATTTCACCCGATCAATTTGTTCGCGCCGGACTCCCACCCACGCACATCACGCAGGGCGATGAGGACGTGGTGACGCCGTTTTCCGGCGCGCGGAATTTCTGCCGCCGCATGAGCGACGCCGGCAATGTGTGCAACGTGCGCCGCTATTCGGGACTCGGACATTTGCTGACGCGAAAGCTTGACGAACAGGAATTCAATTTCGATGCCGATACAGCCGCTCGTGCGGATGCGTGGCGCGCAGAGGAGAAATTTCTCGCCGAGCGCGGGTTTATCGACGATGTCGCATCAAAGTCGATCGGTGGATTCGACGGGCCCGAAACCGTGGTGCGTGCGCATGCGGCTGCGTTCAATACGCACGACGTTGATGCGATGATTCGTCTCGTCGCAGACGATATCGTCTGGTACAACATCAAGGGCGACGAGATGAGCGTCGAAGCCAGGGGCAGCGAGGCGTTGAAGAAGGGCATGGAAAGCTACTTCAAGAGCCTGCCCTCGACCAAGAGTGAAATTCACACCATGTTCACTAACGGCAATTTCGTTTCAGTGCGCGAACGTGCAACGTGGAAATCGAAAACCGGCGAGGATCGCAGCCAGAATGCGCTGGCGGTTTATGAAGTCGTCGACGGCAAAATCAAGCGCGTCTGGTACTACCCGGTGCAGAAGTAATGTGCATCGCGCGCCAGGCAAGCGGCGGCGCCATCAGCCAGGGGATGATGTAGAACGCGGTCAGGTACCAGTGCGTCTGCAGGAATGCCCAGCCGCGCTGCTGGTGCACGGCGAGATATAGATAGTCGTAAGCAAACAGCGGCACGGTCATGTAGAACGCAATCCACATCGCGCTGCGCCAGGCGCGATCGGGCGAACGCGAACAGCGACGCCAGAGGAAGTAGCCCAGTGCCAGCGCCGGCAAAATTTCGCCAAAGACGATGATCAGCCACGCGGCTGTTGTCTGGAAATAGTTGCTCGGCAGGCCAAGGATGAAGTACAGCGTCCACCAGGTGGTGGCGAGGCAGAACAGGTGCCAGTGCTGATTGGCGCGCATCGCGCTATCCCTTAAGCGGAAGGTAGATTGCCGTCAGCAATTCCGATGGCGCGACGCTGCGTGCATCGTTAAGATACTCCTCAAAGCAGGGTGCATCGGCGGGCTCTTCACCCGAGGCCGGCAGCCATTCGCCGTATAGCCAGCGATAGGGTTTTTCCAGGCTTGAATACGGCCCCTTGTAAACAAGCATCGCACATCGTCCGGCGGGTGTGGCAGTGATCCGGTATCCGGCGGCTGGCGTGACATCCGGCGGAATCGCCAGGCATGCGTCCGAACGCAGGTCCCGCGCGGGTGTTGCGGCCGGGTCATCGTGATAGATGCCGAACCAGCGCACAACGCCGTCGAGCAGGCCTTGTCCCGCCGCCCAGATATTCAATCGTTCGAATGCGGCGCCGATATTCATGTATTCGCCTTCGTGCCGCAGCGCGGCGACTCGAACCGGCGAAGTTTGCTTGATCGTGATTTCGTACATATCCGATTCCTTGGCTTGAAATGGGGGAGTACGCAACACGGCGCGCGATTGCTTTTCGCGGTATGCGGCAGGTGGCATGGCATAGCTCTGGCTGAAGGCGCGGTTGAATGCCTGCACGCTGCGGTAGCCTGCTTCTTTGGCGAGTAGGGCAATCGCGATGTCGGAAGAAATCAGTTTCATCGCAGCGCGATGCAATCGCAGCCGCCGCACCGTTTCCGCCACCGTCTCACCAGTCATGCCGTGATACACGCGATGGAAGTGATACGCCGACAGGTGCGCTTCTTCCGCCAGCCGGTGCAGGTCAACGTCGCCATCGAGATGATCGATCAGGTAGTCGGCCACGCGCTCGATGCGCCTGGCGTAGGTTTCGCGAGTCAGGGTTTTCATCGTCACGCTTGTTCTCCAGTCATCGCACTGTAAGCGAAGCGGTTTAACATTGTTTGCGGATTTTGACGTTAATGGATAGCTTGGCGCCAATCGAGCGTAGCGACGTTTTTCAAAAAAGGGGACGCAACATGCCACTGCCGAACGAGTTCGCTGCCCTGTCGGGCGAGTGGAAGGGGACCAAGCGCCTGTATCTGAATGGTGAAGCCGGACCGCAGAAGAATTCCGCGTCGCGATTGACCGTGGCCAGGGCGGCCCGCGGCAGCTTCCTGATGTTTGCCTACACATGGAACTTCGACGGCGACCCGCACGAAGGCCTGATCATGGTCGGCCATGACAGCAAGCAGAACGTGGCAATAGCGGCCTGGGGTGATTCCTGGCACATGAACTCGAAAATAATGAGCTGCCGCGGAAAATTGGACGACGATGGTGCGATCAATGTGGTCGGCAGTTATGAGGTACCGACCGGACCCGACTGGGGATGGCGCGTTGCGATCGCGCCTTCCGCGGCAAATGCATTGCGCATCTTGATGCACAACATCGATCCCGACGGCAAAGAGGATATTGCGGTGGCTGCGGAGTTTGTGCGCAGTCCTTGAAAACAAGCGGTTCCTCGTCGCCGGATAGATCATTGTTGTTTATGTGCGATTCCTCATAGGGGAACCGGGGTGGCTGGAGTAACTTTTTCCTGTCGCCATCCGGCGACAGTGCTCTGCAAATATGGTGCACTGGAACGGTGGTTTTGAGAAACTATCTGCTTATGTTGCGACTCGAAAGTTTTATGAGCAAATCGAAAGCCCCTTGTTTGCTGGCGATTGCAGCGTGGTTCGCCATCGTTCCGCTGCATGCGAACGCTGTCGTCAGCACATTTTTCTCTGCAGGCACCAGTTGTGCCGGACCTGCCTCCACGAACTTCACAGTCGGTGGTCCGGCGGTCAAAGTATCCCTGTGCGCGACTACCTCGGGGAACGAAAAAATGTGCGGCTTCTCGGTCAATTTGCGATCGGCAAATACGGCGGAGAGCGGGCGCTTTGCCGTGACTGCATTGGTCCTGTCGCCGTCCTATCCGGATCCGAATAGCGCGCCGATGTTCCCTGTACCGATCACCAATCCTCCTGGCGTCAACGATTTTGGCGGTACGGTGGCGCTGACCAGCTCGCCGGTGAGCGTAGGGCAAAACCACTTGCTTGCCACGTTTGATTTGACGCCGCAGGCGAGTGCGACCAATAACGCCTACGTCATCAGTACTGGCGGAGCCTCTGCGCTCAGCATAGACGCCGATGGTGGATGCCTGAATGCCATCGATGCACCGCTTAGTGCGAGTGTGGTGATGAATCTCAGCACCAGTACACCGGTCACGCCGACCGCGCCGGGTGCGCCTGTCATTGGCGGCATCGTTGCCGGCAATCAAAGCGCGACGGTGAATTTTTCCGCCGCGGCGAATGGCGGCAGTCCGATCACCAGCTATCGTGCCACCTGCAATCCGGGCGCATTCAATGCCAGCGGCAGCGTCTCGCCGTTGGTCGTCACCGGGCTTGCCAATGGCACCACTTACAGTTGCAGTGTGACTGCCACCAATGCTGTCGGGACCGGGCCGGCGTCTGCGGCAATGAACGTCACGCCGTTGGCGGCGGTCAGCGGTGCAGCCCTGAACTACAGCGACCTATGGTGGGCCGGTAGTGCCGAGAACGGCTGGGGCATGACCGTGCAGCAGCACGGCAACGTCCAGTTCAACGTCCTGTTTGTCTACGACGCCACCGGCAAACCCATCTGGTACGCCATGCCCGGCTGCACCTGGAACGCCGACTTCACGGTGTGTAATGGTCAACTGGCCAAAC